>Ga0209233_1000015_pt1 | contig 980563 bp, 1026 predicted proteins | sample AraplaCL_Cvi_mCL_FD_184269 | JGI IMG/M metagenome (GOLD analysis project Ga0209233, IMG submission 184269) | Arabidopsis root microbial communities from the University of North Carolina, USA - plate scrape CL_Cvi_mCL (SPAdes) (version 2) | ecosystem: Host-associated > Plants > Roots >... | reverse complement strand
TCGGCAAGGCAACCATCAATGCCAGCGCCATCACATCGGGCAATGGCGGCAAGGTCGTGGTCTATTCCACCGGCAACACCCAGGTTGCCGCCACCGTCACCGCCAATGGCGGCATCATCTCCGGCAAAGGCGGGCTGGTGGAAACCTCGGGGCACGCGCTGGCCGTGACATCCGATGCCAGTGTCAGCACGCTGGCGCCCCATGGCGTCTCGGGTACCTGGCTGCTGGACCCGGATTTCATCACCATCGACAATTGCAGCACCAGCTGCACCACCGGCAATATCGCCTATACCGACAATTCCGGCGGCAGCGACGAGGTGGATGCCGCCACGCTGAGCGCGGCGCTTGGCAGCGGAAATGTTACGCTGCAGGCTAATCTCGACATCACAGTGAACACCGCGGTTTCGACAGCCGCGAACAACAAGCTGGAACTCGATGCAGGCCGTTCCATTTTGCTGAACGCGCCCATCACGTTGGGCACCAGCGGTGGCAATCTGGTTCTTTATGCCGGCAATTCCCTGGCACCCGGCGGGTCCGCCAGCGGCGCCGTCATATCTGCTTCGAGCGGCGCCACATTGACGGGAACGTTCTTCGGCCTGGCCAACGGCACTGCAGGCGGGCCCATCGGCAGTCTGACCTTCCCAATCCAGATCAATGGGCCCAACGCCAGCACCGCCATCGGACTGGAAGCCAATACCAACAACGGCAACCTCTTCGCGCAATCCTCCAGTATTGTGACCATCTGCGGTTGTTCGAGCCTGTCCACGACCGGCGTCGCGCTTGGGACCGGCAACCTCACCTTGACTGCCCAGGAGATCGGCCAGAACGCGCCCTTGCAGGCGGAAAATGTCACGCTGGATACCTCGGCGACGATCGGGCCGGTCACCACCTTGACGTTGTCGGAGTCGACCAACGCTGTCTCTGGGACCGCAAGTTTCACGACGACGCAGGGCAATGTCGTTTTCAATAACAGCACCTCCACAACCTTGGGTGCATCCAACGTCAGCGGCACTTTGGGTGTCACGTCGACCGGCACGGTAACCATTTCCGGAAGCGTCATCGCCGCCGGCGCGACAACCATTCAGAGCTCGGCCAGCATTTCCCCGGGCGGGGGTGTTCTCCAGGCGCCAGCGGTGTCGCTGACCAGCAATGGCATCATCGGCGGCAGCGGTTCGCCCGTCGTCATCAGCGGCGGTTCCGGTGCGGTAAGCCTTACGATCAACAGCAACAACAACAACGCCACGATTCAGTCCCTGACAGGGGTCTCGATCGACAATCCCGGTGTCAATACCGGGATCGGTGACTTCACCCTCTCGGCCGCCGGCCCGATCACCCAGACCTGGGGCATTGCCGCCAACAATCTGAGCGTGACCACTACGGGGGCGAGCAGCAGCGTCACGCTTGCCGATGCCGGCAGCTGCTGCAGCAGCCCGGTTGACAACGGCAATGTGATCGCCGGAACCGCACGCTTCAATACTACCTCCGACGTCTCTTTCACCAATGCGGACGCGCAGACGCTGACGACCACCATCGGGTCTTCGAGCATTGGGGGCAGCTTCACCCTTCAGGCCGCCAATACCAGCATCGCTCTCGATGACAGCTCCGGCAATATTAGCGTCAACGGTTCGGCCAGCCTGACCTCCAATATCGGATCGATCAGCCAGACCATCCCGATCGGAACGAACAACGGCCTGACCGTGCATGCGCCGGGGGGGATCACCCTGACGCATCCGGCCAACACCATCGACGGCACGGTGAATCTGTATGTTCTGACCGATGGCTCCGCCAGCGCGTCCTTGACCAACGGCACGCTCGCCTCCGGCACCACGCTGGGCACCGTCGAGATCCAGAAAGGCAGCCTGACGGTCAATTCCACATCCACCGGGGTGCTCACCGTTGCCGGCGCCGTCAGCGCGGGCGGCGTGGTCAGTGATGCAGCAGCGCAGATGGGCCTCGCCGGCGGTACCATCAGCCTGCAATCCGCCGGCAATATCACGGTCGCCAACACGGGCTCCGTCTCCACGGTCGGCAGCCTGGTCAGTCTCAGTGCCGCGGGCAGCATTAGCCTGGGTGGCCCGGTCACGTCTGCATCCTATTACACCACCGCCACGCCCACGGCCGGCTCCATCCATCTGGATGCGCAGACGAGCGGAGACAGATCCAACAGCATTTCGGGCGGCGGATTGCTCACGGCCGGTTCGATCAGCTTGTCGATGGAATACGGGACCGACACGATCAGCGGTCCCGTCGGCTCGTCCGGGCAATCCATCCAGATTGCCAACGACATCGCCAGCCCGGTGTCGCTGTTCGTGAACAGCTCTGGCGGCGATGTCTTCATCAAGTCTGTGGCGGGCACGCCCTATGACGGGTCCGTCAACCTTTCCAACATCAATCTTATGACCGGTAGCCAAACCGGCAATTTCAGCCTCACGTCCGCCGGGGCGATCAGCCAGCAAGCCTTCTCGCAGACCTATCCGCTTGTGGTGAGGGACCTCAATCTCACCGTCACCGGCACGGGCACTATCTCTCTGCCTGGCGGCAACTGCGATTGCGGCAATCGGAACAACCAGGTCACCGGCACGGCGCGGTTCACCACCGCGAGCGGCGATGTCATTTTCAGCAATCAGGGCAACGTCACGCTCGGCACCTCGTCGATCGCGGGCAACCTAGGTGTCAATATCATCAGCGGGACGACCAGCGGCCAGCTGTTTATCGCGGATTCCGCCAATCCCAGTGGCGTGGTCCAGGTCGGCGGCACTGTCAGCCTGACCGCCGATTCCGATATTGTGGAGGGGAGTGCCTATACCACCCGCACCCCCACCTCGCTGGTCACGACAAACGCCATTCCCATTAATGCGGGCAACGGCCTGACGGCGATCAGCACTTTTGGCGATCTGCAGTTGACAGCCCGCAACGATATCACCGGCCGGCTGATACTGGGCGCCAGCCAGAATCCACCCAGTGATGTTTATAACGGGCCGGGTTATCTCGCTTTCACCAACAGGGGAACCATCGCGATCGCCAGTGGTGAAGGTCTGCAAAGCGGCGCCGCCGTCACAATAAATCCCGTTTATCTGGGCGGCAGTTATGACGCCGGCTCGGCGCCAGCGACCATCATGCTGACGTCCACGGACGGCAATATCGACTTGCACAGCGGGGACAACATCACCGCGCAAGGCATGATCAGCTTGGCCGCGGGACAGGTTCTGGACCTGGAAGGCCTGATCACTTCTTACAATGGCGCGATCGCACTGAACGCAGGAACCGGAATCACCCAAGGGGCCGGCAGCCTGGTTTCGGGCGAGGGACAGGGACTGTCTGCCTCCACCATCAGCGGGGACATTTCGCTGACCTCGTCCGCAAACCAGATCTTTGGCACGGTCGACCTTCAGGCTCCCGGCAATATCACCTTTGTTAACAACACGGCGACCAATGTCGGGTCGATCGGGGGCGGTTCGTCCAGGACCCCTTATCCGGTGGCCGCCAATTCCGTCAGCATCCAGGTGTTGGGCGAAGGCACGTCGTTGCAGCAGGTCTCGGGAGGGACCGGCATTACCGCAAGTTCGATCTCCATCACGACCCAGGGCGGCGGCATCGGTACGCCCAGCAACGCGCCGTTGATCGTGAGCGGCGGTTATAGCGGGGCCACGCCTGATGCCGCGGCTGCGACATTGTCGGTGACGACCAGCGGCGGCAGCGCCTATATCGCGTCCCGGTCCCCGCTGGTCGTCGGGGGAACGGGCATCAATCTTCAAAACTCCGGCTTTGGCGGATATCTGGCGCTGGTCAGTTCTGGCGGCGTGACGGTGAATGCGCCGATCCAGACTTTCGGCAATGCCGTCGGCATCGACAGTGGCGGCTCGATTCAGGTGAACGCGCCCATCACCGCGGCGTTCGACGGCAGCTATGCCGGCATCATCCAGCTCAGCGCCAACGATCCGAGTCGCAATTCCTCCAACACCTATAACAATTTCAACAGCGATTCGAACGGCATCACCGGCTCAGGCCTGGTGACGGCGGGTTATATCGATCTTTCCGCCGGTGGCGGCAGGAACGGCCAGAGCGGCAGCATCGGCACGGCCAGTCAGTCTCTCAATATCACCAGCGACACCGGTTCGCCTCTGTCGCTGGCCGTGCGCAGCTATAACGGCAATACCTATCTCAATTCCGCGGTGGCCGTTTCCATCGACGACCAGATCGGCAGCTTCTCGTCCCTTCCCATCGTGCTGGGCGAAGGCCCCGCCAGCGGCATCCTCACGCGCGGTGCCAGCGGCAATTACGGCGAAGTCTCGATCACCGCCGCCGGCCCGATCACCCAGACCTATGGCATCCAGTCGGGCAACCTGACGCTCACCTCCACAGGCTCCGCTGGCCAGATCTTGATGACCGATACGGCTTGCACCGGCAGCTGCACGCCCTTCGATCCGGGCAATAGCGTGTTTGGCACCATCCATCTCAACAGCAGCGGCAACGCCGTCTTTGCCAGCGGCGAGGGTACCTCCTCGACGGCTATCAACCTTGGCAGTTCCAATGTCACGGGCTTCCTGACCGTTTATGCCGGCGGCCAGAACGACATCAATGTGGCTGCGCCGCATGGCGGAACGGTGCATGGCGGCACCGTCCTGCTGCTTGCCGCGGGTGGCAATATTTCGATCGGCAGTCCGCTCGTCTCCGATACAAGTCTGCTCCTGTCGGCTGGCGGCGGCATCCGGCAGAATATCACCGGTAGCACTGACGTTCACATCGCTGCGGGCGGTACGCTTGTGGCGCAGGCCGGCAATGGCTCGCTGTCGCTGACAGACCTGGGCCATGCTTGCGCGGCCAGCGGCTGCGCGGCGGACGGTGGCAATCAGATCGCAGGCACCGTGACGCTGGAAGCCGGGGGCAATGTGGCCTTCGCCAACGTCCCCGGTATCACCCTGGCAGCCGGCAGCACGTCGCCGTCATCCGGCTCGCAAACCTCCAGTCCGGGCCTGGGCAACTTCGCCGGCGGCACTTTCGACATCGCCACCCCCGGCAACATCACCATTCCCTCGGGCGTGAACATCACCGCGGGCGACCGTCTTCCCAGCGGCGCCACCGACTTCATCCTGCAGGCGGGCGGCAACTTCATCAACAATTCGGGGCTGGGCCAGGCCACCCTGGTCAGCACCAACAGCGGCGTCTTCGACATCTATTCGCAGGGGCCCGCCAATGACACATTCGGCGGCCTGAACAGCAACAACACCGCCGTCTGGAACACCGGCTATCTCACCCCCGTCTCCGCCAGCGGCGACCGCTATATCTTCGCTTTCCAGCCCACCCTCACCGTGACGGCGGGCGATCTCAGCAAGACCGCGGGCACCGATGTTTCCGCCGCGCTGGTGGGTGACTACACCATCACCGGGCTTCAGGCCGCCGTCGCCAACGTCTATCTGGCCGACACGGCCACCGGCGTCTATAGCGGCATACCCTCCATCGCCAGCGCCGGTGCCCCCGCCAGCGCCGTGGCGGGCAACTATCCCATCACCGTCAGCCTGGGCGGCCTGAGCGTGGGCGATGGCTATAAAGTGGTTCTTGCCGGCGCCACCCTCAGCGTGGGCGCGGCGCCGCCGCCGCCACCCGCGCCCCCGCCAGTGACGGTGGTGACACCGCCGCCGCAGCCGACGCTGACCACCAGCGCCACGATGGTGCTGACCAGCTTCACCACATCCATCCAGCCACCCTTGCTCAGCGCGGTCAACACACCGCTGTTCGCTTCCCAGGTCAATCTGATCGCGCTTCCGGTGGTGGTGCCGCCTGCGCCTCCGCCGCCACCGCCTCCGCCGCCGGTGCAGAGCCCCTTGGCCGACAACAATTCGGAAACGCCGACATCCTCCGACCAGACGACGGATCAGGTCGCCGGTAGCCTGGATGGAAACAGCAACACGCCGTCCAATTCCGGCAATGGCGGGCGTGGCAGCGGCGGCGGGGTCGTGATCCCGGGCATACTGGTTAACAGGCCGCCGGCGCCGCCTCCGCCCGTGAGTGCGACTGCCTTGTCATCTTTCGGAAATTCCGCGCTCTGGCAGTAGAGCCCTTCGCGACTCCTGCGAAACCCGTTGGGGTTGCGCGGCATATGTTCAAAATTGAAGCGCGCATGTTCAGGATTGAACATGCCTCGTGCGCTGACACGAAAATTTGTCCGGACAGACACCAGAATTGAACATCGCTCCTGCCGGCTGGCGCTGAGCTGATATATTGGCTGCGGTCTGGCTGGGGTTGATCTCATGAATCCGATTCTTTTCGGCGCCATCGGCGCCGCCGTCATCGTCTTGTTCATCGTGATCGCGGTTTCGTTCCGCGTCGTGGTGCCGACCAATGCGGTGCACATCGTGCAAAGCGCCAAACGCTCGACGCCCTATGGCAAGGACATGGGTGGCAACACCTATTACAAATGGCCGGCCTGGCTGCCCGGCATCGGCGTGCGCGTCAGCGTCTTGCCGCTGTCGGTTTTCCGCGTCGAGCTGGAAAACTACGCCGCCTATGACCAGGGCCGGCTTCCTTTCATGCTCGATGTGCTGGCCTTTTTTCGCATCGCCGATCCCGCCAAGGCGGCCGAGCGGCTGAGCTCGATCAGCGAGCTGGACGGCCAGCTGCAAGGCATCATGCAGGGTGTGGTGCGCACCATTCTGGCCAATGCCTTGATCGAGGACATTCTGGGCAAGCGCGCCGAATTCAGCGACGCCTTCACCAAGGAGGTCGCGGCCCAGCTGCCCCAATGGGGCATCGAGACGGTCAAGAACATCGAACTGATGGACATCCGCGACGCCCAGGGCTCGCAGGTCATCCAGCAGATCATGAACAAGAAAAAGTCCGAGATCGAAAAGGAATCGCGCATGGCCGTGGCGGCGAACCAGCAATCGGCCGAGACCGCCGAGATCGAGGCGGCCAGGACGGTGGCGACCAACAAGGCCGCCGCCGACGAAGCGGTTGGCATCCGCAACGCCCAGAAGGACCAGATGGTCGGCATCCAGAACCAGAAGGCGCAGCAGGCGATCAAGGACGAGGAAAAGAACACCGCCGAAAAGGACATGGCGGTGAAGCAGGTCCAGTTCGTGCGCCAGGCCGAAATCGACCGCAGCGTGCAAACGGTGAATGCCGACCGCGACAAGCAGGTCGCCATCGTCGCCGCCGACCGGGACAAGCAGGTTGCCGTGACCCGGGCCGAAGGCCAGAAGCTGCAGGTCACCACGGTTGCCGAGGGCGATCTGGCGGCTGCCAAGCTGACGGCCCAGGGCATCCAGGCCAAGGGCGAAGCGGAAGGCGCCGCCGAAACCGCGCGCCAGATGGCGACCGTCAATCCCCAGATCACGCTGGCCAAGGAGATCGGCGAGAATGAAGGCTATCAGACCTATCTGATCCGGGTGAAACAGGTCGAGGCCACGCGCGACATCGGCATCGCCCAGGCCGGCGCGCTGGAGAAAGCCGACGTCAAGGTCATCGCCCAGACCGGCGTGCCCGCCGACGGGCTGAACGCGGTGGGCGAGCTGTTCTCGGCCAAGGGCGGCCAGGCCATCGGCGCGGCGCTGGAAGGGCTGAAGAACACCGAGGCGGGTGCGGCGGTTCTCCATGCCGTGACGGGCGGGGCGAGTAAGTGAATTATCGAGCGTAATGAACAGGCGGTTCTTTTCGTCTGTCGGCGACATTATGGTCGGCTTGGGGAAAAGGGGAAATGCATGCGAGATGTGTTGAAGACTTCCGGAACGATGACCGCGCTTGTGCTGATCGCGGCAGCAGCCCAAGCCCAGACCATTACGACAACGACCTCCGCCGCTTCGTCTGTTGTTGTCAGGAAGACGGTCACGATTTCCAATTCAGGCAATGGCACTCCGGCGGGCACTGGTGTGGCCTGCATCTCGCCTCCGCTTGCTGATGTCGTCGCGCCTGTCACACCTAGCGTCGATGCGGGCCGGCAGGCGACCGCGAGCCGAAACTATGCATTGGCTCGGGCGAATTTCCGGCCCCTGGCGGAAAAAGGCGATGCGGCGGGCGCGGCCGCGTTAGGCCACCTTCTGATGCAGAACTGTACCGGATTGCAGGATAAGCAAGAGGGCTTGGAATGGCTTGCCAAGGGTGCGGATGGCGGTGATGCCAATGCAGCGCTGGAACTCGGCAGCATCTACCTGAACGGCCAGGATGGTGTTGCGATCGATGACAACAGGGCGTTTGCGCTAATGACCAAGGCCGCTGCTGCCGGGCTCATGGTGGCCGAGACCGATCTTGGTTACATGTATATCCACGGCCGAGGCGTTGCTGTCGACAAGTATCAGGGCATGACCTGGTCGATAAAAGGGGGCGAGCAGGGTTCCCCCGCGGCGCTGTCCTATTTTGCGAACGCGTATTTCAAAGGTGATGGTTTGCCGCAGAATCTCGACAAGGCGGCCTACTATGGCTCCATCGCCTATCAGCGGGGCAGCACCGCGCAGCGCACAGCTTTCAAATCCATGCTCGACGACATTGGTCGGCAGATGAGCAGGTCGGACGCCAAAGATGCGGTTGAACGCGCCGCGAAATGGACGCCGGGTCCCGGGACCTTGTCAGAAGTGGCGCGTGATGCGGCGAAATGGCATTCGCAGAACCAGGCCAACAAGGGGTGAGCCTGCGCGGCGAATAACGGCGGACAGAGACGGATTGCTCGGAACATGCTCAAGGCATGTTCCTCGTCCTCGCTGACGCTCGGATCGCTCGCTACGCGAGCGCCCAAAATTGCCGGTCGGCAATTTTGTCGAACAAGGCTCCGTTCACCGATCTCTGTCCGCCATCCCTGCTTCGCAGGAGTGACGGTGCCGTACTTTCGCTGGATATCGGTGCGAAGCAGGGATGGCGGACAGAGAGGGATTCGAACCCTCGAACGGCTTTCACCGTTACACACTTTCCAGGCGTGCGCCTTCAACCACTCGGCCACCTGTCCGCGCTGGGAAGGGGGAGATACACGGATGGGACGCGTCGGGCAAGGGGCAGGGCGCGAACGGAAAATCCAGCCGATTCAGGCGCTTTGCCCTACAGTTCCCGGGTCTCACTGGGCCCGCCATAGCGCCGCTGCAGCCAGCGCACACCCAGCAGATCCTGCACGCTGACCAATAGGCGCCCAAGGTTGGTGTATTTGGACTGTCCGGTCAGGCGCGGTCGGTGATTGACCGGCACATAGCCCACGCCAATGCCCTCGCGCAGCATCAGGGCGATCAGGAAGCGGTGCAAATGATCGAAATAGGGCAGGTCCAGAAACGCCGCGCGGCGAAACGCCTTCAACCCGCAGCCGGTGTCGCTGGCGCCGTCGCCCAGCATCCAGTTGCGAAAGCCGTTGCCCAGCCGCGACGCCAGCCGCCGGCTGGCAGTGTCCTTCCGCTTCACCCGCACGCCCGACACCATGCCCAGCCGCGGATCGGCGGCCAGCGCCTCCAGCAGTTTCGGAATGTCGGCCGGGTCGTTCTGACCGTCGCCGTCCAGGGTCACGATGGTCTCGCCGCGCGCTGCCTTGACGCCGGTGCGGATACCGCGGCTCTGGCCCAGATTGCGGGTGTGGCGCAGCACGCGCAGTTCGGGAATCTCGCGCTTCAGCGCGCCCAGCGCTTCCGCGGTGCCATCCGCGGAGCCGTCGTCGATGAAGATGATCTCGTGTGGACGGCCTTGGAGCGCGGTCGCAATCTCCCGCGCAAGAGGTCCGACATTGCCGGCCTCATCCTTCACCGGCACGACCACGGAAATGGCGACGGCGCCCGTCATAACCCGACCTTCGAAGATGGCTGGGCCTTATACAGGGGCGGCCCTTTGCAACATAGGGGCGGGGCCGACATAGTTCCTCCGCATGGCCGACTCAAAAGCACCTGAAAAAGCTAAGGAAACCGCCCCGGCGGAGACATCCGCCGGCGCGCCCGTGGCGGCTTCCGTGCCCGAACCCGCTCCCCTGCCGCCCCGCTGGGTCCGGCTGCTCGCCCAGCGCCCCTACGCCCTGCTGGCGCTGCTGGGCCTTTTGTTGTGGCTGCCCGGGGTGCTGAGCCTGCCGGCCCTGGACCGGGACGAAAGCCGCTTTGCCCAGTCCTCCCGCCAGATGGTGGAATCGGGCAACTGGGTGGACATCCGCTTCGGCCAGGTGCCCCGCTACAAGAAGCCGGTGGGCATCTATTGGCTGCAGGCCGGCGCCACCGAACTGGCCGCGCTGGCCAACGGCCATGACGATCGCATCTGGAGCTATCGCCTGCCGTCGCTCTTGGGCGGGATCGCGGCAAGCTGGCTGACGGTGTGGTGCGCGCTGGCGGTGACCGAAATTGAAGCCGCCTTTCTGGCCGGGCTGTTGATGCTGAGCTCGGTGTTGCTGACGGCCGAATCCACCATCGCCACCACCGATGCCGTGCTGCTGGCCTGTGCGTTGGGGATGCAGGGCGTGCTGCTGAGGCTTTATCGCGCCGCGCGGGACGAAACTGTGTCCGTGCCATCGGGGCGGCTGGTGCTATGGGGCTGGGCGGCCTGCGCCTTGGGCATTCTGGTCAAGTTTCCCGTGGTGCCTGGTGTCGGCATCGCCACCATGCTGGGGCTGATCGCCTGGGAGCGCAAATGGGATTGGCTGAAGAATATCAGGCTGACGCGCGGGCTGGTGCTGACCGTCCTGCTGGTCAGCCCCTGGCTGATCGCCATCGCCATCCAGAGCCAGGGCGCTTTCTTCCAGCAGTCGCTGGGCAACGATTTCGCCTCCAAGCTCGCTGGCGGGCAGGAAAGCCATGGCGCGCCGCCGGGCTATTACCTGCTCTTGTCGGCGGCGTGCTTCTGGCCCGCCATCCTGTTCGTGCTGCCGGGCGTGGCTTTCGGTTTCGCGCGCCGCGCCGAGCCGGCGATCAAATTCCTTCTGGTCTGGGCGGCAAGCTGGTGGGTGATCGTGGAAGCGGTGCCCACCAAGCTGCCGCATTATGTGATTGAGGCCTATCCGCCGCTGGCCATCCTGGCGGCGATGGCGGTGGTGGATTTCAGGCCGGTGAAATGGCTGGCGGTGGCGCGCTGGATCGGCATCGTGCAGTTCCTGATCGGGGCGGCGCTGTTCACCGCCGTCCTTATTCTGGCGCCGATCTATTTCGGCGGCGGCATGGCCTGGCCGGCGCTCGCAGCGGCTGGCGTTGGTGCGGTGCTGGCGCTGGTCGCCCTGATATTGGCCGTTCTGCGCAAGCAGCTTGCGGCCCTGCTTTTGGCGGTGACGGCCATGATGGTGTTTGCGCCCAGCCTGACGGCGCTGGTGGCGCCAAGGCTGGATCAGCTCTGGATGAGCGAGCGGCTGAAAACCATCGTCAACGCCGCCACCAGACCCGGCGATCCGGCCCCCGCCATCGCCGGCTATCAGGAACCCAGCCTGGTCTTTGCCCTGGGCGCCGATGTGGTGCTGGCGGGTGGCGCGGGTGCGGCGGAATCCGGCGCGCATAGTGGCGGCCTGGCGCTGGTCGAGGACAGCGAGCGCGGCACCTTCCTGGCTCGCTTGGCGGAGTTGCAGGCCGACGCCAAACCGGTTGGCGATCTGTCAGGCTTCAATTATTCGCGGGGGCGAAAGCAGCATGTCACCGTCTATCGCGTCTTCCAACTGCACGAGCTGAACTGATGGTGCCCACTTTCGCAGACGTCCAGGCCGCGGCGGCGCGCATCGCCCCTTACGCCATCCGCACCCCGCTGGTGGAAAGCTGGGTGCTGAACGACATGACCGGCGGGCGGGTGTTCCTGAAGCTGGAAACCTTGCAGCGCACCGGCTCGTTCAAGTTCCGCGGCGCTTGCAACCGGCTGGCGCTGATCCCGCAAAGCCAGCGTGGCAATGGCGTGGTGGCCTTTTCCTCCGGCAACCATGCCCAGGGCGTGGCGGCCGCGGCGCAACTGTTTGGCATGCCGGCGCTGATCGTGATGCCGTCCGATGCACCGGCCGCCAAGATCGAAGGCACCCGCGCCTTTGGTGCCGAGATCGTCACCTATGACCGGGTGCGCGAGGACCGCGAAGCGATCGCCGCGAAAATCTGTGCCGAACGCGGCGCCGTGCTGGTCAAGCCGTTCGACGATGCCGGCATCATTGCCGGCCAGGGCACGGTGGGGCTGGAAATCGCCAAGGCCTGCGCGCATCTGGAGGTGGCGCTGGACGAGGTGCTGGCGCCCTGCAGCGGCGGCGGGTTGGTGAGCGGCATCGCGCTGGCGCTGAAGGGCGCCGGCGTGGCGTCCAGGGTTCACAGCGTCGAGCCACAGAATTTCGCCGGCATGAAACTGTCGCTGGAGGCCGGCACGCGCAGCAAGGCGGCAGGCGGCGCGCTTTCCATTGCCGACGCGCTGATGGCACCCGTCCCCGGCGAGATCGTGTTCGAGCTGGCCAAGGGCCTGCTGGCGCCGGGCCTCGCCGTCAGCGACGCCGAATTGAACACCGCCGTCACTTTTGCGGCCCAAAAGCTCAAGCTTCTGGTCGAGCCCGGCGGGGCGGCGGCACTGGCGGCCCTGCTGGCCGGCAAGATCGAAGCCAGGGGCCGCACAATCGCGCTGGTTCTGTCGGGCGCCAACGCCAGCTTCGAAGTTCATCTTCGTTAAGCCGTTTACCACGCCACAACGCTTTGATTGGCGCGCGGTCCCGGTTGGCGCATGTCTTGATGGTGAAAACATCGGGCGCAGAGTTAACGCCATGAGCAACCTGATCCGCTGGCGCAATTCCCATCCCATGCTGCCCTTGCTGCTGGCGGCGTCCATCATCGTGCTCCTGGCCGTGGCCGCGGCGGTGATCTGGTCGCGCGGCTCACTGATGGATGACGGCCGCATCGTGTCGCTGGATCTGATGAAGGGCGCCTATGACAAGGTTCAGCCGGGCAAAACCTCGGAGCCTGAACTGGCGGCGCTGGGCTTCGACCAGGCCCGCTACAAGGTGCGTTCGCTTTCGGGCCTGGGGGTGCAGGAATATTTCATGCCCCACACCTCGGCGGATTTCGATCAGCTCGATCCGGCGGTGCAGGCCTGTTTCGACGCTTCCGATCGCTGTACCGCGCTGGTCTTCCCGCTCGCAGCGCCGCACAGCACGGGCTTCATGGCCGCTAATGCCGCGCCGCGCGCGCCGGGCCGTGTGGTGTTTTTGATCAAGAGCGGGCGGGTCGCCTACAAGGCGGTTCAGGGCTAAATAAAAAAGCGCCCAGCTAGGGGCGCTTTTTTCATGTCGATGCGGGGCTCGGTCCAGCCCGGCGCTTGGCCGCGCCGGGCTTTTGGCTCGCGATAAGCCGAAGACTTATCGCGGAGCCAAAACCATCATCATTTGCCGGCCTTCCATCTTCGGATACTGCTCCAGCTTGGCGAAGACTTCGGTGTCTTTCTGCACCCGGTTCAGAAGATCCATGCCCAGATGCTGGTGGGCCATCTCGCGGCCGCGGAAGCGCAGGGTGACCTTGACCTTGTCGCCCTCGTCGAAGAAGCGCTTCATCGCCCGCATCTTCACGTCGTAATCGTGATCGTCGATGGTGGGGCGCATCTTGATCTCCTTGATCTCGATGACCTTCTGCTTCTTGCGGGCTTCGGCTGCCTTCTTCTGCTGCTCGTATTTGTACTTGCCGTAGTCCATCAGCTTGCAGACCGGCGGCTTGTTGTCGGGCGAGACTTCGACGACGTCGAACCCTTTCTCCTCGCCGAGCGCGAGCGCCTCATCCAGGCCGATCTCGCCATATTTATGGCCGTCGTCGCCGATCAGCAGAATGGTGCGGGATTGGATTTCGTCGTTGATGCGCGGGCCATCCTTGGCCGGCGGGGGGGCATTACCCTGAAAACGTCTCGGAACTATGACTCTCTCCTTTGTACAGCCGTGCGCCACCGCGTCTCGCTGGTCCGTAGGTTCCAGGCGAAACGAGGGTCTCGATCATGGACGCAAACGGGAAACCTTTCGGCGGGGGCGCCGGGTGGCGCCTCCGGCAGCCATCTGCCGGATTCGAGCCTTAAGATAGGGGGGAAAGACCGTCCCGAAAAGGGTTATTCGGCCACATCCCGCCGGGATTCCGCCTCGTTTTTGATGCGGGAAAGGAAAGTTTCCAGGGGCATGGCGCCCAGGTCCTTGCCCGAGCGCAACCGGACGGCGACTTTGCCCTCCTGCGCCTCCCGCTCGCCCACCACCAGCATGTAGGGGATTTTCTGGAGCTGGGCGTCGCGGATCTTCTTCTGCATCCGCTCATTGGAGGTGTCGATGTCCACCCGAAGGCCGGCGGTGCCATTGACCACAGGGGTGGCGAACAGGGCGTCCACCACCTTCTGGGCATAGTCGCCCACCTTTTCCGAGATCGGGATGACCCGCGCCTGGATCGGCGCCAGCCAGACCGGGAAGGCCCCGGCATAATGCTCGATCAGAAAGGCGGTGAAGCGTTCATGGGTGCCCAAGGGGGCGCGATGGATGACATAGACCGGATGGTCGGCCCCATCCTCGCCGATATATTTGAGGTCGAACGTCTGGGTCGCCAGGAAGTCCAGCTGGTTGGTCGAGATCGTGTATTCGGTGCCGATCGCAGACTTGATCAGGAAGTCGATCTTGGGGCCGTAAAAGGCGGCTTCGCCCTTGCCTTCGACATATTTCAGGCCGGACTCGTCCATCGCCTGGCGGATGACCGCCAGCGCATCCAGCCATTTCTGCGGCTCGTCGACATACTTGTCGAGCTTGTCCATGTCCGGCAGCGACAGCCGCATGTAATAGTCCTTGATGTCGAGCAGGTCGTAATAGCGGGCGTGCAGCTTCATCACCCGGATGAACTCGTCCTTGGCCTGGTCGTAGCGGCAATAGATATGGGCGTCGTTCATGCAGAAGCCGCGCACCCGCATCAGGCCCGACAGGCCGCCAGAGGCTTCGTAGCGATAGTCCTGGCCATATTCGGCGATGCGCAGCGGCAGTTCGCGATAGGAATGCCGCGTCGCCCCATAGATCAAATGATGGTGCGGGCAGTTCATCGGACGAAGCCGGTAATTCTCCCCGTCAATGTCCAGCGGCGCATACATGCCTTCGCCGTAATAGGGCAGGTGGCGCGAGCGGTAATACAGCGCTTCCTTGGCGATGTGCGGCGTCGCCACCCGGCGATAGCCGTCCTTGCGTTCCTCGTTCAACGCCAGGAATTCCAGTTCCTGGCGGATCACCATGCCGTTGGGCATCCACAAAGGCAGGCCGGCGCCCACGTCGGGCGCGAAGGTGAACAGCTCCAGCTCGCGGCCCAGCTTGCGATGGTCGCGCTTCTCGGCCTCTTCCAGGCGGTGGAGATGCTCCTCCAGCTCCTTCTTGTCGCGCCAGGCGGTGCCATAGATGCGCTGCAGCTGGGCGTTCCTGGCATCGCCGCGCCAATAGGCACCGGCGATCTTGGTCAGCTTGAACGCGTCGCCGATTTCGGCGGTGGTGCGAAAGTGCGGCCCGCGGCACAGGTCATGCCAGTCGCCATGCCAATAGATCGAGACATCCTCATTGGCGGGAATGCTGGCGATCAGTTCGGCCTTGTAGGTCTCGCCGATGCCCTTGAAATGCTCCACCGCCTGGTCGCGCGGCCACACCTCGCGGCGGGTGGGAAGCCCCGCCTTGATGATCTTGCGCATCTCGTCTTCGATTCTAGGCAGGTCTTCGGGTGTGAACGGCTCCGCGCGGGCGAAGTCGTAATAGAAGCCGTCCTCGATGGCCGGGCCGATGGTGACCTGCGTTCCGGGATAAAGCGCCTGCACCGCCATGGCCAGCACATGGGCCATGTCGTGGCGGATCAGCTCCAGCGATTCCGGGTCTTTCTTGGTGATGATGCGGATCTGCGCGTCCTGTTCGATCGGTCGGAACAGGTCATATTCCTTGCCATTGACCATGATGATCAGGGCCGCCTTGGCGAGGCCAGGCCCGATGGCGGCGGCGATTTCGGAGCCCGTCACGCCGCGGGTGAAGGTCATGGCCTTGCCGTCGGGCAGGGTCATGGTCACCTGGTCGGATTGAGCGGACACGGGAGATTCTCCTTGGGAAATCAGCGGGAGCGGACCTTTGAGCCCTGGCGTGTCCCCCGTCAAGTGGCTGGTCCCGAAGCTATTTATGACAGGCGTAGTAGCCATTGCGGCGCCGGCCAAACGGGGGGATAATCCGTTCCAAGGGAAGGGCGTGAATGGAGAAAGTCATGAAAACAGTCGTGATGGCGCTGGCGGGCCTGGTTGTTGCCGCCGTTCCTGCCCTGGCGCAGAGCCATGTCTGCATCGACAGCCGCAATATCGTGTCCAGCAAGTCCACCGACGGCAAGACCATGGTGTTCAAGATGAAGGACGGCACCACCCTGGTGAACCATCTGCAGGGCTCGTGCCCGGATCTGAAGTTCGAGGGTTTTGCCTGGGACCTGCGCTCGGGCGACACGATGGTGTGCGAGAACGCCCAGAGCCTGCGTGTGATCCGCTCGCCGCAGATCTGCGTGCTGGGCAAGTTCGATCCACCGGTGCCGCCGAAGCCGGTCGCCAGATAGGCAAAAGGCCCGGTAAAGCCGGGCCTTTTTGTTTGCGGAAAGCCCGGCAAGGCATCCAAAGGGCGGTTTGGCACGTTATCCGGTTGAAGGGCAGGAAGTCTGGAGACCGCGATGAGAACCACCGCATTCCTTGCCATTGCCTTGGCCGGGCTGGCCCTGTCAGCCTGCACCGATCGTTATTATGACGACCGGTATGGCTATGGTAATCGCTATGGCTATGACGATCGCTATTACGGGCCGCCGCCGGCCTATGACCGCGACCGTTATTACGATCGCCACGATGCCAATCGTTACGACGACATGCACAACGACCGCTATTGAACGCAAAAGGGCCGAAGCGATGCTTCGGCCCTTTGCATTTCGCGATGGGCGGCCGTTTCAGCCTTCGCCGCCGCCGAGATAGTCCGGCTTGCCCAGCGCCACGCCGCGATTGCGCAGGATGCCGTAGGCAATGGTGATGTGGAAATAGACGTTGGGGAGCACGAATTTGTTGACGTAGTCCCCGCCTTTATACTCCAAGGTCGTATTGGGGAATTTCAGGACAATGTCCTTGTTCTCCGCGCCGGCGAAGTTCTTGCGATCCAGGGTCTTGAGGAAGGCGATGGTCTTTTGCACCCGCGCCTTCAAGTCCGCGAAGCTGGTTTCGACGTCTTCGTATTTGGGAATCTCGACGCCTGCCAGCCGGGCGCCGCAGCCCTTGGCGCCATCGGTGGCGATATAGACCTGGTTCTTCAAAGGCAGCATGTCGGGTGCCAGCCGCGCGTCATTGGGGTCGATGCCGCCATGCGCTTCGCCTTTGCTGAGAACCTGGCAGAGGCTGCCCAGCATGTGGATCAATGATGGAACGGTGGCGTCGTAAATGTCGTAAGCCATATGTCTTCCCTCGATGGTTGTTTGTGGACCGTAAATGGGGATCAGCGGGCGGAATGAAAGGGCAAAAACTCGCGCTTTCAACCCTTATGGCAGAAGGGGCTTGAGGCATGGGGGTATTCCGGCCTAGGTAACGGGGCCTTTCAGCCAAAGACGCTTCCATGACAGACCAGAATCCGGCCGCCGAAGCCCCCAAGCCCGCCGAGGCGCCGCCCGACAGGCTTTCCACCAATCCCTCTAGCCCCTTCCACAATGCCGAGCTGCTGGAGCGGGGCGTGGGCGTGCGTTTCAACGGGGTGGAGCGCAACAATGTGGAAGAGTATTGCGTCAGCGAAGGCTGGGTCCGGCTGGCCGTGGGCAAGACGGTGGATCGCCATGGCAATGCCATGACCGTCAAGTACAAGGGCAAGGTCGAACCTTACCTGAGGTAGCCGCTCGTCTTTTGGCGCCTAAGTTCGTCGCGCCTTCGCTCATGTACTTTTTGTACACATCGCTCGGCGCTCCTGCTCAGGCGCCAAAATCCGGCGCGGCATGTCACTTCCGTAATTTCTGAACCTCCGATGAACGGCTCGCTCCGCTGACGTTCAGACGGACCGCGTCACCATCGCAGCATCTTCGACAGAGGAGAGCTGTGATGAAGAAACATGTCCGCAAATGGATGATTGCCGGCCTGGTCGTACTGGCTGCGGCGCCGGCGCTGGCCGGCTGCGTCGCCGAGGTCGGCCCCGGCTATTACCATCATCCCTGGTATGGCTGGCACGACCGCGACCATTGGCGCGACCGCGACTGGCGTTGATCCCTGAGCACCGGCACGATCCACGCGCTGGGTCGTGCCGGGAGGGGGCAGAGGCATTTCATATCTGTTCCGCTTTGAGGCAGTTAACCTCTTTGCGGCCGCCAAAAGCGTGGCACAAATCCTGAAGCGCTGATCCCGAGATTCTTTTGTCGAGGGGGCGGACCATGCTCAAGCGCAGATTGTTGCTGGCCAGCGCGCTGGTCGGCGTGGAATTGCTTGCCACGGCGGGCGCGGCGCATGCCGGCGCCGGTCTGGCGGGTGTACGCGGCCCCCACACTTTCAATATCGGCAGCTACCACAATAGCGGCAACCGCCTGGCGGGGCTGAATGTCTACAGCCCGGTCAACATCAACAACAGGATCAACAACTCCACCAATGTCAGCGTCAACAAGCCGTTGAATGTCTATGCGCCGGTCAATGTCACCAACAACGTCGATAACTCCACCAATGTTTCCGCCACCACCAACATCAACAATGCCAAATATATCGACAATTCCACCAATGTGACGGTGAACAAGGAGATCAACGTCTCCACCACCAACATTTTCAACGGCATGGGTTCGGGCAGCAGTCACAGCCAGGGCGGCAACTGGGGCAGCCACTCCGGCTGGGGCGGCATGGGCGGCGGAATGGGTGGTGGCAATGGCGGCGGCGGATCAAGCGGCAATGGCAATAACAACAATAACGGCAATCAGAACGGAAACGGCAACAGCAACAGCAACTCGAACGGAAACGGCACCAACAACAATACCGTCAACAACTCCAATTCAATCGATGCGTCGAACGCGATCAATGCCTTCCTGAACGGGCTGCGCGGCCTGGAATAGTTTCAAGGGGATTTTTTACGCCCGAACCGTGAAGGCGCAAAAAATTCCTTTGCCGCCGGGGATCTATTTCCTGGAATAGAAGCGGCACCATCCCGTCGAGATGATATTTCCGTCGATCAGCGTGCAGGAAGACGGTGCGCGATATAGCGCGCAATTGGCACAGCTCTGGTTGTCCTTGGGTGCGGTCTGATACTCGGCAACCTTCTGCGACATCTTGGCCTGCGCGGGGGTGGCTGCCATTACCGCAAAAGCGCCCCCGATCGCGCAGATCGCAGTTTGCATTATCTGACGGCGCGACTGCCTTTCCCTTTCTGTCCTTTCCGTAGCTCCGCGATCATTGTCCATGACGCTCTCCTTTATCGCGGGATTATGCAGGTGCATCGGTTGGGGTCGTTGATCGCGATCAATTCAGCATGGCTGACACCGCGATAGGTTTTGGGCGTCGAAAGGGAGAGTCGACGCCGATGATGAAAAGATTTTCAGAAAGCGTTTTCGCGAAAATCAGCATATTTTCCTGGCTCTTTTTCATCTTGGGGTGGTCAGGGAGTGCCCAGGCCGTCCCGAGTTATGCGCGTCAAACCGGATTGGCCTGCGAGGCCTGTCACACCGTCTTTCCCCAACTCACGCCCTTCGGGCGGATCTTCAAGGCCAGTGGCTACACGCTGTCGACAACCAGCAAGGTTCAGGACATCGATCGCGTTAAGCACTATCTGATGTCGTTAAGCGACACGCCGCCACTTTCCGCCATGGTGGTTGCCTCCACCACCTCGGTTGCCAAGGCAAACGACACGGATTCTTCGAAGACATCCACCGATTTTCCGCAGCAGCTCAGCCTGTTCTATTCCGGTGCCATCACCGACAATATCGGCGCCTTTATCCAGGCCACCTATGATGACCAGAGTGGTCAATTCGGCATGGACAATACCGACATCCGCTTTGCCGATGTGGCGACAATTCAAGGTCACGATCTGATCTATGGCCTGAGTCTCAACAACAATCCCACCGTTCAGGACCTTTGGAACAGCACGCCCGCCTGGGGCCAGCCCTTCTTCACGTCGGCGGTCATGCAAGGGCCAGCGGCCGCCAGCAAAGTGGAAGGCGCGATGGCCCAGTCTGTCGCCGGGCTTTCAGCCTACGGATTTCTCGACCAATCTTTCTATGCCGAAATCGGCGTCTACCGGTCCGCCTTGCAAGGCGCATCCGTGGCCCAGAACGCCAGTACCACGAACGATGTCATTACCGGTGTGGCTCCCTACTGGCGTGTTGCCTATGAAAGGGACTGGGGACAGAATTCCTGGGAGCTGGGCACCTTCGGCCTGGATGCGGCGCTTCACAACCCGACCACCATCGCCGGGCAGGCCGTCAACCAGTCGCTGCAGTCAGGGCCCACCGACCGCTTCCTCGATGTCGGCATCGACACCCAGTACCAGTTCATAGACGACGATGATCAGATCACGGTCACTGGACGTGCCGTTCGGGAAAACCAGCGACTGGATGCCACATATCCCCTCGGCTTCGCCGACAACCCCAGCGACTATCTCGACACGATGGACATTGTGGGGAGCTATTACTGGCGGCGCAAACTGGGCGCCACCCTGGGCTTTTTCGCGCTCGACGGTTCGCGGGACGTCACGTATTTCGGGTCCCAAAATGGCCGGCCCGACAGCACATGGATAAATGCCGAGGTGGATTATCTGCCGGCGCTGAATGTGAAGCTGGGCCTGCAATATACCGCCTACACAAAGTTCAACGGCGCCACCACGAACTATGACGGTCTGGGGCGCAACGCTTCGGATAACAACACCATCTATGGCTACATCTGGATTGCCTTTTGACCGCCCATTGGGGAGAGGACGCATGAAAAAGCTCATCTGGTCTCCAACCTGGCTTTGCGTCGTTCTTGTGGCGGCAGGAATGCCGGCGCAGGCGCAATCAGGTCCACAGATCGTCAAGCGGGTGTGCGAAAGCTGTCATGGGCCCGATGGCAACAGCACGTCGGCGACTTTTCCCCGCCTCAATGGCCAGCAAGCCAGCTATATCATCGCACAATTGAAGAGTTTCCGGGGCCATAGCCGCGGCGACCCTCATGCCATGGCTTACATGTGGGGAATGGCTGGGCCGCTCTCCGACGACCAAATCGCCGACATCGCCAAATATTTTTCCAGCCGCAAGCCAACCGAGCCGCAAAAGGGCGGGACGCTGGCCGCAGAGGGCCGGAAAATATTTACCGATGGCGTCGATGCCCACAATATCCCTGCCTGTGCCGCCTGTCATGGCGATCATGGAGAGGGCAATAGCGAGATCCCCAGGCTGGCCGGTCAGCACGCGGACTATCTAAAGATCCAGCTTGAAGATTTCCGTTCCCTCGTCCGCAACAATGACGTGATGCACGCCAACACCAAGGACATGACAAATCGCGAAATAGAGGCCGTGGTTTCTTACATGGCCAACGAATAGCGCGCGGCCAGTCACAACTGGCCTGCCTGCTGTCCAATGGCCAGCCTGCTGTCCAAAGAAAAAGGCCCGGTGGCGTCACCGGGCCGTCTCCTTTTCCAGATCGCCGCAATTCAATTGCTCACGCGCACCGCGTCCGCCTCATAGGTGGTGACATGGGGCTCGGGCGCCCAATGGTCGCGGTCCCAGCCTTCCGACACCGACGACAGCGCGATGCGCGCCCCGTCCACGGCCTGCGCCTTGCAGGCAAAGTCGACATAGCGGATGCGGCTGTCGCCCTCAGGGAAGGTGATGGTTTCGATCGAATCCTTCACCATCGTTCCTGAGAACACATTGTGGGTGGTGTCGTCATAATAGGTGACGGCAACGTGGTCGCAGTTGATGGTATCGCCTTCGGCCACCATGCGCAGCCGGATCACCGGGCCTTCGAAATGCTGCCAGCTCACATTGGTGTAGTGGCTGTTCGAGACATTCACCGAACCGATCTCATGCACCATCGCCTTGGCGGGCAGCGCCGTTGCGCCGGCCAGCAGGGCCGCACCCAGAATCAGAAAAGAGGACTTGTACATGGAACTCTCCCATGGGCTCACACCCAAGAAAATTGGCGGGCCTGAGAAATGTTCCGTTCCCAATTGGGGCGAAGTGGTGGCTTACAGGCCCTTGAGGAATTGCGGCAGCGCTTCGGCCAGGCCCTTGGGCGTGCCCACGTCGTAAAAGGCGCCGCCCTCGAACCATGCCGCCATCACCTTGAGGCCGCGATTCACGGCCTGCTGGAAGACGCCGCCCAGGCTTTGCGCCGGATTCTGCCTCACCGCGTTCCCCAGCAATTCGCCGAAATGGCGGCCCCACACCGCCATCGCCCAGCTGTTGTTCAAATCGGTTTCGGCCGGCTTGTCCTGGACCTCGATCACGCGCATCTCGCTGTCGAAACGCACCGGCCCCAATTCCTTCGGCTTGGCGGTGGGAAAGACGCCCAGCACCAGATCGGCGTCTTGCGCCTCGAACAGGGCGCAGGCATCGCGCAGCGCGCTCTCTGGGCGCACGATGGTGTCGGGCAACAAGAGGCAGGCATTGGCGCTGCTGGTCCAGGGCAGCGCCAGCGCCGCGGCTGCGGCCAGGCCTTCGGGACGCGCCTGCTGCACAAAGGCCAGGTCCAGCCCGGTGTTGCCGCCATTGCCCAGATACTGCATCAGTTCGGGCTTGCGGTCGGAGGTGATCACCAGCGCACGGCCGATGCCGGCCTGGTGCAGCTGGCGCAATGACGCTTCGATCACCGGCAGCGGACGCAGATGCCCGTCTTCACCCGGCACATAGGTGATGGGCAGAAGCTCCTTGGGATAGCCCAGCGGCCCCAGCCGGCTCGCCAGGCCCGCGGCCGGTATCACGCCCACATAATCGTTCATGCTTGTCCCCGCGGCGCCCCCTTGCCATGGATATCGTGCATGGCGACGAAGGCCTTTTCCACATTCTGCACCAGGCGGGGAATATCGAACAGCGCCGCCGTATCGCGGTTGCGCGCAAGCTTTTGCCGCATGGCCGCCAGAAGCGCGTCATCGCGCGCCAGCTTCAGCGCCAGCGCCTCATAGGCCGCAAGGTCGTGGGTGACCAGCTCGCCCATGCCGAGGGCGGCCAGCTGGCTGGCGGCGACCCGGCCGGCAAAGGCCGCGCCCGCGCACGTCACCAACGGCACCCCGGCCCATAGCGCATCGCTGGTGGTCATGTGGCCGTTATAGGGACTGGTATCCAGCACCAGGTCGGCCAGCGGCTGGCGTGCCAGATGCTGGTCCGGCGCCACGCGGGGGGCAAAGACCAGCCGGTCGGGGGCGATGCCGCGCGCCTGGGCCTCGCGTTGCAGGCGCGCGCGAAATCCGCCGCTGGAGTCCAGCAGCCACAGCATGCTTCCCGGCACGGCTTCAAGCAGGCGCATCCACACGTCGAACATAGGGCGGGTGATCTTCCAGCTGTTGTTGAAGCTGCAGAAGACAAAACCTTCCGCCGGCAGCCCGGCTTCGGCGCGGGTGGGCGCCGGCTCCAGCGCGCCATAGCTGGTGGGGAAATAGCAGTCGGGAAGCTGGACGATCTTCTCGCTGAAGAAGGGTTGGTCGGCGAACGGCGCGACGGTGGGATCGGCCAGGATGCAATCCAGCGAGCTTGCGCCGGAGGTGCCGGGATAGCCGAGATAATTCACCTGCACCGGACAGGGCCGCTGGTTCAGGATCCCGAAATGATCGCCTTCGGTATGGCCGGTCAGGTCGACCAGTATGTCCATCTCCTGCTGGCGCAGCATCCGGGCGATGCGCAAGGCCGGCTGGCCCTGCACATCCTGGAAATGCTCGAAGGCCTTTTCGATGCGCGCCCGGATGGGGCTTTTGTCATTCGGCCCGGTCGAAAAGCCGTGGACCTCGAAGCGCGAACGGTCGTGAAGCTCGATCAGCCGGGCGATCAACAGCGGCACCGGATGCTGGCAGAAATCCGATGAGATATAGGCCAGGCGGATGCGTTCATGCCCATAGCGTTCGCCCCGCCACAGCGGCGGCGCGGGCGCGAGCCCCATTTCGGCAATGGCGTTGCGGGCACATTTCAATTGCAGCGCCTTGTCGTCGGAAAATCCCAGGAAGAGAAACGGCGAGATCACCGCCGTGCCGTTCGCGACGCCGGCCCGCACTTGCGGCGCGATCTTTTCCACCATGTCCCAATCGCACAGATTCATCGCCGCGATCAGCATGCCGCCCAGGGCGTAAGGATTGGCTGGCGCGGCGGCGCGCAACGCGCCATAGGCCGCCAGCGCCTCCTCAAAGCGCTTGAGCTTGAACAGCACCCCGGCCTTGCCGTTCAGCGCCGATGCCCGGCCGGGCGTGATCTCGAGCGCGCGCTCGAAACTTGCCAGCGCCTCGTCATGGCGGCGCAGCTGGATCAGCACATTGCCGCGATTGGAGAGCGCCTCGGCATAATCGGGGCGAAAACGGATGGCCGCGTCGTAACAGGCAAGTGCCGCGGCCCAGTCGCCGGCCACCTGCCGGATGGCGCCGCGATTGTTGTGTGCCTCCACCAGATCGGGCTTCAGCCGCACGGCCTCAGCGTAAAGGCGGTCGGCCTCGGCCAGTCGCCCCGCCTGGTGATGCGCCAGGGCCTGGTTATAGGCGCGTTCGAACGGCTGCATTCCCCCAGTGTCCCGATTCCGAAATTCGCATGGTCTCTATATCAAGCCCTGAGCGAATTTCGGAATCGCAGGACACTGGGCATTTATTGAATCTAGTGTCGCTTCGGCTTCGAAGTTCGTTTTGAACCCGATATCGTGATGTTACGAACTTCAAAGCCGGCGACACTAGCGCGGCGGGGGTTCGGGCACTTGCTTGTGCACGAAATACATCAGGGTGGCCGAGAGAACCGCCACCGTCATCACCGCAAAGCCCACCCAGTTGAAATGCTCCAGCCTGCCATTGGGCAGGGCGATGATCAGCGCGCCGGCCGCCGCCGACGAGACCGCGCCGGCCAGCTGCTGCAGCGAGGCGCTCACCGCATTGAAGGCGCCGCGCTTGGTCGGCTCGGGAATGGCCGACATCAGGGCGGAGGAGGGGATCATGCGCGAGAAGATGCCGATGAACATCAGCACATTGACGATGATCACGGTGACCAGCCCCGACGGCCCCAGATTGGTCCAATAGGCCACCATGATCACGGTCAGCGTGCTGCCGAACAGGAAGGTGTTGAACTTGCCGAAACTGTCGCTGGCCTTGCCCACCACCGGCCCGACAAAGACGGTGCACAGGCCGGTGATCAGATAGATGGTGGGCAGGGCCGCGAACGACACGCCGATATTGTTGACCATATAGGCGGTGCCGAAGGGCATCAGCATGTAGCCGCCGGTGGGCAGCAGCATGGTCAGGACAAAGGCCAGCCGATAGCGCGGCTCGGCCAAAGTGTGGACCAGATGCATGAAGGGGCTTTTTTCCTGTTTCAGCTTCAGGTGCGCCGAAACCGGTTTCATGAAGGCGGCGATGACAATTCCCGCCGGCACGGCGACCGCGATGATCCCCCAGAAGGCGGCATGCCAGTCCCAGTGATTGGCGAAGAACAGCCCGGCCGGCAGGCCCAGCACCTGGGCGGCGGAAAAGGCGGTGCCCAGAAAGCCCATCACCCGGCCGCGCATCTCCAGCGGGAACAGGTCGGTGGCGATCGCCATCACCACCGATCCGATCACGCCCCCGAACAAGCCGGTGACGATGCGCGCCAGCAGCAGCGCCTCATAGCTGGTGGCCAGCGCGCAGAGCAGCGTGCCCAGCATGAAGCCGGAATAGAAGAACAGCAGCAGCCGCTTTCTGTCGAAGCGGTCGGCAAAGCCCGCCGCGGCCAGGCCCGAGATGCAGGCGCTGAAGGCATAGGAACTGACCGCCAGGCCGAATTGCTGCGGGGTGATGTGCAGGGTGGGCATCATCATCGCGCCCAGGGGCGAAATGATCATGAAGTCCAGGATCAGGCTGAACTGCATGAAGGCCAGCGCCGCGATGACGAATTTCTGGTAGCCCGAAAATTTCAGGCGCGGCTTCGCCCGCTCGTTTGTCGCCTTGTCCATCGCCGCCCGCCTTTTTCGCGCGGCAGTTGTAGCGAAAAACGGGGGTCCCCGCCACCCGGCGCCCGTCAGGGGATGGCATATTCCTTTTTCAGGAAATTGCCGACCCAGTCCTGAATCCGCACATACATCTTGTTTTCGAACGGCGCCTTGCCGCCGGTGAAGGTATGGGTGCGGTGGTAGGTCTCGATCACATGCACCGGGTTGCGGTTGTAGCCCGCGGCCAGGAAATCGGCGAATTTCTGGCGCGAATCGCTGAACCGCTTCAGGTAATCCTTGGGCAGTTCTTTCAGCTCCAGGTCCAGCAGCAGCACCGAGGCCGTCACCGCATTGCCCAGATTGGTCATGCCCAAGGTGAAATCGGGCTCCAGCAGCGCCTTGGGATAGGTGGTCCTCACCATCTGATAGCTGTCTTCCACGAATTGCGGCATGCCCAGCGCGCCGGCGCTGGAGCGGGCATAGGCATAGGCGTGGCTGGAATTGGCGGCGATGGTGACCAGCACTTCGTGAATGCACTGCTCGATGCCGACATATTTCATGTGCAGCGGATCGACATGCTCGGTGATCATCAGCCGCAACACCATGTCGGTGGGGATCTCGTCGGCCACGGTCTGGCCGGGCGCCACCAGCGAGCGCACGTCATGATCCTCGATCCGGTCATAGGCCAGCCGCTGCAGATGGCGCAGATAGTCCATGCCGGCGTCGCGCATCTTCTTGGTGTCGAGCTCCGGCGAATAGGCGGTATAGACCGCCTCCTGATAGCCACTTCCCGACGCGCTTGAGGCATGCACCGGGCGGCGCTGGGCAAAGACGATATAGCCGTCGGGCGCGGCCACATGGAATTTGGTGTTGAGGAAATTGTCCACCGGCCAGGTGATGACAAAGCCCTGGTCGTTATGGCCCTGCTCGTCCATGCGCACCACGGTGAGCGGCCCGGTCTTCTGGCCCACCACCAGGACCCAGGTGAAATGCACCAGCCGGCCGCCCACCACTTCCATGTCGGTGGGCAGCACCGCTTCCTTCTGCGCGATATCCTGGGCCTGTTCGATGCGGGCGCGATAATCGAAATCGGGCGCGTCGGTCGCGGGCTTGGTGACGATGGCCAGCGACGGCTCGGCCACGCGCTTGGCCGTCACGGTGACGCTCTTTTTATGATGGTGCGCGGTCGCGTGCTTGGCGTGATGTCGGGGGGTGCTGGCGTTTGCAGGCGCCATACCCAGAATGAGCAGAAGAGCGCCTGTAACCCCCAGGTGCCCCATGATTTTTAATGCAACCATTGGCCGGCGGATTCGTTTAGCGCGCCATCATAGGCACGGCGCGGTTAACGGACAATGCTGCATTATGTTCGCGCGCGCGGGAACTCGCAGCCGCGGAAAGGTTCCTTTTTCTTGTCGCCGCGCGGCCAACGCCGTAGCGTCAAGGAAAAAAGGGGAACAGGCATGGGCAGACCGCACCTTTTCGCACTGACGCTTGTGGTACTGACGCTTGCACTGGCCACCGCCGCCGCGATGGCACAGGACGGCGCCTTGCAGAAGGGCGCGCCCAACTGGTGGTCGCAGGCCGGCGGCGAGAACGGGCCCACCCGCACCGTCTGGGCGGCGCAGAAGGATCCGGAAACCGGGTACGGCCCCATCAACCGGCCGATCTGGCATATCGCCGATGTGCTGAAGGCCCATGCGGGGCAGCCGCGCTGGGAACAGCAGGTGCTGCTGAACCGCGATTTCGACGGCCGCTATGTCCAGATGGCGCCGGGCGACAAGAGCAAGTGCAAATTCTATGCGGACGACCGCGCCTGGGGCTGGGTCTATAGCGGCCAGCTGAAGGTGACGATCGACGGGCAGGCGCCCAAGGTGCTGCCCAAGGGCTGGGTGTTCAATGTCGCGCCGCGGCTGAGCTATTGCCTGGAGACGGTGGGAACCACGCCGGTGGTGTTCTACATCACCACCCCGGCGGGGCAGGCGCCGTCCTATCCCGAAAGCGAAACGCCCACGCCCATGCCGGGCTATCATTACGTCAAGGCGCGCATCAATTCCACCGGCGGCTATGACAGTTTCAATGTGCCCTTCTTCAATGTCGACGAGTATGGCGCATCCGACCGCAAGGGCGAGCGCTTCCTCTATGACGGCCACACCTCATCCAACCTGAATATCGGCCCGCCGCTGACCCAGCTGCCGCCCGACACCAGCTGGGGCCATTTCCATGAGAACATGCAGGAGGTCTGGCTGAACGTGTATGGCAATGTCTGCGCCCTGATCTCGGGCGAAGGGGTGGTGCATGGCGAATATGGCGATCTGATCAACGCCAATGAGGAACGCTGGCACCGCGCCACCAGCTGCCCCAACACGGGCCGCAGCATCCGCATGGCGATCACGCCCAGGAGCAAGGAAGGCCAGGTGCATTACTTCCAGACGGATCAACCGCCGGGTAACTAAGGCCCAATCGCGGGCGGAAAATTCCGTGATTGTCATGGCCCACCGGAGTGTGGGCCATCCAGTCGGGTCAGAGACTGTCCTGAAGGTCAGGTACTAGCGTCATTTGGATGGCCCGCATTTGCGGGCCATGACAGCTTGTTTGTGCGATTGTGAATACCTAACGCCGCGAGGCGTGCGCGGCTAGGGGGCTACGCCCTTTTGTCATTCCCGCATAGGCGGGAATCCAACTCCAATGTTCTGTTTGGATGCCAGCGTTCGCGGGTATGACGGTCTGCAGAATTTCCTATGCTGTCAGGCATAGAACAACAAATTCGGCAAGCGTGCTCCATATCATCTTCAGATGCTCGGGAGAGACATTGAAATTTGGAGAATGCACATAACGATTCAGGGTATCGACGGAAATCAAGGATTCACCCTGCTGCAGCTTATTGATCGCGCCAAGATACTTCTTATCTATCCTTCCATTGGCGAACATATCCTCTGCGACCTTCGCGGCACGTCTACTGAGTTTGTCCCCATCCTGTATTGTTTTTAGCCGCGCATTTTTGATGTAGTTTTCTATGGCAAGCTCAATCAGTACCCGAAACAGCACCGAGATTGCATTCGGGTGTTGGGTCAGGTCCAGACGAAACTGCAATTCCTCCCATATCTCGCGGTGCCGTTGGAGGGATGCAGTCCAAGTGATTCCATAATCCAGCTGGGGGATCAGATGTGGCCACGGCGACGGCTTCTTAGCTCGTGGCTGTGCAGGCTTCATCGGACTCGACTTGGTTTGCGCAGCTGCCGTTTTGGGTCTGGACGAAGCGCCGGGAAGAACGCCTTCCTCGTCAAGACGGTCAATATATTCAAGCTTGGCTTCGGTATCCCAGATATCGTCCAAAGTGATTTTCCGGGTTGCAAGATCGCTGGCAATTCGCTGTAGGGCCCGGAGCGTGTCATCCTCATTTCGGATAAACTCCAGCTTGCCTTTCTTGACCGATATCCCCACCCGGTTGCGTAGCGCTTCCGCAGACAGCAGACGGTTCAAGTTCGACCTGGGAATCTTTCGGCCAGGTAGCATGTTTGCATCTTTGAGTCGCTTTTCGATCTCATCGGCGACATGCAGACCACTGCCTTTTCCTGTTCGGATGACGAAGTTGTTCTTCATCCGATCATCCCAGTTGCTTTGTCCGATGCCGCCTTGGACCCCCGTATGCCGCCGAAACAAGATGTCGTCGACCCGCTCCCGGTCCGCTTCTACTCTGCATTCCACCCGCTCGGGGAATTCGCCGATCCACTCCTTGCGAAGGTCGGAAAAATACTTCTGCAACTCCACAGTTGGAGCGCGTCGGGGCGCGGCTAACAGCTTCAAGCAGGTGGTTCGTCTGTTGCCATCGGCGACGACGAATTTATCACCATCGGGAAAGACCAGTGGCGGTTCGAATATCTCGCCTTTGATTACTAAATCGCGGGCCAAGTTACGCATGTGTGTTTCTTGGGCAGCGAAAAGCTGAGCAATGGCGGCGGTTTCATTCTCCAATTCACCGTGGCGATCATTCGCGGGATTGACGACGAGAGACGACAACGGAATGTGCCTGTAAGACATGACCGCTCCCCTTGATATAGCTCGTTAGATATTTCGTTGGATGCAAAAAGCCCGGTGATTGCTCGCCGGGCTGTTGTTGATTTTTAGACGGCTCGCCAGTGATCGGGATTCTTCTTGTCATTTAGATGCCGAACACGGGCAACGTGCGGCGAGTGCCCATTCTTTTTCGCCCAGTCAATTGCTTCTTTCTGGGTGCTGGACGTATGCAGGACATGATCTGCGTGATCCTCAACAACATAATCGTCGATGCGGGTGCCCTCTGGGCGACCTTTAGGGCGAGCCTCTACGTAGACTTTTGCCATCGTTCTCTCCAAATGGATTTTTGAAAAAAGTCGGGTTATGAGAATGAAAGCCCGAGCAAAAACGCCACCCTGATCGGACGACACGCAACAGCGTGGTCATCATCCTGATCCGGAGAAAAAAGAAAAGGGCCGGAGATTTCCGGCCCCCTGTTTTGGGTAGGTCCCAGCTCACGCGCACCGGGCGACAATCTTACCGCCCCGTATTGCTTACCTGCTGCTGCGGCTTGGCCGGATAGGGCGCGGGGCGGTCCCAGGGCGGATTGCCCTGGGCGTCTTCACCCGGATAGTGCGGCCGGTCCAGCACCTTCAAAAAGTAATCCTTGCTGGGCAGATCGACGATTTCATGCTCCAGCGCCGGCACCGAAGCCTCAGTGGTACCGGGCGGAATGGCCTGCGGCACATGGGTATCGGCGCCGCGCGCCACCGCCAGCTTGGTCGCGTCAAAGGCGGCCTTGCGGTCTTCCTCGATCGCCAGCTTGGGAATCTCCATCGGCTTGTCGGGATCGACCACATAGGCCGAGGTCATTTTCAACCGATAGGCGCTGGAGATGCCGTCAAAGCGCTTGGTCGCGGCGTTCCACATGCCGTCGGCATTGCGGCGCAGGGCGTAATACAGCGCGACCGCATCCTCATGCTCGCGGGTGCCCTGCTGGCCGCCATCCTGGGCGAAGGTGTTTTCGGCATAGAGATCGCGCCAGTCGCGATAGCCGCCGATCAGCCCGCTGGCGCTGAGCCCGTCGGGCGCCAGGATCAGCCGGATCTTGCCGCGCGCGAAATTGGCATCGCCGGTCTGGTCATAGAACCAGGCGATGCGCGGGGCGTGCAGATGCTCGACCTGTTCGGTCTCGACCACGCCATTCTTGATCTTTGCCTTCAGCCGGGTGTACTGGCCCGACTTCAGGATGCGATAGGAATAATCCGTGGCGATGCCGGCACGGGAATCCTTGACGATCTTGTCGGGGGAATAGCCGATCTCCACCACCGCGTCGCTGTCATTCATCGGGTCCTGGTTGCCCGAAACCCGGACCACCATGGTGAAAAGACCTTCGCCCATCTTGTCATTGGCGCGCAGATCCAGGGTCGCATTGCCATTGCCGCGCCAGGGCGCATCGCACCCCCAGGCGCGATAAAGCGCATTGTCGATGCCGCGCTCGCCATCGGGACTGATGAAATCCTTCGGCCCGATCTTGCCGTCCAGGTTGAAGCCGTCGCCGATGCGGCTGACCACTTCGGGCTCGCCCGGGTCTTCCGCCGCCCAGGGATTCACATAGGTCTCGATGCCGCGGGCATAGCCGCGATAGGACATGGCGCGCGCCCAGATATGGCGGCGGGTGAGGCCGGGGGTCTTGCTCTTGTCCAGGCCCGGGGGCGCGGTGATCCAGTCGATTTCCTGCTGGCTGCGCCAGGCCGGGCGCGCAATGGCGGCCTTGGTCTGTTCGGGCGTGGCCATGAACAGGGTGCTGCCATGGGGGCAATCCACCCCCGGCTCGGCCTCGCCGGCGCGGGTGAAGTCGGCGCGCCCGCCATAGCGGAAGGCATATTCGTAAGCCCCCACGACAAAGCCGCGGCTCCAGGGCGCGGCGGCGGCGGGCAGGGGCGCCAGGCCCAACACCATGGTGCAAACTAGAAGGCGTTTCCCGATGATCATGGCTCCCCCGTCTTGTGCGTGGGCTAACGGGAGTCTTTTACCGCAAAAATGGGGGCAAGGAAAAAGGCGGTCCGAACTGACTATCTGTCGGCGGCTGGAGCAATATTCGTCCACCGGAGAATTGTCATGCCCGCGAGTTCATAGCGGCAGCGTATGAACGGGCATCCAACTAAGCACCTGAAAGAAAGTTGGATTCCCGCCTGCGCGGGAATGACAGGTTTGGCCTCAGCCGCCGCTCAGCGCCTGGACCATGCAGACTTCGTCGCCGCCACGGACCGGGGCGCCCAGGTCGAACACCATCTCATTGTTGATGAAGAAGCGGATGTGCCGGCGTAGCCGCCCCTGTTCGTCCACGATGCGGAAGCGGATGCCGGGGAAGCGGGCCTCCAGATCGTCCAGCAGCGCGCCGAGGCTGTCGCCGGCAAGCTCCACCGTGTCGCTGCCCGTATAGGAATGCAGCGGGCTCGCGATCAGCATCGTCACGCGCGCGGGCATCAGCCGGCCTCGGCCGTTTCCACCGCATAGATCTCGGGCAGGTTGCGGGCGATCAGGCTCCAGCTTTTGCCTTCGCCGGGGCTGGCCCAAAGCTCGCCGCTGGTGGTGCCGAAATAAAGCCCAACCGGATTGCGCCGGTCGCCGGTAAAGGCCTGGCGCTTCACCGTCCACCAAGCCTGGGCGCGGGGCAGGCCCCTGTCCTGGCGCGTCCAGCTTTTGCCGCCGTCGCGGGTTTCATAGACGGCGGGCTTGCCGTCCACGCTGGTCCTCGGCCACACCGTCTGGCCGTCCATCGGCAGCACCCAGGCGCGGTTGTCGTCGCGCGGATGCACGACAATGCCGAAGCCGACATCGCCGATCTTTTTCGGCATGGTCTTGCCGATGCGCTTCCACGTTTTGGCCGGCCGGTCGATCCGGTAGATGCCGCAATGGTTCTGCTGATAGAGCCGGTCGGGATTGGACGGGCACATCCGCACACAATGCGGATCGTGGAAGGTGAGGGTCTTGGCGTCGAAACCCTCCACCACTTCCATGCCGTCCACCAGCGGCGCCCAATGCGCGCCGCCATCGCGTGTCTCGTGCACGCCGCCGCTCGACATGCCGAAATACAGATGCCCCGGATCGCGGGGATCGACGATGACGGAATGCATGCTGGGCCCGTCCGGCGTGCCGTCCTGCTCGCCGCCCATGAAGGCGCGGTATTGCGGATCGTTGTTCAGGCCGGAAAATTCGGCCCAGGTGACGCCGCCATCCTCGCTGCGGAACAGGCCTTGCGGCGAGGTGCCGGCGTACCAGACGTTGGGTTCATTGGCATGCGCCGGGGTCAGCCAGAAAGTGTGGTGGACGCTGCGGGGCTTCTTTCCTTCGATCTCGGGCGTGTTCGTGAAGGCCGGCGGCTGCTTGGCTTCCTTCCAGCTTTTGCCCAGGTCGGTCGAGCGGAAGATGGTGGGGCCCAGATGCCCGGTCGAGGCGGCGGCCAGCAGGGTTTTGCCGTCGCGCGGATCCAGCACCAGATGGTGGATGATATGGCCCAGGAAGTGGGGGCCGTCGGCGCGCCAGGTCTTGCGGGCCGCGTCGCCGTGATAGATCCAGGCGCCCTTGCGGGTGGCGACCAGGACCAGCGGCTTCCTGGCCTTTGGCGCGCGGGCGGCGGCCTTGCTGGGCGCCTTTTTGGCGGTTTTGCGCAATTTCGTCCCCTTTGCTGCCATGGCTTTCCCCTGAAAGACGGCTCAGCTTCGCCAAGTCCGACACGGGACGCAATTTATGTACTGGCGGGAATAACGGTGAGGAGCGGTTCGCCGAAGGCGAACAAAATGGTCCGGGGGACCATTTCGAGCGACGAACGCCGCGAGCTTGGGCGAGCGGCCGAAGCGCAAACAAAAAGGCCCAGTGGTTTCCCACCGGGCCTTTCCGCATTTCTGGCTGGATGGCCGGACTTAGAAGTCCATGTCGCCCATGCCGCCCATGCCGCCGCCGCCCGGCATGGCCGGAGCAGCGTCCTTCTTGGGACGGTCGGTGATCATGGCTTCGGTCGTGATCAGCAGACCGGCCACCGAAGCGGCGTTCTGCAGGGCCACGCGCACCACCTTGGTCGGGTCGACGATGCCGGCTTCGATGAAGTCCACATACTTCTCGCCCTGGGCGTCATAGCCAAAGGTGTTGGACTTCTGCTCGAGCAGCTTGCCGACGATGATGGAGGCTTCCTGGCCGGCATTGGAGACGATCATGCGGATCGGGTACTGGATCGCGCGGCGCACGATGGCGATACCCTGGGTCTGATCCTCATTGTCGCCGGTCACGTCCTTGAGCGCCTTGGCGGCATAGAGCAGGGCGGTGCCGCCGCCCGGGATGATGCCTTCCTCGACCGCGGCCTTGGTGGCGTTCAGCGCGTCGTCGACGCGGTCCTTGCGCTCCTTGACTTCGACTTCCGTGGCGCCGCCGACGCGGATCACCGCAACACCGCCGGCGAGCTTGGCCAGGCGTTCCTGCAGCTTTTCCTTGTCATAGTCGCTGGTGGTCTCTTCGATCTGGGTCTTGATCTGGGCGACACGCGCCTGGATGTCGGCCTTCTTGCCGGCGCCATCGACGATGGTGGTGTTGTCCTTGTCGATCTTGACGTTCTTGGCCTTGCCCAGCATGTCGAGCTTGACGTTCTCGAGCTTGATGCCCAGGTCCTCGCTGATGACCTGGCCGCCGGTGACGACGGCGATGTCTTCCAGCATGGCCTTGCGGCGGTCGCCGAAGCCCGGCGCCTTGACGGCGGCAACCTTCAAGCCACCGCGCAGCTTGTTGACCACGAGCGTGGCCAGAGCCTCGCCTTCGATTTCCTCGGCGATGATCAGGAGCGGACGGCCCGACTGCACCACCGCTTCCAGCACCGGAAGCATGGGCTGCAGCGAGGTCAGCTTCTTCTCATGGATCAGGATGAGGGCGTCGTTCAGCTCCGCCACCATCTTGTCGGGGTTGGTGATGAAGTAGGGGCTGATATAGCCGCGGTCGAACTGCATGCCTTCCACGACATCCAGCTCGGTCGCCAGGGACTTGGCTTCCTCGACCGTGATCACGCCTTCATTGCCGACCTTGGCCATGGCCTGGGCGATCATGTCGCCCACTTCCTTGTCGCCATTGGCCGAGATGGTGCCGACCTGGCCGATCTCCTCGTTGGACTTGACCTTCTTGGAGCGCTTCTTGAGATCGGCGACGACGGCTTCGACCGCCTTCTCGATGCCGCGCTTCAGGTCCATCGGGTTCATGCCGGCCGCGACCGACTTGGCGCCTTCGCGCACGATGGCGCGGGCCAGCACGGTGGCGGTGGTGGTGCCGTCGCCGGCGATGTCATTGGTCTTGGAGGCGACTTCGCGCACCATCTGTGCGCCCATGTTTTCGAACTTGTCGGCCAGTTCGATTTCCTTGGCCACGGTCACGCCGTCCTTGGTGGTGCGGGGAGCGCCGAAGCTCTTGTCGATCACCACATTGCGGCCCTTGGGGCCCAGGGTCACCTGAACCGCATCGGCCAGGATGTCGACGCCGCGAAGCATCTTCTCGCGCGCGTCGGCGCCGAATTTCACGTCTTTGGCTGCCATGTCTTAGTCTCCTGAATTCTGATTTGGGATTTCGTTGTGGCGGTTACTTCTTGGCCTTGCGGCCTTCCAGCACGCCCAGGATGTCGCTCTCCTTCATGATCAGGAGCTCTTCGCCATCCAGCTTCACTTCGGTGCCCGACCACTTGCCGAACAGGACATAGTCGCCGGCCTTGACCGTGGTGGGGACCAGCTTGCCGTTATTGTCCGGGGCGCCGGGGCCGACCGAGATGACTTCGCCTTCCTGGGGCTTTTCCGCGACGGTGTCGGGGATGATGATGCCGCCAGCCGTCTTCTGATCTTCCTTGATGCGGCGGACCACGACGCGGTCGCCAAGCGGACGGAATTTCATTGGGATCCTCTTTCCTAAGTTTTTGAAACTATGGGATTATTGACAGGTTGCAGCACTCGCACCCTGTGAGTGCCAAGGCCGCGCCCGGTATTTAGGGAGGGCCCCGGAACCGGTCAAGCCGGCAGCGGTGAAAAAAGCCGCTTTCGGGGGAACGAAATCGCCCTGAACGGGCCGTCAGCATTGGGGTCTTTTCGGGGTATTTCCCTGAAAGCCGCAACGGCGGGTGGCAGTTAACGTTGTTCATGTGCGGTTCAGCCGGTTCCCCCCAATCTGTTGATCAATTGAGGGGCCGGGGATTCGAACAGAACAATGGAGACCAAGATGAGGAAAATCGCGAAAATCGCCCTGAGCGCGCTGGCGCTGGCGGGCGTCGCCACGGCCACCGCCGCCGCCGTCACCCCAGCCGAGGCGCGGATCTCGTTCGGCATCGGCATCGGCGGACCCGCCTATTACGGCGGCTATTACGGCCCGGGCTACGGCTATTGCGACCCTTATTATGGCTGCCCCGGCTACTATGGTTATCCCGCCTATTACGGCGGCTATTACGGCCCGAGCGTCTATTTCGGCGGCGGCTGGGGCCATCATGGCTGGGGCGGCTATCGCGGCGGCTGGGGGCATGGCTGGCATGGTGGCTGGCACGGCCACCGCTGAGCCCGGAATCGATCGGCAAAGAACGGCTCCGCCAAAAGCGGGGCCGTTTTTTTGTCCGTGCACTGACATCCTTGCCGCAGATGAACGCAAACTCAGAAGCCAGACACAAAGAAAACATTATCGGTTCAGACAGGGTTCAGCGCGCCGCGCCCATCCTCTTTATCAAAGCCCGCCGAACCTTCGTGGGCAAAAAATGGAGACGACCCATGAAACGCACGGTCAAAGCGGCACTCATCGCCTTCGGAGCGCTCGGCGCGTTGGCGGGCACCGCCAGCGCGCAGCCTTATGAGGATTATTACGACCAGGGCGACGCGCCCTATCCCTATTATGATCAGGCCTACGGGCCCGGCTATGACGCCGATGACGACGACTATGCCTATAACGATTACGGCTATTGCGATCCCTATTACGGCTGCCCCGACGACTATTACGACCTGCCGGTCTATGACGGCTCGGTCTTCTATGACGGCGGCTGGTACAACGGTCCGTTCTTTTACCGCGACTATGGCGGGCATCGCGAATTCTGGGTCCATGGCGGCTGGCATGGCGGCGAATATCGCGGCGGCCATTTCGGTCCGGCGCGAGGCCGCGAATTCTTCGCCAGCCGCGGCCTGGGCACCTTTGGCCATGGCGGTTTCGGGCGCGGGGGCTTCGGGCGCGGCGGCAATTTTGCGGACGGCGGCTATCGCCAGCAGGGCTTTAACGGCTTTCACGGCGGCTTCGCCGGCAGAAGCAACTTCAACGCCCAGCCGCAGCAGAATTTCGGCGGCGTCCAGGGCGGTGGCGGCTTCCGCGGCGGCTTTGGCGGCGGCGGCTGGAATCATGGCGGAGGCGGCTTCCAGGGTCACTTCCAGCAGGCGCAGAATTTCCATGGTGGCGGCTTCGGTGGCTTCCACGGCGGAGGCGGCGGATTTGGCGGCTTCCATGGTGGCGGCGGCGGCTTCCATGGCGGTGGCGACTTCCACGGTGGCGGTGGCGGCGGCTGGCATGGTGGCGGCGGTGGCGGCTTCCATGGTGGCGGCGATCACCATCGCTAACCCCGCCCCATAACTGGAGCGTCTGAAATGCCCCCCGGGGAGCGCACCGGAGGGTGTTCAGTTGGGGTTCAGGTAGGCAGTAGCATTTTCTTCAGGTTCCGCCGTCGGAGGATGGAATGAAACACCTTGGCATTGCAGTGGCGGCCCTTGTGCTGGCGACTGCGCCGGCAATGGCGCAGCGCGGCGGCGGTGGATTCCACGGCGGCGGCGGCTTTCACGGTGGCGGCGGCGGGTTCCACGGCGGTGGTGGCTTTCACGGTGGCGGCTTCCGCGGCGGTTTTGGCGGTGGTTTCCGTGGTGGCTTCCGTGGCGGTTTCGGCTATCGCGGCGGATACGGCTATCGCGGCGGCTATGGCTATTACGGCCCCCGTTTTGGTTTCGGCTTCGGAGGCTACTGGCCCTATTACGATCCCTTCTATTACGCGCCCTACTATTACGATGTGCCTTACTATCCCTATTACGATTATGGCTACGACTATGGCGCGCCGCCGCCTCCGCCGCCGGACCAGCAGGCCTACGATGAACCGCCACCGCAACAGGAACAGCAAAGTCCCTGGCATGTGACCCAGCGCGATGGCGAAACCGATTTCGAGCTGCCAGGCGATGTGCTGTTCGACCTGGACAGTGCGCATGTCTCCCGTGACGCCGAACCGGTGCTGCGGGAAATCGCCGATGCCGCACGTGACACCCCTGACGCGCAGCTGGTGGTGGAAGGTCATACCGACACATCGGGAACCCATGAGCACAACCAGGCGCTTTCGGATGCGCGGGCTCGTGCCGTGGCCGATGTGCTGGTGCGTCAGGGCGTGGCCCGTGAGCGCATCCGCACGGAAGGCATGGGCGAAGCCGGGCTGGCGGTCCAGACCGGTGACGGCGTGCGCGAGGCCCGCAATCGCCGGGTGGTGGTGCGGCTGATCAACGGGAACATGGCGCGCGGCGGCCAGGAGCAACCGCAAGGCTCGCCGCCGAATTAACCGCTTCTTAACCGGCGGAATACGGGGCCGGCAGATTTTTCCTGGTTAATACATTGGAAACAGGTCACTGGGATTATGCCATCCCATGAGCGACCGCATTTCCGCCGTCACCCGGGTTCTTCTGACGCTGAGCGTCTTCTTTGTCTGCGCCACGCTGGGCGCGGGCCTGGCGCTTTTCACGGGCTGGCCGGTGGCGATCCTGTCGGGCATCACGGGTTTTGTGGTGGTGCAGCAGCTGCTGGCCGGTTTCGCGCGGCGACGCGACAAGCATGTGGTGGCCAGGGAACTGGCGCATCTGCGCAAAAGCCATCTGGAATTCGAGACTGCGTTGCACGACACCCGCGCCCGGCTGGGCGAAATCAGCGGCCAGATCGAACAGCGCGCGGGCCTTCAGGAACGCAAGATCGTTGCCGAGCTGCAGGTGCTCGAAAGCCTGATGCGCGATTTCGCGGGCAAGATTTCCAGAAACTCCGCTCAGCATCCTGGGGAAGCCCAAAGACCGCAGCGCGGTCCGGCGTCCGCTTATCTCAATACATTGGGCGACAAGGGCGAGCTGCTCGAGACCATCCGCTCGTCGCTGGAAGACAATCGCGTCGATCTCTACCTGCAGCCCATCGTCAGCCTGCCGCAAAGAAAGCTGCGCTATTACGAAGCGCTGTCGCGCCTGCGCGACAAGGACGGCAAGGTCATCATGCCGGCCCAGTACATGCAGGTGGCGGGACAGGCCGGCCTGATGAGCGTGGTCGACAATCTGCTCCTGTTCCGCTGCGTGCAGATCGTGCGCCGCCTGACCCAGAAGAGCCGCGAGATCGGCATCTTCTGCAACATCTCCGGCGACACGCTGACCGACAAGGAATTCTTCCCCCAGTTCCTGGACTATATGCGGGTGAACAAGGATCTGGCCGGCCAGATCATTTTCGAATTCAGCCAGGAAGCCGTGATCAAGGCGGGGCTGGAAGGCGAGCGCAATCTCACCACCCTGGCCAATATGGGCTTTGCCCTTTCCATGGACCATGTCGAGACCCTGGCGCTGGATTTCCTGCGGCTGAAGGCAATCGGCTTCCGCCACCTGAAAGTGCGCGCCGGCACCATGCTGCGCGGCATGAACCATGCGGGCGCCGCGGTCGCGGCCGAGGATTTCAAGAAGCTGCTCACCCGCCATGGGCTGAACCTGATCGCCGAGCGCGTTGAGGACGAAAAGACCGTGGTGCAGCTGCTGGATTATGCCGTGGATTATGCCCAGGGTTATCTGTTCGGTGAGCCGCGCGCGGTGCGCGAGGATTCGCTCAAGCCGGTCAGCGCCCTGGAAGCGGCCCCCATCGTCCCCTTCAAGCGCGCCGGCTGATTCCGCGCCGGTTCCCGGCGCAAGTGCATCTTTTGCGGCATTGACGGAGGGCGATGCCCCATGTCACCCCTGCCGTCATGTTGCCTCGTCTGATTTCCGGCCTTTCCGAGATCGCTTCCGGCCATGACGCGCTGATCTGCGACGTCTGGGGCGTGGTCCATGACGGCCAGCGCCATCACCCCGCCGCCGCGGAGGCGCTTTACCGTTTCAAGGACAAATACGGGCCGGTTGTGCTTCTGACCAACGCGCCGCGCGTGCCGGCCGAGGTCGCCGCCCAGTGTAGCAGCTATGGCCTGCCGCCGGACTGTTATGACGCCATTGTGTCGTCCGGCGGTGCGGCGCGCGAGGAACTGGCGCGGCGTTCGGCCAAGGCTACATTGTCACTCCACTATATCGGCCCCGACCGCGACCTGCCGATGATCGCAGGGCTGGATATCCGCCGCAGCGGAATCGAGGAAGCCGAGGTGGTGTTGGCCATCGGCCTGCGCGACGACTGGAACGAGACCCCCGACATGTATGCCGACGAGTTGAAGGCGATGCGGGCGCGCCGCCTCACCATGATCTGCGCCAATCCCGATCTGGTGGTGCATCGCGGCGAGAAGCTGCTCTATTGCGCCGGTTCTCTGGCCAAGGCCTATGAGGCCTTGGGCGGCGAGGCGATCTATTACGGCAAGCCCCACCGGCCGATCTATGATTCGGCCCTGGCCGCCGCAGGCCAGCCGAAACGCCCCCTGGCGGTGGGCGACGGGCTGTTGACCGACATAAAGGGGGCCAATGGGGCGGGGCTGGAGGCGCTCTTTATCGCCGATGGGGTTCATGGCGAGGACACCCGGCCCTATACTGCCGAACATATGGAGTCCCTGTTCGCCCGGTTCGGGGCCCGGGCCAGCGCCGTCACACGCGCGCTCAAATGGTGAGGCGATGACGACGGTTTATCTCGACGAGCTCAAGCCCGGCATGTCCGCGACCATGGAACAGGTGGTCACCGAACGGCATGTGCAGCTGTTCGGCGAAGCCACCGGCGACATGAATCCGGTGCATTTCGACGAGGAATTCGCGCGCAAGACGGTGTTTCGCGGCCGCGTCGCCCATGGCGCGCTGTCGATCGGATTCATCTCGGCGCTGCTGGGCACCGAGCTGCCGGGCAATGGCTCGATCTTTCTTTCCGCCAGCATCGTGTTCAAGACACCGGTGCGCATCGGCGACAAGGTGGTGACCACCGCCACCGTGCGCGAGGTCAATGGCCGCGCCGTGGTGATGGACTGTGTCTGCAAGGTCGACGACCGGCTGGTGCTGGAATCGGAGGCGCATGTGCTGGCGCCGCGCCGGCCCGCCGCGAAGGACTAGCTGGCGTCGTGGTTTCGAAGTTCGCAATATCTCGATATCGGTCGTGGGCGAACTTCGAAACCAGAACGATGCCAGCAACTCATGAATCGCCAGTGTCCTTCGATTCCGAAATTCGTCGGGAGTTCGATATAGGGATGATGCGAATTTCGGAATCGGGACACTAGCATTGCGCATTTTCCGTCATTTCGACGATGTGCCGGCCGCACTGAAAGGCGCGGTGGTGGCGATCGGTAATTTCGATGGCGTGCATCGCGGCCATCGCGCCCTGATCGCGGAGGCCAAGATGCAGGCGGAAGCCCGTCACAGCCCGTTGGCGGTGCTGAGTTTCGAGCCGCATCCGCAGGAATATTTCCGCCCGTCACCGGAATGTTTCCGCCTGACGCCGCTGCGCACCAAGGCGCGGCTCCTGGCCGATCTGGGGGTGGATGCGCTGTTCGCCCTGACCTTCGATGGCGAGATGGCGAAGAGAAGCCCGCAGGACTTTGTGGAGAATGTCCTGATCGGGGGGCTGGGCATTTCGGGCGCCGTTGTCGGCCATGATTTCGAATTCGGTCAGAAGCGCGCCGGCAATCTGGCGACCTTGTCCTATATGGGCGAGATGGAAGGCTTCAGCGTCACCGCCTTCGACACCGTGACCGCATCCGGCGACGAAAAAATTTCCTCCACCCTGATCCGCCGGCAGTTGAAAGAGGCAAGGCCCGAAGAAGCCGCGCGGCTTTTGGGCCGAAATTGGGCGGTCGAAGCGCGCGTCGAACACGGCGACGCGCGGGGACGTGAGCTGGGCTTTCCCACCGCCAACATGCATCTGGGCCACTGTCTGGCGCCGGCCTATGGCGTCTATGCGGTGCGGGTAGACATACTGGAAGGCGACCGCGCCGTGGCGCGCCATGACGGCGTGGCCAATTTCGGCATCCGCCCGATGTATCAGGTCGAGGTCCCGCTGATGGAAACCCATCTGTTCGACTTCGATGGCGACCTGTACGGCAAGTACCTGTCGGTGGAGCTGATCCGCTATATCCGGCCCGAAGCGAAATTTGCCGGCCAGCCCGAACTCATCGCCCAGATCGGGGCCGATGCGGCCAGGGCCCGGGAAATCCTGGCAAAAACACCCTGAGAGGGGCCCAGTGGACGGGTTCGGCACCCCCTGTTAGAAGCGGTGCCCCATGTCCCAAAAGTCCGAAAAACCCAGCGAATCCCCCGATTACCGGGCCACCCTGTTCCTGCCGGCCACCGATTTCCCCATGAAGGCCGGCCTGCCCGAGGCCGAGCCCAAATGGCTGGCCCGCTGGGCCGAGATGGACCTGTACGGCAAGCTCAGGGCCAGGGCGAAGGGCAGGCCGCTCTTCATCCTGCATGACGGTCCGATCTATGCGAATGGCGACATCCATTCCGGCACCGGGCTGAACCATATCCTGAAGGACTTTGTGGTGCGCAGCCAAGGCATGCTGGGCAAGGACGCGCCTTATGTGCCCGGCTGGGACTGTCACGGCCTTCCCATCGAATGGAAGGTGGAAGAAAAGTTTCGCGAGCAGGGACGAGCCAAGGATTCAATTCCAAAGGACGAACTGCGCCGCGCTTGCCGCGACTTTGCCGGCCACTGGCTGAATGTGCAGCGCGAGCAGATCCGGCGGCTGGGCCAGATCGGCGATTTCGAACACCCCTATACCACCATGAGCTTCAAGGCCGAGGCGATGATCGCGCGCGAGGCCATGAAATTCGTGGAGAACGGGCTGCTCTATCGCGGCTTCCGTCCGGTGATGTGGTCGCCGGTGGAAAAGACCGCGCTGGCCGATGCCGAGGTCGAGTATCACGAAAAGACCTCGCCCACGATCTATGTGAAGTTTCCGCTGGTGAAGTCCTCGCCTGAACTGGCGCACACCTTCATCGTGATCTGGACCACCACGCCCTGGACCATTCCGGGCAACCGCGCCATCGCCTTCTCGCCGGAGATTTCCTACGGCCTCTATCAGGTGGCCGATGCCACCGACGGTTCGCTGGCGCGCGCCAGCGAACAGCTTCTGCTGGCCGACACGTTGGCGGAGCAGGTGGCCAAGAACGCCAAGGCGGTCCTGAGCCGCGTTCGCACCGTGACGGCGGACGAGTTGAAATCGCTGGTGGCGGCCCATCCCCTGCGCAGCCTGGGCTATACGTTCGATGTGCCGGTGCTTCCTGGCGCCCATGTCACCGCCGATACCGGCACCGGCTTTGTCCACACCGCGCCGGGGCATGGCGAGGAAGACTTCGAGCTGATCATGTCGGCCTATCCCGACTTTGCCCGCACCAATCCCGATGCTTTCAATGTCGTGCTGCCGGACGGCAGCTTTGGGCCGGCCGTTCCGGCTTTTGCCGGCAAGCGCATCCTGACGGACGAAGGAAAAGACGGCGACGCCAATGGCGCGGTGATCAAGGAACTGATCGCCCATGGCAAGCTCCTGGCTAAGGGCAGCTTGCGCCATTCCTATCCGCACAGCTGGCGGTCCAAGGCGCCGGTGATCTTCCGCGCCACGCCGCAATGGTTTGTCGCCATCGACAAGCCCTTCTCCAATGCCAAGGAGGGTATGAACGGCAAGACCTTGCGCGAACTGGCGCTGACCGCGATCGCCGAGACCAAATGGTATCCGCCGCGCGGCGCCAACCGCATCGGTTCGATGGTGGAGGGGCGTCCGGACTGGGTTCTGTCCCGCCAGCGCGCCTGGGGCGTGCCGCTCGCCATCTTTGTCGACAAGAAGACTGGCCAGGTGCTGAACGATCCTGCCGTGTTCAAGCGCATCGAGCAGGCCTTCGAGGCGGAAGGTGCCGATGCCTGGTTCACGTCGCCGGCCTCGCGGTTCCTGGGCGAGGGGCGCAACCCCGACGATTTCGAACAGGTCACCGACATTCTGGACGTGTGGTTTGATTCCGGCTCGACCCACGTCTTTGTCGTCGAACAGCCGATCGATCACCACTGGCCCAGGGCCGAGCGCGCCGATCTTTATCTGGAGGGTTCCGACCAGCATCGCGGCTGGTTCCAGTCCTCGCTCCTGGAAAGCGTGGGCACCCGCGGCCACGCGCCTTATCGCGGGGTCCTGACCCACGGCTTCGTGCTGGACGAGCAGGGCCGCAAGATGTCCAAGAGCCTGGGCAATACGCTCGCGCCCCAGGTGATCGCGGAAAAGAACGGCGCGGAAATTTTGCGTCTTTGGGCGGCCTCGTCGGACTTCACCGAGGATCTGCGCATCGGCCAGGACATCATCAAGGCCAATGTCGAGGCCTATCGCCGGCTGCGCAACACCGTGCGCTTCATGCTGGCCAACCTGTCGGGGTTCACGGAAAAAGAACGCATCGGCACCGACCAGATGCCGGAGCTGGAACGCTTCATGCTGGCCAGGCTGGCGGAGCTGGATGCCATCGTCCGCAAGGCCTACGAGAATTTCGACTTCGGCCTGGTCAATTCCACACTCTTTAATTTCTGCACCAACGATCTGTCGGCCTTCTATTTCGACATCCGCAAGGACGCGCTCTACTGCGATCCGGCGGATGCTCCGCGCCGCCGCGCCACCCGCACGGTGACGGACGAGATCTTCCGCCGCATCGTCACCTGGTTCGCGCCCATCCTCTGCTTCACCATGGAGGAAGCCTGGGTGTCGCGCTTCCCCGATGACAGCGTGCATCTGAACGATTTCTTCGCGGTGCCGGCCGCCTGGGCCAATCCCGATCTGATTAAGAAGTGGTCTCGCATCCGTGAGCTGCGCAAGGTGGTTACCGGATCGTTGGAAATTCACCGGGCCAGTAAGACGATCGGGTCTAGCCTCGAGGCGGATGTGACACTTCATGTACCAGAGCCCTCCGATAAGAGCCTGTTTGATACCGTTGATCTGGCTGAATTGGTGATCACGTCAAAAGCAAATATCGAAGTCGGTGGGACTACTCCTGTCGTAGTGTTTAGGCCGGCTGCAGATACTGGCGAAAAATGCGCCCGCTGCTGGCGGGTGCTGGAAGAGGTGGCCGCCCATCCAGACACCCATCTGTGCAACCGCTGCACCGACGCGGTTTCCGTCCTGGAGCCGGCATGACGGCTGCGGCGCGCAAGGGTCTGGAACCGCGCGAGGTCGGGCTGATCGCCGCCGCTCTCTCCCTGGTGGCCGACCAGGGCTCCAAACTGTTCATGCTGTATGGCGCCGGCTTCGCCACCATGCCGCCCGGCGCGTCCGTGCCCGTCTTGCCGTTCTTTAATCTGGTCATGGTGTGGAATCCGGGCATTTCCTACGGGCTTTTTCCGGCCTCCGGACGGCTGGGAACTTTCCTGCTGGTGGGCCTGTCCATGGCCGCCGTGGCGGTCCTGAGCTGGCTTTTGTGGCGGTCTTCCAGCCGGGCCCTGGCGATCGGCTATGGCCTCATCATCGGCGGCGCGCTGGGGAACAACCTGGTGGACCGGGTGATTTACGGCAAGGTGGCGGATTTTTTCCACTTTTACGGCTTCGGCTATGACTGGTATGTCTTCAATATTGCCGATCTGGCGATCACGCTGGGGGCAATAGCCATCCTGTATGATGTGCTCCAACCCCAGACCCATGAGGGTCCGGGCCACGAGGTTTGAGATGAGAGTGCTGATCCCCATTCTGGCCCTGAGCGTGGCCGCAACGGCATTGAGCGGTTGCGACTCGCTGCGCCAGGCCGCCGGCCTGAACAAGAAGTCTCCGGACGAGTTTGCCGTCACCACCAAGGCGCCGCTGGTGATCCCGCCGGATTTCAATCTGCGTCCCCCGCTGCCGGGCGCCCCGCCCGCCAACACGCTTGATCCCTCCAGCAATGCGCAGGCCGCGCTGTTCGCCAGCACCGCCGATCCGGCGACCGTGGCCGCCAGCATGCGCGGCAACTACACGCCGGGCGAGAAGATGTTCCTGGCCAATGCCAAGGTGGGGACCGCCGATCCGGGCATCCGCGCAAGGCTGAGCGCCGATCAGCGCGCCGCCATACAGAATGCGGATCGCAGCTTCACCGATCGTCTGCTGGCGACCCGCGCCACCCCCGACGACGGCAAGCCGATCAATGCCGATGCCGAAGTCAACAAGGGCCGCAAGACGAGCACGCCCAAGAAAGAAGAGAGCGGCGGCTGGTTTGACTGGTTCTAGAGCTGCTCTTGGTGCAGGCGCCGCCCTGATCGCCGCGTCCGTGCTGGCTGTCCCGCTCGCCGGGTCGGCTGCAACCGTCACGGCCGCCGACAAGCGCAAGCTTGCCGCGCCCGCCCCCGTCAATCCGCGCCAGACCGGCAACAACACCTTCCAGTTCGCGCTGGGCAACGGCATGCAGGTCCTGGTGATCCCCGATCACCGCGCGCCGGTGGCGACCCAGATGCTGTGGTTCCGGGTGGGCGCGGTCGACGATCCGCCGGGCCTGTCGGGCATGGCGCATTTCTTCGAGCACATGATGTTCCGCGGCACCAAGCAGGTGCCCGACGATGCCTTCTCCCAGATCGTCGCCAAGAATGGCGGCGAGGACAACGCCTTCACCGATCACGACTACACTGCCTTTTACGAACAAATCGCCAAGGACCGGCTGCCTCTGGCCATGAAGCTGGAGGCCGACCGGCTGGTCAATCTGGACCTGTCGGATTCCCATGTCGGGCCCGAGCGCGATGTGGTGCTGGAAGAGCGCCGCATGCGGGTGGACAACGAACCCCAGACCCTGATGAGCGAGCAGATGCAGGCGGCGCTGCATCTGTCCCATCCCTATGGCCGCCCCGTCATCGGCTGGTCCGAGGAAGTGCGCCGCATCGACCGCGCTTCGGCCCAGGATTTCTACGACCATCACTATGCACCCAACAACGCCATCCTGGTGATCGCGGGCGACGTGACCCCCGATGAAGTGCGCAAGATGGCGCAGGACGCCTATGGCAAGGTGCCGGCGCGCGAACTGGCGCCGCGCGCCGAATTCGCCGAACCGCCCAGGCTGGCGGAAACCCGCATGGTGATCACTAGGCCCGATGCCAAGGTGCCGCTGTTCGATCGCATCTATCGCGTGCCGTCTTATGCGCAGGGCATGCCGGGCCAGGCGGAAGGGCTCGAGACCTTCGCCCAGCTCCTGGGCGGCGACCAGACCTCGATCCTTTACCGCGTGCTGGTGGAGCAGAAGAAGCTCGCCACCGACGCCGGCGCCAATTATGACGGCGATGTCCGCGACGCCGGCGAATTCTCGGTCTATGCCGTACCGCGCCCCGGCGTGAGCCTGGAACAGCTGGAAAAGGCGGTGGACCAGGTTCTGAACGTTTCCACGATCGCGCTGCCGGGCGATGTGGAGCTCAACCGCGCCAAGACGCAGCTGGTCGCCAGCGTCACCTATCGCCGCGACAGCCAGTTTGCCCTGGCCTCCGCTTATGGCCAAGCGCTGGCCATTGGCCTTACCGTGGATGATGTCAATGAATGGCCGGCGCGCATCCGCCGCGTCAATGGTGAAGGCGTGCGCAAGGCGGCTCAGACGCTCTCGCGCAAGCAGGCGGTCACCGCCTATCTGATCCCGGGGAGCGAGAAATGAAACGCTTCCTTGTCACCCTTGCCTTGACGGTCCTGGCTGCGTTTCCTGCGCGGGCGGCCAATATCCAGAACATCGACCTGGGCAGGAATGCCGAAGTCTGGTTCGCCGAGGATCACACGGTTCCCGTGATCTCCTTCAACATCTCGATGCCGGCGGGTTCGGCCTATGATCCGGCCGGGAAGGCGGGACTGGCATCCTTTGCCGCTTCGATGATCGATGAGGGCGCCGGCGGACTGGATTCCAAGGCCTTCCATGATGCGCTGGCCAACCGCGCCATCAAGTTCGACGCCCGCGCCGAGCGCGATTATCTGGTCATCTCCATTTCCACCTTGAAGGAGAACGCGCCGGAGGCGATGCATCTTCTGCAGCTGGCGCTGACCCGCCCCCGCTTCGAGGCCGAGGCGCTGACACGGGTGCGCGCCCAGATCATCCAGGCGCTGCAACAGGAAGATGCCGAACCGCCGCGGGTGGCAGGGCGCGCTTTCATGCGCGATTTCTTCGGCGGTCATGCCTATGCCCATCCCGTCGCCGGCGAGATCGGCAGCGTCTCCGCGATCAGTGCGGGGGACCTGCGCAATTTCGCCCGGGGCCACTGGACCAAGTATGGCCTGAAAGTCGCGGTTGCCGGCGACATCACCGCCCCCGCGCTGACCAAGCTGTTGGGTGACACCTTCCTGCCCGTGTCCGGGGCCCAGCCGCCGGCCCTGCCCAATGTCGGGCGCCTGGGCGCGCCGGGGACCCATATCGTGCCGCTGGCGGTGCCCCAGCCCTCCGTCTATTTCGGCCTGCCCGGCATCATGCGGCAGGACCCCGATTTCATTCCCGGCTATGTCGCCAATTATGTGGTGGGCGGCGGCGGTTTCTCGTCGCGGCTGATGGACGAGGTTCGGGTCAAGCGCGGCCTGACCTATGGCATTTCCACCTCGCTCACCTCCTTCAACAAGGCCAGCGTGATGGTGGGGTCGGTTGCCACCCGTGCCGACGCCGTGCGCCAGACGGTGCAGGTGGTCAAGGACACACTGGCGGAGTTTGCCGCCAATGGCCCGACCCAGCAGGAGCTGGATGACGCCAAGACCTATCTGACCGGTTCCTTTCCGCTGGCCTTTGCTTCCAATAGCGGCACGGCCTCGCAGCTCGGCACCTTTCAGCGCCAGAATCTGGATATCGGCTATGTCGCGCGGCGCAATTCCCTGATCCAGGCTGTGACGCTCGCCGATGTGAAGCGGGTGTCCAAGAGGCTGTTTGATCCCGCGCGCCTCACTGTGGTGATCGCGGGCACCCCGGCCGAAAGCCGTGCCGTGCCGCCGCCGGGTCTTCCGCCGGGCAACCCGCCGCAGCCGCCGCAGACCGGACCTGCAGCCCAGGCTCAAGCTCCGGCAACACCCGGTGTCACGCCCGTGCCAAAGCCCGCTGCTAAACCTCTGCCAGGCAAAGTTACGACCCCGCAGGCCGTCAAAAAGCCTTGAAGCCTGTGAATGGTTGATGAGGCTAGTGTCCCGATTTCGAAATTCGCATGATTGCCATATCGGGCATTGGGCGAATTTCGAAATCGCAGGACACTAGCAACTTAATTGATTCCCGGCGTCGTTCTGGTTTCGAAGTTCGCCTGAGTTCGATATCGTGGACGTGCGAACTTCGAAACCGCGACGCTGGGAGGCGGTATCCGAAACCCCTCTGATAGAGTGTGCCCCATGCCGTCATCCGCGCCTTTCTCGATCAATCTCGATCTGGCTTTGTCCGGCAAGGGTTCAGTGCCGCGCGAGGCTTATGACCAGGCGCTGGCCAAGAGCGCCGCGGCGCTGGATTGGCTGCGGGCGCAGCATGGCGCCAAGGGGCTGGAGCTGTTGGGTATCCCGACCCGGACCGACGATCTCAGGGCCGCGGCGAAACAGGCTTCGACGCTGAAGGGCTTTTCGACCGTCGCGGTGCTGGGCATCGGCGGTTCCAGCCTGGGCGGGCAGGCGCTGACGGCGCTGCGCAGGGTGACCAAGCCCTTTGTCGAATTCCACGACAATCCTGATCCCTTCGCCTGGGCGAAGGCGCTCAAGCGTTTTGACCTGAAGAAGACCCACTTCATCGCAATCTCCAAATCCGGCGGCACGGCCGAAACCCTGATGCAGGTGCTGACCGCGGCCGATGCGCTGGAAAAATTGGGTGTCAAAAGCCTCAAGAAGCATTTCACCATCATCACCGAGCCGCATCAGAGTGCGCTGGCCGATTTCGCCGACAGTATCGGCGCAGTGAAGCTGGACCATCCTACCGGCGTGGGCGGGCGCTATTCGGTCCTGACCATGGTGGGCGCACTGCCCGGCCTCGTGATGGGCTTGAACTTCAAGCAGCTGCGGGCCGGCGCCGAAACCGCCCTGCAGCAAGTGCTGAATGCCAAACAGCCGGCCGATGCGCCGGCCGCTGTGGGCGCGGCGCTGCATTACGGGCTGGCCCAGGCGGGCAGGCTGGCCACCACGATTTTTTGGCCGTACACGGACGATCTTGCGGTGTTCGGCGGCTGGTGGCGCCAGCTTTGGGCGGAAAGCCTCGGCAAGGACGGGCAGGGCTCCACGCCTGTGTCGGTGCTGGGGCCGGTCGATCAGCACAGCCAGCTGCAGCTGTTCCGCGACGGGCCGGGCAATGCGCTCTTCACCCTGATGGCGGTGGATACCAAGGGCAAGGGCCCGACCGCACCGAAAGCGCGCGCCAACAGACTGGGACTCAAATATCTTGCCGGCAGGAAGCTGGGCGATCTGGTGGATGCGGAAGCGCGCGCCACCGCCCAGACCCTGTTCAAGAATGGCCGCCCGGTGCGCCAGATCCATCTGGCCAAGGTCGATGAATTCCATATGGGGGCGCTGATGATGCACTTCATGCTGGAGACCATCATCATGGGCAAGCTGATGGGCGTGGATCCCTTTGATCAACCCGGCGTGGAAGAGGGCAAGGTGCTGGCTCGGCAGTATCTCGCTGAGGGCTGATGGCGATCCGGCGGCTCTCTGAAGGCACCGTGAACCGGATTGCCGCCGGCGAAGTCGTCGAGCGGCCGGCCGCCGCGATCAAGGAGTTGGTGGAGAATGCGATGGATGCGGGCGCCACCCGCATCACCATCGCCGCTGCGGCTGGCGGCGCCGATCTGCTGCTGGTGGAAGACGATGGCTGCGGCATGTCGGCCGAAGACCTGCGACTGGCGATCGAGCGTCACGCCACTTCAAAACTTCCAGTGGCGAACGGCGAGGATGATCTTTCGCATATCCTCACCATGGGCTTCCGTGGTGAGGCGCTGCCTTCCATCGGCGCGGTGGCGCGGCTGACCTTGATCAGCCGCATGACCGGCAAAGATGCCGCCGAGATCAAGGTGGATGGCGGCAAGGTCGAAGGTCCCAGGCCCGCGGCCTTCCTGGCATCGGGCCAGCACGGCACCCGTGCCGAAGTGCGTGAGCTGTTCTATGCCACGCCCGCCAGGCTCAAATTCCTCAAATCGGCGCGCTCCGAAGATCTGGCCATCATCGACATCGTGAAGCGGCTGGCGATGGCCAGGCCCGATATCGGCTTTCATCTCACGCTGGACGGCCGCAAGGCGCTGGAACTGGAAGCCGAGCCCGACCTGATGGATGGGCGCTTGCCGCGTCTGGCGCGCATCATGGGGCGCGACTTCGGCGACAATGCCGTGCGCGTGGAAGCATCGCGAGAAGGCGTGATCTTGAGTGGTTATGCCGGTCTTCCCACCTACAACCGCGCCAATGCGGCGATGCAGTTTCTATTCGTCAATGGCCGCCCGGTGCGCGACAAGTTGCTGATCGGGGCGGTGCGCGGTGCCTATGCCGATTTCCTGGCGCGCGATCGCCATCCGGCGCTGGCGCTGTTTCTGGACTGCGATCCCAGCTTCGTGGACGTGAATGTCCATCCCGCCAAGACGGAAGTGCGCTTCCGCGATTCAGGCCTGGTGCGCGGGCTGATCGTGGGCGCGCTGAAGCGGGCGCTGGATGCGGCCGGGCATCGCGCCTCCACCACCGTGGCGGGGTCTGCGCTGTCTGTCTTGCAGAGCGCGGCGTCGTTCCAGCGCCAGGCGCCGAATTTCGCCGCGGTGGGTTTTCACGATGCGCCGGTGATGTTCGAGCATGCCCCTTCTGTCCGGATGGAAGAGGCGCCAGTTGAAGCCGCGGCCGCCACGCCGCTCGGTGTTGCCCGCGCGCAGCTGCACGAAACCTATGTCGTCGCCCAGACCGCGGACGGCATCGTCATTGTCGACCAGCATGCCGCCCATGAGCGGCTGGTCTATGAGCGGATGAAAAAGGCGCTGGCCAATGGGGGCATCGCCCGACAGCCTCTGCTGATTCCTGAAGTCGTCGATCTGGATCCGTCGGAAGTGACGCGGGTGTCGGCGCGCGCCGGCGAATTGGCCGAACTCGGCCTGGTGATCGAGGAATTCGGGCCCGACGCGGTGGTGGTGCGCGAAGTGCCTGCCATGCTGGGCAAGCTGGATGTGAAAGGCCTGATCCGCGACCTGGCGGATGAGATTGCCGAGACCGGCAATGCGCTGTCCTTGAAGGAACGGCTGGAAGAGGTTTCCGGCACCTTGGCCTGTCACATGAGCGTGCGGGCCGGTCGGCGTCTGAATGCGGACGAGATGAATGCGCTGCTGCGCGAAATGGAAGCCACGCCCCATTCCGGCCAGTGCAATCACGGCCGCCCGACCTATGTCGAACTCAAGCTGGCGGATATCGAAAAATTATTCGGTCGGCGGTGAAATTTCTTTGTCATGCCCGCGAAACGGGCATCCAACTTAGCCCAGGTGGAAGCTCGGCGATGGATTCTCGCTTACGCGGGAATGACAATCTAAGCAGGCGTCAAAAACCTGACCCGCGTCTCGCCATAGTCGCGTTCGTCCAGCAGTTCGTAGCCCGGCGCCTCCAACGCCTCCTTGGCGTCGGTCTCCGCCACGATCAGCGCGCCCGGCAACAGCCAGCTGCCGGCTTTGAGACCGGCCAGCGCCTTGGGAATCATCTCCTTGCGATAGGGCGGATCCAGAAACACCAGATTGAACGGCCCGCCCGCCGACGGCCCGATGGGGCCCAGATCGGTGGCATCGCGCCGCCAGATGCGGGTGGCGCCGGTCAGGTTCAGCGCCTCGACATTCTCCCGCTGCAGGGCCCGGCTGTCGGCGGAATCATCAACAAAAAGACACCAGCGCGCGCCCTGGGACAGTGCTTCAATACCGAGCGCGCCGGTCCCGGCGAACAGGTCCAGCACGGCCGCCCCTTCCAGGGTGAAGCCGATGCCAAAATCCTTGTGGTGCAGCATGTTGAAGATCGCCTGGCGGGTGCGGTCGCTGGTGGGGCGCACCGTCTGGTCCTTGGGCGAAACCAGCTGCCGGCCGCCGAAAATTCCCCCTGTTATCCGCATGACTGCCCGTAACCATCTGCCAAAACTGGCGAATAGCACGGTATCGCGATATAGGGCATCCCATGATTGACCCCCTCCGGCCTTCGCACCTGGGCGGTGCTCCGGCCACCTCCCCCATGCCGGGCTTTGCCCGATGGGGGAGGGCCATGAAACACATCCTTCTTTTTCTGGCTGGCCTGCTGGCGGCGACCCCTGCCGTGGCGCAGGACGCCCCCAAGGTCCATGCCCGGCTGGTGGCCGAGGACAAGGCCATCGCGCCAGGCGGCACCATCACCGTGGCGCTGGAAGAAAAGATCGCGCCCGGCTGGCATACCTATTGGAAGAATCCCGGCGATGCCGGCGCCCCCAGCGACATTCAATGGACCCTGCCGCCCGGCTGGAAGGCCGGCGCCATCCAGTGGCCCCGGCCCAAGCGGCTGCCGGTAGGGCCGCTGATGGATTACGGCTATGAAGGCACACCCTGGCTGCTCACCACCTTGACCGCGCCCGCCGATGCCAAGGGGCCGGTAACTCTCAAGGCACATGCCAGCTGGCTGGTGTGCCAGCAGATCTGCGTGCCGGAAGATGCCGCGCTGACTTTGAGCCTGGATGTCGGCCCGCAAAAGCCTGATCCGGCGGTGGCCAAGGATTTCGCGGCGGCGCGCGCGCTGTTGCCGGTGGCTTCGCCCTGGAAGCTGACCTATGCGATGGGAAGTGGGAGTGCGCCGGGCAACACGCTCGATATTTACGTGGCCGCGCCGGCGCTGGCGGCAGCCCATCCCAAGAGTGCCGATTTCTTTCCCGCCACCAGCGGCGTCATCAAGAATGCCGCGCCGCAGCTGGTCGGCTATGCCAAGGACGGACTGGTGCTGCGCCTGGCACCCGGCAATGCCGTGAAGGCGCCGCTGCAGGGCTTGCTGGTTCTCACCTCCAGTGACGGCTCGACCCAGGCGCTGGATGTCAGCGTGCCGCAAGGCATGGTGCCCGAGGCGGATTTCTCCGACAGCAGCAGTGGCGATCTCAGCCTTTGGCTGGCGCTGGTCTTTGCCTTTGCCGGCGGACTGATCCTGAATGTAATGCCTTGCGTGCTGCCGATCCTGGCGATGAAGGCTTTGTCCATCGCCCGTCACGGCCAGCACGGGCGCGGCGAAAGCTTCGCCTATGCGCTCGGCGCGGTCGCCAGCTTTGCCATGCTGGGCCTCGCCATCCTCTTGTTGCGCGAAGCCGGGCAAGGCGTGGGCTGGGGCTTTCAGTTGCAATCGCCCATCGCGGTGGCCGGCTTCGCGCTGCTGGTGTTCGCTGTGGCTTTGAACCTGTCGGGACTGTTCGAAGTGGGCAGCATCACCGCCGGCGACAGCCTGACCCAGAAAGGCGGCTTCAGCGGCGCCTTCTTCACTGGCGTGCTGGCGGTCGCGGTGGCCGCTCCTTGCACCGCGCCTTTCATGGCGGCGGCGCTGGGTTTTGCACTGACCTTGAGCGCGCCTCTGGCGCTGATGGTGTTTGTCAGCCTGGGACTTGGCTTCGCCCTGCCTTTCCTGCTGCTTGGCATTTGGCCGCGCGCACTGGCGTTCCTTCCCAAGCCCGGGCCCTGGATGCTGACCTTCAAGCAGTTCCTGGCTTTCCCCATGTATGGCGCCGCCGCCTGGCTGGTCTGGGTCCTGGCGCAGGAAGCCGGCCCGCGCAGTGTGGCGATCATTCTGGCCGCCTTCATTGCGCTGGCCCTGGCGGCCTGGCTGTGGAGCGTGACCCGCAACGGCAAGGGCCGCCTCGCGGGCGTGGTTGCCGCGCTGCTGGTTCTGGCGGGCGGGCTTTATGGCGTCAGCCTGTTGCGCGATGCGTCCGCCGCGGCCCCCGCCGTCACCGCGGGCAAGCTGGGCGAGCCTTTTACGGCCGCCAAGCTTGCGTCCCTACGCGCCGCCGGCCGGCCGGTCTTTGTCGATGCGACCGCGGCCTGGTGTATTACCTGCCTGGTCAATGAAGATGCGGTCTTGTCAAAAGACACGGTGAAAAGCGCCTTTGCCGGCAAGCATGTCGCCTATCTGGTGGCCGACTGGACCAACCAGAATCCCGAGATCACCCAGCTGTTGAAAGACAATGGCCGTTCGGGCGTGCCGCTCTATCTCTACTACGCGCCGGGCGCGAGCACGCCCGTCATCCTGCCGCAGATTCTGACCGAAAGCGGCGTGCTGGGCGCGATCGGGAGTTAATGAACGGGAAAATCCGGGTGATGCAGCCGCACCTGGGCGCGCAGGCCCGGCAGGCCTTTCGCCTCATAATGCCGCTTCCATTCGGCGAATTCCTCCGGCGAAAGGCGGTAGCGGCGGCAAGCCTCCGTCATGGTCAACACGCCATTGCGCACGGCGGCGACGACAGCAGCCTTGCGGCTTGCGACCCATCTTGTCGTGGTTAGCGGTGGCAGCGTCGCGGGATCGATACCCGCATTCTTCGACTGCTTCCCCGTTATAACTTTCATGAGCGGCTCCCAGAAAATACCGCCCCCAGTCCCGCGCCAGAGACTAAGGCTGCCGCATTAACGGGGTGTCAAAAGATGCCGGCAGTTTTTAAATGTCCGGCTGCCGCTCAGTATTTGTGTGGCTTGCTGGCGTCGCCGCTTTTCACTTTTTTCTCGGCTTCGACCACCGCGGGATGATCGGGCGAGGGGGCATCGCTTTCGCGGGCCGCGGGCGCGCCGATGATGTGATTGCCGCCGGAATATGAAGGCGGATCGCTGGTCGGGAAGCTGTCCGCCATCTGGGCGTCGATCTTCTCTTCCTTGGTGGTGGCGGGTTTGTCGGTGGAAAGATGCTCGGGCATCTTTTCATGCGCTTTTTCGGTGTGGGTGCTCATGCAGGCTCCTTCAGACCGTGTGGGTAAAGAGGTTGGGAAACAGGCCGACCAGCCCGATGAAAATCAGATAGACCGCAATCAGGTAATTCAGCAGCCGCGGCAGGATCAGGATCAGAATCCCGAATAGCAGCGCCAGCAGGGGCTGAATCATGACGATGTCGACGTGCATGCTTTCTCCGGCCTTTATGGTCCGGGTGAGACAACGCGCGAATCCGGTTCCCGGTCGCATGATGGTGCCGCGGGTCCTGCGGGGCACAGGAAAAGTCCTTGAAAAACCGGGGTTTGCGCTGATCCGGCCCGCATGTTAGTGCGGCGGCGTCATGGTTTTCGGCTCACTCTTTCGCCCCCGGCCCAAGGCCGGCGGCAAGATCCTGGTGGCTTTTGCCAGCCAGACTGGCGCGGCCGAGCGTATTGCCTGGCTTTCCGCCAATGCGCTTGCCGCGAGCGGTTCTTTCGTGCGCGTGGCGGCGCTGGGTGGACTGACGGCAGGGGATCTGGCCGAAGCCGGCACCCTGCTTTTGGTCACCAGCACCTATGGCGCGGGCGAGGCGCCGGATTCCGCGCGCGCCTTCGTCAAGAAACAGATGGCCCAGACGCCGCAACTCAAGGGCCTTCGCTATGCCGTGCTGGCCCTGGGCGACCGGAAATATGACGCCACCTTTTGCGGCTTCGGCAGGAGCCTGGATCGCTGGCTGGCATCGGGCAAGGCGACACGCCTGTTCGATGTGCTGTGCGTCGACGGCGACGACGATGATGCGACCATGACGAAATGGTGCGAGCAGCTGACCAAGCTGGGCGCCGACGCCAGGGTCGAACAGCTGATGCCCGGCCCGGCGCAGGACTGGGTGCTGGCCGAGCGTCGCCTGCTCAATCCCGGCAGCCCCGGGGGCGAGGCCTGGCATATCGCCCTGACGCCCAAGGACCCAGCGCAGTTGCATTGGACCGCCGGCGATATTGCCGAGATCTGGCCCCGCAACAGCAAAGCGGCGGTGGATGAATTCCTGGCCCGCCACCAGCTCGACGGTACATTGAGTTTCAAATGGCGCGGCCACTGGACTTTCCTGCGCGACATCATCGCCCATTCGCGCCTGCCCAGGCCGCATGAGGTGGAAGGCATTTCCGTGCAATGGCTGGTGGAGCGGCTGGAAGGCTTCGCCGCGCGGGAATATTCCATCGCCTCGTTGCCCGACAGCGGCCGCATGGAGCTGTTGGTGCGAAAGGCCGTGAAGGACGATGGCAGCCTGGGCCTGGGTTCGGGCTGGCTGACCGAGACCAGCGAAGTCGGCGGCATCATCAAACTGCGTCTGCGCCCCAATCCCAATTTCCAGCCGCCGGCCGATGGCCCGCAGATTCTGATCGGCGCGGGCACCGGTTTTGCCGGCCTGCGCGCGCATCTGCTGTACCGTCAGAAAAAGAAACTGGGCGATGGCTGGCTGTTGTTCGGCGAGCGCGCCTGGGCCAGCGATCTTTACTATGGCGATGAGATCGTGGCCTGGAAGGCCGACGGCACCCTGGCGCGCGCCGATCTGGTGTTTTCCCGCGATCCCGGTCCCAAGAAATATGTCCAGCACCTGGTGGCCGATGCCGGTGAGGAAATTGCGCGCTGGGTCGAACGCGGTGTTTCCATCCTGGTTTGTGGTGGGCTCGACATGGCGGCCGGGGTGCAGGAAGCGCTCATCGCCATCCTGGGGGAGGAAAAGCTGGAACAGATGACGCAGAACGGGCTCTACCGCCGCGACATTTATTAAGCCGCTTCGTCCTTCTGCGACTGTGAGGCGCTTTGGGTCAGGTGGTGCAGCATCAGGGCTGCGGCCTTATCGGCATAACCGGCTTCCAGCGCTGCCAGTATTTCCAGATGATCGTCTATGGCGCTCTGCGTCTGTTCCATCGGATAGTCCCAGCGCCCGATCAGGAAATGGCGCAACTGGTTGTGGCGCTGCACGGCGCGCAGCATGGCGCGGTTGCCCGACATGCGGGCAAGCTGTTCATGGAAATCCGCATTGACGGCGTGAAACCGTATCCCATCCCCCGGGCGCCAGCTTTTCTTGCGCAGCTTCAGATGTTCGGCACGCGCCTTCTCCGCCCAGCCACGGTCGAGCCTGAAGCCGGGCTGCAGCAACATTTGCGGCTCCAGCGCGCGGCGGAAGGCATAGCTCTCGCTCAGGATGCGCGCGGGGTCGGGCACAAACGCCCAGCCATTGCCGGGCCGCCGTTCCACCAAGCCCAGCTCGGCCAACTGGCGCAGCACCGCCAGCACGCTGCCCAGCTTGACGGCGAAGCGCCGCATCACATCCTGCTGAGTGAACTGATCGGGCATGGTTCCGCCGGCGCGGGCCTCGGCCAGGGAAGCGAACAGCCGCGCATCGTCCGCGGCTTCCTCGGTCGTTTCTTCTTCCACCGCCGCCGGCGGCAGCTTTGCCAGCACATAGCCGCGGCCGGCCCTGGCCGTCAGCACGCCTTGCGCGGCGAGCAGCTTCAGGGCTCCGCGGACCGGCGTGCGGGAGACATCGAAGATGCGGCACAGTTCCAGTTCGACCAGGTGATGGCCGGGCGCCGCGCCTTGATCCCGCAGAAAACGCAGGATGCGGCGGGCGAGCTCGGCTTGCAGGCGGCTGGCTTTGGAACGTCGGGCGACCATCCCCCAAATTTGGTCTTTCGATGCAGAAAATACAATTGCGCAAACCGCAAAGAAAAAAGGGCCCGGCTTGCGCCGAGCCCTTCTGTGGCAACCGCAGTCAGCGCTGCTTGTTGCCCTGGTCCATATTCTGCTGACCGGACTTCTGCCCAGACTGGCCGGACTGATCCGACTGGCCATGCTGGCCCTGCTGACCGCCCTGACGCTGCTGCTGGCCGGCCTGCTGGCCCGACTGCGGCTGGTTCTGGTGGCGCTGCTGCTGGTTGTTCTGGCCAGACTGGTTCTGGTTCGTCATGTCATGAACTCCGTGGGAGTGGGGTTACCCCAGCTCTAAATCAACCAATGTTGCAGGGCATCGTTCCTCGAAAATGCCACAGTTCCAAAGGTTTCTTGGTCAGTTCCCGTACGATCAGGAACCCGGCATGCCTGCTTTTGCCGCTGCAAAATTGATCCCGCGGGAACCTGTGCGTAGGATCGCCACCAACAAAAATCAGAATCGCGGGGATTGGGGAACATATGCGCCATGTCTTGAGCCGCCGCCGCCTGTTGGCCACGGCCGCGGCTGTGCCGATCCTCGCTGCCACCGCCAAGGGCGAAACCATTTCCGGCAAATTGCCCTGGTCGCCTTTCGCGGGTGAACCGCCCAAGCCGGTCAATCCGCTGGGCTGGTACTTCTTTCATCCCGGCGAAGCCGCCACCGTGGAAGCGATTGTCGACCGGCTGATCCCCGCCGATCACCTGACGCCCGGCGGAAAGGATTGCGGCTGCGCCGTCTTCATCGACCGCCAGCTGGCCGGGTCTTTCGGCCAGGCGTCGCGGCTTTATACCAAGGGCCCGTTCATGCCCGGCCTTTCCACCCAAGGGTACCAGGGCGATCTGACGCCGGCGGGGCGCTATCGCTTGGGCCTGCGCGCGCTGGGCGATTATACCAACGCCACCTACAAAAAGGATTTCGTGGCGCTGACACCGGAGCAGCAGGACACGGTGCTGGCGGGGCTCGATGCCGGCAAGATCAAGCTGAAGCTGCGGCCCGGCTTCTCGACCAAGGAATTCTTCGAGCTGGTGCTGCAGAACACGATGGAAGGCTTCTTTGCGGACCCGCTCTATGGCGGCAATCGGGGCATGGCGAGCTGGAAGATGATCGGCTTTCCCGGCGCGCGTTACGACTATCGCGATCACATCGACAAGCACAATGTGCCGTACCCCAAGGGTCCGGTTTCCATCTATGGGCAGGAGGCCTGAGACCGTGGCGCGCCTGTTGCCCAAGAAAGACGTCGTGATCATCGGCCTGGGCTGGACCGGATCGATCCTGGCCCAGCATCTGACCGATGCCGGATTGAATGTGGTCGCGATCGAGCGCGGCCCGTGGCGCGACACCGCCACCGATTTCAACATCGGCTATATGCAGGACGAACTGCGCTACGCCATCCGCAAGGACCTGTTCCTGCAGCCGTCGGTCGAAGCCATGACCATGCGCAACAATGGCTCCCAGACGGCGCTGCCGATGCGCGACTATGGCAGTTTCCTGCCCGGCAGCGGTGTTGGCGGCGCCGGCGTGCACTGGAACGGCCATACCTGGCGCTTCTGGGAATCGGATTTCGAGATCAAGACGCACCTGACCAGGCGTTATGGCGCCAGCAAGATCAAGGACCTGCAGCTGCAGGACTGGGGCGTGTCATGGGCCGAGATCGAGCCCAGCTTCGATGCCTTCGAATATCTTTGCGGCATTTCCGGCAAGGCCGGCAATCTCAAGGGCCAGACCCAGCCCGGCGGCAATCCCTTCGAAAGCCCGCGCGCGCGCGAATATCCCAATCCGCCGATGAAGATGCCGTATGCCTCGACCCTGTTCGGGCAAAAGATGGGCGAGATGGGTTTTCACCCGTTCCCGCTGCCCTCGGCCAACCTCTCCCAGTCCTATATCAATCCGCTGGGCGTGCGCATGGGCCAGTGTAGCTATTGCGGCTTCTGCGAGCGTTTCGCCTGCGGCAACTATTCCAAGGCCAGCGCCCAGACCACCATCCTGCCGGTCCTGATCAAGAAGCCGAACTTCGAGGCCCGCACCGAGTGCGAGGTGCTGAAGGTCAATCTCACCCCCGACGGCAAGCATGCCAAGAGCGTCACCTATCTGGACGCCAATGGCGTGGAATATGAGCAGCCCGGCGACATGGTGCTGATCTGCGCCTATGCGTTGATGAATGTGCGCATGATGCTCTTGTCAAAGATCGGCACCCAGTATGACCCGGTGACGGGCAAGGGCACGGTGGGCCGCAACTATTGCTACCAGACCAGCGCCGGCGCCCGGCTCCTGTTCGAGGACAAGCATTTCAATCCCTTTATCGGCGCCGGCTCGCTGGGCATCACCATCGACGATTTCAACGGCGATGCCTTCGACCATTCCAAGCTGGACTTTGTCGGCGGCGCCGGCATCAGCTGCACCGTCACCAATGGCCGGCCGATCTCCAACCGGCCGACCGCGCCGGGCACCCCGCGCTGGGGCGCCAAATGGAAACAGGCGACCAAGGACGGCTATCAGAATGCGATGGGCTTCGGCTCACAGGGCTCGTCCTATCCCATCCGGGAGAATTACCTGGACCTCGACCCCACCTATACCGATCGCCATGGGCGGCCGCTGCTCAGGGTGACCTTCGATTTCCCCGACAATGACATCGCCATGTCGCATTACCTGTCGGACCAGCTGGAAAAAATGACCAAGCCCTTCAACGCCAAATATACGGGCGTGTCGCGGCTGAAGAAGGGTTGGGATTCGGTGCCCTATCAGTCCACCCACAATACCGGCGGGGCGGTGATGGGGGGCGATCCCAAGACCAGTGCGGTGAACAAGTATCTGCAGAGCTGGGACGTGCCCAATGTGTTCGTGATCGGCGCATCGGCCTTCGCCCATAATGCCGGCATGAACCCGACCGGCACGGTCGGAGCGCTGGCCTTCTGGGCCTCCAAGGCGATCACCGAGCAATACATCAAGAACCCCGGCCCGCTGGTGCAGGCATGAGAAAACTCTTCCTCGCTGCCGCCTTCGCGGTGGTTTCGACTTCGGCTTTCGCAGCGAACGAAGGCAAATACCAGGCGGTGCTGGGCGATTGCGCCGGCTGCCACGGCAAGGACCTGTCGGGCGGCGTGACGCTGGCGACGCCCTTCGGCAATCTGGTGACGCCCAACATTACCCCCGACAAGGACACCGGCATCGGAAATTATACGGCGGAAGATTTCCGCACGGCGATGAAGACCGGCGTGGCACCCGGCGGCAAGCGGCTCTATCCGGCCATGCCCTTTCCGTATTACGCACGGATGAGCGATGGCGATATCGATGCGCTGTGGTCGTATCTGAAGACAATCAAGCCGATCAGCAAAAGCGTCGACGTCAACCAGCTGCATTTCCCTTTTAACCTGCGCATGACGATGATCGGCTGGAACTGGCTTGCACCGTCACGCCCGGTTTCCGATGCAGCCGGCAAGTCGGCCGCCTGGCAGCGCGGCGAATATCTGGTCAGCGGACCAGCCCATTGCGGCGCCTGTCACTCGCCCAAGACCATGTTCGGTGCCGACAAGGGGCCGCTGACGGGCGCCTTGCTGGCGGGCTGGTATGCTCCCGATCTCACCAGTGACAGGAGTGCGGGGCTGGGCCGCTGGGGCACAGCCGACATCGTCGAATATCTGCAGACCGGCCGTAACGCGCATTCCATTGCCTCGGGTCCGATGGCGGAAGCGGTGGAGAATTCCACCTCGCAGATGAGCAATGCCGACCTCAATGCCATCGCTGTCTATCTGAAGGACTTGCCGGCGTCGCGCGGCAATGGCGGACCGGCAACCGGCGTGGAAGCGCAGATGAAGGCCGGCCGCGACGGCTATGACGTCAACTGCGCCGCCTGCCATGGCCGCGACGGCAAGGGGAGCAATCTGTTCCCGGCGCTGGCTGGCAATCCCAACGTGCTGCAGGTGCGCGATGACACCATCGCGCGGGTGGTGCTGGCGGGGACGCGCGCGGTAGCGACATCCAAGGCGCCGACCGGGCCTGCCATGCCCAGCCTGGCCTGGAAGCTCAACAACCAGCAGGTTGCCGACATTCTCACCTATGTCCGCAACACCTGGGGCAATCAGGCGCCCGCGGTGGCGCCGGAAACGGTGGCGCGTGTGCGCGGCGAATTACGGAGCGGAAGTTAGCATGCGCTGATAGAGCGCTTCGAGCTCGCGCGTGAGCCGCGGCGTGTCGAACAGCACGGATGATGTGCGCTTTTCTGCAAGCTGTGCGCGCAAATCCTTCAGCCGTTCGGGATCGCGCGCCAGCGCCAGCGCCATGGCTTCGTAGCCGAGAGCGGTTTCGGCGATCAGGCCGGGCAATCCCAGCGCGGTCAGAAGACTGGCGCAGACCCGGCCCGCAAAGGCGGTGCCGCGCTGGGTCAGAAGCGGCAACCCGGCCCACAGCGCGTCGCAGCCGGTGGCATGGGCATTGTAGGGCAGGGTATCAAGAAACAGATCGGCCAGCTGATGGCGCGCCAGATGCTGGGCGAGCGCGGCGGGCCCGGCAAACACCAGCCGGGCCGGATCGATGCCGGCCGCTGCCGCAGCGGCGGTGAGATTGGCCTTGGCCTTTTCGCCCGGCCGCTTCAGCCACAGCACGCTGCCGGGCACCTCAGCCAACAGCCGCATCCAGATGGCAAAGACGGGGCGGGTGATCTTCCAGTTGGCATTGAAGCAGCAGAACACGAAAGCGCCGTCCGGCAGGCCCGCTTCGGCGCGCGTGGGCGCCTTGCCGATGACCCGGCTGGTGTCATTGGGGAAATAACAGGGCAAGAGCGCCAGCTTCTCGCTGAAGGCGGCCGCATCCGGCGCGACGACGCCATCGGCAATCAGGAAATCCACAAACGGCGCCGCGGTGGTGCCGGCATAGCCAAGCCAGCTGGCCTGTACCGGCGCGGGCCGCTGGCTCAAGACATCGAAATTGTCATCTTTGGTATGACCGTTGAGGTCGAGCAGAATATCAACTTCCAGCGCGCGCAACTGCCGGGCGATTGCCGAAGGCGCCTGGCCATGGGCGTCGATGAAACGGTCAAAGGCCTTGGCCAGCCGCTTGCGCTGGCTGCTGCCGTCATCGGCATTGGTGGCGACGCCTGTCACTTCGAAGCTGCCGCGGTCGTGGCTCTCGATCAGCTGCACGATATGGGTGGCGACGGGATGATGGCCGACATCGGACGAGATATAGGCCAGGCGGACTCTGTCATGGCGGTAAGGAATGGTTGCCAGCGGCGGCGGCAGTTGCGGAAAGCGACGCGCGATCACATTGGCCGCGCAGCGCCGCTGCAGATTCTCGTTACCGCTATACCCGAGCAGCATCCAAGGCGGCACGACCCCGCCATCATGGACGCGGCGCTCCATTTCAGCGCCGATCCTGTCCACCCGGTCCCAGTCGCACAGATCGAGCGACGCCATCGCCGCGCCGCCAAAGGCTTCCGGCGAGCCTGCCTTTTCGAAACAGGCCAGCGCTTCTTCATGGCGCTTCAACTGTTGCAAGGCGCTGCCGCGATTGTTCAGCGCCGAGACATGGTCGGGGTTCAGGGCCAGCACCTGGTCATAAGCCGCCAGCGCTTCGTCGTAACGCGCCAGAGCCTGCAGGGCATTGCCGCGATTGTTGATCACTTCCATATCGCCGGGGCGAAGCTGCAACGCCCGGTCGAAACAGGACAGGGCATCGCCATGGCGACGCATTTCCAAGAGTACGCTGCCGCGATTGTTGAAGGCGGCGGCGAAATTGGGCACGCGCCTGAGCGCCTGGTCGTAAGCCTCCAGCGCCTCGGTCGGACGCTTGAGGTCCTGCAGCACGATGCCGCGATTGTTCAGCGCTTCGGCATAATCGGGCGCGGCCGCCAGCGCCCGGTCGTAAGCCGCCAAGGCTTCCTGGTGGCGGCCCATGTCGCGCAGCACGGTGCCGCGATTATTTTCCGCCTGCGGCCAGCCGGGCCTGGCTTCCAGGGCGCGGGCATAGCCGGCCAGCGCTTCATCGCTGCGCCCCATCACTTTCAGCACATTGGCGCGATTGAGATGCGCCTCGGCATCGTCGGGCTTGATGGCCAGCGCCGCGTCGATCTCGCGCAGGGCGTCTTCATTCCTGCCCTGCTGGGCATGGACCACGCCCAGGAGATGACGCGCGGGAAAGTCACGCGGCTCCGCCGCCAGCACCTGCTGATAAAGGCGCATCGCTTCGGCCAGTTGGCCGCTGCGGTGCAGCGCAATCGCCTTCTCCCGTAAACCGTCGCTATTCATGTTCCCCGCGTCTTGACGGCATGGTATCCCTTCGCCAATCACCAAAAGCAATGGGCCAAAGCCCAAGGGGATGAACATGCTCGACCGCCGTGATCTTCTGGCTTCGATGGGGGCTGTCGCGCTGGCATCGGGCACCTCGGCCAGTGCAGAGGCCGCCGCCACGCCGGTGATCGAGTGGAATCAGCACATGTTCTGCTCCGACACCACGCGCTTTCCTTTCAGCCCGCGCGGCACCTACAAGCCGGATGCGTCGCGGCTGTCGCCGGATCCGGTGGCGGACTATCTGGCGCGCATGAAGATGGTGGGCATCGACCGGGCGCTGTTCGTGCATCCCGAACCTTACGGCGACGACCACACGCTGGTGCTGGATTGCCTGGCGCGTACCAGCCCGGCCCAGTTCAAGGCCACCAGCATGTTCTTTCCCCAGGATGCCGACGCGCCGGCCAAGCTGGAAGCGCTGGTGAAAGCGCATCCGCGCATCTGCTCGACCCGTTTTCATCTGCATCGCGGCAACACCCACTATTTCACCACCTTTGCCGACCCCGGGGTGCGGGCGCTGTGGAAGAAGGCGGTGGATCTGGGTCTGGTGATCGAGCTCGATCTCGGGCCCAATTATGCGCGCGATGCAGGCAGCGCCATCGCTGCCTTTCCCGGCTGCAAGGTGCTGATCGACCATATGTGCAATCCCAAGACCGGCATGATCTGGGAATATGGCGATGTGCTGGACCTGGCCAGATATCCGAACGTCTACATGAAGCTGTCGGAGTTGGGCTACATGGCGCCGGACGACAAGCCCGACTATGCCAGCCTGATCCCCTTCACCAGCCGCGTCATCAAGGAGTTCGGGCCCGATCGCATGGTGTGGAGCGGGGATTCTCCCCACATCGCCGATGTGCACATGAAGGGCTATTCGGCCGCCGACATCGCCAAGGTCAAAGGCGGCAATCTGCAGCGGCTGCTGAACTGGGCCTAATTCCGGTTGCAGCCGCAGCCGCTGTAATAAGTCGAGTACCAGGACGGCCCATAAGCCTGTTGGGGCGGCGCGTAATAGGATTGGTCGTAGCTGTAATAGGGCTGCTGGCCGTAACCGCCATAGTAATAAGGCTGGCCGGCATAATAGGCGTTGCCGTAGGCGCGGCTGTAATCGGCCTGGCCATAATAGGTGATGGGCCGGTCATAGCCGTCATGGCCATAATCGTAGTCGCTGTCGTAATGGGCCCAGGCGCCGGACGAATAGCCATAAGGCGTGGCGCAGCCGGCCAGCGGCAGTAGAGTGGCAAGGGCGATTGCGGCGGCGAGTTTCTTCATGGCCGGCTCCTGTGTGTCCCAAAATGATACACTGGAGACGAAGACCAAGGCGAGCACGGCCTATGGTTAATGGGGATGGAAATGACCGGACGGCGTGAGTTTCTGGAAAGGATGGGGGCGATGCTGGCGCTGGCTTCCGGCGCCGAGGCCGAGTCGCTGGCGCCACTGCCGGAACAGAGGCCGCGGCATCACATCCGCTTCGCGGTATGCGGCATCAGCCATGATCATATCCACGGCATGATCGGCGCGGTGACGCGCGGCGGCGGCGAGCTGGTCGCCTGGTGGGGCGAGGAGCCGGAGAAGTGCACCGAATTTCTGCGCCGTTATCCGGCCGCCAAAGCCGCGCGCGAGCAGGAAGAAGTGCTGCACGATCCCACGGTCCAGTTGGTGCTGTCGTCCCAGATCGCCAGCCAGCGCGCCGGCATCGGGGTTCGCGCCATGAAGGCGGGCAAGGATTTCCTTTCCGACAAGCCCGGCATCACCACCCTCGATGATCTGGCGCTGGTGCGAAAGACCATCGCGGAAACGGGGCGCATCTACGCCATCATGTATTCCGAGCGGCTGGAGGTGAAAGCGGCGGTCCATGCCGGCGAATTGATCAAGAGCGGCGCCATCGGCAAGGTGATCCAGACCATCAACATCGCGCCGCATCAGGTCATCCAGAGGGCAGGCGACAATGGCGGCGGGGTGCCCAGGCCAGGCTGGTTCTGGGAGGATGTGCAGTATGGTGGCATCCTTTGCGATATCGGTTCGCACCAGATCGACCAGTTCCTCTTCTATACCGGCTCGACGACAGCCGAAGTGGTGGCGGCACAAATCGCCAATCTGCGCCATCCCGACCATCCGCACTTCCAGGATTTCGGCGACATGATGCTGAAGGGCGATTCTGGCTTCGGCTATGTGCGGCTGGACTGGTTCACGCCCGACGGCTTGGGCACCTGGGGCGATGGCCGGCTCTTCATCCTGGGTACCGACGGCTATATCGAGGTGCGCAAATATGCCGATGTCGCGGTCTCGCCAAAGGGCAACAACCTCTTCATCGTCGACAAGAACCGCGCCCGTTATATCGACTGCAATAATGGGCCGCTGCCGTTTGGGTCGCAATTCGTCGCCGATATCGTGGGTCGCACCCATGTCGCCCAGGACCAGGCCCAATGCCTGTTGGCGGCCGAGCTTTCCATCCGCGCGCAATTGAGCGCCAATCGCGCAACGATTTCCGGCTAAAGAAAAAGGCCGGTGTCGCCACCGGCCCTTGCTCTGGAATTTTTCCGTGTTTTCAGCCGCCGCCGGTCGAGGCCAGCAGGTGAAAGCTGTTGGAGGCCGGCGTGCCCAGATCCTGCAGGCCGCCCAGGGGCGCGCCGCCGGTGGTCATGGCCTGGGCCTGAACGTCGCCGGTCAGCGTGTTCTGCCACAGGATGTCGCTGATGCCGTCCTTATTGACGTCTTCGGCGCCGAGCAGCTTCCAGCCAGCGGCGGTGGTGCCGGGGCCGGTGACGTTGACGGGTGAACCGAGCTGGCTGGTGCCGTTCATCAGCCAGATCTGGGCGTCGCCAGTGGTGGTGTTTTCCAACAGCACGTCGCTCTTGCCGTCGCCGTTAAAGTCGCCAGACCCGACGGCGGTATAGCCGGAAGGCAGGGTGCCGATGGAGGTGGGCGTGCCGCTGGCGCCGTTCATCAGCGAGATGTCCAGTTGGCCGGTGACGCTGTTCTGCCACAGGATGTCGCTGTCGCCGTCGCCGTTGAAGTCGCCGGAGCTGAGCGCATTCCAGTTGCCGCCGGTGGGCGCGGTGACCGCGGAAATCTGGTCGATGGTGCCCGGTGCCTCGCCGAACTTGGTATTCATGAAGGCGATTTCCACCGCGCCGCCTGCGCCCTGCTGCAGCAGGACGTCGGAGGCCGCGTCGCCATTGAAGTCGCCCGCGGTGATGGCGTTCCAGCCGGTGAAGGTGGTGGCGGTGACCCCCGCGCCGCCGCCCAGGATCGGGCCGGTGAAGGTCGGTGTGCCGGCGATGGTATATTCCACGCCCAGCTCGCCGCTCGCATTCTGCAGCAGCAGGTCGGAGTTGCGGTCGGTATCGGCGGTGAACTGGCCGGTGCCGATCGCGTTGAAGCCGGCCTGGGCGAAGGTCACGGTCGAAGGCGTGGTGCCCAGGATGTTGACCTGGAAATTGCCGGCGCCGTCCTGGAACACCAGATCGCCGAACCCGTCGTCATTGACGTCGCTGACATTGGCCGGGTTCAGGAATTTCAGGCGCTGGATGCCGGCCAGGGTGTCGTTGCTGGTGTTGCCGGTGGGGCCGCCCACGACCGTGACCGGGTTGATATTGTCGCCGGGCAGGGTGCCGGTGATGGCGTACTGGAATTCCGAGCCGGCGAAATAGGCCACGTTCAGGGCATTGGGACCGCCGGTCAGTGTGTCGGTGCCGCCATTGCCCTGGAAGATGATGGTGCCGGTGGTGGTGTCGCCGCCGGCATTCAGATTGTTGTTGCCCGACGTGCCGATGAAGTTGCCGGCGATATTGCCCGTCAGTGCGATGCCACCGAACTTGTTGATGATGTTGGTACTGCCATTGATGGTCAGGGTGCCGGCGGCCAGGTTGACCGAAGCCGTGTCGGTGCCCGGGGCGGGACCTGGATTGAAGGTGTTGGTCAGCACCAGATTGTTGGAGCCGGTACCGGTGAAGATGTTGCCGGACACCTGGGCGTTATAGGCCGGGCCCAGCTCATCGAGCGTGATGTCGAGGTCCTGCTTGCCCAGGGTGATGATGTTGCCGTTGATGGCGATGTTCTGGCCGGTGGCTTCCAGGGTCACCGTGCCCGTGTTGGTGGACTTGGCGGTGAAGATATTGCCGTTGACGCTGGCCGTCGCATTCGAGGAATAGGCGTCCGCCGCCAGCACCAGATTGTTGACGTTGCCCTGGATGATATTGCCGTTGACCGAGGCGGTCTTGGCCCCGAACGCGCTGTTGCCATGATTGGCGGGGCTGTCGGGGTTCAGGAAGGCGGCGGCATCCAGGGTCACATTGGTGGCCGTGGCGTTTTTGTACTGGATGATGTTGCCGTTGACCGAGGCGGTGGCATTGCCCGCCTTGGTGCCGTTGCCGGCCTGGGCAACCGCATCCAGGGTGATCTCCGAAAGCAGCCTCGAGGTCTGGATGATGTTGCCGTTGATGGCGACCGTGGCATTGCCGCCATTGCCCGGCGCGCCGCCATTGCCGCCGATCGCGGTGGTGATGACATCCAGGCTCGAACCCAGGGGCTGGAAGATGTTGCCGTTCAGCGAAATGCTGGCATTGCCGCCATTGGCGCCCGTCCCGCCATTGCCGCCGGTGGCGGTGACGGTCATCGAGTCCGCGCCGATATGGCCGTTATAAGTGTAGGTGGCATCGCCACCCTTTTGACCGGCTGCGCCGTTGGTGCCGTTGACGTTGATCACCGTGGTCATGGTCCAGCTCCTTGATTTCCCTCACGGGCGCATGCGGCCCCTTAAGCGCAGTCTCAATATGAAACAGAATTTATCGCAAGGGGGCTGAACATGTTTCGTTTTGGCACATTTGTGACCAACACCGAAAACCCCGCAAAAACGGGGATTTCGGCATTAACCATGTTTGGCGATAATTGGGCGTGAATGCCGTCTACGGCTCGCGCAGGCTCTCGTCGCGGATGCGCAGCACCGGATTGAGAATGTAAGAGGCGATGGTGCGGGTACCCGTCTTGATCTCCGCCGATGCCACCAGGCCGGGCTTCAGCCGCATGCCGCGCGCCAAAAGCCTGGCGCTATTCTCATTCAGCGCGACCTGGACGCGGTAGACCATGGGCGACCTGGCATCGTTCGCATCCAAGGGCGCCGAATCGGGGCTGATCACGGTCAGGGTGCCCGAGACGGTGCCGAATCGCTGGAAGGGATAGCTTTCCAGCTTCACACGCACGGTATCGCCGATCTTGAGATAGCTGATGTCGCGCGAGGGCACATTGGCCTCGACATACAGGTCGGCGCCGTCGGGCACGATGGTGATCAGCGTTTCGGCCTCGCGCACCACCGATCCGGGGCCACGGTCGGCGACCTGCTGCACCACGCCGTCCACCGGCGCGGTGATTTCGGTCAGTTCATGGATGCGGTCGGCCTTTTTCAGGGTCTCGCTGGATTCCGACAGGTCCTGGCGCGCCTGCACCAGCTGCTGACTATGGTCGCTGCGCCATTTGTCCTGGAAGGCCTGGCGTTCGTGCTCGATCTCGGCTTTGAGCGCCATCTGCTTGTCCAGGTCGCCCTGGGTATTCTTGTAGCGCAGCTGGGCGTCGATCAGGCTGGACTGAGCCCGCAGGATGTCGAGGGTCGCTGCCGCCTTCTGGCGCGCCAGCCGGTCGTACATGGCGAGCACGCGCTGGGCCATGGCGAGCTGCTGCTGCACGCCGGGAAGGGCGGCCTGATCGACCTGGATCTGGGCCTCGGTCTGCGCCAGCCGGCTGTCACGCTGGTTGATCTCGGCCTGGTGGTCGCTCATCTCCTGCAGGAAAATCTGGCCCTGGGTGACGCGTTCGGGCGTGTCCTGCGGTCCGGCGATGAAAGCGCGGCCGGCGAGCTCGGCCTCCAACCGTTCCACCTGTGCCGTCAGCGAGGCGACTTTCTGCTCCAGCGACGAGACATCGGCCTGGGCGAAGGCGGGATCGAAGCGCACCAGAAGCTGGCCCTTCTTCACGTGGTCGCCGGCCTTGACCGGGATATCCAGGACTCGCGAAGTGGTGAAAGGCTGTAGCACCAGCATGGGCGTGCGGGTGGCGATCTTGCCTGGCGCCACCACAATGCGGTCGACCGTGCCGATAGCCGACCAGATGATGGCGGCGAGCAACAGCGCCATCACCGCATAGAGCGCGGCATGGGCGGTCAGCGGCACCGGGGCTTCCTCGATCGCCGCGGCGTCGGGCTGAAAATCGAGACTGGCGCGTTTCAACCGTGTATCCAGCTGGTCGCTGTCATTGGCGCGGGGACGGAGGGCTGCGTCGCTCATGCCGCCCCCACATGCTGCTGGGTCCAGAGCTGGTTGTAGATGAAGTTGCGCTGCATCAGCTGACCGTGGGTGCCGACATCGTTGAGCGTGCCATTGTCCAGCACCAGGATGGCGTCGGCGTCGCGGATGGTGGCCAGGCGGTGGGAAATCACGATGGTGGTGCGTCCCTTGGCGATCTCCTTGAGGTTTTTCACCACAATGGCTTCGCTTTCAGGATCGAGCGCGCTGGTCGCTTCGTCGAAGATGATGATGCGGGGCTGGCGCAGCAGGGCGCGGGCGATGGAGAGGCGCTGTTTCTGGCCGCCCGACAGATTGACCGCGCTTTCCTCCAGCTCGGTGTCATAACGCTGGGGCAGCTGCTGGATGAATTCGTCGGCCCCGGCCTGGCGGGCGGCGCGCACGATGTCTTCAAGAGACGCCGTCGGCTCGCCCATGCGGATATTGTCCTTGATCGAGGCACGGAACAGGAAGGGCTCTTGCGGCACCACGCCGTTCTGGCTGCGCAGATAGGTGAGGTCGATGTCACGGATATTGTGGCCGTCGATGCGAATAGCGCCTTCGCTGGGCTGATGCAGGCCCTGCAGCAGGGCCGAGAGCGTGGTCTTGCCGGAGCCGCTGCGTCCGACAATGCCGATCATGCTGCCGGCCGGAATGCGCAAGCTGACATCCTTCAGCGCCGGCCTTTCGGTGCCGGGATAGCGGAATGTGACTTTCTCGAATTCGATCGCGCCCGCCAGCGGCGGCGTGAGGCCACGCTGGCCGGAATTCTCGCCCGGACGGTTCATCACCTCGCCCAGCATTTCCACCGACATCAGTACTTCCTGATAGTTGTTGAGCAGCCCGATCAGCTGCAGCACCGGGCTTGTCACCCGCGAGGACAGCATGTTGAAGGCGACCAGGCCGCCCACGCTCAGCTCACCGCCGAAAACCAGAAAGGCGCCGGCGCAGACGATGGCGACGGACAGCGCCTTGTCGATGAAGCCGGACAGCGTGTTGGCGGCCAGGCTGATCTTGCCCACCTGGACGTAAGTCGTGACCGCATCGGCCGCGGCATTGTCCCACGCTTCTTCGCGGCGCGGCTCCAGATTGAGCGACTTGATGGTGCGCATGCCGTGCACGCTTTCCACCAGGAGCGACTGGCGGGTGGCTTCGGCCTGGTAGAGCCGGCGCAGGCGGCGGCGATAAGGTCCCAGCATCGCGGCGATCAACAGGCCCAGAAGCGCCGTCACCGCCAGCACCACCATGGTCAAGGTGGTGGAATACCACAGCATCAGCGGCAAAAAGACCAGAAGCGCCGGCAGATCGAGCAGGGTGGAAAGCAGCTTGCCGGTCAAGAATTCGCGGATCTGGGTGGCCTGCTGCATATGCTTGGTGACCACCCCGGCCCGGGACTGGTCGAAGAAGCTGATGGGCAGGCTCATCAGATGGCGAAAGGTCTTTCTCGCCAGGCGGATGTCGATGCGGCTGGCGGTGTTGAGCACGAAATAGCCGCGCAGCCAGGTGAAGACCGCGTCGAACAGGATGGCCAGCACCACGCCGACGCCGATCACCGCCAAGGTCGCATCGCTGAGATAGACCAGCACCCGGTCGATCACGATCTGGAAGAAGATGGGCACCGCCAGCGCCAGCACATGCAGGCAGAGCGCCGCAATCACCACATTGCGCAGCAGTGCGCGCTGGTTCCAGAATTCGGGCGCGAACCAGGAAAGGCCGAAGCGGCGTTCCTCGCCGCGCCTGTAGATGCGCTTGAGCAGAATGATCTCGCCGGTCCAGTGGGCGCAGAACTTTTCCTTGTCGACCGCAAACAGGTTGGCTTGCGGCTTCTTGGGATTGAACAGCACCACCTGGTCGGTGCCGGCGGCTTGCCCCACCTTCAGCACAACGAAATAGGCGCCGTTGTTCAGCCGCACCAGAAAAGGCGTGAGCTTTTGCAGCCGCGCCAGATATTTCCAGTTGGTGCGCTCCAGGCTGGCTTTCAGGCCCTCGGCGCGGGCGATGCGCACAATCTCCTTGCCGTCCGGTTCGCGGTCCTTGCCATACTGATGCGCGAGACGCTGCAGGCTCCAATCGAGCTGGTAATGGCGTGCCACTGCGGCCAGGGCGCGGATGCCGCTGTCATGCCGCTCGTCATTCGGGACGGCGGGTTTGGGTTCTGTGCGGGGCGGGGCGGCATCGCTGCGCAGGAACGTCATGGGAAAGGCGCCGGGTCCGGCTTGCCGGGTGTGGGCGATGGGGCGGGGAAGAGCGGGCCGTTGACATAAGGCGGTTCGCCTTTTGGCATGGCTGTGGGTTGTGCAGGCTTTACGTCAGGCACCGGCGGCCTGGGCTGTGGCGCCGGCTGGGGCGGCGCCACATGGGCGCCGGGATGGGAAAGCTGCTGCACGATATCGCGCACTTTTTCCGCCGAGCGCAGAAAGGCTTCGGTCCCCATCACCACCCGCTGGGTGAAGACCTGACGCGGTTTGCCCTGCGCATCTGTCTCATTGGGGGAATAGGTGACCAAATCGAGACGCACGACCCCGCCGATCACGGTGATCCGGCCGATCCCGTCGGTGAAAATCTGCTGGTCCATAGGTGCGCGGGCCCCAAAAGGCGTTATTCCGCGCGTCTCGTTTCAAGAAGCAGGCCAGCCTCGTTAAGGCTAATTCGCCACGGTATGGCGGATGGCTGGGCCTTGGGGCTTGTTGGGAAAGGTTCCGGCCAGGAAGGCTGCCAGTCTGGCCATCGCCTTGTTCACCGTGGCGACGTCGGGATTGCCATTCCTGGTGAAGCCGTGCGCGACGTCGGGATAAAGCACGATCTCGGCCGGCACGCCCTTTTGCCTCAGCGCGTCATAGAGTTTCTGCGACTGTTTCGGCGAGACCGTCGTGTCGGCGGCGCCATGCTGGATCAGGAACGGCGGCGCGCTCTCGGAGACAAAGGCCATGGGGGAGGCAAGCCGGGCGATGCCGGGTGGGCAGGCTTGGGGTTCGCAGCCCAGATAGGCGCCTTCCTCGCTGGCCTGGCCGGCGGCAACAAAGCCCTCCTTGGCCGGCTTGCCATTGTCGGCGGCCAGACTTTCCAGATCGGTGGGACCGAACCAGTCGATCACCGCTTCGGCGCAATCGCTGGGCGCGTCATAGCTGGCATTGGCGCCGGAATTTGCGTCCGGCTCGAAGCGCGTCACGCCGCAGGTGGTGCCCGCCATCGCCGCCAGCTGTCCGCCGGTCGACATGCCCCATACGGCTACGCGGGTGGCATCGCCGTTATAGGCGCGTGCCTGGCTGCGCAGCCAGCGGATGGCGGCCTTTACATCCTGGAGGGCGGCGGGAAAATGGGCTTCCTGCGACAGGCGATAATTGATGCTGGCCACGACATAACCTTGCGCCGCCAACCCCGCCAGGGCACGCGGGAGATCGGCAAAGGCCAGCGCATGGCGGGAGTCGCCGCTGTTCCAGCCGCCGCCATGGACATACAGCACCATCGGCAGCGGATTGGCCGATGGCTTGGGCGTATAGATATCCAGGGTCAGCGGGCGAAAACCGGCCAGCGACGCATAGGTGATGTCGAATTGGGCGTTTACCCCATCGGGGAAGGGAATTTTCGCGGGCTCATAGGTGACGGGCGGTCGCGGCGTCGGTATGGGCGGCTGTTCGATGTCGCTTTCGGTGCTGCGCATTTCCGGCGTCGGCCGGGGCGTCGGCACCGGCGGGGTATCCAGCGCGGCGCGCACCATGGGAATGGAATCGGATGCGGCGGCGGTTCTGGTCGGCGCGGGGGCAAACAGGCGAGGTGCGTCACTGACTTCATCTTGGGCAAGCGCAGGCAAGGGCAAAAGCCCCAGCAACAGGAACGTTGCCCGCAGCAACCGCATCAGCCCTCCTCGATTCGCGTCCGCACTCTATTATACGGCATGCAGGCCTGTCCTGCCCGCCATGCGCTGGTTGCGGGGCATTTCCGTCGCGTCATGCATATCTCTCGGCCTGAAAGCGAGGCTGCCATGTCCCATCTGTCCGCTCATGCCGATTACCGCCACGAAGACTATTTCTTCGCCCGCACCCAGTCGCGCGCGCTGGCGGTGCGGGCCTGGGAGCGCACCGAGCCGCTCCATTCATGGTCGGAATATCTCTATCCCGCGCTGGGCGCCGCGGCTGCGCTGCTGGTGGTGGCGGAACTGGTTCTTTAAGCGAGACCCCAGTGTCGTGGTTTCGAAGTTCGCAAATCATCGATATCAAGCTCAAAGCGAACTTCGAAACCAAACGACACTGGAATCAAATAATTGCCAGCGTCCTCGGATTCCGAAATTCGCAAAGAGCCGGATATGGAGAGTTATGCGAATTTCGGAATCAGGACGCTAGTGCGAGCATGTCCTTCACCGCCTTGGCGTCGTCCTGATCCAGCGGCATGAATTCCAGGCCGATCTTGTCATGGTATCCGGCGGCGCGGACGGCGCGCAGCAGGTTGGCATGGTTGACCTCGCCGGTCCCGGGCTGGTGGCGGCCCGGCACGTCGCCGATCTGCACATGCGCCACCTGATCGGCGCCGGCAGTGAACTTCTCGATCAGGTCGCCGTCTTCCAGCTGCATGTGATAGAAGTCCCATAACAGCTTCACCCGCGGCGAGTTCACGCTTCTCACCATCGGTAGCGCCGGCTGCGAACCATTGAGCAGATGGTTGAGGTGGTTGACCCGGTTGAAGGGTTCGACCAGGCCGGTGACGCCGGCAGATTCCAGCAACGGCGCCATGCGCATCAAGCCAGCGGTATAACCGGCAAGCTGCGCCTCGCGTGTCATGCCGTCGATCAGCGAATGGCCGGTGACGGTGAACTTGCTGCAGCCCAGCACCTTGGCATCGGCGATGGCCTGCTCGGTCACCCGCATCAGCTCGGGCAGTTTCGTCTGGTCGGCGAAGTTGGGCCAGGCGGGCGCGAATTGCGTCACCTCCAGGCCGTTGTCATCCACCAGCTTTCGGATGTCTGACGCCTTGGTGCCGTTGCCCCGGTCCACCGTCCAGAATTCGATGGTCTTAAATCCCAGCTTGCGCGCCAACCCAAAGCGCTGCTCGAACGGCACCTGCTTGCACCAGGTATCCAGATTGATGGCGTAACCGTTCAGGCCGGCGATGGTCTGGCCGGCGGCCGGCGCCGCCGCCAGCCCCGCCAGCGCAGCGGCCACGCCCAGGGCACCGCGGCGGCTGGGGCCGGTCATCTAAGGCTTGCCGCCTGCCTGCTGTTTCGCCAATTCCTTGCGGAAGGCCGCTTCGCGATCGGCGATATAGGCCTTGTAGCCGGCCGGATCGATGAAGGGATTGGGCGCGCCCGGCTTCAGCTTCGCGTATTTGGCGGGCATGCCGTAATAGTCGCCATGGGCGCCCAGGAAGACATCGGTGGGCAGCGACTTCAGCACCGCGAAGGTCTTTTCATAGTCTTGCGCGATCTGCGGATATTTCTGATTGCCGACCAGGACATAGCCGGGATTGACGTTGGGGCTGCCCACAAACGTCACATTCAATGTCTTGCCGCCATCCTTCACCTGCATGGTCCAGGTGGTGCAGCCTTTGGTGTGGCCGGGGGTCTTGTGTGCGGTCAGCACGGTGCCGCCCAGCGAAACCGTGTCGCCGTCATGCAGCACGCGGTCGACCTTGGTAACGGGATAAAGATTGCGCCCGCCCTTGTCGCCATAATTGAAGTCGAGCTTGCCGCCGGATTCCACAACCGGCACGTCGCTGTCCATCACCTCATATTTGGCGCCGGTGTCCTTGATCACCTGGGCGGCGCCGGCGTCATGGTCGAAATGGGCGTGGCTGATCAAAAGGATCTTGGTGTCGGCATATTTGAAGCCCAGCTTCTCGATGCTGGCCTTGATCATGGGCGGGCTCTGTTCCAGCCCCGGATTGATCAGGATGTTGCCGGCCGGCGTGGTGATCAGATAGTTCGCCTGACCCACGGTGCCCACAAAATAGATGTTGGCGATGACATGGTGCGCCGGGAACGGGTCCAGATAGGTGTCGGCGGCATGGGCCGGCGCGGCTGAAATGAGGCCCAAAAGCGCGGCGGCGCAGGCAAGCGTGCGAAACATGGAACGTCCCTCCGGTCTGTTTGGTGGAAAGCCTACAGGGTTCGCGGCCGGGGGTGAACCGGCCCGGGCCAAGGTTTTTGTGGTGGGCCGGCGGGTTCAGCGGATGCACCGGGCATTTTTTACCTCCCTTGATCGCGATCAAGGGCGTGTCGCGGCTGGGAGCACCATGATGCCGCATGATTTCGCTGGAAGACTGCATCGCGCTTTGTGGACTGACCGAAGCCGAGGTTTCGGCCATCGCCGAGCATGAGCATGTGCCCGAAGTCACCGCGGCGACCTTGGGCCAATATCTGCTGCACCAGCAGCACGGCCCGGAAAAGATCCAGCAGATGATCGTGGATGACATCCGCGCCTCGTTGAACCGGGGCGATGTCGCGCATGCGGCAAAACTGGTTTACGCGCTAAGGCATTTCCTGTCGGTCAATCCCCAGCTGAATGCGACCGCGCCACACTGACCTGACTGTTCAGGCCATGTATTTTCCGCCGTTGATGGACAGGGTCGCGCCGGTGATGAAGCCGGAACTGTCGTCGGCCAGGAACAGGATGGCGCGCGCGATTTCATCGGCCTGCGCAAGCCGGCCCACAGGAACGGCCGCCAGCACCGACTGCATTGCCTTGGCCGGAACGGCGCTCACCATGGGCGTGTCGGTATAGCCCGGCGCCACGGCATTGACGGTGATGCCGTGCGCGGCGCTCTCCAGCGCCAGGGCCTTGGTGAAGCCGATGACGCCGGCCTTAGCCGCGGCGTAATTCGTCTGGCCGTACTGGCCGGACTGGGCATTGACGGAACTGACATTGATGATGCGCCCGAAGCCGCGGTCGCGCATGCCGGCGATCACGTTGCGGGTCATGTTGAAGACGCCGGTCAGATCGGTGCCGATCACCTCATGCCATTGCTGCGGCGTCATCTTGTGCAGGGTGGCGTCGCGGGTGATGCCGGCATTGTTGACCAGGATTTCCACCGGTCCGAATTCCGCTTCCAGCGCGCCGATCGCGGCCTGGCAGGCGGCAAAATCGGCGATATCCCATTTGCGCACGGCTATTGTGGTCCCTGCGCCAAGGGCCGCGGCATGGGCATCGTCATGGCCATAGTTGGCAATGACGCGATGGCCGGCCGCCTGGAAAAGACAGCAGGCCGCCGCGCCGATGCCGGACACGCCGCCGGTCACCAGCACTGTGCGGGGCATATGTTATTCCGCGGGTTTGTTCGTCGCGTTGTGAGCAAACAGGCCCAGCAGCCGCCATTCGCAATCGCGCACCAGGTCGCTGATGTTGCGCAGATGGCCGATGGTCTTCTCGGAATTGCGGTGCCACTGTTCCAACATATCCACCATCACGGAGGCGGGCGCCGCGCCGGGCTTGAGGCCGGCAAAGGAATCGCGGGCCTGCTCGGATTCCGCCTGGAAAAGCTGGCTTTCATTTTCCCAGATGGCCTTGGCGGTCTGGATCAGGATGTTGTTGGCCTCGGCGAAGGTCGCGATGTTGCGGGCCTGCAATTCGGCCACGTCAAAGGCATGGGGGATCGGGCCGTCGTCGCGTTTATCACCGTTTTTGCGCGCGTTCCTGGGTGTTTCGGGCATGAAGATCTCCTGGTTTCGGATCATGTCCATTAACCGCTGGACCGGGTCCAGGAGCCTTGATCCGGATCAAGAATTTGCGGGCTGTTGAGGCGGCTCAAGGCGCGATTGCCGCCGCCGGCCATGGCACAGGCGCACCACTCTTGGTGGCGCGCGGGGGCATATATCAAACGGGTCTGGACCGACCTTCAGTCGGTTTCGTAGCTGCCGGCGATGGTGACGCCGGGCGCGAAGCGCGCCAATTCGCTGGCCAGCCGGTCGGCTTCTTCATTCATTCCGATCCAGCGCAATTTCAGGAGCAACTTGCGCACTTCCATGGGCTGCTGTGTGGGCAATGTATTGATCGCAGGCGGCATGACAGGCAATTCGAGCATTGGTTTCCTCCGATTGTTTTCCGAAAGAAAATGCCGATCCCGTCGCTGCTGCTTTGCGCTCGATCAATAAAGCGGCAATAGAAATTTCCGGCGCAGTGATGCTGCGATGCAAACTTCGCATGCGGCTTTGCTTCAGCAATTGCGGCATAAAAAAGACGCGTCGCGCTAGGCTGGCGCTCTTGCGGCTGATTAGCTCTTGGGCCTGATGCGCGGCCACTACGCTGTCGCCAGGCCGTCCTTCAAATCGCTGTCGCTGACGCCGCCTGTGGGGCCTGGCATTTCTTTGGCCCGGGACGCCGGCCAAGGAATGGTGCCGTAGGTGAGAATCGAACTCACGACCTATCCCTTACCAAGGGATTGCGCTACCACTACGCTACTACGGCAACCGTGGTACTTGCGGGACCTTAGCGTCCCACCCCTTAACTAAGGCCTGCGCCAAAGCTTCATCAGGGGAGCGCTGCTATAACGTAAGGATTCCGCGAAGGAAAGCCGGGTTTTTCAGATTTCCCACAGGGCATTGCGATGGCCAAATCCTCTCCCGAAAAGCTGGCGGAGGCGCTGCGCGCCAACCTGAAGCGCCGTAAACAACTGGCCGGCCGGAAGCCGGCCGCGCCGCCGCCCGCACCGGACAGCCTGGCCCCCAAAAAGCCCCCCAAAACGTCAGCCTAGGGCTGCTTTTCCCAGTCTTTCCTTGGGCTTTGGCCCCGGCTACAACCCCTTCAGCCCCGAAAGGGCTGACATTGGACAAACACCATGGACCGTATCCGTATCCGCGGCGGACGTCCGCTGAAGGGGGAGATCCCCATCAGCGGTGCCAAGAATGCCGCCCTCAAGCTGATGGCGGCGTCGCTTTTGACGCCGGAGCCGCTGATTTTGGCCAATGTGCCCAGGCTGGCGGACGTGCGCGCCATGGCCGAATTGTTGATCAGCTTCGGCGTCTCCATCCAGGTCAACATGTCGCCCGGTTTCGAGGGCGACCGCATGACCCTGCAGGCGAAAGACATCATATCCGTCTTCGCCTCCTATGACATGGTGCGCAAGATGCGGGCGAGCTTTCAGGTGCTGGCGCCGCTGTTGGCACGCATGGGCACGGCCAAAGTGTCGCTGCCCGGCGGCTGCGCCATCGGGGCGAGGCCTGTGGAATTGCATCTGGCGGCGCTCGAACAGATGGGCGCCAAGGTGGAACTGGTCGATGGCTATGTCGTGGCCACCGCGCCGGGCGGGCTGAAGGGCGCCGAGATCGTGTTTCCTTTTGTTTCCGTGGGCGCCACCGAAACCGCGATGATGGCCGCGACCCTGGCCAAGGGCACCACCAAGATCGTCAATGCGGCGCGCGAGCCGGAGATTTCCGATCTGGGCAATTGCCTGATCGCCATGGGCGCGGAAATCTGGGGCCTGGGTTCCAGCGAGATCACGGTCATGGGCGTCGAGAAGCTGCACGGCGCCGCGCACCGGGTGATGCCCGACCGCATCGAGGCCGGCACCTATGCCATCGCGACGGCCATCGCCGGCGGCGATGTCGAGCTGGTTGGCGCGCTGCCCGAAACCATCGCCTCCCTCAGCGCCATCCTGAACAAGAGCGGGGCCGAAGTGACCCCGACCGCGCGCGGCGTGAAGATACACATGAACGGCGCTCGCCCGCATGCCGCCGATGTGACCACCGCGCCTTATCCCGGCTTTCCCACTGACCTGCAGGCCCAGATCATGGCGCTGATGGCGGTGGCCGACGGCACATCGGTGATCCGCGAGAAGATTTTCGAGAACCGTTTCATGCACGTGCCCGAACTGGCCCGCATGGGCGCACAGGTGCGGATCGATGGCGATACCGCCACCGTTCGCGGCGTGGAAAAACTGAAAGGCGCCCCCGTGATGGCGACCGATCTGCGCGCCAGCGTCAGCCTGGTGCTGGCGGGCCTGGCGGCGGAAGGCGAAACCACGGTCAGCCGCGTCTATCACCTGGATCGCGGCTTCGACCGGCTGGAAGACAAGCTGTCTCATGTCGGGGCTGACATTGCCCGGGTATCAGAATGACTCGTATCGGAATGAGCCGTCTGAAACTCGCCGCCGCCGACGCCGAGGACCTGGAAGTCCTGTCAGCCAGGCTGCAGGACGCCGTCCTGAAACTGAAAAATGTCAGCTGGCAGCCCAGGAAGCGCCGCTTCGCTGCCGTGGTGAACCGGCTGCAATGGGAAGTGGGCGGCAAGACGCGGGTGCGCGCCGGCCTGCATTTCGACGGTGTGCTGAAGGTTCAGTCGCAGAAGGTCAAGCTGGGCGCGGATGAGGCGGTGGTGTCGCTCTTGGCGGTGCGCTTTACGCCGAATAAATCGGAAGAGGGGGGCGGTGAAGACCCCGGTGGCGTGATCGAACTGGTGCTGGCCGGCGGCGGGGCCTTCCGACTGACGGTGGAATGTATCGACGCCGAACTGGCCGACATGACCAGTGCCTGGGCAGCCCGCGGCAAGCCCGATCACGAGTCGGAGAAAGCCTGATGGCGCGCCGGCTGAAGGCTAGCGACGCGTCCTTCGACGCGGATTTCCAGAAATTGCTCTTTGCCAAGCGCGAGGAGGAAGAAGATGTCGCGCAGGCCGTGCGCGGCATCATCGCCGACGTGCGCGCGCGGGGCGACGCGGCGCTGATCGACCTGACCAATAAGTTCGACCGGGCAGGGGTGACGCAGCAGACCCTGAAACTGTCGTCCGCCGAAATTGAGGCTGCCCGCGCCCAGGTCAGCAAGGAGCAGATGGCCGCGATCGAGACCGCCGCCACCCGCATCGAAGCCTATCATCGCCGCCAGATCCCGGCCGATGATCGTTTCACCGACGAGACCGGCGCGCTGCTCGGCTGGCGCTGGACCAGCCTGGACAGCGTGGGTCTGTATGTGCCGGGCGGCACCGCGGCCTATCCCTCATCGGTGCTGATGAATGCCGTCCCGGCCAAGGTCGCGGGCGTGAAGCGCATCGTAATGGTGACGCCGGCGAGCGGCGGGGCGATCAATCCGCTGGTTCTGGCGGCCGCCTGGCGCGCCGGCGTCAGCGACATCTTCCGCATCGGCGGGGCGCAGGCCGTGGCCGCGCTGGCCTACGGCACCAAGACGATCAAGCCGGTGGACAAGATCGTGGGCCCCGGCAATGCCTATGTTGCCGCCGCCAAGCGCGAGGTCTTCGGGCAGGTCGGGATCGACAGCGTGGCGGGTCCGTCGGAAATCCTGGTGATCGCCGATGGCAAGAACGATCCGGAATGGATCGCGGCCGATCTGCTCAGCCAGGCCGAGCATGATGCGTCCTCGCAGAGCATCCTGATCACCGATGACGCCGGCTTTGCCGACAAGGTCGCGGAAGCGGCTGAGCGCCAGATCGCCATTCTGCCGAGGAAGGAAATCGCTTCCAAAAGCTGGAACGGTTATGGCGCCATCATCGTGGTCAAGACCTTGGACGATGCCGCACCGCTGGCGGACGCCATCGCGGCCGAGCATCTGGAAATCGCCACGGACGATCCGGAAGCCTTCTCCAAAAAGGTGCGCCATGCCGGCGCCATCTTCCTGGGGCGGCACACGCCCGAGGCGATGGGTGATTACATTGCCGGGCCCAACCATGTGCTGCCGACCTCGCGCACGGCGCGCTTCTCTTCCGGCCTGTCGGTGCTGGACTTCATGAAGCGCACCACCTTGCTGGGACTGGATGCCAAAAGCATCGCTGCCATCGGGCCCGAGGCTCTGACCCTGGCGGAGGCCGAAGGCCTGGACGCGCATGCCCGCTCCATCGCCGCCCGGCTGAACCGCAAGAGCTGACCGTGAACTATCGGCTGACCGCGATCACACTCGACGAACACAGCGTCGTGCAGCGCAGCCGCGCCATCGAGCAGGAGCGCGAAGTCGCGATCTATGATCTGCTGGAAGCCAATGTCTTCAAGCCCGATGGCTCGCCGGGCGGGCCCTATCACCTGACCCTGGGCGTGGAGGAAACCCGCCTGGCGCTGGACATCCGCCTGGAAGACGGCACCCCGCATGGCAAGGTGCTGTTGTCCCTGACGCCGCTGCGCAAGACGGTGAAGGATTATTTCCTGGTCTGCGAGAATTACTACAAGGCGATCCGCACCGCGCCGCCCTATCAGATCGAATCCCTCGACATGGCGCGGCGGGCTTTGCATGACGAAGGCGCCCGTGAGCTCAAGGCGCGCCTGGAAGGCAAGATCGAAACCGATCTCGACACCGCGCGCCGGCTGTTCACGTTGGTCTGCGTGCTGCAGATGCGGGGCTGACGCATGATGGAGCGGGCCGTGCTGATCGCCTGCACCATGAATGCCGTGCGTTCTCCCATGGCCGCCGCCATGCTGCGCCATCTGGCGGGCAGCCGGCTTTATGTGGAATCGGCGGGGGTGCGGGCCGGCGAGCTCGATCCCCTGGCGGTCGCCGCCATGGAGGAAATCGGGCTGGAGATCGGCAAGCATCGGCCGCGCTGTTTCGAGGACCTGGAAGACGGCAGCTTCGACCTGGTGATCACCCTCTCGCCCGAGGCCCAGCACAAGGCCGTGGAACTGACCCGTACCGCCGCGACCCGGGTGGAATATTGGCCCACCCTGGACCCCACGGCGGTGGAAGGCTCGCGCGAGCAGCGCCTTCTGGCCTATCGCAATGTCCGCGATCAGTTGATGGAGCGGCTGAAACAGCGCTTTCTGGCCCGGGCGGCGGCGGATACCTGAAAATGCCGGTCCTCCGAAATTCCGGGGAAAACCGTTGGAAAGGCTTGCTTTTTGGCCCTTTCCCCCCTATCTCCGCTGCCGCGCAACGGCACAAAGAGGACCCATTGGCCAAGGAAGAATTGCTGGAGTTCGAGGGCATCGTCGAGGAACTGCTGCCCAATGCGACCTTCCGCGTGAAGCTGATCGCCAATGATCACATCATCATCGCCCACACCGCCGGCAAGATGCGCAAGAACCGCATCCGCGTTCTGACCGGCGACAAGGTGATGATCGAGATGACGCCATACGATCTGACCAAGGGTCGTATTACCTACAGATTCCGCTGAGATGAGCGCGCCGCTGGTATTGGCCAGCGAGAGTCCGCGCCGCCTCGCCCTGCTGGCCCAGGTAGGCATCATTCCCGACGCGATTTTGCCCGCAGCGATTGACGAAAGCGTCCGCAAGGGCGAGATGCCCCGCCGTCATGCCTTGCGGCTGGCGGTGGAAAAAGCGCGCGAAGTCGAAAGCGAATGGAACGGCAAGCCCGCCTTCATTCTTGCCGCCGACACGGTGGTGGCACTGGGCCGGCGCATCCTGCCCAAGGCCGGCGATGACGATGAGGTCCGGGCATGCCTGAAGCTTCTGTCGGGCCGTCGCCACCATGTGATCACCGCCGTGGCGCTGTTTGCGCCCGACCGCAGGTTGCGCACGCGGGTGGTGGAGACGCGGGTCTCGGTGCTGCGGCTAACGGATCAGCAGATCGCCGACTATGTCGAAAGCCGCGAAGGCGTGGGCAAGGCCGGCGGCTATGCCATCCAGGGCCGCGCCGAAATGCTGATCAAGGAAATCTCCGGTTCCTGGTCCAATGTGGTGGGCCTGCCGCTGGCGGTGACCGTGGCGCTGCTCAAGGGGGCCGGCCATGGCTGACTGTCCGATCTGCGGCAAGCCGGCCGATCCCAAGCTCAAGCCCTTTTGTTCCCGGCGCTGTGCCGACATCGATCTGGGGCGCTGGCTGAAGGGCGGCTATGCCATCCCCGGCCCCCCGGCGGAGGGGCCAAGCCCCTCGAATCCCTCGAAAAGCGACGGCGAAGAGGACTGAAGCCTTGGCGCTGGACAGGGCGGGGTGCTTCCCCTAAGAAGCCGGTCCGCGAGAGCGTGCCCAGGTAGCTCAGTCGGTAGAGCAGCGGATTGAAAATCCGCGTGTCGGCAGTTCGATTCTGTCCCTGGGCACCATTATCCCGTCGCCGGTCACAATTGCGGTTGCCAGTCGGAAAGGCCCGCGAGACCGCAGCCCACGATGAACAGGACGCCGATCACCAACAGGGCGATGCGGGTGTGCTCGCGCCGGCGCTGCACATTGTAGGGAGGAGCAGGGTGGCCCATTCCCACCCACCGGTGCCGGACGAAATGGTCGGTCACATGAACCTCCCGGACGCGGGTTATTCCGCGGCCTTGCCCGTCAGCTTGTGGGCCACCAGGCCCAGCAGCCGCCATTCGCAATCCCGCATCGTGTCGCTGATACTGCGCAGATGACTGATCGCCCTCTCCGAGTTCTGATGGTACTGCTCGAAGAGATCCGCGATCATGGAGTCAGGTGTGCTGCCGGGCTGGAAAGGGATGACGGCATCGCGCGCTTGCTGAGATTGCGCCTGGAACAGCCGGCTTTCGTTTTCCAGGATCGCCTTGGCGGTCTGCATCAGGATGGTGTTGGCTTCGGCGAAGGCCGCGATGCTGCGCGCCTGCAATTCGACGAAATTGAACGCATGGGGCAGCGGACCATCACCGGGCTTCTCCATCGCCTTGGCTGCCGTTTCCTTTGTCTGGGTCATCTTTTTCTCCCGGATCAACATATCAATTAACGATCCGCGGGCCCGGCCCGCCTTGATTCAGATCAAGGCCGGATTGCCCGGTTGCTTGATCGGGCGCCGTCCCAGCCTGCCGCTTGATCGAGATCAACACCATCAAACGGCGGCAGTTCTATGGTTTTGGGACACTGGACGGCGCGCAAGGAGGGCAGGTTTTGCCAAGGCATCCCCGTTCCGACACGACACATGCTGCGCTGGCGAAATGCCCGACCGGTATCCGCGGTTTTGATCAGGTCGCTTTCGGCGGCTTGCCGCGCGGGCGCCCCACCCTGATCTGCGGCGGGGCCGGGACGGGAAAGACGCTGTTCGGCCTTGAGTTCCTGGTGCGCGGCGCGACCGAGTTCGGCGAGGCCGGGGTTTTTGTGACCTTCGAGGAGCGCCCGCTGGATCTGGCGAAGAACACCGCATCGCTGGGCTTCGACCTCAAGCGCCTGGTCGCGCGCAAGAAGATCGTCATCGACCAGATCATGATCGACCGCAACCAGATCCTGGAGACGGGCGAATACAATCTCGACGGCCTGTTCATTCGCCTCGGCGCCGCGATCGACGCGGTCGGCGCCAAACGGGTGGTGCTGGACACCATCGAATCCCTGTTCGGGGCGCTGTCCAATCTGGGGGTTTTGCGTGCCGAGCTGCGCCGCCTGTTTGAATGGCTGAAGGACAAGGGCGTCACGACCCTGGTCACGGGCGAGCGGGGCGAAGGCAGCATGACGCGCCACGGCCTCGAGGAATATGTGTCGGATTGCGTGATCCTGCTGGACCAGCGCGTCACCGAACAGGTCGCGACACGGCGCCTGCGCATCGTCAAATATCGCGGTTCGCTGCATGGGACCAATGAATATCCGTTCCTGATCGACGAAACCGGCTTCTTCATCCTGCCGATCACGACGGTCGCGCTCGACTATCCGGCTCCCCGGCAGTTCATCTCGACCGGTATTTCCGGCCTGGACGAAATGATGGGGGGGAAGGGTGTTTTCCGCGCCAGCACCGTCCTGGTCTCGGGCATGGCGGGCACCGGCAAGACGAGCCTGGCGGCGCATTTTGTGGAGGCGGCATGCCGGCGCCGCGAACGCTGTCTCTTCTTCTGCTTCGAAGAATCCCCGGCCCAGCTGGTGCGCGACATGGGCTCGATCGGCATCGACCTTGAGCGGTCGGTCAAGTCGGGGCTGCTGCGCTTTTTCGCGGCGCGGCCGGCGACATTCGGGCTGGAGATGCATATCAGCATGATGCTGAAGCATGTCGAGGAATTGAGGCCACGGGTCGTGGTCCTCGACCCGATTTCCAGCTTCGAAAGCGGCGGCACCGCCAACGATGCCAGCCTGATGCTTATGCGCATGATCGACCTGTTGAAGAGCCGCGGCATCACGGCCCTGCTCACCAGCCTGACCGCCGCGGGCGAGGCGGCGGAACAGACGGGGGTGGGCATCTCGTCGCTGATCGATACCTGGGTGCTGGTGCGCAATTTCGAACAGGGCGGCGAGCGCACGCGCGCGATTCAGGTCCTCAAGGCCCGCGGCATCAAGCATTCCAACCAGATCCGCGAATTGCGCATCACCGATCGAGGCGTCTCACTGGATGACATTTACGTCGGGCCCGACGGCGTGCTGGTGGGATCCGCGCGCAAGCTGCAGGAGATGCGCGACCGCGCCGCCGCAGTGGTTTCGCGCCAGGATATCGCGCAAAAAAAGGACGAGCTTGCCCGCAAGCGCAAGGTCCTCAAGGCGCGCATGGCCGAGATCGAATCCTCCTACCAGGCCCAGATTCACGGCATCGAACGGGCGATCGTGCAGGAACAGGCGCGGCAGCATGATGTCGTGGCGGGCCGCTACGTGCTGGCCAGCGAGCGGCAGCTGGGCAGCCCGCATGCAAGCCGCAATGGAGCTGTGCGATGACGGGACGAAAGACGGTCACACGGCGGCCTGCCCGATCCCGGCCAGCCAAGCGGCGCCCGAAGGAATGGGAATTAAGGCTCTATGTCGCGGGCCAGACACCGCGCTCGATGGCCGCCCTTTCGAATCTGAAGCAGATATGCGAGGAGCATCTGAAGGGCCGCTATCACATCCAGGTGATCGATCTTCTGGTGAACCCCAAGCTCTCGCGGGAAGACCAGATCGTCGCCATTCCCACCCTGGTGCGCAAGCTGCCGGTGCCGATGCGCAGGATCATCGGAGACCTTTCCGACAGGAGCAGGACCCTGGTCGGACTGCAACTGCGGCCCGCGGCCAAAGCCGGTTGATCCGATGGCCAGGGAACCGCGCGCGAAGACGGCGAGGAAGCGCAGAACAGCCGGATCGGCCGCGTCCGATCAGAAATACGACCTGGTTCTTTTCATCGCCGGCGCGACCGAGCGGTCGCGATCGGCCCTGGCCAACGTCAAGGGATTCGGGGAAAGGGCGCTGAAGGGACGTTATCGTCTTTCGGTGGTCGATCTGTACCAGCAGCCCGGCGCCGCGCGCGGCCAGGATATCGTCGCCGTGCCCACCCTTGTGAAACGGTTGCCGCTGCCGCTGCGCCGCGTGGTGGGCGATCTGTCGGACGAGGACCGTGTCCTCGTCGGATTGGATCTGGTGCCCAATCCGCCGCGGGAGGCGCAAAAGAAATGACCGCGGGCCGGGCAGGGCGGGACAAGACTGTCCGGCACCACGTTGCCGCGACCCGTCCCCGGCCAGATGGCGCGCAGGCACAGGAACTGGCGGCGCTGCGGGCCCGCGCGGAAGAGGCAGAGGAACTGCTCGGCGCCATCAAGCGGGGCGAGGTCGACGCCATCGTGCGGCATGGCCCGGGCGGCGAGCAGATATTCACCCTGGAAGGTGCCGACCGGCCGTATCGCGTCATGGTCGAGACCATGGCCGAGGGCGCGCTGACCCTCGATCCCGGCGGCACCATCACCTACTGCAATGCCCAGTTCGCGTCCTTGCTGGGCGCCCCGCTCGAACAGGTGATCGGCCGCAAGCTGGAGGAACTGGTCGCGCCGGCCGAGCGCGGCAGGCTGGACGGGATGGTGCGTCGGGCCCGCGCCGCCGCCATCCGCGACGAGCTGCGGTTGCTGCGTCCCGATGGCGGCATTGTGCACGCCATGCTGGCGATGTGTGAGCTGGCGGAAACGAATGGAGCCGTCATCGCCGTCATCACCGACCTGACCGAGCTGAAGAGATCGATGGCCGCCCGCGAGCAGCTGGCGCGCATGGTGGACGTGTCCAGGGACGCCATGTTCATGCGGGACATGGATGGCCTGGTCACCACCTGGAATCCGGGGGCGGAAGCGCTTTTCGGCTACACGGCGGAGGAAGTGATCGGCAGGCCGCTGACATTCCTGCTGCCGCCCGGGACGGAAGACGAATATGCGCGCGGGTTGCAGGATGTGCGCGCCGGGAAGCCGATTGTTGCTTACGAAGCACAAAGGCGGCGCAGGGACGGCGGTTTGCTCGACGTCTCGATTACCATTTCGCCGGTTCTGGGTTCCGAAGGGCGTCCGACATCGGCGGCAACCGTGATGCACGACATCACCGAGCGCAAGCGCGCGCAAGAAACGGTTTTCGCGCTCAACCGCGATCTCGAGCGGCGTGTGAAGGAGCGCACGCGCGCCCTGACCGAGGCGCAGGCCTATCTCAGAGCCATCACCGATAATACGCCCGATCACATCATCGTCCAGGACAAGGACCTGCGTTACCTGACGGTGATCAACCCGCAGCTTGGCCTGACCGCTGAAGAGCAGGTCGGAAAGACGGACCGGGAGCTCCTGCCCGGGGAAGAGGGCGAGCAGCTGACGGCCATCAAGACGGAGGTCATGCGCAGCGGCAAGCCGGTCCATCTCGATCTTCCCCTGAAGGACAAGCAGGGTCACATCCGGATCTTCGACGGCTCGTATGTCCCGCGGCTTGGTCCGTCCGGCGAGGTCATCGGTCTGCTGGGTTATTTCCGCAATGTCACGGAACAGCGCGCCGCGGAAAAGCGAATCCAGACGCTCAACAGCCAGCTCCTGTCGCATGTCGCCGAACTGGAGACCCTGAACAGGGAACTGGAAACATTCTCCTACAGCGTGTCGCATGACCTGCGCGGGCCGCTGCGCGCCATAGACGGCTTCTCCAAGATCCTGCTTGAGGAACATGCCGCCCAGCTTGACGATGAGGGCAAGCGCCTTCTCCAGGTTGTTGGTGATGGCGCGGTCAAGATGGGCCGGCTGATCGACGACATCCTGTCATTCGCGCGGGCCGGCCGCATCGAAATGAACCCCGCGCCCATAGACATGAAGGCGCTGGTCGACACGGTGATCGCAGAGCCGCTGGCGCCGGCGCTCGCGGAGCGCAAACTTGTTTTTGACGTCACGGCTTTGCCGCCGGCGCGTGGCGACCGTGCGATGCTGGAAAGGGTGTGGACCAACCTGATCGACAATGCGGTCAAATTCACCAGGCCGAAGCCCGAGGCGCGCATCGAGATCGGCGCGAAGTCCGCCGAGGGGGAAACCGTTTATTTCATCCGCGACAATGGCGTGGGCTTCGACATGAAATATGCCGACAAGCTGTTCGGTGTGTTCCAGCGCCTGCATGGCGCGGAGTTCTCCGGAACCGGCATTGGCCTTGCCCTCGTCAAGCGCATCATCGGTCGCCATGGCGGGCGGGTTTGGGCCGAGGGCAAGCCCGGCGAGGGCGCGACCTTCTATTTCTCCTTGCCGGACAAACGGTCCGGCGCGGCGTGATCCGTCATGGCGTGCCCGAATAGCCGGGCGCGCCGCTGTTGCGGAACATGTTGCCATCGAGCGCCGACCTGGGGACGGGGGGGACCTGATTGGTGAACTGTGGCGGCTGTGCGACCAGATAAGGCGGCTGCGCGGCCGGATAAGGCGGCGGCTCAACCATGATCGGCATATTGGGATTGTAGAAGGCGACCGGCGGTCCGGCGGGACAGGAGCAGGGCGCCTGGGGGTACACCACGGGCTGATAGACCTGGGGATGGCCGGCACGTCCGTAATGATAGGGCGATGGATAGGGAGCCCAGGAACAGCCGCCCAGGGCAAGGCACGGCACAAGCGCGTACAGGATCGCGGTTCTCACGGAATCTCCTCTTCATCGGAATCTGCGGGAGCAGGTGTTACGGGTGCAGGTGCCGCGGAGTCGGGCGTGGCGGGGGCAGGCGCCGCCGGAGCAGATGCGGCCGGGTCCGATGCCGCCGGAATGGGCGCCTCGCCATAGCCCCTGAATGTAATGGGGGGATAGGCCGCGCCCAGGTAGACCCGCGGTTCGGAAGGGGAAACGCCGGAGCGGGCCTCATCCTGTTGAACGCAAGCGACGGTGCCGCTCGCGATCCGGACGAAATCCGGCGGGCCGCCAAGACTGCGGCGGAGCTGCTCCAGGAAACAATTGTCGAAGCAGTTGTAGATGTTCGATCGGACGCAGTCCCAGGATTCGTTGGTGGAGCGGGCGGCGCTAAGGATCAGCCGCCGCTCGTTGATAAGTGGGGTGATAAACTGTCCCGAATAGCAGGCCGAAATCACCAGAACCATGGGCCGGTAGTCGCAATGCGCGGAAATCAGGTCGGCGAGCCTGCGCGTCGACAGGATCTGGATACCGAATCTCATGCCTCGCTCCTTGACGCCGTGCGAGGTGAGATAAATGAAGCAACCCTCTGTGGCCTGGGAGGAAACGCGCGCCAGTTGGCGGGAAAATTCGCCAATGTCGGCAGGCGCGACCGAGGTGTCTGCAGCCGACAGCATCGCGATATGGGCGGGCGCGAAGCCGGCGCCGATCAAGAGCCTGTGGAGCTGGATGCGGGCATTGTCGAAGACCGCCGTGCGCGTGCCATTTTCCATTCGGTCGCTTCCCGAGACGATGACCGCTGCCCAGTTGCGATAATCCAGCGCGGACGCTGTTTTGGGGAACAGGCCGATCAACAGACACGACAGCAATAGCAACGCGGCGTGCACGGATTTTCTCGACATTCTCAGGCCTCTTCTTCATCGGGCCCGCCGGCCCCAGTCACCTCCAACAAGGAACGCCATGCGCAAACGGAAAAGAGTAGCAATGCGCGCAATGCCATATTTGATCATGATCAAGAAACGCGCATTTCGCGCAGGAATTGGGCAGGGCGCTGGAAGTGCGCCGCTTGATCCAGATCAAACAGGTCTTTGGAGCGGCCGCATCCGTCTGCGTTCAAAAACCGATCGTGATCGAGCCGAATACCCGCCGCTCCACGTCGGCCCCGACCGTCTGCTGCTGATGGTCGGTCAGCAGATTCTGGCCTGAAAGCGCGAGTGTCAGGTTGTCGGTGAGCTTGTAGCCGATGCGCGCGTCTAGCGCGGCATAGGCGTTTACCGGCGCCAGCGGAAAGAACAGGGCTTCCGTGGCGGTGAGGCCGAAGGTGCTGGATCGGTAGGTCAGGTATCCATCCGCTTCCCATCTCTCGTCGCTCCAGCCCAGGTTTGCTTTCACCTGGTGCCGCGGCGTGGTGTGCTGGAAGTCGGTCAGGAAGTCCGGCTGCAGATTAAGGCCCCCCGGGAAGCGGTCGGTGATGCTTTCCCACCGGTAGCTCAGGCCCCAGCGCCAACCGTCGGGGCTGTCGCTCTTCACCGCCAGTTCAAGCCCGTTGGCAACCGAACGGCCGCCATTGACGGGGATGGATGTGGCAATGGGAAAAACCGGAATATAGGCGCCGGTGGGATCGAGAAGGTTGTTGCTGCGCTGATGGAAGAGACTGACGCGGATGAGGCCGGCGATGGCGCTCACGCTATGGTCCCATCCCAGTTCGTAATTGGTCACCGTTTCCGGCTGGAGCGCGGGATTGCCTTCCAGGAGGTTGGGCTGGTCCAGGGCGCCGAATTGCACCAGGCTGGGAAGCTGCGCGGATTCTCCGACGGTGAGGCGCAGCGTGTCGTCATCGCCCACCTTCCACACCACGCCGCTGTTGAAAGTGACCTGGGTGAAGGAGCGGTTCCAATCGGCATTGGTCAGGGGAAGCCCAAGCGGGATGGTTCCGTCGCGGCCAAGGTCGAGGTGATCGACCCTGACCGCGTTGGTCAGCGAAAGCCCCGGCATGATGGCCCATGACCACATGCCCGCCGCCGAATAGACGTCATAGAAGACGTTGCCTTCGTTGGTGGGCGAGATGTTGCTGGTGTTGTGGCGATATTCGAAGCTTGCCCGCAAGGTGTGGTCGGGCGCCGGCTTGAAGATGTCCTGGAGCTGGACCACAGTTACCTGGTTCCTGAAATCCTCGCCATCGCCGACGGCGGGAGCCCGTATGACGGTCCGCAGCCAGTTGGAGTAGGCGGTGGCCCGCACCAGGCCGTAATCGGTATCGGCATCGATCTGGCCCAGGACCGACTGGCCGTTGAAATGATAGGCATACAGGATGGGTGTGATGGCGACTTCGTTATCGTTGGCGATTACGCCGCTGGTCTCGACGCGCAGCTGTACCCTGTCGGAAAGCCTGAAGAAGCCGTTCACATGCAGCGCCACGCGGTCCTCGCCGATCCGGGGGGAACTCACGGTTGCCGTGGGAATGGGCGTCGAAAAGTCCCTGCCGTCACGCGCCCCGCCCGAAATGCGGATTGCGCCCAGGCTGCCCAGGCTGATGGTGCTCGTGCCGGAGCCCTGCGCCAGCCTCTGCGTGCCGCCGATGGCGGCGACGCTGGCGTCATCGTTATAAAGCGGATTCTTGGTGACGATGTTGATCACCCCGCCGGCGGCGTTGAATCCGAACAGCGCGCTGGCCGGGCCTTTGACGATCTCGATCTGCTGGATGTCGGCAAGTTCGACCGGCAGGGTTGACCAGGGCGTATAGCCATAGAAGTCGGCATAGACCTGCCGCCCATCCACCAAGACCAGCAGCCTGGGGGTTGTGGGCTGGTCGTAACCGCGGATGCCGATGTCCGACTGGTCCGCGGACCATTGCAGCACATCGATGCCGGCCACATGGCGCAGTATGCCCGGTATGTCGGTCGCGCCCGAACGGCGGATCTCGTCCTGGGTGATGATCTCCATGGCCGCCGGCACGTCGCTGGCGCGCTGCGGCGATCCGGTGACGCTGGTGGTGACGGGTTCGCCGAAAAGCTGCTGCAGCGAGCCGTAGTCCATGGATTGCGCGATCGCCGGAGCAGTCGGGATGAAACCCAGCAGCAAGGCGGCCGGGAGAAGGCGGCGGGATCCGGGACGCCGCGGCAAGCTTTCCGATTTCTCAATGGGCATGGCCGGCTCCTTCAAAATTCGCTGACAAGCATGCGGAAAGCGGTTGAGAACCTCACCTGGCTGGCGTCGGCGGCCGCGCGGTTGACGATAATGTCCACGCGCGGCGTGGCGCTCACCCCGATGGCGCAGTTTCCGTTTCTCACCTGGGCGAGATCGGTCGTGATGCAGGGGATGTCCTTCCTGCGCGCCACATCGGCCAGCCGGCCGGCGGCGTTGCCGGCGCCTTCGGCGAGCAGGAACAGGCCGACATTGGCGGACCCCGCATCGGCGATCTTCACCATTTTCGCCTGCAGCGTGACATTGCCGGCCTGCAGGCCCGCATCGAGCAGGGATTGGAGCCGGGCGGCATCGGCGGCCGAGCGAGGATTGTCGGGAGCGTAAACGATGCCCGCGGTCACCGTTCCCGCGGGCGGCTTCTCCATGAAGCTCAGTACCCGCGCCGCGACGCGCAAGGTCGTCTGATCGAAATCGGCCCAGGCGGGCAGGGTGGCCGATCCGAGCGCGGCGAGTCCGACAATGAAAGCGGAAATGTTTTTTGCCGCGCCCTTCATGCCACGGGTCCCATCGCGCCATGCGGGGCGGTATTTTCGCCATTCCGGTCGATCTTTTTCTGTGCAAGGAGTTTGGCGGCGTTTTCCGCGTCCACGGGTTCGCTGAAATAGAAGCCCTGCGCTTCCGCGGATCCCGTCTTGACCAGAAGGTTGCGCTGGTCCCTGGTTTCCACGCCCTCCGCGATCACATCGATTCCCATTTCATGGGTCAGCGCGATGATGGCGCGGATGATGGCGGCGCGATTGCGGTCCGTCGTCGCGCCGGTGACGAAGGCGTGATCGATCTTCACATGATTTATGCGGTAGTCGCGCAGATAGCTGAAGGAGGAATATTCGGTGCCGAAATCGTCGATCGCGATGCCCACGCCCATATTGTGCAGGTCGTCCAGAACCTTGTTCTGGGACAGCGTGATCTGGGCCAGAATGGCCTCGGTCACGTCCAGTTCGAACCGCTTGGGCTCGAGATGCCATTTGGCGATCGTGTCCGAGATGGCGCGCAGCAGTTCGGCGCCAGATTTGAGTTCGAGAAGCGAGACATTCACCGCCATCGTCGGCGGCGCGATGCCCTGGTCTTCCCATTCGCGCATCTGGCGGCCGGCCTGGTCCAGCACCCAGCGGCCGAGCGCCAGGATGACGCCCGTCTTTTCGGCGATGGCGAGGAAGTCCTTTGGCATCAGTATGCCGCGGGTGGGATGCTTCCAGCGGATCAGCGCCTCCATGCCCACGATCTTGCCGGTGGTGAGTTCGATCTGGGGCTGGTACTGCAGGAAGAATTCGTTTCGCGTGATGGCGTTGCGCAGATCCTCGCCGATGGCGATGCGCTGGTGCATCTCGTCGTCGAGCTCCTTGGAATGGAAACGGAAGCGGTTGCGTCCCTCATCCTTGGCGCGATACAGCGCCAGATCGGCTTGCGCCATGATGGTTTCCGGATTTGGCGTGCCCGGAAGATACGCGCCTATGCCGATGCTGATCGTTATCTGAAACTCCACGCCCCCGACGCGGTAACTGCCGCAGACCGCCCTTTGCAGCTTGGCCGCGAGCTGGCTGGCCGCGGCCGGATCGTTCATTTGCGTCTGCAGGATGGCGAATTCATCGCCGCCCAGCCGCGCGACGACGTCGGTGACGCGACATGCAAGCCTGAGCCGCTCGGCCACCTGCTGCAGCAGCTTGTCGCCGGCGGGGTGGCCCTGCGTGTCGTTCACGATCTTGAAGTGGTCGATATCCAGCATCAGCACGGAGAAGGGCATCGCCCCGCGCTGGGTCGCGTCGAATGTCTGCTGCAGCTTCTCGTTGAAGGTGGCGCGATTGGCAAGACCCGTGAGACTGTCGGTGCGCGCGAGGAGCGCGATCTTCTCTTCGGCTTCCCGGCGCTCGGTGATGTCGATCATGATTCCTTCGACTTCGACCAGGCGCGTCTCGGCATCACGTACCGCGGTGTAGCGGTTCTCGATCCAGCGGTAGGTGCCGGCGCCGGTCGCGAGCCGGAATTCGATGACCGCGGCCTCCTGGTCTTTCTGCAGCACGCGGGTGATTGCTTCGATGACCTGGTTGCGGTCTTCGGGATGGATGAGGCGCGCCGCCCAGTCGGGGGCACCCACCAGGTTTTTCGGCTCGTGACCGAATTTGGTGATGTTGTGGGAGATATAGATCAGCGGCAGCGACGGCTCGCCGCGCAAACGGTAAAGCACGGTGGGGCTGTTCTGGACGATGGTGTTGGCATCGGCCAATTCCTTGATGTAGCGCGCGCGGGCCAGGGCCGCCCCGATCAGGCCGGCCAGGGTTTCGAGCGTGTCTATCTCGGCCCAGCTCCATTTCCGCCTGACGGGGGCGGCGTCTATGAAATTTATGATCCCCCACATCGTGCCGCCCGGCGTGATCGGCACGGCCAGAAAGGAGCGCATCGACAGGCTTTCGAACAAGTCGTGCAACGGCGGGGTGATCTCATTTACGAAAAGCGATACGGCCGTGCGGGTGAGCAACGGCGTGAGCAGCCGCGGCAGATTCTGGGTCAGGTCGATGTTCTGGAAGGTGGGGTTTGTGAGCGCCGGCTGGTAACCGGTCGATGTCCATTCATGCCGGAGCGCCGCCCGCAGATGACCCTCCCGGTCCGGATTCACGCTGCTGATCTGCACGCGGGCGACCGAGAGGATCTGGCCGATCGAGGCGAGCACGATCGGAATGGCTTCGTCGAAGCTGTGCGAGCCCAGAAGTTCCGCGGCGCTCATGGCGACGGCCTTGAGCAGCCCGTCATGCTCCCGCAGGGATTCTTCGGTCATCTTGTGTTCGGCCAGTTCTTTCTCCAGAAGCTGATTGGCGTTTTTCAGCTCGCCGGTCCGTTCGGCCACGGTATTTTCCAGTTCGATGCGATGCCGGCTGAGCTGGGTGATCCGTGCCTCCGCGGCCGCCGCCTCGCTTTCGGCTTTTGCCCGTTGCCGCAGGCTGCGCGAAAGCGTCCAGGCCAGGACAAGAAAGGCGATGCTGGCCGCGATCAGGATGCTGCCTTCCCAGATCGCCGATCTTTGCCAATCCGAAAATACATCCTTCAAGGGAAATGCTGCGCGGACGGCAAGGCCGGCACGCCGCTCCTCGACAGTCAGATAGGAGGACAGATCGCCGGCCGGCCGCTGGCCCGCTGTTATCGCCCCTTCCGTCTCGATCCAGATGCTGGCGGTGGGATATTCCAGCAGCGCCCGCCAGATGGCGTTGGCCCTGCGTTCGGCGCCGATAGTCGATGACGGGCCGGCAAGCCGTGCGACTTCGTCAAGGTCCGCCAGGGTCGAAACCGTCGCGGCGAGCTCGGTCCGCGTCCGCTCCAGGATGCTGTTGCGCTCGGCGGCGAGATAGATGATCGCAAGCGCCCAGACCAGGCCGAGCACGGCCGACACCAGGGCGATGATCATCCAATCGGCATGCCGCCGCTTGCCGAGCGCGCTCTTGGGCGGTTCGAGGACCTCTGTGTCCTGGGCCATCGTCCTATCCGCGGGTTGCGCCGCATTATCGCGGGGCCATAGCAGGACGGTCTTGATATGGATCAAGCCACGGCCAGCGGCCGTGACCGCCTCCTAGCGATCCTCGGCCCGATGGAACTTGAACGCTCCGCCGCGGATCAGCTTTATGCAGGCGTCCGCGGCCGCCACGTCGTAGAGTCTTCCCTTGCCTTGTTCGATTTCCTCCAGGGCCTTGTCGACGCCCAATGCCGGCCGATAGGGCCGGTGCGCATTCATCGCTTCGACCACATCGGCCACCGCCAGGATCTTTGCCTGGGGCAATATCTTGTCGCCCGTCAGGCCCAGCGGATAGCCGGAGCCGTCGAGACGTTCATGATGCTGCCGCACGATCTCGGCGATCGGCCATGAGAAGTCCGCATTCTTCAAGAGGTCGTAGCCCGCATTGACATGCGCCTTGACCAGTTCGAATTCCTGCTTGGAAAGCCGCCCCGGCTTGTTCAGGATTTCCAGCGGCACCTGGATCTTGCCGATATCGTGCACCGTGGCCGCCAGATAAAGCCCGCGCACCGTATCCTCGGGGATTTTGAGTTCGCGCGCGATTGCAACGGCCAGGGTAGCCACCTGGCGCTGGTGGCCGGCGGTGTAGGGATCGCGCACCTCCACCGTCGAGGCGAGGGCCTGGATGGTGCCTTCCATGCCCTGGATCAGGCGCTCGAGATAGCTTTTGCTTTGCGAGCGGGCCTCCAGCGCCTTTATTCCGAAACTCAGATCGCCGACAAGCTCGCGCAGAATTCCGACCGTCTGCTCGTCGAAACTGTCGGGTTGGCCGGCATAGGCAGCCAGGACCGCATAAACCCCATTTTCGTCGTGCAACGGAAAGGCCGCGCAGGAGCGGAATTCGTAACGCGCCGCAAGCGCCTTCAATTTCGGCGAGCATATGTCGCGCGAGATGTCCTGCACGATCTGGGGCGTACCGGTCGCGATCGCCTTTCCGCAAGGGTTGGGATCGCCCGGACTGTCGGCCCAGGCGAAGGCCTGGGCTTGCGCGAGGTCCGTCACCTTGCCCGCCCATGCCATGGGCAGCACCGTTTCCTGCTTGTCATGCTGCACGGCCCCGTACCAGGCCAGGCGGAACCCGCCGCTCTCCACCAGCACCTCGCACATCTTTTGCATAAGGTCTTCGGGGCTTTGCGCATGCACCACCGCCTCATTGCCGCGGCTCAGGGTTCGCAAGGCGCGATTGAGCCGCTCCCGCGCCCGCTCGGAAGCCCGCAGCTCCGTCACATCGAGCATGACGCCCATGACGACCGGCTGGTCCTCGATCGTGGTGAAACCGCCCTGGGCGATGATGTCCACCTCGCCGCCGCCCCTGCGCAGAAGGCTCCAGCTTCCCTGCAGCTGGCTTTGCTTGCGAATTGCCTCGCTGAAAGCCTGCATGGCCGGCCCACGATCCCGTTCGCAGAAAAAGCCCTGGAATTGCCGGCCCAGCACCTCCTCGGGTCCATAGTCGAGTTTGCGCAGGAAAGGCGTGTTGATGTAGGAGATGCTGCCGGACCGGTCGACGATATAGACGCCGGCCAGCCCCTGTTCCGTCAATGCCCGGAAGCGGGCCTCGGCCTCGCGGATCGTCCGCTCCGCGCGCTTGCGCTCGGTGATGTCGACATAGACTCCCAGCACGCCTTCTATCTCGCCGGTGGGCGCGCGCAACGGCAGCTTGCTTGTCAGAAGCGTGATTGTCTCGCCGCTCGGGGTCGTCTGCGGCTCTTCGATGAGCAGTTTCGCGGTGCCGCTGTCGATCACCTTGCGGTCGTCCGCCCGGTACAGTTCGGCCTGGTCGTGCCAGGCCATCTGATAATCGTCCTTGCCGACGAGATCCTGGGGCGCGTCAAAACCCGCATCGCGCGCGAAGATGGCGTTGCAGCCGAGATAGGTGAGATTGCGATCCTTCCAGAAGACCCTGACCGGAATGGCGTCAATGATCCCCCTCAGAAGGCGCCGCCAGGCGGTGGCGGCGTCACCATCTCCGCGCTGCTATGCTGCTTCAGCCACTCGGCCCAGCACGGCCACCATGAACCATCCTGCCGGCTGACATTGGCAAACCATTCATCGGGCTCGAGATAGGTCGCGCCATGCTTGGTCGAGCGCATGCGAAAATAGGCGCCGGGCTTGCCGGGCGGACTGACCACGCCGGCATTGTGGCCGCCTCCGGTCAGCACGAAGGTGGTGTCGGCCGAGCCGTACAGTTCGATCTGATAGACCGAGCGCCAGGGCGCGATATAGTCGCGCTCCGCGCCAAGCGCGAAAACCGGGGTGGTGGTGTTCTTGACCGCCACGGCCTGGCCGCCGGCTTCGTAGCGCCCCAGGGCGAACTGATTGTCGAGGAACAGTTTGCGCAGATATTCGCTGTGCATCTGCGCGGGCATGCGGGTGCAATCCGCCAGCCAGGCGTCAAGCGGGCCGAGCGGCTTTGGCTTGCCGATCAGGTAACGCTCGACAATCTGCGACCACAGCATCTCATTGGTGCGCAGTGCGTAGAAGGCGCCCGACATCTGGCGCGCGTCGAGATAACCTTGCACCATCATCATGTCTTCGAGCAGCGACAGCTGACTCTCGTCGATGAACAGCAGAAGGTCGCCCGCCTCGGCGAAATCGGTCTGGGCCGCGAGCAGGCTGAGGCTGGCAAGCCCGTTGCGGCCGTCGCGGTCGCGCACCGCCGCGCTGATCGCCAAGGTCGAGCCGCCGATGCAATAGCCCACCGCCTGGATCTTGTGGTCGGGAACAATGCGCGCCACGACGTTCAGCGCGGTTTCGACTCCGCGCTGCCGGTACTCGTCGAAACTGATTTTGCGCGCTTCGGCGCCCGGATTGCGCCAGGAAATGATGAAAACCGTGAAGCCCTGGCCGACCAGGTAGCGCACCAGCGAGGTTTCGGGCGTCAGGTCGAGGATATAGTATTTCATGATCCAGGCCGGGACGATCAGGATCGGTTCGGCGTGAACCTTTTCGGTGGTTGGGGTGTACTGGATCACTTCCATCAGGTCGTTGCGGAACACCACATGACCCGGCGTCATGGCCATGGTCTTGCCGACCACGAATTCATCGAGGCCGGTCAGGCGACCACCCCTTAACAGGCGCGCCAGGTCGCTCCAGAAAAGCTGCGCCCCATCCAGGAAGTTGCGGCCGCCCGTCGCCGCGGCCGCGTCCAGCACTTCCGGATTGGTGATCACGCCATTGATGGGGGCGATGGCATTGAGCAGGAGGCGGCCGATGAACTCCACGCGACGGCGATGATATTCGCTCAGGCCGCGGACATCGGTGGTGGCGAAGCGCCATTGCTCCTCCAGCGCCAGATGGGCCTGCGCCAGGAGGGAGAAAGGCGGTCGCCCCCAGGCGGGGGAACGGAAGCGATTGTCGGTGGGTGGCGGCTTGAACGCCCAGTTCTGCGGATCGTGGAACGCATTGGTGGCCAGCTTCATGAATGAGGCGGCCGCCTGTTGCCACAGCGCGACCTGGCGGCCGGGCGAAACGCCCAGGTGGTAAATCCAATCCTGCCACGCGGCCATCGCTGCCCATGGCGATTGTCCGCCGACGAAGGTGGCCAGCTGGCCGCGCATGTTGCGGTCGAAGTTGTCGAGTGGGCTGATATCCACGATCTCGGAGACCCCGGCTGTGACGCGACCTGGCCCGATATGGACGCTCGGCCTGAATTTCCATGGATACTGTGCGACGCCCGCCAGCTTGGCCTTGATCTGCATCAAAGCCGGAAGAAGGCGCCGTTCGTCGCGGCGCCATCCGGCTCGGGGCGAAATCCATTTTGATCAAAATCAAGTCTGGCCATTGCCACGGCGGTTAGCCTGCGGGGCAGGAGGACGGAAGATGCGTCGGCGTTCGTTCGCAAAGGTGCTGCGGGACAACAGGGGCAGCATCGCCGTCCATCTCGGCCTGCTGATCTTTTTCCTGATCGGGTTCACGGCGCTGGGCACCGAGCTTGTTTCGGTCATTCTTGTCCATCGCAGGATGCAGTCGGCCGCGGACGCGGCGGCCATGAATGGCGCCATGGCGATCGCAACCGGCTATCCGGCCTCGCCGGTTTCGGAGTCCAAAGCGACCACCGCCAGCATGGGTTTCGTCGACGGCCAGAATGCGACCACCATTACCGCCACGGTCGGACCGACAAGCGGCCCCCATATCGGCGACACCAAGTACATCGAGGTCATCGTCGACCGGATCCAGCCCCTGGGCCTGATCAGTGTCTTCGGCATACCGAGCTATGACCTACGCGTTCGCGCGGTGGCGACGACAGTCACAGAGGGCGTGGCCTGTGTCCTGGGGCTGGATACCGGTCTTAGTCAAACGGTGCTGGTGAACAACAATGGCGTTCTGGCCAATCCCAATTGCGGGGTCGTGGTCAATTCGAATGCGCCTGACGCGCTCACCGTCGAAAATGGGGCGTCCATCACGGGTCCGGTGTCAGTGACGGGCGGCTGGCTTCTGGCCAACAATGGCACGCTCAACAATCCGCACAATATCAGCGGCGCGGCCCCGGTCGCCGATCCCTATGCCGGCGTGTCCATCGGCACCGTTCCGGCCTGCACCGTCCAATCGGGCACGGTCAACAACAATCAGACCGTCGGCCTTACTCCGGGACACTTCTGCGCCGGGTTCAATCTCAAGAACAGGGCGACGGCCAACCTGTCGGCCGGGACCTATTATATCGACTCCCAGCTCATCATGGGAACCAACGCGATCCTGAACGCGCCAAGCGGCTCGACCCTTGTCATCAACGGCAATTATGCGGTGCAGTTCGGCAGCGGCGCGCAACTCACCATCGTCGCGCCCACCACCGGAAATTTCGCCGGCCTCGCAATGTACAGCAGCCGGACCGCGACCTCGAGCATTGTCCAGGATTTCAAGAACAACATGACGGTGACCATCACGGGCGCCCTCTATTTTCCCAACCAGATTCTTGACCTCGCGCCCGGCACCCTGGTGGGCGCCACGGTTTGCACCCAGATCGTCGCCCGCGTGGTTCGGGTCTACAACAATGCCTATCTCAACAACAATTGCGCCGGGATCGGCGCATCGATCGGATATGTCATTCCCCAACTGACGGAGTGAGGATGAAGCGCGCTTCAGATTGCGCCGGAACGGCCGCCATCGAATTCGGCATCATCGCGCCTTTCCTGCTGGCTCTTCTGGCGGGCATTGTCGAATTGGGTTTCGGCGGCTACCAGGCCATGCGGGTGGCCGACGCCGCCGAAGCCGGCGCGGTCTATGCCGCCAAATACGGCTTCGACTCGGCCGGAATTCAGGCCGCGGTCGTCAATTCGGTGGGAACGGGAAGCGGGGTGACTGCCACGCCGGCGCCCAGCGAGTTTTGCGGTTGTCCCGGCACGTCCGGATTCACCGTGATCATCTGCGGCGCAAAATGCAGCGACGGCACCACGCCCGGAACCTATATCCAGGTCAGCGCGACCGTCCCCCATTCGGCCATTCTGCCTTTTCTCGTCCCGCTGCCCGATACGATGACATGGCAAACCACGGTTCGGGTGAATTGACATGCACTGGCGTGGTCCTCATGTCCTGATCAAAAGCCGCCGCGGCTCCGTTTTGGTGGAATATGCCCTGGTGCTCGTGGCGGTACTGCTTTTCGTCGTGGGCATTGGTGACACCGGCCGCCTGCTCTGGGTCTATACGGGTTTGTCGCACGCGGTGGATGCGGCGGCACGCTGCGGCTCCATCGCCGCGCCGGGATGCGCGACCGCTGCCCAGACCGCGACTTTCGCGGCCACCCAGGCCTATGGCCTGACCGTTCCGGCCGCCGCCTTCACGGTCTCCGGGCCTGCCTGTGGCTATCAGGTGGACGTCACCTATACCTTCACGTTCGTAATTCCCTGGCCCGGCGCTTCGCCGCTGGGTCCCTCCAATGCGATCACCATCACCCGTACCGCATGCTATCCGACCTGACGGTTGTCGGAGACGGGCGAGCCGGACGGGACTGGCCGCGCCCGCATTTGTCTCCCATCGTATTGTGGGCCGGGGTTATCGCCTATTCGATCATCATCCTGCTGGGCGCGCGGCTTCTCAGTGATGCCGATACCTTCCTTCACGTGGCGGCGGGGGAGTGGATGGGCGCCCATCGCATGGTGCCGCGGGTCGATCCTCTTTCGCTGACCCGGGCCGGCGCGCCCTGGACGGCACATGAATGGCTTTCCGAGCTGCTGCTTGCCGGCGCCTATTCTTCCGGCGGATGGGCGGGGGTGGTCATGCTGACCGCCCTGGCGGTCGGCGCCAGTTTTTCGATCCTGGCTTGCGCCCTGCGCCGGAATCTCGCGACCGGCGGCGTGGCGGTGATGCTGGCCGCGAGTTTTCTGCTGCTCGCGCCGCACCTGACCGCGCGTCCACACATATTGGCCATGCCGTTCATGGTCGGATGGACCGCGGTGCTGGACCGGGCGAGAAGCCGGGACACGGCGCCGCCCTATTGGGCTCTCTTGCTGCTGATCGCGTGGGCCAATCTCCATGGCAGCTTTCTGCTGGCGATCGCGCTGGCGGCGGGGTTCGGCCTGGATGCGGTTCTGTCGTCATTCGGCGGGGGCCGAAAGGCGCAGGCCAGGGCATGGGGCATTTTCATCGCGGCCGCGATTCCCGTATCGCTGCTTGGCCCGCTTGGAGCAGCGGGATGGCGCTTTCCCTTTGCGCTGGTCGACATGCATTATGCGCTGAGCCTGGTGGGAGAATGGCGGCCGACCGACTTCAGCCGATTCCAGCCGCTTGAAGTTTGGCTGCTGGGTCTTATGGCCGCCGGATTTGCAGGACTCGTCCGCCTGAAACCGGCGCGGCTGGCGATGCTGATTGGTCTTTTTCACCTCGCCTTGAGTCATGCACGCTTTTCGGATCAGGTCGCGATGCTGGGTCCCATCATCATGGGACCATCCTTGGCGCCCGTGTTCGACGCGGCGGAAGGCCAGCCGTCACCGCCCCGCCCATGGCATCTGTGGTTTGCTCTCGCGGCGGTCATCGGTTTTTCGGTCTTTGGCATGACCAGGCGCGTCGAGAACCAGGACCCCCGCATTGCGCCCGTTCAGGCCGCCGCGAAACTGGGGCAGGGCGCCATCTTCAACGATTATAATTTCGGCAATTATCTGATCTTTGTCGGCAGGGCGCCTTTTGTCGACGGTCGGCTGGATATCTATGGCGACGATTTCATGCGCCGATATATGTCGGCGCTGAATGGCAACGGCGATGTCTTCGCCGAGCTGGTCCGGCGCTACCATCTGCGATGGGCGATATTGGCGCCCGACCGGCCCGCGGCTGCAATGCTGCAGCACACGGCCGGATGGCGCCGGGTTTATGCGGATCAAGCCGCGGTGGTCTTCGTCAATGATCTTGCGCCCGGACGAGATCGTAGAACTTCAGGTTCGCTTCCGTTTCCTTAGGATCGAGGTCGAGCTTGCTCCAGCGCGCCGCTTCCTGCTTGTCGCCCTTCAGGCCATAGATCAATGCAAGGTCCTGGCGCTCGCGAGGCGTTGCATTCGACGACCGCGCGATCGGCGTCAGGATCTGTGCCGCCTGGTCGTAGTCGTGAACCAGGGCCAGGGATAAAGCGAGGTCGACGCGCGCCGCCCGATCGGTGGGCGATTTCGCCAGCAGGGCACGATAGGAATCCTGCGCGTCCTTGTGGCGGCCGGTGATATCAAGCGCAATGCCGCGTCCGATCAGGACGCGCTTGTCGTCGGGTGCCAGCGAATAGGCGTGTTCGGCCTGTTCCAGAGCCTTCGGCGTGTCATCGAGCGCGAGATACGCGCGCTCCAGGCCGAGCGTGGCGCCCAGCTCTTCGGCGGACTTTGCAGGCACGCCTTTGTAGATGTTGATCGCATCGTCATAGGAGCCGGCATCGACCAGCGTATCGGCCAACTCGACCGAGATCGCGGCATTGGTGCTTCCAGCCGCGACGGTGCGGTAAAGATTTATCGCCGACGCATAATCGCCCGCGGCACGGGTGGCGCGAGCAAGTCGCAACATCGACTGTTGGCCCGGCTGCGGCGCCTGGGATTCGGCCGGCCCGTTCTTGGAAGCGGTCGTGGCACAACCACTTAGCAGGATAAGCGAGAGCGCAATGGAGGGCGCGCTCACGTACCGACATATCTGTGATCCCTTCATGGCAGTCCTCCCAATATGTTCTTTGCTGGTCCATCCAGCCTGCCAGAATTTATTTGAAACAGCATCATGATGCTTGATTTGAATCAATTCGATGACGGAGGGGTGCGACTAGCCTTTCGTCATCAAGGTGCAAATGCGTGCCTTGACGAAACCGAAACCGAGAGGACCCCAAATGCTGAAGAGATTGTCCAGATCAATCGCGCATAGCCTTTCCATCGAATCGGAGAAGGGCGTGACCTCTGTCGAGTATGGCTTGATCGGTGCCCTTGTCGCCGTCGCGATTATTGGCGGCATCACCCTGCTGGGCACGCACCTGAATAGCATCTTCAATTACATCGCCGGCCAGGTCTCCACGCCGTAAGCGGGTGGTGCTCATCTCGGTTGGATAGAGTGCGATCGTTCTGGTCTTTGCTACACGCAAAAATGACAGAGAAGAGAGGCATTCAATGCTGAGGAAGGTATCCAGGGCGATCGCTCACACTTTTTCCATTCAATCCGAAAAGGGCGTCACGTCAGTCGAATACGGTCTGATTGGAGCCCTTGTCGCAGTCATAATCATTGCCGGCATCAGCCTGCTGGGCACGAACCTGAACAGCATATTCAACTATATCGCGGGGCAGGTGGTCACGCCCTGACATGAGGTCTCAATAGCCGTTGTTGTGAAAGGGCTTTTGATGTCTGCGCAATCGTTCCGATCTTCACCGCCCGCAAATGGGAAAAAGGCGCGCCATGTTGAAGAAAATATCCCGGATCATCGCCCAGTGGCTTTCCATCCATTCGGAGAGCGGTGTCTCGACCGTCGAAAAGGCCGTGATCCTGGCCCTTCTTGCTTTCGTGATTACGGGCCTCGCCAATTTGCTGTCGGCCCTGAACAACATCTTCATCGCGATCACTGCGCGAATGCACATCCCGTGACATGATGGCGATCGTCTCCATAGCCCTTCGGGCGGTACTTTTCGCCTTCAACGCGGCGGTTCTGCTACTCGCGGCCGGCGGAGACATGATGCGTCGTGTTATCTACGACAAGATATCGCTCCTGCTTCTGGCCGGCGGCGTCACGGCCCGGCTGCTGCTGGAACCGAAAGGCATCTGGCTGAGCGCCATTGTCGCTCTTGTGGTCTACGCGATCCTGGCGGCCATGACCGCAATCGCATTGATCGGCGGCGGCGACGCAAAGCTGGCGGCGGCGGCCACGTTTCTTGTCCCGGCCAACGAAGTGCCGGTGCTGTTCCTCGACATTTCGCTTGCGGGAGGCTTGCTGGGCATTGCCTACGTCATCGCGAAATGGGCGCGGCTCACGCGCGAAACCACGCTTCCCTACGGTGTCGCCATCTCCGGCGGCGTTCTTTATCGAATGGTGGTCGACCAATGTTTACACTGAGACGAAACATCGTTTTGGCTATCGGCATAGTCGCGCTCCTGGCGGGAACGATCATCGGTTCCATCTGGCTGCGCCAGTTGACGGCTCGAAACGCACCCACCGCCGCGCCGAAGGTCTTCGTGATGACGGCCACGAAGAACCTTTCCTCCGGCACTTTGATGCATCTGGAGGACATGAGCTGGGTGGGTATCGATCCGGCTACGCAGAAAAAGAACTATATCGTCCAGGGTGCTGCGAGCATCGAGGACTATGAGGGCGCTCTGGTGCGGCGGGACTTTCACGCCGACGAGGCTTTCACCAGCGACAGCCTGCTGAAGTCTTCGGACCGGAATTTCCTGTCGGCCGCCCTTACGCCAGGCTACCGCGCCTTGACGCTTCCCATTGAAGCACAGCAGTCGAGTTCGGGTCTTGTCCTGCCTGGAGACCGGGTGGACGTCATTCTGACCCAGAATCTCGGGGATGCGGCCCCCGATCCCGGCCATCGCGTGGTGTCCCAGACGCTGCTCTACAATGTCAGGGTCGTCGCCGTGGAGCAGGCGCTGACCACGGCGGCAAAGATCGAGCAGCCGACCCCGCCTATCGGCCCGCGCCTGATCGCGGAAGCGCGCGTGCCCAAGACCATCACGCTCGAAGTATCCGAGACGCAGGCGCAAAAGTTGCTGGTGGCCACGCAACTGGGGAAGGTCGACCTGGTCGAGCGGGCGCTTGTGATGGGCGCGGTTTCGAATCCCGTGCAGGTATCCAACACCTGGGCCTATGACGTTTCGCCGGCGTTCGCCGCCGGACACGGTGTCGCCGCCGCGTCGCCAGCGCAGCAGCCTTCAAAATCTTCTCCATCAACCCGCCGCATGATTGAGGTGATGCATGGCAGCAAACTCGAAACACGCTGAGGGCCTCCGCAAGGCGGTCTGCCTCACAGCACTCATGGCTGCCATTCTGGCGCCCATGGGGCAGCCGGCGATAGCCGCCGATGCAGCCGCGATCGTGACCCCGACATCAAGCTCGCTGTTGGTCGAGGTCAGTCAGGCCAAGACGGTCCCGGTGCTTTCGGCCGCGTCCTCCGTCTTCATCGCGAACCCGGATATCGCCGATGTCCAGGTTCCTTCGGATGGAAACGGCAAGAGCGTGATCGTTTTCGGCAAGAAGCCGGGCTTGACCACGCTGCTCATCCGCGACCGGCAGGGAAGATCGACGCGCTATTCCATCGAGGTGACCCAGCCCGCGGTGGAGATCGAAGCCGCGCTCCTTCATGATGTGCCCAACGCCCAGGTGCATGTCAGCAGCACGCCGAGTGGCATGATCGTCACCGGCACCGCGCCTTCGCCGGGCGCGGCGGAGAAGTTGCGGGCAACCGCCCGCCAGTTCCTGGGCGAGAAGGAAAATCTGATTTTCAATGTCGGGGTGAGCGGAGAAACCCAGGTCAATCTGCAGGTTCGCGTCGCGCAGGTTTCGCGCACGGTGGACAAGCAGTTCGGATTCAACTGGAGCGCCATCTTCAACAACAACCGCTTTTCCATCGGCCTGCTTACCGGAAGGGCGCCGGTTGACGGTTTCGGAAATTTTATCCGGTCAACCAACTCCACCAGCAATCCGGACTCCTTGGGTTTCGGTTATCGCAGCCGGGGCGGCTCGGCCAATGTTTCGGGCTTGATTGACGCCTTGCAGGACGAAGGTCTGGTCAGCGTTCTGGCGGAGCCAAATCTCACCGCCGTTTCGGGCGAGACGGCCAATTTCCTTGCCGGCGGCGAATTTCCTGTCCCGGTCCCGCAAGGACTTCAGGAGATCACGATCGACTGGAAACGTTTCGGGGTGAGCATCGATTTCACACCTACGGTCATCGATGGCAACCGGATAAGCATCAAGGTACGGCCGGAAGTCAGCGAATTGTCGTCGGCGGGGGCGATAACCGTCCAGGGCATCCAGGTGCCAGCGCTTACCGTGCGCCGGGCGGATACGACCGTGGAATTGGGAAGCGGTGAAAGCTTCGCCATTGCCGGGCTGTTCCAGAACAACGTCAACAGCGATGTTCAGCGTTATCCCTGGCTGGGCGACATTCCCATCCTGGGCGCGCTGTTCCGCTCCAGTTCGTTCCAGCGCCAGGAAAGCGAACTCGTCATCATTGTCACGCCCTATCTGGTGAAGCCGATGGAGCATGTCGCGGATGCCGCCTTGCCCACGGACGGTCTGACCTTCGCCACCGACCTGGAACAGGTCCTGTGGGGCAAGTTGACGCATCAGGAAAGCGCCGTCGGGCACAAACCGGATGATGCGCCACATTTTCAAGGCCCGGCGGGCTTTTCATGGGAGTGATCGTCATGAAGGAACGGCATTTCTTTCATACCGGCATGTGTCTGGCCATTGGCATGGTCGGCCTCGTCCTTGCGGGTTGCGCCGACGAGCATGAGGGTCTGTCCGCCGTATCGAACGGACCGGGCGCGGTCTGTTCGTCATGGACCATGACCAACGAGCTGCACAGCAACAGCAACCAGCGCAGCCTTGGCTGCGTCAATCGCCGCAATCTGGCGAAGATGGTTGCGCAGCCGTCGGACCTGGCCGCCGGCCGACCGCTTGGGCCGGCCAACGGCGCGCGCGAGAGCCTTGCCGTGGATGCCTATGAACAAGGCAAGATCAAGCCGCTCAGCTCCGGACAGTCCACGGGGGGCGCGGCCATTGTGATGCCCAACATTGGCGTGGGAACGACACCTTAACGGTCATGGCGAAGAGGAGATTTTGATGGACAACGGACCCGCCGCCGCAGCAGCAGTTGCCGCACCAGCACCGGCCCTAGCATCGGCGTTAGCACCGGCGTTAGCACCGCAAGTCGCGACACAGGCCGCATCCAGGCCCTTGAATGCGATGGTTTTTGTCAAGGACCCGGATTCACAAGGCGTCATTCGCCAAGCCCTCGAAGTTGTCGGCCTGCGCGATATGGAGGTGGTCAGCGGTACGGTCGCCCGGGCCATCACGGATCTGGCCCGCAAGGCTTCGCCGCGGCTTCTGTTCGTGGATGTCAGCGGGATCGACGATGCCGCGAGCAAGCTTGTCGAGCTGTCCGAGGTATGCGAGCCGGGCACCGCGGTCATCGTTGTGGGCGACAAGAACGACATCGCGCTTTACCGCCAGGTGAGATCGACCGGGATCGCGGAGTATTTCTTCAAGCCGTTGATCAGCTCGCACGTTGCCAGTGTCTGCGAAGCCATATTGAACAAGAGGAGCGACCAGCCTGGCCCCCGCCTGGGCAAGCTGATCTTCACCTTGGGCGTGGGCGGTGGCGCGGGCGCCACCACGATAGCGACCAACGCGGCGTGGCATCTGGCGGAGCGGATGCAGCGCCAGGTCGCCATTCTCGATCTCAATATCACCGACGGCGATGCGGCATTGCAGCTGAATGTCCAGCCCACCGGCGCGCTGGCGGAAGCCCTGGAACATCCGGAAAGAATCGACGATCTGTTTCTGGAGCGCGCCGCGATCCGGGTCACCGAGCGGCTGCGTCTGCTGGCGACCCTGCAGCCCCTGTCCGGGACCATGATCCCCAGCGAACAGACGGTTGTGCTTCTGGTGCAGGGCCTGCTGCGGCGTTATCGCTATGTCGTGGTGGACATGCCGCCCACTTTCGCCCGGCACCTTTCGGGCGCTTTGCACCTGCCCGGCACGGTTCTTCTCGTCAGCAACGGTTCGCTGCTGGCGGCGCGCGATGTGCCGCGGTGGCGCGAACTGCTTGGCCCCAGCACACCGGATCGCTCAGTGATGCATGTGCTTAACAAGGCGCGGGGCCCCGACAGCGTCCCGATGGCGGATTTTGGTGCCGCGATCGGCCAGCAGCCGGAAATCGTCATTCCCTATGACAGCCATCTGGGCCGGGCATCGGTCATGGGCATCGGCGAGGCGCAGAACTGTTCCCAGTTCCAGCACGCGCTTCGCCCGCTGTTCCGTCGTCTGTCGGGTGAGAAGGAAGCAGAAGCGACCTCCATCTTCTCGCGGCTCCTGCAACAGGTATCATGATCTTTGGGACAAAAAACATCGCGCTAGAAGTGCCTTCCGGCAGGCGGCCCGCAAAGCCGGACGATGCCGCGGGAACGGCGTCGGAAAAAGCGCATGCCGCCATGAACTTCATTCGCGACGAGGTGCTGCGCCGTATCGAGCCGGCCATCGCGGTAAAGATGTCGCCTCGAGAACTGGGGGAACGGATCTCGCGCCTCATCGTCGATATCGCCAGCGGCCAGCATCTGCTCATCAACGAATATGAGCAGCGGGCGCTCTCCAGCGAAATGGTGGACGAGATGCTGGGTCTGGGGCCCTTGGAAGGACTGCTGCGCGACGACAGCGTGAACGATATCCTGGTAAACGGGGCGGGCATGATCTTCGTCGAGCGGCACGGCAAGCTCGAGCTCACGAACCTCACATTTCGAAGCGACGCGCATGTGCTTCATGTCGCGCAACGCATCGCGTCCTCGATCGGACGCCGCATCGACGAATCCAGCCCGATGCTGGATGCGCGCCTGGCTGACGGCAGCCGGGTGAATGTGATCATTCCGCCGCTCAGCATCAAGGGACCTTGCATTTCGATCAGAAAATTCTCCCGGATCACCATGGATTTCCAGAAACTGGTGGAATTGAGGACGGTGTCGGTGCCGCTGGCGCGGGCACTTGAAATCGCGGCGCGCTGCCGGCTCAATATCGTCATTTCGGGCGGCACGGGATCCGGCAAGACGACGTTTCTCAACGCCATGTCCAAAATGATCAGCAATGGCGAAAGAATCATATCGATCGAGGATGCCGCCGAACTGCAGCTGCAACAGCCGCATGTCGTCCAGCTTGAAACCCGGCCGCCCAATATCGAAGGGCAGGGGCAGATCGTCCAGCGGGACCTGGTCCGGAACGCGTTGCGCATGAGGCCGGACCGCATCATCGTGGGCGAGGTGCGTGGCCCCGAGGCATTCGACATGATGCAGGCCATGAATACCGGCCATAACGGATCGATGTCGACTATTCACGCAAATTCGGCCCGCGATGCGATAGCGCGCATCGAGAACATGATCATCATGGCGAACGTCAACCTGCCGATGCGCGCGATCCGCGGGCAAATCGCGAGCGCCGTCGATCTCATAATTCACATGGAGCGGATGCGTGACGGCGTGCGCCGGGTCACCGAAGTGACCGAACTGACTGGCATGGAAGAGGAAATCATTTCCATGGGCACCTTATTTTCATTCAAGTATATGGGCGAAAATCCCGACGGCACGCTCAAGGGCGTGTTCGAATCCAGGGGCGGGCGGCCCCACTTTCAGTCCAGGCTCGACTATTTCGGGCTGGGAGAGGCCTTCACGGAAGCCCATAGCGCACAGGCGTCAACATGAGCGAAATTCTTCTGCTGATTTTGCTGGTGCTGCTCGTCCTGGCGGGGATGCTGGCGGTCGCGGTCGCCTTTCAATGGACGCGCCGGGCCCGGCTGGCGCTCAAGGCGCGCCTGGCCTTGGTGGCGCCATTCGGCAAAGCGGGCGTGCCGCTGCCGCATGGCTTTGTTGAAGATCTGGCCATCCTGGGCCGGAGATTTCGCGGCCTCTTTCTTTTGGGGCTGCAATCGCACTGGGGCGTGACGTGGACTGGCTGGCAACTGTTCGCGACCGGCCTTGCCGCGGGCATCGGGGGGCTGGTGCTTCTCCTTGTCTTGGGCTTGCCTGTGGTCCTTGCCCTGTTGACCTTCGTGGTGCTTTTCTGGGCCATCCCGCGGCTCGAGGCAGGCATGCAGCAGAATCGCGCGGAAAAGAACTTCATCGTCCTTTTTCCGGACGTGCTGGACACCATCACGCGCATGCTTCGCGCCGGCCTTCCCGTCAGCGCGGCGATGCGGGCCGTCGGCCAGGAAAACCTGCCCACGCTCAGCAAGCTGTTCAACGATATCGCGGACAAAACCGATATCGGCATGCCGTTCGGCAAAGTGCTGGAGGAAGCCAGCGCGCAGGTGAGGCTGGCCGATTTCCGCTTCTTCGTCGTGGCCATTTCGTTGCAGCGGGCAACCGGCGGCAACCTGGCCGCCACGCTGGAAATGCTGTCAAACATCATCCGCCAGCGGCGCAATATCCGGATCAAGGCCCGCTCGACCACGGCGGAAGTGCGGATGTCGGCGATCGTGCTCGGCTCCATCCCGTTTTTGGTGGTCGCGGGCCTGCTCATGGTCCAGCCTGACTATCTGCATCCGCTGATCGCCGATTATAGGGGCAATGTTATCCTGGTGTCGGCGGTGATTTCGCTGCTGCTGGGCTTCCTGACCATGCGGCAACTGCTTCGCAGTGTGACGAGAATCCAATGACCATGCAAATAGCCGACTATGTACGGATAGGGGTATTGGCGATCATGCTGCTGGCGCCTGGCGGCATCATGATTGCCGTGTCGCTGCGCCGGACCAGAAAGAATTTTCTCACCAGGATGGCGCTGGTGAGCAGCGCTGGCTTGCCCATGCCGGGCGCGTCTTCGCCGATGGCGGCGCTCGGCGGATTGGTGCGTGTCGGCCAAAGTACAAGCGCATCGCGCGAGGAGCGAGAATTCGCGCGCCGGCTGGCACGATGGAACATCCCGGCTGCGCGAGCGACCATAATCTACCGGGCATCGAGAATCGCGCTGGCCATTCTTCTTGCTGCGACCGGTTATCTGTTGGTCGGGCGATCGGCCTTTGGCATCGCGCTCGCGGCGGCTTTGGCAGTGCTAGGCTGGTACGGGCCCTTTCTGATCAGCCGCTCCTTGACCAGCAAGCGTGCGCAGCAGGTTGTCGACGGCTTGCCCGAAGCCCTGGAACTGATGGTCGTGTGCGTGGATGCGGGCCTGTCACTTGACGATACCTTGGAGCGCGTGACCGCGGAATTGATGCATTCCCAGCCCACCCTGGCTCAGGAGTTGTTGGTCACCAGCGCCGACATGAAGGTGCTTTCCAGTCGTGACGAGGCGCTGCTCGGGCTCGCCAGGCGCGTTGATGCGCCCAGTGTCCGGTCCATGGTGATGACCTTGTCCCAGACCATGCGCTACGGGACGCCGCTGGCGCAGGCGTTGCGCACGGCCGCGTCGGAAATGCGCAACGAAGCACTTCTGCGTCTTGAGGAGCGGGCCAACATGCTGCCGACGCTTCTGACCCTGCCGATGATGTTTTTCATCATGCCGACGATCTTTCTGATCGTCGGGGGCCCTGCCGTGCTGCGCATTTTGGATACGTTCATGCGCTAGAGGCGGTGTGTCCGCCAACGGACGCGCCAGCGCGGCAAGGTGGGTTATTTCTCTCCTCGACACACCCGCGCCCGGGCCTTGACGGCGCGCCAGCCGCTTCGATCAGGCCTTCCGTTCGGCGGCGCAACCCATCGGTGCATTAAGAGAATCTAGAGGAACCTTCGGTAGTTTGGCGGACGATCGGGCCCGGAAATTGAATTGGAGCTTGGGCGCAACTCGGTTTCAGTTGCATTGCCTCGCCCGGACGATCGGCGTATTTATGGGGTCCGAAAGTGGACCCCTTTCCGTGGGTGCCTTCGATGATACATGCGTTGGGCGAGGTGGCTTATTGGTCCGGCTTTATCGGATCGGCCGTCGCGGCTGCCCTTGGTATCTGGGCACTGATGAATTTCCCGATCGTCGCGCCTGAGACATTTGTGATGGTGGTCGGCTCCAAGACGGCGGTCGTGTTCCTGATCGGCTTTGTGGTACGAAAATTCGCTCGCCACATGAGCTGATGATTGCCGGGCGGGCCGGCTGGCGCCGCCTCGCCTCCACCGTGGCATGTCCGGCTTTCCCGCTTCTTATTTTTGCAAATCGTGCTGGTTAATTCGGCGGCGGAACTTCTGCGGCCGCGCGCGTCCTAGTAGTTATCCGTATTGAAGCGCGTGTATCGGCGCGGCAAATTAAACACCGAGGCAAGGGGGCGTTCAGTATCTCCATACTGCCCACGCTTCGGGGCCCGGTTCGATTACCCTCGCGCCGGGCCTTTTTCTTTCCGCAACCGATTCATTGTGCGCCGACCGGCTTTTGGCCGGCGGGCGTTTCCGCCATGTCGGAGCGGCGCGGCCGGTCTTCGGCGCTGGGACAGTGACGCACGGTGCAGGAGGCGTCCGACTGCACCGCGGGCGCCTGGAAGAATTTCGTCGGCCAGATGACGACGGCCGCCAACGTCATGATGACGGCGAAAAGCACCAGGGCCGCAAAGCCTGGGCGATAGCGGCGGCGAGGGTGGGAAGCATCCATGCAGCGGAAACGCCCGAAGCCGCGCCACGTTTCGCGAGCCGGCGGGGCCGCGATTTTGCAGTGCACAAGTTTGCGGGGCCATGGGAAGGGGGTACACAGGGCTTCGGATCTGTCGGACATGCATAAGGGGGATCATGAAAATTTCCATCGCGGCGGCCGCTTTCCTCCTCCTGGCCGGACCGGCCGCGGCTCAGCCCGCGCCGGCAGCGCCGCTGCCACCGGTGCCGCAATTCGGCTTGCCGACCCCGTCGGTCTTTACCTCCAAGATCGGCTTCTTCACCCAGGACCGGATCGAAGGCGCGAGTTACCCCCGCGTCATCCAGCTCAAGATCGGAGCGAACAAGGGGACGTTGCTGGCCACCTTCGCCCGCCGCGGGCCGCTGATGATCTTCCGCAGCACCGACAATGGCGACACATGGCAGCAATTTTCCGAAGTCCCGATGTTGCAAGGCGAGCCCTGTCTTTACGAACTGCCGGTGAAGATGGGCGAATTTGCCGCCGGCACGGTGATGGCCTGTGGCGGCGGGCCTGTCGACAGAGCTGCCGGCAAGCGCTCGCTGGATGTGGCCGTCAGCCGCGACGGCGGCAAGAGCTGGGCCTGGCTCAGCACCATCGCCACCGGCGGCCTCGGCCGCTATGACCCGATGGACCGCGCTGGCCTGTTGCGCGACCAGAGGCCGGTGTTCGAACCCTATCTGTTTGCCGTCTCGCCGAACCAGCTGGTCGCCTATTTCTCGGACGAGCGCGACAAGAAGAGCGGCTATAGCCAGCTTTTGGATCACGAAGTCTCCACCGACGGGGGGAAAAGCTGGGGTTCGCCCGTCTATGATGTGGCGATACCCGATGGCCTGTCGCGGCCGGGCATGGCCATCGTGGCGCGCGACGGCAAGGGCAAGTTTTACATGAGCTATGAGTTGGTCAGCGCGCCGGGCTATGCGCTGGAACCGCGCACCAATTCGGTCCATTTCCGCACCTCGATGGACGGCCTCGATTGGGGTGGCGCGAACGGTCCCGGCACCCTGGTGCAGGACCGCTGGCGGCAATTTCCCAATGGCACGCCCTATATCGCCTGGTCGCCCTGGGGCGGACCCGATGGCACGCTGCTGGTAACCGGCCGCTCGGTGGTGCGTGACGAGATCGGCCGTGTCGGCCAGGGCATGTTCATCAACCAGCATGGCGGCGAAGGCCTGTGGTCGCTGGTGGAAACCCCGATTGATTACAATATCGACCTGGACGGCTACAGCCAGACCATGCTGCCGCTGGGCGACGGCCGCGAAATCCTGCAGCTGGTGAGCGTCAACAGCCGCATCGAATATGCGAAATTCAAGCTGCCGGAAAAACTGCCGACCTATGGTTTTCCGTGGGATGAGGGGCCGGCAACGGGTCCGCGCTGACACAGGGGGATACGTCATGTCTTTCAGGTTCGTTGCGACCGCCATGCTGGCGGCGGCGCTGTGCACGGGCGTCTCGCAGGCGGAGACCGCATCCACTTCCGGCGGGCTGGTGGTGGATGCGCCGACCTTGACCGCCATCGGGGTGGAATGGGTGATCAGCGGCGACGACAACCGCAACGCCAAGGTGGAAGTCAGTTATCGCCGCAAGGGCGAGCAGGCCTGGCGCAAGGCGTTGCCCCTGCTGCGCATTCATCACGAGGTGATCAACAGCCACGAACCGCCGTTCCACCCTGTCGATCCCACCCCGTCCAATCCCAATGGCGAGCGGGAAAATCCCTGGCACTATGATGTGGGCAACATGTTCGCCGGCAGCATACTCAATCTGCAGGCCGACACAGATTACGAATGCCGCTTCGTGATGTCGGATCCCGATGGCGTCAGCGGCGACAAGGAAAAGACCATCACCGTCCACACCCGCAAAGAACCGCAGCCGGCGCCGGGCGGCCATGTCTATCATGTCTATCCCATCGGCTATAAAGGGGCGATGCAGCAACCGGCCTTCATCGGGTTGATGCGGGCCTATTTCATGGGCTCATCGGCATCGGACCATGACCACACCTTCCCGCCCCGCGTGCAGCCGGGCGATACCATCCTGGTCCATGCCGGCACCTATATCAGCGACCGCTTTCATTACATGAACGGCATGCCGCATCCCGGCTACAACAACCTGGCGGCGGTGACCGACGGCACCTATTACCTCACTGCCAGCGGGACGCCGGACAAGCCGATCGTGATCAAAGGCGCGGGCGACGGCGAAGCGATCTTCGATGGCGCGGGCAACGAAAATCTCTTCAACCTGCTGCACGCCAATTACAATTATTTCGAAGGCATCACGGTCAGGAACACGACAGTCGCCTTCCTTCTGGGCTGGAAGGATATCGGCGGCTCCAGCGGCTTTACCTTGAAGCGCAGTCGTATCTATGACGTGGCCCGCGCGGTGGAGGCGGAGTGGCCCGCCTCGCGCGACTTCTTCATCTCCGACAATGTGATCATCGGCCGCCATGAGCCGACCAAAATGATGGGTTGGTCTGGCGCCCTGTGGCAGAACCTGCCGGGCTTTCCGGAATCCCTGCAGTCTGAATATGGCATCAAAGTCTATGGCCAGGGCCATGTGGTGATGCACAATTATGTCGCCAACTTCCATGATGCCATCGATGTCTCCACCTATGGCGAGCCTGACGGCACGCCCGATATTGCCGGCACCCAAGTGTCGGGGCCCAGCGAAGAGTTCGATCACATGGCCTCGTCGATCGATTTCTATCGCAACGATGTCTACAATATGGGCGACAACTGCATGGAGGGCGACGGCGGCGCCCACAATATCCGGCTGTTCGAGAATCGCTGCTTCAACACCGCCGCGGCGACCCTCAGCGCCCAGCCCATCTTCGGCGGGCCGATCTATTTCTATCGCAACCTGGTTTATAACGCGCCGTCGGGCGGGCCGCTGAAATTCGCCGACACACCGGCCGGCGTCTACGTCTATCAGAACACATTTGTTGCCGGCGACACGTCGCCCGGCGGGCCGGTGTCGAATGCGCATCTCAGGAACAACCTGTTTCTGGGAACAGGCGCCAAGCGGCCGGTGTTCCAGCTCGACACCTACACCAACTATTCGAGTTCGGATTACAACGGCTTCGACAGCAACACCGGCGCCGACAATTTCGCCTGGAATTCGCCGCCCGACGGCACCGAGGCCGATTACGACTATACTCACAAGCTGACAGTGCGCCGCTTCCCCACTCTGAAGGCTTATGCGGCGGCGACGGGCCAGGACAGGCACAGCGTTGCGGTCGACTACAACGTCTTCGTCAATGTGCCCAGGCCCGACCGCTCGGACCCGCAGCGCCTTTACAATCCCGAAGACATGGACTTCCGCCTCAAGCCCCATTCTGTCGCGATCGATGCCGGCATGGAGCTGCCCACCATCACCGACGGGTATGCCGGCAAGGCCCCTGACCTGGGCGCTTATGAATTCGGCCAGGCGCTGCCGGATTATGGACCGCGCGTGCTGCCCACCGGTATCAGCGGGCCTGAAGATATGGGATACCGTTCCTGGAACGGCCCGCCGCGCAAGGATTCGCACCTGCTTCCATGACAGTCCCGATTTCCATTCTGGACCTGACGCCGATCAAGCAGGGCGGCAGCGCAGCGCAAAGCTTCCGTGAGACGCTGGAGCTGGCGCGGGCCGCCGAGGCACTGGGTTACAAGCGCTACTGGCTGGTGGAGCATCATAACACCCAAAGCGTGGCGGGTGCGGCGACCGCCGTGCTGATGGCCCATGTCGCGGCCCACACCAAGACCATCCGCGTGGGCGCCGGCGGAATCATGCTGCCCAATCATGCGCCGCTGATGGTGGCCGAACAGTTCGGCACCCTGGCCGCGCTTCATCCCGGGCGCATCGATCTGGGGTTGGGGCGCGGGGTGCCGTGCGATCCTGCCACCTTGCAGGCTTTGCGCCGCATGCCGAACGATGCAAGCGAATATCCCCGCGATGTGCAGGAGCTGTTGTCCTTCTTCAAGCCTGCGCCGAGCGCGCGGGTTCACGCGATTCCCGGCGAGGGCGCCGATGTACCGGTGTGGCTGTTGGGCTCAAGCCTGGGTGGGGCGCAGCTGGCCGCCAGCCTGGGCCTGCCCTTCGCCTTTGCCTCGCATTTTGCGCCCGATCAGCTGGATGTGGCGCTGGCCACCTATCGCTCGCGCTTTGTGCCGTCGGCATGGGGTGACAGGCCGCAAACCATGCTGTCGCTCACGGTGGTTGCCGCAGACACGGACGAGGATGCGCGTTTTCTATTTTCCAGCGCCCAGCAGGCTACCGATGCGCCACTGCCGCCGCCGATTGCCGGCTACGAAAAGACGCTCGATCCCCAGCGCCTGGCGCTGATCGGTCGCGCCTTCCGCCATTCGGTGGTGGGCAGCCCCGCCACGGTGGCCAAGGGGGTGGCCGATTTCATCGCCCGCTACCGCCCTGACGAAGTGATCGTCACCGCACAGATCTACGATCACGCCGCGCGGCTGAGATCGTTCGAAATTCTCAGTGCGGCATCCGGCCTTGCTGCATCGGCATAGGTGCGGGCGCCGCGCCCTGGGTGGAAAGATTCATCGGCGGCGTGGAGGACGGCGTGATGGCGCTGGAGCCGATATCCATGTCGGCGAAGCTGGGCGCCTTGCCATAGGGGTCGTATGCGACAGTGCCCAGGGCCTGCGGCGCCACGGCGATCTGGCCGCCCGGATCGGCGGCGTAGGGCTGGCCATTGGGATTGCCTTGCGGGCCCATGCAGCCGGCGACAGCCATGGCGGCCAGCAGGGCGGCGGCGATCTGAAATCTCATTCTTTTTCCATCCACTATTCCCAGGACGGAAAGCATCGCACGGCAATTCGGGTTCCGGCTAGTGTCCCGATTTGCGAAATTCGCGTAATCTCGATATCGCGCTCCTGGCGAATTTCGCAAATCGAGGGACACTAGCAACTCATTTAATTCCGGTGTCGCTTGGGTTTCGAAGTTCGCCCTTTGAGCCTGATATCAATGCCTTGGGCGAACTTCGAAACGCGACACCGGCCTTGTGATGCTTCCCATGGACGTCTTTAATGTCGGCAAAAGTCCATAACAGTGAGGGGGATTTGATGAAACGCCTGCTTTTCGCGTTGACGCTGACTGCATTTCCTGTCGCGCTTTTTGCCCAGACGCCGCCTCCCACCCAGCCGCGTCCCCCGGGCCCGGCCCCCGACTACAATGCCGGCGGCCTGCCGCGCACCCCGACCTATGGCAGCGTCGAAGGTCAGCCCATCGACGCGCGGGTGCCGGAGAAGAAGGTCGATACCCGCCAATTCCCGCAACAGACCCGCGCGCCCTATCACCATGCCACCGACTTCAAGGTGACGGTGGTGACCAATCAACTGCACGCCGCCTGGGCGACCGCGCTTTTGCCGGACGGCAGGCTTCTGGTGACCGAACGATTGCCCGGCGCGTTCCGGATCGTGGGCCAGGACGGCAGCCTGTCGGCGCCGCTGGCGGGGCTTGATGGCCTCAAAGTCTCCATGCCCATGACCGGGCTGCTGGATGTGGTGCTGGACCCGGACTTCGCCCGCAATCACACCATCTATTTCACTTACTTCGAATATTTCGACAAGACGGTCTACAATACGGCCGTCGCCCGCGCGGTGCTGGATGAAGGCGCAAATGCCATCCGCGATGTGAAGGTGCTGCTCAAGACGCACCCTTTTGCGCCCAATGATCAGACGCTTGCTGCCGGTACCAAGACCGGTGGTCGCATTGCCATCGGCAAGGACGGCTATCTCTATGTCACCGTCGGCGACCGCGACAATGCCGGTCCCCGGCCCTGGCCGGTGGCGCAATATCTCGACACCCATCTGGGCAAGGTGATCCGCATCACCAAGGATGGGGCGCCGGCCCCGGGCAATCCCTTTGCCGGAAAGGCCGGCGCGCTGCCGGAGATCTGGGCCTATGGGCTGCGCAGTCCCGAGGGACTGGCATTCGCGCCGGATGGCGGTCTTTACGAGGTCGAGCATGGCCCCCGCGGCGGCGACGAATTCAATCTGATCAAAAAGGGCGCCAATTACGGTTGGCCCCTCATCAGTCATGGCATCGATTATCGCGGCAAGCCGGTGGGCGATGGCGCGGTGGCGGCGCCGGGCATGGAACAGCCGGTCTATTACTGGTCGCCTTCCACCGCGCCGTCAGGCCTGGCCTTCTACACGGGCAATTCCAAGGCCTGGGAGGGCAGCGTCTTTGTGGGCATGCTCAACGGCCGCTTGCTCGACCGCATCAAGCTCGTGGACGGCAAGGTGGTCGAGGAAGAAGGCATGCTGACGGACATGAAGCAGCGCTTCCGCGATGTGCGCATGGGCAGCGATGGCGCGCTCTATGTGCTGACGGATGCCGGCGGGACTGCGATCACTGAAGATACGCCGGCGACCGGGCAGATCCTGAAAATCGTGCCGGAACGCTGACGGGTGTCGGCCTATGGCGCGGTGCCAGGCGGCAGCACCGGCGGCGGCGTGGCAACGGGCGCCAGGCCGTTGGCGGACATGGACGGGCGCTGCTGCGGCTGGTTGTGCTGGGTCAGGTTCAGTACATTGGCCAGGCCCTGAACGGGATTGACGACGGGGAAAGGCACCTGGTTGCTGCCGGGCGGGCAGGTCTGGCCCAGGCCGCAAGCAGGCTGGACCTGAGCTTCGGCGGGAACTGCGGCCACCAGCAGGGCGGCAATGACGATCGCGGGTCTCATCGGAATCAAAACGTCCAACACCGGTCAGCGTTCACTGAAGTGGAACTGGGCGCCGGACCGGATGCCGGTGGGCCAGCGCGCGGTTACCGTCTTCAGCCTCGTATAGAAGTGTACGCCCTCCGGGCCGTAGACGCCATGGGATCCGAATATCGAGGATTTCCAGCCGCCGAAGGAATGGTATCCGATCGGCACCGGGATGGGAACGTTGATGCCCACCATGCCGACCTCGATGCGGCCGGCGAAATCGCGCGCCGCATCGCCGTCGCGGGTGAACAGCGCGGTGCCGTTGGCGAACGGGTTTGTGTTGATCAGCCGGACGGCGTCCTCATAACTGTCGCTGCGCACGACCGACAGCACGGGTCCGAAAATCTCGTCGCGATAGACGCTCATCGCGGGCGTGACGCGGTCGATCAGGCTGCCGCCCAGCCAGAAGCCTTTCTCATAGCCTTGCAGCTTGAGGCCGCGGCCGTCCACCACCAGCTCGGCGCCTTCGCGCTCGGCGGCATCGATATAGGACGAGACCTTGTCGCGATGCGCCGCCGTCACCAGCGGACCCATCTCGGCGCCTGCGTCCGTGGAAGGCCCGATCTTCAGTGCCTGGACACGCGGCTTGAGCCGCGCCACCAGCGCCTCGGCCGTCTTGGCGCCCACCGGCACCGCCACCGATACCGCCATGCAACGCTCGCCGGCCGAGCCATAACCGGCCCCCATCAACGCATCGGCCGCCTGGTCCAGATCGGCATCGGGCATCACAACCAGATGGTTCTTGGCGCCGCCCAGCGCCTGCACCCGCTTTCCGTTCGCCGAGCCGCGCGCATAGACATATTGGGCGATGGGGGTCGAGCCCACGAAGCTGACGGCAGCAATGCCGGGATGATCCAGGATCGCATCCACCGCCTGCTTGCCGCCATGCACCACATTGAGCACGCCTTCGGGCAGGCCCGCTTCCCGCCACAGATCGTGCAGCAGATTGGGAGCAGAGGGATCGCGCTCAGATGGTTTGAGGATGAAGGCGTTGCCGCAGGCCAGCGCCATGGGGATCATCCAGAGCGGCACCATGACGGGGAAATTGAAGGGCGTGATCCCGGCGACGACGCCCAGGGGCTGGCGCATGTCGTAGGAATCCACCTCCGAAGACACATTGGCGCTGTAGGCGCCTTTCAGGAGATGGGGAATGCCGCAGGCGAACTCCACCACTTCCTGGCCGCGGGCCACTTCGCCCAGCGCATCGATATGGGTCTTGCCATGCTCGGCACTGATGGCGCGGGCCAGATCCGGCTTTCGCGCCTCCAGCAGCCGGCGCATTTCGTACATGACCTTGGCGCGGCGGGCGGGCGTGGTCGCCGCCCAGCCAGGTGCCGCTGCCTGCGCGGCTTTCACCGCGGCGTCGATTTCGGGCTCAGATCCCGAGGCAACGTCACCGGTCTGTTCCCCGGTGGCGGGGTCGAAAACCGGCAAATGGCTGGTTGCGGCAATGGGATAGCCGGGAATGATGTGGCTTATGATCTTCATGACGTCCTCTTAGCACGGACCGGGCATTTGGCAGATTCGGCCCAAAACTTCGCTTGAGTGCCCTGTTTTTTGCTCCGCACAATTCCTGCACAGGGACCAAAGTCCTGGTGCTTTCCACGACGGCTGCACGATTGTGCATCAGACCGCACGGTGTGTGAGCACTCCGCCACGCATTCTGTGCCGGTCTGACGCGCTGTCGTGGAACCGACTCCGAAGCTTCATGGAAGAATTTCCTCAAAGTGGCGGCGCAAGAAGATTTCTGTCGTATCCGGCCGGATACATTTCCTCGCGCGTATCAAAACAGACACCTTCATTTCATGAACTTGTCTCCATCAATCTCTAACAAGCGATCAGCGCTGAAACGCTGCGCGGCCGCGACATTCGGATCGCGGGATCACTGAGGGTAAGGGCTTAACCAAAAATCCGCGCTTGCCGCGGGTTTGCGTTCGCGCGCGCGAACGCTTGTATGCGGGGGACTTTTGTAATGAGCAGGCTGGCGAAATTCCTGATGGCGGGCGTGAGCCCGGTCTTTGTGCTGCTGACGGCGGGGCATGCCTTCGCCCAGTCGACCGGCACCCAGGCGGTGGAAAATATCGAATCCATCACCATCACCGGTGAGCAGGAAATCAGCGGCATCATGAAGCCGATCACGGTGCCCAAAGAACGCTCCACCATCGATCAGGATTACATCAACACCCAGGCGGCCGGCCAGTCGATCTTCGACACCTTGAACAAGGTGCCGGGTTTCAACTTCACCAACAACGATCCCTACGGCAATTCCGGCGGCGACGTGCGCATCCACGGCTTTGACGGCAACCACATCTCCTTCACCTGGGACGGCATGCCGCTGAACGACACCGGCAACTATGCCATCTTCACCAACCAGGTGGCGGACGAGGAAGTGATCGGCTCCGCCTCGGTCAACCAGGGCACCACCGACGTGGACAGCCCGACCGCGGCAGCCACCGGCGGCGTGGTCTCCATCGTGACCTCCAGGCCCAAGGACGATTATGGTGTGCTGAGCGACACCAGCTTCGGCTCCTACAATTACCGGCGCGAATTCCTCAGGGTGGACAGCGGCGCCTTCGGTCCCTGGGGCACCACCGCTTTCGCCAGCGGCTCGTTCACTTACTACAACAAGTTCAAGGGTCCGGGTTACGAACAGAAGCAGCAGTTCAACGCCGCGCTGTATCAGGATCTGGGTGATCGGGGCTGGATCCAGCTGGCGATGCACTGGAATTCCAACCGCAACGATTTCTACAACAATCCGTCTTTCTATCCGACCGTCTCGACGGTGGTGAACGGTGTCGGCGTGACGCCGTTCCCGCTGGTGCCCGGCGGCCCCGGCGCGCCGAACTTGGCTTATTCGCCGTCCGGCCGTTTCACCGGCACGGGGCCGGTCACCGCGGCCACCGGCTTTGGCCTGCAGTTTGACGAGCAGCCCACCTGCACCCGCGTCACGCCCACGCCCGGCAAGGCCGACGCCGACAATCTCTGCTCCAGTTTCTACGGCGTGCGCATCAATCCGTCGGATACCGGCAATATCCGCATGTCGTCGCTGATCCACATCACCGACGATCTGTCGCTGAGCTTTGATCCCAGCATCCAGTATGTGCTGGCCAATGGCGGCGGCTATACCTCCCTGTCGGAAAGTGATCCGCGCCTGATCGGCAGCACCACCGTCCGGGGCGTGGACCTGAACGGCGACGGCGATACCTTGGATACGGTCGGCGTCTACAGCCCCAACAATACCAACACCATCCGTTATGGTCTCAACACCTCGCTGGTGTGGCGCATCAATCCCGACCAGACGGTGCAGTTCGCCTATACCGGCGACTTCGGCTTCCACCGCCAGACGGGGCAGTACGGCTTCCTGGACCCGCTGGGTCATCCGCTGGATCCCTTTGGCGGCTATCGTGACATTCCCGGCCGTGTGCTGGCGGCCGACGGCACGCCGATCCGTGGGCGCGACCGCCGCAGCCATGCCTTCCTGAACCAGGTGGCCTTCGCCTATCAGGGCAATTTTTGGGACGACAAGCTGCAGTTTGCCGCCGGCGTGCGTTCGCCCTTCCTGACCCGCGACCTCAACCAGCTCTGCTATAATCAGGTCACCGGCAGCAGCGCCGGCTTCCCGACCTGCACCACGGCGTCGCCCACCTCGGTCAACAGCACCAACAACACCGTCACCTTGCCGGGCAGCACCACCAATCTGTTTGTGGCGCCGGCCAAGGAAACGGTGAACTTCAACCGCATCCTGCCCAATGCCGGCTTCGTCCTGACGCCGTTCGGGCCACAGCACCAGCTTTATGCCGACTATGCCGCGGGTCTGGCGGCGCCGCGCACTGACAATCTGTATAACGGCGGCAATAACGGACTTTGCACCACCTCTACTGGCGCATCGGCGCCGACCAATCCGGGTTGCGTCTATTCCAGCTTCTCCAGGGTCAATCCGGAGACCTCGGTCAATTTCGACATCGGCTATCGCTATACCTCCGACATGGTGACGGCCTCGATCACCGGCTACAACACCCAGTTCAAGAACCGCATCGTCACCAGCTTCGACCAGGAGCAGGGCATTTCCATCGACCGCAATATCGGCTCGGTGAATGTCGACGGCGTGGATGCGGAAGCCAATGTCCAGCTGGACCCGGCGCTGTCGGTCTATACCTCCGCCTCCTACAGCCATTCGCGGGTCAGCGACGGGCCCCTGTCCACGATCCAGCTGGGGCTTGGCGGCGCCAGCATCTCGATCGCCGGCAAGACCCTGGTGGAGACGCCCGACTGGACCCTGTCGCAACGCTATGAATACAAGATCGCCGGCTTCACGTTCGGTCTTGGCTATAAATATGTCGGCTCGCGCTTCGCCACCGACAATAATGACTACAAGGTGCCGAGCTACACCACCGTGGATGGCGACATCACCTTCGATCTGGGCGAGGTGGGCTGGAAGGACTCCTATCTCAAGGTCAATGCGTCCAACCTGCTGAATGCGCGCTATCTGGGCAGCATTTCCTCCAAGCCCTGTTTCATCCCGACTTTGCCGTCCAGCAGCGCCTGCGGCTCCTATCCCACCTTCGTGGTGGGTTCGCCGCAGGTCTTCCAGGTCACGCTGCGTTCGGTGCTTTGAGCGTGCTAGCGTCTTGATACGGGAAGGCCGGCCCGCAAGCCGGCCTTCGCTTTTTGAGGGAATGTGATGCGTCAGCTCATGGGTGCGGCCCTGCTTGTGCTGTTGCCGGGCACAGCCTTTGGCTGGGGCAATGCCGGTCACCAGATGATCGGCGAAGTGGCGGCGCGCCATTTCCCCGCCGAACTGCCCCAGTTCCTGCGCACCAGGCTTGCCGTCAGCCAGATCGGCATCCTGTCGCAGGAACCCGATACTTCACGCGGGTCCGGCAAGCCGCATGACGATGACCTCGATCCCGGCCATTTCCTGGACCTCTCGGACGACGGCACGGTGCATGGAGGACCGATGCTGTCGGCGCTGCCGGCAACGCGCGAAGAATATGACGCGAGCCTTCGGGCGGTGGGCAGCGACGAATACAAGATGGGTTTTCTGCCCTACAACATCATGGATGGCTGGCAGCAGCTGGTGCATGACTTCGCGCTGTTGCGTGCCTATCGCGCCGCGCTTTCCCATGCCGGGAGTTTTCATCTTTCCCCGGCGGACCGGCGCGCCTATGCCGGGCTTGTTTCCCTGCGCCAACTGATCACCCTGCGCGATCTGGGCACTTGGGCGCATTTCGTCGAAGATGCGAGTCAGCCCATGCATGTGAGCGTGCATTACAATGGCTGGGGCGATGGTCCCAATCCGGACGGCTTTGTCACGGCCCCGGGCCTGCATGCCAAATTCGAGAGCGTTTTCGTCGGCGCCAATGTGCATGAGAGCGATATCGAAAGCCGGATGGCGCCGTTGCACGCCTGTAGCGACACGCTCCAGGCCTGCACGCAGACCTATCTGGCCGATACCGCCGGCCTTGTGGTGAAGGTCTATCAGCTGGAAAAACAGGGCGCCTTCGACATGCCCACGCCGCAGTCCAAGGGCTTCGCGGCCGAGCGCCTGGCGGTGGCCGCCAGCATGTTGCGGGACCGGGTGGTGGACGCCTGGCGTGCGTCAGACCAGTTCGTGCTGGGCGTGCAGGTCAAGACACCGGTGACTGACTATGAATCCGGCAAGGCCATCATTGGCCTGCCATCCCAGAAGTAGACCCTCAAAACCGGCGCGGATGCCTTTGTCGCAGCTGCGAAGCTTGCGAACAGCCCAGAATCTGGACAGTCTGCCCATGTATTAGGCAAATCCACCAAGGCTGGATTGCATAAAAATGGGGCAGAAATCGTGATCAATCCCGGAGATACCGCATGGATGCTCACAGCCACCGCGCTGGTGCTGCTGATGACCCTGCCGGCCTTGGCACTCTTTTATGGCGGGTTGGTCCAGGCCAAGAACATCCTGTCCGTGCTGGTGCAATGCGCGGCCGTTGCGGCCGTCTGTTCGGTGCTGTGGTTTCTGGTCGCCTATTCGCTGGCCTATAGCGGGGAGGGCGACTGGCTCGGCGATGGCGGGGCCTTCTTCCTGAAGGGGATCGCACGCGGTGCTGCGCATCCGGGCACCCATATCCCCGAAAGCGTCTTTGTAATGTTCCAGATGACTTTCGCGGTCATCACGCCCGCCCTGATCATCGGCGCCTATGTCGAGCGCATCCGCTTCGCCGCGGTGCTGCTGATCTCGGCGCTGTGGCTCCTGGTGGTTTATGCGCCGGTGGCGCATTGGGTGTGGGGCGGCGGCTGGCTGTTCAAGCGCGGGGTGATGGATTTCGCCGGCGGCATTGTGGTGCATGTCACCGCCGGCGTCTCGGCCCTGGTGATCGCCTGGATGATCGCGCCTCGCCATGAATTTCCCCACGGCATCCGTCCGCCCCATGCACCCTGGATGGTAATGGTGGGCGCTTCGCTGCTGTGGGTGGGCTGGTTTGGCTTCAATGCCGGCAGCGCCCTTTCGTCGGGCGGCGATGCCGGGATGGCGATGCTGGCGACCCATCTGTCGGCGGCCAGCGCCACTCTGGTGTGGATGGCGATCGAATGGATCAAGTTCGGTAAGCCCAGCCTGGTGGGCGCGGTCACCGGCACCATTGCCGGCCTTGCCACTATCACGCCTGCCGCCGGTGTGGCGGGTCCGCTGGGCGCGGTGCTGCTGGGCGCGGTGGCAAGCTGCGTCTGCTATCTGGCGGTATGGCTGGTCAAGCGCGTGATGGGCGTGGATGACGCGCTCGACGTGCTGGGTGTTCATGGCGTGGGCGGCGCGCTGGGAACATTGCTCTTGCCCTTCGTCGTGCTGGCGGGCGCGGGCGCAGGCACGCTCAATCACGCCACCATCGACCAGTTCGGCGTGCAGGCGCTTGGCGTGGTGTCCGTTGCGCTGTTTTCCGCTATCGCCACCTTCATCATCACCAAGCTGGCCGACATGCTGGTGGGGCTGCGCGTCGACCGCGAGCATGAAACATTGGGCCTGGATTTCGCCACCCATGGCGAGACCGGCTATCACATCAACCGTTAGGAGTAGCGAGTGTCCCGATTCCGAAATTCACATGGCTTCGGTATCGCCCTCCGGGTGAATTTCGGAAACGAAGGACACTCGCAGTTTATTGAATCCTCGTGTCGCTCTGGTTTCGAAGTTCGCCCAGAGCCTGATATCGGGGACCGAGCGAACTTCGAAACCACGACACGAGGAACCTCATGAAACTGGTCATCGCCATCATCCAGCCCCATCGCCTGGACGCGGTGCGCCTGGCGCTTACCGAAATCGGCATCGCCGGCATGACCGTGACCGAAGTGCGCGGTTATGGCCGGCAGAAAGGCCACACCGAAATCTATCGCGGCGCCGAATACACTATTTCTTTCCTGCCCAAGCTGAAGATCGAAGTGGCGCTTGCCGACGAACGGGTCGATGACGCCATTTCCGCCATCACCAAGGCCGCCCGCACGGGCCGCATCGGCGACGGCAAGATCTTCACGCTCGACCTGCACAGCGCCTTGCGGGTGCGTACCGGCGAAACCGGCGAACACGCGCTGTAACGGCAATGCCGGCCGCGGCCGGCTTTCGTCTTCCCGTGTCATGTGTGGCAGATGCGAACGGCGTCACTAAACCGTCGTGCCTTGGCTTTTGACTGGGCTTGGCCCCTCTGTCCTGCAAAGACTTTGCGGTAGAGTCGAGTCGGGCGCCTTGCGGCGAACGAAATCGGGGGATGACGGCATGTTCCTGAGACCTTTCAGTCCACGCTTCATCACCCTGACCAGCTTTGTGCTGGCGGCGATCGCTTTCGGCTTGGCGCTGGCAAGGTTTCCCGCAGAGGAATGGCTGCTGATTCCGCTGGGCATCTGCCTGGGTTTCGTGGCGATCGGCGTCAACGACCTGGTGCAGACCCGGCATGCGGTGCTGCGCAATTATCCGATTGCGGCCCATCTGCGCTTTCTGCTGGAAGCAATCCGTCCGGAGATGCGGCAGTATTTTTTCGAGGACGAAAAGTTCGGCACGCCTTTTTCCCGCGACAAGCGCTCGGTGGTCTATCAGCGCGCCAAGCGGCAGCTCGACAAGCGTCCCTTCGGCACCAATTATGATGTCTATTCCGAAGGCTATGAGTGGCTGAACCATTCCATGGCGCCGACCATGGTGGCCAACGATCATTTCCGGCTGGATGTGGGAAGCCATGGCCGCATCTATTCGGCCTCGATGTTCAATATTTCCGCCATGAGCTTCGGCTCGCTCAGTTCCAATGCCATCCGCGCGCTCAACAAGGGTGCCAGGATGGGCGGCTTCGCCCATGACACGGGCGAGGGCGGCTATAGTCCCTATCACCAGGAAAATGGCGGCGACATCATCTGGGAGCTGGGTTCGGGCTATTTCGGCGCCCGCAAGCTTGACGGCAGTTTTGATCCCGAACGTTTCGCTGAGACCGCTTGCAGCGACCAGATCAAGATGATCGAGATCAAGCTCAGCCAGGGGGCCAAGCCCGGTCATGGCGGCGTCCTGCCCGCCGCCAAGGTCACGGCCGAGATCGCCCGGACGCGGGGGGTGCCGCTCGGGCAGGATTGCATCTCCCCGGCCAAGCATTCGGCCTTTTCCACGCCCAAGGAGCTGATGCACTTCGTCGCCAGCTTGCGCGAGCTTTCCGGCAACAAGCCCACCGGCTTCAAGCTGTGCGTCGGCCATGAATGGGAGTTCCTGGCGATCTGCAAGGCGATGCTGGAAACCGGCATCCATCCCGATTTCATCGTGGTGGACGGCAAGGAAGGGGGCACCGGCGCAGCCCCGCTGGAATTCATCGACCATATCGGCAAGCCCCTGCGCGAGGGGCTCAGCTTTGTGCACAATGCCCTGACGGGAATAGGCCTGCGCGACAAGATCCGCATCGGTGCCAGCGGCAAGATCGTCTCGGCGTTCGACATGGCGCGCGCCATCGCGCTGGGCGCGGACTGGTGCAATTCCGCCCGCGGCTTCATGTTCGCGCTGGGCTGCATCCAGTCCCAGTCCTGCCACACCGATCGCTGCCCGACCGGGGTTGCGACCCAGGATGCGTCGCGCCAGCGGGCGCTGGTTGTCGGCGACAAGGCCGAGCGGGTGGCGAATTTCCATCGCGAGACCATGAAGTCGCTGGCCGAGCTGACGGCGGCGGCCGGGCTCGATCATCCGTCCCACTTCGGTCGCATGCATATTTCCCGCCGCGTCTCGCCGCGGGAAGTGATGACCTTTGCGCAACTTTATCCCGTGGTTCCGCGCGGCGTGCTGGTTGACGAGGCGAGCGCCTCGCCACTGTTCGCGGCCTGGCAGGCAGCCGATGCGGATTCCTTTCGTCCTGTGCTGTTGAATTGAGTTCCGGGCGCACGATATTGCGGCGCGATATTCGCGCGGCGTCGTAATTGTCATCAAACCGTCGTTCCGCCAGCTTTCTATTGGCCCCGGGTAATTGGGGACCAAGCAATGACCGACATCACCGTCGACGTAAAAACCGAAGCCTATCATGGCCGCGGCGCACCGCATCTGGAACAGAAACCGAGCCCGGTTGGCGCCATCGTGTTTTTCTGCCTGCTTGCCGCGGGTATCGGCTATGGCGTCAAGGGTCTGCTCGATGACACCGCCAGCGTGCATGAGCCGCTGGCCCTGGGGGTCTTTGCGCTGCTGGGCCTGGCGCTGCTGATCGCGCTGGGCTTTGAATTCGTCAACGGCTTCCACGACACCGCCAACGCAGTGGCGACCGTGATCTATACCCATTCCATGCAGCCCATCGTGGCGGTGGTCTGGTCCGGCTGCTGGAATCTCCTTGGCGTTCTGGTCTCCACTGGCGCGGTCGCCTATTCGATCATCACGCTCCTTCCGGTCGAGCTGATATTGCAGGTGGGATCGGGCGCGGGCTATGCGATGATCTTCTCGCTCCTGATCGCGGCCATCATGTGGAATCTCGCCACCTGGGCGCTCGGCATTCCCAATTCCTCCAGTCATGCGCTGATCGGTTCGGTGATGGGCGTGGGCCTTGCCAACCAGCTGATGGCGCCGGCCGGTCATGCGACCTCCGGCGTCGACTGGGGCCAGGCGGCCAGCGTGTTCAGCGCCCTGTTCTGGAGCCCGCTGATGGGTTTTGTGATGGCGGCCGCATTGCTGCTGATCATGAAGACCCTGGTGAAGAAGCCCGAGCTGTATCACGCGCCCAAAACCCAGCAGCCGCCGCCGCTGTGGATTCGCGGCCTGTTGATCCTCACCTGCACCGGCGTCTCCTTCGCCCATGGCGGCAATGATGGCCAGAAGGGCATGGGCCTGATCATGCTGATCCTGATCGGCGCGGCGCCGACCGCTTATGCCCTCAACCGCACCATGCCGGCACATGACACGCCTGCTTTCATCAGCGCCACCCAGGCGGCCAGCCAGGTCTTTGCCGCCCATGACGGCGGCCGGACCTTGCCGGCGGTTGCAGACGCGAGGAAGACGGTGGGCGATGCGCTGCGCGACAAGAAGCTGAACCGCCCCGATGTCTTCGCCGCCCTGGCAGTGATCTCCGGCGACATCGCCACCAATGTGAAGAATTACGGTTCGATCAGTCACGTGCCGGCAGCGGCCACGCCCAACCTGCGCAATGACATGTATCTGACCGGCGATGCCATCCGCCTGTTGCCCAAGCAGGGGGCGAAGTTCAGCGCGCCGGAGACGGCGACACTGAAGACCTATTCCGACGGGTTGATGAAAGGCACGCGCTTCATCCCGCTATGGGTCAAGGTGTGTGTCGCCATCGCGCTGGGCTTGGGCACCATGGTGGGCTGGAAGCGCATCGTGGTGACGGTGGGCGAGCGCATCGGCAAGACACACCTGACCTACGCGCAGGGCGCGGCCGCCGAGCTGGTCGCGGCCGGCACCATCATGGGCGCGGAGTTCATCGGCCTTCCGGTTTCCACCACCCACATATTGTCCAGCGGCGTGGCCGGCACCATGGCGGCCAATGGCTCGGGCCTGCAATGGAGCACGGTGCGCTCCATCATCCTGGCCTGGGTCATCACCCTGCCGGCGGCCATGCTGCTGTCGGGTGGCCTCTATTTCCTGCTGCGCATGTTCGTTTGACAAAGACAAGACATCCCTGAGCTTGCCCTTTATGGGGGCCTGTGGAATCCATCCCCGGCATGTCCACCGGGCCCCATGATGTTTCCTCCCATGCCGATGTCCTGGCGGGGCTTTCGGCCAAGGGGCGGCTGCGGGCGCTGACCAGCACCCGCGGCACCGATTTCACCTCCAATGACTATCTGGCATTGGCGGAAAGCGCCGCTTTGCGGACGGCGGCGCAGGACGCGCTGGGGCGGGGCGTGCCGCTGGGGGCGGGCGGTTCGCGGCTGCTGCGGGGCAATCATCCCGAACACGAAGCGCTGGAAGAGGAAGCCGCCAGCTTCTTCGGCAGCGAGACCGTGCTTTATTTCCCCACCGGCTTTGCCGCCAATGCAGCCATAGCAGCGACCTTGCCCAGGCGCGGCGACCTGATCGTTTACGACGCGCTGATCCATGCCAGCTTCCGCGACGGGCTGGAGCCGGCGCGCATCCAGGCGGTTGAAGCGCCGCACAATGATGTCGACGCCATCGAGGACATCATCAAGGGATGGCGCGCCGGCGGCGGCCCAAGAACAAACAAAGGCCAGGTGTGGATCGCGGCCGAGACGCTCTATTCCATGGACGGCGATCGCGCGCCCTTGGCCGATCTGGTGCAGCTTGCGGCGCGCCACGATGCCATGCTGGTGCTGGATGAGGCCCATGCCACCGGCGTGCACGGCGAACAGGGCAGGGGGCTTGGCGCGGCTTACGAAGGCGCCCCCAACATCATCTCGCTGCACACCTGCGGCAAGGCGCTGGGCGCGGCCGGCGCTCTGGTCTGCCTGCCGAAACTTCACCGCGACTTCATGGTCAATCGCGGCCGCGCCTTCATCTATTCCACCGCGCCGTCACCCTTGATGGCGGCGGTGGTGCGCGCCAGCCTGAAGATCATCGCCGGGGCCGAACAGGAACGCGCCCAGCTTGCCGCACTGGTGCGCCATGCGGAGGCCGGCCTGAAGAAGATGGGCCTGGCTGTTTCCGGTTCGCAAATTCAGCCCATCATTATCGGCGAGGATCGCCATGCCATGGCGCTGGCGACGGCTTTGCAGGAACGGGGCCATGACATCCGCGCCATCCGCCCGCCCACCGTGCCCGAAGGCACCGCGCGGCTGCGCCTGGCCCTGACGCTCCACGCCGGCACCAATGATCTGGATGCGCTGTTCGCCGACATGGCGGAGCAGATGGCGCGCCTATGAGATTTGTCGTTACCGGGACCGACACCAATATCGGCAAGACCATTTTCTCAGCCGGTCTCTGCGGCTTTTTAGGCGCGCGCTATTGGAAGCCGGTGCAGTCCGGCCTGGAGGGGCCCAGCGACAGTGACGTCGTGGCAGAATTCTCTGGGGCCGAGATCGTGCCGGAAGCCTACCGGCTCAAGCTTCCCGCTTCGCCACACCAGGCCGCGGCGGAAGAAAATGTCGCGATAGATGTGGCCCGGCTGACGCCGCCCGAAGGTCCGGTGGTGATCGAGGGTGCGGGCGGGCTGATGGTGCCGCTCAACCGCGAGACGCTGTTCATCGACATCTTCGCCCGCTGGCAGATTCCCGTGATCCTGTGTGCCCGCACGCGGCTGGGCACCATCAATCACACCTTGCTGTCCATTGAAGCAATCCGCGCCCGCAACATTCCGTTTCTGGGCGTGGCTTTCATCGGCGATGCCAATGAAGAAAGTGAAGGCATCATCGCCGAAATCGGCAAGGTCAAGCGGCTGGGCCGCTTGCCGGTGATCGAACCCTTGACCCCCGGCCGGCTGGCCGGCGTCTTCGCCAAGACCTTTGAGCGTCAGGATTTCGCGTGACATCCCCCGCCCATCGTTCAATTGTCTGGCACCCCTTTACCCAGCACGCGCTGTCGGGCGAGCCGCCGCTGGTGCTGCGAGGCGAGGGCGCGTGGCTCGAAGTTGCCCCCTCCGGCTTCGCTGACCCGAGGGCCAGCTACGCCACCTCCCCCGTCGGTGGCGCTGACGCGCCCTCGGGGGAGGGAAACGGCCGCCTGCTCGACGCCATTTCCTCCTGGTGGGTGATCACCCATGGCCATCGCCATCCCAGAATTGTCGAAGCGATCAAGCGGCAGATCGACCAGCTGGATCAGGTGATCTTCGCCAATTTCACCCATCAGCCGGCGGAAGACCTGGCGCGCGGTTTGATCGACATTGCGCCGAAAGGCCTGGCCCATGTCTTCTATTCCGACAGCGGCTCGACCGCGGTGGAAGTGGCGCTGAAGATGGCGCTGGGCTTCTGGAAGAATCAGAACATCGCGCGCAGCCGCATCATCGCGCTGGAGCATGCCTATCATGGCGACACCATCGGCACCATGTCGGCGGGCGCGCGCGGCGTCTTTAACGCGGCCTACGAACCGCTGCTGTTCGATGTGGCGCGGCTGCCATTTCCTCAGCCCGGCCGGGAACGGGAGACACTGGATGCATTGGAACAGGCAGCGAAGGACGCCGCCGCCCTGATCGTCGAACCCTTGATCCTGGGCGCGGGCGGCATGCTGATCTATCCGGCAGATGTGCTGCGCGACATGGCGGCTATCTGCCGCCGTCACGGCACGCTGTTCATCGCCGACGAAGTGATGACCTGTTTCGGCCGCACCGGCAGCCTGTTCGCCTGCGACCAGGCCGCCGTGACGCCGGACATCATGTGCCTGGCCAAGGGCCTCACCGGCGGCAGCATTCCGCTGGCCGCGACCCTGTGCTCGGCGGAAATCTTTGATGCCCATTATTCGACCGACCGCAGCCGCACCTTCTTTCATTCCAGCTCTTTCACCGCCAATCCGATGGCCTGTGCCGCGGCGCGCGCCAATCTGGAAATCTGGAAGAACGAGCCGGTGACGGAGCGGATCGCCGCCCTGGGGGCGCTGCAGGAGGAACGGCTGCGGGCTCTGCGCGGCGACCCGCGGTTCGAGAATGTGCGCCGGCTGGGCACCATCGCCGCCATGGACCTGAAAGTGCCTGACCCGGGCTATCTGGCGGGGATCGGCCTGGAATTGATGGCTTTTTTCCAGGAGCGGGGCGTCCTACTCAGACCGCTCGGCAACACCATCTATGTCATGCCGCCTTATTGCATTACGGCGGCGGAGCTCGATCTGGTCTATGATGCCATCGTCCGGGCGGCGGCGAAATTCGCGTAACCGGCGCCTGATCCGCGCGAACTGACAGACGTAAAAGCTTCGAAAAGGTGCCGCGATGCAGATCAAGCCGCTCTATTTGGTCATGGCCGCCGCAGGGATCGCGGTTGCCAGCCCCTTCTGGTCATCGCATGCCTCTGCTGGCGATCTGGACAAGCAGGTTCCGGCTGCGGTCAGCGATCCCGCCAATCCCGCCGCCAGCGAAACCGCGGTCCTGGCGGGCGGCTGCTTCTGGGGCCAGCAGGGCCTGTTCGAACATGTCAAAGGCGTCACCAAAGTGGTGGCCGGCTATTCCGGCGGCGAGCGCGCCACCGCGCGCTATCCCCTGGTCAGCACCAGCACGACCGGTCACGCCGAGTCGGTGCAGATCACCTTCGATCCGCATCAGGTGACGTTCGGTCAGATTTTGCGGATCTATTTTTCGGTGGCGCACGATCCCACCGAAGTGAACCGCCAAGGCCCCGACGAGGGCACCCAGTACCGTTCCGAAATCTTCGCCGCCAGCCCGGAGCAGGAGGCCACGGCCAAGGCCTATATAGCCCAGCTCGATGGGGCGCATGTCTTTGCCGCGCCGATCGCCACCAAGGTTGAGCCGCTGAAAGGCTTTTATCCGGCAGAGGATTATCACCAGGACTATCTGGTTCAGAATCCTGATTCGTCCTACATCCGCATCAATGACCTGCCCAAGATCGAGGCCCTGAAACAGGTCTGGCCGGAGTTCTACCGGGCCCGGCCCGTGCTGCTGGCGCAAAAATAAGCCATTACGGCGCCTTCACATTCACCAAAAGCGCGGCTCGCCCCTCACGGGGCGTTCCCTTTGGCGTTGCGATCTGGTAGGTCACGCCCCGGCTTGGGCCGCGAGTTCCGCCAAGGGGCGGTTTTTGCGGGCAAATCCAGAGAAAATTAAAGCGAAACCGAACCATGAAAATTGAACGTTTGATTGTGGGCGGTGTTGCGCTCCTGGTCGGCCTGCTGGTGGGCTGGATGGTGCGTGGCGTGGCAACCTACAATGTCCATGCGGCCCAGGTCGCGACCTATGAGGACTGGCGCGTCGCCTGTCCCGCCGCCGAGATGAAGGATACCTCCTGCGAGTTGACGTCCGACCTGGTCGACAAGAGCCAGCCCAACGGCTCGGTGCTGGCGCGTGCCACCATCACCACCGACAAGGACGGCAAGCAGATCATGGGCTTCACCTTGCCCTATGGCGTGGCGCTGGAAGCCGGCATGGGCATGCGCATCGGCAAGGATCCGGTGAAGGTGATCCAGTACCGCACCTGCAATTCGGTGGGCTGCATCGCGACCGTGCCGTTTGACGACGCGCTTTCCAATTCGCTGAAGAACTCCGACGACGCCGCTGTGCTGTTCGCCGGCCTGGACGGCAAGCCGGTGCAGGTGCCCTTCTCCTTCAAGGGCTACAAGGCCTCGCTGGCCGCCTGGAAGGGCGCGGAAGCCAAGCGTCACTCCTGGTTCTGGAGACTGTGGTCATGAAGCGAGCCCTGACCGGCATCGCGGCCGGGCTATTGCTGACGGCGGGCGCGGCCCTGGCGCAGGATGCGCCTGCGCAGCAGCCGGCTGCTCCGCCAAAGGCCGACGTCGTCAAGACGATCGGCGACTGGCAGGTGCGCTGCTTCAGCGTGCAGAACTCCAATCCCTGCGACATGTTCTGGCAGCAGACCGATCCGCGCAGCGGCCAGCGGGTTGTGGCGGTTTCGATCGCCTATTCGCCGACCGCCGACCGTCATCTGGCCGTGATCATCCTGCCGCTGGGCGTTTCGATCCCCAAGGGCGTGACCATCCAGACCGACAGCTACACCTCGCCGGCGCTGAAATACCGCATGTGTTCGCGTGACGGCTGTTTCGTGCAGACGATCGTCGAGAATGCCGTGATCGAATCCATCGCCAAGTCCGGCCCGCAGGCCAAGATCAATATCGCGGGCGATGACGGCAAGCCTTATGCCCTGCCGCTCTCGCTCAAGGGCTTTTCGGAAGCCCATGACGAGATGGTGAGCCAGGCGAAGGCCAAGGCCAGCAAGGCGCCCGCGGCCGCGCCCGCCGCCAAGCCGTAAAGGCGCGCGCCCGGCGCCAAATATTGTGGAGACGTTTCGTGATGAAAGTGTTTGAAGCAAAACGGGCCGCCGTTCTGGGCGTTGCCCTGTTTGGCGCGATGCTGGCGGGCGGCCAGGCGTTGGCGCAGGACGAAAATGCAGGCCCCAAGCCCGAAGTGTTCGATACCTGGCGCGTGCGCTGCTCGACGACGCCGAGCCCGGCTCCTTGCGTCATGTATCAGCAGATCACCGCCAGCCAGACCGGCAACCGGCTGCTGGATGCGATCTCGATTGCCTATGTGCCCAGCGTGGATCGCTACACGATCCAGGTCATCGTTCCGCTCGGCATGTCGATCCCCAAGGGCCTGACGTTGCAGACCGACACCTACACCTCGCCCGTGCTGCGCTATCGCAGCTGCGACCGCAACGGCTGTTATGTCCAGATGCCGGTGGACAAGACCATCGTCCAGGGCCTGGCCAGCTCCAGCCCGGACGGCAAGGCCAAGGTCAATGTCGTGGTGGACGGCGGCAAACGCTATGGCCTGAGCTTTTTCCTCAAGGGCTTTTCCACCGCTCACGACCAGATGGTGAACGAGGCCAAGGCCAAGGCCAAGCCGATCGAGCCGGCACAGGCGGCGCCCGCACACTAAGCAAAGTTTCGCGTCTTCAATAAAAAGGCCGGTCGAAAGACCGGCCTTTTTATTTCACGCTGTCTCTGGCCGGAAGGTCATGGCGACCCCATTCATGCAGTACCGCAGCCCTGTGGGTTTCGGCCCATCGTCAAAGACATGGCCCAGATGCCCGCCGCAGCGGCGGCAATGCACTTCGGTGCGGGTCATGAACAGACTGTTGTCGGTCTTGGTCAGCACGGCATTGTCCAGCGGCTTCCAGAAGCTGGGCCAGCCGGTGCCGCTGTCGAACTTGGTCGCCGACGAATAAAGATCCAGCGCGCAGCCGGCACAGGCGAAGGTGCCTTTGCGATGCTCGTTGTTCAGGGGCGAGGTGAAGGGCGCCTCGGTGCCTTCGTGGCGCAGCACGTCATAGGCGGCGGGCGACAGCAGCTTTTTCCACTCCGCGTCGCTTTTGGTCACTTCGTAGGCCTGGGCGTTGCCCACGCCCAACATCGCGCTGCCCATCAGGGCGGCAAGAAAATGGCGTCGCTGCATGGCTGCCTCCTTCACGGGCACTATACGCAGGATCGAGTTCGCCGGATTGCCCCGAAAGTTACAACAGAGCCGGCCGGAACCCTTGGGAAAACAGCCCGTTATACCATCAAGCGTTCCGACGGGCTCAAACCCAATTCAGGAGTAGAATTATGGACAAGGATCGGATTGAAGGCTCTGCCAACCAGGCCAAGGGTGCCATCAAGCAGGCTGCCGGCAAGGTGACCGGCGACACCAAGCTCCAGGCCGAAGGCGCCGCCGACAAGGCCGCCGGCAAGGTGCAGAATGCGGTGGGCGGCGCCAAGGACGCGCTGCGTGACGCCGCCAAGCACTAGAACAGGCCCTGCCTCCCTTTTTGCGCGTAGCGCATAAAAGGGGAGGTGGCCGTGGCATCGCTTGCGGTGCGAAGGCCGGAGGGGTTCATCAAAAAAACGGCCCGGCCCCCTGTTGGGAGCCGGGCTTTTTCGTGGGATTGTCGCCCCGTATTCCTGCCCAAGGGCCGTCATGATCCGTTTTCTCACCTGGCTCCGCTCCATTCTGGTCTCGGTGCTCAATGGCATCGCCCGGATCGCCGTCTTCCTGGTGCTGGTGGTCGTGGCGCTTCTGGTGTTCGGCCTCATCTATGGCGACGGCATGCCGGGCAAGATGGTGCTGTCGCTGGATCTGCGGGAGCCGATCGAGGATTCCGGCGCCGCTGCCGCCAGTCTTTTCACGCCCAAGCGCGCCACGGTGATGGATGTGGTCCTGGGGCTGGATGCGGCGTCACGCGATGACCGGGTCAAGGGCGTGGTGATGCAGCTGGGCAATGGCGCGCTCTCCACCGCCCAGGCCCAGGAAGTGGAAGCCGCGGTCAAGCGCTTCCGTGCCTCCGGCAAGTTCGTGATCGCGCAGGCATCCGCCTTTTTCAGCGCGGGCCTTGGTGACTATCTGGCTGCCAGCGCCGCCAACGAGATATGGATTCAGCCCAAGGCGCCCTTTTCGCCGGCGGGTGCCGGCGGAGGCGAGATATTCCTGCGCGGCACCTTCGACAAGATCGATGCGGTGCCGCAGATGGCCAAGCGCGCCGAATATAAAAGCGCTGCCGACATGTACATGGAAAAGCAGATGACGCCGGCCGACCGCGAGCAGCTCACGGCGCTGATGAATTCCGTCTATGACAGCGCGGCCAGCCAGATGGCCGCCAACCGTCATCTCACCAAACCCGAAGTGATCGCGGCGCTGGAAGCCAGCCCGCAATTCGCCGAGGATGCGCGCGCCCGCCATCTGGTGGACAAGATCGGCTATGACGACGAAGCGCGCGCGGCGGCGCAGGCAAAGGCCGGCGCGGGCGCCAAGCTCGCCAAATTCACCGACTATGTGAAGAACATCACCCATGTCGGCACGCCCAACGTCGCGCTGGTCGAGGCGGCGGGCGAAATCCGCGATGGCACCGCGCACAATTCCCTGCTCAATGCCGCGTCCGGAATTGCCAGCGACGACCTGTCGGCGGCGATCGCCCAGGCGGTGCGCGACAAGAACATCAAGGCGATCATCCTGCGGGTGGATTCGCCGGGCGGTTCTGTCACCGCGTCCGACCAGATTCTGCATGCGGTCAAGGTGGCGCAGAAGGCCGGCAAGCCCGTGGTCGTTTCCATGGGGTCGGTGGCGGCATCCGGCGGTTATTACATCTCTCTGAGCGCCAACCGCATCGTGGCGGAGCCCGGCACCATCACCGGCTCGATCGGCGTGCTGACCGGCAAGGTCTCCTTCGGCAAGACGCTGGAGAAGGTTGGCGCGCATGCCGATGACGTGGCGGTGGGCAAGAACACCTTGATGGATTCGCCCATCGAGCCCTTCACCGACGAGCAATGGGCCAACCTCAATCACCAGGCCGATGTCATCTATGACGATTTCACCTCCAAGGTGGCGGCGGGCCGCAAGCTGCCGATCGCCAAGGTGCGCGACGTCGCCCGGGGACGGGTCTGGTCCGGCGCCGATGCCCGTACCCGCGGGCTGGTGGACACGCTGGGCGGCTTCTGGGCCGCGGCGGGGCAGGCCGCCAGCCTGTCGGGGGTCCAGGTCAATGACATGACCTTCCGTGTCTATCCCCGGCGCACGGGCCTTCTCGGCCGGCTGGAGGAGATGTCCGGAGGGCTGGACGCCAGCCTGGGCGTGCTGGGACGGGTCGAATCACTCCTGGATTTGCCGCCTGTCAGGGCCATTCTCAGCCAGGCTGGCAGCCTGCCCGCGGGCGGCCCGGGCGAGGCAATCCAGCTCAGGGCCGGAAATCTCCCCCGCCCATAACTTGGCGTGACAGATCATTGCAAGGAAACTGCTTGTTCCCCCACAGGCGCGAACTATAATTTCATTCCGTGCGGGGGCACGAAGCTGGCTTGGAGCATCCATAACTGCGATTATGGGCTCTTGCCGTTTCCGGGGGCATCCGAAACGGGCAGAAGAGCTGGAGTCCCATCATTCCTTCGCAATCCAAAGAGGCCGGCAAGGCCATCGACGAGCTGAGCTTTGAAGGCGCGCTCCGGGAGCTGGAAGCCATCGTCTCCCGTTTGGAACAGGGTGAGGTGGATCTGGAGGATTCCATCGCCCTGTACGAACGCGGACAGGCTTTGAAGTCACACTGCGAGAAAAAATTGAAATCCGCGGAGGGGCGGCTGGAAAAAATCGTGCTGGGCGCGGGTGGCCCCGAAATCGGCGAAAGGCTAGAGACGGCATGAGCTTGCTTTGCTGTCGCAAAAAAGAGATTTTCCGCGCATGAATATCCCCAATACCAAGACCCCGCTGCTGGATCAGGTCGATCTGCCGGAAGACCTGCGCAAGCTGGAGAAGCACCAGCTGCGCCAGTTCGCCGACGAGTTGCGCACCGACCTGATCGACATCGTTTCTGTCACGGGCGGCCATTTCGGCGCGGGCCTTGGCGTGGTCGAGCTGACCACCGCCTTGCATTACGTGTTCAAGACCCCGCAGGACCGCATCATCTGGGACGTCGGCCATCAGGCCTATCCGCACAAGATCCTCACCGGCCGGCGCTCGCGCATGCGCACCCTGCGCCAGGGCGGCGGCCTGTCGGGCTTCACCAAGCGCAGCGAAAGCGAATATGACCCGTTCGGCGCGGCGCATTCCTCGACCTCCATTTCCGCCGGCCTCGGCATGGCGGTGGCGCGCGACCTCAAAGGCGGCGCCAACCATGTGATCGCGGTGATCGGCGATGGCTCGATGAGCGCAGGCATGGCCTATGAGGCGATGAACAATGCCGGCGCCAACAAGAACCGGCTGATCGTCATCCTCAATGACAACGACATGTCCATCGCCCCGCCGGTCGGCGCGATGAGCGCCTATCTGGCCAGGCTGGTGTCGTCGCGGCCCTATACCGGCATCCGCAATGTCGCCAAGCGCTGGGCCCGCCGGGTCCTGCCGCGCGCCCTGTTCAAGGTGGCGCAGCGCACCGAGGAATATGCCCGCGGCATGGCCATGGGCGGCACGTTGTTCGAAGAGATGGGCTTCTTCTATGTCGGCCCCATCGATGGCCACAATCTCGACCACCTGATTCCGGTCTTGGAGAATGTGCGCGACACGATGAAGGGTCCGGTGCTGGTGCATGTGGTGACCAAGAAGGGTCACGGCTATGCCCCCGCCGAAGCCGCGCCCGACAAGTATCATGCGGTGTCGAAGTTCACCGTCCTGACCGGCGAACAGTCCAAGTCCACGCCCAAGGCGCCGGCCTACCAGAAAGTGTTCGGCGAAGCCCTGATCGCGGAAGCCAGGAAAGACAGCCGCATCGTCGCCATCACCGCCGCGATGCCGTCGGGCACCGGCGTCGATCTGTTCGAGAAGGCCTTCCCGGAACGTACCTTCGATGTGGGCATTGCCGAGCAGCATGGCGTCACCTTTGCCGCCGGCATGGCGACCGAGGGCATGAAGCCCTTCTGCGCCATCTATTCGACCTTCCTGCAGCGCGCCTATGACCAGGTGGTGCATGACGTGGCGATCCAGTCGCTGCCGGTGCGCTTTGCCATGGACCGTGCCGGCCTGGTGGGCGCCGATGGCGCCACCCATGCGGGCTCTTTCGACGTCGCCTATCTGGCGACCCTGCCGAACTTCGTGATCATGGCCCCGTCGGACGAGGCGGAGCTGACCCATATGGTGGCAACCGCCGCCCAGATCGACGACCGCCCCAGCGCCCTTCGCTATCCGCGCGGCGAGGGCACCGGCGTGGCGCGTCCTGCCGAAGGCATTCCGCTGGAAATCGGCAAGGGCCGCATCATCAAGCAGGGCAGCAATATCGCCATCCTGAATTTCGGCACCCGCCTGACCCAGGTGCTGCTGGCGGCGGAACGCATGGGCGGTTATGGCCTGTCGGCGACGGTTGCCGATGCGCGCTTTGCCAAGCCGCTCGACACCGACCTGATCCGCCGCCTGGCCAAGGAACACGAAGTCTTGATCACCATCGAGGAAGGCTCGGCCGGCGGCTTCGGCGCCCATGTCATGCATTTCCTGGCGCATGACGGCCTGCTGGACCGTGGCCTCAAGGTCCGCCCCATGACTCTGCCCGATGTGTTCCAGGACCAGGACACGCCGGAGAAGATGTATGCCCAGGCGGGGTTGGATGCTGACGGCATCGTGCGCACGGCGTTGCAGGCGCTGGGACGTGGCAGCGAAGCTATTCATCTCGCCGCCGGCAAATTGGCCTAGGCGCGGGCCTTTTGATCCCCGAGTTCGTCGCGCGGTCGCTCATGGGCTTTTCGCCCCCATCGCTCCGCGCTCCTGCTCGGATGATCAAAATTCCTCGCGCCTGAATGGCGATCTGCTCACATTTCGGCATCTGCGGCGGCTGTTCGCTGCAGGACCTTCTGCCTGCCGATTATGCCGCCGCCAAGCGCGCTGCCGTCCAGAACGCGTTGATGAAAGCCGGTGTGACGGCCGAAGTGCTCGCGCCCGTCATCGTGCCGCCGCGTTCGCGCCGCCGCGCCGTGTTCAAGATCAAGAGCCTGCCCGAAGGCCTGCATGTCGGCTTCCATGCCGCCAAAAGCCATACCGTCATCGACATGCATCAGTGCGATGTGCTGACGCCCAGTCTGTTCGCTCTGGTGGCGGGCTTGCGCCAGCGGCTGGAGCCATTGTTCGGGGTGGGCGAGGCTGCCGAACTGCATGTCACCGAAACCGAAACCGGTTTTGATTGTGCCCTGCGCTGGCGCGGCGGGGCGACGCCGGCTTTGACCGCGGCACTGTCCAAGGCGCTTGCCGGTTTGGGCATTGCGCGCCTGACCATGGGCCGCGACCTGGTCTTCGAGGCCGCAGCACCCCAAGTGCATCTGGGTGGGGTGCCGGTCATGCTTCCGCCCAACCCGTTCCTGCAATCCACCCGCGAGGGCGAGGAAGCCCTGCAGGACCGGGTGCTGAAGATCGTGGGCAAGGCCAAGGCGGTGGCCGACCTGTTTTCGGGGGTGGGCACCTTTGCCCTGCCGCTGGCCAAAAAGGCGCGCGTCCACGCGGTCGAGCAGGACAAGGCGGCGCTGGCGGCACTGACGCAGGCGGCGCGTAGCCCGGGTCTGAAACCTGTCACCACCGAGGCCCGCGACCTGTTCAAACAGCCCCTGACGGTGGTGGAACTGGCGCCTTACGACGCCGTGGTGCTGGACCCACCCCGCGCCGGCGCCGAGGCCCAGGCCAAGGTATTGGCAAAATCCAAAATTCCCGTCGTGGCTTACGTCTCCTGCGACGCCGGCAGCTTTGCCCGCGACGCCGCCATCCTGATTGCGGGGGGCTATAAAATCGGCCCGGTCAGCCCGATAGACCAATTCCTCTGGTCGTCGCATATTGAGTTGGTCGCGGGTTTCGTCCGATCCCGCTAGGCACAGACAATGGGCTGGTCTTGAGCAAAAGGCTGATCGCGGCGGTTGCGGTGTCCTGCGTGGCGTTGGCCGGTGCAATGTATTGGCTTTTTGGCGGCTCCGATGCCGGTCCGGCTCCCGCTGCCGAATCCGGCAAGCAGGTCAATCTGACGGATTTCAGTCACTGGGCCGTGGTGCTGGTGGCGGGCGACTACCGCGCCCATTCCGGTGCGCCGTCGAAAGTCTTCGACATCGGCCGCGAGGATCTCGCCGACGCCTTCGCCAGGATCGGCTTCAAGAAGGCCAACATGGCGCAGTTCTCGGTCGATTATGACGCCGGCACCGCCCATGCCGATATCGACAATATCGCCACCACCATGCAGAGCATCGCCGCCAAGGCCAAAGGCGGCTGCCTGATCTATTTCACCTCCCATGGCACACCCAACGGCATCGTCATCGGCAACACCATCCTCGGGCCCGCCCAGATGCACGACATGGTGAACACCGCCTGCGGCAATCGCCCCAGCGTGATCGTGATGTCGTCCTGCTATTCCGGCCAGTTCGTATCGGCGCTCGCCGGCGACAATCGCGTGGTGATGACCGCGGCTAGGCCCGATCGCACCAGCTTCGGCTGCGGCGAGATGGATCGCCACACCTTCTTCGACGACTGCTTCCTGCGTGCCATGCCGGTGAGCGGCGATTTCCCCGACCTGGGCAATGAAGTGCAGCAATGCGTGGCCTTCCGCGAGCAGCAGATGAAGGCGGTGCCGCCGTCCGAACCGCAGCTCAGCGTCGGCCCAGGCGTGCTTTATACGCTCAGGTGGAAGTCTTAGCCGTTTTGTCCGCGATGACGCAGCGCCTGGTCGGCCAGCACGATAGCCATCATCGCTTCGCCAACCGGCACGGCGCGGATGCCGACGCAAGGATCGTGACGGCCCTTGGTGATGATCTCGGACTCGGCGCCGGACTTGTCGATGGTGCGGCGGGGCGAAAGTATCGATGATGTCGGCTTGACCGCGAAACGCGCGACAATGGGCTGGCCTGTCGAGATGCCGCCCAGGATGCCGCCCGCATGGTTGGACAGGAACACCGGCTTGCCGTCATTGCCGTGGCGCATCTCGTCGGCATTCTGTTCGCCGGTCATGGCGGCCGTGGCAAAGCCGTCGCCGATCTCCACCCCCTTGACCGCATTGATGCTCATCAAGGCGCTGGCCAGTTCATTGTCCAGCTTGGCATAGATGGGCGCACCCAGGCCCGCCGGAATGCCTTCCGCCACCACTTCGATGACGGCACCGACGGACGAACCGTTCTTGCGGATGCCTTCCAGATAGATTTCCCAGGCCGCGGCCGCCTTGGCGTCGGGGCAGAAGAAGGGGTTGTTGTCCACCTCGCTCCACGACCAGTTGCCGCGCACGATCTTCTCCGTGCCCATCTGCACCAGCGCGCCGCGAATGGTCACTTTTCCATACAGCTGGTCCAGCACCTTGCGCGCGATCGCGCCGGCCGCCACCCGCATGGCGGTTTCGCGCGCGCTCTGCCGGCCGCCGCCGCGATAATCGCGCACGCCATATTTGGCGTCATAGGTATAGTCGGCATGGCCGGGCCGATACTTGTCGCGGATCTCGCCATAATCCTTGGAGCGCTGATCGACGTTCTCGATCATCAGTCCGATAGGCGTGCCGGTGGTCAGTTGCGCGGGCATCCGTTCGTCCTGGAAGACGCCGGAGAGAATCTTCACCTGATCCGGCTCCTGCCGCTGGGTGACGAACTTGGATTGTCCCGGCCGGCGCTTGTCCAGGTACGGCTGGATGTCGGCTTCGCTCAGCGCAATGCCCGGCGGACAGCCGTCCACCACGCAGCCGATTGCCGGCCCATGGCTTTCGCCAAAGGTGGTGACACGGAACAGGTGGCCGAAACTATTATGAGACATAGGATTCTTTAGTTGGTCGCGCCGGGAGGCACGTGGCTATTGCTCGTGTTCCCGGTCGCTCCCGGGCTGTTTAGCCCATGGAGGACGGATTGGAAACCGCGCCGCCCACGGACGCGAGCTGCACGATGTGGCCGTCCCGGACGCGAAAAACCACGCCCTGCGGCTCGTCCAGCGCCGACATGTGGGCGGCATCCAGGCCCAGAAACAGCCCCCGCAGAATCCGGGTGGCCGCGCCATGGCTTACCGCAAAAGTGTCGGCCTTGAGGCTCGCGATCCAGGCGGCGAGCCGCGTGGCGACATCCTCATAATCCTCGCCGCCCAGGGCCGGCACGTTCCATTTGTCGGCGGCCCGGCGGTCGTAATAGGCCGGATCCAGTGCCCGCGCCTCGCTTTGGGTCAGTTGATCCCAGCGCCCCAGATCGATCTCCTGGATGCGGGGATCGGTGGTGTAGCCCTCGCGCGGCAGCCCCATTTCCTCCCGCGCGATCTCCATGGTCGTCTTGGCGCGTTGCAGGGGTGACGAGACACAGGCAATGGCCGGCCCCGTGCCCAGCTCGCGTTTCAAGACCGCGCCGATCTCCTTTGCCTGGGCCCGGCCGATCGCGGTCAGCGGCGTGTCTTTCTTGCCCGAGAAACGCTTTTGCAGATTGGCTTCGGTCTGGCCATGACGCGCGAAATACAGCGTCAGGCCGCTGGCAAGCTCAAGCCCCATCCGGCTTCTGCACCACGGCGATGTCGGGTGCGTCTTCCGCCTTCATGCCCACGACATGATAGCCGGCGTCGACATGCAGATTTTCGCCTGTCACCGCGCTGCCCAGATCCGACAGCAGGAACAGGGCCGAATTGCCCACTTCGCTTTGCGTCACGGTGCGCCGCAGGGGCGAATTATATTCGTTCCACTTCAGGATATAGCGGCTGTCGGCGATGCCGGCGAAAGCGAGCGTCTTGATCGGGCCGGCCGAAATCGAATTCACCCTGATGTTCTTCTTGCCCAGATCCTCGGCCATGTAGCGCACGGAGGCTTCCAGTGCCGCCTTGGCCACGCCCATCACATTGTAGTGGGGCATGGTGCGCTCGGCGCCCAGATAGGTCAGGGTCACCAGGCTGCCGCCATTGGGCATCATCTTCTCGGCGCGCTGCGCCACCGCGGTGAAGGAGTAACAGCTGATGTCCATGGTCATGCGGAAATTTTCCGCCGTGGTGTCGACATAGCGGCCCTTGAGCTGCTCCTTGTCGGAAAAGGCGATGGCATGGACCACGAAGTCCAGACTGTCCCACACCTTGCCCAGTTCGGCGAAAGCCGCGTCGATGGATTCCGGCTTGGACACATCGCAATCGATCAGCGCCGCCGGCTTCAGCGGCTCGACCAGCGGCACGACCCGCTTCTTGAACAGATCGCCCTGATAGGAAAAAGCCAGCTCCGCGCCCGCTTCGTGCAGGGCCTGGGCGATGCCCCAGGCAATGGAGTGATTGTTGGCCACCCCCATGACCAGGCCGCGTTTGCCTTTCATGAGGCTCGAAAATGGCATGCCGTATTTCCCCGCTTTGCTGCGTAACCCCAGTCATTTACCCTGAATAGGCCAGACGCCAAACGGGATTTTCTGGGGACGAAATTACAAATATCATCAATAACTTAGCGTGTCTTGGCGCGGGGGTCATAGTCCCCGGCCCAGCCGCTCACAAAGCTCTTCAACGCTTCGTCCGGCTTGTCGGGCAGGCTCACCACCAGGCGCACATAAAGGTCCCCGGCCGGCATTCCACCATGGGCGGCAATGCCCTTGCCCTTCAGGCGCAGGGTGCTGCCGGTGTTGGAATTGGGCGGCACGCTGAGCGACACCGTACCGGTCAGGGTGGGCACCGGCACCTTGCCGCCCAGGACCGCCTCTTTCAGGGTGACGGGCAGGTCCATGCGGATATCGTTGCCGTCGCGGGTCATGGTGGGATGGGTCGCCACCGAGACGGTGAGCAGGATGTCGCCATTGGGTCCGCCGCCAACGCCCGCGCCGCCGCGCCCCTTGACCCGGATGGTCTGGCCGTCTTTCACCCCCACCGGAATCTTGACGTCGATCTGCTCGCCATTCTGCAGCACTACCCGGCGCGTGCCCCCGGCCGCGGCTTCGTCGAAGCTGACCGTGACCGCGGCGGTGAAATCCTCGCCCCTGCTTTGGCGGGCCTGGCGGCCGCCACGGCGTGCGCCACCCATCAGGTCGGCGAAGATGTCCTCAAAGCCCGCGGCACCGCCCGGCTGATCGTCGAAACTGAAATGGAATTCGCGCGCGCCGGGTCCACCGCCGCCGCCGAAACCGCCAAAGCCCGAACCGAAAGGATGGCCCTGGCGAAAACCGCCGGCGCGGGGATCGAAGCCGCGCGGATTGCCATCCGGTCCGATGGCGCCGGCGTCATATTGGGCGCGTTTTTCCTTGTCGCCCAGAATGTCATAGGCGCCGGAAATTTCCTGAAAGCGCTTTTGCGCCGCCGCGTCGCCCGCATGCTTGTCGGGATGATGCTTCTTGGCGAGCGCGCGGAAGGCTTTCTTGATTTCGGCCTCGCTTGCCGTCTTGGCAACGCCGAGGACTTCATAAGGATCTTTCATGCCGGTCTTTCTGGGGCGCGCAAGGCGCGCCGGATTCGCCTTAGATGGCTTCTTTATACCATTGTTTCAAGGGCTTGGGTGTCTTCAGGAACTTTTCTCCCCCCGCTTGCGTTCTTTTCAGTCAAACCATGGCGGGGGCAGGGATTTTTTGATGTCGGCAGCCGAGCAACCCGGCGCGAAAGTCTCGGCGCAGGACGAGGCTACGCGCTACCGCATCCTGGTGGAAGCGGTCACCGATTACGCCATCTACATGCTGGATCCCACCGGTGCCGTCACCAGCTGGAATGCTGGGGCTGAGCGCATCAAGGGCTATTCCCCCAAGGAGATCATCGGCGAGAATTTCGCCCGCTTTTACACGCCGGAAGACCGTGCCCAGGGCATGCCGCAGCGCGTGCTTTCCATTTCGGCGCGCGAGGGCAAGTTCGAAGGCGAAGGCTGGCGCATGCGCAAGGACGGCAGCCGTTTCTGGGCCCATGTGGTGGTCGATCCCATCCGCAATGCGCAAGGCGAGCTGACCGGTTTCGCCAAGATCACCCGCGACATGACCGAGCAGCGCGAAACCCAGGAAGCGCTGCGCCGGGCGCGCGAGGCGCTGTTCCAGTCCCAGAAGATGGAAGCGGTGGGACAGTTGACCGGCGGCGTGGCGCACGATTTCAACAATCTGCTGATGGCGATCCTGGGCAGCCTGGAGCTTCTGCGCAAGCGCCTGCCCAATGATCCCCAACAGCTCAAGCTTCTGGACAATGCCATCATGGGCGCGCGGCGCGGTGCGACGCTGACTCAGCGCATGCTGGCCTTTGCGCGGCGCCAGGAACTCGATGCCAGGCCGCTGGATCTGGCCACGCTGGTGCGCGACATGAGCGAGCTTCTGGAGCGTTCGCTGGGCGTGGATGTGGCGATCGAGATGGCAATCCCGCACAACCTGCCCCGAATCGTCGCCGACCAGAACCAGCTCGAGCTGGCCCTGCTCAATCTCTGCGTCAATGCCCGCGACGCCATGAAGGACGGCGGCATGATTCGCGTCCGTGCGCGCCGGGAGCATGTGGGCGCCAGCGATGCCGGCGTCATCGCCCCGGGGGACTATGTCTGCCTGTCGGTCACCGACACCGGCGAAGGCATGGATGCCGACACGTTGGCGCGCGCGACCGAGCCCTTCTTCACCACCAAGGGCGTGGGCAAGGGTACGGGCCTGGGCCTGTCCATGGTGCATGGCATGGCCGAACAGATGGGCGGACGGCTGATCCTCAAAAGCAGGCCGGGCGAGGGCACGACGGCGGAAATCTGGCTGCCGGCGGTGAGTGATGCCGCGCTGGAGCGGCGCGCGGAGATTCAGGCGCGCGAACCGGTTCAAGCCAAGGGCGGCCTCAAGGTGCTGGCGGTGGATGACGACCGGCTGGTGTTGTTCAACACCACCGCCATGCTGGAAGATCTGGGCCACAATGTGGTGGAAGCGCTTTCGGGCGAGGAGGCGCTGGAGCTGCTGCGCCGGCATCAATTCGACCTGGTGATTACCGACCAGTCCATGCCGCGCATGACCGGGGCGCAGCTGATGGAACAGATTCATGCCGAATGGCCCGACCTGCCGGTGATACTGGCCACCGGCTATGCCGAGCTTCCGGGCGGCATTCAGTTGAAGACGCCCAAACTCTCCAAGCCCTTTACCGAGAGAGACCTGGCTCAGGCGGTGGCGATGGCGGTCTTGCATCCCTCCCTGACGCAATGATCAAGGCGAGACTGCCGGCGGCACGGGCGTGAAGCCGGCCGATGCGGGCGGCGCGGGCTGCTCTTGTGGCGGCTGCTGCGGCGGACCCACCACGCGCAGCCGATCGGCAGCGTCCTTCATGCCGTGAGCGGCAGCGGCGGCATAAAGCTGGCGCGCTTCTTCCAGATCCTTGGCCAGGTATGGCGGCGCGCCGGTCTCGTACAATTCTCCCAGTTCGAATTGGGCGACGGGGTGATTGGCGGCGGCCGCCGCCGCCAGCAGGGGAAGTGCCGCCGTCAGGTTCGGCGGGCCCGCTTCGCCCTTGAGCAGCATGTCGGCCAGATCGGCCTGGGCGGTGGGAAGCCCGGCTTCGGCGGCGCGCTGAAAAAGCTCTTCCGCCTTTTTGGGGTCCTTGGCCACGCCCTGGCCCTTGCGCAGCATCATCGCCAGATTGCGCATGGCCGCGAGGTCTTCGTAGCGCAGATCCCACCAGATCTTGAAAGCCTGTTCGTAATTGCCCGCGTCATAGGCGGCGATACCGGAATCGAAGATTTTCGCAATCTCCGCCCCGTCGCGGGCGACAGCAGGCCCCGCGAGAGAGAGAAAGGCCGTAAGAAGCAGAAAAATCTTGTGGGTTTGGCGCATGGTTGCTCAAGGCTACCTTCCCGGACATCAAACTGCTAGGACGTTGGCACATGACAATGGAGACAGGCGGTCCACTGGACGATGGCGGCATCACGCCGCGCGAGGACCCTTTTGCCCTGTTCAAGAGCTGGATGGCCGAGGCGGAAGCCTCCGAACCGGGCGACCCCAATGCCATGGCCCTGGCCACCGCCGATGCGCGCGGCGTGCCCAATGTGCGCATGGTGCTGCTCAAGGGCGTGGATGCGAACGGCTTCGTCTTTTATTCGAATGCCGGCAGCATCAAGGGCAACGAACTCAGGGACAATCCCAACGCCGCGATCAATTTCCACTGGAAGAGCCTGCGCAAGGCCGTGCGTGCCCAGGGCACGGTGGCCCAGGTCAGCGATGCGGAAGCCGATGCCTATTTCGCCACCCGCCCCAAGGACAGCCAGATCGGCGCCTGGGCCTCGCCCCAGTCGCGGCCGATGGAAGGGCGCTTTGTGTTCGAAAAGGCGCTGGCCGAATATGGCGTGAAATATGCGCTGACCAAGGTGCCCCGCCCGCCCTATTGGACGGGCTGGCGGATCACGCCCCTGCGCATCGAATTCTGGCGCGACCGGCCGTTCCGGCTGCATGACCGGCTGGTCTATGCCCGCGACGGCGCGGCTGCGCCCTGGCGCACCGAAAGACTGTTTCCCTAGTGTCGCGGTTTCGAAGTTCGCCCACCCTCGATATCAGGCAGAAAGCGAACTTCGAAACCAGGGCGACACTAGGATTCAATAGTTCGCTAGTGTCCTTCGATTCCGGAATTCGCTTGGAGCCGATATAGAGATGAAGCGAATTCCGGAATCGGGACACTAGGCCATGGCGGGCGAAGGGCGGCTGGAAAAAGCGGGACGCTTGATGCGGCGGGCGGCCATCGCTTCGCTTGCGGTGTCGCTGTTTCTGGTGACGATCAAGACCTTCGCCTATTTCGCTTCCCATTCCGTAGCCATGCTGGCGAGCCTGGCGGATTCCGCGCTCGATCTGTTCACCGCTTCGCTCAACATGCTGGCCATTCGCCAGTCCCTGACGCCGGCCGATGCCGAGCATCGTTTCGGCCATGGCAAGGCCGAACCGCTGGCCGGCCTGGCGCAGGGCGCCTTCATCACCGCTTCGGCCCTGTTCCTGGTGATCCAGGCGGTGAACCGGATCCTGTCGCCGGAGCCGATTGATCACAGTGTCGAGGCCCTGATGGTGATGTGCATCGCCATCGCCTGCGCGATTCTGCTGATCCTGTATCAGCGCCGGGTGGTGGCCCGTACCGGCTCGCTCGCGGTGGAAGCGGACCAGACGCATTATCTGGGTGATCTGGCCACCAATGTGGGGGTGGTGCTGGCCCTGGTGCTCAGCGCCTATCTGGGCTGGAACCTGGCCGATCCGGTCATCGCCATCCTGGTCGCCCTGATCATGCTGGCAAGCGCGCTGGGGGTGGGCAAGGACAGTTTCAACCAGCTGATGGACCGGGAATTGCCGGACGAGGAACGCGCCCGCATCCGGCGCATTGCCGAAAATCATGACGCGGTGCGTAATGTTCACGACCTCAAGACCCGTGCCGCGGGGCTCTCCACATTCATCCAGTTGCACCTGGCCTTGGATCCCGACATCCGGCTTTCGGAGGCGCACAAGATCAGCGACGCGGTCGAGCAGGCCATCCGCAATGCCTATCCAGGGGCCGATGTCATCATCCACCAGGACCCGGAAGGGCTGGAGCCCTTGCCGGAGGATTTTGCCGACTAAATAGTGCGAGCAAACATGCGTATCACTCGCAGAAATGTCTCGCGAAGCGTTCTATCGTTGCTTCGATGATGGGCGAGGAATCAGCATGAGCAGACCAATTTCCGCTTCCTATGGACCAACCGCGAAGATCTTTCACTGGCTGATCTTCCTTCTCCTGGCGGCGCAATATGCCGTCGGTTCGATCATGCCCCATATCGGCAGGAAGACGCTGGATGAAGGCTGGGTGCATTGGCACCTTCTGGTGGGCGCGGTGATCCTGCTGGTGATCGTGCTGCGCTTTGTCTGGCGGCTATTTCATCCCGTGGCGCTGGCCGATGGATTGACCGGCTGGGAGCTGGCGCTGTCGCGCATCACCCATTACGCGCTTTACCTGCTGGTGTTCGCGATGGTCGTGCTGGGCTGGGCCGCCGCCAATGCGCGCGGCTGGACGGTCGAGCTGTTCGGTGTGGTGCCGCTGCCGGCGCTGGCGCCCAAGGGTTCGCAGTGGGGGCATGAGGCCGGCGATATCCACAATATCCTGGTCTATGTGCTTCTGGGCTTCATCGCCCTGCATGTGGCGGGCGCGCTCTATCACTATTTCATCAAGCGCGACCGGGTGATGCAGCGCATGCTGATGGCCAACGACCTGCCGTAGGCCGATCGCCTAGATATCCGCGCCGGCGGACTGGAAGGACGCCGGCTGCGGCGCCGCCAGTCCCAGATGCTTGACCGCCAGCTTGTGGGCAAAGCGTGCAAGCAGGAAGAAGATCGGGCTGGCCAGAAGCGACATGGCGATCACCGCGATGGCGAGCTTGTGGCCGGCCGGTGACAGGGTGCCGGCGGCAAGGCCCGCGCCGGCGATGACAAACGAGAACTCGCCCACCGGCGAGAGGAACAGCGAGGCCGCGAAAGCGGTGTCGAAATTCTTGCGCCCGACTGTCAGCAGGATGAAGTTCAAGACCGTCTTGCCGCCCGTCACCACCACCAAAGCGGCGCCGATGATCCAGGCCTGCTGGATCAGATAGTCCAGGTCGATCAGCAAGCCGACCGACAGGAAGAAGACGAATAGCAGGATACTCTGCACCGGCTGGGCCATCACGATCGCCCCGCGCCGCAAGGTGGAATGGCCCACGGCCAGACCGCCCAGGAACGCGCCGAGCGCCGGCGACAGGCCCAGGACACCCGAGGCGGTGGCGCTGGCGAAACAGATGCCCAGCACGCCCAATGTGCCGACATCGGAATTCTTCAGCAGATATTCGCTGGCCGGAAAGCGGAAGCTTTTGACCTTGTTCAGCACATAGATGAAGGCAGCCAGGAGCGCGAAGGCCAGCGCCAGCTTGGCACCGACCCCGAGCAGCGCCTTGGAGGTCAACTGACCGCCCAAGGTGTTGGTGATCAGAAGCAGCGGCACCACGGCCAAGTCCTGTGCCACAAGGATCGCCACCGCCAGCCTGCCGGCGGGCGTGTCCTTTTCCTCGCTGTCCTCGATCATCTTCATCGCCACCGCGGTCGACGAGATCGACAGCATGAAGCCGATGACAATGCCGCCCAGGATTTCGCCATGCACCCAATAGGTGAACAGCGCCACGGAGGTGGGGATGACCAGGCAGGTGATGGCGGTGACACCCAGCGCCAGCGGCAGGGATTTGGAAAAGGCGGCCAGCCGCATCTCCATGCCGATGATGAACAGCAGCATCAGCACCCCCAGCTCGGCCAGGGTTTCGATGCTGGAGGAATTGTGGATCAGCCCGGCGCCGGTCGGGCCCAGTGCCACCCCCACCAGGATAAAGCCGGCGGCGGCGGGCATGCGCAGCCGGTTCATGACAAGACCCAGCCCGACCGCGGCCGCCAGGACCAAAGCGAGGGCTAGAAGGGACTGGTGGGCGTGCATGACCGGACTTCTGGGGGCAAAGCGGGGATTGGGGCCGATGATAGAGGCTGCCGGTCGCAAAAGCGATAAACAGCTTTGCCAGAATTGATCCCTGTACGCCGCCACGGGCGGCGTCCCAATCAGAGGGGAGGCGGCATGACAGTCGAGGCCCAGCTATCGTCCAGGGAGACCCATCGCGTGAAAGCGCAGCAGCATTTCTATCGCTTCCACCTGCCGCACCTGCATCTGACCTCGGTGTTCGGCGACGACTGGTTCGCGCTCAAGGCCGAAGCCTTTGCGCGCTTCTTCGGCACGCCCACTTTCCTGATCGCCCAGACCATGATCGTGCTGGCCTGGATGGTGGTGAACATCGCCGGCTGGACGCATTTCGATGTCTATCCCTTCATCCTGCTGAACCTGGCCTTCAGTCTTCAGGCGGCCTATGCCGCGCCCCTGATCCTGCTGGCCCAGACCCGCCAGGCCGACCGCGACAAGGCGCATGCCCTGGCCGATGCCGAGCATCGCGACGAACTGCACCGCGTCAGCGATGAGCGCGCCCGAACCGCGGTGGAGCAGACCAAATTGTTGCTGGATCTGATGCAGCAGAACACCGACCTGACCCTGACGGTGAAATCGCTGACCGAGCGGGTCGAGGCGCTGACCAAAGACGTTCACGCCACCTTGCTGAAATCCTGATCTGCCGCGAAAGTCCTGCCTCAGAGATAAGAGCTGAAATTTCCGCTATTTCTTGCTAACGTCGGGCTAAGCTTGATCGGTTGAATGGCTTTAGGTCCCGCCGTCGTCGGGGTCTGAGCCTTGTGTCGCTTGCCCATCAAGCCCGCATTGCTCATTTATCGGACAGTACTGTCTGGAAGGGTGCTGTTTGCAGCGCAATTTGTGATTTCTAGCGCTCTATTTGAAATAGCGGGAGATGTCTAATGCTACCCATTGATATCGATAAAATCTCAGAGGAGAGGATCAACGTTGCTGCGAAGAAGATTGGCGACGGGGATCGGATACCAATAGAAGATATTTTCACTAGCGAGAAATTTATAAGCGCGCTTGATGGTGAAATCAACTTGATGCGGAGCTACGTGCCAACAGAAGTGATGGCGATGCTCCCTTTTTCCGCCAGCCTGCTCGTTAGTGTTTGCCCTTACTGCGTAACCGAGAGCAGGCTTTCCAATTTCAAAAAATTCGTCGAACGCGGTGCAATAATTCCAATTCTGACGGCGCCATACAAAGCTTACAGTGGCTCGTTGGTCGACTTTGTTTCATCTCACGATCACGTTTCTGCCTATGAATATGGGTTCTACAAGCAATTTGTTCTGCGCGCAGAGGCCGAGGGATGGGTTTGTAATCACTGCATCGAAAAGAGCATGGGAGAGGCTCTGGGCTACGTGGGCCAAGAGAAAAATTTTGAGAACTACAAATTTCTCGTCGATCGCATAGGCCAGAATTTATGGCCATTTGTTAGGCCTGATGCAGATTTGGTAGATTCAGTTCTGGCTGTCTGCAAGAAAAAAGACGTCGAAGAGCTCATGCGGCTGCAGAAAGTCAGCGAAGGAGTCAGCGCTGTCAGAGAGTCTCAAATTTTTGATGCTCCCATTTTACTGCGTTCCGACGAGTTCGATTTATTGCCCAAAGGAATTCTCAGTGACGGGGATGAGGCGAAGAGCATCAGCGCAGAGATGAAGAAATTCGCTCTTGAGGGGCTAGGTCTTCGGATACCGTCAGATATAGACATTAACGAATATGTTGAATTGGTTTCTGATTTTCGGCCGGCGCTCACGAAGATTGTCTCGGATGTTACGGCTCCGACCAATGCTGGTAATTCTGCAGCGGTTTCGATGGTCGATGTTCAAAAAGAAGTGATGAGGATCAATTCAGAAATTGAACGTATTAAGGGGCTGCGCCGAACTGTGGTCCTAGACGCTTGCGTTGGCTTTTATAGGGATCATCCTAAGCTCGTCACGACCAGCTTAATTATGTGCGCTTTGGGTTTATCCGATCATTTTATTGGCTGCGCAGTTGCCGGTGGCGCACAAGCTACGAGAGGGGTCATCCAAGCTCTTGGCGGTAAGAAAGAGGCTCCGGAGACCGCTCGGTTGCGTAGTATTGTTGAGCGAGATGTGATGCCCGTCGTGGGCAAGCTGATTTCCGCGTATGTGGGGACAGACGAACGCACCGTGAGCGTGCTTTCGTTGCGAAAAACTATTGAGGGGCGTGTCGCTCGATCGAAGCGAGGTTCTGCCACATCGGCGAAAAAACCGGGGAGAACTACTCTCAAGGATAAGTTGTCCCAATCCAAAAAAAAGATTGGATATAGGAAATCTAAATAGCGCTTCTGACGCCGATTGGGGGCAAAAAAAAACGGCGCGAGGGGAGCCTCGCGCCGTTTTCAATTCACCCGGATGTGCGGATCAGCGGCAGCCGCGATAATTGTTCTGCTTGCAAGCCACCGCCAGGCGGCGGGCTTCCTGCTGGGCGGCCGGGGTCATGCGGCGCCACAAAGCGTCGCGATGGGCGGCGGCGTTGGGCATGTTGCCCTGTTCGGAGGCCAGCGCGTACCACATGTAAGCGTGGAAGGGCTCGGCCTTCATGCCCTGGCCCATTTCATACATCAGGCCCAGATTGTACATGCCGGCGGAATTGCCCTGGCTGGCGGACGCGGAGAACCACTGCGCCGCCTTCACATAGTCGCGCGGCACGCCTTTGCCGTCGCGGTAAAGCCCGCCCAGATTGTTCTGGCCCAGCGAAGAGCCGGCCGCCGCGGAGAGCGACAGATAGCGCACTGCTTCGGAAATGTTCTGCGGCACGCCCTTGCCGTCCAGATACATGATGCCCAGATTGTTCTGGGCAATCGGATTGCCCTGGACCGCCAGCGGGCGCCAGGATGCCAAGGCGCGCTGATAGTCGGCGCGCTGGAAATAACGGGCACCGTCCTGCAGGCCATCGGCTAAGGCCGCACCCGCGGTCAGCGCCACCGCCGCCAGGGCGAGCATGAGGGATTTACGCATTCCTGATCTCCTGCGTGATACGGAATGCAAAATTAGCAGGGCAAAAGTGAATATCCGCTTACCAACGAAGCAGGTTGCGGCCCAGAAAACCGCCGATGGCCGTCGTTAACACAATGCCCAGGCTGTACCAGATGCCGATGAAGGGCGCAGAACCTTCGGTGCAATGGAAAGAGTAAACAAAGGCGCCGGCCGCGCCCGCGAACAGTCCGGCGCCCAGGCCGGCCAGGGTCAGGCGGGTGGGGGCCATGCGTCTCAGCGCCCAGAAGGTGGCCACCAGGGTGGGGAAGGCGGTCATGGTCACCAGGAAGGCGCAGACCCGGCTGGAATGGCCCAGCACCAGGCCCTTCATGTCCGCGCCTGGGGTGAGAAGCTGGGCGGCCGCCAGAATGGCAATGGCCAGCACCGGCAGAAGCAGAATGCGGGCGGGCGGCCCCATATCGGCGCCGGGATGGCCGGCGCGATCGACCAGCCAAAGACCCAGCACCGCGATGGTGAAGGTATAGACCAGCTTGGTCCACATGCCGAAGCTGACCATGGCGCGGGCAAAGTCGTGGCGCAGGCCGATGGTGGACAGCATCAGGACGGTCGAGCCGACCAGGCCCAGAAAAACCGCGAGCATCAGCATCCGCCTGAGCGCGCCGTAACGCACCGGTTCCAGCCGGGCGGACAGATCGGCGATTAGCTCGTCGGTGCGCATCAGCGCTTCTCCCCGTCGCGCAGATCTTCGGCCAGGGATTTCAGCGCCCGGTGCACCGTCACTTTCACCGAGGATTCCGACATGCCGGTGCGTTTGGCGGCCTCGGCCACGGAGACGCCATCGAGCTTGATGTCCTTCACCAGCTGGCGCTTGGCCGCCGGCAGCTTGTCGAGCAGCTTGGTGACATCGCGCCGGGCGATGGTTTCCCCGGTCTCGTCATGGCCGAACAGGTCGCCCGCTTCGTCCAGCGGCACGGTGGCGCGCCGCTTGTGGCGGCGATATTCGTCGATCAGCTTGTAGCGCGCGATGCCATAGACCCAGGCGGTGAAGGGAAGCGCCGGATCATAGGTCGCACGCCGCGTATGAATGGCAATCAAGGTTTCCTGCACCGCATCCTCGGCCGCGGCCGGGTCCAGCCGGCGCGCGTAATAACTCCGCAAGTGCCGGGTCAGACCCTCAAGCAGCTTCCGGTAGGCGCCGGCATTGCCCATCAGGGCATCCAGCATCCAGTCCCGGTATTGCGCCTCCTGGGCGATCAAACACGGCTCCGTTAGGCAAGAGTTCGCGCGCAGTCCGGCAAAAGTTACAGGAAAGCGGGTTCCCGGGGTACCGGGGGCCTCAGTTCTTCTTCGCCTCTTCCAGGATGTCGGCGATCATGTCCTTGCCCTCGGGGCTGTGGATCCAGTTTTCGGCGGCCGAAAGGGTGGGGAACTGCAGCGGCACCTTTTGGGGCTTGTTGCGCTCGGGCACCGGGACCAGCACCTCGAAGGTGCCGGCAAAGCGGACATCCTTGGTCTCGGCGGCGAAGGGCGGCTGGACCTGATTCTTGCGCTTTTCCTTCATGCTGCCCATGGCTCGCTCCCGTCTGATGGGCGGCTTCTAGCAGGATTCAATCCTGCTGGTCAGCCCGTTTTTTCCGGCCGATTCCCAGCTTTTCCCGCCATAGCCGGGCCGGGATTTCCTCGACCTGGCCCTCGGCCAGCTGGCCCAGCTGGAAGGGGCCGTAAGCGGTGCGGATCAGGCGCGCCACCTTCAGGCCCAGCCGCTCCATCACCCGCTTGACCTCGCGGTTCTTGCCTTCCTTCAGCTTGACCGTGGCCCAGCTGTACATGCCCTTGCTGCGCTCCAGATCGGCGATGATGGGGCCGTATTTCACGCCGTCGATGGTGATGCCGGTGGCAAGCTTGTCGAGATCGGCCTGGGTGACCTTGCCGAACAGCCGCGCGCGGTAGGTACGTATCCAGCCGGAAGCCGGGATCTCCATGCGCCGGGCGATGTCGCCGTCATTGGTGAGAAGCAGCAGACCCTCGGAATTGAAATCCAACCGGCCGACCGAGACCACCCGGCCCAGATGCTTGGGCAGGTTGCCGAAGACGGTGGGACGGCCCTTTTCATCCTTGTGGGTGGTCACCAGCCCGGACGGCTTGTGGTAGCGCCACATCCGGGCGGCTTCGGGCTGGGCCAGAGGCTTCTCGTCCACCTGGACGACATTGTTCTCGGTGACATTGATGGCCGGCGAGGTGACGAGCACGCCATCCAGCTTCACCCGGCCTTCCAGGATCAGCTTTTCGGCGTCCCGCCGCGAGCAGATGCCGGCCCGGGCGATGACTTTGGCAATGCGTTCACCCTCTGGCATAACCGGGACCCATGAATGACGGCGAAGCCATAGCACTGGCGCTGGAAGAAGCGAAATCGGCCGCCCTGCGGGGCGAGGTGCCGGTGGGCGCGGTGCTTTTGGCCGCGGACGGCGCGCTGCTGGCCCGTGACGGCAACCGCATTCTGGAATTGAAGGACCCTACCGCCCATGCCGAGATGCTGGTGCTGCGGGCAGGCGCCAAGGCGCTCGGCAATGAGCGGCTGTTGGGCACCACGCTCTATGTCAGCCTGGAGCCTTGCGCCATGTGTGCCGGCGCCATCGCCATGGCGCGGGTGGCGCGGGTGGTGTTCGCGGCCTGCGATCCCAAGGGTGGCGCGATCCTGCATGGGCCGCGTTTTTTCGAACAGCCCACCTGCCATCATCGCCCGGTGACCGAACAGAGCGATCCGCATGCGGGGGAAGCGGGCGAAATCCTGAAGTCGTTTTTCCGCGCGCGGCGTTCCTGAGGTGTCATTCCCGCGAAAGCGGGAATCCATCTTCGCTGGGCAAAAAGTTGGATGCCCGCTTGCGCGGGCATGACAATACTTTTGGGATTTAGAACCAGGCCGGTGAGAATCCCGGAAACGGGCCCAGCAGCAGCACTTCGCGCGCCGCGATCAGCCCGATGCCGGCGCCGATCAGGACATCGCTGATGAAATGCGCGGTCAGAAGCGCGCGCGTCACCGCCAGGAAAGCGGCGATGGCAAACCAGAAAGGCCACCATAGCGGCCATACACAGGTGAAGATCACCGCCACGCAGCAGATGGTGAGCGCATGGCCCGACGGAAAGGAATTGTAGGCGGGATTGAAGGCGAGCGGAATGAAGCCATAAAGCCCCATCTCCATGTCGTCGCGCGGACGACGCCTTCCCAGCACCAGCTTGATCACATGCAGCACCGCGCTGCCCATGGTCAGGCTGGCGATGAAGGCCAGCGAGTAATTGATCAGCTGGGTGGCCTCGTCGGTCAGCACGTTGAAGTGGCGCATGCCCGCCGCCACGATCAGGGCCAGGATCGCCGCCGCCAGCCAGTGCCCCGCCTTGGCGTAATGGGTGATGGCATCCAGCCGCCGATGGGTGGTGGCATCGACATGATCATAGATGAAATGGGCCAGCGGCCGGTCGATCAGAAGCGCCGCAAGGCCCGCCAGGATGGAAATAAAGCCCGCCAGCAAAAGCATGGGAACTGGTTGCCAACTGGCGACGGCGGTGTCAACGCTTCAGCGCGCGCCAACCAATATCGCGGCGGCAGAAAGCGCCCTGCCAGTGTATTTTTGCCACCGCCGCATAGGCCCGGTCTCTTGCCTCCGCGACGTCCCTGCCCAAGGCGGTGACATTTAACACCCGTCCGCCGATGGCGCAGATGTCATTGCCCCGTTTTTCCGTGCCGGCGTGAAACAGGGTGATCCCGGGCATTTTTGCGGCTTCGTCCAGGCCGGTGATGACATGGCCCTTTTCATAACTGCCGGGATAGCCCTGGGACGCCATCACCACTGTCAGCGCCACCTCGTCGCGCCATTCCAGCGGCTGAAGCCTGCCGTCGCGCGCCGCCAGCAATGCGGTGAGCAGATCGCTTTTCAGCCGTGGCATCAGCACCTGGCATTCCGGATCGCCGAAGCGGCAATTATATTCGACCAGCTTGGGGCCGCTCTTGGTGATCATCAGGCCCAGATAAAGCACCCCCATATAAGGCATGCCGCGCTGGGCAAAGGCGGCAACGGTGGGCTTGATGAATTTCTCCATCGCCACCTGTTCCAATGCCGGCGGCAAAACCGGGGCGGGAGAATAAGCGCCCATGCCGCCGGTATTGGGGCCGGTATCGCCGTCGCCCACGCGCTTGTGATCCTGGGCGCCGGCCAGCGCCATGACATTCGTGCCATCGCTCAAGGCAAAGAAGCTGGCTTCCTCGCCCTCCATGAATTCTTCCACAACGATCGCATGGCCGCTTTCGCCAAAGCCGCCTTCGAACATGAAGTCGATCGCCTTGTCGCTGTCGGCCCTGTTCTCGGCAATGATCACGCCCTTGCCGGCGGCCAACCCGTCGGCCTTGATCACCGCCGGATAACCCAGGCTGTGGGCATAAGCCTTGGCGGGTCCGGGCGCGGTGAAGCGCTGATAGCGCGCGGTCGGGATGCCGGCTTCCATGCAAAGGTCTTTGACAAAACCCTTGGAACCTTCCAGCACGGCGGCGGCTTTCGACGGGCCCAGCGCGCGGATTCCTGCGCCTTCCATCACATCCCATAACCCGCCCACCAGCTGGGCGTCGGCGGCGATCACGGCGAAGTCGATTCGGGTTTCCACCGCGAATTTGGCCAGGCTCGCAAAGTCGGTGGCCGGTATCGGCACGCATTGGGCGATCTCGGCGATCCCCGCATTGCCCGGCGCGCAATAGAGCTTTGTCAGCAAGGGACTTTTCGACAGCGCCCAGGCCAGCGCATGCTCACGCCCGCCCGATCCCACCAGCAGAACCTTCACCGCAAACCTCGCAATTCCTCGCCGCCACCCTGTATCATGACGCCATGAGCGACGCAGCCATTTCGAACCTGCCGGAATTTTCGGTCACAGAATTGTCGGCCGCCCTGAAGCGGGCGGTCGAGGATCAGTTCGCCTTTGTGCGGGTCCGGGGCGAGATTTCGGGCCTGAAATTCCATTCCAGCGGTCATGTCTATTTCGACCTGAAGGACGAGAAGGCCTGCCTCAATGCGGTGATCTGGCGGGGCACGGTGCCCAGGCTGAAGGTCAGGCCCGAGGCCGGAATGGAAGTGATCCTGACCGGCAAGCTCTCCACCTATGCTGGCAGCTCGCGCTACCAGATCATTGTCGAACAGGTCGAGCTGGCCGGCCTGGGCGCGCTGATGATGCTGCTCGAGGAACGGCGCAAGAAGCTCGCCGCCGAGGGCCTGTTCGATGCGGCACGCAAGAAGAAGCTGCCCTTCCTGCCGGACGTGATCGGCGTGGTGACATCGCCCACCGGTGCGGTGATCCGCGACATCATGCACCGCCTGCAGGATCGTTTTCCGCGCCGGGTGCTGCTGTGGCCGGTGGCGGTGCAGGGCGAGAAGGCGGCCGGTGAAGTCGCAGCCGCCATCGCCGGGTTCAATGCCTTCGATGGCAAGCGCATGCCCCGGCCCGACCTGATCATCGTGGCGCGCGGCGGCGGCTCGGTCGAAGACCTGATGGCCTTTAACGAGGAAGTGGTGGTGCGGGCGGCGGCGGCAAGCGTCATTCCGCTGATCTCGGCGGTTGGCCATGAGACCGACACCACCCTGATCGATTTCGCCGCCGATATGCGCGCGCCCACGCCCACCGCGGCGGCGGAACTGGCGGTGCCGGTACGGAGCGAGTTGCTGGCCCAGACCCTGGATTTCGAACGCCGCTTTGTGCGCTGCTTCGCCAAGGGCATGGAGGATCGCCGGCGTCATCTGGCGCAGCTGGTGCGGGTATTGCCCAAGCCGGAAAGCCTGTTCGCCACTCCGCGCCAGCGGCTGGATACCGCATCCGACAAGCTGCAGCATGCGTTGCGCCGGAATTTGCAGATTCACGAAGTGCGCTTCAACCGCGCCGGTGCCCAGTTGCGCGATCGCGTGTTGCGCGATCGCATGGCGGTGGCGGGCGAACGGATCGCTGTGCTGGCCAAACGGGCCGAACGCGCGGAACGGGCGCGGCTGGGGGAGGCGCGGCGGCATCTGGATGGCCTGGGACGGGTGCTGGACGGCATTTCCTACCGCGCCGTGCTGGAGCGCGGCTTTGCCCTGGTGCGCGGCGAGGACGGAACCGTGCGCCGCCGGGCGGGGGCGGTGAAGGCGGGCGAAACCCTGACGCTCACTTTTGCCGATGGCGAGGCCAAAGCGGTGTCGGGCGGCTCCAGGCCCGGCAAAAAGAAACAGGGCACCGATCAGGGCTCGCTTTTCTGACAACGAACCGGATAAAATAGCTTTTCTTATGTCCTACCGCTTCGCTACTTGAGGACTTGTATGAACGTTATGGAGCGCGACAAGGGTGAGGCGAAGCTTCACTATCTGGACGGCGAATATGAAATCGTCGTGGCCGGCGCCTATGTCGTCTGTGCCGTGACCGGCACGCAGATCCCGCTGGATGCGCTGCGCTACTGGAGCGTGGACCTGCAGGAGGCCTATGCCAGCCCGGCCGTCGCCACGGCACGGGCGCAGGAAAAGGGCCTTGTTCCCAAATAGGTTGATGCGCCGCCGCGCCTTCATCGCAGCCTCGCTGTCGTTGGCGGCGCCCCGCGCCTTTGGCGATGACAAGCCGGTCCGTTTTTCCGTGACGGGAGCGCTGACCCAGGGCAGTCTTGCGCTGGGCAGCGCGCCGCCCGGGTCGCTGGTGGCCCTGGATGGCCGTCCCATTCGCGTCACCGCCGACGGCCGCTTTGCGTTCGGTTTCGGTCCCGACCAGACCAGGGCGTCGCTGGTAACAGTGCGTTATCCGGAGGGCGGCGGCGACAGCCGCTCTTTCACGCCCACGCCGCGCCAGTATGAAGTCCAGCGGGTCAATGGCCTGCCGCAGAAGACGGTGACACCGCCGCCAGAGGTCGAAGCCCGCATCGCCCATGAGGCCGAGACCATCTATCTGGCGCGGCTGAACGATACGGCGGGCACCGATTTCCTGTCCGGCTTCGACTGGCCGGCGCCCGGCATCGAGAGTGGCGTCTTCGGCAGCCAGCGCATCGACAATGGCACGCCCATGGCGCCGCATTATGGCGTGGACATGGCCGCGCCTGTCGGCACGCCCATCCACGCGCCGGCGGACGGCGTGGTGAGCATTTGCGACGATTATTATCTGGATGGCGGGTTCACCCTGATCGATCACGGCCAGGGCGTATCGACCTCCTACCTGCATCAGAGCAGACGGCTGGTGCGCGCGGGCGAGGCGGTCAAGCGCGGCCAGCGCATCGGCCTGATCGGCGCCACGGGCCGCGCCACCGGTCCGCATCTGCATTGGGCGATGAACTGGTTCGAAGTCAGGCTGGATCCGTCGCTGTCAACCAGGAAACCGAAGCCCGATCCGCTTTAATTTCGGTCGCTCCGGGCTTCGCCGACGCCAGTTTTTTATAGTCGCTCCGGCTCTCGCCTACGCTAGTTTTTAGTGGTCGCTCTGGCTCTCGCCTACGCTCTAGGGCTTGCCCACATAACACTTGCCGTCGCCGCTTTCGAATTTGGTATGCGGCGTCGAAGCAAAGAATTCGTCAAAGGCCTGGCGGACTTCCGGCCATTTGCCTTGGCCCACGATCGGCTTCTTGAAATAATCGTCGCCGATCAGGATGCCGCCATCCTTCAATTGCGGCCACCAGGCCTTCAGGTCGGCCATCACTGACAGATGGTCGTGACCGGCATCGATGTGCAGCACATCGGGCCGGATGGCTTTCTCTTTCAGGAGCTGGAAGGCGTTGATGGAATCCAGTGGCAGCGGCACCACGATGCCGGCCACGCCTTCCTTGCAGATATTGGCGGCGAACTTGTGATAGAGGCGGGGATAGCCAAACTCGAAATCCAGGTCGGGAATGAACTTCTCCCACAGATAATGTTCGGAGGAACCCAGCCAAGTGTCGATGGCGATCACCACCGCATCCAGATTGAGACGTTGTATTTCCTTCGCCATGGTGACGACGGAAGCGCCTTTCCAGACCCCGACCTCCACCACGATGGCGGGCTTGGCTTCGCGGATGGCGCGGGCAAGATAGGGGTGGTCGGAATGCCAGCCCTGCAGGTCGCTTTCAAAACGGTCTGCCGGAAAATCCTTCAGCGGATCGCGGCCGAAGAACAGCTTGCCCAGTATGGTTTCGCGCACGCTCATGCCTTACCCCGCATCAGTTCGGCATCGCGAGCCGTGGGCCAGCGATTGTGAATCCAGAGCCACTGGCCGGGATCGGCGCGCACGATGTTCTCGATCCCCAGGGTAATCGCGGCGGTCAGCGCCTTTGTATCCTTTGTGTCATCGCCGGTCAGCGCAACAGCGGGCGGCTCATGGACCGTGACATGAAAGCGCGGGCCAGGCAGGCGCCGGTTGGCGGCCAGCACTACGCGCGCGCCTGTCTTGAGTGCCAGCGCGGCGGGCGCCGGCGTGGTCATGGCATCCTGGCCGAAGAAAGGCACGGCAATACCCTCGCGCAGCTTCTGGTCCACCAGCATGCAGAGCATCCGCCCGGCGCGCAGCTGGGCCAGCATTCCGCGCGCCGCATTGTGTTTGGCGATCAGGGTATCCGGCCCGTTGATGCGCCGCTGGCGCGCCACCCAGTCGGCGACAAAGGGATTGTTGGGCGGCCTGACCACCGTGGCGCCGTCCAGGCCAAGCTGCTGCGCCAGGATCGGCATCACTTCCCAATTGCCCAGATGGCCGGAAAGAAACATCACCGGCCTGTGCTTGAGATCCTCCATCGTCACGCCTGGCGGCAGGCTGTAGGTGATGCGCGGGTCCTCGCCCTTGGGGGTGAACTTGTCCAGATGCGGATATTCGCCCACCACCCGGCCCAGATTGTCCCACATGGTGCGGCGGATGGCGTCGCGCTCGGCCTGGGATTTCTCGGGAAAGGCGCGCTTTAGATTGGCCCGGGCCACCTCGTCGGGCGGCAACCAGCAAAAGATGTTGCGGCCGATGAAGCCGCCCAGCCGCGACGCCGCGGAAAGCCCGATCACCCGAAACAGCGCCATGAAGGCGAAGAACAGCGCGGCTTCCGCGCCATAGCGCAGCCGCTCGCTGAAGGAGAGCCCGGCGCCGGGATGGGTGTGAGCGTCGCTCATGATCTGCCGCTAGAGGTTGGGGGCAGCCCTGTCAAGCAAGCCTTCCATGAGCGCTATTTCATCAAAGGCGGCGGCGACCTTGAGCACGCGGATGCCTTCGCGCTGCTGCGTGGTCAGGCGGACGAAATCCTTTTCGGTCGTCACCAGCATCGCGTCACCGGCCACCATCCTGAGTTGGGTGATTTCGTGGTCCGCATAGGGATGGTGATCGTCGAAGAAGCAGCTGCCGGTGATGTTCGCACCGCTGGCTTCCAGCGAGGCGACGAACTTCTCCGGCCGGCCGATGCCGGCAAAGGCAAAGACAGGCTGGCCGGCGAATACCGTGGCGTCCGCCTTGAGATGGGCGCGCAGCACCGGACCGCGATAGCCTTTGAGATCCGGCGATCCATCGCCAACCAGAACGACCGCATCCGCGCGCGCCAGACCCTGCTCGACCGGCTCGCGCAAGGGGCCGGCCGGGATCTGGCGGCCATTGCCGAAACCGGTCTCGGCATCCACCACCACCAGCGACAGGCTTTTGCGAAGCGCGAAATTCTGGTGGCCATCGTCCATCACCAGCACGGTGGCGCCTTTCTCGCGCGCCAGCCTTGCTCCGGCGGCACGGTCGCGTGCCACGACAGTGGGAGCCGTCCGTGCCAGGAGCAGGGCTTCATCGCCCATCACGGAGGCTGCGTGACCGCGCGAGGCCAGCGCCGGCCCCCGTTCGCTGCCGCCATAACCGCGGGTGAGAAAGTAAGGCTTGTGACCGCGTGCGCGCAGCATCTCGGCGATGGCGATGGCGACCGGCGTCTTGCCGCTGCCGCCGGCGGTGAGATTGCCGACACAGATCACCGGCAGGCCGGGATCGAAGGGCCTGGCATGGCGCGCCTTGAACGCGACACTGGCGCCATAAAGCACACCCAGCGGCGACAGCAGGGCTGCCAGCGCGCCGCCCTTCTGCCAGAAATCAGGCGCGCGCATCGAGCAGGATCTTGAGCGCGTCGGCGGTGCGGCCCACGGCACCGGACAGCGTCGCGGCTCCGCGCGCTGCCGCTTCGCCCGCCGCCTTGGCGGCGCCGGCATCCGACAGCAGGCGCGCCGCCTCACGCGCGATATCGGCACTGCTGGTCACCTTGCCGAAACCCTGTGCCGCGAAGATGGCCTCATAGGCGGTGGGCGCGCTGGAAATATTGGGGCCGGCCAGCACCGCACAATGAAGCCGCGCCGGCTCCAGCACATTGTGCCCGCCAAGCGGCACAAGCGTGCCGCCCAGAAAGCAGAAGTGCGACAGGCGATAGAAAAGCCCCATCTCGCCCATGGTGTCGGCGATATAGATCGCAGTCTGGCCCGAGATCTGCCCGCCCGTGGCACGGCGGCGGAAGGCGCGGGACCCGCACAGCATCTCAAGGTCGGGCCCGCGGTCGGTGTGGCGCGGCACCAGGATGGTCAGCAGATCGGGAAACTGGCCGCGCAACACGTCATGGGCGGGCAGGATGGTCTCGTCCTCGCCGGGATGGGTCTGGGCCGCCAGCAGCACCGGCCGGTCGCCGATCATCCGGCGCATGGCGGCGAGGGCTTCTTCATCCACCGACAGTGGCGGGGCATCGGCCTTCAGGCTGCCCACGACCTGCACATTGTGTGCGCCCAACCCGCGGAAGCGGTCTGCCACGTCTTCGTCTTGGGCCAATACCATGTCGAAGGCCGAAAGCAGCGTTGCCATGCTGCGCCTGGCCCACATCCAGCGCTCGGCCGAGCGGGCGGAGATGCGGGCATTGACCAGCGCCAGTTTCACGCCCCGCGCATGCGCGCTCAAGATCAGGTTCGGCCACAGGTCGGATTCGATGAACAGGCCGGCATCGGGGCGCCAGTGATCCAGAAAGCGCGCCACCGCGCCCGGCGTGTCCAGCGGCACGAACTGGTGCAGCACGCCGGCGGGAAGGCGCTGGCCCAGAAGCGCCGCGCTGGTGACGGTGCCGCTGGTCACCAATACGGTTGCGTCTTCGCGCAGCTTTTCGATCAGGGGCAGGGCCGACAGGCTTTCGCCCACGCTGGCGCCGTGCAGCCAGACCAGCGGGCCGTGCGGCCGCGCAACGCCCGCCACGCCCAGCCGCTCGTTCATCCGCGTCCAGTCTTCCTTGCCGCGGGCGGCGCGCTGGTTGAGCACCAGTTTCGCGAAGGGCGAGGCCAAACGCGTGAACAGGCGCCAGGCGGTGAGACCTAACGGGGCCGCCATCACGACTCTTCCAGATTGTGGCGATAGAGGTTGGCGTAGAGGCCGTTTGCCGCCATCAGTTCGGCATGGGTGCCCGACTGGGCCACCTGGCCCTTGTCCAGCACATAGATGCGGTCGGCATCCACCACGGTGGAAAGCCGGTGCGCGATCACGATGGTGGTGCGCCCCGCCATCAGCCGCGACAGCGCCTCCTGCACCTGGCGCTCGGATTCGGAATCCAGTGCGCTGGTGGCTTCATCCAGCAGCAGGATGGGGGCGTTGCGCAGCATGGCGCGGGCGATGGCGATGCGCTGGCGCTGGCCGCCCGACAGTTTCAGCCCGCCTTCGCCGACGCTTGTGTCATAGCCTTGGGGCATGGCTTCGATGAAATCATGCGCGGCCGCATTGCGCGCTGCTGCCTTGATTTCGCCCAGCGAGGCGCCCGGTTTGCCCAGCGCGATATTGTCCGCGATGCTTTCGTCGAACAGCACGGCTTCCTGGGTGACCACGGCGATCGAGGCGCGCAAGGACTCCATGGTGACGGACTGGATGTCCTGGCCGTCCACCGCGATGGTGCCGCTGCTCGCATCATAAAAGCGCAGCAACAGGTTGAAGATGGTGCTCTTGCCGGCGCCCGACGGTCCCACCAGCGCGATCTTGCGCCCGGCGGGGATGTCGAGACTGACATGGGACAAGGTGCGATTGTCGGCGTGGTAGGAAAAGCTCACATCGCGGAAGCTGACCGCGCCGCCGGCCGGCATCAGCGGCTTTGCGCCCGGACGGTTGACGATATTGGGGCGCGCATCGATCGAGGCGAACATGCGGTTGGCGGCGGCAAAGCCGGCCGAGGCGGTCGGCCACAGCTGGGACAGGTTGCGCACCGGTTGCTGCGCCAGAAGCAGAGCGGCGATGAAACCGGAAAAGGCGTTGAGCGTGATATGGCCATGCAGGTTCTGCCAGCCGGCCGCAAACAGAACCAGGCCCACCACCACGCCCAGGAACAGATCGGTGACCGGCGCGGCCGCGGCGCGCAAGGTGACGGCCTTGAGCAGGATGGCGAGGCGGGATTTCAGCCGCGCATCGACCCGCGCGATGGAATGGCTTTCCAGTCCATAAGCCTTGATGATGCGCCGGCCATCCAGCGCTTCCGACAGCACCACCGAAAGATCGCCGGTCTCGCGCATGCCTCGGGTCGCGGCGCGGCGCATCGATCCGCCCAGCCGCTCCATCGCCCAGGCCACGCCCGGCAGCACCAGCAGCGCCAGCGCGCCCAGCTGCCAGTCGCTGATGAAGACGTAAGCGAGATAGGCCACCAGCTGCACCGTCTCCAGGAAGATGGCGGCCAGGCTTTGCGTCAGGCCGTCACGCATCAAGGTCGCGTCATAGAGGAAATTGGAAACGAACTGGCCGGAATGAACCGCGTTGAGATCGGCCAGGTCGCGGCGGATCAGGCGGGTGAACATGTCGCGCTGCGCCGTGGCGACGGTGCGCTCGCCCAGGGAGTCGAGCCACATGCGGCCGAAGAACAGTGTCACGGCGCGACCGGCGACTACGCCAACCACTGCCAGCGACATGGGCAGCAGCATGTCGGCCTGATGGCGCAGGAAGATCAGCTTCACTTCCAGATTGAGGAGCAGCGGAACCAGCGCGCTGATGCCGCTGGTGAGCAGCATGCACAGCACCGCCAGGAGCAGCAGCGCCCAATGGCCGCTGATATAGTCGCGCAACAGGCGGCGGATCACCGCGCCCGTGTCGAGCTCGGTGGCCTGGGGCGGCGCTGGTGGCGGGGCGAGGGAACTCATGGCCAGCGCCCGTGTAGCATGGGGCCGGCGAAAAGCAAAAGCGGCGAGGCAAAAAGCCTTTTCAGGCCAAACGGTTAGTCGTTCGGCTCCAGTAAGCGGTGCAGATGGACCACGAAATAGCGCATCTGGGCATTGTCCACCGTGGCCTGGGCCTTGGCGCGCCAGGCCTTCTTGGCCTCGGCGAAATTCGGATACATGCCGACGAAATCCAGCTTGGTGAGATCCTTGAACTCGATCTCGTCGGTGTTCTTCAGCTCGCCGCCGAACACAAAATGCAGAAGCTGTTTGCCGTTTTCTTTGTCGGACATGATCATCCCGCTCAATGAGCGTGCATTGAAGCCCAATCGCGTCGCGCGACCAAACTCTCTTATTGTCGCAGCAGAGAGAGAATTTCTGTATGCAGTTCGGGATTGGCGGCGACCAGGCTGGATTGCCGCGTCACCGGCCGGTTGTAGATCAGCGCCGCGCCGCTGGTGTCGGTGAGCCGGCCGCCGGCCTCGTTCAGGATGATGTCGGCGGCGGCCAGGTCCCAGTCGCGTTTGGCGGTGAGGCTGACGCTGGCATCGGCGCTGCCGTCGGCCACCAGCACCAGGCGATAGGCGACCGAGTTGCGGTTCTGCACGTACATGGGTGGAAACGGCGGCAAGGTCAGCTGCGTGCGGTCACCCAGCATGGTGCAGTCCTTCAGCGCCCGCCGATGGCTGACATGGATGGCATGGCCGTTGCGGTGGGCGCCGGCGCCGCTGCGCGCCGAATAGAGTTCACCGCTCACGGGATTGTAGACCACGCCGCAGCAGGGACGGCCTTCCACCACGATGGCGGCGCAGATGGTGAAATGCGGCCGGTTCTTGAGAAACGCGACGGTGCCGTCGATGGGATCGATGATGAACACCGCCCGGCGCGACAGTCGCGCCGGATCGTCGGCATTTTCTTCCGACAGCCAGCCGTAATCGGGGCGCGCCGCCGTCAGCCGGTCGCAGAGGAACTTGTTCACCGCCAGGTCGGCTTCGGTGACGGGGCTGCCGCCTTCCTTGCTCCAGCGCTTGTAGTCGCCGCCATAATATTTGCGCGCGATGTGGCCCGCTTCGCGCACGGTGTCTTCCAGAAGTGCGAGATCTTCAGGATCCGGCAAGGGTCATGCCTTCGACACGCACCGTCGGTGCGTTGGTGCCGTGACGGAATTCCAGGTCATTGGCGGGGGTGAGGTGGGCGAACATGTCTTTCAGATTGCCGGCGATGGTGACTTCCGAGACGGGAAACGCGATCTCGCCATTCTCGATCCAGAAGCCGGCGGCGCCGCGGCTGTAATCGCCGGTCACGCCATTGACGCCCATCCCCATCAGCTCGGTGACATAGAAGCCCTGCTTGATGTCGGCGATCAGCTCTTTGACCGAAAGCTTGCCGGCTTCCAGGTACAGATTGGTGGCGGATGGCGAGGGCGGGCCGCCTGTGCCGCGCGCGGCATGGCCGGTGGTCTGAAGGCCCAGCTGACGGGCGCTGGCGCAGTCGAGCAGCCAGGTGGTGAGCCTGCCGTCCTCGATCAGGGCGCGACGCTGGTTGGCCACGCCTTCGCCGTCGAAGGGCTTGGAGCGCAGGCCCCGCACCCGGTGCGGGTCGTCGATGATGTTAAGCCCGGGGGCGAATATTGCCTGCCCCATGCGGTCCTTCAGGAAGGAGACGCCGCGCGCGATGGCCGCGCCGGAAATGGCGCCGGCGAAATGGCCGATCAGGCTGGCGGCCTCGTCGGGATGAAACACCACCGGCAAGGCCTGTGACGGCATCGAGCGCGGGTTCAGGCGCTTGACCGCTTTTTCGCCCGCTGTGCGGCCGATTGCCTGGGCGTCGCGCAGGTCACGGGCATGGCGGGCGCTGGCATGATCATAGTCGCGCTCCATGCCGGTGCCTTCGCCGGCCAGCACCGCGACGCCGATGCTGTGGCTGGTGGCGGCATAGCGGCCGTAAAAGCCGGTGGAGGTGGCCAGCGCCACCGCGCTGCGCGAGAAGGAAGCGCCGCCGCCTTCGGAATTGGTCACGCCCGTCACGGCAAGAGCCGCGGCTTCGGCCGTGCGGGCCCGTTCGATCAGGACTTCGGCGCTGGGCTCGATGGCGTCTTCCAGGTCCAGCTCGGGCGTCGTGGTGGCCAGCCGATCCTTGGGCGCCAGCCCTGCGAAGCGATCTTCCGGCGCCAGTTTCGCCATGGTAACGGCGCGCGCGGGAAGCCCGGCCAGCGCATCGGCCGAGAAATCGCTGGAGGAGACGAAAGCAACCTTCTGGCCGACAAAGACGCGCAGGCCCAGGTCATAGCTTTCGGCGCGTTCCACGTCCTCCAGCTTGCCCAGCCGGTAGGAGACGCTGGAGGAAACGCCTTCGACATAGAGCGCGTCGGCGGCATCGGCGCCCGCCTTCCTGGCGGCGTCCAGCAGATGGGAGAGCAGGGCTTGGGGATCGCGTTTGGGGGGGGTGGTCATCACCTCCCGATGCATGGTCTTTATGGGCGCGTCAAGGCTTGCGCGCCATTCACAGCCGGCGGAAGTTCCGGCCGTGGCCGGTCATTGCCGCGTTGTCGTGCTGGTGGCGGCTCCGCCGGCGGGCGGCGGGGCCGGCGCCGGAGGAGCCGCGGGCGTGATGTAGATCTTGTTTTCGCCGAACGCGACGTAGAGATGCAGCTTGCTCAGGATGTTCATGCCGATCAGCATGACCGGGTCGCCGGAATCGGGATCGTCCACCCGTTGCAGCCGCGTCCCGGTAACATAACTGTTATTGGGATCCTTGCTTCCAACCCTATCTGGAAGCACGACGACGTGCGCATTGTTGATCATCATGCCTTCAAAAGACAGGGTCTTGAAAACATAGCCGAAGGTCGTTTTGCCTTCCTCCTGGTGCAGCGGTGTCGCGCCCGGGCTGTCGGCGGTGATGCCGAATGCCTGTTTGGCGGCCGAGGCGTTGAGCGTGATATCGGGCGCGCCGGTATCGATCATTGCCCTGATGGGTTTGCCGTCCAGCATGACCGGCAAAGTCAGATGAAAATTCTTGAACCGCATTGGCACTATCGCGACGGCCGAGGCCGGCCAATAAACAACCTTCCCTGGACAATGGTCCTGCGAAAAATAATTCATCTTGCCGCCGCTGAAATCGAGTTCGATATCGTAATTGCCCATATAGTCTGCGGCCAACAGGCCGACATAAGGCTCACCCTCGAAGGTTGACGTCATGATGGGAAGGGATGTGTTGCCGTCCTGAAGCCGGCCGAGCTTGAGCGTCTTGATATGCGCCGTTCCAACGGCCGCCTGGCCATAAAGGTCCAGCATTTTGATATTGCCCTCGCCAATCGGGAGGTTCAGGTCGCGTGCCGCCGACAGGGATATCTGTGTGATGGCGCCGCCGGTATCGAGCAGGAAGGTTTCTGTCGTGCCGTTGATGATCACTGGCACGAACGGGCGCGTATTCTGATTCTCCATCGTAATGGGAATGGTATTGACGATCTTGAGCTGGCAGTCGGCGGCATTCGCCACGGCTGGATACAGGCACGCAAGTGCCACCAGCATCTGAATCGTGAAATTGCGCATTCCAGCCCCCGCTGCTTTTCGGCTGAATCTAGCGCCTGCGCAGGACCCTCACCAGATGGGCTTACCCGATCCGGGCAGGCCCAGCTTTGCCCATTTCTCGGTGACCTTGCGGATCACATCCTCGTCCATGGCGATCTTCTTGCCCCATTCGCGATGGGTTTCCGGCGGCAACTTGTTGGTGGCGTCCAGCCCGATCTTGGAGCCCAGCCCGCTCTCCGGCGAGGCGAAGTCCAGATAATCGATGGGCGTATGCTCGATGATGGTGACGTCGCGCGCCGGATCCATGCGGGTGGAAACGGCCCACATCACATCCTTCCAGTCGCGCGCATCGATGTCGTCGTCCACCACGATCACCCATTTGGTGTACATGAACTGGCGCAGATAGGACCACACCGCCATCATCACCCGCTTGGCATGGCCGGGATAGGCCTTCTTCATGCTCACCACCGCGATGCGATAGGAACAGCCTTCCGGCGGCAGCCAGAAATCCACGATCTCCGGGAATTGCTGCCTGATCAGCGGCACGAAAACCTCGTTCAGCGCTTCGCCCAGCACCGAGGGCTCATCCGGCGGCCGCGCCGTGTAGGTCGACAGATAGATCGGATTTTTCCGCATGGTGATGGCGGTGACCGTGAAGACCGGGAACTGCTCCACCGAATTGTAGTAGCCGGTATGATCGCCGTAAGGGCCTTCGTCGCGATAGTCCGACAGCGAAACCTCGCCCTCGATCACGATCTCGGCTTCCGCCGGCACCTTCAGCGGCTGCGACACGCAATCGGCCAGCTCGACGCGCTGTCCGCGCAGCAATCCGGCGAATTGATATTCGGATAGGGTCTCCGGCACCGGCGTCACCGCCGCCAGGATGATGCCGGGATCCGCGCCGATCACGGCGGCGGCGGGCAGGGGCGCGGTCTTTTCCTTGCCCCAGCGGGCGTGATGCTGGGCTCCGCCACGATGCTTGAGCCAGCGCATGATGGTCTGATTCCTGTTCAGCACCTGCATGCGATAGATGCCGAGATTGTAATTGTCCTCGCGCGCGTCGGTCGGGCCCTTGGTCACCACCAGCGGCCAGGTGATCAAGGGCGCGGGCTCGCCCGGCCAGCACGTCATCACCGGCAGCTTGGACAGGTCGATATCGTCGTCCCTGAGCACGATCTCCTGGCAGGCGGGCCGGCTCACCGTCTTGGGCTTCATTGCCAGCACGGTCTTGACCAGCGGCAACAGTTCGGCGGCCTCTCCGAAGCTTCTTGGCGGCTGGGGCTGGCGCAACTGGGCCAGCAGTTCGCCCACTTCGCGCAAATCCATGCCCGTCCTGCGTTCGAGCCCCCCCATGGTCACGCCCATGGCGACCCGCTTGACCGTGCCGAACAGATTGACCAGCACCGGCATGTCGCTGACGCCGCCGTCCGCGCGCACCGGTTTTTCGAAAATCACCGCCGGACCGCCCTCGGCGATCAGGCGTGTCTGGATCTCGGTCATCTCCAGCACGGTGGAGACGGGCTCTTTCACCCGCACCAGCTCGCCGTCTTTTTCCAGACGGATCAGGAAATCACGCAGGGATCGATAACTCATTCCGCCGGCAGGGTCCCAATCGAAAAACGGGGAGGATGGGCGTGCTTGACGCTATAGAGAAAATAGACGGCCAGGCCGATCGCGGTCCAGGCCGCAAGCCTGAGCCAGGTGTCGATCGGCAGGAACGCCATCATGAAAAGGCACATGAAGATGCCCAGCGGTGCGGTGATCCATACCAGCGGCGTGCGGAAAGGCCGCTTGGCATGCGGCGCGCGCACGCGCAGCACCATCACGCCGACACAGACGATGGTGAAAGCGGCGAGGGTGCCGATGGAGACCAGCTCGCCCAGAATGTCGATCGGCAGCGCGCCCGCCAGGATGGCTGCGAAGATGCCGGTGACGATATTGCCCTTTGACGGCGTGCGGAAACGGGGATGGATGTCGCTGAAGGCCTTGGGCACCAGCCCGTCGCGCGACATGGCATAGAAGACGCGGCTCTGCGCCAAGAGCAGCACCAGAACCACCGAGGCCAGGCCGACAATGGCGCCGATATTGACGAAGGGCGCCAGCCAGGAGGTGCCGGGCAGGTGCTCGACCGCCTCGCTCACCGGATGCGGCACGTTCAGGGTCTGATAAGGCGCGATGCCGGTTAGCACATAGCTCATCAGCATGTAGAGAATGGTGCAGATGAACAAGGATCCCAGCATGCCCAGCGGGATGTCGCGCTGGGGGTTCTTGGCTTCCTGCGCCGCCACGCTCACCGCGTCGAAGCCGATATAGGAGAAGAAGATCACGCCGGTGGCGCGGAACACGCCGGTCCAGCCGAAATGGCCGATCTCGCCCGAATTGGGCGGGATGAAGGGCGTGTGATTGGCGGGAACGATGTAGGAGAAGCAGGCGAAGATCACCACCAGCACGATGGTCAGCTTGATGATCACCATGGCGTTGTTGAAATTGGCGGATTGCCTGACGCCGGTGATCAGGATCCAGGTGATGAAGCCGATCAGCGCCACAGCGGGCAGATTGACGATCGAACCGGTGGCCGTCATGTCGGCAAAGCCATGGCCCGCGAACGGCGCCGATGCGATGGCTGCGGGGACGGGAAAGCCGGCCCGCGTCAGGAAATTGTTGAAATAGCCCGACCAGCCCACCGCCACGGTGGAGGCCGCGGCCAGATATTCCAGCACCAGATTCCAGCCGATGATCCAGGCCAGGAATCGGCCCAGGGTGGCATAGGTATAAGTATAGGCGCTGCCCGCCACCGGGATCATGCTGGCATATTCGCTGTAGCAGAGGCCGGCAAAGAGACAGCCCAGACCGGCGATGGCGAAGCTGATCACCACGCCCGGCCCGGCATAGCCGGCCGCGGCATGGCCGGTCAGCACGAAGATGCCGGCGCCGATGATGCAGCCGATGCCCAGCGAAATCAGATGCAGCGGTCCCAGCGCCCGTTTCAGGCCGTCTTCTTCGGTGGGATTTTCCGGAATCTCTGCCGCCATATTCACTCGCGCCCCAGCCTTGCTCTGCCACTGTGACAGACGCCTCGCCAGCCGCCTAGCCTTTTAGTTTGTAGACGCCGGTTTCGCGGATCTCCCGGTCTTCCAGATCGCGCGTGGTCTGGACATTATAAACGGCGAGCCGATCGACGCGGTCCTTGGGAAAATAATTGCGTCCGGGATCGCCCAACAGCGCCGGCACGTCGAGCGGCGTCAGCCACGTCAGCAGCCGCTCGGCCAGTGGGCGTTCGTAAAAGAGATCGCCCACCAGGATCACATCCCAATCGCAGGGCGCGCCGATCAGATCGTCCTGCGTCACTGTCAGGGTGCAAGCGTTGGCCGCGGCATTGAGGCGAATGGCGGCGCCGGCATAGGCATCGATATCGGCAGCCAGTACGGTGGCGGCGCCGGCCTTTGCCGCGGCGATGGCGACCAGCCCGGAACCGGAACCGATGTCGAGCACGCGCTTGCCTTTCACCATCGCCGGATTGTCCAGCACATAACGCGCCAGCGCCTGGCCGCCTGCCCAGGCAAAGGCCCAATAGGGCGGCGGCACGCCGATCTTTTCCAACTCTTCCTCGGTGGCGCGCCACAAGGGCACCACTTCGGTGGCGAGATAAAGTTCGATCTCAGGCACCAGCGGCGGGGCGGTCAGCGCGGCATTAGCGGTGATGAAATCTTCAGGCGTCATGCGACGGCGGCCACGACGCCCAGTGCGAGCAAGACCAAACCGCTGATGCGCTCCCGCCACACCGCATGTGCAAGACCGGAAATCCGCGCGCCATGCGAGGCCAGCCAGCCATAGCCGGTGAGGATGATGCTCTCGCCGATGAAGGTGACCACAAACATGGTCAGATATTGCGGCACGAGCGGCCCATTTGTGTCGAGGAACTGCGGCACGATGGCGCCGAAAAACAGGATCGCCTTGGGATTGCCCAGCTGGGTCAGGGTGGCCTGGATATACGGCTTGCCCATCAGTTTTGGACCATATGCATCAGGCGCGGCGTGAAAGCTTTTCCAGATCGCGCTGGCGCCCAGCCACACCAGATAGGCCGCTCCCAGCAATCGGATGGCGTGAAACAGGTTGGGCGACGCCGTCACCAGCGCGCCAAGGCCGGTGACGCAGATCACGTACCACAGGGTGTTGCCGGTCTGGGTGCCGGCAATGGCAGCGAGCGCGTCGCGCAAGCCACCCTTGAAGCCATAGGCGCTGATCATCATCACCGTCGGGCCGGGCGTCAGCGAAAAGATCAGCTCCGCGCCAACGAACAGCAACAGGCCATGGGTGGTGAGGATGGAAAGCGAGGTCATCGCTGCCACCTTGGGCGGCTCATCTCGTGTTGGCAAGACTGGGGAAGAGGCGCAGGATGGCGCTCATGAAGAGCTTTGCCGAGTTTTATCCCTTCTATCTCAGCGAGCATGCCAACCGCACCACAAGGCGGCTGCATTTCATCGGCTCGGCGCTGGCCTTGTTCTGCCTGCTGGAGCTGTTGTTCACCGCCGATCTGCGGTGGCTGGCTTTGGCCCTGGCGGCGGGTTACGGCTTTGCCTGGGTCTCCCACATGGTGTTCGAGAAGAACCGGCCGGCCACTTTCCGATACCCCCTCTACAGCTTCATGGGCGACTGGGTGATGTTCTGGCAGATATTGAGCGGAAAAATTTCGTTCTAGGGCCAGAATATTTCCCATTCACCATAGCTGGTGCTTGCGGGCCGCTCGCCTAGGCTCGCGGCGTCCCTGCCTCGCGCCTTCGCTTTGCTCAGGCGCTGCGGCGTTCGCCGCTTTCGCAGGTCCATCGGACCTGCTCACATGCTTCGCATGACGCGGCTCACCCGAACCAGCTCGCCGTCAGGAATGCGAGCGCGATCAGCGCGCCCGTTTCGCGGTTGGAACGGAAGACATGCAGGCAGTTTTCGGGGCTGTCGATATTCAGCCGTTTGACCTGCCACAGCAGATGCGCGCCGGCCAGCAGCAGCGCAAAGCCGAACGGCCAGCCGGCATGTTCGGTGAAACCGGCGGCCAGGATCAGCGTGAAGCCGACGGCGTAGAAGCGCAGGATCCAGCGGGCCGAATTGGCGCCAAACAGCCGTGCGGTGGATTTGACCCCGATCAGCTCGTCATCCTCCTTGTCCTGGTGGGCATAGATCGTGTCATAGCCCAGGGTCCAGAAGATCAGGCCGGCATAGAGCATCAGATCGGCCACATCGATGCTGCCCATCTGGGCGGCAAAACCCAGCAGCGCCCCCCAGTTGAAAGTCAGACCGAGCCAGGCCTGCGGCCACCAGGTGATGCGCTTCATGAAGGGATAGGCCGCCACCAGCAAAAGCGACGATGCGCCCAGGATGATGGCGAACAGGTTGAACTGGATCAGGATCAACAGCCCGACCAGGCATTGCACGATCAGGAACAGTACCGCCTGGCGCACCGTGATGGCGCCCGACGGGATCGGCCGGCCGCGGGTGCGCGCTACTTCGGCATCGATCTTGCGGTCGATGATGTCATTGAAGGTGCAGCCGGCGCCGCGCATTACCAGGCTGCCCAAGCCGAACAGCACAACTAGATAAAGGTCATGCCATTCCAGGAAGCGGCGCTCGTCCGCGGCTGCGCCCAGCAGGAGTCCGAACACGCAGGGCCAGAACAGTAGCCAGGTGCCGATGGGCCGGTCCAGCCGCATCAGCTGCAGCCAAGGCTTGAGGGCACGGGGTGCGTGTTCCACCCAGCTGGCGGGCACGGCGTCGAGCGGTCGCGATCTTGCGTATTGATTGGCGTGGGGCATCAGGTTCAAGTGTGGCATGACTGAGGATGTAACAGAAGCGGGCGGCAAGACCCGGCTCTATGTGAACGGCGATCTGGGCGCCGGCGTGGCGGTCGCGCTGGACGAGGGCCAGGCCCATTATCTGCTGCATGTCCTGCGCGCAAAGAGCGGGAACCGGGTGCTGCTGTTCAACGGCCGCGACGGCGAATGGCTGGCACAGGTCGCGCAAGCCGGCAAGCGCGATGTGACCGCGACATGCCTAAAGCAGACCGAACTGCAGAAGGCCACGCCCGACATCTGGCTGGCCTTCGCGCCGGTGAAGAAAACGCCCTCCGACTATCTGGTGCAGAAGGCGACCGAGCTGGGCGCATCATGCCTGCTACCCGTCTTCACCCGCCGCACCATCGTCAGCCGCATCAATGAAGAGCGCATGGCCGCCAACGCCATCGAGGCCGCGGAACAATCGGCCCGGCTGAGCGTGCCGGAGATCCGCGAAAGCGTTTCCCTGGAAAAACTGCTGGCGTCCTGGCCGAAAAACCGGCGGCTCTATTTCTGTGACGAGGGTGGCGATGCCCGGCCGCTGGCGGAAGCGGCGCGCGGCGCAAGCGGTTTCGCCGCGATCCTGACCGGTCCGGAAGGCGGCTTCGATCCGGCCGAACGCGAAATGCTGCGCAGCCTCGCCTTCGTGACGCCGGTCACGCTCGGTCCACGCATTTTGCGTGCCGATACGGCCGCGCTGGCCGCACTGGCGATCTGGCAATCGGTCGCCGGCGACTTTCAGTAACGTTTGTCGTAAACGTCTTCATACTTGCGCCATACATCCCAGAAGGCTGGCGGGATGCGGCCGTTGGCGCGCTCTTCCAGGATGGCCAGATGGCTGTGCCAGCCGCCCGACACGTCCACGGCATATTGCCGGTCGGGAATCTTGCTGTGGGTGAGGGTGAAGCGCACCTTGCCGTCAGCCTCGGGGTCCAGGCGGAACTCGACTTCGGAAGCCCCCCGCGCCTCGGGTCCGAAAGTGAAGACCAGCCGGCGGGGCGGCTCATACGCCAGAAGCGTATTGGTCGAGGTGTGGCCGGTCTTGTCCATCTCGATGAATTTTTCCGGGGGTGGCGCCTGGTGTGGCGACAGTTCGCAATGCTTGAAGCGCATCTCGAATTTCTCGCCGACCTTTGTGGGCATGGCGCCGGAGGCAAACCATTCGCCGCGTTTCCCGCCGTCCCACAGATACTCCCACACCCGCTCGATCGGGCCGGGCAGGATGCGGACAAAGCGGACGGTGTGTTCGTCGAGGCGTTCGGCAAAATCGCTCATGGATCACCTTTTCAGCGCATTGAGATCGACGCCATACAGCGCGGCATTCCTGGGCATCACTTCGGTGCGCGGCGGGAAGCGGCCGGCCAGGCCATCGGCGATCATGTCCAGCATGGTGTGCCAGCCGATCATGGTCAGCTTGTGCATCGGTTCGGGAATGGGACGGTGAGTGAGGGTGAGTTTGGTTCCCGCGCCTTGCGCCTCCAGCGCCAGTTCGAGATAGCTGGCCGGCCACGCGGAAACTTCCTCGCCGGGCTGGAACACGCTCCAGGTGTAGCCCAGGAATTTTTGCGGCCGCCAGCCGGTGACCACGCCACGGATATGACCCGCCATCAGACTAACCTTGCCGCCTTCGTGCGGCTCGATCGCGCCATCGCCGTACCATTCGGGGAGGAGCGCACTGTCGGTCAGGAAAGCCCATACCTTGGCCGGTGGCGCCTCGAAGACGCGGACAAAGCGCACGGCGCTTTCGGCAATGATCTCGCCCTTGCTCATGGCACGTCTTTCCGCAGCGCCGCTTCCAGCGCATCCAGCCTGGGATTCCAGAAGGCGCGGATGCGCTCCACCCAATCGGAAATCTCGGCCACGCCCTGGGGATCGAGCGTGTAGATGCGCTTCTGCTTGTCAGCGCGCACACTGACCAGCCGTGCCTCTTTCAAGGTCTTGAGATGCTGGGAGATGGCAGGTGGCGACAGCTTGAAATGGCCGGCGATCTCACCCGACGACAGCGCACCCGTAGCCAGCATCTCCACGATGCGCTGACGGGTGGGGTCTGACAGGGCCTGTAAAGCAGTCATGACCAATTATTTTCGTATTCACTTAATTAAGTCAATGCAAAAATACCTGCAGCTTGCACCTGCCCGGTCCGGTACTTAATTACGGCCAAAAGGTGTCTCCATGTCCGTACCGCAGTCCGCCAGCGGCCCGATCCAAAGCCGCGACGATCTTGTTCGCCAACTCTCCAGGGGCTGCCGGCCCAAGGAGCAATGGCGCATCGGCACCGAGCACGAAAAATTCGTCTATGACCTGAAGACCCACAAGCCGGTGGCCTATGACGCACGGCCGGGCATCCGCCAGCTGCTGGAAGGCATGCAGCGCTTCGGCTGGGAGCCGGTGCGCGAAGGCGAGCACATCATCGGCCTGACCCAGAACGGCGCCTCGCTGAGCCTGGAGCCGGGCGGGCAGTTCGAACTGTCGGGCGCGGCGCTCAAGACCGTGCATGAGACCTGCGCCGAGGTGAACACCCATCTGGAGCAGACGCGCGAGGTGGCCGGCGAGATCGGCGTGGGCGTGCTGGGCTTTGGCTTTGCACCCAGCTGGACCCTGGCCGAGACGCCGGTGATGCCCAAGGGCCGCTACAAGATCATGCGCGAATACATGCCCAAGGTCGGCGGCTACGGGCTGGACATGATGTTTCGCACCTGCACGGTGCAGGTGAACCTGGATTTCGAATCCGAAGCCGACATGGTGAAGAAATTCCGCGTCGGCCTGGCGCTGCAGCCCATCACCACGGCGCTGTTCGCCAATTCCCCCTTCCGCGAGGGCCGGCCCAGCGGCTTTCTGTCATACCGCGCCCAGGTGTGGACCGATGTCGACAATGCCCGCGCCGGGATGCTGCCATTTGTGTTCGAGGACGGCATGTCGTTCGAGCGCTATGTCGATTATGCGCTGGATGTGCCGATGTACTTCCTCTACCGCGACGGCAAATATATCGACATGGCGGGGCAGAGCTTCCGCAAATTCCTCGCCCGCGAAATCCCCGAAGTGGCTCACATCACGCCCATGCTCAGCGACTGGGCCGATCATCTCACCACCATCTTCCCGGAAGTGCGGCTCAAGAGCTTCCTGGAAATGCGCGGCACCGACGGCGGCATGTGGCGGCGCATCTGCGGCATGCCGGCGCTGTGGGTCGGCCTTCTCTATGACAGTGTGGCGCTGGATGCGGCCTGGGACCTGGTCAAGGACTGGACGGCGGAGGAACGTCAGGCGTTGCGCGACGGCGTGGGCAAGCAGGGCTTCAAGGTTCCGTTCCGCAACACCACGGTGCACGCAATCGCTCATCAGATGCTGGAGATTTCAGCGGCCGGCCTTCGCCGCCGCGCCGCACTGGATGCGGGCGGCATGAGCGAGGAGGGCTTCCTCACCCCCCTGCGCGAGCTGGTCGCGCGCGGCTATACCCGCGCCGAGGAGATGCTGAAGAATTATCACGGTGTTTGGGGGCGAGACCTGAGTCACTTATTCAAGGAATATAATTTCCTTTAGTTATCTAATCGCTCCGGCTCGCGCCTGCGCTCGCGGTGTCTGGAACCGCGATCTCAGTCACCTCTTCACGGACTATAATTTCCTGTGATCACTTCTTTCCGGGTATCAGTCCCATCGTCACCGGCTCGCCGGTGGGCACGCGGGCGGCATTGTTGCGGCTGATCATCCAGCCGGGATAACGCGGGCGTTCGGCGCTGACCGCGTCCAGGGTGGCGATTTCTTCCGGCGTCAAAGTCAGGCTCACGGCTTCGATATTGTCGTTCAGCTGTTCCAGCGTCTTGGCGCCGATCAGAGTCGAGGTGACGAACGGCTTCTGCCTGACCCAGGCCAGTGCCACCCGTGCCGGCGAGACACCGCGCGGCTTGGCGACGGCGCGCAAGGCCTGCACGATCGCATCGGCCTTTTCCTTGTCGATGGGCGGAAAGTCGAAGGCGGCGCGGCGGCCGGGCTCGGCCGCGGTGTCGCCACCCGGCGTGTATTTGCCGGCGAGATAACCGCCGGCCAGCGGCGACCACACCAGACAGCCGATCTTCTGGTCGGTCATCGCGCCCACCAGCTCGTCTTCCAGGTCGCGGCCCGCCAGCGAGTAATAGGCCTGGTGCGTCTCGATGCGCGACCAGCCGCGCATTTCCGCGACGCCATTGGCCTTGAGGATTTTCCAGGCTTCCCAGTTGGAAACGCCGATATAACGCACCATGCCCTGGCGCACGCAATCGTCCAGCGCGCGCATGGTCTCCTCCACCGTGGTCACGCTGTCGGATTGATGGATCTGGTACAGGTCGATGTGATCGGTTTGCAGCCGTTCCAGGCTCTGGCTGACACTGTCCATGATATGGCCGCGGCTGGCGCCCATATCGTTGGGGCCGGACGCCATGCGGCCGAACACCTTGGTGGCGATCACCACGTCGCTGCGCTTGACGCCCAGTTCCTTCAGCGCCACGCCGGTCATCTTCTCGGACTCGCCGATGGAATAGACATTGGCGGTGTCGATGAAGTTGATGCGCGCTTCCAGGCTGCGCCCGATCAGGCTGGTGGCGTCCTTCTGGCCCAGGTTGCCGATGGCGCCGCCCAGCCAGTTGGCGCCGGAAAACGTCATGGTGCCGAAGCACAGTTCGGACACGAAGAGGCCGGTGTTGCCCAGACGGTTATACTTCATTGCCAGTGTCCCGATTCCGAAATTCGCATGGATTCTATATCAAGCCCTGTGCGAATTTCGGAATCCAGGGACACTGGTAACTTATTAAATCCTAGTGTCGCTTTGGTTTCGACGTTCGCATCGAGCCCGATATCAATGTCTTGCGAACGTCGAAACCGCGACACTAGGTCTCTACTTTGGTTCGGGGAGGGGAATGAATTCCTTGTCGTCGCCGGGAATGGTGCCGAACTTGCCGGCCTTCCATTCCGCCTTGGCGCGCTCGATGCGGTCCTGCGACGAGGAGACGAAATTCCACCAGATATGGCGCTGGCCATCCAGCGGCGCCCCACCCAGCAGCATCACCCGCGCGTCGGCGCCGGCATACAATGTGACCTCTTCGCCTTTGTCCAGCATCAGCATGGCACCTGCGCCGTGCACCTCATTGGCGCCGGTCTGGACTTCGCCGTCGACGACAAAAAAGGCGCGCTCTTCATGTTCGGCAGCGTAATGCAGCGCTCCGCCGGCGGCGAAGCGCGCATCGGCATAGAAGATGGGCGAGAAGACTTTCACCGGCGATGTCTGACCGAAGGCGGTGCCGGCGATCAGGCGCAGGGTCACGCCCTTCTCCTCGCGCTCGGGCAATTGTGCGCGCCCGAAATGCTGGAAGGCGGGCGGCGCTTCCTCGTCGGCCTGGGGCAGGCCGACCCAGCTCTGGATGCCGTGCAGGCGGTGGCCCTTTGCACGCATGTCAGCGCCAGTGCGCTCGCTATGGGCGATGCCGCGTCCGGCCGTCATCCAGTTCACATCGCCCGGCGTGATTTCCTGCACCGAGCTCAGCGTGTCGCGGTGCATCTGGGCGCCCTCAAACAGATAGGTCACGGTGGCCAGCCCGATATGGGGATGGGGGCGCACATCCACCCCCTTGCCGGGCGCGAAATCCACCGGCCCGAAATAGTCGAAGAAGACGAACGGCCCGATGCTGCGCCGCGCGATCTGCGGCAAGAGGCGGGTGACGAAAAATCCATCGCCCAGGTCGTGGGCTTTGCCGGTGATGGGGATCATGAACCGAGCCTAGCGGGGCCTGATCAAAAGCTCTAGTGTGGCGAAAAATTTTCGGGAGGCGTCGTTGCTGCAGAAGGTTGTGAAATCCGTTCCGTTCGCTTTGTTGCTGGCGGCCGCCCCGGTGGCGGCGAAAGACACCGCATTGCAGATGGTTTCCATCGACGTGGAAGGCGGTGGCGGCACCCTGTTCGTCACCCCGGACGGCAAGTCGCTGCTGATCGACACCGGCAACCCGGAACAGAGCCGCATCACCGGCGACCATCCCAGTTCCGAGCGCATCGTCGCGGCGGCGCATGCCCTGGGGGTCAAGAAGATCGATTATCTTTTGGTCACCCATTATCACGTCGATCATATCGGCGGTGTCGAGGGCCTGCTCAAGCGCATTCCCGTCGGTACGGTGATCGATCACGGCGAAAACCGCGAATTCACCTCCTCGCCCAATCCGTCCTCGCCGCAGATCGATCCCAAGAATCCGCCGCCCAATTCCACCCTGGCCGGCTGGCAGCGCTATATGGCCGCGATCAAGGGCCATAAGCACATCGTCGCCAAGCCCGGCGACGTCTTTCACATCGGCGGCATGACCGTGACGGTCGTGGCGGCCGACGCCAAGATGATTGCCAAGCCGCTGCCGGGTGCGGGCGAGGACAATCCGGCCTGCGCCGGCATGGAAGGCATGGCCAGCAATGGCGGCGAGGAGAATGCCCGCTCCACCGCCTCGGTGATTTCGTATGGCAAGGCGCGCATCGCCGCTTTCGGCGACCTGACCTGGGACCGGGAGAAGGACCTGTTCTGCCCGACCGACAAGGTCGGCAAGGTGGATGTGTATCTCGCCACCCATCACGGCACTGCTCTTTCCGGCAGCCCCGCCGCGGTCAATTCGCTGCAGCCCATCGTCGCCATTGTCGGCAATTCGGCGCGCAAGGGTGCGGATGCGGAGCGCATGAAGACCATCAAGGCCAGCCCGCGCATCCAGGGCGTGTGGCAGCTTCACACCACCACGGTCGCGCCCGACGCCAATGTGCCCACCGACATGATCGCCAATCCGGTCACCGACCAGAGCAAGGACATGACCTATAACCTGCGCCTGCGCATCGAGAAGGACGGCAAGATCACCGTCATCAATGAGCGCAACGGCTATAACAAGACGTATCAGGCGGCCCGCTGAAAGCGGCCGCGTGATACGTCCCCGGCGAGCGCGCGCGTTCGGCGCGCGCGAGGGAAGGGGACCCAGAGAAAGGAATAAAGATATGCTGCGTAAAGTTCTCGCCGCTGCCTTGATGAGCACGGCTTTCTGCCTTCCCGCGCTCGCCGCGCCCGGCAGCCTGAAAGTGGTTTCGATCGACGTGGAAGGCGGCGGCGGCACGCTTTTCGTCACCCCGGACGGCAAGTCGCTCCTGATCGATACCGGCTGGCCGTCCAATTACGGCCTGTTGCCGTCACCCGACGGCGCCAAGAACAGCGCCGACCGCATCGTGGCCGCGGCCAAGAAGCTGGGCGTCAGCAAGATCGATTACCTGATCATCACGCACTATCACATGGACCATGTCGGTGGCGTCGTGGATCTTGCCAAGCGCATGCCGATCGACACTTTCATCGATCACGGACCCAATGCGGAACATCTGCCGGCTGGCGTGAAGGATGATCCGCAGCTGCCGGGCGGGGCGCCCGACATCCTCTATCCGAAATATCTCGAGGTGATCAAAGGCCACAAGCACATCGTCGCCAAGCCGGGGATGGTGATCCCGATGGGCGCGATGACCGACACCATCGTCTCCAGCGACGGCGTCACCTTGTCCAAGCCGCTCGCCGGCGCCGGCCAGGCGATCGCGGCCTGCGATACACCGCTCAGCAAGAGCACCAAACCCGATGGCGGCGACGAAAATACCCGTTCGGTCGCCTCGCTGCTTACTTTCGGCAAGGTGCGCATCGCCATGTTCGGCGACCTGAGCTGGAAGAAGGAGCGCGAACTGTCCTGTCCGGTGGGCAAGATCGGTCATGTGAACCTGCTGGTGGTTACCCAGCATGGCTCCAACATCTCCAGCAATCCGGCGTCGATTGCCGACATGCATCCCGATGTGGCGCTGATGGGATCGGGCGGCAAGAAGGGCGGTGACGAAGAAGCGATCCGCACCGTCAAGGCTTCTCCAGGACTTCAGGGTTTCTGGCAGACCCATGAAAATTTCGCCCATCCGGAATGGGACGGCGACAAGAACATGATCGCCAACCTCAATCCGCCGGCCAGCGCGGTGGCGGCGCAATCCAAATCGCTGTTCAGCGCCCCGCCGGATCAGGGTTATGACATCACGGCCGAGGTCACGCCGGACGGCAAGATCACCATGACCAACGACCGGAATGGTTTCTCGAAGACGTACCAAACCAAGTGACGCAAGCTTCACTTGTCATCCCCGGCTGAGCGCCGCAACGCGGCGCGAAGGGAAGGGGACCCAGGTCAGAGATACCGTCACGGTGGCGCTCACCTGGGTTCCCTTCCCTCGCCACGCGCAATGGCGCGTGGCTCGCCGGGAATGACATTTCAGTTCATATCCGGCAGCACAAATTCGCCATCCGCAGCGCGCTTCAGCGGGCGCGCCCATTTCATCGCGTCGCAGGGTGAGGAGCGGCGCGCGCAGCGCGCGAGCAGGTCCGGTGGACCTGCGAGAGCGACGAACGCCGCGAGCTTGGGCGAGCGGCGGGTGCGGCCCGCGGCACGCTTGCTGGAAATAAAAGTCTAGGCAAGTTCCGGCAATAGGAATTCTCCGCCTGCATCCCTAGTGATCGGCCGGGCCCATTTCATGGCATCGCATGACAGTGGCGCATAAAGATGCGGGAAGTCCTCATCCCGCGACGGCGAATATTCCCACTTCAGCGCAGCACCCAGCGCGCTGGCATCAACCGCGACCAGGATCAGATCGTCCTGTCCGGCGTAATAGCGCCTCAGGGTCTCGGGCAGTTGCGCCGCGGTCGAGAAATGCAGGAAGCCGTCGGCCTTGTCATGCGCCGAGCCGTGATAGTCGCCGCTGGACGCTTCCCACTCGGCGCGCGGCACGATCTTGAAGACCAGCTCAGTCATCGCGGCTTTTTTTACGGCCTACCGCTTCGCTACTTGAGGCCGAGCGCCAGCGCCAGCCGCCTTCGGTCTTGGCATGGGCAATCCAGCAGACCGGTATCAGCACCACCGCATTGCCCAGCACGATCCACAGAAAGCGCAGGCCATTGTCGCGGATGGCCGGACCCGCCAGCACCACGCCGAAAACGGCGGCGCAGCCGATAAAGGTCAGCAGCCAGCCCTGCCAGGTGTTGGGCGTGGCCCCATAGCCGAAAGTTTTTTGCCGGAACCAGTATTTGGGCATTTATGCCGCCTGGGCGGTACCGCCGATCGTGAGCCCGTCCAGCCGCAAGGTCGGCTGGCCCACGCCCACCGGCACGCTCTGGCCGTTCTTGCCGCAGGTGCCCACACCGGTGTCGAGCTTCATGTCATTGCCGATCATGCTCACCCGCGTCAGCGATTCCGGCCCCGAGCCGATCAGGGTCGCGCCCTTGATCGCGGGACCGAGCTTGCCGTCCTCGATCAGATAGGCCTCGGTGCAGGAAAACACGAACTTGCCGCTGGTGATGTCGACCTGGCCGCCGCCGAAATTGGTGGCATAGATGCCCTTCTTCACACTGGCCAGAATCTCGCCGGGCGCCTTGTCGCCGCCCAGCATGTAGGTGTTGGTCATGCGCGGCATCACCGCCGAGGCATAAGACTGGCGCCGGCCATTGCCGGTGGGCGCCACGCCCATCAGCCGGGCATTCTGCCGGTCCTGCATATAGCCCTTCAGAATGCCATCCTCGATCAGCACCGTGCGATGGGTGGGCGTGCCTTCATCATCGATCGACAAGGATCCGCGGCGGCCGTCGATGGTGCCGTCATCCACCACCGTGACGCCGGGGGCGGCGACCCTCTCGCCCAACAGGCCGGCAAAGGCGCTGGTCTTCTTGCGGTTGAAGTCGCCTTCCAGCCCATGACCGATGGCTTCATGCAGCAGGATGCCGGGCCAGCCCGGGCCCAAGACCACGGTCATCTCGCCGGCAGGCGCGGGCACCGAGGTCAGGTTCACCAGCGCCTGGCGCAGCGCCTCGTCGATGGCGCCCTGCCAATATTGGGGATCAAGATAAGTCTCATAGCCGCTGCGTCCGCCGCCGCCGAAGCTGCCCGATTCCTGGCGGCCATTCTCTTCCACGATCACCGAGACATTCAGCCGGACCAGGGGACGGATGTCGGAATATTGCTCGCCGCCGGCGCGGATGATCTCGATGCGCTGCCATTCTCCCGACAGGCTGGCCGAGACCTGGCGCACCCGGCTGTCTTTGCCCCGGGCATAGGCATTCATCTCTTCCAGCAGCTTGATCTTCTTTTCGAACCCGGCGGTCTGGAGCGGATCGATGTCGGTATAGAGCTTGACGTTGCTGCGGGCGGGCGCGCCTGCCGCGACGCCAGAATGGCCGTGGGCAACCGCGCGCACCGTGGCGCCGGCACGCCGAATGGCCTCTTCGGAGATCTCGGACGCATGGGCATAGCCGGTGGCTTCGCCGGCCACGGCCCGAAGGCCAAAGCCCTGGCTGGTATCGAAGGTCGCGGCCTTCAGCCGGTTGTCGTCGAAGCTGAACGATTCGGACTGGCTGTATTCCAGGTACAATTCGCCGTCGTCCGAGCCTTTCAGCGCCTCATCCACAGTCTGCTGCACCCGCGCACGGTCCATGCCGGTGCGGGAAAAGAAAAGATCGTGGTCGGACATGGCTTGCTCCGGGGTATGGGATACGCGGCAAAAAGCCCCGCGAAACGGGTTATTGGCCCTTAGATATCGGGGCTCGGGGCGGTTCCGGCAAGCGCCTCAATGCCCAAGGCGATTTCGAGGGGGTGGGGCAGGGGGCGCCGGGGTGCGCCCAAAACATGGGCCGTGCCATAAGGTCGCAATGACTTTAAGGGCTTAACCCCTCTAAATCGCCGCCAAGAATCTGAAAAAGGGCGGGGATTCCACCGCCCCGATTTTATGCGAGGTCGCGAATCATGTTTTTGCGGAAATCCGGTATTGGCGCGGCGGCCGCCGCCCTTCTGGCCTTTTCGGCGCTCCCGGCTCTCGCCGTGCCCCAGCCCTACGAGATCGGCTTCCAGGCCGCCGCCTCGCCGGTGATGGAGCAGATCGAGGATTTCCATCGCCTGCTGTTCTACATCATCGTCGCGGTCTGCCTGTTCGTGCTGGCGCTCCTGGTGTGGATCGTCATCAAATATCGCGCCGGCGCCAATCCGGTTCCCTCCAAGGTCCATCACAACACCCTGTTGGAAGTCGCCTGGACCCTGATCCCGGTGCTGATCCTGGTGTTCATCGCGGTGCCGTCCTTCCGCCTGCTCTATTTCGAAGCGTCCATCCCCAAGCCGGACGTGACCTTCAAGGCGATCGGCAAGCAGTGGTTCTGGAGCTACGAATATCCGGGCTCCAATGCCGGCTTCACCTATGACAGCGTCGGCCTGTCCGACGCCGATGCCGCCAAGGCCGGCAAGCCGCGCCTCCTGGGCGTCGACAATCCGGTCTATGTCCCCGTCAACAAGGTGATCGAAGTCGACACCGTCGGCGCCGACGTGATCCACAGCTGGGCCATGCCCCAGATGGGCGTTAAGATGGACGCCGTGCCCGGCCGCATCAACCGCACCTGGTTCAAGGCCACCCAGACCGGGGTGTTTTATGGCCAGTGCTCCGAACTGTGCGGCGCCCGCCACGCCTACATGCCGATCGAGCTGCATGTGGTGAGCGACGCGGACTATGCCGCCTGGCTTGCCGCCTCCAAGAAGAAGTTCGCCGCGATCGGCTCCGACGCCACCCGCGTCGCGTCGAAATAGGAAAAACCGCCATGACAACCACCTTCGACGCCCATCACGAAGACGCCCACCACGGCGGCGGCGACCACGCCCACCACCCGACCGGCTGGCGGCGCTACGTCTATTCCACCAACCACAAAGACATCGGTACGATGTACCTGATCTTTGCCATCGTGGCGGGCTGCATCGGCGGCTTCTTCTCCATGATGATGCGCGCCGAGCTGATGTATCCCGGCCTGCAAATCTTCAAGGAACCGCACACCTTCAACGTGTTCGTGACCGGCCACGGCCTGATCATGGTGTTCTTCATGATCATGCCCGCCATGATCGGCGGCTTCGGCAACTGGCTGGTGCCGTTGATGATCGGGGCGCCGGACATGGCCTTCCCGCGCATGAACAACATCTCCTTCTGGCTGTTGCCCTTCAGCTTCGCCTTCCTGGTGCTTTCCATGTTCGTGGAAGGCGACTCGGGCGGCATCGGCGTGGGCGGCGGCTGGACGCTCTATGCGCCGCTTTCCACCACCGGTTCGCCCGGCCCGGCCATGGACTTCGCCATCTTCTCGCTGCACATCGCGGGCGCGTCGTCGATCCTGGGCGCCATCAACTTCATCACCACCATCTTCAACATGCGCGCGCCGGGCATGACGCTCCACAAGATGCCGCTGTTCGTATGGTCGATCCTGGTGACGGTGTTCCTGCTTCTCTTGTCGCTGCCGGTCCTGGCGGGCGCCATCACCATGCTGCTCACCGACCGTCACTTCAACACCGCCTTCTTCAATGCGGCGGGCGGCGGCGATCCGATCCTCTACCAGCATCTGTTCTGGTTCTTCGGCCATCCCGAAGTGTACATCCTGATCCTGCCCGGCTTCGGCATGATCAGCCACATCGTGGGCACTTTCTCCAAGCGTCCGATCTTCGGCTATCTCGGCATGGCCTATGCCATGGTCGCGATCGGCTTCATCGGCTTCCTGGTCTGGGCGCACCATATGTACACGGTGGGCCTCTCCGTCGACACCAAGGCCTATTTCGTCTTCGCCACCATGGTCATCGCGGTGCCCACCGGCATCAAGGTGTTCAGCTGGATCGCGACGATGTGGGGCGGTTCCATCGAGTTCAAGACCCCGATGCTGTGGGCGATCGGCTTCATCTTCCTCTTCACGGTGGGTGGCGTGACCGGCGTGGTGCTGGCCAATGCCGGCGTCGACGTTGTGCTGCAGGACACCTATTACGTTGTGGCGCACTTCCACTATGTGCTGTCGCTCGGCGCGGTGTTCGCGATCTTCTCGGGCTTCTACTTCTGGTTCCCGAAGTTCACCGGCTACATGTACAATGAAGCGTTGGGCAAGCTGCACTTCTGGATCACCTTCATCGGCGTGAACCTGGCCTTCTTCCCAATGCACTTCCTGGGCCTGGCCGGCATGCCGCGCCGCTATGCGGACTATCCGGACGCCTATGCGGGCTGGAACTATGTCTCCTCGATCGGCGCCTTCATTGCCGGCTTCGGCGTGCTGATCTTCCTGGCCATGATCGCGGAAGCCTTCGCCAGGAAGCGCAAAGCGCCCGACAATCCCTGGGGCGTGGGCGCCACCACCCTGGAATGGACCCTTTCCTCGCCGCCGCCGTTCCATCAGTTCAACGAGCTGCCGCGTATCAAGTAGTTTGGGATCAAGTAACCCATGTCGCTTTCTCTGGCCTATTCCCGTGTCACGACCGTCGGCGACTTCCTCGCGCTGCTGAAGCCGCGCGTGATGTCGCTGGTGGTCTTCACGGGTCTGGCCGGGATCGTGGCCGCGCCGGGGCATGTCCATCCGCTTACCGGTTTCACCGCCTTGCTCTGCATCGCGGTGGCGGCCGGCGCGTCGGGCTGCCTCAACATGGCCTATGACAGCGATATCGACCGGCTGATGACCCGCACCGCCACCCGCCCCATTCCCATGGGTTATGTGGCGCGGGAGGACGCGCTGGCCTTCGGCTGGACGCTTGCCGTGGCCGCGGTCGCCACCATGGGCCTGTTCGTGAACTTCCTGGCTGCCGGGCTCTTGGCTTTCACCATCTTCTTCTATGTCGGGGTCTATACGCTCTGGCTCAAGCGCCGCACGCCGCAGAACATCGTGATCGGCGGCCTGTCGGGCGCGCTGCCACCGGCCATCGGCTGGGCCTCGGTAACCGGCGATCTGTCGCTGGCGCCGCTGCTGCTGGTCGCCATCATCTTCATGTGGACGCCGCCGCATTTCTGGGCGCTGTCGCTCTGGCGTTCGGGCGATTATGCCCGTGCCGGCGTGCCCATGCTGCCCGTGGTCAGGGGCAAGGCGCATACCCGTTTCCAGATCCTGCTTTACACCCTGGTGCTGGTGCCGCTGGGCATTCTGCCCGCCTTCCTGCACATCGGCGGCTGGCTCTATCTGGCGGCGTCGGGCGGCATCGGCCTGTGGTTCCTGGTCGAGGCCGTCGCCACCTATTTCGAAAAGAATGAAGAGAAAGAGCCCGCGGCTCACCGCCTGTTCGGCGTGTCGCTGCTCTACATGACGGCGCTGTTCGCCGCCCTGATCATCGAGAAACTGGCCGGCCTTCCGGCTTTGGCGCTCACGTGAGGGATGACGATGCAGACCGCGCGCGCCGAAAACGCAATATCGCCCTGGGACTGGTGCTCGGTGGCGTCGCCATACTGTTTTATCTGATGTCGATCGTGCAGTGGCACGAACATACAACCCACTAGAGGGGCAAGGCCTATGAGCAGCGATGTGAAGCACGATTATCACCTGGTGGACCCGAGCCCGTGGCCGGTCGTCGGCTCGGCCGGTGCATTCACCATGCTGGCCGGCGCCGTGTTCTGGATGAACAAGGATTACACCGGCTTCTGGGGCTTGCCGGTGAACGGTCAGCCCTGGATCTTCATCATTGGCCTGGCGCTGGTGCTCTACACCATGGCCGGCTGGTGGCGCGACGTGATCAAGGAATCCGTCGTGCTGGGCAACCACACCCCGGTGGTGAAGCTGCATCTGCGCTACGGCATGCTGCTGTTCATCGCCTCGGAAGTGATGTTCTTCGTCGCCTGGTTCTGGGCCTATTTCAATTTCGGCATCTTCCACAATGACGTCGGTGTCTCCAGCTGGCCGCCGGCCGGGATCACCACGCTCGATCCCTGGCACTTCCCGCTGCTCAACACCTTGATCCTGCTCACCTCGGGCACCACCGTGACCTGGGCGCACCATGCGCTGCAGACCGGTGACCGCAAGGGCGCGATCCAGGGCCTGATCCTGACCGTTCTTCTGGGCTTCAGCTTCACCTGCGTGCAGGGCTGGGAATATGCCCATGCGCCCTTCACCTTCGGCTTCAACAATCTGGCGGTTGCGCCCTTCACCGATCCGGCCCATGCGGCGCTGGCCGCCGGCGCGGGCAATTTCGACGCCATCTATGGCTCGACCTTCTTCATGGCGACCGGCTTCCACGGCTTCCATGTGATCATCGGCACGATCTTCCTGACGGTCTGCCTGTTCCGCGCCATCGCCGGCCAGTTCACCCCCACCCGCCATTTCGGCTTCGAGGCGGCGGCCTGGTACTGGCACTTCGTTGACGTGGTGTGGCTGTTCCTCTTCGCCTGTATTTATGTTTGGGGCGAAGGCCCCATCGTGCAGGGTTAAGCCACGCAAGCGCCCAACACATCTGTCGCCATCCTCAAGGGCCTCTGTCCGCGCTGCGGCCAGGGGCCCTTGTTTCGCGGCTATATCGCGCTCCGCAAGGAATGTCCGGCCTGCGGCCTGGACTATGCGATGTTCGATGCCGGCGACGGGCCGATGGTGTTCGGCATCCTGATCGTGGGCGCCATCGTCTGCGGCTTGGCGCTGTGGGTGGAGTTCACCTTTCAGCCGCCGCTCTGGGTTCATGCGGTGTTGTGGCTGCCCTTGATCTGCATCCTGACCGCGATCTTCCTGCGCCTGTCCAAATCGGCGCTGCTGGTGCTGCAATACAAGCACAAGGCCGGTGAGGGGAGGTTATGACCTTCCGCCCCTTGGTCGGCATGACGATCGCCTGCGCGATCCTGTTTGCCATCCTGTGCGGGCTTGGCGTGTGGCAGCTCGAACGCCTGCAGTGGAAGCTGGCGCTGATCGCCACCGTGAACGGCCATATGGCGGCGGCACCCGTCAGCCTGGATCAGATCACCGCCATGCCGGCGGATGAGGCGCAGTATCGCCGCGTCACCCTCCATGGCCGTTTCGATCATGCCAAAGAGGCTTACGTCTTCACCACCGACACTGCCGGCAACCCCGTCTATCATGTGTTGACGCCATTCCTCAGCGATGACGACAAGACTTTGATGGTCGACCGGGGCGCGGTGCCCAAGGAAAAGCTCGATCCCGCCAGCCGCGCCGCCGGCAATCTGGCGGGCGAGACGACGGTGACCGGGGTGTGGCGCGCCCCCGATGCGCCGGGACTGTTCACGCCGGCGCCGGATATCGCCCACCGCGTCTGGTATTCCCGCGATCTTGCCGGCATCGCTGCGGCCGATCACATCACCTTGTCCAATCCTGTGCTGATCGAGGCCGATGCCAGCCCGAATCCCGGCGGCTTGCCCAAGGGCGGCCAGACCGTGGTCAGCTTCCGCAACGAGCATCTTTCCTATGCCATCACCTGGTTCGGGCTAGCGGCGATGCTGCTAGGGGTATGGTTTTCCTACAATTTTTCCAAAGGCCGGATCGCCTTCAAATAGGTGGTCGCCCTCCCGATCCCGCCCTATAACCGCCTCGCCATGATGTTCATTTCCACCAGGGGCCAAGCCGCGCCCGCTTCCTTTTCCGATGTGCTGCTGGCGGGTCTTGCCCCCGATGGCGGGCTTTATCTGCCGCAGAGCTGGCCGCAATTCACGGCGTCCGAAATCGCCGCCTTCAAGGGCATGCGCTATCAGGACGTCGCTTTCATCGTCTTGTCCAAATTCACCGCCGGCTCCTTCAGCGATGCGGAGCTGCGCGCGGCGATCGAGGCGGCCTATGCCGATTTCGACGCGCCCGAAATCGCGCCTTTGGTCGAGATCGGCGAGGGCCGCTATCTGCTGGAGCTGTTCCACGGTCCCACCCTGGCCTTCAAGGACATCGCGCTGCAGATCCTGGGCCAGCTGTTCAGCCGGGCGCTTGCCAAGCGGGGCGGCCGCGCCACAGTGGTGGCCGCCACCTCGGGCGATACAGGATCGGCGGCCATCGCCGCGCTGGGCGGGCTGCCCAACATCCTGACGGTGGTGCTGCATCCGCATCAGCGCGTGAGCGATGTGCAAAGGCGCCAGATGACGACCAGCCCTCACGCCAATGTCGCCAACCTCGCCATCACCGGCAGCTTCGATGACGCCCAGGGCATCGTCAAAACCTTGTTCGCCGACAAGGCCTATGCGGAAAAGATTTCTCTGACCGCGGTCAACTCGATCAACTTCGCCCGCATCGCCGCGCAATGCGTCTATTACTTCACCGCCACCGCGCAACTGGGAAAACCGGCGACCTTCGTCGTGCCCACCGGCAATTTCGGCGACATCTTCGCCGGCGAGGCGGCCGAGCGCATGGGGCTTTCCGCCGCGCGCCTGGTGATCGCCACCAATGCCAATGACATCATGGCGCGCGCCCTGAATGACGGGGTCTATGCCAGCGGGGCGGCGCACGCCACCTTGAGTCCTTCCATGGACATCCAGGTGGCGTCGAATTTCGAGCGCGCCTTGTTCGAAGCCAGCGGCCGCGACGCCGATTGGACGAGCGCCGCGATGAGCGACTTTGCCTCCACCCGCAAGCTGGTCCTGCCGGCGCCGGTGCTGGAGAAATTGCGCGCCCGCTACAGCGCCTTTGCCAGCGACGATGCCGAAACCCGCGCGGCCATCGCCGCCGTCTACAAACAGACCGGCCGCATCATCGATCCGCACACCGCCGTCGGTGTCGCCGCCGCCATCAAGATGGGCAAGCCGCTGTCGCCGGTGGTGGTGCTCTCCACCGCCCACCCGGCCAAATTCCCCGATGCCGTGGCCGCGGCCATCGGGCAGGCGCCACCGGTGCCCGCCCGGCTGGCCGGTCTGGAGCAAAGGGTTGAAAATTATGAAGTTTGTGCCCCCGACCCGTCTTTGATAAAGCGGATCATCTCTTCTAAACTGGCCGCATGACCTTGGAAATCTCCAAACTTTCCAATGGCTTGACGGTCGTCAGCGATCCGATGCCGGGGCTCGAAAGCGCCGCGGTCGGCATCTGGGTCAACACCGGCAGCCGCAACGAGACGCCCGAACAGATGGGCGTGTCCCACATGCTCGAGCATATGGCGTTCAAGGGCACGGCGACGCGCAGCGCCCGCGACATCGCCGAGGAGATCGAGGCGGTGGGCGGCATCCTCAACGCCTATACCGGCCGCGAGCAGACCGCTTTCCACGCCCGCATTCTCAAGGCCGACCTGCCACTGGCGCTGGACATTATCGGCGACATCCTGACCAACCCGAGCTTCGAACAGGCTGAGCTGGAGCGCGAGCGCCAGGTGGTGCTGCAGGAGCTGGGCCAGGCGCGCGACACGCCCGATGACATCGTATTCGATCATCTGCAGTCCGCCATCTTCAAGGAACAGCCGCTGGGCTGGCCGATCCTGGGCGAAGAGAAAACCGTCAACGCGTTCAGCCAATCGATGCTGCAGGACTACATGGCCTCGCAATACCGGCTGGAGGGCATGACCCTGGTTGCATCCGGCGCGGTGGAGCATGCGGCGATCCTCAGGCTGGTCGAGGAAAAATGCGCCGGCCTCAATCATGGCGCGGTGCCGGCCTCAGCACCGGCCCATTATGTCGGCGGCGATTTCCGCAGCGTCGACGATCTGGAACAGGCCCATGTGGCTTACGCCTTTCCGGGCTTGTCCAATGCCGATGCCGATTATTTCGTGGCCCAGATCTATGCCACCGCGCTGGGCGGCGGCACTTCCTCACGGCTGTTCCAGGAAGTGCGCGAGAAGCGCGGCCTTTGCTATTCGGTCTATGCTTTCTCCAACGGCTTCCAGGATTCGGGTTTTCTGGGCATCTATGCCGGCACTGGCGAGAGCGAAGCGGGCGAGCTTTCCGCCGTCATTGCCGGCGAGATGGCGGCGATGAGCAGCAATCTCACCGAAGCCGAAGTGGCGCGCGCCCGCGCCCAGCTCAAGGTCTCGCTCCTGATGGGGATGGAGCGTCCGGGCACCCGCGCCGAACAGATTGCGGGCCAGCTTTTTGCGCTCGGCCGCGTCCAGTCGGCAGCCGAAATCGTGGCCCAGCTCGATGCCATCGATGTCGCCATGGTCAAGGCTTATGCGGCGCGGGTGGTGGAAGCGGGTCATCCCACCATCGCGGCTGTCGGCCCCGTGGGCAGGCTTGAGCCGCATCACGTCTTTGCCCGCCGCTTCGGCGCCAAACCGCTCGCGAGCGCGGCGGAATAATGGTCAAGGCCGCTCTCGCCAAAACCAGCCCCATCGCTTTCATGCGGGGGCTTACTTTTCCGGGCGGCCAGCAGCCGGTGATCCGGGGCGAGGGCATCTATCTGCGCTATCCGCGCATCGCCGACTATCCGGCCTGGGCCAGGCTGCGCGGCGAGAGCCGCGAATTCCTCACGCCCTGGGAACCGATCTGGGCCGATGACGAACTGACCCGCGGCGCCTTCCGCCGCCGCATCAAGCGCTATCAGAAGGAAACCCGGCTGGATTCCGCCTATGTCTTCTTTGTCCTGCGCCAAAGCGACGATGCGCTGTTGGGTGGCTGCACGCTTTCCAATGTGCGGCGCGGGGTCACGCAATGCTGCACCATGGGCTATTGGATCGGTGCCAAATTCGCCCGTCAGGGCTATATGACCGCGGCGGTCAAGGCGCTGATCCCCTTTGTGTTCAAGACACTGGGCCTGCACCGCATCGAGGCCGCCTGTCTCACCGGCAATGAAGCGTCCAAGAGCCTCCTGGCGCGCACCGGGTTCCGCCAGGAAGGGCTGGCGCGGCGCTATCTGCTGATCAACGGCGAATGGGCCGACCATCTGCTATTTGCTTTGCTCAAGGAAGAAGCGCAGCTAGGTTGAGCCGCTTTCCGGCGATACAAGGATACATGAACAACTTTCGCCGCTTTGCCCTGTCTTTATGCGTGCTGTTTCTGGCGGCGACTCTCTGCGCCACCGCTGCCGACAAGCCCGCCGCCACCATCAACTTCGGTTCCAGCGAGAATGTGCTGGAGCTGAAAGGCGCATTGTCGCCCTATCGCGCACCGGGCGGCACCGAGGCCGACGGTTCTTCCTGGTACATCGTGCAGGTCAGCAATGACTCCGTCAGGCCCGCGACCCGCGTGCTGCTGGCGGGCCAGCCGCCGCGTGCGGCGCTGTCGATTTTGCCGCGCCGCTCGCGCCCGTCCATTCTGGCGGTGGCGAGTTCGGATTCCGGCACGGTGGTGGAAACCGCCAGCGCTTATGGCCGCCGCGCCTGGCGGGTGATCGTGCCGCCTGTTTCCACCGTCGGTCTCGCCATTCAGGTGGGTTCGGCCGATACGCCGCCGGCGCTGTCGGCCTGGACCGAACCGGCGCTGTCGTCCCACAACCGCCAGCTCGCCATCTTCATCACCGCCGTGGGCGCGTTAATCGGTGCAGCGGCGCTGATCACCGGCGGGCTTGCCGTCCTGATCGGCCATGCCGCGCCGCGCTGGGTGGCCATCACGCTTCTGATGCTCTTGGCCAGCTGGCTTTCGGGCACCGGCATGTTCGACGCCAATATCGCCACCCGCATCGGCGGGCCCTATGGCCTGTCGGCCTTTCTTACCATTCTGGCGCTGGCGGCGGGCGCGCGGCTGGCCGATGCCATCATTCCCGTGCGCGATACCTGGCCCAGATATGAAAAGCATTTCCACCGCACCATCTACGGGTTGATCGGACTTGGTGCGCTGGCCTATCTGGGCCTGCCGGCCGCGACCCTTCTGACCGACATCGCCATCGTTGTGGGTTCGGTTCTGGTCGCAGCCTATCTGATCACGTGCGGCCGCATGGGCCACAAGGCGGCGCAGGTGATTGCGCCCAGCGCAGCCGCCTTTGCCCTGGTGGCGGTGGCCGGCGCGGTGATCGCGCTGGGAGGCCTGGGCGAAAATCTCACCGGCCCGGCGGCGACCGGCGGCTTTGCCGCGGCCGGCGCCATTCTGCTGGCGCTGGCGGTCATCGCGTCCGAAGAGATCGCGGTCCTGCCATTCCTGCACGGTTCCTACGCCGCCTCGCTGCTGGAAGCCCAGGTGCCGGCGGATGAGACGGTGGCGATCGATCCCAACGCGCCCTTCAACAGCCTGGCGCGGGCGGCGATTGGGGCGGCGCATCAGGGCGTGTTCGATCTGGATTTCCGCGCGGGGCTCCTCACCCTGTCGGCGGAAGCCGCCCAGATGGTTGGCCTGTCGATGCATCAGGCGACGCTCTCCCATAGCGACTGGGTCGATCTGATCCATCCCGAGGACCGCGACATCTATAGCCACGCGCTGGAAGATTATCGCCATCGTCCCGGCCTGGCGTTCCGGCTGGAATTCCGCGCCCGCGGCGGCAACGGGCCATACCGCTGGCTGGAATTGCGCGCCACTATTGTCAGCGAGCAGGACGTGCCGTCCGACTGCCTGGGCCTGATCTCCGACATCACCCAGCGCAAGGAAGCGGAATTTGCCGCCAGCCAGGCCGAGACCGAGCGCAAGCGCGATGCGGCGGCGCCGCGCGACGCGCTGACCGGACTCGGTAACCGGGTGGCGCTGATGGAAGCGCTGGATGCATTGGGTGCCGGCTTCGGCCGCGCGCTGTTCGCGCTGCTGGATATCGACCGCTTCAAGGCCATTCATGCCAGTCTGGGCGACCGCGGCGCCGATGCGATTCTGAAAATGCTGGGTGAAAGGCTGGCGGGCCTGGGCGAGCCGGCGCAGATTTTCCGCGTCGGCGGCGACAGTTTCGCCTTCCTGTTTGCCAATCCGCGCCGCGCGTCCCAACCCATCGGCAATGCGCTGGCGGAAGCCTGCAGCAAGCCCTATCGGCTGGAAGGCCGCGAGGTGTTTGCGCCGGTCAGCATCGGACTGGTCACCGGCACCCAGAGCGAGGATCCGTTCGCCCTGATCAAGAATGCCGAGCTGGCCTTGATCGCCGCCAAGAAGCAGGGCGGTGCCTGCGCGCGGGTCTATTCCGCGGAACTGGAAACGCTTGCGCCCGGCGACAGCGTGGCGCTGGAAAGCGAGCTGCGCCATGCATTGGCGGACGGCCAGCTCGACGTTTTCTATCAGCCCATCATCCGGCTTTCCGACCGCAGCGTGGCGGGCTTCGAGGCGCTGCTGCGCTGGCAGCATCCGGTCAAGGGCCTGCTATCGCCGGCGGATTTCATCGCCCATTCCGAAGAGACCGGGCTGATCGTGGAACTGGGCCGGCTTGCCCTGGAACGTGCTGCCAGTGATCTGGCGCATTGGCAGAAATATTTCCCGCTCAAGCCGCCTTTGTTCGTCAGCGTCAATTTCTCCCGCCGGCAGCTGAAGGATGCAGGCTTCGAGGCCCTGCTCAAGACGGTGCTGTCCGGCAGCGGCATCGCGGCGGGCACGCTCAATCTGGAAATCACCGAGACCGCCATCGCCGAGGATGCCAAGGTGCCGCCGATCATGGCGCGCATTCGCGCCGCGGGCGCCGGCCTTTCGATCGACGATTTCGGCACCGGCGCCAGCAGTTTGAGCGAATTCCGCAACCTGCCGGTCGATACGGTCAAGATCGACAAGAGCTTCCTGGCCCGCCATGGCGGCACCGACATCGATACCGATGGCGAGGTGGTGCTGTCCGGCATCGTCTCCATGGCCCATGAGCTCAAGCGCGCGGTGGTGGCGGAGGGCGTGGAAAACGAGGCCGACGCCCAATTTCTGGCCCGGATCGGTTGCGAATTCGGCCAGGGCTATTATTTTTCGCCCGCGCTCGACGGCGCGGCGGCACTGAATTACATCGCAAGGCATTATAGTACGGCGTCCACCCCCGAAATCTGATCCTTCAATCCCAACGGAGACATTCATGACGATCAAAGTCGGCGACAAGATCCCTTCGGCCACCCTGATGGAAATGCAGGACGGCAAGCCCACCCCGGTAAAGACCGATGATTTCTTCGCCGGCAAGAAGGTGGCGCTGTTCGCGCTGCCCGGCGCCTTCACCCCCACCTGCTCGGCCAAGCATGTGCCGGGCTTTGTCAACAATTACGACGCGCTCAAGGCCAAGGGCGTGGACGAGATCGCCTGCGTCTCGGTCAATGACGCTTTCGTGATGGGCGCCTGGGGCAAGGACCAGAAAGCCGGCGACAAGGTCCATATGCTGGCCGACGGCAATGGCGATTTCACCCGCGCCGTGGGACTTGAGATGGACGGAACGAAATTCGGCATGGGCAAGCGCAGCCAGCGCTATTCCATGGTGGTGGACAATGGCGTGGTGAAGTCCATCAATGTGGAAGAGCCCGGCGCGTTTGACGTGTCGAGCGCGGAATATCTGATGAACTCGGGCCAGCTTCCGTAAGGCGCCTATGGGCGGGGAATTGCAGAGCGGGCCAGCTGATCGGCGCGCTCATTTTCCGGATGACCCGAATGGCCTGCCACCCAGATCCAGTGGATCTGGTGGCGGGCCATTTCGTCATCCAGCATCCGCCACAGATCTTCATTCTTGACCGGCTTCTTGTCGGCGGTTTTCCAGCCCTTTTTCTTCCAGCCCAAAATCCATTTCGACGCTCCGTCCAGCACGTAGCGGGAATCGGTGTGGATGATGACGGGTGAGCCTTTCTTCAGCGCTTTCAGGCCTTCGATCACCGCCATCAGCTCCATGCGGTTGTTGGTGGTGGCCTTCTCGCCGCCCGACAATTCCTTCTCGTGATGGCCCCAGCGCAGGATCACGCCCCAGCCACCGGGGCCGGGATTGCCCGAACAGGCGCCGTCGGTGAACAGCTCAATGTGACTCACAACCCGTATTCCCGGGCGTGCTTTACCTTGTTGTGGAAGCGCAGCTTCTTGGAATATTCCCGCGGGTCCTTGGGCCGGACCAGCGCATTGGGATCGGGGTTCAGCCAATCATAAGTGCGCGTCAGCAGAAAGCGCAGGGCGGCGCCGCGCATCAGCACGGGCAAGGCATCGATCTCCGCTTCGCTCAGTTCGCGCTGCTGCCGATAGGCGTTGATTACCGCCTGGCCCTTGGTGATGTTGTAACTGCCATCCAGTTCGAAACACCAGCTGTTGAGCATGATGGCCAGGTCATAGACATAGAAATCGTTGCAGGCGAAGTAGAAGTCGATCACGCCGCCGACCTCGTTGCCCACGAACAGCACATTGTCGGGGAAATAGTCGGCATGGATCACGCCGGCCGGCAGATCAGTGGGCCAGGCCGGCACCAGATTCCCCAGCGCATCGGTCATCAGCGCGCTCAGCCCGTCCTCGATCGTATCGGCACCATGGATCGCCTCGAACAGCGGCCGCCAGCCCTTCGGTCCCAGGGCGTTGGCGCGCGTCAGCCCAAAGCCTTCACCCGCCTTGTGCAAGCCCGCCATCACCCGCGCGGCGGCGGCACAGTGCGCGGCATCGGGGCGACGCAGGGCGATGCCGGTGAGGAAGGTGACAATGGTGGCATTGCGGCGGTTCAGATGCACCAGCGCCTGGCCATCGCGATTCTTGACGGGCAGGGGGCAATGCACCCCGCCTTCGGCCAGATGCTCCATCAGCCCCAGGAAGAACGGCAGGTCCTGGGCTGCTACCCGCTTTTCATAGAGGGTGAGGATGAAGGCGCCCCGGTCGGTCTGCAGGTAGAAGTTGGAATTCTCGATGCCCTCGGCGATGCCCTTGAAGGACAGCGGCTGGCCGATATCGTACTGCTCCAGGAGCTTTTCCAGCTCCTCAAAACTGACTTCGGTATAGACCGCCATCGCCCCTCAGCCCCCCACCTTACAGCCCGGGAAAGCTTGGATTTTTTGGTCTTCTGTGCTTTCCATCAGGGGTCTGCTTGGCTATGGTCCGCCCTGCCCTAAGAGGCGGGTTCGGAGAAGTCGGGCCCGGGCGGGCAAATGTCAAGCGCGCCCCAAGGAATGACCGTACTGATGTCTATTCGCCTGTCCCGCCTGGCCCTGGCCGGTGTCCTGCTGCTGCCGGTGCTGGGCTGCAGCACCAAGATTTCGATCTGTCCGGTGCCGGCGATTCTGGCCGATACCCAGAGCGTGACCTTCTTCCGGCCCGGCACCACGCCGGACATGGCCAATGAGCTTTACACCGTCTCGCTGATCAATGCGGAAGGCGACTGCACCTACAACACCAAGGAAAATCTGGTGAAGGCGTCGCTCGATCTGACCTTCCGCGCCACCCGCGCGCCGCAGGCCCAGGCCGCGACCTACAGCGTGCCCTATTTCGTGGCGGTGACCGAGAATGCGAAAATCTACAACAAGCGGATCCTCTATCTGAAGTTCAGCTTCGCGCCGGGCGCGGCCACGGCCACCATCACCCAGTCGCCCAACGACATCTCGCTGCGCGTCTCCAACGGCAAGCTGCCGTGGAATTACGAGGAACTGGTGGGCTTCCAGATGACGCCCGAACAGATCACCTACGCCAAGAACCGGAGCCGCTACGTCCCATGACCGCGCTTGCGGCCGAACTTTCGCGCATCGCCGGTCAGGCGTTCGCGGCGGAAGGCCTTGCGGAGGCTTTCGGCCAGGTCCAGCTGTCCGATCGTCCCGATCTGGCGCCGTTCCAGTGCAATGGGGCGCTGGCTGCGGCGAAGGCGGCAAAAGCGAATCCGCGTGCCATCGCCGAAAAGATTGCCACGCGCCTTCGGGCCGAAGGAATTTTCAGCAAGGTGGAGATTGCCGGTCCCGGTTTTCTCAATCTGGACCTGGCCGATGACGCGCTGAATGCGCGCGTGGCGGTGGAAATCAAGGCCGCGCCGGCCAACGGCAAGACGGCGGTGATCGATTTCGGCGGTCCCAACATCGCCAAGCCCATGCATGTGGGACATCTGCGATCGTCCATCATCGGCGACTGTCTGCAGCGGCTCTACCGCGCCAATGGCTGGCGGGTGATCAGCGATGTGCATCTGGGCGACTGGGGCCTGCAGATGGGCCAGCTGATTTCCGAAATCGAGAGCGAAGGCACCGCGCCCATCTATTTCGATCCCAATTTCGCCGGGCCCTATCCCGAGGACTCGCCGGTCAGCATGGAAGACCTGGAAACGCTGTATCCGCGCGCTTCCGCCGCCTGCAAGGCCGATCCGGCGCGGCTGGAAGCGGCGCGCCGCGCCACCGTCGATCTGCAAGCGGGGCGGCCGGGCTATCGCGCGCTGTGGCGGCATTTCGTGAAAGTGTCGGAACGCGGGCTGGAGCGGGAATTCGGCGCGCTGGGCGTGCGCTTTGATCTGTGGAACGGGGAATCCAGCGTCGATGCCCTGATCCCGCCCATGATCGAGGACCTGAAAAGTCGCGGCCTGGCCGGCATGAGCGAAGGCGCGCTGGTGATGGATGTCACCCGCGACGATGACAAGAAACCGATGCCGCCGCTGATATTGGTGAAGTCGGAGGGCGGCGTACTCTATGGCACCACCGATCTTGCCACCATCGTGGAACGGGTGCGCGAGTACGATCCCGATGTGATCCTCTATGTGGTGGACCACCGCCAGCACGGCCATTTCGAACAGGTGTTCCGCGCTGCCCAGAAAGCGGGCATGGCAGGCCATGCCCATCTGGAGCATGTCGGCTATGGCACCATGAATGGCGCCGATGGCAAGCCGTTCAAGACCCGCGCCGGCGGCGTCATGAAGCTGCACGACCTGATCGCCATGGCCAAGGCCGAGGCCGAGAAGCGGCTGGCGGAAGCCGGCATCGGCGCCGACTATGGGGTCGAAGAACGGGCCGAGATCGCGCGCAAGGTCGGCATCGCCACCATCAAATTCGCGGACCTCTCCAATCACCGCACCACGGACTACATCTTCGACCTGGAGCGGTTCTCGAAATTCGAGGGCAAGACCGGTCCTTATCTGCAATATGCGGCGGTGCGCATCCAGTCGATGCTCCGCAAGGCGGCAGAGCAGGGCGCCAAGGTGGGTACTCCCGCGGTTCATTCGCCGGAGGAGCGCAAGCTGGTCCTGAAGCTTTTGACCCTGGGCGATGCCCTGGCGGCGGCTGAGGACAAGCGCGCCCCCAACATGCTCTGCGAATATGCCTTCGAGCTGGCCCAGGACTTCAGCCGATTCTATGGCGCCCACCACGTACTGTCGGAGACCGATGAGGGGCTGAAGGCTGCCCGGCTGGGGCTTTGTGCCCGGGTTTTGACCGTTTTGACCCGGGTTCTGGACCTTTTGGGGATCGAAGTTCCTGAAAGGATGTGAGTAATTCGGGCAGCCTGGGGGCGGGCGCGGAGGTCGCGTTGACTCAAGAGGTTGCCCCTTTATGATGCTACGCAACATCCCTGTCCGCCGGAGGCGCTGCGGGGATGGCGAGCACACGATCCCTCGCGGGAGACGTTCGTTTTCACGCTTCCAGCCGACTTGTCGGCCGAAGCCGGAAGCGAAGGCCGAAGGAGCAACCGCCCCGGAAACTCTCAGGCAAAAGGACCGCGATCGGGTGATGAACTTCTGGAAAGCGGGGCTGCGCAAGCAGTCTCCACCGAAGGGGTAATCCGGCCGATCCGCGATGGAGCGAGCCCGGGGAAATCTCTCAGGTCCGATGACAGAGGGGCCGCGCTCCAAGGCGGGTGCGGACTCTTGCATCAGGACCGTTATGACCATTGCATCTGGAATTCTGCGCCGTACGCCACTGTACGACCTGCATCTTGAGCTGGGCGGCAAGATGGTGCCGTTCGCCGGCTATGAGATGCCGGTGCAGTATCCCGCCGGCATCCTGAAAGAGCACCTGCATACAAGGGAAAAAGCGGGCCTGTTCGATGTCTCGCATATGGGGCAGGCCTTTCTGTCGGGCGACACCGCGGCGCTTGAGCGCGTGACCCCGGCCGATGTCGCGGGCCTCAAGGACGGCGCGCAGCGTTATGGCCTGTTGCTGACGCAGACCGGCACCATCAAGGACGATTTCATGTTCTCGCGCCTGGCAGGCGAGGCGGATCTTTATCTGGTGGTCAATGCCGGCACCAAGGAAGGCGACTTCGCCTATATCGGCGAGCAGCTCAAAGGTGCGGCCACACTGACACCGAAGCCGGACCGCGCGCTGCTGGCCTTGCAGGGGCCGGCGGCCGCGAGCGTGTTGGAGCGTCATTCTCCCGGCATTTCCGCGCTCACCTTCATGAAGGTGGTGCGCACCACGGTCGCTGGCGCTCCCGCCATCATCGGCCGCACCGGCTATACCGGCGAGGATGGTTTTGAGATTTCCATCGAGGGCGCCGATGCGGATCGGGTCGCCCGCGCGTTGCTGGCGGAGAGCGAAGTGCTGCCCATCGGGCTTGGCGCGCGCGACAGCCTGCGTCTGGAAGCGGGGCTCTGCCTTTACGGCCACGACATTGACGAGAGCCGCAATCCCGCCGAAGCCAATCTGCTGTGGTCGATCGGCAAGCGCCGCAAGGAAGCGAAGGATTTTCCTGGCGCCGCACAGACAATGAACGGCGCGCCCGCCATCAAGCTGGTCGGCATCCGCCCCGATGGCCGCGCGCCGGCACGTGAAGGCACCGAGATCGCCGACAAGACCGGCCGCGTCATTGGCAAGATCACCTCGGGCGGCTTTGGGCCCAGCCTCAACGCCCCCGTTGCCATGGGCTATGTCGAAAGCGACTTCGCCGCCAATGGCACCCCGGTCGACCTGATGGTGCGCGGCAAAGCCATGCCTGCCGTGATCTCGCCCATGCCTTTCGTTCCTCACAATTATCGCCGCTAGGAGATTTTCGATGTCCGAAGTTCGCTATACCGACCAGCATGAATGGATCCGCCTCGAGGGCGACGAGGCCACGGTCGGCATCACCAAATATGCCGCCGAAAGCCTGGGCGATGTGGTGTTCGTCGAATTGCCCGCCAGCGGCAAGGCGGTCAGCGCCGGCGGCGAAGCCGCGGTGGTGGAAAGCGTCAAGGCGGCCAGCGACATCTACGCCCCCGCCGGCGGCACCGTTACCGCCGCCAACGCGGCGCTGGAGAAGGAGCCCTCCAAGGTCAATGAGGACCCGGAAGGCGCGGGCTGGTTCTTCAAGATGAAGCTCACCGACAAGGGCGAGTTCGCCAAGCTGATGGACAGCGCGGCTTACGCCAAATTCGTGGAAACACTTTGAGACTGTCATGGCCGGCCAGCGAGCGAAGCGAAGCGCGAGCCGGCCATCCATCTAAGAGGTTTTGATGCGCTATCTTCCCTTAACTGCCGACGACCGCCGCGCCATGCTGGCGAAGATCGGCGCGCCCGACATCGATGCGCTGTTCCGCGACGTGCCCAAGGCAGCGATGGCGCCGCTGTCGGCCTTCAACCTGCCCGACACGCAAGGCGAGATGGAGGTCGAGCGTGCCTTGAGCCATCTGGCGGCGAAGAATGTGGCGGCCAGTGCGGCGCCCTTTTTCTGCGGCGCCGGCGCCTACAAGCATCATGTGCCAAGCTCGGTGGATCACCTGATCCAGCGTTCGGAATTCCTCACCAGCTACACGCCCTATCAGCCGGAAATCGCGCAGGGCACCCTGCAGTATCTGTTCGAATTCCAGACCCAGGTGGCGCTCCTGACCGGCATGGAGGTGGCCAATGCCTCGCTCTATGACGGTTCGACCGCGACCGCCGAAGCGGTGCTGATGGCCCAGCGTATCACCAAGCGCGGCAAGGCCATTCTGTCGGGCGGCCTGCATCCCCATTATGCCGAGACGGTGGAGACGGTGGCCGGCCTGATCGGGCCGATGATCCGAAGCCGCGTGACGCCGGGCAGCGCCGAAGACATCATCGCCCTGATCGACGATGAGACGGCTTGCGTGGTTGTGCAATCGCCGGACGTGTTCGGCCTGATCCGGAACTTGCGTCCCATCGCCGATGCCGCCCATGCCAAGGGCGCGCTCTTGATCGCGGTGGTGACCGAGGTCGTGTCGCTTGGCCTTTTGGAGCCGCCGGGGGCGCAGGGCGCCGACATCGTGGCGGCGGAAGGCCAATCCATCGGCAACGGCCTCAATTTCGGCGGCCCTTATGTCGGCCTGTTCGCGGCCAAAGAGAAATATCTGCGCCAGATGCCCGGCCGTCTTTGTGGCGAGACCGTGGATGCGGAAGGCCGCCGCGGCTATGTGCTGACCCTTTCCACCCGCGAACAGCATATTCGCCGCGAAAAGGCGACTAGCAACATCTGCACCAATTCCGGCCTCTGCACCCTGGCTTTCACCATCCATCTGTCGCTCCTGGGCGAGGAGGGGCTGGCAAGGCTGGCGCGTCTCAATCATGCCAGGGCTTCGGCGCTGGCTGACAAGCTGGTCGCCCTGTCGGGCGTGGAAATCCTGACCCCGTCCTTCTTCAACGAGTTCACCATTCGCCTGCCCAAGCCGGCGGCTCTCGTGGTGGATCAGCTGGCGGCCAAGGGCGTGATCGCCGGCGTGCCGGCCTCGCGCCTGCTGCCGCACGATCCCTCGCTCGCCAATCTGCTGATCGTGGCTGCGACCGAAACCAACACCGATGACGATTTCGCGGCGCTCGCAACCGCGCTGAAAGAGGTTCTGTGATGAGCATGAACAATCAGGGCCGCCCAACTTCAATTGAAAAGGGGGCACCCACCGACGCCAACCGCCGCCGCACCGTGGCGCCCGGCACCATCGCGCCGGAAGAGCTGCTCACCATCTCCGGCGACCGCGGCCTGGACCATGAAGAGGCGCTGATCTTCGAACTGGGCCATGGCGCGATCGGTGTCGATCTGCCCGATGTGGAGGTTGCCGATGATCGGCTGGGCGGCATGCGCCGCAAGGGCGCCGTCGGCCTGCCGGGCCTTAGCGAGCCCGAAGTGGTGCGCCATTACGTGCGCCTGTCGCGGATGAACTATGCCATCGACAGCGGGCTTTATCCGCTGGGCTCCTGCACCATGAAGCACAATCCGCGCCTGAACGAGAAGATGGCGCGGCTGCCCGGCTTTGGCGACCTGCATCCGCTGGCGCCGCAATCCACCACCCAGGGGGCGCTGGAGCTGATCTCCCAGCTGATGAACTGGCTGACCACGCTCACCGGCATGCCGGCAGTGGCGATGTCGCCCAAGGCAGGTGCCCATGGCGAATTATGCGGTCTTCTGGCCATCCGCGCTGCCATTGCGGCGCGCGGCGAGGACCGCAAGCGCGTCCTGGTGCCGGAATCCGCCCATGGCACCAATCCGGCCACCGCGGCTTTTGCCGGTTTCACGGTGGACGAAGTGCCGGCCAAGCCCAACGGCCATGTCGATGCCGAGGCCTTGAAGGCCAAGCTGGGTCCCGATGTGGCGGCGATCATGCTGACCAACCCCAACACCTGCGGCCTGTTCGAAGGCGAGGTGAAGGAAATCGCCGATGCCGTGCATGCGGCCGGCGCCTATTTCTATTGCGACGGCGCCAACTTCAACGCCATCGCCGGCAAGGTGCGCCCCGGTGACCTGGGCGTCGACGCCATGCATATCAATCTGCACAAGACCTTCTCCACGCCGCATGGCGGCGGCGGTCCGGGCGCGGGCCCGGTGGTGCTGTCCGAGCGGCTCGCGCCCTATGCGCCGATCCCGCTGCTGGTGGCTTCGGCCGCCGGCCTGCGCCTGATCGAGGACCAGGCCCAGTTGCCGGCGGGCGCCAAGCCCTTCGGCCGCATGTGCGCCTTCCATGGCCAGATGGGCATGTTCGTGCGCGCGTTGACCTACATGCTGTCCCACGGCCGCGACGGCGTGCGCCAGGCGTCGGAAGACGCGGTGCTGTCGGCCAACTACATCCTGGCCTCGCTCAAGGATGTGATGAGCGCGCCCTTCGGCGAGGGGCCCTGCATGCATGAGGCGCTGTTCGACGACAGTTTCCTGGACGGCACCGGCGTCGCCACCCTCGATTTCGCCAAGGCGATGATCGATGAGGGCTATCACCCGATGACCATGTACTTCCCGCTGGTGGTGCATGGCGCCATGCTGATCGAGCCGACGGAGTCGGAGTCCAAGGATTCGCTCGACCGTTTCATCCACGTGCTGCGCAGCCTGGCAACCGAAGCCAAGGCAGGAAAGACCGAGCGCTTCACCGGCGCGCCCCGCCTGGCGCCGCGCCGCCGGCTGGACGAGACCGCGGCCGCGCGCAAGCCGGTGTTGCGCTGGAAGCCCGATCCGCTCAAGGCGGCTGCGGAGTAGTCTGCCGCCTAGAAACGGCTACCTAGAATAGCGAAGCGGCATTTGATAGCATCCCGAGAGGGTCGGGGGCGATCTATGACTGCGATTGTTATTTCCTACCGTCGTGCGGATTCAGCAGGCATAACAGGACGAATCTTTGATCGTCTAGAGGCGCATTTCGGTCACGATACAGTCTTCATGGATGTGGACAACATCCCTCTTGGCGGAGATTTCCGCGATCACATTACCAATACGCTTAAGCGGTGCGATGTTCTCCTTGCCATTATTGGTTCGCGTTGGCTCGATGATAGCCGGCTATACGATGAAACCGACTGGGTGAGGATTGAGATAGAGACTGCGCTGGCGAAGAAAATCCCTGTCATTCCGGTTCTCATCGATCAGGCACAGGTCCCGCAGCCCGGTGTATTACCTGAGAGTCTTCGGAGCCTTGCATTTCGTCAAGCCGCGCGGGTCGATAGTGGGGTTGACTTCCGTCAGCACATGGAGCGCCTTATTAGATCGCTCAGTAAGTACATAGATGAAGCGGCGGTCGCTCGCGATGTTCGTTCGCGCTTTTCTCACGGCGCGACGGATTCGATCATATGCGATGCGCCCGCGTTGCGGGCCGAGCCGGAGCCGTTATCACGAACAGCAGAGGATATCGGCACAACTGCTTTGCGCGCAGCAAACGGCCCGGAGCAATTCGAGTCGGCAAATGCCAGCCTGGCAGGTTCTTGGTTCGAGTTGGTAGCGGATAAAATAGCTTCAAACAAAAAACTGTTAATAAGCAGCGTCGTAGCAGCTCTATTTGCAGCTGCATCGGCTTTTTGGGCTAGCGGCCTCAACCAAATGCATGGCCGGATATCTGGTCCTCCAACAATCGGCTCGGCTGCCCCAATCTCCAATCTTTCGACCCAATCTGGGGCGAGCTTAGCTTCTTCTCAAGAGCGCACTGCAGGTGCGCCAACGTATCCAACGCCTCCGAGTGTGCTTCCCAATGTGAATGCCATAGAGAAGGATGCATGGGACTCGGTAAAGTCATCCAATGATCCTGGCCAATTGCAGTCCTATCTGGACCAATATCCAACAGGCGTATTTGCCCGGATTGCGGAAGCAAAAATTGCGGCTCTGAAAAGAGCAAAGTCGGACGCAGCGGCGCGCTCTTCAAAGTCCAAGCACATATTCGTGTTGGAGCCTCGTGTGATGCCGACAGGGGTATATCTCAAGAACGAGCTTACGATGCCCAATAACAGGAAACTTTGCGAATTTACCGATGGTATTTCATTCGAGACGAGTTGGTCTGTCAGATGCTTTCGTTAAGGATCTCGCTGGTCGAAAGCCGCGAAGCGAGCTTTCCCATCGATACTCCCGATCAAGAATTCGAGTTTATTGGCAGATATGAATTTTGAGGCCCGGCGGCAGCAAGGTCTTGCTGTCGCCGCAGGCCACGTCCAGCTGCGCCTGGGTCAGGCCCTTCACATGACGCAGATCGGTGCCCAGGAAGGACGTGATCGAGGTTTTGGCCCCCGTCAGGTCGGCGCCGTCGAGCTTCGCCCCCGCCAGGTTCGCGCCCGACAATTCCGTGCCGCGGAAGCTGGCATGGGTGAAGTTGGCGAAGGACATGCACATCAACGTCGCATCGGCGCCATCGAAATCGGCGTCGTGCAGGTCATGTTCCTTGACGCAGGTATTCATCAGGTCGGCGCCGCGAAGATCGCAGGCCACGCAATCCACGATGCCGCCATGGATCTTGGCCACGGCGGCGGCATCGGCGGCCAGTGCCGGCCCGGGCCGGAACAGGGCGATGGCCGTATAGGCGGCGAGGAGGGGCAGGTTGCGCATGTCCCAAGGCTGGACTGCAACTCTTACCAAATCGTTGCCGGCCAAATCGTTGCTGGGCCAAACCGTTGCCGGCCAAATCCTTGCCGGCGGCCAAACGCGGCCCAGGCCAGGGGGTTCCCGCTAAAGCTCGCGATAGGGATAGTGATCGCGAATATGGCAGTTGAAATAAGCGCCTATGGAATCCGCGAACAGCAGGCTGTCGTAAATCTCCTGCGGCACCTCTTCGTAGATATAGGTGCGGCCGGTTTCCCGGAAGGTGGCGCACAGGGTGTGCGCCGCCGCGTCATAGCTGACCTGTTCCAGGGCGCTGGACTGGACATACGGCATCCCGGTGAAAACGGCGATCACGGGGATTTGCTCCCTCTCAGCTGCAACCGCTTGTCGACCCGCAGGTATTGCACTTCATGCAGGTGCCGTTGCGCACCAGGGTGAAGTTTCCGCAGGCCCCGCAGCTGTCGCCTTCAAAGCCCTTCAGCCGCGCTTCCGCCGCGCGCGCGGCGCGGGTTTCGGTGCGGGCGGAAGGCTTGGTCAGCGCCGCTTCCAGCGAGGCCACCTGCATGCTCACCGTGTTGAGCGTGGCTTCGACGCCGGCGCGGATTTCCGACAGGTCCAGCGCTTCGCTGTCATTGTCGGCTTCGAAGCGGCTGAAATGCTCGTCATGCTCGTCTTCGGCCAGCATCTTGGGGGCGGCACCGCCCTTGACCAGGGCGATCTGGGTGCGGCCGCGCAGATAGCCGGCGGAAGCGACCTTGGCGATCGCCACTTCGGTCGCCGGGCTGCCGTTTGCATCCTTGCCCAGATCCTCGTCGGCGGAAGGCACGACATGAGCCAGGTCGGTGCGACCCAGATAGGACACCGCCAGCTCGCGGAAGATATAGTCCAGCACGCTGGTGGCGTTCTTGATGGAGTCGTTGCCGATCACCAGGCCCGCCGGCTCGAAGCGGGTAAAGGTGAAGGCCTCGACGAATTCCTCCAGCGGCACGCCATATTGCAGGCCCACCGAAATGGCGATGGCGAAATTGTTCATCAGGCTGCGGAAGGCCGCGCCTTCCTTGTGCATGTCGATGAAGATCTCGCCCAGCCGTCCATCCTCATATTCGCCGGTGTGCAGATAGACCTTGTGGCCGCCGACAATGGCCTTCTGGGTATAGCTTTTGCGGCGGTGGGGCAGCTTTTCGCGTTCGTGGCTGCGCACCTTCTCGATCACGCGCTCGACAATGCGCTCGGTGACCACGGTCTGGGAGGCGGCCACGGCCGGCAGATGGTCGTCTTCCTCCTGGTCGGCGAAAGCGAAGACCTGGCTCGACAGCGGCTGGCTGAGCTTGGAGCCGTCGCGGTAGAGGGCGTTGGCCTTCAGCCCCAGCTTCCAGGACAGCATGTAAGCCTCGCCGCAATCCGTCACCTGGGCGCCGTTGGCCATGTTGATGGTCTTGGAGATGGCGCCAGAGATGAAAGGCTGCACCGCGGCCATCATGCGGATATGGGCTTCCACCGACAGGGCGCGCTTGCCGATGCGCCCGCACGGATTGGCGCAGTCGAACACCGGCAGATGCTGTTCCTTCAGATAGGGCGCGCCTTCGAGTGTCATGGCACCGCAGACATGGCTGTTGGCGGCGTCGATGTCGGCACGCGAAAAGCCCAGATGCTTGAGCATGTCGAAATCGGGCGCATCCAGGGTGGCCGCGTCCAGCTTCAGCACCTCGTTGCAGAATTTGGTGCCCAAGGTGTATTTGTTGAAGACAAAGCGGATGTCGAAGGCCGCTTCCAGCGCCGCCTCGATCTGGCCGATCTGTTCCTCGCCAAAGCCCTTGCCGCGCAGGGCGTCGTAATTGATGCGGCCCTGATAGTCTTCCAGCGTGCCGTGGCCCACCGCATAGGCCACGATGGCGTCGATCTCCGCCTGGCCATAGCCCAGATTGGCCAAGGCCTCGGGCACGCAGCGGTTGATGATCTTGAAATAGCCGCCGCCCGCCAGCGTCTTGAATTTCACCAGCGCGAAATCGGGCTCGACCCCGGTGGTGTCGCAGTCCATCACCAGCCCGATGGTGCCGGTGGGCGCGATCACGGTCGCCTGGGCGTTGCGGAAGCCATGCTCCTTGCCCTTGTTCAGGGCGTCGTCCCAGGCGCGCTTGGCGGCCTGGGCCAGTTCGGCATCGCCGACCGCCTTCAGGTCCAGCGCCACGGGCAGGGTGGACAGCTTCTCATAGCCCGACGTCTCGCCATAAGCGGCGCGGCGGTGATTGCGGATCACCCGCAGCATCGCGTCCTTGTTGGCGGCATATTCGGGGAAGGCGCCCAGTTCGCCCGCCATTTCGGCGGAGGTGGCATAGGACACACCGGTCATCAGCGCTGCGATGGCGCCGGCGATGGCACGGCCCTCGCGGCTGTCATAGGCGATGCCCGCGCTCATCAGGAGGCCGCCGATATTGGCAAATCCGAGCCCCAGGGTGCGATAGTCGTAGGAGAGCTGGGCGATTTCCTTGGAAGGGAACTGCGCCATCAGCACCGAGATTTCCAGCACGATGGTCCACAGGCGCACAGCATGCTCGAAGGCTTCGACATCGAAGCTCTTGAAGCCGTCGCCCTTCCGGAACTGCATCAGGTTCAGCGACGCCAGATTGCAGGCGGTGTCGTCCAGGAACATGTATTCGCTGCACGGATTGGAGGCGCGGATCTCGCCGCCGGCCGGGCAGGTGTGCCAGTCATTGATGCTGGTATGGAACTGGATGCCCGGATCGGCGCAGGCCCAGGCGGCATAGGACACCTTCTCCCACAGATCGCGGGCGCGCACGGTCCTGACGATCTTGCCGTCGCCGCGATTGGTCAGGTGCCAGTCATCGTCTTCCAGCACGGCCTTCAGGAAGTCGTCGGTCACCCGCACGCTGTTGTTGGAATTCTGGCCGGCGACCGAGGTATAGGCCTCGCTGTCCCAGTCGGTGTCATAGGTGCGGAATTCGATCTCCTTGAAGCCCTGACGCGCGAAGCTGATCACCCGCTCGATCAGATTGTCGGGGATCATGCTCTTGCGCGCCGCCTTGATTTCGCGGCGCAGCGCCGGGTTCTTCTGCGGGTCGTAGCAGTCGCCGCCCGAGCCTTCGCAGTTCACGCAGGCCTTCAGCACCGCCTTCAGATGGCGTTCGGCAAGCTTGGAACCGGTCACCAGGGCGGCGACCTTCTGCTCCTCGATGACCTTCCAGTCGATGAAATCCTCGATGTCGGGATGGTCGATATCGACGATCACCATCTTGGCGGCGCGCCGTGTGGTGCCGCCCGACTTGATGGCGCCGGCGGCGCGGTCGCCGATCTTGAGGAAGCTCATCAGGCCTGACGAACGGCCGCCGCCCGACAGTTTCTCGTCGGCGCCGCGCAGGGGCGAGAAGTTGGTGCCGGTGCCCGAGCCGTATTTGAACAGCCGCGCCTCGCGGGTCCACAGATCCATGATGCCGCCTTCATTGACCAGATCGTCCTTGACGCTCTGGATGAAACAGGCATGGGGCTGCGGGTGCTCGTAAGCCGACGAGGATTTGGTCAGCCTTCCGCTCTTGTGGTCGACATAGTAGTGGCCCTGGCCCGGGCCATCGATGCCATAGGCCCAGTGCAGGCCGGTGTTGAACCATTGCGGCGAGTTGGGCGCGCATTTCTGCGCCGCCAGCATGTGGCAAAGCTCGTCATAGAAGGCCTGGGCGTCGGTTTCGGCATCGAAATAGCCGCCCTTCCAGCCCCAATAGGTCCAGGTGCCGGCCAGGCGGTCGAACACCTGCTTGGCGGACTTCTCGCCGGTGGTTTCCTTGCCCACGGCCTGCTTCTTCCAGAGGAATTCCGGCACGCCTTCCTCGGGCACAGCCTTCAAATTCTTCGGCACGCCGGCTTTGCGGAAATATTTCTGGGCCAGCACATCGCTGGCGACCTGGCTCCAGCTCTCGGGAACCTCGATGTCGCCCTGGGCGAAGACGATGGAGCCATCCGGATTGCGGATCTCGCTGGAAGCAGTCCTGAAGGCGATGCCGTCGTAAGGCGAATGACCCTCGACCGTGAAATGGCGGCGAATGCGCATGGCGATTTCCCCAAAATGACTGGCCCCGCCGCCGGTCCCGGGCCGCCATTTCGGGGACAATTCGCCCTGCCGCCGGAGATTTGGGCTCCGCAGCCGGGCTTGGTTTGGTCCGCCAGATTTGGTGGTCGCGGGGGGCGACTGACCCTAACTATGGGCACGCTACCGGGAGGGGCGCAAGCAGATAGTGGTTGCGGAAGCCTTAATCCACTAGATGTGGTAGGCCCCGGTCCGCCAAAAAGCCGCGAGTCAAGCGGGTCAAAAATTAAGGCGCCAAAATATTTTTTCGGGCGATTTCATCACAGCGTCACGAGTGCCTTTGGAGCTTTTGTGGACAAGTCGGAACCTCGAGTCTGCCGCACCCATGACGCTTTGCGGCATTGGCGAAAAAGCGGCCGCGGTCCTATAGTCCCGGCCTCGAGTCCCCTTGGGCCTTTTCCATGTCCTTTCTGAAGACGACTTTCTCCTGGTGGAACTCCGCGACCTGGGGGACGCTGCTGACCACCTGGCTGTCGGGCACCCCTGTGGGGACCGACGAATTCGGCAACCGCTACTATCAGAACAAGGACGGATCGCGCCGCTGGGTGGTCTATAACGGCACGGTCGAGGCCAGCCGGGTGCCGCCCGACTGGCATGGCTGGCTGCACCACACCTATGCCGAGCCGCCCACCAAGGCGCCGTTCAAGGTCCGCGGCTTCGAGAAGCCGCATCAGCCCAACCTGACCGGTACCGACGGCGCCTACAAGCCTGGGGGCAGCCTGTCGAAAGGCGGAGCGCGGCCGCCGGCCACCGGCGATTACCAGGCCTGGAAGCCGGAATAGTCGGGTCCCATGAGCACGCGTGTCATGCAGCAGAACAATATTGCCGAAACCCTGATCGGCGCGGTCGTCGTCATCGTCGCGGTGGCCTTCGTGGTCCTTGCCTATTTCCGCACCGGATCGGGCAGCCTGTCGGGCTATGAGATCAACGCCAAGCTGGCCAAGGTGGACGGGCTGGCGGTGGGCACGGATGTGCGGCTGGCCGGGATCAAGATCGGCAGCGTCACCGACCTGACGCTCGATCCCAAGACCTATCTGGTCACGGTGCACATGAACATCCGTGACGACATCAAGCTGCCAGTGGATTCCTCGGTGCTGGTGACCCAGGCCGGTTTTCTGGGCGGCCAGTATCTGTCGATCACGCCGGGCGGCGACGACAAGATGATGGTGGCGGGCTCCTATTTCGATAATGCCCAGGGCTCGATCGATGTGATGAATCTGGTCGGACGCTTCGCCGGTGGCGAAAACACCTCCAACCAGCCGCCGAAGCCCAAAGCACCGGCACCGCAAGGTGCCGCGCCCCAGGCGCCAGCGCCGATGAAGGCGCCCGATCCGGGGGCCGGTCCGTGAGGCGTTTGGCCCTGGCATTGCTGCCACTGGGCATCGCCGTGATTGCCGTTGCCCAGAGCCAGGCCCAGACGTCCCCCAATGTCGATCTGGCGCCGGCGGCGCCCGCCAAAACTCCCGCAATTCCCGCGCCGCCGCCGTCGGTGACCGGCCCTGCGGTCCCTGCCGCCAATCCGGCCGCACCGGCTCAGGATGCCACTGCCGCGCCGCCGCCGGCCGCGCCGCAGGGCGGCACCCAGCTGCTGTTGCGCGGGTTGGACAAGATCACCGGCCGTCCCACCAACATCACCGCCCCCATCGGCAAGCCGGTGAAGTTTGCCACCCTCACCATCACGGCGCGCTATTGCTACTCCACGCCCCCCAGCGAGACGCCGGAAACCACCGCCTTTGTGCAGATCGACGATCACCGCCCCGATCAGCCGGCGCGGCGTGTTTTTTCCGGCTGGATGTACGGCTCAACCCCGGGGCTGAACGGGGTGCAGCATCCGCTCTATGACGTGTGGGTGATCAGCTGCAACAACGCGCCGGCCCAAGCAGTGGCGTCGAACAATTCGACGGCCGCGGTGAAGGTTGCCGCGCCGGATTCCTCAGATAAAGAGGGCATCCAGGCGCTGCCTGAGGGTGCGGGCCAGTAGGCACGGTTCTTTTGCGTCCTGAGTGCGTCGCGAGATCGCTCATGGGCTTATTGCCCACATCGCTCCTCGCTCCTGCTCAGTCCGCAAAATCCCTCGTGCCTCCCAATATCGGCAAGGTTATGCGGGCGTTTCCGCCGCCACGGCTTGCGGGCTTCGTCCGGGCCACAGGATCAGCACCGCCGCCAGGGCAATGCCGCTGATCGTGGTGGACAAGGGCAATCCCAGATTGATGATCGGGCTTTCCGCCATCCAGTCGCCGATCGCGGTGCCGGTCGATCGCGCGACCGCGACCACGAACCAATAGGCGGCCAGCGCGCTGACAAAGAACTTGCGATAGAGCAGCAGGGTGACGATCAGCAGGACGCCCAGGCCGATGGCGGCAATGTCCTCATTGGCCAGATGCTCGCAGAGATCGCCGAACACCGTGCCGAACACGCCCGCGGTCAGCATGGTGACCCAATAGCCGGGATTGGTGGTGGGCACGGTCTTGAGTTTGCCGGAACGGGCGCTGGTGCGTCCCAGCCACCAGGCCAGCACCGCCAGCAGCACGCCAAAGCCGATGCTCAGGGTGATGCGGTCGATATGCAGGCCGCGGCGCCCCGCCATATAGTCGGCGATGTTGGTGGCGCCGGTGCGCATGATGATGATGCAGAGCCAGTACCAGGCGTCATGCGTGCGCTTGTCGAAGCGTTCGATGGCATAGACGCCCGCGAACAGCAGGATCAGAAGCGGCAGTCCGCCCAACAGGCCAAAGCCTGAATCATGGGCATAGAGATCGCCCATGTTGGTGCCGAAGACGCTGGCCAGCGCAATGCCGGCCCAATAGCGGCTATTGATGGTCGGAACGTGCCTGGTCTGCATGTCGCCCCCGAAATGGATGGCGGACCATAGCGCAGGGGCTCGGCTTTTTTGCCCCCTTGGGGAAATTTATAGAAATGACGGTGCGTTCAGAAAAAAGGCCAGATGGCTTCGCGGTTCAGCGCATGCGCCAGTTTCAGCAGATACTGATCACGCGGGATTTCCACCGCGCCGAAACGCGCCAGATGCGTGGTAATGAACTGGGTGTCGAGCAGAAGGAAACCGCCGCGCTTCAGGCCCTCTACCAGATGCACCAGGGCGACCTTGCTGGCATCGCGCGCGCGAGAAAACATGCTCTCGCCGAAAAAGGCCGCGCCCAGCCGCACGCCATACAGGCCGCCTACCAGTTCGCCGGCCTGCCAGCACTCGATGGAATGGGCATGGCCGCTTGAATGCAGCGCCGTGTAGAGGCGCAAGATCTCGCTGTTGATCCAGGTTTCCTCGCGGCCGGGTGCGGGCGCGGCGCAGGCCTGCATGACATCGCTGAAAGCCTGGTCGGCGGTGACGGTGAAGCGGCCCGACCGCACGGTGCGGGCCAGGCGATGGGGCACGTGGAAGGTATCGAGCGGAATGATGCCGCGCTTTTCCGGGGAGACCCAATAGAGCGTGGGATCGGAGCGCCGTTCCGCCATGGGAAACAGGCCCTCGGCATAGGCGCGTAAGAGAATTTCCGGCGTAAGCTTGGGTGTGCCGTGCATGGGTAGATAATAGCGCGCGGAGTTGCCGCGCGCTATTGAAGCTATTTGTTGTTGAGTGCGAAGCTGCCCGGCCCGGCGGCCGCCAGATACAGGAATATGAAGCAGAACAGGATGGCCGCGTCGCCGCCGTTCAGGGCGGGATAGATGCCCCGGGCCATGTGGGCGGTGAAATAGGCGACCGCCATTTCGCCCGAACAGATAAAGGCCGCGATACGGCTGAACAGGCCCAGCACGACCAGTGCGCCACCCACCAGCTCGATGATGCCGGCCGCCATGATCATGGGCGGCAGCGTGCCATGGCCCATGGGCGCGGGAAAGCCCACGATCTTCATCAAGCCGTGTTCCAGAAACAAAAGGCCGACAACAATGCGCACGATGCCCAGGATTTGGGGTGAATATTTGCTCAGGAAACCCATGACGCAATCCTCCCGTTCTTGTTTGTTGTGGGAGGAGCCTAGCCGGGATTGCAGGGGGCCGCTATGGCCTCCGCAGGTCCTGTTTGAGCGCCGCGGCGCCGTGCGGCGGGAGCAGCATCTGCGCCTCGTATCCGGGATTGAAGATGATGCCGTATCCCGGCGGCATTCGCAGGAAAAATTGTTTGCCGTTCGCGCGCAGCATGTATGGCGCCATGTCCTTTGGCTGGCGCGACATCGCCGTGAAGACGGCCACAAATGGCAACTCATTCTGTTCCAGCAATATCGGCTTGAAACCGCTGCCGTCGGCCTGAACTTCGCCCGTGCTGGGAATATAGAGATCGGCATCCGCGATCTGACGCATCAACGCGTCGCCGGAAAGTCCCTTGTCGCGGGCTTCCACTATCCGATGTTCGATATCCGTCTCAGGCTCGAAGGCGAGAAGCGTCATCAATAATCGGGACTAGTGACCAAGGCTGGCCAGGTATTTCTCCAGCCAATGGATGGAATAGTCGCCATTGATGATGTCGGGCTCGCGCACCAGCTTCTGAAACAAGGGGATGGTGGTCTCGATCCCGTCCACCACCAGCTCGTCCAGCGCCCGCCTGAGCCTGAGCAGGCACTCGTTGCGGTTCTTGGCATGCACCACCAGCTTGCCCGCCAGGCTGTCGTAAAAAGGCGGGATGCGGTAGCCGGAATAGATCGCGGAATCGAAACGCACGCCCAGCCCGCCGGGGGTGTGGAACTGGGTGATGGTGCCGGGCGAGGGGCGGAAGGTGAAGGGATTTTCCGCATTGATGCGGCATTCGATGGCATGGCCCTCGAACACAATGTCCTTCTGTTTGAAGGCGAGCGGCGCGCCGGTGGCGATGCGAATCTGCTCGCGCACGATGTCGATGCCGGTGATGGCCTCGCTGACGGGATGCTCCACCTGCAGGCGGGTGTTCATTTCGATGAAATAGAAGTGGCCGTCCTCGTACAGGAATTCGATGGTGCCCGCGCCCAGATAGCCCAGCTTGGCGAGCGCCTTGGTGCAGACGCCGCCGATCTCGTCGCGTTCCTGGGCGTTGAGGGCGGGCGAGCCAGCTTCCTCCCACACTTTCTGGTGGCGGCGCTGCAGCGAGCAGTCGCGCTCGCCCAGATGCACCACATGGCCGTGGCTGTCGGCCAGGATCTGGATTTCGATATGGCGCGGCTTCTGGAGATATTTCTCCATATAGACCGTGTCGTTGCCGAAGGCCGCTTTGGCCTCGGCGCGCGCCGTAGACAATGCGAAGGACAATTCGCCCGCATTCTTCGCAACCTTCATGCCGCGACCGCCGCCGCCGGCGGTGGCCTTGATCAGGACCGGATAGCCGATCCCTTGCGCCAGTTTCGCGGCATCCCTGTCGCTGACTTCGCCGTCGGAGCCCGGCACGGTCGGGATGCCCAGCTCCTTCACCGTCTGCTTGGCGGTGATCTTGTCGCCCATCAGGCGGATATGTTCCGGCCGGGGGCCGATGAAGGTCAGCCCATGTTCATCGATGATGTCGGCGAATTTGGCATTCTCGGACAGGAAGCCATAACCGGGATGGATGGCCTCGGCGCCGGTGATCTCGCAGGCCGCGATGATGGCGGGAATGTTCAGATAGGACTGCGCCGCCGAGGGCGGGCCCACGCACACGCTTTCGTCCGCCAGCTTGACGTGCATTGCCTCGCTGTCGGCGGTCGAATGGATCGCCACGGTGGAGATGCCCATCTCCTTGCAGGCGCGGATGACGCGAAGCGCGATTTCGCCGCGATTGGCGATGAGGACTTTTTCAAACATCAGTCGATGACGCAGAGTGTCTGGCCGAATTCCACGGGCGTGCCGTCGGTGACGCTGATCTCCTTCACCGTGCCGCCCTTTGGCGCGGTGATGGCGTTCATGGTCTTCATCGCTTCCACGATGAAGAGCGTGTCGCCTGCCTTGACGGTCTTGCCCACGCTGATGAAGGCCGGCTTGCCCGGCTCGGGCGCGACATAGACGGTGCCGACCATGGGCGAGGGCACTGCGCCGGCTGGCGGGCCCGAAGCGGCGGGTTGTGTCGCGGCCGGCGCGGGTGCTGTGGCAGCCGGGGCAGGCGCGGGTGCTACGGCCGGTGCGGCAGCGGCGACGCCGCCATTGCGGCTGACGCGAATGCGCGCGCCATTATGCTCGATCTCGATTTCGGTGAGCCCCGTCTCCTTCAACAGCTTGGCCAGCTCGCGCACGGCGGCCGCATCGACGCCAGGCTTTGCAGCAGGCTTGGCTTGCGGTTTCTTGCCCTTGGAACTCATTTCTTCACCTTGAGAATTTCGGCCACGGCGTCGACGGCGCGGAGATACCCCTGCGCGCCCAGGCCCATGATGATGCCGGTGGCGCCCTTGGAGACATAGGAGTGGGCGCGGAACGGATCGCGGCGGTGGATGTTGGAGAGATGCACCTCGATCACGGGAATCTTCAGCGCCAGGAGGCTGTCCAGAATGGCGACGGAGGTGTGGCCATAGCCGGCGGGATTGATGATCACCGCCGAGCCGCCGGTGCGGGCCTCCTGGATCTGATCGACGATCTCGCCTTCGCGGTTGGACTGATGGAACACGGTTGCAAGGCCGTATTGGGCGGCCTGCGCGGCGCACATCTTCCCGATCTGGGCCAGGGTGGTATAGCCATACACTTCCGGCTCGCGCTCCCCCAGGAGATTGAGATTGGGGCCGTTGAGGATGTATATGGGTAAGTTCTTGGAATGCTTGGTCTTTTTGGCCATAGACTTTCCGTGGGGCGAGGATGATTCACGCCTTATAATCGTATCGCGGCAGATACGGAAATGCTTAGGTACAAAGGCTCATGGCAGTTGAAATCACCCTGAATGGCGAAACACGGCGGCTGGATCGGCCCACCAGCGTGCGCGGCCTGCTGGAAAGCCTGGGGCTTGATCCCGCCAAGATCGCGGTGGAGCGCAATCTGGAGATCGTGCCGCGCTCGACCTATGACCAGGTTGCGGTGGGCGAGGGCGACCGGCTGGAGATCGTGCATTTCATCGGCGGCGGCAATGCCCCGGTGGACGTTCCCAGAGTCGACAAACCCTTTGTGATCGCGGGCAAGACCTTCAAGTCGCGGCTGATCATCGGCACCGGCAAGTACAAGTCCTATGCCGACAATGCCGCGGCCCTGGAGGCCAGCGGCGCGGAGATCGTCACCGTCGCGGTGCGCCGGGTGAATCTGACCGATCCGGGCCAGCCCAAGCTGGTGGATTTCATCGATCCCAAGAAAGTCACCTATCTGCCCAACACGGCGGGTTGCTTCACCGGCGAGGATGCGGTCAGAACCTTGCGGCTGGCGCGCGAGGCCGGCGGCTGGTCGCTGGTCAAGCTGGAAGTGCTGGGCGAGAAGAAGCTGCTGTATCCCGACATGCTCGAGACGTTGCGCGCCACCGAGATGCTGTCGAAGGACGGTTTCCAGGTGATGGTCTATTGCAGCGACGATCCCTTGATGGCCAAGCGGCTGGAGGATGTGGGGGCGGTCGCGATCATGCCGCTGGCTGCGCCGATCGGTTCGGGCATGGGCATGCAGGCGACCGTGAACATCCGCATGATCATCGAGGACGCCAAGGTGCCGATCGTGGTGGATGCCGGCATCGGCACGGCTTCGGACGCGGCCGTGGCGATGGAGCTGGGCTGCGACGCGGTCCTGACCAACACGGCCATCGCCCATGCCAAGGATTCCGTCCAGATGGCGAAGGCGATGAAGCTGGCGGTGGAAGCAGGCAGGTTGGCTTGGCTCGCCGGCCGCATGCCCAAGAAGGCTTATGCCGATCCGTCCAGCCCCCTGACTGGGCTCATTTAGCAACTGTCATGGCCCGCGAATGCGGGCCATCCAGAAGACGTCAGCACTTCTCCTGCAAAGGTTAGGGAGCACCAACTGGATGGCCCACACTCCGGTGGGCCATGACAAGTGGCGCTAGCTTTTCATCTCGCTGGCGAGCGTCTCATCATCCAGCGCGCCGGGATGGAATTTGCCGTTCAGCACAAAGGTCGGCGTGCCGTCCACGCCTACCTTGTGCGCCAGCGCGATGGACGACTGCAGCGTTTTTTCGATCGTCGGATCGGCCATATCGGCCTTGAGCTTGTTCAGGTCCATGCCGGCCTTGGCGGCATCGGCAAAGATCATCTGTTCGGTGACCGAACCTTCTTCGCCCAGCAGAGTGAAGTGGAAGTCCATGTAATGCTCGGGCTGACGCCGGGCCGCCAGCGAGGCGCGCGCCGCCAACAGCGCGCTTGGCCCATGCAGGTCGGCAATGGGGAATTCGATGAAGGAGAAACGGGTGTCGTCCTTATGGGCGTCATAGAATTTCTTCACCGCGGGCAGCGAAGCGCGGCAGAAGGGGCAGTCATAATCATAGAATTCCACCAGCGAGGTCTTGGCATCGGCTGGGCCGGTGACAAAGGCCACTGCCGGATCGAAGAAGGCGGCCTGGCCGACCTTTTTCATGGCGGCGGCCTGCTGGGCTGCCTGCTTCTGGTCGTCCAGCTGCTGGGCACGGCCCATCATCGCCGGCGCCAGGTCGGGATGCAGCATCAGATAAGTCTGCATCTGCCGGTCGTTGATCGGCATCAGGCCGTTCTGCGCCATGACCATGATGATCGCCACCGCCAGCGCGGCGCCGCTCAAAGCGCCCGCCAGGGTGATAACAAATGCCCGCATGCCGTTTACCCCCGTTGCTGCGCAGCCAGCGGCGCGGCCGCGCCGATGATGTCGTTGGCGCGCTGCCAGTCGGGCGAACCTTGCGGCAGCTTGCCCCGCGCCCGTGTGGCGAACACCACCGCCTTCTTCATGTCGTCGGCATTGTACCACAGTTCCGCGGTGGCCAGGTTGGCCATGGGCTCATTCTTGAGCATGCTGTAGCACTGGGCGATCTCGAACCAGGTGAAAGAGTCGTCGTCTTCCGCCAGAAGCGCCACCTTGAGATTGGCCAGCGCCGGCGCCGCCATGGTATCGCTTTCAGTGGCGAGTTGGGCGGTGGCGAGCTCTTGCCTCAGCTGTGGCGCCTGCGGGCGCAGGGAAACCGACTTCTGGTAGTCGGGAATCGCCTGCAGCGGCTTGGCCATGCTGAGATAGATCTGCCCGCGCACCTCGTAGAAATAGGGATTGTTGGGTTCTTGCGCGATCAGGCCGTTGATCGTTGCCAGCGATTTCTGAAGGTTGGGCTGGCGCAGATAGGCCATGGCACGGGCATACCGCGCGGGTTCGGACGTGTCGGATTCGGGATAGCGCGTCAGCGCTTCCTTCACCGGCAGCACAAAACCGGCAAGTTTCGCCTGAACCATCTGGAACGTGTGCAGGCTTTCCGGACTGTCCTGCACTTCGCGATAGGGCGAGGCTTGCACCATGTCGTTCAAGTCAAAAACGCGGTCCTGGCCGGATGGATGATCGACGGCAAACTTGTCGATCTTGTAGGCGCTTTGGGCTTCTTCCTGCGCGAAGCGCTCGAAGGTGTGATACATGCCCATCGGCGACTGATGGGTGGCGAGCAGCAGCTTGGCGGCGATCTGGTCGGCGGTGGATTCCTGCACCCGGGTGAAGGCCGCGAACTGGCCCATGGCATAGGACTGGCCGATGCCCATGATGGCCATGCCCGCTTCGCCGGCGCCCGCGATCATCGCGGCCACGCCCGCCACCAGCGACAACAGCATGGGGATCATCGCCTTCTGCATGCCATAGCTGCCGCGCGACAGATGCCCGGCCGAGATATGGCCGGTCTCATGCGCCATCACCCCGATCAGCTCGTTGGGACTGTGCAGCCACAGAAGAATGCCGGAGAAGACGAAGATGTTCTCGCCGCCTTCAGGACCATAAGAGGCAAAGGCGTTGATCGGGCCGTTGACCAGCCAGACCTTGGGCACGGGATCCAGCCCCGCGGCGCGCGCCAGGGGCGTTTCATAGCTCCTCAGCATTTCCTCGGTTTCGGTGTCGCGCAGCATGCTGATCCCGTCGTCCTGGGCGAGCGCCGGCGCGGCATAGGCGAAAAAGGCGGCAGCGAAGCCGGCGGCAAAAAGGGCTTTGCGCGCGGGCTTCGAACCGAAGGTTCGAAGCGGCGCAACGCGGCGCGCGACAGCGCAGTGAGCCGCGTGAGCCAGGGAATTCGGTGATTTCAGCGACAAGCCAGCTACTCCCGTTGCCCCGCTCAAACCCCCAGCCGTGCCGCAATCCGACCTTGTCTCGATCTTGCGGCACACCGGCGCCGAACCTATGGGCAGGCGTGGCCGAGGTCAAACTGTGGCGAAGCGGCCCGGGCTGGGGCATAAGGGGTTTCTGCTGGCCCCTTTAAGGATTACGCCCTGTTCATGTCCCGCCGCCTGATTGCCTTATTCGCCTTACCTGCTGTCCTGCTGGGTGGCTGCCAGACCGTGAGCAGCCTGGGCGACCGCACCGCCGCAGGCCTGGGCCTGGAAGACGAGCCGAAATCCTATACCGCCAGTGTCGTCAGCCAGCCCAAGCGCACCGGCATCGCCGTGGCCGACGAGCCGCTGGCAGCACGGGCCGGCGCCGCCGCCCTGGCCGATGACGGCAGCGCGGTCGATGCCGTCGCCACGATGTTCTTTACCTTGACCGCGACTTATCCGGTGGCGGCTGGGCTGGGCGCGGGCGGCATCTGCCTGGTGCGCGATGCGAGCGGCCAGGTGACGGAATTCGATTTCCTCACCAAGGCGCCCAGGGCAGGCGGCGCTTATGCGCTTCCGGGCGCGGTGGCGGGTTTCGTCACCATGCACAAGCTTTATGGCGCGCTGCCCTGGCAGCGCATCGTGGCGCCGGGCGAGGCCTTCGCCTCGACCGGGTTCCCGATTTCGGAGTCGCTGGCGCAGCGCCTGCCATCCGTGCAGAACCAGCTGCGGCTGGATGCGGGCTTGGCGGGAGAATTCCTGGACCAGAACGGACGCGCGCGCGCGGCCGGCGATGAAGCCAGGAATGTGGCGCTTGGCGTCACCATGGGGCAGATCCGCCTCGACAAGGCCGATGGATTCTACAAGGGAACCGTGGCGGCCAATATTGCCGCTTATTCGTCGTCCGCCGGCGGCGGCATCAGCACGGCGGAGCTGGCGGCGACCGCGCCTTTGCAGAGCGCCGCGCGTTCACGCGCCATGGGCAGCTTCGTCACCTACATGCCGGGTGTGCGCACCGGCGCCGGCGCCTTCAACGCGGCGATGCTGGACAATCTCTCGCGCGACATCCGTGCCAACCGCAACCCGGCCGGCGCCATGACGGCTGCGGTCGGCCAGACCTTGGGCACTTTCGGCGTCGCCGGCGTGCCCGGCGATCTGGGCTCGACCGGTTTTGCCGCCGTGGATGCCAATGGCGCGGCGGCATCTTGCGCCGTGACCCTGAACGGACCGTTCGGTTCGGGGCGCACCGCCGGCAATACCGGCGTGGTGCTGGCGGCGACGCCCTCCAGCCAGGCCGGCCTGGCCAGCGCGTTCCTTGCGCCGGTCATCGCCACCAGCAATGGCCAGGTGGCGCTGGCGGGTGCGGGCGCCGGCGGACCCAATGGCACGGCGGCCGCGCTCTATGCGGTGCTGGAGACGGTCGGCGGGCGGGAACTGGGCAAGCGCGGCGACCTCAATAGCACCGGACGCGCGCCGTACGACACGGTCAACATCATTTCCTGCAGCACCGAGGCTTGCGTGGCGCTGACTGATCCCGGCGCTCACGGCGCCGGCGTGACCGCTGAAGTGACGATGAGGTAGCGCTGGTGAGGGTATGTTCTTCGCGCCCAACTCACCCCTCACCCGAAAAATCAGCGGGTTGAGCGTCGCTGGCGCTCCGCTAACCCGGTGATTTTTCGCCCTCTCCCTCAAGGGGAGAGGGGCTTTTTACTCACCACCCGAGAATGTCCGTTGCCACCAGCCTTTTTTCTTGGGCTGGTCGCTCTTGGCGGGTTCTTCCTGCGGCGTGGTATCGGGAATGTCGTCCTGCAGCGACCATACCGGTGCGGACGGCGCGCCGGGCGCATGCTTGTCGTCGGTGGGCGTGGTGTCGATCTCGTCGGGGACAGAGCCGAAACGGTCGGCTTCGCTGACAAAGCCGGTCTGGTGATGCTCCATGCCTTCGCCTTGCGGAGCGGTGTCGCCAGGGGCCCGGTCGCGCCCGCCGCGGCGGCCACGCCGACGACGGCGGCGGCGGCCCCGGCCTTCGCCATTTTCACCCAAAGATTGACCGTTATTCTGGCCATTGGTCTGGCCGTCACTTTCGCCAGCATTGTGGCTTTCGACCGGCTGGCCGGCTTCGGCCATCTGCGCGGCCTCGGAGGCTTCGCTGATGCCGGCATCGCCTTCCGGGCGCTCGCCGCGTTCGCCACGCTCCCGGCCACGGCCACGGCCGCCACGGCGGCGGCGCCGGCGGCCCCGGCCTTCGCGCGGCGAGCCTTCGGACCGTTCGAAGCTTTCGCTCTCGGAGCTTTCTTCGACCTCGCCCGCCTCGTCTTCGGAGGTTTCTGTTTCTTCTTCCTCGACCTCTTCCTCATATTCGGGCTCCGGTTCATCGGAGGCCACAAAGCCAGCCTCGATGCTCACGGCGGAGGGGCGGGGACGCTCGCCTGGATCGCGGCTCTTGGTGCGCTCGATCTCGAAATTGCCGGCCGCCATCCCTTCGGTCGGCAGGAAGGTGATGGACATGCCGTGCTCGGTCTCGATGCGCGACAGTTCGGAACGTTTCTGGTTCAGGATGTAGAGCGCCACTTCATTGGCGATCTTCACCGTCACGGCAGCGGCGCGGTTCTTCTCGCCTTCATCCTCCAGCCCGCGCAGCACGCGCAGGGCAGTGGATTCGGTGGAGCGCACCAGCCCGGTGCCGGCGCAGTGCGGGCAGCTGACGGTCGACCCGGCGATGACACCGGCGCGCAGGCGCTGGCGCGACATCTCGAGCAGGCCGAATTGCGAGATCTTGCCGATCTGCACCCGGGCACGGTCGTTCTTCACCGCGTCGCGCAGGCGCTTTTCGACTTCGCGGTCGTTGCGACCTTCCTCCATGTCGATGAAGTCGATCACGATCAGGCCGGCCAGGTCGCGCAGGCGCAGCTGGCGGCCGATCTCGCTGGCCGCTTCCAGATTGGTCTTGCGCGCGGTCTCCTCGATGGAATGTTCGCGGGTGGCGCGGCCGGAGTTCACGTCGATCGAGACCAGCGCCTCGGTCTGGTTGATGACGATATAGCCGCCCGATTTCAGGGTGACGGTGGGCGAGAACATGGAATCCAGCTGGGATTCGATGTGCATGCGCTGGAACAGCGGCACGGTGTCTTTGTATTGATGGACATACTTGGCATGGCTGGGCATCAGCATGCGCATGAAGTCCTTGGCGTTGCGGAAACCCTCTTCGCCTTCCACCACGATGTCCTGGACATCCTTGTTGTAGAGGTCGCGGATCACCCGCTTGACCAGATCGCCTTCCTCATAGACGCAGGCCGGCGCATTCGATGAAAGCGTCTTTTCGCGGATCGTGTCCCACAGACGCAGCAGATAGTCATAGTCGCGCCGGATCTCGAGCTTGGTGCGGTTCTCGCCGGCGGTGCGGATGATCAGGCCCATTCCTTCGGGCAGTTCCAGCCCCTGGGCGGCGGCCTTCAGGCGCTTTCTGTCGGCGGCATTGGTGATCTTGCGGGAGATGCCGCCGCCGCGCGGGGTGTTGGGCATCAGCACGCAATAGCGCCCGGCCAGCGACAGGTAGGTGGTGAGTGCGGCGCCCTTGTTGCCGCGTTCCTCCTTGACCACCTGCACCAGGATGATCTGGCGGCGCTTGATCACTTCTTGAATCTTGTAGTGCTTCCTGCGCACCCACTTCTGCGGCGGGCGCTGGGCCTGAAGCGCCTGGGCTTCGGCCGGCTCACCTTCGGCGTGGGGCGCTTCGCCCTCGGCGCTCACGGGTTCGATGGCGCCTTCATTCTCCTCGGCCGTCTCGGCGATGCGGTCTTGCGAAGTCTCGCCGTCCACGCTGACCGGCTGGATCTCGCCTTCATTCTCCTCCGCCGCCTCGGCAGCGGCGACGGCCGGGTCGCCGTGATAGTCGGGCAGGGCGTCGGCGGCCGCTTCGGGCTTGGTTTCCGGCAGGTCGTCCTCATGGTCGTGCTCGACCGCCGCGCCGCCGTGATTGACGAACACTTCCTCATGCTCGTCTTCGCTTTCGGAAATGGGCTCAGAGCCTTCGTCTTCATCGTTCTCGGGGGCGGCATCCAGCGGCACCAGGGGTGCCATCTCGACACTCTCCTCGCCGCTGTCGGTCTCTTCTTCGACCTCTTCCTCGGCCTCGCTCTCCCCATCCTGGGAGCGGGCGCCGGTGATCTCGAAGCTTTCGATATCGTCTTCCTGGCGGCGGCGGGCTTCGGCCTCCTGCTCGGCCAAGAGCGCCTGCCGGTCGGCCATGGGGATCTGGTAATAGTCGGGATGGATTTCCGCGAAGGCCAGAAAACCCTGGCGGTTGCCGCCATATTCGACAAAGGCGGCCTGCAGCGACGGCTCAACGCGCGTCACCTTGGCGAGATAGATGTTTCCCTTGAGCGGCCGCTTGGATGCGGCCTCGAAATCAAATTCCTCGACCTTGGAACCGTCCAGAATGACCACGCGGGTCTCTTCCGGGTGGTTGGCGTCGATGAGCATGCGTTTGGTCATGGAAATCTCCGGGGCGCGCGCGCATTGGGCCGCAGACAGGGGCGGACGAAAGGAGGCGGCGCGCAGTGTGAGGGATGAGAACACGCGCAAACCCGTCCGTCGAAACGGTCATGGAGACCGGGACAGCGTCGGAAGGCAGCGCAAAAGGGACAGTCATGATACTCGGGCGGCCAGTCGTCCGGCCTTTGAGAGTTGACCTGGAAACGCCATCTGTCCGCGTTTGTCGCGGAACGCGTGGCGCTGTCAGGGGCGGCAAGGGAGCCCCGCGGGAATCGCGAGTGCCTGCCGGCAGAGTTTTTGTAGGGTGCCAGCGGGGTTTCAACAAGCGATTAATGGCCCGGGTCGGCGGCCATCCGTCTGCGGTTTAAATTTTATCTTTTTAAATCAATATATTAGCTATCGAGACCATAACCGGCGCAGATTGTTGCGCACCGCCTCCAGCCGCACCCGGCCGTCCCAGCTCATCTTCAGGCCTTCCAGCGCCGCTACCTCGTCCAGCTCGTAAAGCTGGGTACGGTGGAATTCGTCCGGGATCATGCTTTCGATGAAGGTGATGGAAACCAGGCGCTGGCCCCGGCGCAGCGGCGTCACCTGATGGAGTTGGGTCGAGGGATAGACCACCACGCTGCCCGGTTCACCCTTGATCACCACCGGGCGGGTGCCCAAATGCACCACCAGCTCGCCGCCGTCATAGCTTTCCGGCGGATTGAGCCACACGGTCGCGGAAATGTCGGAGCGGTGAACCTCATTGCCGAAGCGCATATAGGCGGTATCGGCATGGGCGCCATACGTCATGCCGACCTCGTAGCGGGCGAGCAGTGGCGGGGCGATATGCCGGGGATAGGCAAAATTGCGGAACGGTTCGGACCGCATGAAGGCGTCCGCCACGATACGGGAGGACTCCGCATAAAGCGGATCGGCCTCGCTGGCCTGCAGGTTGTTCTTGGCCTTGTTGTGGGGATTGGATATGCGCCCGTCCACGAACTGGACCTTGGCGGCCAGTTCCCTGAGCCGGGCCACCTCATCCGCCTTCAGAAAGTCTTTTATTTCCAGAAACATCTGCCGCCCCTGCGCCTGGATCACCCTAGCAAAAGCGCCGGAGTGAAACAAAGCCCATGCTAAAGTCGCGTGTCCGATTCGTTAGGCTTCATCCGTGATGCGCCCTCTTGCGATCCTGTCGCTTGCGATGGCCTTGAGTTTTGCAGCTCTCAAGGCCATGGGGGCCGAGGACGCCATCGGCCGGCTGATGCAAGGGCAGGGCTCGCCATCGGAAGAGAGCCCGGCGAAAAATCTGCCGGCAGCGCCGCCCAAGCCGATCCCCGAACAGGGTGCGGGACCCAGCATCGGCTCCAAGCCGCAGGGCCCGCTTCCCATGGTGATGAGCGCGCGCATCGGCGAGCATGAAGATCGCACGCGGCTGGTGATCGAATTGTCCGATCCGGTCAATCTGCGCGCCTTTGCGCTGGCCAATCCCGACCGTGTGGTGATCGACATGCCGCAAGTGTCGTGGCGGCTGGGTGCGCCCCCGCGCCCGTCAGGTTACGGGCCGGTCAAATCCTATCGCTATGGCGAATTCCGCACCGGCAATTCCCGCATGGTGATCGACCTGAATTCGCCGGTGTCGGTTTCGGACCCGCTGGTGCTGCCGCCTTCGTCCGGCTTCGGCTATCGGGTGGTGATCGACCTGTTCCCCACCACAAGGCCGAAATTCGATGCCCAGGCGGGCTGGCCCGCCGATCTGAAAAAGCGCGAAAGCGATGCGGAGAAGCTTGCCGCGCTGATCGCCGCCCAGCAGTCGCCGCCGGCCAAAAGCGCGGGCAAGAAGATCGTTGTGCTGGATCCCGGCCATGGCGGGCTCGATGCCGGCACCATCGGCGTCAACGGGCTGATGGAAAAAGACCTGGCGCTGGCGGAAGGGATCAAGCTGGCGCGCGAGCTGCGCCGGCGCGGCTATGTCGTCTACATGACCCGCGACAATGACACGTTCATTCCCCTGCGCCAGCGTGTTGCCATCGCCCGCGCCGATCGCGCCGACCTGTTCATCGCGCTGCATGCCGACTCCAATCCGGATTCCGGCACCACCGGAACCTCGATCTACACCTTGAACGATGGCCGCTCCGACCGAGAGGCGACGGCGCTGGCCCGGCGTGAAAACCAGTCCGACGTGATCGCCGGCGTGGACCTTTCGGGCGAGAACAATCCGGTGGCGCCGATCCTGATCAACCTGGCCCAGCGCGACACCCGCAACCGCTCCTCGGAATTTGCCACCAATGCGCTCAAGGAACTGGGACAGGTGACCGACCTGCTGGCAAGGAGCCCGCACCGCTCCGCCAGCCTGGCGGTGCTGGTGGCGCCCGATGTTCCCGCCGTGCTGATCGAGCTGGGATATCTGTCCAATTCCGGGGATGCCGCCCAGATGAACACGGATTCATGGCGCGGCCGGGTTGCGGACGCCATCGCCAATGCGGTGGATGCCCAATTTGCGACACCGGCGACCTCTCAGGCCGCTCGTTAGCCCTTTAACGCAAACGGCCGCAGCCGTATAAATACCCGGTTCCCATGCAGAATTTTCTTCCCCGTCTTTTGAAATGGCTTGGCCTGGCCGCTGCCGCCCTGGTTGTGGTGGTGATCGGCTTTGCCGCCTTCTGGGTCGTCACCCTGATGCGCGATCTGCCCAGTGTGCAGACCCTGCAGGATTATGCCCCGCCCATCACCACGCGCGTCTATGCCGGTAACGGAACCGTGCTGGGGGAATATGCCCATGAGCGGCGCATCTTCGTGCCGGCCTCTTTCATTCCCAAGCTGGTGAAGGAAGCCTTCACCAGCGCCGAGGACCGCAATTTCTACAGCCACCCGGGCATCGATCCGTCGGGCATCCTGCGCGCCGCGATCAAGGATGTCGGGTTGGTGTTGCAGGGCCGCCGCCCGCAGGGCGCCTCCACCATCACCCAGCAGGTGGCCCGCGGCTTCCTGCTCAATTCCGACCTCAAGATGGCGCGCAAGGTGCGCGAAGCGATCCTGGCGATCCGCATCGATGCGACATACCCCAAGGAAAAGGTGCTGGAACTGTATCTGAACGAGATCAATCTCGGTCAGAACAGCTATGGCGTGGCGGCGGCGGCGCTGAACTATTTCGGCAAGTCGCTGGACGAGCTCGACATCTCCGAAGTCGCGTTCCTGGCTTCGCTGCCCAAATCGCCCAGCCATTACGATCCGCGCTTCCACCATGAAGCCGCGGTCGACCGGCGCAACTGGGTGATCGGGCAGATGGCCGAGAATGGCTATATCACCGACGACCAGGCCAAGGCGGCGCGCGCCGAGCCGCTGGTCACCCAGACCCGCGCCCTGGGCAGCCAGGCCGCCGACGTCGACTATTATGTCGAGGAAGTGCGCCGCCAGCTTTACAAGCAATATGGCGAGAAGGATTTGTATGACGGCGGTCTGCAGGTGCGCGCCTCACTGGATACGCGCCTGCAGAATTATGCTGTGGGCGCGCTGCGCTCGGGCCTGGTGCGCTATGACCGCCGCCACGGCTGGCGCGGCGCCAAGATGCATGTCGATCTCGCCAACTGGAAGGAGGGCCTCGACAAGCTCGCCTCCGATCCCAACCACCAGTCGGGCATCGAAACATGGCGGATCGCGACGGCGCTGGAATATGAGGGCAAGAATATCCGCATCGGTTTTCCCGATGGCTCGACCGGGCTTATGACCTATGACGGCTACAAATGGGCGCATCGCCAGCTGCCTGGCGCGGTGTGGGGGCCCACGCCGAGCGGACCCCAGGAAGTGGTCAAGCCGGGCGATGCCTTCTTCGTCGAGCCGTTGCCGGCACCCGCCAAGAAAGGTGAGTACGGTCTGCGCCAGGTGCCCGAGGTCAACGGCGCCATTGTGGTGATGGACCCCCATACCGGCCGTGTATTGGCCATGTCGGGCGGCTTCTCTTACGCCTCGTCCCAGTTCGATCGCGCCATGCAGGCCGAGCGCCAGCCCGGCTCGTCCTTCAAACCCTTTGTCTATGCCACCGCGTTGGACATGGGCTACACACCGGCCAGCAAGGTGCTGGACGCGCCCTTCGAGATGGACATGGGTCCGGGCCAGGGCATCTGGCGGCCGGAGAATTTCGAGAAGGGCGAGTTTCTGGGCGACACCACGCTTCGCCGCGGCATCGAGCTGTCGCGCAATGTGATGACGGTGCGCCTGGCCTACACCATCGGCATGAACAATGTGGTCAAGCTGCCGATCCGTTTCGGGGTCTATGACAAGCTGCCGCCGCTCCTGGCCAACTCGCTGGGCGCCTATGAAACCACCCTGATGCGCATGGTCACGGGCTATTCGGAATTCGTGAATGGCGGCAAGAAGATCAGCGCCTCGCTGATCGACCGCATCCAGGACCGCAACGGCAAGACCATCTGGCAGCATGACAGCCGCAAATGCGACGGCTGCAACGATGCCAACTGGCACGGCCAGGAAGAGCCGCTTCTGCCCGACACCCGCGAGCAGATCATCGATCCGCGCACCGCCTATCAGATCGTTTCCATGCTGCAGGGCGTGGTCCAGCGCGGCACCGCGGCCTATTCGGTGGGCGCGCAGATCAACAAGCCCCTGGCCGGCAAGACCGGCACCTCGCAGGATGCCCAGTCCACCTGGTTCATCGGCTTCTCTCCGGACCTGGCCGCCGGCGTCTATGTCGGCTTCGACAATCCGCGCACCCTGGGTCCGAAAGAGCAGGGTGCCACGGTCGCTGCTCCCATCTTCCGCGACTTCATGAAGGACGCGCTCAAGGACGCCCCGCCCACGCCCTTCCGCGTCGCACCCGGCATCGAGGAAGTGCCGATCGACTGGAAGAGCGGCAATCCGGTGCCGCCTGGCACACCCGGCGCCATCATGGAAGCCTTCAAGGCCGGCACCGCGCCCGGCGAGGCCAATGCGCCCGGCGCCGGCGTCGACGATATCGGAGCCGCTGGCGGTCCGGCGCCAGGAACCGCCAGCGCCAGCAGCCAGTCCAACACGCCACCGGCTTCGGTGAGCGAGGGCACCGGCGGGCTGTATTAGGTTTTATTGATTTTGTGAGCCGCTTCCCTTAAGCACCCCGCCCATGCGTCCAGAAATCTCCCGCGCCGCCGATGACATTGAGCAGGCCATCGCCCTGCTGAGGAGGCATCTTTGACTGGGACCAAGCCAATCGCCGCCTCGATGAACTGAACGCCAAGGCCGAAGACTCTTCCATCTGGAATGACCCGCAGGCCGCGCAGAAGCTGATGCGCGAGCGCCAGAAGCTCGACAGTTCGCTCACGGCCGTCACCAGGCTGACCAACGAGCTCCACGACGCCAGGGAACTGATCGAGATGGCGGAGGCGGAAAACGACGCCGCCATGGTCGCCGACGCGGAGAACGCGCTGCTCGCGCTTGCCAAGCGCGCCGAGCAGATGCGGCTGGAATCCATGCTGTCGGGTGAGGCCGACGGCAATGACAGCTATATCGAGATCCATGCCGGTGCCGGCGGCACCGAAAGCCAGGACTGGGCTTCGATGCTGCTGCGCATGTACACGCGCTGGGCCGAGCGCCACGACTACAAGCTGCAGCTGATCGAGGAAAGCGAAGGCGAGGCGGCCGGCATCAAGTCCACGACCTTGCTGGTCAAGGGTCACAATGCTTATGGCTGGCTCAAGACGGAAGCAGGGGTGCACCGGCTGGTGCGCATTTCCCCCTTCGACTCCAATGCCCGGCGGCACACCTCCTTCTCGTCGGTTACCGTCTATCCGGTGATCGACCAGTCGATCGAGATCGACATCCCGGAAAAGGATGTGCGCATCGACGTCTATCGCGCGAGCGGAGCGGGCGGCCAGCACGTCAACAAGACCGAAAGCGCGGTGCGCATCACCCATCTGCCCACCGGCATCGCGGTGGCCAGCCAGTCCGAACGCAGCCAGCACCAGAACCGCGCCATCTGCTGGGACATGCTGAAGTCGCGACTCTATGAGATCGAGCTGGAAAAAAAGAAGGCCGAGACCGGCGCCTTTGTCGGGGAGAAGAAGGAGATCGGCTGGGGCCACCAGATCCGCTCTTATGTGCTGCAGCCCTATCAGCTGGTGAAGGATCTGCGCACGGGCGTGGAAAGCCGCACCCCCAGCGATGTGCTGGACGGCGATCTCGATCCCTTCATGGCGGCGGCGCTGGCCCAGGAAGTCGGTGGCAAACCGCGCGAAGCCGTCGAAGATCTGGAATAAATGCCGGCGCCCAAACCGCGTCAGGCCGGACGGGCCATTCTTCGCGATGCTTCAAACCGTGTATTGCTGATCCATTTCGTGCTGCCCAACATGACTTTTTGGGCGACGCCGGGCGGCGGGGTCGAGCCGGGCGAAACCATCCTGGCCGCGGCGCATCGCGAGCTGCGCGAAGAGCTGGGCATCGATGTGGCGCTGGAAGGGCCGGTGCACACCGCCACCGGCATTTTCGAATTCGAAGGCGTGCTGATCGAGAACACCGATCATTTCTTTGCCGGGTGCTGGGACGGCATCCCGCAATTGTCAGGCGCGACCCAGGCGGAAAGCGCGGCCCTGATCGAAGCGCGCTGGTGGACCCTGGCAGAAATCGAAAGCGCGCGGGACGATATTTTCCCGCGCGACCTGGCGGCAGTGGTGCGGCGCTTGGCCTAGGCCGATAGCGCGGCATCCGTATTGATGACGGTGCAGTATTCGCCGTCGAGATTGGCCAGCGACATGGCATGGACCTCTTCGGCGCTGCGGAAGGTTCCGCTCCAGTCCTCGCGGCCAAAGGTGAAACAGGCGTCCTCAACCAGCCAGGTGTCGAAGCCAAGATTGCCGGCCATGCGCACCGTGGCTTCCACCGAGTTGTTGGTGATGACGCCCGCGATCACCAGTGCGTGCCGGCCCGCCTGCCGCAGCTCAGATTCCAGACCCGTGCCGATGAAGGCGCTGTTGGTGGTTTTGGCAATCACGGTTTCGCCCGCGAGGGGTTGAGCCTCCGGCTTGAACGCGTGCAGGGGTTGGCCGGGACGATAGTGCGATTTCGCTTCGCGGGAATCATGGCGCACATGGATGCGCGGGCGGCCGTGCGCGCGCCAATGCGCCAAAAGGCGCGCCACATTGCGCTCGGCATCAGGATTGTTGCGTGTGCCCCAACCGGGATGATCGACCGCGCGCTGCAGGTCGATCAGCAGCAGGACCGCATCTTTGGGCGGGATATTTATGTTGCGGCCGTGCTCAGGGGGGCGAACAGGGCGCCCGCCGTGGCGGGTGCGGCCGCCGGCGCGGCGGGACGCGGCGGTGCCAGCCGGCTCTCGCTCTGCTGGGCATCACCCAGGGGATTGTCGCTGTGACGGCAATTGCCTTCAAAGAAGGCGCCGGATTCCACGGCAAAGGCTTCGTGCAGGATGTCGCCTTCGACGTGGCTGGTGGCGGCCAGAAGAACCTTGCGGGCACGGATGCGCCCGGTCACTTTGCCCCGCACGGTGACATCTTCGGCCAGAATCTCGCCATGGATCTCGGCCTTGTCGCCGATCACCAGGCCGGTGCTGCGCACATCGCCTTCGATGCGTCCATCGATCTGGATATCGCCGCTCGAGCTGATGGTGCCGTTGATCACCATGTCGGCGCTGATGATGGAAGGCGCCGACAGGGTGCGGGCGCGCTTGGGCGCGGGCGCCGGCGCGGCCATCATGGGTTGGGGGGCGGGAGCGGTGTCTTTGCTTTTGCTAGAGAACATGGCGGCCAGCCTCGATGAAGTTGTTGGGGTTCTTCACGACGTCATCATACCAGACTTCATAATGAACATGCGGGCCTGTGCTGCGGCCCGTGGAGCCTACCCGGCCAAGTGCCGTGCCCGTGGCGAGACGGGTCCCCACCCGCACACTGATCATGGAAAGGTGACCGTAGCGTGTATGGATTCCATAGCCATGGTCGACTTCCACCATGTTGCCATAACCGCCACGATTGCCCGCGAATACCACCACGCCAGGCGCGGTGGCATGCACCACGCTGCCCCAGGGACCGGCGAAATCGACGCCGGGATGAAAGGCATAGCGGCCGGTGAAGGGATCGACGCGGGCGCCAAAGCCGCTGGACTTGTCAAAACTCGCGGTCGAAACCGGCATCGCCAGCGGCACATGGCCCATGGCGGCCGATAGGCCGTTGAGCTGGTCCAGCACCGCGGCGGCGCCCAGATAGGCTTGGGTGAATTTGGGATCGGAAATGCCCTCGATCCGGACTTGATCGAGCGGAATTTCGGGACCGCCCATGCCTTCATTGGCGGCGATCTTGTGCGAGAAACTGTCGGGGTTGATGCCGGTCCTGCGCATCACATTGCGCAGGTCGCCCACGCCCTGCTGCAAGGTGCCTTCCGTCCTGGCCATCAGCTGGGTTTCCGACTGGCCGATCTGGGCGACGCGATTGGTCTGTTCGGCCAGGGCGCGCAGCCCCGGATGCTGGGCATAGGCCGCGCTCGAGGCCGGTTGCGGATGGGTGGCGAGGTTCACGCTTTCGGTGACCGACTTGAACAGTTCGGCAAAGCGATGCATGGCCGAATCGAGCGCGCTGGATTTGATCGGATGGGCGGTGCGGGGCTGGGGCTGGGCCGGACCCGGCATCATGACCAGCGCCGAAGAGCCGGTTTCATCCGCGCCGGCATCGGCGGGCGTTTCCACATCCATGCCGCTGGCGGCCGCCGATGCGGCCGGCGCCATCGGCGCCGACACCGGAACCGCGAGATTGCGATGGCCGCCCACGGCGGCTTCCACCTGATTGGCGCGGTTGAGGAACCCGGCGATGGCATTCTGCTTGGCCTGCAACGCGTCGGCGGTGGATTTGAAACGGTCCTCGGCGGAAACCAGCGCGCCGTTCAGCTCGTCATAAGACATCTGCAGGTCGGCGACGCGGTTCTCATAGGCCGCCTGCATCTGCTGATAGCGATGATCCTTGGCCGCGATGATGCGGTCCTTGAAAATGACATTCACGGTGGCGAACGCCACCCAGCCCAGGAATATCAGGGTGAGGCCGGCAAGCGTGGCCTGCAGTGACGGCCCGAAGGTGAAGAACTGCACCCGCCCGTCGCTGCGGATATAGATCTGGCGTTCGGGGAAGGTGGCGTGCAGCCATGTCCAAACCCGCTCCAGGAACGGCGCCTTCTTCTTGGAACTCTCGTCAACGCCCATATCGCCACCATCACGCATTTCAGCCGCGCCCGACCCGGCGATCAAGCTTTTGTGCCAGAAAAACGAGCGCGAGGTTAACCGCGGGGTTAAAAGGCGGCGCAACAGGCTTTTCATAGTGACTTTGCCGCCTCCAGCACGGCATCGACATGGCCCGGTACCTTGACCTTGTGCCAGCAGGCGGCGATCGCGCCCTTGGCGTTCACCAGAAAGGTGGCGCGTTCCATGCCCATATACTTGCGGCCATAAAGGGTTTTCTCGCCCCACACGCCCCAGGCCTGCGCGATCTCGGTTTCGGGATCGGAACCCAGCGCGATCTTCAATTTGTGTTTCTTGCGGAACTTGGCATGGGATTCCAGGCTGTCCTTGGAGATCCCGATGACGGGAATGCCCAGCTTCTCGAAGGACTTCAGTTTTTCGGAGAAGCCGATGGCTTCCTTGGTGCAGCCCGATGTGTCGTCCTTGGGATAGAAGTACAGCACATAGGGCGAACCTTTGAGCGAGGCCGAGGATATCGTCCCGCCATCGTCGGTTTTGATCTTGAAAGAAGGGGCCTTGTCCCCCGCCGCCAATGCCATCTGGGTCCCAACCCCTTCCGCCGACCGGATTTAACCCCATCAACCGGGGCTGGCGCAATGCAACATCGCTTTCCAAAGGGCTGAAAAAGTTGCCCTTTTTAGGCCCAACCATCGTAATAGAGCAGTTGTAGGAAGAAGAAACCTTACGTGAAGCTGCCTTTCAGCCACTTTATCAAGGTGCACCACGTCGCCCTGGGGGTGGGCGTGCTGGTGGCGGCCATCGTCTTTTTCGTGGTGGGGGCAGGGCTCAGGCTGCTCTGGGGACCGGTATCGCTGGGTCCGTTGCGCGCAACCCTGGCGGAAGCCATTCATGAGGCGCTGCCTGGCATCGCGCTTGATTACGACCAGGCGGCCATCGAATGGAGCCGCGACCAGGGGCGGGTCAATCTGGTGGTGCTGGGCACCCGTCTCTATGACAGTCACGGCCGCGTGGTGGCCAGCGCCCCCGAAGCGGCGATCGGCCTGGCGGCGGCGCCTTTCCTCAAGGGCCAGTTCGTCATCAAGCGCATCACCCTGATGGGGGTGAAGTTCACCCTGGTGCACATGAAGAACGGCCGGGTGCGGCTGGGCAATGAAAAGGACACGGGCGACGACGAGCTGATCAGCCGTTTGACGGATGTGATCAACGCCCATGGCAATGCGCAGTCCTCCCTGGAAAGTTTCGCGGTGCGCAACGCCAATCTGGGCCTCTATGACGAGATCACCGGCCTTTATGTGACCGCGCCACACGCCGAGATGGTGCTGCGCGCACAAGGCCAGACCATGGCCACCAGCTTCAATGCCGATGTGCTGATCTCCGGACGCAAGAGCCATGTCACCGCTTCGCTGACCATGCCGCCGAACAAGGGCCCGATCGGGGCGAGCGTGTCGGTCACGGGGCTTGATCTGCGTGCGTTGAGCGAGAATTCCCATTTCTTCGACGGCATCAGGAATATTCCGGTTGTGGTCAGCGCCTCGGCCGATTTCCGCGTCGAGGCCGGCGCCAGGCTCGGCTATGCCGCTTTCGACCTCACCGCCCATGGTGAAATCCCCTGGGCGGCGATGAAGAATGGCGGCCTGCACATTTCCAATCTTCGGCTGGTGGGACGTTATGAAGGCGAGACCGGTCATCTGGCGCTGACCACGGCCGACCTGACGTCCCGGGAAGTGCGCGCGGCGCTGAAAGGGGCGGGCGATTTCTTCTATGGCGCGAACGGCAAGCTTGAGCGCATGCATGCCGATCTGTCCGCCAGGAACATTGCCGTCGACATGCCGGGCATTCTGCCAACGCCCGTCGGCTATCAGAGTCTGGCACTCCAGGCGGATTATCTGACCGCGGCCCGCCAGTTCATCGTCACCAAATTTGGCCTCACGGCGCCGGGTTTTGCGTTGGATGCCGACGGCACCCTGACCCTGAACGACAAGGGCGCGCCCGGCCTTGTCGCCAAGGCGCATATTCCCGCCATGCCGGTGCGCCAGCTGCTTGTCTACTGGCCGATGACGGTTGCCAGCGGCGCGCGCAGCTGGATCGACAGCAACATCTTCGCGGGCGACATGGGCCCCCTGGATGCGCAGGTCGATTTCGCTCCGGGCCAGATGGACCAGGACATCCTGCCGGAAGACTCCGTCAAACTGACCTTCGGCATGCGCAATCTCGAAGGCAATTATGTAAAGGGCCTCACCCATGCCACCCAGGTGACAGGCGACGCCATCCTGACCGGCGATACCTTCCGCGCCAATTTCAGCGGCGGCAAGATCGGCCCGTTGAATGTCAGCCGCGGCACCGCCCTGATCCCCACCCTGCATGTGAAGGGCACCGTGGGGCAATTCGGCGTGCATGTGGAAGGCGGCATGCCCGACATCATGACCCTGATCGACATGAAGCCGCTGGGCTATCCCACCCGCTTCGGCATCGATCCGAAGCAGACCGGCGGGACGGCGACGGCCGACCTGTCCTTCCAGGTGCCGATGCTGGCCAATCTGCCGGTGGACGGCGTGGGGATTTCGGTCAAGGCCCAGGTCAACCAGTTCGCCATCACCCTGGGCGGCAAGACCAGGCTCACCGATGGCGCGGTCACCTTCGAGATCGACAACAATCACCTGCATCAGTCCGGCGCGGTCAATCTGGCGGACTCGCGCCTGAACGTCGACTGGACGGAAGATTTCAATACACCCGACCCCGTTACCACCAAGCTGGCGGTGAAAGGCAACCTGACCGAGGCCGGCCGGTCCGCGCTCAACATTAATCTGCTGCGCTTTTTCCGCGGCACGGTGCCCGTCATCGCGGACATCACCGGTCATCGCGGCAATCTGTTGCATGCCGATGTGATGGTGGACTTCACGCCGGCCAGCCTGTCGGTGCCAATCGTCAATCTGGAAAAGCCGCCGGGCCAGACCGCGACGGGACGCATCGGCGTCAATTTCGGTGCAGCCAATGCGGTGCAGGACGAGACCATCCGCATTTCGGGGCCGATGCTCAACCTGAACGGCACCGCCAGCTTCGGCAAGAGCGGCGAGTTGACGGTGCTGAACCTTCCCTCTGTCAGGATGGGCCCGCTGAACGACCTGTCATTCCAGCTGACACGCAGCGCCGGCGGCGATGATTATCTGCTGCGCGGGCATTCGCTGGACGGCTCCAAGATCGGGCGGACGGGCTCGAACGAGCAGCCGGGCGGTGCCCAGGCTGCGGCCCAGCCGGACCAGGACATGCCGGAGGGCCGGCTGCATATCGACGCCAAACTCGACCGGCTGTCGATGCGCCGCGGCGTGATGATTGCGCCCTTCAATCTGGATCTGGGGCTCAACGGCAATCGCCCGTCGGCCCTGGTGTTGAGCGGCAATGTCACCATGGGGACAAAGAGCGCGCCGCTTGCCGCCAATCTGGAAACCAGCGCCGCGGGCCGCAAGGTGACCTTGACCGCCGGCGATGCCGGATTGTTGGCGCGGGGCTTCTTTGCCTTTGAAAGCATGCGCGGGGGCCAGCTGGCGGCGACCGTCAACCTGCCGGGCCAGGCGAGCGATCCGGTCAATCCCAACAACACCGCGCCCGACTTTACAGGGCTGTTGACGATCAAGGATTTTCAGCTTGTGAATCAGCCGCTGCTCGGCCGGTTGTTTGCCGCCGGGTCGCTGACCGGGCTTGTCGATTTGATGGGCGGGGACGGCATCAGCCTGGAGGAATGGAATTTTCCCTTCACCTCCAAGAACAATGTGCTCTCCGTGAATGGCGCGCGGGCGGTGGGCCGCGCCATCGGCGCCAGCGCCGACGGCTATATCGATCGCCCGCACGGGACGTTGGCGCTGAAGGGCTCGCTGATCCCGGCCTATGAGCTGAATTCCATCATCAGCAACATTCCGCTCCTGGGCGATCTTCTTGCTTCCAAGAAGGGCGAGGGGATATTCGGCGTCACCTATTCCGCCACCGGCAACATGGAACATCCCGACATCAGCACCAATCCGCTGTCCATGCTGACGCCCGGCATCCTGCGGCGCATTTTCCAGGGCCACATCCCGACCAAGAACGATGCGCCGAGCAACAACCCGCCCCATACGGCGGCGCCCGCGAGCCAGTCCCAGGCGCAGGCGAACCCGCCCAAGCCGCAGGCCAATTAGGCAGGCTTCACCAGCACGTGCTTCTTCTTGCCACTGGATAGCTTCAGCACGCCGTCGGTGTTGAGCGCCGATAGCTCTACCGTCAGCTTGGGATCGCTCACCGCCTGGTCGTTCAGCCTGAGACCGTTGTTGGTGATGAGCCTGCGTGCTTCGGAGTTGGAGGCGGCCAGTCCCGCGGCGACGGCAAGATTGAGGATGCCGTCCGGCAATTTGGCACTGATGGTGGGCAAGCCTTCGGCGGACGCGCCCTGCTCAAAAGCCTGGCGCGCGGTATCGGCGGCTTTGTCGGCCGCTTCGCGGCCATGCAGGATGGCGCATGCCTCGGTCGCCAGCACTTTCTTGGCATCGTTCAGTTCGGCGCCTTGCAGTGTTTCCAGCCGCGCAATCTCCGGGAGCGGCAGGTCGGTGAAAAGGCGCAGGAAGCGGCCGACATCGCCGTCCTCGGTGTTGCGCCAGAACTGCCAGTAATCATAGGGGCTGACGCGGTTCGCGTTCAGCCACACCGCGCCGGCCGCGGTCTTGCCCATCTTGGCGCCGGACGCGGTGGTGATCAGTGGCGTGGTCAGGCCGAACAGTTGCGGCGTGTCCATGCGCCGGCCCAGCTCGATGCCCGATATCACATTGCCCCACTGGTCTGAGCCGGAGGATTGCAGGCGGCAGCCATAGCGCTTGTTGAGCTCGACGAAATCATAGGCCTGCATGATGGAATAGTTGAATTCCAGGAACGAGAGCGGCTGTTCGCGGTCCAGCCGAAGCTTCACGCTTTCAAGCGTCAACATGCGATTGACCGAGAAGTGGCGTCCCACCTCGCGCAGGAAGGGGATGTATTCGAGCTTGTCCAGCCATTCGGCATTGTCGACCAGGATTGCATCGCTGGGGCCGTCGCCGAACTTCAGCAGATGGCGCACGCCCGACAGGATGCTCTGCTTGTTGGCTTCGATCTGCTCGGCGGTCAGGAGCTGGCGCGTCTCGTCCTTGCCGGAAGGATCGCCCGCCTTGGTGGTGCCCCCACCCATCAACAGGATCGGCTTGTGACCGGCCTGCTGCAGCCGGCGCAAGGTCATCAGCTGCACCAGGCTGCCGACATGCAGGCTGTCGGCGGTGCAGTCGAAGCCGATATAGGCCGTTACGCACTCTGTGGCGAACAGCCGGTCCAGTTCCTCCGACGGCTCGGAACAGGCATAGAAAGCGCCGCGCGCCACAAAGGTGCGGAGGAATTCGGATTTGAAATCGGGCGCAGACTGCATGATATAAAACTCTGGCTTTCTTCCCCCGCGGCGCGAAGCGCACATCGCGGGGGAAGATGTCCGCTAGCGGGCTTGCCCGCGTGGCGGACAGATGGGGGCAAAACGAAGGCGGGGAATAGCACAGTGACCGGCGTCCAGAAAGTCATCGGCCTGATGAGCGGCACCTCGCTGGACGGCGTGGACGCGGCCCTGTTGGAGACAGATGGCGAAGAGGTGGTGAAGCCCGGGCCGGGCCTGACCCTGGCATATCCGCCCGAAACCCGTGCCCTGCTGCGCGCCGCCCTGGAGGATGCCCGCGCCGTGGCACAAGGCGCGCCGGTGCCGCAGTCGATCCGCGAGGCCGAGCGGCTGCTGACCGAAGCCCATGCCGAGGCGGTGAAGGCGCTGCTGGCAAAGACCGGATTGTCGTCGGGCCAGGTGGGCCTGTTGGGCTTTCACGGCCAGACCATCCTGCACCGGCCCGAGCGGCATTGGACCTGGCAGATCGGTGACGGCGCGCTGTTGGCGCGGCTGACCGGCATCGATGTGGTCAATGACTTTCGCGGCGCCGATGTGAAAGCGGGCGGGCAGGGTGCGCCGCTGATGCCGCTCTATCATGCGGTGCTGGCGCGGCGGACGGGGCGGCCCGAGCCGCTGGTGGTGGTGAACATCGGCGGCGTGGCGCAGGTGACTTATATACGCGGCGATCTGGTTCTGGCTTTCGACACCGGGCCAGGCAATGCGCCCATCGATGACTGGATGCATCGTCACAGTGGGCGGCCGGTGGATGAAGACGGCGCCTTTGCTGCCGCTGGCAAGGTGAATGGTGCCGCGCTGGACACGATGCTGGCCAATCCTTTCTTTGCGCGCAGGCCGCCCAAGTCGCTGGACCGCATGGACTTCGGCATGGAAGCGGTGGAAAGCCTGTCGCCCGCCGACGGCGCGGCCACCTTGACCGCTTTCACCGCCGCATCCCTTGCGCGGGCGCGGGAGCATTTTCCCGATGCGGCCGAAACCTGGATCGTCAGCGGCGGCGGCCGCCACAACAGGACGTTGATGGCGATGCTGAAGGCGCGGGTGAACGCGCTGGTGATTTCCGCGGAGGAAGCGGGCTGGGACGGCGACGCGCTGGAAGCGCATGGCTTCGCCTATCTGGCGATGCGCTCGAAAAAAGGCCTGCCGCTGTCGCTGCCGACCACGACGGGCGTGAAGCAGCCGATGACGGGTGGGAAGTTTTGGAAGGCGTAGCGGGCTTTGTTTGACCGGCCGCTTCAGCGGCCTTCCCTCGGCTTCGACATCATGTTGGAGACATATTCCTTCACCGTCTCCACCACATCGGCTTCATGCTTGTCGAAGAAGTGGTTGGCGCCGTCGATCTTGTTGTAGGTGATCTTGATGCCCTTTTGGGCCGTCAAACGGTCCACCAGCTTCTGCACATCGGGCTCGGGCACCACATTGTCCTTGGTGCCGTGCACGATCAGGCCGCTGGCCGGGCAGGGCGCCAGAAAGGCGAAGTCATACATGCTGGCCGGCGGGGCGATGGAGACAAATCCGGTGATCTCGGGCCGGCGCATCAGAAGCTGCATGCCGATCCAGGCGCCGAAGGAAATGCCGCACACCCACACATTCGACGGATTGGGATAAAGCGTGTTCATCCAGTCCAGCACGGCGGCCGCGTCCGACAGCTCGCCGGCGCCATTGTCGAAACTGCCCTGGCTTCTGCCCACGCCGCGGAAATTGAAGCGCACGGTGGTGCAGCCCAGCCCGTGGAACATGTGGAAGAGGTCATAGACCAGCGGATTGTTCATGGTGCCGCCGAACTGGGGATGCGGGTGCAGCACTAGCGCCATGGGCGCGCCGGGGGCCTTCTGGCGCTGATAGCGCGCTTCGATACGGCCGGCCGAGCCGGGCAGAATGATATCGGGCATGACTTCCTGTTTTCCCCAAGGGGCCGATCTGCAAGCGAAAAAGTCGGATTTCTGAAGGGCCGGGGCCATTCAAAACCGCTGAAATTTCAGTCTCTTACAGGATTAGCCACCAACAAGACGCGAATACTTGACCAACTTACTCAGGAACTTTATATCCCGGGCCCTTAGACGTCGTTTCCCGGCTTGGCGCCCTCTCTACACCGGGAGGGGGGTTGAAAAGCAAGGAAAAACGCCTCTTTACGGAAGGGAACCTGACATGCGGTTGAGCACCAAGGGACGTTATGCGGTCATGGCCATGGCCGATCTGGCGGGAAACGCCACCAATCCGCACACCCCCGGCGAGCCGCGCCCCGTGGCTCTGGCCGATATTGCCGCCCGCCAGGACATTTCCTTGTCCTATCTGGAACAGCTTTTCGCCAAGCTGCGCCGCGGCGGGCTGGTGACATCCGTGCGCGGGCCCGGCGGCGGCTATCGCCTGTCGCGCCCCTCCGGCGAGCTGCGCATCGCCGACATCATCCTGGCGGTGGATGAACCCATCGCCGCCACCCGCTGCAAGACCGGCAGCACCAAGGGCTGCACCAAGACCGGGGCGCGCTGCGTCACCCATGACCTGTGGGAGGAATTGGGCCAGCAGATCCACATCTTCCTGTCGTCGGTGTCGCTGGCCGATGTGGTGGAACGGCGGGTGCTGGGCCGTTCCAAGCCCTGCAACGACATGAACGAAGTCCTCAACGGCGAGACCGTCGCCGCCTGAACAGATCACAGCCATGCATTATCTCGATCACAACGCCACATCGCCGCTTCGTCCCGAATGCCTGACCGCTGTCACCCATGCGCTGGCGGTGGGGGGCAATCCGTCCTCGATTCACGCCAAGGGCCGTGCTGCCCGCGCGGTGATGGAAGAGGCGCGCGAGCGGGTGGCGGCGCTGGTTGGCGCGAAGCCTGGAGAGGTAATTTTCACCAGCGGCGCCACTGAGGCCAATGACCTTGCCTTGTTCGGCGCGGTGGAAGGTTCTCTGGCGGAAGGGGACGTTTCTAAAGGTGGAAGTGGGCGCATCACCCGCATCTTTGTCAGCGCCATCGAACATTCTTCTGTCCTGGCCACCGCCGACCGGCTGGCCGAGCGTTTTCCCTGGGCGCGGGTGACCCGCCTGGCGGTGACCGGCGATGGCGTGATCGATCTGGAAGGGCTGCGTGTGGCGCTGCGCGAAGGCAAGGGCCGGGCCCTGGTCGCGGTGATGGCCGCCAACAACGAGACGGGCGTGGTGCAGCCCATCGCCGAAGTTTCCAGGCTGGTGCGCGAGGCCAACTGTCTGCTGCTGGTGGATGCGGTGCCGGCCGCCGGCAAGATCGGGCTGGACTTCTCGCTGTGCGACTACATGGTGCTGTCGGCCCACAAGATCGGCGGCCCGCAAGGATCGGGCGCACTGGTCGTGCGTGCCAATTCCAATGAGTCGAGCACGCCGCTCCAGCCGCAGCTGGTGGGCGGCGGCCAGCAAAAGGGCTTGCGTGCCGGCTCGGAAAATCTCTCGGGTGCCGCCGGTTTCGGCGCGGCCGCCCGCACCCTGGCCGACGGCGAGGGCGAGCGCGCCCGCATCGCCCATCTGCGCGATCACTTTGAAGCGGCGCTGAAACAGGCCGCGCCCGAAGCCGTTATCTTTGGCGTGAAACAGGACCGGCTGTGCAGCACATCCTGCTTCGCCATTCCCGGGTTGACGGCGGAAACCGCCCTGATCGGCCTGGATCTGGATGGCGTGATGGTGAGTTCCGGCTCCACCTGCTCCAGCGGCAAGGTTTCGGTCAGCCATGTCCTGGCGGCCATGGGCGTGGACGAGGCGCTGGCGGCGTGCGCCTTGCGCGCCAGCTTCGGCTGGTCTTCCACCATGGAAGATGTGACAGCGGCCATCGCTTCGCTGACCAAATTGCGGGAACGATCGCGCGGGAAAGTGGCAGCATGAGCAGTATCGCTACCGAAACCCGTGACCAGGTCGCAGCGCTAGGCGAGAAGTACAAGTACGGCTTCGTCACCGACATCGAGATGGAGCGTGCGCCCAAGGGGTTGAGCGAAGACACGGTCCGTTACATCTCCGCCAAGAAGGGCGAGCCCGACTGGATGCTGGAATGGCGCTTGGGCGCGTTCCGGCGCTGGCAGGCGATGAAGGAGCCCAAATGGGCGCGGGTGCATTATCCCGCCATCGATTATCAGAACGCTTATTATTACGCCGCCCCCAAGAACACGCCCAAGAAGCAGTCGCTGGACGAGGTCGATCCCAAGCTGCTGGAGACCTATAACAAGCTGGGCATTCCGCTGCACGAACAGATGGCGCTGGCCGGCGTGGCGGTGGATGCGGTGTTCGACAGCGTTTCGGTCGCCACCACTTTCAAGGAAAAACTGAACGAGGCAGGGGTGATCTTCTGCCCGATCAGCGAGGCGATCCGCGACTATCCCGACCTGGTCAGGAAGTATCTGGGCAGCGTGGTGCCCGTGACCGACAATTTCTTCGCCACCCTGAATTCGGCGGTCTTTTCCGATGGCACGTTCGTTTATGTGCCCAAGGGCGTGCGTTGCCCGATGGAGCTGTCGACCTATTTCCGCATCAATGCGTCGGAAACCGGCCAGTTCGAGCGCACGCTGATCATTGCCGATGAAGGCAGCTATGTCAGCTATCTGGAAGGCTGCACCGCGCCCAAGCGCGACGAGAACCAGCTTCATGCCGCCGTGGTCGAGCTGGTGGCGCTGGACAATGCCGAAATCAAATATTCCACGGTGCAGAACTGGTATCCGGGCGACGAAAACGGGCTGGGTGGAATCTATAACTTTGTCACCAAGCGCGGCGATTGCCGTGGGCGGAAATCCAAGATCAGCTGGACGCAGGTCGAGACCGGCTCGGCCATCACCTGGAAATATCCCAGCTGCATCCTGCGCGGCGACGACAGCGTGGGCGAATTCTATTCCATTGCCATCGCCAATCACTATCAGCAGGCCGATACCGGCACCAAGATGATCCATTTGGGCGCCAACACGCGCTCGCGCATCATCTCCAAGGGTATTTCCGCCGGCAAGGCGCAGAACACCTATCGTGGGCTGGTCAGCGTCTATGGCAAGGCGAAGAATGCCCGCAATTATACCCAGTGCGACTCGCTGTTGATCGGGGGCGACTGTGGTGCCCACACGGTTCCCTATATCGAAAGCCGCAACAAGACCGCGCGCATCGAGCATGAGGCGACCACCTCAAAGATCGCCGAAGACCAGCTGTTCTATTGCCTGGCGCGCGGCATTCCGCAGGACGAGGCGGTGTCGTTGATCGTCAATGGCTTCTGCAAGGAAGTGTTGCAGCAGCTGCCGATGGAATTCGCGGTCGAAGCGCAGAAACTGGTCGGCATTTCTCTGGAAGGTTCGGTGGGTTAGTCATGCTGGAGATCAAGAACCTTCACGTCGCCGTCGATGGCAAGGAAATCCTGAAAGGATTGACCCTGTCGATTCAGGCCGGGGAAGTGCATGCCATCATGGGACCGAACGGCTCGGGCAAGTCGACCCTGTCCTATGTGCTGGCCGGCCGCGCCGGTTACGACATCATCGAAGGCAGCATTGTCTATAATGGCGAAGACCTGATGGCACTGGCGCCCGAAGAACGCGCCGCCAAGGGCGTGTTTCTGGCCATGCAGTATCCAGTGGAGATTCCCGGCGTCACCACCATGACCTTCCTCAAGACCGCGCTGAACGCCCAACGCCGCGCGAGGGCCGAAAGCGACTTGGATGCGGTTCAGGTGCTCAAGCTGGTGCGCGCCAAGGCCAAGACCCTGAATGTCTCGGAAGAGATGCTGAAGCGCGCCCTGAATGTGGGCTTTTCCGGCGGCGAGAAGAAGCGGCTGGAGATCCTGCAGATGGCGCTGTTCGAACCCAAGCTCGCCGTGCTGGACGAAACTGACTCGGGCCTCGACATCGACGCCCTGCGCCTGGTGGCGGAAGGGGTCAACACCTTGCGCGATCCGTCGCGCGCCATGCTGGTGATCACCCATTACCAGCGCCTGTTGGATTACATCGTGCCCGACCGCATTCATGTGCTGGCCAAGGGCAGGATCGTGGCGGAAGGTGGCAAGGAACTGGCGCTGGAACTGGAAGCCAAGGGCTATGAGCATATCGTGGGGCAGGCCGCATGACCCTGGCTGTCCGCAAAGCCGAAGCCGCCGCGATCCTGGCATCGCATGGCGTGCCGCATCGCCGGATCGAGGAGTGGAAATATTCCGACCTCAAATCGGCCTTGGGCGAGGCCGGCATCGGTAAGGTGGTGGCGGAATGGCAGGTCGATAACCTGCCGGCGGGCATCGAGATGTTCGATCTCGCCCAGCCCAATCCCCCGGCATGGGTCTTGGGCGCCTTCGGTCACGCGACGCACAATGTGATGAGTGCGGCGTCGCTTAGCCTGTCGGCCGGTGGTGTTGCGTTTCGCGTTCCCAAGGGGGCCGTGATCGCCAATCCGCTGAAGCTGGATTTCACCGGCCCCGGCCATGTGCGCGGCCTGCTGGTGCTGGAGGATGGAGCGTCGCTCACATTGCTCGAAGGTGTGGGCCAGGCGGACTTCCGCAATGTCGGTTTTGAGATCGTGATCGCTCCGGGCGCTGCCCTGGAGCATGTACGCATTTCCCCCGATGCCGGAGAGGCCGTGCTGGTGGAAGAGGCCCATATCCGCATCGCCGCTGGCGGCCGTTATCGCGCGCACTTCGCCGGTTTCGGCTCCAAGCTGTCACGCATGGAGCTGGAGATCGCGCTGGAAGGGGCGGGCGCCGAGGCGCACCTGTCCGGCGTGTCGGTGCTGGACGGCAAGCGCCACAGCGATGTCACCACCCACGTCATTCACCGCCATGGCGACACCGCCAGCAGCCAGCTGTTCAAGCATGTCGCGGGCGGTCAGGCGCGCGCGGTCTATCAAGGCAAGGTGACGGTGGCCAAGGGCGCCAACGGCAGCGACTCGATTCAGACCGCCAAGGCGCTGTTGTTGGGCGAGACGGCCGAGGCCGATCTCAAGCCCGAACTGGAAATCTTCGCCGATGACGTCAAATGCGCCCATGGCGCGGCGGTGGGCGACCTGGATGCGGATTCGCTGTTCTATCTGCGCGCCCGCGGCATTCCCGAAGCTGAGGCGCGCGGCCTGCTGCTGCATGCCTTTCTGGAAGATGCGGTGGCGGAGATCGCCAACATGGACCAGCGCGAGCTGGTACGCACCGAGCTTCTTACGGCGCTGAAGGCAGTGGCATGAGGGTCGGAAAAATTCCTTCCACGCCCGATCTTGCCGCCGGCTTCGATGCCGAACGGGCGCGCGGCGATTTCGAGATCCTGTCGCGCAAGGTCTATGGCAAGCCGCTCGCCTATCTGGATAGCGGCGCCAGCGCCCAGAAGCCCCACCAGGTGCTGGATGCGATGCGCGATTTCGCCACCAGCGAATATGCCAATGTCCATCGCGGGGTGCATTTCCTGTCCGCTGCCGCCACCGACCGCTATGAGGCGGCGCGGCGCACGGTCCAGAAGTTCCTGAATGCCGCGCGGGAGGACGAGATCGTCTTCACCAAGGGCGGCACCGAGGCGATCAATCTGGTCTCCTATTCCTATCTGGCGCCGAAGATCCAGCCGGGTGACGAGATCGTGCTGACGGTGATGGAGCATCACTCCAACATCGTGCCCTGGCATTTCCTGCGCGAGCGGCAGGGCGCGGTGCTGCGCTGGGTCGATGTGCGCGATGACGGCAGCCTGGAGATCGAGGCGCTGGATGCCGCCATAACCAACAAGACCAAGCTGGTCGCCATCACCCACATGTCCAATGTGCTGGGCACGGTGACGCCACTGAAGGACGTCGTCGCCCGCGCCCACGCCAAGGGCGTGCCCGTGCTGGCCGATGGCTGCCAGGGCGCGGTGCATGAGATTGTCGATGTCCAGGCGCTGGACATCGATTTCTACGCTGTCACTGGCCACAAGCTTTATGGACCCACCGGCATCGGCGCGCTGTATGCCAAGCGGGCGCATCTCAAGGCCATGCGGCCGTTCAATGGCGGCGGCGAAATGATCCGCGAGGTTGGCCGCGACGCCATCAGCTATGCCGATCCGCCGGCGCGTTTCGAGGCCGGCACGCCGCCCATCATCGAAAGCATCGGCCTGGCCGCGGCGCTGGATTACATGATGTCGTTCGACCGCGCCGCGGTGGCCGCCCATGAACACGACCTGCTCGCCTATGCCCGCGACCAGGTTCGCCAGTTCAACTGGCTGAAGGTGATCGGCGACGCCCCCGGCAAGGGCGCAATCCTGTCATTCGAGGCCGAGGGGATGCACGCCCATGACCTCGCCACCATATTGGATAGGGAAGGCGTGGCGGTCCGCGCCGGTCATCACTGTGCCCAGCCGCTGATGGAGCGGTTCTGCACGGCATCGACCACCCGGGCCAGCTTTGCGCTGTACAACACGCGCGCCGATGTCGACGCGCTGATTGCGGGCCTCGCCAAGGCCCGCGGGATATTGGGCCATGGATAACGCGCTTCGCGAACTGTATCAGGAGGTCATCCTCGACCATTCGCGCCATCCGCGCCATTACGGCGCGCTTGCCGGCGCCAGCCACAAGGCGGAAGGCTATAATCCGCTCTGCGGCGATCGCGTCACCGTCTATCTGAAGCTGGGCGAGGATGGCCGCGTTGCCGACATCAAATTCGAGGGCAAGGGCTGCGCCATCAGCCAGGCCAGCGCTTCGATGATGACCGACATGCTGAAGGGCCGCACAAGGGAAGACGCCGAAAAGCTGATGGAAGGCTTCCTGCATCTGGTGAAGGGCGAAGAGGCGCAAGGCCTGTCGCAAGACGACCGCGAGACCCTGGATGTGATGAGCGGGATCAGCGAATTCCCCATGCGGGTGAAGTGCGCCACCCTGGCCTGGCATACATATAAGAATGCACGAGAGGAGGGCGCGACATGAGCGAAGCGGCCTCACAGACGTCTGGGCAGCCCTCGGCGCTGAGCCAGCAGGAACTGGACGATTTCACCAACAAGCTGGTGACCGCGCTCAAGACCGTCTACGACCCGGAAATCCCGGTTGATATCTATGAGCTCGGGCTTATCTACAAGGTCGATGTTGCCGACAACAAGGACGTCACCGTGGACATGACCCTGACCGCGCCCAACTGTCCCGTCGCCGGCGAAATGCCCGGCAATGTGAAAGCGGCGTTGCAGACGGTGGAAGGCATTGGCGAGGTGACGGTCAACATGACCTTCGATCCACCCTGGACGCCGGAACGCATGAGCGAAGAAGCCAAACTCGAACTGAACATGTTCTGATGGATAGCAAGCCCGCCAAACCGCGCCGCGAGCGCCCCAAGCCGGTTCGCCTGAGCGATGCCGCCGCCGCGCGCATCCAGGAGATCATGGCCAACGCGCCCGGCCAGTATCTGGGCGTGCGGGTGGGCGTCACCAATGGCGGCTGCGCCGGCATGAGCTACACAATGGACTATGCCTCCGAGGCCAAGCCCTTCGAGGAAGTGATGGAAGACAAGGGCGTCAAGGTCTTCATCGACCCCAAGGCGATCCTGTTCCTGATCGGCACCGAACTGGATTTCGTGAAGGAAAAGCTGGGCGCCCGGTTCGTTTTCAACAATCCGAACCAGACCTCGGCCTGCGGCTGCGGCGAGTCCGTCTCAATTACCCCGGCCCAGGCTGGATAATTCTTGAAGCGCGATCTGAACCGCTTCGACGACCTTTTCCAGGAATTCGGCCGCATCGCTCTGCGCCGCATGTTCGGCGGCGAGGGCATCTTTGCCGGCGAATTGATGATCGGCATCGTCATCGACGACCAGATCTATCTGAAAGCGAACGACACCACGCGCGGGGATTTCCTGGCGGAAGGTGCCAGGCCCTTCACCTACCGGCGCGGCAAGGAACAGGCGGCCACGTCGCTGTCGTATTACACCGTGCCGGAGCGTTTGCTGGACGATCCGGAGGAATTCGGCCAATGGGCACGCAAGGCGCATGAAGCCGCGCTGGCGGCACATGCCGCCAAAGCCCCGAAACGCCGTCCCCGCAAATAACGCTCAATCGCCGCGAAATCTGGGTTCGCGCTTTTCCAGGAAAGCAGCCAGGCCTTCGGCGAAATCGTTCGTCGCGCCCGCCCGTTGCTGGGCCGCGGCTTCGCGGGCGAGCTGCGCCTCATACCCCTCTTTGTCCCAGAACAACTGCCGGGTCAGCGGCAAGGCGGCGGGTCCCTCGGCCAGGCGCCGCGCCAGGCCGGTGGCCTCGCCCATCAGCTGGGTGTGGTCGACGACCTGGTTGATCAGGCCCCAATCCAGCGCCTGCTCCGCCGGCAGCGGATCGGCCAGGAGTGCCAGCTCGCGGGCCCGCGCCAGACCGATCAGCCGCGGCAAAAGGAATGTCGCGCCGCCGTCCGGCACCAGGCCGATCTGCGTGAAGGACAAAAGAAAATAGGAGCCGCGCGCCGCCACGATCAGATCGCCCATCAGGGCGAGACTCATGCCGATGCCGACGGCCGGGCCGTTCACGGCGGTGACGATGGGCATACAAAGATCGCGCAGGCGGCGGAATAGGGGATGAAACAGCCGCTCCAGCACGCGGCCGGCGCCTTCGACACGCCGCGCTGGCAGTTCCTTCATGTCGGCGCCGGAACAGAAGCCCCGGCCCGCGCCGGTCAGCACCAGGGCGCGGAAGCTGCCTTTCTCGACCGCATCCAGCGCCCCATTCAGGCTTTCGACCATGCCGGCCGATAGCGCATTGATGGTTGCATCATGGTTCAGGGTGATGACGGCGACCTTGCCCTGGGCGTCAAGAAAAGCGTGTTCGAAACTGTGGCGCATGAAAGCTCCCGGCCGGACCGGCCGCGAGTATACCGCGAGATGGGAAAAATATCAGGCGGCGCTGGTTTCCAGCGCGGCCATGCGCGTGTCATCCTGGTTGATCACCAGGTTGCGGCCATTATGCTTGGCGCCATAAAGGCAGGCATCGGCGCGGCGGATGACGGCCTCGCCGGTCTCGCCGTCGCCGAACTGGGCGACGCCGATGGAAATGGTGATGGCGCCCAGCACGTCGCCGGTCGACTTTTTCACCAGCTTCTTGGTTTCGACCATCGCGCGGATCTGATTGGCCAGCCGAGTGGCGGCGTCCAGGCCGGTCGCCCGCAGCAGAACGGCGAATTCCTCGCCGCCATAACGCGCGGCGGTGTCGCGGCCCTTGATGTTCTCGCCCAGGCAGGATGCGACCAGGCGCAGCACCTGGTCGCCGGTCTGGTGGCCCCAGGTGTCGTTGAAGCGCTTGAAGTGATCGATATCGCAAAGAAGCAGGGTCACATCCTCGCCGTCGCGCGCCACGGCGGTGGTTGCCGCCAGCAGGGCTTCGTCAAACGCCTTGCGGTTGGAAAGGCCGGTGAGAGGATCGGTCATGCTCTCCTTGCGCACATCGGCCAGCTTGGTGCGAAGCTCGCTGACCTGCTGCGAGGAAGCCTGCAATTCGCCTTCCAGGCTCTTGGCGCGGACTTCCATGGCGCGGGTGGCGGCGATCAGGCCATCCACCAGCTTGCGCAGGTCGGCCGGGTTGCGCTCGCTGCCCAGCTCGCCGGTGGCGGCCGACAGCGCATCCTTGTAGTTCGCGGTATCGCGGGCGGAGCTTTCCAGCTTGCCCATGATGTCGTCGATCAGGGTGCCCATATTGCCGCCCAGCACTTCCATCGATTGCGCCGCGCGCGCCCCTGACAGGCAGCGCAGGCGCAGGTCGGCCAGGAGCTCTGGCGTAAAAGGCCGCTTGGACTCGATGATTGCGCCCATCACCTGGGTGATGGCGGGATTTTCGCCGGAGGCATAGGCGTAGAAGAGTTCGAAATTTTCGGGCGTGGCGACAACGCCGGCGCCGCCCATCAAAGCGAGCGCCGTCTTGGCAAAGGCCTGTTCGCGGTCCTGCTTGAACACTGTCACACGTCCCCGTACCCGGGCAGTCTGACCTTAGCGCTGTGTAGAAAGCGTTAAATGGCGAACCAATTCACACCCACAACCGCTGAAAAACCGGGCTTTTGTGCGGGTGGGGCAGGCTATTCGGTCTGGGGTTCGGGCTTCTTGACCGGAACGGGCCTGAACAGAAAAGCCGGCAATTCGCTCTTGTCCACGGCTGCCGGACGCTGGGGATGGTGGCGGTCGCGCTGGCCATGACCCTGGCCATGGTTCTGGCGGTTTTCCTGACGATTTTCGTGGCGGTTTTCGTGGCGATTGTCCGGGCGCGGTTTGTGCTCCTGGCGGGGCTTGTGCTCCTGCCTGGGCTGTTGCGCCGCCTCGGCGATCGGGGCTGCTGCTGCGGCGGCTTCCGCCGGCTCCATGCTGGCCACCTGGTCGTGATACTTGCCGCCCGGGGGGCGGCGGTCACGGTGACGGTCTTTGCCGCCCTGGCGGCCGCGATCCCGGCCCCGTCCGTTGCGGTCATGGTCGCGGCGCGGGCGACTGTCCTCGCGCACTTCGATGTCCATCATCGAGCGGCGGCCGACCGGCTTGCCGGTCAGCTTCTCGATGATTTCGACATATTTGGCGTCGCGCGGCGTGGCCAGCATGAAGGCATGGCCGCTTCTTCCCGCGCGGCCGGTACGGCCGATGCGGTGCACATAGTCGTCGGCATGGATCGGCACGTCGAAATTGAACACATGGCTGACGCTGGGCACGTCCAGCCCGCGCGCCGCGACGTCCGAAGCGACCAAAATCTTCAGCTCGCCGCCGCGGAATTTCTCCAAGGTCTTCATGCGCAGCGACTGATCCAGATCGCCATGGATGGGGGCGGCGTCGAAGCCGTGCTTGGTCAGGCTCTTGGCCACCACGTCCACATCCCGCTTCCTGTTGCAGAAGACGATGGCGTTGTTCAGGGTGGGTTCGACTTCGCGGATCAGGCGGCGCAGCGCTTCGCGCTTGGCCCAGTCATTGGCAGGCACTTCCACCAATTCCTGGGTGATGTTGGTGGCGGTGGTGGCGGGGCGCGAAACTTCGATGCGCACCGGATTGTGCAGGAACTGGTCGGTCAGCCGCTGGATCTCGGGCGGCATAGTGGCGGAATAGAACAGGGTCTGGCGGGTGAAGGGCAGAAGCTTGCAGATCTTCTCCACATCCGGGATGAAGCCCATGTCCAGCATGCGATCGGCTTCATCGATCACCAGGATATTGACCTGGGAGAGCAGGATGCGCCCGCGCTCGAAATGGTCCATCAGCCGGCCCGGGGTGGCGATCAGCACATCGACGCCGCGGTCGAGCTTCTTGACCTGATCGTCCATCGAGACGCCGCCGATCAAGAGCGCATGGGAAAGCTTGGAATATTTGCTGTAGCGGTCGAAGCTTTCCGACACCTGGTCGGCCAGCTCGCGTGTCGGCTCCAAGACCAGCGCGCGCGGCATGCGCGCCTTGGCGCGGCCGCGTGACAGCATCTCGATCATGGGGAGCGTGAAGCTGGCGGTCTTGCCTGTGCCGGTCTGGGCGATGCCGATCACGTCGCGGCGCTGAAGCACCTCGGGGATGGCGCGCGCCTGGATGGGGGTGGGGGTGGTGTAGCCGCTGTCGGCCACCGCCTTGAGGATTTCGGGGCAAAGCCCCAATCCCTCAAAGCCGTTGGGCGGGATGGTTTCCGTCGTCGAAGTCTGATTGATTTCAATAACTTCGTTCATTCCGGCTTCCGCGCCGGAGGTCGTCACACTGGTCGTAGCACGCTCCTGAAAAAGGGGCGCGACCTGTGGCGCCCATGGCCGGCGGCCCGGATGGCGACCGACTCTTATCGCACCGCAAAATAGGGGTATTCGCCAAAAAATCAAGGTATGACTGCCGATTAGGGAACCGGGACATCTACCTATGGGTCGAATTTGGGGTCTGGCGGCGCTGGTGGCTGCCATCTGGCTGATCTCGGCCTATGGCCGGTCCATGCCGCGGGCGCTGCCGGCCGCCGCGCCAGCCACCCTGTTCTCCTGGGCCCGGGCAGATGCTGCTTTGGGCCGGGTGCTGGGGCCCGAGCGCCCCCACCCCGTCGGCAGCCCGGAAGCGGCAGCCGTGCGAGGGCGCATCCTGAAGGAACTGGCCGCCATGGGTGTCGCCGCGCGCCAGGAAAGCGGCATGAGTTGCCTGAGCGAGGCGCGTTGGCATCAGATCAACTGCGCCACCGTCACCAACATCATCGCAGAGGTGCTGCCCGGACGCGGCAAGCCGGTGCTGCTGATGGCCCATAGCGACAGTGTCGCGGCGGGGCCAGGCGCCGGCGATGACGGCTCCGGCGTTGCGGTATTGCTGGAGAGCATTCGGGCCCTGAAAGCGCGCGGAGCGGCAGGGCGGCCCGTGATGGCCCTGTTCAGCGATGGCGAGGAGCCCGGGCTGATCGGCGCGTCCGCCTATATTCGCAAAGCGCAGGGCGATATCGGCGCGGTGGTGAATGCCGATGTGCGCGGCGACAGCGGCGACAGTTTCCTGTTCCAGACCAGCCCCGGCGATGCCGGCCTGATCGATCTCTATGCCAAAGGCGTGTCGCACTATGCGACGTCGTCGATCGCCGCGGTGATCTACAAATACCTGCCCAATGACACCGACCTGACGCCGGCGCTGGCGGCCGGACTGCCGGGGGTCAATTTCGCCTTTATCGGCGATGTCGCGGCCTATCACACGCCGCTCGACCGCCGCGCCAATCTGGATCCGCAAAGCGTGCAGGAGCAGGGCGACAATGTGCTGGCCTTGGCCGATGGCTTGCGCCGTGCCGGTGACGCGCAGCTGAAAAGCGGCGGGCTGATCTATCTCGATGTGCTGGGCCTGTGGCTGCCGCGGCTGCCGCTGCCCTGGGGCCTGCCACTGTCGGTGCTGGCCTTTGTCGTCATCGCCATCGCGGGATTGCTGACACCGCGCGAGCGCCGCAGCCTGCCAAGGCCGCTGGCGGCCGTGCTGATGCCGGTGCTGCTGCTGGCGGGCGCGGTGGGGATGGGGTTTGTGCTGCATGGATTGGCGGCCTGGATTTCCGGCCATGCCGATCCCTCCTTTGCCACACCGGTCTGGTTGCGCCTGTCGCTGGGGTTGGGGGTTTGGATGATAGCGCTGCTGGCGGCGCGGTTTTCCAGCGCCATTGCCTGCTGGCTTTGGTTCGCGGCGCTGGCGATTGCCTGCGCCATCTGGCTGCCCGGCGCCACGCCCTATTTTCTATTCCCGTCGTTGGTCGCCGCGCCCCTGCTGCTGGCAACCGTGCGGGGCGGCCGCGAATTCGCCCTCATGCTCGCCGCGTTGGCGGCGCTGCTGATCTGGATCGGCTTTTCGGTCACCGGCGAAGATCTGATGGGATTGGGGCTGCACGAAATGTTCACCGCGACCCTGGCACTGGGCCTGGTCACGCTGCTTCCCCTGCTGCGCAGGGCCGAAGGTTTTGGACGCAGCGCCGCCGCCTCGCTGGGTGTCGCGCTGGTGCTCGCGGTGGTAGCAGGCCTGCTGCCCGCCTATAGCGACACCGCGCCCGAGCGATTGAACCTGCGCTATGTCGAGCGTGACGGCAAGGCCTGGTGGGTGGCGGATCCGGTCACGCGGTTGCCGCAGGCTTTGCGCGCCGCTGCGCATTTTTCCGACACGGTGCAGCGCCAGCCGGCTACGGGCTATATCGCATCCGCCGGCGTCGCGCGTTTCCCCGCGCCTGTTGCGCGTGTCTCACGCCAGGGCAATGACGTGACGCTGGAGATCGACGCGACGGCCGATGCGCTGTCTCTGTTGATTCCGAAAGACGCGCAGCTCAAGTCCGTCGAGCTTGGCGGCATTGAGGGCAAAGCCGAGGGCCAGGTTGAAAACATCAACTGCAGCACACCGGATTGCGGCCACATGCGCATGGTGCTGCATCTGGGATCGGCCGCGCCATTCGATCTGGTATTGCGCGCGATCCATCGCGGTTTGCCGCCGGCGGGTGCGGCGCTTCTAAAGGCGCGGGGGGCGGCCGCCGTGCCGTCGCAAGGCGGCGATGTGACCGTGCGGATCAGAAAAATCGCGGTTTCCGCGGGCTAGGGCGCATAACGCCGAAACCGCGGGCCCGATCCCTTCAAGGCGAAATATCGCACCTGTTGCGCAATGACGGCGATTCGCATGGCTCCGTGTGGGTTTCTGCGGCGTTAGGCTGGAAACACGGAGGTTTCCATGCGCGCATATTTGTTCGCTTCGGCGGCGATAGCATTGATGATCGCAGGCCCCGCCTATGCCGCCAATCCGCCCGACCGGGGTGATGGAAAGGCGATGATTCACAAGGACGACCGTGCCGCGGCGCCCGCCACGCCGGTTATTCAGGACGATGGCGCGGCGGCCAATGTGATCATCTTGGATCCGAACGGCCTGAATGCGCTGCCCAATCCTTACGGCAATCCGGGGCCGCGCTTGATCAGCGACGTTTGGGCGATGCGGACCTGACGAAAATCAGACGTCCACGGCTTCACGCGCAAACTCGGCAGGAGCGAAGCCGCGAGGCGAAGCGACCAAAATAACCGGCCGCTGCACGTTGTCAGACATCTACCGCTTCACGCGCAAACTCCGCATTCTCCTGGATGAACTGGAAGCGCAGTTCCGGTTTCTTGCCCATCAGCCGCTCGAACAGGTTTTCGGTCTTCTTGCTGTCTTCGCTGGGAATGTGAACCTGCAGCAGCGTGCGGTGACCGGGCCGCATCGTCGTTTCCTTTAGCTGCGCCGGCATCATCTCGCCCAACCCCTTGAAGCGTGACACTTCCACCTTGGCGCCGGCGCGGAATTCCTTTTCCAGGATGCGTTCGCGGTCGGCATCGTCCCTGGCATAGACAGTCTTGCCGCCCTGGCTGAGGCGGTAGAGCGGCGGCATGGCGAGGAAAAGCTTGCCATCCTCGATCAGGCCCGGCATCTCGCGATAGAAGAAGGTCAGCAGCAGCGAGGCGATATGGGCGCCGTCGACGTCGGCGTCGGTCATGATGATGATGCGGTCATAGCGCAGATCGCCCGCGCTGTATTTGGCGCCCGTGCCGCAGCCCAGCGCCTGCACCAGGTCGGACAGTTCCTGGTTCTGCTGCAGCTTGCCGGCCGCGGCGGACGCCACATTCAGGATCTTGCCGCGCAATGGCAGGATGGCCTGGGTGGCGCGGTCGCGCGCCTGTTTGGCGCTGCCGCCGGCCGAGTCGCCCTCGACCAGGAAGATCTCGGTGCCCTCGGCTGCCCCCTTGGAGCAATCCGCCAGCTTGCCGGGGAGGCGCAGCTTGCGGGTCGCGGACTGGCGCTTGGTTTCCTTTTCCTGCCGCTTCTTGAGCCTGTCTTCCGCGCAGTCGATGACGAAGTCGAGCAGCCGGCTGGCGTCATTGGGGCTTTCCGCCAGCCAGTGATCGAAATGATCGCGCACCACATTCTCGACCAGGCGCTGGGCGTCCGGTGACGACAGCTTGTCCTTGGTCTGGCCCTGGAATTCCGGCTCGCGGATGAAGACCGACAGAACCGCACAGGCCGCATCCATCACGTCATCGGCGGTGATCAGCGAGGTCTTGCGATTGTTGGTCCGCTCGCCATGGGCGCGCAGCGCCTTGGTCAGGGCGTTGCGCAGGCCCTGTTCATGGGTGCCGCCGGCGGGGGTGGGGATGGTGTTGCAATAGGAACGGGTGAAGGGATCGCGCGACGGCGCCCAGGTCACCGCCCATTCCACCGCGCCGCGGCCGTCCTTGTTCTCGGTGCGGCCGGAAAAATCGCGGGGCGTCACGGTCTGCGCCTTGCCGATCTCCGAACGCAGGAAGTCGAGCAGGCCGCCTGGGAATTTCAGCGTGTCTTCGGCGGGTGTTTCGTCCTTGATCAGGGACGGATCGCAGACCCAGCGGATTTCCACGCCGCGGAACAGGTAGGCCTTGGACTTGGCCATGCGGTGCAGGCGGGCGGGCGAGAACTGCCCGTCGCCGAAAATCTTTTCATCCGGCTTGAAGCTGGTGATGGTGCCGCGCCGGTTGACCGCGCCAAGGTTCTTCAGTTTGCCGATGGCATGGCCGCGCTCGAAGCGCATCTTGTAGGCCTGCTTGTCGCGCGCGACCTCGACCTCCATCCATTCCGACAGCGCATTGACGACGCTGGCGCCCACGCCATGCAAACCGCCGGACGTGTCATAGGCCTTGCCGTCGAATTTGCCGCCGGCATGCAGCGTGGTCATGATCACTTCCAGCGCCGATTTGTTCTTGAACTTGGGATGCGGATCGACGGGAATGCCGCGGCCATTGTCGCGCACGATCAGCACATTGCCGGCGCGAAGCTCCAGCTCGATGCGGGTGGCATGGCCCGCCACCGCTTCGTCCATCGAATTGTCGATGATTTCCGCCGCAAGGTGATGCAGGGCATTGATGTCGGTGCCGCCGATATACATGCCCGGGCGGCGGCGCACAGGCTCCAGTCCCTCCAGGACTTCGATGTCCTTGGCGGTATAGCCCTTGGAGGCGGAGGGCGATGCTTCAAAAAGGTCCGGGTCTTTCTTGGCCATGGCGGTCTGATCTGCGTCAACATTTTGCGGGATGAAGGGACGAATCGTCCCCCTTTGCCCCTGTTTTACTTTTCCTTAAGCCTGAAAAGCGAGCCAAAAGCGGCGTTCGCGGAAATTCCAAGGCCTCAGTAAATATTAAGGTGCCGGAAGCGATAATGGGCTGTTGGGAAAAGCAGGTTCCGGCGTGTCGATCTTTACCGCCATCACGGAGAGCCAGGGAGGCGAGCCGCGCGTCTTGAAGGCGCAGCTTGCGCTTGCCGCCACGACCGCGCGCAATACCCGCATCACCTCGCCGGTCTGGGCGGCGATCTGCGCCATTCTCACCTCCACCGGCGCGTTCGGTCATGTCAGCTTTGCCTATACGCTGTGGCTGCCTCTGGCAGTGACCGCCGCGATGGGGGCGAGCGCGCTGATGGCAACCGCCTACCAGTATTACGACGACAGCGAAGGCGACGCGGAATCCTGGCTGCAATGCTTTGTGATGATCCAGGCATTCGGCAGTGCCGCTTGGGGGCTTTTGCCCTGGTTGTGCTGGGAGAAGGGCAACGAACTGAATCACATGTTCCTGGCCGCCTCCGTGATGGCCGTGATCGCGGGGCTGGTGGTGGCGCGCGGCAGCAACATGCGCATGTACATCGCCAATCTTCTGCCCCTGTCGGTGATGACGGCGGCCCGCTTCCTGTTTGGCGATACCGCTACCGACATGGTGATGGGCGCGGTGGCGCCGTTCGTGGCCTTCCAGATGTGGTACACCGGCCGGCCGCTGGTCCTGCGCATGGGCGAGGATGCCCGCCTGCGCTTCAAGGTCGAGGACCTGGCACGCGAACTGGAGGAAACCCGTGACGAGGCGCTGCGCAAGCGCTTCGAGGCGGAAACCGCCAACGCCTCCAAGACCGCTTTCCTCGCCAATATGAGCCACGAGCTGCGCACGCCCTTGAACGCCATTCTGGGCTTTTCGGAAATCATCTCCCAGGAATGTTTCGGGCCGGTGGGTTCGGAGCGCTACCGCGACTATGCCGGCGACATCCACGCTTCGGGCGCGCATCTTCTGTCGCTGATCAACGATCTGCTCGACGTGGCCAAGATCGAGGCCGGCCGCATGGACATCGCCCCCCATGCGCTGGACGCGGCACGCACCTTCGACATCGCGCTCAAGCTGATCGGCACCAAGGCGCGTGAAAAGGATCAGGCACTGATCATCGCGGTCGAGGACAATGCGCCGGGCCTTTATGCCGACGAACGCGCGCTCAAGCAGATCCTGATCAATCTGGTTTCCAATGCGGTCAAATTCACGCCGCTGGGCGGCAAGATCGAGGTGATCGGAAGCCGCGCCGCCAATGGCGATTTCCAGATCATGGTGCGCGACAATGGCCCGGGCATTCCGCGCGAGAAGATCGACCACATTTTCGAGCCCTTCAACCAGGTGGACAACCGCTTCGACCGCCAGGCCGGCGGCACCGGCCTGGGCCTGGCGCTGGTGCGCGGGCTGGCCGAGCTTCATGGCGGACGCGCCTGGATCGAAAGCGATTTCGGCCGCGGCTGTTCGGTGTTCGTCACCCTGCCGCTGGAAAAGCATGGCTCGGCCAGCGGCTTCATCAGCCGGGTCGCCTGATCGCTCAATCGCTGCCGCGCCAGCGCGCCGCTGCAAAAGGCTGCAGCCGATAGACCTGCGTGCCGCGACTGATCTGCCGGTGCGTCCAATAAAAGCCCAGGGCGATCGCCAGAAGGGCAAGGCCCTCCAACAGGCGTTCGTCATGCCAGGGCGACCGCACACGCACCCAGCCGAACTGGACCAGGCCCATCAGCGCCACCGACGACAGGATGATCAGGCTCATGGCGGCCTGACGCACCGCCAGGGCCGCGGGCAGCGCCAGCGCGCCGGCAAACAGCGCCGCTGACAGCGACACCACATCGATAATGGCGATATCACCGATCAGCCAGGGCACCAGAACCAGGGAAAAGAAACATATCCAGGCTGCCACCAGAGTCAGCGGCAGCAGGAAGAGATAGGCGGTAAGCGCCAGCGTGGATGCGGGCAGGGCGCGCAGTGCGCGCAAGGCCGCGGCGTTGAAGACGGTGATCTGCAGCAACAGGATGGCGACGGTGAAGAATTCCATCTGCAGGATGAGCATGCTGTCCAGCCGCAGCATGAAGATCATGCCGACATAAAGAACCAGGACTAGTGATGCCAGCGGGAGTGCGCGCAGCAGGGCCATGGCGCACAGGGCCAGCCAGCCTTGCTCGCCGGGGCCGCCGGCAACAGCGGCGCGGTTGCCGCCGATATCCAACTGCATCGGCTGGGTGACCGGCAGCGGCCAGCGGGGAGCGGTGACATAAAGAATGGCTGCCGCCGCCAGGCCGAACAATCCCAGGACCAGTATGCGTGTCTCCCCCGTCATGCCGGGAACGGCATGGGGCAGCAGCAGCAACCAGGGCAACCCGCTGGCGATCAGGGCCACCCAGGCCCAAGGCGAGCGGGTGACGCGCACAAAGGTCATGGCCAATGCGAACAGGGTGAGGAAGACCGGATAGAAAAACTGCAGCAGAAGATCGCGCAGGATCGCCATCATGCCGGCGCGCAGGGGGCCGGGACTCCAGCCCATTGCCGTCAGCAGCGCGTGAAGAAGAAGTGCCGCACCCATCATGGTGACGATGCCAATGCCGGGGAGCCCGGTCATCTGCCACCAGCGGGCGCGGCCGATATCCTGGCGGGTGACGGGCAGGATGCGCCACAGCGCGATCTTGTTAGTGGTCGTGGTCGCCTGCAGCGAGAGCATCACGCCGGTGGCGAAGGCCATCGAGAGGTCCGGGTGCAGCAGATAGCCGTAATCGAGCACCAGCGCCGCCAGAAGCTGGAAAGGCACCAGCCAGGCAAAGCCGATGTCCAGCGCCAGCCTGCGGACATTGTTGGTCATGGCGCAAGCCGTGGCGCGACCAGGCCCAGGAAGATTTCTTCCAGGGTGAGCGGCGCTTCCGACAGAATCTCCAGCCCGTGGGCGGCGAGCTGTTCGCGGGAGGTGATGCCCAAATCCAGCAGCAGGCGCAGCCGCTCGCCATCGCGCGCCAGCGCCTTGACGCCATCCAGCCGGGACAAAGCGCCGCCGGTCGTCAGGCGGGCGTCAATCTGGATGAAACGGGCGACCAGCCGGTCCATGCGCTCGAACAGCACCAGCCGGCCCTTGTCGATGATGGCGACATGGTCGGCGACCCGCTCCAGATCGGCCAGCTGGTGGGACGAGATCACCACGGCGCGGTCGTCGCGCCTGACGAAATCCAGGATCAGGCCGAACAGGGTGCGCTTGGCGTTGACATCCAGTCCGGTGGTGGGCTCGTCCAGCAGCAGCAATTCGGCATCGCGCGAAAAGGCCGCCACCAGCGACAGCTTGATGCGGGCGCCGAACGACAGGGCACCGATCTTCTGGCCGCGCTCCAGCCCGAAATCCGCCAGCAGCTGCTCGCAGCGCGCGTCGTTCCAGTCGGGATAGAATTTGCGCAGGAAATTCAGCGCCCGGCCCACCCGGCCCCAGGGCTGATAGTTCAGATCGGGATTGACATAAGCCACCTTGCGCTTGATCGCGACTTCATCGGCGGGCATGGAAAGCCCCACCACGCCGATCTGGCCCGCATCGGGCGCGCCCAGGCCCAGCGCCAGATCAAGCGTGGTGGTCTTGCCGGCGCCATTGGGCCCGATCAGGGCGGTGACCGAGCCGCGCGGCACTTCGAGATTGAGCGGCCCCAGCTCGAAACCGCCCAGCCTTTTCGTCACCCCTTTCAGGGTCAGCGCTGGTGTCATGCGCCAACAGTCGTCCGGCGGGCAGAAAAAGGAAAGGCCGGGCAACCGCCCGGCCTTTCCGCATTCGATTTCGGCTTGCTTAGACCGAATAGTACATCTTGAATTCCACCGGATGCGGCGTGTGTTCGAAGGCGTAAACTTCCTCGTACTTCAGCTCGATATAGCTCTCGATGAAGTCCTGGCTGAACACATTGCCCTTCTTCAGGAACTCGTGGTCGGCCTTCAGGCTGTCCAGCGCTTCACGCAGGGAGCCGCAGACCTGCGGGACCTTGGCCAGCTCTTCCGGCGGCAGGGCATAGAGGTCCTTGTCCATCGGGCCGCCCGGATGGATCTTGTTCTCGATGCCGTCCAGGCCGGCCATCAGCATGGCGGCATAGGCGAGATAGGGGTTCGCGCCCGGATCGGGGAAGCGAACCTCGACGCGCTTGCCCTTGGGCGACGGCGAGAAGGGGATGCGGCAGGAGGCCGAACGGTTGCGGGACGAATAGGCCAGCAACACGGGGGCTTCGAAGCCGGGGATCAGGCGCTTGTAGCTGTTGGTCAGCGGGTTGGTGAAGGCATTCAGCGCCTTGGCGTGCTTGATGATGCCGCCGATGTAATACAGGCAGGTGTCCGACAGGTCGGCATAGCCCGAACCGGCGAACAGAGGCTTGCCGCCCTTCCAGATCGACTGATGCACATGCATGCCCGAACCATTGTCGCCATAGACGGGCTTGGGCATGAAGGTCGCGGTCTTGCCATAGGCCTGGGCGACCTGGTGGATCACATACTTGTAGATCTGCATGTAATCGCCGCACTTGGTCAGCGTGTTGAACTTGAAGCCAAGTTCGTGCTGGGCCGAGGCGACCTCATGGTGGTGCTTTTCCGGGTTGATGCCCATGTCGCGCATGACCGCCAGCATCTCGCCGCGCATGTCCTGCTCGCTGTCCACCGGCGGGACCGGGAAGTAGCCGCCCTTCACCTTGGGGCGATGGCCCAGATTGCCTTCGGCATATTCGGTGCCGGTGTTGTAGGAGCCTTCCTTGGAGTCGACGTAATAGAAGGCCTTGTTCATGGCGACGTCGAAACGCACGTCGTCGAAGATGAAGAATTCGGCTTCCGGACCAAAATAGGTGGTGTCGCCGACGCCCGACGAATTCACAAAGGCCTCGGCGGCCTTGGCGATGGAGCGCGGGCAGCGGGCATAATTCTGGCCGGTGGTGGGCTCCAGCACGTCGCAGATCAGGATCAGCGTGGTCTGGGCGAAGAAGGGATCGATCACCGCGGTGTCCAGATCCGGCTTCAGCAGCATGTCGGATTCATTGATGGCCTTCCAGCCGGCGATCGACGAGCCGTCGAACATCGTGCCGTTGTCCAGGAAGTCTTCGTCGACCATCATCAGGTCGAAGGTGACATGCTGCCACTTGCCGCGCGGGTCGGTGAAGCGGATGTCTACGTATTTGACTTCCTTGTCCTTGATCAGCTTCAGAATGTCCGAAGCGGTTGCTTTCTTGTCGGCCATTGTCTCAGTCTTCCCTTCAACGTTACTTGTTTGATGTCGCTCCGGCTCGCGCCGACGCTCCTGTTCCACCCCCCGGGGTGGCCGAATGATGCTAGATCGCGTCCGCGCCGGTCTCGCCGGTGCGGATGCGGATGGCTTCCTCTACATTGAGGACGAAAATCTTGCCATCGCCGATGCGGCCCGTGCGCGCAGCCTTCTGGATGGCCTCGATGGAGGCTTCCTGGCGGTCCTCATTGATGACGATCTCGATCTTCACCTTGGGCAGGAAGTCCACGACATATTCGGCGCCCCGATAAAGCTCGGTATGGCCCTTCTGGCGGCCGAAGCCCTTGGCTTCGGTGACCGTGATGCCCTGAACCCCCACTTCCTGCAGTGCTTCCTTCACCTCGTCGAGTTTGAACGGCTTAATGATGGCTTCGATTTTCTTCATGCTCTCCTACCCGCGCGCGTGATCCTGAGGCGCAGCGCTCCGTTAACGAGTTAGCAGGACTTGTGCCGGTTTTCGTCGAAAAAAACGTCAGGAAATTCAGCATGTTATCAAATGGGTTAAAAATCGGGCCGAAAAATAGCCTATTAAACAGGCAAAGTGCACATTTAAAGTGCAACTTTTGAGGACGCCAGACGGAATGGTCCGCCGTGGCGCACGCCTGTGAAAAGCCTTAAGCCGGGTTCCGGCCTTTTTCCGTCCGGTGTCATGCCCAATCCTGTCTTTTCCAGCCTGCCCACCAGCATCTTCCAGCACATGACCATGCTGGCCCAAAAGCATGGGGCCTTGAACCTGGGGCAGGGGTTCCCCGACCAGGACGGACCTATTTCCCTGCGTGAAGTCGCGGCCAAACAGCTGATCGACGGGCCCAACCAGTATCCGCCCTCCAAGGGGCTCGCGAGCCTGCGTCAGGCGGTGGCGGGCCATGCGGCTCATTTCTATGGACTGACCTTCGATCCGGAAGACGAGGTGCTCATCACCTCCGGGGGCACCGAAGCCATCACCGGCGCGCTGATGGCAATGGCCGGCGCCGGCGACGAAGTGGTGATGATCGAGCCTACTTACGATTCCTATCGCCCGATGGCGGAGGCCGCTGGCGCCACCGTGAAGGCGATCAAGCTGAAACCGCCGGCCTGGCGGCTGGACGAAGCCGATCTGCGCGCGGTCATCACGCCCAGAACCCGCGCCATCCTGATCAACTCGCCGCACAATCCGGCGGGCCGCGCCTTTTCCCGCGAAGAACTGGAGATGCTGGCGCGGGTGGTGAAAGAGATCGATGCGGTGGTCATCTGCGACGAGGTCTATGAGCATCTGGTCTATGACGGCAAGCCGCACATTCCCTTGGCAACCCTGCCGGGCATGCGCGAACGCTGCCTAAAGATCGGCTCCGCGGGGAAGATCTTCTCGCTCACCGGCTGGAAGGTTGGCTGGGTGTGCGGGCCGCGCGAACTGGTCAGTGTGGTGACCAAGGCGCACCAGTTCCTCACCTTCACCACCTCGCCGGCGCTGCAGGCGGGTGTGGCGCACGGGCTGAGCCATGAAATGGATTTCCCCATTGCCTTGACCGCCAGGCTGCAGAAGAACCGCGATGTCCTGGCGGCGGGTCTGTCGCGGCTGGGTTTCGAAGTCCAGCCCTGCGAGGGCACGTATTTCCTCACCGCTGGCATCACCAAGCTGACCAATGAGAAGGATTTCGCCTTCTGCGAGCGGCTGATCCGCGAGGCGGGCGTTGCGCTGATCCCGCTATCGGCCTTTTTCAAAAGCGGCCAGCCGGATAGCTTTGTGCGGTTCGGTTTCTGCAAGCAGCAATCCCTGATCGAGCAGGCGCTGGAGCGGCTGGAAAGATATTTCGCAATCGCATGAGCGGAGAAATCCTCACCAATGCGGAGATGGGCAAGGCGGACGCGTTTGCCGTCGCCCATGGCGTGCCTTCGCTGGTGTTGATGGAGAACGCGGGCAGGGCGGTGGCTGATGCGGTCGCGGCGCGCTTCAAGCCCTGTCCGGTCACGGTGTTGTGCGGGCCCGGCAACAATGGCGGCGATGGCTTTGTGGTGGCGCAGCTGCTGGACGAATATGGCTTCACCGTGCGGGTGTCGCATGACGCGGAACCGAAAGGCGATGCCGCCGCCATGTCGGAAAAATGGAAAGGCACCCGCGTCGCGCTGACGCCCGAGGCACTGGACGGCGCGCGGCTGGTGGTGGACGGCCTGTTCGGCGCCGGACTTTCTCGTCCTTTGGAAGGTGCCTATGCCCAGATGGTCGAGGCGCTGAACGATCTGCCGGTTGTGGCGATCGACGTGCCCAGCGGGTTGTCGGGCGACAGCGGTCAGCCCCTGGGTGCGGTCGTCGTGCATGCCAGGCTCACAGTGACCTTCTTCCGCAAGAAGCCCGGGCATCTTTTGCTGCCGGGGCGGGTGCTGTGCGGAGAAACGCTGGTGGCTGATATCGGCATCCCGCACGAAGCCGCCAACACGCAGCTGCACGAGAACACGCCGGCGTTATGGCGCTATCCCTGGCCCAAAGCCGAAGGCCATAAATATTCGCGCGGCCACGCAGTGATCGTAAGCGGCCCGGCGCATGCCACGGGGGCTGCGCGGCTGGCGGCACGCGCAGCACTGCGCGTGGGCGCGGGCCTGGTCAGTGTGGCATCGCCGCCTGATGCGGTTGCGGTCAATGCCGCGCATCTGACCGCCATCATGATCAAGCCCTTTGAGGGCGCTGGCGGTCTGGCGAAATTGCTGTCCGACAAGCGCTTCAATGCGGTGGCACTGGGTCCGGGCCTGGGCGTGGGCGGTGAAACCCGCGAGCTGGTCAATGTGGTGCTGAAAAGCGGCGCCGCCGTGGTGCTGGATGCCGATGCCATCACCTCCTTCAAGGACGATTCCGAAGCCCTGTTCAACCGCCTGCATGACAGATGCGTTCTCACGCCCCATGACGGCGAATTCGAACGCCTGTTCCCCGGCTTGCAGGATGAAAGTGCCAGCAAGGTGGATGCGGCGCGCGCCGCCGCCAAACGCGCCGGCTGTGTGCTGCTGCTCAAGGGCGGAGACACGGTGATCGCACAAGCCTCCGGCAAAGCCGCGATCAATGCCAATGCGCCGCCGACCCTGGCGACGGCGGGGGCGGGGGATGTGCTGACTGGGTTGATCGCAGGTCTCTTGGCCCAGCAGATGGCGGCTTTCGATGCGGCGTGTGCCGGCGCCTGGCTGCATGGCGATGCCGCCACCCGCTTCGGTCCTGGCCTGATCGCCGAAGACTTGCCCGAGATGCTGCCCCAGGTGCTGGAGGCGTTGCTCTAAGGCCAGCTGTCTATTATAAGAGACGAATGGATTCTTTAGTAGACAGCGCCGAAGCCAGCATCGCCCGCCGCATCCGGCTGGAGCGCGATGCCAGGAACTGGTCGCTGGCGGAGCTGGCGGAAAAATCCGGCGTCGCCAAGGCCAGCATCAGCAAGATCGAACGGGGCGAGGTCAGTCCGTCCGCCGGCATTCTGGTGCGCCTGGCCGCGGCCTTCGACCTGACCCTGGCGGGGCTTTTGTTGCGCGCCGAGGAAAGTGGACGTCTGTTTCGCGCCGAAGCGCAGCCGGTATGGAAGGATCCCAAGACCGGTTATGTCCGCCGCCAGATCTTCCGCACGCCCGACAATCCGCTGGAGATCACGCGGGTGGAGATGCCGCCGGGCAAAGAGGTGAACTTTCCCGCCTGGTCCTACGCCAACATGCGCCATGTCGTGTGGGTGGAGGAGGGCGAGCTGGTGCTGACCGAAGGCAAGGAGCGCAGTGTGCTCAAGGCCGGCGACAGCCTGGGCTTCGGGCCGCCCTCCGATGTCACCTATGCCAATGAAAGCAAAAAGCCCTGCCGCTATGTCGTGGCGCTGCTGCGGACGTGATCACCGTCACCCGCGTCACCGCTCCGGATGCCGATGTGCGCCTGCTGATCGGCGAACTGGATGCCGAACTTGCGTTGCTGACGCCCGACTGCGGCCAGCGTCATGGACTGGACCTGGACGGCATCTTCCAGCCGCATATGCGGTTTTTCGTGGCGCATGACGGGGGCGCGGCCCTGGGCTGTGGCGGCATCGCGCTATTCGATGACTTCGCCGAGGTCAAACGCATGTATGTGCGTCCCGCATCGCGCGGACAGGGCGTAGCCGATGCGATCATGGAACGTCTGATCAGCGAGGCCGCGGGAATTTCCTGTTTGCGGCTGGAGACCGGCTTCAATTTTGAAGCCGCCACCCGCTTCTATCGCCGTCACGGATTTGTGCCTTGCGCTGTCTTTGGCGCCTATGCCGCCATGCCGCCGCACGCCGTGGCGGCAAGTCTGTTCCTGGAACGGCGGCCGGCATGAGCATCCGCCGGGCGGAGCAGGGCGATCTGCCCACGCTGCTTGAAATCTACAATCACTATGTCCGCGAAACACCGGTCACCTTCGACATCGAACCGCGGACCTTGGAACAGCGCCGGACATGGTTCGACAGCTTTGCGCCATCGGGGCGCTATCAATGCTTTGTCGCGGTGAAAGATGGCCAGGCCGTCGGCTGGGCCAGTTCGCATCGGTATAATGAACGCGCGGCCTATGACACCACGGTCTCATCCAGCATCTATCTGGCGCCACAGGTTTGCGGGCAGGGGCTGGGCAAGCGGCTCTATGCCACTCTGTTCGAGGCGCTGGCCGGTCAGGACATCCACCGCATCTTCGGCGGCGTCACTTTGCCCAATGAGGCGTCGGTCAGACTGCACCGGTCTTTCGGCTTCGAGCCCATCGGGATCTACCGGGAGATTGGCCGGAAATTCGGCCGGTTCTGGGACGTGGCGGCCTATCTGAAGTCGCTGTGAGCGGCAGGCCGGAAGCCGGTTTCCTGCCGCGCCGGCCCTTTATCCGCTGACGCGCGGGCCGGCTTGGCCTGACGCGCGCCCGCTCAAGTCGCTGCCGCGCGCGGGCGCTTGTCATTCTTAAGGCCCGCGGGGGCCATAAGAATGGTGCGGCCGGAGGGACTTGAACCCCCACGGTTGCCCGGCAGAACCTAAATCTGCTGCGTCTACCAGTTTCGCCACGGCCGCCCAGGCGCATCTATAGGCAAAGGCCGCTGTTTATGCAGCATTATTCCCAGTGTTGCGGGCCAAAGGGGAAACAGGTAAAGCGGCGGGCCAAATCCGCAAGGAAACCCCGGCAAAACCGGCCGCCCAAAGACCGGCGGGGGTTCCCAAGACGACAGAATAAGGACGTGCCATGCAGATCAGCGAGACCCTTTCCCAGGACCTGCACAAGCAGTTCACGGTGACCGTTCCGGCCAGCGAGCTGGAGGGCCGGGTCAATGCGCGGCTGGAAGAGATGAAGCCCCGGGTCAACCTCAAGGGCTTCCGTCCCGGCAAGGCGCCGGTGTCGTTCCTCAGAAAGCAATTCGGCAAGTCCATCATGGGCGAGGTGGTCGAGCAGGCCGTCAATGAAGGCAGCCAGAAGGCCATTGCCGACAACAAGCTCAAGCCCGCCCTGCAGCCCCGCGTCGAGCCGGTCGGCAGCGTCGAAGACGTGGTCGAGGGCAAGGCCGACCTCACCTTCAAGGTGATCGTGGACCTGATGCCCGACTTCGCCACCACCGACGTCTCCAAGCTGACGGTGGAACGGCTGACCGCCGACATCACCGACGCCGATATCGACGAGGCGCTGGAGCGTCTGGCCAAGAATGTCCGCAACTACACCACCAAGGACGGCGCGGCCGAGAAGGACGATGTGGTGGTGATCGATTACGAGGGCAGCATCGACGGTGTGCCGTTCGATGGCGGCAAGGGCACCGATTTCAGCCTGACCTTGGGTTCGGGCACCTTCATCCCAGGTTTCGAAGACGGTTTGATCGGCGCCAAGGCGGGCGAGACCCGCGATGTGAACGTGACCTTCCCGACCGAATATCATGCGGCCGAAATGGCCGGCAAAGCCGCGGTGTTCAACGTCACCGTCAAGGAAGTGAAGTCGCCGGAAGAAACCAAGATCGACGACGAGCTGGCCAAGAAGCTGGGGCTGGACGATCTCGCCACCCTGAAGACCCGTGTCCGCGAGCAGCTGGAGAATGACTATAAGGGCGCCAGTCGGTTGCACCTGAAGCGCCGGGTGCTGGATGCGCTGGACAATACCCACGACTTCCCGCTGCCGCCCGCCATGGTCGAGCATGAGTTCGGCAATATCTGGGCCCAGGTCCAGGACGAGCTGAAGCGCGAAGGCAAGACCGCGGCCGACGAAGGCAAGACCGAGGACGAGCTGAAGGACGAATATCGCAAGATCGCGGAACGGCGCGTGCGCCTGGGCCTGGTGCTCGGCAAGCTGGGCGAGCAGAACGGCATCACGGTCGCCGGTGACGAGGTGCAGCGCGCCATCATGGCGCGGGCCCGCCAGTTCCCCGGCCAGGAACAGCAGGTGTTCCAGTTCTACGCCAACAATCCTCAGGCCCAGGCCGAAATCCGCGCGCCCCTGTTCGAGGACAAGGTGGTGGACTTCATCGCCGAACTGGCCACGGTCAACGAGCGCAAGGTGGACCGGGAAACCCTGTTCGCCGATCCGGAAGACGAACCGGCCAAGGCCTGAGCCTAGCTGTCATGGCCCGCAAATGCGGGCCATCCAGGTGACGCCAGTACTTTAGCTTCAGAAGGATCGCCACTTTCGGCTGGATGGCCCACACTCCGGTGGGCCATGACATTTGGGTTTCGATCCGGGAACGCTATATTAAGCGTGGCCGGGAGAGTTTCCGGCTATTGTCGTTCGACGAATCAAGAGGCGCCCCATGGCCGACCCGTTCAAGAATCCTGGCGAATTCTACAACAATACCCTGGTGCCGATGGTGGTCGAACAGACCGCACGCGGCGAGCGCGCCTTCGATATCTATTCCCGCCTGCTCAAGGAACGGCTGATCTTCATCACCGGCCCGATCGAGGATTATGGCGCCAGCCTTTTGACCGCCCAGCTTCTCTTCCTGGAAGCCGAAAACCCCAAGAAGGAAGTGCATATGTACATCAACTCGCCCGGCGGGTTGGTCACGGCCGGCATGGCGATCTATGACACCATGCAGTACATCCGCCCGGCCATTCACACCTATTGCATCGGCCAGGCTGCCTCGATGGGCTCGCTCCTGCTTTGCGCCGGCTTGAAGGGCCAGCGCTATGCCCTGCCCAATGCGCGGGTGATGGTGCATCAGCCTTCGGCGTCGTTTTACGGCCAGGCGGCCGACATCGCCCGCCATGCCCAGGAGATCGTGAAACTGAAGAAGCGGCTGAACGAGATCTATGCCAAGCATACCGGCCAGACCGTGGAAGCCATTGAAAAAATGCTCGATCGGGATACCTACATGACGGGCGAGGAAGCCAAGGCTTTCGGCCTGATCGACCAGGTGATGGAGCGCCGGCCGGAACCCGAAACCCCGTCCAACTGAGCGATTTCGGGCTAAAGTTCCGAAATATCAGGCGAATTCCGTATGTGACCCGATTAAAGAAATCTTGATCCCATCGGCCCTAGCATGGTCGAATGTTGGGAAATGGGGGTGCTTCGGCGCCACCCAGCATTGTGCAAAGCAGCATATGCCGTCTAGGCTGGAAGCTGCCATATGCCCGTCACGGGGCGAGGGTCGGAAAGGGCCCGGTGGAAGACGATGAGTAAGGCCAGCGGCGGCGAGTCCAAGAACACGCTCTACTGCTCTTTCTGCGGCAAGAGCCAGCACGAGGTCAGGAAACTGATCGCGGGCCCGACCGTGTTCATCTGCGACGAATGCGTCGAACTCTGCATGGAAATCATCCGGGAGGAGAACAAGACCTCCTTCATGAAGTCCAAGGAGGGCGTGCCCACGCCGCAGGAAATCTTCAAGGTGCTGGACGACTATGTGGTCGGCCAGAGCCACGCCAAGAAGGTGCTCTCGGTCGCGGTCCACAACCACTACAAGCGCATCAACTCGTCCGGCAAGAATGGCGATGTCGAGCTGGCCAAGTCCAACATCATGCTGATCGGCCCCACCGGCTGCGGCAAGACCCTGTTGGCCCAGACGCTCGCGCGCATCCTGGACGTGCCCTTCACCATGGCCGACGCCACCACCCTGACCGAAGCCGGTTATGTCGGCGAAGACGTGGAGAACATCATCCTCAAGCTGCTGCAGGCGGCCGACTACAATGTCGAGCGGGCCCAGCGCGGCATCGTCTATATCGACGAGGTCGACAAGATCTCACGCAAGTCCGACAACCCGTCGATCACCCGCGACGTGTCGGGCGAAGGCGTGCAGCAGGCCCTGCTCAAGATCATGGAAGGCACGGTCGCTTCGGTGCCGCCCCAGGGCGGGCGCAAGCATCCGCAACAAGAATTTTTGCAGGTGGACACGACCAACATCCTCTTCATCTGCGGCGGAGCCTTTGCCGGCCTGGACAAGATCATCGCCCAGCGCACCCAGGGCTCATCGATGGGCTTCGGCTCCAATCCCAAGGGCCCGGACGAGCGCGGCACCGGCGAGTTGCTGCGCGAAGTCGAACCCGAAGACATGTTGAAGTTCGGCCTGATCCCGGAATTCATCGGCCGTCTGCCGGTTCTCGCCACCTTGGGCGACCTGTCCGAAGTGGCGCTGATCGAAATCCTCACGCGTCCCAAGAACGCGCTGGCCAAGCAATATATGCGCATGTTCGAGATGGAAGGCGTCAAGCTGCGCTTCCAGGAAGAGGCGCTGCACGCGATTTCGCGCAAGGCGATCCAGCGCAAGACCGGCGCGCGCGGCTTGCGTTCCATTCTGGAAGGCATCCTGCTCGAGACCATGTTCGAACTGCCGACGCTGTCGGGCGTGCAGGAGGTGGTGATCACCTCGGATGTGGTCGAAGGCAAGGCACGGCCGCTTTATACCTATTCGGATAAAGAAGCCCGCGAGAAGAGCGCGTCTTAAGTCACGCTGTCATGGCCCACCGGAGTGTGGGCCATCCAGTTGGGTTAGCGATCATCCTGTAGCCAAAGTGCCGGCGTCAGCTGGATGGCCCGCATTTGCGGGCCATGACAGTTACGGCTGATGCCTCACGGCATATTCAGACAGCCGCACCAGAATTGAATGCCGGCGCTGGTGTCCACGTCGTACTTGCGCGCGAAGTCGAGCTTGCCGTCTGCGCCGACGCGATAGACTGACAGTCCCGCACTGACGCTGCCGCCGTCGGGCATCGGCATCGGCGTGGTGCTGGCTGCGATCAGAACCTTGCTGGCCGGATCCATGGTGAAGGTGCGCAACTCAAAGCCGTGCGCCTGGGCACGCTGGATCAGATTGGGCTCGCCGGTCGCCGGATCGATCGCCCAGACCACGACATTATTCTCCCCGCCATTGGAGACTTTCTTGCCGCCGGCATCGGTCATGCCCGAACCGCGATTGGTCTGATAGACAAAGCGGCCGCTGGGATGGACATGGATCGGGCCGACACCCTGGCCGGGATGTTTCTTCTTGCCGTCCGGATCGGTGAGCGCGCTTTTATAAAACAGGGGTTCCGCAGACAGCGTCCCGTCGGGCTTCAATCCAAACACCGCCAGGCTGTTTTCCCGCTCCAGCGAGACATAGACGAAGCGGCCGTTCGGGTGAAAATCCAGGTGCCGCGGACCAAAGCCAAGGCCATTGCCGTGCGGAGCAATGGATTGAATGTTGGAAAGCTGCCCATCCTTGAAACCGAACACTTCGATATGGCCGGGGTCTTCCGGCCTGCCATTCGCGGCGTCGTTGCCCCGCGAGCAAAGAGTAAGTGTGCGGTTGTTTGGCGTGGCGCGAATCTGGTGGGCATAGATGCCGAAATCCGGCTTGCCGGCCTGCATCACCTGCTCGCCGATGGTGCCGTCCGGCAAAAGCCGGTGCACCGTCACCTGGCTGGGAAGATTGTAGGCGATGAGCAGGAAACGGCCGGTGTGATCGGTGCAGATGTGCAGCGGCCGAACTGGCAAGAGGCGTCTGGGGCCATGCTCGCTCAGGCTGCCATTGGCGGCGACCTTCAAGGCGATGGCATAGTGATGCTTGTCGGCGCCGGTCGCCCCCATCGGGCCCGATCCGGGCTGGCCATTGCTGGCCGCGACATAAAGGAATTTTTTGGACGGATGCGGCCAGGCATACTGCACATTGGCGGGCAGGGTGATGCTGTTTTTGGGTGTCAGGGCGGCGGCGCCGGCATCCAGGTCATAAAGATCGAGCCTGGGTCCGACGCTGGCGTAGAACGGCACCGTGTTCTGCGCATGAGCCGGACCGGCAAAGATCGCCGCACCCATTGCGCCCGCGCCCAGCCCGAATTCTCGCCGGTTCAGCATTTTCGATCCCTCACTTTTTTCTGCTTTTGGCCGACGATAAACCGCCGCTGAGCCCGGGCAAATCCGCCTGGAACCCGAAAAAAGGCAGTTATCCGCCGATTTTTGTGGGCGAGCAGGGAACCAAAGGCGGTAAGTCTTTCTACCGGCTTGAAACACCCCATTAGGGGGGCCACTTTACAGTGTCCGGAGTCGGCCCGGATAAATGGGCGACCCCTTGTCAAAGGCTTCGCCCAGTTGGGGAAGCCGATTGTGAGCCGGCAGATCCGGCAGGAGCATGTCCATGGCGGATGACGCCACCAAGAAAGTCGAGACCAAAGACGCGAATTCCGCACCGGTGCTGCCGCTGCGCGACATCGTGGTCTTCCCGCATATGATTGTCCCCCTGTTCGTGGGCCGCGAAAAGTCGGTCCGCGCGCTTGAGGAAGTGATGAATGACGAGAAGCAGATCCTGCTTCTCACCCAGAAGAACGCCGCCGAGGACGATCCCACGGCCGAGGGCCTGCACACCATCGGCACGCTCGCGACCGTGCTGCAGCTGTTGAAGCTCCCCGACCAGACCGTCCGCGTCCTGGTCGAGGGCAAGGCGCGCGCCCGCGTCACCGGCTTCACCGCCCGCAGCGACTTCTTCCAGGCGACGGTCGAGAAGATTGCCGAGGAGCCGGCGTCGGCCCAGGAGTCCGAGGCGCTGATGCGCACGGTGAAGGCCAACTTCGAGCAGTATATCAAGCTCAACAAGAAGATCCCGTCGGAGACTTTGCAGGCTGTCGCCCAGATCGACGATCCGGCCAAGCTGGCCGATACCGTCGCGTCCCACCTGTCGGTCAAGATCGGCGAGCGTCAGTCCCTGCTGGAAACCTTCGGCACCACCGAACGCCTGGAAAAGATCCTCTCCCTCATCGAGGGCGAGATCGGCGTGCTCCAGGTCGAACGCAAGATCCGCTCGCGCGTCAAGCGCCAGATGGAGAAGACCCAGCGCGAATATTACCTGAACGAGCAGTTGAAGGCGATCCAGAAGGAACTCGGCGAAGGCGAAGAAGGCCGCGACGAGATGAACGAGCTGGAAGACCGCATCCGCAAGACCAAGCTCAGCAAGGAAGCGCGCGAAAAGGCCGCCGCCGAAGTCAAGAAGCTCAGGTCCATGTCGCCGATGTCGGCGGAAGCCACCGTCGTGCGCAACTATCTCGACTGGCTGCTGTCCTTGCCCTGGGGCAAGAAGAGCAAGGTCAAGCGCGACATCGTTGCCGCCGAGCATGTGCTGAACGACGACCATTTCGGCCTGGAAAAGGTCAAGGAACGCATCCTGGAATATCTGGCCGTGCAGCAGCGCGTCGGCAAGCTCAAGGGTCCGATCCTGTGCCTGGTCGGCCCTCCCGGCGTGGGCAAGACCTCGCTGGCGCGTTCCATCGCCAAGGCGACCGGGCGCGAGTATGTGCGCATGAGCCTTGGCGGCATGCGGGACGAGGCGGAAATCCGCGGTCACCGCAGGACCTATATCGGCTCGATGCCCGGCAAGATCATCCAGTCGATGAAGAAGGCCAAGACCGCCAATCCGCTCTTCCTTTTGGACGAGATCGACAAGCTGGGCGCCGACTATCGCGGCGATCCGTCTTCGGCCCTGCTGGAAGTGCTGGATCCGGAGCAGAACTCGACCTTCAATGACCATTATCTGGAAGTCGATTTCGACCTTTCGGACGTGATGTTCGTCACCACGGCCAACAGCCTGCACATGCCGCAGCCGCTGATGGACCGCATGGAGATCATCCGCATCCCCGGCTATACCGAGGACGAAAAGGTCGAGATTGCCAAGCGCCACCTGATCCCCAAGCAGATCAAGAGCCATGGGCTCAAGGAAGGCGAGTGGAAGATCACCGATGACGGTCTGCGCGACCTGATCCGCTATTACAGCCGCGAGGCTGGCGTGCGTAACCTGGAACGCGAGATCGCCAACCTGGCCCGCAAGGCGGTGAAGGAGATCGAGACCAAGAAGGCCAGTTCCGTGGAAGTCACCCCGGCCAATCTGGGCGACTATGCGGGCGTGCGCCGTCACCGTTTCGGCGAAGTGGAAGGCGAGGATCAGGTCGGTGTGGTCACCGGTCTGGCCTGGACGGAAGTGGGCGGCGAGACGCTGACCATCGAGTCCGTAATGCTGCCCGGCAAGGGTCGCTTCCAGGCCACCGGCAAGCTCGGCGATGTGATGAAGGAGTCGATCGACGCGGCCAGGTCCTATGTCCGCTCCAAGGCGACCAGCTTCGGCATCAAGCCGCCGCTGTTCGACAAGATCGACATCCATGTCCATGTGCCCGAAGGCGCCACCCCCAAGGATGGTCCTTCGGCCGGCCTGGCAATGGCGACCTCGATCATCTCGGTGATCACCGGCATTCCCATCCGCCGCGATGTGGCCATGACGGGCGAGGTCACTCTGCGTGGCCGCGCGCTTCCCATCGGTGGTCTGAAAGAGAAACTGCTCGCCGCTCTTCGGGCGGGGATCACGACCGTGATCATCCCCAAGGAGAATGAGAAGGATCTCGCCGAAGTCCCCGACAATGTGAAGACGGGCCTGAAGATCGTGCCGGTCGCCACCATGGGCGAGGTGCTTTCGGTGGCGCTGACCCGTCAGCCCGAGCCGATCGACTGGGTCGAGCCGGAGGTCCCGGCGGCCTTGCCGCTGGCCGCCGACGACCCGGACCCGGTCGTCACCCACTAACCCAGGTTAGAGGACTTAAAAACGGGGCCCGGACAGCGTGTCCGGGCCCCTCTTTTTGGGGCAGTTCCCTGTAAAAATCCCCCGAATCCGGGCTTTTTCGCCTTTACGGGGCGGTTTGGACCCCCCTAGACTCCCGGAACAGCGGGAGAATCGTGAAGGGCGTGCCGGCCTCCAGCCGGGGCAACCAGAGAAAAGGAGCCATCCGTGAACAAGAACGATCTCATCCAGAAGCTTTCCGATACGACCGGCCTGCCCAAGAACGACGCAGCCAAGGCGGTGGATGGGGTATTCGACATCATCGCCGCCACCTTGAAGGCGGGTGATGAGGTGCGCCTCACCGGTTTCGGTGTTTTCGTGGTGGCGACACGCGCCGGCGGCAAGGGCAGGAACCCCCAGACCGGCGAAGAGATCACCATCAAGCCGTCGCGTCAGCCGCGCTTCCGCGCCGGCAAGCAGCTGAAGGACTCGCTGAATTGATGCGCGCGGCCGGCCCGCTGGTTGTGCTGTGGCTGGCCGTCCATGTCGCGCTGCTGGCTTTGATCCTGGGCGTCAAGTTCCTGACCGCCAAGATGGTGGCGCTGTTGTTCCTGACTGGCACGGTCCTGTGGCTGCTTTTGCGCCGCAAGGATGTGCCGTCCTTGCCCGCGCCGCCTGGCATGGGTAATGAAGCGCGCGTTTGACGCCATTTGGGGCGGTTAGCTCAGCTGGTAGAGCATATCGTTTACACCGATAGGGTCGGCGGTTCGAACCCGTCACCGCCCACCATTGCTTGGCCGCCGAATGGCGCCCAAGCAATGGTGCCGAGCCGGGCGCGCGACAGCGCGAGTAGAGCCCGGCGAGGCCCATGGCTGTCTGAAAAGCGTTCACACGCAACCTGTCTCTCCCGTCATTCGCCAAAGCGTCCGCACACCGCTAAGTTGCCGCAAAACACACAAGGAAAGCCGATTGCGTCGCTCACTTCCGATCGTCCTTGCTGCTTTGGCCCTGGCGGCCTGCAGCGGTCCGCGCCAGCCGCCGCCCTGGATGCGCTCGGCCGAAAAGCCCCGCGACGAGAATTATCACGGCGGCAATGCCGCCATTCTCCTGAAGTATGACGCCAATCATGACGGCACGCTCACCCGCGCCGAACTGATCGCCGGACTGAAGGCGGATTTCGCCGCCCATGACAGCCATCACAATGGCTGCCTGGATGCCGACCAGGCGCTGGCGATCAACCAGGAACGGGTGAATGAAGACCAGTCCACCGCAACCCCGGTGATGGACTGGAACCAGGATGGCTGCATCGACTACACCGAATATTCGGCCGCGCCTTATTCTCTGTTCGACGATCTCGATCTGGATCATGACGGCAAGCTGACGCCCAAGGAGCTCGAGCGCGCCGGTGCCAAGCCCAAGGATGCCGATGCCCAGCCTGCCGACCAGCCGCCGCAGAATGGCGGCGAACATCGCCGTCGCCGCGGCGGTGGCGAGGGCGGTCCGCCGCAATAAGCATCTTCAACTGCTTGACAGGGTGGGCTCTCGCCCGTACATCGGCCCCCTTCGCGCGTTGTCCGTCCAGGGAACCGCCGCGGGGGCGTAGCTCAGTTGGTTAGAGTGTCGGCCTGTCACGCCGAAGGTCGCGGGTTCGAGCCCCGTCGCTCCCGCCATTTCCTCAAGGAAATGGCTTTATCAGGTCCTGCCGCGACGTCGCGGGTTCTCGCCCGTTGCCTTACGCTGGCGCTAGGCAACCTCCCGCCATTTCCTCAAGGAAATGGCTTTATCAGGTCCTGCCGCGACGTCGCGGGTTCTCGCCCGTTGCCTTACGCTGGCGCTAGGCAACCTCCCGCCATTTCCTCAAGGAAATGGCTTTATCAGGTCCTGCCGCGACGTCGCGGGTTCTCGCCCGTTGCCCAACGCTGCCGCTAGGCAACCTCCCGCCATTTCTTCCGAGAAACGACCTCATATTTTGAGAATCATTCGCAGGTCGCGGATGTTTTTCACTCATGTTCGGACCATCCTGTCATGGTCTGTCGCAGGGGGAATTTTCCTGTTTTTCTGCCGCGAATCTTCCTTTAAACCCCATGCGCGCAGGTGCAGCGCCGGCCTATACTGCACCCGCGAAAAAACACCGGTCTGACCGTTGGGGGCGTCTTGTACGCCGGGGCACGGACCACGGGGTATGCGTATGGAAAAGCTGCTGCTGGAATATCTGCCGATCCTGATTTTCATCGGGATCGCCGGTGTCATGGGCGCGGCCCTGATCGTGGTGCCCATGGTGATCGCACCCTCCAAGCCCGATCCTGAAAAGCTTTCCGCCTATGAATGCGGCTTTCCCGCCTTTGGCGATGCGCGCATGAAGTTCGATGTGCGTTTCTACCTGGTCGCCATCCTGTTCATCATCTTCGACCTGGAAGTGGCCTTCCTGTTCCCCTGGGCCATAACTTTGGGTGCGACCGGGGTCTTCGCCTTCTGGTCCATGATGGTGTTTCTGGGCGTGCTGACCGTGGGCTTCATCTATGAATGGAAGAAAGGCGCGCTGGAATGGGAATAGTTCCCGCAGGAAGTGCCGGACGCAGCGGCGTTGAAGGCGCGGCAGCCTCGATCACCGACAACGATCCCTATTTCAAGGCCATGCAGGCCGAGATGGCCGAAAAGGGCTTTCTGCTGACCAGCGCCGACGCGCTGGTGAACTGGGCGCGCACCGGCTCGCTGATGTGGATGACCTTCGGGCTGGCCTGCTGTGCTGTCGAGATGATGCAGGCCTCGATGCCGCGCTACGATCTGGAGCGGTTCGGCATCGCGCCGCGCGCCTCACCGCGCCAGAGCGACGTGATGATCGTCGCCGGCACCCTGACCAACAAGATGGCGCCGGCGCTGCGCAAGGTCTACGACCAGATGCCGGAGCCGCGCTATGTGATCAGCATGGGCAGCTGCGCCAATGGCGGCGGCTACTACCATTACAGCTATGCCGTGGTGCGCGGCTGCGACCGCATCGTGCCGGTGGACATTTATGTGCCGGGCTGCCCGCCGACCGCGGAAGCCCTGGTCTATGGCATCCTGTTGCTGCAGCGGAAGATCCGCCGCACCGGAACCCTGGAACGCTGACATGACCGATCTGGCGTCCCTGGCCGAAAGCATCAAGTCCGCGCTTGGCAGCGCCGTGGTCGAAACCACCATGGCGCGGGGCGAACTCACCATCGAGGTCCAGGCGTCGGAGATCCTGCGGGCCATGGCGCATCTGCAGGGCGAGGGCGAATTCAAGATCCTGGTGGATCTGTGCGGCGTGGACTGGCCGCAGCGCGAGAAGCGCTTTGATGTGGTCTATCATCTCCTGTCGCTGACCAAAAATGCGCGCGTCCGCGTCAAGGCCAGGGTGGGCGAGGGCGAAAGCATTCCCTCCGTCATCAGTGTCTATCCCGCGGCCGGCTGGTTCGAGCGCGAGACCTTCGACATGTATGGCGTGGGCTTTGCCGATCATCCCGACCTGCGCCGCATCCTCACCGATTACGGCTTTTCCGGCTATCCGCTGCGCAAGGACTTCCCGCTCACCGGCTATGTCGAGCTGCGCTATGACGACGAACTCAAGCGCGTCGTCTATCAGCCGGTGCAGCTGGTGCAGGAATTCCGCGACTTCGACTTCATGAGCCCCTGGGAAGGCGCGCCACACATCCTGCCGGGCGATGAGAAGGCCGCGATGGCGCCCGGCGCCACCTCCGGCGATCCGGGGAAGAAGCCATGACGACCATAACTCTCGACAACAAGCAGGGGCATGAGTCCGACGACCCCCAGCTGACCATCAATTTCGGTCCCCAGCATCCGGCCGCCCATGGCGTGCTGCGCCTGATCCTGGACCTGGACGGCGAAATCGTCACCCGCGTCGATCCGCATATCGGGCTCTTGCATCGCGGCACCGAAAAGCTGATCGAGCACAAGACCTATCTGCAGGCGATCCCCTATTTCGACCGGCTGGATTACGTCGCGCCGATGAACCAGGAACATGCCTTCTGCCTGGCGATCGAAAAGCTCACCGGCCTGGACGTGCCCAAGCGCGGCCAATACATCCGCGTGCTGTTCTCCGAGATCGGCCGCATTCTCAACCATCTGCTCAACGTCACCACCCAAGCGATGGACGTTGGCGCGCTCACCCCGCCGCTTTGGGGTTTCGAGGAGCGCGAAAAGCTGATGGTGTTCTATGAACGCATTTCCGGCAGCCGCATGCACGCCGCTTTCTTCCGCGCCGGCGGGGTGCATCAGGACATGCCGCCGGGCCTGGCCGAGGACATTCTCAAATTCTGCGACCATTTCCTGACGGTGCTGGACGATATCGAAGGTCTGTTGACCGAGAACCGCATCTTCAAGCAGCGCAATGTCGATATCGGCGTGGTCTCCCGCGCCGAAGCCGAGATGTGGGGCATGTCGGGGGTGATGCTGCGTTCGACCGGCGTGAAGTGGGACCTGCGCCGCAGCCAGCCTTACGAGTGCTACAACGAACTGGATTTCCAGATCCCGGTGGGCAAGAACGGCGACAATTACGACCGCTATGTCATGCGCATGGAAGAAATGCGCGAGGCCACCAAGATCATGCGCCAGTGCATCGAAAAGATGCCGTCCGGCCCAGTGGTCTCCACCGATCACAAGATCGTGCCGCCGCGCCGCGGCGAGATGAAGACTTCGATGGAAGCCTTGATCCATCACTTCAAGCTTTACACCGAGGGCTATCACGTTCCGGCAGGCGAGGCCTATGCCGCGGTGGAAGCGCCCAAGGGCGAATTCGGCGTCTATCTGGTGGCCGACGGCTCCAACAAGCCGTACCGCTGCAAGATCCGCGCGCCCAGCTACGTGCATCTGCAGGCGATGGATTACATGTGCAAGGGCCACATGCTGGCCGACGTGTCGGCGGTGCTGGGTTCGCTGGACATCGTGTTTGGCGAGGTGGACCGGTGACCGTCATGACCAATCCCAATATCGACATCGCCAGCAAGCAGCTGGATGCCTACAACGCCCAGAACCTGGAAACCTATGTGTCCTTCTTCGCGGAAGACTGCGTGGTGTCGGGCCTGAACGGCACCCCGACCGAAACCAGCCGCGAAGCCATCAAGGCGCGCTATGCCAAGGCTTTCGCGCAATTCCCTGAGAACAAGGCGGTTCTCAAGAACCGCATCGCTGTCGGCAACACGGTGGTGGATCACGAGCTGGTGATCCGCGCCCCCGGCGGCGAACAGTTTGAGATCATCGCCATCTACACCTTCAAAGACGGGCTGATCGCCCGCGTCGATTTCGCAAAGTAGAGACCCATGTCGCTGCGCCGTCTTGCACCGCCAGAGATGCAACCCCCGAGCTTCGCCTTCAGCGCGGAGAATGCGGAATGGGCCAAGGCCACGATCGCGAAATATCCGCCGGGCCGCCAGGCGTCGGCGGTGATCTCGCTTTTGTGGCGCGGCCAGGAGCAGGAAGGCTGGGTCACCCATCCCATGATCGAAAGCGTGGCCAAGATGCTTTCGATGCCCTTCATCCGGGTGCTGGAGGTGGCGACCTTCTACACCATGTTCAACCTGGAGCCGGTGGGCACCTATCTGGTGCAGGTCTGCACCACCACGCCCTGCTGGCTGCGCGGCTCCGACGCCGTGGTCGCGGCCTGCAAGAAGCATATCCATCCCCATCCGCACACTGTCTCGCAAGACGGCAAGTTCAGCTGGATGGAGGTGGAATGTCTGGGCGCCTGCGTGAACGCGCCCATGCTGCAGATCGGCAGCGACTTTTATGAAGACATTGACGGACCCATTACCGAGCGGATGCTGGAAGACTTGCGCGCGGGCAGGACGCTGAAGCCCGGCCCGCAGAACAGCCGTACATCGTCTGAGCCGGAGGGCGGCGCCACGACCTTGACCGATCCGTCGCTCTATGACGGCTCGATCATCGGCAGGTATCACAAGCAGGTGCCCGAAGCGGCCGCCACCACCGATGCGGAAGCCAAAAAGCCGACGCAAGGCGCGTCCGACCGCGAGGCGCCAACCCAGAAACCGCCGGGAGCGGCCACCTGATGCTCGCCGACAAGGATCGTATCTTCACCAATCTCTACGGTTTCCAGAGCCCGGGCCTGGAAGCGGCGAAGAAGCGCGGCCAGTGGGACAATACCAAGGCCATTCTGGCGCTGGGGCCCGAGGCCATCGTCGACATCATGAAGAAGTCTGGCCTGCGCGGCCGCGGCGGCGCCGGCTTCCCCACCGGCCTGAAGTGGTCCTTCATGCCCAAGGAAGTGAAGGAGCGTCCGCACTACCTGGTGGTGAATGCCGACGAATCCGAGCCGGGCACCTGCAAGGACCGCGACATCATGCGCAACGACCCGCACACGCTGGTCGAAGGCTGCCTGGTGGCGAGCTTCGCCATGCGCGCACACGCCTGTTACATCTATGTGCGCGGCGAGTTCATTCGCGAGCGAGAGGCGCTGCAACGCGCGGTCGATGAGGCCTATGCCGCCAATCTGATCGGCAAGAACAACATCCATGGCTGGGACTTCGATCTCTATGTCCATCATGGCGCCGGCGCCTATATCTGCGGCGAGGAAACCGCGCTCCTTGAGTCACTGGAAGGCAAGAAGGGCCAGCCGCGGCTGAAGCCGCCATTCCCCGCCAATGTCGGGCTTTATGGCTGCCCCACCACTGTCAACAATGTGGAATCCATCGCGGTCGCGCCCACCATCATCCGGCGCGGCGCCGACTGGTTTGCCGGCATCGGCCGTCCCAACAACACCGGCACCAAGGTGTTCTGCATCTCCGGCCATGTGAACAAGCCCTGCAATGTCGAAGAGGAAATGGGCATCCCCCTGCGCGAGCTGATCGAGCGGCATTGCGGCGGCGTGCGCGGCGGCTGGGACAATCTTCTGGCGGTGATCCCCGGCGGCGCCTCGGTGCCGCTTCTGCCCAAGAGCATCTGCGACGACGTGCTGATGGATTTCGACAGCCTGAAGAATGTGCAGTCGGGCCTGGGCACCGCCGCGGTGATCGTGATGGACAAGTCCACCGATGTGATCAAGGCGATCCAGCGGCTGGCCTATTTCTACAAGCACGAATCCTGCGGCCAGTGCACGCCTTGCCGCGAAGGCACGGGCTGGATGTGGCGCGTGATGACCCGCATGGTAAAGGGCGACGCCAAGGTCGGCGAGATCGACCTGCTGCAGGAAGTGACCAAGGAAATCGAAGGCCACACCATCTGCGCGCTGGGCGATGCCGCGGCCTGGCCGATCCAGGGCCTGATCCGCCATTTCCGCCCCGAGATCGAGCGCCGCATCGCCGAATTTTCCAAGGTGGCCGCGGAATGATCGCGCTGACCATCTTCCTGGAATGGTTTGCCTCGATCAGCGCGCTGGTGGCCGCGGTGCTGAGCACGACCCTGATCGTGTCCAACCGCAGTCATTACGCGGTGACGCATTATATTTCCCAGTGCGACGCTGCGATGCGCGAGCCGCGCTTCTCCAATCCGGAACTGGGCAAGCTCGACATGCGCGATCGCACCTTCGACGGCGAAAAGGCTCAGTTCGAGCGCTATGAATGGTATGTCGCCCGCCTGGTCTATGCGCTGGACGCCGCCATGCGGCTGGCGCCCTGGCAACAGTGGAATGCGGTCGCCAAGACCCAGCTGGCCAATCACAGGCATTATTTCGCCTCCGACTATTACGCCAGGCAGGACTATCTCAAGCATTACAGCACCCGCATGCGCCGTTTGATCCAGCAGGCGAGGGCGGCATGAAGACCCATCTCGCTGAGCTCAATATCGGCCGGTTCCGCGCCTCCAAGGGCGATCCGCGCATGGCCGATTTCTTCAACAACCTGGACCGCATCAATGCCGCGGCCGAGCGCATGCCCGGCTTCGTCTGGCGATTGAAGGGTGAAAACGGTAATGCCACAGACATTCCCTGGGCCGGCGATCCCGCTTTTGCCGTCAATCTGACGGTGTGGGAAAGCGTCGAGACGCTGGAAAAATTCGTCTTCATGACCGCCCATCGCGGCATCTATGCCCGCAAGGCCGAATTCTTCGAGCATGAGGCTGAGCCCACCTTTGTGATGTGGCATGTCGCTGAAGGCCATATCCCGAGCCTGGAAGAAGCGCGGGAACGGCTTGATCATTATCGCCGCCACGGCGGCAGTGAATTTGCCTTTGGCTGGGCCGACATTCCGGCCGCGAAGCTTTGGCAAGAGAAACGGTGCGCCTGATGCCAACCCGCAAGCTGATCGTCGACGGCAAGGAAATCGAGGCGGACGAATCCATCACCTTGCTGCAGGCCTGCGAGCAGGCCGGCGCCGAGATCCCGCGCTTCTGCTATCACGAGCGCCTGTCGGTGGCGGGCAACTGCCGCATGTGCCTGGTGGAATGGGTGGGCGCGCCCAAACCGCAGGCCTCTTGCGCCTTGCAGGTGAAGGACATTTTCCCCAACAAGGACGGCACCCCCGCCAAGATCAACACCACCTCGCCTTATGCGCGCAAGGCGCGCGAAGGGGTGATGGAATTCCTTTTGATCAACCATCCGCTGGATTGCCCGATCTGCGATCAGGGTGGGGAATGCGACCTGCAGGACCAGGCCATGGGCTATGGCCGCGCCGCTTTCCATCGCTTTGCCGAGAACAAGCGCGCCGTCGAAGACAAGTATATGGGTCCGCTGGTCAAGACCATCATGACCCGCTGTATCCAGTGCACCCGCTGCGTGCGTTTCGCCACCGAAGTGGCCGGCGTGCCCGACTTGGGTGCCACGGGCCGCGGCGAGGACATGGAGATCACCACCTATCTGGAAAAAGCCTTCGCTTCCGAACTGTCGGGCAATGTGGTGGACCTGTGCCCGGTGGGCGCGCTGACGTCGAAGCCTTATGCCTTCAACGCGCGCCCCTGGGAGCTGCGCAAGACCGAGAGCATCGACGTGATGGACGCGCAAGGCGCTAACATCCGCGTCGATACCCGTGGGCCGCAGGTGATGCGCGTGCTGCCGCGCCTGAACGAGGAAGTGAACGAGGAATGGATTTCCGACAAGGCGCGCCATGCCTGTGACGGGCTGACGCGCCAGCGGTTGGACCGGCCGTATGTGCGGATCAACGGCAAGCTCAAGCCGGCGAGCTGGGCCGAAGCTTTCGCCGCCATTGCCGCCCGCGTGAAGAACACCTCGCCCAGCAAGATGGCGGCGATCGTGGGCGATCTGGCCGCGGCGGAAGAGATCAAGGCGTTGAAGGATCTGATGCACGCGTTGCGCGTCACCAATCTGGATTGCCGCCAGGATGGCGCCAAGATCGGAGGCGGCCCGCGCCAGACCTATCTGTTCAACTCCACCATCATGGGCGTGGAAGCCGCCGATGCCATTCTGCTGGTGGGCGCCAATCCGCGCTGGGATGCGCCGGTGCTCAATGCCCGCATCCGCAAGGCCTGGCTGGCCAGCGGCGTGAAGGTGGCCAATATCGGCCCCGCGGTGGACCTGACTTATCCGGTCGCGCAACTGGGCACCGACATTGCGGTGCTGGAGCAGATCGCGAACGGCAACCACGACTTCGCCAAGGTGCTGACGGATGCCAAGCGGCCGATGATCGTGCTGGGTTCGGGCGCGCTGACCCGCAAGGACGGCGCTGCCGTGCTGAAGCTGGCCGCGAAAATCGCCTCCGACACCGGCATGATCGGTCCGGCCGGCACCCATGCCGAGGGCGGCTGGAACGGCTTCAACATCCTGCACACCGCGGCGTCCCGCGTGGCGGCGCTGGACCTGGGCTTTCTGCCCGGCGCAGATGGCCGCGACGTGGCCGGCATCGTCGATGGCGCGCAGAAGGGTGAGATCGACTTCATCTATCTCTTGGGCGCCGACGAATTCGACGTCGCCCATCTGGGCCGCGCCTTTGTCGTCTATCAGGGCAGCCATGGCGATGCCGGCGCCCATCATGCCGACGTGATCCTGCCGGGCGCCGCCTATACCGAAAAAGACGGCATCTATGTGAATTTCGAAGGCCGCGTGCAGCGCGGCCGCCGCGCCACCTTCCCGCCGGGCGAGGCCAAGGAAGACTGGGCGATCCTGCGCGCGCTGTCCGACGTGCTGGGCGTGAAGCTGCCGTATGACGACCGTGCCGCACTGGTCGCGGCGCTGGAAAAGGACGCGACCCATTTCGCCAACCTGAACGACGTGCCGGTGCATGCCGACGCCTCCGCTTCGACCTGGAGTGCGGTGGGCGAGAGCGGGCCGCTGGATCACGCGCCGGTGACGCACGCCATCACCGACTATTACCTGACCAATCCGATCGCGCGGGCGAGCGAGACCATGGCGCTCTGTTCAAAAGAATTGGTGATTGGCATCAAGCAGATGGCGGCGGAGTAGGGCGATGGCGTTGATCCCCTTCTGGCAGCATACGGTTGGCCTGCCTTACGGTTGGGCCTGGTTCCTCAGCCAGGCTGTGTTCATTCTGATCATCTGTCTGATCCTGATGCTGTCGGTCGCCGCCGTCATTCTGGCCGACCGCAAGATCTGGGCGGCGGTGCAGATGCGCCGCGGCCCCAATGTGGTGGGTCCCTTCGGCCTGCTGCAGACCATCGCCGATGCGGTCAAATTCCTGCTCAAGGAAGTGATCGTCCCGGCCGGCGCCAACAAGGTGATCTTCTTTTTGGCGCCGCTGGTCAGCGTGATGGTGGCCTTCATCGCCTGGGCGGTGATCCCCTTCAACAAGGGCTGGGTGATTGCCGATATCAATGTCGGCATCCTGTACCTGTTCGCGGTGTCGTCGCTGGGTGTCTATGGCACCGTGATGGCGGGCTGGGCCTCGAACTCCAAATACGCCTTCCTGTCGGCGCTGCGCGCCGCGGCCCAGATGGTCTCCTACGAAGTCTCCATTGGCTTTGTGATGATCACGGTGCTGCTGTTCGCCGGTTCGCTGAACATCTCCCAGATCGTGCATTCCCAGGAATCGACAGGCGTGCTGGGTCTGGCGCACTGGAACATCTTCTCCATCCTTTTCCCGATGCTGGTGATCTTCTTTGTCTCGTCCCTGGCCGAGACCCAGCGCCCGCCCTTCGATCTTCTGGAAGCGGAAAGCGAGCTGGTCGCCGGCTTCTTTGTCGAATATTCCTCCGGCCCGTTCCTGCTTTTCTTCCTGGCCGAGTACATGAACGTCATCATGCTCTGCGCCATGATGAGCATCCTGTTCCTGGGCGGCTGGCTTTCGCCCATCAACATCTGGCCGCTGAACCTTCCCGTCCTGGGCATCTTCTGGTTCCTCGCCAAGACCGCGTTCTTCTTCTTCATGATGGCGATGGTGAAGGCGATGGTGCCGCGCTACCGCTATGACCAGCTCATGCGGCTGGGCTGGAAAATCTTCCTTCCGACATCCCTTGGCTGGGTGATCCTGACGGCAGTCTGGGTCGCTTTTGTCAGGCCGCATTTGTAGAGGCAGCCATGGCTTCGCTCGACCGCACCGCGCGCCAGATCTTCTTCGTGGAGTTCATCAAGAGCTTCGTGCTGACCATGCGCTATTTCTTCGCGCCCAAGGCGACCCTGAACTATCCATTCGAGAAGGGCCCGCTGTCGCCCCGTTTCCGGGGCGAGCATGCGCTGCGCCGCTATGCCAATGGCGAGGAACGCTGCATCGCCTGCAAGCTGTGCGAGGCGATCTGCCCGGCCCAGGCCATCACCATCGAGGCCGAGCCGCGCGAAGACGGTTCGCGCCGCACCACCCGCTATGACATCGACATGGTGAAGTGCATCTATTGCGGCTTCTGCCAGGAAGCCTGCCCGGTGGACGCCATCGTCGAGGGCCCGAACTTCGAATTCTCCACCGAGACCCGCGAAGAACTTTACTATGACAAGGCCCGGCTGCTCGCCAATGGCGACCGCTGGGAACGTGAAATCGCCCGCAACCTGGAACTGGACGCGCCCTACAGATGATCCTGCAAGCGCTGGCCTTTTATCTCTTTGCGGCGATCCTGATCGCGTCCGCGGTCATGGTGATTGCCGCGAAGAATCCCGTGCATTCGGTGCTGTTCCTGATCCTGGCCTTCTTCAATGCCGCCGGCCTGTTCGTGCTGGCAGGGGCCGAGTTCCTGGCGATGATCCTGGTCGTGGTCTATGTCGGCGCCGTCGCCGTGCTGTTCCTGTTCGTGGTGATGATGCTCGACATCGACTTTGCCGAGCTGAAACGCGGCACCCTGCAATATCTCCCCTTCGGCGCGCTGATCGGCCTGATCCTGGTGGCCGAGCTGGTGATGGCGGGCAGTGTGTGGGTGTTGAAGCCTGCCGCCAAGATGGCGCTGGCCAGCGCCACGCCGGCCGGCCTCACCAATACCGCCGCCCTGGGGCGCATCCTCTATACCGACTATGTCTATTATTTCCAGATCGCGGGCCTGGTACTGCTGGTGGCCATGATCGGCGCCATCGTGCTGACCTTGCGCTCGCGCCCGGGCGTGCGCCGCCAGGTAATCGCGGTGCAGAACGCGCGCACCGCCGCCATGGCGGTGGAGATGGTCGACATCAAGCCGGGCCAAGGCGCGCAGCAGGAGGGGGCGTAATGGAAATTGGGCTGACGCATTACCTGACGGTCGCCGCCATCCTGTTCACGGTGGGCGTGCTGGGCATTTTCCTCAACCGCAAGAACATCATCATCATCCTGATGTCGGTGGAGTTGATCCTCCTGGCGGTGAACATCAACTTCGTCGCCTTCAGCGCCTATCTGGGCGATCTGGTCGGCCAGGTGTTCGCGCTGTTCATCCTGACGGTCGCCGCGGCCGAGGCCGCGATCGGTCTGGCCATCCTGGTCGTCTATTTCCGCAACCGCGGCACCATCGCGGTTGAGGACGTGAATTTGATGAAGGGCTAAGGGGCGCATGTACGCGGCAATCGTTTTCCTTCCCATCATCGGCTCGGCCATTGCCGGCCTATTCGGCCGCGTGATCGGCGCGCGCCCCAGCGAGCTGATCACCACCGGCCTGTTGTTCGTCTCCGCCGCCTTGTCGGTGGTGGCCTTCAACGATGTGGCGCTGCAGGGCCATAAATACATCATCCCCATCTTGCCCTGGATCCATTCCGGCGCCTTTGTGGCGGACTGGACGGTGAGGATCGACAGCATCACTGCGGTGATGCTGGTGGTGGTGACGGGCGTCTCATCGCTGGTGCATCTCTATTCCATCGGCTACATGGCGGAAGACCCGCATCGCCAGCGTTTCTTCTCGTACCTGTCGCTCTTCACCTTCGCCATGCTGATGCTGGTGACCTCCAACAACTTCCTGCAGCTGTTCTTCGGCTGGGAAGGGGTGGGCCTGGCGTCCTACCTGCTGATCGGCTTCTGGTACACGCGTCCGTCGGCCAATGCCGCGGCGATGAAGGCTTTCATCGTCAACCGGGTGGGCGATTTCGGCTTCGCGCTGGGCATCTTCGGGGTATGGGCGGTCTTCGGCACCCTCGATTTCGACACGGTGTTTGCCGCCGCCCCCCACATGGTGGGCAAGACCATGGTGTTTGCCGGCCATAATGTGGATGTGCTGACGACCCTGTGCCTGCTTCTGTTCGTGGGCGCGATGGGCAAGTCGGCCCAGCTTGGCCTGCACACCTGGCTGCCCGACGCCATGGAAGGCCCCACGCCCGTGTCGGCGCTGATCCATGCCGCCACCATGGTGACGGCCGGCGTGTTCCTGGTCTGCCGCTGCTCGCCCATGTTCCAGCTGTCGCCCACCGCGCTGGAATTCGTCACCTTCATCGGCGCCACTACCGCTTTCTTCGCGGCCTCGGTCGGCCTGTTCCAGAACGACATCAAGCGGGTGATCGCCTATTCGACCTGCTCCCAGCTGGGCTACATGTTCGCCGCCGCCGGCGTCAGCGCCTACAACGCCGCCATGTTTCATCTCTTCACCCATGCCTTCTTCAAGGCGCTGCTCTTCCTGTCGGCTGGTGCGGTGATCCACTCCATGCATCACGAACAGGACATGCGGAAGATGGGCGGCTTGAGGAAAGCTATTCCTTTCACGTACACGATGATGCTGATCGGCAACTTGGCCCTGACCGGCGCAGGTCTTCCTATTTTGTTCGGCGGGTTTGGTTTTGCCGGCTTCTATTCCAAGGACGCCATCATCAATTCCACCTATCTGGGTCACAACGGCATGGCGACCTATGCCTTCACCCTGCTGGTGGTGGCTGCCGGCATGACCAGCTTCTATTCCTGGCGTCAGTTCCTGATGACCTTCCATGGTCGTTATCGCGGCCTGGACCACCAGCGTCTGAGCCATGCGGATGCGCACGCCCATGACGAGCCGATGGACGGGCACGACGACCATGCGCACGGCCATGACGAACACCATGCCCCCAAGCTGGAAGAGGTGCATGAATCTCCCCTGGTGATGCTGGTGCCGCTGGGCCTGTTGGCGATCGGCGCGGTGTTCGCCGGCATGGCCTTCACCCATTACTTCCTGGGCGAGGGCGCGGCCGCCTTCTGGAATTCGGCGATCTTTGTCGGCAAGACGGGCGAAAGCGAACTGCCCATGTGGGTGGAGCTGGCGCCGTTGACCGTCACCATCATCGGCTTCCTGGTCGCTTTCTATTACTACATCCTGCACCCCGACCTGCCGAAGAAGCTGGCCGACAGGAAGGGCATGCTCTACCTGTTCCTCTACAACAAGTGGTACTTCGACGAGCTCTATGACTTCCTGTTTGTGCAGCCGGCGATGAAGCTGGGCCGCTTCCTGTGGAAGCGCGGCGACGGCACGGTGATCGACGGGTTGGGCCCCGACGGCATCGCCGCCAGGGTGCTGGATGCCAGCCGCGGCGCGGTGCGCCTGCAGTCCGGCTATGTCTATCACTATGCGCTGGCGATGCTTCTGGGTGTGGTCGCGCTCGCCACCTGGTTCATGGTTTCGGGAGGTGCGCTGTGAGCCTGCCGCTGCTTTCGCTCTGCACCTTCGTGCCCCTGATCGGGGCGCTGGCCATTCTCTTGATGCCCCGGCCCTCCAGCGCCCGCTGGATTGCCCTCATCACCACTATTGCGGTGTTCGTCCTGTCGCTCCTGGTGTGGGCGAATTTCGATGCTTCCAATCCCGGCTTCCAGCTGGTCGAGAAATACAACTGGCTGGGCGGCGGCATTTCCTACCACATGGGCGTGGACGGCATTTCCATGCTGTTCGTGGTGCTGACCGCAGGCCTCATGCCCTTCTGCATCGCCGCCAGCTGGGAATCGGTCGAGACCCGGGTGGCAGAATACATGATCGCCTTCCTGATCCTGGAGACGATGATGATCGGGGTGTTCTGCGCCCTCGATCTGGTTCTCTTCTATGTGCTGTTCGAAGGCGGCCTGATCCCGATGTTCCTGATCATCGGCATCTGGGGCGGCAAGCGGCGCGTCTACGCCAGCTTCAAGTTCTTCCTCTACACCTTTGTCGGCTCGGTCCTGATGCTGCTCGCGATCATGAGCATGTACTGGTATTCGGGCACCACCGATATCGCCACTCTGCTGTCGGGCGTCCATTTCCCCCGCGCCATGCAGACCTGGCTGTGGCTGGCCTTCTTTGCGAGCTTCGCGGTCAAGATGCCGATGTGGCCGGTCCATACCTGGCTGCCGGACGCCCATGTCGAGGCGCCAACCGCCGGTTCGGTCATCCTGGCCGGCATTCTGCTCAAGATGGGCGGCTACGGCTTCCTGCGCTTCTCGCTGCCCATGTTCCCGTCCGCGTCCGAGATGTTCGCGCCGCTGGTCTTCACCATGAGCATCGTCGCCATCATCTACACCTCGCTGGTGGCGCTGGCCCAGGAGGACATGAAGAAGCTGATCGCCTATTCCTCGGTGGCGCATATGGGCTTTGTCACCATGGGCATCTTCACCGTCACCCATCAGGGCGTGGAAGGCGGCATCTTCCAGATGCTTTCTCACGGCGTGGTGTCGGGCGCGCTGTTCCTCTGCGTGGGCGTGGTCTATGACCGCATGCACACCCGCGAGATCGCCGCCTATGGCGGGCTGGTCAACCGCATGCCGATCTATGCCGCCTGCTTCATGGTCTTCACCCTGGCCAATGTCGGCCTGCCGGGGACCAGCGGGTTCATCGGCGAATTCCTCACCATGCTGGGCGCCTTCCTGCACAACAGCTGGATCGCCATCTTTGCCGCTACCGGCGTGATCCTGTCGGCGGCCTATGCGCTGTTCCTTTACCGCCGCATCATCTTCGGGGCGCTGGTCAAGCCGTCGTTGCAGGCGATCCAGGACTTGACGGCGCGTGAGATTGCGATCTTGGCGCCGCTGGTGGTGATCACCATCGCGCTGGGCGTCTATCCCAAGCCGGTGCTGGATGTGACCACGCCCGCGGTGGCCAAGCTGGTCAGCGACAACAAGGCGGCGCTGTTGCTCGACCATCCCCATAAAGTTGCTGAATTGAAGGGAGCGGGCCGGTGAACCTGCAAGCCGATCTTCTGGTTCTTCTGCCCGAGCTGATCCTGGCGGTCGGCGCCATGGCGCTGCTGCTGGCCGGCGCGCTTCTGACCGGCGGCGATGCCGGCAAGCCCGCCGGCACCGAGCGGCCGCTGCCGGGCATCGGCCTGGGCGCCATCCTGCTGCTGATCGCGGCCGGCGTTGCCACCGTGATGGGACCGGACCATGCGAGCGCCTTTCACGGCGCTTTCATCGCAGACGGCTTTTCCCGCTTCGCCAAGATCCTGATCCTGATCGGGGCGGCGCTGTCGATCCTGCTGGCGGACGAATTCTTCGCCGAGATCCAGCTGTCGCGTTTCGAGCTGCCGGTGCTGATGCTGCTGGCGACCCTGGGCATGCTCTTAATGGTGTCGTCGGCCAGTTTCCTGTCGCTCTATATGGGGCTGGAGCTGCAATCGCTGGCGCTTTACGTGCTGGCGGCCTTCAACCGCGATCACCTGCGCTCGACCGAGGCGGGGCTGAAATACTTCGTCCTGGGCGCACTGTCGTCCGGCATGATGCTGTACGGCATTTCGCTGATCTATGGCTTCACCGGCTCGACCCAGTTTTCGACCATCGCCACCGTCACGCATGCAGGCGTCCCCGGACTGGGCGTGGTGTTCGGCATCGTCTTCCTGATCGCCGGCCTGGCCTTCAAGGTCTCCGCCGTGCCGTTCCATATGTGGACGCCCGATGTGTATGAAGGCGCGCCCACGCCGGTGACCGCCTATTTCGCCACCGCCGCCAAGGTCGCCGCGCTGTGCCTGTTCCTGCGCGCCATCCTGACGCCGTTCCCCGACCTGCTGCATCAGTGGCGCCAGATCATTGTCTTCATTTCGGTGCTCAGCATGGTGCTGGGGGCGGTTGCCGCCATCGGCCAGAAGAATATCAAGCGCCTGATGGCCTACAGCTCCATCGGTCACATGGGCTATGCGCTTCTGGGCCTGGCCGCCGGCACCGCGCTGGGCGCGCGGGGCGTGCTGATCTATCTGGCCATCTATGTCTTCACCAATCTGGGCGTCTTTGCCGCCATCCAGGCCATGCGTCGCCGCGGGCACGCGGTGGAGAATATTTCCGACCTGGCCGGCCTGGCGCGCAACGACCTGAGCCTGGCCAGCGTGTTCGCGCTCCTGTTCCTCAGCCTGGCGGGCCTACCGCCGCTGGCCGGCTTCTTCGCCAAATTCTATGTCTTCCTGGCCGCCATCCAGGCAGGCCTGGTGATCCCCGCCGTGATCGGCGTGCTCGCCAGCGCCATAGGCCTGGTCTATTACCTGCGCCTGGTGAAGGTGATGTTCTTCGACGAGCCGGTCGAAGCCTTCGATCCGGTTCGCGGCATGGGCTCGCGGGCGATCCTGGTGATCTCCTCGGTGGTGGCGCTGTTCTTCATCGTCGGCGCGTCGCCGGTGATCACCGCGGCGGACGCCGCCGCGAAAGCGCTGCTTCCTTGACCCTCTGGCCGCAAGGCTATTCGAAACAGGTTCACGCCGAACTGGATTCGACCAATGAGGAAGCGCGCCGCCAGGCCGAGGCCGGCGTTGCCGGCCCGCTCTGGATCATGGCCGAGCGCCAGACCGCGGGCCGCGGCCGCCGGGGCAGGGCGTGGCATGTACCGCCCGGCAATCTCGCCGCCACGCTTCTGCTGAGGCCCCAGGCATCGCAGGCCGTGAGCGGCCAGCTCTCTTTCGCCGCGGCGCTGGCGGTGGCCGACATGGCTGTCCGCTTCGCGCCCCAGGCCGATATCGCCGTCAAATGGCCCAACGATGTGCTGGCCGACGGCAAAAAGCTCGCCGGCATCCTGCTGGAAGGCGGTCGCGGATGGCTTGCCGTCGGCATCGGCATCAATCTGGCCGGCCATCCCGAAGGCACGGAATTCCCCGCGACCTCATTGGCCGGGCTGGGCGTCGCGCCCCCATCACCGGAAGAGGCGCTGACTGTCCTCGCCGCCCGCTTCGCCCATTGGTATGATCTGTGGATGCAGAGCGGGTTTGAGTGTTTGCGCACGGCATGGCTGGCACGGGCCAAGGGGGTGGGGGCTCCCATTCGCGCCCGTCTGCCCCAGGAAACCCGCATGGGCGTGTTCGAAGGCATCGACGCCAGCGGTGCGCTGCTGCTCAATGAAGGTGGCAGCGTGCGCGCCATATCAGCCGGCGAGGTGTTTTTCTGATGCTGCTCGCCATCGATGCCGGCAATACCAATATCGTCTTTGCCCTCTATGAGGGCGAAAAGATGCGCGCCCAATGGCGGGCAGTGACCCAGGTCTCGCGCACCGCCGACGAATATGCGGTGTGGCTGAGCCAGCTCCTGGCGCTGGAGAAACTGACTTTCGCCGACCTGAAGGCCGCGATCATCGCCACGGTGGTGCCGGCCGTGCTGTTCGACCTGCGCCAGCTTTGCCGAAAATATCTCAATACCGAGCCCTTGCTGGTGGGCGATCCCGCGGTCGATATCGGCCCGCGCCCCAATGTCGACCGGCCGGAAACCGTCGGCGCCGACCGCATCTGCAATACGGTGGCGGCGCATGCGCGCTATCCCGGCGCCGTCATCGTGGTCGATTTCGGCACCGCCACCAATTTCGACATCGTGGCGGAGAACGGCGCCTTTGACGGCAGCGTGATCGCGCCCGGCGCCAACCTCTCCATCGAGGCGCTGCACCAGGCCGCCGCCCTTCTGCCGCGCGTCGCCATCCACCGCGCCCAGAAGGTGATCGGCCGCGACACCATTTCCAGCATGCAGTCGGGCGTCTATTGGGGTTATGTCGGGCTGATCGGCGGCCTGATCGAGCGCATCAAGCGCGAATATGGCAAGCCCATGACGGTGGTGGCGACCGGTGGGCTGGCGCATTTGTTCCAGCCCGATCTGCCGTCCATCGACCATGTCGATCCCGATCTCACCATGCGCGGGCTGATGCTGATCCACGCCCGCAATCCGAAGCATTGATGGCGCGCATCTTGAATACCGAAGAGCTGGTCTTCCTGCCCTTGGGCGGGTCGGGCGAGATCGGCATGAATTTCAATGCCTATGGCTTCGGGCCGCCCGACGACCGGCAATGGATCATCGTCGATTGCGGCGTGTTGTTCGGGCGCGAGGGCCACACACCCGGCGTCGACCTGATCATGCCCGATGTGCGCTTCCTGGCGGAGCAGCGCGAGAATGTGCTGGCCATCATCGCCACCCATGCGCATGAAGACCATATCGGCGCCATCGCGCCCTTATGGCCGTCCCTGCGCTGCCCCATCTATGCCACGCCCTTCACCGCGCGGCTGATCACCGGCAAGCTGGACGAGGCGGGGTTAGCCGGGAAGGTGAAAGTGAAAGAAGTGCCGGTGGGCGGCAGCCTGACCTTGGGACCTTTCACCCTGGACTTCATTTCCATCACCCACTCGATCCTGGAGCCCAATCTGTTGGCCATCCGTACGCCGCTGGGCGTGGTGGCCCATACCGGCGACTGGAAGATCGATCCCGATCCGGTGCTGGGCGAACACACCGATACCGCCGCGCTGGAAAAACTGGGCGATGAGGGCGTGCTGGCGCTGGTCTGCGATTCCACCAATGCGCTGGTGCCCGGCACGTCGGGTTCGGAAGCCAGCGTGCGCGACGTGCTGACCGATCTGGTCGGCACCCTGAAGGGCAGGGTCGCCGTCACCGGTTTTGCCTCCAACGTGGCGCGGCTGGACACGGTGGCGCGCGCGGCCAAGGCGCATGGCCGCAAGATCGCGCTGGTCGGCCGCTCGATGCAGAAGATGGTGCAGGCGGCGCGCGAGACCGGCTATCTGAAAGATTTTCCCCCAGTATTCGACGAGACCGAGGCGGCCGACCTCCCGCCGCACAAGGTGCTTTACATGTGCACCGGCAGCCAGGGCGAGCCGCGCGCCGCGCTCGCCCGGATCGCCGACAACAGCCATCCCAATGTCAGTTTGGGCGATGGCGACACGGTGATCTTTTCCAGCCGCGTCATCCCGGGCAACGAACTCGCCATTTTCGCCATGCAGAATAAGCTGGCGGCGCGGGGCGTGGAAATCCTCACCGTGGAAGACCATCACGTTCATGTCTCGGGCCATCCCTGCCGCGAGGAACTGGCCCAGATGTATCGCTGGATCCGCCCCAAGCTGGCCTTGCCGGTGCATGGCGAGATCCGCCACCAGGTCGCCCATGCCAAGCTGGCGAAAGAGCTGCAGGTGCCCCAGGCGCTAGTGCCGGAAAACGGCCAGCTGTTTCGCCTGGCGCCCGGCCGCCCGGAGCTGATCGACGAAGTGCCCTCGGGCCGCATCTTCATGGACGGCCGCGTGCTGGTGGCGGAAGGCGAGGGGCTGGCCAAGGACCGCCGCGCCATGGGCTTTGCCGGTCTTCTGGTTGTCGCCCTGGTTGTCGACCATAAGGGCCGCATCGCCGCGCCGCCCACCGTGTTGGGCGAGGGCATGCCCGAGCCGGTGGAAGAAGCCGTGCTCAAAGCGGTGGAAGATACGCTCGACAAGAACAAGCGCAGCGATCCCGACGACCTGGCCGAGAATGTGCGCAAGGCGGCGCGGCGGGCGGCGCATGATGCGTGGGGCAAAAAACCGATCACCCGGGTATTGGTGAGCGAGCTTTAGTCATGGCGCAGGTGTCGGCAAATAAACAAAGACTGTCATGGCCCACCGGAGTGTGGGCCACCCAGTCGAAGCGCACTCCATTTCTGCAATTTGGGCTGTGTCATCTGGATGGCCCGCATTTGCGGGCCATGACACTTGGTTTTTTGGAAGGGCACCGGCCCTGATGGCGCAGTTTCTCCATTATGTCGTGCTGTTCAGCGCCTATGCCGTGTTGTGGTTTTTGTGCCTGTTCTGTCTGTTGCCGGTGGGGCTGGGCGCCGAGCGCGATCCCGACACCGGTGCGCCGCTCAATCCCATGCTGAAGAAGAAAGCCCTGATCGCTAGCGTCATAGCGGCGGTATTGTGGGTCGGTTTTTATGCGGCGGTCAGCTTCGGCTGGCTGGAGCTGTGAACTGCTCAAACGAAAAGGCCGAGGCGTGAGCCTCGGCCTTCAATGCCGTTTACCGGCAATTTCTCCCCGAACTTGGCCGTTCTAGCGCGGTCACGTTCTTTTATGGGTTGGTTTGATATAGTGCTTCGCGGCTCAAGTCACGAAATATCCGGCATTATTGCAATGCAGCATCCGCAATTTAATTTCGTGTGGCGTGGAACCAACTGCCTGCCTTTCATAATGGCATTGGCGGCGGCGTCGCCGGCCTTTGCCGCCAAGCCCGATCCGCTGCTGGACCCCGGCCCGACCAGTCCGTGTGCGGCAGGACCGGACTATTCAGAGGGGGCTGACGTCAACGGCACCCCCGTCGTCCCCGCGGATGTGGGGGCCGAGAAGGTTCCGGTACCCGGCCAGGTGATGATTCCGCTGCATGGCAACGGGCACCGGCGCGACAGCGCCTATGCCGCCCTGGACGGCAGGAAGCTCGACCGGCTGGTCAACCCGCCGCCCTGCCATTGACCTTCCGCCATTAACCACGCCGCCTTTCCCTCCGGGTCTGTGCCCGGCTCACGCTGCTAAAAGCTGGGCATGCGCGCCTTCCTTGCCGCCCTGGTCCTGATGCTCGGCTGCGCCACGGCCGAAGCCCAAGGGCTCAATCAGCGCTTCAGCCAGCCCTGGCGCATCACCAAGGATCATTGGGACGCATCCGACGAGGCCGGCTTCGGCGCCTTCCTGGCCGCGCTGGGGGATTCCGGCTGTTCCTCCTCGCAAAGCTGCCTGCGCGATCCCGCCAACCCCTGGCGCGGCAGCGACGGCCATTTCCTCGACATCGATGTGGATTGCGCCAAGCTGCCTTATCTGTTGCGCGCCTATTATGCCTGGAAGAACGGGCTGCCCTTTTCCTATGTAGACGGGGTGGCGGGTTCGCGCTTCGGCCATGCCTCCAACCGCATCGTCAGCCGCGCCGGCATGATCGACCATGGCGGCGGCATCGATGGCGCCGCGGCCATCCGCACCATGCTGGACAATGTCTATTCCGGCACCTTCCGCACCGACGCCGTCCATGACGGCGCGATTCCCGCCGATTTCTATTCGCCGGCGCTCCAGCCCGGCAGCATCCGGCCCGGCACGGTGATCTATGACACCAACGCCCATGTCGGCATCGTCTACCGGGTCGATCCTTCGGGCCGGGTCTATTACATGGACGCCCATCCCGACTTCACCATTTCGCGCAGCGTCTATGGGCCTCAGTTCGGCCAGAGTCCCGCCGAGCTGGGCGGGGGCCTGAAGAACTGGCGGCCCCTGCAATTGCAGGGCGCTCATTTTGAAAATGGCGCGCTGGTCGGCGGACATTATGCCCTGGCCAGGAACAGCCAGATCGCCGACTTCTCGCTGGTCCAGTATTTTGGCACCGAGCCCGGCAACGGTGTGCCGCGCTGGTCTTATCGCGGCGCGCCGCTGGCCTATTATGAATATGCCCGGGTCGCGATCTCCGGCGGCAGGAGCGACTTTAATCCGGTCTATGAGCTGGAAGCCACCATGGGCACCCTCTGCAATGACCTCAACGATCGCGAGCAGGCGGTGAACCAGGCTGTGGCCAATGGCATCTCGGCCAAATTGCACCCCGGCGAAATCCCGCCCAACATCTACAACAGCGACGACAGTGAATGGGAAAGCTATGCCACCCCCGCGCGCGACGCCCGGCTGCGCGCGGCTTTTGTGGCCTTCCGCCAGGAGCTGGGGCGGATGATCCAGCTGTGGCTGAACCGCGATCCCCGGGTGGCCTATGACGGTACCGACCTGAAGCGCGACCTGCTGGCGGCCTATGACCGCGAAAGCCAGGCTTGCACCATCACCTGGCTTTCCAGCGACAAGCACCCGGTGCCGATGACATTCGACGACGTTGCCCGCAACCTGTTCGTCATGAGCTTCGATCCTTACAATTGCGTGGAACTGCGCTGGGGGCGCGATGGTTCGGGCTGCCCCGACCAGGCGGGCAAGCGCCGCTGGTATGCCAGTGAGGAAGGGGCCCGCCATGTCACCGACCCCGACCGGGGTACCACCGCCGGTCTTCCGGATACGGACATTCGCGGCCTGATTGCGTCCATGCCCTCGCGCGTGCCCTGGGTGCAGCCCATGCCGGGACGCCCCTCATCGCTTCGATAAAACTTCCGGCAATTTAGAGGCATCCTTAAAGCGCCGGTAACAACTGGCGCCTAGCATTGTCCCAATCAGCAAAGGGGCAAAGGGATGCTGGAGGATAGCTGGAGTTTTTACGAGGAGCGCCTTCCCAAGCGGCGCATCTTCCATCCCAAGAAGCGTTCCTTCGCGGGGCCGTTCTTCACCATCGCCGCCGCGCTGGCGGTGATCATCGTGGCGGTCAGCCACTTCTAATAGGGGCGGCCGTTATTGTCATGGCCCGCAAATGCGGGCCATCTATCTGACATTGGTACTGTCTCTCAGAGGCTATTCGTCAAATCCTGCCAATCGGGATTGCGCTGTTCGATCAGATTGAGCTTCCACTCACTGGATGGCCCGTACTCCGGCGGGCCATGACAGTGGAGGGCGCAAGATCAATAAGCCCGGCCGATCAGGATCTCTTCCACACCGGCCTTGCCGGTGAAGAGGCAAGGCGCGAATTCGGCAGGCTGGTTGAGCGGCGCATTGCGGATGGTCAGCTTCAGACCCTTGAGCTTCTGATCGACTTTCTCCAACTCGGCGCCGCTGGGCTTTGACCAGGACACGCGCAGCCAGCCTTTGAACTCATCCTCATTGCCGGCGAAATAATCCTCTACGCCTTGCCAGTCGGTGACGCCGCTCTTGATGTTGCCGTCCAGCCGCGCCTTGGCCTCGGCATACAGGCCGTGCTGGATCTCGGCCAGGAGCTGCACGGCATTCTCGACGAAATCCACTTTCGGCTTGGCGATGGATTTGACCTTGTCGCCCTCGCGCAGCATGTCGCGGCGCATGAAGGTGACCTGGCCGCCAGCCGCGTCGCGCGGCCCGATCTCGACAATGATGGGTGCACCGCGGCGCACCCAGTTCCAGCGCTTTTCCGCCGACTTGATCTTCTTGGTGTCCAGGAAGGCGCGCAGCGGCTGGCCGAACACCCGCTCGCGCGCCAGCTGCGCCACCAGCTCTTCGCAGTATTTCAGCACTTCGGCATCTTCCGGCTTGTCGCGCAGCATCGGCACCACCACGATCTGCTTGGGCGCGATGGCGGGCGGCAGGCGCAGGCCGTCGTCGTCGCCATGGGTCATGATCACCCCGCCGATCAGCCGCGTGGAAACGCCCCAGCTGGTGGTGTTGCAGAAGGTGAGCGCGCCGGCATCGTCCTGGAACTTGATGTTCTGGGCTTCGGCAAAATGGGTGCCCAGGAAGTGGCTGGTGCCGGCCTGCAGCGCCTTGCCGTCCTGCATCATCGCTTCGATGGAATAGGTGTTCACGGCGCCGGGGAAGCGTTCATTCTCCGGCTTCTCGCCGGCGATCACCGGCATGGCCAGATAGTCCTCGGCAAAGGCGCGATAGACTTCCAGCATCTTCTTGGTTTCTTCGACCGCTTCGGCCTCGCTGGCATGGGCGGTGTGGCCTTCCTGCCAGAGGAATTCGGTGGTGCGCAGGAACAGGCGCGGCCGCATCTCCCAGCGCACCACATTGGCCCATTGGTTGATCAAAAGCGGCAGGTCGCGATGCGAACGCACCCAGCGGGCAAAGGCGTCGCCGATGATGGTTTCCGAAGTCGGGCGCACCACCAGCGGTTCTTCCAGCTTCGCCTCGGGATCGGGTTGAAGCTTGCCGTCGATATTCTTCAGCCGGTGATGGGTGACCACTGCCATTTCCTTGGCGAAGCCTTCGACATGTTCGGCCTCCTTGGCGATGAAGGAGAGGGGGATGAACATGGGGAAGTAGCAGTTCTCATGCCCGGTCGCCTTGATGCGGCGGTCCAGCTCCTGCTGGATCTGCTCCCACACGCCATAGCCCCAGGGCTTGATCACCATGGCCCCGCGCACGGGGCTGGTCTCGGCCATGTCGGCGTCGCGCACCACCGCCTGGTACCAGTCGGCAAACCGGCTGCGGTTGATGTCGAGGGCGCGCTGCATGGAAATGCTCCGGAAAAATCGTCCGTTCTTAGCCCGGCGTGCGGGGCCTGAACAGCAGATAAGTCGCCACGCCCGCCAGGCCGAAACCGGCCATCAGTCCGGTCAGCGGCACCGGCGTCAAAGGTGTCGGGAAGGCTCCCATCAAGGCCGAAGCCAGGGTGCCGCCGCCGTACAGAAGGATGCCGATCAGGGCGGAAGCCATGCCGGCGGCATGCCCGAAATACTGCATGGCCAGGCCCGAGCCGGTGGCATTGATCGAACCGATCATGGCGCAATAGACAAAGGTCCAGGGCAGGATGCCGAGCAGCCCGCCCCAGCCCAGCCATCCAAACGTCGCCGCCAGCACACCGGCGGTGGCATTGGTGGCAAGACAGGCAAAGAACAAGGGTTCGCCGGGATGATGCTTGAGCCAGCGGGCCGCGCCCTGGCTGAAGCCCACCAGCCCGATGCCGTTCAGCACAAAGGTGAAGCCGAAATATTGCGGGCGGACCTGGAAGATGTCCTCCACCACATGCGGCCAGCCGGTGAGAAAGGCATAAAGCCCGCCGCCAGTGAGCGTGGCCGGAATGACGAAGCGGAAGAAGCGGCGGTCGCGCATGATCGCCCAATAGTCGGCCATCACATGCAAGGGATGCAGCCTGCGGTCGGAGCCGGGATGGCTTTCGGGCAGCATCTTCCACACCACGCCCCAGGTCAGCGCCGCGGCCGCACCCTGCAGCCAGAACAGGCTGCGCCAGCCGGTGAGCGGCAGCAAATAGCCGCCGACAAAAGGCGCGAACAAGGGCGACACCGACAGGATCATCAGCATCTGGGCGAAGATGCGCGCCGCTTCATGCGGCGGAAACAGGTCGCGCACGCAGGCGCGTGCCAGCACCGTGCCGGCACAGCCGCCCACCGCTTCGATGAAGCGGGCGATGTTCAAGGTGATGGGGCCTTGCGACAGGGCGCAGGCGGTGGCGCCGGCAATATAGAGCAACAATCCGATCAGGATCGGCCAGCGCCGCCCGAAGCGGTCGGAGACCGGACCGATCATCGCCTGGCCCAGGCACAGGCCCAGGAAGAAGGTCGCCAGCGACTGTTCGATGACGGAAATGGGGCTCTGGAAATCCGCCGCAATGGTGGGCAGGGCCGGCAGATAGAGGTCGATGCCGATGGGGGTGAAGACGGTCAGCACCCCAAACAGGGCGATCAGTTCGAACCGTTGCGCACGGGTGAAGGAATCGCTGGGGGCGGGGGTCATGACAGGGGTATGGGGCCGCTTGTTCCCCGGCGCAAGCCTTAGTAATGGACGGATTCGCGAGGCCCCCTTACGGTGAGCGCATGCCAGATTCGCCCCCCAAAAAGCCTGATAATAAAGGGACTGGCATTTTCGCGCCCTTCGAATGGATGATTGCCGCCCGCTACCTGCGCGCCAAGCGCCAGGAAAGCTTCATTTCGGTGATCTCGCTGTTTTCGCTGATCGGCATCGCGCTGGGGGTGGCGACCCTGATCATCGTGATGAGCGTGATGAACGGCTTTCGGGTGGAATTGCTGAAAAGCATCCTGGGCCTGTCGGGCCATGTCACCATCCAGTCCGGTGTGGGCAATCTAACCCATTACGACGCGGTGACCAGCCGCATCCTGAAAGTGCCCGGCGTGGTGCGTGCCGCCCCCATCGTCGACGGCAAGCTGATGGCCAGCCAGAACGGTGCCAATGAAGGCGCGGCGGTGAAGGGCATCCGCCGCGAGGACCTGGCCAGGATCGCCGAACTGAACGGCAAGCTGCGCGAAGGCGCGATTGCCAATTTCCAGGGCGATGATGCGGTGATCGTGGGTTCGGGGCTTGCCGCCAAGCTCGGCCTGCATGTCGGGGGCGAGATCACCCTGGTCGCGCCCAAGGGCGATGTCACGCCCTTCGGCACCACGCCCCGGATCAAGACCTATCACATCATCAGCTTCTTCCGGGTCGGCAACACCATCTATGACAACTATTATGTCTTCATGCCGCTGGATGAGGCGCAGGCCTTCTTCAACATGGGGGACACGGTGAGCGGCATCGAAGTGATGCTGACCGATCCGGAATTGGACACCAAGCTTCTGCCGGCGCTGGTCAAGGCCGGAGGGCCGCTCAGTCAGGCAGTGCCGTGGCAGGATTTGAACAGTTCCTTCTTCGAGGCGATCCAGGTCGAAAGCAATGTGATGTTCTTGATCCTGTCCTTGATCGTCCTGGTGGCGGCACTGAACATCATCTCCGGCCTGATCATGCTGGTGAAGGACAAGTCGCCCGATATCGCCATCCTGCGCACCATGGGGGCGACACAAGGCGCGGTGATGCGTATCTTCTTCATTGCCGGCGCCAGTATCGGCGTGGTGGGCACCATCATCGGCTTTGCCATCGGCGTGTTGTTCTGCGCCAATATCGAAAACATCCGCCAGGCGCTGTCCAAGCTGACCGGCACCACCCTGTTTGATCCCACCGTCTATTTCCTGCAGCGCATGCCGGCGCAGATGGATCCAGGCCAGGTGACCGCGGTGGTGGTGATGGCGCTGGTGCTGACGTTCCTCGCAACGCTCTATCCGTCATGGCGGGCGGCGCGGCTCGATCCGGTCGAGGCGCTGCGCTATGAGTGAGGTCTTGCGGCTCGAGAATATCACCCGCCGCTACAAGGAGGGTGAGGGCCAGCTGGAAGTGTTCAGCGGCCTGGACCTGTCGCTCACGGCCGGCGAGATCGTGGCGCTGGTGGGCCAGAGCGGCGCCGGCAAGTCATCCCTGCTGCATATCGCGGGCCTGCTGGAAGCCCCGACCAGCGGCGAGATCCATATTGACGGCGTGGCAGCGTCCAAACTGCCGGACACCGAACGCACCCGCATCCGCCGCACCACCATCGGCTTTGTCTATCAGGCCCATCACCTGCTGCCGGAATTCGATGCGCTAGAGAATGTGATCCTGCCGCAGATGATCGCCGGCAAAAGCCGCGAGGACGCGGCCAGGGAAGCGGCGCGGCTTCTGGAATTGATGGGATTGGGCAAGCGGCTGACGCATCGCCCGTCGCAGCTGTCGGGCGGCGAGCAGCAGCGCGTCGCCATCGCCCGCGCGCTCGCCAACGGGCCACGCATTCTTCTGGCGGACGAGCCCACCGGCAATCTCGACCCGCGCACCGCGGGAGGGGTGTTCGACACCTTGATCGCGGTCACCCGCCAGGAAGGGTTGGCGGCGCTGATCGCCACCCACAATTTCGAGCTGGCGGCACGGATGGACCGCGCCCTGCTGCTGCACCAGGGCAAGCTGATCGAGGGAACGCAGACGAGCCGCGCGCCGTAAGCGCACGGCTCTTTTGCTCGGGTGCGATGTGCTTAAGGCGTTTCGCCTTTGATGAAGCGTCCCAGCTTGTTGAGCGCGGAATTCCAGCCCCTCCCATGACCTTCGCGGGCATCTGGCGTGGGCAGACCTTCATGGATGAGGGTGAGTTCGGTGCCGTCCTTCACGGGCTTGAAGGTCAGGTGCACCGTGGTACTGCCATGGGAGAGAGCCCAGCCCCAGGTGAAAACCAGGCTCTTGGGCCGGTCCACGACCTGGAATTCGCCTTCCACGGGAATCTCGCGTCCGTCGCTCAGATGCATCTGGATGCGGTAGCGGCCGCCTTTCCAGGCTTCCAGCAGCGGCACATCGCACTGGCAGCCTTCCGGTCCGATCCAGGCCTGCCATTGCTCGCGGGTAAACCAGGCGTCGAACAATTCTTCGGGCGAGGCCTCGAACACGCGGCGGACCTGTAGGACGGGACTCTGGGTGGTGGTGCTCATGGTTTCTTCTCCGGGGTTTTCTTGATGTGCGCGTCGAGGCGGTCGAAGGCGCCGGACCAGAAGGCGCGGTAGTGATCGAGCCATTCCTGCGCGGATTTCAGCCCCTGCGGGTTCAGGCTCATCACGAATTGCTGGCCGCGCCGGGTGCGGGCGATCAGCTGGGCGTCTTCCAGCACTTTCAGGTGCCGCGAGATGGCGGGGCCGGAGATGGGGAAGGGTTCGGCGATCTCGCCAACCGTCGCTTCACCCCGGGCCAACCGGGCCAGGATGGCGCGGCGGGTGGGGTCGGCCAAGGCCGCATAGGCGGCATCGAGGGCGGCATAGGCGGCGTCCAGGTTCATAACTAGTCAGTTAAATAACCTATAAGTTAAATACAAGGGGTCTGGGCAGGGAAAATTCGATCTTGTTTTGTTCTTGTTTTCTCTTTGGAACGAAGATAGAACATATCCACAAGAGAGGGAGATCAAGTCATGTGGATCAAGGATGCGTTTGCCGGCGCAGGGCTCATTCTTTTCATGGTGTCGGCCTTTGTGCTGGCCAGCGGCGCCCATGCCGCCCTGAACCACATTCCCGCCTGATCGCCCGCATCCGCTGTGGATAGGGGCAAAGCCGGCCCCCATCTAAGGAGCGGGCGCGCGATACTGCCGTCCTGAATCTTCTTCGAGAATTCCGGTCATGGCGTCTTTCGTCCATTTGCGCGTCAAAAGCGCCTATTCGCTTCTGGAAGGCGCGGTCCGGCCCAAGGAACTGGCAGGCCTGGCGCGCGATGCCGGAACGCCCGCGGTCGCCATCACCGACACCAACAATCTGTTCGGGGTCTATGAGATCTCCGATATCCTGGCCAAGGCCGGCATCCAGCCCATCGTCGGCACGGTGCTGTCGGTGGAGTTCGCAGCCCGCGGGCCCCACCAGACCGGCCCGCGCAGGAAACCGCCGCATGTGGTGCTGCTGGTCCAGAATGAGGCCGGCTATCTCAACCTGACCAAGCTGTTGTCGGCCGCCTATCTGGATGTGGAAGCGGGCGACTGGGCACATGTGAAGGCGGCAAAACTTTATGCCCATAGCGAAGGCCTGATCGCGCTGACCGGCGGACCGGGCGGGCTGATCAACCAGCTCTTGCTGGATGGCCAGCGCGAACAGGCGGATGCGGCGCTGGAGGAATTGGCCAGGGCCTTTCCCGATCGTCTTTATGTCGAACTGCAGCGCCATGGCCTGGCGGAGGAACGCGCCTGCGAGGAGGCGCTGATCGACATGGCCTATGCCAGGCGCCTGCCGCTGGTGGCCACCAATGACGTGCATTTCGGCGGCGCCCATATGTACGAGGCCCATGACGCGCTGCTTTGCATTGCCGACGGCACGTTTGTCTCCCAGGATGATCGCCGCCGGCTGACCCGCGAGCACCGCTTCAAGAGCGCGGCCGAGATGGCCGCCCAGTTCGCCGACCTGCCGGAAGCCATCGAGAATACGGTGGAGATCGCGCGCCGCTGCGCCTTCAAGCCGGTCAAGCGCAAGCCGATCCTGCCCGTCTTCGTGCCGGAATCCGGCAAAAGCGCGCAGGAAGAATTGAAGATGCAGGCCGAGGAAGGGCTGGACCGCCGGCTGAAGGGCGCGCCGCTGGCGGCCGAGCGCAAGGTCTATGACGAACGGCTGGACTATGAGCTCGGCATCATCAACCGCATGGGCTTTCCCGGCTACTTCCTGATCGTGTCGGACTTCATGAAGTGGACGCGCGCCCAGGGCATTCCCGTCGGCGTGCGCGGCTCGGGCGCCTCTTCGCTGGTGGCCTGGGCGCTGGACATCACCAATCTCGACCCGCTGCGCTTCGGCCTTTTCTTCGAGCGTTTCCTCAATCCGGAACGCCTGTCGATGCCGGACTTCGATATCGACTTCTGCCAGGAGCGGCGCGACGAGGTGGTGCGCTATGTGCGCGACAAATATGGCGCCGACCGGGTGGCCCAGATCATGGCGCTGGGAAGCTTGCAGGCGCGCGCCGCGGTGCGCGATGCCGGCCGTGTCTTGCAGATGCCGCTGGGCCTGGTCGACCGCATCGCCAAGCTGATCCCCAATCCGCCGGGCAAAAGCATTTCCCTGAGGGAGGCGGTGGACAGCGAGCCGCGCCTGCAGCAGATCGCGGAGGCAGAACCTATCGCCCAGCGCCTGTTCGAGATCACCGAAAAGATCGAAGGCCTCTATCGCCATGCCTCGACCCATCCGGCCGGCGTGGTGATCGGCGACCGCCCGCTGGACGAATTGCTGCCGCTTTACCGCGATCCGCGCTCCGACATGCCGGTGACCCAGTTCGACTATGAGGATGCGGAAAAAGCCGGACTGGTGAAGTTCGACTTTCTGGGTCTCAAGACCCTGACCGTCATCGCCAAGGCGGAAGAGCTTTTGAAAAAGCGCGGCATCACGCTTCGCACCCAGACCATCGATTTCGACGATGTCGGCACCTTCGAAATGCTCTCCCACGGCGACAGCGTGGGCGTGTTCCAGATGGAAGGCGCGGGCATGCGCGACCTGCTGCGCAAGATGAAGCCCAACCACATCAACGATCTGGTGGCGCTGGTGGCGCTTTATCGCCCGGGCCCGATGGATTCCATCCCGACCTATATCGCGCGCAAGAACGGCAAGGAGAAGGTGGAATATCTCCACCCCACCATGGAGCCGATCCTGAACGAAACCTATGGCGTGATGACCTATCAGGACGATGTCATGCGCATCGCCCGCGAATTGGCCGGCTACACCATGGGGGAAGCCGACATCCTGCGCCGCGCCATGGGCAAGAAGATCCCCGCCGAGATGATCCCGCAGCGGGAAAAATTCATGAAGGGCGCGGCCGAGCGCGGCATCGCCAAGGATGTCGCCGAAACCATCTTCGAACAGGCCGAAAAGTTCGCGGGCTATGGCTTCAACAAGGGCCATGCCGCGGCTTACGCCCAGGTCGCCTATCAGACCGCGTTTTTGAAGGCGAATTATCCGGTCGAGTTTCTTGCCGCCTCCATGACCCTGGATATCGGCAATACCGACCGGCTCAACATCTTCCGCCAAGAGGCGCAGCGCTTGGGCGTGAAAGTGGCGCCCCCCGACATCAACCGCAGCGAAGCCGTCTTCGCCTGCGACGCTGAAGCCAACACCGTCTTTTATGCCTTGGCGGCGGTGAAGGGCGTGGGCCGCCAGGCCATGGATCATGTCGTCGATGTGCGCGACGCCGGCGGCAAGTTCAAGTCGCTGTCGGATTTCGCCCGCCGGGTCGATCCGCGGCTGGTCAACAAGCGCGCCTTTGAAAATCTGGTGCGGGCAGGGGCCTTCGACAGTCTCAACCCCAACCGCCGCCAACTGGTGGAAAATTCCGATCGCATTCTGGGCGGCGCCCAGGCGGCCCAACGCGAGCGCGAAAGCGGGCAGGTCTCGCTGTTCGGTGGTGGCGGCGGGCCGGCGGAAGAGCTGCGGCTGACAGCGATGCCGGACTGGCCGGTGCATGAAAGGCTGGGCGAGGAATTCTCGGCCATGGGCTTTTATCTGTCGGGCCATCCGCTGGATGCCTATGGCCCGGCCCTGAAGCGGCTGGGCGCCTCGACCTATGCCGCGCTTCAGGAAGACCGCCGCCGCGGCGGCTTCAAGGCGAAGATCGCCGGCACCCTGATCAAGAAAAGCGAACGGCGGGGCAGGAGCGAGCAGATGTACGCCTTCGTTTCCTTCTCCGATCCCACCGGCATGTTCGAGATCATGCTGTTTCCGGAAGTGCTGGCGGCCAGCCGGCCGCTGCTGGAAGCGGGCAAGTCGCTGCTGATCAATGCCAGCGCGGAATGGGATGGCGACGATCTCAAGCTGCGCGCCGCCAATATCGTCGATCTGGATCAGGCGGCGCAGCAGGCGGGCGAGGGCATGGTGATCCGGCTGTCGGATGCCGCATCGCTCGCCCAGCTTTCCGCCGAACTCAGCCAGGCCGGCAAGGGGCTGGTCAATATCGTGGTGCCGGGCAGTGCCGGCGAGGAAGTCGAGATCGAGCTCAAGAAGCGCATCGCGGTGAATGCGACCTTGCGTTCGCGCATTGCGGCGCTGCCGGGCGTGATGAGCGTGGAGGCCGTCTAGCTCAGTTGTCATGCCCGCGAAAGCGGGCATCCAACTTTTGTCGAATCCGGAACAGCGGCCAAGTTGGATTCCCGCTTACGCGGGAATGACAGTCATAACTTTCTGATCGCGCCTTCGAGCCGGCCGAGCGCTTCTTCGAGCCGCTTGCCGTCCTGGGCAAAGCAGATGCGCACATAGGAATCGTCGCGCGCGTCGCCCAGGCTGAAGGCCCAGCCCGGCGAGACGCCGACTTTGTCGTTGCGCACCATGTTCTGGCAGAAGCCCAGACTGTCCTTCAGCCCGTCGATATGCAGGAAGCCGTAAAAGGCGCCGTCGGGCCGCATCCAGCGCACCCGGTTCTGGCGGCCGATCCATTGATCCACCACATCGCGGCCCTTGCGGCAGTAATCCAGCAATTGCCCGCGGAAAGCATCACCCTCAGGCGACAGCGCCGCCAGCGCGCCATACTGGACGAAATGGGTGGCGCCGGTGTTGTTGCATTGGGCCATGGCGGCCGCGGCCGGCTCCACGCTCTTAGGATGCACCAGCCAGCCGATCCGCCAGCCGGTCATGGCCCAGGGCTTGGAAAAGGAATTGATGGCGAAGACCGCATCCTCGTCATCGGCGATGGAGAGGAATGACGGGGCGTGCGACGCGCCGTCATAGATCAGGGTGCCATAGACCTCATCGGCCAGGATGGCGATGCCGCGCTTGCGGCAAAATTCCAGAATGGTCTTCTGCTCGTCGCCGGTCAGCATCCAGCCGGTGGGATTGCCGGGCGAGGCGATGAACATCGCCTTGGTCCGCGCATCGCAGGCATCGAACAGCTTGTCGAGATCCAGATGCCAGCGTCCGCTGCTCCAATCCTCGTCAAGGCGCACCAGGCGCGGCTCCGCACCCACCACCTTGGTAGCCTGGAAGATATTGGGCCAGATCGGCGAGACGACCACCACATTGTCGCCCGTCTCGCACACCATCTGCAGCGCGGTGACGACGGCCAGCATCGCCGCGCCGGGAATGGTGATGCGTTCCACCGCTATGTCGGCGCCCGCGGTGCGCTTGTGGAAATCGCGGATCGCTTCGCGCAGAGGCAGGATGCCGCGCGCATTCGTATAGAAGGTCTTGCCGTCTTCCAGCGCCTTCGACGCTGCCTCGCGGATAAAGGGTGGCGTGGCCAGATCGGTCTCGCCGAACCACAGCGGCAGCACATCGGGATTGCCCAGCCCCAATAGCGTGACCTGGGTGATGCCGGAAGGCTTCAGGTCGCGAATCGTCTGGCGGATGGGGCTGGGAGTGTTCGAGGTCATGCGGCTGTCTAACACGGGTTGCGCAGGATTTGCCGATGCTTTTTGGAAGGCCTGTCAGGCGGCCGCTTCACGCGGCTGCGGAAGTGGGCGCAACCGGGAAAGGGCGCTCACAACCCAGGCCGCGGCGACACACAGGGCGATCACCAGAAGCGCGCGCAGGGGATCGGGGCCCCGGTCCAGGCCGAATACCGGCGTGACCTGCGCCAGCAGAATAATTCCGGGATGGATCACGTAAAGCGGATAGGATAGTTCCCCCAGGCTTCTGCAGAATGCGGGGGCCTTGTCGTCGGCCCGCAGCATCAGCAGCATCAACAGGGGGCAGACCAGTGTCACCGCGATCCAATCGAAGGTCGGCGTCGCGGTGGGGGTCGTTATCACCGCGATGCACAGCCACAAGGTCAACAGCAGTTCCGGTGCGATCACCGGCAGGCGGGCAAACCATCCGCGCGCGTGCAAGCGGTAGACGACCACGCCCGCCAGGAAGGACGGGGTTCCGCGCAACAGGCCCTGGGACAGACAAGCGGTGCGGCTCAAGCCCACGCACCAGCCCTTGTCGGTGTAGTAGCCGGCAATGGCCATGCCCGCCCAGCCTGCAAGGACCAGCATCGCCAGGGTGCGGGTGCGCAGGCGAAAGCCGATGGCGGCATAAGCGATGTTGACCAGCCATTCGACCGCGAGCGACCAGCTGACGTTCATCATAGCGGGAGAGAAGCTGGTGCCGGGGGCGCCGAAGGCGGGCAGCACCAGCAAGGTGGTGAGCGGAACGATCACCCAGACCACAACCCCGGTGAAGCTCGGCGGATAATAGCCCGCCCGGGCCATCCAGATGAAAACCGCGATGTTGAAGGCAGCGCCGATCCAGAAAACCGGCAGCAGGCGGCGGGCGCGCCTCCGCAGGAACGGAGCCAGGCCCATGCCGGCCAGCAGCCTTTCCTCATGGACGAAAGCGATGACAAAGCCGCTCAGCAGGAAAAACATGTCCACGGCCAGATAGCCGTGCTGGAAGATCGGGCCCCGGTGGAAAAGATCGCTGGCATGGCACAAAAGGACCGTCAGGGCACAAACCCCGCGCAGCCCGTCCAGACCCTGGAAGCGTTTGCCCGACATGGGGGAATTTTGGGGTTTTGCGATTAAGAAACCTTGAAAAGCCTGGGAAAACCCGGTGGGCGGCGCCCCTCGGCGCTTGCGAAACGCCCCCCATATCCCTATAAGCCCCGCCATCTCGCACGCGCGGGTGGCTTTCGGCGGGAATTCCGCCGTCGCCGTCCGGTGTCTCTCCTGTAGGGATAACCCGCGCGTCTGGCCAACCGGTAAAGGAGACTGAACAATGGCTTTGCCAGAATTTTCCATGCGCCAGCTTCTGGAGTCCGGCGCCCACTTCGGCCACCGCCAGCAGCGCTGGAATCCGAAAATGGCGCCCTTCATCTATGGGCAGCGCAACGACATCCACATTCTCGACCTGACCCAGACCGTGCCGCTGCTGCACCGCGCGCTGGTGAGCTTGCGCGAAGTCGCCGCCGGCGGCGGGCGCATCCTGTTCGTGGGCACCAAGCGCCAGGCCAGCGAGCCGATCGCCGCGGCCGCCAAGCGCTGCGCCCAGTATTATGTCAATCACCGCTGGCTGGGCGGCACGCTCACCAACTGGTCGACCATCTCCCACTCCATCCGCCGCCTGCGCTCCATCGAAGAGACGCTGTCGGGCGCCGAACATTCGGGTCTGACCAAGAAGGAACTGCTGGGCCTTCTGCGCGAGCAGGACAAGCTGGAGCGGTCGCTGGGCGGCATCAAGGAAATGGGCGGGCTGCCCAACATGCTGTTCGTCATCGACACCAACAAGGAATCCATCGCCATCGCCGAGGCCCGCAAGCTGGGCATTCCCGTGACCGCGATCCTGGACTCCAACAGCGATCCGGACGGCATTGCCTTCCCGATCCCGGGCAATGACGACGCCGCCCGCGCCATCGCGCTCTATTGCGACCTGGCGGCCCGCGCCGTGATCGACGGGTTGGGCCAGGGCCAGGCGGAAGCCGGCGTGGACCTGGGCGCGGCGGAACAGATCGAAGACGCCGCCCCCGCCGAAGCCGCGACGGCCTGAAGCTTTACACGATTGCCGCCTGGCCGCGCTCTGATGGGGGCGCGGCAACAGGCATAGATGGAGACTGACATGGCCAACATCACCGCCACCATGGTGAAGGACCTGCGCGACAAGACCGGCGCGGGCATGATGGACTGCAAGAATGCGCTGAACGAGACGGGCGGCGACATGGAAGCCGCCATCGACTGGCTGCGCAAGAAGGGCATTTCCAAGGCCGCCAAGAAATCGGGGCGCACCGCCGCCGAGGGCCTGGTCGGCGTCGCCGTCGATGCCGGCACCGGCGTGCTTCTGGAAGTGAATGCCGAAACCGACTTCGTCGCGCGCAATGACGAGTTCAAGGCCTTCGTGAAGGACGCCTCCAAGCTCGCCCTGAAAGAGGGCGGCGACCTGGAGAAGCTCTTGGCCGCGCCGATGGGCTCGTCCACGGTGCAGAACACCCTGACCGAGCTGGTCGCCAAGATCGGCGAAAATATGAGTGTACGCCGCGCCGCCGCCATCAGCGTCGATCCGGGCGTGGTCGCGGCCTATGTCCACAACGCCACCTCGCCGGAGCTCGGCAAGATCGGCGTGCTGGTGGGGCTCAAGTCCACCGCCGACAAGGACAAGCTGTCGGCGCTCGCCAAGCAGATCGCCATGCATGTGGCCGCTGCCTCTCCGCTCGCCATCTCGCCGGAGCATCTGGCGCCGGAAGTGGTGGAGCGTGAGCGCAATGTCCAGGCCGAGATCGCGCGCCAGTCGGGCCGACCCGAAAATGTCATCGAGAAGATGATGGAAGGCCGCATGCGCAAGTTCTACGAAGAGACGGTGCTGCTGCAGCAGACCTTCGTGATCGACGGCGAAACCCAGGTCGGCAAGGTGCTGGAAAAGGCCGCCAAGGATCTGGGCGCGCCGATCCAGGTCGAAGGCTTTGTCCGCTTCCAGGTGGGCGAGGGCATCGAAAAGGCCGACGCCGACTTCGCCGACGAAGTCGCCCAGATGGCAGGCACCCGCTAATCACGCAAAAGGAACCCGCCATGCCCACAGCGCCAAAATATCGCCGGATCCTGCTCAAGGTTTCCGGCGAGGCGTTGATGGGCAAGGGCCAGTTCGGCGTCGATATCGATGTCGTCGACCGCATAGCGCGGGACGTGAAGGAAGCCCACGAAGCCGGCAGCGAGATCTGCATGGTGGTGGGCGGCGGCAATATCTTCCGCGGCCTGGCCGGCTCGGCGCAGGGCATCGACCGTTCCACTGCCGATTACATGGGCATGCTGGCCACGGTAATGAATGCGCTGGCGCTGCAAGCGGGGCTGGAGCGGGTGGGAATCGCCAGCCGCGTCCAGTCGGCCATCGCCATGAACAATGTCTGCGAGCCCTATATCCGCCGCCGCGCCATCCGCCATATGGAAAAGGGCCGGGTGGTGGTGTTCGCCGCCGGCACCGGCAATCCCTTTTTCACCACCGACACGGCGGCCGCGCTTCGCGCCGCGGAAATGTCCTGCGACGCCATGCTGAAGGCGACTCAGGTGGATGGGGTCTATTCGGCCGATCCCAAAAAGGTTCCGGACGCCAAGCGTTACGATTCTTTAAGCTACCACGAGGTTTTAGCCCAGAATCTGCAGGTCATGGATGCGGCCGCCATCTCGCTCTCCCGGGAAAATCGCATCCCGATCCTGGTATTTTCCCTGGGCGAACCGGGCGAACTGGCCAAGGTTCTCAGGGGTGAGGGCCGGGCAACCATTATTGAAGAAAAGTGAAGCAGAGCCCGGGGTTTAGGGTAATCTGCCTTATTCGACTATCGGGGGTTTGGAGCGACCGAGATGGCTGACGGCTATAACAAGGATGAACTGGACCGGCGCATGAACGGCGCGGTCGCCACGCTCAAGAGCGAATTGGCAGGTCTGCGCACCGGTCGCGCCAGCGCCGCCTTGCTCGACCCGGTCAAGGTCGAGGCCTATGGCAACACCGTGCCGATCAACCAGGTGGGCACCATCTCCACGCCCGAAGCGCGCATGATCACGGTGCAGGTGTGGGACAAGGGCCTGGCCAAGGCGGTGGACAAGGCGATCCGCGATGCCGGCCTTGGCCTCAATCCGCAGATGGATGGCCAGCTGTTGCGCATTCCCTTGCCGGAACTGAACCAGGAACGGCGCAAGGAGCTTTCCAAGCTCGCCGCCAAATATGCCGAGGCCGCGCGCGTTGCGGTGCGCAATGTGCGCCGCGACGGCATGGACCTGCTCAAGAAGCTCGAAAAGGACGGCAAGATCGGCCAGGACGAGCAGCACACCAAGGGCGATGAGCTGCAGAAAATGACCGACGCTCATATCAAGGACATCGACGCCGCGCTCCATTCCAAGGAGCAGGAAATCATGCAGGTGTGATGACCAAGCCCGCCGCACCCACCGCCGGTCTGCCAAAGCATGTCGCCATCATCATGGACGGCAATGGCCGCTGGGCGAAGAAGCGGCACCTGCCGCGCGAGGCGGGCCATTATGCGGGGATGAAGGCGGTGCGCGAAACCGTGCGCGCCGGCTGCGACATCGGGCTTGAGAACCTGACCCTTTTTGCCTTCTCCAGCGAGAACTGGAAGCGCCCCAAGACCGAAGTGGGCGCGCTGATGGGGCTGTTTCGCACCTATTTCCGCAGCGACATGGACGAGCTGGTCGAGCGCAACGTCCGCATGCGGATCATCGGTCATCGCGGCCGCGTCGCCAACGACATCCAGCAGATGATCCAGGATTCGGAAAACCGCACCGCCAAGAATGACGGCATGAACCTGACCTTCGCCTTCGACTATGGCGGGCAGGAAGAGATCGCCGCCGCCGCCCAGGAGCTGGCGCGCGCCGCCAAGGACGGCCGGCTCGATCCCGAAACCATCACGCCCGAACTGTTCGCCACCCGCCTCTTCACCAGCGCGCTGCCAGCGCCCGACCTGGTGATCCGCACCAGTGGCGAGCACCGGCTGTCGAACTTCCTGCTCTGGCAATCTGCCTATGCCGAGCTTCTGTTCCTGGACACGCTGTGGCCGGATTTCAACCGGGCCGCGCTGACCGCCGCGCTGGAGAAATTCGCCGCCCGCGAGCGCCGCTTCGGGGCTCTCGATTCCGAGGCTGTGGCGTGAGCATGAGCCAGCCGCTACCGACGCCTGTGCTTCGCCCCGGCAGCGAAACCTTTCTGCGCGTGTCGTTCGGCATTTTTCTGGCGGTCATCGCCATCGTGCTGGCCCTGTATGGCGATCCAAGGCCTTTCGCCGCCGTCACCGTGCTGATGGCGCTGTTCGCCAGCCGCGAATGGCATCGCCTGGTGCGTTCGCCTGGCGCGCGCGAAGCGGCCGATCATGGCCCCATGCATGTCCAGACTGCGGTCAGCGCCGGCGCAATCGCGCTTTCGGTGATCGCGCTGATGCTGCGGCTCGCACCGGTGGCGCTTCTTCTGCTGGCGGTCGGTGCCGCCGCGGCTTTCCTTCTCGCTCGCCAGCGTGGCGACAATCCCGCCTGGCACGCTTTTGGCGTGCTCTATATCGGCCTGCCGTCGCTGGCGCTGGTGGCGTTGCGCATCTATCCGCCGCAAGGCGCGCTGGTGGTGCTGGGCATGTTCCTGATTGTCTGGGCGACCGACACCGGCGCGCTGGTGTTCGGCAAGCTGATCGGCGGAAAGAAGCTCGCGCCGCGTCTTTCGCCCGGCAAGACCTGGGCCGGCACCATCGGCGGCAGCGTCACCGCCGCGCTGGTGTTTGGGCTCTACATCGCTTTCTTCGGGTTCAATGTGTTGCTCGCCATGCTGTTCGCCTTTCTCTTCAGTTTTGTCGCCCATGGCGGCGATCTGTTTGAATCCGCCGTCAAGCGCCGCTTCGGCACCAAGGATTCCGGCGGGCTGATCCCAGGCCATGGCGGCGTGCTGGACCGCATGGATTCCATGTTCGCCTGCAGCGTCGTGCTGTCGCTGCTGATTTTCGGGCTGCACCTCAATCCGCTTTTCGGGGGGCATGCGTGAAGCCCATCGCCGCCACCCGGATTTTCGACGAATTGCCGCCCATGGACGATGTGCTGGCGCGCAAAGTGACGGTGCTGGGCTCGACCGGCTCGATCGGCGTCAACACGCTGGATGTGATTGCGCATGTGCGCAGAATTCACGGCGCCGGCGCGCTGCCCATCACCGCGCTGACGGCGGGCAACAACGTAAAAGTGCTGATCGAGCAGGCGCTGGCGATGAAGCCCGCTTTGGCGGTGATCGGCGATGAAAGCTTGTTCGGCGAACTCAAGGCCGCCCTGGCGGGCAGCAGCATCGAAGTGGCGGCCGGCCGCCAGGCAGTGATCGATGCGGCGGCGCGGCCGTCGGATTTCGTCATGGTGGCGATCATGGGCGCCGCGGCCATCGAACCGGCGCTGGCCGCGATCCATCGCGGCGTGGTGGTGGCGCTGGCCAACAAGGAATGCGTGGTGGCGGCGGGCGAGGTGTTTCGCGCGGCAAAAGAAAAATCCGGCGCCCAGGTCCTTCCCGTCGACAGCGAGCACAATGCCATCTTCCAGGTGCTGGGCTCGGGCGATGCCAGCGAAGCCGATCTGGTCACCATCACTGCCTCGGGCGGTCCGTTCCGCGAATGGAGCCTGGAGCGCATGCGCGCCGCCACGGTGGAAGAAGCGGTGGCCCATCCCAACTGGGCGATGGGGCGCAAGATCTCGCTCGACAGCGCCACCTTGATGAACAAGGGGCTGGAGCTGATCGAGGCCCATTTCCTCTTCGCCCTGCCGCCCGAAAAGCTGGGAGTGGTGGTGCATCCCCAGTCCATCGTGCACTGTCTGGTTTCGTACGAGGACGGCACGACGATGGCGCATCTGTCGGCGCCCGACATGCGCACGCCCATCGCCCACGCGCTGGGCTGGCCGCGCCGCATCCCGTCGCCGTCGCGCCGGCTGGATCTGGCGGCGCTGGGCCAGTTGGTGTTCCAGCCGCCGGCCCATGACCGCTTCCCGGCGCTGAACCTGGCCATCGGCTCCATGCGCTCGGGCGGGCTTGCGCCCACCGTGCTCAATGCCGCCAACGAGATTGCGGTGCAGGCCTTCCTGGAGCGGCGCATCGGCTTTCTGGACATCCCGCGCGTGGTCGCCGCCGCCTTGGACCAGGATTTCAGCTCCAACGGCATCGCCAATGATCTGGAAAGTGTCCTGGGCACCGATGCGCGCGCCCGCGTCGTCGCCGAGGAAATCTGTCAACGGGTAGGAACCTAGGTCTCATGCTGGATGCGGTACGCGGTTTGGTCGCCTGGGTCCCTCTTGGGCTTCCTGCCTTCCTGTTCGTCATCACCGTCGTGGTGTTCTTCCATGAGATGGGCCATTTCCTGGTCGCCCGTGCCTTTGGCGCAAAGGTCGACACTTTCTCCGTCGGCTTCGGCAAGGAGATTGTGGGGCGCACCGACCGTTCCGGCACGCGCTGGAAGATCAGCTGGCTGCCCATCGGCGGCTATGTGAAATTTGCCGGCGATGCCGACGCGGCCTCGCGCCCCGATCTCGAGGCCGCCAAGGCGATGACCGCGGCGGAGCGGGAAGGGATCCTGATGTTCAGGCCCCTTTATCAGCGCGCCCTGGTGGCGGCGAGCGGGCCGCTTGCCAACTTCGTGCTGGCGATCGTGATGCTGACCGGCATCCTCATGTATAACGGCCGTATCGAAATCGCGCCCATCGTGGGCGATGTGGGCAAGGGCATGCCCGCGGCGATGGCCGGCATCAAGACCGGCGACCGCGTCACCCGGATCGACCAGACCCCGATCACCGATTTCCAGCAGCTGCCGGAGATCATCTCTGTCTCCAACGGGTCCACGCCGCTCGCCGTTGGCATCAGCCGCGCCGGCCATGACATGACCATTTGGGTCACGCCCAAGCGAATCAAGGTCAGGGACATATTGGGCAATCCCACCAGCCAGGTGGCGATCGGGATCAGCCCGCAATCTCCCGGCATCCGCAGGCCTTACAGCCCGGTGGGCGCGTTTGCCGCAGCCTGTGACGAAACCGGCGTCATCATGAAAACCACGGTCCTGACCATCGCCCGGATGGTGGCGGGCCAGGGCGGCGCCGACCAGCTTTCCGGCCCTGTGGGCATTGCCAAGGTCACCCATCAGGTGGCGGAGGTGGGCTTTCTGCCGCTCCTTAATTTGGTGGCTATCCTTTCTGTAAGCATTGGGCTGGCCAACCTTTTTCCCATCCCGCTGCTCGACGGGGGGCATCTTCTGTACTATGCATGCGAAGCTGTTTTGGGGCGCCCGCTCGGTGAGCGGGCCCAGGACGTTGGGTTTCGGCTTGGGCTGGTTTTGGTCTTGGGGTTGATGCTCCTGACGACCTGGAATGACCTGGTCCGGCTGAATCTTTTCTGAAAACCAGGCGTCCGTACGCGGACCCGCGAGAGAGTTGGCCGAACCCGGGATGCGGACATTGCGCCTCAGAAGCAGGTTGTTGCGCGCGACCTCCGCCGGCGTCTGCCTGGCGCTGGTGGCGGCCCCCACCGGCGCGCAGATCAGGCCCGGGGCGGCCGAGCGCGCCAAGGCGCTGAACGCGCAGGCGGCCCAGCCCGACCAGAACAATGCCGCCGCCAACGCGGCCGCCAATCCGGCCGGCCAGCCGGCCGCCGCCGCCGCGCCGGCGCCCCATGTCATCCAGCATATCCTGGTGCGCGGCACCCAGCGGGTCGAGCCCGCCACGGTTCTCACCTATGTGGGCCTGCGCGAAGGCGACAATTTCACGCCCGCCGATGCCGACACCGCGCTGAAGGCGCTGACCGCGACCGGGCTGTTTTCCGACGTCAAGACCGACTTCGACGAAGCCAGCGGCACCTTGACCATCCGCGTCACCGAGAACCCCATCGTCAATCAGGTGGTGTTCGAGGGCAATTCCAAGGTGTCCGACAAGGACCTGACCAAGGAAGTCCAGATCAAGCCGCGCAGTGTCTTCACCCGCGCCAAGGTCCAGGCCGATGTGCAGCGCATCGTCGAGCTCTATCGCCGCAACGGCAAGTTCGCCGCCCGCGTCGAGCCCGAGATCATCCAGCGGCCGCAGAACCGCGTCGACCTGATCTTCTCCATCACCGACGGCCCGACCACCGGGGTCAGCCGCATCAGCTTTGTCGGCAATCACATCTTCGACAGCGACACGCTGAAGGGACAGATCGCCACCGAGGAAAGCCGCTGGTGGAAGTTCCTCGCCTCCAACGACAATTACGATCCCGACCGGCTGAATTTCGACAAGGAATCGCTGCGCCGCTACTACATCAATCGCGGCTATGCCGACTTCAAGGTGTTGAGCGCGGTGGCCCAGCTCACGCCCGACCGCTCGAGCTTCTATCTCACCTTCACGGTGCAGGAAGGGGTGCGTTACCACTTCGGCAAGGTCGACATCGAATCCAAGATCAAGGAGCTGCCGGCCTCCCAGCTGCGGCCGCTGGTCGATGCGCAGACCGGCGACATCTATTCCCAGGAAGCGGTGCAGAAGGCGATCGACGCGCTGGAAAACGCGGCCGGCACCAAGGGCTATGCCTTCGCCCAGGTCCATCCCCGCTTCAAGCGAAACGCCGACACCCGCACCATCGACCTGGGCTTCGAGGTCGTGCAGGGCCCCCGCGTCTATATCGAAAAGATCAACATCGCGGGCAACACCCGCACCCATGACGACATCATCCGCCGCCAGTTCCGCCTGCAGGAGGGCGATGCCTTCAACCGGGTGCTGGTGGACCGCTCGCGCACCCGCATCCGGGCGCTGGGCTTCTTCAAGGATGTCGAGGTCAAGAATGTGCCGGGCAGCCAGCCCGACCGCACCAACCTGACGGTCAATGTCACCGAACAGTCCACCGCCTCGCTGTCGGTGGGCCTGGGTTATTCCTCCACCACATCGCTCCTCGGCGAAGTCAGCTATAGCGACAGCAACTGGTTCGGCCGCGGCCAGAATCTGCGGGTCTCGCTCACCGCCTCCTACATCACCAAGCAGGCGGTGTTCTCCTTCACCGAACCCAACTTCCTGGGCCGCGACGGCCTGGCGGCGGGCTTCGACATTTACGAGACCCAGACCAATTTCGACCAGGCCGCGTTCCAGCAGGAAAGCACGGCGCTCGTGGGCCGCGTCGGCTATCCGATCTCCGAATATTCGACGGTGGCACTCAACTACACGTTCAAGATCGAAAATGTGAAGCCCTATCTGGGCGCGCCCTTGAACGTGCAGCTGGCAGCGGGCGAGCTGAACGGTTCGCAGTTCGGCTTTACCTATGCCTATAACGACCTGGACGACATCCGGAAGCCGACCACCGGCTCGACCTTCGCCATTTCCCAGCAAATTTCGGGCTTCGGCGGCAATCTGAAATTCCTGCGCAGCACCATCACGGGCGCGACCTATTCGCCGCTGTTCGATGGCGCGATGATCGCGACCCTGCAGGGGCGCGCCAACTACATCACCGGCTATGGCGGCGGCTTCGTGCCTTTCGAGGAACGCCTGTTCGACGGCGGCGACACCTTCCGCGGCTTCGCGCTGGCCGGCATAGGCCCACGCGACCTGGTGGCGCCCAACAATACCGGCGCCCTGGGCGGCACGGTCGATGCGGTCGGCACCTTCCAGGTCCGCTTCCCCTCGCTCATTCCGGAAAGCTATGGCCTCAATCTTGGCCTGTTCACCGACTTCGGCACCCTGGGGCGGCTGGACAATCTCACCCCCGCCACCCGCGTCTGCACGGGCGCGCAATATTCCGGCATCGGCACCTGCGTGAAGGACAATCTGGCCTTCCGTGCCTCGGCCGGCATCAGCGTTCAGTGGAAGTCACCCTTTGGCCCGGTCCAGATCGACCTTGGCCTGCCATACATCAAGACCTTCTATGACAGACCCCAGATCATCCACTTCAGTACAGCCACAGGATATTAGACGATGAAACGAACCCTCCTTCTGGCGCTCGCTTTCGCGGGCCTCACATCCGCAGGTTTGGCCACCGCCGCTTTTGCCGATCCGCCGCCGGCCAAGATCGTGGTCCTGGACCGCGCTGGCATCATGCAATTCTCCAAGGCCGGACAGGACATCGCCAAGCAGATGCAGACCTATGCCGCCCAGGCCAAGGCCGATCTGCAGGGCCGGGGCCGCGCACTCGAGGCCGAGGAAAAAAGCCTCCAGCAGCAGGTCGCGATCCTGGCGCCCGACCTGAAGGCCAAGCGCATCGCCGCCTTCCAGGCCAAGCAGCAGGCCCTGCAGTCCGAAATCGCGCACAAGGACGACCAGATGCGTGTTGCCCTGGCCCAGGCGCGCCAGGTGATGGAGGCCAAGCTCGGCCCGATCCTGCAGCAGTTGGTGAAGGAACGCGGCGCCAACATGGTGATCGACCGCCAGGCCATGGTGTTCGCCCCGCCGCAGTTCGACATCACGCCCGATGCCATCAACCGGCTGAACCAGCAGCTGCCGTCGGTGAAGGTCAACTTCAACGTGACCCTGCCGTCCGCGCCGAAAAAATAGAGCCTGAGGGCAGGTCATGGCCGATCCCCGCTTTTTCGAAAATCTCGGGCCGTTTACGTTGGCGCAGATTTGCGAAAAGGCGGGGATCGCCGTTCCCGCTGGCACCGATGCCGGGCGCGAATTCTTCGACCTGGCGGATCTGGCGGGATCCGACAGCCGCCATCTGACATTCTTTTCCGGTGTCTTCGCCCAGCGCGAGGCCTTTGCCGCCAGCCGGGCCGGCGCCTGCCTGGTGCCGGCACCCTCGTCGGGAAAAGCGGGCCGGCGGCCTGAGGCGCCCCATGGCATGATCCTGCTGGAAGCGGCCTCGGTCAGCCATGCTTTCGCTTCCGTCGCGGCCATGTTCTATCCACGGCATTCCCTGCCGCTTTGGCCAGCCGACGCGCCCGCCATCTCACCGCTCGCCCGGCTTGGGCATGACGTGGCCTGTGCATCCGGGGTGGTGATCGGCGCGGGCGCCGAGATCGGCGATGGCACGCGCATCGGCCCGGGCACCGTGATCGGACCCGGCGTGGCCATCGGGCGGGGCTGCGAGATCGGCGCCAATGTTTGCATCAGTCATTCTTATGTCGGCGACCGGGTGCTCATCCTGCCCGGCGCGCAGATCGGCCAGCCCGGTTTCGGATTTGCCGCATCGCCGGCCGGCTACGTCAAAATTCCGCAACTGGGCCGTGTCATTATCCAGGACGATGTCGAGATCGGCTCCTGCACGACAATCGATCGCGGCGCGCTGGGCGATACCGTGATCGGCGAAGGCTCCAAGCTCGATAACCTGGTCATGATCGCCCACAATTGCCGCATCGGCCGTCATTGCGCCATCGCCGGCCAGGTAGGCCTGGCCGGCAGCGTGGTGCTGGAAGACAATGTGGTTCTGGCGGGGCAGGTGGGCCTGGGCGACCATACGCGGGTGGGCGCCGGCGCCAGGATGGGCGCGCGGGCGGGGACCGGTTCGGCCATCTATCTGGAAGGCGGCATCGATTATGGCGGGGCGCCTGCGAAACCTGTAAGAGAATGGGCGCGCGAGATTCATGCGCTGGCCCGTCTCGGCAAGCAGCGCAGGCAGGACAAGGATGAGTGACACAGCCGCAATCGCCAGAACGACCGCGCTGGATGTCGAGCAGATCAAGAAGCTTCTGCCGCACCGCGCCCCGATGCTGTTCGTGGAAAAACTGGTCGACATCGTGCCGGGCGAAAGCGCCACCGGCTACAAGGCGGTCTCCATCAACGAACCTTTCTTCATGGGCCATTTTCCGGAACGGGCGGTGATGCCCGGCGTGTTGATCGTGGAGGCCATGGCCCAGACGGCGGGCGCGCTGGTGGTCCACAGCCTGCAGGAAGAAGCCGCGCCCGCGGTCTATTTTCTCACCATCGAGCAGGCGCGCTTCAGGAAGCCGGTGGTGCCGGGCGATCTGTTGCGCATGCCGGTCAAGAAGATGCGCCAGCGGGGTCCGATCTGGAAATTCTCCGGCCAGGCCTTTGTCGGCGAGGATCTCTGCGCGGAAGCGGAATTCAGCGCCATGATCCATGACGGCCAGCCTGGATGAGCGTGCATCCCTCGTCGGTGGTGGAAGAGGGCGCGGTGATCGGCGCTGGCGTCGAGATCGGGCCTTTCTGCCATGTTGGCCCGCGCGTGGTGCTGGAAGATGGCGTCCGGCTCCGCTCCCATGTTTCGATCACCGGCATCACGCGCATCGGCGCGGGATGCGATCTTTATCCCGGGGTGGCGCTGGGCGGCGACGGCCAGATCCGGGGCAATGACTTTGCCGAAGGAAGGCTTGAGGTCGGTCCGGGCTGCGTGCTGCGCGAGATGGTCACCATGCATCTGGGCAGCAAAAAAGGCGGCGGCGTCACCACGGTCGGCGCCAAGGGCTATTTCATGGCCAATTCCCATGTCGGCCATGATTGCCATGTCGGCGAGGGCGTGACCTTTGCCAATTCCGTGGCGCTGGGCGGGCATGTTGAGATCGGCGACGGCGTGATTTTTGGCGGGCTGGCGGCGGTGCAGCAGTTCTGCCGGGTCGGCAAGGGCGCGATGGTGGGCGGGCTGACCGGCGTCAATCGCGACATCATTCCTTATGCGATGGCTTTCGGCGATCACGTGGAGCTTGCGGGGCTGAACCTGATCGGGCTGAAGCGGCGGGGCCTGTCGCGCGACACCATCAACGCCATGCGCGCCACCTTCCGTATGGTGTTCCAGGCGGCCGAGGGTGGGCTGGTGACCGAGCGGGCGCGTGCCGCCCGGGCCCGTTTTCCCGATGTGCCGGAAGTGGGCGAGATCACCGATTTCATCCTGGCCGACGCCAAACAGGAATTGTGCCTGGCGCGGCGGCGTGGGGACCGGGCGTGAGTCAGGCGGTACTTGGCCTGATCGCGGGCGGCGGTGCCTTGCCGCGCGCGGTGGCCGAAAGCGCGCGGGCGGCGGGTCGTGCGGTATTCGTGGTGCCGTTGGTGGGCAGTGTGACCGAAGACTGGGTCAAGGACTTCCCGCACGAATTCCTGTCGCCGGGCGAGCCGGGACGCATCATCAAGGCGCTGAAAGGCGCCGGCGCCGCCGATGTGCTGCTGGCGGGCAAGGTCGACCGGCCCAAATTCCAGGAGATGAAGCTGGATGCCAAGGGCATGTTGCTGCTGCCCAAGGCGATCGCGGCGGCCAAGAAGGGCGACGATGCGCTGCTGCGCTTCATTGTCGGCATTTGCGAAGAGGCCGGACTGAAGGCGGTCAGCGTGGCCGAGGCCGCACCGGCCCTGGTGGCAAGCGAAGGTGCGCTTGGTGCCGTTACACCCAGCGACGAACACAAGACCGATATCGAACAGGCATTTCGCATTGTCCATGCCCTGGGCGCGCTGGATGTGGGCCAGGCGGCGGTAGTGTGCGAGGGGCTGGCGCTGGCGGTTGAAGCCGCAGAGGGCACGGATGCGATGCTGGCGCGGATCGGCAGCTTGCGCGAAAGCCTGCGCGGCACGGCGGACAAGAAGCGCGGCGTGCTGGTCAAGGCGCTGAAGCCCACCCAGGACGCCAAGACCGACATGCCGGTGGTCGGCGTGGAAACTGTCCGCAATGCCGCTTCCGTGCATCTGGCCGGCATCGCGGTGGAAGCGGGCGCGGCCCTGATCCTGGACAGCCGCGCGGTGGCGGCGGAAGCCGACCGGCTGGGTCTGTTCGTCATTGGCGTCAAACCGTGAACCGCGCGGACGCGTCCGCGGACGCGCAAACAAAAACCCTGAACATCATGCTTGTTTGTGGCGAACCGTCCGGCGACGCCCTGGGCGCGCAGCTGATGGCGGGCCTGAAGCAGCTGGCGCCCGATCGCATCCGCTTCAGCGGCGTGGGCGGACTGGCGATGGCACGCGAAGGCTTTGAAAGCCTTTATCCGCTGGACGCGACCGCGGTGATGGGCCTGCGCGAGGTGGTGCCGGCCATTCCCAAAATCTTGGCGCGGGTGAAGCAGGCGGTGGATTTCGCGATCCGCACGCGCCCCGATGTGGTGGTGGTGATCGACAGCCCCGATTTCACCCATCGCGTGGCCCAGGGCATCAAGAAGCGCGATCCTTCCATCCGCACGGTGGACTATGTCGCGCCACAGGTGTGGGCATCGCGCGCCTATCGCGCCAAAAAGATGGCGCATTATTTCGACCTGGTGCTGGCGCTGTTTCCCTTCGAGGTGGCGTTCTTCGAAAAATATGGCTTGAAGGCGCGCTTTGTCGGTCATCCGGTGATCGAGCGGGCGGGCAAGGTTCATGGCGGCGCGGGCTTGCGCGCGCGCCTGGGCATTGCGGCCGATGCGCCGCTCCTGGCGCTGTTGCCGGGCAGCCGCACCAGCGAGATCCGCTTCATCCTGCCGGTATTTCGAGAGGCAGTAGAAATTCTTGGCCCGAAAATTCCCGGCTTGGTGACGGCGCTCCCTACTGTGCCGCATGTCGCGGCCAAGGTGCGCAGCAGCACGCAGAACTGGCCGACGCCGCTGCACATCACCGAAGGCGAGGCCGACAAATATGCGGTTTTCGACGCGGCCAATGTGGCGCTGGCAGCATCCGGAACCGTGACGGCGGAACTGGCGCTGGCCCACACGCCCATGGTTGTGGGCTACAAGGTCGGCGGGCTGACCTTCTTCCTGTCCAAATTCCTGATGACGGTGACTCATATCACCCTGATCAACATCATCCTGGGGCGCGAAGCGGTGCCGGAATTCCTGCAGGCGCGAGCCACGCCAAAAAATCTGGCCGATGCTGTGGCGCGCCTGTTCGCCGATGCGGGCGCGCGCGCCGCCCAGACGGAGGCAATGCAGGAATTCGGCCGGCTGTTGGGCGAGGGCGATGAAGCGCCGTCCCTGCGCGCGGCGCGCACCCTGCTGGAGTTCCTTGGCTAATCCGCCGGCATGTGGCCGGCCGGGCCGCGGTGCAGCCGGGCGCACCAGACGACCGCGCTGACCAGCGCCACGATCGCCAGCACTTCCGTCAGCCGCGGCAGTCGCTGCTCCCACAGAAAACTGTAGAACAGCGCAAACAGGGTTTCGAAGATTACCATCTGGCCGGTCAGGGTCATGGGCAGCCTGCGGCTGGCGCCGTTCCAGAAGGCATTGCCGATGATCGAGGCGGTGATGGCGATGCCGCTCGAAACCGCGGCAAAGTGTGTCCAGTCGCCATGGGGCGCCGGCGCCAGCAGGAAAGCCGGCATACCTACAAGCACGGCTTCGACGCCTGAGACGATGCCGAGCAATAGCGACCAGTCATTGGATGACAGATGCGGCAGCCGTGCCATGGCTTTGGCGTTGCCGACGGCAAACACCGCCCACGACCCCAAGGCGCCAAAGGCGCAGGAAAGACCCAGCGTTTGCCGCCGCCAGTCTGCTGCCGCGCCGCCATGGAGCGCCGGTGCCGCGATCAGGCCGACCCCGATCACCGCCAGCAACAATGAAGGCGCCAATGCGGAAAGGCGAACCGCGCCCCGTTCGCGGCTGCCGATAATGGTGATGACCACGGGCAAAAGGCCCACGATGAAGGACGAGGGCGCCGCACCCGCCAGCCGCACGGCGATGGCGAGGAAGATGTAATAGATGATATTGCCGGCAAGCCCCAGCCAGGCCAGCGCCATCCAGTCGCGGCGCTCAAGGCGGCGGGTAACGGTGCGCCAGCGCGGCAAGGCCAACAGCAGAGCGATGACCCCGTAGGCGAAATAGCGCCCGGCCGACAATTGAAGCGCCGTGAAGCCGGGTGTCAGTTCCGGGGCGATGAACACCGCGCCCCACAGCGCCCCGGCGGCAAGGCCGCAGGCGATACCAGGCGCGATGGACTTCTGCATGGGAAATCCCGGCCCGCGCGGCGAGCGCGGGCCGGGCCGTGATTATTTGCGATTTGCCATCGGCACGTAGGAACGCTCGGTCGGGCCGGTATAGATCTGGCGCGGCCGGCCGATCTTCTGGTGCGGGTCTTCCAGCATCTCCTTCCACTGCGCGATCCAGCCCACGGTGCGGGCCAGCGCGAACAGCGCGGTGAACATGGAGGTGGGGAAGCCCAGCGCCTTCAGTGTGATGCCGGAATAGAAGTCGATGTTGGGATAGAGCTTCTTCTCGACGAAATATTCGTCCTGCAGCGCGATGCGTTCCAGCTCGATCGCCACCTTCAGCAGCGGGTCGTTGTGCAGACCCAGTTCGTCCAGCACGGCATGGGCCTGGACCTGCATCGCCTTGGCGCGCGGATCGTAGTTCTTGTAGACGCGATGGCCAAAACCCATCAGGCGGATGCCCTGGGACTTGTCCTTCACCTTCTTCACATATTCCGGAACCTTGTCGACGGTGCCGATCTCCATCAGCATTTTCAACGCAGCTTCGTTGGCGCCGCCATGGGCCGGGCCCCACAGGCAGGCGATGCCCGCGGCGATGCAGGCGAACGGATTGGCGCCCGAGGAACCCGCTAGGCGCACGGTCGAGGTCGAGGCATTCTGCTCGTGGTCGGCGTGCAGGATGAAGATGGTATCCAGCGCCTTGGCCAGTACCGGATTGACCACATAGGGTTCGGCCGGAACGCTGAAGGTCATGCGCAGGAAGTTTTCGGTATAGCCCAGCTCGTTCAGCGGATACACGAAGGGCTGGCCCATCGTGTATTTGTAGGCCATGGCCGCGATGGTCGGCAGCTTGGCCACCAGCCGGTGGCTGGCGATCTCGCGCTGCACCGGATCGTTGATGTCGGTGGAGTCGTGATAGAAGGCCGACAGCGCGCCCACCACGCCGCACATCACCGCCATGGGATGCGCGTCGCGGCGGAAGCCCGAGAAGAAGCTCGCCAGCTGTTCATGCACCATGGTGTGGCGGGTGATGGAGTGGTCGAACTTCTTCATCTGCGCTTCGGTCGGCAGTTCGCCGTAGAGCAGCAGGTAGCAGGTCTCCAGGAAGCTGGAATGTTCGGCCAGATCGGCGATGGAATAGCCGCGATACTGCAGCACGCCCTTGTCGCCATCGATGAAGGTGATGTTGGACTCGGTCGAGGCGGTGGAGGTGAAACCGGGATCGTAGGTGAAGATGTCCGCCTGGTCGTACAGCTTGCGGATGTCCACCACATTGGGACCCTGGGTTCCGGAATAGACCGGGAACTCGTAATCCTTGCCGCTGTAATTCAGCGTCGCCTTGCCATCAGGCTTGATCTTGCTCTCGCGCATTTATGATTCTCCCCTCGTTACCCAACATATCTTGCGCTGCAATATGACGGGCTTTTGACCCTCCGTCACGGGGGGAGGGAAGGGAACCGCGGACTATTTCAGTTGGCGGCGTAAGCCCTTAATCGGATAAGGGATTCTTCCCGACCCAACAGCGCCAGCATGGCAAACAGCGGCGGCGAGCTGGTCTTGCCGGTCAGCGCGGCGCGCAGCGGCTGGGCGACCTGGCCAAGCTTCAGGCCATTCTGTTCGGCGAAATTGCGGGCCGCCGCTTCCAGATTTTCGCTTCCCCAGTCGGTGGCTTCCAGCGCGGGCAACGTCCTGGCCAGGGTGGCGCGCGCATCCGGCGTCAACAATTTGGCGCTCGCCTCATCCAGATCGCGCGGCCCGTCGGTGAACAGGAATTCCGCCCCGCCGATCAGTTCGACCAGGGTCTTGGCGCGCTCCTTGAGTGGCCCCATCGCCGCCTCCAGGCGTTGGCGTGCGGTGACCGACAGGATGCGCGGCGGGGTCTCGCGCGCCAGGAAGGCGGTGACTTCCGCCGCCAACACAGCGTCGGCAGTCTCGCGGATGTAATGGCCGTTGAGATTGTCGAGCTTCTTGTAATCCATCCGCGCGGCGCTCTTGCCGATGGATTCCAGGTTGAACCATTCGATCGCCTGCTCTGTCGAAATGATCTCGTCGTCGCCATGGCTCCAGCCCAGGCGCAGCAGGTAATTGCGCATGGTCTCGGGCAGATAGCCCATGTCGCGATAGACCTCGACCGCCAGCGCGCCATGGCGCTTGGACAGTTTGGCGCCGTCAGGCCCGTTGATCAGCGGCAGATGGGCATAGACCGGCACCGGCCAGGACAGGGCCTCCAGCAGCTGCATCTGGCGGGCGGAGTTGTTGAGGTGATCGGCGCCGCGGATCACATGGGTCACGCCCATGTCATGATCGTCCACCACCACCGCCAGCATGTAGACGGGGGTGCCGTCGCTTCTGAGCAGCACCATGTCGTCCAGCTGGTGATTGTCGAAGCGCACATCGCCCAGAACCTGATCGCGCACGATGGTCTCGCCGTCCTGGCGCGCCTTCAGCCGCACCACAAAGGGCCTGCCGTCCTGTTCGGGGCCGGCCTCGCGGTCACGCCAGCGGCCGTCATAGCGCATCGGCTTGCCGGCAGCCTTCTGCTCCTCGCGCATCGCCGCCAGCTCTTCGGCGGTGGCATAGCAGCGATAGGCTTTACCCTGCGCCAGCAGCTGCTCGGCCACTTCGCGGTGGCGGGCGGCGCGGGCGAACTGATAGACCACATCGCCGTCCCAGTTCAGGCCCATCCAGCTCATGCCGTTCAGGATGGCGTTGACCGCTTCGGGGGTGGAACGCTCGCGGTCGGTGTCTTCGATGCGCAGATGGAAGGTGCCGCCGGTGTGGCGGGCATAAAGCCAGTTGAACAAAGCGGTGCGGGCGCCGCCGATATGCAGCATGCCTGTGGGCGAGGGCGCGAAGCGCAGGACGGGTGTGCGATTTTCCGACATCATTGTCAGGACTTAGAACAGAGACCTGGGGTTGGCAAACATCTTTCTGACCGCCGAAAGGGACCGCTGGCCGCTATGGTTGCCGGTCTTTTTGGGGGCCGGTTGCGGCGTCTATTTCGCCTTGCCGTCCGAGCCCGCCGGGCTGTGGGGCTGGGTGGCGCTGGCCGTCGGGCTGGCCCTGGCCGGGGTCGCCATTTCCGGCATCGCGCGCTGGCCGCTGGCTTTGGCGGCGGCACTGCTCCTGGGCTTTGGCGATGCCAAGCTGACTGAAACGCGGCTGGCGACGCCGGTGCTGGACGCGCCCATCGTCACCCATCTGACGGCACGGGTGGCAAGCCTGGAGCCGCGCGGCTCCATGACGCGCGCGGTGCTGGATCAGGTGCGCTCCGGCGCGCTGGAGCCGGCGCCCCGGCGCATCCGCGTCAGCTTTCGCGGGTTTCAGGACATGCATCCTGGCGACTGGCTCAGCCTGACGGCGAAGCTGGATACCCCACCCGCGCCATCCGAGCCCGGCGCCAGCGACCTGGGCCGCAGCCTGTTCTTCCAGTCTATCGGCGCGGTGGGTTTTGCCTATGGCCGGGCGCATCCGGTGCTGGCAGCGGACCCGCCCGGTTTTGCCGCGCGCATCGCCGCCACCATCGAAGCGCTGCGGCTGAAGATGACAAAGCGTATCCAGGGCGCCTTGCCCGGCAGTACGGGCGGCATCGCCAGCGCCCTGATCACAGGCGAGCGCGGCGGCATTGCCGAAGAAGACGAAGCGGCACTGCGCGACGCGGGGCTGGCCCATGTGCTCGCCATTGCCGGCCTGCACATGGCGCTGGTGGGCGGTGGCGTGTTCTGGCTGTTGCGGGCGGTTCTGGCGGCGATACCATCGCTGGCGCTGCGTTACCCGATCAAGAAATGGGCGGCGGTGGGTGCGCTGGCGGCGTCATGCTTTTATCTGGTGATCAGCGGCGCCACCCCCTCCGCCGTGCGTGCCTTTGTGATGCTTGCCATGGTGATGGCCGCGATCCTGCTGGACCGGCCGGCGCTTTCCATGCGCGCGCTGGCCCTGGCGGCGGCAGTGCTGTTGCTGGCGCGGCCGCAGGACATCGCCGAGCCGGGCTTTCAGATGTCGTTTGCGGCGGTCGCGGCCCTGGTCGCCGTGGCGGAATGGGAAGCGGGGCGCGAACGCATCAAGCCGCGCGGCAGCCTTTATCGCTGGCTGCACGCGATTGTGATGACCAGCCTGATCGGAAGCCTAGCCACCTTGCCTTTTGCCTTGTTTCATTTCGGCCGCGCCACCCATTACGCGGTCCTGGGCAATCTGATCGCCATGCCGGTGATGGGATTGTGGGTGATGCCGGCCGCGGCGCTTTCGGTGGCGACGATGCCGTTCGGACTGGAAGCCGCGCCGCTGCATCTGCTGGGACAGGGCATTACCGTAATGGTGACAATGGGCCGCTGGGTGTCGGGATTGCCCGGTGCGGTCACGCTTTCGCCGGCCATGCCGATGACGGCGCTGCTTCTGATCACGGCAGGCGGTTTGTGGCTGGTGATCTGGAAGCGGCGCTGGCGCTGGTGGGGCGTGGCGCCGGTGCTGCTCGGTGCGGTCCTTGCCTGGCAGGCGCCTTTGCCCGACATGCTGGTGGCGCCGGACGCGCACACCGTCGCCATTCGCGGGTCTGACGGTCTGCTGCATTTTGTGGGAAAGCCTGCCGACAAATATATCGCCCGCGACTGGCTCAGGCGCGATGGCGATGGGCGCGATGTCGCCGATGCCGTGGGCGTGCCGGGCATGAGATGCGACGGCGTAGGCTGTGTGCTGAAGGGCGCGGTGCTGATTGCGGTGTCGCTGAAACCGGAATCCCTGGCGGAAGATTGCGCGCGCGCGCAGATCCTTGTCACGGCCGCCCAGGCCACGAACTGCAAGGGGCCGGCCGTGATGATCGATCAGAAAGGTGCGGCGGAGGGCGAGGGTTGGCGCATCCGTTTCTCAACCAGGCCCGTGGCGGAAAGCGTGCGCCAGTACCGGGGTGAAAGGCCATGGGCCCGCCCCCTGTCACAGCCCTGAGAGATTGGGAAAATTTCGGCCACAAAGAGACCGCAATCCGTTCAGAACGGGTTCAGCCCATGGCCACCAAGCTCATATTCGGGTGGAGAGCCCGAGTTTTTTGGGAGTGCCGAACATGAGGAATATCAGGAAATTTGCCCTGGCCATGGCCGCAATCTCGGCCGCGTCGCTTGGTTCGCTGGCCATCATGACCGCACCGGCTTCGGCCCATGTGGTCTGCGATGAGGACGGCGACGATTGCTACCGCACGCACGATTATTACGACCGCGACTGGGACCATGACTGGCATGAACGTCATGAATGGGAAGAGCGGCGCGAGCGCGACCAGGCCTATCGCAACTGGTACTGGCGCCGCAATGACGACTGGGACAGGCCGTATGGCGGAAGCAGCGTCTGGCTGAACTTCTGAACGGCAAATGGCCCCGGCAATGCCGGGGCCATTTTCTTTGCCGCTCTCAATATCTGCGGATAAGCCCGACCAGCTTGCCCTGGACCTTGACCCGGTCGGCGCCGTAAAGCCGCGTCTCATAGGCCGGGTTGGCCGCTTCCAGCGCGATGGAGTCGCCGCGGCGGCGCAGCCGCTTCAAGGTGGCTTCTTCATTGTCCACCAGGGCCACGATGATCTCCCCGGTATTGGCGGTATCGGATTCCTGGATGATGACGGTGTCGCCGTCGAGAATGCCGGCATTGATCATGGAGTCGCCGGTCACTTCCAGCGCGTAATGGCTGCCCTTGCCGATCATGCCGCCTGGCACCGGCACGTCGCTGACCTTGTTCTGCAGTGCCTCGATCGGGGTGCCGGCGGCGATACGGCCCACCAGTGGCACATTGACCGCGCTTTCGCCGCCTTCGCCGTAACCGCGCCGGGGCTGAGGCGCGCGGGAATCGGCCATGCGGATTTCACTTCTGCCATGGCGGCTCAGCGCCCGCTGCGCCTGGCTTCGGGTCGTGGCGGGGCGCAGGGTCTCCGCCATATTGTCCGGCAGCTTGAGCACTTCCAGCGCGCGGGCCCGCTTTTCCATGCGGCGCAGGAAACCGCGTTCTTCCAGAGCGGTGATCAGGCGGTGGATGCCGGACTTGGATTTGAGGTCCAGGGCTTCCTTCATCTCGTCAAAGGACGGCGGAATGCCGGTTTCGCGCACCCGCTCATGGATGAACATCAGAAGCTCGTACTGCTTGCGGGTCAGCATCTTTTTCCCTCCCGGGCCGGCGAACAAAGCCGAAACACCGCGAATCGTTCTACTTTAGTTCCGCCCCCCGGTCAACGTATGTGGAAGGTCCGTAATATCTCTGCGGAACGGAACTTTGCTGTCGCCGTTGCTAACATCCGTGAGGAGCGCAACGTCATTTCTTAAGGAGACGCATATGAAAATCAGGACTGCTCTTTTGGCTGCGGCCGCCGGCGCCGGCGCGATGCTGGCGATGGCCGCCCCCGCATCGGCTTACATCGCCTGCAACCGCGACGGCGATTGCTGGCACACCGAAGGCCGTTATGCCCCGCCGGGTGTGCGGTTCGAATATCACCCCGACGACTGGTATTTCCATCGTCACTGGGATGCCGACCGTGACCGGCACTGGCGCGAATATCATGAAGGCCGTGGCTATTGGCGCAACGGCATCTGGATCACGCTCTGATTCGAATGTGATCTTCATCAAGGGCGGCGGAACCCCTCAGGGGTTCCGCCGTTTTTTGCGGCCGCTTTTTTAGCGAAAGAAATCTTCGACCGCACAGCCGGCGGCGCGTGCCAGCTTTTCCAGTGACGGGGCGGGAATGTTGCGGGCATGGCCGGTCAGGAAGGCCATGACCTCGCCGGGCGCGACGCCGGCGGCTTTGGCCCATTCGGTCGGGCGCAGGTGGCGGGCGATCATGAAAGCGCGAAAGGCATCGCGCTGCTGCCCGATCTCAAGACCGCGCGGCGCCGCCACTTCGCCCATCAGCACTTTAGGTTTTGGCGCGCTGTGCGCGCCGGGGGGCCTGGCGTAACGCGGGGTCGAGACCCGCTCAGGCGCTTTCGGCTCCGGCCGCGCCTTGGCGGTGGTTGAGATCGGGCGGTGCTCCGGCGCGGCATTGCGGGGACTGCCGCGCATTCCCGCCGATCTGCGGATGGGAGGACCGTTATCGGAAGCCATTGCCGAGCAGCAATCGTGTCGCGGCCGTGACGTCCTTCTGGCGCATCAGGCTTTCGCCCACCAGCACGCTGGTGACATGGGCCGTTGCCAGCCGCTTGAGATCGGCCAGGGCCGAAAGCCCGCTTTCCGCCACCACATGCACGTCGCGCGGTATGTGATGGGCCAGACGCAACGTCACGCCCAGATCGGTGACAAAGGTTTTCAGGTTGCGATTGTTGATGCCGATCAGCTGGGCATCCAGTGCCAGCGCGCGTTCCAGTTCGGCCTCGTCATGCACTTCCACCAGCGTGTCGATGTTCCAGGCTGCTGCCTCGTCCATCAAGGTGCGGGCCTCATCGTCGGAGAGCATCGCCATGATGATCAGGATGCAGTCGGCGCCCCAGCTGCGGGCTTCGGCCACCTGATAGGGTTCCAGCATGAAATCCTTGCGCAGGACGGGCAGGCGCACCATCTCGCGCGCCTGGACCAGATAGTCGGGCGCGCCCTGGAAGGACGGCGTGTCGGTCAGGACCGAGAGGCAGGCCGCGCCGCCATCCTCATAAGCCAAGGCCAGGGCAGGGGGATCGAAATCGGCGCGGATCAGGCCCTTCGACGGCGAGGCCTTCTTGATTTCCGCGATCAGGCCGAATTCGCCGGCGTCTTTCTTGGCTTCCAATGCATCGCGGAAACCCCGCACCGGCGGCGCATCCTTGGCGCGGGCCGCGATTTCGCCCGGCGGCAGCTTGGCCTTGGCGGCGGCCACTTCCTCGCGCTTGTAGGCGACAATCTGGTCTAGAATCGTCATGCGTTCGACGCGGTAATCAGAGCCTGCAATTTCGCCTTGGCCGCGCCGCTGTCCAGCGCCTGGGCGGCCAAAGCCATGCCGTCTTTTATATCCTTTGCCCGGCCCGCCACCATCAGGGCGCATGCCGCATTCAGCAACACAATGCCGCGGTAGGCGCTCGCGCCGCCGCCTTCCAGCAGATGACGCAAGGCGTCGGCATTATGGGCGGCGTTGCCGCCGGCGATCTCGGCCAGGGGCCAGCGCCGCAGACCGGCATCTTCCGGCGCGATTTCGCGGGTCGTCACCCCGCCCTTGTCCAGGACGGCGATCTCAGTGGGGCCGCTGATGGAAACTTCATCCAGCCCGTCCTTGCCATGCACGATCCAGGCACGGCGGCTTCCCAGTGCTTTCAGCGCCTCGGCGTAAGGCACCAGCCAGTCCGATGAAAAGACGCCGACCAGCTGCTGGGTCACCCGCGCCGGGTTCGCCAGGGGACCCAGCAGGTTGAAGATGGTGCGCCGGCCGATCTGCTTTCGGGCAGCACCGACATGCTTCATCGCCGGGTGATGTGTCTGGGCAAACAAAAAGACCAGGCCGGTCTCTGCCAGCACCGACTGCGCGGTGCGGGGATCGAGCTTGATATTGACGCCCAGCGCTTCCAGCACATCGGCGGCGCCGCTGCGCGAGGAGGCGGAACGGTTGCCATGCTTGGCCACCGGCACGCCGCAGGCCGCCACCACGAAGGACACCGCGGTGGAGATGTTCAAGGTGCCCAGCCCATCGCCACCGGTGCCGCACAGATCGATGGCGTCGGCCGGTGCGCCGATGCTCAGCATGTGCTGGCGCATGGAAGTCACCGCCCCCACCAGCTCGTCCACCGTCGGCTTGCGGTCGGCGGTGGTGGCCAGATAGGCGATGATCTCTTCTTCGCTCAGCCGGCCGGTGAAGATGGCATCGAACAGCCGCTTGGTATCGGCGGCGCTGAGCGGCTGGCCGGCCTGGGCCAGGGTCAGCGCGGCAGGGAAATCCACCGAGGTACTGGTGACCTTCATGCCGGGACTTTTGCGAAGTCGCGCGCGATCGAAAGGAAATTGTTCAAGAGGGCGTGGCCGTTTTCCGACGCGATGCTTTCGGGATGGAACTGCACGCCATGCACGGGATGGCTTTTGTGCATCACGCCCTGGATCACGCCATCCTCGCTGGTGGCGGTGACTTCCAGGCTCGCCGGCATCGAGGGCGGATCGATGGTGAGGGAATGATAGCGGGTAGCGAGGAAATCATTGTTGAGACCGCGGAACACGCTCTTGCCGGTGTGATGCACGCGCGAAAGCTTGCCATGCATCGGCTCGGGCGCGCGCACGATGCTGCCGCCATAGACCTGGCCGATGGCCTGATGGCCCAGGCACACGCCCAGGATGGGCATGTTGCCGCCCGCCTTTTTGATCACGTCCAGGCAGATGCCGGCTTCGTTGGGGGTGCAGGGGCCGGGCGACAGCACGATGCCTTCGGGCCTGAGCGCCAGCGCTTCATCGGCGCCGATCTCGTCATTGCGCACGACCTTCACCTCGGCGCCCAGCTCTCCCAGGTAATGAAAGAGGTTGTAGGTGAAGCTGTCATAGTTATCGATCAGGAGGATTGTCATGGTAAGCCACTGATTTTTCGCAATATTTCAGAAACCGCGTCAGATGTTACCCGCTTTTGCCGGGGCTGCCCACGCGAGATACGGCCGCCGATCCATGGTTAGATGGGTAAGGCATGGAATTTCCAGGGAAGTCAATGCGGTATGGCTCGCCACGCCGTCATGGGTCGCGCAAAGTGTATCAAATTGGCCTGACTTGATTTTCCAGCGTCGACGGCGGGACATGTAAGAGCTGCCGATCGTTTGAGTCGGGGGGCGCGAGCTTCGAGGCGTGTGATGGCCGGGTTGAAATCGGATCGCGCGATCAAGGAGCGGGCCATGGTCAACACCGATGCCAGACTGCGCATCTTCGCGCGCGCCGGCGTCCTGATCGTGTTTCTGGTTTGTGCCGTCACCCTGGCGGGGTGGTTTCTTCAAATTCCCCGGCTGGCCAGCATCGTGCCGGGCTGGCCGCGCATGGCCATCGTCAACGCCTTCTGCTTTCTGCTGTGTGCCGCGGGGATCTTCCAGCTGACCTTGCCGGCCAGGGTTCGGCTGCTTGAGACGGCGCGCATGGCCGTGGCGGCCATCGTGCTTGCGATCGCCGCCTATGCGCTGGTCACATTCATTGCGGGCGGCGGAATTCTTGTCCCGGCGGGACGCGGCGTATTCAATCTCGGCCGTCCCTCTTTCGCCACCGCTTTCAATTTCCTGTTGCTGGCCGCAGCCCTCATGCTTCCCCGCGGCCGCCGGCCGGGGCGGATTTACGCGGGGCTGATTGCGGTCGGCCTCATGGCAAGCGGGTTTAACCTGGTCGGCTATGCCTACGGCATCGCGATCCTTTCCCGCGAACCATCCCTTTCATCCATGTCCCTGCCGAGCCTGATCTGTTTCATCCTGCTTTTTCTGTCTGGCTTGATGGCAAGACCGCGGGATGGATGGGCGGCCATCATTCTTGCGCGCGACAGCGGCGGCATCGCGGTCCGCCGCCTCCTTCCGGCCGTGCTGCTTCTACCCTTCATCACGAATGGCGTGGTGGTCCTGGCCTACCGCTCCCGTCCCTTTGAAGCGCCGTTTGGATTTGCGATCCTGGCCGTGATCATGTCCGCGGGCCTGGCGGTGGTGGTCGTTGCGATTGCCGACTGGCTCGCACGCCATGAGGAAGAGCGGCGGCGCGAGCAGGAACTGCTGGAGGCCATTTTCGAGAACAGCGAGGCCGTGATCTATGTCAAGGATCTGTCGGGGCGCTATCTGCGGGTGAACCGCCGCTATCTCGATATCTTCAAGATCGATCGGGACAGCGTCATCGGAAAGACCGACCGCGACCTTTTCCCGTCCGACGACGCCCAGGCCCTTCGTGCCACCGACGAGCGCGTCGCCCGTTCCAGCCGCCCGCTGATCGAAGAGGAAACTGTTCCGCATCACGATGGCCGGCATACCTATGTCTCGATGAAGTCGGCATTGCGCGATGCCGCGGGGCGCCCTTACGCCATATTCGGGATTTCGACGGATATTACCGAGCGCAAGCTTTCCGAAGTGCGGTTGCAAACCCAGCTTGAACGCCTGGCGCTTCTGGAACGGATCACCCGCGCCGTCGGTCAGCGGCAGGATACCGGCAGCATCTTTCAGGTGGTTGTCCGCAATCTGGAAGACCGGCTGCCGGCGGATTTTGTCAGCATTTGTCTCTATGACCCGCTTGCCGGCAAGCTGACGGTGAACCATGTGGGGGTCAAAAGCGCGCCGCTGGGGCACGAACTGGGAATTATCGAACAGGCGGCCGTTCCGGTGGACCAGAACGGGCTTTCGCGCTGCGTGCAGGGTTTTCTGGTCTATGAGCCGGATATCGCGGACGTGGATTTTCCCTTTCCGCGCCGGCTCGCGCGCCAGGGCTTGCGGTCCGTGGTTTTCACCCCGCTTGCCATCGAAGAAAATGTTTTCGGGGTCCTGATCATTGCCAGGGCGAAGGAGAACGCGTTCAGCAGCACCGATTGCGAATTCCTGCGCCAGCTGGGCGAGCATGTCGCGCTTGCAGCCAATCAGGCGCGGCTTCGCGACAGTTTGCAGGGCGCCTATGACAATCTCCAACAGACCCAGCAGATCGTCCTGCAGCAGGAACGGCTGGGCGCGCTCGGCCAAATGGCCAGCGGGATCGCGCACGACATCAACAACGCGATCTCGCCCGTGGCCATTTACACCCAGTCCCTGCTGGAGCGGGAACGCAATCTTCCCCAGCATATAAAGGACTATCTGGAGATCGTCGGCCGGGTGATAAAGGATGTGTCCGCGACCGTGGGGCGGATGCGCGATTTTTATCACCGCGACGAGCCTGATGCGCCGCTGCAGCCGCTCAACCTGAATGAACTTGTCCCGCAAGTCGTCGAGTTGACGCGCGCGCGCTGGAGCGACATGCCCCAACGGCGCGGAATCGTCATCAGCGTCGTCACCCGGCTGGAAACCGATCTTCCCGCCATTCTCGGCGATCCTGTGGAAATCCGTGAAATGGCCACCAATCTGATCTTCAACGCGGTCGATGCGATGCCGGAGGGTGGGACGATCACCATTCGGACCGCCGCCGTCAAAGGCGCGGAGCGCGTGCTTCTTGAGGTCGGCGACAGCGGCATCGGCATGGACGAAGAGACGCGCCGCCGCTGCCTGGAGCCGTTCTTTACCACCAAGGGCGAGCGCGGCACGGGTCTGGGGCTGGCGATGGTCTATGGCGCCGCCGAGCGGCATCAGGCGGCGCTCGATATCGACAGTGCGCCGGGAAAAGGAACCCGCATCCGGCTGGAGTTTCGCGCCACCGCGGCTGAGGCCACCGTCAAGCCCGCGCCACGGGCCGCCAATATCGCGCCATTGCGGTTGCTCCTGGTGGACGACGATCCTTCCGTCCTGCATTCCACCCAGATGGTCCTGGAACTGGATGGCCACAGCGTTGTCGCGGCGGATGGCGGCTCGGCCGGCATCGATGTGCTGCGGGCCGCGAAGGATGCCGGCGAAAGTTTCGACCTGATGGTCACGGATCTGGGAATGCCCTATGTGGATGGCAATCAGGTTGCCAGGGTCGCAAAGGAGCTGTTTCCTTCCCTGACGGTCGTGCTTGTGACGGGCTGGGGTCGGAAAATGGCCGGGCGCGACGGCTCGCCGACGCATGTGGACCACATGCTGCCCAAGCCTCTCGATATCGACGAGTTGCGGGCGCTTTTTCCACAGGGCGAGTGACTGGCTGGCCCGCTGCCCGTCAGCGTCCATTCATCCAGACGCGTTTCCCGAACTCCAGCAGGGCGATCAGAACGAGGCCGCCTCCCAGGCAGAGGGACAGGTCGTCCCAGTGCAACGCTCCGAAATGAAAAAGCCGCTGTGCCGGCGGCCAATAAAGCGCCGCCGCCAGAACCAGCAGCACCGCGCCCACCAGCATCCACAATGTGCGGTTGGGTCGTGCCAGCGCCTCGGTCAGAGAGGCGTGGAAGGACCGATTCACGAGGATCAGGCCGATATTCATCAGCACCAGCACGCTGAAGACCAGTGCGCGAAGCTCGTTTTCCGGCATCGCAAACCGGGTCCCCAGCAGCAGCGCCAGCGCCACAATGCCGAGCGCGGCCGAACCCTGCAGCACGGCCCAGATCACCGCCCGGCGCGGAAGCACCGGCGTATCGGGGCGCCGCGGCGGGCGCCGCATCACGTCGGTTTCTTCCCGCTCCGCCTCGAAGACGATCGAGCATGCCGGATCGATCACCATTTCCAGAAGCGCGATCTGGATCGGCATCAGCATCAGGGGCAGGCCGAAGAACAGCGGCAAGAGCGCCAGGCCGGCAATGGGAATATGCACGGCGACGATATATTCGATGGCCTTGCGAAGATTGTCATAGATGCGCCGCCCCAGCCGGATGGTTGCGACGATGGAGGCAAAATCGTCCTTCAGCAGCACAAGCGAACTGGCTTCGCGCGCGACGTCGGTGCCGCGCCCGCCCATGGAGATGCCGATATGGGCGGCCTTCATGGCCGGGGCATCGTTGACGCCATCCCCGGTCATGGCGACGATCTCGCCATCGCCTTTGAGGGCTTCCACCAGCTTCAGCTTTTGCTGCGGCCGGATGCGGGCGAAGACGGACGTGCGACGCATGGCGTCCGCCAGCGCCGCGTCGCTCATCGCCTCGAGTTCATCGCCGGTGATGACGATGCGCGCATCGATGCCGGCCTGTGCGGCGATCGCCCGGGCGGTGACGGGATAGTCGCCCGTGATCATGATCACGCGGATGCCGGCGGTGCGGCATTCCTCTACCGCGGCCGGCACGGTATCGCGCAAGGGATCGGAGAAGCCGATCAATCCAAGATAGCGGAAGGAAAGGTCCCGCTGGGACTGGGGCCTGGCGCCGTCATGCCATATGAGTTCTGCTTCCGCGACAGCCAGCAGGCGAAGGCCTTCGCCGGCCAGGCGATCGACGTCGTTCAGCAAACGGGCGCGCGGCTCGCGTTCCAGATGGCAAAGGTCGGCGATGGCTTCCGGCGCGCCCTTGGCATGGGCGATGGCGGCGACATCCTTGGCGCTGCTCCAGATGTTGGTGGTGGCGGGCAGTTCCGGCCGCAGGCCATAGCTGTGAAGCAGGCCTTGCGGCATCGCCAGTTCGGCGTCCGTCGCCGCCTCATGAATGGCGCGGTCCATCGGGTCTGTGGGGATGGGCGCACTGGCGCCGAGCGCGGCATGGAGCAGCTTTTCCATGCCGGCCGAAAGGGGCTCGCCATGCCGCCAGGTCTCCGCGCCCGTCGCGATCAGCGCCAGGCGCATGCGGTTTTCCGTCAAGGTGCCGGTCTTGTCGGTGCAGAGCACGGTCGCCGATCCCAGGGCCTCGATGGCGGCGGCACGGCGGGTCAGGACACCGGCGCGAGAAATACGCCAGGCTCCCATCGCCATGAACACCGCCAGGACCAGGGGGATTTCTTCCGGCAGCACCGACATGCCCACCGCTATGCCCCCCAGCGCCGCCTGGAGCCAGGAACCGCGCGAGAGGCCCAGCAGCAATACGACCAGGCCTGCAACGGCCAGGCCCGCCAGCGCAAAATCCCGCACCAGCCAGTGCAGCTGCCGTTGCAGCCGCGGCTGTTCCATGGTGATGCCGGTCAGGGCCTGGCCGATCTTGCCCATCTCGGAGCTGAGACCGGTCGCCGTCACGCGCGCCACGCCGCTGCCGCGCGCGATCAGGGTGCCGGCAAAGACGAAAGGCTGATCCTCGCCGCCGGGGTGCTGAAATTTTTCGATGCGGGCCGAAGGTCGTTTGCGCACCGGCACGGACTCGCCCGTCAGCAGCGATTCATCCGCCAGAAGATCGTCGCCCGACAGCAGTTGCGCATCGGCGGGCACGCGGTCGCCTTCCGACACGATCATGATGTCATCGGGCACCACATCGCGGCCGGCAATGCGCGTTCGCACCCCGTCCCGCAGGACCAGCGCACGGGGGCTGGCCAGATCGCGCAGGGACTGGAGCACCTTTTCGCTGCGGCTTTCCTGCACGATGCCGATGGAGACGGACAGCGTGGCGAACAGGGCCAGGATGGTGGCATCCAGTTTTTCGCCCAGCCAGAAATAGACCAGCGTGCCGCCCAGGAGCAGCGCGAACATGGGCTGGCGCACGATGCCCATAATGATGGTCGCGATATTGCGCCGGTCGGGGCTGGGAAGCTCGTTGGGCCCAAAGCGCTTCAGCCGCAGGGCCGCTTCCCTGCTGGTCAGGCCCGCTTCGTTTTTCTGCTCCATGGGGGCTTCTATGGTTCCGGAGGCCAGATCGCCTTGATGGAGCGCAATTATATCGCTTGATCTGCAGCAAATGCATGCGCTTCGTCCTGTCCTATGGTCGGCGGACAATCACGGGAACCCTTCGTCGCCCCATGGAATCCAATCACAGGCATTTTTCCGATCTCCTGCTTTCCCTTCCCGCCGCGGCGTCGCAGCGCTCTATCAGCCTGTCGGTGCTGGCCGAGATTCTGGGAAACCGCTCCACCGGGGCGCTGCTTCTGTTCCTGGCGTTGCCGATGGTGTTGCCCATTCCCGCGCCAGGCATTTCCGTGGTCTTCGGTGTGCCGCTGATGCTGTTTTCAGCCCAGCTCTTGTTCGGGCGCGAGAGCTTGTGGCTGCCTGAGCGCTTCGCGGCCCGAACCATCAGCCGGGACCAGCTTGATGTCTACATCCGGCGGGCCGTGCCGGTGGTGCGCAAGATGGAAAATCTGGTGAAGCCGCGTCTTATCCCGCTGACCCATGGATTGGCGCTGCGTGTCATCGGCGCAACCTGCCTGGTTCTGGCGCTGATCATCACCTTGCCGGTGCCCTTCGGCCATCTTGTCCCGGGTGCCGCGATCTCCGTCATGGCCCTGGGCTTGATAGAGCGCGACGGTTTCATGACGATCCTGGGGCTGCTGATCGGCGGGCTGGCCCTGGTGGTTGTCGCCCTGGCCCTGTTCGGGCTGACCGCGGCGGGGCGCAGCCTGTTGGGCGTGTCCTGATCGGATCAGGCACTTTGCTTCATTGTGGTTTGCGCAAAATCAAGGCGCGGAAGGGCGGTCCTGTGATGCTGCGTCATGAGCGAGATTGCCCTTTGCGCCCCGGATGGAATTACATTCCATGTGCACGGCCTCACCAAGACCTATCGTTCCGGCGAGGTCGACGTGCAGGCCCTGCGCGGCATTGATCTCGACATATTCGACTCCGAGATCCTGGTGCTGCTGGGACCGTCGGGATCGGGAAAATCCACCTTCCTGAATGTGCTGGGCGGGCTGGACCATCCGACCGCCGGCGAGGTGATGTTTCGCGACCACAATTTGTCGCGCATGAGCGACCGCGACCTGACCCGCTACCGTCGCGATCACGTCGGCTTTGTCTTCCAGTTCTACAACCTCATCCCCAGCCTGACGGCGCGCGAGAATGTCGCCCTGGTGACCGAGATCGCCGCCAATCCCATGACGCCGGAAGATGCGCTCGGCGTCGTCGGCCTGGGCGACAGGCTGGATCATTTCCCGGCGCAGCTTTCGGGCGGGGAGCAGCAGCGCGTGGCGATCGCCCGCGCCATCGCCAAGCGGCCGGAAATCCTTCTCTGCGACGAGCCGACGGGCGCGCTGGATTGCGCCACCGGCATCATCGTCCTGGAGGCCATCGAGCGCATCAACCGCGAACTGGGCACCACATCGGTGGTCATCACCCACAATGCGGCCATCGCGGACATGGGCCAGCGCGTCGCCTCCTTCGCGGATGGCAGGATTGCCAGCCTGCGCAAAAATTCCAGCCGCAAGCCGGCACGCCAACTGAGCTGGTGATGCGGATGAAGGCGCTGGACAGAAAGCTTTTCCGCGATCTCTGGCACATCAAGGGCCAGGCACTGGCCATTGCGGCGGTGATGGCATGCGGCGTGACCATCGTCATCATGACGTTCGGCGCCATGCGGTCGCTCGAGAAAACCCGTGACTCCTATTATGAGCGCTACCGCTTTGCCCATGTCTTTTCCCAGCTCAAGCGCGCGCCGTTGCGGCTGACGGAACGGATCGCCGCCTTGCCCGGCGTGGCCGCGGTCGATGCGCGCATCACCCATTATGCCGCGCTCGATATCGCGGAGATGCCGCGGCCCGCCGCGGCGCTGCTGATTTCCCTGCCCGACAAGGGCGAGGGCCGGCTGAACAGGATCGTGCTGCGCCAGGGGCGCCTGCCGCAAAAGGGCAGGGACGAGCTGGTGATGAGCGAGAATATGGCCGGGGCGCTGGGCTATGGCCCCGGCCGCAGGATCAGCGTGCTGCTGAACGGGCGCAAGCGCGCGTTCACCGTCTCGGGCATCGCGCTGTCGCCCGCCTTCGTTTATGTGCTGGCGCCCGGTCAGCTGATGCCGGACGACAAGGCCTTTGGCATCCTGTGGCTCGATCGTTCCGTGATGGAAGCCGCGTACGACATGCGCGGCGCCTTCAATGACGTGAGCGTGCTGATGGCGCCCGGCGCTTCCGAGCCCGAGGTCCTGCGTCGGCTGGACCTCCTTTTGGCGCCTTATGGCGGCACGGCGGCCTATGGCCGCGCCGATCAGACCAGCGACGCCTTCATCTCCCAGGAGCTCGAGCAGTTGCGGACGATTGCCCTTGTCCTGCCGCCCATCTTTCTGGGCGTGGCCGCCTTTCTGATCCATATGGTGATGTCGCGCCTGATCGAGACCGAGCGCGAAGCCATCGGGCTTCTGAAATCCTTCGGCTATAGCAACGCGGAGATCGCCTGGCATTATCTGAAGCTGACGCTCGCCATTGCCGCCATCGGCGTGGCCATGGGCTGCGGCTTCGGAATATGGCTGGGGCGCTGGATGACCGGGCTTTACCAGGATTATTTCCGCTTTCCCTTCCTGGAGTACCAGCTGGACCGCGCGGTTTTTGCCGCCGCCATTGCGATCTCATTTGCGGCCGCCATCGCCGGCACCTGGCGCGCGATCATGCACGCAGCCGGCCTTGCTCCCGCTGTCGCCATGCAGCCGCCGGCGCCGCCCATATATCGCCGGACCATTCTGGACCGCTCGGGCCTGATGCGCAGCCTGTCCGTGCCGGGCCAGATGATCTTGCGCCATATCACGCGCTGGCCGCTTCGGGCCTTCCTGACGGCAAGCGGGGTGGCGATGGCGATGATGCTGCTGGTCGGCCTTTTCTTCTTCTTCGATGCGATCGACGAACTGGTGGACAGTTTTTACTTCAAGGCGAACCGGCAGGATGTGGTGATCGGGCTGGTCGAGGCGCGCGGTGATCGCGCCTTGTTCGACGCGCGGCATTTGCCGGGCGTGCGGCACGCGGAGCCGGCGATCGAAGTCCCGGCGCGGTTGTGGCACGGCCATCTCTCGCAACGGCTGGGGATTACCGGTCTGGACCAGGCCAATGGTTTTCGCGCTTTTTATGATGCCGCCGGCCGGTCCTTCACCCTGCCGCAAAGCGGCATTCTGCTCTCCAACAAGCTGGCCAGCCTGCTCGACCTTCGTGCCGGCGACTATGCCGATGTGGAAATACTGGAAGGCGCGCGCCACAAGGCAAGGCTTCCCGTCTCCGCCATTACGTTCGAGCATGTCGGCCTTTCCGCCTATATGGATCGAGGCGCCCTGTCGCGCCTGACGGGCGAGCCGGCGGAACTTTCCCTGTTCCAGGCCCTGGTGGACGGCGCGATGAGCCAGGCGCTGATGAGCCGGCTGAAGGACATGCCCGCGGTCGCGACCATTTCGACAAGGGCCCAGGCGATCAGCGCGCTGCGCGAAACCATGGCCAAGAGCATGACCATCGTGATCGATTTCTATATCGGGTTGGGCGCCATCATCTGTTTCGGCGTGGTCTATAATGGGGCGCGAATTTCGCTGTCGGAGCGGGGGCGCGAACTGGCCTGCCTGCGCGTCCTGGGCTTCACCGCCGCGGAGGTGGGATATGTGCTTTTGGGCGAGCTGGCGCTGCTTGTCATCCTGGCGCTGCCCTTCGGATGTCTGCTGGGCTATGGGCTTGCCTGGGTGATGAGCCACGCGATGGAGACAAAGCTGTTCCGTGTCCCCTTCGTCGTCCAGCCTGCCACCTTCGGCATTGCCATCGCGATCGCGCTGGCATCGTCGCTGCTTTCGGCCCTGGCGGTGGGCTGGCGCATCAGCCGCCTCGATCTGATCGCCGTTCTGAAAACCCGGGAATAGTCATGAGCCCTGCGATGCGCCGGTTTGGGATTTGGTCGCTTCTGGTGCTGCCGCTTCTGGCCGTGCTGGGCTGGAGCTTCTGGCCGCAAACCTTGCAGGTCGAGGCGGCAACGGTGGCGCGCGGCCCCTTGCGCGTCGAAGTCTCGGACGAGGGGCGAACCCGGGTGCGCGAAAGCTATCAGGTTTCCGCGCCGGTGGCGGGACGGCTTCTCAGGGTGGAAAAACATGCCGGCGATCCGGTCGTCGGAGGCAAGACCATCGTTGCCGACCTTTTGCCGACCGCGCCGGGCTTCCTGGATATCCGCTCACGCGCGCAAGGCGAGGCGGCTCTGCAATCGGCCATCGCCGCACGGGGGGTGGCGCAATCCCTGCTGGACCGGGCCAAGGCCGAACTGGCTTTCGCGACGTCAGACCTGACGCGGTCGCGTAATTTGGCCCAGTCCAAGGCGATCTCCCAGGTCAATCTCGAAAAGGCCGAACTCGCCTACAAGGATGCCGTGACCCAACTGGCCACGGCGCAGTCTTATCTCCAGGCCAAGACATTCGATCTGCAATCGGCGCGCGCCCAGCTGATGGACCCCGACAGCGCCGCGGCCCGCCAGAGAGCAAGCCTGCCCCTGATGGCGCCCGTGTCGGGTCAGGTCCTGCGCGTGCTCCATGAGAACGAGGCGGTGGTCGCCGCCGGCACGCCGATCATGGAGATCGGCGACCCCAGGGATCTGGAAGTCGTGGTGGAACTGATCTCGGAGGATGCCGCGAAAGTGCATGAAGGCGATGCGGCGACAATCGCCGATTGGGGTGGGCCGGGCGTGCTGGCTGCCCGTGTCCGCCGCATCGAACCTTCCGGCTTTACAAAAGTCTCCGCGCTCGGCGTGGAAGAGCAGCGCGTCAACATCTTGCTGGATTTCTCCGAACCCCGGCAACAATTGCAGAATATTGCCGACGGCTACCGCGTCACCGCGCATATCGCGATCTGGCAGGCACCCGCGGTCTTGCGGGTGCCGGCTTCCGCCATGTTCCGCAGCGGCGATGGCTGGGCGGTATTCAAGATCGCGGCCGGCCGCGCCAGGCTGACGCCGATTGACGTCGGCCGTGGCAATGACAGTTTCGCCGAGGTGCGTCACGGACTTGTGGCGGGCGACCGGGTGATACTGCATCCCAGCGACCGCATCCGCGATGGCGTCGCGGTGCGGTCCTGAGCCGCTGGAAAAGCTGGCAGACGGTTGACGGGGATCAAGGCCACCACCAGGCGCGGCACTAGACTGGCCCGGACGATGGAGATAACGCATGCGCTGGTCGATGATAGCCGTTCTGCTTGCCGCTCTGGTTCCGGCCGGCGCGCACGCCCAGGCCGATGCCGAGAAGACCGCGGCCCAGTTGCGGCAATCCAGCTGCCAGGCCTGCCATGGCCCGACGGGCAACAGCCCTTCCGACACGGTGCCGCGGCTGAACGGGCAACGGGCCGAGTATCTGCGCGGCCGGCTGGAAAGCTTCCGCTACCCCGTCCGCGAGGCGCCGCGGATGATCCATATCATGGGACACATGTCTTCCCAGCTGACCGACCCCGTGGCCGCCGCGCTGGCGCAGTTCTACGCGGCGCAAACACCGCCCGCGCCCGGCGGCGATGCCAACAAGCAAGGCGCCGCCATCTACCGCAATGGTGCGAAGGACATTCCCGCCTGCCGCGCCTGTCATGGTGAATGGGGTGAAGGGCGTGGCGCGGTCCCGCGCCTTGTCGGCGAACACAGGGCCTATCTGCGCCTGCAGCTGGAGGCTTTCTCCATGGCCGCGCGGATTGCCGATCCCATGAACCACCATGTGTGGGTCATGAAACCGGAACAGGCCGATGCCGTGGCGGCCTATCTGGGCAATTGAGCGCTTCGCCTGACGTCAGCGGGGCAGTATCTGGATGTCCGCTTTCGCGAGGCGCTCGAACAGTCTGCGCCGGCGCACAATCGGCCACCAGTCATACAGGAAGATCTCAATGGGCCGCCAGTTTGCGACCCATCCCAGGATGATAAATCCCTCTTTGACGAGCGTGCCGAAATGCTGGGCGTCCGGGATGCGGGCCGCGAGTTGTCCGATGGCAAGGCACACTGCCAGAACCAGAAGGCCGACAAACAGGGAATAGCGGCCGATCCGGAACAGTTCGCTCAGGCTGCCGGCGGTCATTTCGGCCCGATAGCGAAAATACCGGGAAAACGCATCTTTGACCGCGCCGGCATTTTCATGCGAGGCCTCGGTCGCGGGCATGTGCACGCGGATGTGGATCCGGGAATGACGCGGCAGTTCGCGCGCCCAGCCGACGATATACTCCTCGGCGTTTCGATCCAGGTCCCGCTCGCGGAACGGCATGGGATCGAAAGTCTCAAAGAGTTGGCCGATCTTTTCGACCTGGAGCTCTATCGTCGACTGCATTCCCAGATAATCACCTGGTTTGGGGCCGGATGGAATTGACCCGGCTCAACGGTCCTGTCGCCCCGGAGCAATGTTGGATCCCGGTTTCTTGATCGGCATCAATTTTCCTCGTCGCTGGGTCCCCTATGAATTACCCGGACAAAGCGGACGGAGCTGTTGCCATGCTCTTATCACGGGTTGTTTGCCTGATTTCGGGTATCGCGCTGGGCGCGCCGGCTGTCTGTTCCTTTGCCCAAACGCCACCGTCACCGGAAAAGCTGTTGGCGGCGGCGCGCCAGAATTTCTCCGTTGTGCCGCCGGCACCATTGCCATTGCCCAACAATCCCGGAACTCCGGCGAAGGTCGCATTGGGCAAGATGCTGTTCTTCGATCCCCGCCTGTCGGCCAGCCACCAGATCAGCTGCAACTCATGCCACAATGTCGGACTGGGCGGGGTCGATGCCCAATCGACGTCGTTGGGTCATCGCTGGCAGCATGGCGGTCGCAATGCACCCACCGTGCTGAACGCGGTGTTCAACAAGGCGCAGTTCTGGGACGGACGCGCAAAGGACCTGGAACAGCAGGCTGGCGGGCCGGTCGTGAACCCGGTGGAGATGGCATCGCCCCAGGCCCATGTTCCTGAACAGCTCAAAAGCATTCCCGGCTATCTTGCCCCCTTCACCAGGGCCTTTCCGGGCGAAAAAGACCCGATCACCCTGGCGAATGTGCAGAAGGCCATTGCGGTCTTCGAGGCGACGCTTGTCACGCCCAACGCGCCGTTCGACCGCTATCTGAAAGGCCAGATGACCGCTCTTTCGCCTGCCCAGAAGGAAGGGCTGGCGCTGTTCATCGACAAGGGCTGCGTCGCCTGTCACGGCGGCATGAACATCGGCGGCGGGCAATATGCGCCATTCGGTGTGGTCGAAAAACCTGGCGCCGAATTGCTTCCCCCGGGCGATGTGGGTCGCTTCGCGGTCACCAACACCGCGAGTGATAAATATGTCTACAAGGTGCCAACCCTGCGCAACATTGCCTTGACCGGACCGTATTTCCACACCGGCAAGGTGTGGGATCTGCGCCAGGCTGTTGCGATCATGGGGACCAGCCAGCTCGGTTCCCAACTGACTGGCGCGGAGATCGACAGGATCACCGACTTCCTGCAGAGCCTGACAGGGGATCAGCCGCAGATCGTCTATCCCATTCTGCCGCCGAACGTGGCGAGCACGACGCGCCCACAACCTTAGGCCGGATATCTCTGGAGCAGCCGCGGAGACACAGACATGATCTGGCGATATGGGCCCTGGACGACAGACGGAATGCATTTTCCGATGTTGCTTGGTCTTGTCTTCTGGCTTTTCCTCGCGGTCCTGCTTTTTCTTGTCTTGCCCCGTGGGGCGCTGCGGCACCCCTTCGCGGCGCCATTCCCCCGGACTCGATGTGCTGGAAGAACGCTACGCCCGCGGCGAAATCGACCGCGACGAGTATCTGCAGAAGAAGAAAGATCTGTCGGATTGACCTGCTGTTCCATGGCTGGGTGTGGGCCGACGAACTTCGGGATTGATCTGGATCAAAGAGGCTGCGCGCGAACGGGCGAGAATATTTATAGCTACCAACGGAGGATTTGATGAGGTTAAGTTACCGCCTTGTATCTGCGTCAGCGCTCATTACGGCAATCGGTTTCTGCCTGGCAGCGGGCCCGACCTTGGCCGCTCCAGACGTTCGGCCTGCGGCCAATCCCAGCGAGGAAATTGTCGTTGTGGCGCCTTATCTTGTCCACAAAAAGAGCCTGATGGGCACCAGCAACAGGCTGCCCGTTTATTCCGTGACGGTCGAGCGATATGTCAGTTATGCCGATATCGATTTTGCTACGCCGTCAGGCGTGGCGGAATTCAAGAAGCGCGTCGACGACGCGGCAAAGGAAGTGTGCGGGGAGATTGACCGGAAATATCCCAAGGCGGTCTACCCCCCGATCGGCGATACGAGACACTGTGTAGAGACGGCCTCCAAAGAGGGGCAGGCGAGAGCGCAGGAAGTGATCGCCGCTTATACGCAGTGACCGGCATGGATTTTTAGTGTTCGCCCCCCTGGAGGCAGGCAGGTCGCAAGTCGCGCTGCCTGCGGTCCAGGGGGCGGATTTTTGCTTGCGACCCTGTGCATAGGAGATGTTCATGAACAATCGTCTGGCCGCTGTATTTCTGTCATTGGCCCTGGCCGCTGGGCTGGGAGTGCCGCTGACTGCCGTGGCGCAGCCAAATTACGATTATCGCTGGCACGGCGACCGCAATTCTCGCTGGGATCCGTCCCAACACTATCGCGGTGGATATTATCGGGAACGGCGGCTGGGAAGGGGCGATCGCGTCTATCGCGGTCGGGATGGTCGCTATTATTGCCGCCGCAGCGACGGCACCACCGGGTTGGTCGTCGGCGCCATCGCCGGTGGCGTCCTTGGAAACGCAATCGGCGGCGACACCCTGGGAACATTGCTGGGTGCCGGCGGAGGCGCTTTGATCGGCCGATCGATCGATCGCGGCAACTATAGATGCCGCTGAAAACGCTGCCTTGAAGAAGCGGCCTCGTTCGAATGGGAAACCGGCCGCGCATTGATCGGTGTTGATCGGAATCAAGGCTGCGCCAGGCCCTTGTGCCAGACTTCGTTTATGCTGAAGCAGCATCCTTTTTCACCAAAGACGGCCGCGCATCGCAGGCAACTGCTGGTGCGCGAGGCCTTGTCGTTGCTGGCCATCACCTTTGTTGCGCTGCTGTTGCAGGCGGGTGGCCATCAAATTCCGGTGCTCGTACTGGATGGCAGTCTGATTTCCGCAGGCATGGTTGGCCTTCTTGTGACGATTTTCCTGGGCAACAAGCCGGACCGCTGGTGGTTCCTCGCTTTGTCCGCCATCGCGATGATTGCAGGGGCGGCACAGCTCTTCTGGTCTTCCGGTGTGGCCGTCGGGTTCCTTGTTCTGGTTGCTGCCCTGCCGGTCGCGGACGCGTTGGCGAATCTGTTGGTACTCGCACGTGGCGTTTGGCTGGACCTCCACGCCAGCCGATAAGCCCGGCGACAGGCCCAGATCTCTTGATCGGAATCAAGGCGAAGGCGGTGGGCGCCGATAGGCTGTCATCGTCACGCTAAGGGATTCAGGATGTCTTCTCGCTACGATCTTGTCGCCATCGTCCTGCATTGGAGCATCGCGTTTCTTATCGCCGCGGCGTTCCTGTTGGGATTGACCGTGGACGATTTCCCCAAGGCCTGGGAACGGGCCGTGGTGAATACCCATGTGCTGATAGGGTTGGCCGTCCTGGCGCTCACACTTGTGCGCATCGGCTGGCGTATCGGTCATCGCCCGCCACCCTTGCCCATATCCGGCAACCCGCTGCTGGAGAAGCTGGCCAAGGCGGTACATCTGTTGCTTTATGTCCTGATGTTGGCTGTGCCGGCTATCGGCCTGCCCACGCTGTTGTATCGCGGGCGGGGAATCGGGTTCGGCCTGTTCGACATCCCGCAACTGCTGCCGCGTACGCCGGAGATTTTCCACCCCCTGACGGAGGTGCACGAACTGAGCGCCTATGCGCTGGTTCTTCTTGGTGCCGGTCATATCCTCGCGGCGCTCTATCATCAAATGGTCTTGCGCGATCGCCTGGTGTTGCGCATGCTGCCTGGGGCCATGGGCGAGGCCGAATGATCCGCGAAATACTTCTCTGGGTGCCGACCTCGCCGGATGCCGCGCCGGAGCGGGTGCTGGAAAGCGCGGTCGCTCTTTGCCAGCATCTGGGCGCGGGGCTGACGGCCGAACTGCTTCAACTCAACAGCGATCCCGCAAGCTGGCCCGTGGCGGTGGGAAGTTTTCCCCTCGATTTTCCGCAGCTGATGAACGAGCTGGTGGTCAAGAGCGAGGCGAATGCATCCGCCGCCGCCGCCAGCCTGACCCGGCTGGGCGCGGAATATAGTGTGGCCCTCGATCTGCGCCGCGGTCTCACCACGCCTTATGCTTCGTCCGCGCCGCTGGTGGATCTTGCCCGCCTGCATGACCTTGTCGTCCTGCCGGTGCCGGAAAGCGATGCCGTCGGCAATTCCTGGGTCCAGTCCGTGCTGTTCGGAAGCGGCCGGCCGGTCGTGCTGTTGCCGTCGCCCGGCAAGCGCCTGCAATGGCTGGACCGGATTGTGGTGGCATGGGATTGGAGCCGCGAGGCCGCGCGCGCCTTGACCGCCGCATTGCCACTTATTGCGCTCGCCAAGACCGTGCATGTCGTCACCGTCTTCGGGGAAAAACACATCGACACCGCCTGCACCCAGGCGGATCTGGAAAAATATCTGGCGGCCCATCATGTCAAATACAGTCTCGAGAGGGCGGAGCTGGAAGGAAATTCCATAGGGAATGCCCTGATGGAGCACGCCGAATCCGCTGATGCGGATCTGCTGGTGATGGGCGCCTATGGCCACAGCCGCTTGCAGGAATTCATTCTGGGCGGCGCCACGCGCGAGATGCTGCGCGATCCGCCCTTGCCGGTATTTCTTTGCCATTAGGAGATCATCTCATGCCGAAGTCGATACTCGCGTCCCTGACGGGTCTGGGCGCCGACCGGGCGGTCATGGAGGCTGCCATGGGTGTCGCCAAGATCGATGGCGGCCACGTCACCTGCCTGCATGCAAGGATAGACGTGGTGGAGACCGCGGCCATGGTGGAGGTCACCTTTCCCCAGCATCATGACGGCCAGGAAGCGCTGCGCCGGATCAGCCGGGAAGAGGCCGAGCGTGGCCGCCGGGCGCGCGATGCCTTCGACAGCGCCATCAAGCAGCACAATGTTCCGCAGGCCAAGGAACCGGGTTCGGCCGCGCCCGTCACGGCTTCGTGGAAAGAGACCAGATCCTTCTTCAACGAGACGGTGGAAGAGGCGCGATATCACGATCTGACCGTGATGGCGCGCGACCCCGAATTGTCCCTGGAGCGCATCAAGTCGGTTCTTATGCAATCCGGTCGCCCGCTTCTGCTGGCGCCGGCCAAACCGTTGCCCACCATCGCCCGCAAGATCGTCATCGCCTGGAAGGCGGGCGCCGAGGCCGCGCGGGCGTTGACAGCCGCATCGCCCTGGCTGCCTGGCGCGGAAAAGGTTCTGGTTCTGAGTGCCTCGCGCAATGAGGCCGGTGACGACAGCGACCGGCTTTCGGCGGAACGGCTGGCGCGAAGCCTTTCCTGGCGGGGGATCAAGGCCGAGGTCGAGATGGTCTATCCCGGGGCAAGCTCGGAAACCCATGCCCTGCAAAACAGGGCCTATGATGCCGACGCCGATCTTCTGGTGATGGGCGCGTATGGCCATAGCCGCTTGCGCGAGTATGTCCTGGGAGGGGTGACCGAGAACATGCTTGCGGACTGCGCCATCCCCATATTGATGTTCCGGTAACGGCGAACGGACCGTTTACACCCGGTCCGCCAGCCCGCGGCCGACCGCGATGCGGATCAGCTCCGAGGTCTGGCCCACGCCCAGCTTCTCCTTGATGCGGCTGAGCGTGTTGGCCACCGTCTTGTAGGCGATGCCCAGCTTGTCGGCGATTTCCGACAGGCTGTCGCCGGCACTCAGAAGCCGCAGGATTTCCAGGTCCCGTTCGGTCAGGGGGCGCAGATAGGCGTCTTCCGCCAGGTCATGTGCCGCCATTTCGGCCGCCACGTCTTTTTCTATCGCCGTGCCGCCCTGAAGTATGGCTTCGACCGCCTCCAGCAATTCTTCCGGACTGGCATTCTTGCTGACAAAGCCGCGGGCGCCCGTTTCCAGCGCGCGCGTGGCATAGATGGCCTCGGTATGCTGGGAGAAGATCAGCACCGGCACGCCGGGCGCCTGGCGAATGATGCGGCGAAGCAATTCCAGCCCCGCCAGGCCGGGCAGGTTGAGATCCAGAATGACCAGCGCGAAAGTTCGGATCCCGATTGCTTCCAGCGCCGCCTCGCCGGTGGCGGCTTCCGACACCTCGATATCGCCGCACTCGTCGAGCAATCGCCTGATGCCGGCGCGCACGATGGCGTGATCTTCCACCACCAGAACCGGTTTCATGCCACGATCCGTTCCTGGGCGATGGGCAGGATTCCCACCACCCGCACGCCGCCATTGGACTGATGCACGACAAAACGCCCGTTCAGGGCGTGGATGCGTTCGCGCATCCCGGCCAGGCCGGCATGTCCGGGCCCGGTTTTGACATCGGGGCCCAGCTTGATGCCGCCGCCGTCATCGGCGACCGCGATGGTCAGTTCCTGCTCGCTGGCCTCGATCTCGATCAGGATGGTTTTGGGCGCGCCATGGCGGATGGCGTTGCTCAGGGCCTCCTGCACGATGCGGTAGGCAGCCTCCTCATAGCGCCGGTCGGCCAGGGCGGGGAGAGCGATCTTCTGCTCGAACGCGATATCGGGATGGCGCCGGGCCCAGAAGGCGACCAGATCGCGGATCGCGCTTTCCAGTCCGAACTCCAGCTGCGACACCGGCTTCAGCTGCCGCAGGATGTTCTTCACCTGGTTCTGGATATGGGCCACGGATTCGCGGATGGCATTGCTGAGGCGGCCTGCTTCGGGGGCATCGATCCTGCCGACCGCCTTGGCATCCACCTGGATGGCGAAGAGATAGGCGCCGACCTCGTCATGCAGATCGCGGGCGATGCCGGCGCGTTCTTCCTCCTGCACATTCTGCAGCTGGGCATAAAGCTGGCGATTGCTTTTTGAGAGAGCCGAAAGCTGATCGGCCATGTGATTGAAGCCCCCGGCCAGGGCGGCGAATTCCGGCACCGTGCTGGTGGGCATGCGGGTGTCATAGCTGCCGGCGGCGATCGCCAGCAGGCCAGCCTGGAAGCGGCGGAAGAAGCGCAGCGCCGTGGCGATGGCCAGCGACAGGACGGCGAGGGTGGCGACGCAGAACAGCGCCATGATGACAAAGGCGTCGCGCACATGGCTCCAGACGCCGGCGATTTCGTTCGACGGATCGCTGGTCAGGACCACCAGGCAGGGATATTTCGGCAGGGCGATGGGAATTTTTGCCGACAGCGGCTGCGGCGCCATCAATCGTTGAAACCACAACGGCGCCGGCTCGGCATGTTGCCCGGTGCGCGACTGCACGATGGTCTTGCCGTCCTCATTGACCAGCGCGGCGCGCACATGGCGCTGGCCTTCGAAACTTGCCACCACCTGGCGCAGCGTGACGGTGTGTTCCACGTCGGAACGCAGGGTATTGCTGACCGAATGACGGGCACCCTCGAAGGCGGTGCGGACTTCCAGATCGACCACCGACTTGGCATGCAGGGACAGCAGGCCCGCGCCCGCCGCCAGTGCCAGCAGCAGAAGCAGGGTGACCGTGCCGATCAGCCGAAGTTGAAGAGACATGGGTACCAACCTGAGAGCGCGATGCTTTTATACTCCCGGAAGAGCCGGGGCTGAGCCGTCAAAAGAAGGAAATTTTCCCGCACCTCGGCTCATGCGCCCTTTTTCGCCCTCCGGCAGGCGGCCGGGCGCCGCCACTTTGCGCGCTTTTCACATGATCAATGAAGGCGCGCAGCTTGGGCAGCATCTGGCGCCGGCCCGGATAATAAAGGAACACGCCCGGCGCCGTGGGCGCGAAAGTGTCCAGCACGGTAACCAGCTGCCCTGTCGCCAGCAGCGGGGCGGCGACCGGCGCCGGCACCTGTGCCAGGCCCAGGCCCCGCACCGCAGCCCCCAACAAGGTGGGAAAGTCATTGGCGATCAACGGACCCTGGACAATCGCTTCGATGCTTTTGTTGCCGCTGATGAAGCTCCAGGGTGACAGGGCGCCTCCCGTGCGCCGCATGCGCAGGCAGGCATGCCCGCCCAGATCCTCGATCCGCCGCGGCGGTTTGCGCGCCTTCAGATAGGCGGGGCTTCCCACCACGATCAGCGCAAAAGGCGGCGACAGGCGCACCGCCACCATGTCGGCGGCGACGAACTGGCCCAACCGGATGCCGGCGTCGAACCCTTCCGCCGCCAGGTCCACCAGCTTCTCGTTGATGGAGATTTCCAGCTCGATTTCGGGATAGGCGCGGGCGAAGGAGGCAAGCAGCGGCTCCAGCAGAACCGGCACCACCGCGCGCGGCACGGTCAGGCGCAGCAGGCCCGATGGCCGTTCGCCGAGATCGCGCGCGGCGCGGGCGGCCGCGGCCAGTTCCTCGAAGGCGGGCTTGGCGCGGGTAAGAAAGCGCTCGCCGGCCTCGCTCAACCCGACGCTCCTGGTGGTGCGGATGAAAAGCGCCGCGCCCACGCGCGCTTCCAAGGTGCGCACCGCCTGGCTGATCGCCGATGGCGTGACGCCGAGTTCGGCGGCGGCGCGGCGGAAGTTCCTGTGCCGGGCGACGCTGAGAAAGGCTTCGACCCCGTCGAGCGCGCCCTGCCGGACTGTGAAGTTTTGCTTCATGGTTCATCAATATTATCGCCGATAGGCGCATGGGGAAAGCGGCCCTATATCGGGTTGGCAAATCGGGAGTGGCGCCCATGACGGCTCAGGAAGTTCTGGACAATGTACGCGATCACTATCTCGCGACCGGCTTGACCGATCGACTGAAGGCCGCGCTGGGGCCTGAAGATCGGCAACTGACGCCGGAGCAGCTGGGAACGCTGGACCAGTTCCACACCCGCGGCCTGGCGGCGACCGCCGAACTTGCGGACATGGCGGGGATCTTCGCCGGCGCGTCGGTGCTGGATGTGGGTTGCGGCATTGGCGGGCCGGCGCGCTTTCTGGCGGCACGGCATGATTGCGAGGTGGTGGGCATCGATCTCAGCGCGCCCTTTATCGAGGCGGCGCGCTATCTCACGGCGCGCACCGGCCAGGATGGACAGGTCTCTTTTGAAGTTGCCAGTGCGCTCGACATTCCTTTCGACGCCGGCCATTTCGATTTCGTGTTGCTGCAGCATGTGGCGATGAACGTCGCCGACCGTGAAGGGCTTTATGGGGAAATCAGGCGGGTGCTGAAGCCGGGCGGCCGGTTTGTCACCCATGATGTGGTGCTCAACAAGGATGCGCCGCTTTATCCCGCGCCCTGGGCGCGCACGCCGGCCACCAGCTTTCTGCTCAGCGCCCAGGCGAGCCTGGAGACAATCGAAGCGGCGGGCTTTCGCAGGCTGGCGGTGCGGGACGACAGTGAAGCGGCCAAGAGCTGGTTCGCGGCCTTGCGCGCTTCGGGCCCGCCGCCCATGCCCAATCTGGGCCTGGTGATGGGGCCGGACTTTGCCGAGCTCACCGGCAATCTGGGGCGCAGCCTGATGGAGGGGCGCGTCGGCATTCTGAGTGCCGTGTTCGAAGCCGCAGCCGTTGAACGCTAAGGAGTGCGCCGTGTCACAGGAAGCCATTTTTCGTACCCATCTGGTTCTGGGCTATGTCGCCTGGCTGTTGGCTTTCGGCACCTATATCTGGCCGTGGCTGAGGAAGATGGAGCGGTTTGAAGCACAGCGCGCCATTGCCACTCTGCACAGTTTCCGTTTCTTCGGCCTGGTCTTCATCATGCCGGGCGTCATCGGAAACCTGCCGTCCGGTTTTGCCGGCTTCGCGGCCTATGGCGATTTCGCGACAGGGCTGCTGGCCTTGCTGACGCTTTTGACCGCGCGGACCCGTCCGCTGTTCTGGCTGTTTGTCGCCGCTTTCAATGTGGTGGGGGTGATCGATCTCCTGGTCGACTATTACCACGCAACCATGATCGACCTGCCGGCGATGGCGGGGCAATTGGGCGCGACCTATTGGATACCCATCCTCTTTGTGCCGATCCTGATGATCACCCATGTCGTGGCGCTGGTGTGGCTGGTGCGCCCACAACCAAAGGCGGCGCTGGCCTAGACGGCAAGATTGCATGCGGCATGGCGCCTGGCCTACGATGGGATAGCGCTACCATCGCAGGCCGGCTCATGAAAACAACAACAAGCCTTCTGGCGTTCTTCTTTCTCTCCGGCGCTTGTGCCCATGCTCAGGTGAAGCCGGTCATTCCCTCTGATGCCGCCGCGCGCGCACGCACGCCGGAACAGCAAAGGGTTCTGGATGCATCCACCGCCGAGCTGCAGCGCGAGATGGGGCTGTTGGGCATCAGGGAATTGCGGCCGCCCAAGAACGCCACCCATCCCGATCGCCCGGACTTCGCCAATTATGACGAGGCCAAGGCCAATCCTTATCCCGACCTGCCGCCACTGCTGACGATGAAGGATGGCAGCAAGGTCGTGACCTTGGCGCAGTGGAAGACGCGCCGCGCCGAGATCAAGGCCCTGTTCGATGAAGACGTTTATGGCAAATATCCCGCCCACATTCCCGGCGTGACCTGGAAGGTCGAAAGCACGACCACGGCAACGATCGATGGCGTGCCGGCCATCGTCAAACATATTGTGGGGACCGTCGACAATTCTTCCTATCCCGCCATCAGCGTCCAGATCCCTGCCGATGTGGTGACGCCGGCCGCGACCAGGGGCAAACCCGTGCCGGTGATCATCGGCGGCGGCGCGCTCAGCCCGCGCTTCTCGCTCAATGGCCCCGATCCCATCCTGCACATTCCGGGCAGCGAGATGTGCATCATGCTGGGGCCGCAGACCGAAACCTCCAGCAGGCAATTGCTCGATCGCGGCTGGGGCTTTGTCAGCGTGGATGTGAATGCGGTGCAGGCCGACAATGGCGCCGGCCTGACCAAGGGCATCATCGGCCTGGTCAACAAGGGCCAGCCGCGCAAGCTGGATGACTGGGGCGTGCTGCGCGCCTGGGCCTGGGCCAACAGCCGGGTGCTGGATTACCTGGAGACCGATCCCGACGTGAACGGCAAGGCGGTGGGCATCATGGGCCATTCGCGCGGCGGCAAGGCCGCGCTGGTGGCGATGGTGGATGACCCGCGCATCGCCATCGGTTTCATTTCGTCATCGGGCGCGGGCGGGGCCAATCTCTATCGACGCAACTATGGCGAGGCGCTGGAGAATGTCGCCTCGCCGAACGAATTCCACTGGATGGCGGGCAACTTCATAAAGTATGCGGCGGTGGGAGCGACCCCCAACGACATGCCGGTGGACAGTCATGAGTTCATCGCGCTGGCAGCGCCGCGCCCGCTGTTCATCGGCGGCGGCGGTTATGTCGATCAGCCGCCCTGCGCCATTCCCGGCGATGCCTGGCAGGACGCCAGGGGCATGTTCATGGCCGCGGCGGCGGCGAGCCCGGCCTGGCGCTTCTATGGCAAGCGGGGGCTGGAGACGACCGTCTTTCCGAAGATGGAAACTTTTCTGGACAAGGGCAGTATCGCCTATCGCCAGCACCCTTATGGCCACACGCCCACGCCGAACTGGTCCTACTTCATCAGCTTCGCGTCCAGATACCTGAAATAACCCGACAACCGTGATGGTCACCATGAAACGCGCTCTTCTTGCCGCCCTTTTCCTTGTCGCCGCTTCCGCGCCGGCTTTCGCGGCTTCCACCTCGGTATTCACCAGCAAGCCCGATGATCCCAAGGCGGTTTATGCGCAAGATTTTGGCGCCAAGGGTGACGGCAACAGCGACGACAGCGCCGCGCTGCAGGCCGCGATCGACAAGGTGGCGACCACGCGGCTGGGCGGCACGGTGTTCATTCCGGCGGGCCGCTACCGCCTGACCCGCACCATCTTTGTCTGGGATGCGGTCAGGTTGATCGGCTATGGCGCCACGCGCCCCGTCTTCGTGCTGGCCGACAACACGCCCGGTTTCCAGAAGGGCGTGGCCGACATGGTGCTGTTTTCCGCCGGCGGACCTGCGTCCCTGAAACCGGGCGCAAAGGACGCCGCGGTGCCGCCGCAAGGCGCGGTGCCGGCGAACAATGCAGTGTCCGACGCCAATTCGGGCACCTTCTATTCCTCGATGCTCAATATCGATTTCGAGATCGGGCAGGGCAATCCCGCGGCCATCGCCGTGCGCTTCCATGTCGCCCAGCATGGCGTGTTGAGCCATATGGATTTCAAGGTGGGCTCGGGCCTGGCGGCGCTGACCCAGATCGGCAATATCGGGCTGGACCTGCATATCCATGGCGGGCGCTACGGCATCCTGACGGAAAAGACCTCGCCGGCCTGGCAGTTCACCCTGATCGACTCCAGTTTCGACGGCCAGCGCGAGGCCGCGATCCGCGAGCATGAAGCGGGCCTGACCCTGATCCGCGACAGTTTCCGCGACACGCCCACCGCCATCGATATCGATGAAGGCTATTACGATCAGTTGTGGGTGAAAGACTGTCGCTTCGAGAACATCGCCAAACAGGCGCTGGTGATCAGCCTGGAAGGCAATCACCAGAACGAGCTGGGCTTCGACAATGCGGTCCTGAAGAATGTCCCGGTCTTTGCTCATTTCCGCGAATCCGGCCGCGAGCTTGCGGCCAAGGGCCCGATCTATCGGGTCAAGAATTTCACCTATGGCCTGATCCTGAAAGGCGAAGGCGCGATGGGCGAGATGGGCACGGTCTATGACGCCGAAAGCCTGTCCGCAATGCCCAAACCGCTGTCGCGCGCGATCCGGCCGCTGCCGCCGCAGAGCGAATGGGTCAATGTTCATAGCCTGGGCGTGAAGGGTGACGGCGCCACCGATGACACCGCGGCGCTGCAGAAGGCGGTCGATAGCAACCGTGTGCTCTATTTCCCCGCCGGCTATTACATCCTTACTGATACCATTCATCTGAAGCCGGACACGGTGATGATCGGGCTGCATCCCGGCACCGCCCAGTTCGACATTCCCAACGACAGCCCAGCCTTCCGCGGCACCGACACGCCCAAGCCACTGTTCGAGGTGCCAAAGGGAGGCCACAACATCATGAGCGGGCTTGGCATCGACACCACCGGCATGAATCCGCGCGCCGTCGCCATCCTGTGGATGGCGGGCGAGGATTCGCTGATGGACGACATCCAGATCATGGGCGGCGGCGGCACCTATGTCGCGCCGGAGGCGCGCAAGGCCATCGACAACGGCACCCAGAATGCGTCACGCATCGACCATTGGGGCCATCAATATCCCAGCGTCTGGGTCAATCATGGCGGCGGCGGCACCTTCCTGGGCCTGTGGTCGCCGGGCAGTTATTCCCAGGCTGGTTTTTATGTCACCGACACCAAAACGCCTGGCCATGTCTATGAACTTTCCAACGAGCATCACCTGTTCCTGGAGATCAAGCTCGACCATGTGGAGAATTGGGAGTTCGACGCGCCCCAGACCGAGGAAGAGGCGGCCACCAGCCCGGATGCCGTGGCGCTGGAGATCGATGATTCAAAGAACATTCTCTTCGCCAATTACCATGCCTATCGCGTGACCCGCAGCCATGCGGTGTTCCCGGCCGCGGTCAGGCTCTATCACGCCGCCGATATCCATTTCCGCAACATGCACATCAATGGCGAAAGCGGCTATTCGGTCTGCGACGACAAGGGCTGCGGCACCTTCCTGCGGGTGGGCAAATATCCTTACGAGAACACCATCCAGGACATCACCCATGGCATCGACACCCGCGAGCATGAATTCGCGGCGCTGGATGTGCCAGCCGATCCGGTGGCGCCGCCGGCTGGCAATGCATCAGCGGTGGTGGCACCGGGCGCCGGCATCGAAAAGATCACCGACGGCTTTCATTCCATTTCGGGCGCGGCGGTGGATGCGAAAGGCAAGCTCTATTTCGTCGATCACTTCCAGCAGCGCATTTTCGGCTGGTCGAAGGATGAGGGCCTGACCATCGAGCGCGACAATCCGCTGGGTCCGGTCAACCTCGCCATCGACAAGTCGGGCGAGATCATCGTGCAATCGTCATTGGGGGCAGACAGCACGGTCTATGCGTTCAAGCCTGGCACTACGCCGGACCAGATCACGGTGTTGAAGCCGCAAGCCTTGCCGCACGCAGGTGCGGCGATGGCGCTGCCGGGCAATTACTGGGTCAATGGCGAGTTCCGCGACCAGCTGGACCCGCAGACCTATCGCTTCAAGACCCTGGCCGAACTGTTCGCCGAAGATGTCACCAAGCCGCGCGCGCAAGGTTATGTCTCACCCGATGGCAGCCTGGTGCTGCCGGCGGTCCGGGTGTGGCCGCAACCCGCCAACGAGATTTATCCCGGCAGCGATTACACCGGCTGGCGCTGGTCCGACAATCTGGACACGATGGGCTTCATTAAGGCTTCCGTCGGTGCGCGCGTCTATGTCAGTAACGAATCCGAGGACATCACCTATTCGGCGACCGTCAACGCCGACGGCAGTCTGGGCGCGCTGAAGCCCTTTGTGATGCGCGGCGGCGAAAGCGTCACCACCGACAGCAAGGGCAATGTGTTCGTCGCCAATGGCCAGATCTTCGTCTATGACCCGCAAGGCAAGGAAATCGGCCGCATCGATGTGCCGGATCGGCCCATCGACATCGTCTTCGGCGGACCCGACCGGCGCACGCTCTTCATCCTGACCCACCACACGCTCTATTCGTTGAAGATGCAGGCGCCGGGCTAGGGAGCTGAAATACCAGGCCTCACTTCCTTAATCCGAAGGCGTAGATCTTTCCGTCCCAGGTGCAGACATACACCTGGCCGCCGGCGACCACCGGTTCGTTGAAATGGGTGAAGCTGGTCATCAGCGTGCCGCTGGAATACAGCTCGCGTCCGTTTTCCGCATCCAGCGCATACAGGACCGCATTGGGATTAAGCCCGGCGGGCGGCTTTATCGTCCCGCGGGACTCGTCGGAGGTTTTGCCGCTCAGCAGCACATAGACGACGCCATTGGCCACGGTGGGCGGCTCCGGCGCGTGCATCTCGCGCGACATCCACATCGGCACCAGGGTCGGCTTGCCCGTCGCCGCGTCTTTGCGCACCTCGAAGGCCATGGTGCTGCCCTGATCGGCAGGTCCATAAGAGCGCTGGAATTTGGGAGCGTCCTTGGCCGGCGGGCCCAGCATGGGCGCGTACAGCCACCGCCGCCCCTGCGCGTCCTGCGCGGTTGTGATTCCCCATATGCCGCGATCATGCAGCTTGGCCTCGTCATTGCCCCAGCGGGGTGAGGTGTAGAGCGGCGTATGATGGTCGGCCCCGCCCAGATTGCTGGTATCCAGCAGGTAGATCACCGATTCCTTGCCGACCACGGCCGCCAATGTCCATTGCTCGAAGGGAAAGACCACCGGGTTGCCCGAGCCCAGGTCCAGATCCGTTTTGTCCAGATAGGCGAAGTTTGATGGCGTGAACGAATCCTGCAGACGGAAGTTTTTCGCGGTGACCGCCACGACGCTGTCGCCGAATTTTCCCGAAGCGGGGTCGTACGGCCCGTCGGCGGTTTGGGCCAAAAGGCCCTTGGGTGTTTTGACGAGGCCGCCGCGCCCCCAGGCGCCGGAGGTGATGCCGGTGTTGGTGTAATATTCGAGCGGGTGGCGCACCGGGTCATTCAAGTCCAGCGCCGTAAAATGGGACTGCATGTTCAGGCAGCCGCGCGCGGTGGGCGAATAAATCACCCCATCGATCAGATTGAGGCTCCAATTTCGCGCAAAAGGATCCGTGAAGTTGATCGGCGCCATGCGCTCGGTGCCATCCACCAGGCTGAAGCCGCGCAGCTTTCCATCGTTGGTTGACACGTAGATGGTGTCCGCCTCCTTGTCGATCACGGGCGTGGCGTTCTGCGAATTGGGGCAGCGATAATCGCCCTGTTTCGGCTCCTTCATGGTGTTCGGATTGGCCTTTTGCCACACGATTTTTCCGTTGGCGGCATCGATGGCGAAGACGGTGTTGTCGCTTCCCACCACGAAAAGCCGCGTGGCGGGACCGCGGGGCGTGTTCACCGTGGCGACCAGCGGCGCGGTCATCGTGGATAGAATATATCCTTTCGGCGGCGTGGATATCTGGGCGATCCACTTCACGTCGAGGCGCGAGACATTGTCCTTGCCGAGGATCTTCTCGTCCGGATTCGAGCCGGTGCGTTCAGCATCATGGCCCCAGGTCAGCCATTCGCTGTCGGCAAGGGCGAGGCCGGGAACAAGCAGGAGGGTCGAACAGACGAGCGCCCTGGTGAGCGACGACTTTGAGATGTATCGGCGGGTGCTCATGATTTCCCCCTTGTTTTATGACGGCGCGATGCCGCTATTCGAACTTCAATTCCATGCGGGAATGGCCGTCGCTGGCCGTTTCCGTCATCCCGGCCGACATGAAGACCCGCGCGGGATCGACCGAGGAGCCATCGGCCAGAAGCGCGCCGCGCACGGCGTTGGCGCGGGCCGTGCCCAGCGCGGCCAGCTCGGCATTGCCCGGCATGAAGCTCTTGCGCAGTTCCCCGCGCAGCCATTGGGTTTCGAGCAGGGCCTTGCGGTCGTCGTCGCTGGCATCCGGCTTGGCGAGGGCTGCGGATTTGAGCTGGTCGGCGGTGAAATCCGGATAGGCCGGCCGCTTGCCCAGCTTGGCGCGGTAAAGCTCTTCCAGCCGGTCATGCTGCTCGTCCGCCTCCAGGGCGGCGACGCTTGTGACCTTGCCCTTGTCCTTGGCCAGCAACGCCTTGTCGATCTGGACATCGGCCATCGCGACCGCGTCCTCGCGGATGCCGGGACCGGCGGGAATGTCCAGCTTCAGTTCCGGCCTCTGGTTCAACGCCTTGGCCAGCGCGCCCAGCGCCTCGGTCGAAGCTTGCGGCAAGGCGGCGGAGCCTGGCGCGAAATCGACATACTGTGCCTTGTCGGCGCCGGCGAACAGTGAACCGATCAGGCGGAACGGCGCGGTCACCGCCTTTTCGATCACATTGCCGACCACCTGCCAGACAATCGGCCAGATGCTGAATTTGGGATCGTGCAGCGATCCCGTCACCGGCAGGTCCAGGTCGATCACGCCATGGCTGTCTTTCAGCAGCGCGGTTGCCAGCCGCACCGGCAGCGGCACCGCCTCCTTGCTGTCGGTGGCCTGGCCCCATTGCAGCTGGTCGATGATCACATGATGATCGGCGTTCAGCGCGCCATTGTCGATCTTGTAACTGAGTTCGGTGGTCAGCTTGCCTTTGGCGATGGCGTAGCCGGCATAGCGTCCGGAATAGGGATTGAACACCGGCAGTTCGATATTGCGGAAGACAAGCTGCATGTCGGTCTTGCGGTCATAGGCCAGAAGATCCATCGAGCCCTTGATGGTGACCGGCGAGAACTGATCGATCACCTGGCCACCAAGGTCGATTGTCGCGGTCTGGCCGGGCGCGTTGGTGATGTTGGCGATGCTGCCTTTCAACGCATCGATGCGGGCGGAGAAGTTGGGATCGATCGACAAATCCGAGAAGCCCATCGAACCGTCGCGGATGTCGAGCTGTTTCAGCTCAATCGTCCAGCGGTACGGCGCCGAGGCGGTCTTCATCGGCACGGTTCGCGCGGCCTCGGGCGCGGCAGTCGCCACGCCTTTGGGCGGCAGCAGCGGCGCGAAGTTGAAGCTGCGGTCGGCCAGCACGACGACCTGGCCCAGCGGCTTGACCAGGCTGGCATGATTGACCGCGACATGGCTGTTGCTGAGATCGATCCCCCGCAGGGAAAAGTCGCGCCAGGCAAACAGCGGGCTGTTGCTGGTGGTTTCCAGCATGCTGAAATTGGCGATCGAGGCATTTCCCTTGAAGCGCAGCGCCGCCAGATCCGCGCCCTTGAAATCCAGCGTGCCCGATGCCGCGGCTTCCCCCGAACGCAGCTCCAGCGATTTGAGCGGCGGCAGATAGGGCGCGAAGGGCTTCAATGCCAGCCCGGTGAGGACAAATCTCAGATCGCCGGCCAGGCTTGCCGGTGTCATCTGGGCATCGCCGATGGCGTGGCCCTTGCCATTCAAACCGGCATCGAAATGGATGCTCACCGGCTGGCTGAGGTCGCTGCCGGCCCCGGTGGCGCTGAGGCTGATCGGTGCGATGACAAGGCGCGCGGGGTGTGGCAGCGAGCGGTCCAGAAATGTGACGCGCCCACCATCCAGCGCGAGCTGACCGAGGGTAATCGCCCACGGTTCGCCCGCCGGGGCGGCTGACGTAGCCGGCGGCGCCGGCGGCAGCAGCGCCAGAAGGTCGATGCGTCCGCCCCGTTCGCGGCGAACCGACAGCTCGGCATCATCCAGGACCAGATTGCCCAGTTGAAGCTTGTGCGCGCCATAGTCCAGCTGCGCCTGGCTCAGGGTGGCATTGCCAAGCCGCATCGCTTGTTCATTCGCTCCCGCCATGGTCAAGCCAAAACCTTGCAGCCCAATCTTGGATAGCGTCGCGGCCAGACGGGTGATGCCATGGGCATTGGCCGCGAGCTGGATGGGGCCGGCGCTGGCATTGATCTGCGCCAGTGCCAGCGTGCCCCGGAACAGCTTCTTGTCCCCGATCACCGACAGGCCGTTTGCCGTCACCTGGGGCAGCGACAGGTTCAGGGCTAGGCCTTGCGGTCCATAGGCGAAATCATAATCGGCGGTGATGTTGGCCTGGCCTGCGGCAAGCTCAACCGGCATCTGCTTTCCCAGGAATTTCTGCACCGTCTCGCTTTTCAGGGCCGAGACGGTCAGATGCCCGCGCGAGGAGACCGGCGCGATGGACAGGCTGCCATGCCAGGCAAAATCCTCTTCGCGCTCGCTTTTGGCGTGCAGGGTGAAGTCGCCGCCCTCCGCCTGATTGGTCTGGAAGTCCTTCAGGGTGAAGGCGACGGGAATCAGCGTTGTTTCGGGCCCACCCGCCTGGCTGTCATCGGTATAACTCACCCGGCCCTGATTGACGGTGAGGGTGGAAATTTTCACGGCCGGGTTCGGGCCGGTCGAGTGGGTGCGCGGCTCCAGCTCGGCCAGGTTGAGCGATCCATCGGGGCGTATGCGGGCGCGGATGAAAGGCTGGTCCACGGTTACTTCGGTGAAGCGATAGGCGGACTGCAACAGCGACAGGATCGAAAAGCCCACCCGCAGATGGCGGGCCGCAACCATCGGGCGTCCTGCCGGAAGCGCGATGTCGTCGACATCCAAGGTGAACGTCAGCGGATTGAACCTGATTTCGCCCAGCGCCAGCGGCTTGTCGAGATTGGTCTTCACCCAGCTCTGTGCCTCGGACCGCACCAGGCCGGGCGCCAGGGTGAAACCGGCCAGCACATAGGCGGCAAACAACAGAATCAGGCAGGCAAGCGCCCACAGCCAGATGCCGCGCCGGCGCGGCGCGGCATCCGCGCTTATATGCTGGCGATCGGGAAGAACGTCGTTCGACATGAAAATGGCCCGGCCGTTGGCAGGCAATGATGCGTATATTTCGGTGACAGGCAACCGACGGGGTCCAAGCCATGACCATCGCCGGGCGCAAAAGCCTGTTCCCGGCGCTATCATGCCGCCGTCACCGAGGGAGAAACCCTGATGCGCGCCATGGAATTGGCAGGCCCCGGATCGCCGCTCCATGCGGTGGAGCGGCAGCAGGCGCCACTGAAGGCGGGCGAAATCCGCATCGCCATCGCCGCCTGTGCGGTGTGCCGCACCGATCTTCATATCCTGGATGGCGAGCTCGCCGATCCGCATTATCCCATCGTGCCCGGCCATGAGATCATTGGCCGGATCGTCGAACTGGGCGAAGGCGTGCGCGGATTTTCACTGGGCGAGCGCGTCGGTGTGCCCTGGCTGGGCTGGACCTGCGGACAATGCGAATATTGCCGCGGGGGCCGCGAAAATCTTTGCTCCAATGCGCGCTTCACCGGCTATCAGATCGCCGGTGGCTATGCCAGCGAGACCATCGCCGATGCCCGCTTCGTCTTTCCCATTCCTGCCGGCTATTCCGATACCGAGGCCGCGCCTCTGATGTGCGCCGGCCTGATCGGCTGGCGGGCGCTGAAGGCGGCGGGCGATGGGAAGAAGCTGGGCTTTTACGGTTTCGGCGCCGCCGCCCATATCGCCATTCAGGTGGCGCGGCATCGTGGCCAACAGGTGTTCGGCTTTGTGCGCGATGGCGATGACGCGGGCAAGGCGTTTGCGCGCAAGATGGGTGCGGTGTGGGCCGGCGATTCCAGCCAGCCGCCTCCGGAGCCGCTGGACGCGGCGCTGATCTTTGCGCCCGTGGGGGAATTGGTGCCGCTGGCGCTGAAGGCGGTCAAGCCCGGCGGCACGGTGGTGTGCGCCGGCATCCACATGAGCGACATTCCGGCTTTTCCCTATGCGATCCTGTGGGGCGAACGCGTGGTGCGTTCGGTCGCCAATCTGACGCGCAAGGATGGCGAGGAGTTCCTGGCTATCGCCGGCGAAACCCGCATCGACACCAGCGTCACGGCCTATCCGCTGGCCGATGCCAACCGCGCGCTTGCCGATCTGCGCGCGGGCAAGGTTCATGGCGCCGCCGTCCTGATGCCGTGAGCGGCGAAAATGCTGCGGCTGCACAGTGTTGGGAGCGCGCAGGAGCCGTGCTAAGACTCAGCTCACATAATAAAAATGCGGGTTGGGGAATGGCTTTGCGGCTTGGTGGAACTTGCGTGCTGGCGCTGCTTTGGGCGGCGCCCGCCCTGGCAGCGGAACAATTCGAGACACGACTGTCGCCATCGCCCCTGACGGACGGTACCAGGATCAACATCACCGGTGAGGGCAGGGCGCAGGCCACGCTCGATGGCAATAAGCTGACCGTCACCGCCGATTTTCACGGCCTGTCCAGTCCCGCCACAACCGCGGAACTGTATGACGGGCCCGGCATCGCCATCCCCGGTCCCAAGGCTTTCGACCTGACGGTGACACAGGCCACATCCGGCACGGTCGCGGGCAGCGTGACCTTGTCGTCCAAACAGGTCGCGGCCGTGCGGCACGGACACTTCTATGTGCAGATCAACAGCCAGAAGGCGCCGAGCGGCAATCTGACCGGCTGGCTTCTGCCGCCGCATGCCGATCCCGGCCAGGATGTGCCGGTGGCGGGGCCGGGCTTCCTGCCGCAATTCGCTGTTCCGGCGAAGTGAGGGCGCGATGAAAAAAATTATTGCCGCTTTGGCTCTCGCCACCGCGCTTCTGGGAACGACCGCCATTGCGCTGGACAATGGTCCCTTCACCGCCGATCAGGCGCAAGCCGGACGTGGCCTTTACGCCGCCAATTGCGCGCAGTGCCATGGGGCGCGCCTGCAAGGCGCGGGTGAAGCGCCGGCGCTGTCGGGCGCCACCTTCATTGCCGCCTGGGGCAATCGTTCCAGCGACGAACTTTACAATCTGATCAAGGCGTCCATGCCCTATGGCAATGGCAACAGCCTGGATGCCGACACCTATCGCCGCATCGTCTCTTTCATATTGGCGGCCAATGGCGCCAAGCCGGGCGCCACAGCCTTCACCGGCGCCGAAAAGATCAAGATCGCCGGCGTGGCCGACGGAAAGATGCCGGCGGAAATGGCGCAGGCGGCGCCGGCGGCCGGAGGCGGCGGCGCGGCGCGGCCGGCGACCTCCTATCCGCCGGGGCGTTTTGGCCTGACGGTGGCGGGATCGCTGAAGAGTTATGACCCGGTCACCGACCAGATGCTGGCGCATCCCAAGGACGCCGACTGGCTGATGTACCGGCGCACCTATCAGGGCTGGAGCCATTCCCCGCTCAGCCAGATCAACACGTCCAATGTGAAGAACATTCAGCTCGCCTGGTCCTGGGCGATGAATGAAGGCGGGGCGAGCCAGGTCACGCCCATCGTGCATGACGGCATCATGTTCCTCTCCAACACCGCCAACACCGTGCAGGCGCTCAATGCCGCGACCGGCGAACTGATCTGGGAGAACCGCATCGGGCCGGCGCCGACACGGGCCTATGGCGCCACGCGCGCGCTGGCGCTTTATGGCGACAAGGTCTTCGTGCCCACCACCGATGCCAAGCTTTATGCCCTGGACGCCAAAACCGGCAAGATCGTCTGGCAGTCGGTGATCGAGGATGCGAAGGAGGGCTATTCCAATACCGGCGGCGCCATCACCATTCATGGCAAGGTGCTGGTCGGGCTTACCTACTGCAACCGCTACGAGACCAAGCACTGCTTCATCAGCGCCTATGACACCGACACGGGCAAGGTCGCCTGGCGCTTCAAGACCATTGCGCTGAAAGGCGAGCCGGGCGGCGACACCTGGAACAATCTGCCCGACGAATTCCGCCAGGGCGCGGAGACCTGGATCGCCGGCACTTACGATCCCGAATTGAATACGACCTATTGGGGCACCGCCCAGTCCAAGCCCTGGACACGGGCCAGCCGCGGCTCGGCCGGTGGCGCGACTTTGTATGCGAACTCAACACTGGCGCTGGATCCGGACAAGGGTACGTTGAAATGGTTCTACAGCCACGCGCCGGGCGAGAATTTCGACCTGGACGAAGTGTTCGAGCGCGTGCTGGTCGACCATGGCCCGTCCAAGGATCTGCTCACCATCGGCAAAGTCGGCATTCTGTGGAAGCTGAACCGCGTCACCGGCCAGTATGAAGACAGTGCCCAGACGGTGTTCCAGAATGTCTTCACCAAGATCGATCCCAAGACCGGCGTGCCGACCTACCGCAAGGATGTGCAGGACGCCAAGGTGGGTGAATGGATATCCTCCTGTCCGGGACCCGCGGGCGGTCACGACTGGCCGGCCACATCTTATGACCCCAAGACCGATCTGTTGATCATTCCGCTGCATCAATCCTGCGTCTTGATGCGGGCCGAGCCGATGGAAAAGAAAATCGGCGTGGGCGGCGATGCGGGCTCGCAGCAGCTGTTCGAAATGCCGGGCACCGACGGCAATCTGGGGAAACTGGCGGCCTACAACACGACGACGATGAAAGCCGCCTGGAGCTTCCAGCAGAAGGCGCCGTTCCTGACCGGCGTGCTGACCACCGATGGCGGGGTTGGCTTTGTCGGCGATTTCGACCGCCGCTTCCGCGCCTTTGAAACCCAAACCGGCAAGACCTTGTGGCAGACCCGGCTTCCCACCAGCGTGCAGGGCCATGTCGTCAGCTATGCGGTCGACGGCAAGCAGTATATCGCGGTGGAAAGCGGCCTTGGCGGCGGCAGCCCGGTGGGCAAGCCCACCACCCTGATGCCCCAGATACATCATCCCAACAATGGCGCGGCGATCTTCGTCTTCGCGCTTCCCGATAGTAACTAAGAGGGCGGTCGATGAAATCTCTTCGCGCGACGGTCGCTGTTGTGGCACTGGCCGCCGCGCTGGGCGCCGCCAACACCGCCCAGGCCGCGCGCGCCTATATCGGCACCTACACACCCGATCTGGTGAACCCGAACGCCTATGCCAATGGCAAGGGCGAAGGCATTTACCTGGCGAATATCGACGACGCCACGGGCGCGCTGTCGGGTCTCAGGCTGGTGGCGAAGGACCGCTCGCCGTCCGGACTTGCCCTGTCGGCGGATCACAAGTTTCTCTATGCCACGAATGAGATCGAAGCTTATGGTCCCGGCAAAAGCGGGTCGGTCACCGCCTATGCGGTGGATGCGAAAACCGGCGCGCTCAGGAAACTCAATACAGTGGACTCCGGCGGCGCCGGTCCCTGTTTTGTCAGCATCCACGCGTCCGGAAAATTCGTCATGGTCGCCAATTACATCGGCGGAAGTTACGCGATTTTCCCCATCAAGCCGGACGGCAGCCTGGGGGAAGCCAGCGATGTGGTGAAGCCGGGCGGGCCGACCAACTCCGCCAGCGCGGTGGACGCGCCCAAGGGAGAATATCCGTCGCAGCCGGGTCGCGGCAGCCACGGTCACATGATCGCCAGCGATCCTTCGGGCCAGTATGTGGTGGGCGACGATGCCGGCCGCGACAATATCTTTGTCTGGCGGCTCGACACCCAGGCCGGCAAGCTGGTGCAAGTGTCCGTGACCAAGGCCCTGGCCGGCTCGGCGCCACGCCACTTCGGTTTTTCGACCGACGGCAAGACGTTTTACCAGATCGGCGAATATAATGACCGCCTGACGACCTATAGCTTCGCCGGCGGCAAGCTGACTCCAAAAGGAAAGAGCATTTCGGCCTTGCCCGATGGGTATGAGGGCACCGCCTCGGCGTCGCGCCTGCTGGTCTCGCCCAACGGCAGGAACGTCTATTCCGACAATCGCGGCCACAACACCATCGCCACCTTCGCGGTGGGGGCGGACGGCTTGCCGACCAAGCTCGCATTGACCCCGATCGAGGGTGAGCATCCGCGCAACCTGGCCATCGATCCCGGCAACAAGTTTCTTTATTCGCTGAACCTGCGTTCCAACAATATCGCCGTCTTCCGCATTCAGCCCAATGGCGTGCCCAGTTTCACCGGCAAATGGCTGGCGGTGAGCGCACCGGCCGCGATGGTTATCGTGCCATAGCAAATGAAGTGCAGATCGGCGTGTTGCCGGACAATTGAGAGCCAATGGAATTCAAAGGAGGAGCAATGAAATTCCTGACCACGGTTGCGGCAGCGGCCCTTATGGTCGCGTCCGCCAATGCCGCTTTTGCGGCGCGCGCCTATATCGGGACCTATACGGCCGATCCCGCCGATCCCAAGGCGCCCGCCAGCGGTCATGGCGAGGGCATCTATCTGGTGGATGTGGATGCTGCGACGGGCGCGCCTTCCAATCCCCGGGTGGTGGCCAAGACGGCGTCGCCGTCCTGGATCGTGCTGTCGGCGGACCACAAGTTCCTCTATGCGGTGAACGAGGTCGCCACTTACGGTCCCAACAAGAGCGGTTCGGTCACCGCCTTCGCCGTCGACCAGGCGAGCGGCGCGCTGAAGCAGCTCAATGTGGTGGATTCCGGCGGCTCGATCCCATGCTTCATCAGCATCGATCCCAGCGGCAAGTATCTCCTGGTCGCCGACTATACCGGCGGCGCCTATGAAGTGATCCGGCTCAAACCCGATGGCAGCCTGGGCGAGGTCACCGATGTGGTGAAGCCGCAAGGCCCGATGAGCGTCTACAATGCGGCCGACAAGCCGGTGGGGATGATCCCCGACATGAAGCCGCATGGTTCGCGCGGGCACATGATCCTGCCTGATCCCACCGGCCAGTATATTGTCGGCGCCGATGCGGGCCGCGACCAAATCTTTGTCTGGAAGCTCGACGCCAATACCGGCAAGCTCAACCAGGTCTCGGTCACCCATTCGGTGCCGGGCGCCGGGCCCCGGCATTTCGCTTTCAGCCATGACGGCAAGTTCCTCTATCAGCAGCAGGAACAGGATTCGCGTCTGACCACCTATGCCTTTGCCGACGGCAAGCTGACCCAGAAGGGCGCGTCCATCTCCTCGCTGCCGGACGGTTTCCAGGGCACCAACACGACATCCGAACTGCTGATCGACAAGTCGGGCAAGCATCTCTATGGCGCCAACCGCACCGAGGATTCCATCGTCACTTATAATGTCGCCGCCGACGGCAGCGTGACCCGCGCCGCCAATACCTGGACCCAATCCGACAATCCGCGCAGCCTGACCATCGATCCGTCGGGCAAGTTCATTTATTCGCTGAACCAGAGCGGCAACAATGTCGTGACCTTCCGCATCGGGGCCAATGGCGTGCCGCAGTTCACCGGCAAATTCCTGGGGCTGGGTTCGCCGGCGGTGATGGTGTTCCTGGATAAATAGGAGCTGATATGGACAAGCGGCAATTCCTGTCCGGCGCGGCGCTGCTTGCCGCGACGCCGGCCCTGGCACAGGCGCAGAAACAGAAGCCCGGTACCGATGAGCTGGGCCGCACGCTGGACAGCATCAAGGCCAAGCCGATCCCTCGGCGCAAAGCCAAGACCACCCAGCTGTTCCTCACGCCGCCCTGCTGGCCCAATGCCATCACCGCCGACCCGCAGGGCCGCGGCTTCTGGATCCAGCAGCAGCGCCATGACAGCGGGCCGGAAACCGCCTGGCTGCTGGACCGCAAGGGCAAGGTGCTGCACAGCGTCGTCACCGAATGCGTCGACTGCAGCGGCATGGCGGTGGGCAACGGCTTTGTGTGGAGCGGCGCCAATGGCGCGTCGGTGCACAATCCGCCCGACCCGCCTGTCGAAGGCGTGTTCCAGACCGACATGAACGGCAAGACCGTCAGCCACCGCCAGATTCCCTTCGGGCCCAAGAACAATGGCGGTTCCTGCCACGGCCTGGCCTGGGAGAATGCCGAGGGCGGGCGGCTGTGGATCCAGTCCAACCGGCTGGAGTCGCTGGTGCGCATGAATCCGGTGACCTGGGAATGCGATTACATGTTCCCCGCCGCGCATGTGGACCGGCTGCATGGCATCGAAGTCGATGGCGGCTTCATCTGGCAGGTCTATGGCACCCAGAACCCGCAGGTGCCGGGCTATGACGGCTACACGCCCGGCCTGATCAAATATGACATCAAGAAAGGCGAGCCGGTGGAGTTCGTGGATTTCGTGCCCGGCTCCTGCGACATGCATGACGTCTGCGTGCTGGACGGCCAGCTTTATGGCGTGGATGCGGGCGAGCATCCGGGCTGGCCGGTGACCGACAAGTATGCGCGGCCCGGCTTTCCGCCGCTCAACAGTCCCAGCGGCGGCTATGTCTTCAAGATCGACATCATCTGATTAACCCCCTCCGGCCTTCGCATCGTAAGCGCTGCTACGGCCACCTCCCCCTTTCCTTGCTTCGCAAAAAGGGGGAGGCGGGCCTGCGCTTGCGTCACGGTTATTGCGGCGCATTAAAGCTTGCTCAATTCGTGAGCCCCGGCATACTCGGTGGCAAAAATTCTAGCCGAGGGGAATGGCATGGCAGCGTTCGGGGCACTGAAAGGGTGGACGTCGACCGCCAAGCATACGGTGACGGCGAGCTATCTGGCCTGGACCTTTGATGCCTACGACTTCTTTCTTCTGACCTTCGTCTTTCCCGATATCGCCAGGCAGTTCGGCGTCTCCATCACCATCGTCACCGTGGCGGTCACCCTGACCTTGGCTTGCCGCCCGATCGGCGCCTTCATCTTCGGCCGGCTGGCCGACCATTTCGGCCGCCGTCCCATCCTGATGCTGGATATCGCCTGCTATTCCCTGCTCAATTTCCTGATCGCCTTTACGCCCAACATCTGGGCCTTCTATGTCGCCTGCGCCGCCTTCGGGGTTGCGATGGGCGGGGTCTGGGGCATCTGCGCCTCGCTTTCCATGGAAACCATCAAGCCGGAAGCGCGCGGCTTTGTTTCGGGCGTGCTGCAGTCGGGCTATCCCAGCGGCTTTCTGATCTCGTCGCTCGCCTTCGGATTTCTCTATCCCAGCCTGGGCTGGCGCGGCATGTTCATGGCCGGCGTCATCCCGGCGGCACTGCTGATCCTTTACATCTATATGCGCGTGCCGGAATCGCGCTTCTTCAACCGCGAAAGCGTCAAGCAGAAGAATGCCGGCACGATTTCCATCCTGCGCCAGCACGGCAAGGTGGCGCTGTTCGCCATCCTCTTGATGACCGGCTTCAACTTCTTCAGCCATGGCACCCAGGACATCTATGCGACCTTCCTGCGCCTTGAGCATCATTACACGCCGGCGATGGTGAAGGACGTGGCCGTGATCGCCAATCTGGGTGCCATTGTGGGCGGGCTTTTCATGGGCTCCTTCAGCCAGAGCTTTGGCCGGCGCAGGACCATCGTCATGATGGCCCTGCTGGCGCTGCCGGTGAGCTATCTGTGGGCCTATTCGGAAACCGCCGCCACCCTGGCGCTGGGCGCTTTCCTGATGCAGGTCTGCGTGCAGGGCGCCTGGGGCGTGGTGCCCGTGCATCTCAACGAACTGGCTCCGGCCGCGGCGCGCGGCACATTCGCGGGAACCGTCTATCAGCTGGGCAACCTCATCGCCGCGGTCAATCTGCCGCTGCAATCCCATATCGCCGACACCGCGGGCGGCGATTACCGGATCGCCATGATCGCGGTGGCCTGCTGCGCGGCGCTGGTGATCGCCACCGTGGCCTGGTTGGGGCCGGAAGCAAAGAATGTCGATATGGCAGGCCATCCGGCCTCGAAATAAAGGGACGTGGATATGCGCAAATTCATCATGGCCGCGGTGATGCTGGCCCTGGCAACGCCGGCCTTCGCGCAAGGCGCGGTCACGCTTCGCGTGATCACGCCGGCGGTGACCGCCAATTCGGGCCTGCGCGATTTTGCGCTTGGTTTCGAGAAGGAGATGGGCATCAAGGTCGATATCGTGACGCTCAACATGGCCAAGATGCAGGACGAGCTGAAGGGCGGCAATCCGCCGGCCGATATCGTCTTCATGCCCTATGCCCTGATGGACCAGGCCCAGGCCGACAAGAATGTGGCGCCCGGCAGCCGCATCAATATCGGCCGGGTGCGCATCGGGCTTGCGGTGCACAAGGGTGATCCCACCCCCGACATCTCGACAATCGAAAAACTGGCGGCGGTGCTGAAGGCGGCCGACAGCGTAATGTATTCCGATCCGACCTCGGGCAGCATGGAAGCACGCATCATCGACGGCATGCTGAATTCCCATCCCGAATTCGCCGGGGTGAAGCGCAAGATCAGCAAGAATGGCGAGGGCGGGCAGGCGGTGGCGCGTGGCGAAGGCCAGATGGCGCTGCAGCTGATCTGCGAGATCATCAATCATCCGGACGCGCTGACCAATGTGGGGCCGGTGCCGGATTCGCTGGGCGCCTGGATCGACAGCGCTGCCGCGGTGACGGCCAAGTCCACCCATCCCAAGGAGGCGGCCGCCTTCCTGAAATACATCACCCAGCCGGGTACCTATTCGTTGTGGCTGGGCCATGGCCTGGAACGCGCCAAGTAAGGGGAAGATGATGCAACGTCGCGACTTTTTAGCAGGAGCCGCGGCTGCGGCGTTCTGGTCGTCGATCGCGGAAGCGGCCGCGCCGCTCGCCGACATTCCGATCATCGACACTCATGTCCATCTGTTCGACAAGCGCCGGCCGCAGGGCGTGCCCTATGCCGGTTCGCCCGAATGGGAAAGGGAGACGGGCGGGGTGGCGCTGCCTTCGACCTATCGCCGTTACGCGGTGCCGCTGGGCATCGTCGGCGCCATCGAGCTGGAAGCCAGTTCCTGGATCGAGGACAATCTCTGGGTGCTGGAGCAGGAGCATACCGATACGTTGTTCGTGGGCACGGTGGGCGATCTGGAGCCGGAAAATCCGGAATTCGCCGACGAGCTGGCCCGTTTCCGCAAGGATCCGCTGTTTCTGGGGATTCGCTGCGGCAACATCTGGGGCCGCGATGTCTCCAAGCAGGTCAACGATCCCAAATTCATTGACGGGCTGAAGCGGGTGGCCGATGCCGACATGGTGATGGACAGCGCCAATCCCACGGTGGAGCTGCTTCAGACCATGGTGAAGATCAATGACAAGGTGCCGAACCTGCGCATCGTCATCGATCATCTGCCGCAGCTCGATCCCACGCCGGCCGAGCAGGGTGCCTATGACGCCGTGCTGAAGGAAATCCATGGCCGGCCCAAGATCAACGCCAAGCTTTCGGAAATCGACCACCGCTCGATGAAGGCGCGCGGGCTTGCCGCCCACAAGGCGCGGCTGGATCAGCTGATGGAGAGTTTCGGCGAGGACCGGGTGGTGTTCGGCACCGACTGGCCCAATAGCTGGGGCACCGCCACGCCGGCCGAGATCGTCGCCATCGCGCGGGCCTATTTCGCCACGCGTTCACGAGAGGCTGCGGAGAAGTATTTCTGGAAGAACTCGCTCGCCATCTACAAATGGAAAAAGCGCGCCAAGAACCAGCCGGGCTGATAATAATCGAGAGCAGCCTATGCTGACGCGCTTGCGCCATGGTCATCGGTTTCTGATAACGGCCCTGTGTGCAGTGTTCGTTTGCGCGTTGGTGTTTTTGGCAACGTTCTCGACCTCATACATTGGTTGCCAAAGCAAGCGTGATGCAGAATACAGCAAGCCGTATCAGCCGTCTTCCGGCGAACAGCTTGTTACGTTTCTTATTTGTCAAGGCGAGACCCTCGATGCGAATGGCGAGTTGCTGACCGCGATCGGCACCCTGGCTGTAGCGTTGTTCACCTTGACTCTATGGCTGGTCACGAACCGTTCGTTACAGCTTGCTAGAGAAGAGTTCCTCTCCTCTCATAGACCAAAGATAAGGGTGCGGGCCGTTGGGTTCGCGGCTGATGAAACTGATCGGGAGAAGTTCGCAGTCAAGTTCACATGCATCAACATCGGAGATTCGCCGTGCGAGATAATCAATGTGCGATATCGATTCGATCGTGCTGAGAAGGCAGACGCACCAATTAACAGAATGAATATGTCCATTGTTGAACTTGATAAGGCTGTACCGCTGCGTCCAGGTGAGCCTACCTCTTTCACCACTAAGATATTACGCGGTGTCGAAATCGAGAATTTGAAACCTGAGTGGGATATCTATGGATTTGTTTCCTATCGGGACACAATCGGAATAGATCGCATTACTGGTTTCTGGCGTCGCTACAACGCCAACAGAGATTTGTGGCGATCGCCAGATCACCCGGATTATAATTACGAGTATTAGAGGCGAAGGTTCTGAGACCTAAGCCGCCGCCAGTTCTTCCGCCAGCACCCTGACCAGATCGGCGGCGGGCATGGGGCGTGACAAGGGCGCGCCCTGGCCGGCCCATTGCGCGCCAAAGCCGAATTCGCCCTTGGCCTTTGCGGCGGCATGGAGCGCCTTGCCCAGATCATACGTAATCGGATAGCTGGGCACGTCGCGGTCGGGAATGTTTTCCGCGAGCTTCGTGAAACGGTTGGCCAGGCAGCGGGCAGGGCGCCCGGAAATCGCCCGCGTCATCATGGTGTGATTGGCGGCATCGCCGGCCAGCGCGGCGCGATAGCCCTGATCGGCGGACGATTCCGGGCAGCCGACAAAGGCGGTGCCCAGCTGCGCCGCCGCCGCGCCCACTTTCAGCGCCGCCGAGATGCCGACCCCATCCATGATGCCGCCGGCCGCGATCACCGGCAGGACGATGCGCCGCGCCAGAACGTGAACCAGGGTGAAAGTGCTCAAGCGATCATCCGGTGCATTCTCGTCGAACACGCCGCGATGGCCGCCGGCCTCGTAGCCTTGCGCGACCACGGCATCGAGGCCCGCATCCACCAGCTTTTGCGCTTCCTGAAGGCTGGTGGCCGAACCGAACAGGATGACGCCCGCCTGTTTCAGCGCCCGTATCTGGCTTTCCTCCGGCAGGCCGAAATGAAAGCTGATGATGGCAGGCCGGGTCTCCAGCAGCATCGCCGTCATGGCGTCATTGCCGCGGAAGGTCTGGTAGATCTCACGCAAGGAGGCAGGCGGCTCCGCATCCAGCGCCGCAAATTCCGGGCGGAAGCGTTCGATCCAGGCCGCTTCCACGGCGGCATTCGGCGTTGCCGGCCGGTGGCAGAAGACATTCACATTGAAGGCGCGGTTGGTCAGCGCCTGGGTGGCGCGGATCATCTTGCCCGCGCCGTCCGTCGTCTCCGCCGCCACCCCGATCGCGCCCAGCGCGCCGGCATTGGACACTGCCGCGGCCATGGCGGGCGTGGAGGTGCCGGCCATGGGCGCCTGGAAGATCGGCAGTTCGATGCCGATGCGCGCGAGCAGGGGATGAGGCGCCATCAGCCGGGCTGCTTTGCGGTGCGCAAATATGGCTTGTGGGTCTTGTAGCCGGGAAACAGCTTGTCGGCTTCCTCGTTCGTCACTGCGCCGGTGATGATGATGTCGCCGCCCTGCTGCCAGTCGGCCGGCGTCGCCACCTTGTGCTTGGCGGTGAGCTGGATGGAGTCGATGGCGCGCAGAATTTCCGGGAAGTTGCGGCCTGTCGTCATGGGATAGACGAACACCAGCTTAATCTTCTTGTCCGGGCCGATGACGAAGACGTTGCGCACCGTGGCATTGTCGGCCGGGGTGCGGCCTTCCGAGGTGCCGGCGGTATCGGCCGGCAGCATGCCATAGGCCTTGGAGACCGCCAGGTCGGTGTCGCCGATCATGGGATAGTTGGGCGCCGCACCTTGGGTCTCGGCGATGTCGGCGGCCCATTTCTTGTGATTGTCCACCGGGTCGACCGACAGGCCCAGCACCTTGACGCCGCGCCGGTCGAATTCCGGTTTCAGTTTCGCCACAGCGCCCAGCTCGGTGGTGCAGACCGGGGTGAAATCCTTGGGATGGGAGAAGAACAGAACCCAGCTGTCGCCCGCCCAGTCATAGAAGTGCAGCTTGCCCTCTGTGCTGTCGGCGGTGAAGTCGGGGGCGGTGTCGTTGATACCAAGCGGCATGGGGTCCTCCATTGATTGGGGAAAGCCTAGCCCAGCCGGCTTTGCGCTGTCAGCTACACCCGCCCTGCGGAACTGGAACTTGACGAATGTGTCATGGGCCCCCATAAGCCGCGCAGGTGCAAGGTGTAGGGAACGCAGAACCAACTGCGGCTGCCCCCGCAACTGTCGCCGGTGAGCCTCTGCTTTATGTCACTGATCCGTCAAAGGGTTGGGAAGACGGCAGAGGCGCTGATCCGGCTAGCCAGGAAACCTGCCTCGCATCGTCGTCTTGTGGCCTGCCGGGGTGTGCGGGGCATAAGCGGGCAGAACCCGCGAATGGCGACAAGTCGAGGTTGATCGCGGGGCAAGTCTTCTTTCGCCGTGTGACGCCTCCTGAGCCAGGAGACGTTTTGATGAAATCCCTTCTTTTTTCTTCCGCCGCCGTGATTGCGTTCGCCGCGCCAGCCTTTGCCCAATCCAATTTCAATCTGGGATCATTGCCGGACGAAAGCCTGGTGGTCAGTGCCACACGGCTGGCGACGCCCGTGGTCAATGTCGGCAGCAGTGTCACGGTGATTACCGCCGCCGATATCGAAGCGCGGCAGGAACGCAGCCTGCCGGATACGCTCCAGACCGTGCCCGGCCTGTTCGTGGAACAGAGCGGCGGCATTGGCGGGCAGACCTCGATCTTCGTGCGCGGCGCCAATTCCAACCAGACCAAGGTGCTGCTGGATGGCATCGATATTTCCGATCCCTCCACGCCGAACGCCTCCGCCGATATCGGCAAGCTTCTGACCGGCGACGTCGCGCGGGTGGAAGTGCTGCGCGGGCCGCAGTCCGGCCTTTACGGCTCCGATGCCATCGGCGGGGTGATCAATATCGTCACCAAAAGCGGCGAGGGGCCGCTGAAGCTGACCGGCCAGATGGAAGGCGGCAGCTTCGATACCTTCAACCAGCGCGCCGCGGCCAGCGGATCGCTGGACAATTTCCATTACAGCGTCACGCTCGATCATGTGCATGCCGGCGCCACGCCGGTAACGCCGCCCGCGCTGCTCTTGCCGGGCGAAAAGCGCCATGACGATTTCTATGACGGCGTGCAGGCCTCGACCAAGCTGGGCTGGAACGCGACCTCCAATTTCGATCTGGGCTTTGTCGGCCATTACGGCTCCAGCCTGGGCAAGATCACCAACGACGCCTTCGATCCAGTGACCTTCGCGGGCTTTCCCTCGCCCACCCAGACCCGCATCACCACCCTGCAGTTCGACAATCGCGCCACCGCCCATCTCGTGCTGTGGGATGGCAAGCTGGACCAGACGGTCGGCTTCGGCTTCACCGATGCGATCACCTCCAGCGCCGATCCCGACAATGGCTATGTCCTGTCCAAGGGCCAGCGCACCAAGTTCGACTATCAGGGCAATGTCGGCCTGATGCAGGGCGAGACTCTTGTGCTGGGCGCGGAAACCTATCGCGACTCCAACCGCCCCGGCTATTCCTTCGGCTTTCCCAGCGGCCCCATCCCCGGCATCACCACCAATGCCGGCTATGCCGAGCTGGATTCCGACCTGGGTGCCGGCCTGCATGACGACGCCTCGGTCCGCTATGACGACAACAGCCGCTTCGGCAACAAGGTGACCTATCACATCGCGCCTGCCTGGCTGATCGATGCGACCGGCACCAGGCTGAAAGCCAGCTTCGGCACCGGCTTCAAGTCGCCGGCGCTGCAGGAGCTTTTCGGCGGTTTCGGCGCCAACCCCAACCTGAAGCCGGAAACCAGCACCGGTTATGACGTCGGCTTCGAACAGTCGCTGTGGGGCACGGTGAGCGGCGGCGCCACCTGGTTCCACAACGACATCAAGAACCTGATCGTCAATGGCCCGCCGCCGACCTTCACCTATGGCAATATCGGCCGCGCCCGCACCCAGGGCGTGGAGACATTCATCGCCTGGAAGCCGCTGGAGACGTTGTCGTTGCGCGCCGACTATACCTATACCGACGCCATCGATGCCGCGACCAAGCTTCAGCTGTTGCGCCGGCCGCGCAACCGGCTGAGCCTGACCGGTGACTGGCAGGCCACACCCGACTTGAGCCTGGATGCTACCTTGCTGGCGACGGGACCCCAATCCGATATCGGCCGCGAAAGCGGGATCACCGAAAAGCTCTCCGGCTATACCGTGCTGAACCTGACGGCCAGCTATCGGTTGACCGAGACCTGGTCGCTGTTCGGCCGGATTGAGAACGCCACCGACACCGACTATCAAAGCCCGGACGGTTTCCTCAGGCCCGGTATCGGCGCCTATGGCGGCATAAAAGTGAGCCTCTAGATGAAGTGGATCGCGGCCGCTGTTCTGATTGTGATATCCGGACCAGCGGCCGCAGCCCCGCCTCAGAGGGTCATGTCTCTGAAGGTCTGCACCGATGAGCTGCTGCTCGATCTGGCGCCCTCTTCGCGCATCGCGTCCATTACGTTCCTGTCGCGGGAAAAGGCCTCGCTCAGGCAATGGCCGCAAGCGGCTGCCATTCCGGTCAACCACAATACGGCGGAAGAAATCCTTAGCCTCCATCCCGACCTGATCCTGACCGATCCCTTCATCGCGCCCTCTTTGCGGCCCTTGCTGGCCAAGACCGGCGCCAGGGTGGTGGAAGTGCCGCCGGCGGAGAATTTCGAGCAGATACGTGCCGATGTGCGGCTGGTGGCCAGGGCGGTGGGGGAAGTGGCACGCGGCGAACAGCTGATCGCGCGGATGGATGCAAAGCTTGCCGATCTCGCGGCGCATCGCCCGGCGAAGATGCTGACGGTGGCGGAATGGGGCGGCGGCGGCTTTGTGCCGGGCAGGGGCGGGCTGTTCGATACGCTGCTGGCGGCCGCCGGTGCGCGCAACGTCGAGCAAGGCAGCTTTGGCTATTACGATGTCGAAAGCCTGATCGCCGCCAATCCGGATGCGCTGGTCTATGGCGATACTTATGCCGGCACCACAAGCTTGCGCGCCGATCAGGACCTGCATCCGGCCCTGATGAAGCGCTACGCCGGTAAGCGCATCCGCTATGCCTCGCTTTATGGCTGCGGCACCCCCGAAAGCGCCGATGCCGCGCGCCAGCTGCAGGACGCGCTACGCAGGGTTCGGAAATGAAGCTGAACCTATCGCTCGCCGTCCTGATCGTGCTGGCTTTTGCGGGCTCGCTGCTGGCGGGGCGGGTGTGGCTGCCGCCGTCTTCACTGATAGCGCCGCACGACAGTCTCGCGGGATTGATCATCTATGACGTGCGCCTGCCGCGCACCGTGCTGGCCGTGGTTGTCGGCGCGGTGCTGGGCCTGTCGGGCGCGGTGCTGCAAGGCTTCACCCGCAATCCCCTGGCCGAGCCGGCGCTTTTGGGCGTGTCCAGCGGGGCTGCGCTGGGGGCGGTGATCGCCATCTATTTCGGCTTGGCGGCACTGTCGCCCATCACTGGCCCCTTGATGGGCATGGTTGGCGCGCTGGCGGCCTGTGCGCTGACGTTTGCGCTGGGAAAGAATGGCACGGTGGCGCTGGTGCTGGCGGGCGCGGCGGTGTCCAGCCTTACCGCGGCCGGCATCGCGCTGGCCTTGAATTTCGCGCCCAGTCCTTATGCCGCTTATGAAATCATGTCCTGGCTCCTGGGTTCGCTGGCCGACAAGAGCTGGACTCAGGTCTGGCTGGTCTTGCCTTTCGCGCTCGTGGGCGGCGCGCTGCTGGCGGTGACAGGCCGCGCCCTGGATGCGCTGTCCCTGGGCGAGGCGCAGGCGCAAAGCCTGGGCGTGAACCTCACCCGCCTGGCGGCGCTGGTGGTGGGCGGCACCGCGTTTAGCGTCGGCGCCATCACTTCTGTCACCGGCGCCATCGGTTTTATCGGCCTGGTGGCGCCGCATCTGGTGCGGCCTTTTGTTGGCTACAGCCCGCGCCGGGTTTTGTTGCCCGCCACCCTGGCCGGCGCGCTGCTGCTTTTGTGCGCCGACATCGCCGCCCGGCTGGTTCACACCAATCCGGAGCTGCGGCTGGGCGTCTTCACCAGCCTGCTCGGCACGCCCTTCTTCTTCTGGCTGGTGGTGCGCATCCGCAAGGTGGCGCCATGACCCTGCTGGCGGCCGATCAGATCGCGGTCGAACGGGAAGGCAAGTCCATCCTGCGCGATGTCTCGCTCCAGGCCCATGCCGGAGAATTCATCGCCGTGCTGGGTCCCAATGGCGCCGGCAAGTCCACGCTTCTGTCTGTCCTGGCCGGGCTGGTGAAGCCCGATGCCGGCCAGGTGATGTTGGATGCCCACCGCCTGTCCAGGCTTTCGCCGTTACAGCTGGCGCGGCGGCGGGCCTATCTGCCGCAGAACCCGCATCTGGAATGGCCGCTGACGGTGGAACGGCTGGTGGCGCTGGGGCTGACGCCGAAGCTGCCAGCGACCGGCGGCTTGCCGCAGAGTTATGGGGCGGCAATCGACCGCGCCCTGGCGCTGTGCGATCTCGCCGCCAAGCGCGAGCAGATCGCCACCACCCTGTCCGGCGGCGAATTCGCCCGCGCCATGCTGGCCCGTGCCATTGTGGGCGAGCCCCAAATCCTGATCGTGGACGAGCCGATCACCGGGCTTGATCCCGGCCATGCCATGCAATCCATGTCCCTGCTGCGCGATTTCGCACGCAACGGCACCTTGGTGATCGCGGCGCTTCACGATCTGACCCTGGCGGCGCGCCATGCCAGCCGGGTCGTCGTAGTTGTGGATGGGCAGGTCGTCGGCGACACTGATTCGCTCACAGAAGAGCTTATCCACAGGGCCTTTGGCGTGCGGGCCATGGCGGTTGGAGCAGGGGAATCCCGTTCATTCACACTTCTGTCCACAAGCGAAAAATCCAGCCTGTGAGCCGAAAAGTGCGCTTGACCCAGCCGGCAAATCACTACCAGATATAGGCGCTGGGGGTTCTCAGCACCGTCACATATTGGGGTTAAAGAACTGAGTCCGGTGAGTTCTCCAAAAGAGAATTCGGCCGCCGGTTTTTTGTCCCCTGACAAGTAGATTCTTGGGGGGCAGCATGTCGGCACTCGGTAAACACGTTCTGGACGGCGATTTCGACGAGACGGGCCAGATCGTGGTCCAGTCGCCGGCAGAGCGGGTGCTGGAGCGCTCGGTGGTGGTGACGCGTACCGTCACCGAGAAGCCGGCGCCGAAGGCGGAAGCTGTCCAAGACCAGGTCCGTCACAATGCCCAGCCGCCGCTGCCCTATCCGCTGGCGCCGCGCCCCAAGCCCGCCGACCTCAAGCTCGACCACGCGCGCGATGCGCTGCTGACCGCCTTCGGCAAGGCGACCCTGACCGACCGCTATCTGATGCCGGGCGAAAGCTTCCAGGACATGTTTGCGCGCGTCTCCTGCGCCTATGCGGACGACGTGGCCCATGCCCAGCGGCTGTACGATTACATGAGCCGGCTATGGTTCATGCCGGCCACGCCCATCCTGTCCAATGGCGGCACCGACCGGGGCCTGCCCATCTCCTGCTTCCTCAATGACGTGTCGGACTCGCTGCACGGCATTGTCGGCACCTGGAACGAGAATGTCTGGCTGGCGTCGAATGGCGGCGGCATCGGCACCTATTGGGGCAAGGTCCGCTCCATCGGCGAGAAAGTGAAGACCGGCAAGACCAGCGGCATCATTCCCTTCATCCATGTGATGGACGGGCTGACCCTGGCGATCTCCCAGGGCTCGCTGCGTCGTGGCTCGGCCGCGGTCTATCTGGATATCTCCCATCCCGAGATCGAGGAGTTCCTGGAGATCCGCAAGGCTTCGGGCGACTTCAACCGCAAGGGCCTCAACCTCCATCACGGCATTAACATTACCGACGAATTCATGCTCTGCGTGAAGGAGAACCGTCCCTTCGGCCTTCGCAGCCCCAAGGACCAGAAGGTCCTGCGTGAGATCAATGCCCGCGAGCTGTGGCAGCGCATTCTCGAAACCCGCCTCCAGACCGGCGAGCCCTATATCCTGAACATCGATGCGGTGAACCGCGCCCTGCCCAAGCACCAGCGCGAGCTGGGGCTGAAGGTCAACACCTCCAACCTGTGCAGCGAGATCACCCTTCCCACCGGCACCGATCATGACGGCAAGGAGCGCACCGCGGTCTGCTGCCTGTCGTCCCTGAACATCGAGACCTGGGACCAGTGGGCCGAGGAGGAGGGCTTTGTCGAGGACGTGCTGCGCATGCTCGACAATGTGCTGACCAGCTTCATCGAGACCGCGCCCGCCGGCATGGAACGCGCCAAGTACAGCGCGCTGCGCGAACGCTCGGTCGGGCTGGGCGTGATGGGCTTCCACTCCTTCCTGCAGTCCAAGAACATCCCGCTGGAAAGCGCGATGGCCAAGTCGTGGAATCTTCGCATTTTCAGGAAGATACGCCGGGAAGCTGATGCGGCGTCTTATATCCTGGCGGAAGAACGCGGCGCCTGCCCCGACGCCCAGGAAAAGGGCATGAAGGCGCGCTTCAGCCACAAGCTGGCGATCGCGCCGACCGCGTCCATCTCCATCATCTGCGGCGGCACCAGCGCCTGCGTCGAGCCGATCCCGGCCAATGTTTACACCCACAAGACCCTGTCGGGCGCCTTCTCGGTGCGCAATCCCTATCTGCAGGAGCTGCTGGAATCCAAGGGCCAGAACACCGACGAAGTCTGGCAATCGATCGTCGAGCAGGAAGGCTCGGTCCAGCATCTGGACTGCTTGGATGAGGAAGAGAAGGCGGTCTATCGCACCGCCTTCGAGATCGACCAGCGCTGGATCATCGAGCTGGCGGCCGACCGCACGCCCTATATCTGCCAGAGCCAGTCGCTCAACCTGTTCCTGCCGGCCGACATCGACAAGTGGGACCTGCACATGCTGCACTGGACGGCGTGGGAGAAGGGCATCAAGAGCCTGTACTACTGCCGCTCCAAGTCGATCAGCCGCGCCGGTTTCGCCGGCCAGCTGGAGAAGAAGGAACGTGGTTCTGTCGCCGCCGCTCCTCGCACCGACTATGAAGAGTGCCTCGCATGTCAATGAATCTCCACGATGTTGACCCGCGCAGCCTGATTGGAAAAGGCACCGTCGGGCTGCTGAATTCGACCGGCACCTACGACGTCACGCGCTATCCTTGGGCCTATGACTGCTGGAAGCGCCAGCAGCAAACCCATTGGATGGGCGAGGAAGTGCCGCTGGGTTCCGACATCCGCGACTGGCAGTCCGGCCATCTCAGCAAGGCCGAAAAGGGCCTGCTGACCCAGATCTTCCGCTTCTTCACCCAGTCGGACGTGGAAGTGGGCGACAATTACCTCAAGCGCTACATCCCCATCTTCCAGCCGCTGGAAGTGCAGATGATGATGGCCGCCTTCACCAATATGGAGACGGTGCATATCGACGCCTATGCCCTGATCCTCAAAACCCTGGGCATGCCCCAGGCCGAGTTCGAGGCCTTCCGCGACTATGGCGAGATGCGCGCCAAGGCCGACTATATGCACACTTTCGGGGTGGGCACCTGTGCCGACGTGGCCCGGACCTTGGCCATGTTCGGCGCCTTCACCGAAGGCATGTCGCTGTTCGCCAGCTTCGCCATGCTGATGAACTTCCCCCGCTTCAACAAGATGAACGGCATGGGCCAGATCGTCAGCTGGTCGGTTCGCGACGAAAGCCTGCATTGCGAGGGCATCACCAAGCTCTATCACGCCTGGAACGAGGAAACCGGCTGCGTCACCAAGCAGGTGCGCGACGATATCCGCGATGTCGCCGCCAACATGGTCAAGCTGGAAGAGGGCTTTGTCGATCTGGCCTTCAGCCTGGGCGAAGTGCAGGGCATGACAGCGGACGAGATCAAGGCTTATGTCCGCTATATCGCCGATTGGCGCCTGACCCAGCTCAAGCTGGCACCCGTCTTCGGCAATTTCGAGGAAACCGACACTGGCTACAAACAGCTCAGGGCGCATCCGTTGCCCTGGCTGGTGGAGATCCTCAACGGGGTCGAGCATGCCAACTTCTTCGAGCAGCGCGCCACCGAATATTCCAAGGGCGCCACGCGCGGCAGCTGGGACGGTGACTCGGGCGTGTGGGCCAATTTCGACAAGCGCAATCTCGCCGCCGAGTAGGCTTGCGCATCGGCCAAGCTCGCGCCTATGCTAGCTTGCCTTTCGAGAGGCAAGCCGTCCGCGCAAAGGGCTCAGCCCACTCGTAGATGTTGGTCTTTCCTGACTTCCAGCCCGGTTTCGCGGACAGCGGGCATCTGGAAGGAGGCGTTGATGACCAGCACCACCGGCAAGCGGGAGCTTCCCGCCAATCCCCATCCTGACCACTTGCGCAAGCAGGCCAAGGCGCGGCTTGCCGAGATGCGGGCACGTGCTCCCGCTGCTCGCCTGGGCGAAGCACAACTTGTCCTGGCGCAGGAATATGGTTTTCCCACTTGGGCTGCGTTGCAGGCGGAAGTGGAACGCCACGCCGCGTCACCGGCCGGCGCATGGGCGCGCATCCGCCGGCTACCCGTGGCGGTGCTGCCGTTCTGGCGCGCTCCCGTAGGAGAGCCCGATGAACAACCGCAGGGTTTCCTGCTCGGAGGCGTGGTGATGTCGGCGGGCGTGCTGCTGGCATTGCTGGGTTTGGCCGTCATCCTCATGGCACCTCACCGCAGCCTGTCGTTCGGCCAGCCGCTATCGTCCCATCATCGTCAGGCTTCCTGAGCTTTAGCCATGAAGTTCCTGCCGCTGATCTGGGCCGGGCTGCGGCGCAGGCCCGCGCATCCCATCCTCACTTTCATCTCCATGACGATGGCCAGTTTGCTGGCCGGCCTCACCATGACGGCAGACCGCGTGCTGCCGCAGGGACCGGGCCATGAACTGGATAAGGCGGTCATCGCCATCGCGGGGGCAGGCTTTGTCATGATCCTGTTCCTGACTATCAACGCGATGGCGCAAGCGGTGCGCGAGCGCGGCTGGGAGTTCGCGTTGCTGCGCGTCCTGGGCTTTGCCGGCTGGCGTGTCGTGACGCTGTTGTTCTGCGAAGTGGTGCTGCCCTGTCTGGCAGGCGCGGGCGCCGGGCAGGGACTGGCCCAGCTCAGCCTGCTGGTCGTCTCTTTTCTGCTACCGCCCCAGATGAAAATGACGCTGCTGCTGCCGCCGGCTGCTGTCGGGGTCAGTTTTGCCGCCGCGGCACTTGTTCCCTTCCTCAGCATGATCCTGCCGGCGCGACGCCTGCTTCGTCTCAATCTTGCAGCCACTTTGGCGGGAGGCCGACATGGCTAGCTGAAACAGTTGTTCGGGATCATGCGGCTCAGTGCGCGAAGTTTCCCCGCGCGTTTCAAGTCGTCACTGGTGATCATCATTGGTCTGGCGATCGTGACGGTGGGGCCCTTGTCGCTTCTTTCGCTCTGGGACGGCCTGGAGCTCAGCTATCTCAAAGCAGGTTCGCCGGATCGCGCCGTCGTGCTGTGGGAGGGCGCACTTCATCAGTCCACCAGCCACATCTCTCCCTTCTGGATGGATGCGATCCTGCATGCGCCCGGCATCCGGCAATGGCATGGCCAGCCGCTTGCGGATCCCGAGATAGCCGCCTGGTTTCACCCGCTCAAACGGGCAAAGCCGGAGGAGGGCACTGCCGCGCTTCGGGGGATCGGGTCCGCGGGATTTGCGATGCGGCCCGAGATTCATTTGCTGTCGGGCCGCTTGCCCCGGCCCGGCACACGAGAGGCGATCGTGGGCCTTCAGGCGCAGCGCAAGTTTGCCGGTTTCGATATCGGCAGCCAGATTGAAGTCAAGGGGCGCCGCTGGCCGGTGGTTGGCGTGTTTGAAACCGACCACACCCTGGACGGAGACGTGGTGGCGGATGGGGGCGCCGTGAAAGACGCCAAGAAACGTCATGACTATGACATCATGCTTCTTGCTCTCAAATCGCCGGATGCTTTGGCAGGGCTGCAAAAGGCGCTGCGATCCCTGCCGGTCAGCGTGGTGCGCGAGACGGACTATTATGCACAGCTCTGGTCTCTGGTCCCGAACACCGCCCTCTACACGGCTGTCGTGCTCCTGATCATCATGGGGGCAGGGGCATTGTCGGGAACGGTCCATACGGTCTACGCGGCGACCAGTGCGCGAGCGAACGAGATCGTGATCCTGCGTGCCATCGGTTTCAATGGTGCGATCGTCGCCGCATCTGTCGTCGTGGAGGCGGTGCTGCTGGCTTGCCTGGGCGCACTGATCGGTGTGGGCATCGATTGGCTGTGGCTGACCGGCTATCCCTACAATGGCGGCATGGAAGGTGGTGTTTTCCCCATGTGTGTGAGCCCGCATGGGATGGTGCTGGCTCTGAGCTGGGCTGTCGTCATCGGGGCCTGGGGCGCGGTAATGCCATCGCTCAAGGTTGCGCGCGGCACCGTGGTCGATGCGATGCGGGACTTGTGATTCAGGCAATGGCTAGCCTGTGGCAATTCCTGGCGGTGCTGCGGCTCAGTGCGCGCAGCTTTCCGACACGCTTCAAGTCGTCTCTGGTGATCATCGTCGGGCTAGCCTGTGTGACAGCCGTTCCGCTGGCGATGTTGACCTTGGGCGAAAGCCTAAAGAACAGTTATCTCAGGGCAGGGAAACCTGATCGCGCCATTGTCTTGTGGCAGGGCGCACGTTCGGCGTCCCACAGCCATATTTCTCCGTCTTGGATCAGCGCGATCCTGCATGCGCCCGGCATGCGCGCACGGCACGGACAACCACTTGCGGACCTGGAGATTTCGGCTGGGTTCAATCCGCCCAAAAGGACCAAGCAGGAAAAAGGCAATGCTACAATGCGTGGGCTTGGGCCGCTCGGGTTTGTGCTCAGACCCGAACTCACAATGCTGTCGGGTCGTCTGCCCAGGCCGGGTACACAGGAAGTGATTGTCGGTCTCCAGGCGCAACGCAAGTTTGCCGACTTCGATATCGGCCGCCAAATCGAAGCCAAAGGACGGCGCTGGCCGGTGGTTGGCGTGTTCGAAACTGGCCATACGCTGGATGGAGATGTAGTGGCGGATGCCGCTGCTGTGAAGGCTGCCAAGCAGCGCGATGATTATGACATTGTAGTTCTTGCCCTCAAATCACCGGACGCTCTGGGAAGGCTGCAAAGATCGTTGCGATTCTTGCCAATCAGGGTCGTGCGCGAGACGGATTACTATGCGCAATTCTGGTCCCAGGTTTCGAACCTTCTTTACTACATGGCTTATGTGCTTCTGCTGATCATGGGCGGCGGTGCGCTGTCCGGAACGGTTCATACCGTTTATGCCGCGACCAGCGCGCGGGCGAACGAGATCGTGATCCTGCGCGCCATCGGCTTCAACGGTGGAGTGGTTGCAGCATCGGTCGCTGTGGAAGCGGTGTTGCTGGCCTGTCTGGGCGCGTTGATAGGTACCGGCATAGACTGGCTGTGGCTTCAGAATTACCCCTACAACGGTGGTGTTGAAGGTGGCGTGTTTCCCATTCAGGTGACGCCGCATATAGTGGCTATCGCGTTGAGCTGGGCCACCGTGATCGGCGCCTGGGGTGCGGTGATGCCCTCCCTCAAGGTGGCGCGCGGCACCGTGGTCGATGCGATGCGGGACTTGTGATCAGCGCTTGGGCGGCTTGGCGCCCGTCTCCATGATCAGCCTTGTGATCAGGTAGAGCCTGGGCTCCAGGCTGTTCAGGTCCACCCATTCATGGTCGGTGTGGAAGTCGCCGCCCACCAGCCCAAGGCCATCGAGTGCCGGCGTGCCCACCGACTGCACCACCGCGGATTCTGACGCCCCGCCATTGCCGCCGCGGCCGATCTGCTTGCCCAGCTCGCCATAGATCCTGGCGGCGCGGTCGGCCAGCGCATCGACCTCTGCCGTTTCGATCAAGGGCGGATAGCCGGGTTCGGCATTGACGCTGACCTGCGTGTCTTGTGTGGGCTCCATGGCGGCCTTCAGCTTCGCCAGTATCTCCTCGCGCTCCTGCGGCTTTCGGATGCGCAGGCTGAAGGTCGCCTCGGCATCGTCGGGGATGATGTTGCTGCGCGTGCCCGCCTTCAGCAGGGTGAGATTGAGGGTCGGCCCGTCGCCGCTCAGCGGCACGATGCCGGCAATGCGATCGATCTGATGGATCAGGCCCGTGGCGGCATTGCGCCCGTCCTGTGGCGCCATGCCGGCATGGGCAGCGCGTCCCTTCACATGGATGGAGACGTTGCTGGAGCCCTTGCGCCACACCGTGATGACATCGGGCGCGTCGCCCGGCTCCATGTTGAATTCCACATCATTCTGGGCGGCGAGGCTGTGGATCAGCTTTGTGCTGCCGGTCGAGCCGCGTTCCTCGCTGGTCTCGATCAGCAAGGTGATGGTGGCGAAATTCCTGAAGCCCAGGTCATGCAGCGTCTTCAACGCCATCACGGCATTGACCACGCCGGCCTTCTCATCGCCGACACCTGGGCCATGTGCACGGTCGCCTTCAATCTTGAAAGGGCGCTGGGCCACGGTGCCGGGCCCGAACACGGTATCGACATGGCCGATGATCAGGATGCGGCTCTTGCCCGTGCCGTGAAACACCGCCACCAGATTGTCGGGCAGGCCGGGCGCTTCGGCCGCTTCATAATGTGTTTCGGCGCCAATCCCCTTCAGCCGGTCGGCGAGCAGGGCGGTGATCCTGGCGCCGCCCGCGATATCGCCGGTGCCGGAATCGATATCGACGATCTGGCCGAGCAGATCGAGGAAGCCGGCGCGGTTCGCCTCGACCGCTGCATAGACCTTGTTATCGCGCGTCGCCGGCTGATCTCGCTGCGCGGCCTGGACGGGCAGGACCAGCAGCAGGGCGCACAGCGCGGGGCGGATGATGTTTCTCATGGTCACCACGCTATCAGATCATCTGCGCCAGGCGCTTGCGGAATTTCCGGTCCGCCTTCAGCACCCACTCCCGGCGCATCGCGGCTTTGCGGGTGCGATATTTCTCCGCATAGACCAGCAACCAGATTCGACCCCGCGTAGTTTTCGCTCCGGCCGCTTTGCCATTGTGTTCGGCCAGGCGCCGCTCCAGGTCCAGGGTCCAGCCCACATAAGTCATTGTGCGGCCGTCGGGATTTTCCGTTTTCAGCACATAGACAAAAGAGGGCATGTCACAAACCGCATCCAGCCATCGTCCTATTCTGTGATGCGATTTGCGCAAGGCTGGCAAGGTGGAAATGTCGCGACCCTGTCGCCATATCGCACTTGCGGGAAATGCGGTGGGGGTCTATATGCTTGCCCAAGCAAATAATGTTCTGACAAATATCAGGCAAAAAGGGGTTTCATGCGGCCCTATTACAAGCCCAGCAACTACACCAAGAGCAATTCCGTCGGTTACCTGATGCGGATGTGCACCAACCGTCTGTTGCCGCGGATGGAAGCGCTGTTCGAGGACCAGGAGCTGACCTTCACGCAATGGACCACCCTGGTGGTGCTGCATGACGGCCAGACCATGACCGCGGGCGACCTGGCCCACAATATCTGTCATGACGCCGGCTCGCTGACCCGCCTGATCGACGAGATGGTCAAGCGCGGCCTGGTGACCCGCAACCGCAGCGAGACCGACCGCCGGGTGGTGACCCTGGCGCTGACGCCGCGCGGCGCCAACCTGGTGGAAAGCCTGGCGCCCCGGGTGATGAATTTCTGGAACGAGCTGCTGGCCGGTTTCACCCATGCCGAGATCGACACCATGATCCATCTGCTCACCCGTCTTGTCCTGGTGGCGGAAGGCGAGCCGCGCAAGAACAAGCTGGTCATGTCCAGCCTGCCCATTTCCAAACCCGTCAAAGCAAAGAAAACGTCATGAGAAAATCTCCCGCCATGGCGCTTGCCTCAGCGCTGATGCTGTCGGCCTGCGTCGACACGCCGCCGACCACGCCGCAGGTCAAGCAGGTCGAACAGGCCAATCTTGGCCTCACCGGTGATAATGCGCCGCATTACCCGCGCGAATGGTGGACCGCGTTCAAGGACCCGCAGGTCGACCGCCTGGCGCCGATGGTGATCGCCAACAATCCCACCTTGCAGGGGGCGCTGGCCAAGCTGCGCGCGGCGCAGGCCGAACTCGCCGTCAATCGCGCCGAAGACCGGCCGCAGGTGACCTTGGATGGCAGCGAGCAGCGCGTGCTGTTCAGCAAGGACTACATCATCCCGCCGCCTTATGGCGGGTCGTACCGCTGGTACGGATCGCTGCAGGCCAATATGAGCTGGGACCTGGATTTCTGGGGCAAGCAGGCGGCGCTGATCGAAAAGGCGCGCAACACCGCCGAAGCCGATGCGCTGGACTATGAAGCCGCGCATCTGGCGCTGTCGGGCGCCTTTGCCCAGGCCTATGTCGATTTGCTGCTGAATTATCAGAATGGCGATGTCGCCGACGCCACCGTGGCCGAGCGCGCGGAAATTCTGTCGATCACCCAGGGCCGCTTCGATGCCGGGCTGGAAAATGCCAGCGCGGTGGAACAGGCCAAGTCGCTTCTGTCGATCGCCAAGGCCGACCAGCTGCGCTATGCCGCGGCGCGCGAGACGGATATTCACGCCATCGCCGCGCTGGCGGGGCAGGGCGCGGATATTTACGACAAGATCACCAAGCCCACGCCCGATGTGGATGCGGCGATCCCCTTGCCCGCCCGCTTGCCCGCCGATCTTCTGGCGCGCCGCCCCGATATCCTGGCGGCGAAGGCGCGAGTGGAAGCCTCGATCCAGGGCCGCGAGGCCGCTCATGCCGATTTCTATCCCGACATCAATCTGGCGGCGCTGGTGGGCTTTCAGTCCATCGGCCTGTCCAATCTCATCACCGGCAATGCCTTCACCATGGGCATCGGGCCGGCGCTGCATCTGCCGATCTTCGATGCCGGCAAGCTGAAGGCGCAATATGCCCATGCCACCGCCGACCTGGATTCCTCGGTCGCCGACTATAATGGCGCGGTGGTCAATGCCATCAAGCAGACCGCCGATGCGATGACCCAGGTGAAAAGCCTGGCCGCCCAGCGCCAGCACCAGGAAGATGCGGTCAAGAGCGCAAGCCGCGCCTATGAGATCGCCCGCGAACGCTATCGCGGCGGCCTCGCCACCCAGCTTCCCATGCTGACCGCGGAAGAGACCTTGCTGCAGGCCCGCCAGGAACTGGCCGGCGTGGTCGCCGAGGGCCTCAAGCAGCGCATCACTCTTCTTCTCACCGTCGGCGGCGGTTTCGAGCCGCCCGCCGATGCCCAAGCCAGAATTGCCAAGCAGGATATTTCCCATGACTGACACGATCCACCACACCGATCGCAATCCCCGCCGCTTCTGGTTCCTTATCCTGGGCGCGGTGATCCTGGTCGGCGCCATCGCCTATGGCGCCTATTGGCTGCTGTATGCCCGCTATTTCGAATCCACCGACGATGCCTATGTCGGCGGCAATGTCGTGACCATCACGTCCAAGGAAAACGCCACGGTGCTGGCGCTGCATGCCGACAATACTCAGACGGTGAAACAGGGTCAGTTGCTGATCGAGATGGACCCCGCGATCGCCACGGTGAATCTGCAGGCGGCGGAAGCCAATCTGGCACGCACGGTCCGTAACGTGCGCGCGCAATTCTCCAAGTCCGATGCCGGCTCCGCCCAGGTCAACCAGGCGCGCGTGGCGCTGGCGCAGGCCCAGGACGATTATGCCCGCCGCCAGAAGGCCTATGCCACCCAGTCGGTCTCGGGCGAGGAACTGGCCCATGCCCGTGACGCGGTCGCATCCGCCCAGGCTGCGCTCAATACCGCAAGCGGCGGCCTGCAGCAGACCAATGCCACCATCGAAGGCACCGACATCGCCCACAATCCCGACGTGCTGGCGGCCGAGGCCCAGCTGCGTTCCGCGGCCATTGTTTATGGTCACATGCGCATCGTGGCGCCGCTGGATGGCGTGATTGCCCAGCGCACGGTGCAGGCCGGCCAGCAGGTCTCTGCCGGCACGCCGCTGATGGCGGTGGTGCCGCTGTCGGATGTGTGGATCGACGCCAATTTCAAGGAAGTGCAGCTTGCCCGCATGCGGGTCGGCCAGCCGGTGACCGTGAAGGCCGACATTTATGGCGGCAGCGTTACTTATCATGGCCATATCGAAGGCCTGGGCGCCGGTTCGGGTTCGGCCTTCGCGCTCTTGCCGCCGCAGAATGCGTCCGGCAACTGGATCAAGATCGTGCAGCGCGTGCCGGTCCGCATCGCGCTCGACCATCAGGAACTGGCCGCCCATCCCCTGCGCGTGGGATTGAGTGTCACCGTCGACGCCGATGTGCGCGACGAATCCGGGCCCCTGATCACCAACAGCGTCGGCCCCGGCGTCACCCGCGCCGACACCGGCGAGGATTCAGGTCCCGTCGCCGATGCCCTGATCGCCAGGATCCTGCGGGAAAATGGCGCCACTGTACGGGAAGCCAATGTCCGCTGAGGCAACAAGCGCGGCGGAAACCGGCGAGGGGGGCGCCCGCGCCCCGGAAGCTCCGCCCGCCGCCGCCAAGGCGCTGGCCGCCGACGCGCCGCTGAAAGGCGGCCAGCTCGGCATCACTGCCCTGGTGCTGGCGCTGGGCACCTTCATGCAGGTGCTGGATTCCACCATCGCCAACGTCTCCTTGCCCACCATCTCGGGCAATCTGGGCGTATCGCCCGACCAGGGCACCTGGGTGATCACCGCCTTTGCCGTGGCCAACGGCATCGGCGTGCCGCTGACCGGCTGGCTGATGGGTCGCTATGGCGTGGTGCGCACCTTCTGTTTTTCGGTGCTGGCCTTCACCGCCGCCTCCTTCCTCTGCGGCATCGCCTGGAGCCTGCCGTCGCTGATCTTCTTCCGGGTGCTGCAGGGCGGCGTCTCCGGTCCCATGATCCCGGGTTCGCAGGCGCTGCTGATTTCGATTTTCCCGCCCGACAAGCGCGGCACCGCGCTGGGCATCTGGTCCATCACCACCCTGGTGGCGCCGATCTGCGGCCCCATCCTGGGCGGCTATATCTCCGACAATTATCATTGGGGCTGGATATTCCTGATCAATGTGCCCGTCGGCGTCATCGTGACGTTCCTGGCCTGGGTGAATCTGAAGGACCGCGAGACGCCCACGCGCAAGCTGCCGATCGACACGGTCGGCCTGGGGCTGTTGATCGTCTGGGTGGGCGCGCTGCAGGTGATGCTGGACCAGGGCAAGGATCTGGACTGGTTCTCCTCCAACGAGATCATCATCCTGTCCATTATCACAGCTGTCGGTTTTGCCGCCTTCCTGATCTGGGAACTGACGGAAAAGAATCCGGTGGTGGACCTGTCGCTGTTCAAGGGCCGCAATTTTGCCCTGGGCACGCTGTCTTTCTGCCTGGGCTATGCGGTGTTCTTTGCCTGCAACCTGTTGATGCCGCTGTGGCTGCAAACCCAGGTGGGCTATACCGCGACCTGGGCGGGGCTGGTGGCGGCGCCCACCGGCGTGATCGCGGTGCTGCTGACGCCCCTGTCGGCCCGGATGATGAGCAGGATCGACGCCCGCATCATCGCCACCGTCGCCTTCATTGCCTTTGGCGTGTCGTACCTGATGCGCGCCAATTTCACGGCCGATGCCAGCTTCCTGGATTTCACCTTGCCGCTTCTGGTGCAGGGCATCGCCATGGCGACCTTCTTCCTGGCCATGATCACCATTCTGCTGGATGGCGTGCCGCCCCAGAAAATTCCGCTGGCCTCGGGCCTGTCGAATTTCGCCCGCATCACCGCGGGCGGCTTTGCCGCCTCCATCGTGACGACCATCTGGGACCGGCGCGAGGCGCTGCATCAGTCGCGCATGACCGACCAGACCACGATCTTCACCCCCGGGCTCGGCCAGGCCGTTACCAACCTGCATCATTTCGGCCTGTCGCAGCTGGCCGCCGACGCCGCGATCAGCCGCACCATCACCGGCCAGGCCTATCTGTTGGCGGCGGATGACATCTTCTGGGCGTCGGGCTGGATCTGCCTGTTGCTGATCGGAATGGTATGGCTGTGCAAGCGGGCCGTCAGCGGCGGTGGAACGCACGCCGCAGCGGACTAGGGCGCGCTTGCATTGACACTTTGGCCCCTGATTGCAGTATTTGCGTATGGATCGTGGGGATCTGATTCGGCGGCGATTGCCGGAAATCGCCTTCGCCGCGCTGTTCGGCGCCGGCCTGGTGCTGGGCGGCAATGCGGCGCTGGCGGGGCTGCCCAAATTCGTCGACGCGGCGCTGCCCGGCATGGCGGCGCAAGCCGATATCGGTGACGGCCTGGCCCATGGCGTCGCCCGGCTGGCGGTGCCGCAAGGTTTCATGGAAAGCCGTTTTGCGCCCCAGGTTCTCTATCCCGTCACCCAGAATCCGATGCCGGCCTGGCTGGCCGAGGCCATCCGGCTGGGCAGCGGCAGTGCGCCGCCGCCCTTGCGCGGCGTGGCCAACGACACGCCCAAAACCGAGCGCCCGGTCATCGCCATCTGCATCGACGATCTGGGCGAGGATCTGGCCGGCACCGACAAGGCCATGGCCTTGCCGCGCGAAGTGGCGCTCTCCTTCCTGCCTTATGCCGAAACCACGCCCTTCCTGGCCGAAGCTGCCGCCCGCCGCGGCCACCTGGTTCTGGCCCATGTACCGATGCAGGCGGTGGGCGGGGAAAATCCCGGGCCGATGAGTTTGAAATCCGGCATGGCGCCGGACGAGATCGCGCGCCGCCTGGGCTGGAGCCTGGCGCGGGTGCCCGGCCTGGTCGGGATCAACAATCATGAGGGCAGCCGCTTCACCGCCGACGCGGCCGGCATGGTGCCGGTGATGGCAACCCTGAAGGCCAGGCATCTGTTCTTCTTCGACAGCCGCACCGGACCCGACAGCCAAGCCGAGGCCGCGGCGCGCGCCGCCGGCGTGATGACGGCGGGCCGCGATGTGTTTCTGGATGACGATCAGAGCACGGTCGCGGTGTCGGCCGAACTGGAGAACCTGGCGCGCGAAGCCAAACGGACCGGCGTCGCCATCGCCATCGGCCATCCCCATGATGTGACCTTGAAGCTGCTGGCCGCCTGGCTCGCCAGGGACCACGGCGTCACATTGGTGCCGCTGGACGAGGCCATTCGATTGAAGAACCATCGGCCGGTGGCGTTGGCGGCCCGCTGATCGCGGTTATTTCGCCGCCGCCTCAGTCCTGGCGCGGCTCGCCATCGTCCTCACCGTCGGGCGCGGCGCTCAGGGCGCGCTCGAACTCTTCCGCGCTCTTGAGGAATTTCGCGCGGAATTCGGGGATAGTGGTTTGCGACGCGAACTGGCGGAACAGTTTTGCCAGGCGCGACAATTCTGCGCGTTTCAATTTCTCGGTCATGAAACAGGTCGTGGAAAATGCGCGGCGTGGAGAGCCCCCGCGCAGTGCTAGCTGTCGCTCCTGGGGCCGCAGTCGCGCACGCGCAACAGGACGAAGGCGTCATGGCGGCAGACATCGTCGTGAATCTCCGCCTTGACGCCGGCCAGCTTCACCATCAAGCGGTCGGCGCCTTGCCAGGCAAGCGTGCCGGAGATGGATGCGGTGCGGGCGGAATAGCCGGGCACCAGCCGGTCGATGGAACGATCGGGCCGCGCGGCCGGCGCCAGCAAAACGACGCCCAGCGCGGCCAGGACGCAGAAATTCATGAACCGCAGACAGAAGATCACGGCGCACCCCCAGTTGATGGGGCGACCATAGGGGCAAGGCGGATTTTTCTGGCACGGTATCGGTACCGGATTGCACGCAACCTGTTCCGTTCTGGCACCAACAAGCCAGACTGAAACCATTCATTATCCATATGGAACCAATTGCGGTTCCATTCACGGCCATACCGGCAACATTGTGGGTGACGGCGCAAATCATGCCGCGGCAGGCTCATGAATCCGGTGACACAGGCAAAAGCGCTTATCCATCCCGAAAAGCTGTTCGAGGGCAGCGTGCTTCTGCTTGGCGCGCCGGATGCGGCGCTGGCCGGCGACACAAGGATCATGCTGGAAAATCGCGGCTATCATGTGTTGCGGGCGGCGGGCGCGAATGAAGCGGCTTTGCTTCTGCGGCGCAGGTCCGACGTCGTACTGGTGATCGCTTGCGGTCATGCCCGTCTGGACGATGACATCCTGGCGGTCAGGGCGCTGAAGGATTCCTGCAGCCACGCCCCCTGGATGGAATATGTCATCCTGTCGGGCGCCGCTGCCCTGTCCGATCTGGTCCTGTCGGATCACGAGGCCGACAGCATCATTCCCGCCCACGACCGCGAACAGGCGCTGTCGGCCATCGCCGAAGCCTTCAATCTGGCGCGGCTTCAACGCCACCAGGCCGGCGAACTGTCGGATCTGGAGCGGGCGCTGCAGGAATTCCGCGCCCGGTCGGATGCGGCGATGAACCAGCTTCTGGCACGGGCCCGCGGCAGGCTTTCGGGCGCGGAAGCGGACGACGCGCCTGAAACGGCGGCGAGCGACATGGCGCGCGCCATGGAGGAAGAACGCGCCCGCGCCCATATCCGGGAAAAATTCTTCGGCGCCTTCCGCCTGGGCCATGCGGGGTGGATGCTGCTCCTGGTGCTGGCCGAGGTGCAGGGGAGCGGGAACGAATTGACGGTCAAGAGCGCGGCTTATGCCGCCGGCATTCCGTTGTCCTCGGCGCTGCGCAAGATCGGCGAGCTTTGCGAGCAGGGCCTGATGCACCGGCGCGCCGATCCCACCGACAATCGCCGGTCTTTCGTGATGCTGAGCGAGCGCGCCAGGACCCTGCTTGGCGAATATCTGGCAGCGGTGCGGCGGGCGGCCAGGACCTGATCGCCACCCGGCGAGCAGCGCGAAGTGCGCGGCCACAAGCAGGTGGGCGCCCAACACGAGAGTCAGGCCGCGGTCTGCGCCGGCTGTGCGCCGCGCGAAGACGGGGCCGCTTGCTGCGGCGCGGCGCTGGCCCCCTGGGCCAGGGGCAGGCTGATGCGCGCGCAGGTGCCATTGCCGACCTCGCTGACCAGTTGCAGCTGGCCGCCCATCGCCTCGACAAAGCGTTTGACCAGGAGCAGGCCCAGTCCGGTGCCTTCATATTTGCGTGTGAAGGAATTGTCGGCCTGTTCGAAAGGCCGCAGCACTCTCTGAAGGTCGTCGGACGCGATGCCGATGCCGGTATCGCGGACTTCCACTAGCGCGGCGCCGTCCAACACATCCGCGGTGATCGAAACGCAGCCGCCGGGCATGGTGAATTTGACCGCATTGGAGATGAGGTTGTTGACCGCCTGGCGGGTGCGCTGTTCGTCGGCATGCACCATCAGCGGTGTGGGCGTCGCCGGGATGATGACGGTAACCTGGCGCTTGCGCGACTGGGGCATGGCGATTTCGGCGGCTTCCGTCAGCACCCGCCAGACATCGAAGTCGCCGGTCGACAGAACCATCTTGCCTTCCTCGCAACGCGCGATGTCGAGCACGTCATTGACCACGGACAGCAGATGCTTGCCGGAGCGGTAGATGATCTCGGTATATTCGTGATGCTTCGCCGGCGACATGGCCGGCGTCAGCAGTTCGAGTTCGGAAAAACCGATGATGGCGTTCAGCGGCGTGCGCAACTCATGGCTCATATTGGCCAGGAACAGCATCTTGGCCCCGGAGGCTTCCTCGGCCTTGCGGCGGGCCTGCTGTTCGGACGTGATGACGGCGCGCATGTTCTTCATCATGCGGCGGGCGAGATAACCGCCCGGCAGCATCCCCATCAGGGCAAAGGCCGAACACTGAAGGATGAACCACCAGCGGCTCAGGTCTTCATAGGCGTCGTCATAGACAATGCCGGCGAGATGATCGAAAGGCTCTTCGAGCCAGAATTCCCACGCCACCGCCAGCGCGATCACGCAGCCCAGGCTCAGCGCCAGGACCAGACCAAGCCGTTTGTCATCTTTGTTGCGTGACACCGGATGCGCCTTCTCACCCTGCACGTTAGCGGCGCGCGCGTCGGGCTTGCCATTCGGAGAAACACGTAAAATCCCCCCGCTCTGAAAACAGGGTGAATAGTGGCTTAACGCAGCCTAGGTCGCCGACAGGCTGCGGCCCGCGCGCACCCAGGCCTCGACGCCGCCAAGCAGCGGGCGGATCTTCTTGAAGCCGGCGCGTTTGAGGTGACGCGCGGCCACCGCCGCCGACGCCTCATTGGGACAGGCGCAATAGATCACGATCTCGGTCTCCGGCGCGATCTGCTTCAGCCGGGGATGGATGTCTTCCGGATGGGCGGCCAAGGCGCCGGGAATGATGCCGTCGCGGGCGCGGGCCTCGGCGGCGCGCACATCCAGCAGGATGGGCGCCTTGCCGGCATCGATCAGGCCGATCAGCTCGTCGACGGTGATGCGGTCCATCCGCAGCTGGCGGATGAAGGTGATCCTCTCCCACCAGCGGAACAGGATATAGGCGGCAAACGCCGCGACCAGCGCGACGATGCTGATGGTGCCGAAAGTCTCCATCGTGTGCAGCACTTCGTCGATGGCGCGGTGAAACAGCGCGCCCACCAGCGCCGCCAGGCCGTAATAAAGAAAGCTGCCGGCAAGATTGAGCAGCAGGAACAGCGAAAGCCTGAGCCGGGTGATCGCCGCCATGGCCACCGCGATATTGCTGAAGGCCGGCACATAGCGGGCAAACAGAAGCGACCACGGCCCCACCCGCTGGAACAGGTTTTCGGTCTGGCGCACGCAGGAATCCGGCGCCAGCGAAATGCGGCACAGGGTCGAAAGCACGCGGCGGCCGAAATGGCGGCAGGCCCAATACCAGAGGATATCGGCGACCAGCGCGCCGGCGATGCCGGCCCCGATCACCGCGGGCAGGGAAAAATGACGGTTCTGGGCCACGGCGCCCGCCACCACCAGCGCCGGCACCGAGGGCACCGGCAGGCCGATCTCATCCAGCAGCACCGCGGCAAAGATCAGCAGCGGGCCATAGGTCTCGATCAGGTGGGTGAGGTGTTGCATGCGGGGATGTTAGCACGCGGCGGGCGGTGCCAGAATGGCGGGCGCCGCAGGTCAGAGCCGCTTTTCCATGATGAAAGTCTGAAACTGCTGGCCGGCAAGTTCGACAATCAACGGCTCGACTACGCAAAACCCCGCGCGTTCGAACACCGGCTGCGCCGGCGTTAGCGGTAGCCGCCTATTTCGCGCTTGGACAGGCTTTACCCAATGCTGTGGGGTCGGCCATGCCGACTTTCGCGGCTAACGCCAATCTCGTTCTGCGAAATGACAAATAGTTTGGATCGGCGCATTCCGATGTTGGAATCTCGCTTATGGTAATGGCTGAGGGTGGTCCGAGGTAAATCAGTGCGTCGAATTCATCTTGGATACGGGGCGAGCGTTTGGGGTCAGCTTTCACCATTTCCGTCACGATTTTGCCGTCTGTGACGGGATATGAAAACATCATCGCGTGAGGATAGAGGGCAGTAAATGGCATCTGCCCAAGGGTTGTGTCCGAGAGCATGGCAAGGCTTGGACGAGGCCAGTGAGCAATACCAGGCTCCAAGGCGCTCAGATCGATACTGGCTTCGGTCCAGACCGAAAAGACATGCACTCCTTGGCTTTCTAGCCGGGAAACAATCGAATTCGGAGGAGCAGAAAAATCTTTTTGCGCCTTGGCTTCGTCTTGAAGCGGCCAATAGAGGTTTTTCCGCAAGTAGTGGATTTCACCATAGATGATGAGTGCGCGGCGGTGCCGGGCAAGCACTTGTTGTTCAACTACCTTGGAGGGAAACGCATCCGTTCGCTCCCAGGCGGCCGTGCCGCGCGCAATGGCGGCCCAATCTATCGGCGTGTCGCCCAGGAGAACGCGAAGGTGATGTTGTGCGGGTAATTCGGCATTGACGGCGCGGACGGTGCGAAACAGGGCTTCGTAAATCGGCCTGTCGCACGTGGGACCTGCTTGGGTCGTATCCTGCCAGATCAGACGAAGCTCAGTATCCGGGACGGGCTTTCCTTCTGTGAAACGATCGGCAATGTCCTGGTGCTGGCCCGCGCCGCACTCAACCATGATGTCATTTACAATCGTTGGAAAGCGGGGATCGCGAATCAATTTGAGACGAAGATCTGATCCTTGCTGATTTCCATGCCGGCCTTCGCCCAGCGCAACGACATCATGCGTCTTGAACGCGTCGAGTATGCCATCGACTGGATCGGTCGGCGTGGCCTGCCTTGCGAAGGCTGAAGTAGCGATCAGAAATAGCGGGGCGAAGAAAAAGGTCGCCCCCCGCATTCACTGTCCCTTCTTGGCGGAGCTGGCGAAACGCACGGCTTCCTCGGCGGCGGCGAGCAGCGCCTTGGATTTGTTGATCGTCTCTTGATATTCGGCCTCCGGCACGCTGTCGGCGACCACGCCGCCGCCGGCCTGCACATACATGATGCCATCCTTCACCAGGGCGGTGCGCAGCACGATGCAGGTATCCATCGAGCCGTCGGCGGCGAAATAGCCCACCGCCCCGGCATAGGCCGCGCCGCGCTTTTCCTTCTCGAACTCGTCGATGATCTCCATGGCGCGGATCTTGGGCGCGCCGGTCAAGGTGCCGGCGGGCAGGCCCGCGGCCAGCGCATCCACCGCATCCAGCCCCTCGCGGATTTCGCCTTCCACATTCGACACCAGATGCATCACATGGCTGTAGCGCTCGATGAAGAAGCTGTCGGTGACCTTGACGGCGCCGGTCTTGGCGATGCGGCCGACATCGTTCCGGCCCAGATCGATCAGCATCAGATGCTCGGCCCGCTCCTTGGGATCGTTCATCAGATCTTCGGCCAATGCCTTGTCTTCTTCCGGCGTCTTGCCGCGCCATCTGGTGCCGGCAATGGGACGGATGGTGACCTTGCCGTCGCGCAGGCGCACAAGCACTTCCGGCGATGAGCCCACGATCTGAAAGCCCGGCATCGCCAGATAATAGAGATAGGGCGAGGGGTTCAGCCGGCGCAGCGCGCGGTAGAGCGAAAAGGGCGGCAGGGCGAAAGGCCGGCGGAAGCGCTGGCTGGGCACGACCTGAAACACGTCGCCCGCCATGATGTATTCCTTGGCGCGCGCGACCGCGTCGAAATACTCGCCCCTTGTCATGTTGGATTCGACCGCCACGCCGGTTGGCAGATTGGCCGGCACCTCGGCGGATGGCGGGGCAGGGCGTTCCAGCTCCGCCACCGCTTCGTTCAGGCGTTCGGTGGCGCGCGCATAGGCCGCTTTCGCATCCACGCTCTTATCGGGCCATACCGGCGTGATGACGATGATCTCGTCCTTCACGCTGTCGAAGATGGCGGTGATGGTGGGGCGCAGCAGGATGGCGTCGGGCAGGCCCAAGGTATCGGGCGGCGGGTTGGGCAGATCCTCGACCTGGCGCGCCATGTCATAGCCCAGATAGCCGAACAGGCCGGTCGCCATGGGCGGCAATCCGTTCGGCACCACCAGCCGCGTCTCCCTGGTCAGGGCGCGCAGGCTTTCCAGCGGCTTTGCGCTTTCGGGCACAAAGGCGCCCGTGTCGTGCATCGCATTCCGGTTGATCTCGGCCTTGTTGCCCTGGCAGCGCCAGATCAGGTCGGGGCGAAGCCCGATGATGGAATAGCGGCCGCGCACTTCGCCGCCCTGCACGCTTTCCAGCAGGAAGGCATTGTCCTTGCCTTCGCCCAGCTTGAGGAAGGCGGAGACGGGTGTCTCCATGTCGGCGACCAGGCGGGTGTAAAGCAGCTGGGCGCGGCCTTCGGCATGCGCGCGAGAAAAATCGTCGAAGGCCGGCAGTATCATCTAGATCACTGATTGCCGGTCAGCGAGGCCAGCATCTGCTGGTTGACCTTCACGCCCTGGCGCTCGCGCGCGGCATTGGCCATGGCGATGGAAAAGTCGCCCGCCACCGCCTGCGACAGCCGCGCCGCGCCGCCCTGGAAATTGGGATCGCGCGGGTCCAGCTTGGGATGGCTGATGCCGGTGATCTTGGCCAGGATGTAATTGCCGCTGGCGCCCTCGACGCCCGACACCACCGCCCCGGGCGCGGCCTCGAACAGGCGCTGCACGAAGGCGGCGCTGAAAGTCGCGTCATTGGTCTGGCGCGTCAAAGCCGGGCTGTGCTGCACCGTGAGCTTCATGTCCTTCGCCACATTGTCCAGCGACTTGTCCTTTTCGGCCTGGTTGCTCAGCGCCAGGGACTTGGCGGCCAGAAGCTTGCCGCGCTGTTCATTGGTCCAGTCGACAATCGCCTGGGCGCGCACCTGGTCCATCGGCTTCAGCTTGGGCGGAGTGATGCCGTTGACGTGCACCACGAAATAATTGCCGGCCTTGGTGGGGAAGGGATCGCTGTCCTCGCCCATTTCGGTCTTGAACACGGCCGGCAGGAATTCCGGATCGGCCGGCACGTCGGCCTTGCCGCCGTCGGGCTTCATGCCGCTCGAATCCACCGCAGCCAGATGGCTGATCTTCATGCCCGCCTTGGCCGCGGCTTCCTTCAGGTCGCTGCCGCTGGAGCGGGCATCGGTATAGGCATTGACCGCGTCCACCAGCTTGTTGGCGGTCAGTTCATTGGTCAGCGTCTTCTTGATGTCGTCCTTCACATCGGCCAGCGTCTTGCTGGAGCCCGGCGTGATCTTGGTGACCCTGGCCAGCACATAGCCGCCGAACGCACCCTTCAGCGGCGGGCTGACCTGATTTTCCGGCAGCGCGAAGATCGCCTTTGCACGCTCGGGATCGGGCAGTTCGGCCTGGGTCAAGGTGCCCAGCGAAATCTGGGCGGGCTTGAGGCCCAGGCGCGAGGCCAGTTCGTCAAAGCTCATGCCCTTGTCCAGCTGGGCCTTGGCGTCGGCGGCTTCCTTCTCGGTCTTGAACTCGATCTGCTGGATGTCGCGCTTTTCCGGGATCACATAGGTCGATTTGTGGGCGTCATATTCCTGCTGGATCTGGGCGTCGGTGACATTGACCGAGCCCATCACGTCGGCGGGCGTGATCGCGGCATAATCGGCGTCGCGATATTCCGGCGTGGAATAGCGCTCGGGATGGGCCTTCACATAGGCCGCCAGCACCGCGTCCGACGGCGGCGCGACATTGCCCACCAGATCCGGCGACAGGATCACATAATCGGCGGCGCGCTTTTCGTTCAGATACTGGAACAGCGCCTGGGCATAGGCCGGCGGCACCAGGAAATTGGCTTCCACCGCCTGGCCCATCTGGTCGCGGGTCATTTCCTGGCGCACTTCGGCCAGGAACTGGTCTTCGCTGTAACCGGCATTCTGCAAGGCCTGGATGAAGGTGGGGCGGTCGAAAGTGCCCAGCGGGCCGCGGAAGGCCGACATGGCGCGCACATTCTGGGCAAGCTCGCTGTCGGGCGTGGTCAGGCCCAGCTTGCTTGCTTCGTTGTCCAGCGCGGTGCGGCTGAGCAGCTGCTGCAGCGCCACCTGCGGCAGGCCCATCTTCTGGGCCATGTCGGGGGTGATCTCCATGCCCATCTGCTGGCCCTGGTTGCGCAGGAAATTCTTGTAGAGGCGCTGGAACTGCTGCTGGCCGATCGCGGTCGAACCCACGCTCGCCACGTCGGAGCTGGAAACGCCGGTAAAGACGTCGGCAATGCCCCACACCACAAAGCTCAGGGTCAGCCCACCCATCAGCAGGGTGGCCATCCAGGACTTGGACAGGGCGTGCATCCATTGAATCATGACGTCAGTTCCGTGACTTAGAATCTTGGCGGGGCAAGCCGCCAGATGATAGGGAGGGGGCCCCAGACCGGCAAGCCGCGCGACGGCAGGGGTTTTGCCGGTGAATACGCGGAATTACAAGGTCTTAGATGGGTATCGGGATGCGGCCGCTGGTGGCGGGAAACTGGAAGATGAACGGGCTTTCCTTGAGCCTGAAAGAGCTGGAGGCGTTGAAAACCGCCCTGGTGTCCGAACCGGCCCTGGCCGAGGTGCTGATCTGCCCGCCCTTCACCCTGCTTGCCCAGGCCCATTGGTCCGTCAAAGGCGCCTTTGCGCTGGGCGGACAGGATTGCCATGCCGCGCCATCCGGCGCCCATACCGGCGACATCGCGGCCGAGATGCTGAAAGACGCCGGCGCCTCCCATGTGATCGTGGGCCATTCCGAGCGTCGGCATAACCATGGCGAACGCGACAGCGATGTCGCGGCCAAGGCGCAAGCTGCCTGGCGCGCGGGCCTCACCGCCATCATCTGCATCGGCGAAACGGAACATCAGCGTTCCGCGGGGCATGCGCATGACATCTGCGGCAGCCAGATCGATGGCAGCGTGCCGGCCAGGGCCAACCCCGCCAACACGGTGGTGGCCTATGAGCCGGTCTGGGCCATCGGCACCGGCAAGACGGCGACGGCGGATGATATCGTCCAGATGCATGCCCATATCCGCCAATGCCTGGTGGGGCGGCTGGGCGATGGCGCGCGGCAGATGCGCATTCTCTATGGCGGTTCGGTCAAACCGGACAATGCCGCGGAAATCCTTAACCTGGCGGAAGTGGATGGCGCGCTTGTTGGCGGTGCCAGCATCAAAAGCGATGATTTTCTTCGAATAATCCGCGCAGTTTAAAGGCGCTTAACCACGTCATCTGACCCTTTCTTAACGGGCCTACCCACATTGTGGGGCCCTAAAAGACGAATGACTGGTGGGTCATGAGCAAGCTGTCTTTCGACAGTGTCGATGTGCTGATTTACGATCCCGTCCCGGCGAACCGCACCGCGACGCGCGCGGCCATGTATGCGCTTGGCTTCCGCAAGACCGAAAACGTCTCCACGCTCGAAGCCTTTCTGGAATCGGTGCAGAAGTCGCCGCCCGACATCGCGCTGTGCGAGGCGCAGGGCGGGGCGGAAGACCTGTGCGCCACCATCCAGCAGCTGCGCCAGGGCGCGGCCGGCCACAATCCCTTTATCGTGATCATCGTCACCGCCTGGGAAAAAAACACCGCCATGATCAACCGGGTGGTGTCGAGCGGCGCCGATGACTTGCTGCTGCGCCCCTTCTCGACCGCATTGCTGGGCCAGCGGATCGAGACCCATATCGAGCGCCGCAAGGGCTTTGTCATCACCACCGATTATGTCGGCCCCGACCGCCGGCGCGATTCCAACCGCCCCTCCAATGTCGATCTGTTCGAGCCGCCCAATTCGCTCAAGATGAAGGCCAAGGACAAGCTGGCGCCGGAAGTGATCGCGCGCCGGCTGGATGTCGAGCTGAAAGGCGCGCGCGAAAAGCTGACATCCGAAAAGCTCAGGCGGGATTCCTTCCAGGTCTGCATCCTGTGGCGGCTGATCCAGGATGCGGCGGTGGTGGCGGGCCAGAATTCGCCCGATCTCGTCAAGCTGCAGGCGCTGGCCAAGTCGATCGAAACGCGCTGCACCGACAATGAATTCCAGCCCGCGGTGGAATGGTGCCAGTCGGTGCTGGCGGCGGCCGAGGGCCTGGCGCTGGGCGTGGACCGCAATGCCTCCATGCATCTGCTTGGCCACGCCGCGCTGTCGCTGCATCAGGTCTTCCATCCCGAGAAGAGCGCGGCCGATCAACTGTCGGAAATCGACGCGACCGTCGCGCTCATCCGCGCGCGCAACCAGGCCGAAGCGCTGGCGTCCTAGCGCGCGAGTTTTGTTCAGGTTGCGCGACCTTTGCGCATTCCCGCCTTCGACCCTCCATCCGGTGTGAACGTTTTTAGTGCATTGCAGCACAGTTATGTTGCAGTGCGACATAAGGGCCCGTCATCGAATTTTGGGTTGAGATAGAGGCCCGGTCGCGAGAGACTCGTTGCCAGGGTAACTGATTTGAATCGCAGATATTATTGGCGTCTTACCCAGGCGCCGAAGACACAGGGCGAAAACACACAGGATTGATCACCCTTTTGACCCAAGGAGATCACCGTGTTTCGCATTTTCGCAGTCGCAGCAATCCTCTCTCTCGCCACCGCCGCCCAGGCGGATGACCTCAACAGCCGCATCCATGATGCCGCCGTGAAGGCTTGTGCCGCCAAGGTCGGCAGCAATCTGCCGATCTCTTACTACCGCGCGCTCAATGCCCATTGCGTCGATCGCGTCAGCGCCATGGCGCTGGCCAGCATCACCGCCAAGCAGGTGGCTCGCAACGAAGGGGCCGGCAACTGATCCGTTACTAGGCGCCGCTTTCACCCCTTCGGAAAGCGGTGCCACGGCGGGCGCGCCCAAGCGCGCCCGCGAGGCGAGATCAGACCAGCTGCAGATCGGCCGGTTGGGCTGACGGGAAGACGTCGCCCAGCTGCGTCTGGCTCAGGCCATAGCTTTTGCGCAGGATGCCGCCGATCAGGGCGCGATAGTCGGTCAAGACCGGCCAGTCGCGATCCTGGAACAGGTTGGCCTGGGTGACGGCAACTTGCGGCCCGGCAATCCGGCCGCCGCGGATCTGCCCGCCCAGCACCCAATAGGCGCTGCCATGGCCATGGTCGGTGCCGCGGTCGCCATTCTCGCGGAAGGTGCGGCCGAATTCGCTGACCACGATCACCACCGTGTCGTTCCACTTGTCGCCCAGCGCCGTCTTGAGCGCCGCAAGCCCGTTACCCAGTTCGGTGATGCGGTTGGCCAGATAGCCGTCGGCGCCGCCCTGGTTCACATGGGTGTCCCAGCCGCCGACATCAACAAAGCCCAGATTGAACTTGTCCTGCATCAGAAGGCCGATGCGCTGGGCCGACAGCTCGAACCCCTTGGCGGTGACGGCATTGCGGTTGGCCGCCTGCATCTCGCCCGAAATGGCCTGGTAGACTTCGCTCTGCACGGCAAAACCCTGCGCCACCGCCGGCGCCAGGTCCTGGCCCTGATACATGGCCTGGATCAGGGCGGCATTGCGGTCGTTGACGCCGGGCTTGCCGGTGAAGTTGAGCGCGATATTGGGGATGGGCACGCCGCCGCGGAAGGTCAGCGGCAGCTGGTTGGTGAAGGAGATCGGCGTCGATCCCGACAGCACCTGGGCGGTGCGGCTCATGAAGCCCGACTGGTAGTTGCGCGATCCGCCAACCGGCTGGCCCAGCTCGATCGTGTCCTGGGTTTCGAAATGCGAGCGCGAGGTATCGTCGGTGCCGGCAAAGGGAATGAAGGCGATCTGCTTCTGCTGCCACAGCGGATAGATGGAATCCTTCAGCGCCGGATGCAGGCCCCAGTTCGTTTCCAGCGGCAGGGCGGCGGTTCTGGGCACTGCCAGGTTGGGGCGCACCGAATAATAAAAGTCGCTGGAGACCGGGATGAGGATGTTGGAGGCGTCATAGGCGCCGCGCAGGAACACCACCAACAGGCGCGGTCCCGATATGGGCGCGGCATAAAGCCGGCCGGCGGTGAACAGAGGAGCGGCAACGGCGGCGGATTGAAGAAAAGTTCTGCGATCCATGGCTACCTCCGCATGAATTCTGGCGAGGACAAAAACAGCATGTTGCGGTCCACCTGGCTCTTGCCTTGGGCGATCGCTTGGGCGGTGTTCTGCGACAGGGCAGGGGTGAGCGCCGTGTAATAGGCGGTCTGCTGCAACATCGGCGGCGGCATGGCCGGTGGCGGCGTATTGGGCGGCGCATCGTCCGGCTTGAACAGGTTGCGCGCACCCGCGCCGATCTGCTGGGCGATCTCGAAACGGGTTTCCATTTCGCCAGGGCCCGACCAGCCGGCGGTGGTCAGGGCATAACCGTCCGGCGTCTCATGGCCGTACAGCGGCTCGCCCATGCGGTTCAGCCAGTTCAGGATCGGCTGGGCGCTGACGATCACCTGGTTGCCATAGGTCGCGCGCACCGCCGACACGGCATAATGGATCGGGTCCTTGAACTTCCTCCCCAAGGACTGACGGAATTCGTCCGAGGCGAACAGGGTCTGGAGAACCTCGGCGATGTCGCCATCGCTCCTGCGCCAGGTCGCCGTCATGGCATGGATCAGCGCATCCGACGGCTGGTCGCAGCAGAAATATTCGGCGAGCTTCTTGGAGATGTAATGGGCGGTGGGCGGCTCGACCGCCAGGATGGCGACCGCGGTGCCGATCTCGTCGATGCCGCGGCCCTTGATGGTGGTGCCCAGGAAATGCTTGTCGCCGAAATCATGCTTGCGGGGATCGAACACGGTCAACGCAATGTGATTGGCATCGTCGACGAAATCGAAACGCGAGCTGCCATAGAAACGCCCGTGCGGCACCTGGCCCGACAGGTTGACGCCAAGCCCCGTCAGCACCCGCGCCAGTTCCTGCACGTCCTGCTGACTGTAGCCCGAGCCCACGCCCAAAGTGTGCAGCTCCATGATCTCGCGGGCGTAATTCTCGTTGATGTGGCCGGCCGCGTTCTGGGCATTGTCCAGATATTGCAGCATGGCGGGGTGGACCACGGTGGCCAGCAGCAGGTCGCGGAATTTGCCCAGGGCGTGATCGCGGATGCGGTTTTCATAATCGCCGATCAGGGCGCGGATATCGCCCTTCTGGGCATGGACGTTGAAATGGTTGAACCAGAACCAGGTCAGCTGTTCCTTGAGCTGGTTCTTGGAATACAGATCGCGCAGCAGCGAGCGGGTCTGGGCCTGGCGCATCAGATCGTTCATGCGCTGCTGGAAGGCCTTGCGCGCGGCATCGGCCTCGGGCGTGCCTTTTTCGCGATTGGCCTCGCGCTGCAATTCGCGCACATCGGCAATCAGATGCGCCGGCGTCTTCTGGCTGATCTCCATGGCATCGATCTGGGCCTGAACCTGCGGCGGCAGCCCGTCATCGCTGGAGGGATGCAGCTGTTGCTGCAGCCAGGCCGCCGCACTCAGTTCGCCCAACGTGTCGCCTTGCGCCGTCTCGCCCCAGGACAGGCGATTGACCAGCAACAGGTCGTCTGACGGGGCGGCAGAGGCGGCGAGGGGCGCCAGGCCCAGCAGGCCGGGGGCCATAATAAGGAGGAAACCGATACGGGTACGCATCATGGTCACCAAAACGCCGGATGGCCCCTCCGGCCTACGCATTTTCCGCGATTTTCCTTGAGTTTCGCAATGAAAATTCGGCAACGGGAGCGGGAACTTCCCAAACGGGCGGGAATGTCCTAAAAGCCCGCGCGCCATGTAGGTTTTATGACCTTTGGCCGTTTAAAGAGGTTGGAAAGATGCAGACCCTGTTGCTTGTCGCCGAGCTGATCATCGCGGTCGCGCTCATCGGCTTTGTGCTGCTGCAGCGTTCCGAAGGCGGCGCGCTGGGCATGGGCGGCGGTTCTTCGATGGGCGGCCTGTTCACCCCGCGCGGCGCGGCCGATACCCTGACCCGCACCACCGCCATTCTGGCCTTCCTGTTCTTCGCCACCTGCATCGGGCTGAACCTGTTGGCGCTGCATGGCAGGAACGAGACCTCGATCCTTGATTCGGCCGCGCCTGTCGTGCCGGCCAAGACGGCGCCGCAGCCTGCGCCGCTGCCGATCGGTCCTTCCGTTCCGAAACCTCAGTAAGTCTCAGAAGCTCTGCGCTTTTTGCGCACCTGTTAGCGCCTGAAAATTTTTCCATTTTTGCGCTTGAGCACCGACACGTGTTTCGACATGTTGGCCTCCCATGGCCCGGTTAATCTTCATCACCGGCGGCGTGGTCTCTTCCCTCGGAAAAGGTCTGGCGTCCGCCGCCCTTGGCGCGTTGCTTCAGGCACGCGGCTACAAGGTTCGTCTCCGCAAACTCGATCCCTATCTCAATGTTGACCCCGGCACGATGTCGCCGTTCCAGCATGGCGAGGTCTATGTCACCGATGACGGTGCCGAGACCGATCTCGATCTGGGACATTATGAGCGCTTCACCGGCGTCTCGGCCCGCAAGTCCGACAATGTCACCTCGGGGCGCATCTATTCCCAGGTGATCGAGAAGGAGCGCAAGGGCGGCTATCTGGGCCGCACCGTGCAGGTGATTCCCCACGTCACCGACATGATCAAGGAATTCGTGCTGGCCGACACCGACGGGCTGGATTTCCTGCTGGTGGAGATCGGCGGCACGGTGGGCGACATCGAGGGCCTGCCTTTCTTCGAAGCCATCCGTCAGCTGCACAATGACCTGGGCCGCGGCCAGACCGCCTTCATCCATCTGACCCTGGTGCCGTTTATCGAGGCAGCGGGCGAGCTCAAGACCAAGCCCACCCAGCACAGCGTCAAGGAGCTGCGCGCCATCGGCATCCAGCCCGATATCCTGCTCTGCCGCACCTCCCATCCCATTCCGGAAGACGACCGCCGCAAGATCGGACTGTTCTGCAATCTGGCGGCCGAGCGGGTGATCCCCGCGATGGACCTGGACACCATCTACCGCGTGCCGCTGGCCTATCACGAGGTCGGTCTGGACACGCAGCTTTTGAAAGTCTTCGGCATCGAGAATGCGCCGCCGCCCGACCTGTCGCGCTGGCAGGATGTCGTGAACAAGGTCAAGAACCCCGAAGGCGAAGTGCGCATCGCCGTGGTCGGCAAGTACATGCAGGTCAAGGACAGCTACAAGTCGCTGTCCGAGGCGCTGACCCATGGTGGCCTCGCCAACAATGTGAAAGTGCATCTGGACTGGATCGACAGCGAAGTGTTCGAGCGCGACGATGCCGCCGCCTTCCTGGAGAATGTCGACGGCATCCTGGTGCCGGGCGGCTTTGGCGAGCGCGGCACCGAAGGCAAGATCGGCGCCGTGCGTTTCGCCCGCGAACGCAAGGTGCCGTTCTTCGGCATCTGCTATGGCCTGCATATGGCGGTGATCGAGGCGGCGCGCGACCTGGCGGGGCTGGAAGGCGCGGGCACCACCGAAATCGGCCATCCCAAGCATCCGGTCATCGGCCTGATGACCGAATGGGTGAAGGGCAACCAGGTCGAGCAACGCGCGGCGGACGGCGACATGGGCGGCACCATGCGGCTGGGCGCCTATCCGGCGGTGCTGACGCCGGGCTCGAAAGTGGCGGAAGTCTATGGCACCACCGAGATCAGCGAGCGCCATCGCCATCGCTATGAAGTGAACACCAATTACGCCAAGGACCTGGCCAAGCACGGCATGGAAGTGTCGGGCTGGTCGCCGGACGGGCGGCTGCCGGAGATCATGGAGATCCCCGCCCATCCCTGGTTCATCGGGGTGCAGTTCCATCCCGAGCTGAAGTCGCGGCCGCTGGAGCCGCATCCGCTGTTCACGTCGTTCATCGCGGCGGCGGTGCAGAAGAGCCGGTTGGTTTAATGAAAAGAAACTCCGCCCCTAAAGAGGTGGAGTCTCTGCTCAAAAAGGCTCGGGTGCTCGCTGCCGAATATTATCGGTTAACGGGCAAACCTCTCGGTATCACCGCCGAGATCGGAGAGTTCGAAGCTGCTAGATTATTAAAATTGAAATTGGCGAGTGCTCGAGAAGTTGGATATGACGCTCGAGGCAGCGCTGGCAAAAGGGTTCAAATAAAGTCCAGGTGCATACCAATAGGTAAGAAGCCGCGTAGCCAGAAGATCGGCGGGATAAATCTCAACAAGCCATGGGATACTGTTGTTCTCGTTGTTATGGACAGTCGCTTCGAACCGCTGGGTTTGTATGAGGCTACGCGCCGAAAAATCAGGCAAGAGCTTTTGAAGCCCGGTAGTAAAGCTAGGAATGAGCGTGGGCAGCTGACCATTTCGAAGTTTAAAGCTATCGGAAAACCGATTTGGTCGCCTTCCAACCAGTAGTTGATTTTCTTGGACTAATTTGGCGAGAGGTCTGGATGGGCGATCATCCCTTGCTCGAGAAGCTTTACTGGATCAGTCAGATCGTTGTCGTGTTTGCGGTAATTTGGGCCGGTTTTGTTGCGCGCAAACAGGTTGAGACATTCAAATTGTTTGAGCTCTTGAAATTTCTTCAAGATGAGAACTTCCGAAAGTCACGGCGCACGGTGATGCAAAATATCGCTGCCCGAAAGGCTGAGGCATGGTGGATGAACGCAGAGTTGGAGGCTTGTGCTTCGACCTGCTGCGGCAGTTATGACATCCTGGGACGAATGATAAAGCATGGTGTTTCCGGTGCTACTCAACGGTTCTTTGTGAAATTTTGGGCTGAAAGCATTGTGCATACCTATTCAGTGTTAGAGGCTTTTATCAAAATGCGAGCCGATGCTGGCGGTGCGCGGTACGAAGCTTACACATGGTTATATATCCGGGCCCGCAAACATTGCACTGAAGTGCCCAAAGAGTGGCCCCCCAGAAGCTCGAATGAAGGATAACGATCAGGTCAACGCCCGCTATGCGTTGGGCAGCGAGTTGCAGCAGGCGCGCCGGTGGGACGAGGCGGAGGCTGTATTCCGCGATCTGCTGGCGATGGCGCCCGATCATGTGCCGGCGCATCTGGGGCTTGGCGGTGTGCTGATCGAGGCCAGGCGGCCGGCCGAAGCGGAAACCGTGTTGCGCGCCGGGCTCACCATGCCCGCGCCGCCAAAGCTTGCCGCCATGCTGCACACCAATCTGGGACTTTCACTGCGCCATCAGCGCCGCGATGCGGAAGCGCTGGTGGAATATGACCGGGCCGCGGCGCTGGCGCCCGACTTGCCGGGTTTGGACATCCACCGCGCCGAAGCGCTGCAGAACCTGAAACGCTATGACGAGGCGATTGCCGTCTATCGCGCCGCCATCGCGGTACGGCCGGGCGATGCCGAAGTGCATCGCCTCTACAACGATCTGCTCTATCGCTTGGATCGCGCCGACGAATATCTTCAGTCTTACAATCGCGCGCCGCCCACCCGCGACCTGCTGCTGGGCAAGGCGCGCTTCCTGGCCGAGGAGAATCGCGGCGAGGAGATGCTCGCCCTCTATCGTGAATTGCTGACGCGCGATTCAAGCGATGTGCGCGCGCAACTGGGTGTGGCGGAAGCCCTGATCCTGCTGAACCGGCCGCGCGAAGCCGTCAGCGCCTATGAGGTTCTGCTCGCGCGCCATGGCGGCGATGCGCCGCTGCTTAGCCGTGCCGCCCAGGCGGCACTTCTGGCCGGCGATCCCGAACGCGCGCTGAAGCTGACCGGGCAGGGGCTGGCGCAATCGCCGCACGATCAATCCTGCCTGGCGATGATGAGCCTGGCCTTGCGCCAGCAGAAGGACGAGCGCGACGAGGCGCTCAGCGGCTATGACAGTTTCGTGCGCGTGTTCGACCTGGAGCCGCCGCAGGGTTTTTCGCGCATGGAAGACTTCAATGCCGAACTGAATGCCTGGCTCGATCGCCTGCATCCCGACACCCGCGAGTTCGTCAACCAGTCCTTGCGAGGCGGCACGCAGACCCCCGATCATATTTTTGGCGCGGGCCATGATCTGGTGAACCGGCTGGAACAGCGCATCCGCGAAGCCGTTGCCCGCTATGTCGCCGAACTGAAGGATGATGCCATCCATCCCTTCCTGTCACGGCGCGCGCGCGACTTCCATTACGCCGGCTCCTGGTCATCGCGGCTGAGGGATTGCGGTTTCCACGTCAACCACATCCATCCCGCTGGCTGGATCAGCAGCTGCTATTACATTGCGGTGCCCGATGCGGCGAAAGACGAAAGCGCGCGCCAGGGCTGGATCAAGTTCGGGGAGCCGGGCTTTGACGTGGGTCTCGGCATCCGCCGCAGCGTCCAGCCGGTGCCCGGGCGGCTGGTGCTGTTCCCGTCATACATGTGGCACGGCACCATCCCGTTCCATGATGTGGCCGCGCGGACGACAATTGCATTTGACGTGGTGCCCCGCGGTTAGTGCGGAAAATCATGCTTAACGGTTCCCTAATCCGATCACCCACGGTGCTAGGAAATCAGTAAGGGCCAAGGGCTTAAGCTCGCGCCATGGCCCGGACCCTCTCTCTATTCCTGATGCGCGCGGCCGGCATGCTGATTGCCGGCATGCTGCTGTTCGCGGTGTTCGGCCATGCCCGCGCCCAGAGCGCCGACAATTACGGGCTGAAGCGTTTTCCGGGCGACAATTACGACAGCGTGCCGGCGGGTGCGGGCATCCCGCCGCCTCCGGCGCCGCAAGGCTATGCGCCCGTGTCGGGTTCGACCGTTTCACCCGGCGGCTATTACGGCACCTTGAATGGCGGCGTCTCCGCGCCTGTTGGTGCGGTTCAGCCGATGGCACCTTCCTATCAACCGGTGCCGGCCTATCAACCGGCACCTGCTTATCAACCGGCACCGGGCTATCAGCCCGCGCCCGCCACCGCGCAGGCCGCGCCACAGCCGGCCTATCAACCGCAGCCCGGCTATCAGGCGCCGGAGCCTTATGGCTACAAGCCGCTGCCGCCGGTCAATCCGGCCGCGCCGCAATATCCGCAAGGACAGATGGCGGCCGCGTCGCCTTATGCCTATTACCAGCCGCAGGCCTCCACCAACAGCCGCGCCGGTTACGACTATGTGCTGGGGCCCGGCGACAAGCTGCGCCTGACCGTCTATGGCGAGACCGACCTGTCGGGCGAGTTCGTCATCGATGGTTCCGGCTTTGCGCGCCTGCCGCTGATCGGACAGGTGCGCGCCGCGGGTTACACCAGCCAGCAGCTGGAACAGGTGATCGGCAGCGCGCTCGCCCAGGGCTATCTGAAATCGCCGCGCGTGTCGGTGGAAGTCACCACCTACCGGCCCTTCTACATCATCGGCGCGGTCAACCGCCCGGGCCAGTACCCTTACGTCGATCACATGAATGCGATGAACGCGATTGCGCTGGCGGGCGGCTTCACCCCCAGCGCGGTCGAAAGCGTGATCTTCATCCGCCGCGAAGGCTCCAACCAGGAAGTGGAAGTGCCGGTCGACCGCACCACCGAGATCTATCCCGGCGATGTGGTCAAGGTGCACAACACCTTCTTCAGCGATGCGATGAACCTGTTCTCGCCCTTCTCGGGCGTGGCGGCGTCCGCGGCGACGGCCGCGGTGATTCAGTAATCGGAAAATTCACATGATGTCCCGCAGGAGAGCTTTGCAATCTCTCGGGGCTCTGTCGGCTCTATCGCCGCTGATGTCTTGTAGCTCTTCTAACGAATATCAAATCAATTATCGCTTGCGGATGGCGGTAGTCATTTCAGGAATACGCCATGAGGGAGCCACCGTTGAAAATATAAAATGGGGTTCAGGTGGTTTTCTCAGCGGATTCGATGGCATAGGTGCGTATTCGGCCGATGCATTTGCCGAGGCCGTCGTCATGGATTTGGGTAGGGAAAAAGGGCTCTTATTTGGTCTCATTTTTCCGCCGCAGAACGTATCTTGTTTTGACGCCCGCCGCGTGAGCGAGATTTTTGCGCTCGAAATGCCCGACGATGTCCGAACAACTGATGCGATACGATCGGGAGCGTTCTTCCGACATATCCAGCAGATGACCGGCGAATATGCGCTTAGAAAAGACAATTGGCCGGTATTGGTCAGGTTTCGGGATATGCGCGATCCAACTAGTGCCCAGATCATTGCCCCGGATCAACTCGAAGCCGTCTATGGACCAGACTCGCATGTTGATAATGCGTCAGTGGAAATAACGCATGATTCCATCACAAGTCGGATCGATAGAATTCTTCCATGGCTTTCGCAAACCAAGGGTGCCTTTTCGGTCTATGCTGGCCCTTCAGGAGCCGCGCCAGATGCGGCGAAGCTGACGGGACGTTGTTTTCGTCTGAAAGGTGAGGCGATCTGAGGTCGAACTGGCCAATTTGATGGCTGCGAATTTGCCCCAGAGCCGTCCCGGGTTTAAAAGACCGGCATGAACACCCATTCCGCCGTAAAACCCGATGCTGTTGTAAAGCTGGGCTCTGTCGAAGTCGGCAATGCCAGGAAGCTATCGATCATCGCCGGGCCCTGCCAGCTGGAAAGCCGCGCCCACGCCTTCGACATGGCGGGCGCGCTGAAAGAGGCCTGCGACAAGCTTGGCGTCGGCCTGATCTACAAGACCAGCTTCGACAAGGCCAACCGCACATCCGCGTCCTCGGCGCGCGGCGTGGGCCTGGAAGTGGCGCTGCCGATCTTCGCCGATATCCGCAAGACCTTCGGCGTGCCGGTGCTGACCGATGTGCATGAACGCGACCAGTGCGCCGCCGTGGCCCAGGCGGTCGATGTGCTGCAGATCCCGGCCTTCCTCTCGCGCCAGACCGACCTGCTGGTCGCCGCGGCCCATACCGGCAAATGCGTCAATGTGAAGAAGGGCCAGTTCCTCTCGCCCTGGGACATGAAGAATGTGATCGCCAAGATCACCGGCGCGGGCAACAGCCATGTGCTGGTGACCGAGCGTGGCGTCAGTTTCGGCTACAACACCTTGGTCAGCGACATGCGCGCGCTTCCCATCATGGCGGGCTTCGGCGCGCCGGTGGTGTTCGACGCCACCCATTCGGTGCAGCAGCCGGGCGGGCAGGGTGATCGTTCCGGCGGCGACCGCAGCATGGTGCCGTATCTGGCGCGCGCCGCGGTGGCGGTGGGCGTGGCGGCGGTATTCATGGAAGTGCATCAGGATCCCGACCATGCGCCTTCCGATGGGCCCAACATGGTCCGGCTGAAGGATTTCCCCGGCCTGCTGGCGCAGCTGGTCGAGATCGACGCGATCGTGAAGCGGTGACCGATTACGTAAAATGCGCAACTCACGGTCTGCAACAACAGACCATGGTATGTCAGCATGTCGCGCAGGGACTGTTTGATCGCAAGCGCGTGGGATTTTTCTGGTCCACAGAAGATCCGGAAAATCCTCGACCTGACGCTTGGTGTTATGGCTGCAATGAGCGTGTCAAAACCACCGGTGGCGATTGGGTCGGCATCGCGCTCGAGCATTTAGAGCCAAAGTATCTTTGTGGCGTCTGTTACGACCTCGCCAAATCGTTCCATTCCGGCGGCAACCCATTCGTCTAGCTCGCATTCGCCGCTGTCCAGGCCATCACGATGCCGATGCCGGCCAGCACGATCAGCGCCAGGGTCGACAGGATGCTGATAAAGAAGCCCGGCTCGCGGCCGCCCGGCTTTTCCGCCCGATAGCCCAGCGCATAGACGATGCGGCCGATGCACCACAAGGCGCCCAGCACGCCGGGAATCCATCCCTGGAAATACAGCGTCGCCATCCACAGCGCCGGCAGGAAGATGACGATCTGCTCCACCGTATTGGCCTGGGTGCGCAAGGCGCAGTCCAGTTCCGGCGACCCGCTGGTGGCGGGCGGGGCGATGCCGACGCGGCGTCGCGTGCGCGCCACCAGGATCGCGGTCCACAGCGCGACCAGCACCGCCAGCAAGGTGACGGCGGCGCTGAGAAGTGTGGCGGGCGCGGAAAGCGTCATGATTTTCCCCCAATATCGGTGGCGATCCACCCCCTGGCTTGAAGCCGGCGGGGCTCGCCTCTAGAACCCGAACCCAGCATATGGAGTTCTGCCCATGACCGCCATCCTCGACATCACCGGCCGCGAAATTCTGGATTCCCGCGGCAATCCCACCGTGGAAGTCGATGTCCGGCTTGAGGATGGCAGCTTCGGGCGCGCCGCGGTGCCGTCGGGCGCTTCCACCGGCGCCCATGAAGCAGTCGAGCTGCGCGATGGCGGCAAGCGTTATGGCGGCAAGGGCGTGGAAAAGGCGGTCGCCGCGGTGAATGGCGAGATCTTCGACGCGCTGGCCGGGCTCGACGCCGAAGAGCAGATCAAGATCGACCGCACCATGATTGCGCTGGACGGCACCCCCAACAAGGCGCGGCTGGGCGCCAATGCCATTCTGGGCGTGTCGCTGGCGGTGGCCAAGGCGGCGGCCGCGGCTGCCGCCAACCTGCCGCTCTATCGCTATGTCGGCGGGCCCAAGGCCAACACCCTGCCGGTGCCGATGATGAACATCATCAATGGCGGCGTGCATGCCGACAATCCGATCGACTTCCAGGAATTCATGATCATGCCGGTGGGTGCGCCCACCTTCCGCGAGGCGCTGCGCATGGGTGCGGAAATCTTCCACACCTTGAAGAAGCAGCTTTCCGGCGACGGCCACAACACCAATGTCGGCGACGAAGGCGGCTTTGCGCCCAACCTGAAATCGCCGGACGAAGCGCTGGGCTATATCTCCAAGGCCGTCGAAAAGGCCGGCTATAAGCTGGGCGAGGAAGTGTTCTTCGCGCTCGATCCCGCTTCCACCGAATTCTTCAAAGACGGCAAATATGTGCTGGAAGGCGAGGGCAAGAGCCTGTCGCCGGACCAGATGGTCCAGGTCTATGCCGATCTCTGCAAGCGCTATCCGATTGTTTCTATCGAGGACGGCATGGCGGAAGACGACTGGGCCGGCTGGAAGGCGATCACCGATGCGGTCGGCAAGACCGTCAACCTGGTGGGCGACGACCTTTTCGTCACCAATGTGAAGCGGCTGAAGCAGGGCATCGACAAGGCCACCGCCAATGCCATCCTGATCAAGGTCAACCAGATCGGCTCGCTGACCGAGACCTTGGAGACGGTCGAGATGGCGCACAAGGCCGCCTACAAGGCGGTGATGAGCCATCGCTCCGGCGAGACCGAAGATTCCACCATTGCCGACCTGGCGGTGGCCACCAACTGCGGCCAGATCAAGACCGGCTCATTGGCGCGTTCGGACCGGCTGGCCAAGTACAACCAGCTGCTGCGCATCGAAGAACAGCTGGGCGATGCGGCGACTTACGCCGGACGTTCGATCTTGCGGGGATGAGGCGCGGCGCGCATAGACTGCAAAGCGGACGTCGTGCGCATGTGCCGACGTCCGCTTCGCCAGCGCGGATCAGGTTGCTGCAAAGTCGGTGGATTTCGAGATCGTCCGCCAACTGGCCAGGATGGCTTCATCCGACCTGTGCTTGGCCTCGATCGCCGCTACCGTGTCGCTGCCCAGTGGCAAGCGAATCGGCGGGTTGGGGGCATTGACGAAATCCACCAGCACGCGGGCGAGTCTGGCGGGATCACCCGGCTGGGCGTGATTGAGGCCGGTCGCGATTTCGCGCACCTTGCCTGCGGTCTGGTCATAATCGGCGATGCGCGTTGCGCTGGCGGTCAGGGATGATGCGTCCAGGAAGTCGGTACGGAAATATCCCGGCTCGATCACTGTGACATGGATGCCGAGCGGGGCGAGCTCGTCATGAAGCGCCTCGGACAATCCCTCGACCGCAAACTTGGTCGATGAATAGACCCCAAAACCCGCCGCGCCGCGATAGCCGCCAACGGAGGAGATATTCAGGACTCGGCCGGAGCGGGCCTTTCTCATATGCGGCAGCACCGCCCGGGTCACGGTCAGCAGCCCGAATACGTTGGTGCGATAGAGCTTTTCGATCTCGGCGACGCTGGCTTCCTCAACCGCGCCCATGAGACCGAAGCCCGCATTGTTGAGAAGGATGTCGATCCTGCCGAACCGATCGATTGCGACCTGCGCTGCCGCGACGGCCTGCGCTTCGCTGGTGACGTCCAGTCCAACAACAAGAAGGTTGGGGTGCGCGCCGAAACGGTCGGTGACGGCCTGCGCATTGCGGGCGGTGGCGACGACGGCGTCGCCCTGGGCCAGTGCGCGCTCGGCAACAAGAGCGCCAAAGCCGCGCGAAGCGCCGGTGATAAACCAGGTTTTCATGTGAATTCCTTTCATTGTCTGGTGGCGTCAGCCACGGGGCCGGCACCAGCGCCGGCAGGGGGAGAGTTGCCCTTTTTGATTTGCCGGATTAGATTGATAATGTTTGATATACTGATGAATCATATTCAGTAATGAGAGCAACCGACCTGAGCGAATTGGCGGCTTTTCATGCCGTCGCACGCCACAAAAGCTTCCGGCGTGCGGGCGAGGAACGCGGCGTCACGGCATCGGCGATCAGCCACGCCGTCTCCAGTCTGGAAGACCGGGTCGGCATCCGGTTGCTCAACCGGACAACCCGCAGTGTTTCGCTGACCGATGCCGGATCGATGCTGTTCGCCCGCTTATCGCCCGCCTTTGCCGATATCGGCGCTGCGCTGGATGGGCTCAATCAATTCCGCGAGACGCCCTTTGGCAAGGTGCGCATCAATGTGCCGTCCTCCATCGCGCCTTTTGTGGTGGGACCGGTCTTGAAGCCGCTATTGATGGGCAACCCGAACCTGGAGGTCGAGATCGCCGCCACCGACCGCCTTGTGGATATCGTCGAAGAGGGCTTCGATGCCGGCATCCGGTTGGGCGAAAGCCTTCGTGACGGTATGACCGCCGTGAAAATCAAACCACGGCTTCGTTTCGCGGTCGTGGGCTCACCCGCCTATTTCCGCGATCACGCCATTCCACAGACGCCGGCCGATCTGAAGGCGCACAGCTGCATCCAGAACATGCACCCCAGCGGCACGCGCTACGGGTGGGAGTTTCGCAAAGGCGACAAGGTGGTGGAATTCCAACCGACCGGTTCTTTGTCGTTGGACGATCACGCCTTGATGCTCCAGGCGGCGATCGATGGGGTTGGCCTGGCCTATCTGTGGGAGAACCATGCGCAGGCAGCGATCTCGGACGGCCAGCTTGTACGTTGTCTCGAACCCTGGTGCGCCCCGGAAGATTGGCTCTATCTCTACTATCCCACGCGCAAATACATCTCCGCGGGCCTGCGCGCTTTGATCGAGGCACTCAAGAACTGATCGTGGGGCACACGCGCCTTTAAGCCCGGTCCATATCCGCAGGCGCGGGTCTGGTATGGGTGCGCTCCGGGGTCGCCTGGCGCCGGACGGGAATGTCCATCGCCCTGCGGCAGGCCTCGGATCGCATGCAGGCGCCCATCGGCCCCCCGGTCACATCGATCACGATGGCGCGCATCAGCGGCTTGGGGTTGGTCGCGGCCGCCAGCGCCACCCCCAGCACAAAGGCCGTGGCCAACAACAGAAGCTGGGTGACGATGCGCATCTGCCGCTTTAAGTCTGCGCCGGCGCCCGCCTCGTCAAGTGTTAACGCGCGTCCAGCCAAGTTCCTGGAATCCTTTACGAAATCCCTGTTGACACAGCGAATCAGTGTGTGATTCGTTGGGCGGATGCGAATCAAGCGTTCGGTCACGCGCGTTTTTGGCGTTCTGGTGGTGCCGGCCATCACCGTGGCGGTGGTCGCCTATTTCGGCGCCTACACCATCTGGGGCAATCGCGGGATCCTGGCGCTGGAAGACACTGAGGCCCAGCTTGGCATCCAGCAGCAGCAGCTGGCCCAGATCCAGGACAATCGCGCCCGGCTTCAGCACCGCATCGCGCTGATGGAAAACAATCCCGACCCCGACCTGGTCGAAGAGCTGGCCCGCGGTCAGCTGATGGATGGCGCGCCTAATCAGGTCGCCGTGCCCCGCACCGGCCACTGACCCTTCGTCGCAGCCGAGCTTCGGCTTCGTATTGCGCGCACCTGCGCGCGCGGGGCCGGACGCAATCTTGCGCGTCAAACCTTCATGCCAGCATCAAGATTGCTCGTCTTCCGAACAGTGTTCGCGAGTGCAGCGCAATAAAATAACAATGTTCTTGCCAAGTCTGTTGCGGCTTGCAACAACGCGTCATCCAAGTTTTCCCGAACCCAAAACGGCCCCCCAAAACATGCCAGAAGCCGCGAAAAGCAACTCGGAATCCCTGAAAAAACTCTATCACGACATGCTTCTGATACGCCGCTTCGAGGAGCGGGCCGGCCAGCTTTACGGCATGGGCCTGATCGGCGGCTTCTGCCATCTCTATATCGGCCAGGAAGCGGTGGTCGTCGGCCTGATGGGCGCGGCCCAACAGGGCGACCAGCAGGTCACCTCCTATCGCGACCATGGCCACATGCTGGCCCAGGGCATCGATCCCAAGGCGGTGATGGCCGAACTCACGGGGCGTTCCACCGGCCTGTCGCGCGGCAAGGGCGGCTCGATGCACATGTTCTCCAGCGAAAAGAAATTCTATGGCGGCCACGGCATCGTCGGCGCCCAGGTGCCGATCGGCACGGGCCTGGCCTTCGCCAACAAGTATCGCGGCAGCAAGGCCGTGACCCTGACCTATTTCGGCGACGGCGCCGCCAACCAGGGCCAGGTCTATGAAAGCTTCAACATGGCCGAGCTGTGGAAGCTGCCGGTCATCTATGTGATCGAGAACAACCACTACGCCATGGGCACCAGCGTGGCCCGGTCCAGCGCGGTGTCGGACTTCTCCAAGCGCGGCGTCTCCTTCGGCATCCCCGGCGTCAATGTCGACGGCATGGATGTGGAAGCGGTGCAGCAGGCGGGCCTGGAGGCGATGGAATATTGCCGCTCGGGCAAGGGGCCGATCATCCTGTCGGTCAACACCTACCGCTATCGCGGCCATTCCATGTCCGACCCCGCCAAATACCGCGCCAAGGAAGAGGTGACGGAAATGCGCGAGAAGCGCGATCCGATCGAGAATTTCGGCAAGAAGCTGATCGATCGCGGCCTGGTCAATGAAGCCGACCTCAAGCAGATGGATGCCGAGGTGAAGCGGATCGTGGTCGAGGCCGCGGAATTCGCCACCGAAAGCCCCGAACCCGCCCTCTCCGAACTCTATACGGATATCTACGCCTGATGAGCACCGAGATTCTGATGCCTGCGCTTTCTCCCACCATGGAGGAGGGCAAACTCGCCAAGTGGCTGGTGAAAGAGGGTGACACCGTCAAGTCGGGCACCATCCTGGCCGAGATCGAAACCGACAAGGCCACGATGGAATTCGAGGCCGTGGACGAGGGCAAGATCGGCCAGATCCTGGTGCCGGAAGGCACCGAAGGCGTGAAGGTCAATTCGCCCATCGCCACCTTGCTGGCCGATGGCGAAGCCCCGGGGGCAGCACCTGCGAAGAAGGCCGAAGCGCCCAAGGCGGAAGCCAAGGCCGAGGCCCCGAAGGCGGAATCCCATGCGGCGCCGAAGGTGGAAGTCGCGGCCGAACCGGAAGTCCCCGCCGGCACCGAATTCGTCAACCAGACCGTACGCGACGCCTTGCGCGACGCCATGGCCGAAGAACTGCGCCGCGATCCCGATGTCTTCCTGATGGGCGAGGAAGTCGCCGAATATCAGGGCGCCTACAAGATTTCGCAGGGCCTGCTGCAGGAATTCGGCGCCGAACGCATCATCGACACGCCGATCACCGAGCACGGTTTTGCCGGCCTGGCGGTGGGCGCGGCCTTTGATGGCCTCAAGCCCATCGTCGAATTCATGACCTGGAATTTCGCCATGCAGGCGATGGACCAGATCATCAATTCCGCCGCCAAGACGCGCTACATGTCGGGTGGCCAGATGAGCTGCCCCATCGTGTTCCGCGGTCCCAATGGCGCGGCCGCCCGCGTCGCCGCCCAGCACAGCCAGGACTATTCGGCCTGGTATGCATCAGTGCCGGGCATGAAGGTCATCGCGCCCTATTTCGCCGCCGACGCCAAGGGCCTGCTCAAGGCCGCGATCCGCGATCCCAATCCGGTGATCTTCCTGGAAAATGAAATCGTCTATGGCCGCTCTTTCCCGGTGCCCAAGCTGGACGATTTCGTGCTGCCGATCGGCAAGGCGCGCATCTGCCGTCCCGGCAAGGATGTCACCATCGTCGCCTATTCCATCACCGTCGGCCAGGCGCTGGAAGCGGCCGAGAAATTGGCGGAACAGGGCATCGATGCCGAAGTGATCGACCTGCGCACCCTGCGCCCGCTGGACATGGACACGGTGCTGGAAAGCGTGAAAAAGACCAACCGCATCGTCACCATGGAACAGGCCTGGCCGGTCTGCTCCGTCGGTTCGGAAGTCTGCGCGCGGGTGGCGTTGGATGCGTTCGACTATCTGGATGCGCCCCCCACCAAGGTCGCGGGCAAGGACGTGCCCATGCCCTATGCCGCCAATCTGGAAAAGCTGGCGCTGCCCACGGTCGATGACCTGATCGAGGCGGTGAAGGCCGTCACCTACAAGGCTTAAGCACATGGCCACCAACATCCTGATGCCCGCGCTTTCCCCGACGATGGAGGAGGGCAAGCTCGCCAAGTGGCTGGTCAAGGAAGGCGACACCGTCAAGTCCGGCACCATCCTGGCCGAGATCGAGACCGACAAGGCCACGATGGAATTCGAGGCCGTGGACGAGGGCAAGATCGGCAAGATCCTGGTCCCGGAAGGCAGCGAAGGCGTGAAGGTCAATGCGCCCATCGCCGTGCTGCTCGACGAAGGCGAGAAGATGGGCGATGTGCCCGCCGCGGCACCCTCCAGCAACGACATTGCCGGCGCCATGAAGGACATCAAGGCGGCGGTGAAGGCCGAAGCCGGCGCCCAGAAGGCCGACACCAAGGCTGTGGTGGAGGCGAAAGCCGCGCCGGGCGAGGGGGCACGCGTGTTCGCCTCGCCATTGGCCAGGCGCATCGCGGCGCAAAAGGGCCTGGACATTTCCGCCATTGCCGGCACCGGTCCGCGCGGGCGTGTTGTCAAAGCCGATGTGGAGAATGCCAAGCCGGGTGCGGCGAAACTTGCCGCGGCTGGCGCGCCCGCTGCCGCAAGCGCGGGTGCCGGCATCCCCGGCATCGCGCCTCTGCCGGATGCGCGGCTGCTCTATCCGGCCGGCTCGTACGAGGAAATCCCGCACGACAATATGCGCAAGGCCATCGCCAAGCGCCTGACCTCCGCCAAGACGCTGATCCCGCATTACTACCTCACCATCGACTGCAATCTCGATGCGCTGATGGCGGTGCGCGAGAAGATGAATGCGGCGGCTCCCAAGGGTAAGGACAAGGTCCCGGCCTACAAGCTGTCGGTCAACGACTTCATCATGAAGGCGTCGGCCATGGCGCTGATGAAGCATCCGGCGGTCAACGCGTCCTGGACCGACACCGCGATCCTGCGCCACAAGGATGCCGATGTCGGCGTCGCGGTGGCGCTGGACTTCGGCCTGATCACGCCCATCATCTTCAAGGCCCAGACCAAGGGGCTGGTGGAGATCTCCAACGAGGTCAAGGAACTGGCGGCGCTGGCCAAGGAAAAGAAGCTCAAGCCCAACCAGTATGAAGGCGGCGGCTTCTCGGTCTCCAACCTGGGCATGTACGGCATCAAGAACTTCACCTCCATCATCAACCCGCCGCAGAGCTGCATCATCGCGGTCGGCGCGGGCGAGGAGCGGCCGGTGGTGCGCGATGGCAAGGTCGAAATTTCCACCGTCATGACCGTGACCATGTCGGCCGATCACCGGGTGGTGGATGGCGGCACCGGCGCGAAATTCCTGGCAACCCTGAAGCAGTTCATCGAAGAACCTGCTTCGATGCTGTTGTAGGAGACGCGCGATGGCTGACTCCTATGACGTGATCGTGGTTGGCGGCGGACCGGGCGGCTATGTCTGCGCTATCCGCTGCGCCCAGCTGGGGCTCAAGACCGCGGTGGTCGAGCGCGACCGGCTGGGCGGCATCTGCCTGAACTGGGGCTGCATCCCCACCAAGGCGCTGCTGCGCTCCAGCGAAATTTGGCACCTGATGCACCGGCTGAACGAGTTCGGATTCAGTGCCGACAATTTCAAGTTCGATATCGGGAAGATCGTGGCCAGAAGCCGCGCGGTGTCCAAGCAGCTGTCGGATGGCGTCGCCTTCCTGATGAAGAAGCACAAGATCACCGTCATCCCGGGCGAGGCCAAGTTGGCCGGCAAGGGCAAACTGACCGTGACCAAGGATGGCAAGACGACCGACGTTACCGCCAGGAATATCGTGCTGGCGACCGGCGCGCGGGCCCGCACGCTTCCGGGGCTGGAGCCCGACGGCAAGCTGGTGTGGACCTATCGCGAGGCGATGGTGCCCACCTCCTTCCCGAAATCGCTTTTGGTCGTGGGATCGGGCGCCATCGGCATCGAATTCGCCAGTTTCTATCGCACCCTCGGCGCAGACGTGACCGTGGTCGAAGTGCTGGACCGGGTGCTGCCGGTGGAAGATGAGGAAATCTCGGCCTTCGCCGCCAAGGCCTTCACCAAGCAGGGCATGAAGCTCAAGGTCGGCACCACCGTGACGGCGCTGAAGAAGGGCGCCGATAACGTCACCTGCACCCTCAAGGCCAAGGACGGTAAGACCGAGGATGTCACCGTCGACCGGGTGATTTTGGCCATGGGCATTGTCGGCAATGTCGAAAATATTGGCCTGGAAGCCGCCGGCATCAAGGTCGAGAAGACCCATGTCGTCGCCGGCAAGTATGGCGAGACCGGCGTGGACGGCGTGTGGGCGATCGGTGACCTGGTGGGTGCGCCCTGGCTGGCGCACAAGGCCATGCATGAAGGCGTGATCGTGGCCGAGAAGATCGCCGGCGTGAAAGGCGTGCATCCGCTCAACACCGCCAATGTGCCGGGCTGCACCTATTGCTGGCCGCAGGTGGCCAGCGTCGGCATGACCGAGGCCAAAGCCAAGGAAACCGGCCGCAAGATCAAGGTCGGCAAGTTCCCCTTCATCGGCAATGGCAAGGCCATCGCGCTGGGCGAGGCGGAGGGCCTGATCAAGACCGTGTTCGATGCCGAGACGGGCGAGCTTCTGGGCGCGCACATGATCGGCGCGGAAGTCACCGAGCTGATCCAGGGCTACACCATCGCCAAGTCGGGCGAACTCACCGACCAGGAGCTGGCGCACACCATCTTCCCGCATCCGACGTTATCGGAAATGATGCATGAAGCGGTGCTGGCGGCCGACGGCGCGGCGTTGCATATTTGACGTCTGCCTAACCTGTCATCCCCGGCCGAGCGATGTGCGAAGCACAGAGCGAGGGGAAGGGGACCCAGGTGGAAAGACCGGTCGGATTCTCACGCCAGCGAATAGGTGCCCTTGGCGAAGCAGAGAAACTGGCCGTTGATCAGCCGGACTTTCAGCTGCGGCTCCGCCCCGATCATGACCTGGACCGGCAGGCCCATCACCAGCGGGTGTTTCCGCATGATCTTGTTCCACACCGTCGGAAAGTCCGCCCCCGCATCCCGCTCCTTGATGCACTGCCGAACCAACTCATTCACACTGTCTGCGAGTGACATCTGCCCGCCCCTGATCCCCGAAAACCAAATGGCTTGGGGTGGCGGCTGCTTCCTTGATCCAGATCAAATTCATGGGAGGGGAAAGCTGCTAGTTAACATTTATCAGTCCGAGCCCAACGAGGGCTGATATCCCCAACGAAAGGCCTGGCCGCCCGCGCCAGGCCTTTTTCGTTTGCCGCATGTTCGTTTTGCCGCATGGCGGCATTTGATCCAGATCAAACCGCGGCGGACCGCCGGCACTAGCTTTCTCCCTAGTTCAATTATGGGGATTCCATGTCGACTGGAAATATCGTCTTTTTGTGCGTCTCGGTCGGGGCTTTCACACTTTTCGGCAGCGTCCTGGCCTGGGCCTCCTGGATGGAGTGGCGCGAGAAGAAGCAGGCGTCGCGGACCAGCGCCGATGAGCAGAGGGTCGGCCGTATTCCGTCGACAGGCGCAGGGCCCAAAGTCGCCGCCCGGCCCTTCTAAGGGCTATTCCAGCAGCCGCTTGACGTCATCCGCCATGCCGGCGGTGTCGGTCGTGTCGGTGGTGACCAGCCGGGCGCGTCCGTCGCGGTCGAAGAAAAACACCGCGTTGGAGTGCATCACTTCGTAAGGCGGACCCTTGGTCACGGTATAGGCGACGCGGTAGCGCCTCGCCAGGTCGGCCAGTTCGTTGGCCGAACCGCGGAGGCCCACCACCTGCGGCGAAAAGGCCTTGGCATAGTCCGCCAGCACGGGCGCGGTATCGCGGTCCGGATCGACGGTGACGAACAGCACCCGCACGTCAGGGCTTGCCACCTTGCCCAGCATGTCGGTCAGATTGGCCAGGGTGGTGGGGCAGACATCGGGGCAGTGGGTGTAGCCGAAATAAAGCGCCACCACCTTGCCCCGGAAATCCCGCGCCGTGACCGGCCTGCCATTCTCGCGCATGTGGAAATCCAGCCGCGGCATGCCGTCTGTAATATCGGTCATGTGGCTTGGTTGCTGAGGGGCGGGTTTTGAACAACCCGCCAACGCAAGCACAAGGAAGAGGGCCAGAATTCGCATGGACGCCGCGTCCTTATCACGCTGGGCCTGGGCGTTCGAGATGCATATTATCGCGGCCCATGTACGTCCCCGATGCCTTCCGCGAAATCCGGCCCGAACAGCTGCACGACAGCATGCGGCAAATCGGCTTTGCCACCCTGGTGACTCATGGCGTTCAGGGGGACCTGGATGCCAATCACCTGCCCATGTTGCTGGAAGGTAATGTGCTCAAGGGTCATGTGGCACGCGCCAATCCGGTGTGGAAGACAGGCGAGGGCGCCGCGCTGGCGATCTTTCTGGGGCCGCATGCCTATGTCTCGCCCGGCTGGTATCCCAGCAAGGCCGAAACCGGCAAGGCGGTGCCGACCTGGAATTACATCAGCGTGCATGCGAAGGGGCGCATCCGCTGGATCCAGGATGCCGGCTGGCTGCGCGCCCATGTCACGGCGCTGAGCCAGGCCCATGAAAGCCCGCGGCCGCAGCCCTGGACCATCGAGGAGGCGCCTGAAAATTACATCACCGCCATGCTGCGCGGCATTGTCGGCTTCGAGCTGGAGATCACCCAGCTCGATGGCAAATACAAGCTGACCCAGAATCGCGACGAAGCAGACCGCCAGGCCGTGGCGGACGCCTATGCGCGCGAAGGCCGCGCCGACATGGCACGGCTGATGGGCCATGTGAAGGCAGAGAGTCCGTGAGGCGCATCCCGCTGTGGTATGCGGCCGTGCTGCTGTTGGGCGCGGTGCTGTATGTGATTTGCCGCTTTTATCCGGCCGACCTGCCGGTGTGGCTGCCCTGGGAATTTTCCTGGCCGGAATATCTCGCCGCTGCGCTGACCTTCATCTGGTTCGCGAAGGGGCTGAAGAGGTTGCCGAAAGACCGGCATCCGCCGCTGTGGCGGCTGATCTGTTTCGTGGTGGGCCTGGCCAGCTTCTATATCGTGCTGCAGACCCGCATCGATTACTACGCCCAGCACATGTTCTTTGTGCATCGCTGGGCGCATTTCGTGCTGCATCATGCCGGGGCTTTCCTGATCGCCATGGGCATGTGCGGCGAGGTGCTGTGGGCGGGGATGCCCGATTTCCTCAAGCCGGTGGTGAAATCGCGGCCGGTGCTGGCGGTGCTGTCCTTCCTGCAGCATCCGGTGATGGCGCCATTTTTGTTTGTGGGCCTGCTCTATTTCTGGCTGATCCCGGAAATCCATACCCGCGTAATGCTGGATGCGAACCTGTATGAGCTGATGAACTGGACCATGGCGGTCAATGGCGTGATGTTCTGGTCGCTGATCCTGGACTCGCGCGCCAAGCCGCCGGCGCGCCTGTCGCATCTGATGCGCGCGCTCCTGATCCTGGTGATCGAGTTGCCGCAGATGGTTCTGGGCGCGATCCTGTCGCTCAGCACCCATGATTTCTATCCGGTCTATACCATCTGCGGGCGGGTGCTGGACATGACCGCGCTGAACGACCAACATTATGGCGGGCTGATCATCTGGCTGCCCGGCACGCTCACCAGCTTCACCGCCATGATCGTGGTGCTGGTGACCATGCGGCTGAATGAGGAGAAGGCGGAACGTGAAGCGGCTTAGTGTGATTGTATTGTTGATGATGACCGGTGCCGCGCAAGCCGCGCCGTTCGAGATCACCGACGGCTGGTTCCGGGCGCTGCCCGGCAAGCTGCCGGCGGGCGGCTATTTCACCGCCACCAACGGCACCGGCCGCGAGGTCGCCATTGTCGGCGCCGATTCCGATGCCTGCGGCATGCTGATGATGCACCAGTCCACCAACAAGGGCGGCATGAGCAGCATGGACATGATCGATCGCGTGATCGTGCCGGCCGGCGGCACGGTGCGCTTTGCGCCCGGCGGCTATCACCTGATGTGCGACAATCCCAACGCCAAGATGAAGGTGGGCTCGAAGGTCGGCGTGCTGCTGAAACTGTCGGACGGCAGTTCGGTCGCCGCGGGCTTTGTCGTCAGGAATGCGGCGGGCAAGTAATCACGCGCGCGGAAACAATTCGTACCGTGATTTGATCCGACCTGGTGGAACGCTTTGCCGGTTCCGGCCTTCCTGCTCGGGGGCTCCGGAGAGGTCTGATGAAAGTTGCTTGCGCCACTGTTTTGTCCTGTTTGATGTTTGTTACCCCGGTGAGGTGCGCCTTTGCCGAGGCGCCGCTGGCGCCGGGAAAACCCGCCGGCGTGCACAAGGCGCAGCTCATGGACGGCGACAGGGGCATCTTCCTTGTGGCGGGCGCCGCCCTGATCGGCATCACGGTGGGACTGGCGACCGCGGGCAATGGCCCCTCGGTCAGTGGCACCGGCCCGGGCTCGGGCGGCGGCGGTACGACCTCGACATCGACGTCGGGCACGGCGCCGTAAGCACCATTTGTCATTCCCGGCGAACCTCGCGCGTCCAGCGCGAGGTGAGGGAAGGGAACCCAGGTGGACCGAATCCGCCCGGTCTACCCACCTAGGTCCCCTTCCCCTCGCGAAGCTGTCGCTTCGCTCGGCCGGGGATGACAGTTTGATTCAGCGTGCGTCTTCTTCTGCCAACTCCGCGTAAGAGACATGGCAGTGCCCGCCATGCTTCTGGAAGTAGCGCTGGTGGTAATCCTCCGCCTTCCAGAAGGTGGGGGCGGGTTCGATCTGGGTGACCACCGGCTTGTTCCACTTGCCGCTGGCATCGACCCTGGCCCTGATCTCCTCGGCGACGCGCGCCTGCTCGGCGCCATGGGTGAAGATGACCGAGCGGTACTGGGTGCCGAAGTCCGGCCCCTGGCGGTTCTTCTGGGTGGGGTTGTGCATGCGGAAGAACAGCTCGACCAGGGTGGCGTAGCTGACCTTGGCCGGATCGAAGGTCACCTCGACCACCTCGGCGTGATAGGTCTCGTCATTGCAGACCTGCTTGTAGGTCGGGTTCTCGGTGGTGCCGCCGGCATAGCCGGACACGGCCTCGATCACGCCCGGCACCTGGCGGAAGAAGTCCTCCACGCCCCAGAAGCAGCCGGCGCCAAACAGTGCCTTTTCCATGACCTGAACCTTTCGAAAATCTGCCCCCATAATACGTACGGCGGGCATGGCCGTTACATGGGGTTTGGGACGTGCGCCGGGAAGGGCCAGCCGTTATAGAGGGCCGCATGAACCGCCTGTTCCCCGCCCGCCGCGGCGATGTTTCTGCTGTCCTGGACGTGCCCGCGGCGCCGACATTCTTGCCAAATCGCTTGAAGAGAATCGGCTATCTCATTGGTGAGACGAGAAGTATTCAGACAGGGCAGGGGCAGGCGTGAATATCGTCATCATCGGAGCCGGCGTGGCCGGACTGGGTGTCGGCTGGCGGCTGCTGCAGGCCGGTTGCACTGTCACCATCCTGGAACGGAGCCAGCCGGCGATGGGGGCGACCTGGGCTTCGGCCGGGATGCTGGCCGTCACCGCCGAACTGGAAGACGCGGCCGAGCCTGAGCGGCAACTCGCGCTTCGCGCCCAGGCGCTATGGCCGGACTTTGCCGCCGAGCTGGAAGAGGCCAGCGGCCGGGCGGTCTATCTGTCCGCCAGCGGGTCGCTGCTGCTGGCCCAGGACGCCGCCGCACTGGAAGCGATGCGCCCCCGCGCCGGGGGCGAGGTGCGCGTCGTCGACGCCGCTGAAGCACGCGCGCTGGTGCCGCAGCTGGGTTCTCCCCTGGGCGGGCTGTGGTCGCCGCGCGAGGCCCATGTCGACAACCGCGCTCTGGGCGAAGCGCTGGCCATCGCCGTGCTGAAAGCCGGCGGCACCATCCTGCCCAACGAGGCGGCGGTGCGCTTCGAGGTGCGGGACGGCAAGATCAGCGGGGTGCAGACGCCTTATCGCCGCTACCCCGCCGATGCGGTCTTGATCGCGGCCGGCGCCTGGACCGGCCTCTTGGAGGATCTGCCCATCCAGCCGGTCAAGGGCGAGATGATCGCGCTGGCGCCGCCCGATCCCACGCAGCTGCCGGGGCCGGTGATATGGGGCGAGGGCGTCTATTGCGTGCCGCGGCATGGCCGCCTCTTGGTGGGCGCCACGGTGCAGGAAGCCGGCTTCGATACCAGCCCGACGCGCGAGGCGCGCGAGCATCTGTGGTCGCGGGCGGCGCGCCTGATGCCGGCCGTGGCCGATTGGACCCTGGCCGACCACTGGGCCGGGCTGCGTCCCAAAAGCGCTGATGGCTTGCCGCTCCTGGGCCCCACCCGCGATGCCGGTCTTTATGTGGCTGGCGGCCAGTACCGCAATGGCATTCTGTTCGCGCCCGCTATCGCCCAGGAAATGGCCGATCTGATGCTGGGCAAGGGCGACGTCATTCCCGAATTTGATCCGCGCAGATTTGATAAGGAAAAATCATGACCGAATTCACCGTCGATCCCGTGATCGCCTCGCTGACCGTGCAGCTGGCCGACTGGCCGCTCAGCCGTGTCTTTCTTTACAACGACAGCCGTTATCACTGGGGCCTGCTGGTGCCGCGTCGCGCCGGGGTGATCGAGATGGCGGACCTGTCGCCGGAAGATCAGGCCCAGCTGATGAAGGAGATCGTGCAGCTCACCGGCCTGATCCGCGCCCTGCCGGGGGTCGAGAAGATCAATGTCGGCAATCTGGGCAACATGGTGCCGCAGCTGCATGTCCATGTGATCGGCCGCTTCAAGGGCGATCCGGCCTGGCCGGGCCCGGTCTGGGGCCATTCCAATCCGGTTCCCTGGCCCCAGCCGGGCGAGGCGCCTTTGGCGAATGCCATGCAACTCGCGTCGCGGTAAGCGATCGTTAACCATAAGAGCGCAGAAGGAGAAGATGCAGGCAGAAGCCGCATCCGTCCTGGGAGCAGAACGTTCCTCCGTCGTCACCGCGCTGCGCAATGCCGCCGCCGCGACGGGATCGGATTTCCATTACCTGCTCGGCACCGCGATGCGGGAATCGAGCCTTCGTCCCAACGCCCAGTCGCATTCCTCCTCGGCCGCCGGCCTGTTTCAGTTTGTCGACCAGACCTGGCTCGGCCTGGTGAAGAAGTTTGGCTCCCAGTACGGGCTGGGGGACTATGCCTCCGCCATCACCAAGGATGCCGAAGGCCGCTATCACGCGCCGGCATCCGAGCGGCACGAAATCCTGGCGCTGCGCAAGGATCCGGATGTCTGCGCCCTGATGGCGGGCGAATATGCCAAATCCACCCAGGACCAGATGCGCGCCAGCCTGGGCCGCAATGTCTGCGGCGGCGAACTGTATGCCGCCCATTTCCTGGGACCGGAGGCGGCCTGCCGGCTGATCAAGCTGGTGGGCAACGATCCCTCGGCCAGCGCGGCGGACCAGTTTCCCGCGGCAGCGGCGTCCAACAAGACCGTCTTCTATCATGCCGACGGCACCGCCAAATCGGTGCGCGAAGTCTATGACTGGGCGATGCGCCAGCCGGGCGGCGAGGGCACCGTGCGTGTGGCGCAGCTTGCCGACATCACCCCGGCGCATGACGCGCGGCTGAAGGTGGCGAGCGCCCATGACGCCGAAGTGCAGATGCTGATGGCCAGTGTGATGAACTGGCAGCCGGGCGGCGGGCAGGGCATGTTCGGCAATCTCCTTGCGCTGAATCCGAAGCTGGGACTGGATGCCAGCGCGCTCAATCATGGCGCCACCCCCAGTTCGGCGTTGAGCTTCGCCCCCAGTCTTTTGGGCATCTTGTCGGACGCCAAAGACCCCATATCCTGATATCCACCCGGCCGGTTGATCGCCCGCGAGCCGAAGCGTTTGCATTGGTTCCAGCCGGGGCGCTATAAGCGCCTCAATACGTGGGTCCAGGGCCACGAAACCAATAAAAAATCAACGAGATATTGGCATCGCGCGCGCCTGCCCCGCCGGGCAGCGTCGTCGATGGGGGCTGGACCGATGTATGCGTTTTTCATGTTCGCGGACCGCAAGAGCGCGCCGGCCTTCTGGCTGGGCAGCCTTCTGGTGATTGCGGGCGTCGTGCTTCACCTCCCCATGTTCCTGATGGCCAGGAGCATGCACTACATGCTGGCGGGCATGCCGATGGATACCGGCATGCTGGTGGGCATGGGCCTGATCTGTGCCGGCTATGTCGCGGCCTTTTACGGCATGCAGCCCAAGGCCGGCTCGCCGGCACGCGCGCAGCACGAACGCATCGTCGCGCCGGAAGACGCACCGCTCACGCTTTGGCACTGGCTGGCGTGCGGCGCCTTGGCGATGGCGCTGGTCATCGACATCATGAAGCCGGCCAGCCTGGGCTTTGTGACGCCGGGCATGAAGAGCGAATACATGATCGGGCCGGCCAAGGTGGCGCTGTTGCCGTTCTGGGCGCTGCTCGGCACCGTCACGGGCTCTTTCATCTGGGGCGCGCTGGCCGATCTCTACGGCCGCAGAGCGACCATCCTGGTATCGGCGGTGATGTTCATCGGCACCTCGATCTGCGGCGCCATGCCGTCCTTCGGATGGAATCTGTTCATGTGCTTTCTGATGGGCGCCGCGGCGGGCGGCATGCTGCCGGTGACCTATGCGCTGCTGGCGGAAATCATGCCGACCCGCCACCGGGGATGGAGCCTGGTCGCGGTTGGCGGCATCGGCGCGGTGGGCGGATATCTGGCGGCGTCGGGCCTGTCGGCGCTGCTGCAGCCGGACTTCGGCTGGCGCATCATGTGGTTGCTCAATCTGCCCTCGGGCCTGATCCTGATCGCGCTCAGTCCGTTGATCCCGGAATCGGCGCGTTTTCTGATGCATATCGGAAGACCGGCGGAAGCCGAGGCCACCCTGAAGCGCTTCGGCTCCGTCATCATCACCGAAACCGATGACTGGGACGACGAAGCCAAGGTCGATCATTCGCACCTGCCGCCGGTGGACAGGCGCTATCTCGGCCCCACCATCGCATTGACCGCGGTAGGACTGGTCTGGGGCTTCGTGAATTTCGGCCTGCTCCTGTGGCTGCCGGGCCAGCTGATGGCGGAAGGCCGCGACATGGGCCTGGCCGCCTCCATCATCGCCAAATCCTCCTTCATCGCCATGCCGGTGGTGGTGGCGGCGTCCTGGCTGTTCGCGGCCTGGAGCACCAAGCGCACCCTGCTGCTGATGATCGCGGTGACGGGACTGGGCCTTCTGTCGCTGGCGGCGCGCGAGCATGGCGTTGCCGCCCTGGCCGATCCGACCTTGCCGGTGGGCCTGTTGATCGTGGGCGCGGCGGGGGTGATTTCGGTTCTTCTGCCCTATGCGGCCGAGAATTATCCGTTGCGCGTCCGCGGCCGCGCCACCGGATGGGTCGCGGCCTGCAGCAAGGCTGGCGGGCTTATCTGCCAGGCCTTGAGCGCCATGGCCGCCGTTCCGGGCATCGGCACCGCGGCGATCGCCATTGCGATACCGACCCTGGCCAGCTTCGCGTTGATCGCCTTTTACGGCCGCGAAACCCGCGGCCGCGACCTGCGCGAGCTGGAGGTGGCAAGGGCACAGCCGATTGCGGCGCAGGCGCGGAAATAGAAGCGGACGCGCTCACGCATCTGCGCCGCCATTGCCCGGACAAGGTTTCTCTTCTGTGCACAAGGATGGCTGGATCTCGGGCTCAAGCCCCAGGGCGCGGATGCCGGCCTCATAGAATGGCGCAACGGTAAAGCCGAGCATCGCGGTGAGCGAGATCATCGCGAACAGCATTAGCCACAGGCGCAAAGCCGCTGCCATGGGCCAAGCCTAGGCCGGTGCCGGACAGGCTGCAATCGCCGGCCGGCATCGCTATTCGCCCGCTGTTGCGGCCCCGATTGCGCGGGGTTGGCCCTTGCCGACGCCCCAGGAAATATGGGCCCAGATCCGCTCGTGAATAAAATAGGCTACGGTCGTGTAGATGTTGCTCGCGATCATGAAGCCCACGGCAATGCGCAAGGTTCCAGTGAACATATAGATCGCAACGAAATCCAGGACCATGACCACCAGACGGTATGTCGCTGCTTTTGTTAAAGACCGGCGATCGCTGACGAGCCGAGCCATGTGTGCCTTCTTGATGATCGATCAATCGACATCAGCATATCGGCGCTTGGCCGGCGCCGTTTGATATGGCGCAAGTCGCCGGACCCACGGGCAAGGGCGGCAACGTCTGGCACGGAGCGAGGCGAATTTACTTTTTCCGGAGAACTTCATCGACCCGCGCGTCAAGCTCCGCGCACAAGGCCTGGGCGGTCTTGTCGTTGGTGTCCTTGAGGCCGAGCTTGTGGATCACCTGGATGGCGTTGACATGGGCATCGACCAGCAGCACCGGAATGGTGGCGCTGGCCGCAAGCTCGCCGATCATGCGCGACAGCGAGGCCGCGACCCGCCCGATCAGGGGGAAGTTGAAGGTGGGTGCCTGGCCCTTGATGTTGTGGGCGGCGCGCAGCAGCGCGGCCCGGGCTTCGGCATCGGGTGTCTGGCCGTAGCGGACCCGCGCGGCGATCAGCGCCTTCACGTCCTGGGCGATCCATTCGGAGAATTCGCTCGCCAGCCCTTCCATCGCGGCCTCGGCGCGCTTCATCGCCGTCACATCCATGCCGCCCAGCCCGCCGCCGACCTTGGCCTTGAGCATGTTGGGCGGCATGAACAGTTCGATCGGCTGCTTGTTCGCCATGACCTACTCCGCCGCCAGTTGCTTGCCGTTTTCCGACCGCCGCTCGGGCCCGCGATAATCCTCGGCGCCGCGGCGCCTCCGGCAGGGACCGAAATAGCTGTTGGTGCGCACGTAAGGCCGGGGATGCTCGATCACCGCCACCAGCCGCGACATCATGGTCTTGACCGAGACCGGCTTGGCGATGAATTCGTTGATGCCGGCATCGCGCGCCTCGCGCACATGCTCGGCCGAGGTGTGGCCGGTCAGCATGATCACCGGCACGAAGGGGTTGGGGCAGGCGGGATTGGAGCGGATCATGTTGACCAGCTCGATGCCCGACATGCCTTCCATCACCCAGTCCAGCACCACGATGTCGGGATTGGCCTCGCGCAGCACGGTCCAGGCGCGGTCGCCGCTGTCGGCCTCATAGATCTGGACGACGCCGAAAGCCTGCAGGATGGTGGTGACGAGCTTGCGCATATGGACGCTGTCGTCCACGACAAGAATCTTCAGCCGCTCGAAACGGTAGCCACTCATTATCCAAGCACCCTTGCGCCCGTCTGAGAGCGCGCCCCGGACATTAGCTTAACGGCCATTAAGGCTTCGTGAAGGGGCTTTTCAGCTACCCCCCCCCCTCTGTCACAGCTCAAGTCGGCTCCGCCGACATTTCGCTGTGACATCTCCCCCCTCAAGGCTTCGCCTGAGGGGGAGAAAGCTGGCGGATGCTGAACGTCGCGCCGCGAAATGCGGCGCTCGAGCCAAGGGTCAGTCGGAAAACTGCTCGGCCAAAATCCGCTCGTCCAGGTTATGGCCGGCGTCATAGAGCATGGTCATGGAGACGGAGCGGTCCTCGGCCACATCGACCGCGGTGACGTCGCGCACCTCGAAATCGTCGGCCACCGCGCTGACGGGGCGCTTGCGGCTCTCCAGCATCTCGAAGCGCACCTTGGCGCGGTGGGGCAGAAGCGCGCCGCGCCAGCGGCGGGGGCGGAAGGCCGAGATCGGGGTCAGCGCCAGAAGATCGGCGTCGATGGGCAGGATGGGTCCATGGGCGGACAGGTTATAGGCGGTCGATCCCGCCGGCGTCGCCACCAGCACACCATCGCAGATCAATTCGGAAATGCGCGGCTTGCCATCCACCAGGATGCGGATCTTGGCGGCCTGGCGGGTTTCGCGCAAAAGTGACACTTCGTTGAAGGCGCGCGCCTCGACCGCGCGGGACTGGGTGTGCGCCGTCATCAGCAACGGATGGATCACCGCCTTCTCGGCCGCGGCCAGGCGCTCCAGCAGATCGCCGTCATGGAATTCGTTCATCAGGAAGCCGACCGTGCCCTTGTTCATGCCATAGATCGGCTTTCCCTTGCCGGTGAAGCTGTGCAGGGTCTGCAGCATGAAGCCGTCGCCGCCCAGGGCCACCACGACGTCGCAGTTTTCCGGTCCGGCATCGCCATAGCGCTTGGTCAGGGCCGCGACGGACTCTTCCGCATGCGGCACGGCGGTGAAATGCAGTTTGGTCATGAATGCCCCGGGCGTCATGTCACCCTAGCACAGCGGGGCGGGGGCGCAAAAACGGCGCGTTCAGGCGGCGCGCAATTCGTCCAGCGCGCCCTGGCGGCTCAGGCCGGTGAAAACCGTGTCCACGGCGGCGGTGTCCATCGCGCTCAGCACGGTGGTGGCGCCGCGCGACTGTCGCGACAGGTTGAAGACGGTGGCAAAGACCGAGCGGTCGATGCCGGCGGCGCGGCAGGCCAGCGCCACGGCGCGCGCCCCGTGCTCATAGAAGGTGGTGCGGAACGCCGCCAGATCCATGTTGACCAGCTTGGCGAAAGCGAGGTCGAACAGGTCGGTTTGGCCCTGGCTCAGCACCCGCATCAGGAAGCCGGCCTTGAGCTGGCCGCTGGCGGCAAGCTTCTCCACCAGCTTCTGGGCACTGTCGGCGGGCACTTCGCTCGCGCCGACGGGATTGCTTTTCACCGCCAGCTTGGCGTCGGTGAGGGCGGCGTCCAAGGTCTGGGGCGCCAGCGCATAATTGGTCTTGATATAATCCTTGAGCGCGTCCGACACCCAGGCGCACATGTTGGTGGCAAGCTTGGGCGGAAGATCGGGGCGGCGGATCAGGGGTTCCTGCAGGCCGGTCAGCGATTTGGACTTCTCCACCAGGGTCTCGAAGGTGACGCTGGAGATTTTGGCGGTGGCGTTCCTGACCAGCGCCATCAGCACCGTGTCACGACCGGTCTTGACCAGGGCGTCGGTGACCGGAACCCCGATATTGGGGCGGCCGGCCACGGCTTCCTGATGACCCAGATCGGCCTCGGCGATCAGCTTGAGCACATCGCTTTCGGTCAGAAGCGGAGAATTGAGGATCAGCGGGCGGGCGACTTCGATCGTGTCGTCCACCAGCAAAAGGATCAGGTCATGCGGCGCGGTCGTGTCTTCGGCCAGGCGCTGGGCCAGGGCGATGCGGATCGCCATTTCCACGTCGCGCGTCAGCCGGCGCAGGATCTCGCGCATCAGCTCGCGCTCGCGCGCGTTCAGCCCCGCGCCCTGGATGCGATAGAGCGAGGCCACGGCGAGGTAGATCTCCTCGCGGGTGGCGCCCGATTGCGGGTTCATGGCGAGCTGGGCCAACCGACCCATGTCGCTCATGTCGTGTGCGGTAAGCCCCACGGTCCTGTGCCTTCTGCCAAAAGGCCGGATTTCTGGCCCCCATGAGCCGAAACTCTGGACCAGGGTCGGTTAACAGCCGATTAAGTCTCTTGCGCCCGCTGTACACAAGGTATGCTTCTGGCGCCGGCGAATTCAACATATCGGGATGGGGCATGCGCAAATCCGCTCTTCTGGCCATAGACCAGGGAACCACTTCGACCCGGGCGATCCTGTTCGACGGCGAGGCGAGGCCATTGGCCAGCCATGCCATCCCGCTGCGCCAGATCTATCCCGCCAATGGCTGGGTCGAGCACGATCCGGCCGAGATCTGGCAGGCGACCTTGGCCTGCTGCCGGGCGGTCCTGAAGGGAAGGGAGGCGGGCGAGGTCGCCGCCATAGGCATCACCAACCAGCGCGAGACCTCGCTGATCTGGGACAGGAAGACCGGGGCGCCGCTCGCCAATGCCATTGTCTGGCAGGACCGTCGGGGCGCGGCGCGCTGCGCCCAATTGAAGAAGCGCGGCCTGGAACGCAGCATCAGTGCCAAGACCGGCCTTCTGCTCGATCCCTATTTCTCCGCCACCAAGCTGGAATGGCTGCTGAAGAACGTCAAAGGACTGAAGAACAGAGATATCGCCTTCGGCACCATCGACAGCTGGCTGATCTGGAATCTGACCAAAGGCGCGGTCCACGCCACCGACGTCACCAATGCCTCGCGCACCATGTTGTGGAATCTGAAGAGCCGCGACTGGGATGCATCGCTGTTGAAGCTGTTCGGCGTGCCGCGCGCCATCCTGCCCGAGGTGCGGGAATCCAGCAGCGATTTCGGAAAGACCGATCCCATGCTGTTGGGCGCCGCCATCCCCATCCTGGGCGTGGCGGGCGACCAGCAGGCGGCGAGCTTCGGCCAGGCCTGTTTCAATCCGGGGGATGTGAAATCCACCTATGGCACCGGCTGTTTTGCCCTGGTCAATACCGGCAAGAGCGTGCCGAAATCCAGGAACCGTCTGTTGGCCACGGCGCTGGCGCAGAAGCAGTATGCCATCGAGGGCAGCATCTTCATCGCCGGCGCGGTGGTGCAGTGGCTGCGCGACGAGCTGGGCGTGGTGGCGGCCGCGCCCGACACCGAAGCCATGGCCAAGCGCGCCAAGCCGGCCGAGGGCCTTTATTTCGTGCCGGCCTTCACGGGCCTGGGCGCGCCCTATTGGGAGCCGTCGGCGCGCGGCGCCATCCTGGGACTGACCCGCGACATGGGCAAATGCGAGATCGTGCGCGCGGCCCTGGATGCGGTCTGCTACGAAACCCGCGACCTGCTGGAAGCGATGCGGCGCGACATGGGAAAGAGCCTCAAGGCGCTGAAGGTCGATGGGGGCATGGTTGCCAACGACTGGTTTTGCCAGCGCCTGGCCGATCTCACCGGCCTGAAGGTGGAGCGCCCGCGGGTGACCGAGACCACGGCGCTGGGCGCGGCCTATCTGGCGGGATTGGGCGCCGGCCTGTTCCGCAGCGAAAAAGATATCGCGGCGCGATGGGTGCTGGACCGCCGATTTGTTCCCGCGATGAAGAAACCCGAACGCGACCGGCTTTATCGCGGATGGTTGGCGGCGATTTCGCGCGTGCGGTAGAAAATATGTATACATGCGCGCCCCGGTTGACAGTTAGCGCTACCGAACAGAGAGTTGCTCAGCCAAATGGGGGGAAACATGGGGCAAGTGGGGATCAGCCTGGAAGGACGCCGCCGCAAGCCGGAGAGTCTGGCGCGTCTGAAACAGGCAGCACGAAAATTGTTTGTCGAACGCGGCTATGACGCGACGCGCCCGCAGGATATCGCGCGCGAAGCGGGTCTGGGGCATGGCACTTTCTATCTGCATTATCCGGACAAGCGCGCCTGCTTCCTGTCTTTCGTGGAAGATGCGCGCCAGGAGCTGGACGCGCATGTGCGCGCCCGCCGCCTGCCGGGCGCGAGCCTGGAAGGCCGCATCGCAACCATGCTGACGGCCATGTACGATTATGCCGACAGCCATCCCGGCGTCTTGCGCGCGGCCTTGACCGACGAATGCGTGATCGATGCGGAAGGTGCTTCGGCCCGGCCCTTGGTCATGCAATGGGGCGATGAGTGGGCGGAGATGATCCGCGAAGCGGTGGGGGAAGGCAAAGCCAACGCCACCTACAATGTGGAGATCATCGGCCAGGCCATTGTGGGGGCGCTGAACCAGACGGGGCGCGAGGCCCATCGGGCCGGCCGCTGCCGCGATGAGCTGGTCCAGAACCTGACCTGTTTTTTGACCCGGGCGCTGCGACCGGATTGAAGAGACCCGCGCCATATCCGTAGTGACCCGGGCGCGCTTCGCTCGTGCTCAGCGCGTTCGTCGCTCGCAATGGTCCACTGGACCATTGCGTTCGCCACCGGCGAAACGCTCCTCACGGGCTCTTCTGGTTCTGATCACCGCCACCAGCGGCGTCGGCCGCGAGGCAGCCACCGCCTTCAAGAACCGGGACGGAAATGGCGCGGCGCAAACCACAGCAGCAGCGCGACCGCCAGCACCACGCTGATCGTCGTGACCGGACGCAGGCTGAAGCTCGCCTCGAACAGCCGGACATAGATGTCGATATAGGATGATCCCACCAGCAGGATAACGCCTGCCAGGATGCTCAAGACCACCAGCGCAAATATCCTCATGTGCCACAACGAAGGGTGATTGCGTGAAATGACGTGGTGCGTGCCGAGCAGAACATCACAGATTCGCGAGCCTTCCCACCAAAACATATTTGTTCCAGCCGCGTAGGATTGGGAATGAATCCGCGTTCGTTGCCAGGAAGCGGGCAACCTTACGGAGACCTTATATGCGCCGGAACTTTGTCATTGCAGCAAGCCTGCTGCTGTCATGCAGCCCTGTGTTTGCCCAGACGCCGGCGCCGCAAGCGCCCGCCGCGCAAAGCCGGTCGGCGCCCAGCCCCGAGATCAAGGCCGCGCGTGCTGGCGTTCGGCAGGCCTGCATGCAGGATGCCCAGAGCTTGTGCGCCGATCAGCAGGGCGGCGGCAAGCTGATGATGTGCCTCAGATCGCACAAGGATCAGGTGTCGGACGGCTGCAAGAGCGCCTTCCAGCATCTGCGCGATGTGAGAAAAGCGACATGATGCTTTCCTCTCCCCTTGAGGGAGAGGAAGAAAAATCACCGGGTTAGCGGAGCGTAGCGACGCTCAACCCGCTGATTTTTCAGGTGAGGGGTGAATGGGCCAAGAACATACCCCTCACCAGCAAAATCTAAGCACTTGGCTTCGCTACACTCCACCAAGTGCAAGATTTTGCGTCCTCTCCCACAAGGGGAGAGGAATGGCTTCAGCGGTTGCCGTTGTTGGCGGGTCTGTTCCCGGCCGCTTCGGTCTCGGCCTGGATCACCGATGCCCGGGACTGGGCGCTGAGCTGTCCCAGCGCCTGGGCCAGGGTGTTCTGCTGCAAGGTCTGCTGGGCCATCTGGGCAGTGCGCAGTTCCTCGAACCGTTTGGCGACCAGGGCCACATCATAATGGGGCGCGGCGATGGCCTCGCGCACCGCCTGGCGCAGGGCACGCACCTTCACCCGTCCGGCGCGCAGCGCGGGACCTTGCGCCGCCATCACCACATTGAAGCGCAGGCGGTCTTCTTCCGGCAGGTCGCGGATGGCGCCGACGCGCATCACCGCGGCGGCCTGGACCTGGGGCTGGCGCGGCGAAAACAGGAAGCGCCCGGTGAGCACGCCCGCCAGGAACAGGTTGACCAGCACGGAGACGGCGAGAAAGCCGAACAGCCAGCGGCGATCACTGAACATCGCTGCCGCTCCCGTTCAGGGCCATCTGCACCGAACCCACGATCGCGGTGCCGCTGGGCGGCGTCATGCCCACCAGAATGCCCGCCGCCAGGGCCGTGACGCCCAGGGCGGCAAAGGAAGCCCTGCGCAAGGCAGGGGCGAGCAGCGCGCGGCGCGCCTGGGGGTGCTGTGTGGCGCGGGCGGTAACCCCGCCGGTGTCGAAAGGGGGCGGCGCAATGGCGAGCAGCTGTTCCACGGTCCGCATGGCGGCAAGGCCCGCGCGGGCTCGCGCCGATTGCGCCAGCAGGGCCTGGGCCTCGCGCGCAAGATGCGCCGGCCAGCGGGCGATATCGCCGCCCAGCTCATCCAGCAGGGACAGGAATTCCTCGTCACTCACGTGCCGTCCTCCGTCATGGCGATCCGAAGCGCGCGGCGGGCGCGCACCAGAAGAAGTTCAAATGCCCCCACACTGGTTTGCATGGCCTCAGCGCCTTCGATGTTCGACAGACCCTGGTCATAGGTTAGCGCGATGGCGGCGCGCTGGCGCGGGGGCAGGGTGGCTAGCGCCGCCCGCAGGCGCGCCAGCTTTTCGCCGGCGATCAGGGTGTCCACCGCGTCGGCAGCGGGATCGATGGGCTCGGGCGCATCCTCGATGGCGCTGGTCTTGGGGCGGCGCACCTGGTCGATGGCCAGGTTGGTCGCCACCCGCGACAGCCAGGCGGCAAAGGCGCGCCCGGCCTCGCCTTTCTGCCGCCAGTTGGGGGCCGCAATCCAGGCTCGGGTGAACGCTTCCTGCACGATCTCTTCCGCCACCGCCCGGCTACCCACGATGCGGACCGCCAGTGCCATCAGTCTCGCGCCATGGCGTTCCACCAGACGGGCAAAGGCCAACCGGTCGCCGCGGGCGACCTGCAGCACCAAGGCATCGTCCGTGTCCCCCACCGAGATTTTCGCCTGCCGTCACAAGGTCCTGAACGGCATACCCCGGCCAATCCTACGCGCAAGTGTGATTTTCTTTAGGGTCGCGTAGGGCCTCGGCCGCCATCCCGTTCCAGCAGGTGGACGCCTATCCCTGAAGCGTCCGCCTAACGGCCTCCCGCCATCCCCCATCGGCGGGAGGCTATTATTTGGCCTCGACGCAGCGGAAGCTTTCGGCTTTGGCCTTGTCGCCCTTGCCGTCCCATGCCGCGCGCGCCGGATAGACGCAGAGCGGGCGGGTGCGCAGGACGCCCCCGCTGCCGTCGGCATTCTTGTATTTGGTGGCCAGGATCATGTCCGGCGCCTTGTTCTGCTCCACCCAGGCGGCGATCGCGGGCAGCACCGAGAGGCTGTTGGGGCCGGGCCCGCCGCCACAATGCAGCATGCCCGGCGCCATGAAGAGGCGATAGAAATTGCCGGTCGCGCCCATCTTCTTCTGCACCGACTGCCAGTAATCCACCGAGTCCAATGCCGGGATCGCCGGGTCGGCCCAGCCATGATACTGGATCAGTTTGCCGCCCTTGGCGCGGAAGGCCGACAGATCGGGACTGTGGCTGTTGAAGAGCGGGCCCATCTTGGCATCGGTCATGGCGATGTCGCTGTCGAAATTCAGCTGCTTAAGATCGTAATTCGGATCGCCCTTGACGATATTGCCGAAGAAGTTGCTGGCGAATTTGTAGATCAGGGCGTCCTTGCCGTCTGGTGTGGTGCCCGTGATCCAACGGCCCCAGCCATTGTCCTCGCCTTCGCCGCCGGGTGAGAAGCCCGCAATCAGCTGTTCGCCGGTGCGCGGGTTCTTGGGCCCGGCATAGATCTTCTTCAGCGCGGCGATCTGGGCCGCGGTCAGGCAGGTTGGCGCATCGCCGGCCATGCAGCGCAGATGGTCGGGATTGAAATGGCAGGATTGGGGATCTTCGATCACCCCATCCTCGTCGCCGCATTGTTTCAGGGCTTCGGCTTCCACCAGCTTGAGCTTGTCGAGCGAAAGGAAGCTGTCCGGTGTCGCGGTCAGCGCCTGATAGCCCCAGCCCGCGCCGGCCAGAAGATGGGTCCAGTGGTTGGCGGGATCGCCCGCGATCACGCCGTTGAAGTCGTTGGGATAGCGCTGGACTTCCATCAGCGCCTCACGCCCGCCATCCGAGCAGCCCTGGAAATAGGAATAGCGCGGCGCATTGCCCTTGTTGGCGGTGATGATCGCCTTGGCCGCCTCGGTGGTTTCCTTCAGCGCGCGATAGCCAAAGTCGATGACTTTCTCGGGATGGTTCAGGCCCCAGCTGGCATCGGTGTTCACCGTGTCCTGATGGCCGTCATCGGTGCCGGCGACCGCATAGCCCATGGCCAGCGGCGCCATCATGGCGCGTTCGGGAATGACGCCGGCAAAGCCGCCATTGCCCACCTGCAGATAGCGGCCATTCCATTGTTCGGGGATCACCACCTCGAAGCGGATGTCGGAATCCGGGGTGGGATGCGCCGAGCCCAGCACCTTGCAGGTGCCGCCCGCGATCATGGTGGCTTCGCTGATGGTGACATGCGGCAGCTTGAGATTGACCAGATCGCTGCAGGCGATGGCTTTCGGCTGGGCCTGCACGCCCATCACCAGTGCAAGCGCGCCCAGCGCGCCCAAGGCAAGGACCTTCATGGCGTCAGCCCCAGAGCAATCGCCGGATTGGTCTTGGCCATGGTGTTGAGGTCGGCCACCGAAATGCCCAGCGCATGCAGCTTCTGCATATATTCCAGCATGCCGGCCGTCGGCAGCGGCCGGGGATAGGGCCGCGCGCCGCCAAGATCGGTGGCCAGGATGATGTGCGAAGGCCCAACCGCCTTTATCCAGCCGGCATATTGCTCCAAGGTGGTCTTGCCCTTGCTGTCCAGCACCGCGCCATAGACCATCTCGATATAGGCCCCCATCTTCGCGGCTTCCTGGGCCTGGGCGACCGTCAGATTGGTCGGGCCGGTCATGCCATGGGTCACCACGATGTGCTGGATGCCGCGCGCCTTGGCTTCCTTGATCACCATCAGCGCTTCCTCGGCCGAGACATGGCCGGTTTCCAGCATCAGCTGCTTGCGGGTGGCGATATAGTCGAGCAGCTTGAGCACCGACGGCAACAGCTTGCCATTCTCCGACACTTTCACTTCGGGCCCTTTGTCCTTCTGCTGGTTCTGGGCGTCGAAGGTTGGCAGCCACACGACGCGGCCATAGCCGCCCTTCATGTCGGCCATGTGCTTGACGGCTTCGGGATTGATGCCGCCCACCGCGATGTCCTGGGTGATGCCGCCAAAGGCCTCGAAGCCCGGCACCATCTTCCGCACCATATAGGCCAGCGAGGCGGTGTCTTCCCAATGGTTCTTCAAGACCACCGCGCGCATGCCGGCGGCCTTGGCCTGGCGCGCCACATCGTCGGCATCGATCACGCGCGGGGCGCTGTCGGGGTCCTGATGGACATGGATGTCGATCGCGCCTCTCAGCGAGACTTCGTCCTGGGCGAAGGCGGGTGCGGCGAGCGCGATCAGCGCGGCGGCGAGTACGAGTTTTTTCATAAGGTCCCCGTTTGTCATGGCCCGCAAATGCGGGCCATCCAGATGACGTCTGCGAATACTTTCCGGCACGCTTACAGTTGGTCTATTGCCGCAGCATATCGTGGATTCCAAACGCAGCTACCACCACGGCCATAAATATCTGCCCAATGATGATGGTCCAGAAATCGGATGGTGCATCCTCCCTCCGAATCCAACGCCAGCTACGATCCAAGACTGCTTGTTTTCGGTATTGATAGAACACGAGAGCAAGGATCAGTGCCGCGCCAATGATCACGGTTAGCTACTGCGCGTACCAATCCAGCAACCGCACCTCGATGCCCGAGCCTTCCAGGTCTTTCTTGAACTGGGCGATGTCCTGGCCCTTATAGTGATAGGGGATCGCCACCTTGGGATGGAAGGCTTTGACCGCGTCGGCGGCTTCGTCCGGCGTCATGGTGAAGGGCAGATTCATCGGAATGAAGGCGACATCGATATTCTTGAGCGCGCGCATCTCCGGCGTGCCTTCGGTATCGCCGGCGAAATAGAAATTCTTGCCGCCATAATTCAGCACATAGCCATTGCCGCGGCCCTTGTCGTGAAAGGGCTGGCCGTTCGGCTGGGTCTGCTTGATGTTGTACATCGGCACCGCAGTGATCTTCCATTTGCGCCAGGTGGTGCTGTCGCCATTGCCGATCGCCCTGGCCTGGGTGATGGTCTTGGCCACCGCCGCCGGCGCGATCACCACCGTTCCCTCCTTCGACAGCTGCTTCACGTCATCGGCATTCATGTGATCGCCGTGAATGTCGGTGATCAGGATCAGGTCGGCGGGACCGGCGCCGTCGATTTTGGCCGGCGGGGCCGGGTCGATCACGATCACATCCTTGCCGGCGGTGATTTTCGCGGTGGCGTGGTAAATGGGCGTGATCTTCACCGGGCCGGCAGAGGTCGAAAAACTCTGGGTCTGGTCGGCGGCGACGGCCGTGGTGGTGAGCGCTGCGGTGAACAGCAGGGTGCCTAAGATCTTCATCTGAACCTCTCGCTTGGGGAATTGGCTGTTGGCGGCAGGGGCCCAAGGCGCGGGCGGACAGTCGCGCACCGTCTTTTCGGCCAGGACTTCCATGGATCCCCATCCCTTTATTCTTGGGCGGTCCGGCTCACGCCTAACGCCCTTAATCTTGGGCGGTCCGGCTCACGCCGCCTGGCCCTTTATTCCCGGCAGCATAGCTCAGCCGCGCGGGGTGCAAAGCCGGGGAAATCGGTCATTCCGAGGGACAGGTTGGCGGGATTTAATCCACATGGGCCTGTACATGAGAATGAGTTGCACATATAAGAGGACCGGAACCCGAAAAAGCACTCATGCGTCCCGTCCTCGCCCTTCTGCTTGTCCTGTTGCCGGCCGCCGCTTCGGCCGCGCCCATCGCCAGCCCGCTGCTGCGCGACGGGGTTGAGGTCACGCCCGGCCTCGAAACCGGGATTCAGTTCGACCGCACGCCGACCAGTCTTTCGCCGGATTCGTTTTTCTTCACCGCCGATGTCCGCGCCACCAAGGACGAGCCGCACGGCTTTTCCGGCTTCATTCCCTATCTTGCGATCAGCTTCACCCTGACCAAGGACGGCGACCCCACCTATAAAAAGGCGGGCCTGCTCTATCCCACCGCCGGCAAGGCCGGTCCCCGCTATATCGGCGCCGCCGTCATGGCCGGCTCCGGCGCCTATCATTTGACCTACATCATTTCTCCGCCCAGCGCCCATGGCATGTATCGCCAGACCGGCAAGGACAATGGCGTGCCCGACTGGTGGAAGCCGATCACCGCGAAATGGGACTTCACCTATCCCGCCAACCAAGTGAGTGCGAAATGAAAGCGTTTGTCGTCTTTTCCGCCCTTTTGATCGCGGCCGCGCCGGCGCTGGCCGATACCACCATCCCGGTCACGCTGAAGAACCACAAATTCTCGCCGTCGGTGATCAAGGTGAAGGCCAACCAGCCCTCGGTGATCGTGCTTTCGAATGAGGACGACACGGCGGACGAATTCGATTCCTCCTCGCTGAAGGTGGAAAAGGTCGTGCCGGGCCATCAGAAGGGCAATGTGCGCATCCGCGCGCTGGCGCCGGGCAAGTATCCCTTCATGGGCGAGTACCATGCCGCGACAGCGCAGGGGATTGTTGTAGCCGAATGATCTCAGCGCTCATCATCGTTTTCCGTGAAGTCATCGAGGCCGGGCTGATCGTCGGCATCGTATTGGCCGCGACCGCGGGCGTGCCGACGCGCTCGCGTTATGTGGCGCTGGGCGTGGCGGCGGGCATTCTGGGCGCCTGCCTGGTCGCGGGCTTTGCCGGTGAACTGTCCAACCTGTTTCAGGGCTCGGGGCAGGAATTCTTCAACGCCTCGATCCTGCTTTTGGCCGTGTGCATGCTCACCTGGCACAATGTCTGGATGGCCAGCCACGGCCGGGAAATGGCGCGGGAGCTGAAAGCGGCAGGCCATCAGGTGGTGACCGGCGAGCGCACCCTGTTTGCGCTTTCGGTTGTCGTCGGCGTGGCGGTGCTGCGCGAAGGTTCCGAAGTCGTGCTGTTCCTCTATGGCATCGCCGCCCAGGGCGGCACCTCGGCCACCGCGATGGTGGCTGGCGGGGGGCTGGGGCTCCTGGCCGGCGCCGCGGTTTCGGCCCTGATGTATTTCGGGCTTCTCACCATCCCGGCGGGAAAATTGTTTTCGGTCACCAGCGGGCTGATCACCCTGCTGGCAGCGGGCATGGCGGCCCAGGCCGTGATTTTCCTGCAGAATGGCGGCTGGCTGGAATATTTCACCGGCACGGTCTGGGACACCTCCTGGCTGATCAAGGAAGACAGCATCCCCGGCCGGCTGCTGCACACCCTGGTCGGCTATAGCGAAGCCCCCAACGGCGCCCAGCTGATCGCCTATGTCCTGACCATCCTGGCGATTGTTGTGCTGATGCGGCTGGTCAACCAGAAGCAGCAGGCCGCCCGGGTCAAGCACGCCTGAATTTACCTAGAATTGCGCCTTTTCTGGAACCACATGGTAACGGGCGCCGGGCTAGCCTCCCGCCCATGGTGCAGAGTCAATTACAGGCCGCCGATGACACGCGCGACCGTCTGATCGAGACGGCCCGCGCCCTGCTGTTGCGCGGCGACAATGGATTTTCCGTCACCACGCTATGCAACGAGGCGGGTGTCGAGCGCGGCCAGTTCCGCGCCTATTTCACCGGCAAGGCCGCGCTGATGGCGGCGGTGAGACAGGAACAGGCGCCGGCGGATGCGCTGGAGGCCGCGATCGCCGCGGCGCCGTCCGTGGCCGTCCTGGAACAAACCCCTAAGGTGGAGCAGGAGCCGTTCGTATCCGCACCCGACGCATGGCTTGAGCGCCGCCTTAGGGTTTTCGAACGCGCTTTGTCCTCGCTGGAGGCCAGGGCGGATTCCACCCAGCGCGAGCAGGCCAGAGTAATCGCTCAGCTGGAGGAAAAGCTTGCGGCGCTCAGCGGCGAGCCGGTGGAGCGCTGGTCGGCGCAGCGCCCGCTGGCGGCCGAGCCCGAAGCCGCGCCGGCGGTAGCGCCAGCTGCGCTCATGCAGGCGGCGCCGGAGCCCGAAGCCGAGGCGCCCCCGGTGGAGAAGAAACAGACCGGCGAAATGCTGGCCATCGAACCCTTGCCGGTCACCACCATTTCCAGGGAGGAAATGGCCGACGTCCTGGCCAGCGCGCGCGACAAGGCCCGCGCCGCAGCCGCGGTGCCGGTGGAAGAAAAACAACCCGTACGGGACAACAAGCGCGTGCGCTGGCTGGCGATTGCCGCTCTGTCGCTGGTGGCGCTGTTTCTTCTGGCCGGCCTGACTTTGGGCAATACCGCGCATGCGACCGGCAACGATCGCATGGCGGCCTGGCAGGGCGCTGGCACAAGCCATCGCCATGTCGTTCAGGGCGCGTTGGCGCAAACCATTGCCTCGGCGGACTTTGGCGATGCCAAGGCCGAGGCGCGGCTCGCGCTCGCATTCTTGCGCGGGCAGGGCGTCGCGCGGGATGCGAGCGCGGCGCTGCGCTGGAGCGCGGCCGCGGCCCAGGCCGGCGAGCCGGTGGCGCAATATCTGATGGGTGCGATGTACCAGCAGGGCGAGGCGGTGAAAGCCGATCCCGTGCGCGCCTTCGGCTGGTTCGAGGCCGCGGCCGGCAAGGGCAATCTCAAGGCGATGCACAATCTCGCCATCGCCTATGCCGAAGGCCAGGGCACGGTGAAGGACGAAGCCAAGGCGGCGAAATGGTTCGAAGCCGCCGCCGAGCGCGGTTATGTCGACAGCGCTTTCGACCTGGCGGTGATGTATGAGCGCGGCACGGGCGTGCCCCAGGATCCGCGCCAGGCGCTGAAATGGTATGGCATCGCGGCCAATGCCGGCGACCAGCCGTCCAAGGCGCGCGCGGAATTCCTGCGCGGCCAGCTGGCGGCCACCGACATCAAGCTGGCGAACGATGCGGCACAGGCTTTCACGCCGCTGCCGGCGCTGCCCTCGGCCAACGCGCTCTAGTTTCGCGCGCGCTTCAATATGTCGCCACGCCGGTTAACCCATTTCGGGTTGGGCAAGAGCTTGTGTGACGCTGGCCTTCACCACGCCAGCGGATGAAGCGATGGCGGGCAGATGAAAAGCGTTGTGTCATAGCGATACACGGTTCCATCACGCAACTGACACAGCCCGTCTTCGGCGACGCGCCCCGCCACCGCCGCCGATTGTTCCAGCGAATCACCGATGGTAAATTGAAGTTGGGGATTGTTGCTTGCTGGGGGTTGCGTTGTCCGAAGAAGAGATCATCGCCTACAAACTGTACTGGACCTATGGCGCGGCCGCGCTGAACCAGGCCAGGACCTGCGCCAGCCTGGCGCGCATCATGGCGGACCGGCACGGCACCTCCATCTGGAACAAGGTCATCGCCATCCTGACCGAGCGCATGGCCGTGCCGCTGGCCGGCTGACAGCGAACCGCTTCAGTTCACCTTGGGACAGCTGGTGATGCGCTGGGTCTGGGTTTCATGGGTGGTGCAATCGTTCCTGGCATAGTGGCGATGATGGTGGTGATAAGACGCCTCCCGCCGCCAGACGGGTTTTCCCAGATCGATCGTATTGGATGAGGTCAGCAGGCCGATGGCGGCGCCGCCCAGGCCGCCGACCAGCGCGCCGGTGGCGGCATTGCCCGCCAATGCGCCGATCGCCGCGCCGGTACCCGCGCCCAGCAATCCGCCCGACAGGCCGCGATCGCCGGGATCGGTGCCGCAGCCGGCCAACATGAGACCCGCCAGGCACAACACGCCCGCTTTTGCGATTTTGCTTTGCATGGCTCTTGCTCCCGGCCCCCCGGCCAGTGCGCGGAAAAGATCGCCCAGAAATCAGGCGAAAAGGTGTCGCCGATGCGGATTCAGTTCCCCATCCGCGGCCATTCCCCGATGTCCACCCGGGCAATCAGATCGGCATGGCCATGGCCATCGGGCTTGAACACCAGACAGGCGCCATCCTTGAGGCCCGCGGCCTGGTCGGGAAAGGCCGCGCTGATATTGGGCATATGGGTGATGAGAAGCGTGTTGCCTCCGGGCGCGGGCGCCTCGCCGACCTTGTTCCGCAGCCATTGCACGGGGCCTTGGCCGGTGATGCGCATCATGCTCTGGCCCTGATCGCCCAGTTCCGGCACCGGCACGGGGGCCGCGAAACCGGCAAGCCTGGCGGTCTCGCGCGCCCGATAGGTCGGACTGGAAAAGACCTGGCCCAGCGGAATGCGAAGCCTGCGGAAAGCCTCGCCCATGGCGCTGGCGCTGGCGCGGCCCTGATCGTCCAGCTGGCGTTCGTCCGCGACATTTTCGGGATCGGCCTTTGCCTTGTCGGGCGGCGTGGCGGGAGAGGCGGCATGGCGCATCACCAGCACATAGCCGCCCTGGCGTAGTTGCTCGGCCAGGCCGGGCGGCGCGGCGGCCAGCGCAGGCGCGGCCATGCCCAAAAACAGCGCCAGGATCAGGATGCGCAAGGGAGCCTCCTTCAATTCTTGCGGCGCAGGCTGCCGTAATGGCTGGTCCAGACCTTGGTGAACTCCGCCCCCAACAGGAAAATCTGCGCCGAATAATAGACCCAGATCAAAAGCACGATGATGCCGCCGGCGGCGCCATAGACGTTCGCCGTGATCAGGTTGGCCAGATAATAACCGATCAGGGTCTGGCCCGCCTCGAACAGAAGCGCGGTGCCGAAGCTGCCCGCCAGCACGTCGCGCCATTGCAGGTTGGTGTTGGGCAGAAGCTTGTAGATGGCGGCGAACAGAAGCGACACGATCAGATAGCTGAAACCGATATTGGCGGCGCCGATCACCGCGCCGGAAACATCGCCGGCCAGCATATGGCCCAGGAGCCGGATGCCGGTGGCGATCAGCATGGAGAACAAAAGCAGGAAGCCCAGCCCGATCACCAGGATCATGCTCATCACCCGCCCGCGCAGCAGCTGGTATAAATAGGACTCGTGGCGCGGCGCCTTCCAGATCACATTCAGCGCATCCTCGATCTCGGTGAAAAAGCCGGACGCCGTGACGATCAGGGTCACCAGCCCGATCAGGCTGCCGGCCAATGTATGGGTCGAGCGGCGCACATGCAGGATGGCAAGCTGCACCAGGTCGGCGGAATCCGCGCTCATGATGCGGGTCAGCTGATGATGCAGCACTTGGCTGGTGGCGGTCTGGCCAAGCCCCAGTGCGGCAATCGTGGTGGCGATGAACAGGACCGGGGCGATCGCGGTCACCGCATAAAAGGCGATGGCCGCGCCCCGCGACAGTGCATTGTCGTCAATAAAGGCCGCCACACCCTCCTTGAGCAGGGTCCAGGCGGTGAGCGGGCGTCGGCGCAAGACTCGGTCTTCCCTCGAAGTTCCCAACGTAGCAGCCATGCAGAAAGTTTCACCTTTGTTGAAGCCCTATGACGGCTGGAGCGTTACGAAACTGGAGAGCGTCACCCTTAAGTGATTGATTTGTCATGTCTGTTACGGAGCACCGGAACCATCATTTTCAAGGCTGGTCGAAAGCCGCCGTCCGGGAACGCATTGTCTCGGATTTCCGCGACTTCGAATTCACCTGGCGCGGCTTCTTCAAATGGACCGGCACCATCCTTCTGGGGCTGATCGTGGGGGCAGTGTTCGCGCTGTATTTCCTGGACTGGAACCAGATGCGCGCACCGGTTTCGCGCTGGCTCTCCATCAAGACGGGACGCGAGGTCCATATCGACGGCAATCTGGCGGTCAATCTGTTCAGCTGGCAGCCCAGCGCGGAGGCCGGCGACGTCTTTGTCGGCAATCCGTCCTGGGTCGGCACGCCGCAGGCGGCATCGCTGAAGGACTTCCGCATCGAGATAAGGCTAGTGCCGCTCCTGTGGGGCGATCTGATCGTGCCGCTGGTCAGGGTCGACCAGCCCGATGTGATGGTGGTGCGCGATGCGTCGGGGCGCACCAACTGGGATAGCGGCTCCAGTTCCGGCGGTCATGCCTGGCACCTTCCGCCCATCCAGCATCTCCTGATTCAGGACGGCCATGTCCGCATCGATGATGCGATCCGCAAGCTTCACTTCCAGGGCACGGTCAATTCGCAGGAAAATCTGGGTGGCCCCAAATCCGGTGGTCAGGGCGGCAGCTTCGCGCTGACCGGCGACGGCACCCTCAATCTCAGCAAGTTCATCGCCGATGTGAAAGGCGGTCCCCTGATCCATGTGGACAGAAGCAGGCCCTATGATTTCAGCGCCGATGTGAAGGCTGGCACCACCCATGCGGTGATCCATGGCGCGATCACCGAGCCTTTCAACATGGACCGTTACACCGCCTCGGTGGATGTGAGCGGGCCGACCTTGGCCGATCTCTATTTCATGACCGGCCTGGTCCTGCCCCACACGCCGCCCTATCACATGACGCTGAGCGTGGAACGGGAGGGCAGCAACTATCGGCTGAACGACATTGCCGCCACCATGGGCAAGAGCGATCTGCACGGCAATCTGCAGGTGGACGTGTCGGGCCGGGTGCCCATGCTGGCGGGCCGGATGGCGTCGCGCGTGCTGGCGTTCGAGGATCTGGGTCCGATGGTGGGCGGCGGCAAGACCGCGCCGGTCAAGAGCCGGTACCTGTTGCCCGAGACGCCGCTTCATACCGAACGGCTGAAGCAGACCAATGCGGAAGTCGATTACAGCGCCGCCAAGGTGGCCTCGCGCGATTTTCCGCTCACCAGCCTCGACACCCATATCAGTGTCGAGAACGGGGTGCTGAACCTGAAGCCGCTGGCCTTCGGCTTCACCCAGGGAAAGCTCGCCGGCTCGATCCGGATCGATGCGAGGAAGGACATTCCCACCTCGTCCGTCGATGCGCGGGTCAGCGACATCCATGCCGAGACCTTCATCAAGGGCAGCGACAAGCCGATCTCCGGCGTGCTGGAAGCGCGCGCCGTGCTGACCGGCACCGGCAAGTCGGTGCATGACACAGCCAGCCATGCCAGCGGCACCTTCACCGCGGTGGTGCCGTCGGGCGGCATGCGCCACAGCCTGGCGGAATGGACCGGCGTCGACGTGCTCTCCGCGCTTAGCCTCAACCTGGCGGGCGACAATTCCAACACCAACCTGCGCTGCGCGGTGGCGAGCTTCGATGCCAAGGATGGCGTGATGACCGGCCAGCAGATGGTGATCGACACCGATCCGGTGCGGGTGGATGGCTCGGGCAGCATCAGCCTGAAGGACGAGACGCTGGACCTGAAGCTGCAGGGCAAGCCCAAGCACTTCCAGATCATGCGGCTGCGCGCGCCGATCACCATGAAAGGCCCCTGGGCGCATCCAGCGCTGGGCGTGGAAGCGGGACCGGCGGTGGCGCAGGGCGGCATCGCCGCGGCGCTGGGGCTGGTCAATCCCTTTGCCGCGATCCTGGCCTTCATCGATCCGGGTCTGGCGAAAGACGCCAATTGCGGTCCACTGCTTCAGTCCGCCAAGCAGCAGGGGGCGCCGGTCAAGCCGTCGGCGATCAAGAACGCGCCGGCTCCGCGCAAGTAGGACACGTCTCTAAGCGACTTTTCACAATCGGAAGCGCGGGCCGCGCGAGGAACTTTTGTCCGCGCGCTTGCTTAATGCCTCCAACGTGGAAAGTATTCTCCGATGACATTGCCGCGCGCCCTGGGCGACAGGATTGATCTCAGGCGCACGGGCGCCAGTCCCGATTACTGGTATCCGCTGGCCTGGAGCGACGAGATCGCGCGCGGCAAGGCGCTGGCCAGCCGCTTCGCCGGCCTTCCCATCGTGCTCTATCGCGGCCGTTCCGGCGCGATTCACGCGCTGGAGGACGCTTGCGCCCATCGCCAGGTGCCTTTGTCGCAAGGCCTGGTGGAAGGCGAGACCTTGCGCTGCGGCTATCACGGCTGGCGCTATGACGGCGCGGGCGCCTGCGTGGATGTGCCGTATCTGGGCCAGGGCGGTTGTCAGGGGCGCGTGTCCAATGGCGTCACCGCCTATCCGGTGCGCGAAGTGGACGGCATGGTGTTCGTCTTTCCCGGCAATCCCGCGCTGGCCGAGGCGCGCGCACCCGGCGCGCTGGGATCCAAAGCCGACAGTGCCTACAAGACCCGGCGGCTGGATCGCAGCATCGCCTGCCACTACACCTTCATGCACGAGAATCTGTTCGACATGAACCATCAGTTCCTGCATCGCAGCCTGATGGGGCAGGTGAAGGCCACCTGCCTTGGGCGCCGCAGCGGCGAGGATTGGTGCGAGGTGGATTATACGTTCTCGCGCAAGGCGGGCCGCTCCAACATGGGCGAGAACGCCATCCGCAACATGATGGGAAAAAAGGGGCCGGGCGGCGATCTGATGCGCATCCGCACCGACTATCCCTATCAATCGCTCAAGGTGTGGGTGAAGGGCGAGGCGCCGGCGCTGGATGTGTGGCTCTGCTACACGCCGCAGGACACCGCCCAGCGCAGCAACCGCACCTTCGGTTATCTCTCGGTGAGGAAGTCGCGCATTCCGGGGCTGACGCACCTGCTGTGGCCGCTGGTGACCTGGTTCACCGAAGGCATCTTCCGCCAGGACAAGCGGATCGTGGAACTGGAACAGGCGGCGCATGACAGGCAGGGCTGCTGCCATAACCATGAAGTGTTCCCGCCGGTTCTGGATCTACGTGCCGTGCTGGGCCGCTGCGGTGTGCCGTTGGATGGAGCCGGGAACTATCCGCGGATCGTGGCAATGATGTAATCGTTAGTCCATTAAAAAGAAATTTTCTGAACATTGTTAAGACATGTCTGGGCTCTATTTCTTGGGCACCGCCACAAGGCGACCCCAAGAAAGGTGTTCCATGTCCAATCCCCAACCAAAGACTCCGCTGCAGCGCCGGATGGCCGGCTTGCTGCTGGGCGCGGCGCTCGGCGCGAGCGGCGCGTTCCTTGCCGTTTCCGGTTCCTCGCTCCTGGCCGCTGCCGCGCCGCTGAGCCAGGCCCCTGTCGCCCCGCAACAAGGCTTTGCCCCGCTGGTGACGCGGGTGAAACCCGCGGTGGTGCAGATCGCCACCATTTCCGTCGCCCAGCAGGAAAGCGACGATCAGTCCGACGCCATGCCGCAAGCCATGCCCGACATGCCGGGCGATTTCGGCGACATGCTGCGCCGCTATTTCCGCCAGCATCGCGGTCAAGGCGGGCAGGGCATGGAGCAGCGCGCGCTGGGCTCGGGCTTCATCATCGATCCCGCCGGCTACATCGTCACCAACAATCATGTGGTGGACGGCGCCCATCTGGTTTCGGTCACCCTGACCGACGGCAAGAAGTACAAGGCCAAGGTCATCGGCCGCGATGCCAAGACCGACCTGGCGCTGGTCAAGATCGATGCCGGCCATGCGCTGCCTTATGTGAGCTTCGGCGATTCCGACAATGAGCATGAAGGCGACTGGGTGATCGCGGTCGGCAATCCTTACGGCCTGGGCGGCACCGTCACCGCCGGCATCGTGTCGGGCCATGGCCGCGACATCAATGCCGGACCCTATGACGACTTCCTGCAGATCGACGCGCCGATCAATCCCGGCAATTCCGGTGGCCCGCTGTTCAACCAGTCGGGCCAGGTGGTGGGCATCGATACCGCGATCTATTCGCCCTCGGGCGGCAGTGTCGGCATCGGCTTCGCCATTCCCTCCAACGTGGCCCGGAACATCGTCGACCAGCTGCGCGAGCATGGAAAGATCGCCCGCGGCTATCTGGGCGTGCAGATGCAGCCTTTGACCGACACTTTGGCCAAGGCGGTGGGACTGCCCAGAGATCAGGGCGTTCTGGTCGATGCGGTGACCAAGAACTCTCCGGCCAGCCGTGCCAATCTGCAGCAGGGCGACGTCATCACCGCGTTCAACGGTCATGCGATCACCGGCACCCGCGATCTTGCCATGGCGGTGGCCAGCACCCCTGCCGGCAAGAGCGTGAGCATCACGGTGTGGCGCGACGGTCATTCGCGCGACCAGCAGATCACGGTGGGCACCCAGGATGCGACCCGTGTCGCCAGCGCCGCCGACAGCGCGAGCGAAAAGCCGGTGGGCATGTCGCTCGAGGCGCTGACGCCGGACATGCGCGACCAGCTCAACCTGGCGCCGGGCGCGTCGGGCGTGGTGGTGGCGCAGGTGACGCCGGGCAGCAATGCCGATCAAAGCGGCGTGCAGGCGGGTGACATCATCCAGCGCGTGGGCGGCGAGACCGTCCACTCGCCGGACCAGGTGGCCAGCGCCATCCACAGTGCCGAGCACAATAAGAAGGACGCCATCTCCATGCTGGTGATGCGGGGTGGCGTCAGCTCATACCTGGGGCTTCAGCTCCAGGCGTAACGGTTTCGCCCCGCGTTCTTGCTCGACGGCGCGGGGAGCCCGCGTTCTTGCTCGACGGCGCGGGGAGAAAGACAGCCAGGTGCGGCACCGGGGTGGTTCCTTGGCCGGTGTGGCGCCTGGCTGCCGCGTTTGCCGATAAGGGTCCGGCAAGAGAAATCAAGCCCGGCGGTCCGAAATATACCCCCTTGCGGAACTTCCTGCATTCCCCACATTTCGGCGCGGGTATTCGCTAGGTCGAGGAGCGCCTATGACGATTTGGAAACAGATTCCCAAGATTGCCGCGGCTTTGGGCCTTGCCCTGGCGCTGGCGGGCTGCGGGATCAACAATATTCCCACCAAGGACCAGGCCGTGAAGGCGCGCTGGGCGGATGTGCAGGCGGCCTATCAGCGCCGCAGCGACCTGATTCCCAATCTGGTCAACACCGTGGCCGGTTTTGCGGCGCAGGAGAAATCGGTGCTGATCGGCGTCACCGAGGCGCGCGCCCAGGCCACCCATGTCAGCGTCGATGCTTCCACGATCACCGATCCGGCCAAGTTCGCACAATTCCAGCAGGCACAGGACAAGCTGTCGGGCGTGTTGGGCCGGCTGATGGCGATCAGCGAGAATTATCCGCAGCTGAAATCCGACCAGAACTTCCTGGCGCTGCAGGCGCAGCTGGAAGGCACCGAGAACCGCATCGAGATTGCGCGCCGCGATTACAACAGCGCGGTGCAGGACTATAACACCGAGCTTGTGACCATTCCCGGTTCGCTGTGGGCCGCGACCATGTACAAAAGCTACAAGCAGGCGACGCCGTTTGCCGCCAGCGCGGCCGCGCAGCAGGCGCCGGTGGTGAGCTTCCCGGGTGCGACCTCGACGGCGCCCCCGCCTTCGCCGGCCGCCGCCCAGCCCGGCACCAAGCCGTAGCAATGTCGCGTGTGGGCCCAAACCCAACTTGTCATGGCCCGCAAATGCGGGCCATCCAGGTGACGTCGGCACTTCACTTTCAGGATGGTCTCCAGCCCAACTGGATGGCCCACACTCCGGTGGGCCATGACATTTGGGGTGTGGCTTATGGCGAGCGCGAATCCCGATGAAATTCCTGGCCGCTATCCTCGCCTTCCTCTTCGTCATCGCCCCCGCGACGGCAGCGCCGAAATTTCCGGAATTAACTGGGCGGGTGGTCGATGACGCCAACATCCTGTCGAGCGCGACCAGACAGGACCTGACCGACAAGCTGGCGGCGCTGGAACAGAAGACCTCGCGCCAGCTGGTGGTCGTCACCATTCCATCCCTGGGCGGCTATGAGATTTCCGATTACGGCTATCAGCTGGGCCGCGCCTGGGGCATCGGCCAGGCCAAGCTCAACAATGGCATCCTGCTGATCGTTGCGCCCACCGAGCACAAGGTGCGGGTCGAGGTCGGCTATGGGCTTGAGCCCATTGTCACCGACGCCTTGTCGGAAGTGATCATCCAGACCCAGATCCTGCCCAAATTCCGCGGCGGCGATTTCAATGGCGGGGTCGAGGCCGGCGTCGATGCGCTGATCCAGCAATTGTCGCTCGATACCTCGGAAGCCGAGAAGCGCGCCGCGGCGGCCGAGCAGCAACAGCGGCCCCAACAGGATCAGGGCGGCGGCATTGTCGGCTTCCTCATCCTGCTCTTTATCTTCTTTGCCATCTTCCGTGTGTTCGGCGGCTGGGGCCTGCTGCCGTTCCTGTTCATGGGCGGCGGCGGACGTGGCGATGGCGGCGGATGGTCCGGCGGTTCGGGCGGCGGCTGGTCGGGAGGCGGCGGCGGCAGCTTCGGCGGCGGCGGCGCGTCGGGTAGCTGGTAGGGGGCGGGTGATGCTGAGTGAGGCCGACAAAGACCGCATCAGCGCGGCGATCGCCAAAGCCGAAGCCAAAACCAGCGGCGAGATCTTCTGCGTGCTGGCCCATGACGTGGCGCATTACCGCGAAGTGCCCCTGATGTGGGGCGTGGTGGCGGCGCTGGCGGGGCCACCCGTGCTGGTGCTTCTGGGCCTGCACCGGCTGGCGCTGGCCACGATCTTCACCAGCTGGACCGATGACTCGGCGCGCGCCATGAAAGAACTGATCCTGCGCGCGCTGACCACTTACGGCCTGTTGCAGGCCGGGCTGTTCCTGATCGTGGTGCTGATCGTATCGGTCGCGCCGGTGCGCCGGCTGATGACGCCCGCTTTCCTGCGCCGCCATCATGTGCGCCAGGCGGCGCGGCATCACTTTGCCGCCGCGGGCCTGCATCTGGGCCACGCCGAGCCGCATGTGCTGATCTTTGCCAGCCTGGCCGACCGCCGCGTCGAAGTGGTGGCGCATCAGAACATTCACAACCGCGTCGGCGAAGAGCCGTGGGGACAGGCCGTCGCCGCCGTGGTGGAGGGCATCCGGAATGGCACGCCGGGCGATGGCTTTGTGAAGGGGATCGAAATCTGCGGCGCGGCGCTGGCGGCGCATTACCCGCCCGAGGGCCCGGCCAAGAACAAGCTGCCGAACATGATCCTGGAAACCTGATCCCGCGATTGCTGTCCGCAAACGGACACTAGTGTTCGTTGACGGACACTACGGCCGATCATTCCTTTCCTAAGCCTCTGAAAAGACTGGATTCCCCTCCGGCACACCCATTGCTTAATGGATGGTGGAAAGCCGGCCTGTTCGCCGGGCGGGGATTGGATCGTCATGCTGCGCAATTATCTGGCCGTCGCCCTGCGCAACATCCTCCGCCACAAGCTCTACAGCTTCATCAACATCGCCGGCCTGGCCATCGGATTGGCCTGTGTCGTCTTTGTGATCCTGTTCGTGCGCGACGAGCTGTCCTACGACAAATGGATTCCGGACACGGGAAATCTCTACCGTGTCGAACTGACCTTGCAGATACCCGGGCGCGATGCCTTCGCCATTGCGACGGTGCCGTTTCCCATGGCGGGCGAGATGCGCAATGAGATTCCGGAAGTGACGGGGGCGACCCGGCTCAGCCCCTATGCCATGACCCTGATGGTGGGGGACCGCCAGTTCCGCGAACATGTCGATGCGGTCGATCCAGGCTTCTTCACGCTGATCAAGCTGCCGCTCGTCGCGGGCGATCCCGCCCGCGTCTTCGCCGATCCGCAATCGGTGGTTCTGTCCGAAAGCGAGGCGCGGAAGTTGTTCGGCACGACCGACGCCATCGGGAAAATCATTTCCACCACCGCCAATTGCGAGGCCGCCGACGCGACGTGCCTGGACCGGCTGATTTCCCTGAAGGTCACGGGCATCATGCGGGACATTCCCCATAATTCGCAGCTGGAGGGCGATATCTTCATGCCCAATACCTCGATCGCCGATCGCAACAGCGACAAGGTGAAACAGAGCTGGCATATCGAGAACGGCTTCGGCTATGTGCGGCTGGCGCTGGGCGCCGATCCGCGAAGGGTCGTCGCCAAGACGGTGCCGCTGCTGGACCGCGCCGTCACCGGCGAGGTCAATGCCGCCGGCAATCCGATCAAGGGAAGCCAGGCCTATGCGGTGCACCTGACGCCCTTCGCCGATGTGCATCTGACGTCGGGCCACTGGCGGGGCAACATGAAGCCGCCGGGAAGCTGGACCACGGTCTATGGCGTGACCGTCGTCGGGATACTGATCCTGCTGGTGGCCTGCTTCAATTTCATGAATCTGGCGACGGCACGCGCCCTGCTGCGGGCGCGCGAGATCGCGCTGCGCAAGACCCATGGCGCAAATCGCGGCCAGCTGGTCGTGCAGTTCCTGGGCGAGGCGGTGCTGATGGCGCTGCTTTCGCTTACTCTCGCGCTGGCGCTGGTGGAGGTGCTGCAGCCGGCCTTCGCCCGCTTTCTGCAGCATCCCATCGGGCTGCACTATGCGAGCGACTGGCCACTGCTGCTGGTCATCATCGGCATCGCCGTCGCGGCAGGCCTGATCAGCGGCAGTTATCCGGCCCTGATCCTGTCGGGTTTCCGCCCGGCACTTGTGTTGCGCACCAACGACGGCGGGCAGGCCGGCTCCGGACGGCTGCGCACCGGTTTGGTGGTGCTGCAATTCGCGGTCTCCATCGGGCTGGGCATCGCCGCCGCCGTGGTGTTCACCCAGATCAATTTCGCCCGCAATATCGACATGGGCTTCCGCAAGGACAATGTGCTGGTGGTGGCGGGCGGATCGCTGAAAGTCGACGGCCGGCAGAGCCTTGTCGAACAGGTGCGAAATCATCCCGGCGTGCTGGATGTCGCCATGATCAATGTCGCGCCCTTCGACACCGCCTTGTGGCAGACAACGGTACAGCTGGCCGGTCATACCGAGACGGTCGAATTGGCCCAGCGGATCATCGGCACCAACACGGTTCAGTTTCTGGGCATGAGGCTGGTCGCCGGACGCCTGTTGTCGGACAAGCGCGCCCAGGACCAGATCGACACCAACGGCATACCCGGTCCGGCCTCCAACAACGGGCATAACATCCTTATCGATGAAGCCGCAGCCGCCAAGCTTGGTCTCACACCGGAGCAGGCGATCGGCAAGACCGTCATCATCAACGAGAATCATGTGAACATTGTCGGTGTTCTTGCCGACGTGAAGTTCGACGGTGCGCGCGAGCCGTCGCGGCCTTCGACCTATCTCTATGATCCCAAGGCGCCGGCCGTCATGCTGGTCCGCATCCGCCCCGACGCCATTCCGCAAACCCTGTCTTTCATAGACCGGCAATGGCACGCTTTTTCGCCGACCAAGGCGATCCAGCGCTATTTCCTGGACGAGAATTTCGGCAAGCTCTACCAGGCCGATGAGCGCCAGGGTGAGATGTTCGGCATCTTCGTTCTGGTTGCCATCTTCATCGCCTGTCTCGGTCTGTTCGGGCTCGCCGCCTTCACCGCCAGCCGCCGCACCCGCGAGATCGGCGTCCGCAAGGTGTTCGGCGCGCGCACCCGCGATGTCGTTCTTCTGCTGCTGTGGCAGTTCTCGACCCCGGTGCTGATCGCCAACGCCATCGCCTGGCCGGTGGCCTGGTATTATCTGCACGGCTGGCTGAATGGCTTTGCCTATCGCATCTCCCTGAGCCCGGTCTATTTCGTGGGGGCAGGGGCGGTGGCGCTGGTGATCGCCTGGGCGACGGTTTTCGTCCATGCCCGGCGGGTGGCCAACGCCAATCCCATCCACGCCCTGCGCACCGAATAGAGGCCGCGATGTTCAAAAATTATCTCGTCGTCGCCCTGCGCAACATCCTCCGCCACAAGCTCTACAGCTTCATCAATATCGCGGGCCTGGCCGTGGGCCTGACCGCCGCCATCCTGATTGGCCTGTTTGTGCAGCAGGAACTGTCGTTCGACACCTGGTTGCCGGGGAGTGAGCGGATTTACCGCATTGCGGCTGTGATTCATGTGCCGGGCGAACCAGCGCGCGATAACGGCGCGGCTTCTTCGCCACTCGGGCCTGTGGCGCTTGCGGAAATACCCGGCATTCAAGAGCAGACCCGCCTTCTTGCCCGCAGCGCGGCGGTCGCGGTTTCCGACAAGCATTACGCGCAGGGGATCAACCAGGTCGACGCCAACTTCTTCACCATGATCCGGCTGCCTTTCATGGCCGGAAATCCCGCCACCGCGCTTGCCCGCCCCGATGGGGTGGTGCTGACACAGCGCGCGGCGATCAAGTATTTCGGCACGGAACGGGCGATGGGCAGGACCTTGCTGTTCGACCAGACGACCCCACGCACCGTCACCGGCATCCTGCGCGATCTTCCCTACAACACGCAATTTCAGGGCGACGTCTTCGTGCTCTATCCGCGCCCGCTTCCCGTGGCCGCGACGAACAGAGACCCGGACCCTGACCAGTGGATGACCATGGATGTTTCCAGTTACGTTCGCCTGGCGCCGGGGACCGACCCGCAAACCGTCGCTGGCCAAATATCGGCGGTATTCTCGCGTCATCTGTCGCCGGCGTTCCTGTCCGAACTGGCCTCGGTGATGCACGCAAGCGCGGGCGACGTGATCAAGGCCAAGCTTGTGCCGTTTCGCGATGTGCATCTGACGCCCGACACCCAGGGTAGCATCAAACCGCCCGGCAGCAGGACGCTAGTGTTCGGCTTTGCCGCCATTGCCGCGCTTGTGCTTCTGGTGGCTGGTGTCAATTTCACCAACCTGGCGACCGCACGCGCATCCCTGCGCGCGCGGGAAGTCGCGCTGCGCAAGGTCGTGGGCGCAAGCAGGCGGCAGTTGGTCACGCAGTTCCTGACCGAAGCCGTTCTGACCGCGTTCCTGGCGCTGGTCATCGCGTTCGCGGCGACGGAAGTGTTGTTGCCGGCCTATAGCGGCTTTCTGGGGCATCCGGTAACGCTCGATTACGTCGCCAACTGGCCGTTCGTCGCGGCGATGATCGCCATAGCCGCGATGATGGGGCTGATCGGCGGCGTCTATCCCGCCTTCATTCTGTCCAGCTTCCGACCCGCGCGCGTTCTGCATTCCACGTCTGCCGGCGCCGGCAGCACCGGCATGATGCGCACGATCCTGGTGGTCTTCCAGTTCGCGGTCTCGATCGGGCTGGCCATCGCGGCCGCGGTCATCTTCACCCAGATACATTTCGCCAATCAGCTCGATCTTGGCTTTGATCGCGACAACATCGTGCTGGTTCCGGTGAACCAGGCCGATCGTTCGCAAAAGACGCTGGAAAGCATGAGGGCCGAAATTTCGGCCCTTCCCGGCGTCGCGGGTGTGGCCATTTCGGACAAGGTGCCGGGCAGCACCAATTCGCCGGCGAACGTGGCCCGCATTGCGGCAACGGCCCCCAACGTGCAGGTCATGAGCTATTCCGTGTCGCCCGATTTCGCCCAAGTCTATGGCGTCAAGCTGGAAGCCGGCCGCTTCCTGTCGCGGGACCGCGGGACGGACCTGCATCACGGCACCGAACCGGAAGACGGCCGCAATGTGGTGATCGACGATCACGCGGCGCGCGCCTTCGGCTTCACGCCGGACAGCGCGATCGGCAAGACGATCGATCTGGTCGGTGGGCGCGTGACCATCGTTGGCGTGGTGCACAATGTCCTGTTTGCCGGCGCCCAGGCCGTGCAGATCGCGCCGACTGTGTTCTATGAAGACCCGGATATGTACAGCGACATATCGGTACGGCTGAAGGCGGGCCAGATACCGCAAACCTTGGCGGCGATCGACCGCATCTGGCGGCGCAATGTGCCCGCCAGGCCTTTTTACAGCAGGTTCGTCGAAGAAAGCCTGAACAAGCTTTATGTCGATTCCGAACGTCAGGGCGCGTTGCTCAGCATCTTTGTCATCCTGGCCGTCTTCATCGCCTCGCTGGGACTGTTCGGCCTGGCCGCCTTCGTCGTCGAACGCCGCACCAAGGAGATCGGCATTCGCAAGGTGTTCGGGGCGCGCAAGCGCGATCTGATCCTGCTTCTGCTGTGGCAGTTCTCGATCCCGGTCCTCTTGGCCAATGCGATCGCGTGGCCGGTCGCTTATTACTATTTGCGCGAATGGCTGGAAGGCTACGCCTACCGCATCAGCCTGGGTCCCGGCTACTTTGTTGCCGCGGGCTTCGCGGCGCTCTGCATCGCCTGGCTTACCGTCCTGACACATGCCCTGCGCGTCGCGCGCGCCAATCCCATCCATGCCCTGCGCACCGAATGACGCAAGCGCCGGTCCGCTTTGCGCAGGTGTCAGTCGTTATTGGCCGCCAGAGATCGTCGCAGATAGCGGAATTTTGCCAGCTGGGCATTGACCCGGCGGCCATAGAGGAAAAGGCCCAGCGCCAGCGGCGCCAAGATCGCCACATCCAGAATGGGCGGCACCGCCGGCGCACTGGCCCGCAGCGTCGTCCCCGCCAATCCCAGCACCATGGCGACGGCTGAGGCCGACAGGCCCAGATAGATCGCCGCAAGCACGCGCCGCGTCCGCGCGATATTCAGATCGAGCATCTCGGGCAGCGCCCTGACATTGGCGCCGCCCATGACGGGCACCAGCTTCAGGGCCGCCACCAGGACGATGCCCGATATCACCAGCAAGGCTATGCCCCGTGTCACGAAATTCCATGTCTCGGTGCTCCATCCCCGCCACAGCGTGAAAGCCCCCAGCGCGGCACCGCAAATGCCCAGCAACAGCCCGGCAAGCATGCACGTCATGATCAGGATGGACTGGCGGCGCAACCGCGCCTGAAGCTTCGACTGGATGAGATCGCTCGAGGCGTGATCCATGCACCAGGCTATGCCCAGTTCGTCCCAGTAAGAATCATTGGTCATGATTTGTCTCCCAACAGGTTGCGAAGAAGGTCCTTGGCCCTGGACAGGCGGATGGCGACGGCGTTGAGCGTGAGGCCCAGGAAATCCGCGATCTCGGCATGCGTCAGCCCTTCCAGGGTGAGGGTGACGGGCTGCAGATACGCCATGGGCAGGCGCCGGACGGCGGCCATCAGCTGGGCCTGACGGCTTGCCGCGATGGCCCGATGTTCGGGATCTTCCTCGGGCGCCGGGATCTCGTCGCTGAGCATCAGGGATGGCGGCGACTTCACCGCGTGCGCCACATGGGTGATGGCGCGATTGGTGGCGATCCGCGCCACAAAGGTGCGCATGGAGGCGTCGCCGCGAAATCCCGGCAGGGCCCGCCAAAGCGCGAAATGAATCTCCTGCACCAGCTCTTCGGCCTGATGCGCATCGGCCTCATAGGCGGCGGCGATGCGCCGTATCATGGCGCCGTGATCCTGAACGATCTGTTCGTAGTTTTTCTGCGTCAAGGTTTGCCACCGCAGGCCGCCGTCACAGCAATAGTCTCGCGGGCCGGGATTTCCTTTCAAAACCCGGCGCGAAAAATTACAGCCTAATTCGCAGCAGTTTGCGGCCGATCAGCGCGAATAGCAGCAGAACGCCCAGCTGCACCGCCAGTTGGACCGGCCAGGGGATGCCAGCCGGCGTGGCATAAGCCTTGATGATCTGCCCTGGCGTCATCGGCGCGGGACTGAAATAGACCACGATCGGCCGCGCGCCGCCCGTCGCCGGCGAAACATGCCATACCAATGTTCCATCGCGGTAGGTCACCTCGAAATTGTCGACCCGCCTGCCCAGGCCCGGCAAAGGCACGGTTTTCAGCCAGCCCAGATAGGTGATGGATCGCAGTGGGCCGAGCCGCGCCGCATCCGCGCCAAGACGTGCCGCGCCGGGAGGAGGGGCCTGGATGGAACGCAGCAACAGGGCCTTGGCTTCGGCGGTTGGCGCTTGGCCTTTCGCCGCCATTGCCTGTTTCTCCATGCCGCGGGCGGCGTCATACGGCGTTGCCCGCGCCCAGGTGATGGCAACGACAAGCCCGGCCGCCAGCAGCACCAGCGCGATGCGAAAGGATGCGTGCTGCTTCATGGTCATGGTTCCCGCATCTGGCCGCCAATGGCGGCGATGGCCGCGTCACCCTGCGCGGTGGGGCGATGCATCACCAGGCGCCGGACCGTGCCGGCGATCCAGCTCCAGTTCATCGCCAGGTGAAGCCCGGCCACGAGCTGGAAATAGTTCGACCATCCATTATGCAGCCGAAGCCAGTTTTCGTCCCGGGCCACCGGGATGTCCAATGACGGCAGCGCGATGACGGAGGTCATGATGCCGGAAAACACCGTCACCACGAAGGTCACGAACAGAAGCACGTTGAGCAGGACATTGATGCGCTGCCGCCAGGCCCGTAGCGCCAAAAGCCGCGGTATCGCCATGGCGATCCATTGCCAGGCATAAAGCAGGTGGACCATCACCAGGGGGATGACGGCAAGGCCCAGCCATTCATGCAGAGCCAGACCGGAGCGCGGCACCATCAGGATGACCAGCGCCACCAGCAGGAATGTATCGAGCACGAAAAGAAGTCGCAGCCGCTTCATAGGGACCCCATGCCGGTCGTCATCGGTAACAGTCTCCCGGCCCGGGCTTTCCTTTCAACGGCGAAAGGAAATTTCTTTGGGGAGGGGCGGGCCGGCCGCTTCCTCGACCCGGCGCCGGGGATGACAGGGTGCATTTTCCCTGTGTAAGCTCCCTCAAAATCGGCCAAAAAATCGGCCAAAAAATCGGAGAAAGAATTGATGCTCAAATATCTCGCGCCCGCGCTTTGCCTGCTGGCGCTGCCTGCGCTTTGTTTGTCGGCTGCGCCGTGCTTGGCGCAGGGAACGTCCATCAAGAAAATGGACGCGGGCCTGGACAATGTCATCGCCCCCGGCACCAAGATCGAGAAGGTCGCAGGCGGCTTTCTCTTTGTCGAAGGTCCGATGTGGAAGGACGGCAAGCTGTGGTTCTCCGATGTGCGTGGCGACAAGGTCAGGACCTTCGATCCCAAGACCGGCAAGGTCACGGTGATCCTGAAGGATTCGGGCGGGGTCAAGGACGCGCCGCCTGACGCCAATTTCGGCTCCAACGCCATGATCACCGACAAGGATGGCTCGATCCTGCTCACCCGCATGGCGATCGGCACCATCGAGCGCATGGACGACCATGGCAACCTGAAACCCTTCCTGTCCAAATATCAGGGCAAGCGGCTGAACAGCCCCAACGACCTGGTCTTTGCCAGGGACGGATCGCTGTGGTTCACCGATCCGTCCTTCGGCCTGCCCAAGATGGACGCCGACCCCAAGAAGGAGCTGAAGTTCAACGCGGTGTGGCGCTATGCCGGCGGCAAGCTGACGCCCGTGATCACCGACATGGGCCAGCCCAACGGCATCGGCTTCTCGCCCGACGGCAAGACACTTTATGTCTCCAACTCCGCGCCCGACATGTATCTGCGCGCCTATGACGTGTCGGCCGACGGCAAGGTTTCCAACCCGCGCACCATCATCAAATATCCGGGAACCGCGCCGGATGTGCCGGATGGCCTGAAGGTGGACAGTGCCGGGAACATCTGGACCACCGGGCCGGGCGGCATCCGCATCATCTCGCCCCAGGGCAAGGTGCTGGGCCAGTTGATAGTTCCCGAGGTGGTCGCCAATATCGGCTTTGCGGAAGACGGAAAGACCGTTTATCTGACGGGATCGACCAGCCTCTACCGGCTGCATACCAAGATCCCGGGCGAGATCCCGATGTACTACAGGCCCTGACAGATGAAGCCAGCAGGTTATGCGATTGTCGGTGTGGTGCTTGGCGCCAGCGCCTGTGTGCTGGCGGCGTGGGGCGCCGCCCCGCCGACGACGTTCGACCAGCTGGACCTGTTCAGTCTCGCCTTCTCCAAGGTGCGCGCCGACTATGTCGAGCCGGAGCCGGACAGCAAGCTGGTCGATGCCGCGATCCAGGGCATGGTGGCGAAGCTCGATCCCCATTCCGCCTATATGGATGCCAAGTCCTTTGGCGGGGATTTCCAGGTCCGCACCCAGGGTCATTTCGGCGGCGTCGGCATCGAGGTCGGCCAGGATGCCGGGGTGATCCGGGTGATCAGCGCGATGGACGGCATGCCGGCGGCCGGCGCCGGCATCAAGCCCGAAGACCGCATCACCGCCATCAATGGCATGCAGGTCGCCGACCATGACTTCAATGAATCCATCGATCGCATGCGTGGCCCCGTCGGCACCAAGGTCGTGCTCACCATTCAGCGCGCCTCCGAGAAAAAACCGTTCGATGTCACGCTCACCCGCGCCAATGTCCCCTTCGAGGCGGTGACCCATCACCGCGAAGGCGATATCGGCTATGTGCGCCTGCCCAGCTTCAACGAGCAGACCGCCGACGGGCTGGAAAAGGCGGTGCGCGCCCTGAAAAAGGAAATCGGGCCGAATATCCGCGGCTATGTGCTGGACCTGCGCAACAATCCGGGCGGGTTGCTGGACCAGGCGGTGCAGGTGTCCGACGATTTTCTGGATGCCGGCGAGATCGTTTCGACGCGCGGGCGCCACAATGCCGATACCCAGCGCTTTGACGCCAAGCCGGGCGACATCGCCGATGGCAAGCCCGTGGTGGTGCTGATCAATGCCGGCACCGCGAGCGCGTCGGAGATCGTCTCGGGCGCGCTGCAGGACCACAAGCGCGCCACCATCCTGGGCATGACCAGCTTCGGCAAGGGATCGGTGCAGAGCATCCTGCCGCTGGGCGAGGGCAGGGGCGCGCTGCGGCTGACCACGGCGCGCTATTACACGCCGTCGGGCCATTCCATCCAGGCGCAGGGCATCATTCCCGACATCCAGGTGGCGCAGGGCGATGAAGTGCCCAAGTCGCTGCGCTATTCCGAAGCCGATCTGGAAGGCCATCTGGCGGGCGAGCCGCTGCCGGCCTCGCGGCTGAACGCGCCGGTGATCTATGCCGCGCCCGGCAAGAAATATGACGATTTCCAGCTGGCCTATGCGCTGGACATCCTGCGCGGCAAGATGACGGTCGCCTCGGTCACCAAGCCCAATCCGAGTTTGTAAGAAGTGGCGGCGTGGCGGGCAGCGGCTTTGCCGCATGCCCGCCCGCCCGCCATCACCCGGAAAGCCGCTTGGGGATCTGCTTGCTCGACGGGGGATTTGACGATTCCGGGGGGACGGTGTCGGCAAATCCGTGACGTGTGATCCTCGCAAAGCCGTATTTCTCAAACCCTAACCCCGCGCCCTTGCGGCCTAGGTAAAAATACGGACGCGGGCAGCCGCTCGTCCTTATTTGTCATACGATGTAGAGAAATATGCCTTGCGTCAAGCGCGCCAGCCGTCATTATTTCTACATTGTAGACAAAATGGTGGTCGCATGCCGAAAACCCGTCCCGTCCTGTGCGGCCTGTTTTTCCTTGCCATGTCCTTGCCGGCGGCGTCGCAAACGCTGCGGGACAGTTGCCGCAATCCCGATCCCGACATCAGCATTGCCGCATGCACGCGCAAGATAAAACTGGACACCGCGGACCTGAACGGTGACGGAAACATCCAGGCCGCCGTGGCTCATCTTGCGACCGACTATGACAATCGCGGCGTCGCCTATGCGGCCAAGGGGCTCTACGACCAGGCCATCGCCGATTTCGACCAGGCGATTTCGCTTTCGCCCAAGACCTTTCCCATCGCCTACTTCAATCGGGCCAGCGCCTATGACAATCAGGGCCTGGACGACAAAGCCATCGCCGACTATGGCACGGCCATATCGCTGGCGCCCGAGGGATCGGACCCGAATTTTCCCCTGGCCGATGCCTACGACTTTCGCGGCAACATCCATGAGCGCAACGGCCGCTATGACCAGGCCATGGCCGATTTCAGCATGGCGATTTCGCTCAATCCCCGCCTGGAAAGCGCCTATGCCAATCGCGGCAACGATTATTCCCGCAAAGGCCTCTACGACCAGGCCGTTGCCGACTTCAGCACGGTGATTTCGCTCGACCCGCGCGATGTCGGCAGCCGGTACAATCGGGCGCTGGCCTATGAGCATCAAGGCCATTACGACCTGGCCATCACCGATCTCACCGAGGAGATTGCGCTCGCGCCCCGGTTCGCCAGGGCGTATGAGACGCGCGCTCGCGCCTATGCGCAGCAGGGGCTGCGGGACAAGGCTGCCGCCGACTATCGCGCGGCGCTGAAGCTCGATCCCAAACTTGCGTCGGCGAAGGACGCGCTGGCGCGTCTGGACGCCAAGCCGTGACCCGCAGGGACGTGCTGCGCGGGGCGGTGCTGGCAACGATCTGCCTGAGTGTGCTGGTCTATGACTGGAATTATCTTGCCTGGCCGATGCACCGGGTGATGGCGCTTCTGGCCATGACCACGGTGTTCAGCTTCTGCTGGTTCTATGAACTGACCATGCACGACGCGCCCATGGGGCGGGTGCTGGCCGGCGTGCTGGTCATCATGGGCGGCGCGGTTCTGTTGTGGCTGGGCCTGACATTGTTGGTGCATCCGCTGCCGGATGATGATGCGCCGCTGATTGCCGCCGGCGAAAGCCTGGACATGCAGGGCTGCGCCGCGCCGCCGGGCACGCTGACGGTGGCGGTGGGAGCCGATCGCATCAGCGGGACGGGCAGGGGCGCTTTCACGCCCTTCAAGGTCGGCAGTTGTCCAGGCCCCAGCCTTTCCGTCACGTCCCGGGGACTGATGGTGGAGGATCATGGCTATGACGATGACGGCAACATGGCCTTCAAGATCCGGCACAATCTGTTCGAGCGCCTGTCCGGCGACTGGCTGCATATCCATCGGCCCGACCGCCATAGCCTGGGCGTCTATGACCATTGGGAGAAGGAAATCCTCTTTGTGCGTTATGTGGCGCCCGGCCAGGTGCGGGTGCGCGGGCGGTTTCTGTGTGGCGACTATCCGCCGGTGACGATCGCGAACAACGATGTGACGGTGGGGGAGGCCCGTTATAGCCACCCCGTCTGCCTGCTTGACCGGCAGCGCCGCTATTAATACGCTGTAGGACAAATGGAGTCCTTGGGCCAGTTCGAACAACTCGTGCTCACCGCCATTCTGGCGCTGGGCGACACCGCCTATGGCGTCACCATCCACGCCAAGGTCGAGGAACTGTCCAAGCCCCGCAAGGTGGCGCGCGGCGCGGTCTATGCCACCTTGGACCGCATGGAAGACAAGGGGCTGATCGCCTCCTGGCTTTCCGACCCCACGCCCGAGCGCGGCGGCCGCTCGCGCCGCCATTACCGGCTGGAGAAATCCGGCGAAAAGGCGCTGCGCGAGGCGGCCAGGACCGCCCAGCGTCTGATCCAGACCATTGCGCAGGGACTTTCATGGAAAGCGTCGCGCTGAATTCCTGGCGGGAACGGGTGGCGGAGCGGCTGATCCCGCCTGGCGCCCGCGAAAGCGTGATGGGCGATCTGCGTGAAAGCTCGGCCAGCGAGAACGAACTCCTGCGCGAGGTCCTGCGCATCGCGCCCTTTGTGATCGTCAGCCAGATACGGCGCAATCTCAATCTGCCGGTCCTGATGCTGCAGACCGGGCTTCTGTTCTGGAGCCTTGGGCCCGTCCTGGCGGCGGCCTGCGTGCCGCTGCTGTTGCTGCGCGAGGCCTGGACGCCGGTGTCGCGGCCTTCCCACCGCAACGCCCTGCGCGCCGCGGTGCTGGTGTCCTTTGCCGGCGTGCTGCTGTTCTTGTTTCTGCCCCCGTCCTGGCCCGATGTGCGCCAGGGCCGCTTTATCGGAGTTGCCTGTTTCATGCTGGGCGCGCCCTTGTCGCTGCTGCTTTGTTTTGTGCGCACCGGCCTGATCCTGGACGGCGACCGGCGCGACCGCTGGCTGGGCTCCAGGCTTTCGATGGCCGAGATGCGCGCGATGTGGAACGATCATCGCCGCCGCGCGATGCGCCGGAACCGGCTGGAGGCCATGCTCCTGGCGCTGGCGGCGATGGCGGTGCCGGCGCTGGGCCTGTACGGCCAGGTCCTGAATGTGCTGGCGGCGATGTTCGCGGTGGCGGCGCTGTGGCTGGTGCTGGATCATCCGCGCCGCGAGCCGGGACAGGATTTCGTCTCCCTGCGCGCCGCCTACAGCCAGTCGCTGATCCATCAGCAGCAGCTGCGCGGTTTTCTGTGGTGGCTGTGGCTGTCGCCGCTGGTGGTGGTGTTCCTGGCCATTTCGCCCCGCGAAGGCCAGGCCTCCTTGATCCTGGAACACAATATGGTCGCGATCGTGCTGTGCTTCCTTGCTTCCGCGCTCAATCGCGAAGGCGGCGGCCGGGCGCAGGCCGAAATCGTCGCTCTGTCGCGGCTGCGCGAGACGCGGGCCTGATCCTGTCCCGTATGGCGGTTCCGCGGTTTCCCGATGGCGGAACCATTTGCGGTGCTGCCCGTTTTGGGCTCAGGGACCGGGGGCATTGCAGGAGGAAACCCCCATGCGAATCTCCACTTTTCTTTCCACCGCCGCGCTCGCGTCACTGGTCGCGCTCTCGGCATCACCTGTATTGGCGCGCGGTGCTGGGGTGGGCGCCGGGGCCGGCATGCAGGGCAGTATCGGAAGCAACAGCATGGGCGCCAATGTCGGCGGCCAGTCCAGCAGTCACATCAGCACCCAGGGCATGGCCAATACCAACGGCCCCAATGCCAGCGACCGTGACACCGGCAGCGCGCGCGCTGAAGACCGCATGAGCGCGAGCGGCCTGAAACACAATCACGCGGGCATCAGCGGTTCGGCCGATGCGACGGCAGGGGCGGGCGCCCAGTCTCATTGATCAGTCTCATTGATCAGTCCCACTGATCGATCCGAAAGCGTTGCGAACTGTCCCGCCGTGTCCGCGGCGGGGCAGTTTGTTTTTGGCCACCGCAAATCCGACACAATCGGCACAATTCGGCCCGCTTCCATTCAGCAGCGGTTCAACGCGCCGGGCCTAGCCTTTCCTCAACCTGATGCGGAAATCCCTTCCGCTGCGGCTGTTGATGAGGAAACGACCATGTTGCGCAAGACACTGATTGGAGCCCTGGCTTTGGCGCTCACCCCGGCGCTGGCATTTGCGGCACCCGCCGCCACCATGACGATGAAGGATCGCGGTGCGGTCACCCACACCGTCAAGCCGATGAAGAAGGCTCACACCTTGAAGAAGGTGAAGGCCCAGAAGATCCGGCTGATCCAGAAGCACCGCGCCATGAAGGCGATGAGGGTGACGGCGCATCTCAAGCACCGCGCGCCCACTCACAAGATCTGATGGCTCGCGGGATATGAGGTCACACGGGGCCCCGCGCGCCGCACCGGGCCCCGTTCCTGGCGGAAGGGCCGAAGCCATCATTCGGGTTTCGGCCCTTCTCGCGGGGTTTACGTAGTTTTCCCTAGTGGAGCGCCACAATTTCCAGCCCGGTTTTTTGGGCGCACCATGTCACCGGCTTTTAAGGGAGATACCGATGCCCGAGCTGCAAGCGGAAAAAGAAATGGCCTATGCCATGATCGGCATGTTCGGATGTGATGCCGCGCAACGGGCCAGCGACAATGCCTATCAGGAAACCCTGATCTGCGCGGAACAGAAGGCCGCCTATTGGCGCCGCGTCACCGCATTGATCGTGGGCTATGAATTTTACGCGCCCCAGGTGATGGTCGCGTCGGCGTAAGCGGGCCTAGCCCATCGCCAGCCAGTGCGCCGCCGCCCTGGCGATGAAATAAAGCCCCAGCAGAGCGAACAGCACCGACGCCACATAATGGATCTGCTTCATCGGCAGGCGGGTGGCGAAGGCGATGCCCAGAAACACCACCGGAACATTGGCCGCCAGCATGCCCAAAGTGGTGCCCGCCACGATGGCCGGCAGGTTCGAATAGCCCGCGGCCAGCGCGATGGTCGCGATCTGGGTCTTGTCGCCGATCTCGGCGACAAAGAAGGCCAGCAGCGTGGTGACAAAAGCCCCGCGGCTGGCAATCTCGGTGTTGCCGTCCAGCTTGTCGGGGATCAGGGTCCAGCCCGCCATTGCCAGCATGCTGATGCCGACCACCGCATCCAGAATGGCGGGGGTCAGATAATGGCCGATCCACACGCCGACCAGGCCGGCCAGCGCATGATTGGCCAGGGTCGCCACCAGAATCCCGGCGGTGATCGGCCAGGGCTTCCTGAAATGCGCCGACAGGAACAGCGACAGAAGCTGGGTGCGGTCGCCCATCTCGGCGATGGCGATAGTGGAGAAGGCAATCAGAAAGACGTCCATGCCCCGGCGTTAGCATGGCCGCCCGCGCCCTGTCACGCCAGGCCGGGCGATCAGGCTATGTCGTCGAAATTGGGTGAAAGGCCGGGCATGGGCGCGCGATACAGCGCCGGAAAGCGCACCACATTGCCGGCGTTGGCCGAGCGGTCCAGCATGCGGATGGCAAAACCGCGATCGTGATGGCGCACCACGATGCCGGTCGATTTGCTCATGGTGACGCGCTCACCCAGCGGCGGGCGAAGGGCGCTGCCCAGCAGCATGCCGTTGGGCGACATGTCCAGAATCTCGCACATCAGCCTGGTGCCGTCGGCACGGGCGACCAGAACATTGCGGGTGGAAAGCCGCTCGCCCCGCCGCAGCGGCAGGGGCTGCACCAGGTGACGGTCGCCCAGCGAGCGCAGCGCGCGGCCGATCACCGCGCGGGTCTCGGCTGTGGTGTCGAACACCAGCCGCACAAACGGTTTGGCGAAATGAAAGCGGGTGACCGCCAGCTTGCCGGTCTCGTCGCAGCCAAAGGCGGTGACGGCTTCGGGCGCGGCGCTGACCAGGTGGATGGAAGCCCCCGCCAGCGACAGATCGGCGGTCGAGCACAGGCTGAAACGGCCGCTGGCATGATAGAGCCGGGCCGACATGGCGACAGCGAAGCGGCGATGCGTGCGCCGGTCGTTGACATGATAGAAGTCGAGAAAATCCATCGAGAGCGCCCCCGCCGCCTGGCCCCCACGCAACTCCAGGCCCGGTATTTTTACCGCAAGCGGCTTTAACGTCTCGTTGGCAATTGTGTCGAAATCCGGAACTTTTGTTCAGGATCGGCTAACCATCAAAAGCCGTGGCGCGCGCGGTTTCTTCCCATCCGGCAAGCTCGGCCAGAAGCCGCTGGGCATGCGCGCGGATGGCATCGACGGCATCCGACCCCAGTACCAGGCGCAGGGGCGTGTCCTTGGCCTCGATCGCCGCCTCGATGGCGGCGGCCGCCTTGGCCGGATCGCCGGCCTGGGTCTGATGCATGTCATGGGCAAAGGCGCGGGTGGGGCCGACCACATCGGCATAGGCCGCGATCTGGGGCATCTCGCGCATGGCGCTGCCCACCAGCTCGGTGCGGAAGGCGCCCGGCTCCACGATCAGCACCTTCACGCCGAAGGGCGCCATTTCCTGCGCCAGGGCTTCGCTGGCCCCTTCCAGCGCGAATTTGGATGCCGAATAGGCGCTGAAGCCTGGAAACGACATCTGCCCGCCCATGCTCGAGATATTGACGATGGCGCCGAAGCGCTGGGCGCGAAACAGCGGCAGCGCGGCGCGCGTCACCGCCATGGCGCCGAAGAAATTGGTCTCCATCTGGGCGCGCAGATCGGCATCGGATGTTTCCTCCAGCGCGCCAACCACGGCGAAGCCGGCATTGTTGATCAGCACATCGATGCGGCCGAAACGCTGGCGCGCTGCGGCGACGGCTGTGTCGGCATCGGCCAGCCGGTTCACATCCAGCCTGACGGCCGCGACGCATTCGGGGGCAAGCTGGACCAGGTCGTCCAGCTTTTCAGGCGCGCGTGCCGTGGCCACGACACGATGGCCGCGCGCGATGGCGTGACGGGCGAAGGCGCGGCCGAAGCCGGATGACGCGCCGGTGATGAACCATACTTTGTCGGTCGTGGGCATGGCGGCTCCCTGATCGCGGTTCTTGGTCATGAGCCGCCAAGGATCGCACCCCGTGGGCTGTTTGGGCGAGAAAATTTTGTCTCGCGGACCGGGAACCCGGGGCACACGGCTTGATCCGCATCAAAGGCCCCCGTCAGGCGCCGCCTTAGTCTTGTGCCAGGATAGACAGGAGCAGACATGCGCAGGAACATCGGAACGGCGGACATGATTGCTCGCGTGGCGATTGGGCTGGTCCTGATCGCGTTCGCCATGCGGCTTGGGTTCCCGGAGACAGGCTTCAACGCGATCGGCTGGATCGGCATCGTGCCGCTGGCCACGGCGGCAATCGGCAATTGCCCGCTTTACAGCTTGTTCGAAATCAGTACCCGCGGCCCGGACGGCGCCCCTGGCTGACGGGCTTTGCCCCTCGGCCAGGCCATTGTAGCTTGCGCGGGTTCGTCAGGGACCCGCCGCAATGCCCCCAGGATTGATCGTTTACGAAAGCCGCCAGGGTCCGGAAGCGACCATGGAGAGACTGATGGCCGCGGTCGCCGAAAAGGGGCTGACGGTCCTGGCGCATATCGACCATGCCGGCGCCGCCGCGAAGGCGGGGTTGGCGCTGCGCCCCACCGATCTTCTGATTTTCGGCAATCCAAAGGGCGGCACGCCGCTGATGCAGGCGGCGCAGACCATGGGCATCGATCTGCCGCTGAAGGCGCTGGTCTGGCAGGACGGCGACGGCCGGACCTGGCTGGGCTACAATGATCCGGGCTGGCTTGCGGCGCGCCATGACGTGACCAACGATCAGGTGGTTTCGGCCATGCGCGGGATGCTGGCGGGATTGGCGGCAAAAGCCACCGCGTAAGAGGGGAATATGGGCTGGGAAGAAATCCTGTACCGGCTGGGGGCCGCCGCGATCATCGGATCGGCGATCGGCATCAACCGCGAGATCCATCACAAGTCGGCCGGCTTTCGCACCATCGCCATCGTCTGTGTGGGCACGGCGCTGGCGGTCCTGGTGGCGGCGTCGGGCAACGACGCGGCCGCGCCATCGCGCGTCATGCAGGGCGTGGTCACCGGCATCGGCTTTCTGGGCGGCGGCGTGATCGTGCATCACGCCAAGCTGGAGACGGTCGAGGGCCTGACCACCGCGGCCTCGATCTGGACGGCGGCGGGGTTGGGCGCGGCCTGCGGCATGGGCTATTGGATGCCGCTGCTGATCGGCGGCGCGCTGGTCGTGGCGCTGCTGGCCATCGGCGGGCTCGTCGAGACGGCGGTGCGCAGAAGGTTCGGGTGATCGCCCGTCCTCTCCCCTTGTGGGAGAGGACGCAAAATCTTGCACTTGGCAGAGCTTGCGAGGCCAAGTGCTTAGATTTTGCTGGTAAGGGGAAACCCAACTCACCCCTCACCTGAAAAATCAGCGGATTGAGCCTCGCTTCGCTCGGCTAACCCAGTGATTTTTCTTCCTCTCCCGCAAGGGGAGAGGAAGTTCTAACGCGGCATGCTCACAATCCGGCAGGCGATGGGGATGTTCTCGTCGCGGTACCAGCTGGCGCAGATGCGGTGATAGCCGTCGGCCACCGTCATGGGCGTGCCCGTGGCGGCATTGCCGCGCACCAGAAGCACCGGCGACAGCGCCTTGCCCTTTTTGATCTTCTTCAGGTCCGCCGTGACATGGGAATTCTCGCGCGGCAAAAGGAACAGCTGGCTGGCGCGCAAAAGATCCTTGGCCTTGTAATGCACGGTGGGGGCACGGCGCAGCGCCGCCACGATCTTCTTCGCCACAGCCTCTTCCAGCACCAGGCTCAGATAATCCTGCGCCGCCGGATAGTCATGCGCTTCCGGACTGTTTTTCCAGATTTTGTCGGCCGCCATGAGGTTCCTCCGATCCGCTGCCGCCTTTGTACTTTTCCTGGCGGCTGCGATCCAGTCTTGCGGCGGCTGACTTGGCGTCAGTGCTGGGCATCCATGAAGGCGTTCATCTCCCGCTCCACCTCGTCGGGGTTGGAGCGCCAGACAAAATGGTCGGCATAGGGAAGCTTGACCACCCTGGCATTGGGGTTCAGCGCGGTGACAAAGGCCACCTGCTGCTGGATGGCGGCGAACACCGCCTTGGCCGCCGGCGTGTCGCAATTGGGCGCGCATTTCGTGGGATAGGTGGCCAGCATCAGGGCCGGGGCCTTCACGGCGCCGTAGGGATGGCCGTTGTTGACGATCGCCGGCCCGCTCTGGCCGCGGGGTTTGGGCGGTTCGGGCGCGCCCTTCCGGCCCGCAAGCTGTTCGGCCCTGTACGCCATGTCCTTGTCCAGGAAGGGCGTCGTGACCGCGATTTCCGCCACCAGCTCGCGCGCCTTGTCGGGCGTGGCATCGCGCAGCTGATCGAGATCGCGGCGCATGATGGCCTCGATCACGGCATTGGCCGCCATCAGGTTGCTGGGATCGTAAAAGGCATAGCCATAGGCGGCGTCCAGATAGATCAGGCCCGCCACGCGCTCGGGATGGCGGGTGCCGATGGAGCTGAGTTCCTGGCCGGCGACGGAATGGCCCGCCAGCACCGGCTTTTCGATATGCAGCGCATCCAGCACCGCCAGCACGTCATCGCCCAGGCGGTCGGAATCGTAATTGGCGTCGGTGGGGGCGGGCCAGCTGGAAACGCCATGGCCGCGCCGGGTGATGCCATAGACATGATGATGGGCGGTGAATTTCGGCGCGAAACTGTCGAAGCTGTGGGCGGTGAAGCCCAGGCCGGCGAGAAAGACCAGCGGCGGGCCGCTGCCGCCCCAATCGAGCACTTCCAGCTTCACATCCGGCGCGACGCTGACGAAACGCACCTTGTGCGGCGAGGGGTCGATGGGGTGAGTGTTGGCTGGCGTGGCGCGCTCGAAGGTCAGGGGCGCGGGACCCTGGCCGGTCCAGCTGCCGCTGATGGTCTTGCCGTCGGCGGAAAGCGTGCCGGTGAAGGTACCCTGTGTGCGCAGCGGAAGGAATTTGACGGTGCCGCCGTCGCGGCGGACGGTCAGCGGATTGCCGTTCAGGCTGCCGTCGATCTCGCCCAGATTGTACCACTGGCCGTCATAGCCGCTCTTGGTTTTGGCGATGGTGACGACATAGCGCGATACCGGCGTCTGCCAGGTGCCGGCGATGTCATCCGCTTGGGCGGCAAGCGGCAGAAGCAGAAAGGCGAAAAATGCGCCAAGGCGGATCATACAGACACATCCGTGATTTGCGGTAAGCGACGGTGAAGGCGTTCGGGGTTGCGGGTCAAGCGGTGGAAAACGCGGCGAGGGTTTGGCTCATATGCGCGGCAAGCTGGTCGCCTTCGGGGCCGCTGAAAAGGGTCTGGTGCGCGCCGGGCATGGCGGCAAGCTGGGACGCCGGCGCGATATGGCGCCAGCCCCAGCGCAGCTTGGCCAAGTGGGTCAGCGACACTTCGCTTTTGGCGGCATAGACCTGCACCGCCCCGTCATAATGCGCGGGGACATAGGCCTGCGCCGCGGCGAACAATTCTTCCATCAGCGCGACATGAGCGGGCGCATAGCGGCTGGCATCGACCAGATCGCCGACCGCTTCTTCCCTGGGCGCGGAAGGATTGCCGCCCATCCGCGCGGCGATGCCCGCGAGTTTTGTCCGCGCCCGCGCCAGCAGCGCCCGGGTCCGGATGCCGTCCTTGACCAGCTGGTGTGATGACAGCCAGGCGGCGCTGCCCAGCAGGGCATCGGCGGCGCGCAGCATGCGCGTGCCAGGCGGGAAGTCGTGGTTCCAGGGGATCATGTCGAAGATAACCAGCAGCGCGACCTTGCGGCCCTGGGCGCGAAGCTGCTGCGCCATCTCCAGCGCGATGATGGCGCCGATGCTCCAGCCGCCCAGCGCGATGGGGCCGGAGGGACGATAGTCGCGGATCTCCTTCACATAATGGGCGGCGATTGCCGCGATGGTGAGCGGCGCGATGGTGCCGCCCATAGTGGGGCTGCGCAGCGCCGGGGGAATCTGCAGGGCGAAGAAGGGCTGCTCCGGTCCCAGCCGCTGGGCCAGCGCGACATAATCGGTCGCTTTGCCGGTCAGCGAGTGGACACAGAAGAAGGGGATGCGGCCGCCCTGGTCGTTCAGGGAAACGACAAAGCCCGACCCTTTGCCAAGTGTCTCGCGCCACGTGACATTGGAAAGGCTCTGCCGCAAGCGGTCCAGTGCGGGGGCGCTGCCCATGAAACGGACTCTCCAGAGGCCGGCACTATCGCGGGCCGCGCGTTTCGGAAGGGTAAATAAAGGGTGGATGAATGCATTGTCATCCAAGCCCTCATTGTTTTGGCGTGGGTTTCAGAAAGTGTGTCAGCATGACAGTGGTGAATTTGCCGCTGCCATTGATGGCAAGTGTCCAGGACTTGCCGCCTTCACTATCGGCGCGGAATGTCGGGCCGTCGACAAGCGGCGTACGCGTCTGGCCGTCCCAGACGAAATCATAAAATGATGAGCCTGGACTGTAGGGCGGGACCCCCACCCATGCTTTCAATTCCGCCTGGGCCGCGCCGTCGCTGTCGTCGCCCATGACGCTGCAACTCAATGTTTCCTGAATCATGGCGGCGCCATGTGGGACGCGGCCGCCGCCGGCATTCATCAGAAACTTTTGGCCCTGCACCGTGACATTCCAGCTTGCCGCGGACATCCGGTAGGGGAAGTCGGTGGTTGTTTCCGGCTTGAACAGGGTGCCGCCCGCGATCTCGACCGCTTTGCGAACTTCCAGAGGGTTCATGTCGGGATCGGCACAGAACTGCAGGAACGCCTGGAACAGCGGCGAAGACTTTGGCTGGGCCATGGCGGTCGCGGGCAGGGCGAGCAGCATGCAAACCGTCAGCGCCCCCAGCCGTATCATCATTGCTGATCCGGCTGGGGCAGGTCGGTGCAGTCGCGCCGGCCCTCCATTTCGCATTTCTGCAGCTGCAGATTCTTGTAGAGCGCATGCGCCAGCCAGGCGACGCCGATCGCCAGCAGGGCAACAATGACGATGCCGGCCAGATTGCCGCGCTTGCCGTTGCCCGGGGGCTGGTCCGGTTCGCTCATGTCGGCGGCCGTGGAGCCGGCGTCAGGTTGAAGGGAAGCGCATCGCCATAGTGATAGTTGCCGGCAAGCGCGTGGATGGCGTCCAGCCGCTTCTGGATCTCGGCATGCGGATACCACACCCCGCGCAGCATCACGCCGGACTGTTTGCGCACATTGGCGACATCGGCGAGCGGATTGGCATCGAGCAGCAGCAGATCGGCGCGATAGCCGACCGTCACGGTTCCGACCGGCTGGTGCAGATATTCGCCCACCCGCTTGGTGCCGGAGACGAGCACGTCATAGGGCGACAGTCCCGCCGCCTGCATCGCCGCCAGTTCGTTGTGGATGGAAAAGCCCGGCACCTGGAACAGGTTGGGCGTGTCGTCACCCAGAAGAATGGGCGCGCCGACATCGTTCAGCGCCTTGAGAAGCTTTTCGCGGTTCTGCTGGATGGTCTGCTCCACCGCGGGCGTGGCGACGCCCTTGCCGACGCCGCGATTGTAGAGCTTCATCCATTCGTCGATCTGGAAACGCGGCAGATATTCCATTTCCGGCCGCGCCAGCAGGTCTTCCACCCGGTCGAGCGCCAGCACAAAGCGCATGATGGCAAGGGTGGGGCAGGTCCAGGCGCCGGCCTCCCGCGTCTTGAGCGCCATGGTCTTGAGGAAATCGTCCGGCATCGGTTTGCCGAAGCCCAGCGCATTCTCATAGCCGTCCAGATGCTCGATCGTCTCCTGGCCGGATTCCAGCGCATGCTCGATGCCCACATCCTTGGGCACATGGCCGCCGGTACGCATGCCCAGCCGCCGCGCCTCGATCATGATGGCGTCATATTCGGCGCGCGTCAGGCCGGGCAGGATCTTGATCATGTCCCAGCCCTGGGCCTTTTCTTCGCGCACCTGGCGCACGCCGTCCTCGACCGATTTCACCGTCTCGTCGGAAAAGCCCGGTCCGGCCAGGAACAGCGAGGGGCCCCACAATTTGCCCGTCTCCACCGCCTTGCGCACCGCCAGATGGTTGGGCTCGCCCAGCATGCCGCGCACGGTGGTCACGCCATTGGCGACATACAGCGCCAGCGTGGTCTTCACATATTGCGGCGGATCCTTCGGACCGGGCAGATGGGCATGCATCTCGCCCAGGCCCGGCATCAGGAATTTGCCGCTGCCGTCAACGACCGCGGCGTCCCTGGGAAGCCTGGCCCCGGCCGCCGGTTCGATGGCGGCGATCCTGTCGCCGCGGATGGTCACGTCCTGGTCGGGCAGGGCGCGGTTGCCGTCCATGGGGATGACGGTCACATGCGCGAAGACGAGCGGCGGCGCGGCTGCCGCCGGAACGGCACCGGCGGCGAGGACCAGCAGGGACAGAACCAGCCGCTTCATGGCCGACATCCTAGCACCGGCGCGCCCCGCCGCCAGTTATGGAACCGTAACGCGTTACTGCGGCGTCAGCTTCAGCAGCTTGGACGTCGGGGGCGTGTTGTCGGTGATCGAGCCGCCGCCGCTGTCGGTCAGCACATAGACCGCGCCGTCGGGCCCCACGCGCACATCGCGCACGCGCATATGCACTTCGGTCAGCAGCGGCTCTTCATTCACCACCTTGCCGCCCACGATCTTCAGCCGCTCCAGCGAATTGCCGCGCAGCATGCCGACGAACAGGCTGCCCTTCCATTCCGGGAACAGATTGGCGTCATAATAGGCCACGCCCGACGGCGCGGTGGACGGTGCCCAATAGTAAGTCGGCTCTTCCATGCCGGGCTTGGAGACCGAGCCGTCGCCCATCATCGGGCCGGGATAGTCGATGCCATGGCTGATGATGGGCCAGCCGTAATTGGCGCCTTTCTTGATCAGGTTCAGTTCGTCGCCGCCGCGCGGGCCGTGCTCGACTTCCCACAGATTGCCGCTGGCATCGAAGCCCAGGCCCTCCTGGCTGCGCTGGCCGATGGCCCAGATTTCCGGCATCGCATCGTCCTTGCCGATGAAGGGATTGCCCGGCGCCGGCTTGCCGTCCCGGGTGAGGCGGATGATCTTGCCCAGATCGGTATCCAGGGTCTGTGCTACCCGCCAGGGGAAGGACGTGCCGGTGTCGCGGTCGCCCACCGTCATATAGATATAGCCATCCTTGCCGATGGCGATGCGCCCGCCCGAGCGGGTGCCCACGCCCGAGCGCCCGTCATTGGGAGTTTCGGGATGGGCGCGGAAAATGATCTTTGTGTCGCTGATCGAATTGCTGGCCTCATTGAAGGTCGCGCGCACCAGCAACAGGCCGCTGATCATGCCGTGTTCCCAGCCGAAGGCGGTGAAGAAGATCTGGTGATTGCGGGCGAAATCGGGATCCAGCGCCAGGTCGAACAACCCGGTGCCGGGCCAGCCCGGGGTCAGGCCATCCAGGCCCGAAACCGGCGGCGCCATGGTGCCATCGGGCGAGATCACGCGCAGGCGCCCGGGCAGGCGCTCGGTCACCAGGAATTTGCCATCGGGCAGGAAGGCCAGCGCCCAGGGCGCCTGCAGGCTGCCCGTGATCTCGGTCGCCTTGTAGGGGTGGGTCTTGTGATAGGGCGCCCGTGTCTGTTCGGGGAAGGAGGGATGATCGCGCTTGTTCTCGTTGGCGCGGCTGTCGATGGGCTTTCCTTCCACCAGCGCGGAGTAGTCGGGCATCGGGCTCGCCACCGGCGGTGCATCGGCCGGCTGCGGGGGCGTCTGCGCCAGCGCAGTGGTGGAGAGCAGGACGGCGGCGAGGACAGCAAGACGAAGTTTCATGGCGTTTCCTTTTTGTATTCTTGCATTCTCCGAGCATCGCTTTCGCGATGCTCGGCCGGGAATGACAGGTGGTTGTGTCTATTTCTGCCTCTTCATCATCGCCGCCGCCAGCTCGGGATTTTCATTGGCGAGGCTGGCGGCAAATTCTTCCTTGACCTTCATGTCCTTGGCGACGCCAATGACCATCAGTTCCAGGGGCGCGCTGCCGCCCTTGAAGCTCTTGGCCTGGTTGAGATCGACTGGAATCGCGTCGCCCTTCTTGATGGCGACGGTTTCGCCGTCCATCGTGACGCTGCCGTCGCCGGACATCACATAATAAGCCTCGCTCATGTCGGGATAGCGCGTCTCGGGCAGGGCGGCGCCGGGCGCGATCAGCACATGATCGACATAGGCCCAGGGGGTGAAGAAGACGCTGGGTCCCAGCGCGCGCCGCCGCATCACGCCTTCCACAGCGGTCGGCTTCAGCAGCGCCCTGTCCAGATGCATGGTGACGAACTGGGGCACCTTGTCCTTGGGCGCGCCCACCCGGTCGTCGCCCAGATTGAAGGCGTCATAGACCTTGGACATGCCGACATTGATGTTCATCCACTCCACGTCATGGTCGGTGGGATTGTAGATGGCATGGGCCGAGCCCATGCGGTCGGGGGCGCCCCATGTGCCTTTCAGCAGCGAGGTGCGGCCATTGATGGTGAACTCCGCCTCGCCGTCGAAGATCACGAACATCTCTTCGCAGTGATTGTGGAAATGCTGGCCGATGCCGGAATGGGCATGCAGCACGCCGCGATGCAGGAACAGAAGATTGGTCGACAGCGTCTTGTCATTCATCAGTGGACCGAAATGCATGGTGCCCGCGCCGTCATGCACCGCTTTCAGCAGCGCCATCTTGCTGACGTCATAATGCGTCACCTTCGACTGCAGGGTCTGGGCGGATGCGGGCACGGCCGCCAGCAGCAACGCGGCGGTCAGGACAAGGCGTTTCATGAATACCCCCGAGGATCTCTGTTGAGACCGCTCTCATAGCATGGCGGCGGGCCGGTTCGATAAGCCTCCGGGTCTTACGCAGATGCAGCAATTTCAGGGCGTTCGGGCGCGCACGGTACGTATATTTCCGAGCTTTCCACGGCCACCAAACGCGACAATGTTGTACCTGTAAACAAGGTGGCTGCTGTGGTCATCTGCGCCATCCTTTGGGGGAGGATGTGTTGCGTGTGAATTGGAATGGGGACGCGCGGCCGGTCGGCGGCCAGCTGGCGATTATCGCGCCATGAGCGACGTGCAGCTGTGGCGCGACGCGGCCGCGCTTTTGAACGAGCATGGGACGGTGGCCGAGGCCGAGGCGCTGCGGCGCGCCGACGCCGCGCTCGACGCCGGCAATGTCGATGGCTTCAACCGCTGGAAGCGGGTGGCGCGGCTGATCCTGGAGATGCAGTCCCAGCAGCCGGACGGCGAGGTGCACTAACCGGCCAGGCGCAGTCGCGCGGAAATGCGCTCAGTCTTGCCGCGCAAACAGCCAGGGCAGAAGCGCGGCCGATGCCAGGGTCGCCAACAATTGTGCGGCGACAAAGCCCAGGACCGAATGCGGCGCGATGCCGGCAAAGCTGTCGGTGAAGGCGCGCGCCAAAGTCACGGCGGGATTGGCGAATGAGGTCGAGGCGGTGAACCAGTAGGCGCCGGTGATATAAAGCCCGACCAGCACCGGAACGCTGAGCGGCGCAAAACGGATGCCGCCGACGATGGTAGCGAGAAGGCCGAAGGTCGCCACGAACTCCGCCAGCCATTGCGCCGGACCGTCACGCAGATGGGTGGAGACTTCCAGCACCGGCAGGGCGAACATGGCATGGGCGAGAAACACGCCCAAAATCGCCGCCGCGCATTGAACCGGGATATAGGCGGCCGCGACCGGCCAGGCGGTATCACGGCGCAGCGTGAAATAGAGCGTGACCGCGGGATTGAAATGCGCCCCGGAAATGGGACCGAAAATGGTGATCAGCACCACCAGCGCCGCGCCCGTCGCCACCGCATTGGCCAGCAGCGCCAGCGCGATGTTTCCGCCCGCCAGATGCTCGGCCATGATGCCGGAACCGACCACCGCCGTCAGCAACAGGGCGGTGCCGAGGAATTCGGCGGCCACGCGGCGGGAGAGGGTGACCATGGTCAGACCAGCCGGTTGCCGTTCACGTCAACCACCGGCTCGCCATCTTCCTTGTTGAAGGGTCCGAGCTGGCGGCCGGGCAGGATGTCGAGCACCACTTCCGACGGGCGGCACAGTTTTGTGCCCAGCGGCGTGACCACGATGGGCCGGTTCATCAGGATGGGATGGGCGATCATGGCGTCGATCAGCTGATCGTCGCTCAACTTGGGATCGCCCAGGACCAGCTCGTGAAAGGGCGTGCCTTTTTCGCGCAACAGCTGGCGCGGCGTGATCGCCATCGCGGCAATCAACGCCACCAGCTCGTCGCGGCTGGGCGGGGTCTTGAGATATTCGATGATGCGGGGCTCGACGCCACTATTGCGGATCAGGCCCAGCGTGTTGCGCGAGGTGCCGCAATCGGGATTGTGATAAATGGTGATCATGGGCTTTTGGCGATGTCCGACATGCTTTCATGCAAGGCCATGCGGTCCAGCCCGCTGATCTTGAGGTTGGCGAACAGGCTGAGGCGATTGTCGAGCATGCGGTAGGTTTCCGCGAAGGCCAGCGCGATGTCGGCCGGCGAACCCTCTGTCGCCGCCGGATCGGGCATGCCCCAATGCGCCGTCATGGGCTGTCCGGGCCAGACCGGACAGACCTCGCCGGCGGCGCTATCGCAGACGGTGATCACGAAATCGAGCCTGGGCGCGCCGGGTGCTGCGAATTCATCCCACGGCTTGGAGCGGAACTTGCTGGTGTCGTAATCCAGCCGCTTCAGCAGATCGAGCGCATAGGGATTGACCTCGCCCTTGGGATGCGAGCCGGCGGAGTAGGCGTGGAAGCGGCCCCGGCCGATGCGGCTCAGGATGGCTTCGGCCAGGATGGAGCGCGCCGAATTGCCGGTGCAGAGAAACAGGACATTGTAGGGCCGCTCGTCCATCGCCGTCCTCAGCAGCAGCCGGAGGAGGGAGAACAGGATTTCGCGTGCGGCTGAATCTTCGGGGCAGTCGGTGCGTCTTCGCCATACACTGGCGCCTCGCCGATGGTGAAGAAGGTTTCCCAGCGCAGGCCCGAAGGATCGGTGACCCAGGACTTGTTGGACTGGGAATAGCAGCAGGTGGTTTCTTCCTGGTCGCGCGTGACCTGGCCCGCCGATTTCAGCCGCTCGGCCAGCACGCGCAGCTCGGCATCGGTTTCCACCTGGATGCCGACATGATCGAGCCCCGCATGGGCCCCGCGCTGGGAAATCGCCAGATTGACCTTGGGGTCCTCCAGCATCCACTTGGCATAGTCCGGTTTGCGCACGCTGGGCTGGGCGCCGAACAGCACGGAATAGAAGCCGATCGACTGTTCCAGATTCTCGACCGCGATATGCAGGTGCAGGCGTTTCATGCGCGGTTCCTTTTCCTGGGCGGACAACATTGGCTGATGGCGGCGAGCGGCGCGCAGATTTCCGGCCGGCCGGCGCAGCAATCGCGCGTCAGGAAGACCAGCAGGGTGCCCATGCGATCGAAATCCACCGCATAGATGATGGAGCGACCCTCGCGGCGGGCACGGATCAGCCCGGCATTGGACAGCACCAGCAGCTGGGCCGACATGGTGTTGGGCTGGGTCGCGAGCTTTTTGGCGATGTCGCCGGCGGCCATGCCGTCGGGCCCGGCCTTCACCAGCAGGCGGAAGATGCCGAGCCGGCCTTCATGGGCCAGTGCGGAAAGAGTGGCAACGGCGGCAGTCATATCCATATTTCATGTAATATTGAAATATCGCGCGGCCGTCAAGCGCGCCCGGGTCGTCGCGGGCCGTGTTTATTCGGCGGTGGTGAAGCTCAGGCCCAGCTGGCCGTTGCCATACCAGGCGGTGACGGCCTCGAAACTGCGGCCGTCGCGCATCGCCAGGGTGACCCTGGTGCGCACGCGCGGGATCACGTCGCAGTGGATGCCGGCGCCGCCTTCGGAAATGTTCACCACCCGGCAGGGCAGGGTCATGTCTTCGCTGGGAATGATCAGGATGGCGTCTTCGCACACGCCGCGGCGATGGGCCGAACGGCGCTCGTTGAAGACGGGCACATAGCCAAGGACGGACGAATCCAGAAACACAACACACTCGCCACGCAATTTCGGTGGAGAGACTAGCAGGCGCGGGTTAAGGCCGCCTGAATGCCAAAATGCCAGGCGTTTGGCGGGTTTACGTCACATGTGTCGCATTGGGGACAAAGTCGCGGTCTAATCTCATTCTTCATCCAAGGATATTCGCCATGACCGGATCCGTGCCCCCAGTTCCATTGCCCCAAGCCCCGCTGCCCGCCGCAAAAAGCTTTGAGATCGGCGATCTTCTGACCCGCGGCGGCGAAGCCCAGGCGGTGGTGCTGGACAAGGCGGAAGATGACGGCCGGCTTCTGTTGATGAGCCTGCCGCAAGGCGAAGTGTCGGAAGCGACGGCTGAGGAAGCCGCCCAATGGACGCTTGCGCCGCAGCCGCGGGCGCGCTGGGTCGAAGTGTATGAGATGGATGTGCAGCAGCCTTTTTTCGCGGCCTATGTGCCGGACATCGACAGCGCCATCGCCATCTATCGCGCCTTCGAGGCGCGCGAGGGCGGCTTCCGCGTCGAGATCTATACCAATGACGCGCGCGAGAACGAGATGCTGGACCAGATCGGCTATTTCCAGTGAGCCGCGTCAGCCCGGCGGCTTGACCTGGTCGCTCTGGAACACGTCCAGCCGCACATGTCCCATGCCGTCGCGAATGCCCAGCGCGCGCGCGGCCGCGCGGCTGAGATCGATGATGCGGTTCTTGCGGTGGGGGCCGCGGTCGTTGATCTCGACCTTCACGACCCGGCCATTGGCGGTGTTGGTGACGCGCACGATCATGCCGAAGGCGAGGCTGCGATGGGCGGCGGTCAGGCCGTCCTTGTCGTAAAGACTGCCGCTGGCGGTCTTCCTGCCGTGGAAACGCTTGGCATAGAAAGAGGCGAGCCCGGTTTGGGTGAAGACCGGTTCTTCCGCCGACGGCTGCTGGGGCGAAACCTCGGACGGGCGCATCGGCGGCGGTGGTGAGGGCGCGGGCTCGGCGGGGCGAAGCGGCGGCGCGGGTGCGGGCGCCACGGCCGGTGCGGGCGGTGTGCGATGCGCACAGCCCGCCAGGCTGACAACAAGCATGAACAGAGCTGCGCCGGTTAAGCGGTTCATCGGCCCAATGAAAAAAGTTCCAAATCGGTGTCATTCGATCACGCGGCAACCGTGCGTGTACAGAGAATTTGCATGTGCCGGGAAATCGCGCCGCAACCGTTCCAAAGCAATGACCCGCCTGTTTGCCGGAACAGGCGGGTCATCGGCTTCGTCATCGGGGGAAGATCAGAGCGTGATCCAGACGCCATTGCGCCAGTAGCCATGGCCTTCGTGATAGTCATGCCAGTGGCGGTCGCGGTCCCAATGCTGGTGGAAATACCAGTCGTCCGGATGGTGGACGATGGTCACGCCGGGGGCGCGATCCCGCCGGTCTGTATGCCAGCAGTCGCCTCCATTGCAATCGACATAGGCGGATGCGGGCAGCGAGAGGGCCATTGTCGTTCCCAATACCGCAAGCGCGCCGAAGACAAGTTTTCTCATGGGGATCTCCTTGAGCCCCTTCGAGATAACCGCCAGCCGTACAGGAGAGTTGCTGTCGTTACGGCGTGTTAATGCGCCGTGGAACACAGGTTGGCATTACTGACAGGAAATATATAAGCCAGCACTGCCGCGCGCCTGGACGGCGCCTTGGCCTGACGCGCGCCCGCTCAAGTCGCTGTCGCGCGCGGGCGCTTGTCATTCGAACGCACCCGGTTCGGGTGCATTCGAATGGTGCCGGCTACAGGACTCGAACCTGTGACCCCCTGATTACAAATCAGGTGCTCTACCAACTGAGCTAAGCCGGCGGAACGCAACAAGCTGTTGGATTCGAGGGGTGTACACTGACACAGGGGTTGTTTCCAGCGGGTTGATTTTATCCACATGTCATGGCCCGCAAATGCGGGCCATCCAGATGATCGTGGCGCGCTTTATGGGCTCGCGGACGCTCGCCCGGGCTGGATGGCCCGGTCAAGCCGGGCCATGACATACGGCTTACTTCGCCCGTCTGTTCCAGCGCGCCCAGGCGTCTTCCAGATCGGCGCTGGCGACCTGGGGATGGGCGAAACAGTCGTCGCTTTCGCAACCCACGATGAAGCGGCCGGCGATCCGGGAAGCGAGCGGCGGATCGGTGCCGCAGAAGGGACAGGGCAGGGAGCTTGAGCGTCGCGCGGCGCCTTGCGCGCCCCGCTGGATGACCTCAAGCATGTTCATGACGGAACGCTACAAGAACACTTGCTTTCTGTCAACAAGGTGACTTGCAGTCGCTGGCCGTGTTCTGCAATCGCAAATCCGCGGCAGCCATGCGCATCCGCCACCGATTGCTGCGCTGCATCATGAAGCGGGGATTAACCCATCGACCCTCTTTACCCTGCCACGGCTTAAGGGTTTGGCGAGGCCCGCTCTCATACAGTGCCTGTTCCATGAAGCGCGCCACCTCCGCCTCGCTCCTGCTGTCGCTGGTTACCGGCGCGCTGGTGCTTGTGCTGGTGACGGTGTTGACGCTGTCGGCGCTTAACACCTGGCGGCGCGAACGCATCACCTCGCGCGTGCTGTCCAGCGCGCATATCTCCAGCGACATCGTTTTGGTGCGCGAAAGCGTGCGTGTCGAACTGGGCCTGATCGACACGGCAATCGCCGATCCGGCGCCGATCACGCCGCGGCACCTGAAGGAGCTCATTGATTTTCATCGCCACACCATGGCGGTGCTGGCCTATGTCGAAGGCGAGATGGCGCGCTCGGGCAATGAGAAGATCTCGCCCCGGCTGCTGGAACAGCTTCGCGCCGACGCCCGCAGTTACGATACCGAGCTGTTTCCCGCGATCGTCGCGGCGGCCCAGGGCCCCAGGGAAAAGCGGTCCCACAGCCTGATCTACGATCCGACCTCGGCTTCCGCGGCGATCCTGAACCTGATCGATGCCCAGGCGGCGCTCCTGTCGCGCGACATCGCCGTCAGCGGCTCGTTCATGGGAGAGATGGTGCGCATCAGCGATATCGCCTGGCATGTGCGGGTGGATGCGGGCTCCGAACGCCGGGTCATGGCCACCTTGATGGCGGCGAACCGCGCCCCCACTGAGGACGAGCTGGTGGAATATGCCAAGGTCAGCGGGCGCATCGAGGCGCCCTGGCAGGCCATCGAGCAGGCGGCGCGCGCCGGCACCGTGCCGCCGGCGCTGGCCGACGCCATCGCCGCCGCCAACCGCGAATATTTCGGCCGCTATCTGTCGCTGCACAAAAAGGTGATGGCCGCGCTGGAAAGCCGCCAGGATCCCCATATCGGCGACCGGGAATGGATGGCGCTGTCCAATCCGGCGCTGGGCAGCCTGATGCAGGTGTCGCGCGCCGCGCTGGACGCGGCAGAGGCGCGCGCCGCCGAGAACCTGGCCAATGAGCGGCGCGACCTGGCCACGGCGCTGCTGTTGATGGTGCTGTCCATCGGGCTTTGCACCTTCGCCGCGATAATCCTGTTCACCCGCGTGATCCGTCCGCTCAACGCCATCACCCGCGCCATGACGAGCGGCAAGGAGGAAGACATCGAGCGGGCGCTGGCGCTGCGCGCGCGCACCGACGAGATCGGCCTGTTCGCCCGCGCGCTCAAGGCCCAGCGCCAGGGCGCGGCCGAGCGCCAGCGCCTGGAGGCCGCGCGCCGGGCGGCGGAAACCGCCAGCCGCATCAAGTCGGAATTCCTGGCCAATATGAGCCACGAATTGCGCACGCCGCTGAATGCGGTGATCGGCTTTTCCGAACTGATGCTGCACAAGACCTTCGGCCCCTTGTCGGAGCGTTATGAGGAATATGCCGGGCTGATCAATGACGCGGGCAATCATCTCCTGAGCCTGGTGTCCGACATTCTGGACCTGGCCAAGATCGAGGCCGGCCGCTTTGCCCCGGACTTCCAGATCTTCGACCTGAAGGCGCCGGCCCAGGCCTGCCTGGCGCTGATCCGGCCTCGCGCCGCCGAGCGCCACATCACGGTGGAGGCGCGCCTGCCCGATGGCGCGCTGATGGCTGAGGTCGATGCGCGCGCGGTCAAGCAGATCCTGCTCAATCTCTTGTCCAACGCGGTCAAATTCTCGCGCGAAGGCGGCACCATCCTGCTCGCGCTCGGCACGCGCCGCGACGAGGTGGAGATCAAGGTCGTGGATCAGGGCATCGGCATTCCCGCCGATGTGCTGGCGCGCATCGGCCAGCCTTTCGAACAAGCCTGCAACAATCCCATGCTGGCGCGCGAAGGCACCGGGCTCGGCCTGGCGCTGGTCAAGGCGCTGGTGGCCGAGCATGGCGGCAGGGTCAGCGTGACCAGCCAGGAAAATGTGGGAACCGAAATCGTGGTGATCCTGCCGGCGCGGCAGGGCGCGCGTGCCTCGCAGGCGGCGTGATCAGTCGTTGATCGCCTTGCGGATCATGGCCTTGCGCAGGGAGCGGCGGTGATCGCGCGTGGCATCGCGCCAGGCAATGGCCAGCGCGGAGCCGAGCACGCCGACGGCCACAAACAGGATCGCACCGATCTGATAGACGCTGACCATGTTGAATCCCGTCTGAAGCACTAGTGGCTCCGCTTTCCCGGGCGCCGCGCCTGCCATTCGTCGAACAGCAATTTGGCGACCGTGAAGCCGGAACTGCCTGCCAGCAGCACCACCGTCAAGAACGCGACTGTCATGAACGCCCCCACCCAACACGGGGCCGGTTATCCCCGGCTCCCATGGCGGTGTGTATACAATTTGTATCCAGTTGTCTCAAGGTCGTTATCTGTACGTAATGATACGGATATCAGCCACACAGGACTGACAGCGGGTCAGTTACGCAGCAAGACCAGGGATTTCAAGGCTTGGGCAGCGCGGACGCGGTGCGGGTGAGGCCGATATAGCTGTCTACCCAGCCGCCTTTAAGGGTAGTGCGCTCGGTCTGGCCCTGACGGGCAAGGTGCATGGGACCAAATATATGTTACAGTGCGTAGCATAACAAGCGGGAGACGGGCATGCTGCGCACCTTTGTCTATTGCGCGATCGGCGCACTGTTCGGCGCGATCGTGGCGCTGATGCTGCAGGTCAGGCCCGAGATGATGCGCGACCTGATCAAGGGCGGAGCGTTGGCGGGTTTTTTTGCCGGCGTGACGGAAATGAGCAGACGACCGCCGGCACGGAGGTCCTGAGCCTTGGCTGGCAAATCGTGTATCGCGCGGGTTGCTTTGGCGATTTTGCTTGCCCGCATCGGGCCGGTGCAGGCGGTACCCTTGATGCCTGATGCAACGCTGGGCGGCATACCGGCCGCGCAGGCGCTGGCGACCATGCAGATTCTGGGAGAGTGGCGGCTGTTGTCCGGCGGCCAGATACGGCTTGCGCAAGCCTTGTCGCGCAATGGCGCAGAATGTGGCGTCAGTGACCGGGACGATGCGGACACATGCGGCCGCTTCACCCTTTTCATCGCGGTGAACGGCGAGACGGCGGTGCCGGTCGATTTCACGCTGTTCCGGCTGCCCGAGACCCTGGGATGGCAGCTGCCCAAGGATGCGAAACCCGCAAGCGACTACGGAAAATTTTCGATCCCCCTGGCTGCCTGCGAGATGAGAAAGACGCTCAAGGGCACGGGATGGATGGAAAGGTCCTACCTCCTGTATGTGACACAAGATCTGAAACCCGATGGCCATTATGGCTTTGCGGCGGATCTGGAGAGATTGCCCGGCGAGCGGATCGGTTGCCCGGCGTGAGACCATAAAGAGGAAAGACCCTGTCCGGAGAACTGTCGCAGTTCTCAAAGGACCCTTGAAGGGCGGTTCCGCCCCCTGCGTGCGCCAAAGGCGGCCCGTCTGCCTCAATTTGCCATAACGCCGATCCCGCGCGGCGGTTCAGTTCCATTCGGCAATTCGGCTATGATTGCGGCTGCGAAAGCGGGGATGCATGGGCGATCTGCACGCCTGGGACAATTTCTATGTGATCGTGGGATCGGCGGCCGGCGCGCTGATCGGCCTGCAATTCGTGGTCATGACCCTGATCGCGGAACGGCCGCAAGCGGTTTCGGGCGATGCGGCATCGGCTTTCGGCACGCCGACCATCGTGCATTTGAGCTGTTGCCTGCTGATCGCCGCGCTGATCAATGTGCCCTGGCCCGACATGGCGATGGGCGCCGATACCGGCGGCGCGGTGGGGCTGGCGGGGCTGGCCTATATGACCATGACGGTGATGCGGATGCGGCGGCAGGACAGTTATCGGCTCGATTGGGAAGATCGCATCTTCCACGTGATCCTGCCGTTTCTGGCCTATGGCCTTTTGGCGGCGTCGAGCCTGGCGACGCTTGGGCACGCGCAGGCGGCCTTGTTCGGCGTGGGTGCCACCACCTTGCTGCTGCTGTTCATCGGCATTCACAATGCCTGGGACTCGGTCGCCTATCAGGTGTTCGTCATCCGCCGCCGCGACGCGCAGGACTAGCCGTTCACGAGACGGTGTCCCCCGCGCGCGATTTTCTGACGGATCCTGGCCACGGCACTGTCCAGTTCATAAGGCTTGGGCAGCATCTCGGCATGGCAGAGCAGGGCGGCGGCATTCTCCATCCCGACATCGCCGGTGGTCAGGATCACGGGAAGCTCGGGCCGGTTCTGGGCAATCCAGCGCGCCAGGCCATAGCCGTCGCAATTGCCGGGCATGCGCACATCGGAAAAGACCAGGTCCGCGGCCAGGCCCGCTTCCAAGAGGGCGATGGCATGGTCGGCGCTGTCCACGCCGAAGGTATGAAAGCCGTTGTCGCGCAGATATTCGCAGACAAAGGCGCGGATCGCCGCTTCGTCGTCCACGACCAGAATGATCGGCCGCGCCGGGTGCTGTTGCTCTTCCATCGCTCTCCCCCCCATGAACCACCAGCAAGGAACACCCAAACCTTCGCGCGGTTCCGTACCGATCAAAAACTTCTCCTTATGGATCAACAGCTAAGCAATAAGAAATGTTTGCCGCGCTCGGCTTTATTCGCGTTCCGGGAACCGGCACGGCCCGCGCCGGGCCTCACCATTTGTGAAAGGCGAAGAAGGCGGCACAGACGATCAGGCCGAAGGCGACGACATGATTCCACTTCAGCGCTTCGCCCAGATAGGTGACCGAGAAGATGGCGAAGACGGTGAGGGTGATGACCTCCTGCATGGTCTTGAGCTGGGCGGCGGAATAGACCTGATGGCCGATGCGGTTGGCGGGCACCGCGAAACAATATTCGAAGAAGGCGATGCCCCAGCTGACGGGAATGACCAGCCACAGCGAGGTCATTGGGAATTTGAGCTGGCCGTACCAGGCGAATGTCATGAAGACATTGGAGCAGCACAAAAGCGCGATGGGCGCGACATAGGTCCAGTTCAAGATCGGCTCCTCGATATAAAGGGACACAATAGGCCCGATTCGGGATGGGGTGCCCCAGTGATGCCCCATATGTGGCGGGAACAGCCAATCCGGCCTTTCGTTTCCTCTGTCAACGGTGGGTGAGGCCCGCCGCGAGCAAAGGAGTTTTGAGCCATGAAGATGTTAGCGAAACTGGCTGTCGCGGGCGTTTTCGTGCTGGGCGCGGGCACTGCCGCCCATGCCGACTGCAACAACGATACCGGCACCGAAACCGTGATGGGCGCGGGCGCCGGCGCCGCGGTGGGCGGGCTTGCCTCGCACTCGATCGGCGGCGCGGTGATCGGCGGCCTGGGCGGCGCGCTGATCGGCAATGCCATCGGCGAATCCAACAACCGCGCCGACTGCCGCCGCGAGGCGCGCGAATATTATCGCGAGCGCGAGGAGGCTTATAACGAAGGCTATGTCGAACCGCCTCCGCCGCGTTATTACCGCGACGAATATCCGGACGACTGATGCCGTCCGGTTTTGAGAACAACCCGCTCCGGCAAACCGGGGCGGGTTTTTCCTTGCCTAGTTGACGCCGCGGACTTTCCAGAAGCGCAGCGCGCGCTGGGCCGCCTGCACCGGCACGCTTTCATAGAGCTTGCCGAATTCCTCGGCCCGGCCCAGGCCCTTTTCGGAGGCATCGAGCCCGATGGCGATGGTGACGAACAGCCCGCGATCGAAACTGGCGCCGCGGCACAGCAAGGCGAGGGTGTCGATGTCGGGGGTTTCCACCGCCGGCTCGATCACGTCGAAAGGCACATCGACCAGGCTGGCCAGGGCGAGCTTGAAGGTGGTGCGGGACTCCTTGCCTTCGCGCAGCAGCGCGGGAAGGATCTGCGGCAAAAGCTGCTTGTTGGATTCGATCAGCGACAGCCGCTTTCTGGCCAGCGCCATGTCTTCGGGCACCTGGCGGAAGGCGGTGGTGACCTTGGCGCGGCTGCGCTCGAAAGCCTTTTCCAGCTCCGCCGGCGGAACGCTGTCGAACTTCTTGACGATCTCCTGGCGCAGTTCCTTTTCCACTTTCATGTAAAGGTCGTTGAGCAGATCGATCGGCACGCCCTGGCGGCGCACAAAGGGCGCCTGCAAAAGCTTGCTGGTCTCGGCGCGCCTAGCCACCGCTTCATAAGTGGAGTCGGAAATCTGGGCGCGTTCGTTGGCGAGCAGCGAGGACACGACTTCGTCGCAGCCCTTGTCGACCAGCGCTTCGGAGACGCGCGGGCTGAGCGTGTCGCGCTTGGTCACGGCCATCAGATGGGCCTGGCCCTTTTCGGCCACCACGCGCAACAGGGCTTCCTCGGTCAGCGCCTGGGAATGGCGCAGCACCGGCATCGCCACTTCGATATCGTCCATCGCGAACTGTTCGGATGCGTGGCAGAAGCGGGTGACGCTTGCGGCAACCAGGCGGGCGAATTCGGTCCTCACCTGGACGGAATATTCCGATGCCGCCAGCGAGAGGACCTGGTCGAGCTGGGCGAATTCCTCATCCGAGGGCTGGCGCGCATTGTTGGTCAGCGCGTCGGTGACCTTGCGCAGCAGCTCGCGCCGCTCGTCGCTGGTGGTGGAGTTGGAGAGATTCTTGAGAAGCGCGTAACGGGAACCGGCCTGTGACATGGGTGTGCTATCCGTTCAGGCGGCCGCCAGTCGATTTTCGAGCGAGAAGCCCTTGGAGAAATCCTGGAAGATGGCGGTCAGCTCGTCGCAATCGACGGTGCGCGGCGCGCCGGCCGGGAAGCGGTATTTCCAGAAGCTGGTGATGTGGGAAAGCGCGCCCATCTTCTCGCCGATTTCCAGGAACATGGCCGGGGCGCCCAGCAGGAATTCGCGGAACTTGCGCGGGTCCCGCTCGGCGATCAGCGTGTCATAGGCGTGATCGTAGACCTTGATGATGCTCTTGATGTCGCCGCTGTTCTTCCTGGCGCCGGTCAGGATCACCTGCTTGGCCTGATTGATATAGGCGCGCTGGTCGTGATCCATGCTGCGCATGGGCGTGATGGTCTTGAGCTGCTGCAGCGCCTTGATCAGATCGGGCCAGAAATCCACCAGGCTCCATTTGTAGTAGATGAAGCCGCGCCAGCTGAACACGCCTTCGCGGAATTCGCCGGGCTGAAGCTGCAAGGTGGTGCGCAACGGCTCGAGCTTTTCGTCCACCTCGCTGGAAAGCAGCGCCGAGACCATGCGCGTGGTGGCGTCGCTGCGCTTGTTGCCGCCCGGCACGACCGCCAGGTTGGTCAGCCGGCGGATCTCGGCCGCGGCATATTCGAACATGCGCTTCTGGTCGGCGTCGGAAATCTCGAAATAATGCGCGTCGGGATAGACCTCGTTGGTCCTCAGATGCTCGCGCAGCAGGAAGGGATCGAGCGAGGGAATCTGGTCGAGCAGGCGCAGGACCTTGAGATCATGATCGAAGTCATAGCGCTCGCCATAATGGCCGGCCTCGCGCAGCATGTCCTCATAGCCCCTCTGGCCCACGATCAGCGATTTGCCGCCGGAACGCAGGTCGGTCTTTTCGAAGGGGATGATCACCTTGGTGCCGACGGCGCGGTTGGAATGCATCTGATCCACCTCGTCGGCGCGCAGCCGGTGCTTGAGGATGATCGCGCTGTTGAGCATGGGCGAGGAGAACATGGGATTGGCGGCGAAATCCCTGTTCTCCGCCTGGGTCTTGCTGATCGACAGGAGATTCAGCACCCGGCTGGTCGAGGCGTTCGACAGCGCGGCAAGGCTGCGGAAAGTGCGGTCGGCGCCCATCTTCAGCCTTCGCCCCTGGACTTGCGTCCGCGCTGGGTGAAGAACTGGATGGCGATGCCGTTTTTTTCGTGACGCATCACGGCGCCGCGATGATGACCCAGCGTGATCACTTCACCCAGCGGCGGGCGCATGTTGGTTTCGATGAAGGCGCCCTGCAGCGAGAAATCGCGGATGGCGCAGGCCACTTCCGTGCCGTCCTCGCGCAGGAAAGTGCCCTGCGCCGGCACCAGCACGCGCTTGTAGCGGCGCAGATTGGTGACGCCGACGATGCCGGCCTGCAGATAGGCCTTGATCTGGCTGGTCAGGCGCTGGCGCTTGTGCTCGGTCATGTCGAAGCGCATGCCGATGGCACCGTCGCTGTAGCGCGTGGTGACGGCGGGGAAGCGGCCGAAGCCGTTGACGTAAAGGATCACATAGGTGGCGCAGGGCGGAACGTCCTCGCAGACCACGCGCGCGCCGCCGGCGGACAGGTCGACGACCTGGCAGAACTGTTCGCTCTCTTCGGCCGGCACGAACAGCTGGCCGTCCAGCGACACCGCCGAGCGCTCATGCTGCCTGCGGTTTTCCTTTGCCGAGAATGCAACTGGCTGTGGTTGCGACATGACCCGATGCCCCGAAAACCTTACCCACCCTTTAGGTATTGGATCGTACGGCCATCAGGTTAAGCACCCCTTCACGCGGGCGTTCCCAAAGGGATTGATCTCCCCAATATGAGTAAGACTACGTATAGGGGTTGGGGTGCCCGGAAGCGGCAGTAGGCAACAAAAAGTCATGATCCGTCTCCCACCGTACGGTCCCGATCTGGCACGATGCGGCCGAAACTGAAAATTTGTCATATAGTATTCAATGGCTTAGGCGATGCTCCCCGGATTGGGTAATGGAAGAACAGCCCGAGATTTGGAATTATGTTGCGTTAACGGGTGTGGCGTAGTTCCGATTCTCTCCTCCGGTAGAAACCATCCGCGATGTCATTTGATAAGGCCGCCGTCAAAGGCGCCGTGGACTTGATGGGCCTTGCGCCCCGCAGTCTTCAGTTTGTCGATCTATGGCTGAACAGCTGGAGCGGGACGGAGCTGCCGCGGGACGGGGATTTTCCCTGGGCCGATGCCGCGGGCCTGAAGTCCCTGATCATGATCACGGTGCTTACGCCCGGCACCGGCGCGCCCGTTACTTATATGGGCGAGACGTTGGTGCGCGTCACCGGCCTGGACCTGACCGGCATGGACTGGATCACCCTGGTGCCGCCGGAGCTGCGCGGCGAGAGGATGCGCCGCGCCGATGCGATCGGGGCGGGCGCGATCCTGCGCACCACCCGCGAAGTAGTGCTGAATTCGCAAACGCCCTATTTCTTCGAAACCATCAGCGTGCCGCTTCGCCCCAATGCGGATGGCCGCGTCCCGCTGATCCACTTCGCCGACTGGGCGCCGCCGGAAGAAGCCGCCACCGTCTTGCACGGCATGCGCTCTGGCGTGCCGGAGGAGGCGGAGATCGTGCCGCTGGCGGGCGCGGCGGCGCATCTGGCCCATGTCGAGCGCACGCGCCAGCAGGAGGAGCGGGTCAAGATCATCAGCCGCGCGGCGATCCGTTTTCTGCTCAACATCCTGGACGATGCGGCGCAGATGCCCGAGGAGCTGAAGCTGGACCCGATCGACTATATCATCGCCATCGCGGTGGGATCGGCCAACGTCTCCCATATCGACAACGACCCGTCGCTCAGCCGCCAGTATGCCGGCCTGGTCGAGCCCGACGGCATGCGCCGCGGCATCAGCCGCGCGGCGGTATCGCGCGCCACCAACCTGCCGCTGGAAACCGTGCGCCGGCGCATCAACAATCTGATCGACGCCGATGTGCTGAAGGAACGCGAAGACGGCATCATCCTGTCTTCCACCAATCCGCACCGGGTGGGCGTGCGCCGCGACCTGATGCACCGCCATGCCCAGCTGGTCGACCGCATGGTGCGCGACATCCGCGCCCGCGGGGTGCAGCTCGGCTAATCCTGCTATCGCAGGCGGCACAATTCCGGATTGGCCAGCACTTCGCCGGTTTCCTCGGACACGACGCAGGAATGGCCGGGATCGCCATCGGGCATCGGCACGCCCTTGCGCAGCAGGAAGTTCACCGCATGGGCACCGGTCAGCTCGGCGGGGAAGCGCATCTTGCGCCGGATCATGTAGTCGGTGCCGTGATATTCCAGCGCACCCTGTTTCACCAGCTGCGCCAGGCCGGCCTGGTTGGGCAGCACGATGTAAGGCGCGGGCGTGGCGCTGGCGATCACATTTTTCGGATCGATCGCGATCACCCCGCCCGGATAATAACGGCTGGTGTCGAAATCCAGATATTTGCCGTTTGACGAGAGTGCCATGAAATTCCTGCTGACAAGCGCGCTCAGGGGACGAAAAATACCCCGCGAGCCTGGCGACGTCGTCTCGATTTCCCCGGACGGAAGCTTGAAACCTGATACCGCATATTTGGCGGAGACGATTTCGGGCATCCGTCCCGTTTCGGCGCGAATGCGTCCCGATACCATGGCGGCAGCCACTGAGGGCGCTTCGCTGAAATAATGCAGGCATCCCGGCCGCGGCGGGAAGGACAGGCGCGAGGCGGGAAGGCCGATGGCGCCAGCCAATGCCGGACGATCGGGATCGATGCCTCTGGAGGCGTTCCGTTCGCTGGTCAGCACGGCATGCTCGACCCGGTCGGTCGCGCCCCTGAAGCGCCAGATGACCGGCTTGAAGCTGCTGATCACGATATACAGGGGGCGGCTGCCCGGCGCGATGGTGATGGTGCCGGTCCCTACGGTGACGTCCTGGGAGCCTATGGTCACAGACGACAGGGCCTGGCTTTCGTAGGCGGAAAGCAGGGCGATCTGCGCGTGATCTGATGGCGCGGGCAGGTTGCAGGAGGGCTGATCGACATGCGATCCGCTGAACCGAGCGCGTGGTGCGGGCATGCTGCCGCCGAGAAGAAGCTGGGCCCCAGCAGCGGCGCCCGTCAGGACGAGTGCGAGTGCGCCAATTGCAAGCAGCTGTGCGCGGACAAGGCGACGCATTTTCCGCCTATTCAATGAAATCAATCTCGGCCGGCCAGTTCGCGCTGTAACCGGCATTTTCCAATCCGTTGACGGCTGAGCGCATCCGGTTGTCGAACTGACCGCCATCGCGCGATTTCATGTCACGCATCCAGCCCTGCATGAATTCCATGCGCGCCTCGTCGGCATCTCGCGCCTCGGGACCCGCGCCCATCATTGCGGCCATCTGCTTGTCGTGTTCGCCGACACAGGTCACCGCGTTACCCTCGCCCGACACTGCCGTATAGAGCGGGGCGCGCGACAGGAGGCTGCCGGGTTCGATCACCAGATGCTTGCCGGCCAGCTTGAGCGCATAGGCGAGACGGGCTTCCTCATTCATCCGCCAAAGATCCGGCTGGTCCATCTTGTCCAGAACCGACGTCGTGCCATAGCGCTCGATATCCATCATCGTCATCATGCAAAGATCGTCGCCGGGCTGGATTGCCTTCTTTTGCGCCTCGACGGCTTCGGCCTTGGCGGCGAGGAAGTCGTCATGGTTGCCGGCGCGAAACGCGGCCAGCGCATGCGTCAATGGCGTCTGATTTTCCCCGCAGCCTGCGAGCGTGATTGTCCACAGCAACAGCATCACGAAGTTGCGCATTCTCGCCCCCTATTCGGCGGCAATAGTGAAAGCCTTCGCTTAAGAGAGGATGAAACCCATCGGATGTTGACGCGGCAAACGCAGGCGTTTGCGTCACACGATGGGGTTGCTGCGGTTCCGCGAGTTGCACGATCAAATCATGCTTCTGCCGCAACAGATCGGCGCGCTCTCCGTTGCCGAGAGGTATTCCAACGGCAGGGAGGACAGATGCAGGTACAGGATGTGATGAGCCACGATGTGGTGGTGGTCAGCCCGTGGGAAAGCCTGAAGACCGCGGCACGGCGCATGGCCGATCTGGATGTGGGCGCGCTGCCGGTGGGCGATAACGGCCAGCTGGTCGGCATGGTGACCGACCGCGACATGGTCATTCGCGGCCTTGCCATCGGCAAGGGCCCCGCGGCCAAGGTCGGCGATGTGATGACGCCCGACGTCAAATACTGTTTCCACGATCAGGAGCTGGACGAGATCGCCGCCAATATGGCCGATATTCAGGTGCGCCGGCTTCCCGTCGTGGACCGGGACAAGCAGTTGGTGGGCATTCTGGCCCTGGGCGACATCGCCACCTGCCAGGATGGCGGACAGGCGGCGCAGGCGCTCAGCGGCATCTCGCGTCCCGTCGCGGGCGTGCCGCTGGAATAGGAGAAGGACATGGTTCAGACCCGGCCCATTCACGCCAAGCCAAAAGGCCCGCTGCAGGGCGAGGCCAAGCGTGGTTTCGACGCGGCTTATGCCGAGCGGGATGATGCGGCGCAGCGCGAGCTGGACAGCACCATGCTGGGCCGCGATAAACCCTATGGCGTGGCGCGCGACGATACCGGGATGAAGAATCCCGATGGCGACCTGGCGGCGCCATCGGCCAGGCCCGTCAAGGGCGGTTGATGCGCCGCGCGTGAGCGCATTTTCATCGCCTTTTCAACGCATGCTCATTTGTCGGTGGCGGCGATGCAATTCGCGCATGCTGCCGATGCGCCCGGAACAGCGGCTTCACAGTCGCGTTGCCTATCCGTGACGTGTAGAGTGTTGCGTATCATGAAATCCCTCCGGATGCTGACGATCGGTGCGGCCCTGCTGGCAGTGGCGGGTTGCGCCGGGCCTTATTACGATGACGGCTATTACGGCCCTTATGCATCCGGTTATTACGGCGGCTATTACGATCCGTACGGCCCCTATGATTATGGGTTCTATGACGGCTTTTATCCCTACGATCCCTTCTTCGGCGGCTATTACGGTTTCTATGGCGGCGGTTATTACCGTCACGGCTTCGACCATGATTTCCATGGCGGGTTTCACGGCGGCGGTTTTTATGGTCACGGCCACGGCTTTCATGGCGGCTTCCATGGTGGCGGCGGCGGCTTTCGCGGCGGCTTTCGCGGCGGCGGCGGTTTCCATGGCGGTGGCGGCGGCTTTCATGGCGGCAGCGGCCATCGCTGAATTTCAGACGGGACAGGCAAGATGAAAACGAAACGGGTTTTGGCGACGGTGTCCGTGCTGACCTTGTTGTGGACCGGCGCCAGCCTGGCGCAGCCCGATCCCGACGCCGCCTTCCTCAATCACCTGCATGGCGATCTGCAGCTGAATCCGTCGCAGGAAAGCGCGTGGCAGGCGTTCCAGCAATCCTATCGCGTCGATCCCCAGGACATGGCGCGGGAGCGTGATGCCGAGCAGCGGATGCCGAGCATGACCGGGCCGCAGCGCATGGACCTGGCCATCAGCATGGCGGAACGCGACCTGGACGGCATGCGCCGGCGCGGCGATGCGCTGAAGGCTTTCTATGCCATCCTGTCGCCGCAGCAGCAGCGCACTTTCGACCGCGATACCCTGGCGCCGCCCCAGCAGGGCCCGGGCGGGCCCTAATCCGCTTCGGAGGCCGCTTCGGACCGCTTGATCCGCATCAGGGCGGCCCGGGTTTGCTCACTAGGAAAAGCCCTCCACCGGGGGAAATTCCCCGACCAGCCGTTCACCCTGATGCAGCAGGATCCGGTAAGGATGCCTGAGGCTGCCGGTCGCGTCGACTGCATGGTCGTCGCTTTCAAAATGCGCATGCCATTCCTGGGCCACCGCTCCATCGGCAGACAGGAGCGTGATGCGGTACGCCGACATTCCAATGCCTTCCTCGGGTGTCATGACCAGCCAAACCTAACGGAGGCGCCGGGTGATGGTTTGATGACGCGCAAATTGCGGGCAGAAAAACCGGGATGAATGACATTTCACGCCAGGCGCAGGCTTGATTCGCCATGAATTCCGCATCCTGAACGCGCAGGGCGCACTGGCGCATTTTGGGCAGCGGCGCAGGCCGCCGCGGTTTCAGCCGCGCGGCAGGCGGGCGTCGATGGCGGTGTCCAGCTCGCCCGGCTTGAAATCGCCCCGCCAGCTTTTGATCACCTTGCCGTCGGCGCCGATCAGGAAGATTTCGGGCAGGCCCAGCACCCCGCCAAAGGACTTGGCTAGCGCCAGGTCGCCCATCACCACCGGATAGCTGACATGATATTGCGCCACGACATCGGCGGCGCTTTGTTTCTTGTCGTCCATCGACACGCCGATGACCTGAAGCTTGCCGGCATGGCGCTTCTGCAAATCCATCAGGTGCGGCAGCTCGACGATGCAGGGCGCGCACCAGCTGGCCCAGAAATCCAGCAGCACCAGCTTGCCGCGCTGCAGCGAGACCGGCTTGCCGTCAAGGCCGGTGCGGGTGAATTGGGGCGCGGCTGTGCCGGGCGGCAGCGGCGCCGCGACGGCGGGCAGGGTGTTCGTGAGGAGCAGGGCGGCGAGGACGGCAGTTTTCATTTTTTACCTGTCATTCCCGCGCAAGCGGGAATCCAACTTCGCGCCAACATCGCCGGATGAAAGTTGAATGCCCGCTTGCGCGGGCATGACTTTAGCCTTTTACCGTTGGATACCCCTTCTCCACCCAATCGGCGCCGAAATTCTGCGCGATGTACAGCACCTTCAGGTTGGAGAAGCCCATTTCCTTCAGGGTGCGCCAGGCGGCGGCGACATTGGGGCAACGCTCCCACGGGCAGCAGCCGCAATAGAGAATGACCGCGCTGCTCTTGTCGATCGACTGGGCGGCTTCCTTCAGCGCGGTGATGCCTTCGTCCTTGCTGCCCGGCCCGGCATAGAGGGCGCCCGGAATATGGGCCTCGTCATACATGACCTTGAAGCCGACCTGCAGGATGACCGGCTTGGGCCCGCCTTTCAGGGTGGCGGCCAGCTCGGCCGGCTGGATCAGCGCCGACTGCGGAATGGTCGGCGCGCTGCCCGATTGCGCCAGCGCAGGCGCCGCGATCAACATCAGAAAAACGGCAAGCCAGGCGCGGATCATGGGACCTCCCTCGCGATGTGTCGGCCGAGCCTGATAGCGCGCCCCCGCCGCGTCAATGCCGGGTTACAGGGAATTCAGGCCGCTTTGTCTCAGCCGGCCCGCATTGCGGGGAAAGCGCGGCTTCTTCTATAATTAGGGAGCAAATCCGTGATCTTGGAAATGCAGCAGGGGATCATCTTTCGGGCTTTTGAAGCCCCCTTGTCGTGGCGGCCGGCCGGCCGGCTGCTTCTGATCGTCTGCGCCGCGCTGGCGCTGTTCCTGCAATCCTATGCCGTGCAGAGCCATTTCCACGAACGCCCCGCGGCGTCCGTGCAGTCGGTTTCGCAAAGCGGAAAGCATCATCAGCCGGCCAGCAACGACAGCGACAATTGCCCGCTGTGCCACTCTTTCTATAGCGGTCAGTATGTAGCCCCCAGCCTGGCAAGCTGGTTCCTGCCGCTGCTCGCCGTTTCCATCATCGACGCCGCTCTTGGCGCGAGCCCGCATTACGACACGGTCTCGCACAGCTGGCGCGGCCGAGGACCTCCCCACATCTGATTTCCGTCAATCGTCGGGCGAAAGCGCGCGCGGCCTTTGGGTTGCCATGTGCCTTGGCCCTTGGAAATCATTTGATCCGCTGGCGATGACGCCTGCGCGGGTCCCTCCCATGGGGAATTTCTTTCATGTCGCGTTCCAAATTGCTGGCAACGGTGGCCATCGCCGCCGTGCTTTCATCCATCACGGTGGCCATGGCCCAAACGGCCGCGCCGGTCGAAAATATCGAAGTCACCGCCCAGAAACTCGATGCCGCGCGCAGTGCCATCCAGACCCAGACCGGCGCCTCCACCTACACCATCACCGCCAAGGATATTCAGAACCAGCCCGGCGGCGACAATCTCCAGCTCAACTCGGTGATCCTGCAGGCACCGGGCGTGGCGCAGGACAGTTTCGGCCAGCTGCATATCCGCGGCGAGCATAACGGCCTGCAATACCGGCTGAACGGCATCATCCTACCCGAAGGCATTTCGGTGTTCGGCCAGACACTCGATCCCCGCCTGGCCGAAAGCGTGCGGGTGATCGACGGCGCGCTGCCGGCCGAATATGGGCTGGTGACGGGCGGCATTGTCGATATCCAGACCAAGAGCGGGGTGTTCAATGATGGTGGTTCGGCCAGCATCTATGGCGGCAGCCATTCGACCGTCACGCCCTCCATCGCCTATGGCGGCTCGTCGGGGCATTTCAATTATTTCGTCTCCGGCGACTACACCGCCGACCAGCTGGGCATCGAGAGCCCCGACGGCAGCGCCAATCCCATCCATGACCGCACCAAGCAGTGGCATGGCTTTGCCTATGCCCAGGAAATACTGGACCAGGATTCCAGCATCACCGGCATTTTCGGCACCTCCAACGACATGTTCCAGATTCCCGACCAGGCCGGTCTTCAGCCCGGCGGCATCGGCGGCATTGTCGGGCTGGGTCCACAGGATCCCGGCGGCAGCGGCAATTATCTCTTGCAGGCCGACGGGCAAAGCGCCTTTCCGTCCAACCAGCTGGATGAGCGCCAGCGCGAGATCACCCATTATGCGATCCTGAGCTATCTGCGCTCCGACGGGCCGTTCGACTGGCAGGTCTCCGGCTTTGGCCGTTATTCCAGCCTGTACTTCACGCCGGGGAACAATGTCGGCGACATTCTCTACAACGGCATCGCGCAGAGCGCCTACAAACGCGATGAAGCGTATGGCGTGCAGGCGGAAGGCGCCTGGCATCTGGGCGAAGACCACACCATCCGGTTTGGTTTTCTCTATCAGGCCGACGACATTGTCAGCCGCACCTCTTCACGGGTTCTGGCGACGGCTTTCGGCGGACCGGCCAGTCCCAATCCCAATCCGCTTTGCACGGAGCCGGCCCAGACCTGCCAGACATCGGATGCGCCGCTGACCATTGCCGACAATAGCGGGCGCCATGTGTGGAATTACGGCCTCTATGCCCAGGACGAATGGAAGTTGACCTCGACCCTGACCCTGAATTACGGGTTGCGTTATGACCAGTACCGGGCTTTCGACGCGGAGAACCAGCTGTCGCCCCGCGCCAATCTTGTCTGGAAGCCTGATGATCTGACCGCCTTCCATACCGGCTATGCGCGCTATTTCTCGCCGCCGCCTTACGAGCTGGTGGCGGCGACCGACATCGCCCTGTTCGACAATACGACCCAGGCGACATCGCACAATGACACCACCCCCCGGGCCGAGCGTGCCGACTATTATGATGCCGGGGTGACGCGAAAGCTGACTGATGAGATTTCGGTCGGGCTGGACAGTTATTTCAAGTCCGATTCCTATCTGCTGGACGAGGGCCAGTTCGGCGCGCCCATCATCCTGACCCCCTTCAACTACCGGACAGGCCGCCAATATGGGGCGGAGTTCACGTCCTCCTACAATGCCGGCAACCTCAACGCCTATTTCAACGCCGCCTATGAGCGGGCGGCGGGCAAGAACATCGTTTCCAGCCAGTTCAATTTCAGTCCGGACGATCTGGCCTATATCACGGGTCACTATATCCCGCTGGATCACCAGCAGATCATTTCGCTGTCGGGCGGGGTGTCCTACAATTGGGACGACACATTGCTTTCCACCGACCTCATCTATGGTTCGGGGCTGAGAAGCGGCGGCGCCACCCCGAACGGCGCCCATCTGCCGGGCTATGTCAGCGTCAATGCCGGCATCAGCCGCACCTTCGACATCGCAGGCTGGAAAGGCATCACGGCGCGCTTCGACGTGATCAACCTGACGGACGAAATCTACGAGATCCGCAATGGCACCGGGGTCGGCGTGGGCGCGCCGCAATTCGGCGCGCGGCGCGGCGTGTTCTTCGGCCTGAGCCAGGCGCTGTGAGAGGGCCGCGGCGGGAGGGGCCCAGCCTTCGGGCCCTGCGCCGCGCCATCCGCCCGGTTCGCGGGCGGGTGGGCTGGCGCGTGGTGATATTCCTGATCCTGCTCAGCCTGGCGGTGGGCGTGATCGGGATATCGCTCAATCTGAGGCTTGAGCGATGGGAGCATGAGCGCGCAGCCCCCGGCATGACAGCTGCACCCTTGTGATCAGTTGGCCGGCAAGGTGAAGCAAATATACTCGCCCGAATAGTTGCCGCCCGATACTGCCACCATGATGTATTGCCTGCCATTGACCATGTAGGTCATCGGCGAGCCCGACTGACCCGACGGCATCAGCACGCTGCCCACTTCCTTGCCGGTCTTCTGGTCATAGGCGCGCAGCATGGCGCCGCGCGGATGGTCCGGCGTGGTGGTGACGGCGGCATCGCCCGCGATCACCAGGTCCTTGGTCACTAGGGTGCCGATATTGAATCCGGTCTGGCCGGTGCGGGGCACGGCGATACCCTTCAAAGCCGGGCTGTTCCGGATGTAATCCGGCGTCTCGCCATGCGGCACCTGCCAAAGGATCTTGCCGCTGTCGAGATCGATGGCGCTGATGGTGGAATAAGGCGGCTTGACCAGCGGCAGGCCTTCCACCGTCAGGCTGCGGCGCACGCCGCTCGCGGCCGGCGGTTGCGCGGCGGCGCGCTTCAACGGTGCATCGGCGCCCTGGTCGGCGCCGGCGGCATTGATCATCATCACCCGCTCGCCGACATGGCCTTCGACATAATCCAGATCGGTCATGCCTTGTGGCGGCGGCACCAGGCCGTAAGCCGACAGGCAGGAATCGCAGGCATAGACAAAGACGGTATGGGTTTCGGGATTGAAGCTGCCGCCCGGCCAGTTGGTGCCACCATTGGCGGGCCCCAGCGCCAAAGTGCCGACGGGGCCAGGCTCTTTGGAAACAACCGGCGGGGTGTAGATCGGGCCCATCTTGTAATTCTTCACCAGCTCCAGCGCTTCCTGGTGCAGCTTGGGGGTGAAATCGATCAGCACGCTTTCATCGACACCGGTGCGCGCGTAAGGCGCCGGCTTGGACGGCATGGGCTGGGTGGGCGCATACCATTCGCCGGGCACGTCACCCTTGGGCACCGGCTTTTCCGGGATAGGCCAGACCGGTTTTCCGGTGATGCGGTCAAAGACATACAGCATGCCCTGCTTGGTGGGCTCGGCCACCGCCTTGATCGGCTTGCCGTTCACGGTGATGTCCATCAGCAGCGGCGGCGAGGACATGTCATAGTCCCACACTTCGTGATGGATGAACTGGAAGTGCCATTTCGGCTTGCCGGTCTTCAGATCCACCGCCACCAGCGAATTGGCATAAAGATTGTTGCCCGGCCGCTTGCCGCCATAAAAATCCGAGGTCGGCGATTCCACCGGCAGATAGGCGAGACCGGCATCCGGGTCGGCGGTGATCTCGGTCCACACGCCGGTATTGCCGGTATAGTCGGCCGAACCGTTCAGCCAGGTCTCGTATCCGGGCTCGCCCTTTTGCGGGATGGTGTGGAATTCCCACAGCTTCTTTCCCGTCCGCACGTCATAGGCCCGCGCCGAACCCTTGTTGTTGCGATAGCTGGAGGGCGTGAAGCCCTCGCGGAATGCCGAGCCCACCAGCACGATATCGCCCACCACGGTGGGGGCCGACTGCCAGCCGATCTCGCCGGTGGTGAGATCGGGGAAAATCTTCTGGTCATCGGTGGCCTTCAGGTCGACCGCGCCATCCTCGCCGAAGGAGGCGACGCGCTGGCCGGTCTTGGCATCCAGCGCGATCAGCCGATAGCCCGGCGTCACATACAGGATGCGCGCGTCCTTGCCGTCGCTCCAATAGGCCGGCCCGCGGCCCGACAGCTGGCGCGGGGCGGCGGCGCCGCGCGCGCCTTCCTTTTCGCCGTGCACCCAGTTCAGTTCGCCGGTCGTCGCATCCAGCGCCACCACGGCGCGGCGCGACCCGGCGGTGGCATAGACGGTGCCGTCCACCTCGATGGGCGTGCCTTCCAGCTTGTATTCGGGACGGTTGCCGATGTTGTCGGTCTTGAAGCGCCAGGCGACTTCCAGATTCGAAAAGTTGGAGGCGTTGATCAGGCCGAGCGGCTTGAAGCGGCTGCCTGAAGGATCACCGAAATAGAGCGGCCAGTTGACAGTTTGCGCCAGCGCCGGTGTGGCCAGCAGCAATGCGCCGGCGGCGAAGAAACAGATGCGCTTGTCCATGAGCACGGCTCCCCAACCACTGCAATAATGCCGAAAAGGCCAATCGTGGGAAAGCGCCGCAAATGCCTGTTTTCCCGGCACTGCCTGCATGTTCGCGATCGGGCAAAGCGGGTCGTGCTGCATCGCCGCATGAAATCTGTTGCGCCGCATTTGCAGATTCCGGACCGGGCGGCTCGTAGTCCCACCAGTTGGCAAGGGTGGGGGGCTGTGATTACCTGATGCGCGATGTGGAAATCCGTGGCCCTTGCCGTTGCCGCGCTGACGCTGGGTGAGGGGCAGCTTGCCCTGAACGCGCCGCAAAAAGCGTCATTGCCTGTCGCGGCGCCGGCAGCGGGCAAGACCTTTGCCGCGACCTGCCGCGGCGACCAGGTGCTGGATGCGCGCCCCGATCCCAAATGGGTGAGCGAGAGTTTTGCCGGCGATCGCTGCCAGGAGCCGGCGATGCCGGCGGTGTTCGACGGCAGCCGCGTCAACCGCGCCCAGCTGGTGGCGGCGATGGCGCGGGCGAAAAGCTTTCAAACCGCGGCCGCCGCCTTTCAAAGATGCGTCGGCGATTATGTCCAGGCGCGGCGCGCGGCAAAGCCTTTGACCCAGGCCGAGCTTGTCATCGAGAACCACCGCGTGCTGACAAGCCAGCGCGCCAGCCAGCGCGCGCAGGCGCAGGTGAATGCCGAGGTCAATGCGTTCAATGAATATGGCAGCGACTGTCCCGATCACGGATAGCGTGGATGCCAGGGGGCTTTAAAACAAGAAACGAAGGGAAGACGTTCATGAAGACGATCACGCGCAATCTGCTGGCGGGCGCATGCCTGGCGGCGCTGGCGACAATGGGAACGGCCGCGCCGCTGGCGGCGCAGGGTGCGGCGAAAGCCGACGCCAGCGACCCGATGGTGCCCTGGTTTTCGGTCGATCCTTTCTGGCCCAAGCCGCTGCCCAACCATTGGGCGCTGGCGATGGTCATCGGTCTGTCGATGGATGCCCATGACAATGTGTGGATCGTGCACCGGCCCCAGACCCTGGAGCAGAAGGAATCCTATGCCGCGCGCGGCGAGGCCGATTGCTGCGTGGCCGCGCCCGACGTGCTGGAATTCGATCCCAAGGGCAATCTGTTGCGCCATTGGGGCCGCGACCAGGTCCGGGGCAATGGCCATGACTGGCCCAGCTCCAATCACGGCATCACCATCGACAAGGACGAGAATGTCTGGCTGGGCGGCAATGGCGCCTATCAGCCGGGACCGCCGCCGGGTTCGGCCGAACAGTTCGCGCCCAAGGCCAATCAGCCCGCGCCGGCGCCGTTCCGCGAAGGCGGCGGCGAGATCGGTGTCTATCACGACAGCTTCGTCCTGAAATTCTCGCCGGACGGGAAATTCCTGGGCGAGATCGGCAAGGCCAATGCCAGCAAGGGCAGCCTGGACACCGACAATGTGCGCGGCGTCGCCCAGATCCGCATCATTCCGGAAACCAATGAGCTGGTGCTGGCCGACGGCTATGGCAACAAGCGCATTTCGGTGTGGGATGCGGCGACGATGAAGTTCAAGCGGATGTGGGGCGCCTACGGCAAGAAGCCGGATGACACCCCCATTCCGCATTACGACGTGAATTCGCCCCAGTTCGGCAATCCGGTGCATTGCGCCCAGCCGTCGAATGACGGGCTGATCTATGTCTGCGACCGCACCAACAACCGCATCCAGCTGTTCAAGACCGACGGCACCTATCTGAAACAGTATATCGTCAAGCCCGACACCAAGGGCGACGGTTCGGTGTGGGAAATCGCCTTCTCGCGCGATCCGGCGCAGAAGTTTCTCTATATCTCCGACGGCGCCAACGAGAATATCCATGTCTATGACCGCGCCAGCATGAAAGAGCTTTACTGGTTCGGCGGCGGCGGCCGCCAGCCCGGCCAGTTCTATGCCGTGCATTCCATCGTTACCAACACCAAGGGCGACATCTTCACCACCGAGACCTATCGCGGCCAGCGAGTACAGAAGTTCAGGTATATGGGGCTGATCAAGCTTTCCGAATTGAAGAAGAAGGGCGTGGTCGGCGGCAGCCTCATCGATCCGTAACTGCCATGTAACGTCATGCTGTGGCGCGGTCCGGAAGGGCCGCGCCACATGCGTTTGGAGCAGAACATGCGCATACCCGACTATCCCTGGTTCGGACCCCGCCACGGCATGGGGTGGGGTTGGGCGCCGATGAGCTGGGAAGGGCAGGCGGTGCTTGTCGCCTTCCTTGTCCTGCTCGGATTCGGTTATCTGCGGTTTCGCAGCTCCATGACGTTTCTTTATCTGACCGCGGGCTTGACGGTTCTGCTGCTGATCGTGTGCGCGATCACGGGCACTGCGCCGGGCTAGCCGGATTCACCACGACAGGAACATCATTCTGTCGAGCCTGTTCCCGGCCGCGACTTTGCTGTAGGTCCTCGGCGTCATATCCGCGAGCGGGGGGCTCAAAATGTCGTTTTACCGCCTGATCTGGCTGATGCCGCTGGCCTTCGCCACCCATATCGCGGAGGAGTGGTTCGGCGGCTTCGCCCATTGGGTCAGTGTGGTTGTGGGCGGCGCCATGAACCCGGGCGGTTTTCTGATCAACAATGCCGGCTTCATGGCGGTGCTTGTGGGGTTGACGGGCCTGGCCGCCTGGTCGCGCACCCAATGGGCGCTGTTTCTTCTGGTCTTCTGGGCCAGCGCCAACCTGTTCTGGGATTTTCTGTTCCATCTGGCCACGGTTGTCGCCTTCGACCGCTATTCGCCAGGCCTGGTGTCGGCCACGCTGCTCTATTTTCCCATCTCCACCCTCGTCGCGCGCGCCGCGCTGCGCGAAAGAATCGTCGCCACGCCGGTCTTCGTTGCCGCCTCCGGCCTTGGCGCGGGGCTGATGGGGTTTGTGATCTGGAGCGGGCTTTTTCACTTCGCGCTGTGACCGGCCGCGCCCGGCCGCTGCAACCGGCCGCGTGGGATTACCGCATCGGCAAATTCACAGGTCGCGCAGGCCCGAAGGCCGGCGCCGCACCCTGGGTGTAAGCGGGCCATCCTCATCCGGTGGTGTGCGGCGGCGGCGTATCGTGACGATCACGATAGGCAGGCAACTGACGAAGATGCTGACGAACACGGCAACGGTACGCCCAAACCAGTTGGGGAGCGGATGGGCTTGAAAGTACAGCAAGACGCTTTCGACGCCATGAAACACCAGCCATACCCCTACCAGCGCGATCACCAAAGCGGACAGGAAAGCCAATAGCCGGGTCATGCAGACAGGCTAGGCCCGCCGTCGCTTGACTGTCAACTACAATGTAGTAGTTTTACCGAAGATGTAAGTGAGCGGTCGTTCGCATGCCCCTGCCCAAGCTCAGCAATCTGGAAATGCAGATATTGGAATCGCTGTGGAAGCATGGCCCTTCCTCGGTGCGCGAGATCCAGGAACGTTTTCCGACGAAGAAGCGGCCCGCCTATACCACCGTGCAGACCATGGTCACGCGCCTGGAAGCCAAGAAGGCGGTGCGCAAGGCCAAGAAGATCGCCACCGCCTTCATCTTCGAGGCGGCGATCCCGCGCGAGCCCGCGCGCCGCCGGCTGATCGACGATTTCCTGGCGGTGTTCGGCGGCGAGACCCAGCCGGTGATGACCCATCTGATCGAAAGCGGGCGGCTGACGCTCGACGATGTGCAGGAAGCCGAAAAGCACCTGCGCGAGCTGCTCAGGAACAAGAAGGAGAAGAAGCTGTGATCACGGCAATGCTCGATCATCTCTGGCAATCCACCTTGTTCGCGGGCGGGGCAGGGCTTGTGACCCTTTTTCTGCGGCGGAATGCGGCGCGGGCGCGGTTCTGGCTGTGGTTCGCCGCGTCGATGAAATTCCTGGTGCCGTTCGCGGGCCTGTCCGCGCTGGGTGGGGCGCTGCTGCCCCGGCCCGCGGCCCCGATGCTGCCGGGTTTGGCGCCGGCCGCCGAGCCGTTTGTCCTCCCGGCCGCCAACACCCATGCACTGGCGGTAATCGCAACGCAGGCGGCGGCGGCGGCCGCGCCGGCGGCTTTCGACTGGAACGCGCTTTTGATCGCAGCCTGGGCGCTGGGCGCGCTTGCGATCGCATTTTGCTGGCTATCGCGCTGGCTGAAATTGCGCGCGGCGCTGTCGGGCGCGGCCGATGTCTCGGCGGCGAGCGGTTTTCGCGTACGCGCCGCGCCCGCGCCGCTGGAGCCCGGCCTGTTCGGCATTCTCGATCCGGTGATCGTGCTGCCCAGGGGGATCGAGGCCAAACTGACGCCGGCCGAACTGGATGCGGTCTTGGCGCATGAAGCCTGTCATGGCGCCCATCGCGACAATCTGTGGGCGGCGATGCACATGCTGGTGGAGGCGCTGTTCTGGTTTCATCCGCTGGTATGGTGGCTGGGCGCGCGGTTGAACCATGAACGCGAACGCGCCTGTGACGAGGCGGTGCTGGCGCGGGGCCTGGCGGCCGATGTCTATGCCGAGAGCATCCTGAAAGTGTGCAAGCTCTATGTGCATTCCCCGCTCGCCTGTGTGGCCGGCGTCTCGGGCGCCAACCTGAAGGAAAGGCTGGAGCGGATCGTGGTGGAAAAGGTGGCGCTGCCGCTGTCCGCCGCGCGCAAGGCGCTGCTGGCGGGGCTGGCGGCGGCCGCGCTGATCGTGCCCATCTCCGTCGGCATGCTGACCGCGCCGCCGGCTCAAGGCACGGCCGTGGCGCAGACGGCGGATGCGCCCCATCCCGGTACCGAGGCGGCGCTGCGCCATCAGATCGAAAGCATGGAGAAAGGCGCGCCGGATTATAGCGTGATGGTCCCCAGCCTGGCGGAAGCGACGCGGCAGCAATTTGAAACCGGCCAGATCGATATCAGGAAGAGGTGGGGCGCCCTGAAATCGATCACCTTCCGGGAAAACCAGAATGGCAATGACGTCTATCTGGTCGAATTCGAAAATCAGTTGACGGCCTGGACCCTCAGCCCTCTGCAGCCCGACGGCAAGATCGGACCGGCCTTTAATATCGCCCCGTCGATCAAGCGCGACGGAAACCACCCGAGCCCGGGTCTGGAGGCGGCAGTGCGCCGTGAACTGGAGGGCGACCTGTCGGGCAATCCGGCCTTGGAGATCATGTCGCAGGGCTTGCAGAATGCGACCCAGAATCAATGGAAAACGATCAGCGCGGACGCCAAAGAACTGGGCGTGGTGAAGAGCATCGCCTTCCAGAAGGTCAACGCCCGGGGATGGGACGTGTATCACGTGACCTTCGCCAACGGCACCATGACCGTCCAGGCCGCGCCTTTGGCGGACGGCAAGCTGTACGGCATTTTGCACAGCGACTACATGTTGCCTCATGCGCCACAGCATCCGGGTGCGCAAGCCTGGCTCAGCCGCTATATCGCCGCGGTCCAGAAGGGAACGCCGGATTATTCGGGCATGGGAATGTTTCTGGCCAATGCCGCCCGGCAGCAATGGCCGAACCAGCAACCGCTCTACAAATCCCTGGGCGCGCTCCAATCCCTGACCTTTGAAGGCGGCGGCGGGGATGGGGTCGATGTGTATCTGGCCACGTTCCGCAACGGGAAACTGCGGTGGCACATCGAGGCTCCCGACGCCGCCGGCAAGGTGAACAGGCTTTTCTTCCAGCGGGCGAGCTGACTGGGCGCAGCGCCTTCCCGACAAATTGTTCATGTGACGCGCACAGCGGCGCCGATGGATGCCGCGCGCTTTCCGTGATACGGTTTCGGTGTGTTGCGTGCTTTATGAAGAGGCATGCCGATGCGAAAAATCCTCATTCTGCTGGCCGTGATGCTTGCGCCCTTGCCGGCGCTGGCGCAGGGGCAGACCATCATCGCGCCGGTCGCGCTGCCCAATCTGGGTACCGAGCAGAAAAGCGCCAGCGATCCGGACGCCACCTATTGCCGGCCGCCGCAGCACCGCAGCGACTCCCTGCTGATGGGCCCCAAAGTGTGCATGACCAACCGGCAATGGGCCGACCTTCAGGCCAACGGCTTCGAGATCGCCCCTGACGGCAGCAAGGTGCGGATAAACAAGAATCTCGATCTTCTCAGTCACTGATGCTCAGTCACTGAGCGCAGGCGGCTGTCAGCCAGTCCTGGAATGCCTGCATCGCCCGCGTCGGCGGCTTTGAGATCAGTCGCGTGAGCCAATAACCGCCCACATCGACTTCGACAGGAAAAGGCTGCACCAGGGTACCCAGGTTCAGCTCGCGCTGGAACATGGCGGCCGGCGCCAGCGCCACACCTTCACCCAATATCGCCGCCTGAATCATAAGCGTGGAGGCATCGAACACCGGCCCGCGCGCGCTGATATGGGGGGCGCCCGCCACCATCAGCCAGGCCGGCCAGTCCTGGGCGCGGTAGGAGCGCAACAGGCTGCATTTCTCCAGATCGGCGGGATGACGCAGCTGTTCGGCGGTGGCGGGCGAACAGAGCGCGGTGATGGGCGCGCGCAGCAGCAGATCGGCCTGGGTGCCATGCCAGGCGCCGGCGCCGAAGCGGATGGCGAAATCCAGGCTCTCGGTCCACAGATCGACCTTGTTGTTGTTGGTCAGAAGGCGCAGGTCCACGAAGGGATGGGCTTTGCGGAAATCCGCCAGCCGTTCGATCAGAAAGCCGATGGCAAAGGTGCCGACCACGCCCACGGTCAGCACTTCGCGCGGGCTGCCGCCGGAAAGCCGCGACATCACCCGCTCGATGCGGCCGAATGCGTCTTCCACGGTGGGCGCCAGCACCGCGCCTTCATCGGTCAAGACCAGCCCGCGCGTGGTGCGGCGAAACAGGGCCGCGCCCAGATGGGTTTCCAGCGCCTTGACCTGATGGCTGACGGCGGCCTGGGTGACGCACAGCTCTTCAGCCGCGCGGGTGAAGCTCAGATGCCGGGCGGCGGCCTCGAAGGCGCGCAGGGGATTGAGGGACAGCTCGCTGAGGGGCATTGGCTCGCCACAAGAAAAAGTATGGACGGGTCTGAATTATCATCCTTTGCGCACCCGCGAAAAGCAGGGAAATCTGGCTATTGCGGATTTTATCGGAGCGGGCAAGCTCATGAATAATTCTATCGGCCGGCGGACCCTTTTGGCGGGCGGCGCCAGCCAGTTCCTGGCCCGGCCGGCGCTGATCATGCCGGCTTTGGCCATGCCGATCTTCGATGAAGAGATAAGGGCCATGGAAGCCGAGCTGGGCGGGCGCATCGGCGTCGCGGCGCTGGATACCGGCAGCGGGGCGCGTCTGTCCCATCGCGGGCAGGAGCGTTTTGCCATGTGCTCGTCCTTCAAATGGCTGCTGGCGAGCCATGTCCTGGCGCGGGTCGACAAGGGCGCGTTGAAACTGGACCAGCCGGTCGCCTATTCCCAAAAGGATCTGTTGGGCGTCGCACCCGTCAGCCGCGCCCATGTCGGCGCCCATGGAAACGAAGGCCATCTCAGCATCGAGGAGCTTTGCGCCGCGGCGGTGAAGTTCAGCGACAATACCGCCGCCAATCTGCTGCTGGCCGAGAGTGGCGGCCCGGCGGGATTAACCCGTTTCCTGCGCGGCATCGGCGATCCCGCCACACGGCTGGATCGCAATGAGCCGACCTTGAACAGCAACACGCCGGGCGATCCGCGCGACACCACCAAGCCCGACGTGATGGTTCAGACCATGAAGACGGTTCTTCTGGGCGATGTGCTGAAGCCGGCCTCGCGCGACCGGCTGATCCAGTGGCTGAAAGACTGTGCCACCGGCATGAAGCGGCTGCGGGCCGGGCTGCCGAAAGACTGGATCGCGGGCGACAAGACCGGCACCGGTTTTGCCGGTCCGTGCAACGACGTTGCCATCGCCTGGCCGCCCGGCAAGGCCCCGATCCTGATGGCGGTCTATGTCGATGCGCGCAAAGCAACCGACGACCAGCGCGAGGCGCCGCATGCCAGGATCGCGGCCCTGATCGCACGGGCTTTCACGGGATGAGGCGCAGCGCGCGCGCCTGGCTCTAGTTTGTCGCGGCGCGGTAGTTCGCGATGACAGGCTGTCGGTTCCGAAGGTTCCCTCATATGTTAAGCACTTTCCCTAATGGCAGGGGCAGGGCCGCGCGGTAGTCTCTGATGGATTCGCAAGAGAAGCCGTCGTGCCAGATATGGCGTTCACCCATGTCTATCCGTCCATGCCGCTGCCGCCGGAAATTCATCCGGTGGCGACGCTGGAAAGCGCGCTGCTGAAGGATGTGCTGGAGGTCTGGCGGCTTCTGCCGGCAACGGGCGGCTTGCCTGAAAAGCCCAGCGACATGCTTCGCCATATCAAGCCCCATATCAAACGGCTGCATCTGTCCGAAGTGGCGGAAGGCGGGGCGGATTTCCGCTTCAAGATCGTGGGCGAGGCGGTGTTTCCGGGCCTGGGCGAAAATCTGGTCGGCCGGATGGTGAGCCAGCATCCCGATCCCGGCATTGGCCTGCGCTTCCTCAAGCTGATGACGGCGACGCGCGAAAGCGCCGTGCCGCTGCGCGGCATCTCGTTCCGGCTCACCAGCACCCATGGATACGACTATCGGGTTGAATCGCTGTGGCTGCCCTTCGGCAGCGACGGCCAGGTGACCCAGATCATGGGTCTTTCCACCTTCGCGCCGCTGAACTGAGGCCTGGAGCAACGCCCTTTCACTGAATTTTGCAAATCAAGCGGTCATTCCCGCGTACGCGGGAATCCGTGAGACCGGGATAGCAAAAGCCCCAGTGGGGCTTTTGCCCGGTCGAACGCCCACGAAGTGGGCCACGTTGCCGCTCGCTCAGCTCGCGGCGTTCGCTGCTTTCGCAGGTCCACCGGACCTGCTCACGCCTTCGGCGCCGCAGCTTACGGATGCCCGCTTTCGCGGGCATGACAATTCTTGGACAGGTATGAACGAACGTCATTCTAAGGCAATTTCCACACCGACATAACCACCAGCGCGGTGTTGACGGCATGACCGTCCAGGCTGGCGGGCGACCAGTGCCAGGTCTTCACCATCTCCTGGGATTTCGCGTCCAGGTCGGGGAAGCCCGAACTCTGGAATACCCGCGCCATCACCACCTGGCCGGTGGTCAGCACATAAATGGTGAGCCCCACCGTGCCCTGTTCATGCTTGGCCAGCGCCTCGGGCGGATAGTCCTTGGCCTGCATGATGATGGTGGGCGGCGCGGCCTGCATCGCCGCGGTGTCGTTGGACTGATGCAGGCTCCACTGGATCGACACCGCCGTCTTGGCCAAGGCCGGCTGGCAATTGACCACCGGCGCGTTCCAGCGCCAGTTGGCCTTCACATGATCGATGGCGGCCTGATCCAGCCGGACCGAGCCGCTGGAGGTCTTGATGGCGACATCGGTGGGAACGCCGTCGGCGCCGATGGAAACCGCCAAAATCGTGTTGCCCTCTTCCTTGGTCATCACCGACATCTGCGGATAGGGCGGCTGGGTGTGGGTCGCCACCAGCGGACGCAGGGGCTGGTCCGGCGTGGTGCATGGGGCGTCGGTTGCCGCGGCATAGGCGGGCGCGGCAAGAACAGCGAGAGCGCCGGCAAGCCAGAAACGCAGACGCATGACGCACATCCTTATTTGTAGAGAATCTGGGCCATCAAGTCGCCCACCATGTCGGACAGCGCGGGCCGTATCTTCGCATAATCGGCGGCGCGGCAGACCGGGCCGGCGCGGTCCAGCTTCATCAGCACATGCTCCTTCACCACATTGGGCGCGGGGCTCTCATAACTGGTTTGCAGGATGGCGCCGTCGGTGGTGAAGCTGCGGCTGGCCGGCAGGCTTGCCACCGTCACGCCGGCGGGCAGGGTGGTGGTGACATCGTCGCGGAAGGTGCCGGACGAGCAGGCATAATCCGTCTGACGGGTCTGCGGCAGGGTCTGGCCCACCAGCATGCTGAAGGAATAGGGCTTGTAGGTCAGCGAGGCGGGCAGCGCCCCGGGCCCGGGAATATTGGCGAGATGGCCGGTGTGATACTTGGCCGAGATGGTGTAGCTGTCGCCCAGCGCTTTCGGATCGCCCCGGGTGAACTTGCCGTCGCCGCCCGGGCCCAGCGCCATGCGGAAGAAATCGGTGTCGCGGTCGGGCGGGATCGCCGCCATCATGCCGCGCAGATCGATCGCGGCCGCGCCGGTGGCGGTGACACTGGTTTCGCTGTCGGCGCTGCCATCGGCATTGACCGTGACGGTGGAGGTCGAGGTGATGGAGGAGGTGCCCACCGCGATGGCGGGCGTCACCGCGGTCTTGCCGGTCGCCACGATCACCACGCCCTTGCCGGCATCCGATGACGGCAGCACGCCAAAGGGCGCAAAGCGGGCGGTGGAATCCAGATACAGCTTGAACTCGGGCACATAGGTGATCAGGTGGTCGAACAGGAAGGGCGAGGGCGCCGCCGGAAGCTGGAACTGGTTGACGGCGGCGCGGATCAGGACGGGCGAGCTCTTGATGTTCTTCGCCGCCAGCAGCGCCTCGAGCAGCATCACATGATCCTTGCAGTCGCCATAGCCGTTCTTCATCACATCCGCCGCCTTGTGCGGAATGAAGCCGCCGGCGCCGAGCACGATGTTCACATAGCGGATATGGGCGGCGACCCATTCGTACAGCAGCTTGGCCTGGGCGCGGCGGTCCTTGACGCCCTGGGTCAGCTTGTCGGCCAGGCTTGAGATTTCGGGCGTCACCTCGGCGCGGTCCTTGAACACGCCGCCATAGATGTCGGCCACGCCGGAATAATCGGGCAGGGTGGTGATGGCGATGTGCGGCCGGTCGGCGATTTCATTCACCGCCTCCGGTTCCGGCTGGGCCGGCTTGTCATTCTGGTAATGCCAGACATGGCGGGTCTTGCCGCCGGCCGACAGCGGCGCGTCGGCGCTCACGCCCTGGGTGGTGATGTGGAACGCCGAATCCTTGCCCTGGCTGGTGAAGGCGAAGGTCCCCTCTTTCACCGCCACGTCCGGTGGCCAGGCCTGGGTGACGGCAAACACATTGGGAAACCAGGGCACCTGCTGCACGTTGCTGTCGATCAGCACGGCTTCGTCGCCGATCTCCAGATTGGGGAACACCACGGTCATGGTGCGGGTATCCTCAAAGCCGGGCGAGGTGGTTTCGCCATGGCCCTGCAGGATGCTGTTTGCCGGAATGTCGATCTTGCGGCCGTCTTTCTTCAACGTATAGGCGATGATCTTCAGCTGCTCATAACCCTGGGTGTAGGACAGGGTGATCTTCTGCAGCGCCTCCACCCCCTGGCTGGTCAGCGGGCGGTAATGCACTTCCACCAGTTCCCAGAAGCGGCCGTCGGGCGCGGCTTCCAGGTCGATATCGTCCTTGACGATTTCGTAGGGCCGCGGCGCGGCCATTGTGGCAGCCGCCGTTGTGGTGGCTGCCGTTGTGGTCGCCGCGGTTGTGCTGGTCTGGGCGCGCGCGAAATGGGCCGCAGCCAGCACCGACACGGCTGCGATAATGGCGCGATTGACGAATCCAGACCCCATGCCCGCCGCGAGACTAGCGCGGCTTTTTGGGCAAGGCAAAAGCCGGTTCGGGGGTTGCGGTGGAGGGGGGAAATGGCGCTGTCACCCCCTCTTTTTGTCGCGGCGGGGGAGGCGCGGCGATGGTTGCATCGCGCCCGCGCGCCGATTAGGCATGTGCGGGTTGCGGGCCAATCGCCTTGTCCATTCCATCGGGGCCGGCCGCTTCTGTCGCTTTGCTGTATCGGGAGTTTCATGATCAAGGGCACCGTAAAGTTCTTCAACGGCTCAAAAGGCTTTGGCTTCATCACGCCGGACGATGGCAGCAAGGAGGTGTTTGTTCCCACCGCGACCGTGACCGCATCGGGCGCGGGCCCGCTGAAGGCGGGGCAGCGCGTGTCCTTCGAGGCCGAGCAGGAGGCCCGCGGTCCCAAGGCGGTCAAGCTGACCCTGCTGGACGAACCCTTGCGCGAGGTGGTGCGCGAGACGCCGCGCGAGCCGCAGCGGCCGGCGCTGACACTTTATTATGAAAGCGATGACGAAGACGCCGCCGATGTGATGGACGCGCTGACCAAGGCCGGCGTCGCGGCGCGGCAGGTGGATTATGTGGCGACGCCGCCGCCGCGCGAGGAGCTGAAGCGGCTGTCGGCCCTGCTGCGCGAGGCCAACCAGTCGCTGGCGCGCCGTTACGAGCCCCTGTTCATGGAGCTGCAGCTGGACGACCGCTTCATCAGCGAGGCGGAATTCCTGACCGGCATTTTCGAGCATCCCACCTTGATCAACGGGCCGATCCTGGTCGCGAGCGGCAAGGCGCGGGTCTGCCATACGGCGGAAGAAGTGCAGGCTTTTCTGGGCAATGGCGGGGCGGAAGAAAAACGCCCCAAGGGAATTTCGCCGCGCATGGCGGCGATGATGCTGGGCGAGGCGGTGCCGCCGCTTCCGCCCAAAGAGGTGAAGAAGGTGGAAGCGCCGGTGAAGGCGCCCGAAAAGCCGGCCGAGACGGTGGAAGAAAAGCCCGCCGTCGCCAAGATCAAGCTGGAGCCCAGAGCCAGGAAGCCCGTCGTGGCGGCGAAGAAGCCGGCGGCGAAGGCGACCGCCAAGCCGGTGAAGGCGGTGAAAGCCAAGCCCGCGGCCAAGCCGGTGAAGAAGGCAAAGAAGTAGGCTGCCGAGCCTCAGCGCGACAAGGCGTCTTTCAGCTGATTGAACTTCGCCTTGAGGCTGAAGGCCAGCATCAGCATGCCGATGCCGAAGACGATGGCATAGGCGCCGACCCACCAGGTCAGCACCACCGCGCCCGTGAGCGGCGCGATCAGGAGTACCGCGCCCAGCAGGATCGAGGCGATGGCGCTGAGGATCATCCATCCGCGGCCGTCCTTGGCATCGACCTTGAGCGCGGCCGCCAACAGCAGCCCGCCGGTGAACAGCGCCCAGAAGGCCAGCAAAATCACAAAGACCAGAACGGTCAGGGCCGGCCAGGCGACGGAGACGATGGCGGCCAGGATATTCACCACGCCTTCCAGGACCAGCAGGCCCCATCTTTCGTGGCTTTTGGCGGCGCGTATCGCCGCGACGATGGCGAAAACGCCGTCCGCCAGGGCGTAGGCCGCAAACAGCAGGACCAGTGACAGCATGGCCGCGCCCGGCACCGCCAGCGCCAGCATGCCGAACAGCACGGCGAGCACGCCGCGAATGACGAAAGCCCACCAGTTGCGTGCCAGGATTTCCGTCAGCATGCATTTTCTCCTTGCCGGGCTGCGCGCCTTTCCAGCTTAGCGGTCTCGCGCCGGAGCTGTTTGATCTGCCTCAAGGCTTGCGCCATCCGGTCGGATTTTGTGCAGCGGCTTGGTGTTATGTTGGCTGCGAACCTTGCATGTCATTCCCGCTTGCGCGGGCATGACAACCAACTTCAATTCAAGCCAACCAAACGATTGCAGGATAATCAGCTCTTGCCCAACAGCATCAGTGGATTGGGTGTCGGTTCCGCGACTTTCACCAGGGTGTTGACGTCGCGATGGTCGAACGGGCCCTGGCCATGCACCACCAAGGTCGTGTCCAGCACATAGCTCCAGCTGCCGTCGGGATTGAAGGTCACTTCGATCCGGTAACTGTCGGTACGAAACGCCTTTTCCAGAAAGCCGGTGGAGCAGATGCCATATTCGGTATCGCCGCGCGTCGCCTTCAGGACCAGCTTGGTGTCATCGGGTTTCGCATAGCCAGCCGCAAGCGCGGTCTGGCCGCGCGGAATGGTCAAGGACTGCATGATCAGTCCCGTCGCGGGTTCCCACAGCCAATAGCCGACCTGGTCGTGGAAGGTGGCGTCTTCGTCGGTCGCCAGAATCCGGGTGTGATAGCGCAGGCCGTAGAAGAGCTGCGGGCCATTGGCCTGGGGGTCGATGGGTTCGAACACCATCCGCTCGGTGAATTCGCGCCGCTCCGGCCCGTCGGCCTTGGGGTTCAGATCCACGCCCTTGGTGCCTTCCCAGGTGCCGGCCAGCCGGCGCAGGGGGCCCAGATTGTTCAGCGTGTTGTCGTCAACGTCTTGCGGCTCGGTGAAGATGTCCGCTGGTATGTCGCTCATGGCTCGCAAATCCGCCGTCAATATCGGCGAATTACTGGCACAAAAAGGGCGAGGCGGGAAGAACGGCGCGGTTGTGACTGAGTTCATATTCGACATAACCAATGGCCCAAAATGTCATGGCCCACCGGAGTGTGGGCCATCCAGCGGGGTTCGCAAGCCTTCTGAAAGTGAAACGCCGGCGTCATCTGGATGGCCCGCATTTGCGGGCCATGACAAGTAATAAGCCTTAACCGCCGCCGCCATTGTTGCTGGCCTGGCGGTTGTGCTCGCGTTCCAGCCGCGCCTGCGCGGCCTTGGCGTCGCCGATGGCGAACTGGTTGGAGGTCTCAACCAATTTGCCGTCGCGGAAGGTCATGGCCAGCACTTTTTCCACCGCATGGATGGGGCGGCCATATTCATCTTTCATCGTGGCGATCACCCGATGGGCGCGCACATCGATGATGCTGCCGTCGCCGACAAAGGCGGTCTTGCCGTCATTGGTCATGGAGATCCAGCTGGAGCCGATGCCGGGCTGGATGGGCACGGTCTTGGACGGATTGTAGACCGGATTGCGGCCGTCGCCGGGATTGTCCCAGATCTGCCAGGCGTCATTGGCGGCGTCGGTCACCCAGATCTCGCTTTCATCCGGCGTCATGCCGATGCCGTGGCTGGGCAGGCCGTGACCGAAATGCTGGTGATTGGGATCGGCCCATTTGGCCTTCCACATCTCGCCCGGCAGTTCGACCCGCTTGATCATCTGGCCGGTCCTGGTGTCGGCGATCTCGAAACCGTCCAGGTTGTTGACGTTGGCGTAAACCAGGCTGCCATCGTGATTGATGGTGATGGGGCGCACCGCATCGCTGAAATGGATGTAGCGCAGCACTTTTTTGTTGGGCAGGTCGACCACCGCCACGCCGGCGGTGCCTTCCTTGGGGCCCGACAGGGAGGCCAGGATGGCGGTCCTGCCGTCGGCGGTCACCGCCAGATTGTGGGAGCGCGGGGTTTCGGGCGTGTCGATGCGGCCCAGTTTCTTGCCCGTTTGCGCGTCGATCAGATACCACCAGGCGTTATAGGCGGACGCCACCAGCAAGGTCTTGCCGCCGGGCAAGGTATAGGGCCGCTCGCAGCAGCCATCGGCGGCGGAGCCGCGGCGCTGCAGCTTCACCGGCACGGGCTCGCCCTTGAAGGTCCAGGCAATCTTGTCGGTCTTGAGGTCGAAGGCGATCATGCTGCCGCCATCGGTGGTGACATAGATCTTGTTGGCCGGGATCGACGAGGTCATGCCGGAGATTTTCGGCCCGGGCCATTCGCTGGCCGGCAATCCATAGGGAATGCGCTTCACAAAGCGATAATCGTGATCGGCATCCAGCACGATCACGCCCGACTGGTCGTCGGCGCCTTCATCGCCGGGCGTGGCGATATAGATCAGATGGCGCAAGGGCGCCTGATAGGGAAGAACGGCCTTGTCCTGGGCGGAGGCGCCGGCACAGGCCATGATGGCAATGCTGGCGGTGGTCAAAAGGGCTTTGCGCGTCTGCATGGTCTTCCTCCCGTTATTGTTATTGGGGCGACCCGCGCTGCTATCGCGGCATGCGCAAAGACTACTGATCCTCCGCGGGAGGGTCAAACAACAGGCGCGGCTTCATCGCCTCGATCCGCGCTCTGTCCACGCCTGGCACCGCTTCCACATCGTCCGCCGTCTGGAACCGGCGGTCCGTGCGGCGCTGCACCATGGCGATGGCGGTCTTTTCATCCACCCCCAGCACGGCGGACAGCTCGTCTTCGTCGGCATGATTGACGTCGATGAAGGTCAGGCCATGTTGGAAGAATTTATAGATGTGATCCCACTGTTCCTTTGTGCCCGCCGCGCCATAGCCGCGCATCTGGTTGAAGATGCCTTGCCACTGGGTCCAGCTGCGCGAATGCAGGAACATCTCCGGGGTATGGCAGCGGGTGCAGACCGGCTGGACAAAGGGATAGTCGGCCGGATCGAGCGCCGAGGCGCGGGCGTTCAGCGCGGCGATATCCGGGTCGTTCTGGGCCCGCGTCGCATGCATCCCCCCGGCAAGGATAAGGATGCCCATGGCCAAAGCCGCGATTCTGTATATCATGCGTCCGTGCGTTTTCCTGCCGCGTCATGGGGCACATCGGGCGGCGAGGGGTCAATCCCTGCATTCATATTGAATCTCTAACGGGGGCGGCATTCATGCCCTATGCGACCGACAAGGCGCTGAACGATGCGCTTGCCGATCATCGCGCCGGGCGGCTGACCACGGCGGAAGCGGCCTATCGCGCGCTGCTGGCGGCGCACCCGCACCTGGCGGGCGCCCATCATCATCTGGGTGTGCTGCTGGTGCAGACCGGACGCATGGAGGAGGGGCTCGAGCATCTCAAGACCGCACTGGCGGGGAATGCGGCCGAGCCGCTTTATTATTTCTCGCTTGCCCGGGGGATGCTGGCGGCGGGCGATCCGGGCGAAGCCGGCGCGGTGCTGAGACTGGCGGCGCAGCGTGGCCTGGCGGATCACAGATTCGATGCGCTCAAGGCCATGGTGCGCGAACAGGCGGTGATCGCCTGCCGCCAGGCACTCGACGCGCGGCCCAATGATGCGGCGCTGCTGGACAATCTGGCCAGCGCGCTGCTGCTGCAGGGCAAGACCGAGGATGCGACCGGCTATTACCGCCAGGCGCTGGAGGCCGCGCCCGATTTCGCGCCCGCCCATTTTCATCTGGGCGCGGTCTTGTCGCAGAACGGGGCGGTGGCGGAAGGGTTCGAGCATTACCGGCGCTGCGCGAGCCTGGGCGGGATGACGCCGCCCGAGGCCGATGAGCCGCAATTCAAGATCCGGCATGACCGCGCCCAGCGCCAATATCTGGCCGATGCGGGCCTGGCCGATGGCAGCCGGGTCAATGGTTCGGCGGTCAATCCCGCCCGGAAGGGTTTGCTGAACGAATGGCGCAGCAGCACGCCGCAGATGGTGGTGATCGATGATTTTCTCACCGCGCCCGCGCTCGCCAGGCTGCGCGGTTTCTGCGCCGGCGCGCGGGTGTGGCGCAAGATCTATCCTGCCGGCTATCTGGGGGCGGCGCCGGAAGACGGTTTTGCCGCGCCGCTGCTGGTGCAGATCATCGAGGAGATCCAGTCTGTCTATGGCGCGATCCTGGACGGCGAGCCCTTCCGCTATCTGGGCGCCTTCAAATATGACAGCGAGATTTCCGCCGGCACCAACACCCATGGCGACAATTCCAACGTGAATGTGAATCTCTATATCGCGCCCGACGATGCCAATCTGGATCCCGACAGCGGCGGCATGGAAATCTGGGATGTGGCGGCGCCCGACCTGCCGGCCATGCGCCGGCTGAACGGCAATGAGGACGCGGTGGCCGAATTCCTCAAGCACAGCGGCGCCAGGCGCTTCACCGTGCCCCATCGCGCCAACCGGGCGGTGATCTTCCGGTCGACCCAATTCCACAGGACCGACAAATTTCGCTTCAAGCCCGACTATCTGTCACAGCGGATCAACATCTCGCTGCTGTTCGGGCAATTTGGCGATGACGGGTGAGACCGCTGGTTGTCAGACCCGGCCGGATGTGCCTCAATCGACAGGCGTCGGCCTGGGGAGGCAAACATGAAAGCCGCGATTTCGCTGATCTTGCTGCTTGCCGTCCTTGGGGGCGGCGCGGCCATCGCCGCCGACAAGCCCAAGGCGCCGGAGCCGGCCAAGCCGGTGGAAGCAAGCTTCTGGGCCGGGCGCTGGTATGAGATCGCGCGCACGCCCAAGAGCTTCAACCGCGATTGCGTGGCGGGCACCAGCGATTTCCAGATCAAGGATGGCGGCCTGTATGAGCTGGACGGCTGTCACGACAAGACGCCGGACGGCAAGGAAGACACGATCGGCGGGCCGGTGAAGATCCTCAATCCGGGGCAGGCGACCAAGGTCGATGTCGCTTATCACGTCGCCTTCATTCCCATCCATGTCGAGAATTGGGTGCTGGATCACGACGCGGGCTGGTCGATCCTGGGCACGCCCGACATGAGCGAGGTTCATATCTATACCCGCGAGCCGCATCCGCCCCAGGCGCTGATCGACCGGCTGACCAAGGAAATCCGGGATGCGGGCTATGCGGGCGAGCTGCAATATCCCGCGCAATCCAGGCCGTAAGCCGCGCGCCAACGCGCTGAATGTTGCGGGAACCTCGGGAACCGCTGGCGCAAAATGATCGCTGCACCGCGCGCGGAATCTGTGGTATCGCGACCCCTCGGCCATCGAACAAGGCGCGCATAGTGTTCGATGCCGGCCGCGGCAATGCCGCAGGCCGCGCGCGCGTTCGGCGCAATCGTGGCCGCCATGACCAACAGAGCCGGGGGGCGACGACAGGAGCGCAAGTGCAGAGATCGATTCTTGCTGCGGCTGCAGGGCTGGTGCTTTCCACCGCATGCGTTTTCGCCGCCACGCCGGAAGAATTGTATCAGACCTGGCAGCAGGACAGTCTGCATCGTCCCGAAACGGCGGAAAGCGCCGCGGAAGATTATCTGCGCGCGGCGCCCACGGGCCCGCATGCGCAGGAGCTTCAACTCTGGCTCGACGCCTATCGCAGGGCGATGGCCAACATATTGGCGGGTGCGTCGCGGCGCGCCGCCGCGCCAAAAACCAGACAGGCGTCCGCGCAGCCGTCCGCTTCCGGGCAGGTGGCGGCCAGTCCCGCGCCACCTGCCGCTTCGCCACTTCAGCCGGAGCTGCAGAAATGGTTCGATGCCTATCACAAGGCAGTGGCCGGCCTGTTCGGGGGCACGCCCCAGCCTGCCGCGCAGCCCAAGCCTGCCACCCGCTACGCATCGACTGCGCCGGCGCCGCCCAGGCGGGTCGTGCCGCCGCCCGCGCCGCCGCTGGTATCGCCACCTGCGCCGGCGGTAACACAACCCGCGGCACCGCCCCCGCCGCCATCCGTGGCTTCGCAACCGGAGCCCTCGCCCGTTGCGCCCCAAGAAACACCTCAACCAGTCCCGCAAGATGATGGCGGGCATGACAAGCAGGCGGCCGAAGCGCCGGATAACAGCGTCCCCGCCGCGAAACCGGATGGCCAATCCCTGGCGCAAGCCCTGGCCTTTGTTGCCGACAAGATGGAGCGTGAAGGCAGGATCACCGTCCTGGCGCAATTTCACGATGCGGCCGGCGACCGCGATCTGGTCAAACAGCTTTCGTACCGGGCCAGCAACGTGACCATCGATCCGAACCGCTGCCGGCTGTCTTTCCGGGGGCAGGTGGAAGAGGACGGCAAGCCGGCGGGCACTCTCAACCACACCGTCGCGCTTCGTCTTGTCAAAGATGTAATGGTCGAGACAGTCGACCAGGCCTTGACCGACATGAACATGCGCACGGATCATCCTTTTCCCGTGCACACCGATCCCAAACTCTATGTCGTGCATATAGGCCGGTGGGGCAGCGCGGGGGGAGACGATCTGTATTTCCGCGACAAGGAGATGGCCGCGCGGGTCGGGGAGAGCATGCAGCATGCGCAAGCACTGTGCGAAGACGAGCCGGAACGACGCGCGCGGAACCGATAGGCGAAAGCGGTTCTGACGCCCGAATTGATGCGGATCAAACAGGACTTCGTGCCGGGTCGCTAGCGTGGGACGGTCTGGAATCGGAGGTCCCCATGTTCGGCCGCAAAAGCCATTTGAGTCTTGTCAGGAAGCGGTTGTCCGAAATGGACAAGGCGCTGGCCGCGCTGGAGCGCATGACGCCGACCAAGACGCAAGGCAAAAAGCTGGTGGTGGAAATGAAGAAGCGTCGGGCCCAGCTTCAGGCCACGGCCGAGCAGATGAAAAGCCATATCAGCACGGCCGAGGCGCGGATGAAGAAACTGGGTGTCGCCGGCACTGTCTCCTGGTCGGCCTTCCGCACCGCGCTGGCCAAATCGCAGAAGGCCTTTGCCCGCGCCAATCACAAATCGGCCAGGGCGATCCGGCGCGCGGTGCGCTAGACCGGGCTCACCGCCGCGGGCTTTCGCGCTCGCGCATGTTGTTCCCAAGGAAAACCGGCTTCCGTGGCGGGCCGGGCGCGGCTAGGCTCGCGTCAAAACAGGGAGGGGACCATGATCCGCCGCGCAATTTTGCTGGGTGCCGTGCTGCTGATGGCAGCATCGCCGGCAATGGCCGCCAAGACCAGGCCGGGCATCCGTGCCGCCGATTGGGGGACCACGCAGACGGGCGAGAAGGTCCAGCTGTTCACCCTGACCGGCAAGGGCGGCATGGTGGCCAGGATCACTAATTTTGGCGGCGTGGTGGTGGACCTGATGGTGCCCGACCGGCATGGCAAGCCGGTCAATGTCGTGCTGGGCTATGACGATCTTGCCTCTTACGAAAAAGGCGGCGTCTACAGCGCCCTGATCGGGCGCTATGCCAACCGCCTGTCGCTGAAATTCCCGGTCGATGGCAAGATCTATGAACAGCCCGCGCCGCGTCCATACGCTGTCGCTATGGACCGCCCAGGCGCCGGGCCGCAAGCGCCGCGCACCTATGTGCAGCATGGCGGCAGCAACGGTTTCCAGAAGCGGGTGTGGGACGCGGTCGCCCACGACGGGCCCGAGCCCAGCCTGGCGCTGACCATCCATGAAGCCGACGGCACCGGCGGCTTTCCCGGCAACATCGCGGTGACCGTCACCTATACGGTGCGCGCCGACAACACGCTGGTGCTGGATTACAAAGCGACCACCGACAAGCCCACGGTGATGAACCTCACCAACCACTTCTATTTCAACCTGAATGGCGGGGCGAAGGATATCAGCGATGAAAGGCTGACCCTGTTCTCCAGCCGCTACCAGCCCTTCGATGCCAATGCCATGCCTACCGGTGTGATCGCGCCCGTGGCGGGCACGCCTTATGATTTCACCAAACCCGTGCGCATCGGCGACCGGCTGGCGCTGACCGATGTGACGCAGGGCGTAGGCAATGGCCAGCGCATCTCCGGCTATGACACCGCCTATTTGACGGATGGCGTGGTGGGCCAGTTGCGGCCGGCGGCGCGGGTGGACGATCCCGATACCGGCATCGCGATGGTGGCTTTCACCACCCAGCCGGGGCTGGAGCTCTATACCGACAATATCACCAATCAGGTCAAGGGCAGGGGCGGCGCGCTGTACGGCAATCACTGGGCCATCAGCCTGGAGACACAGCACGCGCCCGACACGCCCAATCATCCCAATTTCGCGTCGGCCGAAGTGACGCCGCAGAAGCCGCTGCACGAAGTGACCGAATACCGGTTCAGCACTTTGCCGTAGCGGCGCTCAGCCGGCCCTCAACCTGTATGTGTAATGCAGATCGGGATTTCGGCGCGGGCCCGGGCGATATCGGGCATCCGGTACATCTCCTCGGGTATGCGGGCCAGGGTGGATTCATGGGCTTCCGCGCCCAGGCCGTAGAATCTCTGGAAGCTCATGATCAGCGGCCGCCACTTGTCCGGATCGATCCGGTTGGCCAGCCCGTCCATCATGATGCCGGGATGGGTGTGGACGCGGGTGATGCGCAGCTCGAAGGTCACGATCATGCCGCGGGTGACGTTGTCATCCTCCATCAGCTCATGCCGGGCGGCGACGACGGCTTCCATCTGCACCGGACATTCCAGCACCCGCGGCGCCGCCACCGTCTGCGATGGGACCGCCGTCAGCCCGGCGATCTCGAACTTGCTCTTCTCATGGGTATAGCCTCTGGCCAGCTTCGCGGGCGGAACCGGATCGCTTCCGGTCAGGCGGGCCAAGCGATTGACCGCCGCGACATTGTCCACCGATGGCAGGTTCAGGACGCACTGGCCGGTGCGGATCATGTTGTGCGTGGTCTTGGAGGTGGCGCTGAGGCCGACAATGCAGCGCCAGCCGAGCCAGAAGGCCGAGGACATGGGCGCCAGATTGGCCGAGCCGTCTTCATTCTGGCTGCTGATGAGCACGACCGGCGTGCCGAAATACAGGATGGATGGCTCTGTTACGAGGTGAGGGGGGGCGATGTGCGGGGCGTTCATGGTGATCTCTCGCGGTGTGACAGCACACGACGAGTTAGCCCGAAGCCGGCCGCCGCCGCCTCCCAACTTCTGTTTTCAAATTTTCTTGGACCGCAGATCAGTTCGGCCGCGCCGGGGCCGGCGGCAGCAGCTCCTGCAGCCGGTCGTCGTTATAGGGGCGCATTGCGCTCGTGGTGTCGAAAACCATCGTCTCCCGCCCGGCCACGGAATAGGGCCGCCAGGCCAGGGCGGCTTGCGACGGATTTCCCGTGCGCGCGAAATTCACCCACGCCGTCGATACCAGCTCCTGCAAGGCAAGCCCGGCGGCGGCGCCGCCGCTGGCAATCCTGATGTGCGGTTCGCTCAGGGCATGGAAGGCGAACGCGATCTCGGACGTGTGAAACGGCGTGACGCCGCCATTGACCGGATATTCGTAGGAAAACATGTACGAGTAGACGGGCGCGGTCGCCTTTTCCAGCTTCTGCGCGAGCATGATCTTGGTGGAGCGGCGGAAGCGGTTATCGGTGAAAAGAATGTCCTGAATCTTCTTGCGCGGCTGCAGCTTCTTGAACTCCGCGACCGCCTCATCCTTTTTGGCGCCCAGCGCGGCGGTGAGGCGTTGGTCGACCTCGGCCGCGCTCCAGTCGTTCTTGGCGTCGTTGATCTGGCGCAGATTGCTGTTGAATTCGCTGAGCACATTGCCAGCGATATAGGGGATGGCGTGCGCCCAGTCGCACAGTTCGCGCATCACATTGCGGTCGTCGGCAACCGGACCCCAATTGATGTTGCGGCCAAGCCGGGCGCCTTCGGTCTTCAGCGCGGCCGTTCCGGCGGCCAGGAGGTCCGGGTAAGGCACGGTCTTGAGCTTGTCGATGTCGGCGCCGGTCAGCTTGAGGTTCGCCACGGTCTCGGCCGCGATTGCCTGCTGTTCCTGAATGGTTTTCGCGGGATCGGTGTCGCGGTAGTCCACCAGCGAGCTGCTTTGCGCGATGACCTTGTGGAACAGCCCCTGTGCCGATGGCATGTGCATCAGGGTCGTGACCTTGCCGCCGCCGCCCGACTGGCCGAAAATCGTGACATTGCCGGGATCGCCGCCAAAGGTTTCGATATTGTCGTGAACCCATTGCAGCGAGGCCACCAGGTCGGCCATGCCGGTATTGCGGGAGTCGGCGTAGGCCGCGCCGTAAGCGGACAGATCCAGCGTGCCGATGATGTTCAGCCGGTGATTGACGCTGACCACGACGACATCGCCGAACTCCGACAGCGTTTTGCCGTCATAGGCATAGGATTCCATCGCCGAGCCATTGGTGAAGCCGCCGCCATGCATCCACACCATCACCGGCTTTTTGACCGTCGGCGTCAGGTTCTGGGTCCAGACATTCAGCACCTGGCAATCTTCGTTTTCCACCCAGTAGCGGTGGGGAAAGACGAAGTCGTCGATGCCCACGCTGGTCTGCTGCGGGATGGGGCAGACCGGCCCGAAGGTCTGCGCGCCCTTGATGTCTGTCCAGGGCGTCACGGGTTGCGGCATGCCAAAGCGTTCCGCCTGGGCGTAAGGCACGCCCAGGAAGGTGAGGGTGGGGCCATCGCGGAAGCCGCGGATCTTGCCGGCGCGGATCTGAACCACGGGCGGGTTGAGGTTGGGTGTTTCGCCGGTTTGCGGATTGGTCGCAGCCTGGCTGGCGGTGGCCGACAGCGCCACGCTCGCGCCGGCCAAGACCGTGCCGTGAGCCAGCAGATTGCGGCGGCTGACGCCGTCCGATGCATGAGACATGGTGCTTTCCCCTCTGGTATCCGGCCTGATGCCTGTTTGGCAGCCTGTTTTGTACCATTGAGACAGCCGGCAACTGCTTTTCCCCTAGTATCGCGGTCTGGCGTACCGTGCGCGGGCCAAGCCCATGAATACAACCGACTTATTGCGGCAAGCGCGTCGCGCGTCGATCGGTCATTGTTATTTAAGGCCTGAGAGACTATATTCCCTATACGTGGTACGTGCGTCCTAAGTCAGACGAAGCGCTTTCCGTCTATCCCGCCCTTGTGGCCGGACGCACCGAAAAAACTTCCCCTGCCCAATACTCCTGTTTCCGCGGTCGCTGGCGCATTCGCGCGAGCGAAACCATCAGCCTAAAGGAAATAAAATGGCTATTGGAACCGTGAAGTTCTTCAACTCAAGCAAAGGCTTCGGCTTTATCTCGCCGGACGGCGGCGGCAAGGACGTGTTCGTCCATGTCTCGGCCGTCGAAGCGGCGGGCATGCGCACCCTCAGCGAGGGGCAGAAGGTCAATTTTGACATTCAGCCCGACGCGCGGGGCTCGAAGGCCGCCAATCTTTCGGCCGCCTAGCATAGACGCGGGGAGGCGGAGCGTCATCGCTCCGCCTCTCGCTCTTTTCCGGCCCAACCGATGAAGGAGGCCCCCATTTCCGATTTCATGAATTCTTCCAAGAAAAGCACGCGCACCGCCCAGGCCGCGTTTGATGCCTGGGAAAAGCGCACGCAGCTGGTGCGGCTGCAGACAAATGCCGAAAGCGCGGCCAATGACGCCAAGACCGCGCGCCTCAGGGCGCTGCGGCTGGAAAAAGAGGCTCGCGATGCCGAGGCTGCGCGCCTCAATCCCCAGCCGGCATCACAGCCGAAAAAACGCAAAAAGATCAGCAGCTGATTGTTGCCGCCATTCTCAATCCCGCACCCAATCGTTGAAGGATCACGCGATGAAATTCACGGTCGGCCGCGTCAAACAGACTGTCCTGTCGGATAGCGAACAGCAGGCCCTGCGCGGCATCGCCGCCCAGACGCCCGTTCCCGCGCCGCTGGTACGCCGCCTGGAAAAATTCGGCCTGGTCCAGAAAAATCGCGATGGCTGGGCTGTCACCGAACAGGGCCATATTCGCCTGATGTTTCAAGCCGCGCGGTGAAACAGCGGCAATGCGGATTGGCGAACAAGCGGCCGCTCGTCACACTCACTCCTTGAACGTGATCTTCTCCACATTCCACAGAGTGCAGGCGCCCTTGTAGAGCACGGTGTCGCTTTCGGCATACAGCGAATGGATCAGGCAGCCGGTCTGGCCCTGATGCAGGCTGGTCTGCACCCAGCCCAAGAGCTTGCCCTCATGATCCAGGCGATAGATCTTGCCGTCGCCGGCGCCGCTGTAAATGTATTTGGGCGTGACTTGAATGGCCCAGGGCTGGCCCACGCCGGTGATGTACTTCTGGAAATTCAGGTCCATGTCGAAGACCTGGATGCGGCTGTTGTTGCGGTCGGCGACAAAGACATGGCCGTATCCCACCGCCACGCTGTGCGGTGTCTTCATCTGGCCGTCGCCCGAGCCGTAGGTGCCGAACGCCTTCTGCCACACGCCATCGGCGCTGATCTTGACCACCCGCGAATTGCCATAGCCGTCGGTGACATAGATGGTGCCGTCCGGCCCCCAGGCGACATCGGTGGGGCGGTTGAAGGTGCCCATCACGCCATTGGGATGGGGATTGGTCTCCTTCATGCCGCGCTCGACATATTCCAGCCACCAGTCGATGGATTCCGGCTTCCTGCCCAGCACCATCTTCACCATGCCGGTGGGATCGACCTTCTGCACCGTGTTGGAGCCTTCATCCACCACCCAGACATTCTGCTGGGGATCGACGCGCACGGCATGGGCGAAGGAGGCGCCATAGGAATCCGGCAGCCATTCCTTGACGTATTTCAGTTTCTGGTCGAACTCGAACAGGCGTGCGGCGCCGCCGCCGCGCGAGGAACCGCCATAGCCGGTGCGCGAATAGACGAAGAGATGGCCGGCCTTGTTCTTCGCCACGCCTTCGGTCTCGCCCAAGGTGTGACCGGGGATGCGCAGGGGCAGGATTTCTTCCGTCACCGCCAGCTGCGGGGTCCTGGCTTCCAGCGCCAGTTGCGCCTCGCGGCCGGCCTGCGCGGCGCGCGCCGCATCGGCCTGGCTACCTTCCTGTGCGATTGCCGACGTGCCGGCGAGCAATGCGACGGCCAGAATGCCGAGCGATTTCCTCATATAACGTCTCCCCTCGAATTTTTGTTGTTCTGAGGGCGAAACCATAGCGCGGATTGCGGGTCTTGTGCCACATGCGTGGCGCGAATGCGGCAGCGCGGCAACGTTCCGCTGCGGCCGCGGCGGCTCCCGCTGGTCCGATGCAGAACGTCAGGACCCTGGTGCCGGCGAGCCGGCATGAGTAGGCATGCCGTATGCCACATGGCGACTTCTAATCCGGTGTCGCAAATACCGAGGAGATCTTGCCGTCCGCCGTAAGGCCAAAGGTCCAGATCAACTCTCCGGATTGATAAGTGGCAAGATAGCTGCGCGAGCGGCTGCCCTTTGCCGAACGGGCCGTCAGTTGCCAGGATTTTGGCGCTCCGAATATCGCAACGGTGGGCCGCAGCATGGCGAAAAGGGAATCCAGTTTCCTGGCGGTGTCCGCCTGCATCAAGTCCTGGTCCGGTCCACCTGCCGCGAAGCCGGCCGCGTAACGCTCCAACTTTTTCGAAAGTGCCGGATCGTCGTCGGATATCTGGGCGTGCGCCGGCGGGCTGACCGGATAGGCAATTTCCGCAACCTGATCCGCAAGGACCGGGAAGACATTATGTGCATTGATCAGCACCGCGACGGACAAGCCGAGCTCGGGATAGATCCAGATATCGGAGTAGCCGGGTCCGCCGGAATGGCCGATTGCCAGCTGATTGCGCCAGCGCCGCACAATCCAGGCGACGCCAAATGGCGCCTTCTTGCCGTTCTTGAGCGTGTAAGCCTGGGTGAGAAGCTGCCTGGACGTGGCGTTCAGAAGCCTGTCGCCCTGAAGCGCCTCCAACAGCTTGGCCATATCCGTCGCGGAAGTGAACAGGCCGGCATTGGCGTGCGTCCATTCCGGGTAGGTATATTCGTAACGCAGCTGCTCCGCGCCGGTCCATCTGTAAGCCGTGGCCCTTGCCGGGATCAGCCTGGCCGACACCACCGATGTTCCGGGGTCCGGCGCCACGTCCTCTAGATAGGCGTAATGGGTTTCGCCAAGCCCCAGGGGACGAATGATCTCGTCGGTGAGGAGGGCGTCGAAGCTTTTGCCCGACACTTTCTCCAGGACCTGTGTCAGGAAGGCAAACTCTGTCTGGCTGTAGATGGATTGCACGCTGGGCTGGGCCAGCACCGGCTGCGCCGCGGCCCAATCGCGAACGGCGTTGAGGTTCTTGAATGGTCCGGCCGTCAATGCGTCGGGCAGGCCGGAGCTGTGGCTTGCCAGCTCCATGATCGTCATTCTGCCCAGTGCGGGCGGCATATCTGCGATATAGGTCGAGACGGGGCTGGCGAGGGTGAGCTTTCCTTCCTCGACCATCCGCAGGACCAGAATGCCGGTAAAGAGCTTGGTTGCAGATGCCAGCTGAAAGGCGGTGTCGGTCGTCGCCGCGACGTTGCCCTCGATATCGGCGGTGCCATAGGCGGCGATCTTGGCCGGCTTGCCGCTGCGCAGGACGACCACAGCCGCGGCCGGAATATGGGCCGCCTTTATCGCACCCCGGACATAGTCGTCGATGGCATCCGCGCAAGCCGGACGCGATGCGCCGACAAGCAGAATGGAAAAAACGGCAGTCAGAATCCCAGAACGAATCGGACGATCTCCCCGGTCGGATGATTTCATGGAAAAACACTAAGCCTGGCTTTTTTCCTGTGCCAGGGTAGACGTGCCGGCCATGCGTGCCACGGCTAGCAGGCTCTTTCCCACAATCGCCTTTTCCATCTGCGGGTTCCCCTTCGTCTTGTTGTTCTGGCGCTGCATCAGGCGCGCGCACTGGGCCATAGCCTAGCGCAAGGGGGATGCTTGGCAATCGGGGACGAAGGACAGCCTTCCAACCCGGTCTAGTGGTTTGCTGCCGGGCCTGACGCGGCAGGTTGGTCCTTGGGCGGTGGCATCGGATGATCTTTTTGCCAGGCATCATAGATGCGTTCGCGCTCGTTCAGATTGTGCGGCATGAACTGGTTGGGGTCTCTCTCGGCAGGCCACTGTTCGGGATCGCGAAAGGCGCTGCTTGGCTCGGCGATGGAGCCGTCAAGAACCGCGCCCAGCGCAACCAAGGGAAACAGCATGCCGCCGGGCAGCATCGGCAAGGTCTGCTTGCGCGCCATCACATTGGCCCAGCGGGCATTGTCCTTCACATGCGATGGCGTGCCCATCAGGTCCGGCTGTTCCTTGTTCGCCAACCCTTCGCCGGGCTTTGGGCAATGGGCACGCCGGTCCGGCGCCAGGTCGGCATAATGCTCCGGCGCGCAGCCGAACAGCGCCTGGCCGAAGCCGGCGATGTCTGGCGCCGGAGGCGATGCCGCGACAGGCGGCGCGGCAATGGGAGGAAGATGAAGCATGCTGGAAGGCGCGGCGCGCTTTCTGCGCGGGCCGCGCGCATCGATGGTCGAGGGTGCCGGTACTGACACTGGCACTGGCACCGGCGGAAAGAACAGCAGGGTTTCGCTTGCCGGGCCGGGCAGGCGGGTGGAATGCGATGGCGACAGCAGCACCAGCAGCAGAAAGCCGGTCTGCACCAGCAGCGCCAGAACGCCGCCGGCAAGATGATCCCGCGTCAGGCGGTCACGCACACTGGAAGGCGGCGAGCTTGCCATCGTCATCCTGGTGCAGCCAGCACAGCCGCTCGCCATCGGCATATTCCACCGCATAGACCGCGAAATAGTTTGGCACGGCCGCAATGGTAGGGCCGGCGCCTTTGCTCTGTAGCCCCAGATAGATGATCTGCTGCGGCGGACTCGGCCTCTCGACGCGCGCCGCCGCCATGCTCTCGTCCAGCTTTGGATCGTGCGGCACGGCCTCGCCGTTCAGTACGGCGCGCAACAGCCCGGCCTTGCTCGCGGCATCGGCTGCGGCGGGATCAAGCGCGACCTTGCGGCCTTCGGAAATGTCGGGATCGATGATGGGGATGCCCATCAGCTTGGCTGCGAAGTGGCCGCGAAACGCGGTGGGCGATGTCACTTCGCCGTCATAGACCATGCGCGCGAGCGTGCTGCCCCAGGCGAGATGAAAATGGCTGGCGTCCACATCCAGCGTGCCGCCGCTGCCTTTGTCATTGTAGCAGTGGGTGTCGTAGCCTTCATGGTCATGGCCAATGCGGCAGATCCGGTCGGTCAACGGTCCCCAGTTGACTCTGCCGAACAGGTTCATCTGCAGCCAGCTGGGAGACGTCACGTGCCAGAAGCCGCTGAGATTGCCCCCATAGACGGTGACCTGTTCGACGTCCTGCGCCGTCGCCGGCAGCGCAATCAGCAAAAGCGCCAGCGCGATACGCGTCATGCCGCCCTTCTGCGCCGGATCAGCCAAAGGACGGGCAGAAGCGCCAGGACATGGCTGAGCATCAGCGGCCAGTGGTCCATCACCACGGACCAGCGGTCGGGAATCATCAGGCCGTATTGCAGCCCCAGGCGGCCATCATGATGATGGCCGAAGCGGGACGACAGCATCGGTGTCGCCAGCAGCAACAGGGCGATGCCCAGCATCGGCCATTTGATCCTCAGCCGCTGGCGCTCAGCCACGATTGCCAGCACCGTCGCCACCACGGGAACCGCCAGCACATTGACCGCTGTCATTGCCGCGACAGAAAAACCGACCAGGCTGCTTTGCGGCAGCGGCAGCATGGCGTGGATCGTCGCCGCGCCATTGCCCAGGAAATAGAAGGCGGCATACAGCGCCAGCCCGATCGCGCCGGTCAGGATCGGCGGCAGCAACAGGAACACCAGCCAGGGCATGCGCGCCGGCCAGCTCTTCATGCCCGGTTGATTCAGCATGGCCTGTGCCAGTTCCGCATCGTCACCCAGCTGGGCGCGGGCGCGAAGCACGGCGTCTTCACCGTCATAGCCCGACGCGCGCTGCTGCGCCGTGAGGTCATCCAGATGTTCATCCAGTTCGCGGACATAGCGGCGCACATGACGCGGCGCGATGCCCGCTTTCAGCAAAGTTTCTGCGAGGACCTCAAACGGCATGGGCGCTCCCCGCCATCACCGCCTGGACCGCGGCGTTCAGCATGTTCCAGTTCGCGGCCAGATGGTTCAGGCGCTTGGCGCCTTTTGCCGTGAGCGTGTAATAGACCCGGCTGCGGCCGTTCACGGTCTTGCGCCGCGATTTCAAGGCGCCGCTTTTTTCCAGCCCATGCAGCACGGGATAGACCACACCTTCGCCCGGTGTCACCGCCTGGCCCGTGCGCAAGGAAATCGCCTGGACGATTTCATAGCCGTACATTTCCCGATCCAGCAGCAGGCGCAGGATCATCAGCTCCGGCACGCCGGCGCCCAGACTGTTGTTCAGGCTGTTGTCTTCATTTCCCATCCGGCCCTATACCTCGGGTGCCAAGGTATAGTGGCAGAAGCTCCCGGGCTTGTGAAGAGTGCGCGTGACGACCGGACGGCTAGTAGGGATAGCCCTGAAGCCTGGGCGTGCCGTGCTTCCATTCCGGCAGCCGGGCATAGTCGTCGCGCATCGGCATCTTGACCTTGGGCAGGCTTTCCTTGTCCAGGGCCTGGTCCTCGGGGATCACCTTGTTCACGAACAGCAGATAGGCCGTCAGCGCATAGACCTCGTTGGCGGTGAGCGTTCCTTCCTTGCCCAACGGCATGCCGCGATGGATGAAATCCCACACCGTGGTCGCGGACGGCGAGGAGAGCGGCAGGATGCGCCCGTCGAAAAAGGGCGCGGCGCCTTCCGCCCGCGCGGGCTGCAGCGCCGGCGCCATGCCGCCCACGCCCGCCTTGCCGTGGCAGCCGGCGCATCCCTTCTGCTGAAAGATGAGCGCGCCTTCCTTGGCGGTGCCGTGACCGTCGGGAAGCTCCGCGCCCGTGGGACCGATCGAGATATCCATGGCGCGCAGTTCTTCCGGAGCTGGCGTGTGCCCCACGTTATAGGACTGCGCCAAGGCGGGGCTCGCCAGCAGCAGCGCGATTGCGACAAGCCTAAGCGAGCCCATTGGTCACGCTGCCGTCTCTGCCGATGCGCCAGGGCATCACGCTGTTGTCCAGACCGGGCACCCGGTAATTGCGGTCGAAAGGCACGTTGAAGAATTTGGCGACTTCCTGGCGCGTCGGCTGGCGTTGCCCGATCTCGTCGATGCAGCGCGACAGGATCTCGGTCTCGTTACCGTCCCAATGCCAGGGATAGCCGAACCTGGTGTGCGCCATGCGTTGCGGCGTGCCCTTGATTTCTGCGCGGTTCCACGTCCGCCCGCCATCGGTGGAGACTTCCACGCTGCGAATGGCGCCCCCGCCGGACCAGGCCAGGCCGGTGATTTCGTAAAATCCCTTGCCCGGCAATTGTTGTCCGCCCGACGGCCTGGTGATGACCGACTTGGGCCCGATCTGAAAGCCGAGCGCGGCTTCCTCGGGCGTCCGCGTCAGATGACCATAGTCGTTATAGTTCATGTAATAGCGGTCCACGACCTTGATGCGCTTGAGCCACTTGGTGTGGAAGATGCCTTCATAGCCGGGCGCCATCAGCCGCAGCGGATAGCCGTTCTGAGGCCGCACCGCTTCGCCGTTCATGCCATAGGCGATCAGGCAGTCGTCCATCGCCTTGGCGATGGGCATGCTGGAGGCGCCCTTCACTTCCTCCGCGCCTTCGGCCACGAACCATGTCGCGCTGCCCTTGAGGCCGCATTCCTTGAGCAGGGTGGACAGCAAGACGCCGGTCCATTCGGCGCAGCTGGTCATGCCGTGCGATTCCTGCACATTCTTCGCCCGGCCATTGTGGCGGTTGCCGGCGCATTCGATGAAATGCAGCCGCGTGACCGACGGCAGGCGCTTCAGATCCTCCATGGTGAAGGTGAGGGGGCGATCCACCAGGCCGTGGATCGTCAGGCTGTGCTGCCTGGGATCGATGTCGGGAACATAGGAGCCGCGGGTGGTCGCGAAATAGTGCAGCGATGACGGCGTGATCACGCCGACGGAATCCTGCAGCGGCGCGGCCACGTGGAAGGTCATGCCGAAGGCATCGGGTGAGGGGCGTCCGCCCATGGGATGGGGTATGCGCACCGCGGTTTCGTAATGGGCGCGCTGGCCGTATTCGATCAGCTCCTTCGTGGCCTTGATCATCGGCGTGCCGGATGCGGGCTGACCCGCAGCTTGGCCCGCCATCGGCATGGTGTCATGCACGGACATGTTGTCGTGCACGGGCGTGCCGAATGGCGAAAGCTGCGCCGATGCCGGGGTTGCGCCAAGTGCCGCCAGCCCGCCGGCCGCCGCAGCGCCGCCTTTCAGAAGATCCCTGCGGCTGGTCTGTTTCGAACCCATCTGTCTTTCCCCTCGAGAAATGACATGACGACGAAATCACGCTTGCGCTGAAGCGGGCACCGGGCCCAGGGGCGGAAGTCTAGGCATTCCGTCCTCGTCTTTCCACCGGCAAGGCGGGGAATGGTTGAGCCCAGGGATTGCGCCGGGCGCCGCACAGGCCACCTGCGGTTGGGAGAGTATCGGCGCCTGGGCGACGGGGACCGCCGCCGTCATCCACAACCCCTCCTTGAACCGTGGTTCGACACTGCATATCAAGGCCCGCTTCGGGCCAGATGTAGCCCGGGCAGCCTTGCGCAAGGTAACGGACGTCAAGCTACCGCTCTCCTATTTGGAGCCGTCACAAGGTTGCTGTTTTAGCCACGCAATGGCTCCATCAAGGGTCGGTTGTCCCGGATCGGTAGCCTCGTCCGGTATCACCCGATCCTTATAAGGCCGATGCAGCCTGTCGCTGAGCCATCCTGTAGAGATCGCCAGCATCGCGCCGTCCGGCAATGTATGAGTCAGGTTGCTCGTTACGTATCCTGCCGTGGGTTCACCAAAGGACTTGGTACGGGCACGACCTTCGAAAGATATCGCCGTGTCTTCCCCGGCGCTTGCGGTACGGCCATCAAGCAGCAGGGCGACTGGCGCATTCGGCCTCAACGGAGGTGTTTGCGATTCCATCGAAACGGGTTCTTCCACCAAACTGTTTTCGCGGGTCCACGCCACTTCGATGCCCTTCGGATCGACCCAATGACCGTATGGACCGGGTCCAAGCAAGCTCGCCACGCCATTGATCATCGGTGCCATGCTTCCGCCAGTATTGCCTCTGAGATCGATGATAAATCTGCAAACGTGAGATCGCGCGAACTGGGACAGAACGTCTTGTGATGCTTTGGTGTATCGCGCGTCTGCATCTTTGGTGGCGGCCCAGCTAAACGGCAGCTTGAGCAACCCGATCTTATTCTCCAATACGTAACCCTCGGGCGGCACGACTGGTGCTGGGCGGGATTGTCCGACCTGTTTGCCCCTCGACATGGCTTTCACGGCGTCGGCGGGAACAAGGTGCGTATGCTTTTCGCCGAGCGCGACAATTATTGCGTAGATGGCGGGATATGCATCAGATGGATTTTGCTTACCCGCGATCACCCCCTGCGCACGGGCTTCAAGGGTCGGCCAGTCCGCTTTGCTGCTGTTCATGTGCAGTGCTTTGAGGTTCTTGATAGCATCAGCAAGTTCGTCACTCGCCGTGACGGTCTGCGCCCCAATTCCGTCTGCCACCGCGGACCTTACGGCAGAAACGACGAACGCAGCGAGCAACAATGCTGCCTTTCGCATGCCAAATTCTCCGGACTTCGCGCCAAATATCAGTCATTGTTACACTAAGGTGCGGCCTGGGCCATCTCGCGGATGGACTGCCAGCCGGTCGGGCTTTCCTTGGACTTCACATAGACCACCATGGCGCGGCCGCGCGCAACGGTCGGGCTGCCGCCGGTTTTCGGCGTGGTCTTTATCGCAAAGATGCTGGTTTCGACCGCGGTGTCGCCAAGAAAGACCATGCTTTCCAGCCGGTGCTCCACGAACTCCATCTTCACATTGCGGAATGTCTCGGCCAGGCCGCGCCGAAGTTCTTGCCGGCCGTTCACGATATTGGTGCCGCCGAAATATTTCACCACATCCGGACGATGCAGGGCAACGATGGCCGCCACGTCGCCGCGCGCGAAGCCGTCGCGTATCGCCTGGGTGGTGCGTTCCAGCGATTGCCGGTCCGTGCGGCTTCCGCCGGAAATGGCGCCCGGCGGTTCCTGAGCCCTTGCCGGGCCATGAAGGCTGCCGGCAACAAGCAACGCAGCGAAGATGGCGCCATACCGCATCGTTTATCTCCTGTTTGACAATGACGCGAAAGCAACTGCCGAAACATCGATCCAGCGATCTTTATCGATCATGCGTTCCGAAGCGACTTCCGAAGTGCAAATCACGTCGTTGTTTGCAATTTTCCTGACGATCCCCCAGGATTGGTCTGTCGAGCCAATGTGAGCATTTTATGCCGGCCGGGGACATGAATTTCGAGCAGGTGCTTGCTTCGATCGGCACGGCCCGTTTCCTTTCCGAATATTGGACAAAAAAGCCGCTTTACCTGAAGGGCGAAAAAGGGCGCTTTGAACAGGTTTTTTCCTGGGCCGATCTCAACCGCATACTCACCTGGCATCCGCCGCCACAGCCGCAGCTGCGTCTTTTCCAGGAGGGCAGCATGGTGGACCTGCGGCGATATATTGACGGGCCGGTCGGCAATCTCAGATTAAATCCGGGAGGGCTGATGGCCTTGCTGGCCCAGGGCACCACCATGATCATGGACGGGGTGCAGGACGTCGCGCCTTCCATATTCGACCTGACCTCGTCTTTCGAGGAGGCGTTATCCTGCACCTGCGCCGCCAACCTCTATGCGGGCTGGCGCACGCAAAAGGGGTTCAATGTCCACTGGGACGCGCACGAGGTTTTCGCGTTGCAGCTGAGCGGCCGCAAGCGATGGCAGGTGTTCGCCCCGACGCGCATCGATCCCCTGGCCGATGACAGTGACGCCGCGCAACCGCCAACCGCGCCGCCCATCTGGGATGGAATTCTGGGCGATGGCGACGTCCTTTATCTGCCGAGAGGCTATTGGCACGTTGCCTATCCCTTGGACGAACCGTCGCTTCACATGACCTGGAGCGCGCATACCTTCACCGGCATCGAATTCTTGCAATGGTGGATTCGAACCTTGCGGCGCCATCCGGAGGCAAGAAAGAGCTTGACCGGATTGACAGATCCCGGCGCCAGAAAAGCCTATGCGGCGAAGCTGGTGGATTTCCTGGCGGCGTCAACGCAAGGCGATCCGCTGGAACAGTTCCTGCGGTCGCAACATGGGGTGCGCAGGCCCCGTCCCCGCATTCGGCTGCCGCAAGGCCCTGTTGAACAGCATGCGCCGCTGACGCCGCAGTCCACGATACGTCTCGCAAATCAAAGCGCGCTTTTCATCGAGCACGAAGCCGGCGAGCCCCTGGCGAAATTTTTCGCGGCCGGCAACTATTGGTACATTCGGCCGGAGTTTGTTGCCGCATTCCAGCGCCTGTCGGGTTCCCAGAGCGTTGGATTCGCGGAATTGGCCGCAACCATCCCCGACAAGAGGTTGGTCCCGATGCTGCAAAGCGCAATAGACGCGCTGGCGGGCGCCGGCCTTCTCTTCAAAGAAAGTGACTGAGTTCAGCCGGGCCGGTTCTGCGTTGCGGCGACAGTTCGGGCGCACATGGAACGGCGAGCCGCCGACATGTGCCCTGCCGCGTCGATCTCTCCGCAAACATAATCGCGGGCGCCGAAATAATGGATCCGCAACCTGCGCCACCATTGCGCCCAACCTTCGGGGCCGGCGCCGAGGCCGCGCCAGTCGCACGGATTCCAGGGCCGCCCGACAAGCGAGCGCGCCATCGCATTGGACTGTTGCGGCCCGATTTCGCGCATCGTGGCGGGAAAGGACCGTATCGCGGGCCCACTGGTCCGGCACACATTCTCGACCAGCGCTTTTCCCGCAAGATCGCGGCCCTGCGCATCGGCGACAGGTGAAGGGCCGCCAAGATCGTAGACCGCACCGGTTCCATCTTCATCGCGCGCGGCCAGCAACGCGCCATCCGGCGTGAAGGCATAAGCGGGATCGGGGTCCAGTGGCGTCTTGGGGGCAAGCCTGCCCAGAACCGTTTTGCGTGCGCCGTGCGTGAGATCGAACAGGATGAAAGGCGTCTGTTGATTGCCGGCGACGGCTGCCGACCCCGTATCCGAAAGCGTGAGCGATGCCTGGTGAAGGTCGCCCAGCTCCATCACCGTCTTTGGGCGGTCCCTGAGATGAACAACCAGGGTGGTTCCATTTTTTCTGTCCACGGCCAAGGTGGATCCGTCTGAGGAAAGATGGAAGTCCCGTCCGGCGATGCCCGGCGGCAGGGGGATCGCCGCGCCTCCCTTGGTCAAATCATAGGCCGTGAAGCTGCCGTTCGATTGCGGCATGACCAGCGTGGCGCCGTTGGTGGAAAGCCGCATCCCGAACGATCCGATCTTTCCCAACGGATATTCGCGCTTGTCCTGGGCCAGATCGACAAGGGTGGTGCTGTCGGTGGCATCGCGGTACACCAGCCTGCTCCAATCGGCCGCGACATCGAAGTCGGTTTCATTCACGCGCAACACCGGCAGCGCCGTCTCCTGGCCGCGCTTCACATCGATAAGCCGGCCCGGCCTGTTTGGGCCGGGATAGACAAGCACAAGGCCGCCATCCTTCGACGACCTGACGATGCTGGAACTGTCCAGCCGGCCGAGCGGGATTTTGATGCCGCCCTGGGCCAGATCGTACAGCGTGCCTTCGCCGGTTTCCGCTCTGGTCACCAGCAATGCCGGCCCCAGTTCAAAGCCGCGATCGGCAGCGAGCGGCGGCGCCTTGCCCAAAGACTTGCCGTCGTCGGGATGCGCAAGGTCGTAATAGCGCATCTCCTTGTCCAGGCCGGTGATCACCAGTGCGGCGCCATCGCCGGACAGGGTGAATTCCGGCTTGCGCCCGGACCGTGCGGCGCGGAAAATCTCCGCAAAGCCGTCCGTGCTGCTTGCCGCAGCCGAGATGCTTCCCGTGGGCGGGGCGTCTCTCGAATCCGGGCTGCTTCCCGAGCGCGCGAGCTTGCCGAGCGGGATTGTGCGGAAGGCCGGCTTCAAAACATAGATGGCGGAATCGTAGGTATAGGCGCTGGCGAACAGGCTGGCGCCGTTCGGAGCCAGCGCAAGCCCGTTGACCGTTCCGACCAGGGCGAAATCGAATTTCGTGCCGTGCACCAGATCATAGGCGGTTGCGCGCTTGTTGATGGAAAACACCACCAGTTCGGAGCCGTCGTCGGACAAGGAAAAGCCGGCGACCGGTCCTGTCTCAGTTTTCGCCATGCCGCGACTGACATGATAGATGGCGCCGCTATTGTTGGCATTCACGACAAACAGGACCGAGCCGTCCCGCGACAGCGAGAATTCGTCGATGGCGCCGAGGTCGGTGCGGAGCTTCGCGCCTGCGATGGACGCCAGGAGCGCATCCGCGCGGTCGCTGCGTGCCGGGATGAATTCTCCGGGGGAGCCGGCGCCGGCGATCGCGAACGGCAATGCCGCCAGCGGACGGCCTTCGCCGGTCAGGCTTTCCGCGTACGTGGAAAGACGGGAGCGCCAGGTTTGGGTATCGACCCATATGGCCGTGCCAAGACCGACGGCGGCAAGAACGGCAGCCGCCGCGGACGTGGCAAGAAACCGTTCGCGCCGACGCCGGCGGTCGCGGTCGATCAGCTGTCCGGGCGAAACGCCGATCAGGCCGGCGACGATTTTCAGCCAGGCGCGGCGGAACCCGTCTTTCGAATTGCGCGCGTCCGCCGCAAGCGGCTCCTGGGCTTCGGTGCCCGCCAGCGCATCGCCGCGCAGCGCCGGGGGAAAAAATGATTTGGTGATCTCGCCGCCGCCCGCATCGGTCAACGGTGCGGTGTCGGGGATGATGGCGAAGACGCGGTCACGGCGGCCCAGACCGGTGAAGAATTCGATCTCTTTCTGGACCCAGGGGCTTGCCGCGGCGGCTTTCGAACAGACGACAATCAGCGCGCCGGATGCCTTCAGGCTGGCCTCGATGCGGCCGCCCAGATCGCCCGCGGGCAGTTCTTCCCGATCCCGAAAGACCGGATAGATGCGATTGCGCTTGCCGCCCTCGCCAAGCAGATCGAATTTGCCCAAAGCGGACTGGATGCCATAGCTCTCGAGCGCGCGGTGAAGCCGCCGGGCGAAGGGCGCATCGCTGCTGGAATATGAGATGAACGCCGCATAGCGGTACAGTTCGACCATGAATGCCCCCCGACGGCCCGAGGCTAGCGGCAAATGAACTGGCAAGTCGAGCGATGTCTGCCGGCCGCAGAGGCCAGGTCAGGCCACCTGGACCTCTGGCCCGGCGACGCGGATGCGGGAGGCGGGCAGGCGCAAGGTCAGTATGGTGCCATGGCCCTTGCGGCTTTCGGCGGTCAGCGTTCCGCCATGCAGTTCGGCCAGGGCGCGGGAAATGGGCAGGCCCAGGCCGGTGCCCTGGTGCTGGCGCGCGATCTTGGAATCGATCTGGCCGTAGGGCGAGAAGGCGACCTTGAGTTCATCCTCGTCCATGCCGATGCCAGTATCGGCGACCTGCAGCACAACACCGACGGCATCGTGGAATGCCCGCATCGTGACCTGGCCGCCATCGGGAATGAATTTGATGGCATTGGACAACAGGTTCAACAGCACCTGTTTGATCAACCGCTTGTCGGCACCGATGACGGGAAGGCAAGCGCCCATCTCCACCGTCAGGGCGCAACGGTTTTTCGCCTTGTCCTTCACCATCATCACCGTTTCTTCCACCAGGTCGGTGACGGCGAAATCGCTTTCCTTCAGCTCCATGCGCCCGGAATCGATCTTGGACAGGTCGAGCACGTCGTTGATCAGGTCCAGCAGATGGGCGCCGCTGCTGTGCACATAATCGGCATATTCCCTGTAGCGCGCATGGCCCAGCGGCCCGAACAGTTCGGACTGCAGCACCTCGCTGAAGCCCAGAATGGCATTCAGCGGCGTGCGCAGCTCGTGGCTCATATTGGCCAGGAACTCGCTTTTCGCCTTGTTGGCTGTTTCGGCCGCGGCTTTCGCCTCGGCCATCTCGGATTCGATTGCCAGCCTGTCTGTTACATCCCGGGCCACGCCATAGACCAGGTTCCCTTCCTGATGCGCGCGCCATTCGAGGTATCTGTAGCTGCCGTCCCGGCAGCGGTAGCGATTGATGATGCCGTTGACGTCCTTCTCGATCTCGACCCGCTGCATCTGCGCATGACTGGCGGCCACATCATCGGGATGGATGAAGGAGAGCATCGGCTGTCCCTCGAGCTCATCCTTCCTGTAGCCCAACACCCTTTCCCAGGCCTGGTTGACCTTGACGATCTTGAGCGCGGCGTCACGGATGACGAGCAGATCCAGGGACGTCGCGAAGAAAGTCTCGAAGTCGAGCGTTGGCTTCGTCATTGGGGATAGGGCAGGGCCTCTGCATGCCGGAACATGTTGGGATGCCTGAACATGGAACTAGGTCTTCAGGCCGGAGTCTGTCGCATGCCCCTGACAAAACGGTTAACGACTTTGCCCGACCGGGAAAAACTAACCTTTGCGTAACCCGCCAGGCGATGCGCCGATCGCAGCCGCTTTGGCGCGCTGACCAAATATCACCAGCATGCGCCGTTGCTGGCCTTGGTAAATTGCGGCACTATTTCCTCAGACAAATACGCGCCGCCAATGGATGCCGGCGCAACGGGGAGATGATCGATGACAAAGACCGCTGCTGCATTCCTGGCCGCCGCGCTCACCTGCGCCGCCGGTTCGGTATTGGCCCAGAGTGCCGCGCCCCCCGTCATCGAGGATTTCAAGCCGTCCTCCCTCAACCAGCCGGGCCAGCAATATCCGCAGGTGAATTCGCAAGGCTATGTGCGCTTTCACATCGCAGCACCCGACGCCAAGAAAGTGCATATGAGCCTTGGCCTGGGCGGGCAGGGCGGCACCGAACTGGTCAAAGGCGCCGACGGCGCATGGACCGCCACCACCGCCGGCCCGCTGGACCAGGGTTTTCACTATTATCATCTGACCGTCGATGGCGGCACCTTCAACGATCCCGGCACCTTGAACTTTTACGGATCGCGGCGCTGGGAAAGCGGCATCGAAATTCCCGCGCAGGATGCGGACTTCTATGCCGTCAAGGATGTTCCCCACGGCCAGGTGCAGCAGATCCTGTTTGCCTCTCCCTCGACCGGCACGACGCGTCGCGCCTTTGTCTATACCCCGCCGGGATATGAAAAGAACTCAGGGACGCGCTATCCGGTCCTGTACCTGCAGCATGGCTGGGGCGAGGACGAGACAGCCTGGTCGAACCAGGGCCATGCCAATCTCATCATGGACAATCTGATCGCAAGCGGCGCGGCGCGGCCCTTCATCATCGTCATGACCTATGGCATGACCAATGACATAACGCCCGGCGCGCCCGGGGGCTTGGCCAGCTTCGACATCAAGCCGTTCCAGACCGTGCTGCTGAACGAGCTGATCCCCTATGTGGACAGCCACTTCCGCACCCGCGCCGATGCGCGCCACCGCGCCATGGCGGGGCTTTCCATGGGCGGCTTCGAGACCAAGCTGATCGCCACCGCCAATCCCGACAAGTTCGCCTATATCGGCCTGTTCAGCGGCGGGACCTATTCGCTCGATGACGTCAAAGCCATTCCCGGATTCAAGGACAAGGCGAAGCTGGTCTTTGTCAGCTTCGGCAGCCGCGAACTGGAAAACCGTCGCACCGCGCCGCCCGGCGTGGCGCAAGGCGACCCCCGCGCGAATGCGCAGGCCCTGAAAGACGCCGGCTATAACAGCGTCTTTTATGTTTCGCCCAATACGGCGCACGAATTCCTGTCCTGGCGGCGTGCCTTGCGCGAATTCGCGCCGCTGCTGTTTAGGGATTGAGAAGGCCGCCGTCCCGCGCGCGGGAACGCCGGTAATGTCCGCTTTGCGCCAAAAGCGGCCATTGCTTTGCGGCGTGGATGTATGCGGGCCGCCTTTTACGAACGCGTGTATAAAATTCGCGTTTGACCTGCCGGCGAGACAACCGTCGTTGCCGAACGGGCATTGCGGCGCTCGCAGTAGCTCTTCACATTAGCGGTCCCAGCAGGACCTTGAAATCTACAACGGATCGCGATTTTTCCGTCCGGACCAGGCTGAGAAAGGACATAGGTGTCCGTACCATGCATGAACCGCGCGGAATAGACATCATCGCCCATCGCGTTGGTACCTAGATATTCAATACCTTCTAAGGCTCCCGAAGGGCACCCCCAATTCTGCGTGGTGCAATTTGGCCATGCCCGCAAGTTGAGCGGCTTTTCAAAACTCCGCTCGCACCCATCAGACCCTAGGCGAAGCCAGCACCGGATGCCCGCTTCGGTCTTAGGGCGCGATGCATTCTCGTCGCTCGACCCTCCAGGTCCAGGCGCTGAGGCGGCTGGTGTGGCAACTTGCAGGGGAGTGCGGCCTTGATCGTCCCCCGCTGCCATAACGGGCAAAGATGCTGCGCAGAGCAGTACCGTGGAAAAGGTAATTGTTAGAATGCGGTTCATGCTCGGGCTCCCCTCGATCCTACGGCGACAGGCGAACGCTGGCGGCCAGTTATATCACGGCTGTCAGGCTCGGCAATTCGGCGGCTAGGAGCATGAATGGCAGGTTTGCGAGGATTGGGCTGGCCCCGCCTGTCCTGAGTAGCGAGCTGTCCGCTTCGGGCCAATAGCGGACATAAGGTGGTGTCCGCTTAGCGCCAAAAGCGGACATTCGTGCCAGTAGACAGGTCCGGGCCTTTTTGGTCGGGCCTAAATTACTCGCCTTTCAACAAGAGTTAATGACCGCCAGGCCATGATCTCCATTACTCGCATAAGGCGAATAAATGATCCGCAGGCCGTCAACCGGCAGATTTCTCGTTGCTCTCGTGGCCGCCGCGATCGCTGCGCCTGCTTTCTTCACGCTGTCTTTACGCGTCTTGCTAAACCCAAACGGAATTTTCGCACACGACTTCTGGAGCAAGACGCTGGGGTTTTCCATGCTGACCGTAGGATTCGGTGGCTTAGGAGCATTCATAATTCTAGGAGTGTGCTATCGCGTTGTTTTGGGCCAGAAAACTCTACACGAAGCCGATATCTTTTTTGCGTCCTTCATTGCTGCGTTGGTGCACAGTGTCATCGGATTTATCTTGGCCGGTTTGAACGCCGGTGCCGGGATGCTCCTTGGGTTCTTTTTTGAGTTTGCAGCTCTGACGGACCACCGGGTTAGCAATTATGCCTTGGTCTTCGCCTCGAAAGTTATCGGCGGACTTGCAGCTAGCATCCTATTTTTGAGTATCCTGCAGAAAGCCCCCCTCGAAGAGTGAAGCCGAACGTCTGCTTTGGGTCAGGACCGGCCATTCAGCCCCTGTCAGCCAAATCTCCGCTTTGCGCCAATAGGGGACATTCCGGGTCGGCTTATTGTCAGGCCAAGGCCCTGCTGATCGCTACCACCATCTGAGGAAGCATAGCGCAGGAGGGCAACGATCACCGATAATAATTCCTGCACCACTATCGCGCATAATTTCGACATTCCGAGCCATTCGCGAGCACCATTTAATGCCTAAGCCCGAAAAAAATGAGATCCCAGTGACGGGCGATCCAACAGGCGGCGCGCCGAGAAATCCAAATATCGGCGTAAAGGTCGTCACGGTCTTACTAGGTGTAGCACCTCTATTCGGAATGTTGATCCTCAACCATCTAGTTAAGGACAAATCAGAATTCCGTGGGCTTGTGCTCCTTGCCATCGGTGCCGGCCCGATCATTGTAATCGGTTTGATCGCGATGATCCGACCGTATTACCGAAAGCTCAAATCACGTCTCAGCAAAAGTCAAAGGTGATAGGCCGCAGGGACATCCTGTAACCCCAGCGAACGTCCGCTTTGGGCCAGAAGCGGACTGTCGGCCGCGGCCCGCGTCACGCCACCTGAACAGCGTGGCGGATGCGGCAGGCGGGGAGGCGCAAGGTCAAGGTGGTGCCATAGCCCTTGCGGCTTTCGGCGGTAAGCGTTCCGTCGTGCAGCTCGGCCAGGGCGCGCGAGATTGGAAGGCCCAGGCCGGTGCCCTGATGCTGGCGGGCGATCTTGGAATCGATCTGGCCGTAGGGCGAGAAGGCGACCTTGAGTTCTTCCTCGTCCATGCCGATGCCGGTATCGGCGACCTCAAGCGCCACGCCCGCATCGTCCTGAAACGCCCGCATCGTGACCTGGCCGCCAGCGGGGGTGAATTTTATGGCGTTTGACAACAGGTTCAGCAGCACCTGCTTGATCAGCCGCTTGTCGGCGACGATGACGGGAAGGGGTGCGCCCATCTCCACCACCAGGGCGCAATGGCCCTTTGCCTTGTCCCGCACCATCATCACCGCTTCCTCGACCAGTTCGGTGACGGCGAAATCGCTTTCCTTCAGCTCCATGCGGCCGGCATCGATCTTGGACAGGTCCAGCACGTCGTTGATCAGGTCCAGAAGATGCGCGCCGCTCCGGTGCACGTAATCGGCATATTCCTTGTAGCGCGCATGGCCCAGCGGCCCGAACAGTTCGGTCTGCAGCACTTCGCTGAAGCCCAGAATGGCGTTCAAGGGCGTGCGCAATTCGTGGCTCATATTGGCCAGGAAGCTGCTCTTGATGCGGTTGGCGGCGTCGGCGGCTTCCTTAGCGCTGCGTTGTTCCAGCACTTCCGTCTTGAGGCGTTCGCGCTCCGCCGCATTGTCGCGGAAGGTCAGCAGCGAGCGGGCGAATTCCCCGATCTCATCCGGGCGCGCGTCATAGGGGATCGGGGTGGCGAGATTGCCATGGGCGATGGAGGTCATGGTCCCGGTAATGACGCGCAGCGGCCGGATGACCCGCAGGATGGCGTAGATCGCCGTGAACGTCGCCAGCCCGGTCGACAGCAGCATCAGCGCTATCGCCGCAAGCAGGTGCCGCTGCGCCGCCATCATCTGCTCGGCCGCATAGGCTTCCGTCAGATCGAGCGCGGTGCCGGATATGGCCGCGATCCTGTCCAGGCCCGGATTCGACAATTCCAGCCATTGCCGCCCGGAAATCGCCACCTGCCGGCCGTTCGACAGGTCGGCGATGACCGTCTTGCGCAGATTGCGGAAGTCGGTGAAATAGACATCGTTCGCGGCATCGATCGCCGATTTGAGTTTGGCCGGGAAGGAGGGCTGGTCTTCCTCTTCCTTGATCATCGCCCATGGCGAGTCGATGTTGCCGTCCCTGTTCGAAAACTGCCGAAGCTGTTCGACGGAAAGCGGCTTTCCTGCCTGTATGGCGAGTTCGAGGGTGCGGCGATCGGCGCCGGCGTCGGACCGCATGCGCCAGGCGAAATTGTTTATCTTGATCATTTCATTGATGAACGGATCGGCGCTGGATATGCGCCGCGGCACCCGGATGGAGCGGGTATCGAGCGCGTCCATGATGTCGCCCTTTGCGGCGGCCCAGTCCGCTTCCATGCTTTTGGGCCGGCGGGCAGGCGGCAGCTTCAGCATCGCGGTCATGTCCCGGACCACCTTGCTATAGTGGCTTGTCCGCCTGGAAAGTTCATCGACATCCGCCGAGAGCGCGACCGGTGGATGGGCTTTCAGCTCGTCGATCAGCGCCTGAAAGGCGGTTTCGGATCTGGCGTGAAGCGTGATGATCTGTTCGGCCGTCTGCCTGTCCACGGGCTGCGACGATGAAACGGCCAGGTCGATGGGACCCCATTCGTGACGCATCGCGTCCTTGGCCTCGACGATTTCGCGGGTGATCTTGGTGATGGAGAATACCCGCCCGGCTTCCTCGCGGCCGCGCCAGGCATCAAGCGCCGAAACCGCGAAGGTGGACACCAGCACCACGACCAGAAGCGCTGTGATCGCGGAGAGGATTACGCCTATGGACTGGAACCGCGCCATATTGGTCTTTAGCTCGAACTTGTCCTGGGTATGGTTTGATCCGGACCTTGCCCCGCAAACCTAGTCCCAACTGGTTTGTGTAGGCTTAAGAGCGGGGTGAATGGCCGCCGCGAAAGACCGTGCGGTCGCGAGTTTGCCTAAGTAGATGTACTTAGCGGTCGCGCGGCCACGGCGCGGTCAACGCTTCATGCCACGTCCGCCGTGGCGGCGGCGCGGATGCGGGCGGCGGGCAGGCGAAAGGTCAGCGTGGTGCCAGAACCCTTGCGGCTTTCGGCGGTCAGCGTTCCGCCATGCAGTTCGGCCAGGGCGCGGGAGATGGGCAGGCCAAGGCCGGTGCCCTGATGCTGGCGCGCGATCTTGGAATCGATCTGGCCATAGGGCGAGAAGGCGACCTTGAGTTCTTCGTCATCCATGCCGATGCCGGTGTCGGCGACCTCCAGCGCCACGCCCGCGTCATCCTGAAACGCCCGCATCGTGACCTGGCCGCCATCGGGGGTGAACTTGATGGCATTGGACAACAGGTTCAGCAGCACCTGCTTGACCAGCCGCTTGTCAGCACTGATGACGGGAAGCTTTTCGCCCATCTCCACCGCCAGGGCGCAATGGCCGCGCGCCTTGTCCCTCACCATCATCACCGTTTCCTCGACCAGCTCGGTGACGGCGAAATCGCTTTCCTTCAGCTCCATGCGCCCGGCATCGATCTTGGACAGGTCCAGCACGTCGTTGATCAGGTCCAGAAGATGCGCGCCCGACTTGTGCACGTAATCGGCATATTCCTTGTAGCGCGCATGGCCCAGCGGCCCGAACAATTCGGTCTGCAGCACTTCGCTGAAGCCCAGAATGGCGTTCAAGGGCGTGCGCAGCTCGTGGCTCATATTGGCCAGGAAGGTGCTCTTGATGCGATTGGCGGCGTCGGCGGCTTCCTTGGCGCTGCGCTGTTCCAGCACTTCGGATTTCAGCCGCTCGCGTTCGGCCGCGCCGGCGCGAAAGGCATGCAGGGCGCGGGCGAATTCGCCGATCTCGTCCTGATGGTCTTCATAGGGAATGGGGGCTTCGCTGGCTTCCTGCGCATGCAGCGTGCCGGTGATGGCCTTGAGCGGGCGGATCACGCGGCAGGCGATGACGGCGACCGAGGCGGCGGCCAGCACCAGCAACAGCAGCATCACCGCGATGGCCCCGGTGAAGGCGTGGCGCGCATCGGACGCCAGTTCCAGCGCGCGGTCGCCGCACAGGCTCAGCGCGGTGCTGGAGATGGCAAGAATGGCGTTCATGCCGCCATCCGACATCTCCACCCACTGGTCGCCGGTGATGGCGACCTTGCGGCCCGCGCGAAGCTCGGCCAGCAGATGGTCGCGCAGCGCCATCTGGCGGACGATGTAAATGTCATGGACGTGCCCGACCGCCTGTTTGATCGCTGCCGGCATGCTGGAGCGTTGGGACAAAGCTTCGATCGTGCTCCAATGCGCCAGCGCCATGCCTTTCAGCTGGGCCATATATTCCAGCGAGGAAAGGCTTGGCACCTTGTTGTCGATGATGGCGGTCTGCACATAACCGCGCTCGCGCCCCGATTCCTGGCGCAGCTCCCAGGCGGCATCGCTGATGCGCAAGGTCGCGTCGATGAAGGGATCTGTGCCGGTGGCTTCCTGTTCCAGCAGCAGCGCTTCGCCCGAAAGCCCGCGGGACAGAACGGTGGTGGTGTCTTTCCATTGCGCGAAGATGCGCGCATCGCGCGCCGCGCGCGGCTGGCGCATCATCCGTATGGCACTGGGATAAAGGGCCAGAAGCTGGTTGTTGGCGTTTCTGAGCGTGCCCGCCATGGCCGTGGAATCGGAAAGCCGGTCATGGGCGGCCGCTTCCGCGATGGCGGTTTCGATTTCTCTTTGCGACCTGGTACGCATGCGCAAGAGCCGCGCGATGACCTGGTCCTGCGCGCCGTCGGGCCGGTCCAGCAGCAGATTGGCCAGACCGATCTCCAGCCGCACCTGCGATGCCGTGCCCAGGATCTGGCGGATGTCGGTGACATCGGCCAGCACCGTGCGCGCCTTTTCCTCGCGCCGGAACGCATCCAGCGCCTGGTAGGTGAAGACGGAGATCAGCATCACCACCAGAAGCCCGATGATGACCGACAACAATACGCCGATGGAACGAAAACGCCGCACCAGAGCCCTATCCTGAAGAGGGCCTCCCCCAACCCCTTATGTGACAAGGCTAGGACAGAAATGTTGGCGCCGCCTTAAGACCCGGCATACCGTTGCGGGCATCCGGTAAGGATTGGGCGCGGAAAGCGCCGGTTTGCCGGGCGCAAGGTTAACCCGCTGGCGGGCCCGGCAAACTCCGGACAAAGTTCCCTGACAGGGTGGCTGGCAGTAGAACAAAAACAGGGGCGGGGAGAGATTTATGCTGCATCGCAGGGCGTGGCTGACCAGTGCGTCGGCCCTGGTGTTATCGGGTTTTCTGCCGGCCGCGGCGCAACCCGCGCCGGCGGGCGAGACGAACTGGCTGCATTATGCCAATGACGCGGCCAGCACGCGCTATGCGCCGCTGGACCAGATCAATGCCTCCAACTTCAACAGATTGGAGCTGGCTTGGCGCTTCTCCACCAATGCGCTGGGCCAGCGGCTGGATGCCGATTTCATGGCGACGCCCTTGGTGGTGAACGGCCGGCTGTACACCACCGCGGGCTTTCGCCGCGACGTGGTCTGCCTGGATGCCGGCACCGGCGAGCTTTTGTGGATGCACCGCTATGATGAAGGCCATCGCATCGGTTCGCGCGGCGGCACGGGGCTGGGCGTGGGTTATTGGAGCGACGGCGTCAACGAACGCGTGATCTATGTCACGCGCGGCTATGGGATGTTCTCGCTGGATGCCAAAACCGGATTGCCCGATCCCGCTTTCGGCACCAACGGCATGGTCGATCTGCGCCTGAATGACGATCAGGTGATGGACCCCGATCGCGGCATCATCGGCCTGCATGCCCCGCCCTTGGTGGTGAAGGACACCATTGTGGTGGGCGCGGCGCCGACCTTGGACTCCAAGGGCTATGTGCGCGGCTTTGACGTGAAGACGGGCCAGCGCAAATGGATCTTCCACACCATTCCGAGGAAGGGCGAGGTGGGCTACGAAACCTGGACCACGCCGGGCCAGGCGGAAGCGGCGGGCAATACCGGCGCCTGGGGCTCCATGTCGGCCGATCCCGAACTGGGCCTGGTCTATGTGCCGGTCGAACTGCCGCAGACGGACGTTCTGGGCGTGAGCCGCACCGGCGCCAATCTGTTCGGCGAAACGCTGGTGGCGCTGGATATCGAGACGGGCGCGCGCAAATGGCACTATCAGATGATCCATCACGGTCTGCAGGACCGCGACATTCCCTGTGCCGGAATTCTTTGCGACATCCCGCATAACGGCAGGACGGTGAAGGCCATCGCCCAGCCCACCAAGCAGGGCTGGGTCTATGTGCTGGACAGAACCAACGGCAAGCCGGTGTTCCCGATTCCGGAAAAGCCGATTCCCAAGGGCGATGTGCCGGGCGAGACCTATTGGCCGACCCAGCCCATGCCCAGCGCGCCGCCGCCTTTCGCCAAGCAGGGCGTCAGCGAGGCCGACCTGGTGGACTTCACGCCCGCCATCAAGGCGCGCGCGCTGGAGATCGCCAGCCATTACAAGATGGGGCCGCTGTTCACCCCGCCGGCCATCGTCACCGACAAATGCTTCGGCACCTTGACCTTTCCGGGCTTGCAGGGTGGCGCCAACTGGCCGTCGGGCTCCTTCGATCCGGCGACCAATATTCTCTACATCTATTCCAAGAACCAGTTCGGCATCACCGGCGTGACGATCAAGGACGGCAAGCCCTTGTCCAGCGGCGGCCCGCCGCCGCCCGGCAGCGCCGACGCCAATGGCGGCACCTTTGGCGGCACCGCCAGCCTGAAAGGGGCGGGCGACAATCCCTTCATGCGCCGCTTCTCACATGACGGGCTCACCGATCCGATCGTGCCGGGCATGATCTCGATCGAGGGCATTCCCTTGATGAAGCCGCCTTACGGCACGGTGACGGCGCTCGATCTCGCCAAGGGCACCCTGCTGTGGCAGGTGGTGCATGGCGAGACACCGGACGCGCTGAAGAACCACCGCCTGCTGAAAGGCGTCACCATTCCGCGCACCGGACAGTCCGGCGTTCTGGGCACGCTCACCACCAAGTCGCTGGTGATCATTGGCGATTGCGGGCTGTTCACCGACGAGACGGGCCGGAAGGGTGCGCGGCTCCGGGCCTATGACAAGGCCACCGGCGAGGAGCGCGGCGCGGTGTTCATGGACAAGGTGCAGACCGGCGCGGCCATGACCTACATGCACAATGGCCGGCAGTATATCGTCACCGCGGTGGGCTCATCGTTTGGCGCCGATCTTGTGGCCTTTGCGCTGCCGGGCGGCGTCGAAGCCGCGCCGGTCAGGGAAGGGATTTGAGCGAAGGGCCGGAGCAGGTTCGCCTCCGGCCCAGACCGCGATCCGCTATCAGATGGAGAAGACGCGGGTCACCGACAAGGGCCTGTGAGGCACAAGCCTAAGTTACAAGTCTCATCGCGCCTCAATGTTATCGGCCCTGAGCGTACTGCCATATCTGGTCCGCATTTGGATCGTCATGCGCCTCACCAAATTTTCCCTTGATCGGTACAACCGCCCCGGTCTCGTCGACCCGTTGATGGTTCTTGATCAGGTCTGCCCAGAATTGATTGGTCTGACAAACCATAGGGCCTAACCGCTGAATGCCGGGGCCTACGTGCTGAATAGGCTTACGGCAAGTCCAGGCGTTCGGATCGCCCTCACCATCTGGATCGCTGGAGATCACAACGGCACCTGCAGGGACATTTCCGGCTGCCGCATAGGCGTTAAGAGGGATAAGGGTGAACAAGGCTGCTGCAAATACGTGTCGCATGGCGGAGACCTCAAAGCGACCAAGGCGAGGGTACATCCGTTCTCGATTGAATACCATCGGGCGCAACCGACCCAATAAGGCGGTGACCACCGTCTACCAGCGGAATCTGCGACGAACGCCGCTTTCAGCCGGCCAAGCAAACGTGAAGCGGGGAAAGCAGCTGCCAGGCATCCGCGCGAAAAAAATCTCCGCAGACCCCAGGGAGGGTCTGCGGAGACTTCATCGCACATCCCGTCCAGGGTTTTGTGCAACTGGCGTGAGAGGTAGGTTGGCTCTCTGCCCCATGATTGGCAGAAACCACCCAGCCTGAAAATATCAACTTTGGTTGGGTGTGGCCTTGAACGCACACAGATCATATTGCTGTGTGCAAGCGACCGCGCGGTGCAACGCCTTTGCCGCCACGCAAACCTCCTTCGCAAATGCACCGAAGGCCCGCCGTTTCGGATTTTGCGGACAATCCGAACTGGTTAAGAGGCGCATCTGTTCGCAGATGCGTGAGAAGGCATTCGATCGAATACCAACGAAAGACCGTATTGAGCCTTCACCAACCCGTGGAGCAAATGGCTGGAACGTTATTGTTCCAGCAACGCCGCATAAGTCGGTGTCCACCGGGGGAAATATGCAGAATCTCAGCAAGAGTTTGATGTTGGGCGGTTCGGTCGCCGCCATGGTTGTTGCGATGTCGGCGGGGGCCGGCGCGCAGGAACAGCAGGCCCAGAACGTCGAGAATGTAACGGTTTCCGCCTCCCGCATTAACATCCAGGGTTACGAAGCGCCCGTGCCGGTGACGGTTATCGGCGCCGAAACCCTGCAGCGTGACGCCAAGGTCGATATCGGCGACGCGATCCGCGAGCTTCCCTCGGTCGGCAACTCCGACTCACCCGGCAACGGTTCGCACTCGGGCAACGCGGCCCAAGGCGATGCCGGCGTGGACGACATCGATCTGCGCGGCCTGGGCCCGATCCGCACCCTGACCCTGTTCGACGGCCAGCGTGTCGTCACCTCCAACCCCAATGGCGGCGGCCCGCCCTCGATCGGCGGCGTCGACCTTTCGACCATTCCTTCCAACATCATCCAGCGCGTGGATGTGGTGACCGGTGGTGCCTCGGCCCAGTGGGGCTCCGACGCGGTCGCCGGCGTGGTCAACCTGATCATCGACAAGACCTATAGCGGGCTCAAAGGCAACCTGGTCTATGGCAACAGCTCGCACGGCGATTTCGGCGGCTACAAGGGCGAAGCGGAATTCGGCACCGACTTCCTGGGCGGCCGCGGCCATATCGAGTTCGCCGGCACCTACACCATGCATCCCGATACCACCTATGGCTGGAACCGCCCCTGGTACGACAACAACAACCGCGCGCTCTATGCGTGCAGCCTGGTCAATGGCGGCAGCGCCACCGCGCTGTGCCACACGCCCTTCGGCGTGTATTCCAACAACTTCACCAATGGCGGCCTGATCAGTTCCAATGCCGCGACGCCCAACGCCGCGGGCATAGCGGCGATCCGGGCCATTGGCGGGCAGTTCGCCACTTTCGGTGCGGGGGGCACCACCACTTCGACCACGCTGCTCAAGGGCACCCAGTTCTCGGGCCCCAATGCGGGAATGTCGCAGTTCAATTACGGCATCAGTTCGGGCGGCAACTGCTATTCCTGTTCGGGCAATCCCAACAGCGACGTCGCCAACGCGCCGATCATCTCGGTGCCGTATCACAATCTGACGCTGTTCAACTACACCAGCTACAAAATCACGCCCGACATCACGGCGTCGGTGATGTTGAACTATGGCTGGAACGTGGAAGAGAACCAGGCCAATGACGGCCGGCAGAGCCAGCAGAACATCCCGGTGGACAATGCCTTCATCCCGGCGTCGCTGCAGCAGCAGATGATCGCCCAGGGCATCCCCAGCTTCAAGCTGGGCACCGCCGCGATCGAGAATCTGCAAAACATCCAGGACGTGTCGGCGCGCAACCTGGCAAGGGCGATCGCGCAGAACTTCGTTCAGAACTACCGCCAGCTGATGCGCGGCGTCTTCACCCTGCAGGGCAATTACAGACTGTTCGGCGAGGACTGGTCGTGGAACGGCTATGCCCAGACCAGCGAGGTGCGCGAGCGGCAATATGCGCCTTACAACACCGTCGCCCAGAACTTCGGCAATGCCGTGGACTCGGTGGTGGTTCAGGCCACCGGCCCCAATTCGGTTACGCCGGCGGCGGCCGCGGCGCTGACCGCAAAGGGCGTGGCGGTGCCCGCCGTGGGCAGCATCGCCTGTCGTTCGGCCCTGACCGCGACCTCCTGGGGCACCTTCACCAACTCGGCAGGCTTCCAGCAGACCCAGCCGGGCGGCCTGGTTCCGGGTTGCGTGCCCTTGAACCTGTTCGGCGACGGCAATACCAGCCAGGCGGCGCTCAACTATATCGCCCCGGGCCGGTTGGGGAACAAGGCGCTGGAAGACTCCATCCTTTACAATATGGGCCAGTCGGTGTTCTCGATCTCGACGCAGGGCACGCTGCCCTGGGGCCTGGCGGCCGGCAAGCCCGCCATCTCCTTCGGCTTTGAAGACCGGCTGGAACAGCAGCGCAATACCGCCGACCCGCTGGGCCTGGGTGCATCCGGCACGTACGAATCCGGCAACTGGGTGTCCTATTCCGGTCAGTACAATGTGCAGGAAGGCTTCCTCGAAGTTAACGTCCCGCTGCTCAAGAACAACTTCGTCGACGACCTGAATGTCGATGCCGCGGGCCGCATCACCTCCTATTCCACCAGCGGAACGGTGGAAACCTGGAAGATCGGCCTGAACAGCCAGATCAACGAGGACATCAAGGTCCGCACGTCGCTGTCGAACGACATTCGCGCGCCGGGCGTGGCCGAATTGTTCGCAGCACCCTTGATCAGCACCCAGACGGTTTCCTATCCGCCGGGCGGCCCCACCTTCAACGTCCATCAGGGCCAGCCGGGCAATCCGTTGCTGATCCCCGAACAGGCCGAAACCGTTTCGGGCGGCATCGTGCTGACGCCGCACTGGATCGAAGGCCTCAGCATGTCGTTCGACTGGTATTCGATCACCTTGCACAACGGCATCTTCGCGCCGAGCTATGACCAGATCGCCAACGAATGTAATGCCCTCAAGGTGGCGCAGTACTGCAACCTGGTGTTCTTCGCTCAGGGCTATCCGGGCAACTCCAACACCCCGGTTGCGGCGGAAGTCAACGGCAACGGCCAGGTCAATCCCGCCATTCTCCAGGGGGCGACCTACTCCGCCGACAGGGAAGGGGCTTTCAACTTCTATGTTCAGGCGCCGGTCAACGGCAACCGCGAAACCGACTCGGGCCTGGACTTCCAGTTGGACTACAGCCACGACCTGCTCGACGGCACGATGAGCTGGCACGTGCTGGGCAATTACACCGACGAGAAGACCCGGACACAGTTGGGCCAGACGGTGGACGGCGCGGGCGCGGTCAGCACCAACGGCACGCTCAATCCGCTGTCCGGACTGGACATGCCCAAGTTCCGCTCGACGATCAGCTCGACCTATGCCGCGGGCGCCTGGTCGCTGACGGCGCAGGCCCGCATCATCAGCTCGGGACGTCTCACCAACAACCTGACCCAGCTGCAGACGACGTTCACCAGCATCGACGACAACAGCGTGCCGGCGGTGATCTATGGCGACTTCCGCGGTTCCTACCGCTGGAACGATCACATCCAGATCTATGGCGCGATCGACAACGCCTTCAATGCGCCGCCGCCCAACCTGCCGGGCATCGGCGGCGGCGGCTATAGCTGCGTCATCTATGATTGCATCGGCCGCGCCTATCGCATCGGCGTGCGGTTCGACGACTGACGGCAACGCCGCAAGAACCGGCGTATCCTTCGGACCCTGTCTGGCACGCCAGACAGGGTCTGTTGCTTTGTGTGCACAGCCCAATTGCGGCATCGAACGGCAGACGCCGCGGCGCCCACATGGTCGATCATATCATTTGTTATCGATCAGAAATTCCCGAAGAAAATCACGAACATGAAAGCGGCCTAAACAGATTTTAATGTGAAGTGCCGGAGAAGTTTATGGGCGAAACCTAGACTGCTTTCCACGGCGAATTGTTTTACGGGCCGGTTTCGGGGAGGAGCACCCAAAGCCGGCAAATCATCCGTAATTCATGCGCCCTCAACGCCAGTGTCTTTGCTTGAACACCGGGGGGAGTTGAGTGATGGGCAGGGTTTTAGTCATTGATGCCAGCGCCATTTTTCGGCTTGGCTTGTGCGAAGTCATCAAGGCCGTCGAGCCCCAAATGACGGTGGTCGAAGCCGATACATTCCTGAAGGCGCACGCCGTCTTGCGTGGGCGAAGCGATATCGCGCTCATGATGCTGGATATCCGGGTGCCCGGTTGCGGCGGGCTCACGGGCCTGTCGCAGTTGCGCCGCGAATATCCGCAGACGCCCGTAATCGTGCTGTCCAGCGATCCCAAGACGGACCTGGTCAGCCGCGCGGCGGCCTTGGGCGCCGCCGGGATCATCCAGAAATCCGCGTCCTGCGAGGCCATGCGAGACTCGCTGAATGTGGTGCTGTCCGGTCATGCGGCGCCGGTCCTTGTCGGATCCGGCGCGAAGAATTGCACCAGCCCGTTCGACTCGCTGTCGCCGGCGCTTCTGCGCGTGTTGATGGGCATAAAGCGCGGCCTGCGGAACAAGGAAATCGCATTCGAGCTGGGATTGAGCGAGAAGACGATCAAGGCCTATCTCGCAATTCTTTATCGCAAGCTCGGCGTGAACAATCGAACCCAGGCCGTGATCCTGTTGCAGGAGGTGCTGGCGGAAGGCGAACCGGCTTATGCGGCTCCCTCACGGGCCGCTCGCTCCGCCTGATCGCCGATGGACCGGCAACGACATCCGCTCGGCGTAAGGTGGGATGAGGGCAAGCTCCATAAGACGTGAAATCGGGCAAAATCCCTACGGGAATCTTCCGGCCGCGGAACTTTAGCCAAGCTTTTGTTTTCAAAGGCTGTTCGAGTTGCAGTTCGGTGATGCATCGCGCACATTGCCGGCATGGGGCGGGACTTACGGGATCGAAGCATCTGGCTTGCGAGGCATGTCCTGCCGCATGAGCCGCTGCTGCGTGCCAAGCTGCGGGCCATTCCCGTCTACGACCTGGATGTCGAGGACATCATACAAGAGACCTACACCCGGATGCTCTCTGTGGCCTCGCTGGAAACCATCCGTTATCCCAAGCAATATGCGCTTCTGACGGCGCGGGCTGTCATCGTCGACCATATGCGGCAGTCGCGCGTGGTTTCCATCGTTTCCAGCGACCAGTTCGAGTTTTTCGAAATCGCCGAGCCGTCCGCCAGCGTCGAGAAGCGCCTGGAGATCCGGGACGAGGTCCAGGAAGTTACCGACGCCTTGGCGAAATTGCCAAGGTTGTGTCGCGAAATACTCATCCTTCGGCGGGTAGATGGGGTCTCTCAAAAGGAAGTGGCCAAACGACTGGCGATCAGTGAAAAGACCGTCGAGAAGCATATGACGACAGGCGCCCGGCGCTTGGTAAAGCTTTTCGGCCGTGGAGGGAAATTGCGTCCCAGCCCGTCTTATGATCGGTCCGAGATTGTTTCTGACAGCATTCGTGTTGAAAATGATGCCGACGAGTGAAGACATAGACCGCCAGGCCGCGGAATGGGCCACAAGACGAGACCTTGGGGACCTGACCCCGGAGGACGAGCGCGCATTCGAGGCGTGGCTCGCCGGCGATCCCCGGGCGTTGGGAGCCTATTGCCGGGTCGAGGCCGCGCTCTTCCGGATCGAGCGGGCAGGCGGGGTTGCGAAACCGAAGCTCAGTTCCATTCGCCCGATGGAGGCCGTGCGCTTCACGCAGCGCCGGGCCTTCGTTGCCGGCGGCGCGGCCGCAAGCCTGTTGGCCGGCGTCTTTGGCATAAGGCAATGGCAGCGCGAACAGGGCTTGCGGCTCAGCACCCGCATCGGCGAGGTGCGGGAAGTGCCGCTTGACGACGGGTCTGTCGTCACGCTCAACACCAGTTCCGAGGTCGCGGTCAACTATTCCAAGGACCTGCGCCAGATCCATCTGCTGCAAGGCGAAGCCTTGTTCGATGTCGCCAAGAACAAGGACCGGCCGTTCATCGTTCTGGCCGGAAACACCCAGGTGCGGGCGGTCGGCACAAGCTTTTCGGTCTCCATGCTGCCCAAGCGCCCGATCCAGGTTCTGGTGCGCGAAGGCGTGGTGGAGTTCAAGCGGGCCGACAATCCGGCACGGGCATTGCCTGTGCGGGTAAGCGCCAATATGCGCGCCCTGTCGTCGCGCAGCGACCGGATCATCGCGGCAAGCCTGCCCCAGGAAAGCGTCAAGCGCGACCTGGTATGGCAGTACGGCCAGATCGCATTCAACAACGAGACTTTGAGTGACGCGGCCGAAGAGTTCGCCCGTTACAATGAGGTTCGCATCGTCGTGGACCCGGCCGCCCGGGGGCGCACGATCACGGGACTGTTCGCGGCCAGCGACCCGATCGGTTTTGCCAAGCTGGCGGCGGCGGCCCTTGGGCTGCACTTGCAGGTCGATGGCAGCGAAGTGAGGCTTTTCGTCGGAACGGACGAAAAATCCGTAGGGAAAATTTAAAAAATTCCGTCTCCTGGCCGAGGATCAGGAGAGGGTCTCAACCGCCGGAGAGCGGGATTCGGGGGAGAAGGTTGAAATGCAGGGCAGTTCTGGCTGCGCTTGGTGGCATACCAATTGCCGCATTTCTTTGCTCGTCTGCATTCGCGCAAGTCGTGCATTTCGACGTTCCGTCCGAAGAGGCGGGAAGGTCGCTGCCTGAGCTGGCACGCCAGGCAGGGGTTCAGGTCATTGCGCCGGGCGACAAGCTCCGGGGCGTGATCACGCCCGAAATCAACGGTGTCTTCGACGTAAATGACGCTCTCAAGCTGATGCTCAAAGGGACTGGCCTGATGGCCAGCCGGTCGCCGGAAGGGATTGTGATCTCGCCCGGCGATCGCAACAAGAGCGAGGAGCGGGAGCCCATGTCGAATCACAAGAATTCTGTCTCACTGTTGGCGCTGATCGTGGGGATATTGAGCGGCGCGCAAACGGCCACGGCGGCGCAGGCGCGCGACATCAATATTCCCGCCGAGGATCTCAGGACTGCCCTGGATAGCTATACCCACCAGTCTGGCGTCCAGCTGGTGTATACCGACAAGGATGTCGATGGCTTGCGCAGCCATGCGGTCGAGGGCCATCTCGAGCCGGCTCCCGCGCTCGATCAGCTGCTGAAAGGCACCCAGCTCGCGGTCAATCGCGACGTGTCGGGCACCGTCGCGGTCTACAAGCGGGTGACGGCCGCGCCCAGCGTCCAGTCCGGCGGCGATGGCGGCTCGGTGGAGCAGGTGACCGTTACCGGTTCGCGCATCATCACCAACGGCAACAGTTCTCCCACGCCGCTGACGGTGGTGTCGGTCCAGCAGCTTGAGAACATCACGCCGTCGAACGTTCCCGACGGCTTGAACAAGCTGCCGGTCTTTGCGGGATCGACCAGCCAGCGTTCCGGCGGCGTCGCGGATTCCAACCGGACCGGAAACTTCCTGAACCTGCGCGGGTTCGGCAGCCAGCGCACGCTGATCCTGCTGGACGGAAACCGCGTGCCGGCGACGGCGGCCAACGGCACCGTCGATATCGACACGCTTCCCCAGCTTTTGATGTCGCGGGTCGATGTCGTGACGGGCGGTGCATCGGCTGTGTATGGTTCCGATGCCGTCACCGGGGTGGTCAATTTCATCCTGGACAAGAATTACAACGGCCTGAAGGTGAACGCGCAGGCCGGCATCTCGTCGCGCGGCGACGATTTGTCGTGGAAGGCCGGCATTGCCTGGGGCAAGGACGTGTTCGGCGGGCGCGGGCATGTCGAAGCAAGCTTCGAACATTATAATTCCGACGGCATTCATTCCATGAACGACCGGCCGCTCGGCAAGTATGTCTATACCGAGACCGGAAACGGCACGGCGAACAACAAGTATGTGCTGACGCCCAACTCCCGCAATCCGCAATATACGCCCGGCGGCTACATATCGACCGGCCCGCTTGCCAACATGTTCTTCCCCTCCAATGGGGTGATCGCGCCATACTCGCACGGCATCGCCACCGGCAGCCCGGGCGATGAGATGGGCGGTGACGGCGGTTACGCCGGCGAGGCGCTTCCGGGCGTCAACGCCAATCCGTACCTGCTCTATCAGCTCCGCACGGATCACCTCTTCACGCGCTTCGATTACGATGTGACCGACAATATCCACTTCTACGCGCAGGCATCCGGCGCCCAGGACTACAATTACGGCGTCTATTTCGTGCAGTGGTTCCAGGCCAAAGTGCCGACCACCAACGCCTATATCCCGGCCGCGGCCCAGGCGATCCTGGCGGCGAACCCGCCGACGACGAATTTCACGCTGGCCAAGAGCATCCAGGACGGTCACGGCTACACCAACTCCGCCTTCACCCAGAATGTCGATGTGACCTTCGGCTTCAACGGCACGATCTATGACAGTTTCAACTGGGAACTGCATTACTCCTACGGGCAAAGCCGCCTGCACGAAGCCGATCCCTACAATCTCAACAATCAGCGCCTGCAGGCCGCGCTGGATTCGGTGATCAGCAACGGGCAGGTGGTCTGCCGCGTTTCGACCAATCCCACCACGGCGGCATTGTATCCGGGGTGCCTGCCTTACAATCCCTTCGGGCCGAACGCGGAAAATCCGGCGGCGCTGCAGTATATCGACGGCTATACCGACTTTAACCTGTTCAATGCCATCCAGGATGTGGCGGGCAGTGTGAACGGCACCGTGTTCGACGGCTGGGCCGGCCCGGTCAAGGCCGCGGTTTCCGGCGAGTACCGCATCTTCACCTTGCAGAACAAGAGCAACTTCCAGCCGACGGCAAAGGTCAATTGCGCCGGGCTCAATCCGGTTTCCTGCGATCCGACCGCGACCTTGTGGACCAGCGACCTGGGCGGTGCGATGAACGCCAAGGAGAATGTCTGGGAAGGCGCCGTCGAACTCGACGTGCCTGTGTTGAAGGACCTGCCGCTGATCCAGATGCTGGATGTCAACGCCGCGGCGCGCTACACCCAGTACAGCATTTCCGGGGCCGCAACGACCTGGAAACTGGGCACCGTCTGGAGTGTCGTGGACGATCTCAGCGTGCGGGCCACCACCTCGCGCGACATTCGTGCCCCAACCTTGTTCGATCTTTACGCGCCGACCTCCGTCAGCCTTTCGTCCTATGCCGACTTGCTGACGGGCGTCAGCAGCAACACGTCCTTCTCCAGCCAGGGCAACCCCGCGCTCAAGCCGGAAGTGGCGCGCACGACCACGGCCGGCTTCGTCTATTCGCCGGGCTGGATTCCGCGGTTGAGCGTGGCCGTGGACATGTTCCAGATCGGCATTTCCAACGCCGTCACCTCGATCGACGGCCGCCAGCAGACCTACCAGAACCAGTGCAATGCGTCCGGCGGCACCGCGCCGTTCTGCGCGCTCTATATCCGCCCGATCTCTGCAACCAGCACATCGCCCGCCAACTATCCGACGGCGGTGTTCTCGGAATCGCTCAACGTCGCCAAGACCTCGACCCATGGCGTCGATGTGGAGGTCAATTACAATTTCGACCTCGCCGACATCGACAGCGACGACCTGGAAGGCACCCTGAATACAAGGTTGCTGGCGACCTATCAGCCCAGCCTGTTGTCCCAGGCAATTCCGGGCGCCGTCATCACCAATGCGGCCGGCGCTACCGGCCTGGCGGCGGGGCGCGTCGCGCTGGATGTCGGCTATACCGATGGTCCGTTCAGCATCAGCGGCGAAGAACGCTATCTGTCCAGCGAAAGGCAGAATTCCAATCCCACGCTGCTGTACAGCACGCCGTCCATTCCCCCGATCTTCTATACGGATATGACCTTGGGATATTCCTTCAAGATGCGGTCGCGCGATGCCGACAACGCCGCACAGGCCTTCCTGTCCGTGCAGAATGTTTTCGATCAGCAGCCGCATGTGTACAGCTCGACCGGCGTGACCGGCGCGCAAGGCTTCGCATATCCGGTCCCCCGCGATGAGGATTTCATCGGCCGTTACTTTACGGTGGGCATCAAGTACAAGTTATAAGGCGGGCGGCTGGTCCCGCGTGACGCGCCCGATCGCAAAAAAGCCCGCCGGCAACACCGGCGGGCCTTCTTTTCTGCCAATCCGCTCAGAGCCGACAGGTGTCACGCTCGCGGCGCACCCGGTCGGCGGCATGGAGCGGCATCGTCAGTTGCGGGGCGTGGAGGCCGCGCCGGCGACGGCGCCGGTGCCGCCACCCACCGCCGCGCCAACCGCGGCACCGGGCGCGCAGCCGACCGGAATCGTCACGACACAGCCGATCGCCGCGCCGATGCCGGCGCCAGTCGCGCCGCCTTCAACCGCGCGCGCGCCGGGATCGGCGTGCCAATGTTCATCCCGATCGTAATAGCCGCGGTCGTTGTCGGCCAGCCAGCGGACATGCTCGTCATGCTGATGGGCGGCATACCAATCGGAGCTGTGGTAGGTGATCGGCGCGTCTGTCCCGTAGGCATACAGCTCATGCACGCGCCAGCAGTCGCCATACGAGTTGCATGCGACATAGCTGTCCGTATCGGCGCTGGCAGTCGTGGATGCGGTCAAGGTCGCGCCCGCAACGGCGAGCAAGGAACCCAGTCCAAGCGCAATGTGAAACCTTTTCATGTGTCACCTTTCTTTACAGCCGTGCATCCGACAGCCTTACGGTCCCGCAATAAACGAGCCGGTAAAATGATCGTTCCAACACTGGATGCCGGCGGCGGAACCGAGGCGGAGATTCGCCGAAGAATCAGGACAGGGTGCGGGAACAGGCTCTATAGTACCGATGCGATTTCCGGCCGGGGGCGTTCATGGATCATCCATCAGCGTTGCGAAGATTTGCGATTGCGGTTGGACCCGTGGTGTTGGCGACGCTGTTGGGGCAGTGGGCCACATTTCCAAACCTGGCGCCCTGGTATGCGCATCTGGCCAAGCCGGCTTTCAATCCGCCCAACTGGATATTCGGGCCCGTCTGGACCGCGCTTTATGCGCTGATGGCCGTCGCGGTGTGGCGCGTCATCGGCAGCAATGCGCCGACAAGGAAAGTCGCGCTGCTGTTCTTTGCGGTGCAGTTGGCATTGAACGCGGCCTGGTCGTGGCTGTTTTTCGCGCTGCACAGTCCGCTCCTGGGACTGTGCGATATCATCCCGCAATTGCTGGCCATCCTGATCTCCATTCGGCTGTTTTTTGCCATCGACCGGCTGGCCGGCCTGTGCCTGGTGCCGCTGGCGGCCTGGGTCGGGTTCGCCGCTTTGCTCAATTTCGAGATCTGGCGCCTGAACTAGCCCGGCCGGCCGGCGCGCGCTTTCTTGGCGTCACCCTCGAACGCCAGAATGTCGCCGGGCTGGCAGTCCAGCGCGGCGCAGATGGCGGCGAGGGTGGAGAAGCGGATCGCCTTGGCCTTGCCGGTCTTGAGGATCGACAGGTTGGCGAGCGTGATATCGACTTTCTCCGCCAGCTCGGTCAGGGTCATGCGTCGGGCGTAAAGCATGTCGTCCAGCTTGACGATGATCTCCATCTAGACGGTGCCTTCCAGCTCGGCGCGCATTTCGCTGCCGCGCCGGAAGATCTGCGCCAGGACGAAGATCAGCAGCGCCGCCAGGATGCCGCTGGCCGAAAAGCCGTCATAACCGATGGAGACATTGTCCCTGATAGCATCCGGGAACAGGTTCATGGCCGCGTCGATGGCAAAGCCCACCGCCTGGATCACCAGCAGCAGACAGGCGATGTGGTTCAGCCGGTCGGCATTGACGGTGACAAACGGGTCGCCCTGGCTGGCGGTGTCGATGATGCGCGCCGTCAGCACGAACATCCAGGCGGCGAGGGCGATGCACATCACCCCGCCGCCGATGGCGACCATCGCGGCGCCCGCGATCTGGGTCAGGGTCAGGCCATGCATCTCGCTGGCCGGAATGGGCAGGTGGAAAAGGCCCAGCATCGCCAGCTCCAACACGCCCATCGCCAATGCGAGGACCGCGATCAGGAAAATGCAGAAGCCGGTGGCGATGCGCAGCAACAGCCGCGTGATGCTGAAAAGGTGATGTGTTCCAGGCATGTCGGTTCTCCCAGTCCTGTTGGTCAAGAGGCGATGTAGAGATGCGCGGTGTGTGCCATGTCCGCGGCAGGGCGTGGCTGAAGCAGGCCCAGCGCCGCCAGTTCCAGCGCGCCGATCGCCAGCGCCAGAAAGGCAATCAGCAGCAGGCTTGGGACTTCGGCGCGAGGCAGCCGGCGCGCCATGGCCAAAAGATGCGGTGTTCCAGGCATTTCGGGGCCTCCCAGTCCCATTTCATGAAAATCAATAACATGCTTATTGATTGACGGCAATAATATTATTGAATATCGATAAGTCCGGTTGCCGGAGGCGGGAGGCCCCGGGTTTTATGCCAAAAAATTGGCATATGTGCGGACGCGGCATTATAGGGAGGAGAGACATCATGACGGAGTTCTCGCGGCGCAGGCTGATGGCGCTGGCCGCCGGCGGATCGCTGACCCTCGGCGCCCGCGCTTTCGCCGCCACCGGAATCGACGAAACCGGCTATGTGCAGATCGGCGGCATCGATCAGTGGATCGCCATTCAGGGCCGCGACCGCGCCAATCCCGTGCTTCTGTATCTGCATGGCGGGCCGGGCGAGGCGCAGTCACCCTTCCTGGAAGACTTTCTGCCCTGGCAGCGCGATTTCACCGTGGTGAACTGGGACCAGCGCGGCGCGGGCAAGACCTATGAGAAGAATGGCACGGCGACGCCCGACGTCACGCTGGCGCGGCTGAGCCAGGATACGGTCGAGATCGCGCATCATGTGCTGGCCAAGCTGGGCCAAAAGAAGCTCATCCTGGTGGGGCAATCCTTTGGCGCCATGCTGGGGCTGATGGTGGCACAGCGCGCGCCCGATCTGTTTTATGCCTTTGTCGGCACCGGCCAGTTCGTCAACAATGCGCTGACCATGGAGGACCGCGAGCGCTGGGCGAGGGCGCAAGCGACGGCCGCCCATGACGCGGCGGGATTGAAAGCGCTGGATGCGGTGCGCGGCCTTTCGGTGAATGACTGGAAGCGCATCGGGGCTTCGCGCAAATGGCTGTTCGGGCCGCCGGACCAGCCCTATCTGAAGCAGCAGGCTGCGTTCATGGGCGATGCCGCGCATCCAAGAGCCGAGGCGGCCGGGTGGGTCAAGGGCTATATGTTCGAGTCCGACAAGGTGGGCAGGGAATCCTTGGCCTTCGATGCGATGAGAGACGCCGCCAGCTTGCCGGTGCCCTATATCCTGATCCAGGGGCGCGAGGATCATGTCACGCCCTTTGCACCGGCAAAGGCCTATTTCGACCGCGTGCAATCGAAGGGCAAGGTTTTCGTGCCCATCGATGGTGGCCATTTCGCCTGTTTCACCGATACGGACCAATTCCTTGGCGCCCTGCGCAGATATGTGCGGCCGCTGGCGGGCTAGAGCCATTGACACACTCTAAGGCTGGAAGATCTCCTCGATGGCGCAGCGGAACAGCTTGGCCAGGGCAAAGGCCAGCGGCAGGCTGGGATCATAGCGCCCGGTCTCGATGGCATTGACGGTCTGGCGCGAGACATTGAGCCTGTCGGCCAGGTCGGCCTGGCTCCAGCTTTTTTCGCCGCGCAATTCGCGAACCTTGTTCTTCATGGCTCCACGCGGCGCTGAAGCGCTTTATAGATGGCGTAGATGAAGGGCATGCCGGCCAGAAAAACCGCGCTGCGCAGCAGGGGTGACGGCTGCCAGAACACATGCAGGATAATGAACAGCGCCATCAGCAAAATCAGCATCGCCAAAAAAGGCAGCATGCGGACGATGCCGCGCCTGGCGCCCGATTCCATCTTGAAGCCCAGAAAAGAAATGACGGCGCCGCACAGGACATAGCTGCCTGCCAGGATCAGGATGACGCCGGGCGGCGACAAAGGCGGGGCGCCCAGCGCGCGCAGGCTGGGCCAGGCCATGAAGACGATGGTCGTCACCATGGCCGCCAGCGCCGCCATCTTCAGCAGGGTCTGGCGCTGAAGCTCGTCCATGTTGTGATAGAGCCGCCACATCGTCCAGGCCAACAGCGCGACGGGAAAAAGCGGCAACAGTTTGATCGCCAGCAGCAAGGAAGGATCGCTGGTGTGGTGGCGCGCATAGACCGCAAGCCCGGCCGTGCCGAGCATCAGCGCCGCCGCGGCCAGGACTTCCATCAACGAGCGCCGTGGCGCGTTTTTCAGATAGGCCATGCCCAACTCCCATCATGTAAAGTATGCTTTACATAGGGGTGGGGCGGCGCGATGTCAAGTATACTTTACATCGACGTCAGTGCGCCGGCTGGGTTTGGGTCTGGATGCTGAGAATCGCCGCGCTGGGCGCCTGGGCGATGCGGCGCACCCGCATCTCGGCAATCTCGGGCGAGGGCGCGGGCATGTAATAGGCCTCGGGCTCGTTGCGCGCGCTGCGGCGAATGGTGACGACGTAAATATTGGAACTGATAATGGAGCGGGCAGTCATTGGTGCTTCCTTCTTTAACCCCGGCGCACTAACGCGCGGGCAAGGATGCGCGTTCCCTCCGCATCAAATGGCGCGCGGCGCTTAGCATTTGTAAGTGGCGTTTGTGTGGGAGGCGGTCAGCCAGCCAACCCCGCCGGTTCGACGATGCGGCGGCTGGCATCGAGATGGCCGCTTTCGTCATAGTGCAGATAGATCACCCAGTCGAAGGTCTGCGGCGGCCAGGCCGTGCCCACCAGCGACTTGGAATCCGCGCCCAGCGCATCCAGCAGCGCCGGCATCTTGCCGTGATGCCAGGCGATCAGGATGGTGCGGTGTGGCGCGCCCGCCGCGATCATGTCGGCAAGCTCTTTCACCTGCTTGTCGGCAAACGGCTGCTGGATGGGAAGACCGCTGGCCTGGCTGAACGGCGTCACCGTCAGGCGTGGGCGGTCGCTCTTCCTGGAATCGGCGGTGGCGATCAGGGTGTCGATCTTCAGCATCTTTCCGTCTACGGAGAAATTGCGGAAGTAATCGGCATAGGCCTTGGCGCGGGCCTGGCCGGCGGGGATCAGGCCGCGGTCGTTCGAATCCTCCGGCGGCTTTTCGGCATGGCGGATCAGCAGAATGGTTGTGCCCGAAAAGCCGTTGACCGGCTGGGCCGCCAGCGGCGCGGCCGGCGCCAGCAACAGCACCAGCGCGGCCGCCACAAACCGCATTGCAAAAGACCGCCGGCCGATCGCGCGCATGAAGCCGCTCCGCATGAATGAACCCGCCTGCCGGCATATTTCGCTTTGATGACGCTTTTATCACGGCCGGCCTCATCTGTTCCCATGCCGAGCTTTGGCGAATGTCTGCTATTGACCCAAAGCGGACATTCATGCTTCCGACAAAATACACGATCCTGCTAAGCTAGGCCCGGACGTAAAGGGCGCAGGTGAATGGCGGATGAAATCCCACAAACGAGCGTCCCGGCATTCGGCGACAATGTCTGGATCGCTGATACACCCCTAACTCGCGAGAAGGGCTTCGCTGGCGAGCGTGGCGTGGTTTACGGCGTCACCACGCCGTCAGCCATGGGCATTGAGTTCATTGGCACATCAACCAAAGACGTTGCGTTGAATGTTCACTTCGCCAGCCGAAATGAAGCTTTTTGGTTTGCCCCAGAGCTTGTGCAGTTTGTCAATCATGGGGCCGGAACGGTAGTAACAATGGGTAGTAAAAAGGGAGTTCGGCGGGAGGACGGAAGCTGGGACGTGAGTTCAGTGAACAACCCAGGTCGCCCTTGGTGGAAGTTCTGGAGTTAATGACTGCTATTGGCGCAAAGCGGACATCCGCATCGACGGCGTTCAGGCGCAATTTTTGACCCCGGCACGTTCGGCTCCCCCCGGTTGCCAGAAAAGTTCCCATCTGTCTCAATAGGACAGATTTGGCTGGGGGCCGGGAGGTCTGGGGATTCCCGGAAGGCCGGCTTCGCCCCTGAAAACAGGAGCATGAGCGATGGCGATTTGGCGGCGGCATCTGTTGCGGATCGGATTGCTGGCTGCGGCTGTGAAACCACTTGCGGCCTCGGCACAACCAATCCCTGCCGCCAAATTGGGGGCCCCGGAAGCACAGGACGCCTGGATGGATGAGGGCGGAAGCCTGCATCGCATGGTGTTCGACACGACGACGGTCGCGGGCCTCGGTATCGGCCTGAACTTCGCCCGCAATTTTTACGATGCGAACCTTCAAGCCTATGGGATAGCGGCAAAGAACATCGGCACGATCATCATCGTGCGCCACATATCGACGCCATTCGGTTTCAACGATGCGATCTGGGCGAAATATGGCGAGGTCATCACCGAGCGCGTCAAGCTTTATGATCCACGCGACAAGGCCGTGCCGCATGTCAACCTGTTCAACACCCCGATCAAGGACGAAAGCCTTCCCAACGGCGGCCTTCTCATCGACGACCTTGCGAAGCGGGGCGCGCGTTTCGCCGTTTGCGGCATGGCATCGGCCCGCCTCGCCGAGATGGTGGCGAAAAAGACTGGCGGGAAGGCCGATGACATCCTGGCAGAGATCAAATCCAATCTCGTGCCGAATGCCGTCATGGTGCCCGCGGGAATCATCGCGCTCAACCGCGCGCAGGAGCATGGCTACACATTCTCCTATTGCGGCTAGGCCAAGAAGACCGTGACCATGGACCTGACGCTTACCCAATATGTGCTCGGGGCCGCGTCAGGCATGTTTGTCGGCTTCAGCCTCGGCCTGGTCGGCGGCGGCGGTTCCATTCTTGCCGTACCGCTCATTGTCTATCTGGTTGGCGTCGCCAATCCGCATGTCGCGATTGGCACCACCGCCGTCGCGGTCGCGGCCAATGCCGGGACCAATTTCTTCATTCATGCGCGCAAGGGGATGGTGAAATGGCGGTGCGCAAGTGTTTTCGCGGCCTCCGGCGTGTTGGGGGCTGTAATGGGATCGACCTTGGGCAAAGCCATGGATGGCCAGAAGCTGCTGTTTCTTTTTGCCATGCTGATGATTGTGATCGGCATCCTCATGCTGCGTGGCAGGAAGAATGAGGGCAATCCCGGCGTCCATCTGAACAGAAGCAATGCGCCCAAACTGGCTGGGGCGGGTTTCCTGGCTGGCGGCTTGTCCGGCTTCTTCGGTATCGGCGGCGGATTTCTGATCGTGCCGGGGCTGATGATCGCGACGGGAATGCCCATCATCAACGCGGTCGGTTCTTCTCTTCTTCCCGTCGCGGCATTCGGAACAACGACGGCGGCGAATTACGCGCTGTCGGGCTGGGTCGACTGGCCGCTGGCCGCGATATTCATCGCCGGCGGCATTGCCGGCGGTCTTGGCGGGACCAGACTTTCGCACCAGCTGGCCGGCCGGCGGGGCATGCTGAACCTGGCCTTTTCCTGCCTGATCTTCCTGGTTGCGGGTTATATGATTTATAGAAGCCGAGGGGCATTCTGAGCACGATGAAAGCCAAACGATTGTGGTTCGTCGCCGCCTGGAGCACGCTTGTCGTCACTGTCGTGTCCGCCGGCGCCTTCACGCCGCCCCCTGATACCGCGATCCCGAAAGGGCCATTTGGCGACTCTGTGCGCAGGGGCGAGGCCATTTTTACCGACACACAGAAGAATGGGCGTCCGTTCGTCGGCAATGTCCTGAACTGTTCCAACTGCCACCTGGATCATGGCCGGCGCGCGGGCGCGGCGCCCATGTGGGCTGCGTGGCCGCTTTATCCGCAATTTCGCACCAAGAACGGCAAGGTCAACACGATGGCCCTGCGTATTCAGGAATGTTTCCGTTACAGCATGAACGGCACGATGCCGCCAAGCGACAGCCAGCTCGTCACGGACCTGCAGAGCTACTTTTATTGGCTGGCGGCGGGGACGCCGACAGGAGAAAAGCTGCCTGGACAGGGATATCCGGCCCTGAATGGACCGCACAAGGCCCCCGACATAAGCCGTGGCAAGGCCGGCTTTTCGACCCATTGTGTCGCCTGTCATGGCGCCGATGGAAACGGAAACAGACAAGCCGGCATCCCGCCGTTATGGGGTTCCCACTCGTTCAACAAGGGCGCGGGCATGTATCAGGTCGAAACGGCGGCGCGATTCATACACGCCAACATGCCTTTGGGGCAGGGCGGTACGCTTTCCCCGCAGCAAGCCTACGATATTGCCGCATTCATCGAATCCCAGCCAAGGCCTGCGGACCCCCGCGTCACCGACAGGGCCGGCAAGAAATAGTCAGTCGTCCAGCATCGGCTTTTTTGCATGGGCCTTGACTGGCCGCCGAAGCGCGATAGCCTTCCATGGTGCGCAAAAGGAGGTCAGGCATGACCCGTGAAGATGTTTGTCGCTTCTGTGCAAAAGTGCCGCTTGTGCTGTCCTTCACCGCCTGTGTCTGGGTGCTTGGCAATGTCGCCGGCGGTGCGCATTCCGGCGGTGACGAGGGCACCGGTTTCAAGGTCTTCTGGCTGCTGATTGCCGTTCAGATCCCATTCCTCATCGGCTTTGTGATGACCGCCGATTGGAAGCGCCTGCGCGCCGTGTCAGGCCGGATCGCGCTTCAGGTGGCTGGGCTGGCGGTGGCCTTCGCGCCGGTGGCGTATTTTCATCTTTGACGGCATGCGCCGAGCCAGGACCCAAGCTGGTGTCCCGCTTACGCGGGAACGGCAAGGCTCATAAACCCGCGCATTACATTTTTTGCATATGGCGTGCCACAAGACCCGGGCGTATCCTGGCAACGGGCTTGTTCGGAGATCAGCCATGACAGTGCGCAGCTTGTTTCTTGCGGCATGCGGTCTTTTTCCCATCGGCATTAGCGCGACCCAGGCCGAGGACATGAACGACAATGTCGTGGTGATAGATGTCGCCAAGGTCTCATTGCCCAAAAGCTTTCCGGGCGTGTGCAAGGTACGCGGCATGGTCGCGCAAGTTCGCGCCGGATCGGCCTTCCATTATGGCCAAGCCATATCGATTTCGGTGCCGTGTGGGTCGCAGGTTCATCGCGAAGACGGTCCCGGCACGTCCGATATCGGTCCGATATTGCAGGACGCCGAAGTTCTGCGGCGCTCAAAGAGCGGCTACGCCCATCTGACCAATGCCGGCGCGTTGAAGTGGCAGCCCTCGCAACAATCCTATGGGATCATGGGGCGTGCGGTCGGCTATCGGGTGCTTGATGGCGTCTCATTGAAGATCGCGCCCGCTTCTCCGATCTAGTGCGATGGAGAACGCCATGGCCGGAAATTAAAGCCGGGCATGAACGAAACTGGTCGATGGCGAAATGTCCGCTACTCGGCGCAAAGGGGGGCGTGCAGTCAACCGCTGTGCCGGATCGCGGGAATGCTTCTCTAGAACCGGTTAGCGTCCGCGAGGCGCTTCTTATAGCTGGCCGCAAGACATGAAGCGTCACCATTCGCACATTGGCGGTCTCGCTCTGCCTGCCAGGCGCGCTGCCCGCTGACCAGCTTGTCCAGTGCCGCCTTGTCTTCGGCCAGATGTTTGCGGTTCCAGTCCGACGGCACCGCTTTGTCCGATAGCGATATACCATAGCGGTGACTGTCGATCGCCATCGCATAGCGGTCCGCCAGTTCACGGTCCAGGCGCGCGAGCGCAACGTCACCGCAGATACTCTTCTCGATTGCGGAACGCGCGCGGCCGCAAGCAAAAGACGGTGATGGCGCGCGGGGATCGGGACGCACGATGTCTGCAATGGCCGACATGGGAATATGGACTGGCGGGTTATAGGCATAGCCGAATAAGCTGTAAGGCGCGAAATCCAGGACCAATTCGTTTTGCTGCCAGCGGAAAGGCGTATGGTCGAGGGCGGCCGCGCTGGCGCCGCTCTCGATGTCATGAAGCAGATCGGGCCGTTGGACGTCTATTCCCTTTTCCACGGCCTGACGCTTGAGATCGGCAATCGCCAGATCGCTGATCTTCTTCATGCCGCGCGGGCCGTCCACCAGCTCCGGCAAAAAGACCCGCCAGGCATCCGGCATCAGGAAAACATATCCATCCTTGTCAGGCAGCCCGTGCGCGCCGCCGGTGTATATGCTGCTCCCGATCATGACCGAGAAAAACTGAGCATCGTTGCGCGTAATCTCATAACGAGCGCTCACCGAGTAGGGCTCGGCAGGTGTCGCATGGCTGAGCTCTTCCGGGTCCGTCTTTGCGAGACCGCTTCGATCCAGCAGTTTGTCGATCGTGGAGATGCCCGTCTGGGGGTATTGGATGTCGAGATGCAAGGGGCCCGTCTTGCTGACGATGGACTTTTCCGTGACCGGAATCTGAGCCTGGACCGTCCCGGCTGTCAGCAGCAAAAATCCCAGGAAAAATCCGGCGATCCGCATCTCGAAGCCCTCTTGCGGCGGCGAGCATGCCGCCAACAGGCTATTTCTAATTCAAAACGAGTGGATTTGCGCGGCCGTCGTCTTGGTTCTAGCATGGCGGAAAGGGGCAAAAAAACAGGGCGCCCCGTCGATCTTCAATGAGCACGGGGGAAGCAGGGATGAAACGCACATCGTTCTTCAAGCGCGGGGTGGCCGCAGCCGTCATTCTTTGCGGCGCGGCCGTCACCGCGTCGGCGCAGGGCCCGATCCCGATCAACGATCCGCCGGCGCCCGCCACGGTGCCCGCCCATTTGGCGAAAGCGGCCGAGATCGCCGGCAACAATTCCTTTGCCTCCCTGCTGGCCTATCAGGGCCTGTGGTGCATGGGCCCGACCGAGAACCGCCAGGCCGTGTTTGCCCTGGCCACCGCGAAATATGCGATGCCGCCGGAAAAGTGGTTCGACAATCTGTATTTCATCGGCAAGCCGTTTGTCGGCGCCTATATCCTGAAGACCAGCGCCGGCCTGGTGATGTGGGACACCCTCGACAATGCCAGGGAGGCCGAGACCATGCTGGTGCCCGGCATGAAGCAGCTGGGCCTGGATCCCAAGGACATCAAGCTCATCATCCTGACGCACGGCCATTTCGATCATTTCGGCGGCGCCAAATACATGCAGGACACCTATCACACCCCCGTCGCCGAAAGTCAGGCCGACTGGGACCTGATGGCCGCCTATAAGGCCGACGGTTCGGAGGCGCATCCCTATCCCCCGGCCAAGGACCGGGTGCTGGCCGACGGCGAAGACGTGAAAGTGGGCGACGCCACCATCCACATCCTGCTGACCCCGGGCCATTCGCCCGGAACGGTGTCCTCCATCGTGCCGGTGAAGGATCATGGCAAGACCATCATGATGGCGATGTGGGGCGGCACCGCCTATCCGGGCACCCGTGCGGGGCTGGACCAGATGGGCCAGTCGATGGACAAGTTCAAAGCGGCGGTGGCCAAATATAACGCGGTGGGATTCCTCAACACCCATCCCCGGGCCTTCTATCTGCGCGAGCGCCTGGCGGCACACGATCCCAAGGGCCCCAATCCCATCGTCATCGGCAACGCCGATACGGCGGCCAGCGTGGGCGTCATGCGCGAATGCCTGGACAATATGAAGGACTGGTACGCCGCGATGGGGAAGAACTAGCCCCGTATCGGGGCACCAGGATCGGCGCCGCGCAAAAATTTTCCGCCGGCACCACCGCGTGACGGTGACAACCGGTTCCTTCGTCTTAATCTTGCCACGCCCATTCCCTAAACAGCGGGCATGGAACTGTCTCCCTATACCGCGGCGACCCTGGCAACCGAGGGTCATGTGTTCTGTGTCGGCACACTGGCCCAATGTCTGCGGCGGTGGAACCGCCTTCCCAGCCAGAGCAGGGCTGGAACTTATCTGAAGATGGGCCGCGACGGGGTATCGCCGACCATCCTGCGCGGCGACGAGATCGACGAACTGGCCGGCAACGCCAAGCTGATCCGGGGCTAGGGTCTCAGACCGCGGCGCCGGTGGGCGCCAGCGCGTCGGCATGCCTGCCAAGGCGGTATTTGCTCCTGTGGCCGCGTTCGATCAGCGGCTTTTCGATCGCCGCCCAGGACAGCGCCGCCGCCGCAAGCGTCACCAGCAGCGCCGCCAGCGACAGCGCGATGCCGAAATGGCGAAAGCCCAGCTGCACAAAGGCCCTGCGGGTCAGGTCCAGTGCCGGGATGTGAAACAGATAGATGCCGTAGGCGCGCCGCCCCAGCCATCCCAGCGCGCGGGTTTGGGTCAGCCAGGACATGGCGCTGTCCTTATAAAGCACTGCCATCACCACCAGCGCCAGGAACAGCGGCCCGAGCAGGGTGAGGCCGACCGTGCTCAGCAGAAGCTCGTCGGCAAAGCGCCCGTCATAATGACAGACGGCGGCAAAACCGGCCGCCAGCGCCAGGGCGGCGGCCGTGATCAGGCGGCGGTGACGGTCGATGCGTTCGCGCATGCCGTCGATGCGCACCGCCACGGCCAGAAGCACGCCATAGAACAGCGCGTCCATCCGGCACAAGGTGAAGAAGCGGGCGAAGTCGCGCGGGTAATCGACGGGCAGGGCATAGGCCAGGATGCGGCAGAGGATCGCCAGGACGATTCCACCGATCAGCACATAGGGCAGGGCGCGGGGCGGGACGCTCAACACCAGGACGGGAAGCAGCAGATAGAAATGCTCTTCCACCGCCAGCGACCAGGTGACTTGCAGCCACAACGGACCATAGTCATGGGTCAGCGCGACCACGATGTTCTGCAGGTGAAAGACATTATAAAGCAGCCGGTGATGCTCCGGCCAGGCCAGCAGCGCGACGGTCGCCAGCAGCAGGTAATAGATGGGGAATATCCGCAGGAAACGGCGGGTGTAAAAGACCGAATAGAAATTCGCGGCCTGCCGGTTGTCGATGACGATGCCGCCGATCAGGAAACCGGACATCACGAAGAACAGGTCGACGCCGATCCATCCCTGCGAGGCGACCGGCCACAGCCACCCGCTGGTGGCGCCGTAATGAAACAGCAGCACCAGCCCGATCGCCAACCCGCGCAGACCGTCCAACTGTGCTATCCGGCCCTTGGCGAAGGCGCTCATGAAAATTGCTGGTCGTGACGATTGCTGATCGGCGGCGCGCAAGGCTAGGGGATCGGGCCATCGGCCCGTGTGACATTGCTGCGATATCGGGCCACAAATATGGTGTGCCATTCACAGGGAGACCATCATGCCAATCCCATATCGATGGACGTGCGCCGCCGTGCTGGTTTTGGTCGCGCCGCCCGCCATGGCAGAGCAGGCGCATCCCGCCCCGATCATCCAGCTGCCCGGCCAGATCCAATGGACCGGGCCCGCCGGCGGCTCGCGGCATGTGACCCTGTTGGGAGATACCGCCAGGCCCGGGCCCTTCATCACCATCGCCGACTGGGCATCGGGGCCGCCATCCAGGCCGCATTATCACCGCAAGCTGCGGACGTTCATCGTGCTGAAGGGGCACTGGGATTTCGGCTGGGGCCCGAAATACGACCTGGGCGCCATGCAGGCCCTTCCGGAGGGTTCGGTCGTGACGGTGCCGGCCGGCGGCATCATCTATGACGGCTGCAAACAGGCGCCCTGTGTGGTCGAGACGGTGGGCGATGGTGACGATCCCGAATTCATGGTCGATGAAAACGGCAAGACCATTTCGGGTGAAACGCCGCCCCGCTAATAGCCGCGAGGCTCTGTGCGGCGTGACCGCTTCTGGCCCAAAGCGGACATTGGCGATATCGTGAAACTGATCGCGGAATGGGGGAATAACCCAATTGTCGGATTGGCTCAGAACATCGAAGGCCAAAAGCACAGCGATGGCATTGCTTTGGATTGGCGTAATCCTCAACTTTCTTGAATTTGGCATCGCGCTTTTTGGTGGCGCACACGCCAAATTTTACCACCAAATACCGCCAGGCTATGTAGAAATTCACATTGCTGCCAGAGGCTCTGCCGGGCGCAACGGATTTTACGTCAAGCCATGGGTGGCGACCCTGCACACTGGCGTTCTTGGCTTGATGTTCGCGTGCTTTATTGCTGCATTCTGTTTGTTCATCCTAATCAGGATGGTGAAGCGCGCCGAGCAACAACCCTAGCGTAAACTGTACCAGTGCACGAATGACCGCTATTGGCGCAAGGCGGACATCATTATGCGTCACGGTTTGTCGGCCACAGCCAACTACCGTCGGCCAGCTAGCGCTGACCACGGAGGCCGAGGTAGCCTGAGCGAGCAGCTCGATCCGAACAGGGAGACAGGAACCATGAGCCTTGGGGGACGGTGCGTGTTCTTCGTAAAGGACGCTGAGCGTTCGCTCAAACATTACACCGAGACCCTCGGTTTCACACTGGACTGGACCTATGAAGAGGACGGCCGCCCCTTCGTGTTCCAGGTGAGCCTGCAGGATTATCAGCTGATCCTGAATCAGACACAACCGGACACAGAACAAAGGCCCGGACACGGGCGCATATTCTTTGGGATCGACGACGATCAAGTTGAGGCGTTTCGTGAGCACATTTTGAAGCATCGCATAAAGACAAGCGTCACCTACTGGGGCAACCCGACGCTTGTGATCCACGACTTGGATGAGAATGAGCTGTTCTTCTGGTTCCATGAACGGCATCACTCCAGCTTTGGCATGAGCGCCGGCGAAGCCGAAACCTCGCCTTCCAAGAGTCTGACCTAAAAGGAGGTGGCTGAATGAATCCGGCGGGAATTTGGTGGTTAGGCTATCTCCGCTCTTGGCCCAAGCGGACATGTCGACGGCTACAGCAGCAATTGAAGGGGATCTAATTCGCCGTGGCGGCCGGCTTGCCGGACGCTGGCGCGGCGGGTGACGCCGACGCGGAAGGCGCCTGATCGAACTTGTCGGGCGAAACACAGTTTCCGGGGGCCGCGATTTCAGGGCCAATGCCTGCCGTCGTTATTTTCCGCGTATAAAACACCACCAGAAAACCACCCTGCTTGGTGCAGGCCGCCTGGGCCTCTTCCAAGGTCATTGCATGCTGGCATCCGGTCAGCGCAAACGCAGATGTGAGTACACCCAATATCGCAATCGGCGTAACCTTCACGCTTCGTCCACCCGCATGCAGCACCTTGCCTGAACCAAGCGTTCAACCCTTGGCGGCGGCGGCGATGAGCTGATTTGCCTGGTCCATGCCGTCCACGGCCGCCGCGCGCTCGCAATCGGCGCCATCGCTGCCGTCAACAATTGGATACAGCGAGGGCGGGTATTTGCGGTCGAGCTCCAGGCAAACCAGGTGCGCCGCGACATGAATGCGCCTGCCAAACTCGCTAGCATCCGCCTCCCTGCCAAGATTGAGATCGTTATAGGGCACCTGCATCGAGGCCGAGACGGCAAAGGCTTCGCCCAGACGAGTGTTCGTCATGATCACGCGAAAGTTCTTGGGCAATTTTCCAGAGACGATCACCGATTCCAGACTGGGATTCCATCTGGGGGCGGCCTGCTGGGCAACCGCCGGCGCGTTCGCGAAGCCGATGGCCGCAAGCAGGAGCGCCGCGGGCACAAGGCGGTGAAGCAGGTTCTTCATGGCAAAATCCTTTCCTTGAAATGGGCTCCCAAGTCCGGCCGAGGAATTGCAATGAACAAATGGTACCAGAAATGCGCGCGCCGGAGCAGGGGGACGTTCCCCAAATAAGACGGCCGGGAGAGACGCAATATTCCCTTCCCATTCAGATTAAGGGGGCAGATTCAGGCGGCGCGGCTTTCAGCTTGGGTGCGGCGCACAATCGGTCGGGGCCCTCGCTCAGTCTGCGTGAGCCGCCTCAAGGCGCGCGGAGGCATCGATAACCGCAGGTGAAAACCGTTGCTTTGATTGTCGCCTTGTCACCGAATCGGCGAGCCGAATGTCCGCTTCTGGCCCGAAGCGGACATTGCCGGTCCCGGTCAAGCGACAGCGGCTGCTGCCTGAAGTGCAATCTCCACGTCCTGGGCTCCCGATCCGCCGGAAACCCCCAGTCCGCCGACAACTTGATCTCCAACTCTTATGGGCACACCGCCCTGAAACGCGCAGAGGTCTGGGAGCGAAAGCGCGTGCTGTGCCAGTTGTGCAGGCAGCGTCTTTACAAACTCAGATGTTTGATGGGTCGGCACGCGATAACGCGCCGCACCTTTGGCTTTCATGAGGGAGGCTTCGGAAGAGCCAGGCGGCGCATCATCCATAGTCTCCGCCAAGATCAGCAAGCCCGTTCGATCAATAACGACCAACGCAATTGACAGGCCGAGCGCCGACGCCTGCCCAAATGCGTGATCGCGTATGCAACGGGCTCCTGCGAGCGTGACTGTTCCAATTGAGCGCGAATATTGTGTCATGGCGGCTCCAATTCGGCATCAAACGGCAGCGCCGTCGAACGCCTCGGTTCGAGGTTGAGAGATAAAGCGGATGTGAAAAAGGCGCCCTCGGGGGACGCCTTGGCGATGTTTGGATCGACTGGGACTGGCCCTTGGTCGAGCCTGCGGCCTAACAAGAACGGATCGGGCGGACCCCTGTCAAGAGCACAAAATCAGCGTCGGAGCGACCGCCGACCAGGTACAGCGAATGTCCGCTTGTGTGCGCCGACCGTGTAAACCGTCGATCTGGAGGGGCGGCGCCAGCTGCGCTCTTGACCAGGATAAATGTACCGAAAACAAAGTTCAGAACAAGACTGGCGGTCCTGAAATTTTCTGTCCAATTAGCCGGCCCTCGCATAGCTGGAGGCGCAATGAGCGACATAGCCCCGCCTGTTTTCCGGACGCCCGAGGGGAAGGCGCGCTATTTGGAAGTCTACGATGAGGTACTTCGGGACTGGCCGGTTCCCTATGAAGAGCTGGATATCGCCACGCGATTTGGGCAGACCCATGTCATCGCAAATGGCTCTCCCTCAGCTCCACCTCTTCTTCTTTTTCCGTCCCTGGCGGCCAGCGCGCTACTCTGGAGGCCCAATGTCGGAGCGCTGAGTAGTGCATTCAGGGTCTACGCAATCGACACCATCGGGCAAACAGGAAAGAGTGTGCCGATCAAACGCTTGCGCAATCGACACGACATGGTTGGTTGGGTGAACGATCTCATGGATGGGCTGGGCGTTTCAAAGGCGTCGATTGTCGGAAGCTCCTATGGAGGATTCCTAGCCCTTAACCAGGCAATCCTCGCTCCCCACCGCGTCGAGCGGGTCGCTTTGATCAGTCCCGCCGCGACATTTGTCGGGTTTGGCTTGAAATTCTATTACGCAATGTTTGTTAAAGGACCGCTGCGCAGGCTGTTCCGAAAGCGGCGGCCGTCCGGCATACAGAAATTGCCGGGTGGGACGAAACTTGCACCAGATGGCTGGGGAAAGCTGATGGCAGTCACGATGTCGGTATCCGCGCGGCCCAGTCTCGCCAAAGCGATTGTCTTCAGCACGCGAGAGCTGAAGGCGGTCCGCGCGCCCACGCTGTTGCTTATCGGCGAGAAAGAGGTGCTCTACAAGCCGCGCGAAACAATCGACCTGGCGCAGAAGCGGCTACCAGGGCTGCTGGGGGCAGTGATCCCCGGCGCGGATCACTTGGCATCCATGTCTGCGCCCGCGAAAGTGAACGAGCATCTCCTCCAGTTCTTACTGCGCTAGTCAGTTGAGCCCCGCCCTGAACTTTACGCGATCTCAATCTCCGCTTCTGGCCCAAAGCGGACATGTCGAATACCGTCCTCACTTCAACTCGAAGAAATATGTCCGGTCCGCGCCCGTGGTCTCCTCCCCGTGATCCACGGTGCCACGCGGAACGAACGTGATCCGTGGTTTCTGACCTGCTTTGAAGGCGACGGCCACGGCATCCATTTCATGATGATGCGCGGGTGGCTGTGCATTCTGCGCGGCCATGTACTCCCAAATCACAGTGCGCTCGCTCTCGCGGACCTTGTTGCCGAGTCCTGTGGAAGCGGTGTCTGCGGCGCCCACCGGCGCGGGTTCCTTGTACTCGAGCATTATCGCCCGCAGCGGCTCCGCGCTCGCCCCTTCTTCACTGTGCGTGACGCCCCTGCGGTAGAAGAAAGTGTCCCAGGCGGTGGTGTGCGTTGGCCTGCGCACCCCTTCCGGAGACACAATGATCCGGTCGCCGCTGGCGTAATAAACGCCGGCATAATCGTAAACGTGCCGGTGCGTGGGATAGGCGCGTTGCAGCCAGGAAACGTCCCAAACGATAACGCGGTCGTTCTGCAGCATTTTGGTTACGCCTTCACGGTCAAACGGCTGGGGCAAAGACTGGGCCGGCTGAGGCAAAGACTGGGCCGGCTGCGCAACGGCTGGGGCAGTAGCTATAGTAAGGAAAAGGACGGCAAAGGCGGGCTTCATGAACGGTTCCTCCCGTAATGTTGGAACTATGCTTGCCTCTATGCAGTCGCGCAACGTTGTTATGGTCTTAAAGCAGGTCAATAGCTGGCCCTGGGCCTCCTAGAACGGCCTACGGGATGGTCCGCTTGTGGCGCGAAGCGGACATTGCTCGGGCCTGTAATATGTGGGGGGCGTCGCGCTTGCGCCCATCACTCCGCGCGCGCCGCCCGGCGGGTTTCCAGCAACTGCCAGATCAGCAGCACCGGCACGGCGACAAGAATGTCGCGGGCGCGGCGCAGCAGCGAGACGGCAAGACCGATCTCGGGCGGCAGGCCGAACACCGGCGCCACCGCGGCATAGCCGGCTTCCTGCACGCCGATGGCCGCGGGGATAAAGACGGTGGCGCTGCGCAAGCCTTCGACCAGGGCCTGGATGGCGATGGCGCTCCACAGGCCGGCATCGATATCCATCACCTTCAGCACCACCCACAGCCACAGCCCGCTGGCGATCCAGCCGGCGAATTGCAGCAGGATCGAGGCGGCGACCTGGCCGCGGCGGCGATAGATGCCATGCACCGCCGCGCTGAAGCTGTGGGCGTGGCCCATGGATGACGCAAACAACTTGCCGCCGATCCGCTCGGCCCAGCGGCTGCCGTTCAATTGCAGCACCGCAAACAACAAGCTGCCGATGGACAGAAACAGCGCGCCGGCCAGCATGGCGCCGGTCCAGGGCGACAGCAGCGCGTTGCGATGAAGCAAGGAGAGACTGGCGGCGACACCGGCCAGCACATAAAGCCCCTGGGCGAAGGTTTCGGTGGTGAGATCGGCGATCACGCTAGCCGAGGCGGAGAAGGCATCCAGCCCCGCCAGCACGAAGGCGCGCGCGGCAAAGGCCACGCCGCCGATCTGGGTGATGGGCAGCACGTCCGATGACGAGTCGCGCAGCTGCCGCGCCGCGAACACCACGCTGACCGGCATGGGCCGCGGCAACAGCGGAATGATGCCGATGGCCAGCACCAGCTCGGCGGCAAGGCCGGCGACGATCACAATCGCCAGCCCGCTGATGCCGGCGCGGCCCAGCGCCTGGCGCACCAGGCCCAGGTCGAAATGGGTCAACACCAGCGCCAGCACGGCCAGGCCCGCGGCCAGCGCCAGGAAAAGCTTGAGATGTTTCATGTGGCCGCAAGATACGAAGCCTGGCCGCGAAGGCGCAAGCAGGGGAGCAAAGCGCAGGCCAGGACGTTATCACCGCATGTCCCGGCAAGTGGCCCAGCTTCTTTATGTCTCCGTCATGATCGCCGTCATTGTCGGCGTCGATATCGCCTTTTTCCGCAACCGGCTGCTGGAACGGCTGCTGTCCAATGCCGGCATCGTGCTGGTGTTCGCGGCCTTCTATCTGCGCTTCTTCGGCCGGTGACTCTGCGGGCGGCAACGGTCATGGACAGATTCACGTCATCGGCAACTGGTAATCGCGGCCGGTCGCAGCGTCAGGCGGGCTTGCGGCCTTGCTTCAGCTTTTCCAGATCGCGGATCGCGTCCTGAAACAGTTGGTTGATGCGGGCGCCGTCGCCGCCCTGGTCGGCATTCTTGTCGAGAGGCGCGCTTTTCTCGCGGTCTCCGGATTTGCGGCGATTGGCTGGCATGTCCCCTCTTTATCTTGTGCCGGGTGCGCCCCGGTCGGCCCCTGGTTTGTCGCACATTGTCGCAAGAGCGTCGGCGGCGGGTAAATAACCGCCATGGTCCCGGTAAGTAGTTGCGCTTATTGACTTCAGAGGGATGTGGGGACCGGATCTCTCCTTCCGGTCCCCATTCCGGCGCAGGGTCTGATGGGTCAATACGCCGGAATTCGATTCCTGCCTGTCGCAAAGTATCCCAGAATCACTATTACATTGTAAACATGCAGATTGAACTGAGGGGAGAGCACCCCTTCAGAACGGGGGGGACGATCGGATGGCACAGGACGGGGAGGCGTTGCGCAAGCCTTTGCAAAACAGCGCGGTTTCGCAAGCAGACCTGGCCCAGGCGCTGGTGCGGATTTTCGGCCGCGATGCCGCGCGCCAGGCCCGCGAAAACGCCGCCAGCAATGGCAGGGCGGGCGACGGCGCCAGCGAGGCGATGTGGCTGGGGGTGGCCGAGATCCTGGAGCGGAAAGGCCCGTCGCTGGGCGCGGCCGGGACGAAATAGAAGCCCGCCGCCGTCAGGGCGCGATGCCGTAGTCCTTCATCTCGTCGCCGGCATGGGGATCCAGCGCCAGCGCGTGGGCGATGTCGGCGGCGCCGGCGGTCTTGTCGCCGCTCGCGCTCAGCGCCAGGCCGCGATGATAATAGACTTCGCCGGCGAAAGTGGGGTTGAGCTTCAAGGCCGCGTCATAACCGGCGATGGCTTTGTCGAACGCCCCCTTGCGAAACCAGGCGAAGGCCAGATTGTCGGCGACATAGGGATTGTCGGGCCTGATCGCCTGGGCGGCCTCGCAATCGGCGATGGCGGCATCGATTTCGCGGTTCAACAGCCCGCGCGCCCAGCAGCGTGCGTCAAGCATGACAGGATTGTTGGGCGCCAGGCTCACCGCCTGGTTTATGTCGGCCAGGGCATGGTCGAAATCCTTGCGTCGCACCCAGACATCCCCGCGCGCCCGATGGATGTAGGCCGTGAGCGCCTGGTTGGGATTCATCGTCAGGGCCTGATCGAAATCGGCCATCGCATCGTCGTAAGCCTTGTTCTGATAATGGGCGGTGCCGCGCTCGTAGTAGCGACCGGCATTGGGCCCAATCGCGATGGCGTCGCCATAGTCGGCGATCGCGGCATCGAAATTCCTGACCATGCGATAGGCGCGGGCCCGAAATATCAGATGCGCCGCATAGGCGGCGGCCTTGGGCTCGCGATCCAGGGCGCTGGTATAGTCGGCGATGGCGCCCGGATAGTCCTTCATGAACCATTTGGTGGCGGCGCGGTCGGCGTAAAAGATGGCCAGGTTGGGATCGGCGGGATTGCCGATCAGCCGGATCGCCTGGTCGTATTCGTCAATGGCGCCGGCATAATCCTTGGCATCGGTGCGGCAGATGGCCAGGCCCGAATGGCTGATCGGCGCATCCAGCGGCGCGTTCAGCGCAAGCGCCTGCCGGAAATCGGCATTGGCCAGGTCGCACTTCTTCTGCGCGCGGTACAGCATGCCGCGCGCATTGAGATGATAGGCATCGTTGGGCTTGAGCGTGAGGGCCTGGTTGTAATCGGCCAGGGCATGATCGAAATCGCCCTTCTTGTCATAGGCCATGGCGCGGGCGGCCCAGGCGACGGCAGCCTGGGGCCGCTCGGCGATCACCTGGGTGAACAGCGCGATGGCGCCGTCATAGTCGCGCGCGGCATAGGCGGCGCTGCCCTTCTTGTATAATGCGGCAGCGGCGGGTGTGTCTTGCGTCTGGTCGGGGGCGAGGCTGGCGCCATCGAAGACCTGCGCAGGTGCGGGCGCGGCAAGCGACACGGCTGCCGCCAGCAACAATCCCGCCGCAATGCCCCGCATGATGACGACCTTCGGACCCGCGCGCATGTTTGCGGAAAGGACGGCGCGAAGTCAAAGCCGTTGCGTGCGCGGGCTGTCGCCTCAGCCCTTTTCGCCGCGGAAGAACCATTCCTTGCCATAGCGGTCGGTAAGGCGGCCATATTGGCCGAACGGCATGTCCATCAGCGCCACGAAATTTTCCGTGTCCGCGCCCTGGGACAGCTTGTCGAAGACCGCCTTCAGCCTGGCCGGCTCGTTGTCCTGAACATAGATGGCGGTGGTGTTGCCGTCGGCCGGCCGACGCGTGGGATGCAGCCAGTCGGTCGCGGAAATATCGACCGCGCCGCTGGTCAGGCGGGCATAGATGATCTTGTGATGCTGTTCGGGCGGATAGGCTTGTTTCATCGGCGTGTCGCCCAGCCGGGTCAAGGTCAGCGCGCCGCCGAAACAGCCCTGGTAGAAAGTCATCGCTTCGGCGCAATTGCCGTCGAACAGCAGGAACGGGGTCACATGCAGCATGGCCTTCTCCTTTGTGTCATGGGCGAAACGGGCAGCGATGCCTTACACCGCCTTGCCGATCGCAAGTCCGATGCCCGCGGTCACCGCCATGGCCAGCGCGCCCCAGAAGGTGACGCGGATGGTGGGCTTGAGGATGCCGGCGCCCGCGGCCTTTGCACCCGCAACGCCCAGGATCGCCAGGAAGACCAGCGACGAAGCCGCCACCACCGGCACGACATGGCCAAGCGGCGCCAGCACCACCGCGATCAGGGGCAGCGCCGCCCCGGACGAGAAAGTGATCGCCGAAGTGATCGCGGCCTGCACCGGGCGCGCGGCGATGGCTTCGGAAATTCCCAGCTCGTCGCGCGCATGGGTGGCCAGCGCATCCTTGGCCATCAGCTGGCGCGCGACCTGTTCGGCCAGGCCGCGCTCCAGCCCGCGCTGGACATAGATGCCGGCAAGTTCGTCCAGCTCGGCCTCGGGACTGTTCTTCAGCTCCTGCTTCTCGCGGGCCAGGTCGGCCTTTTCGCTGTCGGCCTGCGAGCTGACGGAAACGAATTCGCCCGCCGCCATCGACATGGCGCCCGCCACCAGCCCGGCGCCACCCGCCAGCAGGATGTCGGACTTGGCCGCGGCCGCCGCCGCCACGCCCAGGATCAGGCTGGCGGTGGAGATGATGCCGTCATTGGCCCCCAACACGGCGGCGCGAAGCCAGCCGATGCGTTCGACCACATGTCTTTCGCGATGCCGGATGTGTCGCATGGCCCGTCCCGTTGCGTGTCGCAACAGTTATAGCATGCGGATTTTCGTCAATCGCGCGGCATCACGCTTTCCCAGGCCACCGGGCACCAGGTCACATAGGGATAATATTGCTGCAGCGGATCGCACCAGTACCACCAGCCCAGCGGCAGGCCGTAAGGCGTGTAGAGATCGGGATAGGGATAGACCGGCTGGTCGAAATAATACCAGTCGGGCCCCAGCACCCACCACCAGCCCAGCCGGCCGCCATGATATTCGTGCCGCCAGTTGCCGCCCTGCCAGTTGCGCGGATTGAAGGCGCCGAAATTGCCGCGCCAGTTGTTGGGGCGGGGCAGGAAACTTTGGCCCTGGCGATGCGGGGTGATGCGCGCGGGCGCATTGTCGTGATGGAAATCGCCCCAGCCGAGCGTGCCGCGCGGGCCGCCGCGAAAGACCTGGGGCCCACGCGTCTGGCCCGCGCCACGGTCGGGACCGGGATGAAAACCGCCGCCTGTTCGCGGGCCCGCCTGTGTGCCTGATTGTGCGCCCGGCTGCGCGCCGCCTGGGCGGTTGCCGCCCCGGTCGCGGTCATGCTGGGCAAGCGCGGGAAGCGCCAGAAGGGCCAGGGCCGAGAGTGACAGCAGCAGCTTGCGCATCCGGGTTCCTCCGCGATGGTCGAGACCCGAACAAAGGAGCTTTGCGGCCATGCGGCCATGATCCAGATCAAAGCGGGGCGGGGGCAGGGGTGCGATAAATCAGGCGCGCTAGGTCTCCCCTCGACTGCGCCACCTCACGCCCGAGCCTTTTCAAGGCCCGGGCGCTTCTTTTGGGTCAGATCATCACGCGCCAGGTATCGGCATCACCGGCATCACTTCCACGCCTTCGCCGGGGAAGATGGCGAAGTGGGGATGGTTCTCGAACATCCGGGCTGCGGCTTCATGGCTGTCGGCCTTCACCACCACAAAGGCGCTCATCTGGTTGCTGATGTCCTCGGTGCCGTCGGCGCTGATCTTCTTGGTCTTGCCCAGCGGGCCGCCCATGAAGGCGATCGCGCCCTGATGGGTTTCGACCCAGTTCTTCCATCCGGCCATGCCTTGCATCTCCTTCGCCTTGCGCTCGGCCTCGGGCATGGTGAACCAGGCCTGCATGCGCGGGCTGCTCTTGGAACCGGTGAAGACGGCAAGAAACATGTTGGTGCTGGCGGTCATGGCGGTTCTCCGGCTGGGTTCGGCGCGGGCAGATTGTTCTCCAAAAACCGGCGCGCGGGAAGATGGATCAGTCGTGGTGGTGGAACAGTTCCCCGAACAGCTCGCGCACCTTTTCGCGGGCGGCGGCGAAGACGGTGCGCCCCCTGGGCGTGATGGCATAGACCCGGCGCAGCTGCTTGCCGTCACGGATCTGCCGCGAGCGCAGATAACCTTTTTTCTCCAGGCCGTGGAGCAGCGGATAAAGCGTGCCGGGACTCAGCGCATAGCCGTGATGGCTCAGTTCCTTGATGATCCAGGCGCCATAGACGGGCTGCTCGCCGGCGTGATGCAGCACATGCAGGCGGATCAGGCCCGCATAAAGGTCCCGGTCGGCGGACAGATCGGTCTTGGTCGATGCCATGGCGTTCGGTCTCGTATGGCCAGATATCACGTTCGCGCCGCGCGGTAAAACCGGCGGCGGCGCGCCGCTATACAAAATCGTATAGTCGAATTTCGATATCGACTCCGGATTATGAGCCGACTAGCGTCGCGCCAACTGCTTCGGGGAAGAGGGATGGAAATAACGCTGCGCGACGCCGTCACCGTCATGCATGGCATGGGGTTCGGCGGGCTTCTGCTGCTGGCCTTTTCGGGCGCGGGGATCGTGCTCTATGCGGTGTGCATATCCGGCAGCAGCTGGACGCCGACGGGGCGGGAGGGGCGCTTTCTGGGATGGTATTTTTCGGCGATGGCGGGCTTTGCCTGGCTCGCCGTCCTGGCCGGCGCCTATCTGGTCTATCCCTGGTACCGGGCGCGGCCGCCGGTGGGAACGAGCGATCTTGGGGGCTATCCCCAGCGCCTTCTGATGTCGAACCCCACCACCACCGGATGGCATGACATCGGCATGGAATGGAAAGAGCATCTGGCCTGGTTCGCGCCCATCTGCCTGACCGCCGTCGCCTATGTCTTCCTCACCTATCGGGGCCAGCTGCGCCGCCACTGGGGCATGCGGGAAGCGGTGATCGGGCTTGTCCTGCTCGCCTTCCTGGCCACCGCGACGGCGGGGTTCTTCGGCGCCATGCTCAACAAGAACGCGCCGGTGCGCGGCGGCGCCACCATCGTGCTGATGGGGGGCAAGCCATGAACGAGGCGCCGGACACGAATGGAAAAGGCGCCGCCGCCGTCATGGCGGTGGGCATCGCCTCGCTGGTGCTGGGAATTTTCACCCTGAGCGGCGACGCCGTGCCGGCCGTGGCCGCGCTGTTCAACGTCTGGAAGCCGACCGGACCGCTTTCGGGCGTGACGGGGCTGGCCATCCTGATCTGGCTTGCCGCCTGGCTGGTGCTGGACCGGCGCTGGGGCGCGCGCGACGTGAATTTCCGCCGCGTCAATCTTGCGGCGGCGGCGATGATCGCGGCGGGGCTTTTGCTGACCTTTCCGCCGGTGATGGATTTCCTGCAGGGCAGATAGGAGCAGCAAGATGAAGCGCATGATGCGACGTGTCACCGGCCTGTCCCTTCTGGCATGCGCCATGTGCGCCGCGCCGGCGCTGGCCGGGCCGCCCTTCATCACCGACGATCCGGAACCGGTCGAACTGGGCCATTGGGAAGTCTATGGCTTCACCGCGGGCGCGGCCGGGCACGGCAATGCCACGGGGCTGGGCCCCAGCCTGGAAGTGAATTACGGCGCCGCCCCGGGGCTGCAGCTGCATGCCATCGGCGGCATGGCGTTCGACGATTCCCCGGACGGGCATGTCAGGATGGGGCTGAGCGATACCGAACTGGGCGCCAAGCTGCGTTTCATCAAGCCCGATGAAGACGACTGGTATCCGCAGGTCGGCGTCTTTCCGCTGGTGGAAATTCCCACCGGCAATGCCGACCGCGGCCTGGGCGCGGGCAAGTGGCAGGAATTCCTGCCGCTATGGCTGCAGAAGGACTGGGGCGACTGGACCACCTATGGCGGCGGCGGCTACTGGATCAATCCGGGGCTAGGCAATCGCAATTACTGGTTCTTCGGCTGGCTGCTGCAGAAGCAGATCACCAAGCAGCTGATGCTTGGCGCCGAACTGTTCCACCAGACCGCCAATGCGGACGGGCGCAGCGATTCCAGCGGCTTCAATGTCGGCGGCCAGTTCGATTTCACCGAACACGATCACTTCCTGTTTTCGGCGGGGCGCGGCGGCACCGCCTTTGCCGTCGATGGCCCGGCGGTGGGATATCCCACGACCTTCTACCTGGCCTATCAGTGGACGACGTGAGGGTTCGGGTAGTGCAGTGGCGGTGATTATGCCCCCTTCGCCACCACCTGTTCCAGCTGGCCGAGGAATTTCTGCCAGCCCCATTGCGCGCCGTTGAAGGCCTGGGGATGGTCCATGGGAAAACCCGCCTGTTCCATGCGCAGATGCGTGCCCGTCGCGGTCGGCGTCAAAGTCAGGGTCACGGTCGAAAACAGCCCCATCGCATCCCAGCTGTAGGACAGGACCTTGTTGGTCTCGATGGTCTTGACCTGGCAATCGGCATGACCCCAGTCGCCCTTGAGCGTGAAGCGATGGCCCATCTCCAGCACGAAATCATTCTGCATCAGCCATTCGGCGATCAGATGCGGCTGGGTCAGCGCGCGCCAGATCTTCTCGGGCGGGAACGGGATATCGCGTTCGACGATGACGGAGCGGGTCTGGGGGGCGAGGGTCATTGGTCCATTCTCCTGAGCAAATCTTCAAGGGCGTCGAATTTCTTCTGCCAGAAGCCGGTCATCTGGCTGGTCCAGTCCATCAGCGGCGCCAGCCGCGCGGGCTGGGCGGTGTAGTGGATCTGGCGGCCGTCCTGGCGGTCGCGCACCAGGCCCGCTTCCTTCAGCAGCGCGAGATGCTTGGACACGGCCGGCTGGGAAACGCGCGCTTGGGCGGTGAGCGCCGAGACGGTCTGTTCGCCGTCACGCGCCAGGCGCTCGAAGATCGCCCGGCGGGTGGGATCGGCCAAGGCGCGGAACAGAAGGTCGTGGGTGGCGGTCATGAATATATAACCCGTCAGTTATGGGTGTACGTATAACCGACGGGTTATGGATGAGTCAACATGATTGTCATTCCCGCGTAAGCGGGAATCCAACTTCAAGGATCATGGACGCGTCTCAGGATGTAAGTTGGATCCCCGCGTGCGCGGGGATGACAAAAAAGGGCGCGGACCGGGGGACGGGGATGGCACTGTCGGTCATATGCCGTCCTGGTGACGATGCGTTCCGCGCACCGCCGCGGGGCCATTGGCGGCGCCGTCGATTTCAACCTGCTGTATCCGCACCGATATTCGTGGGTGCGCGCTTGATCCGGATCAAGGACGCTGGCCCGCGCCGGGTATGGGATGGCAGGGTTGACGGAGGCGCTGGTGCCAATCGAGGTTTCCCCCCGGCCCGACATTGTCGCGATCGGCGCCTCCGCCGGCGGTATCGCGGCCATGAGCCGGCTGGTCCAGGCCTTGCCGGCCGATCTGCCCGCCAGCGTGCTCTTGGTGGTGCACCGCGCCCCCGACATTCCCAGCCGGTTGAAGGAAGTGGTGTCGTTCCAGTCGCACATGCGCATCGATATTCCGCAGGACGGCGCGCCGCTGGAGCATGGCATCGGCTATGTCGCGCCGATCGGCCGGCACCTGTCGGTCAGTCCGGGCCCGGTCTTTCATTTGCTGGCGGACGGCTTCTACCGCGCCAGCAGCATCGATGTCCTGTTCCAGTCGCTGGCGCGCTCTGCGGGCCCGCGCACCATCGGCGTGGTGTTGAGCGGCATGCTGAAGGACGGCAGCCTGGGGCTGAAGGCGATCAAGGATGCCGGCGGCGTCGCCCTGGTGCAGGACCCCAGGGAAGCGGCCTTTCCCGACATGCCGATGAATGCGATCACCCATGACGGGCCGGTGGATTTCATCGGCCCGGTCAGCCGGCTGGCGCAGGAAATCTGCCGGCTGGTGGGTGCGCCTGCGGCGGCCGCCGCGCCTTAAGGCCCGTCCAGGTGGCGGCCCGCCCTGTGGTGCGCGGCGTGAAGCAGGGCCTTGAATTTCAGGATATTGGCCAAGGTGCTGGCGATCAGCCGCATGTCGTCTTCACCATGCAATCCGTCGCTCAGCAGGGCCTGATGCCGGGCGATCTGGATATCGCAGCGCGCGACATAACTGTCCAGCTTGTCCAGATGGGCGGCGCGCTCGCCGAACTTGTCTGCTTCCTCTAGCAGCAGGCGCGACAGCACCGCCCGCTGGCCGTCGCTGGGTTCCATGACCAACCGGTCAAAGAACATCGACACGTTGTTTTCCACGATGAACAGGTCGAGGTCGTCCATGCGCCCTCCGTTCACCGGGCACGATACGCCTGTGCGGAGCCGTTAGATACGGGCCCGGAGAAGATATATTGGCGGCCTTTCCGGGGGTTTGTTCCGCAACGGGGCAGGCCGGGCGCGCCATCAGGCGGATGAAGGATCGTTCTTCGTCCATGAATAACCGCGTGTCACTTTGGCGACGGTCAGCTCGTACCAGTCGTACCAGCGGGCGCGGCCAAGGTCGCGGATGGCGGCATGGCCGGTATTGGCCTTCCAGGCCGCCGCCGCGGCGTCGTCGGCCCAATAGCTGATGGTGATGCCGATGCCGTCATCGCCGCGCACGCTCTGGATGCCGACATAGCCGGGCTGGGCTTGCGCCGAGACGCGCATCGCTTCGGCGGCGGCGGCATAGCCTTGCGCATCATCATCGTTGCGCTGGGACAGGAAGATCACCGCGACGGTGCCGGGTGGGAATTTCTGCTGCATGATGGCCCTCGAGACTGGGCCCAGCATAATCGATTCAGCGCGGCTTGTTCAGCCACCCACCACTTGTCATTCCCGCGCACGCGGGAATCCAACTTGGCATAGAGCGCCGGTTTAGAAGAAGTTGGATCCCCGTTCATACGCTGTCGCTATGAACTCGCGGGGATGACAGTTGGGGGAATGGCGGTACTCACCACCCCGCCGCCAGGCCGTCCTTGCGATGGTCGGTGCCGGCGCGATAGACGCCAGCGACCGGCGCGCTGCTGAGATCGGGCATCGGCGCCGAGGCATCGGGCGTGAACAGCACCGCCTGATAGCCGCCCATCGCGCCGCCATTGGCCGACACCACGTCATGGCCCATCGCTTTCAGCTTCGGCCCCACCAGCGCGGCGAGACTGGATTCCATGTCCAGCTGGTTGGCGATCTGGTCGTGATGAAAGCGCGCCATGTCGGTCGCGGCCTGCAGGTTGGCGCCCAGATCGACCAGGTTCACCACCATCTGGGCGTGACCTTGCGCCTGCATGTCGCCGCCCATCAGCTGGAAGGCCAGGCGCTGGCCGTCGCCGCCCATCAGGAAGGCCGCGGCCAATGTGTTGAACGGCCGCTTGTGCGGGGCGATCGCATTGGGGCTTTTGGGATCGAGGCTGAACAGCCCGCCGCGATTGTGCAGCAGGAAGCCATAGCCTGGCACAGTGACGCCGGAACCGAAGCCGGAGAAATTGCTGTTCACCCAGGACACCATGTTGCCCCAGCGGTCGCCCGCCGACAGCACGATGGTGTCGCCGGCGCCGCTTGTCTTGCCGGGCCGCGTGGCGGAGGCGCGGTTGGGATCGATCTTGGCGCACAAACTGTCGGCATGCTGCGGCGACACCAGCATCTTCACCCGGTCGCCCAGGCCCGGATTGAAAGCGGGATCGCCATTGACCGCGATCAGGTCGCCATAGGCGAGCTTCTTGGCTTCGACCAGCATGTGCCAGTAGCGCGGATCGGCCGGGCCAAGCGAGGCAAGCGTCTGGCCCGGATAGACCTTGCCGGTGCAGGCCTGAAGAATGCTCAGCATCTCGTTGGCGGCAAAGCCCTGGCTGGGCGGCGGCAGCTCGGCCAGGGTGAAGCCGTGATAGTCGCTGGTGACGGGTTCGGCCCACACACCTTTATAGGCGGCCAGGTCGGACATGGTCATGGTGCCGCCCAGCGCTTTTTCCTTGGCGACGATGGCGCGGGCGATATCGCCCTTATAGAACGCGTCGCGGCCTTGCGCCTGCAGCAGGCGGAAGGCGCGCGCCAGATCGGGATTGCGGAAGATCTGGCCGGCGCGCGGCGGCTTGCCATCGATATACCAGGCGCGAATGGAATCCGGATCCTGCGCCGTGCAGCAGTTGGCGGGATCGGACGCCACCGGACCGATGGCCTTGGGCAGGCGCCAGTCATGCGCCGCTCGTTCGGTCAGCCCGACGCCTTCGCTGGCGTAGGTGGCGGCGGGCTCCAGCACCTGCTTGAACGTCATGGTGCCGTATTTGTCCAACACCTCCTGCCAGCCCCAGGCCGCGCCCGGCACCGTCGCGGTCAGGATGCCGCCCTTGGGCATGCCCGAGCCCGGGCCCCAATTCATCGGATCGGCGCGGTAGCCTTTGGAATTCATGAAGGCGATGGTCTGCCCGCTGGCCGCCATGCCGCTGGCATTCAGCACATGCAGCTTCTTGTCTTTGGCGGTGTAGATGATGGCGAAGAGATCGCCGCCCATGCCGACATTCATCGGCTCGGTCAGGTTCAGCACCGCGGCGGCGGCGACGGCGGCATCCACCGCATTGCCGTCACGGCGCATCATCTCAAGACCGGCCTGCGCCGCCAGCGGCTGGCTGGTGGCGATGATGCCATGGCGCGCGGTGACTTCGCTGCGGCCCTGCGCCAGCCAGCCTTCGCTGCGGTCGCCGCGCACGGCGGCGCAGAAGGGCGCGCGCGTGGCGCCGTCGCAGCTTGAAGAGTCGATGGGTGCTGAGAGGGCGGGCGATGCCAGGCCCAGGAGAAGAAGGATGCTTGTTCTGCCGATGCCCATGGCGCGCCCCCTTATTGTTATGTGGGGAAGGATATACGACGCGGCGCCCGGCTGGAACCCTACGCTTCGCTCGCGCCCACCACGCGGTGGATGGAGACGATGTCGTCCGACCTGATGTCGAAGCTTTTGGCCGGGTTGAACTGTTCCAGCGTGATCCGGGACGCGGTGCGCTTGATCAGCCGCTTGATCACCGCCAGCGGCGGATCGCCGTCATGCTTGGGCTTTCTCTGCACCAGCACGAACGCCCCCAACGTCACCGGCTTGCCGGGATGGATCAAGACCAGCTCGCCCGGGTAATAGCGCGGCTCCATCGAGCCGCCCACGACATAGACGCCATAGGCCGACGGCACGCCGGCCAGTGACGCGGGCCGGTCCACCATGTCGATGACATCGCCGTTCCACAGCGACCAGCCATCGGCGCCGCATTCCGCCATGCCCAGCACCTTGAGTTTCTCGGCCAGCTGGGCGCGCGACGGCGCGATCTTTCCCGAAGGGGCAGGGCCGGTGCCGTCCTGCAGCCATTCCGCCGACACGCCCAGGGCGCGCGCGATGGCGACCAGATGCTTGGTGCCGCCGCCGGCTTCCAGCTGCTGGATCGCCTGATAGGTGATGCCGCCGGCCTTCTTGGCCAGCTGCGGCTGGGACAGTTTCAGCGCCAGGCGGCGCTCTCTGACACGATCGCCAACGTTTTTCATGGAACACAACCTTGAGACGCGGACTGCAAGGTTTCTTGTGTAAGCCGAATCCGAGGCCCAATGCAAGAATTCTTGTTGCACCCGGCAAGGATTCTTGCCACCCTGAACAAACACAGAACAGGGATTGGGCGGACATGACGGACCAGGACGCAAAAACGGCGCCACAAGCACGCCCCGGCCCCCGCCATCGCCGCCCGCCCTGGAGGGACGGGTATGCGCATGATCTTACAAGCAAACTTGCTGGCGCGGGCCTCGCGCAAGGTGCTGGAAAGCCCCGTGTTCTGGGCGGCCTTCCTGCAGGCGATGGGCGCGGTGGCGGTGGCGCTGATCGCGCGGCTGTAACGCGGGGGACCGCGCATGGCTGAGAGCGAAAGCGGCATCGCGGCGCTGGCGCGCGCCGTCAAGCTGTTGGGCAGCCAGGCCAAGACCGGCAAGGCCATCGGCGTCAGCGCCCAGGCGGTCAGCGAAGTGCTGCGGCGCGGCCGGCGCGTGCCGGCGGAATGGTGCCTGAAGCTTCAAAAGGCGACCGCCGGCCAGGTCACGGCCAGCGCGCTGCGCAGCGATCTTTATCCATCAACAGCAGAAGAGGGGGAGACAGACCAACCGTGAGCACGCTGTTCCACATGAATGTCGAAAAAAGCCGAAAGCAGCCGCCCAGCCTGCCGCTGGGGGCGCAGATGCTGGCCGAACTGAAGGCGCGCTTGCCGCCGGAGGCCATCGCCCTGGAAGTGAACCATCTGCCCGGCATCGTCATCTGTCATCGCGGCAAGGCGCTGGGGCTGCACATGATGGCGCGAGGCGCGCGCCTGAGCTGTGCGGAAACCGATGCGGTGATCGCGTTGCGCGAGGCCGGCATGCGGATCGAAACCGCGCGCGGGCTGTCCCAGGCGCTGGCGCTGGTGCGCGAAATGGGCGTGGCGTTGAAGGACGATGCGCGGCATCAGCTCAGCGACGACTATCGGCAGGAAACGCGACGCCGCTGATGCCCAGTTTTTTCAGTGTCACCAATTACGATTCCCAGCAGCACTACAAAGACCGCGGTCCGACCTGGATCAAGCTCTACAACCGGCTCCTGGATGACTATGGCTTCGCGCAATTGCCCGATGCCGCAAAGTGGCACCTGATCGGCATTCAGCTTCTGGCCAGCCGCCACGCCAACCGCATCCCCGCCGACCCAGCCTGGCTGGCGCGGCAGGTGGGTGCGTGCGACCCGATCGATCTGGGCGTGCTGGAGCGCAGCGGTTTCATTGTGCCTGCGACCGATGTTGATGGTGTTGCGGAAATTTCTGGAAATCCTGCTAGCACAGAGAAGAGGAGAGAAGAGACAGAGGGAGAGAAGAATTTATTGTCCGCTGGCGCGGACCCGTCGCAGCTTTTCTCTGGCGATTTCGAAGAATTCTGGAATGCCTATCCCACCGATCCGTTGATGTCGAAGAAGAAGGCGGCCGAGATCTGGAAGCGCATGCGCCCCGATGACCGGGCGGCGGCGCTGGCGGCGGTGCCGGCCTTTCGCGAATTCGTGGGCCGGCAAAAGGACTACCGGATGGTGCATGCCTGGAAATTTCTGAGCGAGCGGCGGTACGACGGTTTCGCGCGGCCCCACATCGCGGCCGAGGCGATTGCCGCGGCCAAGGACCGGGCCGACCGCCTGTTGAAACGGGGCAAATATGCGGAGCGATATGAATGACGCGGGCTAAACGTGCGGCGAAGAAAATCAAGGACGATCCGGAGGTCGAACGCCCGGCGGTGATCGCCGCCGATCATGTGCGCGACCGGCTGCTGACGGCGGGCGCCGGCGCCAAGAAGGGATGGTCGCGGCTCACCGTCTATGAGCGCGAATTCCGCCGCGGCAATTTCGTGTGCAAGGAACGCTGCGGCGATGCCGCCGCCACGCAAGGAGAACTGGCGCGCGCCGCCGAACGCTATGCCGCGGCCAGGGCGTTCGATGAAGGCTGGCTGCTGTGCTGCGCCAGCTGGCCGGGATCGTCGGGCTTCGAACGGGTGAAGGGCGGGGGCGGGGTGCCGGGCGCCTTCGTCGATCACCAGCGCGATGTGAAGGATTACTGGCGCAGGGTCGAGGCCGCGATGGGCGCCAATGACTGGCTGATTATCCGCCGGGTGTGCGGCGAGAATTATTCGGTGGCCCAGGCGGTCGCCGCGATCTCGCCGGCCTATAAATTCTCCAGCCTGGCGCGATTTCGCGAGGCGTTGGACGCGCTGGTCTCGGCCCGGGCGGCGGCGCGGCGGCGGTCGTCATGATCCGGCCGTACCGTGGAACTTTCCGTACACGCACGGTCTGGCACCAGCGTTATGGCCTTCTCAACCGTTGGCGGGCAGGATGGCCCCATGCCGCAGCAGATTCTGTATGTCAGCAACACCGCGCGCGATGCGAGTCCTGCGATGCTGGACGACATTTTGGCCCAGTCGCGCCGCAACAATCCGGCGGCCGGCATCACCGGCATGCTGCTGTATGTGGAAGGCGGCTTTCTGCAGGTGCTGGAGGGCGAGGCGGGGCCGCTTGCCACGCTGTATCGGACCATCGAGGCCGACCGGCGCCACTGGAATACGCAGGTGCTGCTGAAGCGCGAAGCGGCGCCGCTGTTTCGCGGCTGGAGCATGGGCTTTCACCGCGTGGGGCGCGAGGACGGCGCGATGTTTCAGATCTCCGCCGATGCCATCGCCGGGCGGATCGGGGACGGCGAACAGCCGGTGCTGCTCAGGCTGATGGAGAATTTCTATCGCATCCAGTCGGGCGAAAGCGGGTTTGCGGCCACCTGACGCGCGTCGCACTCGACGGCTGCTCACTCCGCCTCACAATTCCTCGTGTTGCTAAAGCAATACCATCGCCCAGGAGGTGCATGCCTCAAGCTGCGCGGCTATATACAGTTCCTGTTTTGTTCTATATAAAGACTTCCAAGTTTAGTGGCAAAAGTCTTCTGGCCGCCATTCACGCTACCCGAGATAAATAGATGCCTCGCAAGTCTGTCAGAACGTTAGTTCTCGATCTCGATAATACTCTATTCGATTGGTTCGCCGTCTGGTACGCCAGCTTCTATCCGATTTTCGAGAAGATAAAGCAGGTCAGTGATGCCTCCGTGGCTGCCATTGAGGCGGATATTCGTAGAGTTCACCAAGCTCAGCGAACATCCGAATATACGTTCCTTATTGAAGAGCTTGATGTTCTCAAGGATCTGCGTTCGCAAGTGGAGATACGGCAGGAATTCAAAGACGCTTTAGAGCAAGCGAGGTTGGATAGGGATCAGGCTCTTCGTCTTTACCCTACAGTTTTTGAATCGTTGTGGGATATCAAGAAGAGAGGGACTCAAATCGTCGCCTACACGGAGTCTATGGCTTTCTACAGCTCTTATAGGTTGAAGCGATTTGGTCTGGATGGAGTTATTGATGTGCTGTTTAGCCCGGAGGACCATGACGTCCCGCCGGGCGTGTCTTTAGAAAAAGTCCGCCGCCTCCCGGACGAATTTTATCAACTCCAAGTTACTCGTAGCGAACACACGCCAAAGGGCGAGCTTAAACCTAACCCCAAGGTGCTAAGAGATATACTGAAATCGATTGGAGCGCGTGCAGATACGACCGCTTATGTCGGCGATAGCCTTTTTAAGGATGTCGCGATGGCTCGGGAAGTTGGAGTGCTAGATATTCATGCAGCTTACGGAGAAAGCCAAAGGCGGCCCGAATACAAGCTCTTGCAACGCGTCTCGCATTGGACTGAAAGCGATGTTCAGCGAGAGGCTGCGATCATAAAGAATGGACACGATTTTGAACCAAGCGCGGTCTTGCGCGAACTGTTTTCCGAGATTTTCAATTTCTGCGATTTTCAGCCATTTGAAAAAGAGGGGGGAGAAATGACCCATAAAGATGAGACGCAGAATACGATTGATATCTGGAAAAAATGCGTCGAGGTACAGCAGCATTTTAATGACTTGGAATTGCGCATCCGCAATATGGCGATAACTGTCGTCGGCGCTTTATTGGCAGCGATGGGTTTTACTTATCAGGAAGGACTCGAAACAACGATACACGGTTACCCCATACCGGCTGGTCTAGCTCTGATTGTGGCTGCTATTTTTGCTTGGAGCGGCTTTTTTCTAATGGATCGGTACTGGTATCATATTCTGCTCAAAGGAGCTGTTAGCCACGCTGCCAAAATAGAGGAGGCCATGGCTGGAACGTTGCCCTTACTAGGTTTAGGTACGACGATTTCTCAAGAGAGTGGAAATGTTAAGCTTCTCGGCGTGAAGGTTGATTCAAATCGCCGGCTTACGCTTTTTTATCTGTTTGGATTTATTCTGCTCGGGGTCGTTTTTGCCTTTCTACTCTTCGCAAAGACGAAAGTTGCAGATGACAAAGTGGGCGCAATGTCTGCAGCTTCTGTTTCATCAATAGAATGTACCGGTGGCAGCAAGGGGCAGGTGGTCCCATGCAGAGTTTTATTTAAGCTTGACCCTCAGCGAGTGCGCTCTGGTACTTCAAAATAAGAACAGCACTTTGCTTGCAGGTAAGTGGAGCGTTGGCAGCGGTTTGCCTAAACACAAATAACATTGTCATGCCCGCGCAAGCGGGCATCCAACTTCTATGTTGGTCGGCTGCCTGACAGTCGGATTCCCGCTTATGCGGAAATGCATTGGCCATGCGATTCGTCGCCGGATTGCTATTGGTGATGCTCTAACAGCTTGTGTTTTAAGGGGACTCGTCCACCGAGTTGCTGTAAGCTATTGTGATTTTCTTGGGGAAAATATTTGGAGTGATTGCATGGCCATCCGTCCCCTGAGTTCTACTCCAGAGGTTAATTATTACAGCTATCCGCTTGGCTCTATCGTTGCGGTCGATAGGGGGCTTTATCATCACGTCGGTATTCTTGCGCCGCATGCGGTGTGGGGATTGTCAGTGATCGGTTTCGATCAAGCGGGGGTAACCGAGCGACCGGTCTGGGAGTTTGCTCAGGGCAAGCCTTTTGCCTCGTGCACGTATCCGAGCGATTTCGCATGGGAAATGGTTGTCTGGCGGGCCAGAACCGCTCAACCGAATGGGCGGTATCACTGGCGGACTTTTAACTGCGATTACTTCGTTCGCTATTGCCACGGGCTAAAGATGGAAAGTCCACAAGCGAACGCTGCTGTGGCAGTGGGCCTTCTGGTTTGTGGCGGTCTAGCGTTCGCAGCAATGAACGCTTAGGCGATTAGCGTCCTCTCTCTCGTGACAGTTGGATTCCCGCTTTCGCGGGAATGACAGTCTTCCTTTGAGCTATATCCATCACCACGGCGCTTGGGCGTGATATGTCGGGGGTTTCGAGTAGCTGGAAATGATTGCCTACAAATTTCTGCCAAAGGAATTCGCACCTGATGCTGCTCGGGGACGGTTCAAGATATCTCTCCTGACGTTTTTCAACCGGACGGAAGATCGAAGTATTCGAGATGAGGACGATGGGAAAACGGTTGGCTTCACCGATAGGCCATTCGTTATCGACGAAAATCCTGAAAATGCGGTTTTGCGAGAACGTATGGAACGATATGGCTGGATCAAGGTCTCTAATGGCGGCAAGGTCATATCGAGTGGGGCTTCGTCTCGATATGAAATGACTTTGCCGCCCGCTTACATCCTTTCACTGTCTTCGGATATTAACTGTCCGAAATGGCTCACGGGCGACGAGCCTAAGGATGCCGTTGTGAAAATCCGTGGGCTTCGCATTCTGGCAAATGCAGTAGCCCAACGTCATGCCGATATATTAGGGCCAGCATTGGTTAGGCGCGTAATTTATACGCAGCGCCGGGTTGATCTCCTCCAACGGGACCTCGATCCGTTAAGCGCGTTCCATAAAAGACCGGCGTTTAGCGACGAAGCGGAAATTAGAATTATTTTTATGGCGAAGGCAACGAGCCCAGCGGAATGGTTCATTACCGAATGCGATGGCTTGGAAAATATTCTTTCTTGGGAGATGAGGCCTCAACTCGCATAGCTATTAACGTAGGACTGTTGGCTGATCCGCAAAAAATTGTCATCCCCGGCGAGCACGAGCGATAGCGGAGTGCGAGGGAGTTCGTAGGTCTTGGGCGTCAGCGAAAGACGCGTACGAACGATCCAGGTGGGCGCCACCGTGACGGTATCAACTACCTGGGTCCCCTTTCCTCGGCGCTGGACGCGCCTCGCCGGGGATGACAGGCGGGGTGGTGGCGGCCGCTTGCCCAATCCCAAATAATATTGTCATGCCCGCGCACGCGGGAATCCAACCTCTTTGTTCGTGCCGGTTGCCTGCGTGCCGCTCGCTAAGGCTCGCGGCGTTCGCTCGGCTCGCAGGTCCACTGGACCTGCTCGTGCGCTTACGCGCACCCTCGCTCACGGATCCCCGCTTTCGCGGGGATGACAAGAAGCACGCGCGTACTGCCGCGCGCCAGGACGCGCGGCAGAAGCCGAAGAGCGTTGCCGCTTCTCAGGCGGTCGTTGTCGTGGTCGTCGTGGTGGTGGTCGTGGTCGAACCGCCGGAAGCCGGCGTGCCGTTGCCGCCGGAGACGCCCACGGCAATCGCCGCGACCGCGGCCACGCCCAGCACGACCCAGGTCACGGTGCTGTTGTCCATCTGGGCCTTCTTGACGCCCGCGGGCATGCCCGCAGCCAGCGGCCCGGAATTGCCCGCAAAAGCGGCCGAGCTGGCCACGGTGAAAGCCAATAGCAACGATATCAAACGCATATGAATATTCCCCGCCCAGTTGATTGTTCCACGATACATATGTGTCACCATCTGACAAGACGGTGCGAGGCCAGGAATTGCCAAATGCGCTGTGCAGTTTTGAATAACCGACATTCAAAATTGAACCGCTGCCGCCTTGCGCGGCACATGATGGTCAGTTCTTGGGCACGTAGGTCATGGCCACGGCGCCCGAAGCGTAAGGCTGCTGGCTGACGAGTTTCAGATCCAGCGGCTTTGACAGGCCCGCAAAGAGATAGGGTCCACGGCCGGCCAGGCGGGGATGGACGATGATCTCGTATTCGTCGATCAGGCCCAACTCGGCCAGCGCCATCGGCAGCTTCACCCCCGCCACGTTAAGTCCGTTGCCGGGCCGGCGCTTCAGTTCGGTGATGGCCTGGGCCAGGTCGCCGCGCAGCAGTTCGGTGTTCCAGTCCAGCTGAGTCAGCGTGTTCGAGACGACATGCTTCTTTGCCGCGTGCATGGTTTCGGCGAAGGGGTGCATCCAGGGCGCCATCCAGTCGGGCCACACGCCCGAGGCGGGCTTCTTCCAGGCGGATTCCATCATCTGATAGATGACGCGGCCGAAGATGATGGCGTCGGCGCGGGCGATGGTCTGGGCGGCGTGGCGGTGCAGTTCGGCATCGGCGGGAATGGCCGCGTGATCGCAGCAGCCGTCCAAGGTCACATTAATAGAGTAGCGGAGAGGGCGCATGGGAGGCTCCGGGAGCGGAGGCATTATAGCACCGGTCCGCTCTTATTGATGGCGCTTCGCGCACTGGATGGCCCCCACAAGGGGGGCCATGACATGGGAGCGGGCTGCCGCCGCCGCTCACAACAAAAAGCCCCGCCTGTTGGGAAGGCGGGGCTTTGGGACGTGGCTCTCGTCCTGGGTGTCAGTCCCTTGTGGCGTTCATGCACAACATCGCCATGCGCAACAGGCCGAGCTTTACTTCACGCTGCCAGACAAAGTGTTGAAGGTTCCGCTCAACGACGTGCCGACCGTGGTCACCACGCCGATGATGACGACAGCGATCAGGGCCGCGATCAAACCATACTCGATCGCGGTGGCGCCGCTTTCATTCTTCAGAAATGTCGAGATCGTCTTGTGCATGTTCAGTCCCCAAAGTTGAACGATGTTGGAGACACGAGCATAGGCGTGCGAGCTTAACGGCTGGTTGTTTCGGGGCCGCTTCGGCGGCGTTTTCTTGCGGTGTTGTCAGCGTAACTGTGACAGCGCGATGATTGTTAGCGCCGTCAACGGCGTCAATGCGAGGCCCAGGCTTCTTCCATCCATGCGCCCAGGCGCGGCAGCATGAACCACCACAGCGACCCCAGCGCGCCGTCGATGACGATCAGCGGCCGCAGCGACGACCAGACATGGGCATCGCTGAAGATGCGGTGCGCCAGCCCCCAGGTGTGCGGGAAGGCGGACAGATAGACGATCACGCTGACGGGCAGGTCGGCGATCTGCCACAGCATGAAGATGGCCGCGCGCAAGCCGCCATCGGAGAGATAAAGCGTCAGCGCATAGCCGATCAGGTGAGCCGATCCCAGGATCAGGCCGGTGATGGTGGTTCTGGACACGGGGCCCTCGCCGATAAGATGTCAGGATAGCATGGGTTCGGGGTGGTGGCAGAGAGTGGGGCGCCGCTCTTATTGATGGCGCTTCGCGCACTGGATGGCCCCCACAAGGGGGGCCATGACAAGTGGGGATGTGGCGCGAGGGGTGAGCCGGCCGGAGATGACAAGCGGGCCGGGCTCGGCCATAGTTCGCCCGTTCGCACAGTTGCTTCATCAAAGCCGCGTCGCGTTTTTCATACCGATTGATTTTCAGCCGGCCCGCAATAGCGGGCGTCCTTGGGGGCATCATGACCGACACCATCCTGCCGGCGCGCGCGAGCACGCGCACCGATTCCAGATACTTTTATTTCCAGATGTCGCTGGCCTGTGCCGCCATCGCGCTGCTGGGCTTCTGGCCCAGCTATTGGGGGCCGCTGGCCGCCGGCATTTTGCACAAGGCGCCGGTCACTCACATGCATGGCATGATCTTCTTCGCCTGGTCGCTGTATGTCGTGTGGCAAAGCTGGCTGGGGGCGAGCGGGCAGGTGGCGCGCCACCGCTCCGTCGGGCTGATCGGTGTGTCCCTGGCGACGGCGATGGTGATCTTTGGCGTGATCGTCTCCATCCAGCGCATGCATGAGACTGCCGCCGACGGACATGCCGCGATCGGCGTGCTGGTGGCGCTGGTCTCCATGACCAACATCCTGCTGTTCGCCGGCCTGATCGTCTTTGCACTGATGAATATCCGCCGGCCCGAATGGCACAAGCGGCTGATGATCATGGCGGCGATCTCCATCCTGGGCGCGCCCATCGCGCGGCCGCTGATTTTTGGTCTGCACATGGCGCCGCCGGCGCCCTTGTCGGAATGGCTGGTCGCCTTGCTGGCGCTGGCGCCGCTGCTGCATGACTGGCGCACCAAAGGGCGGGTGCACAATGCAAGCCTGATCGCCTTCGCCGCGATCATCGCCGTCAGGCTGGTGCGCATGCCGCTCGCCGGCAGCGCGGCCTGGCACACCGCTGCGGCGTGGCTTTCGGGATTGACGGGTTAGGCGCCTTCGTTCTCGCGCGGCAAGCGGCATGCGGAACCGGACGGCGCTTTCGCCGTTCGGCTTATGACCGCCATGCTGCAATCCCATGCTGCAATCCCATGCTACAATCTAAGTCCACCCACTTTCTCGAACAGGCACGGGCGTGCCGCGACAAGGCGCGCGCAATTCCGGCGCTGAAGAATCTTTATCTGGAGATGGCGCTGGATTGGGAAACGCTGGCATCGCTGGCGGCCACGCTTGCCGCCGATGCCGCCGAACGCGATGCCTTTTACAACGCGCACGGCGTTTCGCGGACAGACCCGCTCCGGTCGTGGGGGGGGGTGAGTGTCAGTGTACGGATAAGTGATCGCGGTAACAGTCGTTAAGGCGCGCGCCAAAAGTTCCACGGCCATTAAATGCTTGCCGTGCCTTTTCATTCTGTCATGATGCGCCAGGGCTGGGTGGGCTTTGCCGTGAACAGGGATGTTCATGCTGACATTGGCTCGTCGAATTCCGGCGCCTGGCGCCGGAGCCGGTATTGCGCACGCTGTTGAGGCCGAAGGGCCTCCGTCTTTCCTTGGTTCGCGCGTCGACATTCGCGGCGCGCTGGAAGTGGATGGCGAGCTTGTGGTGTCCGGTCATATCAGTGGCCGCATCGCCGCCATCAGGCTGGTGATCGCGGCGGAAGGTTTTGTCGAAGGCGACATCGTCGCCCGCGAGGTGGTGATCGCCGGCCGCCTGGCAGGCCGCGTCTTCGCGCCCACCGTGGCGATCGAGGACAGCGCCGAGATCGAAGGCCGCATCTTCCACACCAATGTCACGGTCGCGCGCGGCGCGCGCGTGTCGGGCCGCATGCCATGGCGGCCGATCAGCTATTTCGAGACACTCGACAAACTGCCGGAGGTGCGCCCATGAGCCTGTTCAACCGAAACGAAAAGACCGGCGTCACCGGCGTCACCGTCGAGCCGCCGCAGAAGGACCCGCCCAGGCGCGAGCCGCCCAAGCCGGAGCCGCCGGAAATCATCGTCCCCGCCAAGGCGGCGGCGGAAGCGGAAAAACCTGCCGTCCAACCAACCCCAACACCAGCCAGAACAGGAGAACGCATGGGATCGGTCATCAGCAAGGCACTCAAGATCACCGGTGAGCTTGAGAGCACAGAGGATATTCAGATCGACGGCACCATCGATGGCGATGTGCGCGGCGTGGGCGTGAAGATCGGCCAGAACGCCAAGGTCAAAGGCACGGTCTATGGCGACGAGGTGGAGCTGGCCGGCACGGTCGAAGGCCGCATCGAATCTAAGAAGGTCACGCTGGCGGGCACCGCGCGCATGACCGGCGATATCTTTCACCAGGACATCAAGATCGAATCCGGCGCCTATATCAACGGCAGCCTGAAGCCGGACATGGGCAAGCCCGAAAGCCGGGCCGATCTGAAGCCCGCGGCGAAACCGGCAACGGCCAGCACGTCGGTGCTGTCACAGCCCGCCAAGGAAAATGCCGTGGCCGCCGCGGCGCATCATTGAGTTGGCGCGGGCGGCGCCGCCGGAGCCGGTGCTGTGGCGCCGGCCGGCGGCGTGCCCGCGGGCGCCGCGTCGGGCAGATATTTGACCACCAGGAAGCGGGCATCCTGTTCCTTGACCGGTCGCGACAAGCCGCTGCCGAACCAGCTGGCATTGGCGCTGCCGGTGTTGCCGGTACCGCTATAGGTGCCGCTGCCCGAAGCGAAACCATCGGAAACCACGCCGGTCACTTCGTCATGCATGCTGTCCAGGATTACGGCATCGCCGCCCGCGGCCTTGCAGGCCTTGGCGATGTCGCTCTCGAAACTGGCCATGCGGATCAGGCCCCACAGGCCTGTCTTGTGGCGTTCGTCGGTCAGTGAGCCCAGAAACTGATAACGGTGCGGGGGATCGCCTCGCAGCCAGAAGTCCACGCCATCGACGGTCTTGCGTTCGCCGCCTTGCCCTTCATGGATTTGCGGTGTGCGCGCTTCATAGGGTGTAAATTCCGGTTGCGCGATGGCAGTCGATGCACTGGCCGCCAGCATGAGGCTGCCGGCCATGGAAGCGATGACGATTTTCATTTTATCAGCCCTGATCCCCGCCTAGAATTTTAGGGTATCCGGGGCAGAGCGTCGAGGCGCCTGCCGTATGGGTGCTGGCATCAACATATCGCACCGCGAACTTCCGGGGGCAAGTGCCGCCGCGTTCGCGCGCTCTTGCTTTTTGTCATTCTTTCGGACTGTGGCCTGAGCCGCGGCGCGATGCTAGACTTTGCGCCGTTGCGTGATTTCACGGCGCAAAGGGGCGCCTGACGTTCTTCATGACTGACAGGCTGTAATGGCTGACCTGGCGGGTCTTGCCTATCCCATGGGATGGCGGTTGCCGGTGCGATCGGTGCCGCCGGGCGTGCGGGCGGGTGTTTTCGCGCTGGGCCTGTCGGTTCTCCTGCTGTTTGCGCTGGGCCTTGCGATCGCCGCCAGCCAGTTGAGCCTGCAATCGCGTTTCGACTGGGTGCAGCATACCGACGATGTGCTGCTGCAGGCGGCCGCGGTGAACCAGGATGTGCAGCGCCTGGAATCGGACATGCGCGGCTATGGCTTCAGTGGCGATGCCGGTCATATCGCGGGCTGGTCGGACCGCGCCGCGGCCATCGACGGGCGGCTGGCGCGGCTCGAGGCGCTGGTATCGGACAATCCGGATCAGAGCGCGCGGCTGGCGGCGGTTCGCCCGCTGATCGCCCAATGGACGGCGCGCTGGAAACCCTATGCCGACGATCCGTCGCCCGCCAGGATGGCAGGCCTGCGCGCGCTGCTGGCCGAGGATCTCAGGACCCATCCCGGCCGGCGCATTCATGGCGCGCTGAACGCATTCGGCGGGGTCGAGCGCATGCTGCTGGTCCAGCGCCAGGTGATGGCGGCGCGCCAGACCACCTTGCTGCAATGGGTGTCGGTGTTTCTGGCGCTGGCGGCGCCCAGCCTGGGGGCGGCGGGAATCTTCCTGTTGTTTCGGGAGGCGACCCGCGCGCGTCAGCGCGAGCTGGAACAGCAGCTGCAACATTCCCAGCGCCTGGCGCTGATGGGGGAAACCGCCTCGATGCTGGCGCATGAGCTGAACCAGCCGCTGTCGGCGGCGCGCAGCTATCTGGCGGTGGCCAAGCGCGCCGATCGAGACAGGCAAGGCGAAGTCGTGGACAAGGCCGATGAACAGGTGCAGCGGGCCGGCGCCATCCTGCAGCGCCTGCGCAACTTCATCGCCAAGCGCGACAGCGAGTGGCACAGCGAAACCTGCGCCAGCCTGGTCGCCGATGCCGTGGCGCTGCTGGGCACGATCAACACCACGGTCAAGCTGAACACCCAGCTGCAGCCGGGGCTGCCCCTGGTGACGGTGGACCGCATCCAGATCCAGCAGGTGCTGGTCAATCTGATGCGCAATGCCATCGAGGCGATGGCAGGGGCGGCGCGACGGGAGATGTGGCTGAGCGTGGCGCTGGCGCCGGATGCGCGCGTCGTGTTTCGCCTGCGCGACAGCGGGCCGGGACCCGCGCCCGAAGTGGTGGAAAAGCTGTTTCAGCCCTTCACCACCACCAAGCAGGACGGCATGGGCATCGGGCTTTCGATCTGCCGGCGCATCCTGCAGGAGCATGGCGGCACGATCTGGGCGGAAGTGCCAACGGAAGGCGGCGGCTGTTTCTGTTTCGCGCTGCCGGTGGGCAACTAGCCCGGCTCAGTGCAACTGGAACACGCCGTTCAGCGCCTTCCATTCCGACGGCTGGATCAGGTGGTTGTGCGCCACCCGCACGGAATGCAGCGCGCCTTCCAATTCCTTTTGCCAGAAATCCAGAAAGGCTTTCAGGCCCGGAAAAAGCGGGGCCAAGTCATATTCCTGCCAGACATAAAGCTGCAGCAGCCTGGGATGGTCGGGCATGTGATAGTGAATCTCGGCAGTGGTAAGCCCGTAGCCCTGAAGCTGCGCTTGGAAATCCTTGCTGATCATTCATGATCCTTCGAAGCAACAACACCCGAAGCAAACGCTAAGGCGAGGGCCGGATTTCCTGCAAAAAAAATCTGCGGCTTTTGCGAATCAACCGTAGGCGGACGATGCCTAAAACGGCCGTAAAATCAAATACTTGGCGGCGAGTGGTGAAAAACAAGAATTTTTGGCAGCCACCCCTTGAAGCTGCTAACCGCTCTCCTAAATCGAAAATCGCCTGGCGGGGAGCCAGGTCTATAGACACCGCAATCTGCGAAGGAGGATTTGCATGCATTTCCGTCCGCTGCACGACCGCGTGGTCGTGCGCCGTATCGATGCCGACCAGAAGACCAAGGGGGGCATCATCATTCCCGACACCGCCCAGGAAAAACCCCAGGAAGGGGAAGTGGTTTCCGTGGGCCCCGGCGCCCTGAACGAAAAAGGCGAGCGCGTGGCGCTGGACCTGAAGCCCGGCGACCGGGTGCTGTTCGGCAAATGGTCGGGCACCGAGGTCAAGATCGACGGCGAAGACCTGCTGATCATGAAGGAAAGCGACATCATGGGGGTGATCGAGACCCCTCTCACCCTGAAGAAGGCCGCGTGAGGCCGGCTGCCGAAAGGAAAGGAGACGAACAATGGCTGCCAAGGAAGTCAAATTCTCATCGGATGCGCGCGAGAAGATGCTGCGCGGCGTCGATATCCTGGCCAATGCGGTCAAGGTGACGCTCGGTCCCAAGGGCCGCAATGTGGTGATCGACAAGTCGTTCGGCGCGCCCCGCATCACCAAGGATGGCGTCACCGTCGCCAAGGAAATCGAGCTGGAAGACAAGTTCGAGAATATGGGCGCCCAGATGGTGCGCGAAGTCGCCAGCAAGACCAACGACCTGGCCGGCGACGGCACCACCACCGCGACCGTGCTGGCCCAGGCCATCGTGAAGGAAGGCGCGAAATCCGTCGCCGCCGGCATGAACCCGATGGACCTGAAGCGCGGCATCGACCTGGCGGTGGAAGCGGTGGTCGCGGACCTGAAAAGTCATTCCAAAAAGATCTCCGCCAACGAGGAGATCGCCCAGGTCGGCACCATCAGCGCCAATGGCGATGCCGAGATCGGCCGTTTCCTGGCCGACGCCATGGCCAAGGTGGGCAATGAAGGCGTGATCACGGTGGAGGAGGCCAAGTCGTTGGCCACCGAACTGGAAGTGGTCGAGGGCATGCAGTTCGACCGCGGCTATGTCTCGCCCTATTTCGTCACCAATCCCGACAAGATGCGGGTCGAGCTGGAAGACCCCTATGTGCTGATCCACGAGAAGAAGCTCTCCAGCCTGCAGCCCATGCTGCCGGTGCTGGAACAGGTGGTACAGTCGGGCAAGCCGCTGCTGGTGATCGCCGAGGAAGTGGAAGGCGAGGCGCTGGCGACGCTTGTGGTCAACAAGCTGCGCGGTGGCCTGAAGATCGCCGCGGTCAAGGCGCCCGGCTTCGGCGACCGCCGCAAGGCCATGCTGGAGGATATCGCCATCCTGACCGGCGGCACCGCCATCTCGGAAGACATCGGCGTCAAGCTGGAGAATGTCACGCTTCAGATGCTGGGCCGCGCCAAGAAGGTGATGATCGACAAGGACAACACCACCATCGTCGATGGCGCCGGCGCCAAGAAGCAGATCGAGGCGCGCTGCACCCAGATCCGCAGCCAGATCGAGGAAACCACCAGCGACTATGACAAGGAAAAGCTGCAGGAACGCCTAGCCAAGCTGTCGGGCGGGGTGGCGGTGATCCGGGTCGGCGGCGCCACCGAAGTCGAGGTCAAGGAGCGCAAGGACCGCGTCGATGACGCGATGCATGCGACCCGCGCCGCGGTGGAGGAAGGCATCCTGCCCGGCGGCGGCGTCGCCTTGCTGCGCGCGGCCAAGGCGCTGGACAAGGTCACCCCCGCCAATCCCGACCAGAAGGCGGGCGTGGAGATCGTGCGCCGCGCCATCCAGACGCCGGCCCGCCAGATCGCCCAGAATGCGGGCGATGACGGCTCGGTGGTGGTCGGCAAGCTGCTGGAGAAGCCCGATTACAATTGGGGCTTCAATGCCGCCAACGGCGAGTATCAGGACATGGTCAAGGCCGGCATCATCGATCCGGCCAAGGTGGTGCGCACCGCGCTGCAGGACGCGGCCTCGGTCGCATCGCTGCTGATCACCACGGAAGCCCTGATCGCCGAACGGCCCAAGCGGGAGAACAAGCCCTCCGCTCCCGCCGGCATGGGCGAGATGGACTTCTGACGGCATGGGCGGCGTTTGCCGCCCGTGCCCGTCAGTCCAGTGGACAGGCGCGGGGCCCGTACCGGGATTCTCGCGGGCCCCCGCCATGTCCGTCGATGGTGACGGCGATGCATCACCTGATATTCGCCTATCTCGGCATCTGGGCCGTGATCCTGGCCCGGCTTGGCGTCGACGAATGGCGCCAGCGCCGGATCGGATAGGGCCGCTCTTTGCGAACAACGACGTCTGGCAAACGGAGTTCTTCCCATGGAACAGCAGGACAACATCATTGCTTTCGAAAAGCGGCGGATGTGGCGTTTCACCCTGCCGCACGAGCTGGTGCGCGACGAGACCATGCCCATCGAAGAGAAGCGCGCCATCCTGGCGGCCTGGGCTTCCGACATCCATGCCGTGGAGTCACTGCCTGTGCTCAGGCACCTGCCGGGCACGCCGTTCCCCGTCACCTTCGGCGCGATCATGAATGCGATGGCCGAGCTGGACCGGCGGGCCTCCCATGACGATGACGATCCGCCGCCGCCCAGGGCGCAGAGAGCGCCCAGGCCTACAGAGCGCAACGCCGCCTGACGCCCGGCCATGGACGAGTTCGAGACTATCGCCGCGGCGATGCTGCGGCTTTACGGCCGCGGGGCCGCCACGGTGGCGGAGGAATATGCGGCGCGCTACCGCGAACTGGGCGATGAGGCCGAGACCCGCAAATGGCTCGAGATCGGCCAGATCGCGCGGGCGCGCGATAGAGAAGGCTGGGCGGGCGAATGCTGAAGCGGAGGTTTGTTAACGCGGCAACTGCGACGGCGCGCCGCTTGCAAATTCCGCAATGCACACTACATCCCCGGGCGAGAGCGTTCTGCGGTCGTATCATGAAGCTTTTGCGTGGCATTCTCGTGGGCCTGGTGGCGGGCGGCATCCAGGTTTCGGCGGCCCTGGCCTCCGGGGTCGCGCCCACCCCGACCGCGCTGGACGGCACCGCCATCCTGCCCGACCCCAGCCTGGCCAAGGCCCATGTCGTGCCGGTGTCGGCGGTGACGGCGGGGACCGCGGTGGTTTCGGCGGCATCCGACGGGCCGCTGCACGATTGTTCCCGCAAGAATCCTTGCGCCCTGGCGACGCCGGCGCGCGACACGGTCGTGGTCGGGGGCACGCACAGCGCCGCCATCTCGGCGCGCCCTGCCGAACATGACGCCCGGGTGGTGAAGCCACGGCGCGGCGCGGGCGATCTCAAGTCCTGAAGCCTGACGCTTGGCGCGCCGTTACCGCCGGGATTGTTCCGGCCTTGCACCGTCTTTGATCCGATTGGGATTTTTCCACCGACGGTACGGGAACGAACATGCCGTCCGGCGATTTGCAGGAAGACGGGAATGGGCGGGGGCCTGTACGAGCCTGGAACTTTGCCATGGGGCAGTTTTTTGATTCATTGCCCGCGGCATTGCGGGCGCAGCGCTACCGCGAAATGGCCGATGCCGCCTTCCTGAAGGCGCAGCGGGTTTCGAGTGCGGAGATGCGGGCGGAATATCTGGCGCTGGCGGCCGGCTGGCTCGCCATGGCCCAGGACATCGAAAAGGCGCCCGACGGCCGCACCCAGCTGGAAGAAAGCCAGCGCCGGGTCAAGCACGCCATCCGCAAGGAAAAGCATTAGCGCTTTTTCGCGCTCGATCAGGGAAACAGGCGGCGCAGCAGCGCGCGCAGCAAGGCGAGCAGGCTGGGGCCGGCGCAGGGCGCCTCGTAAGGCAGGGCATCGAACTGGTGATGCCGGCGGGGGATCTGATACAGGCCGAAATACATGGGACCGCTCCCTGTACGCGCATGCGAATCATGCGCCCGGTCTATTAAGTGCCCCTTAAAAGCGGCTGTGTGAATCCGGAATTTCGCGTATTGCGTGTGAAAGTTTCGTGACCAATGCGCATGGCGGGGGCCGGCGCAATTGTACGGGCGGCGTGGCTCGGGCAGGATCACGCCCGCGACAGGGAGCGCTTTTCACATGAAGAAGTCTCCATTTCATCCCGGCCCGCTGGAAGACCTGACCGTGCAGGATGTGGACGCGCTGCGCGCCATCAAGCAGGGCAAGACGATCACCACCAGCATGTATCAGCGGCTGGAAATCATGGATCTGGCGGAAGAAAGCCTGTGCGGCTGGGCGCTGACGCCGCAAGGCGATTGGCGGCTGGGCCAGGGGCGCTGACGCCGGCGCTAACGCGCCAGATCCCAGACCAGCCAGCACAGGCCCGACCAGGCGCCGGCCGTGGTCATGGTGATGACCAGCCAGTCGCGCCAGGGCGCGCGCGCGCGCGGCTTCTTGGGTGGGGTCTGGTTTGCAATCACGGTCATATCGCGGGCCATTGAACCGAAAATGGTCCCGTCAGGGTTGTTGCGGGGCGTCTGACGGGACCAAGGACAGGGCGGTCATAGGGGACCCATCCCTGCTTTCGGAGCGGAGGCATCATGGCGCATGGGAATGAATCGTCCCCCAAGGCCAGATGAAAATCCGCTGTTCAAATTTTCATTTTGAACCTGACGCTTTCGGGTTCGGCTTCGGCTTCGGGTGCCGAAACAGGCACCCGCGCCGGCTCCGCCAGGAGGCGGCCGAATTCGGCGCCGCGCATCGCCTTGCGCAGGGCGCTGCGGCAGGCGGTTTCGGCATAGTTGAAGGAGGGCCCGCGGCCGCGCAGTTCCTGATGCAGCGCCTTCAGCCAGACGCGCAGCGGCGCCGCGCTGTTCTGGAAGACCAGGCCGCTGCGACAGTCGAAGGGATGGCCCAGGTCGGGCTTGCAGCCGAAACAGCGCCAGCGATACTCCTGCAGCGAGGCGGGAAAGACGATGTCAGAGCCGCAGGCGGGGCAGCGCACTTGATCGGGCCAGCGGGCATTGACCAGCCATTCCACGCAGCTTTCCTCATCGGGAAAGGCGCGTTCCCACTCCGCGTCGCTCATCCCGGCAATCGGCTTGGTGGGATGGCGGATCATCGGCGGGCCACAAGGCCCTTGGCGGAGCGGGAATAAGCGTGTTTGATGGCGCGAAGCATCGCCGTCGAGACTGCCTCACCCGCATGAAAAGCGCCTGAAAGCTGGATGAAAATCCACTGAGGAAGCTTTCATGTTGGAAAATTCAGTTCGACTGATAGCCCATGCCGATACAGTCATAGGTCAGATGGGCGGCATAGCGGGTGCAGCCACCCGGGCCCTGTTCGATGCAGCGGGTCTGGGGCGGGCGGTCCGGCTGGGCATCGCTGAAGCCGCCGGCATGGCAGCTGTCCATCGCCTTCATCAGGGCGTGCCATTCCTGGTCGCGCCGGTCGTTCGGCCCATAGGTAATGTCGGCGGTTTCGACGCGGTAGCCGTCATTTGTTTGCTGCGGCGCACAGGAGGCCAGCGCCACCGCAAGAAGCAGGGCGATGCGCTCAGGCGCCACGGTCGGCCGGGTTTTCGGTGAACAGGCAGCGGCCGCCGCGCCACACTTCTATATGGTCGATCTGGTCGGACTGCTCCGCCAGGCTCTTGGCATGACGGATGGCGGCGTAATCGCTGGCCTGGCGAAAGGCTTGCGATGTCACTTCGCGTCCCTCCTTGAGGATACGGATCTGATAGGTTTCCATGCTGGGCTCCGTCCCCCGGCTTGTTGTTCGCGATTTCTTATGACTAGGCGGGGTTCAGACTACGCAACGCGCGTGAAGCCAAAATGAAGCAAGCGTGAAACCCGCCACATTCATGTAGGCTTGTGTCTTGCCGCGACAGGTTACGCCGCCGCCATCCACACCGCCATGGCCATCATCATCAGGTTTTCCGCCAGCGAGACCGGGCCCAGCGGCACATTGCTGGCGCCGCCCACACAGGCGCATTTGATGTCGCGTTTCTGGACATAGACGGCATAAACCACCGACACCGCGCCCACCAGGCCGATGAAAAAGGCGAGCGGCGCCGAAAGCCATGTGAACCGGCCCCAGATCATCAACAGGCCCGCCAGTGCTTCCGCGAAGGGATAGAAATAGGAATAGGGCACAAAGCGCCGCGCCAGCAGGTCATAGCCGGTGAACATGGTGGAGAAGCTTTCCACATCCTGCAGCTTCAGAGTGGCGAGCAGGCACATGGCGAAGGCGATGACCCATTGCAGGGTGCGCCAGGAAGCAAGCGTGCCCACCGCCAGGCTGGCGGCCAGCGCCATCAGCGCGGCAAGCGCAAAGACCGCGATCACCGGGCGATAGGTGGGCGCCTTGGGATCGGGCTTGCCGAAATAGCGCCTGAGGTCGTCATAGCCGCCGACGCGCACGCCATCGATGAAGGTCTGGGGCGTGGTCTTGACGTCATGCTGGGCCTTGAAGGCATCGGTCTCGGCGCGGGTGGTGAGCGGATGATCCTCGACCGCGAAGCCGCGGCTTTTCAGAAGATGGCGGCTTTTGACGCCATAGGGACAGACATGGGTGTCCATCACCATGCGGTAGAGGGTGGCTTTCTTTTGCGCTGTGCTGGTCATGGCATTTCCTGGCGGGGACATGCGCTGTTATATGGGGTCTGTACCATGGTACGGAGTCAAGCCATGTCCTCTCTGACGATTGCAGGTCTGGCCCGCGCCGCCGGCGTGGGTGTGGAAACGGTGCGCTATTACCAGCGCCGGGGCCTTCTCGGAACGCCGCCGCGGCGTCCGGGTTTCGCCATCCGCCATTATGGCCCGGCCGATGTGCAGCGGCTGAGGTTCATCCGCGCCGCCCAGGCTTCGGGTTTCACCCTGGAACAGATCGGCGAATTGCTGTCGCTGGATGCCAGCCGCGACCGCAAGCGGGCGCGCGCCCTGGCGCGGGCGCGCATTGAGGAGCTGGACGCCAAGATCGCGGCCATGACCAAGGCGAAGGCGGCGCTGGAAAAGCTGATCAAGGCCTGTGCCGGCGGGCGCGGGGCCTGCCCGATCATTCCGGTGCTGGCGCCGTCACTCCAGTAATTCGCGCGCCGTCTTGCGCCACTGGCTGGCCAGTTCGGGCATGTCGGCCATGCGGACGAGCTCGTCGCGCCGGGCGCCGCCGCGATAGACGATCTGAACAAGGCGAGGAAAAGGAAAGTCGGGGCAGGGGCGATCGTGCAGGGTGAGCGCATCGCCCGCCTTCAGGCTGCCGGTCTTGAGCACGCGATAATACCAGCCGGAATAGCCCAGCCGCACCATCGCCTTGGGCAACAGTTTGTTGTTATGGCGGAGCGCGAATTTGAAACAGGGCTGGCGCGGCTGGCACACCTGCAAGAGCACGCTGCCGATGGCATGCACATCGCCCACGCAGATGTCGCTTTCATCCATGCCCGCGATGGTGAGGTTTTCGCCCATCGCGCCGCCCACGAAATGATCGGCCAGGGCGGGGAATTCGGCGGCCCATGCCGGATAGCGCGAGGCGGCATAGCCATAGACGGCTTTTTCGGGCCCGCCATGCGCGACCAGATCGGCCTGTTCGTCGCCGTCCAGCCCCAACCGTGCGACCGCGATCGCGCCGTCGCGCGCGGTTTTGACAAAGGCGCTGGGCACCTTGTCAGGCCCCAGCGGCCGGCTCTTGCCGGTTTGGACGGAGAGGATCGAAGCGCGCATGGGCCGACCATAGCGGCGGGCGGCCCGTGCCGAACAGGGCGCCAAATGAGGCGTAAGATCGCGGTTTGACGAACCGGGCGCGGGCGGCATAAATCGCCTTCACTTTATATATAAGACGAACCTCCGCATGACCCCGCTCAGCGAGCCCTTCCAGGTCGCAGGATTCGCCGTGGATCCGGCGCGCAACCGCATCGACGGGCCCGATGGCGCGATCGCCGTCGAGCCCAAGATCATGGACCTGCTTTGCGTGCTGGCGGCGGCGCCGGGGCGGGTGTTTTCGCGCAGCGAGCTGATCGACCTGGTATGGGGCACCCAATATGGCGCCGATGAAAGCCTGACCCGTGCGGTGTCCCAGTTGCGCAAGCTGCTGGGGGATTCGCGCGAGGAGCCGCGCATGGTCGAAACCATTTCCAAGCGCGGCTATCGGCTGATCGCGCCGGTGAGCATGTCGTCCACGCAAACGGCGCCGGCGCCATCGGTGGCGGCGGCGCCGGTTGCGCCTGGGACGCGTTACGGTTGGGCCGTGGCGCTGCTGCTTGTGCTGGTGGCGGGTTTCGCGGTTTTTCATTTCGCCATGCAGGGGCGCGCGCCGCATGCCCCGTCACAGCCGGCCCCGGCCAATGACGGCGCCACCGTCAGCATCGTGGTCTTCGCCACCGACGATCCCGCGCATCAGGGCCTGGCGCGGCGGCTGCGCGAGGGGCTGGTCACCGACATTTCGCGCGACAGCCTGATCCATGTCAGTTCGCGCCCGGCGCAAAGCGGCGACTTCCGCTATCAGGTGGAAGGCTCGCTGGAAAATGCCGACGGCGAGATCCGCGTCAATGTGCGGCTGACGGATCAGGCAAGCGGCAATAATCTGTGGGCGGAGAATTTCGCGCGGCCCCCAGGCCATGAAGACGAGCTGACCGCCGCCATCGCCGCGGAGCTGGAGCCAAGGCTGCTGGCGGCGGTGAAGACCGAGCTTGCCAAGAAGCCGATCCTGTCGCTCAAGCCCTGGCAGCTCAATCTCTTGGCGACCTGGATACCGGGCACCGACCAGGTGTTTCTGAAACCGCACACGCCCGATGCCTTCTGGCCGCAGCGCCGGGCGCTGCAGATGGAGCCCGGTTACGCGCCCGCCCATGCGACCTTGGCGAGCGGGCTTGCCTATCATGCCCTGTTCAGCCCGGCGGAGAACACCGATGCGAAGCTTGCGGAAGCGCGCCGTCATGCCGAGGCGGCGGTGGCGGGCGCGCCTTTCGATCCGCAGGTGCTCTATGAGGTCGCCACTTATTATCGCCAGATCGGTGAGCGGGCGCAGGCCAGCCTGATGCTGCACCGGGTGCTGGAGATCTCCCCCGACAATATCGAGGCGCGCATCGACCTTCCCTTTGTCGAGGGCCAGTGCACCGCCAAAAGCGGCGAGGCCATCCCGGCGCTGGAGACGATCGACCGGGGCCTGTCGCCGGACAATCCCATCCGCCGGGTGGTGCTGTCGCATCTGGCCGACCTGCATCTGGCGCGGGGGGAATATGACAAGGCGGCCGGCGCGGCGATGCGCTCGCGCGCCGTGGTGCCCTCGGTCTGGTCGGGCATCACCTTGGCGGCGGCCGACGCCGAACTGGGCCATGCGAGCGAGGCGCTGGCGACTGTGGCCGAGACCAGGCTGGAATGGCCGGGGCTGGATTTCGACCCGTTCGCCAAGCGGCTGATCGGCCGGTGGTGCCTGGGTGGGCCGGAGACAAAGGCGGCGGCCCGCGCCTTCGAAAAGCTGGCGGTGGTGGAAAAGGCGGCCAGGAAGCCCTGATTTCAGGAAAATATCGGGAAATCCTCAGCCCGAATTCAGGTCTGGGGCCCGGTTTGCGGCCAGGTCTTGGGTGTCACCACCCAACCCGCCGGACCCATGAAACCGCTCATCCCGATCCTTTTGCTTGCCCTTGCGACGCCGGCCCTGGCTGAGGCGCCGCAGCCCACCCTCAGCTATGACGCCGCCTTCTTCGCCGGGCAGAATCCCAAGACCGCGCTGGACATGGTCAACTGGCTGCCGGGCTTCACCTTCCAGGCGGGCGATCCCTCGGTCAGGGGCTTTGCCGCCGCCGCCGGCAATGTGCTGATCGACGGGGCGCGGCCGGCCGACAAGCAGTTCACCCTGGACCAGGTGCTGGAGCGCATTCCCGCAAGCCAGGTCGATCACATCGAGATCATCCGCGGTGCCGAAAGCGGGGTGGAGATGTTCGGCCAGGCGGTGGTGGCCAATGTGGTGCGCAAGGCCGCGCCTGCCGACAGCCGCACGCTCACCCTGTCGAACGCCATGTTCGAAGATGGCCGCGAGGCGCCGTCGCTGACCCTGGAAGGGACGCATCATTCCGACGGCGGCGGGCTTTTGACCGGCGCGCTGTATGTCGGGCGCTATGTCACCCTGGGCCAGGGCAAGGGCATGCAGGACACCTTGGGCGGTGACGGCAGCCTGCAAACCCGCGAGACGGTGTTCGCCAAGGCGGGCGGGCTGACCGCCTTCGGCAATGGCGCCTATGAGACGCCCTTGTGGCTGGGCAAGCTGCGGCTGAACGCCAATGTGTCCTGGACGGATTATTATGACGACGAGCTGGACCTCACCAGTTTTCCCGCCGTCACCACCAGCAGCATGCATGCCCATCTGGGCGGGCCGTTGGGGGCGCAGATGGTGGGCGAGATGGGGGCCAATTTCAGCCGCGATTTTTCGGCCACCCTGACCAGCGAGAATGTGATCAGCGCCAGCCTGCGCGGACAGGATTATGCCGCTGAGTTGAGCGGGCCCGGCATCAGCGAGGCGTTCGGCGAGCGCGATCATGGCGGGGAGATGTTCGCGCGCTCCGACCTGCGCAAGCGGCTGGGCCGGCTGGCGCTGGAGACCAGCCTGGAAGGGGCTTACAATTGGCTCGACACCGACAGTTTCTTTTCCTTTGGCGCCTTTCCCATCGCGCTGCCCAATGCGCGGGCGCGCGTGTCGGAGCTGCGCGGCAGCGGCGCGCTGAATGCGATCTGGACGGCAAGCCCGACCTTGCAGCTGGAAGCGGGGCTGACCATGGAAGTGACCTCGATCACGTCGGATGCCGACACGCGCCAGCACAAGGACCTGACCTATCCCAGGCCCAGGCTGGCGCTGACCTGGACGCCCGATGCGGCCAACCAGATCAGGCTGCGCGCCGAGCGCGAGGTGGGCCAGCTGGACTTCGCCAATTTCGTGGCCTCGTCGCAGCTCACGGTGGGGTCGGTGCGCGCCGCCAACACCGCCATCGTGCCGCAGCAGGATTATGTGTTCGAGGCGGCGTACGAGCGGCATCTGTTGAGCGACAGCGTGCTGGTGGTGACCTTGCGCCATTACCTGATCTCGGATGCGATCGACCGGGTGCCGGTGATCAACCCCGCCAATCCGGGCGCATCCTTCGACGCGCCGGGCAATATTGGCGGCGGCATCCAGGACAGCGCCATCCTGGACCTGACCACCTCGCTGGCGCGGCTGGGGCTGGAGCACAGCCAGCTCAAGCTGGACGGCACCTTTCAATGGTCGCGGGTAACCGATCCCACCACCGGCTTGAAGCGGCCCATCTCCGGCATCAATCCGCGCGAATATTCCATCACCTTCCGCCAGGATGTGCCGGCATGGCGGGCGGCCTGGGGCGCGAGCCTGGTCACGCCCTGCTGGGACAACAGCAACGGCAAGGATTGCAGCCAGACGCAGTATCGCTTCAACGAGATCGATGCGTACAGAACCGCACCAACGCTGGGCCTGTTCGCGGAATATCTGCCCTGGGCGGGCACCACCTTGCGGCTGGAGGCCGACAACATCCTGGGCGCGCATTATGACAGTGTGGTGAGCCAGTATGCGGGTCCGCGCGATGTGGCGCCGCTGTCGCGCGCCCAGGACAGGCGGCTGGCCTCCAGCCCCTCCGTCCTGCTCAAATTGCGGCAGGCCTTCTAGGAAATGTCAGGGCAACGGGGCGGGCGCGAATAATTTGTGACGCACTAACACAGTTTAACCCACGGCACGGCGGGACGTGCGATGCTCACGGCATGCACCGCTATCATTTCGATGTCCGCAACGAGTTTGCCGCCCTGGCCGATAAAAGGGGACGCCATTGCGACAGCGTGCTGGAGGCGATGGTGCTGGCCAAGTCGGCGCTGGTCGTGCTGGCCGAGGACGGATCGCTCGAGTCCTTGCCCTGGATCGAGATCGCCGACGAGCAGGGGCGCATCGTCGCCACCGTGCGGGTGGACGAGCTCAAGAACTGACGGCGCCTGTCGTCACCGGTACCCCGTCATCCATGTTCGCTCGTTCAGACTCAGGCACGATGCCGCTGTCGGAAGCGACCGGGCAGGCGCGATGGCCGTCAATTAGGGGCGTATCAGCAGGAAGAAAATTCCCAGGATCACGCCCAGCGCCGTCATGGTGCGTGTCGCCTTGTCGGCGGCTTCGAACAGGCCCGGATGAGATTTGCGGGTAAAGACCTGTGGTGCGTTCTTGAACCGGATATGATTCTGCATTTTGAAATTTGCCAGGCTGCAACAGGCGGCAAAGACCAACAGGCCAACGCCAAGCATCTGAAGCTGGGTCATGACCGAATTATCGCCCAAGATGGACCGGCGGACAATGGATGACCGGGCAACCGGCCCCGCGTCCAACGCGGGGCCGCTGCGATTTCAGAACGATGTCTGGATGGTGAAGAACACGCTGCGCGCGGGTTGTGTCCAATAGAGCGGCGTGCCCGCGCCCACCGTATAGCCGGCCAGGTTGATGATCTTGTTGGTGTCGGTGATGTTGTCGACCTGGACCTGCACCGTGGTCTGCTTGATGCCCGCAAACAGGTGCGACAGCTCATAGCTGAGCGAGCCGTCCAGGGTGAAGACCGGCTGCAGCCCTTGGGTCTGGCCGGCATCGCCGAATCGCGAGCCGACAAACTTGCCCAGCAGCGAGGCGTAGAGGCCGTCCTTGCTGTAGATGCCGCCGACAGTGGCGGTGGTTTCGGGCGCATTGGGCAGCCATTGATGGGTGGCATTGTCCTTGGCGCTGTTGAGCGAGCCGTTGGCATAAAGGCTGAAGCCGTCGCCGATGCTGTAGGTCGCTTCCGCTTCCAGCCCCATATATTTGGCGCCGCCCAGATTGAAGAACACCGTCTGGGCGCCCACCACATGCGAGGTGATGAAGTTGGTGAAGGCGATGTAATAGGCATCGGCCGACAAGGTCAGGTCGGGCAGCTGGAGGGCGGTGCCGATCTGGTAGTTCCAGGTCTTTTCCGGCGCCAGGCTGGTGTTGTTGGGATTGGTGCGGTCGAAGAAATTCTCGTTGGGGGCCAGCGCGCCGGCCGCGATCTGGGCATAGGCCGTCCAGTCGGGGGTGAAGGTGTAATGCGCCGAGATCGACGGCAGCACCGTGCCGAAGGTGTTGTCATAATTCTGGGCGGCGCCGGTCTTGACGTTCACCGCCGCATCGACGCTGCGGTCGAAATACATGTAGCGCACGCCAGGCGTGAGCGAGAGCGCGTCGGTGACGTTCCAGTCCAGCTGCACGTAAGGCTGGAAGGTCTGCAGGTTCTGGGTGAGCAGGCGGTCGAGTCCGTTGGTCGCGCCGGTGTCGGCGTCATCCAGATTGAGCGGCAAAGCCGGGTTGGACATGTCGACCTCGCGCAAGGCGCGGGCATTGTACTGGTGGTCGTACCACACGCCGGCCTGGACATCGCCGAAGTCGAAGCCCTTGGTCAGGCGGGTGATGGTGCCGAAGGAGCGGTAATCGTTCTGCAGCACCTGGCCGGGCACGGCGGTGATGTTGGTGGCGCCGTCCAGGGAGACGGTGTTGGGGAATTCGCCATTGGGATCCTCGCCATTCAGGCCGCGATGGAAATAGGCATAGGTGTAGAGCTTGGTGTCGAACGACCAGCGGTCGCCGAAGCTGGATTGCAGATCCAGATATTCCAGGTCGCTGGTGATGTGGTCGTTGTTGTAGCCGTCGAAATTCTGGCTGGTGGGATCGGTGGACAGGCCGAAATTGGGGCCGAACTGGGCGATCTGGGCAGCGGTGGCGCCAAGGCCGATATTCTGGCGAACCTGGTTGTACATGCCGACGGCGGTGAGGGTGGTGTTGGCGTCCAGCGGCTGGACGATCTTCATATAGCCGTTGAGGCGGGCCTGGCTTTCATTGGTGAGATAGCCGTCGCTGGTCTGGGTTTCCAGATCGGCCATGATGCGGGTGCCGCCGGTTTGGGCGATCTCGCCGCTGTCGAGCTCCGCGCCATAGAGCAGGGTGTTGAAGCTGCCATAGCTGAGATAGGGCGAGATGCCCATTTCGCTGGTGGGCGCCTTGGAGAGCGTGCTGACGGTGCCGCCAAAGGTGGCGTTGCCGATGGTGGTGGCGGTGCCCGGCCCGCGATCGACGCTGATCTGGCCTACGTCATGGGTGGCGAAATAGGACGTGGTGTGGTGGGTGAAATCGTTGGAATCGCCGATCGGAATGCCGTCGAAAGTAACGTTGAACTGGCCGTCCTGAAAGCCGCGGATGGAGATGTTCTGGCTTTCGGCCAGGCCCGGGCCGTTGGGCGCGGTGTCGAACACGCTGGGGGTGAATTTGATGGCTTCGTCGTAATTGGCCGTCATCGGCAGGTTCTTCTGGATGAAGTCCTGGGTGATCACCGAGGAGGGCTGCAGCGCTTCCAGCGGCGTTGAGCTGGGGGCGAGATCGACCGCGGCGTTGCTGCGCTGGCCGTTGATGGTGATGGTTTCCAGCGGCACGGTCTGGGCGAAGGCGGGCGCCGAGACGAGCAGGATGGCGGTGGACGACAGAAGAACGTGAAGCAGGCAATGGTTACGCATACGAACCCTCCGGAAAATGCGCGAAGGGTTAGTGAGGGTGGATGACAGTTTTGCGTAAAAGGCGGTTGAGAATAGCCAATGAGATTGTCTTCATGTGGCCTTCATCTCGCCGGCGTGAACATCAACGATTGGTATGATTCGAATCGGGAGCGTGCGGGTCAAAGGGCCTTGAAGCCGTCGGTCTCCCGTGACAGCGCATCCAGGAACGCCTTCTGCTCCGCCAGCCGCCGCGCCAGCTCGCTTTTGCCGGCGGCGCTGAGCACCCCGTCTTCGATGATCTTGGTGTTGCCATAGGCCTTCATCATTTGCGGCCCGGTGGGCTTGCCGCCATTGGAGTCCACCAGCTCCAGCGAGCGCGCCAGGCCGCTGGCGCCCAGCTGTTCCAGTGTGTCGGCATCATGGAGATAAAGCGCCTCGGGCCCCACCGGCGTGCGGAAGAACATGTGGGTGCGGATGGCGGCGCGCACCTGGTCCAGCTTGGCTTGCGGGAAATCGGTGCCGGCCAGCACCATGTCGATCTTGGTGGCGGCGACGTCGGCATGGTCCTTGCCGGGTTCGGCAAAAGCCACGTCGCTCATGTCATGGAGATAAGCGGCGGCGAAGAGCACATCGTCATCGACGACGACATGGTCGGCGGCCGCCAGGTTTTTGGCCAGGGCGTAGTCGCGCTCGGAATGGGAATAGACCACGCCCTGCTGGAGATTCTTCTGGGCGAAGGCGATTACGGTCTCGCGCCAGCTTTGGGCCGCTGCGGGGTTTGCGAAAAGTCCCGCCATGGCAAGGACCAGGCCAAGCCGGCATGTGCGCGCATGCTTCATGAGAGCCCCCTCTGTTCGGTGCCCCATATTAGCGCGGCGGGGCCGGGAATAAATCAGGTGAGGAGCGGCCGCTGTCCTCTCCCCTTGTGGGAGAGGATGCAAAATCTCGCACTTAGCAAGCGTATGCGAAGCTAAGTGCTTAGATTTTGCTGGTGAGGGGGTGCGTGGTGTGGCCAACGCCGTTCCTTACCCCTCACCTGAAAAATCAGCGGGTTGAGCGTCGCTGCGCTCCGCTAACCCGGTGATTTTTCTTCCTCTCCCTCAAGGGGAGAGGAAATGCTTTTAGGTGATTGGCGCGAGGCCAAGCGCGACGCGAGGCCCGGGGGCGGCTCCCGGGAATAAACCGGGGGCAGGGCGGGTCTTATGGACGGACGTTCCGGAAGGCCCATGATGCAAGACACCCAGGTCACGATGCCCTTTCCCGCCGGGGTGCTTGAGCGGCAGCCGGAGCGTTTCGACGCCACCAGCATGATGCTCCATTGGCTTACCGTCGTGCTGGTGGCGTGCCAATTCATCACCGCGCTGCTGCACGATCAGTTCGCGGGGCCCGTCGCGGTGCTGCTTCTTTTGCTGCATCGCTCGGCCGGGGTGCTGACCTGGCTGGTGGTGGTTGGGCGGCTGGCCTGGCGGCGCTGGCATGCCTATCTGCCGCCATTTCCCGCGCATATGCCGCGCGTCCAGCAATGGGCGGCGAAGCTGAACGAGTATGGGCTTTACATCATGCTGCTGCTGCAGCCCTTGACGGGGCTGGGCAACAGCCTGTTGCGCGGCCATGCCTTCGGGCTGTTCCTGGGCGAGGTGCCGGCGCTGTCTGTGGCCAACAAGCCGCTCGCCCATCAGCTGGGCGAGATTCACGAGACCGGCGCCTGGATCCTGCTGGCGCTGATCAGCCTGCATGTCGGGGCGGCGCTGTACCACGCGCTGGTGCTGCGCGACCGGGTCTTGCAGCGGATGGTGCCGTGAGGAGTGATTTATCGCGCGTAGCGCGATCAACAAAACGAGCCAGTGGATCGTTTTGAGCGACGAACGCCCGGAGCGTAAGCGGAGGGCCGGATGATTCCGTATTCCTGCTCACCCCTCACCAGCAAAATCTAAGCACTTAGCTTCGCATGCGCGCCGCTAAGCGCGAGATTTTGCGCCCTCCACTGGGCGCGCTTGGCCGCGCGCCCGTCCTTCGGACCCCTCAAGGGGAGAGGAAGATAATGTCTCAGCCCACCGAGAGGATCGCTTCCGGTTCGGCGCGCATGATGCGGTGGGCGGGCAGGGTCAGGGTCATGCGGGTGCCTTGGCCGGGCGCGCTTTGGGCGATGAGGTCGCCGCCATGCAGTTTCGCCAGCGCCTGGGAGATGGGAAGGCCCAGGCCGGTACCTTGATGGGTGCGCGCGATGCGGGAATCGACCTGGCCGTAATGGGAGAAGGCCTTCTTGATCTGGGCCGGCGTCATGCCGATGCCGGTATCGGCGACGGCGATCTCGATGCCCGTCGCGGTCTCGTTGGCGCTGAGGGTGATCGTGCCGCCCTTGGGCGTGAACTTGATGGCATTGGAGAGAAGGTTGAGCACCACCTGCTTGACCAGTCTTTTGTCGGCCAGGATGTCGAGGCCGCGGTCCACCGTCAGGCGGATGTCGACATGGTCCTTCGCCTTGTCCTGCATCAGGTGCACGGCATCGTCGATCACCTCGCCCACGGCGAAGCTGCTTTCGCGCAGCTCCATCTTGCCGGCGTCGATCTTGGAGAGATCGAGCACGTCGTTGATGAGGTCGAGCAGATGGGCGCCGGACTTGAACACGTCTTCGGCATATTCGGCGTATTTGTTGTGGCCCAGCGGGCCGTAGAGCTCGGCCTTGAGGATTTCGGAAAAGCCCAGAATGGCGTTCAGGGGCGTGCGCAATTCGTGGCTCATGCTGGCCAGGAAATCGGACTTGGCATTGTTGGCGGCCTGGGCCTGGGCGGCGAGGCTGCGGGCATTCTGTTCGCTGGCGCGCAGCGCTTCATTGACCTGGGCTTCGCGCGCCAGGGCCTGTTCCATGCTGTCGCGCAGGCGCACGCGCTCGGCCACCGCGGCGGCGGTGGGCAGCATCACCCCGATCAGGATGGCCATGAAGACTTGCGTGAAATAGAGCTGATAGCCCAGCGGCAGCCAGGCGATGGCGGATGCGCCATAGCCGAGCGCGGTTGCGCCCGTCAGTATCAGTTGCGTGAGGACCAGGCCAAGGGCGGCGCCTTCGAGCCCTGAGACCAAAGTGACGATCAGAAGCGCCATCGGGGTGATGAAGAGAAGCGGCAGGCGCTCGGGCAGGAAGTTGATCACCAGCACCGCCGTCATCAGCACCATGCAGGCGGTGAGGCTTTTCCAGTTCCTGATCAGGGCGCCGCGCTCGGCGGTGGCAACCAGGACCATCATGGGAGTGAAGATCACATAGGACAGCGCCAGGGGGATGAACCAGGCCTGCCAGTAGGTGCCCAGATGCGGGCGGTGAATGCCGTCGATCATCAGGGTGAAGATGGTGGCGGAGATGCAGGACAGGATGGTGGACAGCGCGATGAAGCCGGTGAGCTGGCGCCAGGCGCGAAAGTCGGGCTTGTCGCCGATGAGCTGGCGCGTCGCCAGATAGACGACCAGCAAGGTCAGCGAGGTCACCACCGGCGTGGTGATCAGGTCCATCGTATAGGCGTGGGTGGCGAACTTGGCGGCCATGCCGCCCAGGGTTCCGGCGGCCAGGATCGGCCAGAGCCAGCCTTCGCCCATGATCAGGATCAGGGCCAGGGCGACGCCGCTAAAGGGTTTGACCGAGGTGAGCCCGCCGGCCAGGTGATAAAAGGCCGACCCCATATAGTTGAGCAGGGTAAACAGCACGGTCAGGCCTGCGAAAGTCAGCAGCCGGCGTTTCGGTGTAGTGGGAAGGATGGGCATTGGCCGGCCAGATTGGCTGTGAATCGGCAAAAGATGCGTTAGCGCGGGCGCCAACTTTTGTGTGTATTCTGCGTTGGTTAGCCGGGCGTAAACAGCGGGACGGGGAGAGCCATGGAGCGCTGGTTCATTGTCGGTTTCGTGGTGGCGATCCTGATCGGGCTGGCCGGGGCGGGCTGGCATTTCCACCAGCGGGAACAAGCCAATGCGCGGGCCTGCACCTCGGCCGAGGCGCATTGTGGCGAGCGCGGCGGGCTTTAGCAGCGCGCCATGGGCTCTTCAGGGGATGCCATGCCGCGACGCAGCGTGGTTAATTGTCCACCAAGGGCGGTGGCGCGGGCTTCCAGAGTTTCCGCGGTTGCGAGGAACAACGCGATATAGTGCGCGTCATCCGTCTGGACGGCATAGTTGCGAAGCTTGTCTGCCAGGCTTACCAGATCACGCAACGCCTGGGTTTGTGCATCTGCACCCATAAGCGACGGCCTGAAAGTGTCAGCCTTGATAACAGATCGGACGGCGTTCCGGTCGAAACGGTACGAAGGCCGGTTGGTTCCTGGTAAATGACATCTGAACAGGATGTGTAAAGTTGTCGGGATTCGGAAATTGCGTATGCCCCCGCATGCTGAATTGCGTTATTAAAAATCGCCCAATCGAGGTGGCTTACAGGTGCCGCAACAAGCTTTTCAGCCGGAACATATGGCGCGCGGGATGCTGGCGCTTTATCCCGGCATGGCGCGCGAGATCGCCGTCAGCCTGATGACGGACGCCTTCCTGATCGGCGAGGACAAGCGCGCCTGGCTGTGGTGGGACGTGCTGGTGCGCATCGGCCGCATCGAGGAAGAAGAGCGCGTGCGGATCCATTGATCGGGCACCGCCGTTAGCAGCCTGTCATACTTGTATATACAAGCGCCCTGGGAACAGGAGCGCGCTCATGTATAGAGTGCCGCCGGCAAAGGCGGATTCCCATGACACAGAGCAATGCCTGGACGGCGCGCACCGGGCTGAGTTTCGTTCTCCTGTTCGGGGCAGTGAATCTGTTCGCCGATTTCGCCTATGAGGGCGCGCGCAGCGTGGGCGGGCCGTTCCTGGCGGTGCTGGGCGCCAGCGGATTGATCGCGGGCCTGGTCGGCGGCTTTGGCGAGTTCATCGGCTATGGCTTGCGGCTCATCAGCGGGCGCTGGGCCGACCGGTCGGGGCGTTACTGGCTGATCACCATCCTGGGTTATCTGGTGCAGATGATCGCGGTGCCGGCGCTGGCGCTGGCGGGAAGCTGGCAGGCGGCGGCGGCGCTGATGGTGATGGAGCGGATGGGCAAGGCGATCCGCAATCCGCCGCGCGATGTGATGCTGTCGGAAGCCGGCGAAGTGATCGGGCGCGGCTGGGCGTTCGGCGTCAATGAGGCGTTGGATCAGCTGGGCGCATTCGCCGGCCCGCTGGTGGTGGCCGCGGTCTATGCCGAACGCCAGGATTATGCCGTGGCGTTTGCGTGGCTGGCGATACCGGCGGCGGCGGTGCTGGTGCTGGTGCTGGCGGCGCGCATCACTTTTCCCAAGGCGGCGGAGATAAAGCGTGACGAAGCGGGCGCGGAGCGCGACGGCTATCCGCGCGTGTTCTGGTGGTATGCGGCGGCCAGCGCCATGCTGGCTTTCGGTTTTGCGGATTATTCGCTGATCGCCTTTCACTTCGCCAAGGGCGGAGTGATGCCGGCGGTGGCGGTGCCGGTGGTCTATGCCTTTTCCATGCTGGTGAGCGGGGCGGGATCGCTGTTCTTCGGCAAGCTGTATGACCATATCGGATTGAAGGTGCTGGTGCCGGTGACGATCGTGGGCGCCTTTTTCGCGCCGCTGGTGTTCATGGGCGGCTATGCCTTTGCGGTGTTCGGCGTGATGCTGTGGGGCCTGGCTTCGGGGGTGCATGAATCGGTGATGGCGGCGGCGGTGGCCGACATGATCCCGGCGTCGCGGCGTGCCGGGGCCTATGGGATGTTCACCACCATCTTCGGGGTGGCCTGGTTTGCCGGCAGCGCGCTGCAGGGCGAGCTGTATGATCATTCGATCATGGCGCTGGTCGCGGTGGCGATGGCGGTGCAACTGGCGGCGGTCGTTCCGTTTCTGATCGCGGTCAAGGGAACGCGGGAGCCGGCCGCCCGTTAAGGCTGGCATGGAAAATCGCCGCCGCGCGTTGTTCGTGTTGCCGGGACTGGCCGCGGTTCCGCTGGCGGCCTGTTCCGGCGGCGATGAGGATGTGGGCGCGGTCGAAGACCTGATGCGCGAGCACGGCATCCTGCGCCGCGCCATCCTGGTGTTCCGCGAAAGCGCCGGCCGGCTGGCCAAGGGCATGCAGGTGGATGCGCGCGCGCTGCACCAGGCCGCGCAGCTGTTCCGCGATTTCGGCGAGAATTATCACGAGAAGAAGCTGGAGGAAGAAAACATCTTCCCGCAGCTGCGCGATCATGGCGGCGATGCCGCCAACATGGTGCAGGTCTTGATCGACCAGCACCGGCGCGGGCGCGAGATCATCGATTATGTGCTGTCGGTCGCCGGCGGGGCCATCGTGCAGGGCGAGGCGCTGGTGGCGCCGCTGAATGCCTTCGAGCTGATGTATGCCAATCACGCGGCGCGCGAGGACACCATCATCTTTCCCGCCTGGAAGAAGGCGATCGGCGAGCATGCCGTGAAGGAGATGGGCGAGAAGTTCGACGATATCGAGAAGAAGCAGTTCGGCGGCGACGGTTTCGACATGGCGGTGAAGCAGATCGGCGAGATCGAGCAGGCGCTGGGGCTTTCGGATATCGCGCAATTCACCGCGCCGCCGCCGCCGCGCTGATTCAAGTGATGCTTGTGGGCGCGAATATTTTTGCGCGATTGCGGTTTGGGTGGTTGACCGGGTTTTAAAACGGGCGTACTCACTTCGCCATGGTGAATAGATGCGCTCTGCGCTCTTCACCGGTTCTCTTTCCGATTTCTCTTTTTAAAGGCGCTTCGCGCACTGGATGGCCCGCATAAAGCGGGCCATGACATTTGGGGCTGATGGCGAAGGTTACGTCCAAGGCGGCGGCGCAGATCAAGGCGCTGGCGAGGAAGCACAGCAAGGCCGCGATCAAGACATTGGCGGCGATCATGAACCAGGCCGACGGGCCGGCGACCGCGCGGGTGTCGGCGGCGCAGGCGCTGCTGGATCGCGGCTGGGGCAAGGCGGCGCAGCCGATTGCGGGCGATGAAGACGGGCCCGTCCTTCTGGCCAGGATCGAGCGGGTGATCGTTGACCCCAGCGAACAACAGAACAGCAGCGGCGAAGACGAACCGACGCACCCTGAAGATTGACACGCCGCGGGTCTTTCTGCCGCTGCTGGCGGCGGCCCGCTACAAGGGGGCGTATGGCGGGCGCGGGTCGGGCAAGTCGCATTTCTTTGCCGAGCTTCTGATCGAGGATTGTCTGTGCCAGCGCGGGTTGCTGGCGGTGTGCATACGGGAAGTGCAGAAGTCGCTGAAGGATTCGTCCAAGCGGCTGATCGAGGCGAAGCTGTCGGAACTGCGGCTGGGTGAGGCGGACGGGTTCAAGATTTTCGAGAAGGAGATCAGGACGCCCGGCGATGGCGTGATCGTGTTCACGGGCCTGCAAGATTCCAACAACGAGAATATCAAGTCGCTGGAAGGTTTCGGGCGCGCCTGGATCGAGGAGGCGCAGGTGTTGTCGCATCGCAGCCTGACGTTGCTGCGTCCGACCATTCGGGCCAAGGACAGCCAGATCTGGGCGAGCTGGAATCCGCGCCGCAAGTCGGATGCGGTGGATGAGTTCTTTCGGGTGAAGCGGCCTTTAGGCGCGACGTGTGTGGAAGTGAACTGGCGCGACAATCCCTGGTTTCCGGATGTGCTGGAAGCCGAGCGGGTGAGCGACATGCGGCTTTATCCGGATCGCTATGAGCATATCTGGGAAGGCGGTTATGCGCGGGCGCTGGAGGGCGCCTATTTCGTGAAGCAGCTGGCGGAGGCGAGGGAGCAGCGGCGCATCGGGCCGGTGGCGGCCGATCCGCTGCTGCCGGTGCGCGCCTTTTTCGACATTGGCGGGTCGGGGGCGAGCGCCGACGCCATGGCGATCTGGATCGCGCAGTTTGTCGATCGCGAGATCCGGGTGCTGGATTACATCGAGGGCTGCGGCCAGGTGCTGGCTTATTATGTGGGGCAGCTGCGGGCGCGGGGCTGGGGGCAGGCGGTGTGTGTGCTGCCGCATGACGGAGTGGCGGAGAATTCCATCACCGGCAAGCGCTATGAGGACCATGTGCGCGATGCCGGGTTCGAGGTTCAGGTGATCAGGAACCAGGGCAAGGGCGCGGCAATGATGCGGATTGAATCGACGCGGCGGCTGTTTCCGCGCATCTGGTTCAATGCGGCGGCGACGGAAGCGGGCCGCGATGCGCTGGGCTGGTATCATGAGAAGAAGGACGAGACGCGCGCGGTCGGCCTGGGGCCGGAGCATGACTGGTCGAGCCATGCCGCCGATGCGTTCGGGCTGATGTGCATCGCCTATGAGGAGCCGGAACGGGCGATCAGGCCCACGACCCAGCCCGAGCTGTTTGAGGGCGGGTGGATGTCGTGACGCGATGCCGTTATTCTGGGCGGGTGAAAATGGTGTGGAAAATCACAGCGGTTTTGGGGCTGGCAATTCTTGCCGTGGTTCTGTGGCACTTTGTTGCCCGCTATCGTTATGAGCAGCATGCGCGGAGCGGCTCCCTCACCTATGGCTGTTCCGAATCTTCGGCGACATATGTCTTTGACCCCAAGACCTACAGGCCGGTCGAACTGCAGCTGACGGAAGCCCGCCATCCGGACAGGCTGGGAGATTGGACCGTTATCTGGCCTGGCAAGCCGCCGATCCGGACCGCGAATTTCGAGGCTCAGACTGGAAGCATCGGTGGCTCGCAGGGCATCAAATGGCGGGAGCCGGACGGGCGGCAGATGACGGCTATTCTATCGTTCAGTGATCTGGTCAGTGAATACGGAACGACATCAATCCAGGCGGAGATTGATGATCCATCGGTAGGCGCCTCCAGCCATTTCGATTGTCGACCAGACCCGACCAGCTGGCGCGCATAGGCGACCCACCCCAAACTGTTTGAGCTCGTCGCGCTACATCCCCCCGCCGGCAAAGTATCCGTAGGGCAAGATTGCCAGCAGACAGATGACCGACCAGACGTTGCCGAGGCGCGACCATTTGGTCTGGCTGAGGATTGCGGCGGGGATCACGGCCAAGATCAGGATGACCAGCGGCAAGACGACGTAATATTGGACCTGGCCCAGGCTGACACCGCCGACCCGTGCTTGAACGCCTTTTTCGCCCTCGAAACCTTCAAAGGCGATCAGGCCCCAGACGAGGGCATTCAGGGCGGGCAGGATCAGGGATTTGAGTTTCATGATTGCGGCTCTGCCTCCGCCGCAACAGTCGCAATCCGAAAGCCCTTGTATCGCGCCTTGAAAGCCAAGCGTAACGCGATGACCGCCGAGGGAATGTAGGCGATCAGCGTTGCCAGAATCCAAGAGTCGGGACGAACCCATTCACGGTGTCCGATGATCAGCAAAGGGATGCCGACGATCGCGCCGAGCATCCCGGCTGTGAAATTGTTCAAGATCAGCCAGCGCCAGAACACCGCCCACCAAATACGGACGAGCTGACCCCAGGTCAGTTCCAATTCCTGCATGCGAGCCTCCCCAGCCGGGCGAAGGCTAACCCGCCCCACACAAGGTCACAATGACAACCGATCAAATCATTTCCGATGCCAAGGCGGCGTTTCAGCTCTGCGAAGAAGCCGAGGCCGAGAACCGCATTGCGGCGCTGGATGACCTCAAGTTCGCCAAGCTGGGCGAGCAGTGGCCGGACAGTGTGCGCCAGCAGCGCATTCGCGATGGCCGGCCGTGCCTGACCATCAATCGCCAGCCGGCCTTCATTCGCCAGGTGGTGAATGAGGCGCGGGCGAACCGGCCGGCGATCAAGGTGCATCCGGTCGATGGCGAGGCCGATGTGCAGATCGCGGAGATCTATAATGGGCTGATCCGCAATATCGAACAGACCAGCAAGGCCGATGTCGCCTATGACACGGCGGTGGATTGCGCGGTTTCCAATGGCTTCGGCTATTTCCGCATCACCAGCGATTATGCCGATGACGACACATTCGACCTGGAGCTGCGGATCGAGCGGATCGCCAATCCGTTCAGCGTCTATGCCGATCCACTGTCGACGGCGAGCGACTCCAGCGACTGGAACCAGTGTTTTGTCACCGAGGTGCTGAGCCACGATGCCTTCCGCGCCAAGTACAAGGGTGCCGATCCGGTCAGCTGGAGCGATGACGGCTATCAGAAGCTGCCGGCGCCCTGGACTTCGGGAGAGACGGGCGATCACAGCGTGCTGGTGGCGGAATGGTGGCGGCGGGAGCGGGTGAAGCGGACCATCCTGGCCTTGTCGGACGGCTCGGTGCTGGAAGCCGATGTTTACTTGAAGCAGAAGGATGTGCTGGACGCGCAAGGGGTGCGCGTCCTTGGCGAGCGGCTGGTGAACAGTCATAAAGTGACCCAGACGGTGCTGACCGGCGCGGAAGTGCTGGAGACAAATGACTGGGCCGGGAAATATATTCCGGTGGTACCGGTCTATGGCGATGAAGTGAATGTGGAGGGCAAGCGGCATTTCCGTTCGCTGATCCGCGACGCCAAGGACGCGCAGCGGATGCTGAATTACTGGCGCACGGCTTCGACCGAGCTGACGGCGCTGGCGCCGCGGGTGCCGTTCATCGGCAAGAAGGGGAGCTTCAAGTCGGATGCGCGCAAGTGGGCGACCGCCAACAGCCAGAACCATGCCTTTATCGAATATGACGGCGAGGTGCCGCCGATGCGCCAGCCGCTGGACAGTGGGGCGGCGATCGGGGCCATTCAGGAGGCGCTGAACGCCAGCGACGACATGAAGGCCATTCTGGGCCTGTATGACGCGAGCCTGGGGGCGGCGGGGAACGAGATTTCCGGCGTGGCGATCCAGGCCCGGGCCGCGCAGGGCGATACCTCGAACTTTCATTTCATCGACAATCTGAGCCGGGCCATCGAGCATGGCGGGCGCATCCTGATCGACCTGATCCCGGTGGTGTATTCGGGCCGGCGGATGATCCGGGTGCTGGGGGCAGACAATGCGGCGTCGACGGTGATGCTGGGCGAGCCGCTGCCCCCGAAGGAAAGCGACCCCGCGACCAAGCTGCCGATGACCAGGCTGTGCGATCTGGGCGCCGGGCGCTATGACCTGACGGTGGAGACGGGGCCGAGCTTTGCCACACGGCGCGAGGAAGCGGCCAGCCAGATGCTGGAGCTGATCGGGGCCTATCCGGCGGCGGCGCCAATCCTGGGCGATCTGTTGGCGAAGAATCTGGACTGGCCGGACGCCGATGAAGTGGCCAGGCGGTTGAAGGCGCTGTTGCCGCCGGGGATCGCGGCGGCGCCGGGTGCGCCGGCGGCGGGCGCCGTGCATCCGCCAGTCAATCCGCAAGTGCAAGCCGCGGCGGCGCAGGTGGTGACATTGATCGGCGGGTTGAAGCAGCAGAATGCGGCGCTGGCGGCCCAGGTCGCGGCCTTGCAGAGCGACCGTTCACTCGAAAACCAGAAGCTGGGCATCGATGCCTTCAAGGCGCAGACCGAGCGGCTGAAGGCGGTGAATGATGCCGGGCGCGCTGCGCGCTAGCCGGTGGTCGCCGTCGATGTGGCCGTGCTGGTGGTGGTCGAGCCGGGGAGCGCGAAGGTCAGCGCCACGGCGATGATGGAGACGGCGATAAAGCCCTGTTTGTAGGTGAGGAGCTGGGCCTGCCGGACGCCGGCGGGTTTGCCATGCGCCAGCGTTTGCGGCCAGGCGGGCTGGACCGCCAGAAGAAGCAAGATCGGGATGAGAAGCGCGCGCATGGGCCGAGGCTAGGCTGGGGCGCGCGGCGGGCAAAGTTAAATCTGGAGAGATGTGATGGGTGATGTTGGGGCAGATGGTTCGGGCGTCCCTGCCGGTTTTGCGCCGGACGGGATCATGGCGGCGCTGCCGGATATCAATGCGGCGGCGGCGCAGAGCACCTTGGGTGCGGTGATGAGTCCGGAGCAGATGGCGGATGTGGATTGGGGTGCGGATGGACCACCCGATCTGGGGCCGGAGTTCCATACGCTTCTAAAGAAATGGGGCGAACCCGATTCAGGGCCCGTGCTGCTGGGCAGCGATCAGAATTCTGGGGATGTGGCACCCTCGGCTGGGACCGGTACAGATTCCGGGAATGACGCGCCGGCAGGCTCGCCGACGGACGACCAGACGAATACGCCGGTCGAGGTGGCGGGCAATGTCTCGGCAGCAAGCGGGCAAGGCAGTGGCGGTGCCGGTGAGCCGCCTGGCAATGCGATGCCGGCGGGCGTGGACTGGCATTTCATCACCGGGCGCGAGACAACCACCGGACAGGGTTATGTTCCCGTGGACGGCGACAAGCATCCATTGCCTGGCAGTGGTGTAACCATCGCCACCGGTTTCGATCTGGGACAGCACAGTGCCGCCGATCTGCGCGGGCTGGGTCTGCCGGAGAGCTTTATCACGCAGGTCTCTCCGCTTCTGGCGCCGGGAGCGAATACGCAGGGCCTGGTGGGACGGTCGGCGCGGGATTATCTGACCGCACATCCCCTGACAATTTCGCCCGGTCAGGCAAGTCAGATCGATGGTGCGGTTGCCAATCATAATTATGATCAGGTGGCGAACGCCTATAATGCAGACCAGACCACCGGTACCCGGTTTCAGGATCTGCCACAGGAGGCGCAGACGGCGGTGATGAGCGTCGCCCATCAATATGGGACCAACCTGGCCGGTGCGACTCCGAACTTCTGGAACCAGGTGACGAGCGGGCAGTGGCAGGCGGCGCACGACAACCTGATGGATTTCGGCGACGACTACAAGACGCGCAGGCATGCCGAGGCTGCACTATTGATGAACAGCATCAATTCCGGCAGTCTACCGAAGGCGCCTGGCAAGCAGAATTGACAAAGGCGCATCGGGGAAGGGCAGTCCGGTGAAGAGAAGCGCGCTTTTGCCCACGGCGGTTCTGGCCATGATATTTCTGGCGGCTGCCGGTGAACCGGCAAAGGCCCCATCCGGCCCCGCCGTCTTCAAGGCCACGCTGCATGAAGTGCGCGGCATGCGCGGCAATTATTTCGGCCCGGGCTGGTATGTCATCGATCAGCTGATGGAGGGGCAGAATACGGTCGTGGATACCGACACCTTGCCGGACGGAAACTTTATGCTGTCGGGCTGCCGGATGCACAGCTGCGATGAGAAATCGGCGATCATTCTGACAGCGGAACCGAAAATGCTGGCGGCGGGGCTGATCAATTTTCACTGCCGCCCGGACCACTCCATGCCGCAGGGCAAGAGCATTCATATACCGGCCACTTGCAATGATCTCGATAACCCTGTTCTGACGATCTTTGTGAAGAAGAAGAACGAGCGTCCCGAGCTGATCCAGCCCCTGAAGGATTGGGCTGATCGCGTGTCGCACGTCCGGACCGTCGAGATACGGTACATTCCGTAAAGCCATCACGATTTAAGAAATACAGACCGGCCGTGGGTGACGCCGCACGGCATGGGTGATCCTGCGCGTCGCAACCAAGGAAACACACATGAGCATCGAGAACGGGGCCGCGGCCGCGAACGATTCCGCTTTGGCGGATGACCAGACCGATATGGACGGCGATGCGCCGGCCGAGGTCGAAGTGACCTATAACGGCAAGAGTTATTCGCTACCGCCGGAGCTGCGCGATGCGCTGTTGCGCCAGGCCGATTATACCCGAAAGACCCAGGAGCTGGCCGGACAGCGCCGCGCCTTCGAGGCCGAGCGCGCGGGCCATCGCCAGGAAGCGCAGATGACGCGCAAGCATCTGCACGATGCAGCCAGGATCGTGGCATTGCATGATCATCTGGCGCAGCTGGACAGGATCGATTGGCCGGCGCTGCAGGCGCAGGATCCGGCGCGCGCCGCGCAATTGTGGCAGCAGCGCCTTCAGATGAGGCATTTGCGGGACCGTGCCGCCCGCGCCTGGACCCAGAAGGACCGGGACAGTGCCGCCCAGACGCAGCGGGAAACCGCCAGGCGTGCTGGCGCGGTGCAGGCGCATCTGTCACGGCTTATCGCGGACTGGTCGCCCGGCCTGGATGCGAAGCTGGGGCGTTATGGCACCGCACAGGGGCTCTCGCAGCACGAGATCACCAGCGCGGCACTCCAGAACCCCAACTTCGTGCTGGTGCTGCACAAGGCGCACAAGTTCGACGAAGCCGAGGCGCAGAAGAAAACCAAGCAGGCGTTCGATGCGGCGCAATCGGCCAGGCCGGTGACGCGTGTGGGCGGCGGCGGAGGCACGGCATCGCGCCGCACCACCGATGCCAGCGGCGACACGCTAAGCACCGAGGAATGGGCCAAGCGCGAGCGCGAGCGGATGCGCAAACGTTGATTTCAATTTTGGCCCCAATCTTTGAAGGAACCCCATGTCAAACACTTTGCTTACTCCCACCCAGGTGACGCGCAAGGCGCTGATGGTGCTGCACCAGAAGCTGAACTTTGTCGGCACCATCAATCGCGGTTATGACGACAGCTTCGCCAAGGATGGCGCCAGGATCGGAAACACCCTGAATATCCGCGTGCCCAACCAGTATACGGTGCGCACGGGTCCGACCCTGTCGACCCAGGACACCACCGAGACCAGCGTGCAGCTGCAAGTCTCGACCCAGAAGGGCGTGGACGTGAATTTCACCTCCAACGACCTGACCATGAGCCTGGACGATTTTTCCGACCGCATCATCGAGCCGGCCATGGCGGTCCTGGCGGCCAATATCGAGGCCGACGCCATGAACATGGTCAATGACGTCTATCAGCAGATCAACAATCAGGGTTCGGCGATCACCTTCAACAATGTCCTGATGGCCAGGAAGCGGCTGGTCGACAGCCTGGCGCCGGTCAATGACCGCACCTGCAATCTGTGCACCCAGGACAATGTCGACCTGGTGGATGCGCTGAAAGGCCTGTTCCAGGATTCGACCAATATCGCGAAGCAGTATCGCGAAGGCTATATGGGCCGCACCGCGGGCTTCGACTTCCTGGAGAATACTTTGTGGCCGACGCATCTGTCGGGCACCGAGAACGGATCGTCGCCGACCTTCGCGGTCAATGGCGCGAACCAGACCGGTGCGAGCGTCACGGTGAGCAATGGCTCGTCCAAGACCCTGACCGTGGGCGACATCGTCACCTTTGCCGGCTGTTACAGCGTGCATCCGGAGACCAAGGCGGTGTCGAGCCAGTTGCAGCAGTTCGTGGTGACGGCGCCCGTCGCAGGCACCGGCACGGTCATTGCGATCAGCCCGGCGATCGTGACCAGTGGCGCGGGCCAGAATGTGTCGGCTTCGCCGACCAATACCGGCGCGGTGACCAAGGTGGGCACGGCCTCGCAAAATTATGGCCTGTCGCTGGCCTATCAGAAGAACGCCTTCGCTTTCGCCACCGCCGACCTGATCATGCCCAAGGGCGTGGACTTTGCGGCGCGCGAGGTGCTGGACGGCGTGTCGATGCGCATCGTACGCCAGTACGACATCGTGAACGACAAGTTCCCCTGCCGTATCGATGTTCTGTATGGCTACAAGACCATCCGGCCGCAGCTGGCGTGCCGGCTGGCGAATAACTAGGTCGAACAACTAAGTCGAACAACTGGGATGAGGCGGCGCGGATCGCAGGTTCGCGCCGCCGCTTTTTCACGCGAGAAATCGTAATGGCAGATGGCGATGGCCTGGTCCAACGGCCTCAGGGCGACCAAAATTCTTATCATGGTGACCTTGTGTCTCGCTGGACCCAGTCGGGCCAGGATGGAGAAATCTGGCCGGGAAGTGGCATTTTTCCGACCTGGAATACCGACGGTGTGCTGGGTGGGATCAGAGAACTGGCGCCCGTGTACAACAGCCTGAATATGTTGATGACGCCAGAGGAGCAGAAAACGATTGCGCCCCTGGATGGTTCAGCGGGTGGGATCGACGGGATCAGCGGTGTCCAGCTGCCCAGCTGGCCTGGCAACGGTGGTGCAGCGCCAGCGATGTCGCTCGACCAGACCGATCCCGACCAGCTTCATCCGGTGTTGGCGCGGCCCGCGGGAAACTATTTCGGGGATGATCTGCCTTTCGGGCCTAGCACGCCAGTTGGCCAGACACCGGGCTTTCCCGAGAGCGGTAAAAACAGCTGGCGGACCGAGCTGGACGACCAGATTACGATCGGTGCCAATAAGTTCAACGCTGACCATGGCTATCAGCCCGGTGACCCGCTCTATATGACGCCCCAGACTTTAAAGTCCTGGATCATGGAAGAGAGCGGTAGTGGTGCCACGCGCAATGCATTCGAGACCGATCCTTTGCAAGCGAACAATCCGGGCGACTGGGACCATGCCAAAGCAGGTGTGGGCTTATCGCAAGGTCAGCAAATGACACCGATGTCGAGCATCAACGGCGGACTAGGCTGGTTTCAATACAAGGCAGACCAGTTGGCAAAAGCAAATCCCGACGTAACCATGTCGGATGTCCTGAAGGCTTATAATGGGAATTCGAAAATCGATCCCAATGGCCTTCCACACAGCCAGAATTATGCTAATGCTATTCTCAGCAGAGTTGGGAATGGCAATTGAAGGCTTTGCGCACTTTATTCGCATTGATCCCGGTTACTGCGGCGTGGCTGTGTGCCGTGCCTGCCGAAGCGAAATATCCCGACGGCATCTATAAGGTTCTGAAAGCCGCCGACTTCCCCTTTGTAGACAGGAGCGATGCCCGGCATGCCTGGCCGGAAGGCGAGATATTTGTCGGCGGCCGGCAATATGAAATCTGGGGATTTGAGTGGCAGGATGCCCGTTCCTATGCCGCCGGACTGCGGTCGCACGCCAATCTGCTGGTGTTCGAGCAGCGGCCTGCTGGACTGTTCTATCTGGGTGCCTATGATGTCGATGATGCCCGTGTAGAAATGAAGACCCGATCCCTGCGGCTGTTATATCCGCCGCAGGGTATAACGGGCGTGGCGTTGACCGAAAACAGGATCATGTTTGACGACAATGGTCCGCCGGCGCAAGTTGAGCTGTTTGGCGCAGTTCACAAGTTTGTCCGGCGCAACGTTCCGTTTCCGGTAGGGTGGAATGCACCCGATCATCATTCCGGCGTCTGGAAGCTTCTGATCGATTCCGGCAATTCATCCATGATCAACAGTGATGCCCGGATATGGCCGGCTGGGACGATAACGGCGAATGGCACGCGGTATGAAATCTGGGGTTATGCCTGGGAAGAAACATCGCAGACAAAAGCTGCGAGCACTGAGCACGCGCATTATCGCCTGCTAGTTTTGGAACGAAGGGCGACAGGTCTGTCCTATCTTGGTGAGTACACCATCGACGGCGTGCCGTTTCATGTGCGCGGCAACACGGTAAAATTCGAGTATGGAGCGGAGCCTTCTTCTGGCGGCGACGCGATTGATTTTTCAGGCGGTCCACCGAAGCTGATCCAGCTTGGGGGTGAATCCCGTCGATTTGCTGCGGCATCACATAGCGCGGCCGCTTCGCAGCGTTGAACCGTCAGCCGGCGCGCGGAATTGCGCCCGCGCATTCTCATATTTGAATCTGAAGGAGTGCACATGGCGCTGGATGGCAGCTATGCCGGCTTGCAGGCCTCTATTGCCGATTTTCTCAATCGCGGTGATCTGAGCGCGGTCGTTCCCGATTTCATCACCCTGGCCGAGGCACAGATGGCGCGCCGCCTGGTGTCGCGGGCCGGGCAGGGGATGGCGGTGCCGCGCCGGTTGATAAAGCGCGCTGATACCGCGATCGCGCGGGATGCGGAATATGTGGCGGTGCCGGGCGACATGCTGGGGCCGCTGGATCTGATGCTTTCCGGCACGCCGCCGATCGAGCTGGATTATCTGGACCCCGCCAATCTGGAGCGGGAAAAGGCGCTGGCCCGCTGGGTGGGCGCGCCGAAATTCTATACCGTGGTGGGCGGCAGCTTGCAGCTTTATCCCGCGGCCGACCAGGACTACGACGCCGAGCTGGTCTATATCGCGCGCGCGCCGGCGTTGAGCGATGGGGCGCCGACCAACTGGATCCTGACCGATTATCCGGATGCCTATCTGTATGGTGCGCTGGTGCAGTCGGCGCCCTATCTGCGCGATGACGCGCGCGCCGATCTGTGGGGCACCTTGTTCACCGCGGCGCTGGACGACATGTGCAATGCCGATCCCATGCCGAGCGACCGGTCGCAGTTGCGCACGGCGTTCCCGGCGCTGACGCGGTGGGGACGGTTCGGCGCCTATGACATCACTTCCGACAGCTGAAAGGTTTTCTGATGGCGAGCTTTTCCAAATTCAACTGCTTTGTCGCCGATCTGGCCAACAAGGTGCACAATCTGGGCGCCGACACATTGAAGGTGATGCTGACCAACACCGCGCCCGCATCCTCCAACCTGGTCAAGACCGATATCAGCGAGATCGCGGCCGGCAGCGGCTATGCCGCGGGCGGGCTGAGCGTGGCGATTGCGTCGTCGAGCCAAGCGGGCGGGACATACAAGCTGTTGCCCAGCGCCGATCCGGTGCTGACGGCGACGGGGACGGTGGGGCCGTTCCGCTATGCGGTGCTGTACAATTCGAGCGCCGCGAGTGGCAATCTGATCGGCTGGTGGGACCGCGGCACGTCGATCACCCTGGCGTCGGCCGACACCTTCACGGTGGGGCTGGATCTGACCAACGGCATTCTGCAGCTCGCCTGATGGCTGCCAATTACGGGACCGGCGCGTGGGGCGAGGGGAATTACTCCGCGCCGACGGCCGGTGTGTTGACGGTGGTCACGGGCGCTTATGCCGAGACGGTGCGCGCGTCGGGATTGAGCTGGCAGGCAAAGGCGGCCGCAGGTGCTGGCGGGATCGGCCTGGCGGGGCTTTCAAGCGGGTTGCAGGCGGGATTTGCGGGTGCCGCAGCAGGGCGCCTTTGCGCTGACCAGCCGGGCCGTGGAGCTGCTGTGGGCGGCGCTGGCCGCCGCAGGGGAAGGTGTCTGCGCGTTGGCGGGAGGCGCGCTGTCTCTCGCGGCGCAATGGGGCTTTGTGGTCATGCCGGGGATGGTGACCCTGACCGGTCCGGAAACCGGGCTGGTGCGCGGCAATATCTGGACGGGGGAGGCGGACGGGATGGCGCCGTGGAGCCCCGTCGCCGGGGCCGGCGATGCCTGGGCGCCGCGGTGGCCCGATCAGACCGACTGGATCATTCAATAGAGAGCGAGCGATGACCACGACCAATCTTGGCATGACCATACCCACCGTCGGCGCCGACACCGACAATTGGGGCAATGACCTGAACACCGATCTTCAGAAGATCGATGACGCGTTCACGGTGAATCGTTTCACCGATTTTACAAACACTTTGACTTTCACGGCTCCGCCCAACGGTAGTCTCACGATGGGGGGATATGGAAGTTCATGGAAGTTGACTCCTGCTCGGACCGGAACCGTCAGAATCCATGTTACTGGGTATATAACGCCTAGCGGACCGACTTGTGATGCAGTTTTTAATGTGCGCTATGGCACAGGAATGTCGCCATCGCAAAGCGCTGCGGTCACGGGTTCGGGCGGCACGACTATGGATTATCTAGCTACCAGTGGTTCAAACGACCACTACACACCGTTTACGATGACCTATGACGCGGTGGGGCTCGCATTGGGAACGCCCTATTGGTTTGACGTCTGCATGCGCGCTATCAACGCGAGCGCCATCATAACACCCTGTTCGATTATCATCGAGGAGATTTTCTAGGTGGCAGCGATATGCCGATGCCCCCGCCGGGGAACCAATGATCTTTCGGTTCTTCCCTGAAAAACAGGAACGGTCTGCTGCGCGAGCGGGAAAAGACCGCCAATTCGTCGGTGACATCGCTGTTGTCGCCCAGGATGATGGCTTTTTCGGTCAGGCGGTTCTCCACCGTCAAATATTCGCGGTGCTCATAATCCGCGGAGTGGTCGCTATCGTTGATGAACAGATCGATCTTATCGGTAAAGCCCTGAAGCGTTTCGATGGAATCGCCCACGATGATCTTGCCGATCTCGGCATAACGGCCCGCTAAAAGTTCTCCCGCGCGCGGGTTGATATCGGTGCCGTAATGTCTGCCTGGATATCCTTCCGCCGCGTTCCGCAATAGCGCCGCACAAAGTACGAGGGAGCCAAGGCCCGCGGCAACTCCCGTCTCCACGACCACTGCGGGCTTCCTTGCTCGCACCACTGCGTACCAGCCGAGGCGACGGCCATAAGGAAGCGAATGGGAAGCACACCGGAGATATTCGTCGGTTAGCGCTTCGGAAATATATTGTTCAATTTCCTGGGGCGTTCGGCCAAGCGCCACGGCGAGCATTTCAGCCAGATAACGCAGATTCGCATCGGTCAGATTGTAAGTGAGGTTATAGATCTCGCCAGTTTTCAACATCGATGGGTAAATCAGCGAAGCCTTGGGGTGGTAATATTGTCGGTAAGCCGCTCGCGACCATCGATACGCCTTCAGCCGCCTCCAGATGGGAGCTGGAATCGCGCGTTTTGCAAAATTCTTAAGTGTCATTCACGACCACTAACATAGTTATTGGAGGGCTCAAATGATCTTCCCGCGATCAAAGGGGGATGTAAGCTGATGGCCCGTCTTCCGATCTCGCTACCGCCGGGTTTGTTCCGTGACGGTACGCAGTATCAATCCAAAGGCCGCTACTTCGATGCCGCTTTGACGCGTTGGTATGGGACGGCGCTGGGGCCGGTCAATGGCTGGCGCCGGCGCGGCACGGGCGCGGTCACCGGCATGGCGCGGGCGGCGCTGGCCTGGAAGGCCAACAATGGCCAGACCTGGCTGGCCATCGCCACCCATTCCCATCTCTATGTCATGGACCGGGGCAGCACGCTCAGCGATATCACGCCATCCGGCTTTGCGATCGGCCAGGCCGACGCGACCGGCGCCGGCGGTTATGGCGGTTCGACCTATGGTTCGGGCATCTATGGCGTTCCGCGCCCCGATACCAGCCTTGTCGCCGATGCCACGGAGTGGACCCTGGACAGCTGGGGCGAGGACCTGCTGGGCGTGAGCCCCGACGACGGCAAGCTGTATCAATGGACGCTGAACACCGCGACGCCGGCCGCCCCTGTCGCCAATGCCCCGGCCTGTGCCGCGGTCGTGACGACCGCCGAACGCTTTGTCTTCGCGCTGGCGACCTCCGATCCGCGCACCATCTCCTGGTGCGACCAGGAGAACAACACGTTGTGGGCACCGGCTTCGACCAACCAGGCCGGCAGCTTTCCGCTCCAGACCAAGGGCCGGCTGCTCTGCGGTTGCCGGGTCAAGGGTGGCACCTTGCTGCTGACCGATCTGGATGCGCATCTCGCCACCTATATCGGCGGCACCTTCGTCTATGGCTTCGACCGTGTGGGCGACGCCTGTGGCGCGATTTCGCGCCAGGCGGTGGCGGCTTTCGACCAGCAGGCCGCCTGGATGAGCGCCAGCGGCTTCTGGCTGTGGAATGGCGGCGGCGTGGTGCCGCTCGACTGTCCGGTGATGGATTACATCCGTCAGGATATCAACTGGCTGCAGATGTCGAAGGTGGTGGCCACGGGCAACTCCGCCAACTTCGAGATCGAATGGCGCTATTGCTCGGGCTCTTCGACCGAGATCGACCGCTGTGTGGTCTGGCAATACAAGGACAATTATTGGACCATTGGGCGCGCGGCGCGCACCTGCGGGGTGGACCGAGGTGTGTTCCAGTATCCCATCCTTGTCGATGCTTCCGGCGCGATCTGGGACCATGAAGTGGGTTGGGATTATGGCGGCACCGCGCCTTATGCCACCAGCGGTCCGATCGAGCTGGGCAATGGCGATCAGATCATGCATGTGCAGGGGCTTTATCCCGACGATGCGACGGTTGGCGATGTCACCGCCTCTTTCACCGTCAGGCGCAATCCCGACGATCCGGGCCAGGTGTTCGGGCCCTATGCGCTGAACAGCCAGACGGACTTGCGTTTCTGTGGCGGGCTGGTGGAACTGACCGTCACCGGCGCGCGCAATACCAACTGGCGCTTCGGTGCGCCCAGGCTGGAAGCCGTGCCGGGAGAGGGACGATGAAAAGAGATGAACGATGAATCTGGCCAAGCCGCCGGTGCAATATGATCCGACCGACCAGTCGCAGCTGCGCCATATCCTGGAAACCGAGGACAGGAAGAATCTCAAGACCGGCCAGGTGCTGGACAAGATCCTGATGCGCGACACCGCGACCGGCGCGGTCGTGAGTTTGACCGTGGCGCACGGAAGTCTCGTCATTACATGACATCTTTACAGGGCGAGTGGGCCCGCTGCCGCGACTGGATCGCGGCCGCGTTGCCGGCGCATCTCTACGCGATCGAAGACATCGAGCGCGGCATCGCCGATGGCCAGATGCAGTTCTGGCCGGGCAAGCATTGCGCGGCGGTGACGGAGTTTGCCATCTATCCTAACTGCAAAGTCCTCAATGTTCTGGCGGCGGGCGGCGAGAAGGGGCCGACCTTGCGCGCCCTGACGCGCGAGCTGGAGCCATGCCTGCTCGCCTGGGCCAAGGCGTCCGATTGCAGATATGTGATGGGCTTCGGCACCCATGAAGGCTGGAAGCCGGTGACCGAGGCCATGGGCTACGCATTGCAGTGGCTGGTGATGATCAAAGAGGTGAAAGACTGATGGGTGGCGGAAGCTCGACACAAAGCAGCACGACGGTGGACCCGCAGCTGCTCTCGCTCTACATGCAAAATTATGCCAATGCCAATGCGGCGGCCAACAACTCGGCCGCCTTCCAGCCCTATACCGGGGAGCTGGTGGCGCCGTTTTCGCCGCTGCAGCAACAGGGCCAGCAGGCGGTTTTGAGCGCCGCCAATGACCCGACCGCAGCCAATACCCTGAACAATGCACTGACCAATACCAATGCGCTGCTGGGTTACCAGGCGCCAACCTTGTCGGCGCCGGCCACGGTGACACCCACGGCCGTCACGCCGAGCAGTGTCGCGGCCGGCCAGCTCGCGAACACCGACCTGACGCCTTACCTCAATCCTTATACCAATGACGTGATCAACAGCAGCTTGAACGCCTTGGCGCTGGCGCGGGGCCGGCAGCAGGTGTCGGACGATGCGGCGGCGACGGCGGCCAATGCCTTTGGCGGCACGCGCCAGGCGGTGCAGAATGCGCTGACCACCAACGACTATCTGAAGAATGTCGCGTCCACCACCGCCGGCCTGAACCAGGGCGCTTATGCCAACGCCCAGCAAGCGGCGCTGAACGACATCAACAACCGGCTGGCCGCCAATGAGTTCAACGCCGGCAACCAGCTCAATGCCGGGGAGTTCAACGCCAACGCGCTTTTGAACGCGGGCGAGTTCAATTCCACCGGTGCCTATAACGCCGCTGCCGCCAATGCCGCCAACAGCCTGGCCGGGGCGGGCTTGCAGCTGAATGCCGCCAATCTGCTTGGCAACCTGTCCAACGATCAGTTGAACCAGGCCTTGCAGCGGGCAGGCGCCATCGAGGGCGTGGGTGCTGAGCAGACCGCCCAGCAGCAGGCGATCGACCAGGCGGCCTATCAGGAATTTTTGCGCCAGGCGCAATTCCCCATCGAGCAGCAGCAGCTGCGCAACCAGGCGCTGACCGAGATTCCGCTGCAGCAGACCACGACCAGCACCACGCATAGTTCTCCGGGTGTGCTGGATGTCTTCAATACCTTGGCCAATGTGGGCAAGAGCGCGGCGAGCCCGGGCGCGAAATAGCTACGACGACCGAAATGGATACTTTTTCTCCCGAGGATACCGCGCCCCAGACCGTTCACGCCGACGATCTGCCGGGGCTGCCGCCCGTCGACCTCAACGATCCGGCCTATCAGCCGCCCTCGATCATGGGCGGAGTGGATTTTTCCGGCAACAGCCTTCCGATGTTGGGTGACGTTAACGGTGTGCAGACGCGCGATCCCGCGCCCATCAGCATCAACCCGGCTTTCGCGCCACCTGTTCTCCCGCCCGCGCCGGCGATGCGGCGAAGCCATAGCGGCGCCATTCTGACGAACCCGAGCGAGCTTCCAGACAGCTATCGTCAGTCTCTCAACGGCCGGGACTGGGTGAACCCGACCGGGCAGGGACTGCGCGGCCGGGACGGCGCGGGGAACGGCGGCTTTGGCCGGCGCCGCGCGGACGGCACCTGGCATGGCGGCGCCGACTGGATCAATACACCCGGACAGACCATCGTCGCGCCCACCAGCGGCACGATTGGGGACCCTGTAACCTATAATGGCATGGGCGGCGTCCGGATTATTACCGGTGACGGCGCCATCGTGAAAACGTTATATACAAGCCCGACGGTCAAGAAGGGGGACAGGGTGTCCGCCGGCGACCCGATCGGAACGGCGATCAATCTGCGTCCGGCCTATGGAAACCAGATGACGAACCATACCCATGTTGAAATCGATTATCCGGGGCTGGGCAGGGTGGTCGACCCCACTGGCCTGATTCCGCATTAGGATTGACGCCATGACGACCTCATTCGTCAGGATTGCGTTGGCGGGCGTGGCGATTGTGCTCGTAGCCGGTCTGGCGATGGCAGCGGAAGCGCCGGCGCTGTTTTCCAATGACGCGAACGACTATGTGATGCCCGAGGCCAATGACTATTACAACGCCCAGGTGCGCGATGCCGTAACCAAGCGTGCCGGCGGCGACTTCAAGGGCGCATTGGCAAGCTTTGAGAACGCCGCCAGCGGCGGCATGATCGCCGAAATACCGAATTACATGGTTTGGATCGACATGGCCGATCTTTATTGCAAGCTCGGCAATGTCAAAGCCGGGCAGGCGATGCTCGGCGAATATGACTGTGCCGTGGAGATTTTGGCCGGGCACAAAATGTGTTCGCTGTCTCGACAGCCGTCGTTTCAGATTCCGGCCCGTGGGGTTTCGCCGCTATGCTATGCCCAGATATGCAACGGGTTCTTTGACGATTCCATCGGGCAGGACAATCCGGAGCTTCGGGCGCGCTACAAGCGCAAGCGGGCGATGATCGCGGCTGTGCGGGCCGAGTGTTCGGCGCAAAAGACCGCGCATAAGCCCGGCTGATTTCGGCCGCGCCGGGCGATGGCCCGATAGCCGGCCGCTGATTTCTGAAATCGTGAGGATATGTGACGCGGACGATCAATGCCGCGGGGCTTGCGTTTGTGAAAGCGTGGGAAGGGCCACCAGCTGCGCCCGCACCAATTCTGCGATGAGGATGATATGTCTGACAGTGGTGATTCCGATTTTTCGATAGGCGATTTCACGCCGCAAACTGTCCAAGCGGACGATCTGCCGGCGCTGCCGCCCATCGATCAAAATGATCCGGCCTTTCAGCCGTCGGCGCTACCGCCGTATCGGGTCCAGGCGCCCGCTATCGCGCCGATCCCCATCAATTGGGACGATCCGGCCTATCAGCCGCCCTCGATCATGGGTGGCCTGGACTGGACCGGCGGTGATTTGCCGATGTTGGGCGCGGGCCAGTCCAGCATGCGCGCGCCCGACATCGGAGCCATGCCCAGCATGAATCCGGCAGACCCGGGCTTCGCGCCGCCCAGTTTGGGCGGGTATCCCGCCGTACCGGCCAGTGGTGCGTCATCGGTCCAGATGGATATCGTCGCCCGCGCAAGAAACTTCGACCCTTCGATCTCCGACCATGATATGGTTCTGGGAAACACTGCGCTCGATGGGGCCGCGCGACAGAACATGCCCTCTCTGGACCGAACCGGCGGTACGCGGCCGGCCGATGAAAACTTTGCCCAGTTCAAAATCGGCGATGACGGCACCGTCGCATTCAAACCGATAGCTGGTTCGACGACAATGTCAGGCAATATAGCCCGAGGAAAATTCGATATCGATGCCGATGCGATTGGACATTCCCATCCCTTGGCTCCTGGATTTTCCGTTGTTCCAGGCCCCGACGACTACAAAGCGGTGGAGCAGGGCAAGCCGAACTACGTCGTCCATGACGGCAATATCGTTGTGATCGAGAAGAATGATGGCCAATATCAGGCGCGTCTGGTGGCCGGCCAGCTGAAGCCGACGGACCGAACTGGTATCCAGAATATATTGGACAGATTCCAGGCGCGCAGCAATGGGAGCGACTGATGCACGGAATGCGGACCGCGATTGTAAGTTTGTGTCTCGTGATGCCGATGGGCCCCCTGCGGGCGGATACGGCCGATCCTCTGGCATTCCGCGTACCGACCCAGACCGGGCAGCAGGTCAGCATGAAGGGGTATCTTTATTTCGATTTTGAGAACAAGAACCTGTACCGGACTTCGCGCTGGGAAGATGCGCGCGACGCCGACTGTGTTCCCATCGATATGTGGGCCAAGGATAAGCAGGTCTTGAAAGCGGCCAGGCGATTGAACCACGCCTATGTCCTTGTACGCGGCAAGACAATGGATTTTAGGGTAGCGCCTCCCGGTCAGGAAGTCGTTGACCTGGAACATTGCGGGAATATCGGTCTGATGCTCGAAAGCATCGAGCCGGCGCGGAAGAATTAGTACTTTTTCTGATCTGCGCGCCGGGTGCGATCACCATCGGCAATACCGAGGTCTTTACGCCCGATGGTCTGGGCGCGGTCTATCAAAACCAGGGCAATGTGCAGGTCGCGCGTAACGACCCGCACGAAAAGCTGGGCTTTCTGGTCCCAAATGCCAATGTCGGCTTGGATTATGCGCCGCCGATCAATCCTTCGACTTCCAGTACACGAACTTCCGACAATGCGACGGCCGGTGCGCCACCGGGCACTGTCTTTGGCATGCACGGCCATATTCCCGGCCGGGATGATGGATTGGTCGACGCGCCAAATCGCTTCGATCCATATGGGGATGCGCAATCCTTGAGCCTTCCTTCGCCCTTTCCCATGGCGACGATCGCCCAAAGGCCTGACGGCAATTACGTGGTTGGCGTGCATGAAATCGTGAACGGCCGGTTGCAGTTCAGGGCGCCAATCGGCGCGCTGACAGATGCTCAGCGCCAGGCCATTCAGTCGAATCTGGATGTGGAGCAGAAAAAGTTCTATCAATAGAGACATGCATCATGGGCAAAAAACTTATCTCGCTTTGATCGCATTATTGGCCGTTTTTGCGCCAACGGCCGAGGCGAAAACCGCTCATATCTTTTATCCGAGCCAGTTGAACGTCGATCCGCAATCCCATGACGGCAAAACTCTTGTTGTTAAGGGGTATTTGCGACTGGCTCCCGAATTGCACGTCCTGGTGGAAACCCGCGCCATAGATCACAGCTTGTCGAAGCTGTACGAGTCGGGAATTTACAACAAAGACGACGACAAATATTGCCTGACCATCATGAACCCCGGCGTACTTTTAAGGCCTGGGCACGATCATTGGCGCTTGACGGAGCACACCCTCACTTTGAAGGGAAGATATGTCGCCAACTATATGGATGGGACGGTAGTGGGTCTTGGGGCTTGCGACAATGCACCCGGATTCGAGATCCAAAAAATAATCAAGATCGAGAAATAAGAGCGCTGGCCGACAGCCGGCGCTGATCTCCTGACATTGTGAGGGTTCGTGACGCGGACGATCAATGCCGCGGGCCTTGCGCTTGTGAAAGCGCAGGAAGGCCTGCGGCTGGAAGCCTATGCCGATGGCGGCGGGGTGTGGACCATCGGCTATGGCCATACCAAGGGCGTGAAACCGGGTGACGTGATTTCCACCGCCCAGGCCGAGATGCTGCTGGAAGCCGATCTGGCGGAAGCAGAAGACGCGGTGGCGCGGCTGGTCAAGGTGCCGCTGACCGACAACCAGTTCGCGGCGCTGGTGGATTTTGTCTTCAATGAAGGCGAAGGCACCTTCGCGGGCTCGACCCTGCTGAAGAAGCTGAATGAAGGCGGCTACGACCTGGTGCCCGCCTGTCTCAAGAGCTGGGTTTTCGATAACGGCCATGTGGTGCCGGGGCTGGTCAAGCGTCGCGCCGCCGAAGCCGCATTGTGGAGCGAGAGATGAAATTCGAACTGGTGGATGACGCGCGGCGTTTCTGGAAATGGGCCTCGGTGCAGGCGATGGTGCTGGCGGGGGCGGTGCAGGGCGCCTGGGCGGCGTTCGGCGACGACCTGAAACAGAATGTGCCGCACTGGCTGGTGACGGCGATCACGCTTGGCCTTTTGGCGGCGGGCATCGGCGGGCGGCTGGTCAAGCAGGGCAAAGATTGATGCCGCTGTTTCTTGTTTCCCTGTTCGGCTTTGCCGCCAGGCCGCCGGGCTCGTATCTGGCCATCGCCATCGGCTGCGCCATCGCCCTGTGGGGCTATGGCCGGCACGAATTCGCCCTGGGCGAGGCGGCGGTGAAAGCGCAGCAAGCCAGGGCCGTCACCCAGATCGTGGACCGGCAAAGCCGCATCACCCTGCACGTCAGCCAGGCCTTCGATGCGGTGACGATGGCCGACGCGGCCGCAACCCGACAACAGTTGAAGGATGTCGCAACCCATGTCTCTGAGAAGGCTGATGCCGATTGCCCCGTGCCTCTTGGCTTTGTGCGGGTGTTCAACCGTGCCGCCCATGGCGCCGTTCCCCAAGCCGCCGCCGGCGCTGATGATGCCCCCTCCGGCGCTTCACTCTCTGACGTGGCCGAGACCACCGTCCAGAACGATGGACAATATGACCAGGTCGCCGACCAGCTGAGGGCGCTGCAAGACTGGATCCATCAGCAGGAAGCGGCCGCGCCTTGAACACCGACCAACTGGCGCGCGATGCGGCCAACAAGGCGCTGGCCTCGATCGAGGCCCATGAACAGGTCTGCGCCGAGCGCCAGGGCCATATCATCCAGGGCCTGGCCGAGCTGAAGCAGGATGTGAAGGGGTTGTTCCTGCGCTTCTGGGTGGCGGCGATCAGCCTGATCACCATCCTGATGAGCGTGTGTGGCAGCCTGATCTATCTGATCCTCGCGCACGAACACTGACCGTCATGACCCTGAAGCTGACGCCGGACATGCTGGCGGCGGCGTATGACTTCCTGCGCACCACCGAACCGTTCCGGGGCTGGCGATTGCCGGAAGCCGAGGAGGTCGGCTTTCATGTGGTGCGCGACACCCGCATGGCCGCCGATTTCGCGGTGGAAGAGGGCATGCCGCTGATCCGGGTGAGCGAGGCGCATAACGGGCTGGCCGTCACGCTTTTGGCGACGCTTGCCCACGAAATGATCCATCTGCGCCAGCATCTGACGGGCGACCGCGAGCATCACGGGGCGCGTTTCCGCCGCATGCGGGCACGGGTCTGCGCCGTGCACGGGTTTGATCCCAAGACGTTTTGATATTCGAGGCTTGTGCTCGCCGGTTGCTCCCTCCCGGCCGGCTGGAGTGCGCCTCGGATCGGGCCCCGGTGGCACGTGCGCCAATGCGTGCGGCCGCCGGGGCTTTTTTCCTATCTCAATCACAAAAAGGAATTTTCTCATGTCCGATGCCGGCGACAGCAGCAATGACGCGACCATCTATGTTCCCGATCAGCAGCCCAGCGTGCTGGGTAACGCAGGCTTTGATCCAGGCTGGAGCGTGGACCCCGACCAGCCCAGCATCCTGGGCCCGGCGTTCAATCCCAAGCCTTGGACTTTGGCGGATAGCACGATCCATGGCCTGCTGAGCCCCGAGGACATCGCCACCATCGATTTCGGCGATATGGCTCAGCCCCAGCCTCGCCGGGAGATACGGGTACCAACCAGGCCGCGCCGGACCAACCCGACGCCAGCGGATTCAACGGATTGGCCCCCTGGCAGCCTGGGCCGGATGCGGGAAGTTCTGTCTTGAACAGGCATGGCTATGTGCCACAGGCCGGCGATCAAAACACCCTGGCGCGGATCATCTATGCCGAAGCCAGCAACACGCCGTCGGACATGCCGGCCATCGGCTGGTCGGTTGTGAACCGGGTGGGCGATCCCGAGTTCGGCAAGACGCTGGATGCGGTGATCAACCAGAAAAATCAGTTTGCGTCGGTCCAGGGCAACAGCAAGCAATGGCAGGGCTCGGCCGATCCGGACGGCCTGACCGGTCCCAATGCCAAAGCCTGGCAGCAGGCCGAGGATACGGCTGAGGGCATCATGGGCGGCGCGATACCCGACCCGGTGGATGGTGGGACTTATTTTTTCGCATGGCCGCAGTATAATGGTAAGGCTGAGACCGCGCCGGGAGATTACAAGAGAATGCTCGGAGACGGCCTGATTGTTCCGGTCAACCCGCCCGGCAGCAGTGGCGTCAACAGCTTCTTTAAACGCAATTCCTCTCCGCCGAAAAATGGCTGATCGAATGTATTCGCAAATCCTCCGCCGCTGCGCGATTGGCCTTGTTGTGCTGCTGCCGGCCAGCGGGCTTTCGGCCCAGGCCAAGGGTGGCTATCCGCAGAAGTTCGATCTGATCTGCCACGGCACGGCGTTCACGGCATTTCGACCTTATCCACATACCCGCGGCACCGGTCAGGCCTATCCCCTGAAACCCTGGCGGGATGACAACCATTTCGTCGTGGACCTGACTGCTGGAAAATATTGCGATGACTGGACGTGCCCCCGTGGTGGCCCTGAACCGCTGAAGAAAGTGGAAGGGGACCGAATCTTCTTCGATGACGAGATCGGGATGCACACGTCCGTCGATCTGTCGACCGGAAAATATGTCCATCAGATAGAAGGAGACGAAGGCGAGATCCAGGCAGCGCGGGACACATGCCGCTTTGCGCCGTTTTCCGGTTTTGCCGCCGAGTCCAAGAGCCCATCGGGCCCGGCAATGGCCAAAGGCCGACGCTGATTTGATGGTCGACGGGTCTATATGAGCGATTTCATTGTGCCGCCGAACCATCATGAGGATTTTAGGCCCATGATGGCTCAGGCGCCTTCTGGCGGGCAGAGCCCGAAGGATGCGATTGTGGGTGATACGCCGGCAACGCAAGCTGCGCCTGACGATGGAGATGATTGAATGAAGTGTTGGCACCGCTGGATGCGCAAGACGGTGCTCACTAGGGATGTCGACGCTATCATGGCCAATCCGGGGCCGAAGCCACGCCGATGACCGGCAAACGGGGGGGCTATGAAGAAATCAGGAATCGCATTGCTGCTGATAGCCTGCGCGCTGCCGGCCAGCCAGCTGCAGGCGGCACCATCCAGCCATCGCTTTGGCATCTATGCCCGGCCGGGCGACACGTTTTTCGACTACGGACAGCCGGCCTGCGGACAAAAATACAATCTGAAAACCGCTGAGCGATACGCCGGATGGTGTCGGGAGTATCGCGCCTCCACTTTTCGTATTCCTTGCGGTCTTAATAACACGTGTGAAACCCTGCTGAGTCCGGTGGTGCGTTATTGCGATGAGCAACGCCAAGGCAATATCGACTATCCTGGCAAAGGCTATAGTGAGCCGGCCGAATGCAATGAAGCTCGGCGAGTCTTTGAGCCGGATGCCGTAGACGGGCAACGCCGCGAAAAGATCTGGTCCGACTATGTCGCTCAGCATAACTCCACGAAGATGTCGGATGCCGAGTGGAAGAAGCTGCATGCGAAACTGGATGGGAAATGACGGCGCAGGCGCGAACGGTTTTTCTGGCTGGTTTCACCCTGACCTCGGGCGGTGCATTGGCGGCACCGGTGCCCGGTTTCACACGCTGGGCTGCTGGTTGGGGTCATAGCCGGGGGAGTCATTGCTGCCGAAGACATCGCGACCATCGATTTTGGCGACATCGGCCAGCCCCAGGCGTCGCAGCCATCCCAGCCGGACGCCAGCGGCTTCACCGGCCTGACGCCCTGGCAGCCGGGTTCATCAGATGGGACAGCAGATGCACCGGTTGGCCCGATAGACACGCCGCCGTTTCAGTATCCTGACCGGCTGCAGACCGACCAGGCGTTGTCGGGCGATCCGCGCGTGCAGGCCTTTCTGACGACGCTGCGAGGTCAGGAGGGGCAGCGATACAATGCGGTTGTGGGGCACATCGATGAAACCGCGGACTTCGACCAAGAGAAGATGATCGTGGCGCATGCGCGCGACGAATGCCTGGCCGGGCTGGAAAAATTGTGCGCGCGAATTGCTAAAAAGGCTGCCAATCCCTGACGGGATCGCTCCGATCCGGCCGAAAATCCCGGTGATCCGCTGACCGCGGGTCGCCGGGTTTATTTTTTGGGCACGCTATACGTGTAGCGATAGGTCCAGCGCTTTTCCTGGCCCGGCGCCAGGTCGATGGCGATATACGGCTCGACCGCCTGAACCCTGTCGATGGAAAAGATGTTGATGCGCGTCAGCGGCTGGTCGCCCACGACATGCACGCCGGCGCCGGTGGAAAGATCGGTTACCCGGAAATCATAATCTGCGGGCGTCGCGCCAAAACCGGTGATGGGGAAGGAGATGCGCTCCTTCGGCCGCATGGCGCGCAGATAGGTCAGCTGGTTGCCCGAAATGCGCATCGGGCCGGGATCGGGCGGATTGGCGGCCGAGACGATGAAGGGAAAGGTGATGCGCACACCATTCTGGCCGGGCACCAGGCGCAGGAAGTTGTGATCGTAGACGGTGGTGTGGATCGCGGTCTTGCCGGTGTTCTTCAGGCTGTGGGTGATGACCAGCTCGTTCCTGCCGGCTTCCAGGCCGATGGTCTTGGAATAGACATAGCCGATGCCGGCGTCATCCAGGGTCTGGATCCAGGTCGAACTGCGCGGGGTGATGCGGGTGGCGCGCTGGCCGCCGTCCAGCAGCTTGTAATGGCGGTAATGATCGTAAGGCGCCGTATCGGGCTGGTAGAGAATGCCGACCCCGATCTTGACGAAATGACTGCCGGCGGTCGCGCTGAAACCGATGGGCGCGAATTCCTCCACCGGGCCGATCGCGGCGCTGTCGGGCCCGGCCACCACCTGGCCCGCCGCGTCATAGGTGTAATCCATCACATCGGGCGCGATGGCGTCGAACCAGGGGCCATAGAATTGCCGGCCGTTCAATTCCAGGCTGAAGACCTGGCCCCCCTGATCGAAACGGGTGCCGCGATAAAAGCCCTTGGTGCCGTCGGTGGTGCCCAGCCTGGCCGTCATCAGCACATTGGTGATGTCGCGATGCGGCGCCGCCGACAAGGCGACGGCCACCGGCACCGAGGTGGTGGGCATGGGCTGCACCGGCTGGGCGGCCGCCGGCATCACGGCCAGCATTGCGCCCAGCACAACAAATCGCTTCACGGAAACAGCCCTGCCTGAAATGCCTTACTTGGAATCACCGGGACCATAATAGTCCAATGTGTGGGTCCAGTGGGTGGCAGCGCCGGGCGCGACCTTGATGTCCATGTAAGGCTCGATCCCCATGGTGGAGGGCACCGACCACCAGAGCAGCCGGGTCACCGGCTTGTCGGCGCGCAGGCGCACGCCATAGCCGGTCTTGGTGGCGGTGATGGTGAAGTCGTTGTCGGCCACCGCATTGGTGAAGCCGGTCAGGTCGCTGGCCACCTGTTCCTGGCCGGTCAGGCCGCGCAGATAGGTCATGCGGTCGCCGTCGAACTTCACCACATCGGCGGGCATGGGCCGCGCGTTGGTCAGCTTGAACGGCGCCTTCAGCTCCACGCCGTCCTCGCCGGGCGACAGCGTCATGAAATGGTGGTTGTAGACGGTGGTGTCGATTCCCTTCTTGCCGGTGTTCTTCAGATTGTCCTCGATCTTCAGTTCGGCTTTGCCCGGCACGATGGTGACGGTCTTGGTGAAGACATAGCCGTAACCGGTGGCGGGATCGTTCACGGTCTGGGTGAAGCGGATGCTGTTCTTGGTGGCGACGGTGGTGCGCTTGCCTTCATTGACGATCGGATAGGTGTGGAAGCGGTCATACTTGTCGGTGTCGCGCTTCAGGATGCCGACGCCGATCTTCAGGAACCTGCCGCCAGGGCCCGCGGCGTCGAAACCATTCTCGCCGAATTCCTCCACCGGGCCGGCGGCGAAATTGTTGCTGTTGGCGACCAGCCCGTCCTTGTCATAGGTGAAATTCTTCACATCGGGCGAGGTCTTGACGAACCAGTAACGGCCATAGTCATGGCCCTTGTAGGTGATGTGGGTGATCATGCCGGCATGATCGAAGCGGGTGGCGCGGTAGAAGCCGAAGGGCACCGGCAGATAGACCTTGGCCGAGACCATGCCGTTGGTGATGGTCTTGGACGGCATGTTGTCCAGCGCATTGGCGGGCGAGGTGTCGGCTTCGTTGGGCGGGATGAAGGGCGCGTTGCCTTGAGCAAAGGCAAGCGTGGTGGTGGCGAGCAGCGCAGTGGTGAAGGCGATGGTCTTCATGGTGTCCCCTTGCTTGTCGTTGGATCGGTGTCGCGGGCGCGGAATCCGGATCAACCCTCTCCGGGCCCGAAATAGTCGTAAGTGTAAGTCCAGCGCTTGGTCTCGCCGGGCTTCAGGTTGATGGCGATATAGGGCTCCCAGCTGAAGATCGCCTTGATCGACCAGAAATTGATGCGGGCCAAGGGCTGGTCGGCGCGGATGCGCTGGCCGAAGCCGGTCTTGGTGTTGACCACCTTGAAGTCGTAATCGCTGGCGCTGGAGCCGAAGCCGGAAATCGGGCTGGTGACGCTTTCGCCTTCCTTCACGGCGCGCAGATATTTGAGCGTCTTGCCGCTGACCTGGGCCGCGTCGGGCTGCAGCGGCTTGTCGGCCTTGAGATCAAACGGCGCGGTGAGGGCGACATTCTCGTTGCCCGGCGAAAGCGACAGGAAGTTGTGGCAATAGACGGAGGTGTCGATCGGCTTCTTGCCGGTGTTGGTCAAGACATGCTCGATCACCATTTCGGGCTTGCCCGGCACCAGCCGCACCGTCTTGACGTAGTGATAGCCCCAGCCGGTGTCCTTGTCGTTCAGGTCCTGGGTTAGTCTCACGCTGGTCTTGGTCGCGGAGAAGCTGCGCTTTCCTTCATTCACCACCGGATAGGTATGGACGAAGTCGTAGGCCTGGGTGTCGCGCTTGAGGATGCCGACGCCGACCTTCAGGAACTTGCCCCCCATGCCCGCTTCATCGAAACCGATCTGGGTGAATTCCTCGGCCGGTCCCGCCGCGCCGCTGGCGGTCGAGACCGTGACCTGGTGGTCGCGCCAGGCAAAGTCGTGGACGAGGGGGCTGTAGCTGCCGAACCAGTACTGGCCATAGTCGGTGCCCTTGTAGGTGGCGTGGGCTACCACCCCGGCGCGGTCGAACCGGGTGCCGCGATAGAAGCCGCTTTCGCCCGGCAGATAGACCTTGGCGGAGACGATGCCGTTGGAGATGTCTTTGTGGGGCAGGTTGTCCAGGGTGCTGGCCGGGCTGACACTGTCTGCCGGAACCGGGGCGGGCTGATTCTGGGCGCTGGCCAGGCTCATCAAGCTTGTGAGGATTGCCGCCGAACCCATTGCCAGAACGACATATTTTCTTGTGTCGGACGCCATCTTCCACCCCTTTTGCGCTTCCCGCCGTCCCCTTGTATGAGGACTGGCTCCTTATGCACTTCTTATATAGCGAAATAGCAGAACATGAAGCGCCGCATCCTCATCACCTCCGCCATCCCCTATGTCGCCGGGGTCAAGCATCTGGGCAACCTGGTCGGGTCCATGTTGCCGGCCGACATCTTTGCCCGGTTCTGCCGCTCGCGCGGCTATGACACCCTGGCGATCTGTGCCACCGACGAGCATGGCGCCCCGGTCGAGCTGGCGGCGCTGGAGGAAGGAACCCCCGTCGCCGACTATGCCGCCAAGTGGCATGCGGTGCAGAAGGATCTGGGCGACCGGTTCGCCCTCTCCTGGGACAATTTCGGGCGGTCTTCGTCGCCCCAGAACCATGAGCTGACCCTGCATTTCGCGAGGGCGCTGTGGAAGAACGGCTGGCTGGAGCTGCGCACCACCAAGCAGGCCTATTCGGCGACCGACGGCCGCTTCCTGCCTGACCGTTATGTGATCGGCACCTGTCCCCATTGCGGCTATGACCGGGCGCGCGGCGACCAGTGCGAGAACTGCACCCGCGTTCTTGATCCCGTGGACCTGATCAAGCCGCGCTCGGCGGTATCGGGGGCGCAGGATATCGAGATCCGCGACTCCACTCATCTATTCCTGAAACAGTCGCAGTTCGCCGACAAGCTGCGTGCCTGGATCGACAGCCACAAGAGTGACTGGCCGCAACTGGTGACATCCATCGCCTACAAGTGGCTGGACGAGGGGCTGCAGGATCGCGGCATCACCCGCGACCTGGAATGGGGCATTCCGGTGCCCGACGACATTGCCGACGGCAAGCTGAAGGGCAAGGTGTTCTACGTCTGGTTCGACGCGCCCATCGAATATATCGCCGCGACCAAGGAATGGGCCGACAAGAACAAGAAGGGCGACGCCTGGAAGGACTGGTGGTTCGGTGAGGCGGCGAAGGACGTCACCTATTGGGAGTTCATGGGCAAGGACAATGTGCCCTTCCACACGGTGGGCTTCCCGGTGACCATCATGGCGTCCGGCGAGCCCTGGAAGCTGGTCGACCGGCTGAAGGGCTTCAACTGGCTGAATTATGACGGCGGCAAGTTCTCGACCTCGGGCAAGCGCGGCATCTTCATGGACACCGCGCTGGACGTCGCCCCGGCCGATTACTGGCGCTATTACCTGATCGCCAATGCGCCGGAAGGCAGCGACAGCAATTTCACCTGGGAGCATTTCGCCGGGGTGATCAACAAGGACCTGGCCGATGTGCTGGGCAATTTTGTCAACCGGGTCACCAAATTCTGTGTCGCGCGCTTTGACGGCCAGGTGCCGGGCGAGGGCGAATATGGCGAGGATGAACGCGCCCTGATCGTCGAGATGGACCGGCGGATTGCTCAGTATGTGCAGTACATGGAAGCGGCGGAATTCCGCAAGGCCCTGGGCGAATTGCGCGCCATCTGGGTGGCGGGCAACGAATATATGACCAAGGCCGCGCCCTGGACCCATATCAAGACCGACCGGGCGAAGGCCGCGGTGGGCGTGCGCATGGGGCTGAACCTGATCCACCAGTTCGCGCATCTGATCTGGCCGGTGACGCCGGATTTTGCGAAGACCATCCACGAATGCATCCAGCCGGTGGGCTATCGCGGCGGGGTGATCCCGTTCCCGGATCAGTCGATGGAAGTGCTGCTGAACGATTTGACCCCGGGCCAGACCATCAAGGCGCCGGAGGTGCTGATCACCAAGATCACCGACGAGCAGGTCGCGGAGTTGAAGGCCAGATTCGGCGGCGCGGCCGCATAATCCCCGCTGAAAACCGTCCGCGCGATTTACCGCGAACGCGCGGCCGCGAAGGAAACCAGCTTGTTGCGTTTTTCGCACCACAGCGAAAGCCGCACGCCTTTCAGGCTGCCCCACAGGGTCAGACGCCCCACCGTCTTCAATTCGGGATGCTCTCGCAGCACCCTCGGCAGCCGGTAATAGGGAATCCGGCTGTTCAGGTGATGGATGTGATGAATGCCGATATTCCCGCTGATCCAGCGCAACAAGTTCGGCAGATCGTAATAGGAACTTCCCAGCAACGCCGCTTCACGATGCGACCAGTTTGCGGTACGGGCCCAGGCGACGCCTTCAAACTGATGTTGGACGTAGAACAGCCACACGCCCATCGAAGCCGCCAGCAGCATGATGGGCATATGCACCATCAGGAACGCCCTCGGCCCGACAAGCCAGATCATGCCTGAGGCGACCAGGGCGATGGCGGCATTGGTCGCCATGGTACTGATCCAGGGCCGCCAGCCACTTCGCATCTGATGGAAAGGCAACCGATGCTGCAGAAAGAACATGTAAGCCGGACCGATCACAAACATCACGGCCGGATTGCGATAGCAGCGATAGAGCAGGCGGCTGACCGGTGATCGGGTGCGATACTCATCGACCGTCAAAATCTCGATGTCGCCGATGCCCCGCCGGTCCAGATTGCTGGAGGTGGCGTGATGGATGGCGTGGTTGTGCTTCCAGTAGTCATAGGGGGTCATGGTCAGCACGCCCAATACGCGGCCAACCCAGCTGTTGGCCGCGCGCTGGCGAAAGAAGGCGCCATGTCCGCAGTCATGCTGGATGATGAACAGGCGCACCATGAAACCGGCGGCCGGTACGGCGAGCAGCAGCGTCAGCCAATAGCCCACGCCCAGCGACAGCCACATCAGCACCCAGAGCAGCACCAGGGGAGCCGCGGTGACGGCCAGCTCGAACAAGGCGCGCTTTGCGCTGGGGTCGCAATAGCGCAGCAGCGCGCGTGTCAGATTTGAAGTCGTGGACATTGGGCCGGCCGGTTATGAAAGCAAGCCCCCTAACACTTAAACCGGGGAAATTCCATGGGTGAGGGCACTTAATCTTTTGTGATCCGCGATCCCCCTGGCCGGGCCTCCTGCCGCTCGCTTGCGTTCGCGGCCTTCGTCGCTCGAAATGGTCCACTGAACCATTTCGTTCGCCCGAGGCGGACTGCTCCACAGGGATGTTTTCCTTTTTTCCTGATGCTAGGCTTGCGGGGTTGATAAGCGCGGGGCTTGCGCAAGATGAAGCTGGATACCTTATCCGCGCTCGCGGCTTCGGCCTTTGTCTGGCTGGTGGCTTGTCCGACTGTCGCCATCGACAAGGAGGAGACCCCGACCGACTTCGCCATCACCTCCATCTGCAGGGTCGAGGCGCATGTGGCGCCGGGCGGCGGACCGCATATCACCATCCAGGACGGCATGGGCACCGGCGGTTTCGCGATCGCCACCACCAGCCGCGACGCGCAGCGCTGGTTCGATTACGGCATCAAGCTGTTTCATGCCTTCTATCACGACGATGCGCGGCGCGCCTTCGATCATGCGGTGGCCGCCGATCCCAAATGCGCCATGTGCCTGTGGGGGCAGGCGCTGTCGCGCGGCGCCAACCAGAATTTCGACACTTCCGACGACGATGTGAAACAGGGCCTGGAAATGGCCAACAAGGCGCTGGCCGCGTCGCACACCGCGCGCGAGCGGGCGCTGGCCCAAGCGTTGATCCGGCGCTATTCCCGCGCCCGCGATGTGGCGGCGGAACGCGATTTCTCCGCCGATCTGCTCAAGGCCGACAGCAAGACCACCGACATCAAGCTGATCGCCGGCGAAGCCCTGCTGATCGCCTGGCGGCGCGGCGACCCGCACGATACGGTGGACGCGCGGCGCGCCATGGCGCTGATCGAGCCGATCCTGAAAAAGACGCCCGAAAACACCGGCGCCATTCACTACTATATCCACGCCACCGAAATGGCGGGCCAGGCGCCCTTGGCGCTGCCCTATGCCGAACAGCTGGCGCGGCTGGCGCCCCGGGCCAGTCACCTGGTGCACATGGCCGCGCATACCTTCATCCATGTCGGCCGTTATGAAGATGCCGCCACCATCAACGCCTTTGCGCTGAAGGTCGACGCCGATCACTTGACCGATACGGGCAATCCGGGCCTTGTGTCGTCGGCAGACTATTACACCCACAATCTGGTGTTCGGCATGGCGGGCAGCCTGTTGTCGGGCGACCGCGCGCTGGGGCTGAAATTCGCCGATCATGTTCATCGCGCCTATGGCGAAAGCGCTTTCGCCAAGGACGGGCAAAGCTTTCTGGAAGCCCGGCGTTTCGTCGCCTATGCGCGTTTCGATCCGCAGCGTTTGCTGGCCTTGCCAGAGCCGGTGGCGGAAGGGCCGCAGACCATCTCCTCCTGGCACTATGCACGGGGCGAGGCCTATGCCGCGCGTCATGATGCGGCCGGCGTGGCGCGGGAGATGGCGCTGGTAAAGGGCGATGCGCCGGTCATGGATGTGGCGCGCGGCGTGCTGGCCGGGCGGCTGGCGGTGCTGCAGGGCCATTATGCGGACGCGGCCAAGGCGTTCGAAGCCGCCGCCGACAAACAGGATGCCATCGTCACCGGCTATGACCCGCCGCCCTGGTGGTATCCGGTGCGCCGCAGCGCCGCCGCCGCCTGGCTGCTGGATGGCCAATATGCCAAGGCCGTAGATGCCGCGACCGCCAGTCTGAAGATATGGCCGGACGAACCGATGACCCTGCTGGTCCGCTCATGGGCGGAAGACAAGCAAGGCCGTAACCTCGATGCGCGCCATGACGAGGCGTCGGCCATCGGCGACTGGCAGGGCGATCTGAGCAAGATCGATGTGACGGTGATTTGAGAGTTGAGGCCACACTCTCTCTCCCACAAGGGGAGAGGGCTATGTGTGCTAGACTTTCACCACCGGTTCCTGCCGCAACCGATGCACCCGCGGCATGTCGCTGCCCAGCAGCGGGCGCGCATAAGCATGGAACGCCTCGGTCACCTGGTTGCCTGACGCGGCGATGAAGGCATCGGGCATCACCTTGGTCTTGGCCGCGACATCCTCCAGCGCCGACAATTTGTAATCCACCGCATATTCGCGGCTGCGATGGATGGTGACGGTGCCGGACCGCGCGTCGGCCATGGCAAATTCCACCGCCTTTTCGCCGGCGGCGCGGGCCTCGCGCTGATCGACATCCGACACCACGCCGGCAAAGGCGCGCTGCAGATAGCCGAAGGTGTCGCTGCGCACCCGCTTGATCCCCAGCCGGTCCTTCACCAGCTTGCCGAGAAAATCGCCCAGCGCGCCGCCGCCCAGTTCCAGATTGCCATGCGGGTCCTTGGTGGCCTTGGCCATCAGGCCCTGGGCCACGGGAACGCCCCTGGCATCGGTGATGCCTTCCGATACCGCAACGATGCAGCGGCCGTGCCGCTCCATGTTGGCTTTCACCTCGGCCAGGAATTTTTCGGCATCGAAAGCACGTTCCGGCAGATAGACGGCATGGGGGCCGTCATCGAGATGCTGTTTGGCCAGCGCCGACGACGCGGTGAGGAAGCCCGCATTCCTGCCCATCACCACCCCGATATAGACGCCGGGCAGCGCGGCATTGTCGAGATTGATGCCCATGAAGGCCTGCACCACAAAGCGCGCCGCCGAGCCATAGCCCGGCGTGTGATCGTTCACCGTCAGGTCGTTGTCGATGGTCTTGGGGATGTGGATGCAGGTGAGGGGATAGCGAAGAGCGCGGGCTTGTTCAGAAATGATGCGCACGGAATCGGCGCTGTCATTGCCGCCGATATAGAAGAAATTGCCGATGCCGTGCGCCTGGGCGACACGCAAAATCTCCATGCAGTATTTCTCGTCCGGCTTGTCGCGCGTCGAACCCAGCGCCGATGACGGCGTGGCGGCGACAAGTTCCAGGTCGGCGGCGCTTTCCGCGCCCAGATCGACCAGGTTCTGGTCGATGATGCCGCGCACGCCATGAACGGCGCCATAGACTTTGTCCACATTGGGGAATTTTCGCGCCGCCAGGATGGCACCCACCAGCGACTGGTTGATCACCGCGGTGGGACCACCGCCCTGGGCCAGCAGAATCTTGGTCAAGGCGCGTCTCCCGCGATGAAACCGTGCCCGATTATTGCCGCACTTGGCGGGCGGGGCAACGGTTCCATCCGGGAGCTTTCGGAACCAGGCGCGCGGATTCGTCATTGACTCTGCGGTTACTGGAATGGAGTGAGCCATGACGACATGCAGGATTATGCTGTTGGGCTCTGCGATGGCGCTGCTCTTGGGCGGCGCCGCCCGCGCGCAGGCCTATTACGACGCCCCTTACAATAACGCCCCGGCGCCGTATGACCGCAGCTATGACGATCGCGTCGATCCGGTCAGCGAGACCGTGATCGTCCATCCCAATGACGTGATCGAGGAGCGGCAGATGCTGGGTCACGTCGGCGGCGAGGTCAATCCGCAGATGTACAACATTTCGCGCCCGGTCGATTTCTCGGACCTGGACTTGAACCGTGGCCAGGACCGCGCCGCGTTGCATGAGCGCATCTTCCAGACCGCCAGCGACCTGTGCGCCGAACTGGATGCGCGGGTGCCGGGCCTTGCCGGCGACCGCGATGCCGACCGCGAATGCGTGCGTGACGCCACCCGCAACGCCATGCGCGATGTGATGGATCACGTTTACGGCTGACCTATCCTGACAGACTGACGAAGAAGGGCCGGTGCGTTTCGCGCCGGCCCTTTTTCATTTGGCGCAGGCGGCCGGAAAGCTGCCGTTGTCATCAGCATCCTGTTGGCAAAACAGGAAGAGACTGTTTAGTCTGAAACGGATCCAGATTGGTGCTCTCCATGCTCACCGCCTCCTGTGCCTGCGGCCAAGTCGAGATCCAGGCCAGCGGCCGGCCCATCGTGGCGGCCGTCTGCTATTGCGACGACTGCCAGGCGGCCGCGCGCGCGCTTGAAGGATTGCCCGGCGCGCCGGCCTTCCGCCAGGCCGATGGCGGCACCTCCCTGGTTGTGTTTCGCGGCGACCGGGTGCGCTGCGTGCGCGGCGAGGCGTTGCTGAAAAAACAGAAGCTGCGGGATGGCTCGGCGACCAACCGACATGTCGCGGGCTGCTGCAACAGCGTCCTGGTGATGGATTTCGATGACGGCAAATTCTGGGCCGATATCTACAGCGCACGGGTCAGGGAAAATCCACCGGCGCCCGAAATGCTGATTTCCACCAAATTCGCCGCCGGGCCGCTGGTCAATCCGCGCCAGCTGCCGGTCTATCCCGGTTATCCGCCCGCGCTGCTGGCGCGGTTCCTGAAGGCCAAACTCGCGATGCTGTTCTCGCGTTGACGATTGCGGCGCGGCTCACTCGTAGCGCAAGGCCAGGATCGGGCTGGCGCGGGCAACCAGCATGGTGTGGATGATCACCGTGGCCCAGGCAATCACCAGCGCGATCGCGCCCGCGGTCAGGAAGTAAAGCGGGCTGAGCGCGATCTTGTAGGCATAGCCTTCCAGCCAGCGATGCAGGAAATACCAGGCCACCGGCCAGGCGATCAGGTTGGCGATCAGCACGGGAATAGAGAACTGCCACAACAGCAGCCGCACGATGTCGCGGGTGCGGGCGCCGAACACCTTGCGGATGCCGATTTCGCGGGTGCGCCGCTCGGCGGTGAAGCTGGCCAGCCCGAACAGCCCCAGGCAGGCGATGAAGATCGCCACCCCGACAAAGATGGCGAAGATCCTGCCTTCCTGTTCGTCGGCGATGAACAGCTTGTCGAAACTGTCGTCCTGGAAGCGGCGGCGGATGGCGACGGTGGGCATGAAGCGATGCCAGATACGGTCGATCGCCGCCAGCGCGGCCTGATTCTGGCCGGGCCTGATCCTGACCGAAAAGGGCCCCAGTCCTTTGGGATCATAATAATAGATGGAAGGCTGGATCGCCCGTTCCAACCCGTCGAAATTGGCGTCTCCGATCACCCCCACGATTGTCGCGCGTTGTGTCAGATCGTGCAGGATGGTGCGGCCGATCGCACTTTGCGGCGTATAGCCGAACTGGCGGGCGGCGGCTTCATTGATCAGGATATTGTAGTGGGGCGCGGGATTTGACTTGTCGGGTTCGCGGGAAATGTCCTCGCCCCGCTGGCGGGACAGGTTTCTTCCGGCCAAAAGCTTCATGCCATAGACCCTGACGAAGTCCGGATCGATGTCGGTGTTGCGGATCGAAAATGTGTTGCGGCTGCCGGGCAGGTTGATGTCGGTGATCACCACATTGCCGTCCAGCGGCGTCAGGTTGGACTGACCCACGCCCGCGATCGATGGCTCCGCCGCCAAGGCCTGGGCCATGCTGTCGCGCGCGCTGGGAGTCAGCCCCCCGGTGCCGTTGATCACCACCATATTGTGGCGGTCGAAGCCCAGGTCGAGCTGCCGGTTGAAATCGATCTGGGCAAAAATCACCAGCACCGCGATGCCGAGCCCGATGGAGATGGCGAATTGCAGCACCACCAGGCTGGTGCGAAGCAGGCCTGAACCGCTTGCTCCCGTGCCCAGCCGTGCCGCGGGCCGAAAACCCGACAGCACAAAGGCCGGATAGATGCCGCCCAACGTGCCGGCCGCAAGCGCCACCGCGACAATGCCCAGGGTCAGCGGCCAATCGGCCAACAGGTGAAAGCGGATGGTGCGGGCCAGCAAACTGTCGAAGGATGGCAGCAGGATTTCCACAATGGCGAAGGCCAGCGCCAGGGCGACCAGGGCCGTGATCACCGATTCCGCCATGAACTGGGTGATCAGCTGGGAACGTTTTGCCCCTACAACCTTGCGCAGGCTGACCTCGCGGGCGCGCATCACGGCCCGGGCCGTCGCCAGGTTCATGTAATTGATGCAGGCAATCAGCAGGATCAGCACGGCGATGGCGGCAAAGCCATAGATCGTGCTCCAGCGTCCCTTTTCCCGCTCGCCGAAGCGCGCCAGATGCACGTCACGAAACGGCACCAGATGCAGCTGCAGGAGATCGCTGCCGCGCACATTGGCATGAATGATCTTTCTGGCGTCGATATTCCTGTCCAGCATCGGCTTGATCTTCGTCATCACCGCATTCATGTCGGCATGGGGCGCCAGCTGGATATAGCCGTAACCCTGGATATTCAGCCAGGCGGTCTTGTCCTGCTCGCGCATGGTATCGGCCTTCGACGTGTTTGGGACAACCATGTCGATGCTCAGATGGGTGTTGTGCGGCAGGTCGCGCAAAACACCGGTCACCGTCAGGTTGAAGCCTCCTAGCATCAAGGTCTTGCCCATCGGATCGGCGGTGCCGAAGAATTTCCTGGCCGTCGCCTGGGTCAGGACGATGGATGTCGGTTTGGCGATGGCGGTGGCCGGATCGCCTTCGACAAAGGGCAGCTTGATCAGTTGAAAGAAATTGGGGTCGACCGCATCAAAGCGTGCGGCGAACTGGCGATCGCCGATCTGTGCCGTGGTGTTGTCGGAAATCTTGTGGGTATAGGCCACGACCTCCGGCACCTGCTGCTGCATGGTCGGAGTGACGGGAAAGGGGGTCACGGGAAAGAAATCGGGATCGCGTCCCGGTATGTTGAAGGTAGATTCGACGCGATACAAATTCTCGGTGCCGGGAATCCATTTGTCCCAGGACAGCTCGTCGCGCAGGAACAGCAGAATGAAAGTGGCGCAGGCCAGCCCGACCGCAAGGCCGGTGATGTTGATGAAGCTGTAGAGCTTGTGGTGCGCGAAATTGCGCAAGGCCGAGGTGAGATAATTGCCGAACATGCCGCTCCCCATCAGACCGGCGGACTGTCCTTGGATTCCGGCCCCCTGTCGAGAGCATGCGAAAACGCGGCCGCCTGTGAGGGCGGCCGCGTTTCATTACCGAAGTGTCAGCTTTATCGGCCGCTCGCCCAAGCTCGCGGCGTTCGCCGCTCGAAATGGTCCACCGGACCATTTCGTTCGCCTATGGCGAACCGCGGCTCACCGATAGCGCCAGCCGCCATGCCACCAGAAGCGGTCGTGATACCAGCCGCGGCCGTCCCACCAGCCGCGGCCGGGATAGAAGGTGCCGGCAACAAAGACCGGCGCGGGGCCGTAATAGCCGCAGGCGCCCGGATGCCAATAGCACCAGCGCCCGCCAGGATAGGGGTGATAGACCGGGGCAGGGCCCGGCACGCCGATGCCGATGCCCACGGCGATACCCGCATTGGCGGGGGCAGCCAACGCCGTCATCGAAGCCGCGGCGACGGCCGCCACAGCGGCCAGTTTCGTGAAGGTCTTGGTCGTCATGTTCAATCTCTCCTGTTGAACGGTTGATGTTCCCCCATCAACGCGGTCGAGATTGGCGCGCCTTGCCTGAACCATTCTTGAGCCGGGCGTTCATTTTGGGTTCAAGTTGACGATGACAGCGGTGTCGCCGCCAAGCTGGTGATGCCGGGGGTTCATCAGGCGCATCCATCCCCAAGATGGGGCCGTGTCGGCGCCGATGCGCAACGCCGGGCCGGCACAGTGTTACTCAAAGGGCGCAGGCATGGGGAAAGCCATGTCCCCGGCCTTGCAATGCCAAACCGCCTCCCGATATCGCCGATTGACCGGTCCGGCGCACGCTGCCCAAAAAGTGGCAGGCTCTGGACAAAAGCTATCGTGTTATGCAAGATAGCGGGACGGTTGACGACGGGAGATTAAATCTACATCGTATGACATATACGCCGGAGTGTTGTGTGCGCCGGCCAGCAGCTTGAACAGATTGTTGGAGCCAAGGGGTGGAGCACATGTCATCTGCGGTCTCATTGCGCCAGGTGGTCAAACAGTATCGCCGCGGCAAGGAATCGGTTGAGGTCCTGCACGGCCTGAACCTGGAAATCCCGGAAGGGGAATTCGTCTCGCTGATGGGCCCGTCGGGCTCGGGCAAGACCACCATCCTCAATCTGATCGGCGGGCTCGACCATGCCGATGCCGGCCAGGTGATCGTGGGCGGCGAGCATCTGGAAAGCCTGTCGGGCGGGGCGCTGGCCAAATGGCGCTCGCGCCATATCGGTTTTGTCTTTCAGTTCTACAATCTGATGCCGATGCTGTCGGCGGCCGGCAATGTCGAGCTGCCGCTTCTGCTCACCAACCTGTCGAAATCCGAACGCCAGCGCCGCGTGCAGGTGGCGCTGGAGATCGTGGGATTGAAGGATCGCGCCAGCCACAAGCCGGGCGAGATGTCGGGCGGCCAGCAGCAGCGTGTGGGCATCGCCCGCGCCATCGTCGCCGATCCGACCATTCTGCTCTGCGACGAGCCCACCGGCGACCTGGACCGCGCCACCGCCGATGAAATCCTGGCCCTGCTGCAGCAGCTGAACCGCCAGCACAAGAAGACCATCGTGATGGTGACCCACGATCCCAAGGCGGCCGATCATGCCAGCCGCAGGCTGGAGATGGACAAGGGCACACTTGTTGAACGTGCTCTGGTGGCGGCATGAGATATCTGCCGCTGGTCTGGGCCGCGATCATGCGCAAGCCCACGCGCGCGGTGCTGACCCTTTTGTCGGTGATGCTGGCCTTCACCTTGTTCGGTCTGACCATCGGCATGAACGCGACCTTCACCAAGCTGAAAGAAGAGGCGCGCGCCGACCGCATCTTTTCCGGCTCGCGTTTCGGCGGCCCTCTGCTGGTCGGGATGGCGAAAGAGATCGAAAGCGTACCGGGCGTCGCCATTGTCGCCCACAGCAACAACCTGTTCGGCTATATCACCGACCCCAAGAACCGGGTTTTCGTCCAGATGAATGACGAGAATGTGCCCAAGGTGAATCCGGAATGGCCGATCACGCCGGCCCAGTGGCAGATGATCCGCGACAATCGCCGGGGCCTGCTGGTGAGCAGGTTCCAGGCCGCTCGCTGGCATCTCAAGGTCGGCGACACCTTCACCATCATCGCGCCGGTGCAGAAAAAAGCGGACGGCACCACCAACTGGCAGTTTCAGGTCGTCGCCATAACACCCGACATTGGTTACATGACCCAGGGCTACATGTTCGGCAACTACGACTATATGGACAAGGGGCGACTGCTGGCCGACCAGGGCAAGACCGGCGTCTTCCGCGTCAAGCTGACCGATCCCAGCCGCACAGCCGAAATCGCCGAACAGATTGACAACAAATTCGCGAGCTCGCCGACGCCGCTGCAATCCATCACGGAAAAGGCGGCCTTTGATGTCAGCAATAGCGGCATGGACATCGCTTCGGTCGATCGCCAGATCGCGCTGGCGGGCATGTTCATGGTGCTGTTCCTGACCGCCAATGGCATCGCCCAGGCGGTGCGCGAGCGTTTCGCCGAATTCGCCACCCTCAAGACCATCGGCTTCTCCGATGGCGCCGTGATCGCGCTGGTGTTCGCGGAAGCGGCTTTCCCCTGCGTGCTGGGCGCCGCCCTGGGCATCGGGCTGGCGGCGCTGGTCTCCCGTGTCATGCCGGTCTTCATACCGCCGGGCCAGGGCGTGCCCGTACCCACCATGACGGCGATGGTTTTCGTCTGGGCGGCGCTGTGCGCTGCGCTGGTCGCATTCGCCAGTTCTGCCCTGCCGGCGCTTCGGCTGAAACGGATGGACATTGCCACAGCACTTTCGGGACGGTGAGACATGCTGCGACAGATCTGGATCGTTTCCGCGCTGAATTTCAAAAGCCTGAACTCGCGCTTCTGGCAATCCATGGTGATCGTGGTGGGGCTGGGTGCCACCATCGGCGTGATGCTCTCCATGCTGTCCGTCAGCGCTGGCATGCGCGATGCCTATCAAAGAGCCGGCGATCCGAACCGCGCCATCGTGGTCTCGAAGGGCGCAGACCAGGAATCGAACAGCGCGATCACCCGCACCGATGCGCCGGTGATTATCGACGCGCCCGGCATCGCCAAGGGCGGGGATGGCAAGCCGCTTGCGGACCGCGGCATTCAGATGGGCGTGCCGGTGCTGCGCAAGGACGGCAGCAAGGGTTTCACCACCATGCGGGGCCTCAGCGACAATGTGCAGGGCGTGCGCCCCGAACTGCATGTCGTGCAAGGCCGCATGTTCCAGCCCGGCAAGCGCGAGCTGATGGCGGGCGTGGGTGCTCAGGCCTTGTTCCAGCACATGAATGTCGGCGACAAGGTGATCCTGCCGGACGGCCAATGGCCGATTGTGGGGATATTCGCGACCGGCAATCTGATGGAAGGCCAGTTGATCGGCGATACCGAAACGCTTGCCGCCGCCCTGCACAGAACGAACTACAACACGCTGCTGGTGCGGCTGGCGTCGCCCGATTCATTGGGCGCGTTCAAAAAGGCGATGAGCACCAATCCGGCCCTGTCGGTGACGGTGGAGCGTCATTCCGACTGGTACAGGCGCGTGGGCGACCAGAACACCTTCGCGCTGGCGTTGCTAGGCTATGTGGTGGGCACGGTCATGGCGATCGGTGCCTTGTTCGGTTGTCTCAACACCATGTATTCGGCCGTTGCCAACCGTGGCCGTGAAATCGCCACCTTGCGCGCGCTCGGCTACGGCGCCTTTCCCGTCGCGGTGTCGGTGGTGCTGGAAGCGGTGCTGTTGTCGGTGGCCGGCGCCCTGATCGGCGCGGGCATTGCCTGGGCGCTGAACGACGGCAAGCAGGATGTCCTTGGCAACACCGTGTTTTATCTTTCGGTCTCACCGCACCAGATAGGGCTGGGGCTGCTCTGGGCTTCGGCCGTTGCCTTGCTGGGCGGTCTGTTCCCCTCCATCCGCGCCGCGCGCCGGCCGGTGGTGGATGCGCTACGCGCGACATAAGAGCAGGTCATGAAATATTTCCCGCTGGTCTGGGCGGCCCTGACACGCAAGCCGGCGCGCGCGGTCCTGACCCTTTTGGCGGTGACGGTGGCCTTTACCGTTTTCGGATTGATGATCGGGCTGTCGGCCACCATCGACGGGGTGGCGGAGCAGGCGCGTGCCGACCGCCTCTTTACCGTGCCGCGCTTCAACTATGACGACGGCCTGCCGGTCGCGATGGCGCGCCAGATCGCGGCCATGCCTGGCGTCACCCTGGTCACCCATCAGTCCTATATTCCCGGCTATGTGCAGAACGAGAAGAACCACATCTACCTGAACATGGGCGATGCCCAGCTGGCGCGGGTCTATCCCGACTGGCTGGCCTCGCCGGCCATGTGGGACAAGGTTCAGCACGAGCGCACAGGTATCATCATGAGCCGGCTGCAGGCGCAGCGCTGGCACAAGAAGGTCGGCGATATCCTGACCGTGATTTCGCCGCAGATGGCCAAAGCCGACGGCAGCACCACATGGACCTTCAAGGTGCTGGCCATATGCGATGACATATTGCTGGCGCCGGACGGGTTCATTTTCGGCAATTACGATTATCTGGACAAGTCGCTGCCGCTGGCCAAGCAGGGCCGGGTCAACGAAGTCGATTATGTCGTCGCCGATCCGGCCAAGGCGGTGGGGATCGCGCAGCAGATTGACCGGGCCTTCGCCAATTCCGCCAGCCCGACCCAGAGCGAGAATGAGAAGGAAGCCTATGCGGTCAGCAACAATTTCGGCGGCATGGATGTCGATCTCCTGACCCATGAGATCGCGCTGGCGGGCCTGGCCATGATCCTATTTTTGACCGCCAATGTCATCGGCCAGTCGGTGCGCGAGCGCTTCGCGGAATTCGCCACCTTGCGGGCGCTGGGTTTCCCCGACGGCTCGGTGATGGCGATGGTGGTGCTGGAAGCGGCCGCCCCCTGCGTGGCCGGGGCCGGTCTTGGCATGGTGATGGCGGCGTTCCTGGCGCATCACATCCAGCAGATCATGCCGCCCAGCTTCGGCATTCCCAGGCCCACCATAACCGCGGCCGTTTACGCCGGCGCCTTTGGCAGCGCCTTTGTTCTGGCCTTTGCCAGCGCGGTGCTGCCCATGCTGCGGCTCAAGCGCATGGATATCGCCGCTGCTTTGTCGGGGCGCACATGAACATGTTGCGCCAGGTCTGGATCGTTTCGGCGCTGAACTTCCGCAGCCTGCCCCAGCGGCTTTGGCAATCGCTGGTGATCGTGGCGGGCATGGCGTGCGTGATCGGCGTGCTGCTGTCGATGCTCTCCATGGTCGAAGGACTGCATCAGGCCTTTCTCAACACCGGCGATCCGCGCGCGGTCTTCGTGATCTCGGCCGGATCGCAATGGGAGGGGCAGGGCGCGATCGCCCGCGACAAGGCCCGCATCATCATGAACATGCCCGGCGTCGCCAAGGCCGCGGATGGTTCGCCCATCGCCCAGCCCGGGGTGGAAGTGGGCGTGCCGACCCGCGCCCTGAATGGCGCCAGGGCCTGGATCATCCTGCGCGGCCTGGACACAAAGGGCCAGATGCTGCGGCCCGGATTTCATATCGTGCAGGGACGGATGTTTCGTCCCGGCAGCCATGAGCTGATCGCCGGCGTGCATGCCGGTGAACGGTTTCGCGATGTGGCGCTGGGCGACAAGCTGACCTTGCCCGACGGCGACTGGCCGATCGTGGGCATCTATGCGACCGGGGATCTGGGCGATGGCGAGTTGCTCGGCGATCTCGAAACATTGATGCTGTCGATCCGGCACAAGACCTATAACAGCGTGCTGCTCAGGCTGGCCTCGCCGGACGGCTTCGCCGCCTTCGCCCGGCAGCTCAAGACCAATCCGGCCCTCACCGTGGATGTGATGACCCAGCATGACTGGAATGTGAAGCGCAGCGCCGACTTCACCCGCTTCATGCTCATCATTGTCTATGGTGTGGGCCTTCTTCTGGCGACCGGGGCGCTGTTCGGCTGCTTCAACACCATGTATTCCGCCGTGGCGTCGCGGCGAAGCGAGATCGCAACCCTGCGCGCCATCGGCTATGGCGCTTTTCCCGTGGCGGCGTCGGTCATTCTGGAAGCGGGCGCGCTGTCGGTGGCGGGCGCCGCGATCGGCGCGGCCTTTGCCTGGAGCCGCTATGACGGCGTGATGGACGGTTTCGGCGGCAATGTTTTCAAGATGACGGTGTCGCCTTCCATGATCGGCACGGCATTATTGTGGGCGGTTGGCGTCGCGGTTCTGGGCGGAATCTGGCCTGCCATTCGCGCCGCGCGCCGTCCTGTGGTAGAAGCATTGCGCGCGACATGAGCGGGGCGGCATGAACGCAGAGAATGACAAATCCTCGCTGCTGGATTCGCTGAAGATCGAGCGCGGCGCGCCCATCGCGCGCCGGCGCGGACCATCGCCCTGGGTCTATGGCTTTGTCCTGGTCGCGGCAATCCTGGCGGGCGGCGCCGGCTGGTATTTCTGGCCTGACAACAGCGTGGGCGTGCATGCGGTGACGGTGGCGGCGCTGGGCAGCGGCGGGGCGACCGGCACGGGGCTCGATGCGTCCGGCTATATCGTGGCCCGGCGCCAGGCGACCTTGTCGGCCAAGATCCTGGGCAAAGTGGCCGAAGTGAATTTCGAGGAAGGCCAGAAAGTGAAGGCCGGCCAGATCGTGGCCAAGCTGGATGATTCCAACTACAACGCCGCGCTTCAACAGGCGATCCAGCAGGAACGCGCCGCCAAACAGGCCTATGACGATGCCGCCCCCATCTATGCGCGCTACCAGCGGCTGAAGGAGCAGGGGGCGATCTCCACCGACGCGGTCGAGAACCAGCGCATCGCCTATGACAATGCCCGCACCGCCTATGACGTGGCCAAGGCGGCGAGGGGGCTGGCCCAGGCCAATGAGAACGACACCATCATGCGCGCGCCGTTCGACGGCATCGTCACCCAGAAGGTGGCGCAGGTGGGCGAGATCGTGGCGCCGTCGGGCGCCGGCGCCGGCTCGACCCGCACCGGCATCGTCACCATGGTGGACATGGATTCGCTGGAAGGCCTGATCGATGTCAGTGAGAATTATATCGACCGGGTGGATGTGGGCGGCGAGGCGGTGATCCATCTCGACGCCTATCCCGACTGGGACATTCCCGGTTCGGTGATCGCCATCATTCCGACCGCCGACCAGAGCAAGGGCACGGTGCAGGTGAGGGTCGCGATCAAGACCAGGGATCCGCGCATTCTGCCGCAAATGGCGGCGCGGGTGACGTTCATGACCAAGCCGGAAAAAGGCGCGGCCACGGCGGTGTCGCGGGTGAGCGTGCCGCCCGCCGCGGTGCAAGGTTCCGGCAAGACCGGCAGTGTCTTTGTGATCAGGGACGACGGCACGGTGGAAAAGCGCGATGTGGCGCTGGGCTTGAAAACGGCGCAGGCGGTCACCATCCTGTCCGGGATTTCCGCCGGCGACCGGCTGGCGGGCGACAATCTGGACAAGCTGCATGACGGCAGCCGGGTCAAGGTGCTGGAGCAGCAATAGCCATGCGTATGTCCGCCATTCTCGCCCTCTTGTTGTGGGCCGCGCCGGCTTTTGCCGAGGATGCGGTTCAGGGACTGGAACGCGAGCTGACTGCCGCGCCCAGCGCCACCCAATTTCTCACCGACAAATGCGCCAGCCTCAAGCTGGCCTCGCCGGCGGTGATCAAGGCGGTGCGCGGAAATATGGATGTGAAGGCCAGCGCCGAGGTGCGTGCCGCGTTGAAGGTGGGCGCCGATACCGTGTTGCGCTATCGCCGGGTCGATCTGACCTGCGGTACGCATGTGCTGTCGCAGGCGGATAACTGGTACGTGCCTGAAAGACTGACGCCGGAGATGAACCGGACTTTGGATACGACCGAAACGTCATTCGGCACGGTGGTCAAACCGCTCAACTTCCATCGCAAGACGTTGAAGCTGGAGCCCGCGGACGATGGCGCTCATCTGTTCCGCGTCACCGCCGTGCTGCTGACGGCCGACGAGGTGCCCTTCAGCCTGGTGGTCGAGAATTACAGCCGGGAGTTGGCAAGCCCTTAAACGCTGCTTTTCCTCTCCCCTTGTGGGAGAGGATGCAAAATCTTGCACTTGGCGAAGCGTGAGCGACGCCAAGTGCTTAGATTTTGCTGGTGAGGGGGTGCGTTTATTTCCCACTCACCCCTCACCTGAAAAATCACTGGGTTGAGCGTCGCTGGTGCTCCGCTAACCCAATGATTTTTCTTCCTCTCCCACAAGGGGAGAGGAATGTGCAAATTATCAATGACCGGCGCCGTTGGACGACGAGCCGCTGCCGGACATGGAGCCGCTGGACATCGAACCGCCGGACATGGAGCCCGACATCGAGCCGCTGGTCATCGCGCCGGCCTTTTTCTTGCCCTTCATCTTGCCGTGATGGTCGCTCATAGAGCCCGACATCGAGCCGCTGGCCATGGAGCCGTTGGACATCGAACCCGAGGACGAGCCCGACATGGAGCCGCTGGAATTCGACTGGGCGAAGGCCGGGGCGCTCAGGCCCGCGGTGATCAAGGCCAGGGCGGCCAGCTTGGTAAAGGTCTTCATTGCTCTCTCCTGCTTTGGCCGCTTCCTTCGCGGCGATCGTTCCATTGGCTGGAACAGGGTTGGCCGGCACCGCCGGCATCATTTGTTAGCCCTTCAGTCGCGCGCCGCCGCGACAATAGCGCCGCCCGGACCCGATTGCACCAGCACCGCTTCGCGAAGGCCGGGCCGGGTCGCGGCGGGCAAGGTGTAGGACATTTCCCGACCATTCCACTCGCCCAGCTTGACCAGCTGCTTGACGACATTCTTGTGGGGCAGGGTGATGCCGCCATTCTCGCCGCGGGCGATGGCAACATTCTCGATATTGGGATCGAAACGCACCAGCCAGACCTGGCCATGGCTGCCATTACCTGTGCCCACCGTCACCATGTTCTGGGCGATGCGCACATCGGGCGCGGCCTGGTTGGTTTCGCGCGCGATCAGCGCTTCCAGCGCCTTGCGGTCGTTGCCCACGATATCGGCGCGGCCGTTCACCACCACCTGGGGCGTATAGACTTCGCTGTGATGCAGCGCGCGCGCATAGTCCCATTGCCTGGCGGTATATTGCGGCGAGGCGAAGGTGTCCTTCCAGCCCAGATAGTCCCAATAGGTGACACCAAAGCTCAGGGTCAGAAGATCGGGGCGGCCGCTCAGCGCCATCACATTGGCGTTGGCGGGCGGGCAGTCCGAGCAGCCCTGGCTCTGGAACAGTTCCACCACCGTCAGCGGCTTCTGCTCCGCCGCCGAAGCGGGGATCGCAAGGGCCATCAGGGCCGCGCCAGCAAGCATCCATCCGTGCATGTCTTACTCGTGAGACTGGTTTGCGTAACTGCATTCGCCGCATCGGCATCCTGCGTTACTTTTTTTACAAAGGAATTTCAGATTCCCGCATACCATTCATAACCGCGGTCTTCCCAATAGCCGCCCTGGCCGCCGGCGATGCGCGAGAAACTGTCGGTGATCTCGATGCGCTGGACATATTTGGCCTGCTTGTAGCCCAGCTGGCGTTCGACCCGGAGCCTTAGCGGCGCGCCATGGGCGATATCCAGCCGCTTGCCGTTCAGGGCATAGGCGATCAGGGTCTGGGGATGAAAGGCATCGCGCAGGTCGATGCTTTCGTAATACTGGCCCGGGCTCTGTTCGCCGCCCTTGGACGGCTCGCCGGTCAGATTGTCGGCGCAGTGAAACACCGCATAGCGCGCGCCGGGCTTGAGCCCCGCCGCCTTCAGGATCAGGCCCAGCTGCACGCCGCTCCACATGCCGATCGCGGTCCAGCCCTCGACACAGTCATGCTTGGTGATCTGGGTCCGGCGGGGCAGGCGCATGAGGTCGGCCACCGACAGCGACAGCGGATTGGTGACCTGGCCATCCACCTTCAGCCGCCAATGGGCGAAATTGCTGGCGACATGGGCGTTGTATTCGTCCGTACCCGGATTATAGGTGCCGTTGGGCTTGAAGGTGGGCGAGATGTCGCTGGGGCTGTATTCGCGCGCCAGCCGGTCGGGATAGAGCAGCCCGCGCTGGGCGGTCAGCGTCCAATCCTCCACCGCCTTGAAGACATGATCCAGGCTCTGGTTCTGGGTCAGGCGGGTGGCATTGGCGACCAGCCAGCCGGCGCCGGCAAAGCCGCCCGCAATGGCGACGCGGCGGGAAATGGTTTTCACATCAGCCATCGGCGCGATCCGTCGCATGAGTGTTGGCGTGATCCTGGGCATGATCCTGGGGGATGCGATAGCGCCCGCCCAGCATGGAGCGCACTTCGTTGATCGGTCCGGCCAGCACCACCTCGATCAGGTGGATGGTGACGAAGGCCACGATCAGGCTGGCGCAGATGAAGTGGATGCTGCGCGCCGACTGGCGGCCGCCGAACAGATCCAGCAGCCAGGGCAAGACGGCGTCGAAGCCCGGCGACATGGTCAGCCCCGTCAGCACCATCAGCGAGATCAGCGCGATCACGCCCAGATAGGCGAGCTTCTGCAGCACATTATAATTGCGGGCGGCATCGCCGGTGGGATGCTTCAGCTTGATGTGATCGACGATCGAACGCGGAATGGCGCGGATGTCGGTTTTGGTCGGCCAGATGTCTTTCTGGATATGGCGCACCCACAGGCTGTAGCCCAGATAGGCCAGCCCATTGATCGCCAATATCCAGGCGAAGGTGAAATGCCAGTGGCGCGCATCGGCCAGGTCCTGGAAGCTGGGGATGGTCAGCCAATCGGGCCAGCCGCGGGCCTGGAAGTCGCCGTCCACCTTCGACCAGCCCAGGATGCCGGTGGTGTTGAAATGGAAGGGCCCGATCTGAGTGATGCCCTGGGTTCCGTTGGTGGTGTCCACCGAATTCAGCGAGAAAAAGGGCTGGTCGGCGTCGGCGCCATACATGCCCCAATAAAGCCGGGGATGGGCGTTGAAGATGTTCAGCCCCGTGCCCAGCAGAAACAGGATGCACAGCGCATTGATCCAATGGGTCAGCCGGACCATGGCGCGGTGGCGATAAAAGCCCTCCGCATCGCTGATCGGCGCAAAGGCCTGGCGCCAAAGCCGGCGCAACCATCCCGTCTTGTGAACATGTTCGGCGTGCATGATGTCCCTCCCACAGCCTATTCGGTCCGCCGGGCGGATGGTTTCAGCCGGAGGAATAAATTCATGGCCGGCCGAGGCCAAGCTGGGCTATTTCCTACCAATTGCCAACTTTTCGAAATCTGCCCTTGCCGCAGGGCCACAAAAAGTTATGGTCCGTCTGGGGCATGGAGCGGACATGAAATTATCTCGGCGTATCAGCGCCTTAGTGGCGATTCTGGGCATGGCTTCGGTGCCGGCCCAGGCCTTTACGGTCAACACCACCCCCCTGTCCAAGACTCGCAAGGACATTGAGACCCTGGGAACCGGGGTGGCCATCGCCCTGCCGCTGACCGCCGCGGGCATCGCCTGGTACAAGCATGACCGGGTCGGGCTGGCGCAGCTGGCGGTGGAAGGCGCGCTGACCGTGGGCACGGTCTATGCGCTCAAGAACATCGTGCGCGAGGAACGGCCCGACGGCTCCGACTACAAATCCTTCCCGTCCGAGACCACGGCAGTGGCGGCGTCGGGCACGTCTTTCCTGTGGGGCCGTTATGGCTGGCAATATGGCCTGCCGGCGGAAGCCGCCACGGCCTTCGTTTCCTTCAGCCGGGTCGAGGCGCGCCAGCACCGCTGGTACGACACCTTGGCCAGCTCCGCCATCGCCGCCGGCTATGGCCTGGTGCTGACCACGCCCTTCAAGAAGAAATACAATGTCGACACCTCGCTGAACGCCACGCCCGACGGCGGCTTCCTGCAGATGTCATACAAGTGGTGAGCCGCGCTCACTCGTAGCGCAACGCTTCGATGGGATCGAGACCGGCCGCCTTGCGCGCCGGATAATAGCCGAAGAACACCCCGACCGCGGCCGAGAACAGGAATCCTCCCAGCATCGCCGACCAGGCGATCGGCGTGGCCCAGCCCGCGACAGAGGAAATGACAACCGACGCGACCAGTCCGCCGATGATGCCGGCGATGCCGCCAGCCACGCTCAGCAATGTCGCCTCGGCCAGAAACTGCAGCAGCACATGGGCGCGCCGCGCGCCGATGGCCATGCGCAGACCGATCTCGCGGGTGCGTTCGGTGACCGACACCAGCAGGATGTTCATGATGCCGATGCCGCCCACCAGCAGCGAGATGGAGGCGACCGCGGCCAGCAGATAGGCCATTGTCCGGCTGCTGCCTTCCGCGGCGGTCGCGATCTGGCTGAGATTGCGCACCGAGAAGTCGTTGATCTGTCCGGGGCGGATGTGATGGCGGCGCGCCAGGGTGCGCGTCACCTCGGCCAGGGCCTGCTGGACCATGCCGGCGCCGGCGGCCTGGACATAGATCTGGTTCACCAGGCCGGTCAGCCGCGGTTGCAGGCCATACGGATTGGCCTGGGTGCCATAGATGCTGGTGGTCGCGGCCAGCTGGGTGGGTGCGGCCACGCCCAGCACTTTGCGCTCCGCCGTGGTGAAGGGGATCATGATCAGGTCGTCCTGATCGGTGCCGAAGCTGGATTGACCCTTGGCGCCCAGCACCCCGATGACGCGCACCGGCGTGCCCTTGACGATGATGGTTGCGCCCAAGGGATCGGCGGAGGCGCCGAACAGCTGGCGCCATACCGTCTGTCCGATCAGCACCACCAGCGCGGCATTGTTGTCGTCATTCGCGGAAATGCCCCGGCCAAAGGCGATGCTCCAGTTGGTGGTCGGCGGATAGTTGGGTGACACGCCCTGGATCGCGGTGGTCCAGTTCTGGTTGCCGAAGCGGACCTGTCCGCTCTGGCGAATGAGATAGCTCACCTGGCCCACGGCGCGGTCTTCGCGGCGGATGGCGCGCACATCGGCAACGGTCAGCGACGAGGCGCTTCCCAACCCCGACCGGACCCCGCCCGTCGTGGTGGCGCCGGGAACAACGACCAGCAGGTTGGTGCCCAGGCTTTCGATCTGCTTGCGCACCGCCTGGTCGGCGCCCTGTCCCACGGCCACCATCGCGATCAGCGCAGCGACGCCGATGAAGACCCCCAGCGCGGTGAGGGACGAGCGCATCTTGTTGCGATAGATGGCGACAAGGGCGGCCGACAGGATCATCTGCGCAAAGGCGATGCCACCCTTGTGCAGGACAGACAGGGCGGCGCGCGTTTCCGGCGGCTTTGCCTCGGGGAACGGTTGGGTCGCAGGCTGTGCTTTGCGCTGGTCGGACAGGATGGCGCCATCGCGCATGGTCACGACACGATCGGCATAGGCCGCGATATCAGCCTCATGGGTGACAAGCACGATGGTGAGGCCCTGTCCCCGGTTCAGCGATACCAGCACGTCCATGATCTCGTGCGATGTGCGGGTGTCGAGGTTGCCGGTGGGCTCGTCGGCCAGAAGCACGGTCGGCCGGTTGATCAGGGCACGCGCAATGGCGACCCGCTGCTGCTGGCCGCCGGAGAGCTGGCCGGGGGAATTGCGCGCCCGGTCGCTCAGCCCCAGCAGGCGCAGGGCTTCCTTCGCCCGGCTCCCGCGCTCGGCCGGAGTCGAAGCCTGGTCCGCATAGATCAACGGCAGTTCCACATTCTCGAGCGCGCTGGTGCGCGGCAACAGATTGAAGCTCTGGAACACGAAGCCCAGCTTGCCGCTGCGGATGGCCGCCAGGTCGGGTTCGCTGAGTGTGCTGACATCCTGATCCTCGAACAGGTAACGGCCCGCGCTGGGCCGGTCCAGGCATCCCAGGATGGACATGAGGGTGGATTTGCCCGAGCCGGACGCGCCGACAATGGCCACGAACTCACCGCGGCCGATCTCCAGGTCCACGCCCCGCACCGCCTGAACCTCGACATCGCCCGTCCGATAGGTGCGCGTTACACCGCGCAGGGCGATGACCGGCGCGCTCACGGAAAGCGCAGGGCCGGAGACGGCGCGGCGCCGGCCTTGCTCTGTTCGGAGACGATGACCTGCGCGCCGGCCGCAAGCGGTCCGGCGGCGATCTCGGTGTAATTGTCGTCATCCAGGCCGGCGCGCACGGTGACCGCTTGCGGCTTGCCGTCTTCCAGCACCCAGACTTGCGCAGCGCGGCCACCCTGCCGTGCGCTGGCGCCGATGCCGCCCGGGGGCATAGCGCAGCGCCTGGTTGGGCACGCGCAGCACATCGCCGCGCCGGCTGGTGACGATGCGCATGGTGGCCGTCATGCCGGGCTTGAGCAGCTGCTCTTTATTGTCCACCTGAACGATGACGTCATAGGTCACCACATTCTGCACGGTTTGCGGGGCCTGGCGGACCTGGGTGACGACCCCGTCGAAAATCCTGGCGGGAAAGGCGTCGACGGTAAAACGGGCCTTGGCGCCCATGCTGACGCCGCTGATGTCGCTTTCGCTCACATTGGTGTCGACCTGCATGGTCGAGAGGTCGGTGGCGATCAGGAACAGGGTCGGGGTCTGGAAGCTGGCCGCGACCGTCTGGCCCATGGTGACGTTGCGCGACACCACGATGCCATCCACGGGCGCGGTGATCTTGGTGTAACCCAGATTGACCTGGGCCCCTTCCAGCTCGGCCAGGCGCTGCTGGACATTGGCCTGATCCAGCGCCACCTGCGCCTTTGCCTGCTCGAAGGCGTTCCGGGCGACATCGTAACTGTCCTGGGAGGTCGCTTTCGCGGCCAGAAGATTTGCTTGGCGCTGCTCGCTCACCCGCGCATAGGCCAGGTTGGCCTGGTCCTTCTGAAGCTGGGCCCTGGCATTCGCCACGGTGGCGCGGTCCTGGGTCACGATCAGGGCATAGGGCCTGGGATCGATCTGGGCGCACAACTGGTTCTTCTTCACCACCGTGTTGAAATCGCAGGTGATGTCGCGGATCACGCCGGAGACATAAGAGCCCACCGTGATGGTCAGGATCGGATTGACGGAGCCCGTCGCGGTGACGGCGCGCTCGACCTGGCCCCGGGTGACGGGCGCGGTCACATAGGACCCGCCGGCGCCCGGCGTCATCAAGTACCAGAACCCGCCCGCGGCCGCCGCCAGCACCAGTGCGGCGATCCATCCGTATCTTAGGATGCGCGGCCGCAGCCAAGCTGTGTTTCCGGCGGCCGGGCCGACAAAGGAACTGCGCAGATTGGCTTCCATGCATGCTTATAACCGCCGGAAACGCCACGGCCTTTGATCGCAATCAAGCGCTGCCGAATTAGAAGATGCCCGGGATCAGCATCGCCGTTCTGGCGCGATAGGCGGCGTAGTCCGCAAATGTGTCCGCCAGTATGCGTTCCTCATAGGCCATGCGCGGGAACTGGATCAGGCAGCCTGCCAGCGCGATCAGCAAACCCCAAGGCTGTTCGAACTGCAGGCTCACCCCGATCAGCGACAGCTGTCCGAACAGATAGAGCGGGTGGCGCACATAGCGGTATGGCCCGTTGGTCACCAGATGGCGGGCCTGGGGCAGGATGCCGAAGGACCGGCCCAGGAAGGAAAGCGCCACGATGCCGCCCGTCGTGCCCACCAGCAGCAACAGGATGGAGGCGGTGGATTCGAGCGGGGTGAGACTGCGATGGGGAAGAAGCAGCAGCAGAAAGGGCGCATAGGCGGCGGCGAGCGCCACGGCGCGCGGCAACAATCCGGGAAGCTTTCCCAGCGGCAGGCGCCTGATGCAGACCACCACCGCTTCCATCAGAAAGAAGACGAAGCTCGCGAGCTGCGACAGGATCTGCAGCGCGGCTGTCAGGTCCACCGGCTTCTGCATCGCCTTGACGGCGGTGATGGCAAAGCCCAGCGCCGCCGCGCCGTTGAACAGGATCAGCGGCAGCGCCCAGACCAGGTCCCAGCGGCGGGAATGCGCATAGGGGGCTGGGCTATGCAAGTTTCAGGTCCATGCCGATGCGCAGGCCTGGCCGGTTGTCTTCCGCAAAGACGCGGCCGGCATGCAGTTCGGTCACCGCCGCGACGATGCTCAGTCCCAATCCATTGCCGGCGGTCGCGCGGCTGCTGTCGACCCGGAAGAACCGTTCGAAAATCTTGTTGCGCAGGCCGTCGGGCACGCCATCGCCATTGTCGCTGACGGCAAGCCGGGCATGGCCGCCGCTGGTGTGCAGCGACACCGATATGGCCGCCGCCTCCGGGGTGTGCAGATTGGCATTCTCCAGAAGGTTCGACAGCGAAAGCGTCAGCAGTTCCGGATCGCCATAGATCGAGATGCCGGGCTCGATCTCGCTGTTCAGGCTCTTGCCGTCTTCCTCGAAGGCAGGCGAAAAAGTCTCGCAGGTCTCGGCAACCAGGGCGCTGAAATCGAACTTGCAGAAACCCACCCTGCGATTGCCGCTTTCGATCTGCGAGATGCGCAGGATGGCGGCGAACATCTCCAGCACGCCGTCCAGCTCGCGGGCGCAATTCTCGATGACGCGCTGATACCCCGCTTCGGTCATATTTTCCTGGCGCGCCTCTTCCAGCAGCCGCTGCACCCGGCCCAGCGGCGTGCGCAGGTCATGGGCGATGTTGTTGGACAGTTCGCGCAGCGAATCCATCAGCCCCGTCATCCGGTCCAGCATCAGGTTCAGGGTGGCAGCCAGCTTGTCGAGTTCGTCTGGCGCCTTGCGCCGGGGAATGCGCCGGCGGATATCGCCGCCGATGATGGCGGCGGCGGTCTGGCGGATGGTTTCGATGCGCTTGAGAAAGGCGGAACTGAGGAAGAGGCCGCCCGCGACCGCCAGGGTCAGCGACAGCAGGAACACCCAGGCAAAAGTCTTGAGCACCACGCGGCCGTAATTCTGCACCTCGCCCCAGTCGCTGCCCACGAACAGGCACATGCCGTTGGAGAGCGGGGTGACATAGACGCCCAGTTCTTCCATTTCGCCCGGATCCTCGTCGCCGTCGGGGGGACCGATGATGGTGGTCCAGCCGGGCTTGCACGCGACGATCGGCATGGTGCCGAACACGTGGCTGCCGTTTGCGTCCACCAGCGAATAGTCCAGCCCGCCCACCAGATGGCCGCGCTGGCGTTCGGAAATGGTGCGCAGCAGCTGGGGCACGCCGCCGGTGCGGAAATCGCTCTGCAACGCATGGGATTCCGCGGCGATGCGGTTGTGGAACTGGCGGCTCAGCTCCGCCGTCACCGAGAAATAGGTGATGGCTGCCAGCACCCCGAAGGAAGCGGCGAACAACAGCACATAGGCGAAAGCGAGCCTGAAGCTCGCCGATTTAATGGTCTGGGCGAGGCGCACGGATCATATATCCCGATCCCCGGACGGTGCTGATGATGTCCGGTCCGATCTTGGCCCGAAGCCGGCTGACATGGGTTTCCACGATATGGGTCTTGGGGTCGAAGTGATAGTTCCACACCCCGTCCAGCAGCATGGTGCGGGTCACCACCTTGTTCTTGTGCTTCAACAGATATTCCAGAAGGCTGAATTCGCGCGGCTGCAGCGCGATGGGCTTGCCGGCGCGGGTGACGGTGCGCTTGATGCGGTCCATCTCCAGGTCGGCAATGCCCAGGGATTGGGGCTCTTCCTGCTTGTGGGGCCTCCGCAGCAGCGCGTTGACGCGCGCCAGAAGCTCGGTGAAGGCAAAGGGCTTGCCCAGATAATCGTCGCCGCCGGCATTCAGCCCTTCGACCCGGTCATCCAGCCCGCCCAGATTGCTCAGGAACAGCACCGGCGTGTTGCAGCCCTGGTCGCGCAGCCGCTGCACCATGGTCAGCCCGTCCAGGCCCGGCAGCATCCGGTCCACGATCAACAGGTCATAGCTGGTGGCAAGGGCCGCCTGATAGCCGAGATCGCCGCGTTCGCGATATTCCGCCTCCAGCCCGTGGCTGCGCAAGCCGCGCTGGATATGGCTCGCGAGTTCGGCCTCGTCCTCAACAATCAGGATCGTCATCTTCACATTCTACCGGGCAGGGCATGGGAGGCAGGCGGCCTGCGCTCATGCATTTGTCTTTTTATATACAGCATCGCAAGTCTGGCCGCGCGGGATTGAATCCGCCGTGAACGGATCTTTATGGTTTGGTATACTCCATAGCTTGTCGCCGCTCAAAACCCAGCGCAAAGCTGGGGTTTGCTCGATGCCGCAAATGCCGCCGATCCGGCATAACTCGACCGGGTTGCTGGGTCATTCATGCGTCTGCAAGCCATTATCACTCGCCAAAGGTTGAGAACTTCTCCAAAAAGACGAGCGCCGGTAATGATGAAGACCGTGCCGCATTGCTAACTGGCTGAAGCAAATCATTCCGGCATGTGTTGCGATGAAAAGTCCCGTTTTCTGTCTGGCCGCCCTGATGCTGTTTGTGGGGGGCGCCGCGCACGGGGAACCTCTCGATCTTTCCAAATACAGGGGAAAAGTCGTCTATCTGGATTTCTGGGCCTCCTGGTGCACGCCCTGCCATCTGTCCTTTCCCTGGATGAACGACCTCGAACAGAGTTATGGCCGCGAAGGCCTTGCCATTGTCGCGGTGGACCTGGACCGCGATCCCCATGCCGCCGACTCTTTTCTGGCCGAAAACCGCGGCGCGCTGGACATCATCCATGACCCCAAGGGCGACATTGCGCGGCAGTTCAATTTCAGGGACATGCCGACCGCGATCCTGATCGGGCGCGATGGCCGCATCCGCGGCACCCATAACGGTTTCGTCACCGGCCAGGAAGGCGCCTATCAGGCCGATGTCGTGCGGCTGCTCGCGGAAAAGGCGCCATAGGATCCCCCGCATGAACAGGACCATCCGCACCGCCATTCTTCTGGCCGCAATGTTGTGCGCCGGCTGCAGCAGCATCGGCCCGCGCCCCTGGGAGAAAGACCTGATGGCGCGGCCGGAGATGCAGCTCGATCCCTATCCGCTGCAGACCGCGGCGCAGGATCACATCTATTTCAGCAAGGAGGCCTCCAGCGGCGGGCGCGGTTTCGCCGGCGGGGGTTGCGGTTGCAATTGAAGAAACGCAAGGCCGGCCGGATCAAGCGCGCGCTGTCGGCCTTCTCCACCACGCTTCTGGTTGCCGCCGCCTGTGACGATGGCGCGCTGGCGCAGGATTTCTATGGCATGGATGCGAAGGGCCGCGACAATTTCGGTCCCGGCATCGCCTATTCGGAAATCGACAGCGCGCTTCTGATCTATCAGGAATCGGGCGGGCGGGTGCAGGCGATCGAGCCGTCGGCCAGCCTGACGGTGCATGGGCCGGTCGGCCAGCAGCTGAGCCTGAGCGCGGTCGCCGACTCCGTATCCGGCGCCACCCCCAATGGCGCGGTGCCATCGGACCAGACCCAGACTTTCGTCACCCCGCTCCGGGCGGTGGGTTCGACCGCGACCGTGACCAGCGCGTCGGGCGGCAGCACCGTGATCCAGCTTCCGCCCACGCCGGGCCAGATCGCCACCGCGGCGCTGGGGCGCCAATATACGGTGGCGCCCAACACCTTGCCGGTGGACAAGGGCTTTCACGACCATCGCGCCGAAGTTTCCGCCGGCTGGTCGCAGCCGCTGGGGCCCATATCGGAAGCGGGCGCGACCCTGGGCTATTCCCAGGAAGAGGACTATCGCTCCATCACGCTGGGCGGGCGGCTCGCGAAGAATTTGAATGGCGACAACACCACCCTTAGCCTGGACGTGAACGGAGAATTCGATTCCTCCTTTCCCTTTGGCGGCATTCCCACACCGCTGAGCGTGATGAACGCCCAGTTCAAGCCGCAGAGCAGCCGCGACAAGACGCAAGTGGGTTTCGTGCTGGGCCTGACCCAGGTGATGTCGCGCAATTGGCTGACCTCGCTGAATTACGCCTTCGATTCCCAGAAGGGTTATGAGACCGATCCCTATCGCGTGATCTCGCTGGTCGATTCCGGCAGCGGCGAGCCCATCAGTTCGCTGTATGAAAGCCGCCCCGGCTCGCGCCAGACCCAAAGCGTCTATTGGGACAACAAGGTGATGTGGGGACCGACCCTGACCGAAGTGTCGCTGCGCTATTTCCATGACGACTGGGGCATCTCGTCGGAGACCGCCGAACTGTCGGAGCGCATCAACCTGGGCAAGGCCTGGTATATCGAACCGAACGGGCGGCTCTATCACCAGACGGCGGCGAATTTCTATGCGCCCTATCTGGTCAGCGGCACGCCCTTGCCGCTCTATGCCTCATCCGATAGCCGGCTCGGCCGCTTCGACGCGGTGACCTATGGCCTGACCCTGGGCGTGCATATCTCGGGCCGCACCGAACTTTACCTGCGCGGCGATTATTATGCCCAGATGGGCCAGCATCATCCCGCCGACGCCATCGGGCAGTTGCGCAACCAGAACCTGTTTCAGGGCGCCAATGCCACGATCATCCAGGCCGGGCTGCAATGGAAATTCCACTGACCCGGATGGGAGAGGATTTCCTCTGCCAGTTCCAGGCGATGGCGACGCCTTGCGAGATCCGGATCGAAACGCCCGATCGCGATCTGGCGGAGAAAGCAGCCGCCGCGGCGATGGCGGTGGCCCGCCGCATCGAAGACAAGTTCAGCCGCTATCGCAGCGACAGCATCGTCAGCCGCATCAACACCGCGCGCGGCGCGATGGTGGAGGTGGACAAGGAAACCGCGCGCCTGCTGGATTTCGCCGCCCAGTGTTTCGAGATCAGCGACGGGCTGTTCGACATCACTTCCGGTGTGCTGCGCCGGGCCTGGACCTTCGACGGCTCCGACCGCTTGCCCGATCCGGCGCAGGTCGAGGCGCTGCGCGGGTTGGTCGGCTGGCAGAAAGTGACCTGGCGCAAGCCCTATTTCACCTTGCCCGACGGCATGGAGATCGATCTGGGCGGACTGGCCAAGGAATATGCGGTGGACCGGGCGCTGGCGGAGGCGCGCATGGTCTGCGCTGCGCCGCTGCTGGTCAATTTTGGCGGCGATCTGGCGGTGTCGGGCCCGCGCGCCGGCGGCCAGCGGTGGCATGTCGCGATCGCTTCGGTCGAACGCGACGGCGAGATGAGCGCGATGCTGGACCTGGCGCAGGGCGGGCTTGCCACCAGCGGTGATGCCCGGCGCTATCTGCTGAAGGACGGCGTGCGCTATTCCCACATCCTGGACCCGCGCACCGGCTGGCCGGTCAGGGACGCGCCGCGTTCGGTGACGGTGGCGGCGGCCAGCTGTGTCGAGGCCGGACTGACCGCAACGCTCGCCATGTTGCATGGCGCGGGCGCCGAGAAATTCCTCAAGCGCGAGGGCGTGCGCGCCTGGTGCATCCGGTGATCGGTTGGCCGTCCTCTCCCCTCGTGGGAGAGGACGCAAAATCTTGTACTTGGCGAAGCGCGAGCGAGCCAAGTGCATAGATTTTGCTAGGTGAGGGGGTAAGGAGCGGTTCGCCTGCGGCGAACGAAATGGTCCGTCGCTAGCACCAGCGTAATGCGACGACCAATTTCGAGCGACGAGCGCCGCGAGCTTGAGCGAGCGGCCGGGTGGAGAAACCCAATCACCCCTCACCTGAAAAATCATTGGGTTGAGCGTCGCTATCGCTCCGCTAACCCAGTGATTTTTCTTCCTCTCCCTCAAGGGGAGAGGAGATTCTTACAAATGTCGCATAAGTGGTGATTAGTCTCCAGCGGTACAGGCGCGGGGAGGCAAGCGAATGCCTTTCATTTGTTCGATGATCGTTGGTGTTTTTTGCCTGCAGGCCCACCGGAATGATCCCCACATATCGGTGAATGCTTCCACCGTCTTGTTTCAAAACCGTATCGAGATCGAAGGGAAAGAGTGGAAGTTGGCGTATCAGAGCACGGACATGCTGCGTCTCGATCCGCGGGTGCCGGGCATAAAACAGGCCTGCATCGGAAGCGATTGCATGGATTTTCGCCGTAGCTGCGCGGATAACAAGCTTCGTTGCGACTATAATGGAAATTCTGGAGAGCTGGACAGTTTTTCCGTGACCGCCGACAGCCCCGAAGCCATGCAGCGCGCCGCAAACAGCGTTGCGATCTACCGCGAGGGAAGACGGACGTCCCCCATTCCGTTGGCAGTGCTGAACGCAGCGGCTGACAAGCCTTAGCTTTCCGACCACACCAACACGGCGCTGCTATTGCCCAACTGTCATGGCCCACCGGAGTGTGGGCCATCCAGTCGGGTCCTCAATATGCCTGCAAGAGAGGCGCTGGCTTCATCTGGATGGCCCGCATTTGCGGGCCATGACAGTTTGGGTGTGATTTATATTGCCAGCCACGCCAGAATGGCGCTGGCGGCGCCGACGCGAAGATGCACGGCATTGTCGGTTGCCGGGCGATATTTTTCCGGCATGCCGCCCCAGCGGCCATCGCTGCCGACATAAGCGCCGGCCAGGGCTATCCGTCCCGTTTGTCCCGACAATCTCATGATGCGGGGCGTAGCGATCATCCCGCCAGTGGTGACTGATACATCCGCGCCCTGATGCAAATCCTTGTTGATAAGGACCAGACAGATTTCCTTGTCCTTTTTCACCGCATGGGCGGTGAGATTGACCCCACCGGCCTGGCAGTCCAACGCCAGCACTTCGCCCTTGGGCACCTGGGCAAAGGCCAGCAATCCGTAATATTCCGGCGTGGCCGTATAGTTGCCATGCCCGTCATCACTGATCGGCGTGTAGTGGCTGATCCAGCCCAGGTGATTGACGCCGGTTTCCATGTTCACGCCGGCGCAGCCGTGTTCGGCCAGCACGAACAGATAATCCAGCGCCCACAGCGCCGCCGCAAAGGTGTCGCTGACGCCTTCTTTGCCGCCGCCGGAGAAGCTCGCCGTCTCGCACATCCGCCACGGCTTCTTCGCCATCCGTGCAGCCGCCTGGAAGCGCGTCAGCACGGGATCGTATTTGGTGTTGTTGGCCAGCAGCGTGTCGATGGTGGCGGCGGGATTGGCCTGGCCGGTGATGTAGTGATGCGCGGTCAACAATACGCAATCGGGCTCGTCGCGGGCGAACTGTTCCATCCAGTCGGTGGCGCCGGCAAGATCGGGCCCGGCGAAGGGCGCATGCGGCAGCACGGCACGGATAGCCGCTTTGTAACGGCGATACTCCGCGAACCAGGCGGCATAGCCATAGTCGGCGCCGCGATGGCCCGAGCGGGGAAACAGGTCCGGCTCATTGCCGATTTCCAGCGCCAGCAATCTGTCGCCCATGATGCTCGCGACGGCCTTGGCTTCCTCCACCGCATTGTCCAACTTGTCGTCGCCCAGATTGAGGCCCCAGATCAGTTTCCAGCCCACCGCATCCACGAATGTCTTCAACTCGCGCAGATTGGCCTCGGTGATCACGGTCGCCTTGGGCGCCGATACCGCCGTGCCATGGGCATCATAACGTGAGAAGTCCGAGGTGTTGCCGCCGATGCGGATCACGCCATCGCGCCCCAGCCCGAGCACCAGCTTGACATAATCGTGGTTCGACGCTGCCAGCAGGCCCGGCACCGCGACCGAGGAAATCTCAAAGCTCAGGCCCATAAAGTCGGGCGGGATGGTAGCCAGGGTCTTGGCTGGATCGACGGTCACCGCGACCTTGCGGATCGTGGTGTCCTGGGCGGCGGCGGCAAAGGGCAGGGCGGCGGCACCGGCCATGGCGGTTCTGCGCGACAGGATCATCTCTGGCCTCCCCAGGGCGTTTTCCGGGACGCTAGCATGGGAGCCCGCCGGGGTTAAAATCGGGGGCCTGATTCATAAGGCCTGTGGCAAAAGCGGGGCGGTGTTCCCATGTTTGCATGCGCATGGCGTGGCTGCCCAAAGGTCGCAGCCGGGATTCGCAATTCGTTCACGTCCCCTGGCTTAGAGCCTGGATGCTTAATGGCTGAAGGGCTTTTCATGTTTTCCTTGCGTCTGATGTCGGCGGTCTCCGCCGGCGTTCTGCTGGCGACGCCGGTGTTCGCCCAGAGCGAGGCGCCCGAGCAGATCGAAGTCTCGGCCTCGCGCATTTCGCTTCCCGGCTTCGAAGCGCCCACGCCCGTCACCGTGATCGGCGCCGACAAGCTGGCGCGCGACGCCAAGGTCGACATCGGCGACGAGATCCGCGAAATACCGTCGGCCGGCGCTTCGCCTTCGCTCAACAATGGCGGCAATGCCGTCGATATCAGCCAGGGCGATGCCGGCCTCGACACCATCAACCTGCGCAACCTGGGCATCAACCGCACCCTGGTCCTGTTCGACGGCCAGCGCGTGGTGTCGTCGAACCTGTTGGGCGGCGGCGTCGATCTTTCGACCCTGCCCACGACCCTGGTCAAGCGCGTGGATGTGGTCACCGGCGGCGCCTCCGCCGCCTGGGGCTCCGACGCGGTGGCCGGCGTGGTCAATCTGGTGCTGGACAAGACGTTCGAAGGCGCCAAGGCCAACCTCACCCTGGGCGACACCACCGACCAGAACCAGCGCAAGCTGGCGATCGAAGGCGCCTGGGGCACCGGCTTTGACGGTGGGCGCGGTCATGTCGTGCTGGCGGGCAATTACGCCACCAGCCCCGATGCCGTGTTCCTGGGCCAGAAGGATTGGTGGCAGGGTTCAAGCCTGGTGCAGAATCCGGCCGCGGGCAGCGGTCAGCCGCTGTTCGTCCATGCCGATCATGTCGGCAGCATCCAGGTGACCCAGGGCGGATTGATCGGCGGCAACAGCGCGGGCGGGGCGGGCTCCACGCTCACGGCCAATGCGCTGGCCGGGCTTCAGTTCACCGGCAACGGCCAGGTTTCGGCTTTCAATCCCGGCACCATCTATGGCACCAGCTGCTACAATGGCTGCACCAACAACGAGCGCACCAACGTTTCCCGCTTCACGCCGCTGGCCGTGCCCTATCATCACGGCACCGTCTTCGGTTACGCCAGTTATGAAGTCACGCCCGATATCACCGCCTCCCTGCAGCTGAATTACGGCCTGTCGGGCGAACGCAGCCTGGGCGGCGCGCGCCAGCAGCTGGTGACGATCAGGGCCGACAATGCCTATCTGCCCGCCGCCATCGCCACGCGCTTCGGCACCTTGTCGAATGGCTATAACGCGGCCACCGGCATCTCGGGCAGCGCGGCGGCGCCCAGCCAGGCGCTGCTGGTGGCGACCGAAAACATAAACAACATGCTGGCGGACGATTACCGCGAGCGCGACCTGTGCCAGACGGTGGGCGCGCCCTGCAACATCAACAACCGGGCGCTGACGCGCGGTGTCTTCACGTTGGAGGGAAAGCTCGGCGACGACTGGCGCTGGAGCGCCTATCTCCAGCATTCGGGCGTGCGCGAGACCCAGAGGGTCTATAACGACAGCCTCACGCCGCACTACAATTTCGCGGTGGATGCGCTGCAGGTCACCGCCGCCAATGTCGGCGCCTCGGGCCTTCCCGTCGGCAGCATCCAGTGCCGCGCCCTGCTTCTTGGCAATGCCGCCGCCACGGGCTGCCAGCCGCTCAACATCTTCGGCACCGGCGTGGCCTCGCAAAGCGCGCTTCTCTATGTCAATCCCGGCCGCGATCCCAGTTCCGGAATCCTGGATCAGGAGCTGGTCACCCTGAACCAGGATGTGCTGTCGGGCTCCATGCAGGGCGTGCTGCCCTGGCAGTTGCCGGCCGGCGCCGTCGCGCTCGCCTTCGGCGCGGAATACCGCCACGAGCAGGGCGGGGTGATCCAGGCCAATGCGCTTGGCGCGACCGGCCAGTGGGCCGCGGGCAACTTCGTGCCCTATCGCGGCCAGTATCATGTCGAGGAAGGCTTTGCCGAGGTGAACGCCCCGATCCTGAAGGACAGCATCGTCGAGAGCCTGGACTTCAATGCGGCTGGCCGCATCACCAGCTATTCCATCAGCGGCGAGGTCGAGACCTGGAAGCTCGGCCTGACCAGCCAGGTGGATGAGAATGTCCGCCTGCGCAGCAGCTGGTCGCTGGATATCCGTGCGCCGCAGATTTCCGAACTGTTCTCGCCCGGCACGCTTTCCGCTCAGTTCTGCAGCTATCCGCTGGGCGCGCCGCAATATCAGTGCTTCGCCAACCAGGGCGGCAATTCCAGTCTGGTGCCCGAAAAGGCGATCACCGTGTCGGGCGGGGCGGTATTCACGCCGGCCTTCCTGCCGGGGCTGACCCTTTCCGCCGACTGGTATTCGATCAACGTCCATGGCGAGATCAACACGGTGGATTTCCAGACCACCATCAATCGCTGCCTCTTGGGTCAGACCATCTATTGCCCGCAGCTGGTGTTTGCCAATGGCGCGGCACAGCCGAACCAGGTCAATGTCTTCCCGCTGAATTCGGATGTGGATTCCACCTCCGGCCTGGATGTGGCGGCGAATTACGCCCATCCCTTGTTCGACGGCGAGATGGCCTGGTCGCTGAACGGCAACTATACCGACCAGCAGACGCGCACCGCCTTGGGCGTGACCTATGACCGCGCGGGCGCGCTGGGATCGAGCCCCGACAGCTATGCCAGCGGCATCCCCAAGCTGCGCGCCACCCTGGCGGCGACCTATGGCGAAGGGCCCTGGTCCTTGACCGCGCAGACCCGCATCATCGGTTCGGCGCGGCTGACCAATGGGCCGGAAGGGGTGGCCAGCATCACCTCGGCCGCGCTGTCGAGCAAGGGCGTGCTGACCCGCGGCGACATACTGGGGCTGGCGGACGACAACAGCATCCCGGCGATCGCCTATGTCGATCTGCGCGCTTCGTGGCGCTTCGACGAGCATGTGCAATTCTATGGCGCCATCGACAATCTGGCGGATACCGCGCCGCCCCAGATCGTCTCCACCAGCGGCGCCACCGGCACCAATGCCCAGGTCTATGACGTGCTGGGCCGCGCCATCCGCATAGGGGTGCGCCTCAGCGAGTAACGTGATAGGAAAACGGGATGAGGGGCTTTCATTCCGTTTTCCTCTTTCTGCTTTTGCCGGTCGTGGCGCTGGCCCAGCCGGTGCTGAACCAGCACCCCGAGCTGGCGCGGCTTGCGGCCCAGGTTTCGGCCGAACGCGAACGCGCCATCGACACGCGGCTGGTCGGCTTCGGCACCCGCCACACGCTTTCGGACACGACATCGGACAGCCGCGGCATCGGCGCCGCGCGCCGCTGGGTTGCGGCACAGTTCGCCGACATGGCCAGGGCCTGTGGCGGCTGTCTCGTCATCCAGACGCCGTCGGAAACCTTCACCGGCGCCCGCATTCCCAAGCCCGCCGCGGTGATGGATGTGCTGGCGATCCAGCGCGGCACCAGCGACCCGGACCGGGTAATCGTGATCAGCGCCCATGTCGACAGCATCAACGGCAATGTCGTGAACGGGCAGAAATATGCCGATACCAAGGGCGACGCGCCAGGCGCCAATGACGATGCCTCCGGCGTCGCCGCGGTGCTGGAAGCCGCGCGCATTCTTTCGGCCAGGAAATTCCCCGCCACCATCGTCTATGCCGTGCTGACGGGCGAGGAGCAGGGTCTGTATGGCGGCCGGGTGCTGGCCGATACCGCGGTGGCGCAGGGCTGGCGCGTCGAAGCCGATCTCAACAACGACATTATCGGCAACACCCATGGACAAAGCGGGCTGATCGACAACAGTCATGTGCGCATCTTTTCCGAAGGCAGCCGCACGGCGGAAAGCCCCGACCAGGCGCGCGCCCGCCACAATGCGGGCGGCGAGGCGGACAGCGCCTCGCGCAATCTCGCCCGCTTCATGCAGGGCCTGGCCGATGCCTATATGAACGGCTTTTCCGCCCGGCTGATCTATCGTCCCGACCGTTTCGGGCGCGGCGGCGATCATCTGGAAATGCTGGCGCAGGGCTTTGCCGCGGTGCGCATCAGCGAAGCGGCCGAGAATTACACCCGCCAGCACCAGACGGTGCGGGTTGAGAATGGCATTGCCTATGGCGATGTGCTCTCCGGCGTGGATTTCGACTATCTGGCCCAGGTGACGCGGCTGAATGTGATCACGCTCGCGGCGCTGGCGCTGGCGCCGGCCCCGCCCACCGGCGTCACCATTGCCGGCGCGGTCACGCCCGACACGCAGGTGTCGTGGAAGGAGAGCGCCGATGCCCCCACGCACCGGGTCTGGTGGCGCGACACCACCTTGCCCCAATGGCATTTCAACCGGCCGGCATCCGGCAACAGCCTCACTTTGGCTGGCATCAATATCGATGACTGGTTCTTTGGCGTCAGCGCGATCGGTGCCGATGGCTATGAAAGCCCGGTCGTCTATCCCGGCGCGTCGGGCAGCTTCGAGCGCATGTCCCCGGTGGCCGCGCCCGCGCCCTTCATCGCCGCGCCGAAATAGGCATCAGCGCCGGTTGGGCCGGTTCTTCAGGATCACCGCCAGCGCGATCAGGCTGAAGGCCAGGAGACGCGGCAGGTAATAGAAGGGTTCGGTTTCGCTGGACGGCGCGCCCAGCGCCAAGGGCAGCCGGCTCAAGCCTTCGATGGCGAAGGCGGCGGAGAACAAGAGGAAGAAGCGGTCGTGGCTGCGCCGGAAGAAACGCAGGAAGAACAGCGCCGCCGCCAGCGAGCCCATCGCCGACGCCCCGAGCAGGAATGCATCCAGAAGCTGCATCAGTCGGAATCCCATATCAGGCCGTAAAGCAGGACGGCGATGCTGAGCACCGACAGGCTGTGACGCCAGGGCGACAGGTCCACCTGCAGGAACACGATCTTGTCCAGCACCAGAAGGATATTGTTGAGGGTAAGGCCGGCAAAGCACAACCCGCTCCACAACAACAGCCGGTGGCGTTGGCGGTGCCAGGCAATCAGCAGCATCGCGGCGCAGAACAGGGCCACGGCGGCGCACAGGCCATAGATGAGGGAGGAGAGCAGCAGGAAGGGCATCACGTATCCTTCCGGAATTTGAAGGCGTCCGCGAATTTGCGCATGCCCGAGGCGCGTTCATGGATCAGCCGGGTCAGCGGCACCAGATGCCTTGCATGGCTGTCGGCCAACCCATCGACCAGGCGCTGACGCTCGGCGTCGCGGACATGGTAGCGGAATCCCGCCTCGCCGCGGGCCGCCAGTTCGCAAGCGGCCAGATGGTCCAGGATCTTCGCTCCTTCGGATTCCCCGATATAGAGTCTACGCGCAAGCGTGCCGGCATCCCAGCACTGGGTGGGGACCTCGCGCAACAAAAGCAGCGCTTCCAGTTCCGCCACCGACTCGATGCAGGCGAACAGGAAGGCGCGGATTTCTGGAGGGACCCCTTCTTCGGTCATGCCGCCTTTTGCTCAATTGCGGTATTTGATCCCTTAACGCAGGATCGCACGGCCGCGCAACAAAAGAGAAGATTGCGGCGCCAACACTTTTGTACGCTGGGTTGTCTTTCGCGGTTGTCATGCAGATGAACTTGGGCTGAACGGCCGTCTCAGTACCCGTTCAGGCGCGCGCGCCCATCCTTGCCCACATATTTGCAAGGTAGGACCGATATGAACCGCGTGATTATCCTGGAAAACCTGCTGGCCCTGGCGGCCGTGGCGCTGCTTGGCCCCGGCACCTCCGTCCTGGTGCGCGAGGCCGCAAAACAGGCCTTCGCACTCGCCTGGCGTCGCTAGTGAATGCTCACCCTGGCTGACGGGCGGATGTCGATGGCTTGGCCCTGGGCCGCCGTCACCCTCACATCGTCCAAGGTGGCCTCGGCATCGCTGATCACCATGCCCTTGTCGGCCTCAAGCCGCACATGGCGCATCACCAGCCCTTTCACGGGCGATTCCGGCAGCCCATAGACCACGGCCGCCGTCTTGCTGCCGGTGGCCGTGACATTCTCGATGGTGAAGTCATGGAAGAAGGGCGTCAGCCGGCCGATGGGGGCTGGCGCGTTCGATGCCGGCGGCTCGACATTGGGGTAATATTCCGAGATCAGGATCGCCGTCTTCACCCCTGTCATGGTGATGTGGTTGAAGGAAATGTGGCTGACATCATGGCCGCGATCGCGATTGGCCTTGATGCGGATGCCCTGGTCGGTGTCGGAAAAGCTGATCCATTCGGCATGGATGTTGTTCGCGCCGCCCGCCAGCTCGCTGCCCACCGACAGGCCATGGCCATGGCGGAAGACGCAATTGCGGATGGTGATGTCGTGGGAGGGATCGTCGGGCCCCGGCGAATTGATCGCGCCCGACTTGATGGCGACATTGTCGTCGCCGACATCGGCGACGACGTGATCGATGGTGACATGGCTTGAGGAAAAGGGATCGACGGCGTCGGTGTTGGGGGAATCGGCCGGCGCCAGGACCCTGACATGGCTGATGGTCACGTCATCGGAATAATAGGGAATGATCTGCCAGCTGGGCGAGTTCTGCACCGTCACCCCGCTGATGCGGACATGCCGGCAATGATCGAACACGATCAGGCGGGGGCGGAACACCACTTCGCCCATCACCCCGCTGGGGCGCTTGCCATTGGCATCCTTCCACCAGAATTTGCCATTGCCGTCGATGGTGCCGGCCCCCGTGATGGCGATGTCATGGGCATGGACCGCACTGATCAGCGACTGGCGGCCCGGCTCGCGGAACACCGGCATCTGGGGATAATCCTCATGATCGGGTGAGCCCAGCAGGGTGGCGCCTTCGGCCACATCCAGGGTGATATTGTCTTTCAGCACGATGGGCGCGCTGAGATAGGTGCCATGGGTGAGGGTGACGGTGCCGCCGCCCTTGGCCGCGCAGGCATCGATGGCCTGCTGGATGGCGGCGGTGTCCTTGGTGACACCATCCACCTTGGCGCCATACTGGGCGGGATCGCAGACGGTGGCGGCCGAAGCGGGGGCGGCGATCGCCACGAGCAGCAACGCAACCGGCCAAATCCGTATCATCCGCTTCGCCTTTCGCTGCAACGCAACCAATGTTGTGATCGTGCTGGTTCCGTGTCTCAATCCTCACGCTATCGGCAGCGGAGCGGGGCATGCAAGGCCTGATGCAGCAGCACCAATTGCTGATCTCCTCCATCATCACCCATGCCGCGCGCCATCATGGCGACGGAGAAATTGTCAGCCGCCGCAACGACGGTTCGCTGGCCCGCACCACCTATCGCGTTATCGAGGAACGCGCCCGCCGCCTGGTTTCGGTGTTGCGGGCGCTGGGGGTGATGCCGGGCGACCGGGTGGGCACGCTTGCCATGAACAGCGACCGGCATATGGAGCTGTATTACGCCATCTCGGGCATGGGGGCTGTGTGCAACACCATCAATCCGCGCCTGTTGCCTGACGACATCGCCTATATCATCGACCATGCCGAAGACGGTGTGTTGTTCTGCGATCCGCAATTCCTGCCGCTGGTCCAGGCCGTCGCGCCCAAGGTGAAGTCCCTGCGCACCGTGGTGGTGCTGGACGAGCGCGTGCCGAAAGCCGATCTGCCGCTGCCGCTTCATGCCTATGAAGAGCTGATGGCCGAAATGACGGCAATTCCCGAATGGCCGCAGTTCGATGAGAACACGGCCTCCGGCCTCTGCTACACCTCGGGCACCACGGGGCGGCCGAAAGGCGTGCTTTATTCCCACCGCGCCTGTCTGTTGCATGCCTTCTCGATCAACATGGCCGATGTGGTGGGACTGAAGGCGACCGACCGGGCGCTGGCCATCGTGCCGATGTTTCACGTCAACGCCTGGGGCATACCCTATGCCGCGCCCATGGTCGGGGCATCGCTGCTGATGCCGGGCATGGGCCTGGATGCGCCGTCCTTGCTGTCACTGATGAATGAAGAACGCGCCACCATGTCGGCCGGGGTGCCGACGGTGTGGATGAACCTGCTGAACCATCTGCGCGGAACCGGCCAGCGGCCGGCCACCATCCGGCGCATCATGATCGGCGGCTCCGCCATGCCGCGCGCGTTGATGGAAGCCTTTCAGGAGATGGGCATCCGCGTGCATCAGGGCTGGGGCATGACCGAAAGTTCGCCGGTGGTGGCGGTGAACGCGCCCAAGCCGCAATGCCTGGCGCTGGAAGGCGAGGCCCAGGTCTCGCGCCGCTGCGCCCAGGGGCGCGTCTTGTTCGGCACCGATGTGCGCGCGGTGGATGATGCGGGCAACGAAGTGCCCTGGGACGGAAAGACAGCCGGCCATATGGAATTTCGCGGACCCTGGATCGCCAGCGGCTATTACCGCATGGCGCCGAACGAGGGCGAATGGTTTCCTTCCGGCGATGTGGGCGTGATCGACAAGGACGGCTTTGTCACCCTGACCGACCGCAGCAAGGACCTGATCAAGTCGGGCGGGGAGTGGATCAGCTCCATCGCCATCGAAAATATCGCGGTCGCCCATCCCGATGTCGCCGAGGCCGCGGCGATTGCCGTGCCGCATGAGAAATGGGGCGAGCGGCCCTTGCTGATCGTGGTGCCGAGGCCGGGGTGCATGCCCGATCCGGATGTTTTGCGCGAATTCTGCCGCGGCAAGCTGCCCGACTGGTCCTTGCCCGACAAGGTGGTGATCGCCGACAGCATTCCCCATGGCGCCACGGGGAAGATTCTTAAAACTGAACTAAGAAAATTATATGGTCAGGCATAATTAAATGGTCGTCCTATGCCTCGATTGCCGCCTCAATTGACGCCGCGAGAAAGCGATGGCGCTCAAGACGCTATGACGCGGCTGGGTCAGGAAAAGAATATTCAAGAGATCGATAGATTGGGATGTGGTGAATGGACGATCCTGTATGAGTACATAGATTTGGGCGATCGAAACCGTTGCTTATATTCCGGTCTTTTGACACCAGACTCCGTGCCTGCCGCACTAGAGCGGACGGATTGGGAGTTGGGGATTGGCGATGGGCTTCCAGGCTTTATTCGGAGCTACGAAGGCGAACGCACAATTACCGAGTACCGGCGATTTGGCCTGGAGAGCGCTGAACCCATCGTTTATTGCCAGCACTTTCATGGGATTAAGCCGGATCAGTTCGATCTAAGCGAGGAATTCAGGCTATTCCACAATCTTTATCGCGATCATGCCGGCGGTCGGTTTATACATGTGGACGATCACGGAAATGAGATTGTTGTCGCAGAAGTTGCGCCAGGCCGGATTAGGGTGCTCACCCGATTTTTGCGCCAATACATGGCAGCGCGACAACTGGCTTTGGCCATATTTTTTGATCATCGCGCCAATGCTGAGGTCGATATAAAAAAAGCGACGGAGCTGTATCCCTCAAAGGAGTTACATGCTGAAGACCGGTGCTATCTATTTCATATTGGCGAAATTAGGGGCCGGTACGTCTTTTCTCGGTTACATGGAAAGAGGATTATCCTTCCCCCTCGCGTGGAAGAGTCTGGGGTGTGGCCGTTTGAGGATGGCGACAAAAAGTATGAAGAGTTCATAATAGGCGCGGCTGGCGACGGTAGCGCGGTGATTCACAGTTGCGATCCTGATCTGCTGGCGGACTATTTTGGTGGGAATGAAGGGGCTCCGCATTACCTCACGCCGGTATGGTTCACGCGAAAGGTATTGGCGAAATACTACAATGAGCCAGGAAAGTTCTCGGTTGAAGATGGCTATTTGCGCTGCGGATCGCTATGGGGGCTTCAAATCGATAACGATCTTCGTGATCACGTCGTCGTCTTTCTTGGCGATCTAGGTCGGGATCTAAGTTACGAAGAGCAATCTTACTGGAGGCATTTCAATGTTACCCCTAGTGAGCGGCAGCCCAGCGATACAAATTTTCGTAGATCGTTTCTCGCCCAATTTACGGACCCATCTGCTCCGGACTTGGTGTTTAAACAGTCCTACACCCGCCTCAATGAGGTATGGAGGGCGAAGTGGGGCTGGCAAATGTTTCGTCCGTTACATGAGTCCGATGCGCACATATTCAAACAATTGCATGTGCCAGTCACAGACAGTCTAGGAGAGTTTGAAAACCAAATAATTTTTTTGGTGAAGCTTTTGATAGATTCTCTTGATGAGGGGGGATTATCACGCGCGGTTGGTGGCTCATTGGCAGACGAAAAGGGGATAAGCAAATTTAAGCGCTATCTGGAAAGCTGCAGTTATCAATTTGTGGATCGCGATATAGCTCTCCTGCGGGTACTGCAATCGTTACGTTCTAGCGGCGCAGCCCATGCCAAAGGAGAGAAGTTCGACAAAGTCGTCGGGAGTGTCGGGCTTGATGTAAAATCGCCCGCAGATACTTTCCGTGATTTATTGGTGCGTGCCAATCTAATGCTGGCCGACCTGGCTAGTCATTTTGGCTAAGGATGCTGTCCACGCCTTTGTGGGGCACTACCGGAGACGCGTGATACCAGCGTCGCCACTATCGCCTTCGATTGGCGCCAAGAGTTAGATAGCGACCGATCATGACACTGCAAAACGTCAACCTCTCGGCACGGCGTCGAAAGCAATGGTGGTGCGCACGGCATCGTCCTCGAAGGCGATGGTGCCGTGCCACATGTAGGACGGAAACAGCACCAGCCGCCCGGGCACGGGCTCGATGGCGCGGCGGTCCTTCAGGCCCAGGTCCATCGGCGGTTCGCCGAACTTGATCCAGCCCTGGCGCGCCGCCTGGTCCTTCGCCACGCCGGGCACCGCCACATAATAACAGGAACTGATCCAGCCTTTGGGATGGATGTGATTGACGTGAAAACCGCTTTTGCTCATGCGCGACGACCAGGCCCCGGCATAATCGAAATGCGCGCGCCGGCGCGCCATGAAGGGATGATCGTCGGATGCGGGGAGGGCGGCGATATAATCCGCCACCGCCTCATCGATGCGCGCTTTCAGTTTGCGGATCAGGCCATTGCCGCTTGAGAACAGAAAGCCTTCGGTCTGGCTGCCGCCGCGCAGGGTCTGCTCCAGATATTCGCGGGTCGCGGGATGGGTCGCGTCCAGATGCGCCGCCAGCTCGGCATTGAAATCTTCCATGCTGGAAAAACCGTCCGGCGGCTCCAGGTCATAGACCGCGATCAGATGGTCGTAACCGTTCAGCGCCTCGTCACGGTCATCGCCCTTCAGCCGCGACGTCGTGCCCAGCAGGGCGAGGCAGGACTGGTTGAAGGGCGCGCGCCTCAATCCCGCCTCGCAGAAGGCTTGCGCCTTTTCGATGTCGCCGGCGGCAAGTGCGGCCTCGGCCGCGCCGCTATGGATGTCGGCGCCGGGATCGGGCAGCCGCAGCGCGGTTTCGAACGCCGCAACCGCATCCTTGGCGCGGCCCATCTGCAGCAGGCTGGCGGCAAGGCCGGCCTGGGACCAGCTGTCGGCCGGATCGCGCGCCACCAGCGCGGCATAAATGTCGTGCGCTTCCTGGCCACGCTTTTCCAGCGACAGGGCGCCGGCTTTTTCCAGCATCAGCTCGCGGGTCTGGGGCGCGCGGTCATAGGAGGCGAGATACTTGTCCTTGCGTCCCATGCGCCACAGCAGGCTGTTATAGGCGCGGTGCATGGCGGGATCGGCCGGATCGCGCGCCAGCAATTTTTCATACAGCGCCACGCAGTCGTCGAACCGCCCCATCTGGTGCAGGATGTCGATGCGCCGGTTGTCCAGATTGGTCGTGGCGGGCAACACCCGCTCTGCCGCGTCCAGAGTGTCCAGCGCTTCCTGATGCTTTCCGGCCGCGCCCAGCGCCACCGCCAGATTGTTATGCAGGGCAGCTTTGACTTTCGGCTCGGCCGCCAGCGAAAGCGCGCGGCGCAAGGGCGCGATGGCGGATTCCGCGTCGCCCGCCTCGATCGCCGCGGCCGATAAAGCCGTCAGCGCCTGGATATTCTCCGGCTCCTGGCGCAGCAGCTTGCGCAAGGTGGCTTGCGCCTCGTCGAATCGGCCAAGCCGTGTCAGCACATCCGCCAGTGCCAGCCAGGGCGCGTTGGCCTTGGGCTCCAGGCGGATCGCCTCGCGGAACGCGGCCACGGCATCCTCCAGCCGCTCCAGGCCCGTCAGCGCCAGGCCATGCAGATAGGCAAAGCGCGCCTCGCGCGGCGCCAGTGCCCGGGCGCGCGCGAACAGGGGCGCGGCTTCGTCGGCGCGCTTCTGCTGCAATCGTATCGCGCCCAGGAGGGGCGCGGCCTCGTCGCTGGCGCCGCCCATCACAAACGGCGCAATGGCCTGTTCGGCGGCGGTGACATCGCCGCGCTGAAGCATTTCCCAGACTTTGGCGATGGCGGGATTCATCGTGAAAGCGGGTGCGCCATGCCGAAGATCAGGACAGTCGTGCTGCGGCTCACGCGTCCAACGCTTCCCAGCCATTCTGGGTCAAGGCTTCCAGGGGCGCGAAACGGATCTTGTAATCCATCTTCTCGCTGCCGCGCACCCAATAGCCCAGATAGACGTAAGGAAGGCTCAGCGTGCGCGCCGCCATCACATGATCCAGGATCATGTAGGTGCCAAGGCTGCGGCCCTCTTCGCCGGGATGAAAGAAGGAATAGACCATGGAAAGGCCATCCTTCAGCCGGTCGGTCAGCGCACAGGCCAGGAGCGTGCCGTCGGGCCCGCGATATTCCACGATATGGGTCGCAACCGGCGTCTCTTCCACCATCGCGACATAGTCGAACAGGCCCATGTCGCTCATGCCGCCGCCGGGATGGCGCGAGTCCAGATAGGTGCGCAGCAGGGCGAACTGTTCGCGCGTGGCTTCGGCCGCCACTTCGGCGCGCACCAGATCCTGGCCGCGGCGCAGGATGCGCTTCTGGCTGCGGCTGGGCTGGAACTGGTCGGTCCTGATGCGCACCGACACGCAGGCCGAACAGCCTTCGCAGGCGGGACGATAGGCAATGGACTGGCTTCTGCGGAAACCGGAATGGGTCAGCGCCTCGCTGAGCGGCTGGGCGAGGTTGCCGCCCAGCCGCGCGAACACCTTGCGTTCGGTCTTGCCCGGCAGATAGGGGCAGGGCCCGCCGGGGGTCAGGAAAAACTGGGGTATGCGGGTGCTGCGCTGGTCGGTCACGTCCGGGGAAACCTGCCCATTTCCGGCTCAAGTATGACGCGAGCCGGTCTCATGTGCAGCCTGAATATTTTGGCGGCGAACAGATTTTTGGCTTTTTAGTTTCCAAGCCCGGTATTGGCGGGTGCCGGCGGCGCTTCTTTCATCAGCAGGATGGAAATACGCCGGTTGGCGCTGGCGCTGGGATCTTCCGGCAAAAGCGGCTCGGACCCGGCCTTGCCCGCCACTTCATATATGCGGTCGCTGGAAAGGCCACCCGCCTGCAGCAGGGCGCGGGCCTGGTTGGCGCGGGCCGAGGACAATTCCCAGCCGCCGCCGGCCGCGGCCGCGTCGTTGCCGGCGGTGTGGCCGGCGATGGAAACCCGGTTGGGCAGGCTGGCGATGATGCCGCCCACCGCCGCCAGAAGTTTCTTGGTATAGGGCATGGGTTCGGTCGAACCCGACTGGAACATCGGGCGGCCGTCCTGGTCGACCAGCTGGATGCGCAGGCCTTGCGGCGTGTTCTCGGTGATCACCTGATGCGACAGGTTGGCGATGTCGGGATTGTCCTGTACCGCCTGATGGATCGCTTCGGCGGCATGGGCGAACTCGCCATCCTGGGCGCTGTGGGAATCGCTGCTGGAGGTCGAGGCGGCGGAAGCGCCGCCCTGGGTCTGGCCGGCCGCCAGCGACTTGGTGTCGGAGGCGGGCGAGGGCGGCGATTGTTTCTGCATCACCGACTGGGCGCCGCCGGCATGGGCGCTATCCTCGCCCATCACCTTGCCGCCCAGCACGCCGCCGGAACCGGACACGGTCTGGGCGATGGACTGGGGCGCGAAATAGTCGGCAATGCCGCGCTTCTGTTCGGGCGTGGTGGTGTTGATCAGCCACATCAGAAGGAAGAAGGCCATCATCGCGGTCACGAAGTCGGCATACGCGACTTTCCAGGCGCCGCCGTGATGGCCGCCATGACCGCCTTTTTTAATGCGTTTGATTACGACCGCGTTCTCGCCGGCCATAGCCACCACCTTCTATATTACCCGTTGGCGCTTGCGGTCTTTCTGCCGTCTCGCCTAACTTGAGCGATCATGCACACCCCCGCTTAACCGAGTGTGAAGCGGGGCGGATTCAGGATGGCTTATGGACGCCGATATGCCCTCTGGCACGCCCTTCGATACCCGCGCCTTTCGCGAGGCTTTGGGCTGGTTTCCCACCGGCATCGCGGTGATGACGGCACCCGGCGTCGAGGCGTCCCATATCGGGATTACGGTCAATTCCTTTACCTCGGTGTCGCTGGACCCGCCCCTGGTTCTGTGGTGCATCGACCGCCGCTCGCGCCGTTATCCGGCCTTTGCCAATGCGCCGGGCTTCACCGTTTCCATTCTCGCCAGCGGCCAGAAGGCGGTTTCGGCCAGGCTGGCGGGGGCGGGCGAACACAGCCTGGACGGCATCGCGCTGATCGAGACCGAACTGGGCCCGCCGGCCCTGGCGGATTCGCTGGCGGTGTTCGAATGCGCGCGCGAGAGCGTGCAGGATGCCGGCGATCACGCCATTGTGATCGGGCGGGTGCTGCGCTTCATGCGCCATGCCGAAGCCGGCGCGCCGCTAGTGTATTTCCGGGGCAAGTATGGCGCGCTGGCGCAAGGCGCCCCACCGGATGGCGTCGAGGGCCGGCGGACGACGGACAGGGAATGACATGTCCCGCCGCTTGGCCCTGATCACCGCGCTGATGGCTGTGATGGGGACTTCGGCTTCGGCCGCGCCGGAGGCCCTGGTTCTCGAGACGTCTGTCGCCCTGCCGGACACGGGCGGGCGCATCGACCATATGGCGGTCGACCTGGCACGCAAGCGGCTGTTCGTCGCCGAGCTTGGCAATGGCAGCATCGATATCGTGGACATCGCAAGCCGCAGGGTCATGCATCGCATCAGCGGGCTCAGCGAGCCGCAGGGCATCGTCTATGAGCCGAAATCGGACCAGCTTGTGGTGGCGAGCGGCGGCGACGGCACGGTGCGCTTCTATTCCGGCCAGGATTATGCGCCGCGCGCCGTGCTGAAGCTGGGCGATGATGCAGACAATATGCGACTGGACCCGCGCAATGGCCGGCTGGTAGCGGGCTATGGCGACGGCGCGCTGGCGGTGATCGATCCGCAAAGGGCGCAAAAGCTGCGCGACATTCCCATGCCGGGCCATCCCGAGAGCTTCCGGTTCTCCGGCGCCCAGGTTTTCGTCAATGTGCCCGACGCCGGCAAGATCGTCGCGGCTGATCTGGACAGTGGAAAAGTGACGGCGAGCTGGTCACCCGGCAAATTGGCGGCCAATTTTCCCATGATCCTGGATGATGCAGGACATATTGCGGTGGTATTCCGGCGGCCGGCGATGCTGGGGCTGTTCGATGCCGCGACGGGCCACCCGGTCGCTGTGACAGAGACATGCCATGACGCCGACGACCTGTTCTTTGACGCCAAGCGCGATCGCTTTTATGTGAGCTGCGGCGAGGGCGTGATCGATGTGTTCAAGGCGGGAAGCACGCCTGCCCGCCTGGCGCGCATTGCCACCGTATCGGGCGCGCGGACAAGTCTGTTTGTTCCCGAACTGGACCGGCTGTTCGTGGCCGAACGCGCCGGCCTGATGGGGTCGAATGCGAGTCTGGCGATCTACCGGCCCGCGCCCTGATCAGAGCCTGACGCCGAAGCGCGCCGCCACCAGGATTGTCAGGCCATAAAGCGCGATGGTGAGAAGGCAGGCGCCCAGGATCGCGATCCAGAAGCCCACGCCATGCCGCAGCATCCAGGGCAGGGCCAGGAACATGGGCAAGGACGGGATCACATACCAGAAGGTGGCTTCCGCATGGGCGGCGATGCGTTCGCTGTCGCCGGTATCGCGCCACAGCCAGATGATGCCCAGCAGCGACACCAGCGGCAGCGACGCCACCAACGCGCCGAAGGCGGGGCTACGCCGGGCAATCTCCGACACCGCCATCACGATGACACCGGACAAGAGACATTTGAGGATCAGATAGGCCACGTCATTTCTCCCGGCGCTTGCGGAATTGCTCATAGATATCGTCGAACAGTTCCCGGCCGCGCGCCACCCGTGCGTCATCGGTTCCCTGCGTGCGGCAGATGCCGGCAATGACATGGGCGATGCCTGCGGTTTCGGGATGGCCGAACTTGCCGTCCTTCAGGTCCATGTCGTGCACCATCTCGGCAATGGCCTTGAGCGCGCCATCCCTGAGGCCGGAGCGAGCCAGGAGTGTCTCGAAGGAGCAGTTGTCGCCCTCATGCGTGAACTCGCCGTCCTGCATGTCGAAGCGGTACTCGCCGGGCAGGGGGACATAGTGTTTGCCGGGCACGAATTTGAGCGTGCCGGCGGGGTCGATGAAGCGGGTGATCAGCCACGCCGAGGCGATGCGGTCCACATGGATGTCCTGGCGCGTTACCCAGGTCTTGCCGCGCATGTCGGACGGCCGGATGGTCCCTGGCGCCGGTTCCTCGCGAACGATGGCGCTGTGTTCCAGCCGGGCCAGCAGAGCTTCGGCCTGCGGCCGGACAGGGGCGCCGAAGAAATCGATCCGGCCAAGCTGGGCCAGCTTCTGCGCCAGCTTGGTCAGGCTTGCCTTGGGCCGGTTCTTCTGGCGCGCCAGCTGGCGCATTTGCATTAGCGCGGCATTGTAATCGGCTTCGCGCGCTGCATTAAAAAGTCCGCGCAACTCCTTGTTCTGCATGCCTTCGACGAGCCTGGCTTCCGAAATCAGCCCGTCGCCGCCATGACGGATGATCTGGCGCAGGATGGCGCCGAAAGCAGCGCGCCTGTCCGCGCCCGGCGGCAGGATATAGACGGAGTTCTTGATGCTGACGGCGCCGGCATCCTGCAGCATCCGCCACACTTTCACGCGGGCATAGGCCGGCTTGGCGGGCAGCTGATGCACCAGCATCAGCCAATGGGCGGCCTCGGTCATGATACAATTATATCATAAGATTGACAGACAGAAACGACAGTATCAGAAAAGCAGCGGGCAGTCGCAGGCAGGAGACAGGACATGGCCGATCGCGACACGCCGCGCCGACACGGAAGAAACATCGCCCTCGTCATCCTGGCCGTTCTGCTGCTGGCCGCGGCGGGCTTCTGGTTTGTCTTCCTGCCGGGCCTGTCGATGGCGCGCAACCAGCCCTCCCAGCTGGAAGTCCGGCTGGCGACCTTTCTGCTGCACCACAGTGTTCCCGCCGATGCCGCGGCCCGGGTCAATCCGCTGGGCGCTCATCCCGATCCCGCGGCGCTGGCGGCGGGCCACGACCTCTACACCGCCAGATGCGAGACCTGTCACGCCTATGATGGCGGCGGGCGAACCGAGATCGGCGGCAATGTCTTTCCCCGCGCGCCCGTTCTGCGCGCGGCGCTCGCGCATCTGAGCGACGGCGAGATTTTCTATCACATCCATAACGGCATCCGGAACACGGCCATGCCGGCCTGGAATTTCCCCGACCGCCAGATCTGGCAGCTGGTGTCGTATCTGCGCACCCTGCCGGCCATTGCCCCGCGCAAGGAGCAGGATATCGCCGCCACACAGGCCGCTGCCGTGAACGGCGCGACCTATGTGGGATCGCAGGCCTGTCAGTCCTGCCATCAGGAAGTCTATGCGCGCTGGACCAAGACCCGCATGGCCAATGTACTGCGCGATCCCAAGATCCATCCCGACGCCTTCGCCGCCGACCCGGCCAGCGCGCCGCCGGAGCTCAACTTCAACAAGGACGATGTCGCCTTCGTCTATGGCAGCAAATGGAAGCAGCGCTATTGGAAGAAGTCGGGCGACACCTATGTCGTGATGCCGGTGCAGTACAATATCGACACCAAGAAATGGTCGAAATTCCATGTCGCCGACAATCAGGACTGGTGGGCGAAGCTCTATCCCGATCCGGGCGACAATTCCGCCCGGCCGACCGGCCCGCTCTGCGACGGCTGCCATTCGGTCAACTTCAATATCGACACCAGCAAGCCGCAGGAATGGAATGTGGGCTGCGAACAATGCCATGGCGCCGGCAGCGCCCATGTCGCCCATCCCACCAAAGACAATATCCTCAATCCGGCCCGGCAGAATTTCGTGCAGGCCAACGACACCTGCATCCAGTGCCACAGCCAGGGCCAGCCGCTGTCCAATCCCATCAAGGGCAAATATTACGACTGGCCGGTGGGCTATCATGCCGGCCTGCAGCTGGCCGATTACTGGAAGCTGGAGCCGCACAAACTGGGCGAGACCAGCTTCACCCATTTCCCCGACGGCAGCGCGCACAAGAACCGCATGCAGGGCAACGATTTCGTGCAGAGCCTGATGTACAATCGCGGCGTCACCTGTTTCTCCTGCCACGATCCGCATGGCACCGAGAATGACGCGATGCTGAGGAAGCCCGCCGACCAGATCTGCGCCACCTGCCACAGTCCGGGCAGCCAGAACGGGCCCCATACCGCGACCCTTGAAGAACATACCCATCATCCGGTGGGAAGCCCGGGCAGCCAGTGCGTGTCCTGCCACATGCCCAAGATCCTTCCCGAGCTGCCGGGCGGACCCTTTGTCGCCAGCCACACCTTCCATTTCGCGACGCCGGCCGACACTGACGCGATCGGCATCCCCAACGCCTGCAACACCTGCCACAAGGACAAGGATACCAAGTGGGCGGCCACCCAGCTGGCCAGCTGGAAGAACGACTCGATCTGGCGCATGCGGCAGTAGCGCGTTGCGCGCTCTTGCTGTGTTGGCTCTCGTCGCGCTGTGGCCGGCCGCGGCCTGGGCCTATCGGCCGTTCGATTCCACCGATGCGGCGGTGGCCGACAAGGGCGCGTGGGAATTTGAACTCAGCCCCCTGAGCTTCGAGCACAACGATGCCGGCACCGCGCTGGTTTCGCCGGCGGCGCGCGTGAATTACGGCATCGTGGAAAATTGGGAGCTGGTGGCGGAAGGGCAGGTGGATAATTTTGCCCATGGCGGCAGCCAGCTGTCGGAGGCGCAACTGGACGCAAAGGCCGTGTTGCGCGAGGGCAGCCTTCAGGACAAGGACGGCCCAAGCCTTGGCACGGAATTCTCCGTCCTGATGCCCGGCATCGGCACCGAGGACGGCGCCGGCTTTGAATGGGCGGGCATTGCGAGCCAGCGCTGGGACTGGGGCACGATCCATTTCAATATCGCGGGCCTGTTGTCGCGCGATGCGCGAGGCGGCGTGTTTTCAGGCCTGATCCTGGAGGGCCCCAGCCGCTGGCCGGTGCGCCCGGTTGCGGAGTTGACCTACGAACATGTGTTCGGTGGCGACGAGCAGTATGGCGGCCTGGTCGGCGCGATCTGGCAGTTGGGCGATCATCTGGCGCTGGACCTCGGCTTTCGTCATGCCCGCATCAATTCGCGCCCCGACGAGCAGATCCGCGCCGGCGTGACGTTCGATTTGTAACTGCGGTTTGCTTCTGGCGGATACGGCAGTAGCTGGCGGCGCGCCTCGCCGTCCGTCTAAGGTATTTTCACATCGTCAAACGCATGCGGATCGGGGACGTGCGGATTGAGGCGTTTGGCCTCGCGATATAGCGCATCGGCTTTGTCCAGTTCGGCCTGGCGCCCTGGCCAGTCATGCGGCATGGCGCTAGCCGTGCAACGCAACATGAGGGCTTGCGCGTCTTCTTTCATGCCTGCCGACGGTCCGTGATAGTTGGCCAGACCATCGACCGTCAGATACATGCAGCTGAAGCCCACGCGCGCGATCGCGGTCTTCCGCTGATCGGCGGTCCAGGACGCAAACGGCCCCCGCGGCATGGTTGGAGGCTGCTTCGCCGGCTGAGGTTGTGCGACGGCCGCCGGAACGAAGAGCGCAGCTGCCAGCAGAACGAGGGTGGTTTTGCGAAGTCTGTCCAAAGGGGGGCACGCCGAGGTTCCGCGACGGGACCTTGGAGACCTATTGCGACGCTTTGCCGATCCGGCCTGAGTTCCGGCCCGTACCCATCTGCGCATAGCTGCACCGGCATAAACAGCATGGCTTATGACATTGTGCGTTAAGATAACGCTGCTTATTATCTCGGCCATGAAACGCGAAATGCTTGTGGAACTTTACGACGTGGCCCGCCTGATGCGGACCCGTTTCGACCGCTGGGCCCGTACCTACGGCATGACCAGGGCGCAGGGCATTATCCTGGCCCGGCTGGCGCGCCAGCCCGGCATGACCCAGAACGAAATGGCCGGCCTATGCGAGGTCGAGCCCATCACCATCGGCCGCCTGGTCGACCGGCTGGAGGCGCGCGGCCTTCTGGAACGCCGCCTGGACCCGGCCGACCGCCGCATCCGCCGGCTGCATCTGTTGCCGGCCGCCGAGCCGATCCTGAAGGAAATCCAGCACTACAAGGACGCGCTGTTCAGCGAAATCACCGAAGACCTCGATCCCGCCACGGTGGAACTGGTCACCGAGGCGCTGCTCAAGATGAAAGCCCGCCTGACTCAGGAGCCCGCGACGAATGTCGCGATGGCAGGAGAATAACATGTCCGCTGTTTCCCAAACCGCGTCCGCCTATCAGGCGGCGCCCAAGCCGGCCCGCACAGGACTGTGGGCCAACAAGCAGCGCCTGCGCCGGGTGCTGATGTATGGCGGCGTGGGCGTCTTTCTCGCCGTCGCCGGCGTGGTCTATCTGATGGGCGGCCGCTATGTCGGCTCCGACGATTCCTATGTGCATGCCAACAAGCTGATGGTTTCGACCGACGTGTCGGGCCTGGTCAAAACCGTGGACGTGCACGAAGGCCAGCAGGTGAAGGCCGGCCAGGTCCTGTTCACCATCGACCCGCTGCCGTTCCAGATCGCGCTGGAGAATGCCAAGGCCGCGCTCGCCTCCACCGTGCAGGATGTCGAATCCACCCGCGCCCAATATCGCGCGGCGCTGGGCCAGATCGCCGCCGAACAGGCGCAGCTCACCGTCAACAGGCAGACCTATGACCGCTATGCGGCGCTGGCCAAGCAGAACGCCATCGCCGCCATGCAGGTCGATGCCCAGAAGGCTTCGGTTCTGTCGGCGGAAGCCACCCTGGCTTCGCTGCGTCAGACCGCGGCGACGCAGCTGGCCAAGCTGAACGGCAATCCCAACCTGCCGGCCGAGCAGACGCCGGAATATATGAAGGCGAAAGCGGCCGTCGATGAAGCCCAGCGCCAGCTCGACCATGCCACGGTGCGCGCGCCTTTCGCCGGCACGGTGGGCGAGGTCGACAGCCTGCAGCCCGGCACCTTGGTGGTTTCCGCGCTCTCGGCCTTTACCACCACCAGCGCGGTGGGCCTGATCGGCAAGGATGTGTGGATTTCCTCCGACATGAAGGAAACCGATCTCACCCATGTCCATCCCGGCGCGCCGGTGGACATCACCGTGGACACCTATCCCGGCTGCAAATGGAGCGGCCATGTCGACAGCGTCAGCGCGGGGTCGGATTCGAGCTTCTCCGCGCTGCCCGCCGAAAATGCCAGCGGCAACTGGGTCAAGGTGGTGCAACGCATTCCCGTGCGCGTCGCCATCGACAAGAGCCAGTGCGACCGGCCGCTGCGCGCGGGCATGAGCGCGGTGATTTCCATCGATACCGGCAAGCGCCGCATCGCCCGCCTGCTCGACGAGTTCTGAGCCGGCGATGACGCAAGAACACACGCCGCATGCAGCCCATGTCTATGACAGCAAGGTCGCGGAATGGGCGGTCCTGATCGGCTCCATGGCCGGCGTGCTGATGCAGGCGCTGGACACCACCATCGCCAATGTCGCGCTGCCTTACATGGAAGGCAGCCTGTCGGCATCCCAGGACCAGATCACCTGGGTACTCACCAGCTACATCATCGCTGCCGCCATCATGACCGCGCCGGTGGGCTGGATCGCGGCGCGCTTTTCCAAGAAGACATTCCTGATCACTTCCATCGCCGGCTTCACCGTCGCATCCATGCTGTGCGGCGCAAGCCAGAGCCTGACCCAGATGGTGGCCTTCCGCCTGATCCAGGGCGTGTTCGGCGCCGCACTTGGGCCGTTGTCGCAAGCGGTGATGCTGGACATGTATCCGCCCGCCAAGCGCGGCAATGTGATGGCGATCTGGGGCATGGGTGTGATGCTGGGCCCCATCCTGGGCCCCACTTTGGGCGGTGTGCTGACCGACACTTACAACTGGCGCTGGGTGTTCTACATCAATGTGCCCTTCGGCGCCGCGGCCTGCGTGGCGCTGTGGATCTTCTTCAAGGACACCGCCAAGGACAGCACGCTGAAATTCGACTGGTTCGGCTTTGGCGCCTTGTCGGTGGGGCTGGCGGCGCTGCAGCTCTTGCTCGATCGCGGCAATACCAAGGACTGGTTCTCCTCGCCCGAGATCGTGGTGGAAGCCATGATCGCCGGCATCGGGCTTTATCTGTTTCTGGTGCATATGCTGACGGCCGAGAAACCTTTCATCCCGAAGGACATCTTCAAGGACCGCAATTTCGTCGGCGGCCTGGTCTTGATGTTCGTCATGGGGCTGGTGCTTCTGGCATCCTCGGCGCTGATCTCGCCCTACCTGCAGAATCTGTCGGGCCGAAGCGTGACCCAGACCGGGTTCCTGATGGTGCCGCGCGGACTGGGCGTGATGTTCGCCATGATGTTCGCAGGGAGATTGACCATGAAGATGGACCCCCGCGTCATCATGACCGTGGGTTCGGCGCTGCTGTTATGGTCGCTGTGGGCGATGACCGACTGGACCCCCAATGTGTCGGTGGGAACCGTCTCGCTTGTGACATTTATACAGGGCCTGGGCATGGGCCTGGTCTTTGTTCCCATGAACCTTGTGGCTTTTGCCACGCTGGGCCCGCAATTGCGCACCGATGGCGCGGGCCTGACCAACCTGATGCGCAATATCGGCTCGGCCATCGGGGTGTCGCTGACCTCGACGATCCTCGCCAATTCGGTGCAGACCATCCATGCCCAGCTTGCGGGTCAGGCCTCGGTCTTCAACCGGGCGTTGGGCGTCAACGGGCCTTCGATGATGATGAATCCTCAGATTCCTTTTGGGTTGGCAAATCTGAATTCTCTCATAGAATACCGCGCGCAAGTGCAGGCCTACGCGAATGATTTCCTTTTCATGTTCCTGACCTCTCTGCCTGTGTTTGCGATTATCTGGCTGATGAAGCGTCCGTCCTTCTCGGCCGGGCAAACCCCTAAAGTGGAAGTGGTGGAATAATGAAAGTCGCATTTTTGGGCCTGGGCGTGATGGGCTATCCCATGGCGGGCCATCTGCAGAAGGCCGGCAATGATGTCACGGTCTATAATCGCAATGCCGCGAAGGCCAAGCAGTGGGTGGCCGAATATGGCGGCAAGTCCGCCGCCACGCCCGCCGAAGCCGCCAAGGATCAGGACATCGTTTTCTGCTGCGTCGGCCGTGATTCGGACCTGCGCGAAGTGACGCTGGGCGCGAACGGCGCCTTCGATGCCATCAAGAAGGGCGCCCTGTTCGTGGATCACACCACGGCGTCGGCCTCGATCGCCCGGGAACTGGACGCGGAAGCCAAGAAGCGCGGCTTCGGCTTTGTCGATGCCCCGGTTTCGGGCGGCCAGGCCGGCGCGGTCAATGGCAAGCTGGGCATCATGTGCGGCGGCGCCGAGGCCGACTATGCCAAGGCCGAGGCCACGATGGTTCCCTATACCAAGCTGGCCAAGCGGCTGGGGCCCGCGGGTTCCGGCCAGCTCACCAAGATGGCAAACCAGATCTGCATCGCCGGCATCGTGCAGGGCATGTCGGAAGCCTATAGCCTGATGCGGGCCGCCGGCCTGGATATCGAGGCGGTGACCGATGTGATCTCCAAGGGCGCGGCCCAGAGCTGGCAGATGGAGAATCGGTATAAGACTATGAATGCCGGTGAGTATAATCACGGCTTCGCAGTTGAGTGGATGCGGAAGGACTTGGGCATTGCACTGGAAGAAGCCCGCAAGCAGGGCGTCAGCCTGCCTGTGACGGCTTTGGTGGACCAGTTCTATGCCGAAGTGGAGAATTTGGGGGGCAAGCGCTGGGACACGTCCAGCCTTTTCGTGCGTCAGGAGAGCGCGCGCAAGGGCAACAAGTCATAGAGGTTTGCTTTGGTCATGAACAACGAGCGCGACACGCGCAATCCGGCAGCCGCGGCTATGGCTGCCGGTAAGGGCCGTGCCTATCATCACGGCGATCTGCGCAACGGCCTGTTGGAGGCCGCGCGTTCCATCCTGGAAGAAGAGTCCCTGGCGGCGCTGACCTTGCGGGCTGTGGCCCGCAAGGCCGGCGTCAGTCATGCCGCGCCGTATCGCCATTTCCCCAATCACGAAGCGCTGCTGGTCGAGCTTTCCATTGAAGGTTTCGACGAACTGCGGGACTCGCTGGTCGAGGCGGCCAAGGCGCAAGGCGGTGAGCCCGACAAGATCGCCAATATCGGCGCCGCTTATATGCGCTTTGTCGCCCACCGCCCGGCGCTGGCGCGGCTAATGTTCGGCGGCCAGCTGCCCAATCGCGACCAGTTTCCGCAGCTGGGGCTCAAGGCCGATGGCATCGGCCAGGAGATCGGCAATGCCCTGCATGACAGCGCGCTGGGCCTGGCAGTGTGGTCGGCGGTGCATGGCCTGGCCATGCTGGTGCTGGAGAATGTGATCGATCTGGGCCAGCGGCGCTCGGGCCTGCATGTGCTTCCGACCCGCGCCGAGATTATTTTGCGCAGCCTGTTCTCAACCGCGCGCGATTAGCGGGCCGGCTTATCCGGCCTTTGCCGGCTTGACCGCATCGGCGCGGAAGAACATGCCGAGCTGAAGGCTACGCGCGATATTCTCGGCGCGGCCGATAAAGGCGCAAGCGACATCATCGGCAAAAAGCTCGTGCGCGGTGGTGCGGAACAGCGCCAGCCAGCGGGTGAAATGTTCCGGCCGCGCATCTTTCAGCCGCATATGCGCCACCATGGGGTTTCCCTTGAAGCGGCCGCTCATCAGCATCACCGACGACCAGAAGTCGCACATCTTGGCGAGATGGGTATCCCAATCGCCGATCACCCGGTTGAAGATCGGCGCCAGCATCGCGTCCTCGCGCACCCTGGCATAGAAGCCGTGGACGAGGGCATGGATGGCCGCTTCGTCGATCGCGGCATGAACGGGCTGTCTTTTGGGATTTTCCGGCATGCCGCAAAGCTATTGCATTGGACCCCAAAAAGCAATATTTGAAATACATCTTTTGAGGGCGGCATGCGGCTCAGCTTCTATTCCGACTACAGCCTGCGGCTTTTGATGTATCTGGCGGTGAGGGCCGATCAGCTGGTCACCATCCAGGACGTCGCCGATACCTATGGCATTTCCAAGAACCATCTCACCAAGGTGGCGTTCGATCTGGGCCGTGCCGGCTATCTCGACACCGTGCGGGGGCGCGGCGGCGGCATTCGCCTGGCCAAACGGCCGCAAGACATCGGGCTGGGACAGGTGCTGCGCATCACCGAACAGGATTGCGGCCCGGCGGAATGTTTCGACGCCGCCAGCAATCGATGCCCGATTGCCGGGCCATGCCGGCTGAAGGGTGTTCTGGGCCGCGCCATGGCCGCGTTCTTTGCCGTGCTGGACGACTATACCCTGGCCGATCTGACCCAGCGCCATCCCGCGCTCAAGCAGCTTCTCGAACCCGCAGCCTGAAGGTTTCCCACGATGTCGCGCATGTTCGAACTGATGATGGTCCCCTCCAACAGGCTTTGCGATGTTCTGCATATCGGCGAGGAAGCGGAACGCGGCGTGGTGCGCATGCTGATCAACACGCTTTTCTGGACGACCCTGGGCGTGCTTCTGGTGTGGGCGGTCGCCTGACCGGGTTTGCGTGAAATTTCCGTTGGCCGGCCGCGGGCCGCTGGATCGGCCGCGCGCAATCGCATAACTTTGCCGGGCTGTCAGAAGAATAATCGGCATGGCCCAGCATAGCGGCGCGCCGGCGAAAGCCGGCGCGGCAATCAAAAGATCGAAGACGGAAGCCTTCGAACCCGATGTCGTGATCGTGGGTTCCGGCGCGGGCGGCGGCATGGCCGCCTATGCGCTGACCCGGGCCGGGATCAAGGTGCTGATCCTGGAAGCGGGGCGCGACTATGATCCCGTCGCCGAAGCCGCCATGTTCAAATGGAATTACGAGGCGCCGCTTGGGGGCAGTTCCACCCCCGACAAGCATTTCGGTTTCTATGACGCCACCGCCAATGGCGGCTGGGATGTGCCCGGCGAGCCCTATACCAACGCGCCGGGTTCGACCTTCCGCTGGTGGCGTTCGCGCATGCTGGGCGGGCGCACCAATCACTGGGGCCGTCATGTCCCGCGCTTCGGGCCTTACGATTTCAAGGCCAAAAGCCGCGACGGGTTGGGGATGGACTGGCCCATCAGTTACGATGATCTCGCGCCCTGGTACGACAAGACCGAAAAGCTGATCGGCGTGGCGGGCGCCAATGCCGGGCTGGAGAACCATCCCGATTCCTCGCCCGGCGTGCTGTTGCCGCCGTCAAAGCCGCGCGCCACCGAACTGATGATCAAGGCCGGCGCCAATGCGCTGGGCATTCCTTGCGTGCCGTCGCACTATGCGATCCTGACCAAGCCGATCGATCATCCGCATGCGCCGCGCCAGGCCTGTTTCTATGCCACGTCATGCGGGCGCGGCTGCGGCATCGGCGCGGCCTTCCAGACCACCACCTCGCTGCTTCCCATGGCGATGGGCACCGGCAAGGCTAGGATCATCACCAATGCGATGGTCAGCCGGGTGGTGATGGGCGCGAACGGCAAGGCTGAGGGCGTGGAGTATTACGACAAGGACGGCGCCACCCATCTGGTGAAAGCACGCGTCGTCATTCTGGCCGCCAGCGCCGGCGAGACCGCCCGGCTGTTGCTGAATTCCAAGGATGGCGGCCTGGCCAATGGCAGCGGCCAGGTCGGGCGCAATCTGGTGGATACCACCGGCACCAATATCACCGGCCATATCCCGGCGCTGGAGAACCGCCCGCGCTACAACGAAGACGGGATGGATCAGGCCCATCTTTATATTCCCTGGTGGCTCTATCAGGAGCAGGCGGCGGGCAAGCTCGATTTTCCCCGCGGCTATCACTACGAGATCGGCGGCCGTTTCGGCCAGCCCGGTCCCGGCCTGTCGCTGGGCGGCATGGAAGACGGCTATGGCGCCAAGCTGAAGGAAGACGCGCGGCGCTATTACGGCGCGCAGCTGTCTTTCACGGTACGCGGCGAGATGATCCCCAATGCCAATTCCTATTGCGAGATCGATCCCGAGGTGAAGGACAAGTTCGGCATTCCCGTCCTGCGCTTTCACTGGAAGTGGTCGGATCACGAAATCCGCCAGATCGCCCATGGCATGCAGACCGCGAAAGCGATCATCGAGCGGCTGGGCGGTCATGTCGTGGGCGGCGCGCTGCCGCCGCCGGAACAGGCGATCGCGGTGGGCGGCTGGATCATTCACGAAGTCGGCACCGCCCGCATGGGCACAAGCGCCACCGATTCCGTGGTCGATCAGTTCGGCAAGACCTGGGAAGTGGACAATCTGGTGATTGCCGATGGCTCGGTGTTCACTTCCAACGCCCACAAGAATCCGACCCTCACCATCATGGCGCTGGCCTGGCGCAGCATGGACCGGCTGGCCGAGCGCATGCGCAGAGGTGAGGTATGATCTCCCGCCGCGAAACCCTGGCCTGGGTCGGTGCTGCTTTGGCGAGCCCCTATGTCGCCGCAATTCCCGAGCCTGCCTTCGCACAGGAAGCGAGGGGCTTGTGGAAAGACGTGCCAGTGCAGCCGGTGACTGCGCCGGGCTATGGCCATGATCCCGTTCTGACCAAGCCCAGCGTGCCCTGGCCGCTGACCCTGACGCCGGAACAGCGCGAGAGCTTGCGCATCTGCGCCGACCTGATGCTGCCGGCCGACGAGCACTCGCCGTCGGGCGCGACGCTGAATCTGGACGCCTTTATCGACGAATGGGTCAGCGCGCCCTATCCGGACCAGCAGCGCGACCGCTGGCTGATCCTGTCGGGGCTGAACTGGCTGGATGCCGAAAGCAATGCCCGCTTCCATCACGCCTGGGCCGGGGCCAGCGATGCGGAGCGCCGCGCCATCTTCGACGACATCGCCTTCAAGGGCCGCATCAAGCTTGGGCTTGGCCGGCCCGCTTTCTTCTTTCAGCGCCTGCGTGGGCTGATGCTGGGCGGTTTCTATGCGCGGCCCGAAGGCATGAAGGACATCGGCTATATGGGCAACACGCCGATGCTGGACTATCCGGGCCCGACCGACGAGGCGCTGGCGCATCTCAATGCCGCGCTGGCCCAGCTGGGCATCAAGCCGGTGGCGTAGGCTTTTGTCATGGCCCGTCCCTACGCTGTCGCTAGGGACAGTGCGGGCCATCCAGCGGAACAAGCGCGATGAATAGAATTTATTACGTCTATATTCTTGCCAGTGCGCGCAACGGAACCCTTTATATCGGCGTCACCAACAATCTGGCGCGACGCATGTGGGAACATAAAGAAGAACTGGTCGCCGGCTTCAGCAAGAAATACGGCGTCAAGACACTGGTCTATTACGAGGTATTCGAGGATGTCAGGGACGCCATCCATCGTGAGACGCGGCTGAAAAAATACAAGCGTGAGTGGAAGCTTAATCTGATCGAGCAGCGCAATCCTGACTGGCAGGATTTGACTGATACTCTGTGAAGGTTCGCTGGGATGCCGCCAACCTTCAATTGTCATGGCCCACCGGAGTGTGGGCCATCCAGGCGGGTTAGGGACCGTGTCGGAGATGGAGTGCCGGCATCATCTGGATGGCCCGCATTCGCGGGCCATGACAATTAAGGCTTAGTCGGAAAGCCGCCTGATCCACACATTCCGAAACGAGACATGGCTGTCGGGATTGCCATGGTCCTGCAGGGCCAGGGGCAGGGCGTCGGCATGTGGCGAATAAGTGCCGACCTTGGCATGCACGGTGGCCCCGATCAGCGCCACATTGTCCTGCACCAGCACGCCATTCAGCATCACCGTCATGCGTGCCGGCTGCACGACCTTGTCGCCTTCGAAATGGGGGCGGTGGAAGACAATGTCATAGCATTGCCAAACACCTTCGGGCCGGCCGGCATTCACCAGCGGCGGAAACTGGGAATAGATCGCCCCCACCATGCCGTCGGGATAGGTGTCGTTGTGCTCGCCGTCCAGGATCTGCACTTCATACAGGCCCATGGGAAAGACGCCGCTGTTGCCGTGATACTGCGGATTGGCGGGCGGATGCGGCTGGGCCGGCTCGCGGAATTCGACGTGGATCTGCGCGTCGCCGTAAGACGCCTTGGTCTTGAGGAAATTATAGATATGCGCGCCCGTGGTCAGCACGCCGTCATGCACCGTCCACTGATCCATATGGTCGCCGGTCCATTTCGACAAATCGTGGCCGTCGAACAGCACATCGGCATCGCCGGGCGGTTTCGCCGAACAGGCGGTGCCGGTGTCGACAAAGCGCGGCTGCGGCCGGCGAATGTCGTCCACATTATATTGCGAGCCCGGCATTTTCGGCCCCGCCAGGGTCAGCTTGGCCAGCGCCGGGTCCTTCAGCCACACGGCATAATCGGGATGCGCCGCGATGATGCGCTGGACTTCGGCCTGGTTTACTGGGGCCGGATCGACCGTTCCTTGCGCCAGCGCGGCGGTGCAGACAAAAGCGGCGCCCAACAGCGCGGCGGACAGGATTTTCATTTGTTTTTCTCCCCGAACATGGCGGCAACCATAGCCAAGGGGAGCGGAGCTGTCAGGTCTTGCTCTCGGCCGGGGCGGACGGCTTTTCCAGAAAGTCCCGCGCCAGGGCGTGATAGAGCGATTCCTTCTGAAAGACGCGCGACACGCCAAAGCCGATCAGCGCCGCCACCAGCAGGGGCAGCCGCATGCCGCTGGCGCCGCTCATCTCGCCGATGATCACCGCCGCGGTGATCGGCGCCTGCACCACGCCAGAGAAATAAGCCGCCATGCCCAGAAGCACGATCGCGCCCGGCGCATGGGCATGCAGCAAATCGGCGATCACGCTGCCCATGCCGGCCCCGACCGACAGGGTGGGCGAGAAAATGCCGCCGGGAATGCCCGACAAAGTGGAGGCGAGGGTGGCGATGAACTTCAGCGGCGCGAAGGTCCAGGCCAGGTCATGGCCCTCCACCGCCAGCCGCGCCGGCTCATAGCCGGTGCCGTAAGTCGCGCCATGGCTGGCGATGCCGCACAGCGCCGCGATCAGGCCGCACACCACCGCCAGCTGCGTCGGCCGCCATTTGGGCGCGGCCTGGATCCAGTCGCGGATCAGCCCCGATCCCTTGAGCAGCAGCTTGGCGAACAGCGCGCCCAACAGCCCGCCCGCCAGTCCGCAGATCACCACGCCCACCCAGTCGATGGTGACGATCAGCATGGAATTGGTGGTGCCGAAATAATCGTAATTGCCCACCAGCCCCAGCGACGCGATGCCGGCCAGGATCACCGCGATCAAGACCAGCCCGGCATTCTTCTGCTGGAAGGCGCGGCTCATCTCCTCAATGGCAAAGACGATGCCGGCCAGCGGCGTGTTGAAGGCCGCGGCCACGCCCGCCGCCGATCCCGCCAGGATCAGCCCGCGCTCGCTGACCATGCGGCCGAGCTTGCCCGCCTGCAAAAGGATCGCCGCGCCCACCTGCACGGTCGGGCCCTCGCGGCCGATGGAGGCGCCGCAGGCCAGGCCGAACAGGGTCAGCAGGATCTTGCCGAAGGTCAGCTTCAGCGACAGCAGGCGCGAGCGCGACTCCGGGTCCCGCAAATGCCGCGCGGCGATGGCCTGGGGAATGCCGGAACCCTGCGAGCCGACAAAGAAACGCTGGGTCAGGAACGACGCGATCACAAAGCCCAGCGGGGTCAGCGTCAGCGCCACCCAGGGCCGGGCCAGGATTTCATGACAGAAAGCAGTTGCCCGTGTCGCCAGCGCCGCAAAGCCGACACTGACCACGCCCACTGCCAGCGCGCCGCCCCAGAACACCAGCCGCATCCGCCAGCGCCGGCCGGATAACAAAAGTTTACGGTGTCGGCGGAGTGCGGGATTCATGGCCTCTGGCATAAGCCGCGCCGCGCACGGGCGAAAGGGGCAGGTTGCCGCTGATAAACTGTCTGTTAGCGTTATCTTGACGCTGACAGGTTGCCTGGGACAGTGTCCCGGCGTGGGGCCGTTCCCCGGCCTCCCCCTTCTCCGGAAGGTTGTCTTCCCTAGGAAGAAACTTAGCCCGGCGGTTCATTCCGCCGGGCATTTTTCATGGCCGTTCGTGGAACCCGCCGCCCCGCGAATCTTTGCACATCGGGTCGATCAAGCCCGTATATTTCCCTATCCCGGTGCGTACTTTTCCGTACACGGAACAGCATGTCGGATTGCGTCGCGCCACGATACACCTCCTGTCGGCATGGCAATGGGGGAAGACCGTGAAACACGCGCGCTATGGCCATTCCATTGCCGTCAGCGATCCGCAGATAGGGCCGGTCGAAAGCACCCAGGACCCCGACCTGCTGCTGCTGCTCGCGCATTGGAAAAAACTCGCCGCCGCCAGGCCGCCGGGCGAACTTCCGCTGCGCGCCGTGGCGTCCTCCGGCATCGCCCGGCTCCTGAAATTCACGCATCTGTGCGATGTGATCGACGGGGGCGCCGATTTCCGCTTTCGCATCGTCGGCATCTCGGCTTTTCCGAATTTCGAGCCGCTTGCGGGCAAGCTGGTGTCGGAACATCCCGACATGGGCGCACGGCATCGTTTTCCCATCCTGATGCGCGAAGTCGTGCGCACACGCAGGCCTGTGCGGGGACTGGCGTTCCGCGAGACCGAACACGCGAACTACTGGTTTGAATCGCTGTGGCTGCCTTTCGGCACGGCGGACGTGCAGCAGATTTTGGGCCTGATGATCCCCAAAAGCGAGGAACCGCGTTAGCTGTTCCGTTTGGGGCGGCCAGGGTCGGGCGCCAGCGCCGGATTTTCTGGCCAATTGTGCCTGGGATAACGGCCACGCATGTCGCGGCGTGCATCCGCCCAGGCGCCTTTCCAGAAACCGGCAATGTCGGCGGTCAGCGCGATGGGGCGCCCCGCCGGCGAGAGCAGCGCCAGGCGCAGCGGCACGCGTCCGCCCGCCAGTTTCGGCGTTTCCGACAGGCCATAGAAATGCTGTGCGCGCGCAGACGCGATGGGCACCGGCTGGGTGTAATCGACCGCCGCCTGGCCACCGGGCAGCGGCAGATGCGTCGGCAGTTCCTTGTCGAGCCGGTTTTTGAGTGACCATTCCAGCCGGCCGAGAAGGATGGCGGCGAGATCAAGGCTCGCAAGATCATTCAGCCGCGTCATCCCCGCCAGATGCGGCGCGAGCCAGTCTTGAAGGCTGGCGATCAGGCTTTCATCATCCGAGGCGGGCCAGTTCTCCGGCTCCACTCCGTGCATCAGCGTCAGGCGCGCCTGGACATTGCGCGCGGCGTCGTTCCAGGGCAGGCGCGAGGGATCGCTGCGCACCGCCGCCAGCAAGGCGGCTACCGCATCGTCCGCCTCCGGCGGTGCGACGCGTTCCTCCAGCACCAGCGCGCCAAAGAGCTTGCGCCGCCGCGCCATCACGCTGCCGGTGGCAGGATCAAGGCTGGTCTCCACCACCTCCTTGATCTGCGCAGTCAAGGTGGCGGGCAGACTTGCGATATCCAGCGGCGCCGCCATGCGGATCAGCGGCGAGGTCTTCATCTCCAGCGCCGCCACCGCCAGAAATTCCGCCTTGGCCAGCGGATCGGTCACCGCAAGCCGGGCGCCGCCGCCGCCGGAGAAGCGGAAACTGCCGTGCTCGCTCCTGCGCTGCGCCAGCCGGTCGGGAAAGGCCGCGGCGATCAGCGGCGCGGGATCGCCGGCCCCCACCTCGTCGCCGCCGATGCCCAGCCGCGCGCGATACTGGCGCGAGGCCTGGCGGATGCCGTGAATGGCGTTCCTGTCGGCGCTCGCCGTGCGCGGATCGGCAATCGCTTCCAGCCGCATGGCGATATCGGCCGGCGTTTCGGCTCCGGCACGCCCAGCACTTCCTGATCGTAAAGGATCGCGTCCTTCCAGCAAGGCGGCGATATCGCAGGCCAGCGCGCCTTGCGCCTTTCCTTGCGCCGCCAGCATCATGGCGGCCAGGCGCGGATGCGCGCCAAGCCTGCTCATGCGCGCGCCCAGTGGCGTGATCGCGCCATCGCCGGTCATGGCGCCGAGTTCGATCAAGAGCTCGCGCGCCGCGGCCAGCGCGCCTTCGGGCGGCGCATCGGGGAAGGGAAGCTCGGCCGGCGGCGTGCCCCATTGGGCGCAGTCCAGCACCAGGCCGGAAAGTTCGGCCTCCAGCATCTCCGGCCGGTCATGGGCGCGAAGGCCGCGATGCAGCGCTTCCGTCCACAGCCGGATGGCAATACCAGGCGCCTCGCGCCCCGCGCGGCCGGCACGTTGATCGGCCGCGGCGCGGCTCACCCGTTCCGTCACCAGCCGCGTGAGGTCGCTGGCGGGATCGAAGCGGGGCGCGCGGCGAAAGCCGCCATCGATGACGATGCGCACGCCGGGCACGGTGAGCGAGGTTTCGGCAATCGCGGTGGCCAGCACCACGCGCCGTCCCTGTGCGGGACGCAGCGCCAGGTCCTGGGCCGCCGGCGGCAGATCGCCATGCAGCGGCAGCACGGCCGCATCGATCCCTTCCAGTGCGGTCTCGGTGCGGCGGATTTCGCCCATGCCGGGCAGGAAGGCGAGAATATCGCCATCTGCTTCCGCCAGCGCGGCGCGGATGGCGCGCGCCATCGCCTCGGGCAGGTCGCGCGGATCGCGCAGATCGCGCGGGGCATGGCGGATCTCCACGGGATGCATGCGGCCCGCGCTTTCCACGATCGGCGCGTCCATGATGGCCGACAGCCGCGCGCCATCGAGGGTTGCGGACATTGCGAGCAATCTGAGATCCGGCCGCAGCACATTTTGCGCATCCAGGCACAGGGCCAGCGCCATGTCGGCTTCCAGTGAGCGTTCATGGATTTCATCCAGGATCACGGTGGAGACGCCTTCCAGCCCCGGATCGCCCAGCAGGCGGCGCACCAGAAGGCCGGTGGTCACCACCTCGATGCGGGTGGCGGCCGATACCGCGCTTTCCAGCCGGGTGCGAAAGCCGACCGTCTGCCCGGCCTTTTCGCCGATCAGGGTGGCCATGCGGCTGGCGGCGGCGCGCGCCGCCAGCCGGCGCGGCTCCAGCATCAGGATGCGGCCTTGATTCATCGGCGCCGTATCCAGCAACACCAGCGGCACGGTCGTGGTCTTGCCGGCGCCGGGCGGTGCGACCAGCACGGCATTGGGCTGGGCACCCAACACCGCAAGCAGGCGCGGGACGGCATCCGCCACCGGCAGATCGGGCAGGGTGAAATCGGGCAAGGGCACCGCGCGACCGGACTTCAGCGCTTCAACAGGCGCGCGGCTTCCAGGGCGAAATAAGTGAGGATGCCGCTGGCGCCGGCGCGCTTGAAGCCGGTCAGGGCTTCCAGAATGGCGCGGTCGCGGTCCAGCCAGCCTTTTTCCATCGCCGCCGATAGCATCGCGTATTCGCCCGACACCTGATAGGCGAAGGTGGGCACGCCAAACTTGTCCTTCACCCGCCACACCAGATCGAGATAGGGCATGCCCGGCTTGACCATCACCATGTCGGCGCCTTCGGCCAGATCCAGCGCCACTTCGCGCAGGGCCTCGTCGCCATTGGCGGGGTCCATCTGATAGGTGCGCTTGTCGCCGACCAGCGACTTGGCCGAGCCGACCGCGTCGCGGAAGGGGCCGTAAAAGGCGGATGCATATTTGGCGGCATAGGCCATCAAGAGCGTGTTGTGATGGCCGGCCTTTTCCAGTGCGGCGCGAATGGCGCCGATGCGGCCATCCATCATGTCGGACGGCGCGATGATGTCGCAGCCGGCTTGGACCTGCACCAGGCTCTGCTGCACCAGCATGTCGACGGTGGCGTCATTGTGCACATCGCCGTCGCGGATCAATCCGTCATGGCCGTGGCTGGTATAGGGATCGAGCGCCACATCGCAGAGCACGCCGATCTCCGGCACCGCCGCCTTGATGGCGCGCACGGCGCGGCAGACCAGATTGTCTTTGTTCAGCGCCTCGCGCCCGTCTTCGGTTTTGAGCGACACCGGCGTCTGGGGAAACAGGGCGATGACGGGAATGCCCAGAGCGTGCGCTTCCTTGGCGGCCTTGGCCACCAGATCGACCGACAAGCGTTCGACGCCGGGCATGGAGGCAACGGGTTCGCGCTTGTTCTCGCCCTCGATGACAAAGACCGGCCAGATGAAGTCGGCCGGCGACAGGGAGTTCTCCGCCACCAGGCGGCGGGTCCAGTCGTGCCGGCGCAGGCGTCTCATCCGGATATGGGGATAGCTGCTCATAAGGCTCTATTGCCAATTCGGGCCACTTCCCGCAAGGCTCGCGCCCATGAGCGACCATATAAAGAGCGAAAAACGCGGGTCTCTGGGCCTGTTGACCCTGAACCGGCCCAAGGCGCTGAACGCGCTGGATCACGGCATGATCCTGGGGATCACCGCCCAGCTTCAGGCCTGGGCGGCCGATGACGGGATCAAGGCCGTGGCGATCCGGGGCGCGGGCGAACGCGCCTTCTGTTCCGGCGGCGATATCCGCGCCGTGCAGCAGATGGTGGTCGCCGGTTCTGATGCCGGCGCCATGCTGTTGCGTGACGAATACCGGATGAACGCGCTGATCGGCGCCTATCCCAAGCCTTACATCGCCCTGATCCATGGCATCTGCATGGGTGGCGGCGCCGGCGTGTCGGTGCATGGCAGATACCGGCTGGCGGATGCCTCCCTGTCTTTCGCCATGCCCGAAACAGCCATCGGCTTCATTCCCGATGTCGGCGCCAGTTTCTTCCTGTCGCGCCTGCCGGATGAGATGGGCATGTATCTGGGCCTGACCGGCAGCGCGATCGGGCAGGGCGATGCGCTGGATCTGGGCCTGATGACCCATGCCGTCGATCAAGCCGATTTCGATGCGGTGCTGGACGCGCTGGCGCACGGCCGGGACTTCGCGCCGTTTGTGAAGAAAGCCAAACCGGGTCCGCTTTCCGCGCAGCGCAAGCATGTCGCCACCCTGTTCGCGGCCCATTCGGTGGAAGCCATACTGGAACGGCTGGACCGCGACGGCAGCGATTTCGCGCGTGACACCGCCCAGACCATCCGCATCCGCTCGCCCACCTCGCTGAAGCTCGTCTTCCGCCAGTTGCGCGCCGCCCGCACGCTCAACCTGAAAGACTGTCTGGCGATGGAATTCCGCCTGGCCAGCCGGGTGCTGCCGTCACACGATTTCCGCGAAGGGGTTCGCGCCGCGCTGATCGACAAGGATCGCAATCCCAGGTGGCAACCGTCCTCGCTTGCGGGTGTCGGCGATCTGGACCCGTTTTTTGCGCCGCTTCAAGACGAACTCTTCTGATTTTGCGAAAAACATTTACCTTTCATTTGCCATAAGCCGACACAATCGCTCCGTCTGCGGAAGTGTTTCCAGCGTTTTCCCCCATTTTACGCGTCTTTAAGACATCTGCGCCTAAGGTTGCTCCAACAACAGGTGGGCTCCGCAAAAAGCGGAGAAAAGCAGATGACAGCACTGGCCAAACCGCAGGTCGCGGCGGCGCTGAACGGCGCTCCTTCGGTCCGCAAGCACTATCTCGAGACCCTCAACCTCGTTGAGCGGCTGCATCGCCAGCTCCTCGACGTGATCAAGGACGAACTGGATCGGCGCGACGAGCGCGAGATCAATTCCGTTCAGGCGCTTCTCCTCTTCAATGTCGGCGACCAGGAACTGACGGCCGGTGAGCTGCGCACGCGCGGCCACTATCTGGGCTCCAACGTCTCCTACAATCTCAAGAAGCTGGTCGAAGGCGGCTATATCCATCACGAGCGTTCGGAAGCAGACCGCCGCTCGGTCCTGGTGCGTCTGACCCGCAAGGGCGAAGCGGTGCGCGACATGCTGCGCGAACTGTTCGACCGCCATCTGGTTTCGCTGGAAGCGGTGGGCAATGTCGATAGCGACCAGCTGGAAAGCCTGAACACCACCCTGAAGCGCATGGAACGCTTCTGGATCGATCAGGTTCGCTTCCGCCTCTGATCGGAAAGCCGCGACAGTCGAAATCGAAAAAAGCGATCCGGTTCCGGGTCGCTTTTTTTATGCCGGCCGCGCCAGGGTCACGCCGTTGCGCTTGCGCCCGAAGGCGAGCGTCGCCTGGACCAGCGCTTCCACGTCCGCGACCTGTGTCCTGTGATTGATGAAGCAGGCGCGGATGGCGACACGCCCGTCCAGGGTGGTGGTTGACGGCGCGGCGATGCCGGCCTCCTGCATGTCGGCGACGATTTCATTGTTGAGGGCGTCGGCGCCGCGATAGCGGAAGCAGACGATATTGAGCTGGGCCGGTGCCATCAGCTCCAGTTCCGCCTCGCTTTTGACCCGCATCTCCAGATGGCGCGCCATGGCGCAGCTTTCGCTCATCATCGCGCCCAGCCTGTCGCGGCCGAACGCCTTGAGGGTAAACCAGGTCTTGAGCGCGCGGAAACCGCGCGACAGGTCGGGCCCGAAATCGCAGGGCCAGGGGCTGCCGGCGGAAAGCCCGCGCGTGTCGCGGCGCAGATAGGCGGCGGGCGAGGCAAAGGTGTCCATATGCTCTTTGCCGTCGCGCACCAGAAGGAAGCCGGCGTCGTAAGGCACCTGTCCCCATTTGTGGAAATCGAAGGCGATGGAATCGGCCAGTTCGATTCCGGCCAGGCGCGGCGCGATTTCGGCCGACAGCACGCCCAGCGCGCCATAGGCGCCGTCTATGTGGAACCAGAGTTTTTCCTCGGCGCACAGCGCGGCGATGGCCGCCAGGTCGTCGATCGCGCCCACATCCACCGTGCCGGCGGACGCCACCATCAGGAAGGGATTGAGCCCCGCCATGCGGTCGCGGCGGATGCGCGCCCGAAGCTCGGCGACATCCATTCTCTGGTTGGCATCGGTGGCGATCTCGCGCAGGGCGTCGCCGCCCAGGCCGGCATATTCGAACGCCCGTTTCACGCAGCCATGCGCCGCAGCGGAAGTGTAGCCGCGCAGCCGGCTGCCGGCCTTGCCCAGGCCCGACTTGCGCACGCCGCCGCCCATCGCATGGGTGCGCGCGACCAGCACCGCCATGAAATTGGCCATGGATGTGCCGGTGACGAAAATGCCGCTGGCGCTTTCGGGAAAGCCGAACATCTCCCGCACCCATTGAACCAGCTGGCGCTCGACCTCGATGCCGGCATGATCGCGCCCGCCCAGATTGGCGTTCAGGCCGGCTGCCAGCATTTCCGCCAGCATGCCGGGCACGGTGCCCGCGCCCTGCACCCAGCCCATGAAGCGGGGATGGGTGTTGCCGCTGCCGTAAGGCAGAATAGACGACAGGAATTCGGCGTGAATATCTTCCAGGCTTTCGGGCGCGACGGGCAGGGCGGCGCGGAATTGCGCACGCGTCTCCTGCGGCATGGGCTGCCATACCGGTTGCTGGCGGATGTTCTGAATGTGATCCAGCATGTCGTCCAGCATGCGATGCGCCTGCGCGCGCGTGGCATCCCAGTCGGCGGGGTCCAGATCCTTGCTCATGCGTTGGCGGCCGGCCTGGCGGCGCGGCGCTTCAGCATGGCGGCGAAGGCATCGAACAGCTTCTTCATCGCCGGCGGCTTGTAGGGATAGACATTGACCGGGTCCATGTCATGGACGATGGCGCAATGATCGACCTCGAAGATCAGGAGTTCGCCGTCGCGCGTCTCAGCACAATCGATCAGGAAATAGTCCAGGCCGACGCGCCCGTTCATTTCGGCGAAAGCGCGGGCATGGCGGCGGGCGAAAGTCTCGTCGAAGAAGGTCATCCATTTGGCCTCTTCGGTGCGGTGCGCCACATTCACCGCCATGTCGGCGTTCAGGTACCAGACCTGCCACTGGTCGGCGATGGCCATGTGCACGGGGAAGGGGCGGCCGTCGATCATGGCGACGCGGTATTTGCGGAAATACCCGTCCTTGCCGGAATAATCGACAAAGGGAGACACGAAGAAACCGTCCTCGTCACGCTTGGCGAGATAGGCTTCCAGCGCGCCGGCGGTATCCAGCTTTTCCAGCCCGCGCCCGGCATGGGAGCCGAAGGGCCGGATGATCACGGGAAAACCCAGCGCCGGATTGTGCTCAAGCTCGTCGCGGTGCATGCGGATGGTGGGCGGTATCGCAAGCCCGGGAACGCCGGCAAGATGGTGATAAAGCCGGTCGCGCTCCAGCTCGCGGATGCGCGCGGGCGCATTCAGCACCGGCACCGGCCAGTTCGCCGCCATCTGTTCGATCGCGGTCAGCGCATGCTCACCGTCTTCGGAGGCCGGCGACACCACGATGGCGATGTCATGGGCGGGGATCTGCGACGGCACCGGCACGTCATGGCCCAGATACAGGGTGGCCAGCGCCATGTCCTGGCCGGCCAGCAAGAACTCGATCGGCGTGTTGGCGCCCATATCGGAGGCGGTGGCCAGCGCCAGCACCCGCAACGCGGGGGCGTGCGGCTTGAGCTCGGTGGTGAAGATCTGATGCAGCTTGAGCGAATCCCGCTGGATGGCCAGCCCCGTCGCCTTGTCACCGCGCAGCTGGGCGATCACCGACAGGTCCATGCCCAGGCCGGCGCCCACCGCGTCGTCGCTGACCTTGTCCATCAGTTCGGTCCAGAGCGGGAAGAGATCGTGGCCCGCGAAAGCCTGGCGCGTCAGCGGCGCCAGGCCGAGGCGCGCGACACAGGCCTGGTCCCAGGCGCCGTCGGGAAAAGGAAGGTCGGTCACGGCGAAACCTCCTGGGAAAACCGCGCCAGCAGATCGAGCTTGCGCACGGCGAGCGACAGGTCATCGCGCAGGGCCGCGATGCTGCTTTGGGCGCGGGCGGGATCCTGAGACCAGCAGTCGCGCACGATGCGGGCCGAAAGCGAGAAGCGCAGCGCGGCAGCATCATGCGCCAGCGCCACCGGCTGGCCGATCTGGCAGGAAAGGCGCAGCAAATCGCCATCGCGCAGCGACGTGGCAAGCGCCGACATGTCGCGCCGCATGGCGCGATAAATTTTGGCACAGGCGGCGGCCGGCAGCGGCGCGCCATCCCGCATCGGGCGCACGGAGAAGATGGTGGGCTGGGCGGAGCAGAACTCTTCGCCGCCTTCGAGACAGGCAAGGCCGGGGAATGAGCCGATCAGGCCCTGCATCTCTTCGGCAAAGACCTGGGCGACATGCTCGCGGAAATCGCGCGGCACGGCGTAATAGAGCCGCATCTCTTCCAGCGCCGCTTCCCAGCGCAGCCACTGGCCGAAGTTGAAGCGATGGCTGAAACGGTTGCGCAGGCCCGTCCATTCCTGCGGCCAGTCGAAGCGGGTGGCGTAACCGGCCAGCAGGCCGGCCGGCGCGCTGAGCTGGGCGATGCGGCTGGCGAGGCTGCGCGGCACCAGCAGGGCGCCGCTGAAGGCCGGGCCGGTGAAGAATTTCGATCCGGTCACCAGCACGATGATGCCCTTGGCCAGAAGCGCGTTCAGCCGGGCGCGGTGGATGCGCAGCTGGCAGGCATCGGCGACGATCTGCACCCGGCCGCCGAAGCGGGCCGCGATCTTGTCCAGCATGCTGTCGCTGGGCGCCTTCCAGCCGAATTTGGAAGCCTCCATCGCCTGCAGCAGCACATGGTCGTGGGTGAGAAGCGCGTGTTCGACCGCGGCCAGCACGGCCTGGTCCATTTCGGCCTGGGTGCGGAATGCGCCATTGTCCCGCGCGAAATTGACGGCGATGCCGGTGATGTCTTCCAGGCCCGCAACCGTCGCGCCTTTTTCCACCGATGCGCCGGTCGAGGTGGTCTGGCTGAAGTGGCGGCCATGCGCCGTCAGGGCAGTGCCGCTGCCGGTCTGGTCGGCGCCCACGATCACTGAGGCCAGCCGGCCGGGATGGAGCAAGCGCATCAGGACCAGGGTCTGCAACTGGGCGTCGGTGCCCGAGGCCGAGAACACAATCTCGGCATTGTCGATATGCAGCAGCTCCTTGAGGGCGGCGCGCGCCGCTGTCACCGCGGCCTCGCAGGCCGCGTCGGGACCCAGATGCAGCGAGCGGGTCAGAAGATCGTCGCGGGCGATGCGGGCGCGCGCATAGGCGGCGGGGGAAATCGAACTGGCGGTAGAGGAGGCGAAATCGATCAGCCCGGTGGCGGGGAAGGGCGTGCAGCCATAGGCGTTTTCGTGGGTGTCGGAGAGCGCCAGCCGGCCGTCGCCGCCGCTGACCAGGAATTCATCCAGGGTGCCGGCATGCGCCGTATCGCGCGCGGCGAGATTGCCCCTGTCTGTCCACGCCATCTGCCGCTCCCAGTGCCGAGAGGGAAGGCTGCTCGTTTATGGTTAAGAAGTGCTGAACGGGACGTTGCGCGGGGCCGGAATCTGGGCCATTTTTCAATCCCTTCCCGGCAATCCGTGCCCCCGGTCCTGATGCGAAACCTGATTGCCAATGTCGCCCGCCATGGCCGGTTCTACAGCGCGCTCTTCTGCGGCGGCGTCACCATGCTGGCCGCCCATCAGATGGGCTTTGCCGCGCCGATCCAGGCCGGCGGCGATGTCTTCTATCTCGTCTTTCTGGCCCTGATCGCCGTTCTGGTGGTGCGGATGAAGCCGGCCGATCTCAAACGCCGGGCCAAGACCGCGGACGAGGGCATTGCCGTGGTGCTGCTGATCGTCCTCGCCACCATGGGGTTCTTCACCGACGCGGTGTTCACCGCCCTGAACAGGAAGCACGGGTTGGAGATGCAGCCGCTGGTGCTGGCGGGCGCGGGCGCCCTGCTGGGCTGGTTTGTGCTGCACACGGTGATGGCCTTCCATTATGCCGACATCCATTACTTCGACGATCCCGAAGTCGATGGCGACGAGAAGGACCTGGATTTTCCCGGCGGCGGCGATCCGGGGCCGTGGGACTTCCTCTATTACTCGTTTGTCGTGGGCATGACCTGCCAGGTGTCGGACGTGCAGGTGAAGACCACGGTGATGCGCCGCGCCACCATCCTGCATGGCGTGGTGGCGTTCTTCTTCAACACCGTCTTCATCGCCATGGCGGTGAATGCAGGGGTGGCGCTGGCTGGCTAGCGGCTCGAATCCAAGATGTCATGGCCCGTCGCTCGCGCGGCCGAGACGCTGTCGCTAGGCCGCGCGGCGACAGTGTGGGCCATCCAGTTGGGTTGGCGATTCTACTGAAAGAGAAGCACTGGCGTCACCTGGATGGCCCGCATTTGCGGGCCATGACGATCAGGGCTTTTTCGGCGGCCACGGCACGAACGCACTCACCCGTCTCTTATAGTCGGCATAGCCGGGCCGGCGTTCGTCCATCTTCTCTTCCAGCAGGGTGACGCCGGACACCTGCAGCAGCAGAAAGGTCATCAGCACCGGCGACAGGATCAGCCACCATTGATGGCTGGCGCCGAAGCCGATGGCGAAATAGGCCCACCACATCAGCGCCTCGCCGAAATAGTTGGGATGGCGCGACCAGCCCCACAGGCCCCGGTCCATCACCTGGCCTTGGCTTCCCGGATCGGCCTTGAAGGCCGCCAGCTGGAAGTCGGCCAGGGCCTCGAACACCAGGGCCACCCCGGCCACGGCGATTCCACCATAGTCCAGCCAGCCCATCGGCATGTGGCTGTAGAGCACCGCCGCTACAAGCGGGGCGGGTACGAACCACATGAGAAGGCCCTGCAACAGGAAGATGTTGAACAGGCTGACCCACCACCAGCGGGACCCATGCTTTTGCCGCATCTCGGCATAGCGGTAATCCTCGACCGTGTGCCGGGCCCAGATGTGAGCTGCCAGCCGTAAACCCCAGAGATTAACCAGAAAAAGCACGGCGGAGGTGCGGGGGCCCCCGGCCTGGCCCACCCAGGCCGCTATATCCACGAGGCCGGCGATTCCCGGGCCCCAGAACATGTCCACGATGCTGACGTCTCGCGTGCGCAGCGAAATCAGCCACAGGATCACCTGGGCCGAGAGGGCGAAAACCAGCCCCCAGGTCGTCGGCGCGAAATGCGGAATCTGAGGCATTGTCATGCGGCAAATTGCGTGGAATCAAATGCTTGTTTCGCGTTATTCTGTTTAAAGCAGCTCGGGTCCCTGCTAAAGGCGAGTTTCATGGCTTTTTCTTATCAGCAGCATTTCGAGGATGCCCTGGCGGCGGTACGCCGCGAAGGCCGCTACCGGGTCTTTGCCGACCTCAAGCGCATCCGGGGCAAATTCCCCCGCGCCACCTGGGTCGGCCCCTTTGGGGAGCGGGAAGTCACCGTCTGGTGCTCCAACGACTATCTGGGCCAGGGCCAGAATCCGGTCGTGACCGACGCCATGCACAAGGCCATCGAGGAGGCCGGTTCGGGTTCGGGCGGCACGCGCAACATCTCCGGCACCACCCACTACCATGTCGAGCTTGAGGCCGAACTGGCCGACCTCCATGGCAAGGAAGCCGCGCTGCTGTTCACCAGCGGCTATGTCTCCAACGAGGCGACCTTGGAAACGCTCCAGCGCATCCTGCCGGGGCTGATCATCTTCTCTGATGCGCTGAACCATGCCTCCATGATCGCGGGCATCCGCCATGGCGGCAATGAGAAGCACATCTTCCGCCACAACGATCTGGAGCATCTGGAACAGCTCTTGAAGGCCGCGCCCGCCGACGCGCCCAAGCTGATCGCGTTCGAGAGCGTCTATTCGATGGACGGCGATATCGCCGACCTCAAGGGCCTGGTCCGGCTGGCGCGCGAATACAATTGCATGACTTATCTGGACGAAGTCCATGCGGTCGGCATGTACGGCAAGCGCGGCGGCGGCGTGGCCGAGCGCGACGGCGTGATGGGCGACATCGACATCATCGAAGGCACGCTCGGCAAGGCGTTCGGGGTGATGGGCGGCTATATCACCGGCAGCGCCGTGCTGATCGATGCCATCCGCTCCTATGCCCATGGCTTCATCTTCACCACCTCGCTGCCGCCGGCTTTGACCGCGGGCGCGCTGGCGTCGGTGCGCTGGCTGAAACAGCATGACGAGATCCGCCATGCGCATCAGGAGCGCGCCGCAACCCTCAAGAAGCGTTTCGCCGAAGTGGGCCTGCCGGTGATGCCGTCGGTCAGCCATATCGTGCCGGTGCTGGTGGGCGATCCCGTCCACACCAAGCTGGCGTCGGACATGCTGCTGCAGGATTTCGGCGTCTATGTGCAGCCGATCAATTACCCGACGGTGCCCAAGGGAACCGAGCGCCTGCGCTTCACGCCCACCCCGTTCCATGACGACCGCATGTTCGACCATCTGGTCAGGGCGATGGATGAGTTGTGGACGCGCTGCAATGTCAAGCGCATGGGCGGCGTGGCGGCTTAAATTCAAATCAGTAGAAGCAGTTAAGACCGTCATGGCCCACCGGAGTGTGGGCCATCCAGTTGGGTTGGCGATTCTGCTGAAAGAGAAACGCTGGCGTCAGCTGGATGGCCCGCATTTGCGGGCCATGACAAGTTGGTAGGGTAGCCAGCGCCGAGTCGGTGACCTGCATGGCCAAGGAAATCTTCGTCGAGTTCGTCCAGCTGGGAAACACGGTCAAGGCGACCGCCATCGATCCCGAGACCGGGCTCGAAGCCTCCATTGTCGGTCCCGCATCGGCGCCGCGCTCGACCCTGGCTGAAGCCGCCCGCCGCAAGCTGGAATACGTCGCCAAGAAGCGAAGCTGACGCTAAGGTTCCCGCCAAACGGGGAGGGGACCCATGGACGACACGCTTGGTGGGCAGGATAGGCGCACCTTGTTGAAGCTGGGTGGCGCGGCGGTGATCGCGGCGCAAGCAACGTCGGCATCGGCAAAGCCCTCCGACATTGTGATGATGGATGCCCGCGCGCTCGCCGCCGCCATTGCGTCGCGCAAGCTGTCGTCGGTCGAGATCATGACCGCGTTCCTCGACCACATCGCGGTCATCAATCCCAAGGTCAACGCCATCGTTGCCCTGCAGGATCGCGGGCAACTTCTGGCCCAGGCGCGCGAGCGCGATGCCCAGATTGCCCATGGCGAGATCATGGGGCCGCTGCATGGCCTGCCGCATGCGGTGAAAGACCTGCAGCCGGTCAAGGGCATCGTTTCCACACAAGGCTCGCCCATCTTCAAGGATTTCGTGCCGTCCGCGGATTCGCTGCCGGTGGCGCGCATGCGGGCCGCCGGCGCCATCTTCATCGGCAAGACCAATGCGCCGGAATTCGGCCTGGGCTCGCACACTTATAATTCGGTCTATGGCGCCACCCACAATCCGTATGACCTGACGAAATCGGCCGGCGGCTCTACGGGTGGCGGCGCGGTGGCGCTGGCCACGCGCATGCTGCCGGTGTGCGACGGCAGCGATTATGGCGGCAGTCTGCGCAATCCCGCCGGCTGGAACAATGTTTTCGGCTTCCGCACCAGCTATGGCGTGGTGCCGACGGCGGGCGAGGAAGTCTGGCTGCCGTCGCAGAGCGTCACCGGCCCGATGGCGCGCAATGTCGGCGACCTGGCCATGCTGCTGGCGGTGATGGCGGGCCACGATCCGAGGATGCCGCTGGCGCCGGAAGGATCGGGCGCGCGCTTCCTGGGCGATCTGAAAGCCGACTTCAAGGGCAAGCGCATCGGCTGGCTGGGCGACCTGAACGGCGCCGCACCTTATGAGCCCGGGGTGCTGGATGTCTGCAAGACCGCGCTGAAGTCGTTCGAGGGTTTGGGCATGACCGTCGATACGGCGATGCCCGATGCCCCGGTCGAGCCGGCCTGGCAGGCCTTTGTCAAACTGCGCCAGTGGGCGCAAGGCTATAGCCTGCATCCCTATTATGCCGATCCCGCCAAACGGGCACTGCTCAAGCCGGAAGCGATCTATGAGATCGAAGGCGGCGTGAAGCTTTCGGCCTTTGACGTGACGGCGGCCTCGGTGGCGCGCACCCACTGGTCGGCCGCGTTCATGCGCCTGTTCGACCATTATGATTTCCTGATGATGCCCACGGCCCAGCTGTTCGCCTTCGACATCAATGAGCATTGGCCGCGCCAGATCGCCGGCCAGACCATGCGCACCTATCACGAATGGATGAAGGCTGTGTGCCTGGTCACGCTTTCCGGTTGTCCCTCGCTGGCGGTGCCGGCGGGCTTTGATTCCAGCGGACGGTCCATGGGACTGCAGATCATCGCGCCGCATCATCGCGAGATGGACTGCCTGAAGCTGGCCCATGCCTATGAGCAGGTGACCGACTGGACGGCGACGCACCTGCCGCCGCTGCTCGGGGCATAGGATCAGCGGCGGACGCTTGCCATATAGGCCGCCAGGTCGTCGACCTGCTGCGCGGAAAGGCTGGGAAATTTCGACATCACCGGATGCGGCGCGTTCAGCCCGGCGGTCAGCGCTTTCGCATCGATTTTCTTCATGGCCGTGAAGTCCGGCCCGATCGGCTGGGATTCGATGGCGTTCACCGTGCCCTTGCCGATGACATGGCAATTGCTGCAGCGCTGCTCGGCAATCGCCTTGCCATTCTTGATGTCCGTAGCCAGGGCGGGTTGCGCCATGATCGCCACGACCGTGATGATTGCGTGAACGAATCTGCCTGAAGCCATCGCGCCTCTCCATGCGAAATCATCCTAAGCCAATAGCAGGAGGCGGCTTTCGCATTGATCGGGATCAAAACGGCATCAGCCGCGCTTCTTGATCCGGGCAAAATCGGCCCACAGCCGGGCGATGCGCGGCGTCACCGGCCCGCCGCCGGTCACCTGGCTGAAGGCGGCGATGGCCTCGTCATACTTGCCTTGAGCGGTCAGCGCCTGGCCCAGCACCATCGGCGCTTCCGAGGCATCGGCATTGCCGCTTTTCTGGATCGCCAGCTTCGCCGCGGCTTCGGCCTCCTTGTACATGCCATAGCCATACAGCGCCTCGGCCAGCTTGGCGTTATAGGCGCCGTCCTGCGTCTGCTGCTGGGCGATCTGCTCCGGCATGGTCTTCCTGTCAGCCTCGGCGCGCGGGCCGGGATCGGGATCGACCTGGCCGCCATGAGCCTTGGCAGCCACGGCGTCGCCGAAGAAGCCGCGCTGGCTGGCGATCTCGCCCACCGTGCTGGCGTCGGACGCGGGGACCTGGATGCCCACCACGAACATCAGCCGTCCCAGCCAGATTCCATCCTGGTCGCGCAGCCCCTTGCTGCCAAAGGTCATGGCAATGACCTCGGTCCAGTCGGCGGGATCGTTATAATCGGCCGCTGCTTCCTCCAAAGTATCGGCCATGCCCGCTTCGTCCTTGAGCTGGGATTGGGCCGACAGCAGCATGCGCAAGGCATTGCGGTCGGGCATTTTGCCGGCCTTCTTGTCGGCCTCGATGCGCGCCTTGGCCGCGTCTGCCGTGGCTTGCGGCGACATTTGCTCTCCGGGTGGCGGCGCCGGGCGGTTGAGGTGCGAGAAACCGCCGGCGGACTGGCCGACCTGTGCGGCGGCTGCCGTTGCGAATGTCACGATGAAGGCGGCCACTGCCGCGCAGATTTTGTTCTTCATGGATCCCCATCCCCGTTGTGGCGCTGACCGGATGTCAGGCGCGGTTGATTGAATATTTTTTCATCGAACCTGTGTCGTGTCGTAAGCATGTTGCGCCGTACCATGGCCACCAGCAATACGCCTGTATCTTGACTCCAGAATACACGTGTATCAAGATGCCGGCATGGCAAGGAAGAAGCTCCAGATTTCGGCCGCCGAAAGCCAGGTGATGGAAGCCTTGTGGCGCAAGTCGCCCCTGACACCGGAAGAAATCATTGCCGCCACGGCCAAACCCAATGACTGGGGTCCGGGCACGGTGCGCACCCTGATCACGCGGCTTTTGAAGAAGGGCGCGCTGGCCGGCGCCCGCGCCGAGGGCGGCTATTATTACCGGCCCCTGATCAGCCGGGCGGATTATGTACGCTCCGAAAGCCGGCAGCTGCTGGACCGGCTCTTCGGCGGCCAGGTGGCGCCGGCGGTGGCGCATTTCGTCACCCAGCAGAAACTGACGCCGGCCGATATCAGGAAGCTCCGAAAGCTGATCGAGGAACTGGAGGAGTGACCATGGCGGCCTTCCTGCTCTTGCTGGTCAAAGTGAACCTGGCGATGAGTGCGGCGGTTGTCCTGGTGTCATTGCTTCGCCGTCCTTTGCGGGCCCAGTTCGGCGCGCCCATCGCCTATGCGCTGTGGCTTCTGGTCCCGGTCGCGGGCCTTGCCTCTCTGCTGCCGCCGCGCGTGGTCATCCTTGCGCCTGTGTCTGTCATGCGGATGGCTGCGCCGGCATCGGCCATGGCCCCCGTCAGCCATTCCGTCTTGCGCCTGGGCGGGCAGGTTGCGCAGCCGCCTGTTTCGGCAATGCCGCAGCCGGCGCCGATCCATTGGCTGCCCGATCCTGCGCTGATGCTGTTTGCGGCCTGGCTGCTGGGTGCCCTGTTCATGACATGGCATCTGGCCCGGTTGCAGCTTCGCTTTCACGCTGCCGTGCGGCTGCGGCAGGCAGGTCCGGCGGTGCTGGGTTTCATCCGTCCCCGCATCGTGACCCCGGCCGGTTTCGAGACGCATTTCACCGCGCGGGAGCAGGCGGCGATCCTAGCGCACGAGCGTGTGCATCTGGCGCGGCAGGATGCGCGCATCAATGCGCTGGCGGCGCTGCTGCGCTGTCTCAACTGGTTCAATCCGCTGATCCATCTGGGCGCGCGCTGGCTGCGCATCGACCAGGAACTGGCCTGCGATGCCAGTGTGGTGCGGGGCGCGGTCTCGCGCCGCGACTATGCCAGCGCCTTGCTCAAATCCCAGCTGGTGGTGGCGTCCCTGCCGCTGGGCTGCAACTGGCCGGGCGCGCAGCATCCGCTGATCGAGCGTATTGCCATGCTCAAGCACAAGCCGCCCGGAACGCTGCGCCGCTTTGCCGGCGTGAGCCTGGTGTTGCTGGCAGCGTCTTTTGCAGGCCTGGGCGCCTGGGCGGCGCAACCGCCCGTCGCAAAGACCGCGGCCGTGCGACCGCCCAGGATTGTTTCGGCTGTGCTTGCAGCGGCACCGGTCGACGACACGCAGACGGTTGATACAAATGCTTCCGCCAGCACCAGCGATGCGCCAGGGAACGCCCGTGAAACGGCTTTGACCGCGCCCGCACCCCGGATGGTCCACGTCGTTCCTGCCACGGAGCCCATTCTTGCGGCCTTGCCGCGGATGATTTCCGTTTCCGAGCCAAAGATTTCCTTCGATCAGGCGGGGCAGGACATACAGTCCAAGGACGTCGTGACGAAGACCAGCTCGGCCACGCGCGACACCGCAGCATCGGCTTCGGCCACCGCGCCCGAGCCGGTCGTCATGGCAGAAACGCCAAGCGGCGAGGGTGACCCCAATACCATCGTCTGCCGCGCACCGCAGCGGTTCGCGGGCACCAGCCAGTATGGCGAGGAAGCCTGCGGCCATAATTACGAATGGAAAAAGCTCGCCCTGAATGACAAGGACCTTGCCCAGGACGACAAGACCCTGATCCCCAGGGGCACCGTGCTGGCCATGGCAGACGTCCCCACCGCCGGTGCCGTGCCCGACGCGCAATCGTCCGGCGGGCGCCCGACCCCGACAGAGCCGGCCCTGGAATGCCTGCTGGGCTTTGTGTCCAGCCGCTGCGCCTACGGCCTGTGGGGTGGCGACGCCTGGCCCATCACCAACTGCGCCAAGCAATATGTCCATCGATGGCTGGACAATTGCTTCGACGGTCCGCTGGAACGCGTGGATTATCTGGGCACCAACGCGGCGGGCGCCGATGTCTATGACGTGCGATACATGCATTCGGAAGTCGTCTACATTATCGCGCCGCCGGGCCCGGATGGGAAGCTGGGCCGGTTCAGGATCAGACGCGGCAATATCAACGCAATCGTTCCTTCGTCCCTGGTGGATGTTTCTGCTTCGACCGCCGGCAAGGCGACATTGTACCGCCGGCCCTGGCATTGAGGACCGGCATGGAGATGGGAGGAGAAACAGCATGAAAGCATTCGCATCAGCTGCCATCGCCGTCATCGCACTGGCCTCGGCCGCCGCAGCCGCCGAAGCGCCGACCGAAACCGTCACCGTCACGGGATCGCGGCGCATGTATCACGATTTCAGCAAGACCTTTGCCACGCCGACAAAGATCACGGGCAAGATGGCGCGCTGGGAACGCCCCCTATGTCCCCGGGTTGTGGGCCAGAATTCCAGCTATGCCGCATTCATCACCCAGCACATCAAATATGTCGCCCTGGCGGCCGGCGCGCCGGTCGCACCCGATGCCGGCTGCGCGGCCAACATCGATATCGTCTTCACCACGGCGCCGCAGGCACTGCTCGACAGTGTCAGCCAGGACGACCAGGAATATCTGGGCTATTTCACCTCCGTCGCCCAGAAGAAGGCGCTGGCCACCGTCAGCCGGCCGATCCAGGCCTGGTACGCCACCGAATCCACCGACTATTGGGGCCGGCGCCGGCTCGATATCGGCAGGTCCATCGTCAGCGGCAGCACGGTACAGAATTTCAATGGCCTGGTGGGGCCTGCGGGCGACAGCACGACCAGCTCCGCCGGAAGCGCGTTGGCCGACGGCCCCCCCTTCTTCCGCTCGACCGGCAATCATCTCGATGACGGCATCCATACCGGCTTCAACCACATCCTGATCGTGATCGATTCCACCAGGCTGGCGGGGCAGGGTGTCGTGCCGCTGTCCGACTACATTGCCATGCTGGCGCTGACCCAGATCAACGCACCCGATGCCTGCCAGGATCTGCCCAGCATCGTGAACAGGATGGCGTCGGGCTGCACGCATGAGACTTCCGACAGCCTGACCATGTACGACCTTGCCTATCTGCAGGGCCTCTATCACATGAACAGCGGCAGAAGCCTGACGGTGCAGTGGGGCGAAATCGGCGACCTGATGACCGACCGCCTCGCCAAGGCCAAATAGGGGACGGGCATGAAGAGATTTGCAGTCGCCGCCGCCATTGCCCTCGCGCTGACCACCGCCGCGTTGGCCCAGACGCGGGTGATGCAGGACCATGCCCAAACCGCTTCCGCCTTGCAGTGCCTGCTCGACCATGTGCAGGACAAGTGCGCGCAAAAATTCTCCGGCAGCGCCAGGCGGCCGGCGCAATTCTGGCTGTGGTGGAATGCCAACAAGGATTTCGAGCTGGGACGACTGTTGTCGTCGCACTATGCGGGTACTCAGGCCGTGAACGCCTACATCACGAAATTTTTGAGCGGCCGGCCGGCCGACGTCTATGATGTGCAATTTTCCCATCACAGAAAGACGTTCTACATCGTGCCGCCGGGTCCGGATGGCACGATCGTTTATATGATGATCCGGGACGGTGCCCCCGACGACGAGAAGACGGACCTGTTTGTGCGCGGGCCGGGCTAGGGGCTATTTCTTCTTGCGGCCCTTGCGGCCGTCGCCCTTGCCCAGGCCGATCTTCTTGGCGAAGTCGCTGCGCTTCTGGGCATAGTTGGGCGCCACCATGGGATAGTCGGCCGGCAGGTTCCAGCGGGCGCGGTACTCATCGGGCGTCATCTTGTAACGCGCCCGCAGATACCGTTTCAGCATCTTGAGTTTTTTGCCGTCTTCCAGGCAGACGATGTAATCGTCCTGCACCGACTTCTTGACCGAGACGGCGGGTGCGCGGGGCAGGGCGCGTTCCTCGACGCCCCCCAACCCGCCCAGGGTGGCGTGGACGTTCCTGATGATCTCCGGCAGCTCATGGGCGGCGACCGGATTCTTGCTGACATAGGCGGTGACGATCTCCGTCACCAGCTTGAGGATGTCTTCCTCGGTGTCCCTGCTGTCCTTGCCCATAAACCCTGTACCCGGTTGCCCCTATCCCCATAGGATAGTGCGTCAAACACGGAAATCTCAGCTTTTCCCGGGTCTTGCAAGAAGCTCCTCAAAACTTCCGCGAAACGCTAGATTTGGTGCGCCAGAGGGGGTAAACCCGCCATTCCTGCGCGGGGGCGCAAGATCGTCCCTCACGCCCGCTCCGGTTGCAAAGAGGCTTTGTACGATGTCGGCTGCCGCCAATTCCGTCCCGTCCCATTCCGGCTTTTTCACCAAGGGACTTGAGGCCGCCGACCCCGAAGTCTTCAGCTCGATCCAGGACGAATTGAACCGCCAGCGCGACAAGATCGAGCTGATCGCCAGCGAAAACATCGTGTCGAAGGCGGTGCTGGAAGCCCAGGGCTCGGTCCTGACCAACAAGTATGCCGAGGGCTATCCCGGCAAGCGCTATTATGGCGGCTGCGAATATGTCGACGTGGCCGAGAGCCTGGCCATCGAGCGCGCCAAGAAGCTGTTCGGCGCGGCCTTCGCCAATGTTCAGCCCCATTCCGGCGCCAATGCCAACCAGGCGGTCTTCTATGCCCTGCTCAATCCGGGCGACACGTTCATGGGGCTGGATCTGGCGGCCGGCGGTCACCTGACCCACGGCCACCCGGCCAACTATTCCGGCAAATGGTTCAAGCCGGTGCCCTATACGGTGCGCCGCGACGACCAGCGCATCGACATCGACCAGGTGCGGTCCTTGGCGCGCGAGCACAAGCCCAAGCTGATCCTGGCCGGCGGTTCGGCCTATGCCCGTATCATCGACTTTGCCGCCTTCCGCGAAATCGCCGATGAAGTCGGCGCCATCTTCATGGTCGACATGGCGCATTTCGCCGGCCTGGTGGCGGGCGGGGCCCATCCCAATCCGGTGCCCTTCGCCGATGTGGTCACCACCACCACCCACAAGACCCTGCGCGGGCCGCGCGGCGGCATGATCCTTTCGCGCAACGAAGACATCGGCAAGAAGATCAACTCCGCCGTCTTCCCGGGCCTGCAGGGTGGCCCGCTGATGCATGTCATCGCCGCCAAGGCCGTTGCCTTCGGCGAAGCCTTGAAGCCCGAATTCAAGACCTATGCGAAGAATGTGGTCGAAAACGCCAAGGCGCTGGCCGAAGTGCTGAAGTCGAGCGGATTGGACATCGTCACCGGCGGCACCGACACCCATCTGATGCTGGTGGACCTGCGCCCCAAGGGCGCCAAGGGCCGTCCCACCGAACATGCGCTGGATCGCGCCGGCATCACCTGCAACAAGAATGCGGTGCCTTTCGACACCGAAAAGGCCGTGATCACCTCGGGCGTGCGGTTGGGCTCGCCCGCCGGCACCACCCGCGGCTTCGGCACGGCCGAATTCCGCGAGATCGGCAAGCTGATCGTGGAAGTGGTCGATGCGGTCGCCAAGAACGAAGCCGGCGACGCCCAGGTGGAACAGAGCGTTGCCCGCCGCGTCAGCGAACTCTGCACCCGTTTTCCGATCTATCCATAAGAACAAGAGGAACGCATGCGCTGCCCATTCTGCGGACATGACGACAGCCAGGTGAAGGACTCGCGTCCCTCCGAGGACAATTCCGCCATCCGGCGCCGCCGCCACTGTCCCGAGTGCGGTGGCCGCTTCACCACTTTTGAACGCGTGCAGCTGCGCGAGCTGATCGTCATCAAGAAGAATGGCCGCCGCGAAGCCTTCGACCGCGACAAGCTGGAGCGTTCGATCAACCATGCGCTGCGCAAGCGCCCGGTCGAGCGCGAGCGGGTGGACCGCACCATCACCGGCATCGTGCGCCGCCTGGAATCCATGGGCGAGAACGAGATCCCCGCCAATGTGATCGGCGAGCTGGTGATGCAGGCGCTGGCCAGCCTGGACAAGGTGGCCTATGTGCGCTTCGCCTCGGTCTACAAGAATTTCCGCGAGACCCGTGATTTCGAAATGCTGATCGGCGAACTCGAGGGCGAGGACATTAAGGACTAAACTGGCCCAACGGTGCCGACATTCGCCCAAATCTTGATCGCGGGGTGGGCCGTTTTGTGTCCCATCTGGATATGGCGGTGGCTCGGGGACGCTGATTTTGTTTCCACCCTCGATCCGCGTCTGCAAAAAGCCTACGGAGTGAAGCTTCGGACGGGAATCAATGGGAAGCGCTATGTGAACTCCCCGCCGCCTTTTAAACGCCTTCAGATAAGCCTTGTTTTGGGTCTTCTGACGGCCAGTTTGTTGGGAGGAGTTGTTGCACTTCTCTACCGTCTATTCATGGAATAAAATTGGCACTGGTACCGCTCTGATTGGGCAAAACTGAATGAACATCCTGATCGTTGAATCCCGCTACCATCCCGACGTCACCGAGGCGCTGGTCGATGGCGCCACCGCCGCCCTGGAAAAGGGCGGCGCGCGGTTCGAGCGCATCGCCATGCCCGGGGTGCTGGAGCTGCCGGCCGCCATCGCCATCGCGGTCAAATCGGCGCGGCCTTTCGACGGCTATGTCGCGCTGGGTTCGGTCACCGGCCCGCTCGCCAACATCTATTACGGCGAAAGCATGCGCGGCCTCACCGCGCTGTCTTCTCTGGGGATCGCGCTGGGGCAGGGGATCGTCATGGCCGCGGACGAGGGCTCGGCGCACGATCTTGCCGTCACCCATGATGTCGGCGGCGATGCCGCGCGCGCCTGTCTGGCGCTGGTTGTCTTCGCCGAGCGCCAGGGCATTCCAGTATGACATCGCAAGCTGACGCCCGTCATGCCGCCCGCCTGGCCGCGGTGCAGGCGCTCTACCAGATGGAGATGAACGGTTCCGGCGCCGAGGAAGTCGCGCAGGAATTCGCCGAGCACCGTTTCGCCGAACTGCCGGTGTCGCCGGATGCGGAATTCTTCTCCGCCATCCTGAACGGCGTGCCCCAGCACCAGGTCGAGATCGACCGTGCCATCGCCGGCGCGCTTTCGCAGAACTGGAAGCTGGAGCGGGTGGATTCCATCCTGCGCGCCATCCTGCGCTCGGGCGTGTTCGAGCTTGTGGGGCGGCGTGACGTTCCCGCCAAGGTGGTGATTGATGAATATGTCGCCGTGGCGGGCGCCTTCTTTGGTGCCGACGAGCCGGGCTTTGTGAATGCTGCGCTGGATACCATTGCGCGCAGAAAACGCACCGCCGAATTCGGCTTGCCAACTCCCGAAGGCGAACTGGATTTTTAGGCGGCGATGGCTGCTCGCCCGTGCCGCTCCTCACTCTGTATCTAAGTGTCGCAAACGGCGTGGGACCAAACCGCACAGCCCGTTGTTCTGGCGCTGAAATCGCATTCTTCTCGCAATTGCAAAATCGTTTTTTCCTGTACGCCGCACGGCCCCCCGGTACAGTCTGGCTGTATTCAATCCTCAGGGGGAACGAAGTCCATGGACATGAAGAAACGTGATTTCCTGGGTCTGGCCGCCGGTGTCGGCGCCGTGGCCGGCATCGCGGCCGCAGCCGGCCAGGCAGAGGCGCAGCCGCGCCGCAATCTCAGCGGACCCATCGACGTCAACCAGCGCGGCATGGTCAGCAAGAATGTCCAGCCTTCGACGGTGGACTGGAATTACAAGCCCCGCAGGATCAACAAGGCGATCGAGCTGTGGGAAGACGGCCAGCCGATCTACTACAACGGCTCGGGCCTCGGACCGGGCGTGGATCCCTATGCCCAGGGCGTCAAGATGGCCCGCACCTGGTACGACGCCATCAATGTCGAGATGGAGCATGGCGCGCTCGACTTTTCCCAGCTGCGCGAATTCATGCGCGGCCTGGTGGATGGCGGCCCCACCCGTTCCGGCCACCGCACGCCCGCCGTGTTCGTCGAAACCGGCATCATCGGCCTGGACGAGACCTATGCCCGCTGCAACACCTGGGTGATCGAACAGCTGCTGGACTGCGGCGTTCACGGCATCCATCAGTGCCATGCCCGCGACACCAAGGCGGTGGCGACCACCATGCAGATGGGCTGCCGCTATCCCTTCCCGCGGCCGGGCATCAACCTGCCAATGCGGGGCCTGCGCGGCTCCTCCGCCGGCTATGCCGCCGAGATCTGGGGCGTCGACACCTTCAAGTACAACCACGTCGCCGATCTGTGGCCGCTCAATCCCAAGGGCGAACTGATCTATGGCGTGAAGATCGAGGACACCTATGCCGACCAGCAGGTCGAAGGCACGCTCGCGCTGCCGGGCCTGTCGATGGCGGAATGGGGCCCGGGCGATCACTCTTATTGGCTCTATGGCCTGGACGTGATGCCGGAAGACGGCTCGCGCCCGCCCAATATCATGGACATGCCCGAGATGGTGAAGGTGCGCCAGCGGGTGCTGGACCTGTGCAAGAAGAACAAGGTCCGCTTCCTCAATGCCGCCAATACCGACAAGAATTCGTCGGACTACATCATCAAGCAGTTGAACGACGGCGCCATGGTGCTGGAATGCGGCGAGGACGCCGCCATCATCGGCCGCGAATTCACCAAGAGAAAGATGCCGGTTTAAAACGGTGGGGTAAGGCGAGGGGCGGCCCCGCAAGAAGGGCCGCCCTTTGCTGTTGCGGACATGCGGCGTTGCCACGCGAAGGGGGCGCCGGTACAAACAGTTCATCAAGAAGAGCGCGGCTCCAGAAGCGCGCCAGATGAAGCGGCCGTCCATCAGGGGGCGTGGGACGGTCAAAAGCCAAGGCCCGTAAAAACGAACCGGTCCGCCGCGCGGCGGATCGTGACCAGAGGAAAGAAAGCATGAAGCGTATTCTGATGGCCGCCACCGCGGTCGCCCTGCTGATGCCCTTGTCGGCATCGGCGCAGTTCCTGGGCAAGGAAGACATGCCCGTGACCCAGCCGAAGATGACCGGCCAGTTCTGGGCGCCCAAGCCCACCGAATTGACCCCCTATGTCGCCCCCAACAAGCCGCACTGGAAGCTGTCGGAGATTCTGGCCGACCATAAGGGCCAGGCCGACTGGGTGCAGCCCATCGTGCGCAACAAGGACCAGGTCGCCGATTACATCTCGATGGCGCCCGGCAAGAAGACCAAGCAGATGATGTATCCGGACGACCGCATCGTCTTCATCGTCTGGGACGGCTCGATCAAGGTGTCGATCGACGGCTATGCGCCGTTCACCGCCACCAAGGGCTTCATGGTGAACGTGCCTTACCGTCACCTGTTCACGCTCGAGAATGTCGGCACCACCCCCGCGCTGCGCTTTGAAGTGCGCCAGAACGGGTCCGAGCCGATCTACCCGGCCAGCGAGACCCCCGATCCGATCAAGGGCATGACCTATACCAAGGTGATCGAGCAGCCCGGTCCGAACAAGGAAAAGGACTCCAATCCGATCTATGTGGACTACATGAAGGAGCTCAACGGCACGGATAAGCCCTATGGCGGCAAGTTCGTGTGGGACGACCACTTCACCTCCAACATCCTGCGCGGCAAGGGCGCGCCGGTCCCGGACGACAATGGCAAGGGCGGCAAGGGCCACTTCCATGTCGGCTGGACCGAATTCTGGTTCATCATGGAAGGTCATATCGGCATGAAGGTCGAAGGCGAGAAGTATTTCGTCTGCGATCCGGGTGACGTGATGATCGCCGCCCAGGGCCGCTGGCACCGCGCCGGCGACGATCCGAGTGCGCCCTGGTCGACCCGCGTGCCGTTCAATCCGCGGCCGCCGATCTTGCACAACTTCGAGGCCACTGGTGATTAATCGCGGGTCTTTTGCGTCCTGAGTTCGTCGCGCCATCGCTCATGCACGTTTTGGTGCACATTGCTCGGCGCTCCTGCTCAGTCCGCAAAATCCCTCGCGATGGGGTATAAGAGGGCGGCGGTGTCGAAAGACGCCGCCGCCTTTTTCTTTAAGAACAACAAAAACAAGCAAAAAAAGGGATAGGGGAACAATGGATATCAAGAAACGCGATTTTCTTTTGGCCGGGGCAGGCGCGATGGCGGCTGCGGCAGCGACAAGCAGGGCCGAAGCGCAGACACGCGGCCCGCTGCAGGTAGGCGACCGCAATCTGGTCAATGCCCATATCCAGCCATCGTCGGTGGACCTGAACTACAAGCCGCGCCGCATCAACAAGGCGATCGAGCTGTGGGAAGACAATCAGCCGATCTATTACGGCATTTCGGGTCTGGGGCCGGGCGTGGACGCCTATTCCCAGGGCGTGAAGATGGCGCGCACCTATCTGGACGCCATCAATGTCGAGATGGAGCATGGCGCACTCGACTTCAGCCAGCTGCGCGAATTCATGCGCGGCCTGGTCGATGGCGGGCCCACCGCGTCGGGCCATCGCACGCCCGCGGTGTTCGTCGAGACCTGCATCATCGGCCTGGACGAGGCCTATATGCGCGCCAACAGCTGGGTGCTGGAGCAGCTGCTGGACTGCGGCATTCACGGCATTCATATGTGCCATGCCCGCGATACCAAGGCGGTGCAGGTGGCGACCCAGATGGCCTGCCGCTATCCCTTCGACCGGCCGGGCATTCCCAAGCTGCCGATGCGGGGCCTGCGCGGCTCGGCCGCCGGTTATGCTGCCAATTGCTGGGGCGTGGAGCTCTACCGCTATAACCACCTGGCCGATCTGTGGCCGCTCAATCCCAAGGGCGAACTGATCTTCGGCGTCAAGATCGAGGACACTTTCGCCGACCAGCAGGCCGAGAGCACCATCGCGCTGCCCGGCATCGCCATGGCGGAATGGGGCCCGGGCGATCACAGCTATTGGCTGGATGGCCTGTCGATCATGGACGACAATAGCTGGTTGGGCGACATCACCAAGCTGGCGACCCGGCCGGAGATGGTGAAGGTGGGCAACGCCGTGCGCGATCTATGCAAGAAGTACAATGTGCGCTTCCTGAACATCAGCCCCAGCAACGATCCGTCCAATCCCTTCTTCGTCAACAAGCAGATCGACGAAGGCGTGATGGTGTTTGAGTCCAATGACGAGCCATCGGCGATCACGGGGCGCGAACATTCGAAACGGAAAATGCCTGTCTAGGCCGATTGTCATGGCCCGGCTTGACCGGGCCATGACAGTTTTGGCTATGCGCCGTATAACCGGCGGATGGATGAATTCGAGATCATTGCCCGCTTCTTTGCGCCCCTGGCAGGCGAGGGCGCCTTCGGCCTCAAAGACGATGTGGCGATCCTGCCGCAGCGGCCGGGTCACGACCTGATCGTCAAGACCGACGCCATCAGCCAGGATATCGACTTCTTCGCCTTCGATCCGCCCGACACTATCGCGCGCAAGGCCCTGCGCGTGAATCTGTCCGATCTCGCCGCCAAGGGTGGCGAGCCGGTGGGCTATCTGTTGAACCTCTCCTTGCCCCGCACCGTTCGCGAAGACTGGCTGGCGGCTTTTGCTGCGGGCCTGGCCGCCGACCAGAAGGAATTCGGCATTTCATTGTTGGGGGGCGATACCGGCGCGACCGACGGCCCGCTTTCCATCGCCGTCACCGCCTTTGGTTTTGTGCCTTCGGGCAAGCTCGTCAAGCGCAGCAGCGCCCAGGTTGGCGATGCGGTCTATGTCACCGGCACCATCGGGGATTCCGGCGGTGGCCTTGCCATCTTCAAGCGCGAAAGCCACAGCCTGAGCGATGCCGACCGCGATTATCTGACGGGGCGCTATCGCGTGCCCGAGCCGCCGGTGACATTCGCGGCTCGCTTGCGCGATATCGCCCATGCCAGTGTAGATGTTTCCGACGGCCTGATCGCCGATCTCGGTCACATCGCCTCGGCCTCCGGCGTGCGGATCGTGGTGGAAGGAGAGCGCGTTCCCCTGTCAACATCGTTGAAATCGCTATGGGGCACGGATGCGGTGCCGCGCGCGGTGACCGCCGGCGACGATTATCAAACCGCCTTCACCGCGCCGCCGGGATTGCGCGGCCCCTTTGCCCGGATCGGTGCGGTCGAAGCAGGTGAGGGCGTCAGCCTGACCGTCGCAGGTCATGAAACCGCGATCGCAAAGCCGGGCTATCGTCATTTCTGATTTTTCCGTGTTGTAAGCACGGTTCTATCGCGCTATGACATAAGGAACAAAGGCAGAACTGGCTGCGGGGGCGGCAATGAGCAGATTGTTGATCGGTGTTGCGTTGACCTGGGTATTGGCTTGCGGGGCCGCATCGGCACAAACCGCACAGGATTCGTCCTCGGCGCCGGATATTTTTGAATCCAAGTCAAACTCGATAAAGCTTCTTCGTGTGTTTGGGGATCTCCCTCCCGGTACGCCTTATATCACGCTGCGGGTCGGCAACACCTTTTGCGCAGGCGATGCCGTCAACAAGACCTGGGTGGGCGGCAGGGTTTCGGAACAGCTTTCTCCATATTTCCCTTCCTTCAAAAGGGTGTTGGAGGGCGCCGGATACAAGGTGATCACGCCCGGCGAAGACAATGTTTTCGAGGAGGCGGCTGCAGCCGATTTTGAAGCTGCCGCAGTGATCACCGACGAGCATGTCGAAGGCTGTGTGAGCAGCGGCGGTCTTTTGACGTCGACCAACCCTGGCGATGTCAGGGGCACGGGCATGATGAAAATTGACTGGCAGATCTATTCCCGGCTCAAAAAACAGGTGGTGGCGCATGTCAGCACCAGCGGTACCTCCAAGCTGGATCATGCCGTGGCCGGTGGCGTGCAGCAGCTGGTGCTCGACGCCTTCACCGAAAACGTGCAGCAGCTGGCCCAGAATGCCGACTTCCGCGCCGCCATGAACGCACCCAAAGTGTTCACGGCGGGATTTCAGATGCCCAGCCAGCAGAGCAAGATCGCGCTGGCCGGAAGCCTCAGGGCCGGGCCGCGCAAGATCGCCGATGCCACGGGAAGTGTGGTGACGGTCATGAATGACATTGGCAACGGCTCCGGCGTGCTGGTGTCCTCGGACGGCTACATCCTGACCGACGCCCATGTGGTGGGAGATGACAAAAATGCCCGCTTGCGCTGGTCCGATGGCATCGAAACCCTGGGTCAGGTGGTGCGGGTTTCCAAGAACCGCGATGTCGCCCTGATCAAGGCCGATCCGCGTGGCAGGGCACCACTTGCCATCAATCGCAGCGCGGTCACCCCGGGTGACCGTGTCTATGCCATCGGCTCGCCCAAGGACAAGAAATACCAGGGCACTGTCAGCAGCGGCGTCATTTCGGCGGACCGCGTGTTCGACGGGCTGCGGTACATCCAGAGCGACACGACCGTGTCACCCGGTTCCAGCGGCGGCCCGCTGCTGGACGAGAAGGGCGCCGTCATCGGCCTGACCGATCTTGGCGTGATGAACAATGGCCCGGCGGGGCTCAACCTGTTCACGCCGGTCGGCGACGCCATGGATTTCCTGGCGCTGGAGCAGAAATAGCGCCTCTTAACGCTTTCCTAACCACGTTTTGCCAGCTTGGTCGCATGAGAAAAGCGGCGCTCCTGATTCTGCTGGCGGTCCTGGCTATGCCGGCACATGCCGCCGATGACGCCAAGAAAGGCGGCAAGCCCGGCACCAATGTCGAGATGCCCTTCCTGATGGCGCCGCTCACCAACGCCGACGGCAAGCTCTTGGGCTATGCCTATTTGTCGACCCGGCTCACCGCCATGTCCGACACCTATGCGTTGGCGGTGCGCGACAAGCTGCCCTTCATCCAGGACAAGATGGTGCGCGACGTGAATGCCGACACCGTCACCGCGCCGGACGATCCGGAAAAGGTCGACATTCCGGCCTTGGAGAAGCGCCTGCTGAGCGATGCCACCCAGGTCATGGGTGCGGGCAAGGTCAAGGTGATCATGGTCTGCACGGTGCAGATCGCGGAACTTCACCCCGTCCAGACCCCGGCGATGAACACGCCCGCGGACCAGATGGTTCCCGGTGCTGCACCGCCGAAAAACCCCGTAAAGTCCCGCTGCGAAAGCTGAATTTTTATCACAAAGCTGTCTTCCCCGGTGTCGGGGTTTCGATGTTCGCAAGCCCTTGATATCGATCGCATGGCGAACGTCGAAACCCGAACGACACCGGGATCATTGAATCGCTAGTGTCCTTAGATCCCGAAATTCGCCCGGTTCCCGATATGAAGGACTCGCGAATTTCGGGATCTGGACACCAGCGCGGGTTGCCTAGCAAACAGGCTTTTGGCAGTCTTGCGCCGCCCTTGAAGCGGCGAGTCCGGCACCTGATGTCGTGACCCCGGCCATGGGGATCGGCGAAAGCCCTTCCTCTTCTTCGAGCAAGGGTTTTCCCCGACCCACCAAACGTGACCTCAAGAGGGGATATCATGCAGTTGGAAATCGTTCTGGCCTGCGGCGTGCTTGCGCTGCTTTATGGCCTGTGGACCATCAAATCCGTGCTGGCGCTGCCCGCCGGCAATGCCCGGATGCAGGAAATCGCGGCCGCCATCCAGGAAGGCGCGGCCGCCTATCTGAACCGACAGTACACCACCATCGCCATGGTCGGCGTGGTGATCTTCGCGCTGGCTTTCTGGTTTCTGGGCTGGCAGGTCGCTGTCGGCTTTCTGATCGGCGCCGCACTTTCGGGCGCGGCCGGTTATGTCGGCATGTATGTCAGCGTGCGCGCCAATGTGCGCACCACCGAGGCTTCGCGCGCCGGCCTGGCCCAGGGCCTGTCGGTGGCGTTCCGCTCCGGCGCCGTCACCGGCATGCTGGTGGTGGGCTTGGGCCTGTTGGGCGTGGCGGGATATTATTTTGTGCTGACCCATGTGATGGGGTTGAGCCTGGATGATGCCGGACAAAGCCGCATCATCGTCGACAGTCTGGTCGGCCTGGGCTTCGGCGCCTCGCTGATCTCGATCTTCGCGCGTCTGGGCGGCGGCATCTTCACCAAGGGCGCCGATGTCGGCGGCGACATGGTGGGCAAGGTCGAAGCCGGCATTCCCGAAGACGACCCGCGCAACCCCGCCACCATCGCCGACAATGTGGGCGACAATGTCGGCGACTGCGCCGGCATGGCGGCCGACCTGTTCGAGACCTTCGCGGTCACCACGGTCGCCACCATGGTGCTGGCCTCGATCTATTTCTCGGGCGATATCAAGAGCCAGCTGATGGTCTATCCGCTGGCCATTGCCGGCCTTTCCATCGTCACTTCGATCATCGGCACCTTCTTCGTGCGGCTGGGCGCGTCCAAGAACATCATGGGCGCGCTGTATAAGGGTGTGGTCGCCACGGTGGTCCTGTCCCTGATCGGACTGTGGCCGCTGACCAATGCCCTGATCGGCATGGACACGGCATTGTCGTCGGGCGGCGTGGACTATTCGGGCATGACCCTGTTCTGGTGCGGCGTGGTCGGCCTCGCCGTCACCGGCGCGATCATCGTGATCACCGAATATTATACCGGCACCAACTTCCGCCCGGTCCAGTCGATCGCCAAATCGTCGGTCACCGGCCACGGCACCAATGTGATCCAGGGCCTGGCGATATCGATGGAATCGACGGCTCCGGTGGCGCTGGTGATCTGCGCCGGTATCATCATCACCTATCTGATGGCGGGCTTGTTCGGCATCGCCATCGCGGTGTCGACCATGCTGTCGCTCGCGGGCATGGTGGTGGCGCTGGACGCCTTTGGCCCGGTCACCGACAATGCCGGCGGCATTGCCGAGATGAGCGGGTTGGAAGGCGATGTCCGCAAAACCACCGACGCGCTGGACGCGGTCGGCAACACCACCAAGGCGGTGACCAAGGGCTATGCCATCGGTTCGGCCGGTCTTGGCGCGCTGGTGCTGTTCGCGGCCTATACCCAGGATCTGAAGTATTTCGCGGCCCAGGGCACCGGCTTCTTCGCCGGCCTGGAACTGCCGACCTTCAGCCTGTCCGATCCCTGGGTGGTGGTGGGCCTGCTGTTCGGCGGCCTGCTGCCGTATTTGTTCGGCGGCATGGCGATGACGGCGGTGGGCCGCGCCGCCGGTTCGGTGGTCGAGGAAGTGCGCAAGCAGTTCCGCGAAATGCCGGGCATCATGCAGGGCACGCAAAAGCCCAACTATGCCCGCGCTGTCGACCTTCTGACCAAGGCCGCCATCAAGGAGATGGTGGTGCCGTCGATGCTGCCGGTGTTCTCGCCCATCGTCCTGTTCGTCTTCGTGGACTGGATCGCAGGCAAGACCCAGGCCTTCAACGCCGTCGGCGCCATGCTGATGGGGGTGATCGTCACCGGCATCTTCGTGGCGATCTCCATGACCTCGGGGGGCGGCGCCTGGGACAATGCCAAGAAGTATATCGAGGACGGCCATTATGGCGGCAAGGGCAGCGATGCCCACAAGGCCGCGGTGACCGGCGACACGGTGGGTGATCCCTACAAGGATACGGCGGGTCCGGCCGTCAATCCGATGATCAAGATCACCAACATCGTGGCGTTGCTGCTGCTCGCCACCCTGGCCCACATGGGTTGAGCCGGATTGGCGAAAGGTCCGATGGACCTTTCGCCCGGCGAAACGCCGCAGCGGCGCGCACTCGCGCGCCGCGAGGCCGGACATGGTGAAGAAAGAAACAAGGCGCGGGCAGCAATGCCTGCGCCTTTTTCTTTTCGCCCAGGCGGGCTGTCAGGAACGCCGCAACAGCTTCAGCATCAGGCTGGCGCCCCAGAACAGAAGGCCCGAAATCCCCAGCAAAAGCACCAGAAAGACCAGGAGCATTTCGGGATGCAGCCCCCGATGGAGGGTCACCAGGGCTTCCGCCGGTAGGTGCGTGAAATCTTCTATCGCCATCTTTTTATAATAGGCCCGCAAGGGCGCGGGGATTTGATCGCCGTCAAGGCGGGGGCACCAATGCGGCGACAAGATAGCGTGTCGCAAAGGGGTATGGTGCCATGCAGGCGGGATCGATGCCGGACGTGTATGCGTGCGTGGCGGAATATTGCCTCGACGCCGATGATGCCGAATCCCGCACGGAGCGCGTGGAGCGCCTGTTGGTGTCGCCGGCCCGCCTCGTCTGGGCGCTGCTGAGCGGCTTTCTGTTCGGGAAGCCGGCATGAGCAGGCGGCATCTGTCGCGGCGCCACGGCGCCATTTGCCGGATGGGAACGGATGTGGCGGCCAGCATGGTGGCCTGGCTGGGCGTTCTGCTGGGCATCGTGTTCCTGGTGCGGATCGCCCTGGGCATTCTGATCGCGGCTGGCCTGGCCGGCTATTGAACTTTCGTCCGAATTGATCGGCCTCAAGGCTGTGAATTCCCGGCTTGGCATCTTGTGCGAGAAAGGGCGAAACAATGACAGTCGTCAGAGCCGTTCTGGTCGGCGCATGGATGGTCGGGCTCGTGGGAGCCGCCCATGCCCAGGACGTCGCCGCCGGGGCCAGGGTGGCCGAACGGCAGTGCACCGGCTGCCATCAGATCGCGCGCGCCATGAACAAGGCGCCCGGCATCGCGCCGTCCTTTGTCGAGATCGCCAACAGCCGCGGCATGACCGAAACCTCGATCGAGGTGTTCCTGCGCACCTCCCATGAAGGGATGCCCAATTTTGTCCTGCGGGACCAAAGCATCACCGACGTGGCGGCCTATATCATCAGCCTGCGCAAGCCCAGGACGGACGCCCCCTAGACGTCCCGTCGGCTGCCTTGGGCGTGGCGCTCCAGCCGCGTTTCCAGATGCCGTTTCACGTCCGGCCATTCCGCTGACAGGATGGAATACATCACCGTGTCGCCGATGCTGCCGTCCTTGCGGCGGCGATAGTTGCGGATGACGCCGTCCTTCTTCGCGCCCAGCGCCTCGATGGCGCGTTGGGAACGGAAATTGAAAGTGTCGGTGCGCAGGCCCACCACGCCGCAGCCGAGCGTCTCAAAAGCATGGGTCATCAGCATCAGCTTGCACAGGGTGTTGACCTTGCTGCGCTGGCGGCTGGCCGCATACCAGGTATAGCCGATCTCGACACGCTCCAGCTCCGGCACGATGTCGTGATAGCGGGTGCTGCCGATCAACCTGCCGCTGTCGGTCTCGCGCACCACCCAGGGCAGCATCACCCCGCGCGCCTGGCCCGACAGTGCGGTTTCAAGCCAGGCGGGCACGTCCTTGGGTGCAGGAACGGCGGTGAACCACAACTTCCACAGATCGCCATCGGTGACTGCTTCGGCGATTTGCGGCCCATGCGCCAGCGCCAGCGGCTCCAGCCGGATGCCGTCGCGCTCCAGCGTCACGGGGTGCAGAGCGATCATATTGGCCTGCTATTGAATGGGGACCTCGAACGGCCCTGCGGGAAGCGCCGAGCCGTCGCTCAAGGTACAGATGGGGCTGTCGCCCCAGCAATAGCGCACCCGGGTTGCATTTTCCGCATCCGGCAAGGTGACATGGTCGCCGGCCAATGTGGCGCGCGCCCAGCGGCAGCTGGCGGCATCGCACAGTTCGAAGGCATTGGGCTGGCCGTTATAGCCCACCAGCGCGCCGGTAACATCGCGGAACGCCACCGTCACCGCATTGCCGTCGCGTCTGGCCGAAGCTACCCGCGCCCCCGACGGCGCGATGGCCTCGCCATACAACAGATGCCGCGCGGCAATGGAAAGCCGGCGTCCCACTTCCTGCTTGTTGGTGGGATGCAAGAGCTTGGGATCGCCGATATCGATGGTGACGACCAGGGCGGCATGGGCATCGGCCTCGGCGGCGCGGCGCTGGGCCTCGCGCACGTCCGACCACAAGGACTCCGTCGGCGCTGTCGGCGTGGGGCCGTAATCGGGGATCTGCACGATCATGAAGGGCAGGGCGGCGCCGAACTGTTTCCTCCAGTCCGACATCATCGCCGCGAGTTCAGCCTGATAATGTTGGGCGAAATAGATATTGGATTCGCCCTGGTACCAGATCGCCGCCTTCACCCCATAAGGCCCGATCGGCGAAATCATGCCGCCATATTGCAGGCTCACCCCATGCATGGGCCCCCAGGGAATTTGCGGCGCGATCAGGCTGTCTACCGGCTTGTAGTGCCAGGGCTGGTCCAGCGGCGCGGCGGTGCCGTCGGCAAAGCGGATGGCGCGTGTGGAGGCTGGTCCGCTCAGCCCGCAATTCCGCCAGCTGCAGAAGATGTTGAGCGTGACCGTGTTCTCGCCCTCATGCAGCAGACCGTGCGGCACATCATGGCGCGCATCGGGCTGCTGCGAGCTGCCGCCCACGCCCACGCCATTGACCCAGCTTTTTTCTTCCTCATTGGCGCGGCCCAGATCCAGCACCGCAGCCTGTGCCGCTTCGGCCGCCGTCAGATGCACCTTGGTCGACAGCCACATCTGGCCGACAAAGCCCACGCCCGGCTCGGCCGAGCCTTCCGGCAAGGACAGACCCGGCCAGTCATTCCATGGTCCCAATGCGGCGGGCGCCACCGGCCAGGCGCTCGCATCCTCTTTCCAGGGCTCGCCCTTTTCATTATGGGGGCCATGGGCATGCCACCAGCTTTCCCAGGCCGCGTCCCAGCGGCGCGAGGCGGCGGCGGGATCGCGCTGGTCCAGCGCCAGCATGTCGAGATCGTCGTTGAAGAAGCCTTGGGCGCGCAAAGTGGGTTGGCTCACCCAGCCGCGCACCCGCGTGCCGCCCCAGGCCACCGTCACCAGCCCGATGGGCACCTTCACATGCTTGCGCAATTCGCGGGCGAAATAGAAACAGCTGGCGGAGAAATCGCCTGCCGTCTGGGGCGATTCCACTTTCCAGGCCACTGGCGAGGTAAATGTGGTCAGCGCCACCGGGCTTGGCACCCGGTCCACCGCCAGCTCGCGCACCTGGTCGTCCTTGGCGGCCGCGATCTCGAATGCGGCGCCGGCGGCCGCGCGCACGGCAAGCTGCATGTTGGACTGGCCGGTGCAGAGAAACACATCGCCCACCAGCACGTCGTGAATGTCCTGGCTGTCGGCGCCGCTTGTCACATGCAGGGTGTAGGGCCCGCCCTCAGCCATCGCGGGCAGGGCGGCGCGCCATCCGCCATCCTTGCCGGCATGGGCCCTGACGGTTGCACCCGCCATTTCAATCGTCACCTCCGCGCCCGGCTTCGCCGTGCCATAGATCGGGATCGGCGCGCCGCGCTGCAACACCGCATGATCGTTGAACATGGGATGCAGCAGGGTCGCGGCCGATGCCGGTGCCGCGGTCAGCAATGCCAAGGTGACAATCAGAAACTTCATCAGCGCCCCACCATCTGCCGTCTGCTCGCGCGGCTTTTGTGACAGAATGATGGACTGGCCATCACCTGCGGACCAGACTTTTCTTTGCTAGAATGCTGTCGCCAGGCGGAGAAAATCATGACCGCAAGATATCTGTTTGTGGCCGCGCTGCTGATGGCAACGCCAGCCTTGGCCAATCCGCGCTGCTTTTCCATTACCCAGATGAATGGCTGGAAGAGCCCCGATGCCAGGACCATCTATATCCGCGCCAATGGCAATGAATATTACCGCCTGGACCTGGCGCGGGAATGCAGCGCGCTCAAAAGCATCGATCCGCATCTGGTGCTGACCAGCCATGGCAGCAACAGGATCTGTTCGGCGCTCGACCTGAATGTGAAAGCGGCCGATACCCCGGGCGGAATTGCGGAGCCCTGCTTTCCCAAGAGCCTCACCGCGCTGTCGCCGGCCGAGGCCGCGGCGTTGCCCAAAGGCACAAAGCCCTAGCCGCAGCAGAAGCTGGTGCCCGTGGTCGCGGTGTTGGGCGCGACCGAGCTGCCATTGACCCCGATGGTGAGCGCCAGCAGCGCGCCGAACAGCAAAGCGGGCGCATAGGCGCTGGCCAGGCTGTCGGCCTGGGCGGGCTTGAGGCCGGCGGGCTTGCCGGGTGCCAAGGGCGCGGTCTCCGCCGCCGATAGCGGCTCGGCCGCCAGCAGCGCCAGGGCGCCCAGAAGAAGAAATGTTTTTCGCATGCCCGAACCTATCGCGGTCACGACCTGTACCGGAAGTTAATCAGCTGCAAGGTTACGCATGGCGACATCGCACGGCTCTTCATCTATGATTGCAACATCGCGTGCCAGCGGCTTGTTATCAAAGCTTTTTCCCTGGCGGCTCAGAAATTCATCCGTGTGGTGACGATCACGGCATTGTCATAGGACGGCGTCAGCGGTTTGGCGCGATAGTCCGGCGCCACTGCGACCTGATAACCGATGCCGGTGGTGAATTTCAGGCCATGGCCGATGTCGAAGCGGCCCACCACCACGCCCGGCGTGAGGAACACCTGATTGAGGCCGGCGCGCGGACCGTCCGGATAATAGGTCCAGTTCACTTCCAGCTCCGGCCAGAACAGTCTGTCAATGTGATATTGGAAGGCGATGTTGTGCTGGATCTGGTGCCCCAGGGCCGCGACATTGGACGTGGGCAGCACGCCGGTGATCGTGCCCTGCACATCGAAATCGCCCCAGCCCTTGCCGTAAGCCAGCGTGGGCTGCAACGACCAGGCCGAGCCGGTGAGGGGCTTGATTCCGGTGGGCGCCTGCACGGCGAGCCATGCGGTGACGACATAATTGCCATCGTCCTTGTTGGCGCTGGCGAGCCGCTGCTCCATGCGCAGGAAGGTCCAGTCGCCATAACCGGCAAATCCCCTGGCGGTTGGCGTGGCCGTGCGGATTTCATAGGGCGGCAGCGCGAACTGGATTTCATTGGTGGGACTGACGATCAGGTCCAGCCCCTTGCCGCCATCCATCTCGGTGGTGTCGGCGCCATTGCCGGAATGCTGGTGATAGAGGTCGAGCCGCAGCCGTTGCTCCATCAGCGCCGTGGTGGTGGCGAGCGGCGAACTCCATTCCGGCTGGCTGGCGCGCGCCGCATCGGCCGAATCGTCAAAATATTGCAACAAGCCGCTATCGGCGTGCGCGTTCTGCGCAAGCGCACTGAATAAAAGCGCGAGGAGGAGCACCCGCGCGCAAGACACCAGGCTGCGAGCGCAAGGCTTCCTCACGCAACGCATAACCGGCGTCGTGCTTTTTCGTTGCCCGGGAAAATAGTTTTTTATCGGCCGCATCAATTGCAAAAGCGTCATTCGGCTGCCTTCAAATAGCCTCACGCCAGCTTTTAATGGCGCGTGCGAGGTGGCCATGCCGGAATATGAAATTCATGTGCTCAAGGACGATCGCTACAGCGCCGCGGCGATCCATGCGCGGACATTGACCGACGACGACACCGCAATCTCGCAAGGCCTGCACTTGGCCTGCGGCGCGCCGTTCGAAGTGTGGCGCGACCTGGATTGCATTTACGGCCTGGCGTCGGCGCGTCCGATGTCGCGCGCCGTTCTGCGCTGACGGATTTACGGGACCGGACCGCCGCCATTGCCCGGATTGGTTTCCTGGATGTTGGTGGCGCTCGAACCCGGCGTGGCCTTGAGCAGTTCCTGAAGGAATGTGGTCTCGCGGCCGCGCGCCGGCGTCTCGCGGCTTTCGAAGGCGACGACATGGCCGTCCTTGAGCGCGTAATGGCGCACGCCGATGACCTTGTTCTCCTTGTCGAAATACACCGCCATGATCTGGCGCTTCAGCACCACCGGCTTGAAGAAGGCGACCTGCTTTTCGGTCTGTGAGATGTAATACCAGCTGTCATTGCCGAAGGTCGCGGTGGTGGAGGCATAGCCCAGATGCTCCTGCACCGATGTCTTGGTGTCCTTGCCGGACTTGATCGCGGCTTCGGCCTCGGGATCGGGCAGGTAGCCGCGCTGGCTGATCACCGGGGCGCAGGCGATCAGGGCGGTTGCGGCGGCCAGCGGCAACAAAGCGAGCTTGGAGACTTTCATGGCGTGGACCTTGAACAGCGGTGATGTGCTATCGTCCCGGCGGCTTGACCGCAAGTCCATAAGCCTCACAGGGACATTTGATGCTGAATTTGCTGAGAAAATCGGCCGCACGCAAGCAGGAAGCACAGGCTTTATATGACGCCTTGGTAAGCCGGGCGCGGGAACCGGTGTTTTTCGCGCAATTCGGGGTGGCCGACAGCCTGGACGGCCGTTTCGACATGCTGGCCTTCCATGCCTGGATGGTGCTGGCGGAACTCAAGGGCGCCGAGCCGGCCCAGGAGCTGACCAACATCATTTTCACCGGTTTCGACGAGGCGATGCGCGAACAGGGCGTGGGCGATATCGGCATCGGCCACAAGCTCAAGGCCATGGCCCAGGCCTTTTACGGCCGCATGAGCGCCTATGATGCGGCCAAAAGCGAAGCGGAACTGGCGGCGGCGCTGGCCCGCAATATCTGGCGCGGCGCCGACGCGCACGCGCCGGCCCGCAAGCTGGCGGCTTACGCCTTTGCCGCCCGCAGATCGCTCGGCGCCAGCCTGCCGGCGGCGCTCGATTTTGGCCCTTTGCCCACCATATAAGTCCTGATGAGCGACGGACTGCCTCTTTCCCAGAGCTACAATCTTGCCCGGCTGGGCAATGCCGGCGATGTGGTGACCATCACGGCCGATGAAGCCCAGCGCGCGGCCATCGCGCGGTGGGCCGGCATCGTTTCGCTGGAAGACTTCACGGCCAGGGTCGAGATCAGCAAGCAGGGCCCCAGCCGCTTTGCGCTGGCCTACCAGCTGAGCGCCGATCTTACCCAGGCCTGTGTGGTGACCCTGGAGCCGGTCCAGAGCCATATGGACCACCGCTTCCACCGGGAACTGCATTTCACCGGCCCCGTCCGCCATCGGCCGGCCCCCGATGATTCGGCCCCGGCCCTGGTCCTGGACGGCGAGGAGGAGGCCCCGGAGGAGATCGAAAGCCTGCATTACGACCTTGCCGGCCCGGCCCTGGAAGAATTTGTCCTGGCGCTGGAGCCCTATCCACGCCGCCCGGGTGTGGAATTTGCCCCCCAAACAGACGAGGAGATACGGCCCGAAAGCCCCTTTGCCGTGCTGAAAGGCCTGAAATAGGGGTCTTAACCCCTTCCAAAAGCAGGTTTTCGGGGTTGAAACCGCCCCGGCTTTCCTGCTACCCACCGCGCCTGTTTTCGCCGCCCTTTCCGGGCCGGCTACCTAGGAGTCTCCCGCCATGGCGGTCCCGAAGAGAAAAACCTCGCCGTCGCGCCGCAACATGCGCCGCTCGCACCACGCGCTCACCGCGGCCGCCCATGGCGATTGCCCCAACTGCGGCGAGCCCAAGCGTCCCCATCATGTCTGCGGTTCCTGCGGCCATTATGCCGACCGCGAAGTCGTGAAGGCCAAGAGCTAACGCCTCCACCCCTGAAAGGTGGCCGTGACCCGCGCCCTGACCGTCTCGATCGATGCCATGGGCGGCGATGCCGGCCCTGGTGTTGTCGTGAGCGCGCTGCTCAAGAGCATCCAGCGCCACAGCGATGTGCGTTTCGTGCTGCATGGCGATGAAGCCCAGCTGACCAAGCTTGTGGCGCGTCATGCGACGCTGAAATCCCGCTGCACCATCCGGCACGCGCCCGGCCGCGTCAGCATGGAAGACAAGCCCAGCCATGTGCTGCGCCGGGGCAAGGACACGTCCATGTGGCACACCATCCAGTGCGTGAAGGATGGCGATGCCGATGTCGCGGTCTCGGCCGGCAATACCGGCGCGCTGATGGCGGTTTCCATGTTCGGACTGGGCATCATCGAAGGCATTTCGCGCCCCGCCATCGCCACAATCTGGCCAACGCTGAAGGGGCAGACTGTGGTTCTGGATGTCGGCGCCAATGTCAGCGCCACCGAGGAGCAGCTGGTGGATTTCGCGGTGATGGGCGAAGCCTTTGCGCATGTCCTGCTCGGCCTGGCCAAACCCACGGTCGGCATCCTCAATGTCGGCGCCGAGGAGCAGAAGGGCAATGACGGGGTGAAGGGCGCGGCCCAGATCCTGCGCAATTCCAATCTTCCCATGGCCTTTCACGGTTTTGTCGAAGGCGACGACATCGCCAAGGGCACCGTCGATGTGGTGGTGACCGACGGCTTCACCGGCAATATCGCGCTCAAGACCGCCGAAGGCACCGCCAGGCTGGTCGCCGCCTATCTGCGCCAGTCGCTCAAGCGGGGATTCTTCTCGCGCATCGGCGCGGTGATGGCCTCGGGCGCGCTCGACACCTTGCGCCGGAAACTCGATCCGCGCGCCCAGAATGGCGGCGTTTTCCTGGGATTGAACGGCGTGGTGGTGAAAAGCCATGGGGGCGCCGATGCCGTGGGCTTTGCCAGCGCGGTGGACACCGCCATCGACATGGCGCGCGCGGACATCAATGCACAGATCACACGGGACCGCTCGCGCATCGCATGCGAGAGCGCCGGCGCGCGGGCCAGCGAAATATGATCGGTAAAGCATGATCCGGGCGCGCGTCATCGGCTGCGGTATCTCGCTGCCCTCCAACATCGTCACCAATGACGATCTGGCCAAGAAGGTCGACACGTCCGACGAATGGATCCGCGAGCGCACCGGCATCCGCCAGCGCCATATCGCGCTTCCCAGCGAAAAGACCTCCGACTTCGCGCTGGCCGCGGCGCGCGCCGCGCTGACCGATGCCGGCATCGATGCCGGCGAGCTGGACATGATCATCTGCGCCACCACCACGCCGGATGAAAGCTTTCCCGCCACCGCCACCATCGTGCAGTCCCGCCTGGGCATGTCCCACGGCGCGGCGTTCGACGTGCAGGCGGTCTGTTCGGGCTTCATTTATGGCATGGCGGTGGCCGACAGCCTGATCAAGACGGGCGCGGCCCGCACCATCCTTCTGATCGGCGCCGAAACCATGTCGCGCCTGCTGGACTGGAACGACCGCACCACCTGCGTGCTGTTCGGTGACGGGGCAGGGGCGGTGGTGCTGCAGGCCCATGCAGGCGTGGGCACCAATGCCGACCAGGGCATCCTCAACACCCGGCTGTTTTCCGACGGCCGCCTGCACGACATGCTCTATACCGACGGCGGGGTATCCACGACCCAGGACGCCGGCAAGCTGCGCATGCAGGGAAGGGAAGTCTTCAAGCATGCGGTGGCCAATATCGCCGCCGCCATTACCGCCAGTGCCGAGGCCGCCAATATCCCGCTGGATCAGATCGACTGGTTCGTGCCCCACCAGGCCAACCAGCGCATTCTGGATGGCACCGCCAAGAAGCTGGGCATCGATCCCAAGAAGGTGGTCTCCACCGTGGCGCTGCATGGCAATACCTCCGCCGCCTCGGTGCCGCTGGCGCTGGTGACGGCGGTCCGGGACGGGCGCATCAAGCGGGGCGATCTGGTGCTTCTGGAAGCCATGGGCGGGGGCTTTACCTGGGGTGCTGCGCTTCTGCGCTGGTAATTGAAGGGCCGCGGGTCTTTTGAGCCCTGAGTGCGTCGGCCGTGCTCACGTACGCTGGGTACGCTCCGCGCGGCCTTCTGCTCAGGTCTCAAAATCCCTCGCGGCGGGTCTCGGCTAGCGCCAGCGGCGCCGATTCAGGCTCCCCACTTTAGGGGTTCCTCCCAACCTATTGATCTTGACGGGCTTTCAGCCACCCCCTACCGTATTTGTGGATAACAAAAGAGTCGCGGGGCCATGACCACGGGAACTTTGACCAGAGCAGACCTGACCGAAGCGGTTTTCCAGGCCGTGGGCCTGTCGCGCACAGACTCGGCCCAGATGGTCGAGGACATGCTGGAAGAAGTGTGCGGCGCGCTCGCCAAGGGGGAGACGGTGAAACTCTCCTCCTTCGGAACTTTCGCCGTGCGCCAGAAATCGCAGCGCATGGGCCGAAATCCCAAGACCGGCGACGAGGTGCCGATCGCGCCCCGCCGCGTGCTGGTGTTTCGTCCCAGCCATGTGCTGAAAGCCGTGATCAACGGCCAGACCCCAACACCAGAGGCTGAGGACTGATGTCATCGGCGGCATTCGCCTATCCGCAGAAATCCGCGGAAGCCTTCCGCACCATCAGCGAAGTCGCGATCGAACTCGATGTGCCCCAGCATGTGTTGCGTTTCTGGGAAAGCCGTTTCAACCAGATCAAGCCGGTCAAGCGCGCCGGCGGCCGCCGTTATTACCGTCCCGAGGATGTCGACCTGCTGAAAGGCATCCGCGCGCTGCTTTACAGCGACGGGCTGACCATTCGCGGCGTGCAGAAAGTGCTGAAGGAACGCGGCCAGCGCCATGTCGCCGATCTTGGCCGCGGCGGGGCCGCGTCCCAGGTGCAGGTGATCGAGAAGATCGTCTATATCGAAAAGCCGGTGCCGGCCGCGCCGGTTGTCCAGTCCGTACCCCAGCCCATGTCAAAGCCCGCAAAGAAGTCGCGCGCCCATCTGCGCGCCGTGCCCGACACCTTGGATCTGCCGTTCTTCGATCTGCCGCCGCCCAGCCGCGACTTCCCGGTACTGGATAGTGCACCCGTGCCGGTGGCGAAGGCGATCGTCGAAGCGAACATCGTGGCGGAGCCGGTGATCGAGCCTGTTGCCGAGCCGGTCGCCGAACTGGACGTCGTGCCGGAGCCGGAAATCGAGCCGGCGGCCGAGATCGTGGCGCTGCCCGAAGTGCCGGTGGAAGAGGGCTTGCAGCCTTCCGACCGCGAGCGGCTGGAAGAACTGCTGGACGAGCTTTCGGGGCTGAAAACCCGTTTGCAAATGGCCCGGGAAAGCCTTCAAAAATAAACAGAAATCCAAGGTTGCCGGGCAGGGGGGCGCTGACTATAGTCCGCCGCCTTTCGTACCCCCTGGGACATTTGTCCCGAAAAATCCGTGTCGGAGCGTGGCGCAGCCTGGTTAGCGCACCAGTCTGGGGGACTGGGGGTCGTGGGTTCAAATCCCGCCGCTCCGACCATTCATCTCGCCCGCATAATGCGGACGAGATGAATGCCAAGGCGCGGCTAGGTCGCCCTAGCGACAGCGTAGGCGACGCTTAGTGCCGCGCCGCGGCAGCAGGCAGTCCCAGCCAAGTCCGCGCGAAACGGGACGCCTTTTCGTTTTTAATGTCACTCGGACGCGGTCGATGCCAGAAACGATGGTGAGAGCGTGTTATATGAATCTCTAGAGCGAAGAATATTCTCCCAGGCCGTCGGATTTCACAGAATTGCTCACGAATGCCTGCAGCTTAAAGATGGCGATGCGCGTGACGTGAGCTATATGATTGCAGGGATAGTCAATTCGGCTTTTGCCGCTGAGTTGTACATGAAGTGCCTCATCTTCTTAGAGACTGGCGCTACGGCAAAAACGCATGATCTTCACAAACTTTATAAGCTGCTCAAGCCGGTCACGCGCGCCGACATTGAGCAACGTTTCGATGAGAAAAGGCAGGGTGTGCCTGTCCAAGGCGCTGAGGCATACTACGCTCGAACTGGGCGCCGGTTCGCTGACAGCTTCAAGGATCTGATCACGCTAGGCAGGGACGCCTTTGTCGAATGGCGTTACTTGTATGAGGATTCGAGTTCCGGATTAGAGTACGGCTTGGTCCCCCTTCCCGACATACTTGCCAACCTAATTCTCGAGAAGAAACCGGAATGGCGGTATGGTGTGTGGGCGCTCGGATAGCCTTGTCCACTCGGTAGTTGCGACCCTCACTCCCTAATCGGCCGATCCGGAATGCAGTAGCGCACCCTTGGCCGCACGGTGACGCCCGAACTGTCGGTGGGACTTTGGCGCGCCGGCTAAACCGGGTAATTACTTCGCCCCGCTTGCTAAAAAATGGGCGGCCGGAATTGCGCATTTCCGGCCGCCTCAAATCCTGCATCACCGTGTCAAGGCGTCATGGATGGCGGTGCTGGCCTGTGTCAGGGCGGCGCGGACGCCTCCCACATTGCGGATGGCGTTCAGCAGCACGAAGTCGTGGATCATCCCGTTATAGCGGGTCGCGGTGACATCGACGCCCGCTTCCTTGAGCTTGCGCGCATAGGCTTCGCCTTCATCGCGGAGCGGATCGTTTTCCGCGGTGATGACCAGCGCCGGTGGCAGGTCCTTGAGCTCGTCTAGGCTTGCGCGCAGGGGCGAGACATAGGGGCTGTTGCGGGTCGCTTGGTCGGGCGCATACAGGTCCCAGCCATACTTCATGAAGGCGCGGGCGAGGAAACGGCCTTCACCATAGGCATGATAGGACTCGGTATCGACACTGGCATCCGTCGCCGGGATGAACAGAACCTGGAGGGAGATTTTCGGCCCCTTCTTGTCCTTGGCCATCAAGGACAGCGCCGCGGTCATGTTGCCGCCCACGGAATTGCCGGCGATGGCGATGCGGCTGCCATCAGCGCCGAACTCACCGGCATGGGCGGCAACCCATTTCAGCGCCGCATAGCTTTCGTCCATCTGGGTCGGATAAATGGCCTGAGGCAGCGGGGTGTATTCGACGAAAACCCCCACCTGGCCCGAACCGACCACCAGATCGCGCAACAGCCGCTGATGGTTCTGGAAGTTGCCGACGATCCACACCCCGCCATGGACAAAGAACAGCACGCCCGGCCGGCCGGTGAGGTGCGTGGGCGTCATGATGTACAGCTTCACCTTGCGGCCGTCTTGGGTGATGGTCTTTTCGACCGTGGTCACGCCCGACATGTCGACCGGCGTTTTGTTCTGCAGGGCGGTGAGAATGTCCTGCGGTTGGGGCTGGGGCAGTTCCCAGAACGGGCTGCTGTCCTTGTTCAGTTCGGCAAGAAACGCGCGCACCTGCGGATCGATCCGGGGATCGGTGGCCGCATTGGGTATCTGCGCTTGTGCGGCGGGCAATTGAGTCATGGCCAGAACGCCGCCCAATGCCAGGTTCTTGATGTTCATTGTCTTCTCCTTCGGTTTTTGCCGTCGCGCTGTTGCGAGGCTTGCGAAGGAAACTTGCGCGCATGCGGGTGCTACTTCTAACGGAGCCTGTCGATGCGATCGTTCGGTTGCATCGATGAAAGAGCGGGCTGCGATCTTGCCAGCCCATCAATGCGCGGTGAACTAGGCGGCGGCACCAATCAGTGCCAGCAGGCTTTCGGCCGCCTTGCTGGTGGTGCGGTCCTGGTGATGCAGGACATGAAAGCGGCGAACCGGAAGCGAAAGAGGCGCGACCGCGAGAAGGCCCGCCTCGATGCTGGCCGCGGCCACCGATGCCGACAAGGCGGTGGCGCCGAGCCCCGCTTCCACGGCGGCGCGCACGGCCTCGTTCGACGGCACTTCCAGCGCAATCCTGAGGGCGGAGGGCGCGATGCCGAAGCCGACCAGGGCCTGCTCGAACTCCGAACGCGTGCCGGAGCCCGGCTCGCGCAGCACCCAGTCGCTTTCCACCAGCGTCTTGGGCTCCAGCTTTTTCACGCGCGCCCAGGGATGGTCCGGCGCCACCAATATAAGCAGCTGATCCTTTGCCAGCGGGCGGCTGTGCAGGGCGGCTTCCTCGACCGGCCCTTCGACGAATCCGAGTTCGGCCCTGCCGTCGCGCACGCCGGCAGCGACCTGGGCGGTGTTGCCGACATCCAGCTGGATCTCGATGCCGGGATGGGCCCGGCGAAACGCCACCAGATGGCGCGGCAGCCAGAAGCTGGCGATGGTCTGGCTGGCCATGACGCGCAAGGTGCCGCGCTTGAGGCCGCCCAATTCCGCCAGCACCAACTCTGCCGCTTCGGCCCTGGCGAGCACGGCCTGGGCCTCCTTCAGGAACAGGGTGCCGGCCTCGGTCAGTTCGATGCCGCGGCCCACCCGGTCGAACAGCTTGGCGCCATGGCGGCCTTCCAGCGCCGCGATGGCGCTGCTGACCGCCGACTGCGACAGGTTGAGTGCTTCCGCCGCGCGGGTGACGTGCTGGCGTTCGGCCACGGCGATGAAGATGCGAAGCTGCTCGAGGGTCATGCCGCGACGATAGCAGGCACGGCCGTCACGCAAAATCGGCTTCCAGGTCGCTGGGGATGGCGCCGCGGATCAGGCAGGGCGACACGAACAGCCCGCCCGCGAGCACGCCGGACACGGTGCGCAGGGCCACGATCAGCCAGAAGACCGCCAGCATCACCACCAGTCCGCCGCCGATGGCCGAAACGAAGTCCAGATGAAGCTGGCGGCCCAGGGTCAATGTCGCCACGGCATAGACGCCCAGGGGAAAGGTGAAGCCCCACCAGCCCAGATTGAACGGCATGCCCTGGCGCAGATAGCGCAAGGTGGTCAGGACGACGAGCATCAGCCACCAGGCGCCATAGCCCAGAAGCAGGGCGCCGCCCACAAGACCGATGCCGGCCGCAACGGGCCCCAGGAAACTCAAATCCGCCGGAAGCGTCATGGCGTGCGCGTCCGCGCCCAGGAGCAAAAGGCCCAGCGCGCCGGTGCCCAATGGGCCAAGCGCCAGCCAGCCCGACGCGGCCATGTCGCGGGGCGGCAGTTTGTGCAGGACCAGCCGCAACAGAAGAATGACCAGGATGCCCATGGCCAGCGGCACCGAAAGGGCCCAAAGCAGATAGCCCAGTATCAGGAGCGTGAACTGGGCGCCGGCGTTGGAGAGGTGCGGCAACAGAAGCCCGGCACTGGCGGCCGTCACCTCGGCCGCCACGATCGGCAGAAGCCAGACCGCGGTCATTTTTTCGATACTGTGGTCCTGGCGCGTGAACATCAGGAAGGGGATGGCGATCCCGGACGCGACAGCCAGCGCGGCATCGAGCCACCACAGGGCCGTGGCGGCGGCGACCGCGGCATGACCCCAGAGCGGCAACCCGAAAACCAGAAGGCCATTGAGGATGGTGGCCAGCGCCATGGGGATGGCGCCGAAGAACATGGACATCACCGAATGCGCGAAAATGCGCGCGGCCTCCCGCGGAAACAGGATCCAGCGCGTGGTGTAGAGGCCGCTGAAGAGGAGGAAAAGCGCGATGTTGACGAACCAAAGCAGTTCGCAGAACCGGCTGAGCGTCGGCGTCGCGAACGGCGCCTGGTTGAGGGCGAGCGCCAGGATGCCTGTGCCCATGCAGACCGTGAACCAGTTGGGCGTGAACTGGCGTACGATCTCGACAATGGCGGCGGTGGATCGGTCGTTCACGACGTTGGCGGACATGGCGCAAGCTCCTGGTGATGACAGGAAGCATCCGCGGTCCGTCGGCAGGTTTCTAACAGCGATTATGAATGTGATCGTTCCATGGAATCGATCAATCCCGCTCCGGCGGGCGCCTCATTCCCGGATCGGCCGGTCCGGAATGCAGTAGCGCACCCCCGGCCGCACGGTCACGCCGGAACTGTCGGCCGGACATTCGCGCACCGGCGCGGGCGGCGGATCGACAGGCGCCTTGAAGAATTCGGGAGAGCTGCCGCATTCCGCGCCCATGCATCGCGGCGCGGAGATGGGCGGCGGGGCAGGGTGCTCACGCAGATGAAATCCGCCGCCGAGCCCGGCGGCAACAAGTACAATGGCAAACACGGATGATGTCCTGGCGCTCCCGCTCCAAAACTAATCTGCCAAGTTAAGCGGGCCGTGACCAGCCGGTTAATTTCGCGTTACCCGTCTTCCGTGTGCGGCCTTCGCCGGCGGGGCTGCGCGTCCATTCGGGCGAAAGAATGACCGCAAATCGTACGTGCACGGAGCAAGGGGGGCAAAAAACCCTGAAAATGCGCTATTTCGGACCATCGCCAACCACGTGAAATTACGAGGCTGGTAAAACTACGAGTAGAAAGCGCGCGCAACTGCGACGCATAGTGGCTTTAACCAAGGTGGTCAAAAGATGGCACCTCCACTCAGCATCCTGGTCATAGACAGCAACCCGGCCGCGGAGCTTCTGTACCAGGCGCTCAAATCGATCGGCGTGGCGGCGTCCGTGGTCTTCTGCGACAGTGTGGGGGCCAGTGCTCATCTGGCCGAATTCCCCGCCGACCTGGTTCTGCTGGAGATCGTAATGGCGGACAGCGACGGGATCGAGCTGCTGAAATTGATCAAGCAGGAACATCCCGCAACCCGGGTCATCGCGACCTCGGGCGGCGGCGCCTGCCTGCCGCGCGACACCGTGCTGTATTGGGCAGGCCGGCTGGGCGCCGATGTGGTGCTGCCCAAGCCGTTCGATTGCGCCCAGCTGGAACGCGCGCTTCACGATGCCCTGTCAAAGGGGCCGGCATCCACCGCGCAGGATTGTCATCCATGAACGGCCCCGGCAAATGCCAAGGCCGCAGCATATGCATCCACCCCGAGCGCATTTCCACCTTGCGGCCGCGTGAACGCGATGTGCTGGCCGGCATCGTGGCCGGCTGTTCCAACAAGGTGATCGCCTACCAGCTGGGCATCAGTCCGCGCACCGTGGAAGTGCATCGCGCCAATATCATGCGCAACCTGGAAGCCCGCCACATCGCCCTTGTCATCTGTGCCGCGGTCGAGGCGTTGCGCCTTGGTCTGTACACGGATCTTCCCCCGGTCTTCGCGCCGCTTCTGGCCTATCTGCTTCACGACACCCAGGAGCCGGCGGCCGAGGTGCCGCTCCCCGGGCCCAGGTCCCGCCAGGCGGGCTAGGGGAAACCGCCTTTCCGGTCCGTTGCCCTGGCAATAGCTTCCTGATCTTTGATCGATATCAAGCCATCGTCCCTGCAAATTGCGGATGCTCCACACCTGTTGAATACGAAGGTGGCGCGATGTCCGACCGGCAAAAGGTTTATGTGATCGATTACGACGCGGCCGTGCGGCGCAGTCTGCACGACCTGCTGAGCGCGGCGGGTTTCTTCGTCAAGACCTTTGCCAACACGGCCGACTTTCTGGGCGACAAGACCCGCAAGGACGGCTGCCTGATCGTCGATGTTCATACGCCGAACTGGCTGGAATTCCGCATCGAGCTTGCCCGGCAGAATCACGACCTGGTCATCCTGATCATCAGCAGCCATGCCGACATGCCGATGGTGATCGGCGCGCTCAGGACCGTGGCCATCGATTTCATCGAAAAGCCCTTCGACAGCGAACAGATCATCGCCTCGGTGCGCCGCGCCCTCGACATTCGCGCCAGCGTGCATGACCGGGCGGCCGAAACCGAGACGGCAAAGCAGAAACTTGCCCTGCTGACGGCGCGTGAGCTGTCGGTCGCCCAGGAACTGATCACAGGCAAGTCGAACAAGCAGGCCGCGTCGAAGCTGAAGATATCGCCCCGCACCATCGAGCTTCATCGCGCCAATATCATGAAGAAGCTGGAGATCACCAGCATCTCGCAACTGGTGCGGCTGATGCTGGTCGCCGCGGCAGCCAATGCCAATGGCAATGGAGAGCAGGGCGATGGCGCGGGCCGCCCCGGCGCGCGGCTGACCTTGATCAGCGGCGGAAAAGCCACCGACTGACGCGGCATGCCGTCTCTCAGCGGGAGGCCAGTTGGGGCTCCAGGGTGAAGCTTGCGCCGCCATGGCGGGACAGAAGCTCCGCGGCCTTGCGTCTTGCCTCTTGCTCGGTGATGCGAATGGCCGGCGTCACATACAGCAGACGCCTGTCGTCATCCCAGACGCGAATCTCGTAATTGCGAAAATCGTCCATGATATGGTTTCCTGAAAATGCACATCATGGAAACTTTTGGAGTTGGGAATTCCGCGGGCGCAATCGGGGCGAAGCGGGCGACAATGTGGCATGGCTGGGGCCGTCGCTGCCGGACCCGACCTGCTGGCCGTCCCGAACTGACCGATTATCGTAAGTTCGCCGCGAGGACGGCTGCTTTCTCAACCCCAACTTAGGTGTCGCAACCGCCGGCCGGCCCGCTATGATGGGCCAATACGACAGGGCGGGACACTTAACGGGAGCGGAATGGGGCGCTCCGGGGGCACGGGTTTTGCGTTTCTGGATAGCGATTTCCATTCTTGTGCTGGCGGGCGCCGCGCATGCGGGACCGGCCTGCGATCCGCATGCCAAATCCGCTGCCGAGGCCGGACCGGGCTGCGCCAGGGCCTGGTTTGACGCCAATCTGAAGCTCAACCAGATCCAGCTGGTCGGCACCGCCGAAAGCTACAAGCTGCGCCCCAGCGCCGCGATGCTGGGGCTGATCCGCATGGGCTCGGCCAATGACGCCAAGCAGCTGGATTTCGGCGAACCGCCCGTGGGCCAGCAGCTCGACCTGGGCGCGCGCTCGCTGGAATTCGATGTCGCCTATGATCCCAAGGGCGGGCTTTACGCCCATCCCGCCGGCGCGTTGATGGCGATGGAGCTGATGAACGATCAGTATATCCGCGAGATGAGCAAGCCGGGTTTCAAGGTCATTCACATCCTGGACATCGATTTCAATTCCAGCTGCATCACCCTGGCGAACTGCCTGCAACAGGTTGCCAGCTGGTCGCGCGCCCATCCCGATCACCTGCCCATCGTCATCGGCATCCGCACCAATGACGAAAAGACGCCGATGCCCGGCGCCACCCATCCGCAGCCCTTCGATGCCGCCGCTTTCGATGCGCTGAACGCGGCCATCCTGTCGGTCTTCCACCCCGGCGAGATCATCACGCCCGACATGGTGCAGGCCAGCTATCCCAATCTCAGGGTCGCGGTTCTGGCGGGCGGCTGGCCGACCCTGGGGGCGGCGCGGGGAAAAGTGATTTTCCTGCTCGACGACTCCCGCGCCAAGGTCGCGCTTTATCGCGGCTCGCGCCGCGCCCTGGAAAAGCGCGTGATGTTCGTCGCCACCGATATCAACTCGCCGGCCGCCGCCTTCATCACCATCGATGATCCCGCCAAGATGCCGGCCCAGATCGCCCAGGCGGTGAAAGCCGGCTTCATCGTCCACACTTTTGCCGATGCCGATACCAAGGAAGCGCGCGCGGATAACACCCAGCGGCGGGACAGGGCGTTCGCGTCCGGCGCCCAGGTGATCTCGACCGATTTTCTCACCCTCGATCCGACGATCGGCAAATACGAGGTGCGTGTTCCAGGCGGACGTGTCGCGCAATGCGACGCGCAATTGGTGGCCGCGTCCTGCGGAAACTGGGATGTGGAATCAGGCCGCGAATCGAAGCCCTGGGGTCATTGAATGGGCGGCGGCCGGTTGACAGACTGTCACTTGAAGTCCCGAATGCCAGCGATTACATCCCTTTGGCTAGGGGTACCGTTGCCCGATTGCAACCTTGTGGTAAATGCGTATTTAATAAGATCAACGGGTTAAGCGTTATTTGCGCCGGCTGGAGGGCGCAAATCATGAAGTTCAGGACCCCATGTGCGGCGATGTTGATGCTGTTTGCGCTGGCGAGCAGCGCGGGCGCACAGCCGATGGGTCCCCCGGTCCCTCCGTCCGCCATCACCGGGCTGGCCGCTGAGCAGCGCGCCGAGATCAAGGCCAGTGTCGCAACCACCAAAGCTGACGTAAAAACCAGCAGGGCGACTCGCGAGCAGATTCAGGCGCTGAGACTGGCGCTGAAAGCCAAGCTTGCGGCAATGAGGCATTAGGCGGTTTTCACGGGACCGCGGCGCTGAGACGGCAGCGCTTCAAGGGGATCAATGCGCAAGTGGGGTTTGTTGATTGCTGCCGTCGCTCAGGCCGCGGCATGTCCCGCCCTTGCGCAGGACATCAAGCTTCCCCCCGTCCAGAGCATTTTTCCCGGCGTCACTTTCTCCAGCGGGGTCGATTATTCCGCGGGCAAGTATGGCGATCGGAAAGACACCGACATTCTGGTGGGCCTGACCAACCTCACCGTTGCCGAGGACGACTTCCAGTTCAGCGCCTCGCTGCCCTATCTCAACATCACCGGGCCGGCCTATGTGGTGGTGGGGCCGGGCGGGGTGCCGGTGCTGATCAATCCCAAAAAGGGCCAGGATGCCACGGCACGCAGCGGATGGGGCGACTTCAATCTGAGCGCCAGCTATACGCTGCCTTCCGAAGTCCTGGATGATTTCGAGGTCACCGGCACGTTCCGCACCAAGATCGCGACCGCCAATGCGGGCAAGGGCCTTTCGACAGGCGCGACCGACTTTGCCTTTGCCGTCGATGTCTCCAAGCAGTTCGATCGATGGGGACCTTTCGCGACCTTCACCTATCGCGTGCCTGGCGAGCCATCCTTCTATTCCTTCAACGACGCGCCGGCCTTTTCGGTCGGCACCAGCCTGCAGGTGGCCGATGATGTCGTCGCCATCGCCTCCTATGATTTCGACGGCTCGATCTCGACCTCGCTGGCCGATGCCCAGCAGCTTTTCGCGTCCGTGAGCTGGCTGGCCACCGACAAGCTTTCGCTGACGGCTTATTTTGAAAACGGGCTCTCCAGCGGCGCGCCGCGCGTGGGCACGGGATTGCTGATCTCCTGGAAGGTGAATTAGCGCTCTCACAGGATGAGAGGGGCTGCTGCGGTGCCGTTGTTGCGATGCAGTCGCGCGATGCTGGATGATGACAGCGGCAAGGTGCCGCGTTAGTCTTCCACTGGGCGGAACACCGCTCCAAAAAGAATTTCGGGGGAGAGCTTCATGCGCAATCTGATTGCTGCTGCTTTGGCGCTTTCGTTGACGGCGACGTCCGCCATGGCGGGCGGCACCAGTGCGCCCTTGGCGCCCGGCAAGCCTGCGGGCGTGAAACAGGCCCAGATCGGCACCACCACTGCCCTGATCATGGTCGGCATTGCCGGCACCATCGCGGCAATCGCCTTCGCCACGGCGTCGAGCGGCAATCCGGGCCAGCCGGTGACGCCCACCACGGTGCCGACGACCACCGCCGCCTGATCCGGTTTCAATCCAGTTTCGGCGCGTTTTTGTGCCAGGCGGTTGCCGTTTCCAGCGCCCAGCCGATGCGCAGGGCCATGGCTTCGCCGCCGTCGCGGCAGACGATCTGCAGTGAGGTGGGAAGTCCGGCCGCGGTCATGCCGTTGGGCAGCGACAGGGCGCAAAGGTCCAGGAAATTCACCCAGCGGGTGGAGACCGCCGGCGTGCCGGCCTGATCGACTTCGCCGAGCGGGATGGCGGGGGTGAAGGTCGAGGGCGACAGCACCGCGTCGATGCCTTGGATGCTTGCGGCGAATTCCTGCTTGCGGCGCTCGCGTTCGGCCAGCACGTCCAGATAGGCCCGGGCGCTGATATCGCGGCCCGCCAGCACGCGGGCGCGCACCGCCTCATCCATCTGCGCGGCCTTGTCGTCGGCAAGGCTTGCAATGCGCGGATAGATTTCGGCGGAGATGATGCGGCCCACCAGGTCGCCATTCTCGCGGAAGCTGCGGCCCATCGGCGGCAGCTCCACAATCTCGGCACCCAGCTGCTCCAGCTCCTTGAGCGAGCGGTCGTAAGCCGCCAGCACCTCCGCGTCATGGTTGGCGCGCTCGCCGTGCGGCATCTGCGCCAGCTTCAACCCCTTCACTCCGCGTTTCAGCTTCGCGAAAGGATCGGTTGGCGAAAGCCGCATGGTCAGAGGATCGCGCGGATCGGGGCCTTGCATCGCATTCAGCAGGATGGCGCAGTCTTCCACTGTGCGCGCCATCGGACCGGGCGTGTCCAGGGTGGGGCAGAGCGGCAGCACGCCGAAGGTCGAAATGCGCCCCACGCTGGTCTTCAGACCGGTGATGCCGCACCAGGAGGCCGGAATGCGCACCGAGCCGCCGGTGTCGGTGCCAATGGCGCAAGGCGCACAGCGCGCCGCCACCGCCACGCCGGAGCCGGAGGACGAGCCGCCCGGCGTGCGCGGGGTTTTCAGGTCCCAGGGGTTCAGGGGTGTGCCCATATGCTGGTTGGTGCCCCAGGCGCCATAAGCGAACTCCACGGTATGGGTCTTGCCCAGCATGATCATGCCGGCGCCGATCAGTTTCTGAACCAGAGTGGCGTTGTGCGACGAGACGCTGTTCCTGCGCGAGGGCGAGCCGGCTGTGGTGACATGACCTTCCACCTCCACCAGGTCCTTGATGGCGATGGGAATGCCGTGCAGGGGGCCAAGCCCGTGGCCGGCGCGGCGCGCCTTGTCGGCAGCCTCGGCGGCGAGCCTGGCCTCGGCCGCATGGACTTCGACAAAAGCCTTGAGCCGCGGTTCAAGCGCTGTGATGCGCGCCAGATGCGCATCCACCACATCCACGGGCGAGAAACGGCGCGCGGTCAGGCCGGCCGACAATTCGCTGACGGAAAGTTCGTGCAGGGCGCCGGTCACGAAGCCTCGTCGGAGATGAATCCGCTGGGCGCATCGGCATCCAGTTCGGGCACTTCGGGATGGCCGCGGCCGACATGGCTGTGGCGCCAGCCATAGGCGTAATAGAATACCAGCCCGATCGCCGACCAGATGGGAAAGAGCAGCTTGGCCTGCCAGGGCAGGAAGACGAACAGCACGATACAGCCCAGCACCGACAGGATGCCAAAGAAATAGATCCAGGGGGTGCGGAAGGGCCGCTTGCGGTCTGGCTGGGTGTGGCGCAGCACCATCACTGCCAGCGAGACGCAGGCAAAGGCGAACAGGGTGCCGGCATTCGAAATGTCGGCCAGCTGGCCCACCGGCAGGAAGGCGGCGGCGAAGGCGACCGCGACGCCGGTGATCCAGGTCACCACATGCGGGGTGTGAAAGCGCGGATGCACTTTGCTGAGAACATCAGGCAGCAGGCCGTCGCGCGACATCACAAAGAAGATGCGGGTCTGGCCGTAGATCATCATCAGGATGACGGTGGGAAGCGCGATGCCGGCGGCCAAGCCCAGCAGATTGCCGACAAAGGGATGATGGATGGAGCGCAGCACATGGGCCAGCGCCTCCTTGCTGCAGACCAGCGGCTCGACCGCGAGGCTGGCGCAGCGCGCCTGCAGTGCCATCGATCCGGGCTCCAGATTCTCGCCGGTTGCCGCAAAGACAGGCTGGGCGCCATAAGAGCCGATAGCGCCCGCCGCCACCAGAAGATAGATGACGGTGCAGATGGCCAGCGATCCGATCAGGCCGATGGGCAGGTTGCGCTGGGGATTCTTGGTCTCCTCGGCCGCGGTCGAGACCGCATCGAAGCCGACATAGGCGAAGAAGATGGATGCCGCCGCGGAAACGATGCCGCTGGTGCCGAGCGGCGCAAAGGGATGGAAGTTGGCATCGTGCATCACCGGCAGCGCCAGCCACATGAAGGCGGCCAAGGCCACCAGCTTGATCGCCACCAGCACGGCATTGACGGTGGCGCTTTCGCGGGTGCCGATCACCAGCAGAACGGTGATCACCAGCGCGATTATCACGGCGAGCAGATTGACCACGCCGCCGGCATAAGGTCCGGCCGCCAGCGCGGGTGGAATGACGATCGGATGGGGCAGGTGCGCCAAGAGGCCGACGATATAGCCGGACCAGCCCACGGAGACGGCGCTGGCGGCGACGGCATATTCCAGGATCAGCGCCCAGCCCACCAGCCAGGCGACCAGCTCGCCCAGCACGGCATAGGAATAGGTGTAGGCGGAGCCCGACACCGGCACCATGGCGGCGAGTTCGGCATAGCACAACGCGGCGACTGCGCTGACCGCGCCGGCGATCACGAAGGACATCATCATGCCGGGGCCGGCCTTCTGCGCGGCTTCCGCCGTCAGCACAAAGATGCCGGTGCCGATGATGCCGCCGATGCCCAGTAGGGTGAGCTGGACGGGGCCCAGGCTGCGATGCAGGGATTTCTTTTCCGCGGTCGCCAGCACCGCATCCAGGGATTTGACACGCCACTTGTTCGTCATGCTCAGCCTAATACATCTTCTGCTTCGGGATGCCGCTCGAACCAGGCCCGCGCATAGGAGCAGCGGGGCACGAGCACCAGCTTTTCCGCGCGGGCATGATCGACGATCTGCTGCATCAACCTGCTGGCGGCGCCGGTACCGCGCAAGGCCGGTTCGGCCTCGACATGGGGGATAAAATGCTTTCCCTCGCGGATTCTATAGTCGGCCCAGGCGAGATGGCCGTTCTCCTGCAACTCAAAACGGCTTTCTGCCTGATTGTCGATCATCGCTTGGCGGGTTCTCTGTTCATCCAGGGGAGCGACAGGCCGATGGGCACGATCCACAGGGTTCCCGCCAGGGCATAAAAGAGCAGCGCCACATACCAGGGCGCACCGGGCAGCACATGGCGCGCCAGGCCCATGATGAACAGGGCATAGAAGGGCAGCCAGAAGAAGACGATGACAATGGCGGCAATCAGGGTCTTGGTGCGGCGGGACATTTTGACTTCTTTGACGGCATGAGGGTGGGACGGTATCAGAAGCCCCGATATGACCGCAGCCCCAAATTTCTGGAAAAGTCGCCGCGCCGTGGGCTTCTGGCTGTTGGCCGTGGCGCTGGTGATCCTGGGCATGGTTACCGTTGGCGGGCTGACGCGGCTGACCGGTTCGGGCCTTTCCATCATGGAGTGGGACCCGATCCTGGGCGCGCTGCCGCCCTTGAATGACGCGCAGTGGCAGGACGTCTTCCACAAGTACCAGCAGATCACCCAATACAAGGCCCTGCACCAGGGCATGGGCCTGGAGGGGTTCAAGGGACTGTTCTGGTGGGAATGGTCGCATCGCCTGTTGGGGCGGTTGCTGGGCGTGTTGTTCCTGGTGCCATTTGTGTGGTTTGCCGCGGTGGGTACGATCAGGCGCAGCGACTGGCCGCGCATGCTGCTGCTGTTTCTGCTGGGCGGGCTTCAGGGTTTTATCGGCTGGTGGATGGTCAGCAGCGGTTTCGAAGCCCGCACCAGCGTCACGCCGTACCGGTTGGCGATCCATCTGGGCACAGCGCTGCTGCTGCTGGTGGCGATATTGTGGATCGCGCTGGAATATCTGCGCGGCGGCAAAAGCACCGGCATGTCCAAACGTGCCACCGCCTTTGCCGTCCTGGTCTATCTGCAGATGCTGCTGGGCGCACTGGTCGCCGGCCTGCATGCGGGACTGATCTACAACACCTGGCCCGACATGAACGGCCGTCTTCTGCCGGAAGACCCGTTCTTCAGCCAGCCCTGGTGGATCAACTTCTTTGAGAATCCGGGGCTCGCCCAGTTCGACCATCGCATCGGCGCTTATATCGTCGCGGCCTGTGCCATCTGGATTTATGTCCAGGGGATCAAACTTCCCGGCTATGCCAAGGCCAGCGCCAAGGCCGTGGCGATCATCACCACCATCCAGATCGGGCTGGGGATCACGACCTTATTGCTGCAGGCACCGGAATGGCTGGCGGCGGCGCATCAGGTCACTGCGGCTTGCCTTTTGTGTGCCGGTGTCTGGCATGCGTTCGAGCTGAAGGTTCTGGATCGGGGCGCCGTTCGCTCGCTGCCATACGCTTAGCGCCCAGGCAGTCGGCTTCCTTGAGAATGGCGGCCAGTGCGTCGCTGCCGGTCATCTTCTCCCGCTCAAATTCGATATCGGCTTTCTGGCTTCTGGCGGTTGCGCAAAGCCGTTCCAAGGTCGGTTCGGTCAGCCTTTTGCCGTGGTGAAAAAACCGGATCTGGCCGTCGTCCGATTTCACGCGCAAGGTCAGCGTGTCGCCTTTCGCCTGCGCGCCCGTCGTGGCGGCAAGACCCAGAAGCATCGCGGTGACGAACAGGCGGCGGAAACTCACGCCAGGGCCTGCTCCAGGTCGGCGATGATGTCCGCTGGATCCTCGATCCCGATCGACAGGCGCACCACGTCATTGCCGGCGCCGGCCTTGGCGCGGTCCTCGTCTGACAGCTGGCGATGGGTGGTCGAGGCGGGATGGATGATAAGGCTGCGCGTGTCGCCGATATTGGCGAGATGGCTGAACAGCTTGACGCTGTTGACCAGCTTGATGCCGGCTTCGTAGCCGCCCTTGAGGCCGAAGGTGAAGACGCTGCCCGCGCCCTTGGGGCAGTATTTCTTGTGCAGGGCATGGCAGTCATTGTCTTCCAGCCCGGCATAATTCACCCAGCCCACCTTGCTGTTGGCCTTGAGCCATTTGGCGACGGTCAGCGCATTGTCGCAATGCTTCTGCACGCGCAAGGGCAGGGTTTCGATCCCGGTCTGGATCAGAAAGGCGTTCATCGGCGACAGCGCCGGGCCCAGGTCGCGCAGGCCCAGAACGCGGCAGGCGATGGCGAAGGCCATATCGCCAAAGGTCTCCCACAGCCGCATCCCGTGATAGGAGGGGCAGGGCTCGGACAGGGTTGGGAATTTGCCGCTGCCCCAGTCGAACTTGCCGCTGTCGACAATCACGCCGGCCATGGAGTTGCCATGACCGCCCAGGAATTTGGTGGCGGAATGCAGCACGATATCGGCGCCCCATTCGATCGGCCGGATCAGATAGGGCGAGGCCAAGGTGTTGTCGACAATCAGCGGCACGCCGGCGTCATGGGCGATCCTGGCCACCTTTTCGATGTCGGTGATGATGCCGCCCGGATTGGCGATGCTTTCCACGAACACCGCCCTGGTGCGTTCGTTGATCGCGGCCTTGAAGCTGTCGGGATTTTTGGCATCCGCCCAGTTGGTGTGCCAGTCGAACTTGGCGAAGCCCTGGCTGAACTGGTTGATCGAGCCGCCATAAAGCTGGCGGGCGGCGGCGATATTGTCGCCGGGGCTCATCAGGGTGTGCAGCGCGAGCAACTGCGCGGCATGACCGGAAGCGCAGGACAGCGCGGCGCGCCCGCCCTCCAGCGCCGCCACGCGTTCCTCCAGCACCGCATTGGTGGGATTCATGATGCGGGAATAGATGTTGCCGAAGACCTGCAGGTTGAACAGCGCCGCGGCATGGTCGGCATCTTCAAAGACGAAGGCCGTGGTCTGATAGATCGGCGTGGCGCGCGCACCGGTCGCCGGGTCGGGCTGGGCGCCGGCATGCACCGCCAGCGTATTGAAACCATAGTCGGCCATGTTGGTCTCCCTAGGAGAGGTGTTCGATCTTGAGGTCTTTTTCCACCCGCCGCACCCATTGGGCGACATTGGGATATTGTTTCAGGTCGATGTCGGCCTGGTGACTGAAGCGGGTATAGGCGACCAGCGCGATATCGGCCAGCGAAAGATATTTGCCGACGAAATAGACGCGGTCCTCCAGATGCTCGTCCATCAGGGCCAGCACCCGATGGCAGCGCGGGCGCAGGTTGGGATCGATCTCTTCGTTGCTCTTCTTGAGATAGAATCTCTGGAAACGCAGCACCGCGATGGCGGTCTCGTGGCTGTACTGCTCCCAGAACAGCCACTGGAACATCTGCGCGCGCTCGAAGGCGTCCTTGGGGATCAAGGCGCTGCCTTCGGCCAGATACAGCATGATGGCATTGGACTGGGAGAGCGTGCGGCCATCGGCGAAGCGCACCACCGGCACCTGGCCCGCCGGATTCATCGCCAGAAATTCCGGCGTGCGGGTTTCCTTGTTCAAGACGCTGATCTCGACCCAGTCATGGGGAATGCCCAGCCGGTCGGCGACGAACTTCACCTTCAGGCAATTGCCCGAGATGGAATCGCCATAGACCGTCATCGCGGCATTATCCAGCGACATGGTGCTCCCCCGAAAATGGCGGGCATCTAAGGACGGTCGCGCGCGATCCGCAAGATGGTGGCGTTGCGGTCTTCCGCCACCCAGATGGCGCCATCCTCGGCGACCGCAAGTCCCAGCGGCGCGCCCATGGGATGGCTGTCTTTCGCATTATTCCAGCCCGGCGTGAGCAGAAGCGCGTCCGATGCCGGTCCTGGATAGGGCAGGCTTGTCACCTGATCGCCGTCCGGCCCCGCGTAGGCGTCATAATGGGCATTCCGCGCGAGCAAGGGTATGCCGCGGCGATCCACGGCAAAGGCGGCGATGCGCGCGCCCGCGGGACGATAACCGTGCAGCGAGATCAACAGCTTTCCACGCAGCTCGGGAAACATCGCGCCGTCGTAATAGAGCATGCTGAGCGGCGCACCGTGCGGCGGCAACAGCCGCGCCGGCCTGGCATAGGCGCTGCTTGTGCAGTCCATGGCGTTGTTGGCCTGCCAGGCCGGATTGGCGCTTGCCATGTCATAGCAATAGGGCCAGCCATAATGGGCGCCCTCAACCAGTACATTCAATTTCTCGAACGGGGTGTCGGCCGGCGGAAAGTCCATGCCATTGTCGGCCTCGAGCAGGGTGCCGGACTTGTGGCGCACCATCGTCACCCCGTTGCGCACGCCCTGCGCCAGAATCGTGAAATCGGGCGACCAGCTGTTGTCGCCGCGCCAGGCATAGCGCCGGATCACCGCCGTCTTGTTGTCGCCTTCCGATTGCGCGCAGAAATCGGTGCCGTCGGGCTTGCCGTCCTTCAGGCACTGATCGGTCGGGGCGCCCACCGACACCAGAAGATCGTTGTTGGCATCGAACAGGAAACCGGCCAGCGGGTGCAGGCTGAAATGTACCCGCGTGTCGGTGGTGCCGGTGATCACGGTTTCGACCGTGCTGGCGGGATCGGGGCTCTGCGGATCGAAGCGGAAGATGCGGCCCTGTTCGTTGACATAGACCTTGCCGTCCGGACCGATCGCCATGTGATGCGGCATGTAGAGATCGCTCAGTACCGGCGTGAGGATGGCGGGCTTGCCGCGCTCGGCGGTGATGCGCCACACCTTGCCGCCGGGTCCGTCCCATTTGCCGACATCGGTGACCAGAAAATCTTTTCCGCCGGGCAAGGCCAGCAGCACGCGCGGCATGCGAATGGTACGGGCACCGAACTCCCCCGCCGTCGGCGCAACGACGATGCCGGCGCAAAATCCCGGCGCCATGCCGATGGGCGCGCGCGGATAACCGTCACAGGTGGCGCTGCCGGGCTGATAGGCGATGCGCTCGGCCGCCGGGGCGGGCAGGGCCGCCAGCATCAGGGCAAACACGGCGAATGCGCGTTTCATGACCGGGCGCGTCTACCCGTGCTTCAGGGTGCCGCCACGCCCGAACAGCAGGGGTTTGCGATTGTCGATCACCTTGCGGTTCACGCCCATCCAGCCGATCTCGCCGGAGAAGCGGCCATGCTCGATCTTGGGGCAGCGATTCATCACCACGGTGAAACCCGCTTCCTTGCCGATCCGTTCCGCTTCCTCGCTGATCACGCCCAGCTGCATCCATAGCACCGTGGCGCCCAGCCGCTCTTTCTCGGCCACGGCCTCGCGCGCGATCTCGGGCGCATATTTGGCTTCGCGGAAGATGTCGATCATGTCGACGGGAGCGGGCACATCCTTGAGCGAGGCATAGACCGTCTGGCCCAATATCTCCTTGCCCACCGCGGCCGGGTTCACCGGAATGACATGATAGCCCTTGTTGAGCAGATACATCATGGCGAAATAGGACGGGCGAATGTCATTGGCGCTGGCGCCCACCATGGCGATGGTCTTGACCTGGCGCAGGATCGATTTGATCAGGCTGTCAGGATATTGGGGCAGGGCTAGCTCGGCCACTTGGCTTCTCTCTTTTCCAGAAACGCGCTGATGCCCTCGCAGGCTTCGCCGTCCAGCATGTTTTCGGTCATCACCTTGCTGGCATAGTCATAAGCTTCGGCCAGCGGCATCTCCAGCTGGCGATAAAAGGCTTCCTTGCCGGTCTTCAAGGTATGGCGCGGCTTGGACGCGATCTTGGCGGCAAGCTGCATGGTTTCAGTTTCCAGGATCTCCGGCGCTACCACCTTGTTGACCAATCCGATGCGGCGGGCTTCCTCGGCGTCGACCATCTCGCCGGTCAACAGCATCTCCATCGCCGCCTTGCGCGACACGTTGCGCGACAGGGCCACCATCGGCGTCGAACAGAACAGGCCAATATCGACACCGGGCGTGGCGAAGCGCGCCGCGGTCGATGCCACCGCCAGGTCGCAGCTTGCCACCAGCTGGCAACCGGCGGCAGTGGCGATGCCCTGCACCTGGGCGATCACGGGTTTGGGATGGCGCACGATCGCCTGCATCATCGCGGAGCATTGGGCGAAGAGGCCGCCATAGGCGCTGCGCCCCGCATCGCCGTCGGCGCGATGCCTGGCCATCTCCTTCAGGTCATGGCCGGAGGAAAAGACCGGGCCTTCTGCCGCGATGACGATGACGCGCGTGGCATTGTCCTGGGCGGCGCCGGCAAGGGCTGCCTGCAACGCCGCCATCAGTTCCGACGACAGGGCATTGCGGGCCTGCGGCCGGTTCAAAACCAGCTTGAGGACGCCGCCGCTATGGGCGCTGAGCAGAAGTGGCGGGGGCGTGGGTGCGTTCATCACGCGAATGTAGTGTGCCGGCGCGGCATTTACACGTCACTTGGCCAAGCCGGAGCGGGCAGACGGGCCCGGCGCGAGGGTAGTCGAACCGGGCCCGAGAAGCCTGGCGGTATGGAGAATACCGACGCCCCGAGCTTCGGGGCGCTATAAGCGGAACTTTGTTTCCGGCGTCAACTCCTTTGGATCGATCTGGGACGGCCGTCGCGCGGTATTATGATACCGTATCCAAAAAACATGCTGATTTCCGACATTTCTGTTGACGGGCAAGAGACGTTCCCGTACATGCGCCCGTCAAATTACGGAACGGAGCGTCCGCGAGAGCGGGAGCGACCAAAGGAACGGAGCGTCGGCGCAAGCCGGAGCGACCAAGGGAAAAGATATGAAAACCTACTCGGCGAAAGCCAGTGAGATCGAAAAGAAGTGGGTCCTGATCGACGCCGAAGGCCTGGTCGTGGGGCGCCTTGCCTCCATCATCGCCATGCGTCTTCGCGGCAAGCATAAGCCGACCTACACCCCCCACATGGATTGCGGCGACAATGTCATCGTCATCAACGCCGACAAGGTGGTGCTGACCGGCAAGAAGCTGAAGGACAAGGTCTATTACCACCACACCGGCCATATCGGCGGCATCAAGGAACGCACCGCCGGTTTCATCATGGCGGGCCGTTTCCCCGGCCGCGTGCTGGAGAAGGCGGTTGAGCGCATGGTGCCGCGCGGCCCCTTGGGCCGCCGCCAGATGGCGAACCTTAGGGTCTATGCCGGCGCGGAGCATCCGCATGCGGCGCAGAGCCCCGAAAAGCTCGACATCGCCAAGATGAATCCCAAGAACACCCAGTACAAAACGAAGGCAGCCTAACCGATGGCCGAAGAGAACAAGTTCACCGAGCTCAAGTCCACGCTGATCAAGGCCCGCCAGCCGGAAGCCCAGGACGCGTCCAAGGCCGGCGACAAGCGCGACGCCCAGGGTCGCGCCTATGCCACCGGCCGCCGCAAGGAATCGGTCGCCCGCGTCTGGATCAAGCCGGGCACCGGCAAGATCATCGTCAATGGCCGCGACGAGACCGTCTATTTCGCCCGTCCGGTGCTGCGCATGATCCTGCGCCAGCCGCTGATCGCCACCAATCGCGACGGCCAGTTCGATGTCATCGTCACCGTCAATGGCGGCGGGTTGTCGGGCCAGGCGGGCGCGGTGCGCCACGGCATTTCGCGCGCGCTGGTGAATTACGAGCCCGCGCTGCGCGCCGCGCTGAAGCCGGGCGGCTTCCTCACCCGCGATCCGCGCGCGGTGGAACGCAAGAAGTATGGCCGGCCCAAGGCTCGCCGTTCCTTCCAGTTCTCCAAGCGCTAAGCGCGTCTGCAGACTTACAGAAACGGCGGCCCAAAAGGCCGCCGTTTTTGTTCTGCCCGGCGCGTCGCTCGTGCTCCGCGCGTTCGGCCCTCGAAATGGTCCACCGGACCATTTCGTTCGCGTAAAGCGCGAACCGGGCCTCACAGGCCGCCGTTTTTGTTTGTTTATACCGCGGGCCGCGTGGCCGGATCGAAGGTGGGCGGCGGCGGGCCATAGGCATTCGTGCCCGGATCGCCCGGCTGGCACCAGAAATAGATCAGCACGATGCAGGCCAGCAGGAAGGCCAGGTTGATCAGGCCCACCAGCGGCCCCAGGAACAGGAACGACAAAAAGCCCACCATCATGAAGCTCATCATCGCCAGCATCGACAGCGCCTGGGAGATGAAGCCCGCGATGATGAAGATCCAGACCAGCTTTCCGTCGCGCCCGATATCCTGCAGCCGGCGCGCGCCCATGCCGGCGGCGGGCAGGATCATCGCCAGATTGTAGATCGCCAGAAGCGGCAGGAAGGTCACGCTCTGCAGAATGGCGGCGACGATGGCGAAGACGAAATTCGCCAGCACGAAATACCAGAACTCCGGACGGCCGACCCGGCCGGTCATGTCGAAATAATGCTGGGTGACGGCGCGGCGGTAATTCTCGAAAATCGCTTGCGGATCCATGACGCTACCCCCTGTTGCGGGCCGCCCGGTTGGCGTATGGGAGCGCGGCCCCAGTTTTGCGCCCGGCGCAGGGCAGGGCACACCCCTTTCGGGGACGAAATCAGCTAAGAACCACATTACGTCCGTGTCAATGTTTCGGTTATCACGATGAGCAAACAGGCAAAAATCTTCATCGACGGCGCCGCCGGCACCACCGGCCTGGAGATTCGCGAGCGCCTGGCCGGGCGGGCCGGGCTTTCGCTGATCGCCCTGTCGGACGCCGAGCGCAAGGATCAGGCTGCGCGCAGCCGCGCGCTGAACGATGCCGATCTGGTGATCCTGTGCCTGCCAGACGAGGCGGCGCGGGAATCCGTGGCGCTGATCGACAACCCCCAAACCCGGGTGATCGATGCCTCCACCGCTCATCGGGTGGCGCAGGGCTGGGACTTCGGCTTTCCGGAACTGGAGCCCGATGGCTATGACCGCATTGCTGCATCAAAGCGGGTCAGCAACCCGGGCTGCTGGGCGACCGGCTTTCTTGCCATTGCGCGGCCCTTGGTGCGCGCCGGCATCATCCCTGTGGACTTTCCGCTCACCGCCAATGGCGTCTCCGGCTATTCCGGCGGCGGCAAGAGCATGATCGCGGAATTCGAGGACAAGAACAGCGCCGATTACACCGAAACCGTGTCGCGCATTTATGGCCTCGGCCTGACCCACAAGCACATTCCCGAAATGCAGAAACATTCCGGGCTTTCGCATCCGCCTTTGTTCGAGCCCAGCGTGGGCCGCTACTATCGCGGCATGCTGGTGGAAGTGCCGCTGCAGCTGTGGGCGCTGCCGGGCAAGCCCGCCCCCCGCGATGTCCATGCCGCGCTGGTGAAAGCCTATCCCGAACGGCCGCTGGTCAAGGTGGCGTCGCTGGAAGATGCCGCCGCCGCCAAGACCTTGGATGCCGAGATCTTCGCCGGCACCAACGGGCTGACGCTTTATGTGTTCGCCAATGACAAGACCCAGCAGGCGCGTGTGGTCGCGGCCTTCGATAACCTCGGTAAGGGGGCTTCCGGTGCTGCGGTGCAGAACATGAATTTGATGCTGGGCTTGCCGGAGACGACAGGTCTCTGACTTGTGCTAAGAAATGGGGATGGGCTTCAAGGGCATCGTCCTGTCGTTTGCCGTGGCGCTGGCGCTGTTCGCGGGCGCGGTGCTCTATGCCGTTCATCGCCAGCCCAAGCCGCACGGTTTTTCCGGCCTGGAATTCGCCCGCCTGACCCCGGCCGCGTCGGCGCGCACGCCGTTTCTGGAGCGGGGCGGGGCGCTGGTGTTTCAGGTCGCGGACGACAGCCCCGCCGACAAGGCCGACATCAGGCCCGGCGAAGTGGTGGCGGCGATCGATGGCGAACCCATCCTGTCGGCGCGCCAGGCCTCCGACCTGGTGCGCGCGCATCGTGCCGGCGATCGCGTCAGTTTCACCGTCTATGACATCACCAAAGGCGAAGTGAAGCCGCAGACGGTATCGCTGACCTTTGAAGAGCAGCCGGTGCCGAAGAAGAAATTCTCGGTGCATCCGCCGCGCACCCTGGCCAAGGAATTTTTCGTGCCGCCGATGCCAGCGGCCAATGCGTCCTGGTCGCGGCGGTTTCTGCGCGGGCCCACCATCCGCCCACTGGCATTGACGGGTCTGGGTGCAGGCGCCTGCAATGCTTTTGCACCCGACGAATGGCGGGTCGCGGCCATCGCGCCGGACAATTCGCTGTTTCATGTGATGGCCAAGCAGGGCTTTCAGCATGCCATCTACAAGTCGGGCGCCCTGAACGGGCAGCCGCCGGAAACCTTCATCAGAAGCTTCATGGAAAGCACCTTCGGCGCGCCCGCGGTGCTGACCCCGCCGCAGGAGCGTCCTTTCGGCTTCGTGGTGCGCGATTTCGGCAACGACAAGGGCGGCGCCGGCTTTGTGCTCTACCGCGTCACCGGCAACCGCATTGCTCTGTGGGTGGCGGCCTATGCGGGCGGCGAGGCGGGCTGGGCCAAGCCGCTGGTGGGGGCGGTGGTGCTCTCCATGCGCTGCGCTTCGCCGGGCGCGCCGGCGCTTCAGCCGCGCGATGCGAGCCTCTTGGCGACGCGCATTTCCACGCGATGCATTCAAGGCGCCTGCAGCGAAGGCGATTTCGCCGCGACCTATCTGACGGTGCTGCATCTGGGCTATGTGCATAATGACAAGAACCAGATGTTCCTGGTCCATCCGCACACGGACTTCTGGCAGGACGGCTCGCAAGGCGCTGGCTTCTATCACCAGATTGGCGGCGAAAACGAAAAGCTGGAGCCCGGAAGAATAAACTAAACGCGCGGTCTTTTTGCGGCGTGAGTGCGTCGCGCGTGCTCACGTAGGCTGGGTACGCTCCGCGCGACGCTCCTGCTCACGCCGCAAAATTCCTCGCGCTCGACCAAGATAAGCCTGTCACTTCGGCGCCGGGTGTTCAGAATTGGCTAAGTAGAAAAAGATCAATATGCACAGCCAGCCTAACAAAGTGAGTGCGAGGGATATGTCGCCCCAGAGCCGTATTTTTTGCCCCATCGTTCTATATTGCCGCGTTAAAAGAAATTTTAATGCTCTGAAATCTGAGAGCCAATGCCAAGCCATCGGTTCTTCAGGCTGCATCTCGATACCCCGCTCTTTTCTTAGCAGGCCGTAGAATCGGCTACAGCTGCAGTAAAAACTTACCGCCACGACAGCGAATATAGTCGCGGCGATATTTTTTGGAGTCATCGGCAGACGATCCTTGCCAGCGTGCTACTGCGCCTTGACCTTCACATAGGTCCCCGGCGCATCGCACAGCACTTTCAGTTCGCCGTCGCCGGGCTTGCGGGCAGGGACCTTGTCGCCGGAAAGCGCCGACAGCCATTTGTCCCAATCCGGCCACCAGGAGCCGGGATGTTCGGTTGAACCCTTGCGCCAGGCGTCGATGGTTTTCGCGCCCCCCTTCTTCTCGGCAAATGCGTCATTGGTCCAGTACTGATATTTTTTCGCCGCGGGCGGATTGATCACGCCGGCGATGTGGCCTGAACCGGCGATGATGAAGCGCACCGGCCCACCAAACAGGTTGACCGACTTGAATACCGAATTGGCCGGGGCGATATGGTCTTCCTTGGCCGACTGCAGATAGACCGGCACCTTCACCTTGGACAGGTCCAGCTTGACGCCGCCAAGCGTCATCTTCCCCGCCGCCAGCGCGTTTTCCTTGTAGCACTGGCGCAGATAGGACAGATGCAGCTTCTCCGGCATCCGGGTGGTGTCGGAATTCCAGTACAGCAGATCGAACGGCATGGGCTGCTTGCCGAGCAGGTAATTGTTGATCACGAACGACCAGATCAGGTCGTTGGCCCTGAGCATGTTGAAGGCGCCCGCCATCTTGGAGCCGGGCAGCACGCCACCCTCGCTGTCCATCTGGGCCTTGAGCGCCTCCAGCTGGGCTTCGTCCACGAACACCGACAGTTCGCCCGCCTCGCTGAAATCGGTCTGGGCCGCCCAGAAGGTGGCGGAATGGATACGGTCGTCGCCTTTCTGCGCCATGTAGGCGAGGGTGGCCGCGAGCAGGGTCCCGCCGATGCAATAACCCACGCAGTTGGGGTCCTTGATGCCGGTTGCCTTCTCCACCGCATCCAGGGCGGCGAAGATGCCCTCTTGCATGTAGTCCTCGAAGCCCTTGCCGGCCATGCGGGCGTCGGGGTTGACCCAGCTCACCAGGAAGACGGTGTAGCCCTGGGCCACCAGCCAGCGCACGAAGCTGTTCTCAGGCCTCAGATCGAGGATGTAGTACTTGTTGATCCAGGGCGGGAAGATCAGCAGTGGCCGCTCATGGACTTCATCCGTGGTCGGAGAATATTGCAGCAACTCCATGATCTCGTTGCGAAACACCACCTTGCCCGGGGCGGTGGCAACATTCTCGCCGATGGTGAAACCGTCGGCGGTCTGGCGGATGGAAAGCTCGCCCTGGCCGCGTTCGATATCGGCCAGAAGATTGTCCAGGCCCTTGACCAGATTCTCGCCGTTGGAAGCGATGGTGGCCTTCAGCACATCGGGATTGGTGAGCGGGAAATTGGTGGGGGCCAGCGCGTCGGCGAACTGGCGGGTATAGAAGGCCACCCGGCTGCGCTCTCTGTCATCCAGCCCGTTGAGCTTGCCCACCATCTCCTGCATGGCGTTGGCGGTGAGCAGATAGCTCTGCTTGATGAAATCGAAGAGCTCGTTTTCTTTCCAGGCATCGCCCTTGAAGCGGCGGTCGCCGGGGGCAGGCGCCACCACATCGGGGGCTTCGCCGCCGAGCATCTTGCGCGCGGTGGATTCCCACAGGGTCATGAAGTTGTTCCACCACTGCGCCTGGGCTTCCACCACCGCCTCGCGGTCGCCCGACATCGCCTTGGCGAGCGACAGCATGGCGCCGGAAATGTTGAGCGGGTCCAACGACACGGGATCCTCCCGCTCCGCCATGCGGGCGACGAAGTCTACCAGCAGCTTCTGGCTTTTCACGCCCACGCTCAGCATGTTCTTGGCGAATTCGGGGGCGTCCAGGGAAGCGACCGATTCGGTCGGGGCGGCGGGGGCTTTGGCGGACATGGGGGCGTATCGCTGGCCTGGGATGAAAACTGTGATAGCCCGGCCCGGGTCGCACCCGCAAGCCGTGTGGAAAAGCCGTTTCGCGCCCAAATATCGCAATCATTCACGCGATTTAGAAGAGGTCCCGCTGGCGCGGCGCCCCCTGTCGCGGTATAGAAAAAAGGGCTGGGAGGGCGAGAGCGTTGGTCATGCGCGCGCGCCCTTGTACGCGGTTGGAAGGGCACGCGCTTGGAAGGGCATTTGCAGTCATGAGCAAGATTTACGCGCGTCCTTTGGTTGTGGCGACGCTGGCGCTTACCCTTGCGGTGGGAACCGCCGGCTGCCAGACGATTTCCGATCTCGATCCCACCGGCCTGATCGGCGACGACAATTCGGCCGCGCCCGACACCCAGTTCCCGCCTGACAGCCAGCAGCAGGCCGCCGCCGACGCCAGCACCACCACGCCGGACCTGGCTTCGATTCCGGCGCGCCCGGCCCAGCCCGATGCCGCGGCCCAGGCCGCCACCACCCAATCCGTCACCGCGGCCGGTGCCCAGGCCCAGTACAGCGCCGATGCGCTGCGCGCCGGCACCGACGCCGCCGCCCCGCCGCCGGCCGCCACCGATGCCGCCGCCGCCAAGCAGGCGATGGCCGCCAGCAACGCGCCGCCCACCGCCAGCGCGGATGCCCCACCCACGGCCGGCTCGGCTGACACCTCTGCGCCGCCAACGGCTTCCAATGCGCCTCCGACCGCTTCGGCTGCTCCGCCGACCGCGTCGCCCGCGCCCGGCAATCCCAATGCCGCGGTTCCGGCCCGGCAGGTCGCGTCCGCCGCTCCGCCGCCTTCGGCCGCGCCGGAAGCCGCGCCGCCGTCCGCGGCAGCACCCAGCGCGACCGCACCCAGCGCGGCTGCGCCGGTCGCCAGCGCTCCTCTCGCGCCGCCTCCGGGCGCCGAACCGGCCGTTCCCGCCGTGCCGGCCACCCCTGGCGCCCAGATGGCGATGGTGAACCCCAGCGACGCCCAGCTCGGCTTCAAGCCGTCCTCGGCCCCGCCGCTGAATGCCAGTGTCTCACAATGGGTATCGCCGCCGGTCCTGGCGCATTATCGCCAAACCGCCGCCATGGCCGGCGCGGCCGGCACCGCCGAGCCGGCAGTCGCCGCCGTGCCCGCAACGTCCGGGCGCCGCGGCCGCGGTGGCATGGGCGGTCCCGCCATGTCGGGTGATGTGGTCGCCAATCTCGACGCCGTTCCGGGCTCGCCGATCGGCCGTGCCGCCGCCATGAATGGCGGCGTGCCGCCCACCCAGATCATCTATTTCCCGGGTGACACGACCAGCCTCTCCAAGTCGGCCATGAGCCAGGTGAGGAGCGCGGTTGCCGCCTTCCAGGCTGGCGGTGGCGCGGGCACCATCAAGGTGGTGGGCCATGCCTCCAGCCGCACGGCCAACATGCCGGTGGAACGGCATCTGGAAATGATCTTCCAGAAGTCACAGGCGCGCGCCAATGCGGTCGCCCAGGCCCTGATCCGGGCCGGCGTGCCGGCCAGCAAGGTGCAGATCGAAGCGGTGGGTGACAGCCAGCCGATCTATTACGAGTCCATGCCCAAGGGTGAGGACGGCAATCGGCGTGCGGAAATCTACGTTCAAGGGTGAGGCACGACGGGCGTAGCCCGTCAAATCGGTCCAGTGGACCGATTTGAGCGCAGAACGCCGCGAGCTAAGGCGAGCGGCCGGACGAAGCCTGCCACTTTCACTGCAACCCCGCATTGCACAAAAGAGCCGCAATTTAACCCAAAAATGATTGCGCCACCGGGGTAAATCCCGGATTCTCAGGCGTTTTCAGGATTCCATGGTCATGAACACCGATTTCTACCGCATCAAGCGGCTGCCGCCTTACATCTTTGAGGAAGTCAATCGCCTCAAGGCGCAGGCGCGCGCGCGGGGGGAAGACATCATCGATTTCGGCATGGGCAATCCCGATCTGCCCACGCCCGACTATATCGTCGACAAGCTGTGCGAGACCGCGCGCGATCCGCGCGCCCACCGCTATTCGGCCTCGCGCGGCATCAAGGGGCTGAGAAAGGCCCATGTCGCCTATTACAAGCGCCGCTTCGGCGTCGAGCTGAACCCCGATACCGAAGTGATCGCGGCCCTGGGCTCCAAGGAAGGCTTCGCCAATCTTGCCATGGCGATCACCGCGCCCGGCGACGTGGTCTTGGTGCCCAATCCCGCCTATCCCATTCATGCCTTCGGCTTCATGATCGCGGGCGCCGCCATCCGTCACGTGCCGGCGACCTCGCCGGAGGAATATCTTTCGCGCATCGGCACGGCGACCCGCCATTCGGTGCCGTCGCCCTTGGCGCTGGTGGTGAACTATCCCTCCAATCCCACCGCCCAGGTGGTCGATCTGGATTTCTATAAAGAGATCATCCGTTTCGCGAAGAAGCATGAAATCTGGGTGCTGAGCGATCTGGCCTATGCCGACATCTATTTCGACGAGACCAAGCCGCCGCCCTCGATCCTTGAGGTGGAAGGCGCCAAGGACATCGCCATCGAATTCCAGTCTTTGTCCAAGACCTATTCCATGCCGGGCTGGCGCATGGGTTTTGCCGCCGGCAATGAAAAGCTGATCGGTGCCCTGGCGCGCATCAAGTCCTATCTGGACTATGGCGCCTTCACGCCCATCCAGGTCGCGGCCGCCGCCGCCTTGAACGGCCCGCAGAATGTCGTGGAGGAGATCCGCGCCACCTACAAGTCGCGCCGCGACGTGCTGGTGAAAAGCATGGCCGCGGCGGGCTGGGAGATTCCGGCGCCGCCGGCCTCCATGTTTGCCTGGGCACCGGTGCCGGAGAAGTACAAACAGCTGGGCTCCATGGAGTTCGCAAAAGATCTGCTGATCCATGCCAAGGTCGCGGTGTCGCCGGGCATCGGCTTTGGCGAATATGGCGAAGGCTATGTGCGGGTGGCATTGGTCGAGAACGAACATCGCATCCGCCAGGCCGCGCGCAATGTGAAGAAGTTCCTGCAGTCCGGCACCAACAAGCCGCCGTCTGACACGAAGGGCGAGCAGCCCCAAGGGTCATCGAAGAAGAAACTGGCGTCCGCAAAATGACCGCGCCCTTTCGTATCGCCATCGCCGGTCTCGGCACGGTCGGGAGCGGGGTGGTGAAAGCCTTGGCCGCGCGGGGCGACGACCTGTCCCGTCGCGCCGGCCGCGCCCTTCAGATCACCGCCATGTCGGCGCGCGACAAGACCCGCGCCCGTGGTTTCGACATCACCGGCTGGCGCGACGATCCGCTGGCCCTGGCCGACAGCGACGCCGATGTGGTGGTGGAGCTGATCGGCGGCGAGGAAGGCGTGGCGCGCCAGCTGGTGGAACGCGCGCTCGCCAATGGCAAGCATGTGGTGACCGCCAACAAGGCGCTTTTGGCGAGGCACGGCCTGGCGCTGGCGAAGCTCGCCGAAGACAAGGGTGTGTCGCTGAAATTCGAGGCCGCGGCCGCCGGCGGCATTCCCATCGTCAAGGTGCTGCGCGAAGACCTGATTGCCCATGGCGTCGATGCGGTGAAGGGCATCCTCAACGGCACCTGCAATTACATCCTCACCGAAATGGAAGCCTCGGGCCGCTCCTTCGCCGATGTGCTGAAGGAGGCGCAGGAAAAAGGCTATGCCGAAGCCGATCCGACCTTGGATGTCGGCGGCGGCGATACCGCGCACAAGCTGTGCCTTCTGGCCAGCCTGGCCTTCGGCACCGCGCCCGATTTTGCCAGCGTCGCGGTGGAAGGCATCACTCACATCACCGCCGACGACATCGCCTTTGCCTCGGAGTTCGGTTTCCGCATCAAGCTTCTGGGCGTGGCGCGTCGGGTGGGCGACAAGATCGACCAAAAGGTCCATCCAGCCATGGTCAAGGCGCGCGCCGCCCTGGCCAATGTCAGTGGCGCCGCCAATGGCGTGCTGGTGGATGCGGGCGAGGCGGGCAGCTTCTTCTTCTCCGGCCGGGGCGCCGGCGAGGCGCCAACCGCCAGCGCCGTGATCGCCGACATCGTCGAGGCCGCTTCGGAAGGCACCCAGCCCAGTCCGGTGTTCGGCCGCCCCGCGTCCGGCCTGGCGCGGCTTGATCCCGCCGACGGCAAGGCGCTGGCCTCGCCCTGGTATTTGCGTTTTGAGGTGCTGGATGTGCCGGGCGTGCTGGCGGCCATCGCCAGTCATCTGGCGGAAGCCGGCGTTTCCATCGAAAGCATGATCCAGCGGGGCCGCGCCCCCGGCGAGCCTGTCGCCATTGTCATGATCACCCATGAAACCGCCCAGGCGGCGGTGGAACGCGCCTTGAAGGCCATCTCCCTATCCGACAAGGTGCGCGCCCGGCCGTGCATGATTCCTATGGAAGCCTGAAGAGAACCCCATGACCGAGCTTCGTCCCCCCGTTCAGGAAAAACCCCTGGACCGTTCCTTCGCACTGGAAGCGGTGCGCGTCACCGAGGCCGCGGCCATCGCCGCCTTCGCCCAGATCGGGCGCGGCAATGAGCATGACGCCGACCAGGCCGCGGTCGAGGCGATGCGCGCCGCCTTCAATGTGCTGCCCATCGACGGCACGGTCGTGATCGGCGAGGGTGAGCGCGACGAAGCCCCCATGCTGTTCATCGGCGAGAAGGTCGGCCAGGGCGGCCTTGCCGTCGATATCGCGCTCGATCCGCTGGAAGGCACCACCCTCACGGCCAAGGCGATGGCCAATGCGCTGGCGGTAATGGCAATGGCCGAGCCCGGCACCATGCTGAACGCGCCCGACACCTATATGGACAAGATCGCGGTGGGCCCGGGCTATCACGACGGCATCGTGGACCTGGATGCCGAGCCCGGCGACAACATCAACGCCGTGGCCAAGGCCAAGGGCGTGAAGCCCGAGCATATCACCGCGCTGGTGATGGACCGCCCGCGCCATGAAAAACTGATCGCCAAGATCCGCGCCGCCGGCGCCAAGGTGAAGCTGATCACCGATGGCGATGTGGCCGGGGTGATCGAAGTCACCGATCCGTCGACCGGGGTGGACATCTATATGGGCACGGGCGGCGCGCCCGAAGGCGTGCTGGCGGCAGCCGCCTTGCGCTGTGTCGGCGGCCGGATGCAGGGGCGGCTGATATTCCGCAACGATGCCGAAAAGGCGCGGGCCGCCAAATGGGGCATCACCGACCTTAACCGCAAATACGACCTGCGCGAGCTGGTGTCGGGCGATGTGGTGTTTTCGGCCACTGGCGTCACCGATGGCTCGATGCTGCGCGGCGTGCACCGCCAGGGCGAATTCATCACCACCGAAAGCGTGGTGATGCGCTCTTCCACCGGCACGGTGCGCTGGATCCGGGCGCGCCACCGCCGCGACCCGCTCGATATCCGCAAGGGTGGCTGAGGCCTTGGCGGATCAGGCGCCGGCCTTTGGCGTCGCGCGCTCTTTCACCGGCCGGCGCTGGCTGTTGAAGCCGGTCGACACCACACTGGAAACCGAACTGCTGCGCGAGATTTCGCCGGTGCTGGCGCGGCTGCTGGCGCTGCGCGGGGTCCGGCTTTCGGAAGCGGCCGATTATCTGACGCCACGGCTGAAGAAGCTTCTGCCCGATCCGTCGCTGCTGAAGGACATGGACTGCGCCGTGGCGCGGGTGACGGCGGCGCTGGAAAAGGGCGAGCGCATCGCCGTGTTCGGCGACTATGACGTGGACGGCTCGACCAGCGCGGCCCTGCTCAGCGATTTTCTGTCGGCGCTTGGCACGCCGCCCCGCATCTACATTCCCGACCGCATGAAGGAGGGCTATGGCCCATCGCCCTTCGCCATGCAGGCGCTGGCCGCGGAAGGTGCCAGCCTGATCGTCACGGTGGATTGCGGCTCGGCGGCGGTCGCCGCGATCGAGGAAGCCCGTCACCTGAACATGGATGTGGTGGTGCTGGACCATCACAAGGTCGAGACCGCGCCACCCGCGGCCGCTCACGTCAATCCCAATCAGCCCGGCGACACGTCAGGCCTGGGGCATCTCTGCGCCGCCGGCGTAACCTTTTTGTTCCTGGTGGCGCTGAACCGGCATCTGCGCGAGACGAACTTCTATGAAACACGCGGCATGGCCGAACCCGACCTGCGCCTGTTTCTGGACCTGGTGGGGCTGGCCACCATCTGCGATGTGGTGCCACTGAAGGACATCAATCGCGCCTTTGTGCGTTTCGGCCTGGGCCAGATCGGCACCCTGTCGCGGCCGGGCCTGGCGGCGCTGGCCGGGGTGGCGGGCGCCAAGGGCCCGTTCACGCCCTATCACCTGGGTTTCGTCTTCGGGCCGCGCATCAATGCCGGCGGTCGGGTGGGACGTTCGTCCCTGGGCGTGGATCTGCTCACCACGCGTGAAGATGAGAGAGCCGGCGAGTTCGCGGCACAGCTCGACCTGCACAACAAGGAACGCCAGGCGATCGAGAAGGCCATTCTGGAAGAGGCCACCGCCATGGCCGCCACCCAGGCCAATGCGCCGTTCCTGCTGGTGACGGGCGATGGCTGGCATCCCGGCGTGGTCGGCATTGTCGCCGGCCGGCTGAAAGAGCGCTTTGCCAAGCCCGCTTTCGTGGCCGGCTTTGAAGGCGGCATGGGGCGGGGTTCGGCGCGTTCGATTGCCGGCATCGATATCGGCAGCGTCATCCGCGCCGCTGCCGAAGCCGGCAAAATCGAATATGGCGGCGGACATGCCATGGCGGCGGGCTTTTCGCTCACCACCGCCCAGCTCGAAGGCTTTCGCAAATTCGTCGAGGAACAGTTCAGCGGCGCAGGTGCCGCCCTGGCCGCGGCCAATGACCTGTATCTGGACGCGGTGTCTTCGCCTGCCGGCGCCAATGTGGCCCTGGCGGAGGAGATCGCCCAGGCGGGGCCCTTCGGCGCCGGCAATCCCGAGCCGCTGCTGGCCTTGTCGGATGTGCGGGTGGCGTTCGCCGATGTGGTCGGCCAGAGTCACGTGAAGCTCAGGCTGGGCGGGGCAGGGGGAACGGTGCTGGACGCCATCGCTTTCCGCGCCCTGAACACGCCGCTGGGCGAGGGGCTGCTGGCCTCGCGCGGCAAGTCCATCCATGTGGTGGGGCGGCTCCGGCGCGACGACTGGAACGGAAGGGCTCGGGTACAGCTGGAAATTGAGGATGCGGCCTCTGCAAGTGCCTGAGAAGGTTTATAAAAGTCCGGCTTGCAAAGCCGGGCCTGCGCCGCTAAACACCCCGTTCTTCCGGCGGCGCCCTTCGTCTATCGGTTAGGACTCAAGATTTTCAATCTTGCAAGAGGGGTTCGACTCCCCTAGGGCGCGCCATTCTTTTGTCCGCACAGAATGCACTACAGTGCGGCCCCATGCTTCACGATCCCGTCAGGCGCCGCGATGTGCTTGAGGCTGGTGCCGGCCTCGCCGCCGCTTTTGCGCCTTCGGCATTCGTCCGGGCCGGCCCATCATGATCAGGCTCGCGGTCAATGGAAGATCGGTTGCGCTGAAAGAAGGCTCCACCTTGCTGGATGCTGCCAGGGCCGCCGGCGTGCATGTTCCGACGCTTTGCTATTATCCCCGTCTGCCGTCGCACGCGGTCTGCCGCCTGTGCCTGGTACAGGTCAAAGGCGAAAGCCGCCCCCAACCGGCCTGCGTCACGACCGCAAAGGACGGTGACGTGATCGAGACGGACACGGTCGAACTGACGGAGTTTCGCAAGGCCGATGTGCAATGGCTTCTGGCACGCCATCCGAACGACTGCATGCGCTGCGAAGTCAATGGATCCTGCAAGCTCCAGAGCCTTGTTTACGAGTATCAGCTGGAAGACCGTTGGGAAAAGCTTCCGGTAGGACCGCAGGAAGGCCCCGGCTACAGCCTGAGCGATCACACCTCGCCGAGCATCTGGCGCGACATGGCCAAATGCGTTGAATGTGGATTATGTGCCGACGCCTGTGGCGCCCCAGGGCAGCAGCAATATGTCATTGGATTTTCCGAGCGCGGATCGGACCGCTTGCCGGTCACGGTATTTGATCGGCCGCTTGCCGATACCCCATGCATTTCCTGCGGCCAGTGCACGCTGGTTTGTCCGACCGGCTCGTTGGTGGAGACGCCGCATTGGCACGAGGTTCTTCATACCCTTGACGCGCATAGGCGCGTCTCCGTCGTCCAGGTCGCCCCCGCAACACGCGTTGCGATCGGCGAGGAATTCGGCATGGAGCCGGGAACGGTCAGCACCGGCAGGATGATCAACGCGCTGCGCCAGCTGGGCTTCGATTATGTGTTCGACACCAATTTCGGTGCCGATCTGACCGTCATGGAGGAGGCGACCGAGCTTCTTCTGCGCCTTGGCGAGCACAGTGCGTTGCCGCTGTTCACGTCCTGCTGTCCGGGCTGGGTGAACTGGGTGGAGATCAACCGTCCCGATCTTTTGCCACATCTGAGCACGACGAAATCGCCGCAGCAAATGCACGGCGCAGTCTCGAAGCGGGGCGGCTTTGCGCGTGAACTCGGTCCGGATTTCGCGCATGGCGCGGCGGAGCCATATGTCGTCAGCATCATGCCGTGCACGGCCAAGAAGGATGAGGCCGTTCGGCCAGGCCTTTCCGGCGATATCGATCACGTTATCACGACGCGCGAGCTGGCAAGGATGATCAAGGCGCGCGGCATCGCATTCAACGCGCTTGCGGAAGACGGCGCTTTCGATAATCCGCTTGGCAAAAGCACGGGCGCGGGACAGATATTCGCCGCATCGGGCGGCGTCATGGAAGCGATTGCGCGAACCGCGTCCCATCTTGCCGGCACCGGGACTGCTTCATCGCTCGAATGGCGCCAGCTCCGCGGCGTCGGGGCGGACATGAAGACGGCCGACATTCCCGGCGTCGGCAGAGTGGCCGTCTGCAACGGCATTGCGAGCGCGCAGCGCCTGCTGGAAACGCAAGCCTGGAGAGACGAATATGTCGCCATCGAGATCATGGCGTGTGTCGGCGGGTGCCTGGGCGGGGGCGGCGAACCCAAATCGTTAGATCCGCTCGTCCTGGAGAAGCGCATGCATGCGATCTACGAATTGGACCGGCAAATGCCCCGGCGCCGGTCATTCGAGAATCCGGATGTTCAGCGCCTCTATGATACCGAACTGGTCAAGCCCGGCTCCGAAAAGGCGCTGGCATTGCTTCACACGGAGTATGCCCCACGTAACTCCGTTCGATCGCTTTTGATGCGGTTTCTGGACTGTGTCGACCGGCGCGATGCCGCCACCGCCGCGGCACTTCTGCATCCGGATGCCGTGTGGGTCACGGCGTCCGCGTTTGGCGATATCAGGGGCGCCGCAGAAATCAGCGACCTGATCACTAGACGGCTGCCGCCGCGCAAATATGGTGCCGAATTTGGCCGGCATCGCATGGTGCCCGATCCGAATGCCGGCGATCTTGATATCGTCGTCTCGCCTGCGGGCGAACGATGCCATTTTCGGGTGGAGGTCGACACCATGCCCGATGGGAGCCATTCCGGAATGTTGATCCGAAAGCTTGTGCGGGAAATCCTGTAATCGGCCAGGTTCGTGTCAGGCGAGACGGCTTTGTCAGCACGCCGGTCCTGCGGAAAAATGGAGAAACAATTGTCCCCTGATCCTTTCAAGCGCCGGGAATTCCTCCAGGCTGGTGCCGCGGGCCTTGCCACGACCTTCGCGGCTCCGGCCTTTGCCGCGCCGCTGCGCTATGACCCATCCGCCAAATTCGAATTGACCGTCAGCGAGCTGGAATATCGCCGCAATCCCCAGGGCCGCTCCTTGATAGCGCGCATCTATCAGCCATCAGGCCCGGGCCCGTTTCCGGTGGTGCTGGATCTGCATGGCGGCGCCTGGAACAGCAAGGACCGCCATGCCGAGGAGCCGTTCGACCGTGCCTTGGCTGAAGCCGGCGCATTGGTGGTGGCGGTCGATCTGACCTTGGCGCCGCAGGCGCCTTATCCGGCTTGCGTGCAGGATGCGAATTATGCCCTGCGCTGGCTGAAGGCGCGGGCCAAGACCTGGAATGGCGATGCAGGCCCAATTGGCGTGTTCGGCAGCTCCAGCGGCGGCCATGTCGCCGAACTGTTGGCGCTCAGGCCCAACGATCCCCGCTACAACGCCATTCCCCTGGCGGAAGCGCCCGGCATTAGGGCCTCGATGGATTATGTAATGACGCGCTCGCCGATCAGCAACACCTTTGCGCGTTACCAGAATGCGGTGACACGCAAGGTCGACAGCATGGCCAGGAACAACACGACGTTCTTCGTTCCGTGGGAAAGCATCCACGAAGCCAACCCGCAAGAGATTCTGGACCGCAAGGAAAAGGTGACCTTGAAGCCATTCCTGATCATGCAGGGCGCGCTGGATACCAACATGCTGCCTGAGTACCAGACCAGATTTGTCGAAACCTATCGCGCCGCGGGCGGCGCCTGCGACTACACCATCTTCGATGGCTGCGAACATGAATGGGTTGCCCAGCCCGGGCCGCAGACCGACCGCGCCCATGAGATGGCAAAGGCCTTCATCGCCCGCCACGTCAACGTCTGACCGCTAGGGCTTCCTGAACTTCAGGATGAACTGATCGGTATGGCCCTGGATCTTCTTGTCGAACACCGTCAGTTTGCGGTCGTCGGCGGGATTGCGCAGCACATCGCTTTCGCCTTCGAACTTGAATCCTGCCGCCGTCACCTGTGACTTCACCAATTCTTCGTCGATGCGATGGTTCGTGGCCGCACCGGCCGAACCAGAACCATCCGGTGCCGAGTGGTCCAGCACCAGATAGACGCCGCCGGGTTTCAGCGCGGCAAACACCTGGCGGTTGAACGCCGCCATGTCGACCACGCCATATTTGGCAATCAAAAGGTCGTGATAGTTTTGCGCGGTGAAGAACACATCGACCGGCGCCGCCAGATGGAACTGGCCGAACGGCGCGGTGTCCAGGCTGACATTCTTGTAGCCCTGGTCGATCACCTTCTGGTCCGAGGCGATATTGTCGGCGCCCCAGCGCGTCGTTTCCAGCATGGTGACATGGCCGGTCGGCCCCACCACATCGCTGAACAGCCGGGTGAAATAGCCGCCGCCGGGCAGGAAGTCGGCCACCTGCTGGCCGGGCTTGATGCCGGCAAAGGCGATTGTCTCGGCCGGCTTGCGGCTCGTATCCCGCGCCACCTGGTCGGCGGGGCGCTTGGGATCGGCCAGGGCCTCCTTGATGCTGGAGGCCCCAGCGCTCCAGGACAGCGCCACCAGCGCCATGCCGGTCATCAGAATGCGGCGTGAGATCGTCATCGGGGCCCTCCGGACAGAAAGGCCGCAATGCTACGCCTGCCTCTCGCACCCCGGCAAACCGGCCGGCATACGTTCGTCGAACCGGGTTAGCGCTTTGCAGAAACGTCCTGTCTGGGAGAGGGTGAGGGGCACCTGTCTCGTACTTCGATTACGATTTCTCGCCAATGGTCGGCAGCTTGGGCAATTGCTGCGTTGCGCCGCGTGGAAATCTGACCACTTCACTTTCCACCCCGGCTACATCGCTTTCGTGAAGATAACCGATGATGAAGCGCAGACTCGGCTCCGGTAGCAAATCCACCACATGCCAATACTTACCACTGCCGTCCAAAGAATCGACCTGATAGTCAGCGTTCACCTTGTCGACCCCATTTGGAATCTCCTCCAAGCGGGCCGAATGCGCAGCGGCTTTTCGCCGAAGAACAATGCCTTGCTTTGCAAGCACTAGCCCCGCATAGACTCCTTGACGAACTTTCGACTTCTGCCGTTCTCGCTCTACCTGAAGTAGGATTTCAGTGAGGTGATGTAGGACGTATTCCGCTTGCCCCTTAATATTTTCGTCGACGGTAGCGTCCTCCCTAATAACCCATGGAGCCCCTTGTTCTGCCGCTGGACGATAAACACGCGGCGTCAGTCGCCAAATGTTCCAGAACACATTGTAGTCGAGGCCCATTCGAACGATATTCCTGTCGAGGTCCGAATGATCAATGACGATAAAGTCGATCGGATCATGTACATTTTCCTCAATGTATTTCGGATTTTTTGCCCATTGGGGTGCCTGATTTCCCAATATCCCGAAAAAACCCGGCTCTGTTTCTTCTGATCGCCATTGGCGAACATCATAGTTTTGTAAAAACTCTAGGAAAAAGGCTTTACTCGCCCCGACCAACGCGGCGCGGAAATCTCCACGCATGAAATCGTCATTTGCAGCTATAAGAAAGCTAGTGCTTGCACGGTCGGTTGGCAGAAGATCGAAAAGGCTCATTGTCTCGAAATTTGCACCGAACACTGCTCGAGCGATTTCAGATATTACTTCTAACATCTGCGATTGGAGCCGGCGAAGCTCGCCTATGTCTGGACGGACACCATAGTGTTTTGCATTTATGCGCAACTTATTCAGTTGAATGAGAGGTCCTCGGAACGGGAGGCCTTTGCCTATTTTCTCGTTGACGCCGTCGAACAGTTGAATCAGCTCAGACCGCTCACTCCTCGTTGCATTTATTGCACTTGCTGCAGTCCAAAGCGCCATCTCAACAGCGTCGTGGAGCAGATTTACGCCGGCAAAATGAGCGACATCTTGCTCTGACCGTATCTGCTCGTCGGACAGAAAATAAAGATGCCTTGCTGCAATCAGCTGACGTAAATGAGGTTCATCCGTCATAGGTATGTTGCCGGCAACGGCGACTACTTCTTCGCCCCCGGCACCGGCCCAAGCCGGTGCTTGCCCACGGCGATGTCGTCGACCCAGACGGTAAAGCCATTGTCGGTGGCGGGCTGATAGTTGGTGAAGCCGAAGGACAGGGTCTGGAAGGCGGCGGGAATTTCGATGCCCTCGTAATTGCCCGCACCCTTGTGCTGGCCGATGTCGGCGACCTCCTTGCCATTGACGAAGAACTGATAGCTCTGGGTCGCATTGTCGGCATGCCATTCCAGCAGCATCCAGTCGTCGTTGAATTTCTGCATGGTGGCGGATTTGGGCCCGAACTCCTTGCGCCCGTTCGGCGGCTGGACGTTATAGAACCAGCCATAATCGCCATTGGGATAGAAGAGCAGGGTGACCAGACGCACGTCGATCAGATCGCCCGCCAGGGGGCTGATGCCTTTGCCATCGACCAGGGTGATGTGAATAAGCCGGCCGGTGGGCAGCGGTGTCGGTGTCTTGACCTTGAAATAAAGCCGGCCCCAATGCTCGCCGCCCAGTTCCGCGACCTTGGCGGGGTCCAGGCTGATATAGCGGCCGCCCCGGACCGCGGGCTCGATCCTCAGCGCATGGCTGCCGCTATGGGCGACGCCTTCCTGGACGGCGATGTCGCCGGTCTTGGTGAAGCCCGGCGGAATACTGCCTGCCGGCGTGGATTCAAAATTTTCCGACATGATGGCGCCGGACGGCTGGTTCATGGTGGCGCAGCCGGAAACAGCGACGGCCAGCAGCGCGGCTGCCGCAACGAATGACAACTTCATGAAAAATCCCCGTCCCTGTGTTTCCTGTTTTGCGGGGGAGCCTAACGGCTGACCCCGAAAGGGTCCATATCCCGGCGCGTCTTCTTTGTGCTAGGATTGCTTATCCCCAACGATGAGCGCCATCAGGCGCCGAACCCAGGAGGCCCGCCATGATCCGCTCCCTCACCGCCGCCTTGCTTGCCACCAGCCTTCTTTGCGCGCCCACACTGGCCCAGAGCGTGTCGCCCGCCATCACGGCCGCGGTCGCCGACAGCGCCAGGCCGGATACCGACAAGGAGCGCGACGCCAATCGCAAGCCGGCCCAGGTTCTCGCCTTTGCCGGGGTCAAGCCGGGCATGACCGTGGCCGAACTGGCGCCGGGCCGCGGTTACTATACCCGCATCCTGGCAAAGGCCGTGGGCCCGTCCGGAAAGGTTTTCGCCATTGTCACCGCGGCACAGGCGGCGCGTCCCGGCGCGCTGGATGCGCTCAATGCGATCGCGGCCGCCTATCCCAATGTGAAGGTGGTGACGGTGGATTACGCCACCATGATGCTGCCCGAGAAAGCCGACCTGTTCTGGACCACCGAGAATTATCACGATTTCCATAACGGCCCGACCGCCAATATCGCCGCGCTGGACAAGTCGGTGTTCGACAATCTGAAGCCGGGCGGGATCTTCTATGTCGAGGACCATCGCGCGGCGGATGGCGCCGGCCTGGCCGCCACCACACAGTTTCACCGGATGGACGTGGCCGTCGCCAGGAGCGAGTTGACGGCGGCCGGATTCAAGCTCGATGGCGAGAGCGACCTTTTGCACAATCCGGCGGACGACCGGGCGTCGAGCAATTCGGAGACGGGACACTTTACCAGCGACCGCTTCATGCTCCGGGCGAAGCGGCCCTGAAGACGGCATGGCGCTGACGGCGCCGGCTTGTCGATCCGCATTTCGCGCAGCTTATTGGCGATCCGCGCGTTGATGATCCGCGGTCCCGGGGATCATCCATGCGGTTCAACGTAAAGTTTACGACGGCAGCGGCAATCATGACGGCGCTCCTGGCCGCACCCGCCCTGGCGCAGACCCAGGCGGGCGGCGATTCCGCGGCCATGCCGGCGAATGATGGGGCCTGGCAGGTGGTGACCGGATCGGCCTATCAGCAGGCCGGTGTCATGCCCGGCACCGACGCCACGCCGGCTTGGCTGAGTGACGGCACCCTGGCGGAGTCCGCCAACACCACGGCCCTGGCCAGTTCGACCTATCATCAGCCAACCGGCTTTCTGCCCGGCATGAAGCCGTAGGATAATTTGCCGGCCTGCGGTGGCGGCCCGGTTCCCCGGGTCAATGCGCCGGCGCGGCCTTGGTCAGATTGTCCTGCATCACATTGGCGATCTCGTTCTGCTGGAACAGCCCGCTCTTGTCGCCATCCATCTTGTAAAGCCCCTGCAGGTAGGCGAGGTCGGAGGCGGTCATTCCTTCGACGCTGCGCTCGCAATTGGTGGCCATCAGGTTCACGATACTGGGCAGCTCCTGGCAGACATCCAGTGAGTTCAGCTGGGTCAGCGCCAGCATGGCGATATAGTCGGACAGGGGGACGATCTTCTGGCCCGCCAGCTTGGTGGAATCCACGACGACGATGACGTGGTTCAGGCCGGTGCGCGCGCCGTCATTGATGTGATTGCCGGTGACCCTGGCATAGGTGGCATAGGGCAGGTCTATCGGGTCGCGATTCACGCCCTTGCTGGACGGCATCGCGAAAGCGTTGAAATTCGACAAGGTAATGCCGTTGCCCAGCTTGCGGCCGCTGTCCATGCGGTGAATGCCGTCCAGGTCGATGGTTTCGGTGGTGTACCAGGCCTGCACCGGCCGCGTGACCGTCGCCAGCTGCTCGCGCTGTTCGCTGGTGGTGGCATAACCCAGATAGTCGGGATCGTCCTTGCGCACCTGGTCCAGCAGGGCCTGGGGCGTGGTGGTGAAGATGATCTGGATGTTGGGTGTGCAGGACGCGATGGTACTGACCGGCGCACCCGCGGCGGCGGCGACCGCCTGCACCCTTTGGCTGATAAAGCGGGCGAATTCGGGCTTCTGGCCTATGACCGAAGGACAGATGGGGTCTTCCCAGCGCGCGATCTTTCCCGTCAGCTTTGTGGTGGTGGTGAAAGCTTTGGCGAAGCTGTCGACCATGTCGCGCAGCTTGGTGGCGGTGATGGTGACATTTTCCGGTGGCGGTGCCGGCGCCTGGGCCGAAACCGCCGCCACGGCGGTCGCCAGCGCTGCGCAAGCGGCCAATATCCGGACCTGGTTGTTCCACATTCCCCAATGGCCCCCAACGAAACAGCCAGAATACACCTTTCCGTGGCCTGATCACATCTGTGCCCGCCGGATCGCGCCTTAGGATTTCGGTCCGGATATTGATCCGCATCAAACCGCGTCGGCAATGCCATCCTATTCTAATTCTCTTGTCCACGTCGGACCATTCAGGAGGACTCCATGCTGACATTCTTCAGAAGCATTTCCATTGTCGGGCTCACCGCTGGCGCGCTCGCTTTGGGCGGCTGCGCCACGCGCGAGCAGGTCGAGCATGCCCAGGCCACCGCCGATCAGGCTGTGTCCCAGGCCCAGGCGGCCAGCGCCGCGGCCCAACACGCCCAAAGCGCCGCCGATGCCGCCGCCGGATCGGCGCAGCGGGCGCAGGCGACTGCGGACACCGCAACTGGCGAGGTCCAGAAGATCGATACCCGCCTTGTTACCGTCGAAGGCGATGTGGATCACCTGACCCACCATCACGAACATGGCAGCTGGGAAAATGTGGGCATGAAGCACCACAGGATGCATCGCATGCCCAAGCACAAGCAGGCGGCGGCCACCTCCGGCACCGCGAACTGACAGGTCGCGGATCTGAACAGGCGGGCGGGCCGGCTTTGTCCGTGCTCGCCCGCATCATGGGAGAATTGTTGCGATGAAACGCATTCTCGCGGCCTTGGTCGCTGCTTATGCCATGGGCGCTGTCGGCGCGTCGGCACAGCCCGACAACCGCTATCCGCCCAACCAGCCGCCACCGATGAACCAGGCGGGCCAGCCTGGACCATTTTTTCCCCAGTATCAGAACCGCAATCCGGGCATGGTGGGCCCCGTCCCCAATCGCGGCACGCGATGGTCGCGCGGCGATCGCCTGCCGGACCAGTTCCGCCAGGACCGCTATTCGGTCAACAACTGGCAGCAATATGGATTGCGTCGCCCGCCCGACGGCTATCGCTGGTATCGCGGCGACAATAACGACTTCTTCCTGGCCATGATCGGCACGGGAATGATTGCCGACGTGATCTACCAGTCCAACCGCGATGACCTGTGGCGGCGCCGCTATTATCGCGAGTACAGCTACAATGACGATCTCTATTACCAGCAGTGCCGCCGCTCACCCGATCCGGCCGGCGTGCTGCTGGGCGGATTGATCGGCGGGCTTTTGGGCAATGCCGCGGGCCGCGGCAGCGGTGGCGCCACCATCGCCGGCGTGATCCTGGGCGGCATGGCCGGCGCGGCGCTGACCCGCAACCTCGACTGCGAGGATCGCAGCTATGCCTATCGCAGCTATTATGACGGCTTCAATGCGGGAAGGCCCGGCAGCTATCAATGGCGCAACCCGCGCAATGGCCATTATGGCGAGTTTCATATCGACAGCTACTATGACGATCCCGCCGGCTTCCGCTGCGCGCGCTTCAACCAGATGAACTATATCGGCGGCCGGCCCTATCCCGGCAACGGCGCGGCCTGCCGCCAGCCCGATGGCAGCTGGGCGGTCGTGAATTAAGCGCGCGGCACGCCGTTGAGAAGATGCGGCAATTCCGGCGCGCGCAGCTCCGGCGGCAGAAGCTCGGTCGGAATGTCCTGATAACAAACGGGCCGCAGGAAACGGCGGATCGCCAGGGTGCCGACCGAGGTGCTGCGGCTGTCGGAGGTGGCCGGGAAAGGCCCGCCATGCACCATGGCATCGGCAACCTCGACGCCGGTGGGCCAGCCATTGGCCAGGATACGGCCGGCGCGGCGCTCCAGCACCGGTATCAGGCTGGCGGCGATGGCGGTGTCATCGGCTTCCATCTGCAGGGTCGCGGTCAACTGGCCTTCCAGATGCTCGGCGGCGCGGCGCATCTCTTCGACCGTTTTGCAGCGGATGATCAGCGAGGCCGAGCCGAACACTTCCCGCGCCAGATTTTCGTCGGAAATGAAACTCTCCACATCGGTGCTGAACACCGCGGCGCGGCCGCAATTGGGACCGGCAGGGGCCTGGCTCTGTGCCACCGTGGTCACCTTGTCGTGGCTGGCCAGAGCCTCGCGGCCCTTCTCATAGGCTGCATGGATTCCCGCCGTCAGCATCACTTCCGGCTGATGGGCGCCGAGCGCTTGTTCCAGTGCGGCGGCGAAGCGTTCCAGGTCGGGGCCTTCCAGCACCAAGACCAGCCCCGGATTGGTGCAGAACTGGCCGGCGCCCAAGGTCAGCGAGGCGGCATAGCCCTTGGCGATTTCTTCGGCGCGCGCCTTGAGTGCGGCGGGCAGCAGGAAAACCGGATTGACGCTGCTCATCTCGGCATAGACCGGAATGGGCTCGGGCCGCGCCACCGCAAGTTGCGACAGCGCCAGGCCGCCGCCGCGCGAGCCGGTGAAGCCCACCGCCTTGATATGGGGATGACGCACCAGCGCCGTGCCGGTGGCGATCTCGCCAGGCAGATAGGAAAAGACGCCTTCGGGCATGCCGGTGCGCTGGGCCGCGCGGCGCACCGCGCGTGCCACCATCTCGCCGGTGCCAAGATGGGCCGGATGACCCTTTACGATGACGGGACAGCCCGCCGCCAAAGCCGACGCCGTGTCGCCACCCGCGACCGAGAAGGCGAGCGGGAAATTGCTGGAGCCGAACACGGCGACAGGCCCTAGCGGGATCTGGCGCATGCGCAGATCCGATCGCGGCAGGGGACGGCGCTCGGGCATTGCGGTGTCCACCCGCAGATCGAGCCAGTCGCCCCGGCGCACGACGCTGGCGAAAAGCTCGAGCTGAAAGCAGGTCCTGGCGCGCTCGCCGGTCAGCCGCGCCGGGCTGAGGCCGGATTCAGCCGCGGCCCGCGCGATCAGGGGCTCGCCCAGCGCCATGATTTCCTGGGCGATGGCCGACAGGAACTCGGCCCGCTGCTCCAGCGCCATATGGCGATAGACGTCGAAAGCCTGCCAAGCCAGATCGCAGGCACGGGCGACATCGCTTTCGCTGGCGGCATGGAATTCGGGGACAAGATCCTGGCCGGTGGCGGGGTTATAGGCCGTCAATTGCGGGCCGCCGGATGTGACGTCCTTGCCGCCGATCAATGCGGCCCCTGTGATCTGTTCGGACACGATGTTCTCCGCCGGGAATGCAGGGAACCTATATAATTCCTCAGGCGCAAAAGAGACCGGCCAGGGCCGCATAGCGCCCCGGCATCCTCGCCATGGCGCCGCGACATCTGTCACAATTGCGCCGTCTGCCGAGCGGTAGAATTCCCGGGAATTTTCGGCTGGCTGTCGGAAATGAGCCGCCCCGCGCGTCCTTGGGCACATTGATCAACGAAGGGAGATGAGAATGCCCAGCAATTTCTTCTGGTACGATCTGGTCACCACCGACACCAAGGCGGCCGCCAAATTCTATGGCGATGTGGTGGGCTGGACCTATGAGGATATGAGCCAGCCCGGCAATCAATATGGCGTCTTCAAGGTAGGCGATGCCGGCGTGGCCGGCCTGATGCCGTTTCCCGAAGGCATGCAGGGCCATCCCGGCTGGAACGGCTATATCGCGGTGGACGATGTGGATGCCGCGGCCAAACAGGTCGGCGAATTGGGCGGCACCATCCATCGCGGTCCCATCGAAGTGCCCGGCATCATCAAATTCGCGGTGGCGGCCGATCCGCAAGGCGCGGTCTTCATCATCGCCAAGGGACTTTCCACCATGCCGCTGCCGCAATTGCCGGTCGGCACCCCGGGCACCATAGGCTGGCGCGAACTTTACGCCGCCGACTGGAAAAGCGATTTCGCATTTTACGAAAAGATGTTCGGCTGGACCAAGGCCGAGGCCCATGACATGGGCGAGGCCGGCATCTATCAACTGTTCGCGGCCGGGGCTGCGCCCATCGGCGGCATGATGAACCGTCCCGCCATGATGCCGATGTCCTGGTGGAATTATTACACCAATGTCGAAAGCATCGACGCCGCGGTGCGCCGGATCGAAAAGGCGGGCGGCGCCGTCAAGATGGGCCCGATGGAAGTGCCCGGCGGCCAATGGATCGTGCAGGCCCAGGACCCGCAGGGCGCCTTTTTCGCGCTGGTCGCGCCGAAACGATAGCCATCGTGCGTCGCGCGGGATATGGAGCATTCCGCCCCCTGGAGGAGCACGATGCAATACCTTTTCATGAAATTGAATCCGCCGCGCGCGGATTTCATGCAGACCATGACGGCCGACGAACTGGCCTTGATGCGGGCGCATCAGCTCTATTGGGCGGGCTTTGCGGAGAAAGGCTGGGCCGTCGCCTATGGTCCGGTTGCCGATCCCGCCGGCGGCTATGGCGCGGGCTTCTGGGCGCTGCCGGATGACCAGGACCCGCAGGCGCTCGCCGCCGGCGATCCGGTGATAAAGGCCGGCCAGGGCTTCCGCTACGACATCTTTCCCATGCCGGCACTGGTCATCGGCAAGGCCGCACAAGGATGACAGCGGGCCTGCCGTCGGTGATCGACGCGATCGGCAACACCCCGCTGATCCGGCTGGACCGGCTGGTCGCCGCGCATGGACTCGATGGCACGATCCTGGCGAAGCTCGATCATCTCAATCCCGGCTTTTCCAAGAAGGACCGCGCGGCAAAAGGTTTGATCGAGGATGCCGAACGCACGGGCGATCTCGCGCCCGGTCAGACCGTGGTCGAGCTGACCTCCGGCAATATGGGGGCGGGGCTCGCCATCGTATGCGCCGTCAAGGGCTATCCCTTCGTCGCGGTGATGTCGAAAGGCAATTCGCCCGAGCGGGCGCGGATGATGCAGGCCCTGGGCGCGGAAGTCGTGCTGGTGGATCAGCTGCCGGGTGGCGTGCCGGGCGAGGTTTCGGGCGGCGACCTGGAAGTGGTGGAGAAGGAAGCGCAGCGGCTGACGCAGGAACGTGGCGCCTTTCGCGCCGATCAATTCCACCGCGCAGGCGCCTGGCTGGCGCATTATCACGGCACGGGCCCGGAAATCTGGCGCCAGAGCAACGGTGCAATCGACGCCTTTGCCGATTTTGCCGGCACCGGCGGCACCTATGCCGGCGTGACGCGGGCCTTGAAAGAACGCAACCCCGCCATCCGCTGTTATGTGATCGAACCGGAAGATGCTGCCGCCATTGCGGGCCAAAAGGTGACGCGCCCCAATCATCCGATTCAGGGCGGCGGCTATGCCATCGCGGAACTGGATTTCCTCAAGGACGTGCCCGTCGACGGCACGCTGACTGTCAGCGGCGATGAGGCCCGCGCCACCGCGCGCGACCTGGCCCGGCTGGAAGGCGTGTTCGCCGGCTTCTCGTCCGGCGCCAATGTCGCGGCTGCGCTCAAGCTGCTGGCCGGCGAGATGCGGGGCAGGACCATCGCCGTGATGATCTGCGACAGCGGCCTCAAATATCTGTCCACCGATCTTTGGGCCTGACCAGAAGACTTGCGTCGGATCAAGGACGGCCGTGAATGCCGCACTAGGCTGGCGGCATGAAAGACTATCCCGCCATCACCGCCGACATTTCGCGCAACCTCAAGGGGCTGCGCCGCGACATTCCCGAAACCATGCAGGGCTTCACGGCGCTGGCCCACGCGGCCACCCGTCCCGGCGCGCTGGACAAGAAGACCAAGGAGCTGATCGCCCTGGCGATCGGTGTCGCCACGCGTTGCGACGGCTGCATCGGCTTTCACAGCGAGGCGCTGGCCCGGCTGGGCGCCAGCCGCGCCGAGGTGGAGGAAACCCTGGGCATGGCGATCTATATGGGCGGCGGGCCCGCACTGATGTATGCCGCCGACGCCATCGCGGCGTTCGAGCAGTTCCAGGCCCAGCAGGCGGTCCAGTCCGCCTAGCTGTTCTTCAACGACGCCATGTCGATGACGAAGCGATACTTCACATCGCTCTTGAGCATCCGCGCATAGGCCACTTCGATATCCTGCATCTTGATCATCTCGATATCCGAGGTGATGCCGTGCTTGGCGCAGAAATCCAGCATCTCCTGGGTTTCGGGAATGCCGCCGATCAAGGAACCGGCGATGGCGCGCCGCTTGAACACCAGGTTGAACACGGCGGGCGAGGGATGCGGGGTGGGCGGCGCGCCCACCAGCGCCATGGTGCCGTCGCGCTTCAAGAGCGTGGTGAAGGCATCCAGATTGTGCGACGCCGCCACCGTATTGAGGATCATGTCGAAACTGTTGGCGTGCTTTGCCATCTGCGCCGGATCGGTCGAGACGATCACTTCATCGGCACCCAGCGCCTTGGCGGCATCGACCTTGGCGGCCGAGGTGGTGAAGGCGACGGTATGCGCGCCCAGGGCATGGGAAAGCTTCACCCCCATGTGGCCCAACCCGCCAATGCCGACAATGCCGACCTTCTTGCCGGGGCCCGCACCCCAGTGGCGCAAGGGCGACCAGGTGGTGATGCCGGCGCAGAGCAGCGGCGCGGCCCCGGCCAGATCCTTTTCGGCATGGGTGATGTTGAGGACGAAATGCTCGTCCACCGTGATCGAGGCGCTGTAGCCGCCATAGGTGTTGGCGCCCCCGCCGACGGGCCCGTTGTAAGTGCCGGTGAAGCCGACCGGGCCGTCGCAATACTGTTCCAGCCCGTCATGGCACTGGGCACAGGTGCGGCAGCTGTCCACCATGCAGCCCACGCCGACGATCTGGCCGGGCTTGAAGCGGGTCACGTCGCTTCCGACTTTGGTCACCTTGCCGACGATCTCGTGACCGGGCACGCAAGGATATTGCACGCCGGGCCATTCCCCGCGCGCGGTGTGCAGGTCGCTGTGGCAGACGCCGCAATAAAGGACCTCGATGGCGACATCCTTGGGGCCGGGCTCGCGGCGATCGATGGTGTGGGGCGCGAAAGGCGTGGTCGCGGACTGGACGGCATAGGCTTTGGTCTGCATGCAAAACTCCGGCGGATGGGGCTGAAATATCCTTTAGCAAATAAGGCGATATTGCGCCCTGTGAAGGGCTTGCGGCTTTTCGTCCGCGTTTTTCCCAGGCGGGTTGACGGGACCGAGCAATAAAATTACCACCCGCGCAACTCTTTCAGGACCAGCCATGCGCATAGACCAGATTCCGGTGGGCAAGAATGCCCCCGAAGACGTCAATGTCATTATCGAAGTTCCGATCGGCGGCGAGCCGATCAAGTATGAACTCGACAAAGCGTCGGGCGCACTGGTGGTCGACCGCTTTCTCTATACCTCGATGCGCTATCCCGGCAATTACGGCTTCATCCCGCACACCCTGTCGGGCGACGGCGATCCGGTCGATGTGCTGATCGCCAATTCCCGCGCCATCGCGCCCGGCGCGGTGATGAGCGTGCGTCCCGTCGGCGTGCTGTTGATGGAAGACAATGCCGGCATGGACGAGAAGATCGTGGCGGTGCCGTCGGCCCACATCACCCAGCGCTTTGATGCGGTCTCCAATTACAGCGACCTGCCGGAAATCACCCTGAAGCAGATCGAACACTTCTTTGCCCATTACAAGGATCTGGAGCCCGGCAAGTGGGTCAAGATCCTGCGCTGGGGCGACGCCGCCGAAGCCCGGAAGCTGATCGGTGAAGGTGTCGAGCGCGCAAAGGAAAAGGCTTAACCGCCCCAGTCCGGCGGCGGCGGCAACATCTTGACCAGGCCCGACAGCCCATCGCCATAGCCATTGCGCAGCGTATTCCAATAGGCGTCGTCTTCCTTCAGCATCGCCAGATTGCTGGCATTGAAGCTGTCGGTCTCGTAGCGAAGAATGTCGATCGGCATGCCGCAGGACAGGTTGGAGCGCAGGGTGGCGTCGAACGACAGCAGCGCCAGCTTGGCCGCCTGATCCAGCGGCATGTCCGGCGTCAGCGCCCGGTCCAGAATGGGCTTGCCGTATTTGGTCTCGCCGATCTGCAGGAAGCAGGAGCGCAGGGACGCCTCGATGAAATTGCCGGCCGAATAGATCTGAAACAGGCGTGGTGTCTCGCCCATGATCTGGCCGCCGACCAGGAAGCTGCCCGACGGATCGCCATAAGGCTGCACCGAAGGCCCGTCGCGCTGGATCACTTCGCGCAGCTTGTCGCCCACGATGCGCGCCACCTCGAACATGCTGCGGGCCGCGAAAATGTCCTGGGCATAGCCGGTGTTCAGCATCTCGCGGATCTGGCTGGTGACCGACTGGGTGGTGGCCAGATTGCCCGCCGACAGGATGGAGATCACCCGGCTGCCCGGCTGGGTGAACAGTTCGAACTTCCTGACCCGCGTCACCTGGTCGATGCCCGCGTTCGACCGCGAATCCGACGCCAGCACCAGGCCGGCCGGCAGCACTATTCCCAGGCAATAGGTCATGAACGCCCCTCAATTTATTGGCCAAGCCCCACTTGGCGGGGGCAAGTTTGGACAGGGCAGGCGGGACAGTGCAAGGTCCCCCCAGGGGATAATTTCCGGCTTGATGTCTGACGGGGGATCGATGCAGCGCGTGGAGTATCTGGACGATATCGTCGCCACGGTCCGCCGCGACATGGAAGCCCATCTGGGCCGGGGAAAAGTCGCCGATTACATCCCGGCGCTGGCCCGGGTAGACCCGAAGAATTTCGCCATCGCCATCGCCACCTGCGACGGCCGCACCGCCGAAGCGGGCGGCGCGCATCTGCCTTTTTCCATCCAGAGCATTTCCAAGGTCTTCACCCTGACCATGGCGCTGAACAAGCTGGGCGCCAATCTGTGGGAGCGGGTAGGGCGCGAACCTTCCGGCTCGCGCTTCAATTCCATCGTCCAGCTGGAAGCCGAAAAAGGCATTCCGCGAAACCCGCTGATCAATGCCGGTGCGGTGGTGATCACCGACACCTTGCTGGATGGTGGCGATGCGGATGAGACCATCGCCGAGATACTGGGTTTCATGCGCAAGCTGGTCGACGACAAATCCATCGTGGTCGATGACGAAGTCGCCGAATCCGAAGCCCAGACCGGCTTCCGCAACACCAGCCTCGCCAATTTCCTGCGCGCCTTCGACAATCTCAAAAGCCCGGTCGAGGATGTGCTGAAGGTCTATTTCCACCAGTGCGCCATCCGCATGAATGTTCGCCAGCTGGCCCGCGCCGGCCTGTTCCTGGCCAATGGCGGACAGGACCCGCTCAATCATGCCCGCGTCACCACGCCCTTCCGCGCCAAGCGCATCAATGCGGTGATGATGACCTGCGGCCATTACGATGCCTCGGGCGATTTCGCCTGCCGGGTCGGGCTGCCGGGCAAGAGCGGCGTGGGCGGGGGGATTCTCGCCATCGCGCCGCGCCAGGCTTCGATCTGCGTATGGTCGCCCGGGTTGAACGCCCAGGGCAATTCGCTGGTCGGCTCCATGGCGCTGGAGCGGCTGGCGTCACTGACCGGCTGGTCGGTGTTTTAGCCCTGTCACAAAGATCGCCGATCCTGGGAACCGGAATGGTCCTCAGCGAATATAGGACTTGAGCACGTCGATCAGTTCGTCGGCGGCTTGCGTCTCTTCCCGGCTTGGCTTGCGGTTGGCGGCCATCATGTGCATCTGAATATGGTCCTCCACCACTTCCGCCATCATGCCGTTGATCGCCCCGCGCGCCGCGGTCAGGAGCGCCATCACCTGGGTGCAGCTGTCCTCGGCCTCCAGGGCCCGCTCGATGGCATCGATCTGGCCTTTCAGGCGCCGGACCCGGTTGAGCAGCTTCTGTTTCTCATGAACCGCGTGCGTCATCCTGGCACTTCCTATATACCCCAAGGGGTATATACGTCCGCCGGCGATTTGAGAAGGGAGGGGCGGTCATGACCAAGAAAAGCTGGATGCTGGCGGCCGCTTCCTTCCTGCTGGCCGTGCCGGCCTTTGCCGATGATCTGCCCGCGCCCGAGACCTGGGCGATCCACGGCCAGGCGACTTTCGTCGAGCAGTATCATCCCGCCTTCCGCTCGCTCTATCGCGGACCCAACAGCCTGGACCATGGCAGCCGGGGCGACGAGACCATCGACATGACCCTGTTCGGCGGCGTCAGTCCGTGGGAGGGCGGCGAGGCCTGGGCCAATGTGGAAATGGACCAGGGCTTCGGCCTGTCGGGCACTTTCGGCGTGGCGGCGTTTCCCAGCGCGGAGGCCTACAAGGTCGGCGCCGCCGAACCTTACGGCCGGCTGCAGCGGCTGTTCTTTCGCCAGACCTTCGATCTGGGCGGCGATGCGCAAGCCGTCGAGGGCCAGGCCAACCAGCTGGCGGGAAGCCGCACCGGCGACAATCTGATCCTGACCGTCGGCAAGTTCGCCGTCACCGATATCTTTGACACCAACAGCTATGCCCACGATCCGCGCGGCGACTTTCTCAACTGGGCGGTGGTGGATGCCGGCGCCCTGGATTATGCCGCCGATGCCTGGGCCTATACCTATGGCGGCGCGGCGGAATGGAGTTTCGACAGCTGGACGCTTCGCGCCGGTCTGGTCGATATGTCGAAGCTGCCCAATTCCACCGAGCTCGAGACCAATTTCAGCCAGTTCGAAATGCTGGGCGAAGTGGAGCGGCGCATCCATCTCTTCGGCCAGGACGGCAAGATCAAGCTGCTGGGTTTTCTCAACCGCGCCAATATGGGCTCGTTCAATGACGCCCTGGCGCTGGCCCGGCAGACCAACGCGACGCCCGATGTCGCGCTGGTGCGCCACTATCGCTCGCGCGCGGGCGGGTCGCTGAATGTGGAGCAAGGGCTGAGCGACGATCTGGGCTTATTCCTGCGGGCCAGCGCAAATGACGGCAGCAAGGAATCCTATGAATTCACCGACATCAACGAAAGCCTGTCCGCCGGCCTGTCGCTGAAAGGCACGTCCTGGGACCGCAAGGATGACACGGTGGGCGCCGCCTTCGAGGTCGCGGGCATCTCAAAATCCTTCCAGGCCTATCTCGCCGCCGGCGGGCTGGGCGTGCTGGTCGGTGACGGCCGGCTGCCCAACTACTCCAACGAGGCAGTGTTCGAGACCTATTACGACGCGCAGCTGATCAAAGGCATCAATGCGGCGCTGGATTATCAGTTCATCGCCAATCCCGCCTACAATGCCGACCGCGGCCCGGTGTCGGTGCTGGGCTTTCGCCTGCACGGGGAATTCTAGCGATACCGCGCCGCCGGATGCGCCCAGGACAGGTTGGGTCCCATCTTCAGCCGCGCGTTTTCCGCATCCGCCAGATCCTGCGCATCGGGCAGGGAGGGAATTGTGATGCGCTCGCCAAGCTCCAGGCCCTTCAGCGCCGCATCCACCAGCTCGTCCACATCCATGATGCGTTCGGCGGGAATGCGCGCATCCAGGTCCACGCCGGCGCGTTCCCAGATTTCGGTGCGCACCGCGCCGGGACAAACCGTCTGGATGGTGACGCCATTTTCGTTCAGCTCCTTGGTCAGCGCCTGCGACAGCGCCAGCAGGAAAGCCTTGGAGCCGCTATAGACCGCATTGAAGCGTTCCGGATTGATCGCAACCGCGCTGGCCATGTTCACGATGGTGCCCGATTTCTTCGCGGCGAAGGCGCGCCCCGCCGCCAGGGCCAGCCGCGTCGCCGCCGTCACATTCAGGCTGATCAGTCTGTCAATGGTTTCGACCGACGTCTTCAGCTGCGGTTCGACCGTGGCGATTCCGGCATTGTTCACGAGGAAGGAAATCGCGGCGTCGCCTTCCAGCTTCTGTTCCACCCTTGCCACGTCCTGGGACTTTGTGAGATCGGCCGCCAGCACTTCGGACGCCGCGCCATCCTTCTTCAGCTCCGCAGCCAGTTGCTCCAGCCGCGCCTCGTCGCGAGCCACCAGAACCAGGTCATAGCCGCGGCGGGCCAGTTTCTGGGCATACGCCTTGCCGATGCCGGTGGAAGCGCCGGTGATCAGGGCCTTGGGTCGGGACATGAGCCTGCCTTTCGGAGAATTGCCCCGAAAGCCTAAGGCCGCAGCCACGCATTTCAAGCCGGCGCCCAAATTGACGACGCCCCGCCGCTCGGTCAGATTTGCGCCCTGGAGCAAATATGGGGACCATCATGGATCGCAAGTTTTTCGCCCTGATCGCTGCCGGCCTGGTGCTGGTGCCCGCCGCAGCTTTCGCCGCGCATGGCCGTCCCGGTCTGTGGACCGTTACCTCGACCATGCAGATGTCCAACATGCCGCAAATTCCGCCCGAGGCGCTGGCGATGATGAAAGCCCGCCACATGCCCGTTCCCGGCTCGGGCGAACCGATGACCATGCAGATGTGCATGACCCAGGAACAGGTGAATGCCGACAAGCCGCCGCCGATGAACAATCGCGAGGAAAAGTGCGACACCAAGGTGATGAACCAGGCGATGGGGCAGGTGGAAGCCGAGGTCACCTGTCATGGCCGCATGGAGGGCGTGGGCCATCTGAAGATGAGCTGGCGCGGCACCGATCACTATGACAGCAACTACAGCTTCAAGGGCACGATGGATGGCAGGCCGCAGGAAATGTCCACCCATGCGGTCGGCGATTTCGTGAAGGCCGATTGCGGCAATGTCCGGCCGATGATGCCGCCCAAACCGATGCAGTGAATAGCGCACAACAGCTTGCAGACCTGATCGAGGCTTCAGCCCGCGCCGTGGTCTTCACCGGCGCGGGCATTTCCACCGAGTCCGGCATTCCGGATTTCCGTTCGCCCGGCGGCATCTGGACCAGGATGCAGCCGATTTCTTTTCAGGACTATGTCTCTGATCCCGCGGCGCGGCGGCTGTCCTGGCAGCGGCGGCTGGAAATGGAAGAAACCTGGAAGACGGTCGCGCCCAACGATGGTCATAAAGCGGTGGCCGAGCTGGTGGCGCGGGGCAAGGTCAGCCACGTCATCACCCAGAATATCGACGCGTTGCATCAGATCAGCGACGTGCCGGCGGCGCAGATGATCGAACTGCATGGCAATACGCGCGAGGCCAAATGCCTGGACTGCGGCAGGCGGGTCGAGATCGACGTCATCCTCAGCCATTTCGCCGTTCATGGTGATGCGCCGGACTGCGACGACTGCGGCGGGCTGCTCAAGACCGCGACCATTTCCTTCGGCCAACCCATGCCGGAGGGCGAGGTGGCACGCGCTCAGGCTGCGACCTTGGCTTGCGACCTGATGCTGGTTCTGGGCTCGTCGCTCTCGGTCTATCCCGCCGCCGGGTTCCCGCTGCTGGCCAAGCACAACGGGGCGAAACTGGCCATTCTCAACCGGGACGAAACGCCCCAGGACGCGATCGCCGACCTGGTGATAAACGCCGAAATAGGCCCCACAATGCGGGCGGTTATTGACCATTTGGTGATGGGTTGGCCCGTACCCATATGATCGTTAGACTAAGCGAATCCCCAGATATCCGGAGACCTGCCTTGCGCCGCGCCGACGAAGAACCCGACGACAAAGAAGAAAAATCCCCGCGGCCCGATGCCCAGTCGGCGGAAATCGCCAAGGCGCTCTACAAGTCGCGCACCGTGCTGGTGTTCGGCGAAGTCGACATGAAGATGGCCGAGCGGGTCACCGCCCAGCTGCTGGCCTATGCCGAAAGCGAAGGCGACATTCGCGTCATCGTCAATTCGCCGGGCGGCCATGTGGAATCGGGCGACACAATCCATGACATGATCCGCTTTGTCGGTAACCGGGTGAAGGTGATCGGCACCGGCTGGGTCGCTTCCGCCGGCGCGCATATCTTCCTGGGCGCCAAGCGCGAGAACCGTTTCTGCCTGCCTTTCACCCGTTTCCTGCTGCACCAGCCCCTGGGCGGGGTGCGCGGCCAGGCCAGCGACATCACCATCGAGGCCGAAGAAATCCTCAAGATGCGCGCCCGCCTGATCAAGGAGATCGCGGTGGAAACCGGCCAGCCCTATGAGAAGGTCGTGGCCGATACCGAACGCAATTTCTGGATGGGCGCGGAAGAGGCCGTGAAATACGGCCTGGTCGGCAAGGTCGTCAGCACCGCGAGTGAAGTTTAAGCTTCGGTGCAAGCGTCCGGTCCCGGAAGTGTGCTAGCCATTTTGCATGGCTGAAGATTCGGGATCGGCTTCCGCAGGCGGCTCGCCCAAACTCGCCGCATCGCTCGCTCAGGACCGTCCACTGGACGGTCCTGTCGGCTTGCAGCCGACCGCTTCGCGATGGTGGCGAGGCTGTACGCTCTATCAGGTCTATGTCCGCAGCTTTTGCGACGGCAATGGCGACGGGCAGGGCGACTTTGCCGGCCTGACCACAAAGCTCGATTACATCAAGTCGCTGGGCGTGGATGGCATCTGGCTGTCGCCGATCCATCCTTCGCCCAATCGCGACTGGGGCTATGACGTCGCCGACTATGACGGCGTGCATCCCGATTACGGCACCCTGGACGATTTCAGCCGTCTGGTCGAAGCCGCGCATGCGCGGGGATTGAAGGTCATCCTCGACGAAGTGCTGGCCCACACCTCCGACGAACATGCCTGGTTCGCGGCCAGCCGCGATGGCGATGCGCACAAGCGTGACTGGTATGTCTGGGCGCCGCCCCGCGCGGACGGCACCGTGCCCAACAACTGGCTGTCGGTGTTTGGCGGCCCGGCCTGGTCCTATCAGCCGGCGCGGCTGGAGTATTACCACCACAAATTCCTGCGCCAGCAGCCCAAGCTGAACTGGATGCAGCCTGAGGCGCGCGAAGCGGCGCTAAAGGTTCTGGATCTGTGGCTTCAGCGCGGCGTCGACGGCTATCGGCTCGATGTCGCCAATGCCTTCCTGCATGACAGCGCGCTGACCGACAATCCGGCGATCCCCGCACCCGATCGCGGACTGGCGGAATGGGCGGCGGCGGCCAACATGCAGCGGCACTTCCACGACTCCAATCTGGAAGAGAACAAGGCGGTGCTGGACGTGATCCGCCGCCGGGTCGAAGCCTTCGACAATCGGTTCGTTTTTGGCGAGTTCTCGGAAGAGTTCGAACGCTCCGGCTGTTATCTGCCGCCCGACAAGGGGCTGCATGCCGGCTACAATTTCGCGCTGTTGCTGGCGACCGACGCCGGTGCCATCCGCGCCCATCTGGAAACGCTCGCGCAATTTCCCGACCACTGGCCCTGCATCGCCTTTTCCAACCATGACGTGATCCGTACCGCCACGCGCTTCGGCCCCGATGCGGCCAAGGCGATGTTGGCGCTGCTGGCCTGTTTGCGCGGCACCTTGCTGCTCTATCAGGGCGAGGAGCTGGGCCTGCCGGAAGTCGATCTTGCCCGCCACCAGCTCAAGGACCCGGTGGGCGACCTCTACTACCCGCTGTTCAAGGGGCGTGACGGCTGCCGCACGCCCATGCCCTGGGATGCAAGCAAACCCCATCTGGGATTCTCCACCGGCACCCCTTGGCTGCCGCCGGGACCCGAGCACAAAGCCTTGGCGGTATCGGAACAGGAGAAAGACCCGGGCTCGTCGCTGGCCTTCACCCGCAAGCTGCTGGCCGCCCGCACTGACCATCCCGCGCTTCGGAACGGAAGTCTGGAGCTGCTGCCTGGTCCGGCGCTCGCCTTCATCCGTGAAGAGGCTGGCGAGAAGCTGGTCTGCGCCTTCAACCTGGGCAACGCACCGGTGGTCCAGGACCTGCCGGGCCCGGCCAAGCCGCTGGACCTGGGGACCGGGGAGGCCAGCCTGTCAGGACGCCGGCTGACCCTTGGCCGGTTCGGTGCCTTCCTCGGCCAGCTCTAGCGCCTTCAGCGCCGCCTCCAGCGGCAGCAGCACGCAGGTGTGACGGCCGGCATGACCGGTCACGCCGTCGAATACCCCATAGCCGTCGGGCGCCTGGCCGCCCTTGAGGAAGGCCCGGACCTCGTCCGCCAACACCCCCAGCCCGGCGCGGTCCTGGCCCGGCGCCCGGCCCGCCAGCAGAGCGGCGGACGCCTGGGTGATGACACAGGCCTGGGTGGTGTGGGCGAGGGCGGTCACCCGGCCATCGGCCAGGGCCAGCTCCACCGTGACCCGGTCGCCGCAGGCGGGATTATGGACACTGGCCACGGCGTTGGGCGCGGGCAGATGCCCGGCGCCGGTGGCATCAGCCGCCAGCCGCAAAATCTCGCGCCGGTAGAGGGGATCGTCGGTCATGATCACTTGAGAAAATACATCAACGCCCTGTCCCAACCATCTGGATTCTCGTCAATTTGGCGCGAGGGCAGGGGAGCTTGTTGACAACAGAAACTAGGCCGGGCTGGCCGCCATGCGCGGCAGGTGCATGCGGGCCCTCAGGCCCCCGCCCGGCCGGTTCTCCAGTCTCACCACCCCGCCATGCCCCTCCGCAATGGCCTTGACCAGGGTCAGGCCCAGGCCGGTGCCGCCGGTATCCTCGTTGCGGGAGCTTTCCAGCCGGACAAACGGTTCGAACACCCGCTGGCGGTCGCCCTCGGGAATGCCTGGCCCTTCATCCTCGACCACCACGTCATAGCCGTCGCCGGTATTGTCGATGCGGACATCGGCCTTGTGGCCATAAGCGACCGCGTTCTCGACCAGGTTGCGGACCGCCCGCTTGATCTCATTGGGCCGGCAGGAGATCGGGGCCGGGGCGTGGGTGGACCAGCTCACCGGCTCGCCCAGCTCGTCCAGGTCGGTGCACAGGCTTTCCACCAGCGCCGACAGGTCCACCTGGCGGGGCGGTTCGCCGCCCGCGCCCTTGGCGGCCGACAGCACCTGCTCGGTCAGGACCTGCAATTCGTCCAGATTGCGCAGCAGCCCCTCGCGCAGTTCGTCGTCGTCCACGAATTCCAGATTGATGCGCATGGCGGTGATGGGAGTGCGCAGGTCATGGCCCACGGCCGAAAGCAGATGACGTTGGCTCTCCAGGGTGCGGGTGACCTTGGAGGCCATGGCATTGAAGGCGGCCGCGGCATTGCGCACGTCCTCCGGGCCTTCCTCGGCGACCCGCGGCGCCCCGGTTCCCACCGCGATCTTGGCAGCGGCCGTGGTCAGTTCGGACAAGGGACGCACCACGCGCCGGGCCATGAAGGCGGCGCCGGCGGAGGCCAGCACCACGGCGAGCGCGGCGGCGATCATGACTTCGATCGGCCAGCTGGGCGTGGGCGGCATCAGGACGCCGCTCATCATGCTGTGCGCGTCGACGGGAACGATGGTCTGGATTACGTCCGTGCCGACGTCGCTGCTTTGCGCATTCACCGGCCACAATGCCTTCGCAATGTTGGCCAAGGGCTCGTGGAGATGCACGATCGTCGCGTTCTTGCGCGGATGGTGGTCGGGCAGGGCATCGATCAGGCGTTTGGCGAGGGCGGTTTCCTCGCTGGTCATCGGCTTGGCATCGTAGCCGCCCTCGACCTCGCGGAAACGCCAGTCGGGATGGCTCATATTGCGCATGACCACGAGCCGCCATTGCGGCGGCACCTGGCTTATCGTGGCAGCGGCCGCGGCGGCGCGGTCGACCATGCGCTCGTTGATGAAGTCGCGGCCTTGGGCCTCGCTATTGCGGTAGAAATAATAGGCGACGCCCAGGTTGGAGATTGCCACCGCGCCCGCGACCACCAGGATCAGCTGCACCGCCAGCGTATTCGGCCAGAATCTGAAACGCATTACAGCCCCTTGCTCAGGCCACGGCCCGCAGCCATTCAAGCCATTTCCGGGTCCATTGCGAAGATGTAGCCGCCGCCCCAGACGGTCTTGATGTAGCGTGGATTCTTGGGGTCGGGCTCGATCTTCTTGCGCAGCCGGCTGACGTGATTGTCGATCGAACGGTCGAACAGGTCGGCGTCGCGGCCCTTGGTCAGGTCCAGCAGCTGGTTTCTGGTCAGCGCGATCTTGGGCCGCTCCAGCAGCGCGGTCAGCAGACGGAATTCACCGGATGACAAGGGCAGGGCGACGCCATCGGGTCCGATCAGCTCGCGCTGGCCGGTGTCCAGCATCCAGTCGCCGAATTTGACCCGCTCGGCACCCGGCGGCTTCTGGCGGGGCGGCAGCGCCTGGGTCCGGCGCAGCACGGCGGCCACGCGCGCGATCAGTTCGCGGGGGCTGAACGGCTTGGCGATGTAATCGTCCGCGCCCATCTCCAGCCCGATGATGCGGTCCACTTCCTCGCCGCGGGCGGTCAGCAGGATCACCGGGATCTGGCTGGTCTCGCGGATGGAGCGGCACAGCGACAGCCCGTCCTCGCCCGGCATCATGATGTCCAGCACCACCAGGTCTATGGCCGCGCCCTTCATCACCTTGCGGGCGCTGGCGGCATCCTGGGCGGTGGTGGCGCGGTAATTGTGCTCGCGCAGATAGCGGGCCAGCGGCTCGCGGATATCGCGTGCATCCTCCACCAGGAGGACATGCGGCTTTGCTTCGTCCTTCATCATTGGACGCAATTTTGACGACACGCCAGGCTCCACACAAACAAGGATTTGTCGCAAACCCTGTCAACACCACTAGTGTCGGTGATTTGCGGCAAAATAGGAATGGCGGTCAGATGGTCAAGACAACCAGCAGCCCCAGGATCAGCACCACGCCGACAAGCCCCACGGTCCAGGGCTGGAGCTGGGCGGCGCGGGCAGTCAGGCGGGTCGCGGGGGTCGGATGTGTCATCGAGGGCCAGGTCCTTCGCGCCCATCCTAGGGGGAACTTTGGGCCTTCGCGAATTCCCCTTTCCGGGGGGCTTCCCTCGGGCCGGAAATGGGGGGAGGCTTGCCGCCCCCTGGGGAGGGCCAAATGGAGGAAAGTACCGCCCTGACCGTCGCCGGCCAGGTCAAATGGTTCGACGCCCACAAGGGCTATGGCTTCATCGCCAGTTCGGACGGCATGGGCGATGTGCTGTTGCACCAGACCTGCGTGCGCCAGTCGGGCTTCCTGCAGGCCGTCGAAGGCGCCTCGGTGGTGTGCGAGGCGGTGAAAGGCCCGCGCGGGCTTCAGGCCAGCAAGGTTCTCTCTCTCGACAATTCCACCGCCCAGGTCGTGCTGTTTTCGGCCGGAGCCGCGCGCTATGTGGCGGAGCCGCGGGGACCGGCTTTCGAGGCGGTGGTGCGCTGGTTCAACCGGGCCAAGGGCTACGGCTTTGTCTCCCGCGGTCCCGGCACTCCCGACATCTTCGTCCATATGGAAACCTTGCGCCGCGGCCATATCCGCGAGCTGCATGAAGGCCAGAAGGTCAGGGTGCGGGTGGGCGACGGGCCCAGGGGAGAGCTGGTGGCTGAAATCGCGCTTCTGGATCACTAACTTTCCGACATTTGCTTTTGGGCAGCAGGCGGGTTAGTCGCCGCACATGCGCGCATCTCTCGCCGGCCTGTTGTTTTTCCTTCTGCCCGGCGCGGCCGTGGCGGCGCCAAGCTGCCCGGTGCCGCAGGCCTTGTCCTTCCGGGTGGAAAAGGAAATCCATCGCGACGCGCTGGGGTTTACCGAAGGGCTGGAAGTCCATGACGGCGCGGTATGGGAAAGCACGGGCGATTTCATCGGCGAGACCCGGCTGAACCGCATCGACCCCGACAGCGGCCATGTCACCACGCTTCTCAATGCCGGCAAGCATTATTTCGGCGAGGGCATCACCTTCTTCGGCGGCCGGCTCTATCAGATGACCTGGCGCGAGCATCGGGTCTTTGTGTTCGACCATGACCTGCATCCCTTGCCCGAGCTTTCCAATCCGCGCGAGGGCTGGGGGCTGACCCATGACGACAATGAGCTGATCGCCAGCGACGGCTCCAGCCGGCTGTTCTTTCTCTCGCCCAAGGATTTTTCCACCCGCCGGGTCCTGCCGGTGATCCAGGGCGCATCCTATCTCGAGAACATCAACGAGCTCGAATATGTGCAGGGCGCGATCTGGGCCAATGTCTTCGAGGACTGGAAGCTGGTGCGCATCTCGCCCGAGACCGGCTGCGTCGAAGCGACGGTGGACCTGATGCCCTTGCGCGATCGCATGCGCGCCGTCGACCGCAAGGTGGTGGACAGTGACGGCAATTTCGTCCCCAACGGGGTCGCCTATGATCCGGCCAGCGGGCTTTTCATCCTGACCGGGAAATACTGGCCGGTGCTTTATTTTGGGCGATTTACCGCAGGGAATTAGCGCCAAATTGACGGTCCGGCCCCCAAGCTGGTAAGGCATTTGCGGCTAACGGAGCGTAGCGCAGCCTGGTAGCGCATCTGCTTTGGGAGCAGAGGGTCGCGTGTTCGAATCACGCCGCTCCGACCATTCATCTTCGCGCGAACCGCGCGAAGATGAATGCCAAGGGCGGCCTAGCGACAGCGTAGAGGCCGCCCGCGGCAGGAAGTCCCGCTCAGAAAGGGCGGCGGCCGCGGCAGTAGGGAATTTTAAGAGGAACGTCATGCGCGCGCGCATTTACAGACCGGCCAAGAACGCCATGCAGTCGGGCAAGGCCCGCACCAAGCAGTGGCTTCTGGAATATGAGCCGGAGAGCCCGCGCACCATCGATCCCCTGATGGGCTGGACCTCGTCGGCCGACATGCGCCAGCAGCTCTGCCTGGAGTTCGAGACGGCGGAGGAGGCGGTCGCCTATGCCAAGGCGCATGCCATTCCCTACCAGCTGTTCGAGCCGCATGTGCCCACGCCCAAGCCCAAGGCCTATTCGGACAATTTCAAGTTCGACCGCAAGGTGCCCTGGTCTCATTAAACCTCGTCATGGCCGGCCAGCGACCCCGCACTTGATGCGGGGGAAGCGCGAGCCGGCCACCCAGTGCGCGGGACGCGCCATCAAAAAAGATGGATGGCCGGGTTAAACCCGGCCATGACATGGTAATCTTGTTGGGCCAAACTCCCTTCAGCGACTCCGTAGCTCAGTTGGATAGAGCATCGGATTTCTAATCCGGCGGTCGCAGGTTCGAATCCTGCCGGAGTCACCATCAAATCGATGATGAAGCTCGCCCATGTCAATCAAAGACGAAGGATTTCTAGCAAAAGAAATTGAAAACTGGCGCAAGGTCCATGTTGGTCGGAACCGGGATTGGTTCGCGCTTGCGTCAGAAATGAACCGGCTTTGTCATGAGCTATGGAACAACCTGCCCACCAGCGGTGATGAGGAGAGATGGTTCTTTACCGCGCGGTTGTTATTTCTGCGCGGCGCTACAAGTTTCCAAGCCGCTATAATTCTTCTCACCCATGGACTGACCGTTGACGCGAGCACCATCGCTCGCAGTCTCTTCGAAGATATTTTTTGCCTGGCAGCCAGCAAAAAAGATGAAGCTTTAGTCGAGAGATTAATTGGCGCCCATCATGTCGCCAGACGAAAAATCGCGCGAGCTGTTGCGCAATTGCCGCCGGATTTGGGGCTCGAAGCTACGGACGCTGAAAGGCTGAACAAGTTTGCAGATCAGTATGGCGCCGATGGACAAACACTAAACTTCGCAGAAATCGCATCGGTTGGCGGCCTGCGGCCCGTGTACGATATCTACTATCGTAGTCTCTCTAATGATTCCGCACATCCATCTTTAGATTCCTTGGAACGACTTTTAAAAACGAATGCGGCCGGCGAGATTGAAAGTTTCGCCGTCGGACCTGATGCTACTGATGTTGCACAAGTTATAGCGATTTTGAGCTGTGCCGGTTTCTATCTGTTGGTAACCGGGGCGCAGCTTTTCGGGAAAAACGATCTACACGAGAAGGCTACAGCGACCTTTGAAACCTACAAGAAACTTGCATCCGCTACGTTTAAGCGGCTGAACATACCGGAATTACAGCAGGTTTAAGCCACACCCACTCCTCCGGAGTCACCATCCAAGCCGCCAAAATTTCATCCGCCCCGGGCTAGGCCGGCCCCGCGCTTCTGTGATACGTTCGTATTTCAGGAAGGGTGTCCTGTGAACGAGGTCCGACCATGCGCTTCAAACTGATGGCACTGATTTTCGCCGCTTCCTGCCTGCCGGCGGTGGCGCAGGTGGACTCGCCGCACCTGGGCGTCCAGGGCTCGATTGTCGGCCTGCGCGGCGTCGGCCACATCTGGGAGGGCGCGGAAGGCACCTATATCGAGATCGAAATGCCCAACGCCACGCGCAAGGTCGTCGGCTACATTCCCTTCGGCGACAAGCCCACCTTCCCGCAGCTGGCGCGCGCCGAAGGCCATATGATCGCGGTGATCGGCGTGATTGGTCTGGATGGCGGCGCCATGGTCACCATGACCGACCGCGACCAGCTCGTCATTCTGGACTGACCCGTAGCGCCGGGACCTCGTATCCCGTCTCGCATGACAAGGGCGCGCCCGCTAGATTGGGGTGGGTTTTCGGGCTGGACGCATGCGCGAGATGAGAAAGGCGGCTGCCGCGGTCGCCATGGCGTTGCTGGCGACATCCGTCGCCATGGCAGAACCGCCCGAGCCTTCCGTCATCCTGGAATCGGGCGGCGCGGGACAATGGGGCCTTCACGGCGGTTCGGCCTTCGGCCCCAACTTTGGCGCCGAGACCACGCCTATTCCCGGCCTGCTGGAACTGGAAGCCGATGTGACGCCGTTCATGAGCCGCGGCCAGACCGAATGGGACAGCGACTTTCTGTTCAAGAAGCCGTTCGACCTGAACCGCTCGCTGGAATTCATGATCGGGGTGGGGCCGGAATGGGGCCACACCGTCACCCATGCCGGGACCAGCGATGATTTCGGCATGACGGTGGCGGGGGACTTCATGTTCTGGCCCATGCGCGAGCGGCGCTGGGGCTTCTATCTCGAGCCGGCCTATGGCTATGGCTTCGGGCGGGACCATGAGCAGTCCTTCAATGTCAGCTTCGGCCTTCTGATCCCCATCCGTTAGCGTCACCATACCTTCAATCTCGCGCGATAGCGCCGGCTCGGCTAGATTGGCCGTCAGGGGATTTGCAGGGCGCAGGGGCATGCCAGACACCAGGTCAGGCTTACGAGATGCTTTCGCGGGCATGATCAGCAGTGTGCTGTCCATTGCATACTGCCTCTCCTATGCCGCGCTGATTTTTTCGGGGCCCCTGGCGCCCTGGCTGTCTTATGGCGTGGCCATCGCCTTCCTGTCCTCGGCGCTGCTGGCCGGCGCGGTCGCGCTGCGCAGTTCCTTTCCCTTCGCCATTGCCGGGCCCGACACCTCGACCTCCGCGGTGATGGCGACCCTGGTGGCGATGACCGCGGCCCAGCTGCCGGCGGGCAGCCATCTTCTGCCCGCCACCCTGATCGTGATCGCGCTCGCCACCCTGCTGACGGGCGCGGTGCTGTCCATTCTGGGCTTCACCCGGGCGGGGCGCGCCATCCGCTTTGTCCCCTATCCGGTGATCGGGGGTTTCCTCGCCGCCACCGGCGCGCTGCTGGTGCTGGGGGCTTGCCAGGTGATCACCGGCCACAAGGTGAACTGGGCGCATCTCTCCGACCTGGCGGGTCAATTCGGCCTGGTCAAGATCGCCGCCGGCGTGGCGCTGGCGGTGGTACTGGAGCTGCTGCTGGCGCGCTCGCGCCATGCCCTGATCATGCCGGGCGTGCTGCTGGCCGCCATCGTCGGCACCCATCTGGTGCTTTTGGCGCTGCATGAGCCGGTGGCGGCGGCGCAAGCTACAGGCTGGCTGTTCAAGCCAGCGCCCGCCGCATCGCTGCATCTGCCGCTGGCCCCCGCCGAACTTGCGGTCTTCCCCTGGAAGATGCTGCCGGGGCTGGCGGGCGAACTGTTCGCGGTGGTCTTCGTCACCACCGTCACGGTGCTGCTCAATTCCAGCGGCATCGAGATCGCCACCAAGCATGAAGCCGACATCGAGCGCGAGCTGCGCGCGGTGGGGCTGGGAAATCTTCTGTCGGGCGTGCTGGGCGGTTTTGTCGGCGTGCTGGCCATATCGCGCACCTCGCTGGCGCGCGCCGCCGGCGCCCAGGGCCGCATGGCCGGTTTCACCCTGGCCGCGATTTCCGCCGCCCTGCTGGTACTGGATCCCGCTTTTCTGGGTTACATCCCGAAATTCGTGCTGGGCGGGCTGCTGCTGTTCACCGGCGGGCGGATCCTGGGGCGCTGGGTGATCGTCACCGCGCGGCAATTGCCGCCGCTGGAATATGGCTCGCTGCTGGTAATCGCGCTGGTGATCCTGGTGTCCGGTTACATCGCCGGCATGGCGCTGGGCATCGTCATCGGCTGTCTGACTTTTGCCTTCAGCGCCAGCCGGGTGAATGCCATCAAGTTCAGTTTCGACAATACCGAATATCGCAGTTCGCTGGACCGAAGCCCCGAGGAACTGGCGCTGCTGGCGGCCCATGGCCGCGAGATCCAGGGCATGGCGCTTCAGTCCTATCTCTTTTTCGGCTCCGCCAACCGGCTTTATGTGCGGGTCAAGCAGCTTCTGGCGGAGCATCCCGAGACCCGTTTTCTCGTGTTCGATTTCCGGCTGGTGACGGGGCTGGATTCCTCGGCCACCTACAGCTTTTCCCAGATCCGCGATGCGGCCGAGGAAAAGGGCGCCTGCATCGTGCTGGTGAATCTGACGCCGGAGCTGGAACGGATATTCCAGGTGGCGCGCTTCCTGGGCGAGGGCGTGGTGGTGGCCGAGACCCTCGACAAGGCGCTGGAACATTGCGAAGAGCAGGTGATCGCGGCCCACAAGCCGGCCGCCAGCGAAGCGCATTCCCTGCGCGCCTGGCTCACCGATGCTCTTCATGATCCAGAAATGGCCCAGCGGCTGGCACAGGATTGCCAGCGCCGCGAATTCGCCGAGGGCGCGGTGATCGCGCGCCAGGGCGAGAATGCCAGCTCCATGCATTTCATTCTGGAGGGGCGGGTGGGGGTGATCCTGGCGCAGGATGACGGACGGGAATTGCGGGTGCGCAGCCTTGGGCCCCAGACCACCATCGGCGAAATGGGACTTATCACCCACAAACCGCGCAGCGGCACGATCAAGGCGGAAAGTGCCAGCATTCTCTACGAGCTTCCGCTGGAAGCCTATGAGCGGATCAAGCGCGAGAATCCGGCGCTGGGCCAGGCACTGCTGGCCTATGTCACCGAAGTGATGGCCGAGCGTCTCAGCTTCGCCAACCGGGTGATCGGCGTGCTGCAGCGCTGACAAATTTAACCGGTGACCTCGTCGATCCAGTTCAGATAGCCGGCAAAGCCGGCGGCAAAGGGCAGGGCGACGATCTCCGGCACGGTGTAGGAATGGATTTCCTTGATGCGGGCGATGGCCCTGTCGAACAGCGCCGTGCGGGTTTTGACCAGCAGCAGCAGCTCGGCCTCGTTCTGGGTTTTGCCTTGCCAGAAATAGAAACTCTCGATGGGCAAAAGCTGGACACAGGCCGCCAGCTTCTCGTCGATCAAGAGCTTGGCGATTTTGGCGGCTTCGTCACGCGTTGGCGTGGTGGTCAAGAGAACGCCGTATTCCGACGCTTCACTCACTTGGCCGCTTCATAGCTGTGATAGGCGGGCGGGGCGGCGCGGCGCGCGAAGGTCAGGATATGCTGCACCGTCTCTTTCAAGCCGGTGGTGACGATATCGCATTCCGTCGCCTCGATGCCGTCGAGATAGCGGGAATTGTCGCCTGACAGGCCCCAGAACAGTGCCATCACCGGCACGCCGGGCATGCGTTTGCGCAGACGCCGCACCTGATAGCGGGCATTCTTGAACGTGCCGGGCTCCAGATAGGAGACACAGGTGAGCTGGATGCCGATGCAATTCAGTTCGCGGATATTGGTAGCCGAGGTCTCATCCGACGACACCACCCTGGCGCCGATGCCGTATTTGCCCAGCATGTCCACCAGCAGGAGCGCGGCGGCCTCATCCAGCGGCCCGCGGCCGGCCACGCACAGGACCGGCTCCAGCGGCGCATCGCGCCAGCTGTCCGGCAGATCGGCCTGGAGGGAATCGTCCTCGCGGCGGTCGGACAAATTCACGATCAGCCCCTTGATGGCATCGCGAATGCGCGCCTGGCGCCTGGGATCGAGCACGCCGCGATTGACATCGCTCTGCGCCAGCATCAGGGCGCGCGCCGCCACCTCGTCGTAATAGGCCGACAGGGAATTGTCGCGCAGGAAATCCTCGGCCTCTATCGCGGCATCGTCAGGATCGTCCGCCAGCATGCGCAGATAAAGGCTTTCCTCGAAGCGCAGCGCCGGCTGGTCGCCCAGCATCACGTCCAGGAATTTCAGGCCCTCGATATGGCGGGAAAAGACCACAAAGCACATGGTCAGCGGCGTCGACAGCAGAAGGCCCACCGGGCCCCACAGCCAGGTCCAGAACACCGCGGCCACCACCACCGCGACCGCCGACAGGCCCATGCTGCGGCCGTAGAGCGTGGGTTCGATCACCTGGCCGATCACCGGCTCGATGGCGCCGTAAAGCACCATCACCCAGACCATCTTGGACCAGCCGGGGTCCACCGCCAGCGCCAAAGTGAAGGGAAACAGAAAGGCCAGCGGCACGCCGACATAGGGCACAAAGCGCAGCAGCATGGACATCAGCGCCCACAGACCGGCATTGGGAATGCCGATCAGCCACAGGCCGACGCCGACCATCAGCCCGAAACAGGTGTTGATGACGGTCTGCAGGAACAGGTAGCGCGACAGCCGGTTGGCGGCTTCGTCCAGCGCCACGGTGGTGCGCTGCATGTCGCGCGAACCCGCCAGCCGCACGAAACGGTCCCGCAGGTCATCCTTCTGCAGCAGGATGAAGCCCATGAAGACAAAGACCAGCGCCGCCAGCCCCAGCGGCTCGAGCAGCGGCCCCAGCACCGTCTGCGCCACGGTCCAGGGCGCCAGCGACGTGCGCGTCACCACCACCGGAATGGGCTTGATGGTATTACTCTCGCTGTCGTTATCGTCGGACTTGACGCCGCCGGTGATCTGTTCGGCCAGATTGTCGACGATCTTGTTCAGCCGGCTGATGGTGCCGTTGTGGGCGGCAGTGCCGACCACGGAATGAATCTTCTGGGTCAGGTTGGTCTGGTAACGCGGCAGGTCGGCGGCGAGCTTGGCAACCTGCGAACCCATGAACAGGCCCAGCGACGACACCACAACCACCGCCATCACCAAGCTGATAGTCACCGAACCCACATTGCCCAGCTTCAGTTTCTTGAGCAGCGCCACCAGCGGCGCCAGGGCAAACGAAGTCAGCACCGCCAGCGCCAAGGGCATCAGCACCGGGCGGCCGAAATAGATGCCGGCCACGACCACGCCGGCGATCACCGCCGCCATGAATTTCGGCGTCAGGGCATCGGGCTTTGCCGCGACGGGGCGCGGCGAGGTTGGGGCGGGTTCGGACATGGCGACTCCAGTATAACCCGGCCGCCGCCTTTTCGGATCAGCCCAAAGCCCTGAAAAAACAGCTTGGCGCGCCGGTGTGGCAGGCCGGACCCATCTGGTCCACCTTGAGCAGCAGAGTGTCGCCATCGCAATCGACAAAGGCCTCGACCAGCCGCTGGTGATTGCCGCTGGTTTCGCCCTTGCGCCAGGCCTTGGCGCGCGAACGCGACCAGTAGGTGACATGACCGGTGGCCAGGGTCTCCTCCAGGGTGGCTTTGCTCATCCAGGCCATCATCAGCACCTCGCCGGTCTCCTTGGACTGGGCGATGGCCGGCACCAGGCCGTCGGCGTTGAACTTGACCGCCGAGACAAAGGCGGCATGGGAGAGATGGTCGGTCATAAGGTCGCTTTCAGGCGTTCAAAGCCCTGTTCCAGGTCGGCAATCAGGTCGCCCGCATCCTCCAGCCCGGCATGGATGCGCAGGACCGGACCTTCGGCGGTGAAAGGTTTTGCCGTGCGCCTGATATGTGCCGGAATGATCAGGCTTTCAAACCCGCCCCAGGAATAGCCGATCCCGAAATGCCGCAACCCGTCGACAAAAGCGGCCAAAGCCGCTTCAGAAACCGGTTTAAGGATCACCCCGAACAGGCCGCAGGCGCCGGAGAAATCCCGTTTCCACAGCGCATGACCCGGATCGTCCGGCAATGCCGGATGCAGGATGCGGGCGACCTCGGGCCGCCCCTGAAGCCAGCGGGCCAGCGCCAGCCCGTTCTCCTGATGCTGCTTGAGGCGGACCGCCAGGGTGCGCAGGCCCCGCAGCCCCAGGAAACAGTCGTCGCCGCTGGCATAAAGGCCCAGATCGCCATGGGTCTGGTGCAGGCGCGCGGCATATTTCTCGTTGGCGGCGACGTACCCCAGCATCACATCGGCATGGCCGCCGATATATTTGGTGGCGGCCTGGATGGAGAGATCCACGCCATGGGCCAGCGGCTGGAAGAACAGCGGCGTCGCCCAGGTATTGTCCATCAGGACCGCGGCGCCCCCGCTGCCATTGTCATGGGCGTGGGCGGCTTTGGCCAGGGCCGCAATGTCCTGGACCTCGAAGGTCAGCGAGCCCGGGCTTTCGCAGAACACCGCCCTGGTGTTGGGCCGCAAGTGGGCCGTGATGTCGTCGCCCGGAGCGTAATAGCTGGTCTCGATGCCGAAGCGCTTGAGGGTGCGCTCGCACAGGATGCGGGTGGGTTCGTAACAACTGTCCACCACCAGGATGTGATCGCCGGCGCGACAGACCGACAGGATGGCGAGCGCTATCGCCTGCACGCCGGAGGTGACGCTGACGGTTTTGGCCGCGCCTTCCAGGCTGGAAATGGCGTCCTCGAAGCTCTGGGTGCTGGGCGTGCCGCGCCGGCCGTAGGTGTAAGGCTGGGTATTGGCTTTGATCGCGGCAAGGTTGGGATAGAGAATCGTGGAAGCACGATAGACCGGCGTGTTGACCACGCCGAAATGCTCGGCGCTCATGCGGCCTTGGCTGGTCAGTTTGGTCTCTATTCTGGGTCGCGCGGGTGAGCCGCGCTCCGGTGGCTTGTCCTTGCTCATCGCTTTTCTTCCAGCAAGGGTCTGAGTGGGCGCTCCATCGCCAGGATGATCAAGCCCGCTATGGCAGAGACACCGCCGATCATGAGAAAGAAAGCCGGCTTGCTCATCGCCGTCCAGTAGGTTCCCAGATACCCCTGCAGGAAGCCGCCGCCCAGGAAATTGGGCAGGAAATTCACCGCCATCATCAGCGACGCGATCTTGAGCGGGGCAACCTTGGAATAGAGCGACAGCGAAATGGGCGACAGATAAAGCTCGCCCAGGGTGACCAGAGCCGAATAAAGCACCAGCCAGAACCAGCTCGCTTTCACGCCGCCGCTGTACCAGGCGGCGAAAGCCAGAACCAGGCAGGACGCGGTCTGCAGAAAGCTGCCATAGACCATCTTCGTCATGGAATTGGGCTCGCGGCCTTTTTTGGCCTGGGCGCTCCACAGCGCGATAAGGAAAGGCGTGAAGGTGAAAATCATCAGGGGATTGAAGGATTGAAACCAGGTGGCGGGCATCTGCCAGCTCACCAAGCCGGGGATCAGGGTGCGGTCGCTATTGTCCATCGCCCACAGCGCAATGGTGTTGCCCTGCTGCTCATAACAGGCCCACCACAGGGTCACCGGCAGCACCAGCAGGATCAGCGCGCCCACCGATTTCCATTCGGCGCGGGTCAGTGGCTTTCGTTCCTGCTTGTGGGCCTCGACGCGATGCTCGGCGGGCAGACCGCGCCAGCCATAAAGATAGTTGACCAGCGCGGCCACCATTCCCAGGCCTGCAATGGCGAAGCCATAGCGCCAGCCATAGGCCTCACCCAAGGTGCCGGCGATCAGCGGCGACAGGAAGGCGCCCAGATTGGTGCCGACATAAAAAACCGAATAGGCGCGGTCGCGGCGGCTGTCGCCGGACGCATACAGCATGCCGACCTGGGTCGTGGTGTTGGTCTTGAAGAATCCCGTGCCGAAAATCATCAGCAGCAGGGACGGAAAGAGCAGCGCCTCCGACGTCATCATGAACTGGCCGATGCCCATCAGGAGAATGCCGATGATCACGGTCTTGCGCTGGCCCAGATGATAGTCCGCGATCCAGCCGCCCAGAAGGGGCGTGGCATAGACCAGGCCGGTATAGGTGCCATAGATCAGCGAACTCAGTTGCTGGACATTGAGCGGCCCGCTCATGCCTTCGTAAAAAGCCTTGATCTGCGGATAGAAAAGGACGTGCTCGACATGGCCGGGCAGCAGCACTTCCATGGTGAGATAATAGATGAGGAGCGCGCGCATCCCGTAATAGGTGAAACGCTCCCACATCTCCGTGGTGGCCAGGGTGGTGAGGCCCCGCGGATGGCCGAAAAGATCGCGGCTCATGAGAAGGCCCGCGTCTTGTGCTTGAGCCAGCCGTAGAGAAGGACGATCAATCCGGTAAAGCTGACGGCGGCCACCGCGATCGCCGGGAAGGCAGGGCCGACCACGGCGAGCGGCGCATCCTTGTTGAACGCCACGATCAGACCGGCATTGAGCACCCCGAACAGGCTCTCGCCCACGATCATGCCTGACGCAACCAGCACGCCCAGACGCTCGGCGCGCTCGCCGCGTATGCTGCGGTTATAAAGCCAGCCGATGATGGCCCCCACCACCACGGGAAGGGTCGCCTCCATGGGAAGATAGATGCCAAGGCCCACGGCCAGGGGCGGCAAGCGCAGCCATCGGCCCAGGCGCAATATCTCGTCGACAAGGACGATGCCCGCGCCGACGACGGCGCCGATCTCGATCATGCTCCAGTTCAGCTTGCCCCCGATCACGCCCTGCGCCAATGCCGCCATCAGATTGGCCTGCGGCGCCGCGAGCGGCTGGGCGGCAATGGCATGCAGATTGGGTGCGCCGGAAAAGCCGTAAGCCTGGGCCAAAAGATTGAGCACGACAGGCACGGTGACTGTCGCGGCCGCCACCCCGGCCAGCAGCGCCACCTGCTGGCGCCAGGGCGTTGCGCCCACCAGCTGGCCGGTCTTGAGGTCCTGGAGATTGTTGTTGGAGCTGCAGGCCACCGCGAACAGGATCGCGGTGATGAAAAGTGCGATCGCCACCATCGGCTTTGCGCCATGGCCGGCGAACAGCAGCGCCAGCGACAGGGCCGTGCCGACCACGGCCAGGATGCCGACGCCGGAAATAGGACTGTTGGAGGAGCCGATCAGCCCCGCCATGTAACCGCAGATGGCCGAGACGAAGAAACCGCCGGCCAAAACCAGGGGGATCGAAAGCAGTGCGATCCACAGCGCCGGTCCCGTCAGCCCCGCTTCGCTGCTGAAGCGCCAAACCAGCCAGGTCGAGACCGCCGTCGATGCCAGGCCGATGGCCAGGATGGTGCCGAAGGACATGTCGCGGTCGGTCTGATCGAGCAGATGGGCCGCGCCGCCGCCGGCGCGCATCGTGGCCTTCAGGCCGCCCACGATCGGTCCCATCGTGCGCAACAAGGACCAGACCGCGGCCACCGCCATGGCGCCCGCCCCGATGAAGCGCACATCGTTGCGCCAGATGCCGGTCACGAAGCTTGAAAGATCTCCATGCATCGGCGTCATGGCGGTGAGGATGGGGACCGCACCGGCCCAGGCGATCAGGATGCCGGCGCCCATGGCGAGGCCGACGGAAATTCCCACCAGATGGCCGGCACCCGCCAGCGCCAGCGAAAAGGAAAATGTATAGCCGCTCGCCGCCATGGCGCCGGTCCGGAAGACACCCTGGACGCCGTCGGCCGCCAGACGCATCGCGGTCGCGATGGAAAGTCCCGCCGATGCCAGCGAGCCATACACCACTGCCAGCAAGCCCTCGCGCGCTTCGGGACTTTCGGCGCGCATGTCGGCGCCCACCTTGAGCACTTCGGCCGCCGCCACGCCTTCGGGATAGGGAAGGTCGGACTGGGTGACCAAAGCGCGGCGCAGGGGAATCGTGAACAACACACCCAGCACGCCGCCCGACGCACAGAGGAGAAAGGAGGTCCAGAAGGGAAAATCCGCCCACCAGCCCACGATCACCAGACTAGGCAGGATGAAGATCACCGAAGACAGCGCGCCGGCCGCCGAACACACCGTCTGGACGATGTTGTTTTCGCGGATGTTGGAGCCGCGAAACAGGCCCAGAAAGGCCATCGAGATCACGGCAGCGGGAATCGAAGTGGCGATGGTCAGCCCCACTTTCAGTCCCAGATACATGTTGGCGGCGGTGAAAAGGAAGGTGAGCGACATGCCCAGGGCGACACCGCGCCAGGTCAGTTCCTTGTTTTCGGTCATGCGCCCCTTTGAGCGTGCAAACAGGACGACTTTGCCTTCAAACGTCTTTCAGGGCAATTCGACAAAGCGTTCCTGCCGGTCATAGGCGCGAAAGCCCATGCGCTGGTAGAGCGGCAGCGCCCGGGGATGGTCCAGGGTGCAGGTGTTTATGGTCAGCCGGCGGATGGGCGAAAGCCAGGCATTGATGCAGCTGTGGTATAGGAAGAAGAAGCCCAGCCGCTTGCCGATCGCTTCCGGCATCAAGCCGAAATAGGAGATGTTGCAGGTTCCTTCCTTGCGGAAGTCCAATTCGGCCATGCCGGCCGGGCACCCATCCGTATAAAGAACAAAAAGCTGGTTGGCTGGGTCATGAATCACCTCAGCCAGCGCCTCCGGCGCAAGCTTCTTGCGATCCACCCAGTAATAGTCGTGGCCGATCGTGTCGTAGAGATAGCGGTAGAAATGGGTGGGGGGATTTTCGCAGCGGAGCAGGGCGACCTTGCCCCTGGGCTGGGGCGGGGGCAGCACGGAGGGCTTTGCGTTCATTTCCAGGAACGTCACCGTCATGGGGATGCGACGTTTGGAAGGCGACGCCATTATCCGGTCACCACCGGCGCTTCGGGGCGCGAGCCCCATTCCGTCCAGGAGCCATCATAGAGCGCCACATCGGCCGCGCCGATCTCCGCCAGCGCCAGCATCAGGATGGCGGCGGAAATGCCGGAGCCGCAGGTGGTGACGATCGGCTTGTGCAGATCGACCTGGGCGAAGGCGGCGCGCAACTCGCTGTTCGGTTTCAGGGTGCCATCATTTGCCACCACACTTCGCCAGGGCACATTGATGGCCCCCGGCATATGGCCGCCGCGCACGCCCGCGCGGGGTTCGGGTTCCTGGGCGGTGAAGCGGCTCAAGCTGCGAGCATCCACCATCTGGGCGCTTTGGTCTTTGACGATGCCCATCACGGCGGTGAAATCGCGCATCAGCGCAGGCTTTGGAATGGCGGTGAAGAATTTGGCGGTGGGGCGGGCAGGGCCGCTCTCGATGGCGCGGCCTTCGCGCTTCCATTTGGGAAAGCCGCCATCCAGCACTTTCACGTCCCTGTGGCCCATGGCTTTCAATTCCCACCACACCCGCGGCGCCGAGAACAGGCCGGTGCCATCATAGACGACAACGGTTTCGCCATCGCCAATGCCCAGTGCCCCGACCAGGCGGGAAAATTCGCCCGGGGTGGGCATCATGTGCGGCAGGTCGGTGGAATGATCGGCGATGCCGTCAATGTCGAAGAACACCGCGCCCGGAATATGGCCGGCCTCGAATTCCTTCGCCGGTTCGCGCTTGTCTTCGGGCATGTACCAGGAGGCGTCCACCACCACCACATCCTGGATGTGATCGGCCAGCCATTCGGTGGAGACCAGGTTGCTCATTCGCCCGACCGCTTATTCATAAGGCACCGTGACCGGTTCACGCTGTTCGACCAGCCAGGGCGGCACCGGCAGATTCTTTTCGCGCAGGAAGGCGGGATTGAACAGCTTGGACTGATAGCGGTTGCCGTAATCGCAAAGCACCGTGACGATGGTGTGGCCCGGTCCCATATCCTTAGCCATGCGGATGGCGCCCGCCACATTGATGCCGGTCGAGCCGCCCATGCAAAGCCCCTCATGCTCCAACAAGTCGAACACGATCGGCAGGGCTTCTTCATCCGGGATCTGATAGGCGTCGTCGAAGGGCGCGCCTTCCAGATTGGCGGTGACCCGGCCCTGGCCGATGCCCTCGGTGATCGAGCTGCCGTGCATCTCCAAGGTGCCGTGCTTGATCCAGCTGTAGATCGCAGCCCCCATCGGATCGGCGGCGGCGATGCGGATATTCCTGTTGCGCTCTTTGAGCGCGATGGCAACGCCGCCCAGGGTGCCGCCCGATCCCACCGCGCAGGTAAAGCCATCGACCTTGCCGCCGGTCTGTTCCCAGATCTCCGGACCCGTGCCGTCGATATGGGCCTGGCGATTGGCGACATTGTCGAACTGGTTGGCCCAGATCGCGCCGGCCGGCTCAGATTTGGCCAGCTGCTCGGCCAGACGTCCCGACAGCTTCACATAATTGTTGGGGTTCTTGTACGGCACCGCCGGCACTTCGATCAGCTCCGCACCCAACAGGCGCAACGCGTCTTTCTTTTCCTGGCTCTGGGTGTCGGGGATCACGATCACGGTCTTGAAGCCCAGTGCATTGGCGACCGTGGCCAGTCCGATGCCGGTATTGCCGGCGGTTCCTTCCACGATGGTGCCGCCGGGCCGCAAGGTGCCGCGCCTTATCGCATCCTGGATGATGAAGAGGGCAGCGCGGTCCTTCACCGACTGGCCGGGATTGAGGAACTCCGCCTTGCCCAGAATTTCACAGCCGGTGATTTCCGACGCATGACGCAGCCGGATCAGCGGCGTGTTGCCGATTGCGGCGATGACATCTTTCTTGATCTGCATGATGAAGCGAACCTAGACGCCGGACCTCACGCCTTCAAGGCTCGAAACGCCGCCAGGGCGCGCGCCCGGCCTTCCGCCAAATCCACGATTGGGGAAGGGTATTTTACGGGCGGTTCGGGCGCCTCCCACGGCCGGTGAACATATTTGTCGGGCAGCCCCGCCAGTTCCGGAACAAACTTTCGCACATAGGCGCCTTTGGGATCGAATTTCTCGCCCTGCAGCACCGGATTGAAGATTCGGAAGAAGGGTGCCGCATCGGCGCCGCAGCCGGCCACCCATTGCCAGTTGGCGGCATTGTTGGCGAGATCGGCATCGACCAGCGTATCCCAGAACCAGTCTTCGCCCTCGCGCCAGTGAATGCCCAGATGCTTGATCAAAAAGCTGGCGGCGATCATGCGCACCCGATTGTGCATCCAGCCCGTCTGCCACAGCTGGCGCATGCCGGCATCGACAATGGGAATGCCTGTCAGCCCCTTTGTCCAGGCGCGAAAATCCTTTTCGCTTTTGCGCCACTTGAATTTGGCGAAGCGGCGGTCCAGCGGCCGGGCCGGCAGTTGCGGATTGTGGAACAGAAGTCCGGTGCAGAATTCCCGCCAGCCCAGTTCCTTCAGGAAGGTTTCATGACCGGTGCCGTGACCATGGGTGCGCACGGCATGCCAGACCTGGCGCGGCGAGATCTCGCCCCAATGCAGATGCGGCGACAGGCGTGAAGTACCGTCCCGATCGGGCAGGTCGCGGGCCTGGGCATAATCCTTGACGTCGTCCAGAAAATTATACAGCGCGTCATGCGCCGCCTTTTCCCCGGGCGTCCCGTCGAAGCCTTTCGCCCAATCGGGCTTGGTGGGCGGCAGCTTCCAGTCTTTCAGCGCGTCGCTTTTGGCTTTCGCGAAATGCAGATCGCGCGGCGCCGGATGGGCCCTGGCCACATCGCGTTCCCGCATCGCCTTCCAGAAGGGCGTAAAGACGCGAAACGGCGTTCCGCCGCCGGTCTTCAGCTCCCAGGGTTCATGCAGCAACGCGCCATTGAAGCTCTGCACGTCGATGCCCTGGTCGGTAAGATCCGTCTTCAGCGCCTTGTCGCGCGCGACCGCGAAAGGCTCGTAAGTCCGATTCCACATCACCGCGTCCGCGCCGGTTTCCTTCACCAGCGCCTGGACGATTTTTGCGCCATCGCCGCGGCGCAAGCTCAGATGGCCTTTGAGGGATTTGTCGAAGCTGGCAAGCGAATGATGCAGCCACCAGCGTGAGGCGCCGCCCCATTTCCAATCGCCGGGCGTCTCGTCATCCAGCACGAACAGCGGCACGAGCGGGCGGCCGGTCGCCGCGGCGGCGCGCAGCGCGGGATTGTCCCCGAGCCGAAGGTCCTGCCGGAACCAGACGATGACGGGTTTCACTTCTTCTGCGCCAGGCGCGCGCATTCCTCATGCCGGAAACAGGGCACCAGATGGTCGTTGACCATGCCGACGGCTTGCGCGAAAGCGTACACAATCACCGGCCCGCAGAAATTGAAGCCGCGCTGCTTCAACTCCTTGGCCAGGCCTTCGCTCATCTCGGTCTGGGCCGGGACCTTGTCGCGGCTCTTGAAGTGATTGACCTGCGGCTTGCCGCCCACATGCTTCCAGATCAGCTCGCGGAAGCCGCCCGGTTCCTTTTCCTCGATCTCCAGCCACAATTTCGCGCCCTTGACCGCGGCCTCGATCTTGGCGCGGCTTCGGATGATGCCGTCATTCTTCAGCAAGCGCTCGAGATCGCGGGCGCCATAGCGCGCGATCTTGTGCGGATCGAAATTGTGGAAGGCTTTGCGGAAATTTTCGCGCTTCCTCAGGATGGTGATCCAGGAAAGCCCGGCCTGGAACCCATCCAGCACCAGCTTTTCGTACAGCGCGCGCGCGTCATATTCCGGCACGCCCCATTCGGCGTCGTGATAAGCGACATAGAGCGGATCTTCGCCCGGCCAGTGGCAGCGTGTTTTCTCAAGCCCCATGCGCGCCATTTTAACGGCCGGGCGGCCCAGGCGCTAGCCACCGGCCAGCCATGCCGGCCGCTTCAACGTGACAGCAATTTCGCCGGCGCGTGTCTCGCCTTGCATTTCGTTCAGCCGGTCCAGGCGGATCAGCGCGAAGCCGGAGCTGTCATGAACCGAGAGCAGTTCACCGATGTTATCGCCGCCGCGCGTCACGGGCGTGCCCGGCGCGGGCAGGGGACCCTCGGCCGTTACGGTGAGAATACGCTTCCTGGCCGTGGCGCGGTGCTTCATCCGCGAGGTCAGTTCCTGGCCGATATAGCAGCCCTTGGTGAAAGACACGCCGTGCAGCTCTTCCAACCCGGCATCCAGGGCGAAGATTTTCTCGAAGCCGAAATCGCCGGCTTCCGGCACGCCCAGTTCCAGCCGCTGCTGATGATAATGCTGCGGCCCAGGCAGATTGGCGGGCATCTCCGCTTTTGCGCCGATGCTGCGGACACCGAGCGCCGGCAATCTTGGATCGGCAAAACTGACGGCGCGGTCGGCATAGCTTGTCGGGCGATTGTCGGGATGACCATTCAGCCCGACATAGACGCCCAGTTGCGGACGAAGCTCGATCTCGATCTTCGCGCGCAGCCGGTACATTTTGAGCTTCTTCAGCAAAGCTTCCGAGGATCCCCGCGCCACATCCAAAAGCAGCGCGCCATCGCCTTCGGTCACCAGGAAATCGAACAGGATTTTGCCTTGAGGCGAGAGCAGGGCTGTATACAAACCGCTTCCCGGCGCCAATCCGTTCACAATGTCATTTGTCACAAGACCTTGGAGAAAATCCCGCGCCTGCGGCCCGGAAATGGCGATTATGGCGCGGTCATCGAGAAAGGCGGGGTCCATCCCCCTCAATTAGGGCGCGCGCCAGCGGTTGCCAAGGGCGGGTTGCTGGGCTAACTGCCTTGACCCATGAGGGAAAGTTTCGATCTTTTGATCCGTGGCGGGGTTGTTGCCACCCCAAATGGCATTGCCCCAGCCGATGTAGGGGTTATTGGCGGACGCATCGCCGCCATCGGTTCTCTGTCCGGCGCGGCGGCCGCGGAAATCTTCGAAGCCAGGGGCCTGCATGTGCTGCCGGGGGTGATGGACACCCAGGTGCATTTCCGCGAGCCCGGCAATGAGCACAAGGAAGATCTCGCCAGCGGCAGCCTGGCCGCCATCCTGGGCGGGGTCACCGCGGTATTCGAAATGCCTAACACGGCGCCGCCCACCACCACCCGTGCCGCGATCGAGGACAAGCTTTCCCGCGCGAAAGGCCGCATGCATTGCGACCACGCTTTTTACGTGGGCGCCACGCCGCAGAATATCGGCGCGCTGGCCGAGCTTGAGCGCATGCCCGGTGTCTGCGGCATCAAGGCCTTCCTGGGATCGTCCACCGGCACGCTGCTGCTGAACAAGGAAGAAGACATTCTCGCCATGCTGAAGGCGGGCAGGCGCCGGGTCGCGGTCCATTCCGAAGACGAAGACCGCATGATCGCGCGCAAGCAATTCGCCGAGCGCGGCAAGCCCGAGACCCATCCGGTGTGGCGCGATGCCGAAGCCGCGCGCATGTCGACCGAAAGGGTGATGCGCCTGGCCAGACAGGCCGGCCGCCGCCTGCATGTGCTGCACATCACCACCGGCGACGAAATTCCGCTGCTGGCCGCGGGAAAAGATTTCTGCACCGCCGAGACCACGCCGCAGCATCTCACCTTGTCGGCGCCCGACTGTTACGAGCGGCTTGGCACCTATGCCCAGATGAACCCGCCGATCCGCGACGAAAGCCACCGCCTGGCGCTGTGGGACGCCGTGCATCAGGGCGTGATCGACGTGATCGGCTCCGACCATGCGCCCCATACCCGCGCGGAAAAGGACAAGGTCTATCCCGACACGCCTTCGGGCATGCCGGGCGTGCAGACGCTTGCCACCATCCTTCTGGACCACGTCAACAAGGGCAATCTGACCCTGGAGCGGTTCATCGACCTGACATCGGCGGGGCCGCAGCGCATCTTCGGCATCGCCGGCAAGGGCCGCATCGCCAGGGGCTATGACGCCGACTTCACCATCGTCGATATGGGTCTCACCCGCGTCATCGAGAACAAATGGATCGCGTCCACCTGCGGCTGGACGCCCTTCGACGGCATGACCACCAAGGGCTGGCCGGTCGCCACCGTCCTGCGCGGCGCCGTCGTGATGCGCGACTTCGCCGCCACCGGCATGGCGCAAGGCAAGCCGGTCCGTTTTGTGGAAACCCTGGAACCGGCATGACCTATCTCTACCTCGTCATCTCCGGGGTGGTGATGGGCCTGATCGCGGCCGTGCCGATCGGTCCGGTGAATCTGATCTGCATCCGCCGCACCTTCGCGTTCGGCCCGCTGAACGGTTTCGTCTCCGGGCTTGGCGCGGCGCTGGGCGACGGCATCTTCGCCGCCATCATGGGCTTTGGCCTGACCTGGATCGCCCAGCTGATCGAAGGCTACGCCACCATCATCGAGCTGATCGGCGGCGCCTTGATGGTATGGATGGGCTACAAGACCTTCACCTCGCCGCCGGTGCCGCGTTGCCAATATGAGCGGCCCGACAATGTCGGCACCAATCTCGCCCGGGCCATGGTTTCCACCTTTGCGCTCACCGTCACCAATCCGGTCACCTTGCTGTCCTTTGGCGTGATGTTTGCGAGCCTTGGGGGGCTGGCCGGCGGCGCGGGCAGTTTCCACGATGCCGGTTTCGTGGTTGCCGGCGTGGTGGGCGGCTCGACCGGCTGGTGGCTGGCGCTGACAACCGTGATCGGGCTGTTCCACGCCAAGATCGACGAGAATGCGATGCGGATGATCAACCGCGCCTGCGGGGTTCTGGTGGTGGGTTGCGGGCTGGCGGTGCTGATCCACCTGGCCCTGAAATTCACCTGACTTTTGCGTCATCCGCCGGTTTTGGACAGATGAGTTCCGCGCTTTGGGCTTGGGCCCCAAGCCCGGCTGTTGCTATGATCGCGGGCGGGGCGTTCGGAGAGTAAGATGAAGCGTAGAACCGCATTGTTCGGGCTGGCGGGCACCATGCTGCCGGGAGTTGTGGCCGAGGCCCTGGCGGCAGCAACGACCGACGACGCCCTCAGCATCGCCAACAACCAGAAGTATCTGGCCGATTATGCCAAACTGAAGGGCGTGGTCATCCGCCCCAGCGGGTTGATGTTCCGCATCATCCAGAACGGCTATGGCAAGCGGCCCGAGAGCACGGACTCGGTGAAGGTCTATTACACCGGCAAGCTGATCAACGGTGTCATCTTCGACGGCACTTCGCCCGGCCTGCCGGCCACCATGCGGATCAATCAGGTGATCCCAGGCTGGATCGAAGCGCTGGAATTGATGCGCGAAGGCGATCACTGGCAACTGGTGATCCCGCCCAATCTTGGTTATGGCGTGCGCGGTTCGCCCGACGGCGGACAGGCGGTGCCGCCCAACCAGGTTCTGGTCTTCGATCTCAAGCTGCTGGAAACCACGCCCGCGCCCAAGCGCGGCGAGAAGGGCTACATCCCCGATCCCGGCGACAAGGACGATCAAGATCAGTAGCCTTCGCGCCTTTTTCACCCGGCTGTGGACCGCACGCCATCTGGGCGGCGGAAAGCTGCGCATCGCGGTGGCGCTCATCATGGTGGTGGGCGCCAGCGCCCTGTACTGGACCAGCCGCGACTACACCGTCAGCGCGCCGGAATGGGACGGGCAGGTGCGCGGCATCGCCTACAATCCCAGCCATCTCTTCACCGACCGCCAGGCCAAGCACATCCCGCCGGAGCGGATCGATGCTGACCTAGCCCAGCTTTCCAAGCTCACCGGCCATATCCGCACCTATACGGTGGACGGTGGCATGGACAAGGTGCCGCAGATCGCGCACCGCTATGGCATGACGGTGTCGCTGGGCATCTGGATCGATGCCGATCAGGAGCGCAGCGAGAAGGAATTCGAGCTGGGCATCAGAACAGCGCTGGCCAACCGCCAGGTCATCGACCGGGTGATTGTGGGCAACGAGACCCAGCTTCGGGGCGATGTTTCGCCCGATCAGCTCAACGCCTATATCCGCCGCGCCCGCGCGGCACTTCCCGCCCGCATCAAGATCACCACCGCCGAGCCCTGGGCGACCTGGATGCTCACGCCGGAAGTCGGCCAGTATGTCGATGTGATCTTCGTCCATCTCTTGCCCTATTGGGAGAATGTGGACATCCGCGGCGCGCTCAAGACCGAAACCGGTTTCTACAACCACATCCAGGCGGAATTCCCCGACAAGCAGATCGTGGTGGGCGAGGCGGGCTGGCCGTCGGACGGGCGCACCCGCGGCGCCGCCGAAGCCAGTGTCGCCAATGAAGCCCGCTTCATGCGCGCCTTCGTGCAATACGCCCAGGAAAAGGGCTGGGACTATTATCTGCTGGAAGCCTATGACCAGCCCACCAAGCGTTCCTCGGAAGAAGGCGCGGTGGGCGCCTATTGGGGCATGTTCGACGCCAGCGGGCGGCCGAAATTCGCCTTCACCGGCCTGATCCGCACTTTCCCGGAATGGCGCATCTACGCCCTGGTGGCGGCGGCGCTGAGCCTGCTGCTGGGACTTCTGGTGATGGGGCGCATGCCGCGCGTGCGCCAGACCGGCTATCTGATGATGGGGGGCATGGTGGTGCTGGTTTCCACCGGCCTGCTTGCGCTGATCGACGCCACCGCCCTGGAATATATCGATCCCACCGACATCATGGCGATGATCGCCATGTCGCCGCTGGTGATCCTGGCCTGCGCCGTGATCCTGACCGAGGGCATCGAAATGGCGGCCAGCCTGTGGCGGGTGGAACGGCGGGTGATCAAGGTCGCCATCCCGGAACGCGGCCCGCGCGTTTCCATTCACCTGCCCACCTATAACGAGCCGCCGCAGATGGTGATCGAAACACTCAATGCGCTGCGCCGGCTGGACTATGACAATTACGAAGTCATCGTGCTGGACAACAACACGCCCGATCCCGCCACCTGGCAGCCGGTGGAGGCGCATTGCCGGGCCCTGGGGCCAAATTTCCGCTTTTTCCACTTCGACGGCGTCAAAGGCTATAAGGGCGGGGCGCTGAACAAGGCGCTGGCCTTGACCGACCCGGACGCGGCCTATGTCGCGGTCATCGACAGCGACTATCAGGTCCAGCCTTTCTGGCTCAGGCGCGTCATTCCCTATTTCGCTTCGCCGGGCATCGCGCTGGTGCAGGGGCCGCAGGATTACCGCGACGCGCGCCAGAGCCGCTTCAAGGCGATGGCCTATGAGGAATATCGCGGCTTCTTCCATATCGGCATGGTGGAGCGCAACGAACACAATGCGATCATCCAGCACGGCACCATGACCATCGTCGCCAAGGACGCGCTGGAGGAGGTGGATGGCTGGAGCGAATGGTGCATCACCGAGGATACCGAGCTCGGCCTGAAACTGTTCGAGGCGGGCTATGAGGCGGCCTATGTGCCGCAAAGCATGGGCTCGGGCCTGATGCCCGACACGCTGGAAGCCTTCATGACCCAGCGTTACCGCTGGGTCTATGGCGCCATGCAGATGCTCAAGCGCCATGCCCGCGCGATTTTTGTCGGCGGTTCGGCGCTGTCGTTGCCGCAGCGCTATCAGTTCCTGTCGGGCTGGCTGCCCTGGATCTCCGACGGCCTGGGCATGGTGGTGACCATCATGGCGATCGTCTGGACCATCCTGATGTGGGCGGCGCCCATGTATATCGACGTGCCCATGCCCGCACTCACCGCCGCCGCCATGGCGCTGTTCGCCACCAAGCTGTTCAAGACCATGCTGCTCTATCCGCCCAAGGTGGGATCTGGCCTGCGCGGCGCCTTCGTCGCCTCGGTGGCGGGGTTGGCCTTGACCCATACGGTGGGCAAGGCGGTGTGGGCGGGACTTTGGACCTCGGGCAAGCCGTTCCTGCGCACGCCCAAATGCGCCGACCCCGCCAGCTTCACCCAGGTGCTGCGGGTGGTGTGGCAGGAGGCGACTTTGCTGACCCTGTTGCTGCTGGCCATGATCTCGATGGGCTTTGACCGCGGCTTCCAGGATCCAGCGGTTTCGCTATGGATGGTGATGCTGGGGGTGCAGAGCCTGCCATATCTGGCCACCATGGTGACGGCCAGGATTTCCGCCCGTTCCAACCGCACCACGGGCCTGCAGCAGCCGGAAGCCGCCAAGCTGCAGGCAGCGGCTTAAGCAACTCGCAAAACCTGTCATTCCCGCGTAAGCGGGAATCCAACTTGGCGTCAGCACCAAATTGAAGGAAAAGTTGGATGCCCGCTTTCGCGGGCATGACAAATCTGGAATGGGCCGGATTTTGCACTATATTTGGGTTCGGTCCCCGGAGGTCCCAACCGTGATGACGTTCCTGCTTGGCCTGTTTGTCCTCTATTGGCTGCCGACCATCATCGCCATCGCCCGCCAGACCCATTCGGCGCTGGGGGTTGCGACCCTGAACTTCTTCCTGGGCTGGACCGGCATCGGCTGGTTCATCGCCCTGATGTGGGCGCTTGCCGCCACGCCGGCCAATCAGGTCATCATTATCGAGAACGGACGGGTGGTGCGCTAGAGCCGCAATATCGGCGGCACGGTCTTGCCGGGATTGAGAATGTTTTTGGGATCGAAAGCGTGCTTCATCGCCCGCATCGCATCCAGTTCCTCGTGAGATTTGTAACGCGGCAGGGCGCCAACTTTCATCGCCCCGATGCCATGTTCGGCACTGATCGAGCCGCCGAACTCCTTGACGATATCGTGCACGACCTGCTGCATCTCGTCCCATTGGGCCAGAAAGGCAGGATCGTCGCCCGCGGCCGGCGAATTGAAATTGAAATGCAGGTTGCCGTCGCCCAGATGGCCGAAGCTGACGGGCCGCGCTCCGGGCACCAGGGCCAGCACCGCCGGTGTGGCTCGCGCCAGAAAATCCGGGATGGCCGCCACCGGCACGGAAATATCGTGCTTGATCGAGGCGCCTTCGCGCTTCTGGCTTTCGGAAATGCTTTCGCGCAATTTCCACAACCCCTGCGCCTGGGCATGGCTGGACGCGACCACGGCATCCGAAACCAGGCCCTCCGCGATTGCCGCCGCCATGCCGTCCTCGAAACTGGCGTCGAGATTGGCATGTTTGCCGCCGGTTGCCTCCATCAGCACATACCAGGGCGAGGGCGCGCTCAATGGATCGCGGGTGCCGTCGATATGCCGGGTGACGAATTCCAGCGCCACGCGCGGCATCAGTTCAAACGCCGACAGCATGCCCGAGGTGGCGTGCTGCATCCGGCCCAGCAAGCTCAGTGCCGCGGCCGGCGAGGGCACGGCGGCAAAGGCGGTGACGGCCACTTCAGGCTTGGCAAACAGCCGCAAGGACGCGGCCGTGACCACGCACAATGTGCCTTCGCTGCCGATGAAGGCCTGCTTGAGATCGTAACCGGAATTGTCCTTGAGCAGCGGCCGCAGCATCTCCAGCACCACGCCGCCCGGCAGCACCACTTCCAGCCCCAGCACCAGCGCCCGCGTCATGCCATAGCGCAGCACATGGGTGCCACCGGCATTGGTGGCGATATTGCCGCCGATGGTACAGCTGCCTTCCGAAGCCAGGCTCAGCGGAAACAACAGCCCTCTGTCATCGGCGGCGCGCTGGACCTCGGCCAAGGTCACGCCCGCTTCGACGGTGAGGGTCATGCCGCGTTCATCCAGATGACGGATACGGTTCAGGCGCCTGGTCGACAGCAGCACTTCGCCATGGAGCGGGATCTGTCCGCCCACCAGGCCGGTATTGCCGCCCTGGGTGACCAGTTTGGTGCCAGTCTCCTGACAGATGGCGAGAACCGCCGAGACCTCCGCGGTGGTGGCCGGCTTCAGCAGAAGCGGGGTGTGGCCTTTATATTTGCCGCGCCATTCTTCCAGATGCGGCGCGATCTCGGCCGGATCGTCCGAAAATCCGCTGGCGCCGACCGCATCCTTGAGGCGGTCCAGCACGCTCATCTGGGCGCGGCCGCGCGGCGCAGCCGGTCATTGATGGCCTCGCCGATGCCGGTGTCGGGAATGGGCGAAACGGCGATCTGGCTCGCCACCTTGTCCAGCTCGCGCAGCATGGCGAAGAGATTGGCGGCGGCTTCGCGCAGATCGCCCTTGGGCGACAGGTTCAGCTTGGCGCCTTTCACATCGCCGAAACCCAGCAGCACTTCGCCGGACTCGATTTCGCTGGCGTTCAAGCGCAAGCCCGCGCGCGGCGCGTAATGGCTGGCAAGCTGGCCGGGCGACTGGATCAGATTTCCCGGAGCGCCCAGCGGGCCGACCAGATCTTGAATGTCCTCGCGGGCGATGGCGCCGGGGCGCAGCAGCAGCGGCCGGTCGCCGTCAAAGCCGATGACGGTGGATTCTATGCCTAGGGTGGCGCTGCCCGCATCCAGGATCAAATCGACCTTGCCGCCCAGACTGTCGGCGACATGCTGGGCCGTGGTGGCGGTGACCTGGCCGGACAGATTGGCGGAGGGACCGGCGACGGGACGGCCGGCCTCTTTCAACAGCGCGATTGCCGCCGGATGCGACGGCGCACGCAGAGCCACGCTATCGAGGCCCGCGCTGACCAGAAGCGACAAGGGCGAATTCTTGCGCCGGGGCAGGACCAAGGTCAGGGGGCCGGGCCAGAATTTTTCCGCCAAAGCCTGGGCGCGGGGGGAAAGTTCCACATGCCGGCGCGCTTCCTCCAGACCTTCGACATGCACGATCAGGGGATTGAACAAGGGCCGGCCCTTGGCGGCGAAAATCGCGGCCACGGCCTGGCCGTTGGTGGCGTCGGCGCCCAGGCCATAGACGGTCTCGGTCGGGAAGGCGACAAGACCGCCGTCGCGCAGAATGCGGGCGGCCTCGGCAATGCCCTTGGCATCGGCAGGTACAGTCTTGGTCTGGATATCGATCATGGCGGGCGCAATTTAGCGACTGGCGACTGTATGTCGAGGGCGGGTTTCATGCCATATCAGGCATGAGGAGCACGGTCCATGTCCTTGGCAGGAAAGACACTTTTCATCACCGGCGCCAGCCGGGGCATCGGCCTGGCGATCGCCCTTCGCGCAGCCCGCGATGGCGCCAACATCGCCATCGCCGCCAAGACGGCAACGCCCGACCCGCGGCTGCCGGGCACCATCCATACCGCGGCCGACGAAATCGAACGCGCCGGCGGCAAGGCGCTGCCGCTCGTTTGCGACATCCGCTTCGAGGATCAGGTCGTGGCGGCGGTCGAGGCCTGCGTGGCGCGGTTCGGCGGGATCGATATCTGCGTCAACAATGCCAGCGCCATTGCGCTCACCGGTACCGAGGCCACCGACATGAAGCGCTTCGACCTGATGCAGCAGATCAATGGGCGCGGCACGTTCCTGGTGTCCAAGACCTGCATCCCGCATCTGAAGCGGGCGCAAAATCCGCATGTCCTGATGCTGTCGCCGCCGCTGCGCTTCGAGGCCGGCTGGTTTGCGCCCCATCCCGCCTACAGCATGGCCAAGTTCGCCATGAGCCTTGCCGTGCTGGGCATGGCGGAGGAATTCAAAGGACAGATCGCTTTCAATGCCTTGTGGCCGCGCACCGCCATCGCCACCGCGGCCATCAGCAATGTGCTCGGCGGCCGGTCCGGCCAATGCCGCAAGCCGGAGATCGTCGCCGATGCGGCCTGGCATGTGCTGAACAGGCCTTCCAGCTTCAGCGGCAATTTCCTGATCGACGACAGTTTCCTTTACGAAAACGGTGTCCGCGACTTCGATCCTTATCGCGTCGATCCCGGCCAAGACCTGCTGCCGGATTTCTTCGTGCCGGACGATATGCCTCCGCCGCCCGGCGTTTCCCTGAAAGCCGTGCGCTAGTTGGGCTTGTTGGCCTGATTGTCGTGCTTTTCGTCCGCCGGCGGCGTCCAGGGCGCCACGGCCGGCGCGGCGAGCGGGATTGGCGGGCTGAAGCCATGCTCGTTCAACGTCCGGCGCACCAGCACCTTGAGATCGGACTGGACCGGCATGAAGTCGCGATTGTCCACCCACACATGCACATTCATCAGCACCTGCGGCCCGATCAGGGTTTCGATCCAGACCTGCGGCGGCGGCTGTTTCAACACCCGGCTGTCGTGCGCCATGGCTTCGATGATGGCGGCCTGCGCCGCGCCGACATCGGCGTCGCGGTCGATATCGACCTGGAAATTCGTGCGCCGGATCGGCTCGCGCGTGAGATTGATGATGGTGGTGGAAAAGATCGCCGAATTGGGCATCGCCACGAACAGCCCGTCATAGGTGATGATCTCGGTGTGAAACAGGCCGATCTCCTGCACCGTGCCGCTCACCGTGCCGGAGGTGATTTTTTCGCCCACCCGATAGGGGCGCAGCAACAGCAGCATCACCCCGGACGCCACATTCGACAGGGTACCCTGCAAGGCCAGGCCGATGGCCAGGCCCGCCGCGCCTAAAAGCGCGATCAGCGAGGTTGTCTGCACGCCAAACTGGCCCAGGACCGCCACCAGGGTGATCGCGATCACGCCATAGCGGGCGAAGTTGATCATCAGCGGCTTGAGCGTCTCGTCCACATGGTGGCTGTGCTGGAACAAGGCGCGCAGCCAGCGCGCCACCCAGCGCGACAGCACCCAGCCCGCCACCAGGATGGCGGTCGCGATCAGGATATTGACCCCGCCATGCACGATCATCGCGCCGACATCGGCGGGCAGGGCCTCCACCGAAGGAAGCGTTTTGGGAAGGCCCAGGGGAACGGCAATATGGGGAACGGCTATCATCATTAACCTTCGAAGCTTTTTACGAAGCCGGTTTTCCCGACAACGCTTGACCCCCGCAATGGTTTTGGAACCTATGGTCCCATGCGAAACCTGACCTATTGGGCGATTTTGGCGGCAATATGGTTGCCGTCCGGGGCTGTCGCGGCGCCGCGCTTTATTCCCGATTGCGCCGGGCCGGTGGAGATCGGCCGCGCCCATGTGGTGCGGGTGGAAAAGAACGGCGCGCTGATCCTGGATGACGGCCGTGCGGTGATGCTGGAAGGCATAAGGCTTGCCGGAAGCGATGGCGGCCCGCAGGAACTTTCGGATCGCGCCTTGTCGGCCTTGCGCGAGATGGCGCTGGCGGGGCCGGTGACTTTCACTGCCATCCCACCCAAGGAGGACCGCTACGACCGGGTGCGGGCACAGGCTTTTAGCGATGTGTGGTTTCAGAGCGCGCTGCTGGAACGCGGCCTGGCGCGGGTGCAGATATCGCCCGATCGCAACGAATGCGCGCCCGATCTTTATGAGGCCGAGCAGCGCGGCCAGGCCAGGCATGCGGGCGTATGGGCGAATGCCAGCAGCGCGCCGCGCCCGCCCGAGACCATGAAAGCGGCGCCCACCGGCAGTTTCCAGATCGTGCAGGGCTGGGTCACCCATGTCGGCCACAGCGATGGGCGGGTGTTCATCGATTTCGGCAGCAATGGCCGCCAGGTCTTTTCCGCGGTGATCGCGGCGGAAGACCGCCGCGCCTTTCGCGGTTTCGACCTGGACGGGCTGGAGACGCATCACATCCGCATCCGCGGCCTGGTGCAGGATGCCCATGGCCGGCCGCAGATCGCGCTGTCGAACCCGCAGCAGATCGAAGTGCTGAATTGACGGATGGCCGGTTATGGAAAGAAAAAGCCCGGCATTTCTGCCGGGCTCTTCCTTAGCGATAGAGGATCGCTTTTCTTTTACGCCGCTTTCTTGGTCAGCATGCCTTCGACGCGCTTGACCGCGGTGGATTCGTCGGTCTTTTCGACAGCGGCGACTTCACGCGCCATGCGGGCCAGGGCCTTTTCATAGAGCTGGCGCTCGGAATAGGACTGTTCCGGCTGGCCGCCGGCGCGGTGCAGGTCGCGCACCACTTCGGCGATGGAGACCAGATCGCCCGAGTCGATCTTGGCTTCGTATTCCTGGGCGCGGCGCGACCACATGGTGCGCTTGATGCGGGCGCGGCCCTTCAAGGTGTTGAGCGCGCCGGCCACCACCTCCGGGGACGACAGCTTGCGCATGCCGACCGTCTTGGCCTTGGTGGTGGGAACGCGCAGGGTCATCTTGTCCTTTTCGAACTCGATGATGAACAGCTCCAGCCTCACGCCGGCGACTTCCTTCTCCTCGATGCCGGCAACCTTGCCGACGCCGTGGGTGGGATAGACGACATGATCGTTGGTCTTGAATTCGTGCTTCTTGTTCGAATTGGCAGGCACCTTCTTGACGATGGCGGCGGCCACGGGCTTGGCGGCAGGCGTCTTAGCGGCGGTCATTTTCTTTTCCTGTGGGACAAAGCATGGGGTGGTCTACCGGTGGGGCGCCGGCAGGCACGCGTGCGTCACGGGTTTGAACGACCATGACGCTATCACAGGTTTGGCGAAAATGGAAGGAAAAACCAAGCCATCCCATTGATTTGGCGTAGTTAATTTTATTCGACCGGAAACCGGTTCAAATTCAACCGTTTGTGACACCTGTTCTGTATGCAGACCAGTTCCGCGCGGGATGACGCGGCGTCAGGACCCCGAGCCCGGATTGGGCGAGGAGAATTTCTCGGACTTGTCCGGCACGCCCTGCATTTCCTTGGCGTCGTGGAGCGACGGCCAGCCGAGCGCCAGCGAGAGCGTCGGCCGCGCGACCATCCAATAACCGAGGACGCCTAGGAGCCGGAACCCGGATTCGGGGAGAAGAATTTCTCAAATTTGTCAGGCACGCCCTGCATTTCCTTGGCGTCCGAGGGCGGCTCACCCTTCTGGCTGATATTGGGCCAGGTCTTGGCATATTCGGCGTTCACCGACAGCCACTTTTCCAGGCCAGATTCGGTATCAGCCTTGATGGCTTCCGGCGGGCATTCCGGCTCGCAAACCCCGCAATCGATGCATTCGTCGGGGTTGATGACCAGCATGTTCTCGCCCTCATAGAAGCAGTCGACCGGGCAGACCTCGACACAGTCCATGAACTTGCACTTGATGCAGGCTTCGGTGACGACATAGGTCATACGCGGCTACTCCGGACGGCGAAAAACGGGCCTGTGCTTACGGCGCGATCCCCGGCATGGCAAGGGGATTGAGGCCGCAGCAGTTGAGAATTCTTCGCAACTACTCCAGGACCTCATAGAGTTTTTGGGCCTCGCTGGCGGGTCCGCGCCGTTCGGCCAGCGCCAGCACCCGAACAGCCAGGATCTGGGCGCCGCGCCCGAAGGTAAGAACATCGCCCGGCTTGATGGCATGGCCGGGCTTGTCCACCCGCGCTCCGTTCAGCCGCACCTTGCCGGCACTGGCCGCGGCCTGGGCCAAAGGCCGGGTGCGATAGAAGCGGGCATGGAACAGCCATTTGTCCAGGCGCGTCGCCGTCATCGGGCGCGCAAGCTCGCCAGAGCGGCAAAAGGCGAATTGGGATCGGGCGGCGGCTCCGGCTTCTTTGGTTTGTCATGGCGGCGCGGCCGGCGCTGTTCCTTGGCGCGCCGCCAGACCGGCTTGGCACCTTCGACTTCGACGGCACGCCAGCCCAGCGCGGCGAGCACGGCGCGGGCTTCGTCCTTGCTGCTGCCCAACAGCGACACCAGCTTGGTCTGCACGGTCTCGGCATCGGTGCCGGCGGCCAGCGCCTGTTCCAGTTCGTCTTCCAGCCGTTCCAGCATGTCGAAGCGGATGGCGCGGTGGGCAAAGACGGCAAAGCCGGCCGGCTGCAGCGAGGCGGTGTCAGTCCCCTTGTCGACCGCAAAGGAGGTGAGCCCGGGCGCGGGCGGGGCAGGCGGCGAATCCTTGCGGGCCCACACGCCCCAAAGCAATGTCAGCAGCGCGGCCGCATCGGGCCGCAGCAGCTTGGGCAGATAAACGATGCGCCGGCCGAACCAGACGCCGAAGGGTCTGAGCGCGCGGATCTGCGGACCAAGTTTTTCCGGCAGCGCGTGCCTGAGCTTGGCACGGTCCAAAGCGCCGAAATTCTCCGCCAGCTGATGGGCAATGCCGCGCGCTTCGCCGGGCAGCGCGCCTTGCGTACCGGTCTTGGCTTCTGCCGCATCCCGCAGCGCCAGCAACGGTCCCAGCCGCGCGGCGATGCGCGCCGTTATCCAGGCCCCAAGCCGCGCCTGAAGCGCGTCGGTCTTCACATGCGGATCGGCCAGCATCTCGATGACGGGCGCCAGGGGCGATGCGCCGGCAACCAGCCTGGCGACAATGGCGCCGTCCCACCACAGCTTGCCGTGTTCGCTCAAGGTGATCGCGGCATCCTCGGCCGCTGCCAGAGCGGCGCTGCGGCTGGCGATTTCGCTTTCCAGCCCTTTCAGGGCCGCGGCGCGCAAAGTGCGGCCATGGACACCATGCGCGCGCGGGTCGGGGACAAAGCGGAATCCTTCCAGCTTGCCGATGGCCTCGCCGCCGATGGAAACGCCGCCGGCTTCATCCAGCGCAAGGGAAGCAAATTCGTCATCGCGCAGATGCTTCATCAGGACCGAGGTGCGCCGGTCAATGAAACGCTGGGTCAAACGTTCATGCAGCGCATCCGACAGCCGGTCTTCCACCGCCCGCGTCACGCCCTGCCAATGGGCGCCGTCTTTTGTCCAACCCTGGCGATGGGCGGCATAGGTATAGGTTCTGATCTGCGCCAGGCGTCCCGACAAAGTGGCGACATCGCCTTCGGTGACATCGGCGCGAGCAATCTGGCGCGCCAGCCAGTCATCGGGGATGGCACCGTCCTTCGACAGAAACAGGAAGATGTTCTTGACCAGGCGCACATGCTCGTCGGTGGAGAGCTTGCGGAAGTCGGGAAGCTGGCAGACATCCCACAGCCGCATCACCGTATCGCGCGCAGCGGCCAGCGGCGCGACCTCGTCATCCTCGGACAGGATGCGCAGCGCCACTGCGTCGCTGGCCGGCCGCGCCCGCGCCAACCCGCGTTCCGGCGGCGGCGCGTCCAGGCTTTCATTCAGGCTCGCCAGACTGCGGAAGTCGAGGGCGGCATTGCGCCATTGCAGAACGCGCACCGGGTCGTAGCGATGGGTTTCCACCCGCGCGACCAGTTCGTCCTCGAACGGCTCGCAGTCGGCGGTGACGCCGAAGGTGCCGTCATTCATGTAGCGGCCGGCGCGACCGGCGATCTGGCCGATCTCGGAGGGCGCGAGCGGGCGCATGCGCGCGCCATCGAACTTGTCGCGGGCGGCAAAGGCGACATGGTCCACATCCATGTTCAGCCCCATGCCGATGGCATCGGTCGCCACCAGAAAATCCACATCGCCCGACTGATAGAGCTCGACCTGGGCATTGCGGGTGCGCGGCGACAAGGCGCCCAGCACCACCGCGGCGCCGCCGCGCTGGCGGCGGATCACTTCGGCGATGCCATAAACGTCATCGGCCGAGAAACCGACCACGGCGGAGCGGCGGGGCAGGCGGGTCAGCTTCTTGGCGCCGGTATAGGCAAGATCGGAAAAACGCGCCCGTGTGATGAACCAGGCCCTGGGAATGAAGCGCTGGATGATGCCGCGCATGGTGTCGCTGCCGAGCAGCATGGTCTCTTCCTCGCCACGCGCATTCAGCAGGCGATCGGTGAAGACATGGCCGCGCTCGGGATCGGCGCACAGCTGGATCTCGTCGATCACCAGACAGGCGACCGCAATGTCCAGCGGCATCGCCTCCACGGTGCAGACATAGAAGCGGGGATTTTTCGGAACGATCTTTTCCTCGCCCGTGATCAGGGCGACCTCGTTCGGCCCGCGCAGCTTGACGATGCGGTCATAGACTTCGCGGGCGAGCAGCCTGAGCGGCAGGCCGATCATGCCGGACTTGTGGGCCAGCATGCGTTCGATGGCGAAGAAGGTCTTGCCGGTATTGGTGGGGCCCAGGACCGCCGTCACTTTGGGGACGGGGTCCTTGGTCAGGGGGCGTGTGTGCATGACAGGAAAATCGTGGTTAGAGGCTTGGGCTGCAACCTGCGGGCCCAAGATTTCCGCGGGCTTGCTGTGGATGCCGTGTTAAGAACTGATACGTAACTAGAACATAACGCGCCCGAATCACTAACCAATTCAATATCTGCCTTTGTTCTCATACATTTAGCTGGATGGCACGAGGGTCCAAACCACCACATCTAGTAGCCGATTCGAGAGGTCGGGCTTTGTCTGGCCCACAGGGCACTATTCCGTACCCGGAGTAACCGGCGGCAAGATTGCTGCGCTTTTGTTACGATCCCACGGCGTTGCGGCGGAAGGTTCCGTGCGTTTAGCGCACGCCCTTGGGTGCTTCACCATCCACCTTGAGCGAATTGGCGATCATCGCCAGCACCCCATATTTGGTGTCCGCCCAGACCCGCACGGGAACCGTGTAACTGTGGCCGCCGACCTGGCTGGGGAAGGTGGCGAACCAGGCATGGATCAGGGGAAAGCTTTCATTGGCTTTCAGCACCCGGGGCCTGAAGCCCGCCAGCTGGTGATAGCGCACTTCGCATTCCACGCCTTTGCCGGCATAGAGGCCGTTGTCCATCTTGATGTCGACATCGCGGATCTTGCTCATCTCGATGTCATAGCGGCGGCGGCCGTCGAACACCGGCGCGGTGACGCTGCAGGGATTGCCGTTCGCATTGCCCACACCACTGAAGATGAAAGTGACCGCGGACAGCGGATCCAGCGTGTTTTTGGTCTCGTCCGGCTTCACTTCAAAGCCGGTGGTGGAATAGCCCGGATCGGCGAACAGGCGCGGCGGGTTGGTGCCGTCGAAGGTCAGCGAGACCTGCTGTTTCTTGCCGGCATGGCCGGTGTCGAAACTGTCGTAAAGCACGGGGGCAAAATTCTTCGTCCCCACTTTGCCCGACGCGGTGGCCTGGATTTCCGATTGCCAGAAGGCATTGACCACGCCCGACGTCTGCATGGTGGAGACGGCGTGATAGTCGTTGCCGCGCAAGGTGGCATCCAGGTCCATATGGCCCATGGTGATGCCGCCGGCATACAGGGTCATGGCGACCTCCAGCCGGGACGAGGGCAGGCTGGGCTCTTCACCGCCCGCGCCGCCCGCGGCCCAGGCCGGAATGGCTCCCATGAGCGACAGGCAAAAGGCGGCAGCAGCGGATTTCAGGCGCATGGTTCTGTATATATTGGCACTTCCGGATGTCCGCCAAGTTGCGCTTTGTTTATGGCAAAGGACGGTTCCGCCTTGACCCAAGCCCCTGATTTGCTTATGAACCCCGCTCTTTTCCGGCCAAAACCCGGAAATCCTTCGCGAATCGATGAGAACTGCCCATGTCCCGCCGCTGCGAATTGACCGGTAAAGGCCTTCTGGTTGGCAACAATGTCAGCCACGCCAACAACAAGACCAAGAAGATCTACCGCCCGAATCTGCAGGTGATCGCGCTGGCCAGCGAGCTTCTGGGCAACAGCTACAAGCTCAAGATCTCGATGAATGCGCTCCGTTCGGTCGACCGCAATGGCGGCCTCGACCCCTTCATCCTGAAGTGCAAGGACAGCGTGCTGTCGCCCAAGGCGCTGCGCCTGAAGCGCGCGATTGCCAAGAAGGCCGCCGAAAAGGCGGCCTGATCAATCCGATAAGTTAGGCGGCCGAGAAGGCCGCCTAAGCACCGATCTTCCGTTAACGGATTAACCGTGACCGTCGCCGGCCGCGGCACCGTCCTTGCGTGACATCCCTCGAAATCACTGCCGCCGTGCCGGATTGCGACATCCGGCGCGGACCGCACGCTTCGAGGGTGCCCGTGAAGGCTTACGATTACCGCAATGGCGCACACCGGCTGCCGGTGCCGGGCGCGGCCTGCCGCCTGCAACGCAGCGCCACCGATGCCATCTGGCCGCCCAAGGCGCGCGCCTATGGCGGCGAGGTGGACGATCTTCGCCAGCGGCTGAAGGGCCCGTTCCGGATGACGGTGCGGCTGGCCGTGCCGGTGCTGTTGCTGGTGACGCTTCTGGGCGCGGCCTATCTCTATATCGACGACTTCCTGCTGATGCCGCGGGCACCGCGCCTGGTCCAGAATGCCTGGCTGGCAATGAGCGACCTGGTGCTGCCGGTCGCCTTTTATTGCATCCATCTCACCAATCGCCGCTATGGCGCGCCCTATGCCTTTGCCCAGTTGGTGGCGGCGCTGGCAATCCTGATGCTGGTGGCGCTGATCAATCCCTTCGACGTGGACAACTGGATCAACAACACCCCAGCCTTGACCTGGCGGGCGATGCTGGCCTTTGGCGCCGCCTTCCTGTTCGCCAACTTCACGGCCATCGTGTTCTTCGACGGCGCGCGGGGCCCTCGCTGGTGGACCGCGCCCCTGGCCGCATCCTTTGCCGCCGCGCTGTCCTTCAGCGCGGTCTATTACCCCGCGGCCTTCGCCGGCAATCAGGACGTGGCCTGGACGAACTGCGCCCTGGTGCATTTCGCCGTCTTCTTTGGCGAAAGCGTGCTCTTGCTGTTGCCTTATTACCTGCTCAGGCCGGCGATGCGGCCGATGCCTGGGCTGAATGGGTACTGAGGCGGTAAGCGGAACGCTTACGCACGGGTCCGGTGGACCCGTGCGAGCCGAGGTACGCCGCGAGCTTGAGCGAGCGGCCGGAAATTAAGCCGCGTGCCGACGCCGTCGGCCACCCTGGGGCGCATCTTCGGCGAACAGAGTGATCAACTGCTCGGTCATGGCGCCGCCCAGCTGTTCCGCATCCACGATGGTCACGGCCTTTTTGTAGTACCGCGTCACGTCGTGACCGATGCCGATGGCGGTCAGTTCCACGCTGGAGCGGGTCTCGATTTCCTCGATCACCCGGCGCAGATGCTGTTCCAGGTAATTGCCGGCATTCACCGACAGGGTTGAATCGTCCACCGGCGCGCCGTCCGAGATCACCATCAGTATCTTGCGCTGCTCGGGACGGGCGATCAGCCGGTTGTGCGCCCAGGTCAGCGCCTCGCCGTCGATATTTTCCTTGAGAAGCCCTTCGCGCATCATCAGGCCCAGATTGCGCTTGGCGCGGCGCCAGGGCTCGTCCGCGGCCTTGTAGATGATATGGCGCAGGTCGTTCAGCCGGCCCGGCTGCGGCGGCTTGCCGGCGGCCAGCCATTTCTCGCGCGCCTGTCCGCCCTTCCAGGCCCGGGTGGTGAAGCCCAATATTTCCGTTTTCACGCCGACACGCTCGAGCGTGCGGCCCAGAATATCGGCGCACATGGCCGCCACCATGATCGGGCGGCCGCGCATGGAGCCGGAATTGTCCAGCAGCAGGGTGACACAGGTATCGCGGAAATTGGTGTCCTTCTCCCGCTTGAAGGAGAGCGGATACATCGGGTCCATAATGATGCGGGGGAGCCGGGAGACATCGAGCATGCCTTCTTCCAGGTCATATTCCCAATGCCGGTTCTGCTGGGCCATCAACAGCCGCTGCAGCTTGTTGGCCAGGCGCGACACCACGCCCTGCATCGAGGACAGCTGCTGGTCGAGGAAACTGCGCAGCCGCGCCAGCTCCTCGGCCTCGCACAGGTCGGGGGCGGAAATCTCTTCGTCGAACTCGGTGGTGAAGATCTTGTAGCCCCACTCGTCCTGATGGGAGAAGGGCGCTTCATGGCGGTTGGGCTTGGCGCCTTCGTCGGGCTCGACGGTATCGCTCAACTCGTCGGAGGGTTCGGAAACGGAATCGCTTTCCACTTCCTCGCCGTCCTCGGCATCGGCAGCGGATTCGGTGGCGGCGCTTTCGCCTTCCTGCTGGACGTCCTGGTCCTCGCCTTCGTCATTCTCGCCTTCGGGATTTTCGCCTTCGGCATTTTCGTCGGAGGATTGGTCGTTGTCGGTCTGATCGCCCAGTGCCAGATGATTGAGCATGGTGCGGGTCAGCCGCGCAAAGGCCTTCTGGTCGCGCAAGGCCGCCGCCAGCTTGTCGAGGTCCGCACCGGCCTTGGCCTCGATCGCCGGCCGCCACAGATCGACCGCGGCGGCGACGGACGCGGGCGGCTTTTCGCCGGTCAGCTTCTCGCGCACCATCAATCCCAGCACGTCGGCCAGCGGCGCATCCTCCTTGTTGCGCGCCTTGCCCAGGCCGCGCCCCAACAGCCGCTGCTCCAGCCCGGCCGTCAGGTTGGCGGCCACGCCCTTCATCGCCAGCGATCCGATGGCTTCCACCCGTGCCTGTTCGGCGGCCTCGAAAGCGGCGGCGCCTTCCGGCGAAGCGGGGCGGAACTGATTGTTGATCTTCTCGTCGTGATAGGCCTTGCGCAGGGCATAGGCGTCGCCGGTGCCGCGCACCAAGGCAATATCCTGGGCCGAGAGATTGCGATGGGGCGAGGGCAGGCGCGCCTTCAGGCCTTTGAGGGATGGCGGCTCGCTGGAGAAATTGACTTCCAGCTCCGGCTCGGCCGCCAGCGAACGCACCGCCACGCTGACGGCACGCTTGAAAGGTTCGCTAGGGCTTTCCGGTTTGGCCATTTATGACCCTTTTTGAACTGGATCCCCGCTTGCGCGGGGATGCTGGCGGCTCACGCGACCAGCACCTTCGCCGCACTTTCCGGCAGTTCCTCGCCAAAGCAGCGCTGATAGAATTCGGCCACCGAGGCGCGTTCCAGCTCGTCGCATTTGTTGAGGAAGGTGAGACGGAAGGCAAAGCCGACATCGCCGAAGATTTCGGCGTTCTGCGCCCAGGTGATCACGGTGCGCGGGCTCATCACGGTGGAGAGATCGCCGGCGACGAAGGCGTTACGGGTCATGTCGGCCAGCCGCACCATGGCGGAGATCGTCTTCTTGCCTTCGGCATTGTTGTAGTGCGGCGCCTTGGCCAGCACGATCTCTTCTTCTGCGTCATGCGTGAGATAGTTGAGCGTGGTGACGATGCTCCAGCGGTCCATCTGGCCCTGATTGATCTGCTGGGTGCCATGATAAAGACCCGTCGTGTCGCCCAGACCGATGGTGTTGGTGGTCGAGAACAGCCTAAACGCCGGATGCGGATGAATGACCTTGTTCTGGTCCAGCAGGGTCAGCCGGCCCGAGACTTCCAGCACGCGCTGGATCACGAACATCACATCGGGGCGGCCGGCATCATATTCGTCGAACACCAGCGCCACCGGACGCTGCAATGCCCAGGGCAACAGGCCTTCGCGGAATTCGGTGACCTGCTTGCCGTCGCGCAGCACGATGGCGTCCTTGCCGATCAGGTCGATGCGGCTGATATGGCTGTCCAGGTTGATGCGGATGCAGGGCCAGTTCAGCCTGGCCGCCACCTGCTCGATATGGGTCGACTTGCCGGTGCCGTGATAGCCCTGAACCATGACGCGGCGGTTGAAAGCGAAGCCGGCCAGCAGCGCCAAGGTGGTCTCGCGGTCGAAGCGATAGGCGGGATCGACCTCCGGCACATGCTCGTTTGCCGTCTTGAAGGCGGGAACCTTCATCTTGGTCTTGATGCCAAAGACGGAGGCCGCGTCCACCGTCGTGTCGGGGACAGCGGAAGTTTCCAGGGTTTCGGTGTGAGTGCTCATGGTCTGATCCGGGAGGCCGCCGCAGGTGATAACCCGGGCGCGGCCAGGCCCGTTTCAGGTTAGCAACCCGGAGGCGCGCAACACGCCATAGGCTTTGATGACCTGCTTCAGCCGTTCTTCCGCGCCCCGGTCGCCGCCATTCGCGTCGGGATGAAAACGCTTCACAAGTTCCTTATACCGCGCCTTGATCTCGATCAAGGTGGCGTTGTGCGCCAGCTGGAGGGTGTCCATGGCCATGATCTGCAGGCGGGTCAGATGCCGCTCCGGACGCCGCACCGTGGTGGTGTCATCCTCGCCCTCGAACATCGCATGGCTGTCATGCACCCCGCCCAACGGCGTCTGGCCCATCCGCGCCTTGGCGGCGCGCTTGCCGAGCGGCCAGGTGGGGCGATGACCGAACATCGCCTCCTCGCGGAACCGCGCCACGTCGCTGTCGTCCATGCCCTTGAAAAAGTCCCAGGACTCATTGTGGAGCCGGGCATGGGCGGAACAGTACCAGTAAAACTCGTGCAGGTTCTTGGGCGACTTGGGCACGCGGCAGTTGCCGGGACCGACGCAGTCGGGCGCCTCGCACATCCGGGTTTCGGTGACGCGCGCCTTCGCCTTTTCCGGCTTGATCCGGATGTCGCTTTTGAACCTTGGGGTGCGCTTTTCGGCCATCATGCGAGTATGGGAACGAAAGCGTAAAAAACAAGAAAAGGTATTTCTTGACTTTAAGTTTGGCCTATCGCTTCGCTGCTTGAGGCCGGAGGTTTGGCCTATCGCTTCGCTACGTGGGGCGCCGCCGCCGGCGCGCAGGGTGTTCAGCAAATGCGGGTTTCAGAGACAATTCGGCAAAAACTGACCGCCAGTTTCGCGCCTTTGGCGCTGGATGTGGTGGACGAAAGCCACCGCCATGCCGGTCATGCCGGTGCCACGCGCACCGATGGCAGCCGGGGCGAAACCCATTTCCATGTCAGGATCGTGTCGGCCGCGTTTGACGGTATCGCCCGCGTGGAACGCCAGCGTCGCGTCTATGCCGCGCTGGCGGATGAACTGAGCGGCCCGGTGCACGCCTTGTCGCTGAAGGCGCTTTCGCCGTCTGAAGCGGCGAAAGGCTAGTTATTTTTGGTCGCGCCGCCTAACGCTGACGCTTGTGCAGCGTTGCTGCCCAAGCTGCTGGGCGGTCGCTCCCTACGCCGACTGAGGCTGAGAAGTCTTGAGCGGAGGCACGATCCGGATCGCGGTGATCTGGTTGCGCTGCCGGCGCATGATCTCGAAAGTGTAACCGAAAAAAGCAAAACGCTGGCCGGCTTCGGGAATGGTGCCCGACTGGGCAATCACCAGGCCGGCGATGGTGGTGGCGGTTTCCTCGGGCAGGTTCCAGTCCAGCTCGCGATTGAGGTCGCGTACCGGCACCGCGCCCTCCACCAGATAGGACCCATCGGGGCGGCGGCGCACATCGGGCCGGGTCTCCACCGCATGTTCGTCGGGAATGTCGCCGAAAATTTCTTCCATGATGTCTTCCAGGGTGACCAAGCCCTGCAGCGCGCCATATTCGTCCACCACCAGGGCGAAATGACTTTTGTGCTCGCGGAAGGCGCCGAGCTGTTCCTCCAGGCTGGTGGTGTCGGGCACGAACCAGGGCGGAGACGCCAGGGCCGCGATATCGATCGCGTCCAGATGGCCCCTGTTTTCCACCATCGCCTCGGCCAGGCGCTTGATGGAAAGCACGCCGACAATATTCTCGGGCTCGCCGCGCCACAAAGGCACGCGGCTGTGATGAGAGGCGATCACCGCTTCCAGAAGCTCGCGGCGCGGCAGATCGACATCCAGGCTCTGCATGTTGGTGCGGTGAAGCATGACGTCACCGACCTTGAGCTCGCCCAGGTCCAGAATGCCCCCGATCATGTCGCGATGCTCGCGCTCGACATTGCCTTCGCGGTGATGCAGCTCGATGGAGCCGCGGATTTCCTCATGGGCTTCCTCTTCACCCGCTTCGTCGTCGGCGCCCACACCGAACAGCGACAGGACCCGCCACACCAGCCACTGCACCGCCGCCACGATGGGCGCGAGCACGCTCACCACCAGCCGAAGCGGGCGCGCCACCGCCAGCGCGAAATCGTCGGTGCGGGCGATGGCCAGGGTCTTGGGCATCACTTCGGCAAAGACCAGGATCACCACGGTCATGATGGCGGTGGTGATGACAACCACGCGGTGACCGAGCTGGTCTTCCAGCGCCGCCGTCATCAGCGACGAAGCCAGTATGTTGATGAAGGTGTTGCCCAGGAGCAGGGCACCGATCAGCCGTTCGCGATTTTCCACCAAGCGGTTGACGCAGCCGGCTGCGCGGGAACCGTCCTTTTCCATCTGATGCATGCGGCCGCGCGAGACCGCGGTCAGCGCCGTCTCGGAACCCGAGAAAAAGGCCGACACCACCAGCAGAACGGCGACGGCGACAAGGGAGGAAACCAGCATGGCTTTCGCGCCTCGAAAAGGGCGCAAACAATAGCCGTTTTTCAGGCCGGTGTCCCGATTCCGACATTCGCAAGGGCTCGATATCGACACCGAGCGAGTGTCGGAATCGAAAGAACACTGGCCCGCTTGATTAATCCTAGTGTCGCTTTGGTTTCGACGTTCGCTTCCAACTCGATATCGAGCGCCGGCGAACGTCGAAACCGCGACACTAGGTCAGGACATCCTTGACCGCATCCAGCGGCACGTCGCGGGTGACAAAAGCCTGGCCCAGGCGGCTGAGCAGGATGAAGGTCAGCTTGCCGTCCGTCACTTTCTTGTCGTGTGCCATGTGACGGATCAGTTCGGCGGCGCCAGGACGGTCGCCCGGAATGTCGGCAATCGCCGATGGCAGGCCGACCGCTTTCAGGTGACGGACGAATCGCTCCGCGTCCTGGCCCGGGCAAAGCCCCAGCCTGACCGAAAGCTGGAAAGCCAGCGCCATGCCGATGGCGACACCTTCGCCATGGATCAGCCGGTCGGAGAAGCCGGTTGCCGCCTCCAGCGCATGGCCGAAAGTATGGCCCAGATTGAGTAGGGCGCGGTCGCCGGTCTCGCGCTCGTCGCGCGCCACGATATCGGCTTTCATCTTGCAGGAATGGGCAACCGCCCGGACGATGGCTTTCTCGTCGCCGGCAAGCGCCTTGGCAGCTTTCAGTTCCAGCCATTCGAAGAATTGCGCATCGCCCAAGGCGCCGTATTTCACCACCTCGGCATAACCGGCCAGAAGTTCGCGCTTGGGCAGGGTGGAAAGCAGCGCGGTGTCGGCAATGACAATGCGCGGCTGATGGAACAGGCCGACCAGATTCTTGCCCTGGGCGGCATTGATCGCGGTCTTGCCCCCGACGGATGAATCCACCTGGGCCAGAAGTGTGGTGGGGATCTGGGCAAAGGCGACACCGCGCTTGAGCACGCCGGCGGCAAAGCCGGTGAGATCGCCGATCACGCCCCCGCCGAGCGCAATCACAAGACCCTTGCGGTCGATTTCCAGGTCCAGCAGCGCGCCGCAAAGTTTTTCCAGCCCGGCAAAACTTTTGCTGACTTCGCCCGGCGGCATCACGACGGCACGGGCGTCGATGCCCTCCTTGCGCAGACTGTCCAGCAGCCGCGGCAGGTGCAATTCGGCGACATGGCTGTCGGTCACCACCGGCACCACGCCTCTGGCCAGCGGTTTCAAAAGTTCGCCCGCATGGGCCAGCAAGCCGCCGCCGACATGGATGTCGTAAGCGCGCTCGCCCAAGCCTACTGTGATGGTTTCGCTCATGGCGCCTCGCATAACCCATGTGCCTTGAGCGCGGCAACGATCTTGTCCAGCAGCACGCTGTGGGGCTCGTCGGCGGATTCGAGCGTCATGTCGGCCAGGGCATAGACCGGCCCGCGCACCTCCAGCAACCGTTCCAGAGTGCCGCGCATGTCGTCATTGTCGAGCAGCGGACGTGTCTTGTCCTGTTCCTGGCGCTTTTTCACCCGGCCCAACAGGATGTCGATGGGTGCCCTGAGCCAGATGGTAAAGGCATTGGCGCGCATGGCCTCGCGGGTGCAATCGTCCATATAGGCGCCCCCCCCGGTGGCCAGCACATGCGGCGCGGCCGCCAGGAGGCGGGCGATGACCGAGCGTTCCAGGCGGCGGAATTCCGGCTCGCCATATTTGGCGAAAATTTCCGCCACCGTCATGCCGGCAGCCCGCTCGATCTCGTGATCGGCGTCGCAAAAGCCAACCTCCAGCCGCGCGGCCAGCCGCTTGCCGATCGAGGTCTTGCCGGCCCCCATCATGCCCACCAGCGCCACGGTTCTGTTCAGCGACATGGACATCCCGATACACCAAAGGCCGTGGTAAATCTAATGGATGACTCGCAAGACATCCCCGCGCCCGAAACGCGCCATCCAACAGAGTGCGCATCTGATCGAGGCCTTTCTCGACATGATGAGCGCCGAGCGCGGCGCGGGCCAGAACACGCTGGCCGCCTATCGCCGCGACCTGGTGGATTTCGCCGGATTTTTAAGTGCGAAAGGGGCCGATCCCGCCAAGGCCAGCCGCGAACAGGTGCGCGGCTTCCTGAATGGGCTTTCCACCTCGGGCATGGCGGCATCGACGCAAGCACGCAAGCTGTCGGCACTGCGCCAGTTCTATGGCTTTCTCTATGCGGAAGGTTTTCGCGCCGACGATCCCACCCAGACCATCGAAGCACCGCGGGCGCGCCGGCCGCTGCCCAAGATCCTTTCGGGCCAGGATCTGGAAAAGATGCTGGCGATGGCGGCCGAGGACCAGACCCCGGAAGGCCTGCGCCTGACTTTGATCGTGGAAATGCTCTATGGCGGCGGCCTGCGCGTCAGCGAACTTGCGGGACTGACCCTGGCCGCGGTGCGGACAAAAGAAAACTTCATCCGCATCACCGGCAAGGGCAACAAGGAGCGGCTCACGCCGCTGTCACCCGCCGCGCGCAAGGCGCTGGATGCCTATCTGGCGGTGCGCGAGGAATTTGTTCCAAAGCACGACAAGAACAACCGCTATCTCTTCGTCTCGCGCGGCGAGGGCGGATATCTGACCCGGCGCCGCTTTCACCAGCTGCTGAAGGCGCTGGCGCTGAAGGCCGGCATCGATCCGGCCAAGGTGTCGCCCCATGTGCTGCGCCATGCCTTTGCCACCCATCTGGTGGAAGGCGGCGCGGACCTGCGCAGCGTGCAGACCCTTTTGGGCCATGCCGACATCGCCACCACCCAGATCTATACCCATGTGGCGCGGGACCATTTGAGCCGGGTGGTGGCCTCCGCCCACCCCCTCGGCCGGACCAAAACCGCCAAGAACACTCGTTAACCCATTGGAACAGAATGGTTCTTTAGGCATTTTCTTTCGCGAATGCCTGTGCCATTTTCCGCCCCTCAGAGCGGTTGAGTCATGCATTACCTGGAATTCGAACGTCCCATCGCAGAGCTTGAGGGCAAGATCGTCGAGCTGAAGAAGCTCGCCGAGGAAGACCCCAACATGGATATCGGCGGGCAGGTGGAGCAGCTTACCGCCCGCGCCGGCACGCTGGTGGCCGACACCTATGCGCGGCTGACGCCCTGGCAGAAGGTGCAGGTGGCGCGTCATCCGGGCCGGCCGCATTTCCTGGATTATGCAAGGCGCATTCTGGAAGATCTCACGCCGCTCGCCGGCGACCGCAGCTTTGGCGAGGACCAGGCGGTGGTCGCGGGTCTGGCACGGTTCCGCGGCCGGCCGGTTGCCTTCATCGGCCAGGAAAAAGGCAACGACACCCAAAGCCGCATCAAGCACAATTTCGGCTCCGCCATGCCGGAAGGCTATCGCAAGGCGGTGCGCATCTTCGAACTGGCCGATCGCTTCGGCCTGCCGGTGCTGTCCTTCTGCGACACGTCAGGCGCCTATCCCGGCGTGTCGGCGGAAGAACGCGGCCAGGCGGAAGCCATTGCGCGGTCCATCGAGGCGGGCCTGTCGGTCAAGGCGCCCTTCATCGCCACCATCATCGGCGAAGGCATGTCGGGCGGCGCCATCGCCATCGCGGCTGCGTCGCGCGTCTATATGCTGGAGCATGCGATCTATTCGGTGATCTCGCCGGAAGGCTGTGCCTCCATCCTGTGGCGCAGCGCCGACAAGGCGCAGGAGGCCGCCACGGCGCTGAAAATCACGGCCCAGGATCTGCTGACGCTGAAGGTGATCGATGCCATCGTGCCGGAGCCGGTGGGTGGTGCACACCGCCTGCCGGAAGAGGCGATCGATGCCGTGGCCGACCAGATCGCGGCGGGCCTGAAGGAGATGGACGGCATTTCCGGCGAGGAACTGCTGCGCCAGCGGCGGGCCAAGTTCCTGGCCATGGGGCGAAACCTGTAAGACGCGCGCCAGCGCGGCTTCGATTTGATCCGGTGGATCAAATCGAAGGTTTCGCGCCCCGAGCTTGGGCGAGGGGCAGGGGAGACACCTCGCTCATGCGTCGCAAACAAAAAGCCCGGCTCGCGCCGGGCTTTTTCATTTCCGATTTTGCGTTGCCGCTCGCCCAAGCTCGGGGCGTTCGCCGCTCTCGCAGGTCCACCGGACCTGCTCACGCCTTCGGCGCCGCGGCTTACGGATGCCCGCTTTCGCGGGCATGCCAAATCTACTTGTAATTCGCCAGCGACAGCTTGGAGACCCAGCCCTTGTTGCCGACCTCGTCGGCCACTTCCACCCACATGTCCTGGGTATTGCCGGTCGGATAAAGGATCAGCCCGGCATCCAGCGGCTTCAGCACCTTGCCTTTTTCGGACGGCGATGCGCGCAGCACGCCGGGCCTGGCCAGGGTCACCGCCTGGGCCGGCGCAGCCGCCTTGGCATCGGGAGCAAGGCCGCCCAGATCGCCCACCAGCTTGGTATAGGCGTCGATGTAAGCCAGGATCACGACCTGGCCGATCGCGGTATTCTGATAGTTGGAAATGCCGGCGCCGCCGAAACCACCCCAGCCACCCCAGCCGCCGCCGAAGTTGAAGCCGACATCGGTTTTGGAACCATGGCCTTCTTCCATGGCCTGCTGCTCGCTGGTGCGCACATTGGTGATGGTCAGCACCACGTCGGCGGTCTTGGAGGACACGCTCAGGCTGGAGGCGATGGCGCCAAAGCCGCCGGGCAGGAAGCCGCCCAGCAGTCCGCCCACATTGGTGCCGCCGGAGTCGCGGTTCTTGGAAACGATGTCGGGCACCAGGATGTAATCGGCGGCGCGAACCTGGCCGGCGCCGACATTGGAGCCGCCCTGCAGGGTGCCGCCCGCGGCCAGGGCGCGTTCCTGCTGTGCCATCTGGAAGCCGGCGCCGCGGTCCACCAGGGTGAAGCAGCCGGACTTCATGACAAAGACCTTGAGCAGGGCCTCCGGCGATTCCAGGCCCAGCGGATGCCACCAGTCGTTTTGGGGCTCATGCACGGCCAGAGAACCCAGCTTGCGGGTGCAGTTCGGAATTTCGGCCTGTTTCTGGGCGGTCTTCTGGTCGATGGACGCGGCAAAGACCGGCGCCGGCGCGAGTGCGGAAAGACAAACCAGACAGGCGGATGTCGCGATCGCGACGGAACGGCTCAAGCGCATGGATAGCACCCCCAAAAAGTGGCTGAAACGATGCGGTTCAAAGCTATGGCGTGACGAAGACTGCTTGCCCCGCGCGCCATGTACGGGCGCGCATGAAGATCAGATTACCGCAAGGACAAGATTCTGCAATTGCGCGGCATCAAGGACAGCGAATAAAGGGGCGGCAAGGACGCTACCACCCAACCCGCGCGGCAGGGGCTGTTACCACCACCCCCGGCGTTTGAACCGTCCATGCGAAGCATGGACGCCAAGCACCCGCGCGGCGGCCTAGCGACAGCGTCGTGGCCGCGCGCTTGAGCGGGTGCGCGGCAGGGGCTGTTACCACCACCCCCGGCGTTTGAACCATGCCAACGGCAAAATCGTCGCCACCACAATGCTCGCCAGCGCCATCGGATAGCCCCAGGGCCAGCTCAGCTCCGGCATGTTGTGGAAATTCATGCCCCAGATGCCGGCCAGCAGGACGGGCGGAATGCCCGCAACCGACCAGATGGTCATGATCTTGAACAGGTCATTCTGCTCGGTGTTGATGAAGCCCAGATCGGCATCCAGCAGGAACTGGAGCTTGTCGGTGAGGTGAATGCCATATTCGGTCAGGGACTGGATATCGGCGACGGCGATCTTCAGCCGCGCCTTGACCGCATCTTCCAGCCAGCCATCGCCATGTTCGGTCACAAAGGGCGCCGCGCGCTGCAGCACCAGCAGGGTGTCACGGATGTGAGACATGCGCTCGCTCATGTCGCCGATCTCGACCAGGGTATTGCGCAGCATGCGGTTGACCTGGGCGACCTTGTTGCGCTGCCAGTCCTGCATCTCCTTGTGAAAAATGCGGCGGGAAATCTTCAGCGCCTCGGCGCGCAATTCTTCCAGCCGGTCGGCGTGATAGTCGATCATGGCTTCCACGATCACCAGGAAGATGTCGGGCGCGCTGCGGGTGCGGCGGTTCACCCGCTGGGTGATGGCGTCGAAGGTGTGCAGCTGGGCGAAGCGGACGGTCACCAGCATGTCCTTGGTGAGCACAAAGCCCAGCGGCGAGGTGACTTCTTCCCCATCCTTGATATGCGGGGTCACCGGCACCGAGATGGTGAAGACCCCGTCCTCATACTGAAGCCGGCTGGAGAATTCGATTTCCTCCAGCTGGGCGCGGGGCGGAATGTCCAGGCCGTAGACGGTGCAGGCCTTGCCGATATCGGCATCGGTGGGGTGGCACAAATCCACCCACACGGTCCTGCCGCCGGATTGATGTTCGGTGATCACGAATCCCTCTTTCGCGAGAGTAACGCGCGAAAGAGGAATTCAGTGCAAGCGCGGGAGCGACGGCCAGGCGAGCGCGAGCGAGCCGTCGGACGCGCGAGCGAGCCGTCGGACGCGCGACCAATCAAAGAATTAGGCCAGCGCGCCGTGGCAATGCTTGTATTTCCGCCCCGAACCGCACGGGCAGGGCGCGTTGCGCTGGACCCGCGTCCAGGTCTTGGGATTGTTGGGATCGACCGGCAGTTCGTCGGGCCACAGGCCCGCCTGTTCCACCTCGTTTTCGCCGGTCAGCGGATCGATGTGGGAGGCCTGCATCGCCGGCATCGGCGTCTGCTCCAAGGGCGGCACCGGGCCGGTCTGGATCTGCACATGCATCAGCTGGCGCACCACTTCGGTCCTGAGCTTGGCCAGCAGGGTCTGGAACAGCTCGAAGGCGTCGCTTTTGTATTCGTTCAGCGGGTCGCGCTGGCCATAGCCGCGCAAGCCCACATACTGGCGCAGGTGATCCAGGTCGACGATATGCTCGCGCCAATGGTGATCGAGGGTCTGCAGCAGGATCGCCTTTTCGACATAGCGCATCACTTCGGGACTGTATTCGGCGGTGCGGGCAGCGGCGCGTTCGTCCACCGCCTTGACGATGCGTTCGCGCACCTCCTCGTCGGCGATGCCTTCTTCCTTGGTCCACTCCACGATCGGCAGATCGATGCCGAAGATCGCCTGTATCTCGGCCTGAAGACCCGGGGCGTCCCATTGCTCGGCATAGGCTTTTTCGGGGATGTGGCGGGCGACCAGCATGTCCACCACTTCCTCGCGGAAATCGGCGATCTGGTCGGAGACATCGTCCGACGACATGATCTCGCGGCGCTGATCGAAGATCACGCGGCGCTGGTCGTTCAGCACGTCGTCATATTTCAGGATGTTCTTGCGGATTTCGAAGTTGCGGGCTTCGACCTTCTGCTGCGCCTTTTCCAGCGCCTTGTTGACCCAGGGATGGGTGATGGCTTCGCCCGGCTCAAGGCCCAGGCGGGTCAGGATGGAATCCATGCGCTCGGAACCGAAGATCCGCATCAGATCGTCCTGCAGGGACAGGAAGAATTTGGAAGCGCCCGGATCGCCCTGGCGGCCGGAACGGCCGCGCAGCTGGTTGTCGATGCGCCGGCTCTCATGGCGCTCGGTGCCGATCATGTAGAGGCCGCCGGCGGCGAGCGCCTTTTGCTTGTTGGCGGCGACTTCGGCGCGGATGGCATCGCTTTTCTGGGCCAGCTCGACCGGATCGGTGACAGCGGCCAGTTCCTGGCGGATGCGCATATCGGCATTGCCGCCCAGCTGAATGTCGGTGCCGCGGCCCGCCATGTTGGTGGCGATGGTGACGGCGCCCGGCACGCCGGCCTGGGCCACGATATAGGCTTCCTGCTCGTGATAGCGGGCATTCAGCACATTGTGCTGGATCTTGCGCTTCTTCAGGAACTCCGAAAGCTGCTCGGATTTCTCGATCGAGGTGGTGCCCACCAGCACCGGCTGGCCGCGCTCGCGGCATTCCATCACCAGCTTGACGATGGCCTCGCTCTTTTCTTCCTCGGTGCGATAGACCTCATCGTCAGCGTCGATACGCGCGACCGGAACGTTGGTGGGGATTTCCAGCACATCCAGCTTGTAGATGTCCATGAACTCGGCGGCTTCGGTCAACGCCGTGCCGGTCATGCCCGCAAGCTTGTCGTAGAGGCGGAAATAATTCTGGAAGGTGATCGAGGCGAGGGTGACGTTCTCGGGCTGGACCTCGACATGCTCCTTGGCTTCCAGCGCCTGGTGCAGGCCTTCGGAATAGCGACGGCCTTCCATCATGCGGCCGGTGAATTCGTCGATGATGACGACCTGGCCGTTCTTGACGATGTAGTCCTTGTCCTTCTGGAACAGCAGATGCGCCTTCAGCGCCTGGTTCACATGATGGACGATGGAGATGTTCTCGGTGTCGTAGAGATCGCCATTGGGCAGCAGGCCGGCCGCCTTGAGCAGCTGGGCCATATGCTCGTTGCCCTGTTCGGTCAACGACACCTGGCGCTGCTTCTCGTCCAGCTCGTAATCGTCCTTCTCCAGGCCGGCCATCACCTCATCGACCTTGCGGTACATCTCGCTCTGATCGTCGGTGGGGCCGGAAATGATCAGCGGGGTGCGCGCCTCATCGACCAGGATCGAGTCCACTTCGTCGACGATGGCAAAGGCATGGCCGCGCTGGGTCATGGCATCGAGCGCGTATTTCATATTGTCGCGCAGATAGTCGAAGCCGAATTCGTTGTTGGTGCCATAGGTGATGTCGGCGCCATAGGCTTCCTTGCGCTGGGCGTCGTCCAGGCCGTGGACGATGACGCCCACCTTCATGCCCAGGAAGCGGTAGATCTGGCCCATCCATTCGCTGTCGCGCTTGGCCAGATAGTCGTTCACCGTCACCACATGCACGCCTTCGCCGGCAAGCGCATTGAGATAGGTGGGAAGCGTGGCGACCAGGGTCTTGCCTTCGCCGGTCTTCATTTCGGCGATGTTGCCCTTGTGCAGCACCATGCCGCCCACCAGCTGCACGTCGAAATGGCGCTGGCCCAAGGTGCGCTTGGCCGCCTCGCGCACCACCGCAAAGGCCTCCGGCAACAGGTCGTCCAGGGTTTCGCCCTGATCCAGCCGGGCGCGGAAAGCCGGGGTCATGGCCGCCAGCTCGGCGTCCGACATGGCCTGAAAGCGCGGCTCCAGGGCATTGATCTTGGAGACGGTGCCCCACAGGGGCTTTACCTTGCGGTCATTGGCCGAGCCGAAAAGCGACTTGGCGAGCGAACCCAGCATGAAATCCTCTACATCCGGCCGGAAAACGGGGGGCGCCCACTTCTAGGACCAAAAAGACCGCCAAATCCGCATGGCGGCCGCGCGGGAGACATAAGAACGCGCTAGTCTCTTGTCAAACCAGTGCCCCGATTACGAAATTCGCTGATCCCTATATAGGGCCAGGGGCGAATTTCGTAAGCGAAGGGCACCGGTAATCTATTGATTCCCAGTGTCGTTTGGTTTCGAAGTTCGCGTCGAGAACGATATCTGGTGGTTGCGAACTTCGAAACCACGACACTGGGCGGGTTTTTGGAAATATCCCCGCCAAATCGGGGGGAAACATGGCCAAAGGCACAAAAGCGACTCCAAAAGCGGCACATCCGGTCTCGCCGCTGGCGCCCAAGGCCTTTCCCAAGCTGCCCCCCCTGGCCGGGGTCCGGCTCGCCACCACGGCCGCGGGCGTCCGCTACAAGGAGCGGACCGACGTCCTGCTGGCCCTGCTGGCGCCCGGAACCCAAGTCGCCGGGGTCTTCACCACCTCCAAAACCGCTTCGGCGCCGGTCTTGTGGTGCCGCGACAAGCTCAAAGGCGGAGAGGCCCGCGTCCTGGTGGTCAACAGCGGCAATGCCAATGCCTTTACCGGCAAGGCCGGGCAGGAAGGCGTGCGCGCCATCGCCGAGGAAGCCGCGGCCGCGGCCCGTTGCCGGGCACAGGAAGTCTTCATGGCCTCCACCGGCGTGATCGGCGAGCCGATGCCGGCCGAGAAGATCACCAGGGTGCTCGGCAAGCTGGTGACGGAGGGCGCGGCCGGCAACTGGCGCGCCGCGGCCGATGCCATCATGACCACCGACACCTATCCCAAGGCCGCCACCGCGACCGCGATGATCGATGGCGTCAAGGTCACCATCAACGGCATCGCCAAGGGCTCGGGCATGATCGCGCCCGACATGGCGACCATGCTGTCTTTTGTTTTCACGGACGCCAACCTGCCGGCCTCGGTGCTGCAGGAATGCCTGAGCGCGGGCGTGGGCCCCAGTTTCAATTCCATAACGGTCGATTCGGACACCTCCACCAGCGACACCTTGATGCTGTTCGCCACCGGCAAGGGCGGCAAGCATGCCGCCATCGCCAAGGCGTCGGACAAGAAGCTGACCGACTTCCGCCGGGCGCTGGATGCGGTGCTGCTGGATCTGGCGCTGCAGGTGGTCAGGGACGGCGAGGGCGCCCAGAAGCTGATCCGCATCGACGTCACCGGCGCGCAAAGCGACGCCGCCGCCAAGCGTATCGGGCTTTCCATCGCCAACTCGCCGCTGGTCAAGACCGCGGTGGCCGGCAATGACGCCAATTGGGGCCGAATCGTCATGGCGGTGGGCAAGAGCGGCGAGGCCGCCGACCGCGACAGGCTCAAGATTTCCTTCGGCGGCCATGTGGTGGCGGAAAAAGGCATGCGCGCCGCCAGGTACAATGAGGCGACCGCCACCAAGGCGGTTTCAGGCCGGGAAGTGCACATCGCCGTCGACATCGGGCTGGGCAAAGGCCAGGCGCGGGTTTGGACTTGCGATCTGACCCACGGCTACATTGATATCAATGGCAGCTATCGTTCCTGATCGCCTCGCTTAACCGCATTCGGTTGCGAAGCAGAACCCGCAACGTGTCATGGCCCGCAAATGCGGGCCATCCAGATGACGCCGGCGTTTTACTTTCAGGACAATCGCCAACCCAACTGGATGGCCCACACTCCGGTGGGCCATGACACTTGTCTGTTTGTCTGAACCGCGCCCCTAGACCAGCGAAGCGTCTAGCGAAATCTCCGCTTTCAAGACTTTCGAAACCGGGCAGCCTTTTTCGGCCATGCCCGTCAACTCCTTGAACTTGGCTTCGTCAATGCCCGGGATTTTTGCCCGCAAGGTCAGATGCGACTTGGTGATGGCAAAGCCGTCGCCCTGTTTTTCCAGGGTGATCTCGGCCTTGGTGTCCATCTGCTCGGCCTTGAAGCCGGCCTGTTCCAGGATCAGCGACAGCGCCATGGTGAAGCAGCCGGCATGGGCGGCGCCGATCAGCTCTTCGGGATTGGAGCCCGGCTTGCCTTCAAAGCGGCTGGCAAAGCCGTAGGGGTAATCGCTGAGCGCGCCGCTCTTGGTGGAAAGCGCACCCTTGCCGTCCTTCAGGCCACCCTGCCATTTTGCCGTACCGTATGTCGTCATCGCATCCTTCTCCTTCGCGCGAATCTTAAAGCCATGCTAACCATGCCCCTTAACTTGAGCTTAGCCCTGTGACGCGAAGATGAACACACTGCAACCTCTGGTACTTGTCGTTGCGGTGGCGTTGGTCGATCCCGAAGGTCGCGTGCTTCTGGCGCAGCGCCCTTCGGGAAAAAGCATGGCGGGGTTATGGGAATTTCCGGGCGGCAAGATCGAAGCCGGCGAACGGCCCGAAGAAGCGCTGATCCGCGAGCTGAGGGAGGAACTCGGCATCGCGGTCAAGGAGGCCTGTCTCGCGCCGTACACCTTTGCTTCGCATACCTATGGCGAATTTCACCTTTTGATGCCGCTCTATATCTGCCGCCGCTGGGAAGGCCAGCCACAGCCGCGTCATCACACGACGCTGAAATGGGTCAGGCCCCGCGACATGAAAGACTATCCCATGCCCGCAGCCGACTTGCCGCTTATTCCCATGCTGCGCGATCTCTTGTGAAGGATCTGGCGGCGGACAGAAACGGCGCCACCGCCATCGAATACGCCCTGATCGCCAGCCTGATCTCGATCGCGATCGTGCTGGGTGTCACCGCCATCGGCACCCAGCTTTCCACCTTCTTCGCCCGGGTCGCTACTCTCTGACGGGGCTTTCGGTGGTGCCCAGCGCTTCGGCCAGCCGTGTTTTGGCGCTGCCGGGCTTCAGCGGCTTCTGCTGGCTTTCATGCGGCGCCCAGCCGGTCAAATACAGCGTCTCGAATGTCGCGCGCAATTTGCCGTCCGCCTCCGCATGGCGGCCCGCATAATGCGCCAGCAGCGCTGTGAGGGTGTCGCGACGAAGGGTGCTGCGGCTCCTTTCGCACATCACATTGGTCAGGCCATGGGCGCGCAGGTCGCGCACCAGACCGGAAAAATCGCGATAGCGCACCACCAGCCTTTCGACATCGCTGACCGGAAGCGCAAAGCCCGCCCGCTGCAGCAACCCGCCCAGGTCGCGCACATCGGCGAAGGGCGAGACCCGCGGGCTGATACCGCCGCGGGTGGCGCTTTCGGCATGGGCGAAAGCGTCGCGCAATTCGCTCAAGGTGGCCCCGCCCAGAAGTGCCGCCACAAACAATCCGTCAGGCCCAAGCAGGCGGCGGACCTGCACCAGCGCGCCGGGCAGGTCGTTGATCCATTGCAGCGAATAGAGGCTGACCGCGAGATCGAAGGGCCCTTGCGCGCACAGGACCTCGTGCGCGTCGAAACCGGCGCAAATCCATGCGCCGGCGAAAGGCGCGATCTCGGCCGGCACGGTGTCGCCGATCCAAAGTCCCCGTTCAAACTTGCGGGTGACGGCGGAGAGCCGGTCCGCCAAGCCCTCGGCTGCCGCCTGGTCCAGGAAACGGTCGCCGCCAAGGCGCTCGGCACGCCTGCGCGCACGCAAAGCTGCGGAGAAATCAAAAAGAGGCGGACGGTTTCCAGACATGGCGATAGATTAGCCCATGGCCGCGGCCTTCGCCAAAACCGTGCTCGACCTGTTGTTCACGCCACCTTATTGGTCGGGAACCCGATACTTCAGAGCATTCTCATAATACTCCCAGGCTCCCACGACATATCGACATTGAGCGTAGGTGCTCAGTATCCATTCGCGAGATGGGGCACCCGCGCTTCCCCGGCCCAAATCGATATTTTTTCCTTCGCTATGAGCAATTATTTGAAGAAGCGCGAAAGCGGCGCCCTCCTGTGTCATTTCTCCAGCCATTAAAATTCTCCTTTAGCAGAAAAAAGGGGGCCTTGGCCCCCATCACTGAATCACCAGACGAGCAACTTCCAACGGATTGCTCCTTGCGCGGTCGTATGCTGGTGATGGTTTTGCGGCGGCAGCGTGCGCGATGCTTCGCCCACAACTTCGAGGCCGCAGCCCTCGCAACGGAAAATGCCTGAATGATCCGGTGCCGAGCCAGGGTGGTAGATTTTGTCGAATTTGGAGTCGTCACTGTGGTGCAGGTACGAGCCGTATTTGTAGAAAGCCATATGTCAAAGTTCCTTCGTTTATAACGAAGCGCTGCCTTGACGACTCACGGGGATTGAACTCCAATACCCCTCTCTTGCCAGAGTGAGCTCCGCGACAGCGCCTCACGCGTTGCGGTGCAAAAGAAGCCGGGTCTAGCCACCCGGCTTTTCTTTTGTCTGTCTTCGCGAGTGAGCGCTCGGCTCCTCGAATCGTCAAGGCGAAATACTTTTCGACAAGTCGTATTTTTCGCTTGTAGGAGGCTTGTTTGTTCAAACGAATCAGCTTGCTGCAAACAACTGCTGGAGTAGCGCATTAGCATTGTCTTCGCAAAAACCGTCCTCGACCTGTTGTTCCCGCCGCTCTGCATCGGCTGCCGCCAGCCGGTGGCGGACAGCGGCTTCTGCGCCGATTGCTGGAGTGGGCTGACATTCCTCGATGGCCCGGCCTGCGCCTGTTGCGGCCTGCCGTTTCCCGTGGCGCTGGAAGGCGAAAATCTTTGCGCCGCCTGCCTGGCACGTCCGCCCGCCTTCGACCGGGCCCGCGCCATTCTGGCCTATGACGACAACAGCAAGGGCGCGATCCTTGCGCTCAAGCATGCCGACCGGCTGGAACTGGTGCCGGGCTTTGCCCGCTGGCTGGCCAGGAGCGGGCAAAGCCTGATCGCCGACAGCGACCTCATCGTGCCGGTGCCGCTGCACCCGAGCCGTCTCTGGCGGCGGCGTTACAACCAGTCCGCCGAGCTGGGGCGCAGGCTGGCCCGCGACTGGAGACGCGATTTCGATCCCCTGGCCCTGATCAGAAGCCGCGCTACCCAAAGCCAGGGCGCCATGGCCTCGGCCAAGGCGCGCCGGCGCAATGTGCTCTCCGCCTTCAAGGTTCCCGATCCCGCCCGGGTCAAGGGAAAGCGGGTGCTGCTGCTGGACGATGTCTTGACCACCGGCGCCACCGCCGAGGCCTGCGCCCGCGCCCTGAAACGGGCAGGGGCGGCCAGGGTGCATGTCCTGGCACTCGCCCGCGTTGTGAAGGCATCAGACGTGCTTATATAGACGCTGGAGATTCAGCCGGAAACGCCATGAAGCCTGTCCGCATCTACACCACCCCGATCTGCCCCTATTGCGTGCGCGCCAAGACCTTGCTCAAGAAAAAGGGCGCCGAGATCGAGGAAGTCGATGTGCTGATGGACGAGGCAGCCCGCCGGGAGATGGAGGACAAGTCCGGCGGTGCCCGCAGCGTGCCGCAGATCTTCATTGGTGACACTTATGTTGGCGGCTGTGACGAACTGTACGCCCTTGAAAAAGACGGCAAGCTCGATCCGCTTTTAGCCTAACCCCCTTCGGCCTTCGCAACTTTGCTCGGCGCTCGGGCTCCGCCCAGCGCCTTCGCGTTGCTACGGCCACCTCCCCCGCGATGCGCCAGGGCGCCGCGGGGGAGGCGATGCTGTGTGCGCTGCACACGCTCTGGACAAAGCGCGACTGCGCCCGGATGATGCCGCGCAAATCAGCTCCACAAGGGAAGGGATGTTCATGAAAAAGACCTTGCTCGCCGCCTCCATTCTGATGCTGGCCGCGCCTGCCGTGCACGCGCAGCCTGCCAACCCCGCGCCGACCATCGCGCCCGCACCCACCGCCGATGAAATGAAGCTGCCGCGTCCGGCGCGCGCCCGCGGCATTCCCGTGGCGCTGGCGGTGGAAGCCGCCATGGAAGCCAACCGCGTCTGCCTGGGCAACACCTACAAGACCACAGCCCTGATCACCGACTCGGCCGGTGTTCCCATTGCCATGATTTCCAATGACGGCGCCGCCGCCATCACCCAGCGCATCGCCATGACCAAGGCGCAGGCCGTGCTCAAGTACAAGATGACCAGCGGCGAAGTGGCCGACAAGGCCAAGACCGACAGCGCGCTGGCCGCCGAGATCAAGGCCAATCCCATGATCGAAACCGCACGCCAAGGCGCGGTTCCCATCATGGCGGGTTCCGAAATCATCGGCGCCTTTGCCGTCTCCGGCGCGCCGGGCGGCGACAAGGACGAGGTCTGCACCAAGGCGGGCCTGGCCAAGATCCAGAGCCGCATCATGTAAGTCCTGTTGGGATCGGCTAGAGTGAAGCTCATGGCCGATCCCAATATCCCTTCCGGGCCCTTCAAGGCGGCATGCGTCCAGCTGCGTTCCAGCGACGACGTGGCGGAGAATATCTTCGAGACCGTGCGGCTGGTGCGCGAGGCGGCGGCACGCGGTGCCCGCTTCATCGCCACGCCGGAAAACACCACCCTGATGGCGCCGGATGGCGGCGCCAAGCTGGCCCATTCCTTTGACGAGGCACGCGATCCGGCGCTGCCGGTCTTTTCCGCGCTGGCAAAGGAATTGAACGTCTGGCTGTTGATCGGAAGCCTGGCGATCAAGGTCAGCGACACCAAGACCGCGAACCGCTCTTTCCTGTTTTCGCCAGCGGGCACGATCACCGCGCGCTACAGCAAGATCCACCTGTTCGATGTGGCGCTGGCCTCGGGCGAGGTTTACCGCGAATCCAACACGGTGGCCGGCGGCGATGGTGCCGTGATCGCCGACACGGAATTTGGCTCCATCGGCCTCAGCATTTGTTACGACCTGCGCTTTCCCCATCTCTATCGCCGGCAGGCGCAGAAAGGCGCCTTCCTTTTCACCGTGCCGTCGGCTTTCACAGTGCCGACCGGCGAAGCGCACTGGCATGTGCTGCTTCGCGCGCGCGCCATCGAAAACGGCGCTTTCGTCATCGCGCCGGCACAGGGTGGCGTCCATGCCAATGGCCGCAAAACCTATGGCCACAGCCTGATCGTGGCGCCGTGGGGAGACGTGCTGGCAGAAGCCGGAACCGAGCCTGGCGTGATCGTGGCCGACATCGATCCACGCCTGTCGGCTGACGCGCGCGCCCGGGTTCCCAGTCTTCAGCACGACCGGCTGTTCTCAGGTCCGTAAACCCTGCCAACAAGTGGGTCTTGCGAATCGGCGCGCCGGGCCTATCCTTGCCGTCCCAGCCTGGGGGCAGGCTGTATGGGAGCGTGTTTGGTGATCGCGTATTCGCTTCGTTGCCACAGGGGGCACGAATTCGACGGTTGGTTTCGGGACAGCACCGCGTTCGATGAACAGTCGAGCAGCGGCCATTTGAGCTGCCCGTCCTGCAATTCCGTTCGCATAGAGAAGGCCATCATGGCCCCTGCGGTTGCGGGCACCAAGAAGACCACGCGGCTGCCCAAGCCGGGCGACGGGCGCCAGGTGCAGCAATTCGCCACCGGCCTGCGCAAATATGTGATGGAGAATGCCGACTATGTCGGTCCCAACTTCGCCGAGGAAGCGCGCAAGATCCATTACGGCGAGACCCCGGACCGCCACATCTATGGCGAGGCGACCCACAAGGAAGCGCAGGAATTGCTGGAAGAGGGCGTCGATGTCGCTCCGCTGCCGCCGGACCGCGACAGCGCCAACTGACTTCGCGCCTTGACCAGAAAGTTGGATTCCCGATTACGCGGGAGTGACAGTGGCCGTCAGCGCCGCGCCACGACCATGTAGTTCACGTCTACATCGGAGGAAAGCCGCCAATCCCAGTTCAGCGGGTCAAAGGAAACGCCCTGCGTTTTCAGAACGGTTAGACCACTTTCTTCCAGTGATGCCTTAAGTTCGACAGGCGGGATGAAGCGGTTCCAGTCATGGGTGCCACGCGGCAGCCAGCCCAGCACATATTCCGCCCCGATCTTGGCGAGCGCCAGGCTCTTGAGCGTCTTGTTCAGGGTGGCGACGAAAGTCAGTCCGCCCGGCTTTACCAGTTGGGTGCAGGCGGCGAGATAGGCCGAAACATCGGCCACATGCTCCACCACCTCCATGTTCAGGACCACATCGAAGCTGAGACCTTCTTCGGCCAGCGCTTCGGCGGATGTGGCGCGGTAGTCGATCTCGAGCCCCGACTGGGCGGCATGGGCGCGCGCCGTGCCGATATTCTTTTCGGAGGCGTCGGCACCGGTGACGGCAAAACCGAGCCGGGCCATCGGTTCGCTGAGCAGCCCGCCTCCGCAGCCAATATCGAGCAGCGAAAGCCCCTCGAACGGCCGCAGGGACCGTGCGTCCCGTCCGAAATGCGCCGCCGCATCGGCCCGGATGAAGCTCAGCCGGACCGGGTTGAACTTGTGCAAAGGCGCGAATTTGCCGGATGGATCCCACCATTCCGCGGCGATTGCCGAGAATTTGGCCACCTCTTGGGGGTCTATGGAGGCAGAATCCGCCATGTCTTTTCGGGGGTTGAGGCCAGGGGCTACCCCGGATACATAGGCCGCCGTTTCTCCCGGGGCAAATTCTCTAAAAGGTCGTTTTGGGCATGGCGTTGATTGCGATGAAATTCGGCGGCACCTCCGTGGCCGACATCGAGCGCATCCGCCATGTCGCCAGCCTGGTGAAGCGTGAGGTCGCGCGCGGCAACCGGGTCGCCGTGGTGGTCTCGGCCATGGCGGGGGAGACCAACAAGCTGGTCGCCTGGACCAACGAGGCCGCCAAATCCGGCGCCGGCGACAACAAGCATCCCATTCCCGACCAGAAGGAATATGACGTGGTGGTCGCCGCCGGCGAGCAGGTCACCAGTGGGCTGTTGGCGATCACCTTGAATGCCATGGGCGTGACGGCGCGCTCCTGGCTGGGGTGGCAGGTGCCGATCAACACCTCCGACGTGCACGGTTCGGCCCGCATCGAAGGCGTGCCGGCCGAAGAGATGAAAAAGGCCATCCAGGGCGGCGAGGTCGCGGTGGTGGCCGGTTTCCAGGGCGTCGCCTCGGGCGAGCGCATCTCGACCCTGGGCCGGGGCGGTTCCGACACCAGCGCCGTCGCGGTTGCCGCCGGCATCGGGGCGGCGCGCTGCGACATCTACACCGACGTGGACGGAGTCTATACAACCGACCCCCGCATCGTGCCCAAGGCGCGGCGGCTGGAAAAAATCGCCTTCGAGGAAATGCTGGAAATGGCGTCTTTGGGCGCCAAGGTCCTGCAGACCCGCTCGGTGGAAATCGCCATGCTGCACCGGGTACCGACCCGGGTGCTTTCGACCTTCACGCCCGATGTGGGCGGTACCCTGCTTTGCGACGAGGAAGACATCGTGGAAAAGAAACCGGTCACCGGCATCGCCTATAGCCGCGACGAAGCCAAGATCACCCTGCACAAGGTGCCCGACAGGCCCGGCATCGCCTCGGCGATCTTCGGACCGCTGGCCGATGCCGGCGTGAATGTCGACATGATCGTCCAGAACGTGTCGGAAGACGGCAAGACCACGGACCTGACCTTCACCTGCGTGCGGGGCGAGCTGGCGCGCGCCCTGGCGGCGATCGAATCCCGTGCCGACCAGATCAAATACAGCCACGTCACCCATGACGCCGCGGTGGCCAAGGTCTCCATCATCGGCATCGGCATGCGCGCCCATCCGGGCGTGGCATCGACCATGTTCCGCACCCTGTCGGACAAGGGCATCAACATCCAGGTCATCTCCACTTCCGAAATCAAGGTCAGCGTGCTTATTGCCGAGGAATATGTGGAGCTGGCGGTGCGCGCGCTGCATTCCGCTTACGAGCTGGATGCGGCATAATCTTCCCGATTCCACGGGATTAATCTGATGTCTGCCGGTGGCGGTCCCCGCCTTTTGTTGCGCCGCCTGCGCGAGATCATGGCGGAGCAGACATCCGCCCAGATGCGGCTGGACAAGCTGGTCACCGTCATCGCCTCCAACATGGTGGCGGAGGTCTGCTCCATCTACCTGCGCCGCGCCGGCAAGATACTGGAACTGTTCGCCACCGAAGGTCTGAACCGCGAGGCCGTTCATGCCACCCGCCTCAAGGAAGGCGAGGGCCTGGTCGGCCTGGTCGGCGAAACCGCGGAAGCGGTGAACCTGTCGGACGCGCCCGCCGACCCGCATTTCTCCTATCGCCCGGAAACCGGCGAAGATCCGTTCAAGTCCTTCCTGGGCGTGCCGATCGTGCGCGGCGGCCAGGTGTTCGGCGTGCTCACCGTGCAGAACAAGGCCGAGCGCATCTATGCCGAGGAAGAGGTCGAGGCGCTGCAGACCGTCGCCATGGTGCTGGCGGAAGTGGTGGCGCAAGGCGGTTTCTTCAATGTCGCCGAACTGGACGAGCCGGAACTGCGCATCGACCGGCCGCGCAAATTCGTCGGCGACGGCCTGTCGGAAGGCGTGGCGGTCGGCCGGGTCGCCCTGCACGAGCCGCGCGTACGCGTCGAGCGCATGATCGCCGACAATCCGGTGGCCGAACTCAAGCGGCTGGAAGACGCCATCGGAAGCCTGCGCGAATCCGTGGACGAGATGCTGGCCTCCAGCGAACTGGACCTGACAGGCGAGGGCCGAGAAGTGATCGAGGCCTATCGCCTGTTCGCTTATGACCAGGGCTGGCGCCAGCGCATGCGCGATGCCGTGCGTACAGGTCTGACAGCCGAAGCCGCGGTCGAGCGCGTGCAGGACGAAACCCGCCTGCGCGTCCAGCGACTGGGCGATCCCATCCTGCGCGAACGCGCGCATGACTTTGATGATCTGGCGCGGCGGCTCCTGCGCCACCTGACCGGCGAGGAAGCCGCCCAGCGCAGCCTCCCGCACAATGCCGTGCTGGTGGCCCGCAACATGGGCCCCGCCGAGCTGCTGGATTATGGCCGCGACAAGCTGGTGGCGCTGGTCCTGGAAGAAGCCGCTGCCACCAGCCATGTCGCCATTGTCGCCCGCTCCATGGGCCTGCCTCTGGTCGCATCCTTGGAAGGCGTGGCCGACAATGCCCGCGCCGGCGACCAGATCGCCGTCGACGGCGAGATGGGCGAGGTGCATCTGCGCCCCGCGTCCGAAATCGTCAAAGCCTTTGAGGACAAGCGCGAATTGCGCGTCCAGGCCCAGGCCCGCTTTGCCGCGGTGCGCGATCTGCCCGCCGTCACCCGCGACGGCGTCGCCATCCGGCTGATGATGAATGCGGGGCTGGAATTCGACATGCCGCAGCTGGTGCAGTCGGGCGCCGACGGCATCGGCCTGTTCCGCACCGAACTGCAATTCATGATCGGCGAGACCATGCCGCGGCTGGCCGACCAGTCGGCTTTTTACAAAAAGATACTGGATGCGGCCGGCGACAAGTCGGTGGTATTTCGCACCCTCGATCTGGGCGGCGACAAGGTGCTCCCTTATGCGCGCTGGGAACGGGAGGAAAATCCCGCGCTGGGCTGGCGCGCCATTCGCATTGCGCTCGATCGCCCCGCCTTGCTGCGTTACCAGGTGCGCGCGCTGTTGACCGCAAGCGTCGGACGCACCCTGCGCATCCTCCTGCCCATGGTCTCGGACGTGGACGAGTTCAACCGGGGCCGCGCCCTGATCGACCGCGAACTGGAACGCGCCCGGCTGCTGAGCCTGGGCCGGCCGACCCAGGTTCTGGTCGGCGCCATGCTGGAAGTGCCGGCGCTGGCCTTCATGTTGCCCCAGCTGATGCGCTCGGCCGATTTCGTCTCCATCGGCTCCAACGATCTCCTGTCATTGGCCTTTGCGGTGGATCGCACCAATCCGCGCGTCGCCCGGCGCTACGACAATCTCAATCCCGCTTCGCTCACCCTGATCCGGCTGATCGTGCAGAGCGCGGCGGAAAATTCCGGCGACCTGTCGCTGTGCGGCGAAATGGCAGGCCGCCCGCTCGATGCCATGGCGCTGCTGGGCCTGGGCATCCGCACCCTCTCCATGCAGCCGGGCCAGATCGGGCCTATCAAGATGATGATTCGCTCCCTGCACCTGGGCGAGGTGGCCGCTTTCGTCGACAGGTTGTGCGGCCGGACCGACCACTCGCTGCGGACCCGGCTTTCCGCCTTCGCGGCGGAACGCGGAATCGTCCTCAAATAGGGCATTTCCCGCCGTTTTCGGTCCGGAACCGGACTTTTTGCGGTGCAGCGGTTGTGGCGGGCTGCCTTGATCGGATAAGGTAGCGTACACAAATATTTAGCAGTGTCTGCCCCTGATTTTCACACGGAGCGGGCAGTGTTTTCCTTTGGCCATGCATGACCAGGCAGATGACCCTTGAGAATGACGGTGGTGGCGACGAAAGCGGATTGAGCCGCCGCCGTATCCATCTGCGCGAAATTTCCGGCGACAGTGAATCACCGCTGCAAACCGTGGGTCAGGACCTGCGGGCCGCGCGCCTGCGCCGTGGCGACGAGATCGCCCAGGTGTCGCGCGCGCTCAAGATCCGCAAGGATCATCTTGAAGCGCTGGAAGAGGACCGGCTGGAAGACCTGCCGGGCAAGACCTACGCCATCGGCTTTGTGCGTTCCTATGCCCGTCACCTGGGCCTGGACGCCAACGAATATGTCGAACGCTTCAAGCGCGATATTTCCGGCCGCGCCGAAGACAAGGTGCATGAGCCCGCGCCCATCCATCAGGATGAAGGCCGCCGCCTGCCGCAGGGCTGGCGCATCATCACCGGCCTGGTGGTGATCCTGATCGGCTGGGGCGCGTGGCATCTTTTTTCCACCCAGACCAGTTCCAACCAGCCGGTGCCGCCGGCGCCGGTACTCAATCCGCCCAAGCCGCCCGCGCCCAAACCCGCACCCGCGCCGGCGCAGGAGGCTGCCACGCCGTCACCGGCTGCAACCGCGCCGGACACCGCGACCAGCCAGGAACCCGCGGCCACCCCACCGCCGGCCGCCGGCGCCAAGACCCCGGCCACCAGCCTGCCGCCGGCGAATGCGGCGGCGACCGCATCGCCCACGGCGGCGCCTGCTTCCAATGTCGCGGTGCCGGCCGTGCCCGCCAGCAACGGCGCCGGTACCGTCTATGGCTCGCTGAACCAGAATCCGCGCGTGATCCTGCGCGCCCGCGGCGATGTGCGCGTCACCGTCAAGAATGCCGACGGCCAGATGGTGCTGAACCGCGACCTGAAGTCGGGCGACAGCTACCAGGTTCCCAACAGCCCCGGCGTCACCATGGCCACCAACAATGCCGGCGCCGTGGAAGTGGACCTGGACGGCATCGCGCTGGGCCGGGCAGGGGCGCCGCAACAGATTCTGGGAAAGGTCTCGCTGGATCCGCAATCCCTGTCGGACCGTTTCAATAACCACTAAGGAGCTTCTCTGATAAGGGAAGATTGCAGATGAGCATTCGCGCCTATCGCGACATCCACCGTCGAGTGTCACGCCAGATCATGGTCGGCAAGGTGCCGGTCGGCGGCGACGCGCCGATCACGGTGCAGACCATGACCAACACCATCACCGGCGATGCCCGCGCCACCATCGACCAGATCCGCCGGATCGAGGAAGCCGGCGCCGACATCGTGCGCGTCTCCTGTCCCGACGAGGACGCGACCAAGGCGATGAAGGCCATCACCAAAGCCGCCGCCATTCCGGTCGTGGCCGACATCCATTTCCACTACAAGCGCGCCATCGAGGCGGCGGTGAACGGCGCGGCCTGCCTGCGCATCAATCCCGGCAATATCGGCTCGCCGCAGCGCGTGCGTGAGGTGGTGCAGGCCGCCAAGGATCATGGCTGCTCCATGCGCATCGGCGTCAATGCCGGCTCGCTGGAAGCCGACCTGCTGGAAAAATATGGCGAGCCGTGCCCGGAAGCGATGGTGGAAAGCGCGCTCAACCACGCCAAGATCCTCGATGACCTGGACTTCCGCGAATACAAGATTTCGGTGAAGGCGTCCGACCCCTTCCTGGCGGTTGCGGCCTATCAGGCGCTGGCGGATGCGATCGACTGCCCACTGCATGTCGGCATCACTGAGGCGGGCGGCATGATCAGCGGCACCGTCAAATCCTCCATCGGCATGGGCATGCTGTTGTGGAGCGGCATCGGCGACACCATCCGCGTGTCCCTGTCGGCCGATCCGGTGGAAGAGGTTCGGGTGGGCTTTGACATTCTCAAGTCACTCAACCTGCGCCATCGCGGCGTCAATATCGTCTCCTGCCCGTCCTGCGCGCGCCAGGGCTTCAATGTCATCGACACGGTCAAGACCCTGGAAGAGCGGCTGAAGCACATCGCCACGCCCATGTCGCTGTCGATCATCGGCTGCGTGGTCAACGGCCCCGGCGAGGCGCGCGAGACCGATATCGGCTTTACTGGCGGCGGCGCCGGCAAGGGCCATGGCCAGGTCTATCTCAACGGCGAACCCAAATACCGGATCGACAATCCCGACCTGGTCGAACACATCGTCGAGCTTTGCGAGAAGAAGGCGGCCGAGATCGAGGCCGCCCGCGGCAACACCGCCAAAAGCGAACCGCTGGAAGCCGCGCAGTAGCGAAAGACATGGAAGTGGGCAGCCGCGAGCCATCGCGGCTGCCTTTTTGTTTGGCTTGATCGATTGGATTTTGGGGAATGATACCCGCCGCAAAACTGGACCGCCTGCTGGACCGCTTCTCCGCCATCGAGGCGGAGATGTCGTCCGGCATTTCGGGCGACGCCTTCGTCAAGCTCTCCCGCGAACATGCCGAGCTTGCGCCGGTGATAGAAACGGCGCGCGCCTATCGCCAGGCGCAGGTGCGCATTGCCGATGCGGAATCGCTGATCGCCGACACATCGACAGAGAGCGAAATCCGCAACATGGCGGAGGAAGAGCGCGCCGAGCTGAAGAGCGAACTGGAAAAGCTGGACCACGACCTGCGCATCGCGCTGTTGCCGCGCGACGCCGCCGACGACAGCTCGGCCATCGTGGAAATCCGCGCCGGCACCGGCGGCGACGAGGCTGCCCTGTTCGCCGCCGACCTGCTTGGCATGTATCAGCGCTATTGCCAGCTCCAGGGCTGGAAGACAGAGATCCTGTCACTGTCGGAAAGCGATCTGGGCGGCTACAAGGAAGCGATGCTCGAGGTCGAGGGCCGCGGCGTCTATGCCAAGTTGAAATTCGAAAGCGGCGTCCACCGCGTCCAGCGCGTGCCGGTGACCGAAACCCAAGGCCGCATCCACACCTCCGCCGCCACCGTGGCCGTGCTGCCCGAAGCCGAGGATGTGGATATCGAGATCAACGAAAAGGACCTGCGCATCGACACCTATCGCGCGCAAGGCGCCGGCGGCCAGCATGTCAACAAGACCGACAGCGCCGTGCGCATCACCCACATCCCCACCGGCACCGTGGTGGCGATGCAGGAAGAAAAATCCCAGCACAAGAACCGCGCCAAGGCGATGATGCTGCTGAAGGCGAAAATCTATGACGCCGAGCGAAACCGCATCGCCAGCGCCCGCGCCAGTGAGCGCAAAAGCCTGGTGGGTTCGGGCGACCGCAGCGAGCGCATCCGCACCTACAACTTTCCGCAGGGCCGCGTCACCGACCACCGCATCAACCTGACGCTCTACAATCTGGCGCGCATCGTCTCGGGCGACGAGCTGGGGGAGATCGTCGATGCCCTGGTGGCCCAGGATCAGGCCGACCGGCTGGCGGAATTCGAAGCGGCGGATCAGTGACCCTGGATGAGGCCACAAGGGCACTGGCTGAGGCCGGCATCGACAATCCCCGCATGGAAGCGCGACTTCTGTTCGCCCATGCGCTGGGCATCAGCCGCGACCAGACCCTGACGGCGACAGCCACGCCGGAACAGGATGCGCGTTTCGCGGGACTGGTGGCGCGGCGCGCCGCCCGCGAACCCTTCGCCTATATCACCGGCAGGAAGGAATTCTGGAGCCTGGATTTCGCGGTCGGCCCCGGTGTGCTGGTGCCACGCCCCGATACCGAGACCTTGATCGAAGAAGCCTTGCGCCTGGTGCCGGACCGCCAGGCACCGTTGCGGATCGCCGATCTCGGCACCGGCACCGGCGCCATCCTGATCGCGGCGCTGAAGGAATTTTCCCGCGCCAGCGGCATCGGGTTCGAGTCGTCGCCACAGGCTTTCCAATACGCCTCGGCCAATGCCGCGCGCCTGATCGGCCCGCGCGCCGAAATCCGGCTGGCCGATTGGAACCAGGCCCAGGGGCCCTTCGATCTGGTCTTTTCCAATCCGCCCTACATCCCCACTGACGATATCGAATCATTGGCGCCCGATGTCGCGGGGTTCGAACCCCGCGCGGCGCTGGATGGCGGTGCTGACGGCTTGTCGGCTTACCGCGCGCTGGCGGAACTCTTGCCAGGTCTGCTGACACCGGGCGGTCACGCCCTGCTGGAAATCGGCTTTGGACAGGCTGCGGCCATGGAAAAACTGTTCTCGGAGCTTGAAATTTTACGGATCACACCCGATCTATCGGGGGTCCCCCGCTGCGTCATCTTGCGTAAAGCCTGACGATTTCCTTGGAAAAAGGCGGGCATTCGGCTAGTTTCGCCGATGCAGGGACCTGAGGGTGGTTCCTCCCGCGGGCCGCGAAAGGCGAAACCGCAGGACTGGGCGACGCGATAAAAAACCGCCGCCGGGGCAGGGGACTCAAAGCGAACCGGTTTGCACGCGGGCTGATGCGTCTTTTGGCGCTTATCGGGCCAGCGGCGAAGGAAGGATCACAGTGAAACGCTCTCGCAGAGGTGGCCGCAGGCCCCATAGTGGTGGCAGTGGCGGTGGCGGCGGCAACAATGGCGGCGGCTTCAATCCCAACCGCACCTATGACTCGTCCGGCCCGGAAGTGAAAATTCGCGGCTCCGCCAGCCATGTGTACGAAAAGTACCTGCAGCTGGCGCGTGACGCCAATTCCGGCGGCGACCGCATCATGGCCGAGAATTATCTTCAGCATGCGGAACATTACTACCGCATCATGGCGGCCGCGGCCGCCCAACAGGCCCAGTACCAGGCCCAGCAGGCCGCCCAGAATGGCGGCCAGAACAGCGGCAATGGCCAGGGCGGCCAACCGCATCAGCAGCAGCCGGCCGGCCAGTCGCAACAGCCCCAGTCCAGCGCGCCATCCTTCTCCCTGACCGAAGGTCCGGCCGAGGAAGAGGGCGAAGAAGCGGAAGCCTCCTAGCCTCTGGCGGAAGCTCCCGGCCTGGGCGCGCTCCAATTGTGCCAGCGCCCGATTGTGCCAGCGCAAAGACAGGCGTTAACCGTCTGATCACACTGCCGGTCTTGTAGCCGCGGTTCCGTCTTCCCATATCGCTTGGGTACGGCGCCCCTTTCCGGGGCCGTATAATGGTCCGCTGCCGACGGGCCGCGTTCTTCGGGATGCGGCCACAAAAAGGGGCCGACCGGGAGAGAACATGGATATCGAGAAATTCACCGAGCGGGCGCGCGGCTTCATTCAGTCGGCGCAATCACTGGCCCTTCGCGAGGGCAATCAGCAGTTCACCCCCGAACATCTGCTCAAGGTCCTGCTCGATGACGAAGAGGGCTTGGCGGCACGGCTGATCACGGCCGCCGGCGGGCGCGACAATCAGGTGCGGGCCGGTGTGGAAGCCGCGCTCAAGAAGCTGCCGAAAGTGCAGGGCGGCTCGGGCCAGGTCTATCTGTCCCAGGAAGCCGCGCGGCTCTTGGACAATGCCGAACAGATCGCCAAGAAGGCCGGCGATAGTTTTGTCACCGCCGAATATCTGCTGCTGGCGCTGGTGCTGGCCACCGGCACGGAATCCGCGCGCATCCTGAAAGATGCCGGCGTCACCGCCCAGGGCCTGAATGCGGCGATCGCGGAGCTGCGCAAGGGCCGCACCGCCGACAGCGCCACGGCCGAGAACGCCTATGACGCGCTCAAGAAATATGCCCGCGACCTGACCGAACTGGCCAGGACCGGCAAGCTCGATCCGGTGATCGGGCGTGACGAGGAGATCCGCCGCACCATCCAGGTGCTGAGCCGCCGCACCAAGAACAATCCCGTTCTGATCGGCGAGCCTGGCGTGGGCAAGACCGCCATCGCCGAAGGCCTGGCGCTACGCATCGTCAATGGCGATGTGCCCGAAAGCCTGCGCGACAAGAAGCTGATGGCCCTGGACATGGGTTCGCTGATCGCGGGCGCCAAATTCCGCGGCGAGTTCGAGGAACGCCTGAAATCGGTGCTGAACGAGGTCACTGGCGCCAATGGCGAAATCATCCTCTTCATCGACGAGATGCACACACTGGTCGGCGCCGGCAAGGCCGATGGCGCCATGGATGCCTCCAACCTGCTCAAGCCCGCGCTGGCGCGCGGCGAGCTGCATTGCGTGGGCGCCACCACGCTCGACGAATACCGCAAATATGTGGAAAAGGACGCGGCACTGGCGCGGCGCTTCCAGGCCGTGTTCGTCAACGAGCCCACGGTGGAAGACACCATCTCGGTACTGCGCGGGTTGAAAGAGAAGTACGAGCTGCACCATGGCGTGCGGATCACCGACTCGGCCATTGTGGCGGCAGCGACCCTGTCCAATCGCTACATCACCGACCGGTTCCTGCCCGACAAGGCCATCGACCTGATGGACGAGGCGGGCTCGCGCCTGCGCATGCAGATCGATTCCAAGCCCGAACAGCTGGACGAACTGGACCGCCGCATCATCCAGCTCAAGATCGAGCGCGAGGCCCTGAAGAAGGAAACCGACAAGGCCTCGAAGGACCGGCTTCTGGCGCTGGAAAGCGAGTTGGCCGATCTGGAGACGCAGTCAGACGCGCTGACGGCCAAATGGCAGGAAGAGAAGAAATCCGTCGCCGACGTGCAGTCGCTGAAGGAAAAGCTGGATGCCGCCAGGAGCGATGTGGAAGTGGCCCAGCGCAAGGGCGATTTCGCCAAGGCCGGCGAGCTGACCTATGGCGTGATCCCCGACCTGGAGCGCAAGCTCAAGGCGATCGAAGACCGCGAAAATGCGGCGCTGGCGGCCGAGGCCGTCACCGCGGAAAACATCGCCCAGGTGGTGTCGCGCTGGACCGGCATTCCGGTCGACAAGATGCTGGAAGGCGAGCGCGAAAAGCTGCTGCACATGGAAACCGACCTGGAGAAGCGGGTGGTCGGCCAGGATGAAGCCGTGCGCGCCATTTCCAATGCGGTGCGGCGCGCGCGTGCGGGTCTTCAAGACCCCAACCGGCCCATCGGCTCCTTCCTGTTCCTGGGTCCCACGGGCGTCGGCAAGACCGAACTGACCAAGGCCCTGGCCGCTTTCCTGTTCGATGACGACACCGCCATGGTGCGCATCGACATGAGCGAGTTCATGGAAAAGCATGCGGTGGCGCGGCTGATCGGCGCCCCGCCGGGCTATGTCGGTTATGAGGAGGGCGGCGTGCTCACCGAAGCGGTGCGCCGGCGGCCCTATCAGGTGATCCTGTTCGACGAGGTCGAAAAGGCCCATGCCGATGTGTTCAACGTGCTGCTGCAAGTGCTGGATGACGGCCGGCTCACCGATGGCCAGGGCCGCACCGTGGACTTCCGCAACACCGTGATCATCCTGACCTCCAACCTGGGCACCGAATTCCTGTCGGTGGAAGGCGGCGATGTCGCCAAGAACCGGGCGCAGGTGATGCAGGCGGTACGGGCGCACTTCCGCCCCGAATTCCTCAACCGGCTGGATGAGATCATCCTGTTCCACCGCCTCACGCGGGCGAACATGGACAAGATCGTCGACATCCAGATCGGGCGGCTGCAAAAGCTGTTGGCGGACCGCAAGATCGCGGTGTCGCTGGACGACAAGGCGCGTCACTGGCTGGGCAATGCCGGTTACGATCCGGTTTATGGCGCGCGGCCGCTGAAGCGGGTGATCCAGCGCCGGCTGCAGGACCCGCTGGCCCAGCTGATCCTGGAGGGCAAGATCGCCGACGGCGCGGCGGTGAATGTCAGCGCGTCCAAGACCGGGCTGGCAATCAACGGCCAGGAATTCGCGGCCAATGCCGATGAACTGGTCGATGCGCCCCCGGCCGGAGTTGCATTGAATTGATCCGGTATGTCATGGCCTGCATCCAGCAGGCCATGACACCGGGGGTCAAGTGACCGAACAGATCGCCTTTGACGATTTCCTCAAAGTGGACATCCGCGCCGGCACGATCGTGTCGGCTGAGGCGTTCCCGCAAGCCAAGAAGCCGGCGATCAAGCTTGTGATCGATTTCGGGCCAGAGATCGGCACCAGAAAATCCTCGGCCCAAATCACCCGGCACTACAAGCCCGACGAGCTGGTCGGAAAGCAGGTGGTCGCGGTGGTGAACTTCCCGCCGCGCCAGATCGGTCCCTTCATGTCCCAGGTATTGACCCTGGGCGTGCCCGATGCCGATGGGGAGGTTGTGCTGCTGCACCCCAGCCTCGCCGTGCCCAATGGCGGACGGATGTTTTGATAAAATTAAGCTGGCCGCTTTAGCGGTGTGTCACTTCGCTTTGGCTTGCCTGAGGTCCGTCGCCACATCCGCCACCTTGGCTTCCAGGGTGGCATTGGCGACCAGATTGTCGATCTCCAGCCGTTTCTCCTGGAACTTGCGCAGCAGGGCGCCGATCAACATGCGACCCTGCGCGATCTTCAGGGTCAGCGGATTGACCTGAACATTGTGCACGAAGGTCTCGTAATGCAGATGCGGGCCGGTCGCCATGCCGGTCATGCCGGAAAAGGCAATCACCTGGCCCTGGCGCACGCGCGCGCCGCGCCGCATGCCGGGCACAAAGCGCGACAGATGCGCATAGCCGGTCTCGAAACCGTTGCCATGATCGATCTTGAGGAAATTGCCATAGCCATTGGCCCAGCCCATGAACTGGACGGTGCCGCCGCCGGCCGCCATCACCGGCGTGCCAGTGGGCACGGCGAAATCCACGCCCTTGTGCATGCGGGTGTAGCCCAGGATGGGATGGAATCGGGAGCCGAAGCCCGAAGAGATGCGCGCGCCGTCCACCGGGGTCTTCATCAGCATGCCCTTGGCGCTTTCGCCCTTGGCGTCGAAATATTCCGGCGGCTCGCCCGGATCGGCCTGGAAGCGGTACATCGGGATCTGCTTGCCGCCCAGGGTCAGCATCGCATAGCTGATGGCGCCATACTTGGCCGGCTGTCCTTCCGGCGTATAGGCGTAATCGTAATAGACTTCGAACTTGTCCCCCGGATGCAGATCGCGCTGAAAGTCCACCTTGTAGGAGAACATGCGGATCAGATCGACCACCACATCCGCCGGGATGCCGGCCTGCATTGCCGCCAGATAGAGGCTTGAATCGATGGTGCCGCCGGCGCGATGGCGATGGATCTGAAGCTCTTTCTTCTCCACATCCGCGGTATAGCCACCCTCGGTGGTGCGGGTGACGGTGATGTCCTGGTCGATGGTGGGCGAGAAGTGCAGCGACAATAGCCGCGAGATGGATTGGGAATTCTCGGCGCGGGCGCCGCTGTCGTCATCCTCGCCCGCATCCACCGGCACCACCACCGGCTTGTGATTGACCATCACCACGGTGGTCTTGGGCTGGGACGGCGCCGCGCCGGTCGCATCGATGGTGGAGACCGAATAGGTGAGGTCGAAGCTCTGGCCGGCCTTGAGCTGGCGGGGGGAAAAATTCTTGCCCATGGCCGCAACCACGGCATTGGCGTCCTGGGAGGAAATGCCGACATCCTCCAGCATGCCCGCCAAGGTGTCGCCGGCATCCAGGGTCACGGTCCGCTGTTCCACGCCGGGATTGGGATTGGCATTGTCGGAATTGTCGTTCTGTGCCGCGCCTTGCGGTTCGCTGGCGCGGATCAGCTTCATGAACAGGGCGTATGGCAGAGAGGCGCGGCCCGGCGCCACCATCGGACGGGTCACCGGCATCATGCCCACCGCCATCCAGGCAATGGCGCCCGCCACCAAAGCGGTCAGGCTGGTGGAAACCAGCGCCCAGCGGCCATCGGTGGTCGCCAATATGGCGGCCGGACCGCCCAGGCGGCGGCTGAAGGCCGGATGATGACTATTCTCGTCAGAAGTACGCGCGATCACATCGCGGGTCTTGCGGTCCACGTCGGCTCCGTTTTGTCGTTGGAAACGCGAACCAGCCCAAGTCCCCCGACTCTTGCCCGTTCTGTCCCAGCCCCAATCTGGTGCTTTCGCCCATCCCCGGCGCGCAACCGCTGACATATAACCTTTACCATGGCGGGACGGTCAACCCGTATTTCTACCAAGGGATTGTTCCCATTGAACTTTAGACAGCTTCCAAGTTCCGCACTGATTGCGATGGGCCTGTGGCTCGCACCATTGCCGGCTTTGGCCTGGGGCGCGGAAGGCCATGAAGTCGTCGCGGCGATCGCGCTTGGCGAACTCACGCCTTCGGCGCGGGCGCAGGTGGCGCGCCTGTTGGGCAGCGATGCGATGCTGGTTCAGCAATCCAACTGGGCGGACGAAATCAAGGACCAGCGCCGCGATACCGCGCCCTGGCATTTCGTCGATATTCCGCTCAACGCCGCGGGGTTCGTGCCGCAGCGCGATTGCGCGCAGGGCGACTGCGTGGTGGCGCAGATCCAAGCCGATCTCCAGGCGCTGCGAAACAAAAGACTGAGCGCCCACGCGCGCGCCGAGGCGCTGCTGTTCCTGATCCATTTCGTCGCCGATGTGCACCAGCCGCTGCATGCCGAGGACAATGACGACAAGGGCGGCAACCAGGTGCGTGTCGAAATCGGGCGCGAGCGCGCCAACCTGCACAAGGTGTGGGACGTGGACGTGGTGGAAGTGATGGGCTTTGATCCCGGCGCGGTGTCGGCCAACATCGAGCGCGGCATCACGGCACAGCAGCGCCGCGCCTGGAGCCAGGGCTCGCCGGCGGACTGGGCCAACCAGGCCCATGCCATTGCGCGCAACCAGATCTATCCGCCGCTTCAGGGCGCGCGCGAAATCCGCCTGCCGCGCGATTATGGCTGGCGGGAGGCACCGGTGGCACGGCTGCAACTGGCCCGCGCCGGCGTGCGGCTGGCCTGGTTGCTCAACACGAATTTGAGATAGTTACTCCGACGCCAGGACGGTGTTGCGAACCATCGGATAGATCTGGTTCTGCCATCTGGTGCCGGAAAAGACGCCATAATGACCGACACCGGCCTGGACATAGTGCTTCTTGCGGAACGGCTTGACGCTGGACAGCAGATCCTGCGCCGCCATGGTCTGGCCAAGGCCGCAAATGTCGTCGCGTTCGCCTTCCACCGTCAAAAGCGAGGTCCTGCGGATGGCCCGCGGGTCGACCTGGCGGTTGCGCCAGGTGTAGATGCCGCGCACCAGGTGATGCTCCTGGAACACCTTGCGCACGGTATCGAGATAGAATTCCGCCGGCAGGTCGGCGACCGAGAAATATTCGTCGTAGAATTTGCGGTTGGCATCCGCCTTGTCGATCTCGCCTTTCAGGATATGGCCGAACAGGTCCATATGGGCGCGCACATGGCGCGCCATGTTCATGGTCATGAAGGCCGACAGCTGCAGGAAGCCCGGATAGACCCGGCGATGGGCTCCCGCATAACGGCGCGGCACGGTGGTGATCAGGTGCTGCTCGAACCATTCGATCGGGTGTTCATGGGCCAGCTGGTTGACCTTGGTGGGATTGATCGAGGTATCGACCGGACCCGCCATCAGGACCAGGCTTTTGGGCGTGGCGGGGTGATCGTCCTCCGCCATCAGGGCAACGGTCGCCAGCATGGAGGGGCAGGGCTGGCAGACCGCCATGCCATGCACGCCCGGACCGATATGGCTGAAGAAAGCCATCAGGTGATCGATATATTCGTCGGTGCCGAAACGTCCCTCTGCCAGCGGCACATCGCGGCCGCTCTTCCAGTCGGTGATGTAAACGTCATGATCGGCCAGCAGGGTCTGGGCGGTGTGACGCAGAAGCGTGGGGAAATGCCCCGCCATGGGCGCGGCCAGCAATATTTTGGGCTGGCCCCCGCCACTCTCTTTGCGGAAATGCACCAGATTGCCGAAAGGCATTTCCAGCGCCACCTCTTCGCTAACCGCCACCACCTCGCCGCCCACATCGACATGATCGATGCCGTAATCGGGCCGGTCGTGGATGAGCTGGGCGCGGGAAATGATTTCCGCCCCCGCCGCCATGCTGCGGAACATGTAGTTGGCTGCCGGTCCCAGGACCGTGTCGCTGAAGGCGGCCCGGATCAGGTCGGCGCCCGCCCGCACCGGGGCGAGCAAGTCCTGCTGGGCCTGATAGGCGTCGTACAGCATCCGTTCCCGCAACGAGCCGAGGAATCACAAGGGATTCCGATCCGGCCCGACCGTACCCCGACCAACGAATGCTGCAATGCAAAATAATCCTTGTCAACGCAACAAAACCGTCGAAAACTAGTGAATATGAGCGAAGCGGTTCTGACCATTTCGAGCAAGAACTACTCCTCCTGGTCACTCCGGGGCTGGCTGCTTTGCCGGATGGCCGGTCTGGATTTCCGCGAAGAGCTGCTTTCCGCCGACGATCCATCGGCGCGCGCCGAGCTTTTGATGCTGGCGCCATCCTTTCTAGTGCCGCGGCTCACCCACAATGGATTGAAAGTGTGGGACACGCTCGCGATTGCCGAATATCTGCATGAACAGTTTCCCCAGGCCGGTCTTCTGCCCAAGGACGCGGGCGCGCGCAGCCATTGCCGTTCGGTGTCGGGTGAAATGCATCTGGGCTTTGCGAACTTGCGTTCGGCGCTGCCGATGAATCTGAAGGCCCATTATAAAGGCTTCAAGATCTGGGCCGCCGCCCAGGCCGATATCGACCGCGTGACGACGATCTGGCGCGAATGCCTCAATACCTATGGCGGACCGTATCTGTTCGGCGAGACGCCGACCTTGGCCGACGCCATGTATGCGCCGGTGACGACGCGCTTCACGACCTATGACGTGAAGCTGGACCGCCAGTGCGCCGACTATTGCGAGACCATCCAGGCCATGCCCGACATGATGGAATGGATCGAGGCGGCGCAGACCGAACGCGCCGGCATCGAGGAGCTGGAAGCGGAGTTCTAGGACGCGCCGCTTTCGTTGGGTTTCGTCTGCAGCTGGACGAAATTCTCGATCCCCATCTGCTCGATCAGCCGCATCTGGGTCTGCAGCCAGTCGATATGCTCTTCCTCGCTTTCGAGAATGTGGGTGAAGAGCTCGCGGCTGACATAGTCCTTGACCGTCTCGCAATGGGTGATGGCGAGCTTGAGGTCGGGCAGGGACATCATCTCCAGCGACAGGTCGCATTTGAGGACTTCCCGCACATCCTCGCCGATCATCAGCTTGCCCAGATCCTGCAGGTTGGGCAGCCCGCCGAGGAACAGCACGCGCTTGATCAGCCGGTCGGCATGTTTCATCTCGTCTACGGATTCCTCGTACTCCTTGTGCGCGAGGATGGAGAGGCCCCAATCGGCCAGCATGCGCGAATGCAGGAAATACTGGTTGATGGCGGTGAGTTCGTTCTTCAGCACCTTGTTGAGGAACGAGATGGTGACGGGATCGCCTTCCAGCGAGGCGTGTGGGGCAGGACCCGGCGCTATTCCGCCGCCAGCAACAGGGCGCGGCGGTTTTCTTCCAGCAGACTTTCGATTGTTTCCTGGCATCGCCCGCAATTCTTTCTCACGCCGCAGCGTGCATACACGTCATCGGCATTCTCGGCGCCGCCGCAGATCGCGGCACCGATGCGCTGGTCGTTCAGCCTATTGCAGACGCAGACGATCATCCAATTGGCATCCAAGATTCTGCGGGCTTACCGCAAAATCATGGAGCCATAATTGAGAATGATTGTCAATATCGTAAGTAAGGTACTGAAATACCGTATTATTTGGAGGAAGGCGCCACAGCGACGGGCGTAGCCGCCGGAGCAGGCGCCGCACCAGCGGGTACCAACGAGATATTTACAGGGCTCTCATACTTGTTGTCCGCACCTGAAGCGGAATCGACCGCCCAACCGATACCGCCACCCAACACAATATTGCCGAAAGTCGCGCCAGCCGCGCCCGAATGATTCAGGAAAGTCGCTTCCTGATAGCCGTCTTTCGTACAGCGAATGGTGATGTCGTGTTTCGTCTTCTTGATTGTGGTGCCACCGGGTGTCTGTTGAACCCGGGCAATGACGTTACCTTCCCGCTCCAGGGCGCAATTGGCGCCATTGGGATTTGTATTCACCACAATTTCCTGACTTGTGCCCTCAATAACGCTTGCGCAACCTGACAAGCAAAAAGCCGCCAGCGCGACGGCCGAAGCCGCCGTTACATTGATCTTCATTGAAAAAACCCCAGCCCTATTCGCGAGACGGATAACGCACGCCCCCTTTCCGCAGAATAGGCAGCCCACGGACATTCGCAAGGAAATTAGCGCGCTTGCTTAATTCGCCGCCGCTTCGGCTTCCGCCATCTTCTGCACGGTGACGTAGTCCGTCTTGCCGGTGGCGAGCAGGGGGATGGTGTCGATCACGATCACCCGGCGCGGAATGCTGATTTCCGGCACGCCATGGTTCTGGGCCCAGCCGATCAGATCGACGCGCCGCGCTTCCCTGGCATTGGTCACCAACACGACCTGTTCGCCCTTGCGCCCGTCCGGCACTGCCACCGCGGCATGGGTATTCTCCGGCCAAAGCGCCGCGGCAATGTTTTCAACGACAGCAAGGGAGACAATCTCGCCACCGATCTTGGCGAAGCGCTTCAGCCGTCCCCGGATGGCGATGAAGCCCTCCTCGTCGATCGAGACCACGTCGCCGGTATTGTACCAGCCATCCTCGGGCGGAATGATCTTCCCCGGCGCATCGGGGCGGATATAGCCCTGCATGACATTGGGTCCTTTCACATAAAGCTCGCCGGCGCCGGGAATGCCTTCCACCGGTTTCAGCTTGGCTTCCATGCCGGCCATCATGCGGCCCACCGTGCCGGGATGATTGGCCTCGATCTGGTTGGCCGCCACCACCGGCGCGGCTTCGGTCACGCCATAGCCTTCCAGCAGGGTGACGCTGGATTTCTTGCGCAGGAAGGCGCGGGTCTCATCGCGCAGCCGTTCGGCGCCGCACACCGCCATGCGCAGGCTGTCGAGATCGCCGGCCTCGCAAGTGCGGGCATACTGGTTGATGAAGGTATCGGTCGACAGAAGGATGGTGGCGCCGTGGCTTTTGATCCGGCGCACGATTTCTTTCGGCTGCAGCGGCGTGGGATGGGTCACCACTTTCACCCCGGCAATCAGCGGCAGCAGGGTGCCGACCGTCAGGCCGAAGCAATGAAAGACGGGCAGGGGATTGAACAGCACGTCGGCGGAATAAAGATCGATATGGGCGCGGACCTGGGCGGCATTGGACAGGATATTGGCATGAGACAGCGCCACGCCCTTGGGTTCGCCCTCGGTGCCGGAGGTGAACAGGATCGCGGCGGTGTCATCCGGGCCGGGCTTGGCGGAGACCAGGCGCGGCGCCAGCTTGCCCAACACCGCGGTCAGCTTGTTGGCCAGGCTCAAATTCTTGCGGACATCTTCGAGATAGACGATTTCCGCATCCAGTCCCGCCACCACATCCTGCAGACCGGCCATCTCCACCAGCCGGCGGGCGGTGACAATGCGCTTGACCTTGGCGGTGTGAAGCGCGCTTTTCATTCCTGAAAGCCCGGTGGTGAAGTTCAGCATCGCCGGCACGCGGCCGAAGGCGGAAAGGCCGAAGAAGGCGATCGCGGCCGCAGCCCCTGTGGGCAGCATCACGCCCACGCATTCGCCCATGCGGGTGCCGGCCTTCAAGGCCGATCCCAGCGCGAAGCTGGCGCGCAGGATGTCGTCATAGGTCAGGGTGCGGTCGTCGCCGTCCACCAATGCGGCGGCGTAACCGCCATGCTCCAGCCGGGCCTCGATCAGGGCATGGAAGACAGAACTGCGCGCGGCCGCCGGATCAAACGGAATCCGTTTTGGCGTTCCCAGCTCTGGCATGGACGCTTTCCATCAAAGGTTGGAAAGCGTCTTTACCTCAAGTCGCGTGAAAATGCCCGATCCAGCTTTGGAAGCTCTTCACCAGACGCTCGCGCCCGCTGGGGCTGGCGGACTGGAAAAGCCCGGCGATCTGTTCGCGCAGGGGGCGCGCCTCGGCCCACAGCTTCTCGGCCTGCGGTTCGATGGCATTGCGCAAGGGTTTGAGCACCTCGCGCTCCAGCCGTTTGGGCCCAACCAGGGCGACGGCCAGCGCGGCAAGCCCCGCGGTACCCATGATCACGTAGGCGGTTTTCGCCGGGCGGCTGACGGCCAGGCGCAGAATCCGGTCTGACAATGACGGATGCATGACAGAGCGATGGATCTGGGTGACGGCACGCACCGGACGGCGGCGGGAACGGACGGATGAAGCCGTAGCCATGGGGCACCTCAATTGATGGTTCCGTATTGGAACGCCGGGCCCGGCAAAAGGTTCGGTTCAGCCCTTGGGGACACCGGGCAGGGTGCTGATGTTCTGGGCCCAGGGCAAAGCCGATTCGCACCAGATCTGACGCAGGGCGGGGATCTGTGCCCGCTGCTTTAAGGCCCCAAGGCGCAGATTATACACCTTGGGATCGTCCGCCGAAGTCGCGTAGATCGGGCTGCCGCAGTCACCGCAGAAACCCTGGGCGCGGCGGGCGCCGCTTTCGGCTGTCTTTACATAGACGCGGGGGCTTCCTCTGCGGATGTGGAAATCCTGTGCCTTGGCCGGGGCACTGGCCCGGAACGGCGCCCCTGAAAAACTCTGGCAATCGCCGCAATGGCAGACCGTCGCTTTCGCGGGATCGATCGTCGCCTCATAGACAATGGCGCCGCAATGGCATTGGCCTTCGACCTTCATCCTGTACCTCCCGATCTCGGCCGTAAGGTTGGACAAAGCGGCCCTGGAGTAAAGGGCATGGCTGGCCTGCGAGCCATGACGCACCGGGCCGGAATATCAGATCGAAAACCATTCGGCTTGGTCAGGAAGCAATTCAGCAAGGCCCGGCAAGGCTTGACCCGGATAGTCCGTCGCTCCCAAAACGCCATCCGGGTTGCGACCGTCCGAAGCCAGGGGGAGCATGATGCGCTCGCCTTCGACGATCTGGGCGCCAACCTTGAAGAGACATCCGCTGCAATAATAGGCCGTCGGCCCGGTCACCACCTTTGTCATATGGGCCTGGGCCAACGCGAATATGTGCGGCGGATGGATATCCCTGAGCGGGATGCCGCGGAAACTTTTGCCGAAAGCCACCATCGTGCGGTTGCTGGCCAATCGCGCGGTAAAGTCACCCGCAACATGGTCGTATTTGAACGCCCAAAGCATTTTGAAATATGGCGACAGCCTTGCAGGGGACAGATCGGACCAGGCCGGCATCGGCTTATCCCCGCGGGCATGCCGGCAATAATCGACAATGGCCCGAAGGGCGGGCGACACAAGCCGGCTCCTGAATTCACAAAATCCGATGTCCAGAATTTCGCTCATGCGAAGATGAAACCGCAGGAGGCTTAACATTCCATGTTCTCGATGCTTCAGGCGCCACAGCGTTAGCTGGGCTTAACCATCGGTTCTGCATCGCTGCAAGGACCGGTTAACCCGTTGCGCAAACCGCCATCGCCATCTTCGTCCTGCGAACTTATGAGAATGCGGGCAGATCGGGAGCGGCATCAGCATGGATACCACCATGACGACAGCTGCCTCAGGCATGGCCGCCGCCTCGACCGTCCTGACAGCAGGCGCATCCAATATCGCCAACATGGAAACGATCGGACCCGTGCCTTCAACGGGTCCGCAACAGCCCGTGCCCTCCGGCGGCGTCTATCAGGCGGTTTCCGCGACCACGCAAGCCGTGCCCGGCGGTGGTGTCACGGCCGCCATTTCCAACACGCTGCCCAGCTACAGGCTGGCTTATGATCCTTCCGCGCCTTTCGCCAATCTGCAGGGCATGGTGGCGGCGCCCAATGTCGATCCGGTCGCCGAAGCGGTAAACCGGATATCGGCGGCGGCGGCTTTTAGGGCCAACCTTGCCGTGTTCGAAACAGCCAGCAGGAATTTCAAATCCCTGCTGAACGCCCTGGCCTGACAATCCGGGCAGATGCCCATGATATTGGGATCATATTCCCAAACCGCAGGACTGCCGCGACGCCGCAAGTTGATGATTTTGGCGCAAGCCCCGTCTATATCTCGCCCATGACCGTTGTTATCGACAAGCTCGCCGGCGATGGGCGGCCCGGCCAGACAGGGCCGCGGCACCCCGAAAAGGCCCACCGTCCGGACAATGAGATCCCGCGCAAGCCGGACTGGATCCGGGTCAAGGCGCCGGTGTCGCGTGAATATGCCGCCACCCGCGAGGTGGTGCGCGCCAACAAGCTGCATACGGTGTGCGAGGAAGCGGCCTGCCCGAATATCGGGGAGTGCTGGACCAAGCGCCATGCCACCATGATGATCATGGGCGGCACCTGCACCCGCGCCTGCGCCTTCTGCAATGTGAGGACCGGCCTGCCGGATGCGCTGGACGGTGACGAGCCCGCCAATGTCGCCCGCGCGGTCAAGACGCTGGGCCTGGCGCATGTGGTGATCACCTCGGTCGATCGCGACGACCTGGCCGATGGCGGCGCCGATCATTTCGCCAAGGTCATCAACGCCGTCCATGCCGAAAGCCCGGGCACTTCGGTCGAAGTGCTGACGCCGGACTTTTTGCGCAAGGATGGCGCCATCGAAACCGTGATGGCGGCCAAACCGGAAGTGTTCAACCACAATCTGGAAACCGTGCCGCGGCTTTATCTGACCATCCGGCCCGGCGCGCGTTATTTCGCGAGCCTGCGGCTGCTGGAACGCGCCAAGGAACTGATGCCCACCGGCTTCACCAAGTCGGGCCTGATGGTGGGCCTGGGGGAAACGCGCGAAGAGATCATGCAGGTGATGGACGACCTGCGCGCCGCCAAGGTCGATTTCCTCACCATCGGCCAGTATCTGCAGCCGACAAAGAAGCATGCCAGGCTCGACCGCTTCTGGACGCCGGAGGAATTCGCGAGCCTGGAAGCGGTGGCCCGTGCCAAGGGCTTTCTGATGGTGTCGGCATCGCCGCTGACGCGCTCTTCCTATCACGCCGACAGCGATTTCGCGGAACTGAAAGCGGCGCGCGCGGCCAAAGCGTGATTTCCCACCACGAGACCCGCATCGTGCCGTACCCGGCCGAGCTGATGTACGCCGTCGTGTCGGATGTGGAAAAGTATCCGGAATTCCTGCCCTGGGTGGTGGCGTTGCGCATCCTGTCGCGGCGCGAAAACGGCATGACCGCGGAAATGGCGGTGGGCTATGGCGCCCTGCGCGAGCGCTATACCAGCGACGTGAGCCTGGACCGGGTCCAGTACCGCATCGACGTGGTCCAGACCAAAGGCCCCTTCAAGACCCTGGAAAATCACTGGCACTTCACGCCCAAAGAGAGCGGCTGCGAGGTCGAATTCGCCATCGCCTTCGAGTTCAAAAGCCGGCTCTTGCATGGCGTGGCCGGCCGTGCCTTCGAAAATGTGATGCTGAAGATGGCCGACGCCTTCGAAGCCCGCGCCGCCGCACTTTCCCGCACCCAGGCCTGACCCTATAGTGCCCCAAAACAATAAGGGGAGGGCTCGCGTGCGATCGTTCCGCGCGCTGCTGGGTGCAGCTGCGATATCGGCCTTTGTGGTTCTGCCGGTCCAGGCCAGGACCGTCCTGTTTCTGGGCTCCAGCTTCACCTATGGCGCCCATTCCGCCGCCCAGCACTATCACCCCGAGCTGGTGAAAGACCTGAACGGTCCCGACAAATATGGCGAGACCTATGCGGGCGTGCCGGCCATCTTCAAGCAGTTCACCCTGGAAGTGGGCCTCACCGACGATGACGTCAGCTCCGAACTGGTGGGCGGCAAGGGTCTGGAATACTGGTTCACCGTTCCCGATATCCTGGCGCGCATCAACAAGCCTTGGGACATTGTGGTGATGCATGGCTTCTCCACGCTCGATCAGGCGCATCCGGGCGACAAGAGCCTGCTTCTGTCATCGTCCAAGCACATCGCCGACATGTTCCTGAAGGCGAATCCCAACGCCAAACTCTATCTCTTCGCCACCTGGAGCCGCGCCGACCAGACCTATCCCGACGGCAAGCCCTGGCACGGCAAGCCGATCCAGCAGATGGGCAAGGATGTCGAGGACGCCTACGAACAGGCGGTGAAGGAAGAACCGCGCTATGCCGGCATCGTGCCGGTGGGGCTGGCCTGGAACCGCGCCATCGATACCGGCGTGGCCGATGGCAATCCTTATGACGGGATCGATGCCAACAAGGTCGATTTGTGGGCGTATGATCATTATCACGCCAGCGCCTATGGCTATTACCTCGAAGCGCTGATGGATTTCGGCAAGATCACCGGCCATGACCCGCTGGAGCTGGACGGCAAGGACCGCGTTGCCGAGGCGCTAGGCATTTCGCCCGGGCAAGCCCATGCCCTGATGCAGGTGGCCCATGACACCCTGGGAGCCCAGAAATGAAAAAACTCATCGTCGCGCTTCTGCTGGTGGCGACACCGGCCAGCGCCAGGACCATCCTGTTTGTCGGCAACAGCTTTACCTATGGCGCCAACTCGGCGGCGCATTACTACAAGTCCGACACCGTCACCGATCTGAACGGCCCGGGAGCGAATGGCAAGACGGTGGGCGGGGTGCCGGCCTTCTTCAAGGCCTTCACCAGGGAAGCGGGGCTCGATTACACCGTGTCGCTGGAGACGGTGGGCGGCAAGGGACTGGACTTTCATCTCGCCGAAAAGCGCAGTCTTCTCGACAAGCCATGGGACGTGGTGGTGATGCATGGCTATTCGACCCTGGACCAGGCGCATCCGGGCGATCCTGCGTTGCTGGTGTCGTCCGCCAAGGACATCACCGACATGTTCCGCGCCCAAAATCCCAAGGCCGAAATCTGGATGAGCGCCACCTGGAGCCGGGCCGACATGACCTATCCCGATGGCAAGCCCTGGCACGGTAAGCCGATCCAGCAGATGGGGATCGATGTCGCCGGCGGCTATGCGCTGGCGGCCAAGAACGCCCACGTCACCGGCGTGGTGCCGGTGGGCCTGGCCTGGAATCGGGCCATCGATACGGGCGTGGCGGGTGCCGATCCCTATGCCGGCATCCCCGCAGGGAAAATCAATCTCTGGGCCTGGGACAGCTATCACGCCAGCGCCTATGGCTATTATCTGGAAGCACTGCTGGTCTTCGCCAAGGTCACCGGCAAGGACCCGCAGTCCCTGGGCGACAATGACACCGTTGCCGACGACATGGGCTTCTCCAAGCCGCAAACTCATGCCCTGCAGCAGATCGCCCATGACCAGCTGGCGGCATCAAATCCATTGGGACAGTAGAGAGAGAAAATGAAAAAGATCCTGTTCGCCTTGCCGTTGCTTGCGATCGCGCCCGCCTTGGCGGAAGAACCCGATGGCCTGGTGTTGCCGCCCGGCTTCCACGCCACCGTGGTGGCGGAAGGCCTGGGTCCGCTGCGCCATATGGCGGTGCGCGCCAATGGCGACATCTATGCTTCGACCGGCGGAGAAGGGGCGAAGCCCGAAGGCCTGGTCGCGATTGCGCTGGGCCCCGACGGCAAGGCCGCGCATGTCGAGCATTTCAGCAGTGTCAATGGCGGCACCGGCATCGGCCTTTATCACGGCATGCTCTATGCCGCGGCCGGCAATGCCATCTACCGCTTCCATTTCAGCGGCAATTCCCTGTTGCCCGAGGGCGAGCCGGAAGCGGTGGTCACCGATCTTCGGCCCGGCACCCATGCCATCGCCTTTGATGACCGCGGCAATCTGTTTGTCGGAGTGGGCGGCAAGAGCAATGCCTGCTCGACCAAGCCGGCCGAAGGCGGCAAGCCGGTGGGCCAGAAGCCGTGCCCGGACCTGACCGGCGGTGGCGGCATTTGGCGCTTTGCCGCCGATCGCACCGGCCAGACCTTTGCCGACGGCACCCAGATCGCCACGGGCCTGCGCTTCATGACCGCGATGGACTGGTCGCCGCGTGCCGGCCTCTACGGCATCATGCATGGCCGCGACGGCGCTCACGCCGCGTTCCCCGAAATCGTCAGCGCCAGCGATGACGACGCCATCGGGGACGAGATGCATCATGTGGTGAACGGCACCGATTTCGGCTGGCCCTATACCTATTACGACGGCACCCGCAATGTGCGCCTTCTGGCGCCCGATTATGGCGGCGACGGCAAGACAGTGGCGCAGGGTAATTATTCGACGCCGGCCGTCGTGTTCCAGCCCATGCGGGCGGCGCCGGTCGATATGGTGTTCTATCAGGGCCGGCAATTTCCCAGTGAATGGCGCGGCGGCGCCTTCATCGCCTCGCATGGCACCAACGGGCCGCAGCTTGCGACCGGCCGCAACGGCTATGACGTGAGCTTTGTGCCCTTCGACCGTTCCGGCAAGCCGGGCCCGCTTAAGGTTTTTGCCGCGGGCTTTGCCGGTCCGTTGCCCGCCGACAAGAATAGCGGCAAGGCCGCCTATCGCCCGGTGGGACTGGCGGGGGCGCCCGATGGCTCGCTGTATGTGGCGGATTCCAACAAGGGCCGCATCTGGCGCATTCGTTATAGCGGCTAGAGCGGAATCTTACCTGTCCTTCACAGAAGCTGCTTCAACATTTCCAAAGCGGTTTCCACGCTCTTCAGCCGCACCTCGCGGCGGCCGAGATCGCCGAAGCGGCATTCGCGCAAGGCGACGTGATCGCCGCGCGCGGCAGCGAAATGCACTAGGCCGACCGGCTTGTCGGCGCTGCCGCCGCCGGGACCGGCGATGCCGGTCACCGCAATCGCCAGGTCGGCGCGCGAATGCTGGAGCGCGCCCAGCGCCATGGAGCGCGCGACCTGCGCTGACACGGCGCCATGGCGCGCCAGCAGATCGCCCGGCACATCCAACAATTCCTGCTTGGCTTCATTGGAATAGGTGACAAAGCCCCGTTCGACCACATCGGATGAGCCGGCGATCTCGGTCAGAAGACCGGCAACCAGGCCGCCGGTGCAGCTTTCCGCGGTGACGATCTTGAGCTTTTTGGCGCGCGCGTGCGCCAGCAGTTGCTCGGCCTGGGCGAGGAGGGTCTCAGAAAACATCAGAGATGGAAAAAGTAACGCGCCAGCGCCACCAGCACGCCCGCCATCAATCCGGCGATCATGTCGTCGGTCATCACGCCGAGCCCGCCCTTGATGTTCTGGTCGGCCCAGCTCACCGGCCAGGGCTTCCAGATGTCGAACAGGCGAAACAGCGCAAACGCCAGGAAGAATGCGGGCAGCGAGATATGACTGACCGGGATCAGACCGCCAAAAGTCAGCAGACAGAAGGCGCAGGCCAGCCACTGGCCGGCCAACTCGTCGATCACGCATTCGGAAGGATCTTCGCGCTTGGTTTCGCGCACATGATCGGCACAAGCCAAGATGCCGATAATGAGCGCGATCAGGGTGGCACCCAACACGCCCATCCCGCCGCCGCCACGCAGCGCGATCAATATCGCCAGCGGCACCGCGATGGCGCTCATGATGGTGCCGGGCGCGAATTCGAAATAGCCGATGCCGAATACCGAGGCGACGACTGTGGAGGCGCGTGGCAATTTCATCTTTATAATCTCACAGTCGCGGTGGCCTGGGCGGCGATGCCTTCGCGGCGGCCGGTAAAGCCCAGGCCTTCGGTGGTGGTGGCCTTCACGCTCACGCGCGAAGGCTCGATTTTCAGGATCTCGGCGATCTTGGCCTTCATCGCATCGCGGTGCGGACCGACCTTGGGCCGCTCGCAGATGATGGTGAGGTCCACATGATTGATCACCCCACCCTTGTCGCGCACCAGACTGGCCGCGTGATCCAGGAATTTCCAGGACGGCGCGCCGCGCCAGCGCTCATCGGTGGGCGGGAAATGCTGGCCGATATCGCCTTCGCCGATACAGCCGAGCAGTGCGTCGGTGATGGCGTGCAGCCCCACATCGGCGTCGGAATGGCCTTCCAGCGCATGGGTGTGCGGAATTCTCAGACCGCACAGCATGATGTGGTCGCCGTCGGTGAACTTGTGCACGTCATAGCCCGAAGCCGTGCGCACATCCGCGCCCAGCAGGCTTTCAGCCAGGGCAAAGTCTTCCTTGCGCGTCACTTTGATATTCTTTTCCTCGCCTTCGACCATTTCCACCCTCAGCCCGGCCAGTTCGGCCAGCGCCACATCGTCTGTCACATCTTCTTTCGCATGATCGCGATGCGCCTTGAGGATCTTGTCATAGACGAAGCCCTGCGGCGTCTGGGCACGATAAAGCCCCTCGCGCGAAACCAAAGTCCAGCGCCCATCGTCGCCCTGCCGCCGCAGGGTATCGCTGGCCGCCACCATGGGCAGCGCACCATCGGCGCCGGCTTGCAGCGCCTTCACCACGTCATCGGTCACTTTGCGGGAAATCAACGGCCGCGCGGCGTCATGGATCAGCACATAGTCGGGCGCGCTCTTTGCCAGAGCCTCCAGTCCCAGCCTGACCGATTCCTGCCGCGTGGCGCCGCCCGGCACGGGGAGGGGCAAATCGAGCCCCGAAAGCGCCGCCGCTGCCAGTTCCTCCTGGCCCGGGCCGATCACCACCTGAACTGGAAAACCGCGAAAAGCCTCTACCGTCCGGCGCAGCATCGGCACGCCGCCCAGCCGCTCATATTGTTTCGGGAGGCCGGTTCCGGCCCGCACACCCTTGCCGGCGGCAACAATCAGGACGGCAATGCGGGACATGGGGTTTCCTCAGAAATCGGTGGAATGCCTAACATTTAAGAGGCCGGACCGCGATATTTTGTTGCCTTGCGGTATAATGCCTATATTATCGGCTTGTATTCTACTTGCTCAAACAATAGGCATATTTTGGCTGGTGTCTTACAGAAATTGCGTAATGCGGGGACCTCCGAATCGGGCGCCGGCACCATCGCCAATGCCTTGCCCATGCCGGTCATGCTGCTCGGCAGCAAGCAGGAAGTGATCTACGCCAATCCGGCGGCCGAGCAGTTCTTCGACACCGGCCTCACCATCCTTCGCAAGCAGACCCTGGCCGATTTGATCGCGCCCCATTCGCCGCTGTTCCAGCTGGTGATCCAGGCCGCCGAGCGCAACGCCTCGGCGTCGGAGCGCGACATCGATCTTTCCACGCCACGTCATGGCGAACGCGCCGCCGATGTGACGGTGACGCCGGTGCCGGACCCGGAAGGGGCGCTGCTTCTGACCTTCCAGGAACGCAGCCTGGCCCAGCGCATGGATCGCCAGCTGATGGCGCGCGGCGCGGTACGCTCCATGCACGGCATGGCGGCGGTCCTGGCGCATGAGATCAAAAATCCGCTGGCCGGCATCCGCGGCGCCGCCCAGCTGCTGGAAGAATCGCTGGCGCCCAGCGAACGCGAAATGACCCAGCTGATCATCGCCGAAACCGACCGCATCCGCGGATTGATCGACCGGATGGAAAGTTTCGGCGATACCCGCGCCTTTGCCCGCCATCCCGTGAACATCCATGAAGTGCTGGACCGGGTGCGCAAGGTGGCCGAATCGGGCTTCGCCCGCGGCGTCACCATCGTTGAGAGCTTCGATCCGTCGCTGCCCCCGGTATCTGGCGACAAGGACCAGCTGATCCAGGTGTTCCTCAATCTGGTGCGCAATGCGGTGGATGCGTTGCCCGAAACCGGCGGGGAGATCACCTTGACCACCGGCTATCGGCCGGGCGTGAAGTTCGGCTCGGGGCTGGCGGGCGAGCGCGTGTCGCTGCCGCTGGAAGTCACGGTGCGCGACAATGGCTCCGGCGTGCCGGCCGATCTTCTGCCGCATATCTTCGATCCCTTTGTCACCACCAAGCCGCGCGGTTCGGGCCTGGGCCTTGCGCTGGTGGCCAAGATCGTGGGCGACCATGGCGGCGTCATCGAATGTGATTCCGTGCCGGGGCGCACGATTTTCCGCGTGCTGCTGCCACAGTCACGCGCAGGCGAGGTGTGAGTATGGCCGCCACCATTCTTGTCTGCGATGACGACAGCGCCATCCGCACGGTGCTGAACCAGGCGCTGGGCCGGGCCGGTTACGATGTGCGCACCACCGGCACCGCCGCCGGCCTGTGGCGCTGGGTCTCCTCCGGCGAAGGCAGCCTGGTGATCACCGATGTGGTGCTGCCCGATGAATCGGGCTTCGACCTGATCCCCCGCATCAAGCGCATGCGCCCCGATCTGCCCATCCTGGTGATGAGCGCGCAGAACACGCTGCTCACCGCCATCACCGCGGCCGAGCGCGGCGCCTTCGAATATCTGCCCAAGCCCTTCGACCTCAAGGAACTGACCAGCGTGGTCAACCGGGCGCTGGCCAGCCCGCAGGGCAAACGCGACAGCGGCGTCGAACCGTCGGAAGAAAGGCTGCCCCTGATCGGCCGCTCGCCGGCGATGCAGGAGATCTACCGCGTCATCGCGCGACTGACCCAGACCGACCTGACCGTGATGATCATGGGCGAATCGGGCACCGGCAAGGAACTGGTGGCGCGCGCGCTGCATGACTATGGCAAGCGCCGTCACGGCACTTTCGTCGCCGTCAACATGGCGGCGATTCCGAAAGAGCTGGTGGAAAGCGAGCTGTTCGGCCATGAGCGCGGCGCCTTTACCGGCGCCACCAATCGCGGCATCGGCCGCTTCGAACAGGCCGAAGGCGGCACCCTGTTCCTGGACGAGATCGGCGACATGCCGCTGGAAGCCCAGACGCGGCTGCTGCGCGTACTGCAGCAGGGCGAATACACCACCGTGGGCGGGCGCACCCCGATCAAGACCGATGTGCGCATCATCGCCGCCACCAACCGCGACCTGCGCCAGCTGATCAGCCAGGGCCTGTTCCGCGAGGATCTCTATTATCGTCTCAATGTGGTGCCGCTGCGCCTGCCGCCGCTGCGCGAACGCATCGAGGACATTCCCGATCTGGTGCGCCACTTCCTGCGCAAGGCGGAAGACGAGGGCCTGCCGCACAAGACCCTGGACAATGAAGCGCTGGATCTGCTGCGCCGGCATCGCTGGCCGGGCAATGTGCGCGAGCTGGAGAATCTGATCCGGCGCCTGGCGGTGCTGCAGTCGGGCGACACGATCTCGGCCGCCTCCGTCAGTGCCGAGCTCAAAGAACCCGCCAAGACCTTCCCCGTGGATGCGGGCGAGGGACCGCAATCCCTGGCGGCATCGGTGGAGCAGTATCTGACCCAATATTTCCAGGCCCAGGGTGACAAGCTGCCGCCGGCCGGGGTCTATGACAGAATTGTGCAGGAGGTGGAGCGGCCGCTGATCTCGATCTGCCTGGCCGCCACGCGCGGTAACCAGATTCGGGCGGCGCAGCTTCTGGGCCTTAACCGCAATACGCTGCGGAAGAAGATTCGCGATCTGGGCCTGGAGGTGATTAGAGGCCTTCGGACCGAATAGCCGGCCGCCTCCGAATCAACAAACCGCAGTTTTTCCAGGAATTTAGCCCTTCCGCCGCTTAACGCTGTAGCGGAAAAATCACGCTGCATTCTTGCAACAGTGCGTGCCTTGGTTACACTCTCCCCGACAGACCGGATTCAGGGGTGGGGACGGTCGTAACGGAAGACATGGTTAGCGAAACGACGTTCCCAGAGCGGCGCGCCAGTCTGCGCGCGGTATCCCGGCCTTCGCAGCTCGCCTTTGGCGTGGCGCTGCTGGCCGTGATTTCCGGCGTCGCCACCTACATGCTCCTTACTGGGCTCACGCCCTACGCGCTCGACAGCACGGGCCTTGTCGTCCTGATGCTGATCAATCTGGCCCTGGTCCTGACCCTGGCCACCCTGATCGGCTGGCGGCTGGCCAGGCTATGGGCGACGCGGCGGTCGGGCCGCGCCGGCGCCAAGCTGCATGTGCGGCTGGTCACCTGGTTCTCCATCATCGCGGTGGTGCCCGCCATCCTGGTCGCGGTCTTCGCCACCGTCACCCTCAATGTCGGCATGGCGGCCTGGTTCTCCTCCAATGTGCGCACCGCGCTGGATGGCTCGGTCAATATCTCCCGCCAGTATGTGAAGGAGCAGTTCGACCGCATCCTGATCGATGCGGTGGAAATTTCCGACGGCATCCAGCTCGACCGTTCGCTGCGCGACAACCATGGCAACATCCAGCTGGCCCTGATGTTCGCCAAACTGGAATCCATGACCCGCGACCGCGGGTTGGTGGGCTCGTTCCTGGTGGATTCCCACGGCACCCTGCTGGGTTCATCCTCCAAGCTCAAATACACCAGCGCCCTGGTGCCGTCCGCCGCCGACATTTCCTATGCCGAGCATGTCGCGCCGGTGGCGGGCGCCGACGACGCCACCGGCCTGGTGCGCGCGCTGATTCACCTGGATGCGATGAAGGACGCCTATCTGTTGATCGTGCGCGTGGTCGATCCCGCCGCCTTCAACTATTACCGGCGCAACCGCGGCGCCGTCAGCGAATATCACCAGCTGGAGCAGAACCGCCAGAAGCTGCAGATCATCTTCGCGCTGCTCTATGGCATGGTGTCGCTGGTGGTGCTGCTGGCCGCCGTCTGGTCGGGCCTGTGGGCGGCAAACCGGCTGGTCAGGCCCATCTCCGGGCTGATCGATGCGGCAGGACGGGTGTCGGAAGGCGACCTGGACGCGCAGGTCCGGGTCGATGGCGACGATGACGAGCTGGCCAACCTGTCCAGCGCCTTCAATCGCATGACCCAGCAGCTTTCCGCCCAGCGCAGCGACCTGATCACCGCCAACCGGCTGAACGAGATGCGCCGCCGCTTCACCGAGACGGTGCTGTCCGGTGTCAGCGCCGGCGTGATCGGCGTCGACGGCGAGGGCAAGGTCACCATCGTCAATCGCGCCGCCGCCCGGCTGATGGATGCAAGTCCAGAAGATCTGGAGGCCAGCCATTATTCGCAAGCCGTGCCGGAACTGGCGCCGCTGATCCTGCGCGCCATGTCCGAGCCTGCCGGCCGCGCCGGCGGCGAGGTCACCATCCGCCGCGCCGGCACGCCCCGCACCCTGAGCGTGCAGGTGACCAGCGAACGCGGCTCGGCCGACGGTTTTGTGGTCACCTTCGACGACATCACCGACCTGGTTTCGGCCCAGCGCACCGCCGCCTGGGCCGATGTGGCGCGCCGCATCGCCCACGAGATCAAGAATCCGCTTACCCCGATCCAGCTTTCCGCCGAGCGCCTGAAACGCAAATACGCCAACGAGATTTCGACCGACCCCGAAGTCTTCCAGCAATGCACCGACACCATCGTGCGCCAGGTGGGCGATATCGGCCGCATGGTCGACGAATTCTCGTCTTTCGCGCGCATGCCCACGCCGGTGATGCGGCGCGAGAATGCCCAGGAGCTTTTGCAACAGGCGGTGTTCCTGCAGCGGGTCGCCAATCCCGCCATCACTTTCACCACCCAGGCGCCCAAGGCGCCGGTATGGTTCGAGGGCGACGGGCGGCTGATCTCCCAGGCGCTCACCAATGTGCTGAAAAATGCGGGCGAGGGGATCGCGGCGCGCATCGCCAAGGGCGATGGCGGACCGGGCAAGATCCATATCGCCATCGAAGTAAAAGAAGCGAGTTTTGCCTTCCGCGTCACCGACAACGGCATCGGCCTGCCGCCGGAGCATCGTCACCGGCTGACCGAACCGTATGTCACCACCCGCGCCAAGGGCACGGGGCTGGGATTGGCCATCGTGCGCAAGATCATGGAAGACCATGGCGGGGAAATCACGCTCGCCGACGCGGAGAATGGGGAGGGTGCCGAAGTCACCCTGACATTCCCCTTCGCGCAAAAGAACCCGAAAGGGACAGAAAGAGGAAGTGAAGATGAGCAAAAACGGATCGCTGATCGCGTCTGAAATCCTCATTGTCGATGACGAGGAAGACATTCGCGACCTGATCTCGGGCATTCTGCACGACGAGGGCTATTCGACCCGCGTGGCGGGGGATTCCGAATCCGCGCTGGCGGCCATCCGCGCGCGCCGGCCCCAGCTTGTCGTGCTCGACATCTGGCTGCAGGGCTCCAAGCTCGACGGCATCGAGGTGCTGGACATCATCAAGCGCGAGCAGCCCGATCTGCCGGTGGTGATGATCTCCGGCCACGGCACCATCGAAACCGCGGTCGCGTCCATCAAGAAGGGCGCCTATGATTTCGTGGAAAAGCCGTTCAAGGCCGACCGCCTGCTGATGGTGGTGGAACGCGCCCTGGAAGCCGCGCGCCTGCGCCGCGAAGTGCAGGAACTGAAACTGAAGGCCGGCGACGAGGGCGAGCTGGTGGGCAATTCTCCCACCATCACCCAGCTCAAGGTGCTGATCGACAAGATCGCGCCGACCAACAGCCGTGTCCTGATCGCCGGTCCCGCCGGCTCGGGCAAGGAAGTGGCGGCGCGGCTGATCCATGCCCGCTCGCGCCGCGCCGGCAACGCCTTTGTCGCCATCAACTGCGCCACCATGGAGCCCGACCGGCTGGAAGCCGAACTGTTCGGCGTGGAATCGGCCGACGGCCCGCGCAAGACCGGCCTGTTCGAGCTGGCGCATAACGGCACGCTCTATCTCGACGAAGTGGCCGACATGCCGCTGGAGACGCAGGGCAAGATCCTGCGCGTCCTGATCGACCAGACATTCACCCGTGTGGGCGGGCAGGTGCGGGTGCAGGTGGACGCGCGCGTCATCTGTTCCACCACCCGCGACCTGCGCGCCGAGACCGAAGCGGGGCGCTTCCGCGAAGACCTGTATCATCGCCTGAATGTGGTGCCTGTGCGCGTGCCCTCGCTGGCCGAGCGGCGCGACGACATCCCGGTCCTGGTCCATCATTTCATGAAGCGGCTGTCGGCGGCGGGCGGCTTGCCGGCGCGCCAGATCGGCGACGATGCCATGGCCGTGCTGCAGACCCATGGCTGGCCCGGCAATGTGCGCCAGCTGCGCAATATCGTGGAGCGGCTCCTGATCCTGGCCAGCGACGATGTGAACGAGGCGATCACCGCCGATCTCTTGCCGTCCGACCTGGGTTCGGGCGTGGGCGGCAACAAGAATGGCGACCTGGTGATCTCGCTGCCGCTGCGCGAGGCGCGCGAGATTTTCGAGCGCGATTACCTGATGGCGCAGATCAACCGCTTTGGCGGCAACATCTCGCGCACCGCGGCCTTCATCGGCATGGAGCGCTCGGCGCTGCACAGGAAGCTGAAGTCGCTGGGGGTGGGATCGGCGCAGAACTTCCCCAACTGAGGGAAGTGCCATGAAGAAATGGTCCGCCACCCGTGCGCCCGCCGGCCGCACCGCCTATGTCAACGGCCGCTATCTGCCTTTCGCGGCCGCCGGCGTGCATATCGAGGACCGCGCGCTCCAGCTGGGCGACGGCATCTACGAAGTCTGCAATGTGGTGGGCGGGTTGATGCTGGACGAGGAACCGCACCTGGACCGCATGGAACGGTCTTTGCGCGAACTGGGCATCGCCATGCCGATGAGCCGCGCGGCGCTGAAGCTGGTCATGCGCGAAATGGTTGCCAGAAACCGCATTGCCGACGGCTTCCTCTACATGCAGGTGACGCGTGGCGCGGTGAAGCGCGATCACATTCCGCCAGCCGACGGCCCGCGGCCGACCCTGATCATGACCATGCGGGCACAGGACATGGCGGGCCTGGCCAAACGGATGGAGAAGGGCATCGCGGTCTCGACCCAGCCCGACATCCGCTGGGGGCGCTGTGACATCAAGACGGTGCAGCTGTTGCCCAATCTTCTGGCCAAGCAGGCCGCGCGCAAAGCCGGCGCTTTCGAGGCCTGGCTGGTGGATGACGACGGCTATGTCACCGAAGGCTCCTCCACCAATGCCTGGATCGTGGACAAGGACGGCACGGTGATCACCCGCGACCTTTCCAATGCCATCCTGCCGGGGGTGACGCGTCGCATCCTTCTGGAAGCACTGGCCGAGGCGCAGCTGAAGGTGGTGGAGCGCAAATTCACCGTGGCCGAGGCCAAGGCTGCCAGCGAGGCTTTCCTGTCTTCGGCGACGGGGGCGGCGGTGCCGGTGGTGGCGATCGACGGCCAGGCAATCGGCAATGGCGCGCCCGGAGCGCTAACGCGCCGCATCCGGGAGCTGTATTTCGCTAAAGCGGGCATCAAAAAGGCCTGATTCCGCCGAATTTCTCTCTTTCGCAATTGCAGCATTGCGCTAGACTGGTGGCCAAGGTGCGGTCTGAACCCCCAGGCCGCTGAAACAATGGGCGAACCCATGAGCGAAAAACAACAGAACCTTCAGGACACGTTTTTAAATGCGGTCCGCAAGAGCAAGTCTGCCGTCACCATCTTCCTGGTGAATGGCGTCAAGCTGCAGGGCAACATCACCTGGTTCGACAATTTCTGCGTGCTGCTGCGCCGCGATGGCCAGAGCCAGCTGGTCTACAAGCACGCGATTTCGACCGTGATGCCGATGGGCCCGATCCAGCTCCAGGACGAGCCGGCCGAAGGTTGAGCAGTCGGGCCTTCGTCATCCATGTCGAGCCCAAGAACCGCAGCCGCCCCGACGCGGCGCTGCGCGATGCCGAGGCGCGCCTGGCCGAAGCCGTCGGTCTGACCGCGGCCATCCATCTGGACGTGGTGGTGGCCCAGATCGCGCCGCTTGCCCGGCCCACGCCCGCGACCCTTCTGGGCAGCGGCAAGGTGGACGAGATCGCCGCCCTGGCGAAACAGGAAGAGCCGGAGGTCATCATCGTCAATGCGCACCTGACCCCGGTGCAGCAGCGCAACCTGGAGCGCGCCTGGAACAGCAAGGTGCTGGACCGCACCGCCGTCATCCTGGAGATTTTCGGCGAGCGCGCCGCCACCAAGGAAGGCACGCTTCAGGTCGAACTGGCGCATCTGATCTACCAGCGCTCGCGCCTGGTCAGAAGCTGGACCCATCTGGAGCGGCAACGCGGCGGCTTCGGCTTTCTGGGCGGTCCGGGCGAAACCCAGATCGAAACCGACCGGCGGCTGATCGGCGAGCGCATCACCGCCATCAAGAAGGAACTGGAAAAGGTCAAGCGCACCCGCAGCCTGGGCCGCCAGGCGCGCAGGAAGGTGCCGTTCCCGGTGGTGGCGCTGGTCGGCTACACCAATGCCGGCAAATCGACCCTGTTCAACCGGCTGACCGAATCCGAAGTCCTGGCCAAGGACCTCTTGTTCGCCACCCTGGACCCGACCATGCGGGGGGTGAAGCTGCCGCACGGCACCAGGATCATCCTGTCCGACACCGTCGGCTTCATCGCCGACCTGCCGACCGAGCTGGTCGCCGCCTTCCGCGCCACCCTGGAGGAGGTGCTGGAGGCCGACGTCATCGCCCATGTCCGCGACAGCGCCCATGACGAATCGGCCGCCCAGAAGGCCGACGTGCTGAAGGTGCTGGAGGAGCTGGGCGTGCCGCCGGACCGCACCATGCTGGAGGTGCTGAACAAGATCGATCTCTTGGAGCCGGAACAGCGGGCGGGGCTCTTGGCGCGCAATGGCAGGAATGGCGCCATCGCCGTTTCGGCCATAACCGGGGAAGGAATCCCTGCGCTTTTGCAGGCTTTCGAGGCCGGCGTGACGCGTGACAACATCACCCTGACCCTGAAACTGGATGCGGCCGACGGCAGTGCGCTCGCCTTTGCCTATCGCCACGCCCAGGTGCTGGAACGGCGCGACCGCGGCGGCAAGATCAGCCTGAGCTTGCGAATCCATCCCGACGATCTGGGCCGGTTCGAGCACCGGTTTCCCAGGAAAATTGCTATTGAACAGGGTGTTGTAGGCTGATCCTCAACCGATTTGTCATGGCCCGCAAATGCGGGCCATCCAGCCGGGCTCGCTCATCTAAATGGCGCTTCGCGCACTGGATGGCCCGGTCAAGCCGGGCCATGACATGCGGGCCGGGGCCTAGGCCTTCTCCGCCGCTTTGGCCTTCTGCCAGAGGGCTTCCATTTCCTCCAGGCTGGCCTGGCCCATGCGCTCGCCCAGCACGCCTTCGATGAACTGAAAACGGCGAGTGAACTTGGCATTGGTCCGCCGCAGTGCCGCTTCAGGATCCACTTTCAGATGCCGCGCCAAATTGGCGACAACAAACAACAAATCCCCGATCTCGTCCTCGCGCTCGTCCTGGCTCTGGGCATCCAGTACCTCGCGGGCTTCCTCGGCGATCTTGTCCAGCACATGGGCCGGATCGTTCCAGTCGAAGCCGATGGAGGAGGCACGGCGTTGCAGCTTTTCAGCCCGGGTCAATGCGGGCAGGGCGCTGGCAACATCGTCCAGCAGGCTGGTCTGGCCGGCCGCGCTGCGTTCGCCGGCCTTGAGCTTCTCCCAGAAGTCCTTCTGGCTGGCGGCGTCGGCTTTGGCCTGTTCGTCGCCAAAGACATGGGGATGGCGGCGGATCATCTTGGCGGTGACGGCCTCGACCACGGCGCCGAAATCGAAGCGGCCTTCTTCCTCGGCCATGCGGGCATGGAACACCACCTGGAACAACAGGTCGCCCAGCTCGCCCGGCAGGGCCTCAAAGTCACGATCGGCGATGGCCGAGGCGACCTCATAGGCTTCCTCGATGGTATAAGGCGCGATGGTGTCGAAGGTCTGCACCTTGTCCCAGGGGCAGCCCTCGCGCAGGCGTTTCATCACCTCCAGCAGCACGGCCATGTCGCGGGAGGGTTTCAGTTCGGGCTCGCTCATGGCCCGATAGGACTGAGCCGGCCACACCCTGGCAAGCCCGCGGCCGGATTACCCCCGGGAAAAGTGCCGCGGCTCACCGGCGCCTGAGTTCGGCATTCTGCTGGTTCAGGGTGGCGGCGATGCTGTTGCCGTCCGCCACGGCCCGGCCGATCTTGCCGTTGATCGCTTTCATGGCGGCGTTGGCGCGTTCGGTGATCTGCCTGAGATCCGCATTGGCCTTGTCCTGAATGGCTTTGACGTCGCGATTGGCGGTGTCGATATAGGCGTGCAGGCAGGCGTCATAGGCAGCCGCATCGCGGTTGAACTTGCGGACCTTCGCATTGTAGTTGGCCACCGCGGCGCTGTTGGTGGCTTCCGGCTTGACCAGGTCGGTCTGCGGCCTGGTGCATTGCGGATCGGGATAGCTGGCGCCATCGGGCAGGGGCGCGGTCTGCGCCTGGAGAGGCTGGCTGCAGATGAGGAGCGCGACGACCAACGCTGCCAGCGATCGCACCCAGCCCTCCAAGGAAGCAAGCGCGCATTTATTACATGGATAGTAGAAAATATCGACGGCGTATTGGAACAGCTTGCCGGCTGGTCAGGCCTCTTTCAGTTTCGCCATGACTTTTTCCAGGAACGCCAGATCGGCGGAGGAAAACGGCATCTGCGGCGCGGTCACGGGATCGGCGAGGGCGTCCTTGACCATTCTGCGCATCCGGGCGGCCACATCCTGGTTGCCGTGGGTGGAAGCCTCGCTGCGCGCCTTCCAGCGCCGGCCAAAATCCAGCGCGGCCGGCGAGGCCGGATCGCCGTCAGACGCAAGCCGTTTCAGCTCATCGACCATCGCCATGAAAGCCGCGATTTCACGCTCCTGATCGAAATCCGCGCGGCTCGCCAGCGCTTCGATCTCCTCTGGCTGAAAATATTTGTGCTGATGCGGAACCAGCGCGGGATGGAAATAGGTCTGGCGGGTGAGTTTGGACGTCATCGAAGTCTCCTTGGTGAGATTGGCGAGATCGTCGATGGATAGAGCCTGGCCGGCATCCAGCTTGGCTTTGGCCTTGTGCACCAGGCCCAGCGCCCGTGACAGCCGCGCGAAGTCTCGCGCCAAGGCCTGCTCCTGCAGGGTCAGCACGGCTTTGAGCGTATCCGGGCCCTTGAGCAGCGCCCCGATCCTGGCCAGCGGAAAGCCCAGATGCTTCAGCGCCAGGATCTGGTGCAGGCGCGCGATCTGGTCAGGACCATAGGAACGCCATGCCGAGCCCGTACTGCCGGCACGGTTGCGCAGCGGCGTCAGCAGGCCGTGCTGCTCATAAAGGCGCAGCGCCTTGATGCTGACGCCGAAGCGCTTGGCCGTTTCGGCCGGGCTGAGAGGACGTTCCATGAGGCTCATTCTATCGACCCCGCGACATGGGGGCCGGACCCAGGGGACGGCTCAAGGCCAAAGTCGTCTGCGCTTCTATTTTTCGTATAAGTAATATTATGGGAAATTAAATGGCGATTAGGCCGGCCGGGCCGGGGCCACTGAGATCGCCGCTCAACCCTGATTTCCGTCTTCGGCCTTCGCAGCCCGATCCGTCGCGATGGCGCCGGCCGCGGCCGCCAGCGCCGCCGCGATGCCCAGGACGCCGGTCAGATAATCGCCCCGCCAGATCGCCACGCTGCCGTCGCCCGATGTAAGAAGGGTCGACACGATGAACATCCACTTGGCCGTCCGCTCGGCATTCGCGCTATTTCAGAGCGCGGTCGCGCGGTCTTTTCCTGGCATGGCTTTACCCCCAAACTGAAGGAACCATATTCCACGATTCCCCGCTGGCAGATGGTCGGGTGCGTCGTCCTGCTGCTGATCGCCGTGGCGCTGGCGATCTATGGCTCGCCCAACAGCTATGCCCATCTGTTCCTGACCGGCCGCTGCTTTGGCGATTCCGTGCCGGACGTCTGTCATCCGCGCGGCGGGCGCGGGTTTGGCGCCCGGACCGGGTTCTGACAGCTGTCGGGCAGCTAGCGCGCGGCCACCGTCTGCCCGGTCAGACCCGCGGCGCGCAGTTCGGCGCGCGCGGCCTCGAACTGGGCATGGAAGCCGGGATTTTCCAGCATCAGCATCGCCAGTTCCGTGCCCAGGACATGGCTGGCTTCGATGTCGGAGGGATAATGGGCGCCGCAGACCAGCCGGCTATAGGCATAGTCATGCGCGCGCGCCAGGATGGCTTGCGCCTTTTGCGGCATCAGCGCCGCCAGGATGAAGCCGGTGGAATAGCCCAGGGTGGCATGGCCGCTGGGATAGGAGGTCAAAGGCGGCGCATCCGGCCGGTAGTCGCAGGCCACCAGGCCGGGATCGATGGCCCAGGGACGCTTTCGCTGGAAATAGCGCTTGGCGATATTGGCGGTGACGGACTGGTCGTTCTGCACCTCGCCGATCAGCCTGGCGGTCAAGGGCAGTCGGGAGAGATCGAATTTCGGTCCCAGCACGCTGTCGAACAGCTCCGCCGTTTCATGCTTGTCGTCCCATTCCGCCCGGGCGCGGCGCTCGGCGCTGCGGCCGTGATAGATCCGCTCGACTTCGGCCAGGTCGGCTTTCTGCAAGTCCGAACCGTCGCCGGACGGCGGCGGCAACAGGCGCGCGGGATCGACCTGGTCCGGCGTCAGGATCTGAAGCACCCGATGGCGATGAGGCTTTGATGCGTCGGCGGAAGCATCCGCGGCCCGCGCTTGCGGCAGCGTGCTCAGCAAGGCGATCGCAAGCGAAGCGGAAACCAGGAGCATGCGAGACATGGCGGACCTCATTGCGCTGTGTCCGCTTTGCAGCAGCACCTGGGCGATGCGGCAAGTGAAACAAGTGCGACGGTTCTGGCGCACAATCGTGACGACGATCATCGCCTTGCGCGGCAAGACGGATTTTCACGGGTCGTCGTCTGTGTCCCGCACGGATTGGGAATTTTCAATCGGATTGGCCGGCTACTTCGGCATCTTTTCGCGGATGCGGTCCCACAGCGCCACGCATTTGGTGTCTTCCACGACAAAGGCCGTGGAGTCATGCCCGCGGATATGCATGGTGGCGGCGGCGCGCTCGATGGCCAGCGCCAGCCGGTCATACAGCAGCTTGAGTTCGGCGACCTCGTCGCTATCGCGAATGGCTCGACCCATGGGCCCACTATATCACCCTGCCCGGGCTTGGCGACCCTCTGCGATGCGGAACTTCGCGCTTTCAGCTCGGCTTGGTGACGACGATGAAGTCCTTCAGCCTTTCGGTCGCCGGCCCATAGCCGGGCTCCAGCTCCAGCACCTTCTTGTAGTCGTAATAGGATTCCTTGTAGCTGCCGGTCAGCTCCTCGGCGATGGCGCGGTCGTAATAGCCGATATGGGGATAGCTCATCCCCAGCGCGATGCCCTTGTTGATCTGGTCCAGCGCCTCGCCATAGCGGTGTTGCTTGATCAGGATGGAGCCCAGATTGACATAGGGGTCGCCCTGGCTTTCGTTCAGGGTGATCGCCATGTGGAAATCCTCGGACGCCCTGTCGGTCTTGCCCAGCTGATCCAGCATCACGCCGCGATTGTCGAAGGTGGCGGCGCGGTCCTTTTGGATCAGGACTTCCTCCTTCAGGGCCTGGTCGCAGACCGCGACCCCGTCCGTCGGATCGGTGCCGGCCTTGGCATAGACGAAGCAGTCATGGGCGTAGCCCTTGCCCAGGGTGACGACGGTCTGGGCGCCGGCCGGCCCCAAGGCCAGCAGCGTGCCGAAAGATGTCACGAACAAGAGATGCGAAACCCTCATTTCCGACTCCTTCGGAATGAAAAGTTGCCAGTGCATATTACACCCTTTTTTGCCGCAGGGCATGGCTTTCTGAACGGTTGTGTTGGCGCCGCGAACCGGACATTGTTTCGGCAATGAAAACACGGGTTTGGGGAGTGAAGCTGATGAAATCTCGCAATATTCTGCTGGGGGCCGCGGCCCTCGCCTTGGCACTGACGCCGGCGCTGGCCCAGGACGCGCCGAAAATCTGGTTCAGCTGGTCGCCCAAATCGACCAACACGTCGCCCTGGAAGGCGCCCAACAAGCCGATCTGGCGCCTGAACGAGATCATGGCCGACCATAAGGGCAAGGCCGACTGGGACCAGCCCATCGTGCGCGACCAGGACTATGCGGCCGACTATATTTCCATGGCTGCGGGGGCCAAGACCAAGGCCCAGTTCTGGGCCGATGACCGCATCTTCTGGTACGTGGCCTCGGGCCAGATCCGCTTCCATATCGAGGGACAGGAGCCGTTCGTCGCCTCCAAGGGCTTCTTGGTCCAGGTGCCCTATCGCAACATCTACTGGATGGAGACGGTGGGCGATGAGCCCAGCGTGCGGCTGGAAGTGGTGCGCAACAACCGCACCCCGCTTTATCCCGCCACCCAGCATGACGCGGGGCCGGCGCCGGCCGCGCCCGCCGGCAAGGAATATGTGCTGGCCAGCTACCGCACCCCGCCGGACAAGTATGACGACAAGAACAAGCCCTATCTGGATTTCTGGGGCGATTATGTGAAGCGGCCGGCGGTGCGCGGCGACAGCGCCTTTGTCTCGGATACGACCAACTTCATGAACGTGATCCGCGGCCATGGCACGCCGACCCCGCCCGACAGCAACAAGGGCCACTTCCATATCGACTATAACGAGTTCTGGGTGATCGCCGAGGGCACGGTCGACTACAAGATGGAAGGCATGCCCTTCTTCACCGCCAATGTCGGCGACGTGGTCTATGCGCCGCAGGGCCACTGGCACCGGGCCAGCTGGGCGGGCAATGGCATGTCCACCCGCATCGCCATCAACCCCCGCCCCTATGGCATGCACAATTTCGATCCGGAGTCGGGTGCACGCCAATAGCACCAAGGCATCGGGACAAGATAGAAAGGGCCGGCCGCCATGCCGGCCCTTTTGCTTTGGAGAAGAAAAATGAAAAAGACACTCTCCCTAGCCCTGCTGGTTTGCTGCGCCGTGCCGGCGATGGCGCAGCCCGCGCCGCCGCCGCCGAAGCTGTTCACCGCCGGGGCCGATATTCCCGCGGTGATCGCCAAGGCCAAGGCCGACCAGAAATCGCCGAACGTCAATTCGACCGAGCCGGTCGGCGTCTATGGCCCCTATCGGGTCCTGCTGGAATATCGCACGGGGCTGACGCCGCCCACCGTGCATCACGGCCAGACCGAGCTGGTCTATGTGCTGCAGGGCAATGCGACCCTGGTCAGCGGTGGGCATCTGACCGGCATCCAGCCGCCACGTCCGGGCTCGACCACCGACATGGGCACGGGCATTGAAGGCGCCGACAAGTCCCAGGCCCTGTCCAAGGGCGACATCCTGCTGGTGCCGGCGGAAACGGCGCATCAGTTCCAGAATGTGAGCGGCGAATTCGTGATCCTCAGCGTGCACATGCTCATGCCGCCAGAGAAATGAGCGTCAGGATTTCCGATTGGCGAGGTCCAGCGCCACATCGGTGATCATGTCTTCCTGGCCGCCGACCATGCGCCGCCGCCCCAGCTCCACCAGGATGGTGCGGACGTCGACGTGATAATCCTGGCCGGCCTTCTCCGCATGCCGCAGGAAGGACGAATAGACCCCGGCATAACCGAGTGACAGGGTTTCGCGGTCTACCCGAACGGGACGGTCCTGCAACGGGCGCACCAGCTCTTCCGCGGCATCCATCAGGGCAAAGAGATCGCAGCCATGATGCCAGCCCTTGCGGCTGGCGGCAGCGATAAAGACCTCGAGCGGCGCATTGCCCGCCCCTGCCCCCATGCCCGCCAGTGACGCATCGATGCGCCTGGCGCCGGCCTGGGCGGCGACAATGGAATTGGCCACGCCCAGCGACAGATTGTGATGGGCATGGATGCCGCGCTCGGTATCCCGGCGCAAAACCCTGTTGTAAGCCTCCAGCCGGGCGCGGGTGCCATCCATGTCCAGGGCGCCGCCGCTGTCGGTGACATAGACGCAATGGGCGCCATAGTCTTCCATCAGCTTTGCCTGGGCCGCGAGCGTTTCCGGCTCGTTCATATGGCTCATCATCAGGAAACCCGCGACGTCCATGCCGATCTTGCGGGCAAAGCCGATATGCTGCCTGGCGATGTCGGCCTCGGTGCAGTGGGTGGCGATGCGCACCGAGGTCACGCCCAGGTCGTGGGCGCGGCGCAAATCTTCCACCGTGCCGATTCCCGGCAGCAGCAAGGTGGTAAGCCGTGCCGTCTTCACCACCCGGCCCGCAGCCCTGATCCACTCCCAGTCGGTGTGGGCGCCAAAGCCGTAGTTGAAAGAAGAGCCGTTCAGCCCGTCACCATGGGACACCTCGATGGCATCGACGCCGGCCTCATCCAGCGCTTTGGCGATCGTCGCCACCTGATCGGCACTGTAATTGTGCCGGATGGAATGCATGCCATCCCGCAGGGTCACATCCTGGATATAAAGCCGGTCGGTTTCTGGATTGAACATCACGCCGCCTGTTTGCGCATGGCGATCTTTTCCCCGGTGGCCAGGGCCGCCGAAGTCATGATGTCCAGATTGCCGGCATAGGCGGGCAGATAGTGCGCCGCGCCCTCCACCTCCAGAAAGACGCTGGTCTTGATGCCTTCGAGGGTGCCCACGCCGGGAATGGAGAGCGGGTTGTTGGAGCCGAAACGCTCGAACTGCAGCTTCTGCTTCAGCCGGTAGCCGGGCACATAGGCTTGCACCTTTTCGATCATGGCATTCACCGAGGCCTCGATCCGGGCTTCGTCGGCCCCGGACGACAACGTAAAGACCGTGTCGCGCATGATCATGGGCGGCTCGGCCGGATTGAGGATGATGATCGCCTTGCCTTTGGCCGCGCCACCGACCAACTCGATGCCGCGCGCCGTGGTCCGGGTGAATTCGTCGATATTGGCGCGGGTACCCGGACCGGCGGATTTCGAGGCGATAGCGGCCACGATCTCCGCATAATGCACGCTTGCAACCTGGGCCACCGCCGCGACGATGGGGATCGTCGCCTGGCCGCCGCAGGTCACCATGTTCACATTGACCGCATGGAGATGGGCGTCGCCATTCACCACCGGCACGACATAAGGCCCGATCGCTGCCGGCGTCAGGTCGATCATCACCTTGCCGGCGCGGGTGCAGATATCGTTGTTCTTCTTATGGGCGGCCGCGCTGGTCGCGTCGAATATAATGGCGATATCCTGCCAGACCGGCATCCTGGCCAGGCCATCAATCCCGTCATGGGTAACGGACACACCGAGCCTGGCGGCACGCTTCAGCCCGTCGCTGTCCGGATCGATCCCCGCCAGCGCGGCCATCTCCAGCCGGTCGGACATGCGCATGACCTTGATCATCAGATCGGTACCGATGTTCCCCGATCCGATAATGGCAATCTTGAGCTTTCCTGCAGTGGGGGCCATGGCGCTCTCTCCAGGCCAGTCTGATCGCGGCGCGATACAAGTTCAAAATACGCGGCCGCCATCATTCTCATCTGGTGAGAATGAAGCGCGATAAGCGGAAAGCAAAGGAACCCGCCTGGCGGCGGGGTTCCCAAATCAGTCCGGCAAAGCGAAGACGTACAGCACGTTGCCGGTCGCGGGCCGGTGAACCTCGTCCAGCAGGGTTGAAGGTTTCTGCTGCGGACTGCCGCCGCCGAGACCAGAGCAGACGGCGATATACTGCTTGCCGTCCAGGCTGAAGGTGACGGGATAGCCCTGCACCGTGTTGCCCAGACGGATCTGCCACAGGACCTTGCCGGTCTTGACATCGACCGCCTTGAAGTAGCGGTTGAAGTCACCCACGAAAGCGACGCCGCCGGCGGTGGACACCACCGCGCTCAGGAACGGCACGCGCTGCTGCCAGCTCCACACTTCCTTCATGTCCGAAGTGCGCCAGGCCGACAGCCGGCCCATATTCTGGTGCGTGCCGGGCATGAAGAAGAATTTCTGCGATGCCGCCGTGCCGCCGCCGCCCAGCTTCATGTCCACGTCATGACCCTGGATCATCACGCAGCTCTGGCTTTCGGGAATGATCAGCAGGTCGTCGGGCTGGTCATAGCTGGTGGCCTGCCAGTCATGCCCGCCTTCCGGGCCGGGGCATGACGACAGCCACTGATTGGTCTTCTGGTCGATAATGTCCTGGCGATAGGTCACCTGGCCGGTCTTGTGGTCGATGTTGGAGAAGACGTTCTGGAAGATCGTCTCCTTCGCGGCGATGAACTTGCCGCTGACCCGGTCCAGCTTCCACAGGATGCCCGGCTTGCCGATGGTCATCAGCGTCTTCTGGTCGCCGTGATTGATCAGCACCCGCTCGAACACTTCGTCCAGGTCGAGCGACTCACCCGGCGCATGCTGGAAATACCATTTCAGCTTGCCGGTATCGGGATCGAGCGCCAGGGTCGATGACGAGTAAAGCGTGGAAGCGCCGAAGGTCTTGCGGCTGGCGCGAAACCAGGGCTTGGTCTGGGCCACGCCCCAATAGGTCGTGTTCAGATCGGGATCATAGGTGCCCGCGATCCAGGTGTCGCCGCCGCCGCGCAACAGGTTGGGCAAGCCGTTCCAGGTGTCGCCGCCGGGCTCGCCTTCCAGCGCCGTGGTGTGGAATTTCCAGGCCGGCGCGCCGGTGTCGGCATCGAAGGCGGAGATGTAGCAGTTGTTCTCCGAATAATTGTCGCAACCGGTCATGCCGGTCAGCACCTTGCCACGCATCACCATCACGCCGCCGGTGGCGGAGTTGTTGGGATTGCCCAGCGTATGTTCCCACACGATCTTGCCGGTGCGCGCATCCAGCGCGTGGATCTTGGCGTCGGTGGTCGCGACAAAGACCTTGTCGTGATAGATGGCGAGGCTGCGCGTGCCGCCATAGGCGATCTTGGACACCGGCCCGATGCGGTTTTCCCAGATCAGCTCGCCGGTTTTCGCGTCCAGCGCCTGCACCGTGTTGGAGGTGTTGGACAGAAACATCACGCCCGAATGAATGATGGGCGTGACCTGGCTGGCGCCGCCCTCATTCATGTTCCATGACCATTTCAAGGTCAGGCTTTTCACGTTCTTGGGCGTGATCTGCTTGAGCGGCGAAAAGCTCCAGCCGGCATAATTGCGCCGGTACATCAGCCATTCGCCATCGGCCGGGTGCTTGAGCATGTCGTCGGTGACATCGACATAATTCTTGACCGTGCCGGTCACATCCAGGCCATGGCCGACCGGCGGGGCGAATTCCGCGGCCAGCGCCTGCATCCGGTCCATCTTGCCCATCGGCGCCGCGGCGGTCGCTTCGGCGATCACCTTGCCGTCGGCAATGGACGACACTTTCACATCGCTGTTCTTGCTCAGCGCGGCGCTGCCGGGCTTGGCGCCATTGGCCCACAAGAGGTAGGCGGTGATGTTGGTGTACTGGTCTTCGCTCAGGCTTCCCGGCGCGCCGGCGGGCATGGAGCTGGCGATGAAGTTGTACAGATCCTTGACGGACTTGCCGCCAAAGCTGGTCATGAAGCCATTGCCGCCCAGGGCCGGCGCGTCGCCGCCCCCGGCCAGATTGGCGCGATGGCAACCGGCACAGCTCAACGCATAGGCGGAATGGCCGGCATTGGCCTGTTCCTGGGTGAACACGCCTTGCCCCTGCGCCACCGCTTGGGGGGCAAACAAGGTGGCGGCGCCAAGCATCAGGGCAACGGCACTGCCGGCCAGCAGTTTCGCGGAACGTTTCATTCTACTTGGTTCCTTCCAGCCAACCCTGGACATTGCCGTCGGGGGCTTTTTCGCTGTCGATGCGCACATAGATCGCCTGCTTTTTCAGGGCCGCCATCTGCGCGCTGTCGAGTTTCACCGAGCCGGAGAAATGCCCGCTGGTGGCATGATCGGCGGTGAGGCTGCCGATGGCGTCACCCGGCACGCCCTTGGCCAGGCCGATACGCACCGAGCCGCCCGTCGCCGGCGAGGTGAAGTTGGAGAAGTTGCCTTGCACCGTCAGCGTGCCGCCGTCCAGCGTCGCCCGGGCATTGCCGATACTGTCGATCACAATGGCGCGGTTGGAGGCATCGAACGGCACCGGATCGAGCTCGGCGTCATAACCGGCGGCCAGCGCCGGCACTGCCGACAGAAAAAGCGCAAGCGCGCAGAAGAGATTTTTGCGAAACATGTGTCCTCGAACGGTCGCGTTTATGTGGAATAGGGCGGCAGCTTGATGCCCAGCACGTCGCGCAGATAGTTGATGTTGTGGGCGATATAATCGTCCACCGCCAGCTCGCGGTTGCCGCCGATCGCGTCATAGCCGTCATCGCCCTTGCGGGGCCCGTCGACATCGAAGATCGCCCAACCCTTGAAGTGACGCTCGCGCAGCACCTTGAACACGCCCACAAAGTCCACGCCGCCGCCGCCCAGATTGTGATAGACGCTGGCCTGGGCATGCATTTCCGGCGTGGGCGTCTGGGTATTGCCGCGATATTTCGCGTACGTGTCCTTGAGGTGGATCTCGGAGATGCGCGGGAAATAATCGCTGATGATCTGCACCGCATCGCCGCCGCCCAAGGTCAGATGGCCGGTGTCGGCGGTCATCCAGACATATTTGGGATCGGTATGGTCCATCACCCAGCGCATGTCCTTTTCGCGCTCCAGGGGTCCCCAGATATGGGGATGCGGCGACAGGCGCACGCCCATGGCGATGGTTTTGCTTCCCAATTCGTTCAGCGTGTCGGCCAGGCGCTTCAACTGCTCTTCGCTGGGGCCGCCGGCCGGGCGCTGGCCCATATTGATCTTCCAGTGATCGCAGCCGAGCGGCTGCAGGAAGTCGCGGCAGAAGGCGATGTGATCCGCCATGGTCTTGGGAATCTGGTCGGGATCGATGAAATTGGTGGACTGGCCCTTCTCGCCGTTCGAGGCGCCGATGAAGGTGATGCCCGCCGCATCCATCAGCTTCTGCAGTTCTTTTGGATTGGCGCGATACTGCTCGATGCCGTCGCCATAGAATTCGATGCCCTGCAGGCCGACCTCCGCGACGCGCTTGATCGCCCAGGGCGTGTCATGGGTCTGCTTGGCGCCGACCCCTGCCCCGCCCCAGATGGAACTGGTGGTGCCGAACAGGATGTCCGGGTTCACCGGATCGAGCGGCTTGTGCTTGATGGTCTTGCCCAACACTTGCGTGGTGTGCAGCCCCGTGGCGACGGTGGCGGCCGCCGCCGCGGCCGTGACCATGAATTGACGGCGCCGATACAGCCCGGCCATGACTTCCCCCTGTGAACAGCTGGACCTGACGTTTGGGCGCGACTGACACCAAGTCAAGAAAAAAGCCCGTGCCGTCGACTTTTGCTAGCGCTAACGCAATGCATCTTCTGCTGCGCCGCAACACGTCCTCGTAATTTGCCCAGTGTTTACAGCTTTTGCCAAAGGTGAGAGCTTATCAACAGGCGCGCAGGGCGCGACGCGCCGCGAAAACAAAAAACCGGATTCGGGCACCAGGCTCACGGTTGCGGGCTGAGGAAGGAAGATCATGCAAATTTCGAAGATGGCCCTCGGCCTTGCGCTGGCCGCCGGGCTCTGTGTACCGACCCTGGCGCTGGGCGATGCCTGGTATGCCTGGTCGCCCAAGCCGGACGTGCTGCCGTCTTACGGCCAGAACAGGCCTGTCACCCACCTGAAAGCGGTGCTGGCCAAACACAAGGGCGAGCCGCGTTGGAGCGAACAGGTGATCCTGGACAAACGCTATGACGCCAAATGGATTGCCGCGGCGCCCGGCGACAAGACACCGGTACAATATTACGGCGACGACCGCGTCTTCTGGGTGGTGTGGGGTGGCCAGATCCGTTTCACCATCCAGGGCCAGCAGCCCTTCGTGGCGACCAAGGGCTTTCTGGTCCAGGTGCCCCAGCGGGTGCGCTATTCGATGGAGACGATCGGCAATGAGCCTTCGTTGCGCTTCGAGGTCACCCATGCCGGCATCCGCCCCAGCTATCCCGCCGATGACGGCCAGCCCAAGCCGGCGGAGGCCGGCAGCGATTACATCAAGATCAGCACGCCCACCCAGCCCGACAAATATGATTCCGTGAACCGGCCCTACCGCGATTTCTTCAAGGAGGTCGTGGCCGCCGATCCGGTGAAAAATCCCGACGACCATCTGGTGATGGCCGACGAGGCCAACATGGCCAACATCATCCGCGGACCCGGCGTCGCCACCCCGCCCGCCAGCAACAAGGGCCATTTCCATATCGGCCATGAGGAGTTCTGGTTCATCCTGGAAGGCAAGTGCGATTACCTGATCGAACAGGCCGGCCTGTTCACCGCCGACACCGGCGATGTGGTGTTCGTGCCGCCCGGGCGCTTCCACCGCGCCAGCTGGGCCAAAGGCCAGACCGACACCCGGCTGTCCTTCAATGTGAACCCGCTGCTATTCCACAATTTCGCCGAAGACGCTGACGGCAAGCAGTGACCGGAGACAGACAATGAAAAACGCCTCCAGACTTCTCGCTTGTTCCTTGGCGGCCTGCCTGCTGGCCGTGCCGGCCTTGTCGCAGGACCGCAAGGTTTATCTGTCCTGGGCACCCAAGGACACGCCCGTGCCCTACATCACGCCCAACAAGCCGGTGACGCGGCTGGACCAGGTGCTGGCCAAGCATGCCGGGCAGAAAGACTGGTCGGAGCCGGTGATCGAAACCGAACGCTACAGCGCCAAATGGATTTCGATGGCGCCGGGCGAAAAGACTCCGACTCAGTTCTATGGCGACGACCGCACCGTATGGGTGGTGTGGAGCGGCAAGATCCGTTTCACCATCAAGGGCCAGCAGCCCTTCATCGCCACCAAGGGCTTTCTGGTCCAGGTGCCCCTGCGCGTGCCTTACAGCATGGAGACGGTGGGTGATGAACCATCCTTGCGCTTCGAGATCACCCGCGGCGGGCACATCCTGCCGTCCTATCCGGTCGACAGCCGCGCCGATTTCGGCAAGGCCCCGCCGCCCAGGGACGGCCAGCATTATGTGAAGGTGAGCTATCCGACGAAGCCGGTGGGCGGCGGCATGGGAAGTTATGACGCCAAGAATCCCGTCTATATGGATTTCATGAAGGACTATGTGCAGGACGATCCCACCGCCAGCGGCAAGGGACGGCTGCATCTGTTCGTCAATGACGCCGACAACCAGGCCGCCATCATCCGCGGCAAAGGCGTGGCGATCCCGCCCGAGACCAATAAGGGCCACTTCCACATCCAGAACGAGGAATTCTGGTTCATCCTGGAAGGCAAGATCGCCTATCAGATCGAAGGCATCGGGCTGGTGGTGGCGCAAGCCGGCGATGTGGTGCTGGCGACGCCCAACCGCTGGCATCGCGCCAGCTTCGCGCCGGGTCAGGTCGACACGCGGCTGGCCTTCAACCGCAGCCCGACCATGCTGCACAATTACGACGAGAACGCCAACGGGACGCAGTGATAACTGTCATGCCCGCGAACGCGGGCCATCCAGATGACGCCAGCGCTAAAAGCGCCAGAGGTGTGCGACTCCGACTGGATGGCCCACACTCCGGTGGGCCATGACAGTGGAGCACTTAAAAACTCAGCACCATGCCGTCGTAAGCCGGTTCAACGCCGGCCGGCAGCTCGCGCGCCAGCATGTCGTAATCCATGTCGACATGCAGATTGGTCAGGACGGCATGGCGGGGCCGCACGCGCTCGATCCATTCCAGGGTGCGTTCCAGATGGGCATGACTGGGATGGGGCGTATAACGCAACGCGTCCACGATCCAGCAGTCCACCCCTTCCAATGCGGCAAAGGCGTCGTCGTCCAGCCTGTCGACATCGGGTGAATAGGCCACCGGACCGAAGCGGAAACCCAGGCTGCGGATGCGGCCATGCTGCTGGCCAAAGGCCAGTATGGGGACAGCGCCGCCCGCGCCTGTCAGTTCGAAGGGTACAAAAGGCTCCGAAATTTCATGGGCATTGAGAATGGGCGGATAGTCGCTGCCGGATGGGGTCTCGAAACAATAGCCGAACTTGTTTTTCACGCCGGCAAGACCGTAGCGGTCGCTCCAAAGATCCAGGCGGCGCTTCATGTTCAGGGTGATGACCCGAAGATCGTCCAGCCCGTGGAGCTGGTCGGCATGTTCATGGGTGATCAGGACCGCATCCAGCCGGCCGATCCTGGCCGCCAACAACTGCTCGCGCATGTCGGGTGAGGTATCCACCAGCACCCGCGTCTCGCCATGATGCTGGCGCGCCGTCACCAGAATGGAGCAGCGGCTGCGGCGGTTCTTGGGATTTTCCGGATCGCAGGCGCCCCAGTAAGGCGCGCCGTCACCCAGGCGCGGCACCCCGCCCGATGACCCGCAACCAAGGATTCGAATTTCCAAGGTCATGCCGGCCGCTGAACCTTGGAAAAGAGGCGGAAGAAATTGTCGGTGGTGGTTGAAGCCAGTTCTTCCGGCGCAACGCCTTTCAGTTCCGCCAGCATGTTCGCGGTGTGCACCACAAAGGCCGGCTCATTGGTCTTGCCCCGGTGCGGCACGGGCGCCAGGAAAGGCGCGTCGGTTTCCACCAGCAGGCGCCCTAGCGGCACGGTCTTGATCACCTCGCGCAAGGCGCCGGAATTCTTGAAGGTGGCAATGCCCGACACCGAGATGTAGAGCCCCAATTCCAGCGCCGCGTCGGCCAGCTTCTGGGTGCCGGTGAAGCAATGGATCAGGCCGGTGAAGGCGCCCTTGCCCATCTCGTCGCGCAGGATGTCGATGGTGTCGTCATCGGCATCGCGGGTATGGACGATCACCGGCAACCCGGTCTTGCGGGCGGCGGCGATATGGAAACGAAAATTTGTCTGCTGCGGCTGGCGCGGCGAATGTTCGTAATAATAATCCAGCCCCGTTTCGCCGATCCCCACCACCTTGGGATGGGCCGCCTCGCGGACCAGCGCCGCCTCGCCGTCCAGCTGTTCCTTCTCGGACTCATGGGGGTGCACGCCAACGCTGCACCAGACATTGGGGAATTTCTCCGCCACCGTCCGCACGCCAGCAAAGCGCTTCAGCTCGGTGCCGATGGAAACACAGACACCGACGCCCGCAGCCTGAGCGCGCTCCACCACGGCATCGACCTGCCCGGCATAATCGGGAAAATCCAGATGGCAATGACTATCTACGAGCATCACAAGGCTCCGCCGCGCGCGGTGCGGGCAAGGTCGCGCGCCGCCGACAGCACGGTCTGGCGCGGCTCCAGGTTAAGACCGGTGGCGCGGCCAAAGCTCTGCCCGATGCGTTCGCGCGCGCTTACCCAACGCTCCAGCCCGACCGCGCCCGAATGCGCCCTGGCGCGGATGCGGGCCGTCAGGCTTTCGACCAGGAAATCGCCGAACTGTTCCAGCCCATCCTGGATGCGGAACAGCTTGTCGCCCAAAGCCATCAGCGCCAGAAGATCGGGCTCGGCTGCGTTCTCGATCAGCCTGTCGGCCTGTTCGGCCAGCGCGCCGCCATCGCCGGTGGCCAAGGTCAGCGCGGCGCCGATGCTGCCGCCGCAAAGCCGTGCCAGCGAGGCGCGTTCGCCCATCGTCATTTCGGGCAGGTATCGGGCAAGCGCCTTTTGCAACGTCGCATCGTCCAGCGGCCGCAAGTCCAGCCGCTGGCAACGCGAGCGGATGGTGGGCAGAAGCCGGCCGGGCGTGTTGGACAGAAGCAGCAGCATGGCATTGGCCGGCGGCTCTTCCAGCATCTTGAGCAGCGCATTGGCGGCATTGTCGTTCATGTCGTCGGCGGTATCGACAATGGCAACGCGCCAGCCGCCGGCGCCGGATGTCATGCCGAAAAAATCGGCCAGCCGGCGGATTTCGTCCACCGACAGCACGGTCATCAGCTTGCCGGTCTTGGGATTGATGGCGCGCTTGAGCACCAAAAGCCCCGGATGCGACTGTGCCGCCACCTGCCGCGCGGCCGGATTGTCCTCCGGTACGCCCAGGTCCTCGGGGCCATCAGCGGTGGCGCCATAGGCCAGGAGATAACGCGCGATGCGATAGGCCAGGGTCGCCTTGCCGATGCCGGGCGCGCCGGTGATCAGCCAGGCGCTTGGCGGGCGCCCTGCCCTGAGCGCCCGTGACGCACGCGCCAAGGCCACATCCTGCCCCAGCAGCGAATAGGTCTCGCGGGGATGGGGAAATCCCTCGACCCGGTCGCTGTCATTGGGTTCGGGCGCAGAACGTTTGGCCATGGGATTTTATAAGCCGAAACGCTTGGCGACGGCGGCGAAAATCTGCTCCGCCACCTGGTCTTCGGTTCCCGACGCGTCGATCACCCGGCAGCGGTCGGGATTGCGCTTGGCGATATCCAGAAAGGCCTGGCGCAGCTTTTCATGGAAGGCCGGGCCAAATTTTTCGAAGCGGTTCTCCACCCCTGCCCGCGCATGGGCTCGCTTCAGCCCGATGGAAACATCCAGGTCCAGCACCAGGGTCAGGTCGGGCGCGAAATCATCCAGCACCGCGGCATCGATGCGGCGGATGGTTTCCCGTTCCACGCCCCGGCCCACGCCCTGATAGGCGTAGGTGGAATCGCTGAAGCGGTCGCTGATCACCCAGCGGCCTTGCTTCAGGGCGGGACCGATGGTCTTGGCCACATGATCGGCGCGCGCCGCATAAGCCAGCAGCGTTTCGGTGATCGGGTTCCAGCGGCCCGGTTCGCCTTCCACCATCAGCTTGCGGATTTCCTCGGCCCCCGGCGAGCCGCCTGGCTCGCGCGTGGTCACCACCTTGATGCGTTTGGCCGAAAGCCGCTCGGCCAGCCGCTTGATCTGGGTGGACTTGCCCGTGCCTTCACCGCCTTCCAGCGTGATGAAGCGGCCGGTTTCCTTTGCTGCCTTATGCGCGGACTGGGCCAGGACTACTTCTTCTTCCAGAGATGGGAGATGGATTCGAACATGTGACTGAAGAAGCCCTGCTGGGCCACCGACTGGGTGGCATAGACCGGTACCGTCATACCGGGGAAATCCGGCGCCGAAATCACCAGCACGCCCACCTTCTGGCCGACATGGATCGGCGCGGTGAGGCCGGGATCGGCCCGAAGCGCGGTCTTCATGCCGGCATGGGAATCCACCTGCATGGTGACATTCAGGGCCTTGGCCGCAGTCACCGGCACGTCGGGCATGTTGCCACCCGCCACCATCACATTGCCGATCACCTGGTTGGTGGTCAGCACGGGATAGGAGCGGAATTCCCGAAACGCCATTTCCATCACCCGCCCGGCTTCCTCGGCGCGCTTGATGTTGGGGAAATAGTCATTGTGGTACTGGGGATAGCGCAATCCGTTGAGAACCAGGATGAGGCGCTGATTGCCCCGTTTGGCCGAAATGGTGATGCCGTAACCCGAGGCATCGGTGTGGCCGGTCTTGAGCCCATCGGCGCCGGGCAGCGAATCCAGCACCAGGTCGCGGTTGGGCTGGCGGATATTGTGCCAGACGAACTCCCGCTCGCTGAAATAGTGGTAGTACTCCGGATAGTCGTTGATCAGGTGGCGCGACAGCTTGGCCAGGTCCAGCGCGCTCATCAGCTGGCCGGGCGGGTCGGGCAGCCCATCGGGATTGACGAAAGTGGACTGGTTCAGGCCGAGCTGCTTGGCCCGCTTGTTCATCAGGTCGACAAAGCCTTCGAGCGTGCCGCCCAGCGCCTCGGCCACCACCACGCAGGCATCATTGCCCGACTGGATGATGATGCCGCGGATCAGCGATTCCACCGGAATGCGGGCGCCCAGCTCCACGAACATCTTGGAGCCTTGGGTGCGCCAGGCCCGCTCCGACACCGGGAATGTGTCGGTCAGCTTGACCCGCCCGTCCTTCAGCCGCTGGAACAAGAGCTCGATGGTCATCAGCTTGGACATCGAGGCCGGGGGCATCGGCGTCAGGCCTTCCTTCTGCCACAGCACCTGGCCGGTCTGGGCATCCATGATCAGGCCATGTTCGGCGCTGGTTTCGATGGCCGCTTCAGCTGGAAAAGCAAAGGCCGAGATCAGGGAGAGAAGCAGGAAAAGACGGCGAAGCATGAAATCTCCGAGTTACTGGTCGACCACGATGTGGGCGTCGTTGGCGCCGGCGCCGGTGATGCGCGAAAGCGCCGCGTCGGCGTCCGCAACAGAGGCAAGCGGCGCGCTGCGCACTCTATAAAGGGTCTGGCCGCCCCGTTGAAGGGTGGAAATCCGCAGGTCTCCCCCCACCTTGGCGAGCAAGGCCTTGGCATTTTTGATGTTCGAGAAAGCCCCCAACTGGACATACAGGTGCGTCACCGGCGGGATGGGCACCCGGGTCACCTGCCCAGTCGGCTGGCTGTTTTCGGCAAACAGCTGTGAGGGAATAGAAGCCGTCGGCATCCTGTTGGTCTTGCCCGGCGGGGCGACCGCCGCGCCCGGGACGATGCCCAGGGCTTCGGTATCCACCTTGCCGGCCGGCGCGGCTGGAAGCGCGCTGGCGATCTCCGGCGGGGTCTCATTGGGCGGCGCGCCATTGATGTCGGCGCGGCCCAGATAGGTGACCCGCACCCGGGCGGTTCCGGTCTCCACCACATCCAGCAGTTCCGCAGCCCGCTTGGATAGGTCGATGATGCGGCCCCGCGCATAGGGCCCGCGGTCGTTGACGCGCACGACCAGCGACTTGCCGTTTTCCAGATTGGTCACCCGCACATTGACCGGCATGGGCAGGGTCTTGTGCGCGGCGGTGAGCTGGTTGCCGTCATACATTTCGCCATTGGCGGTGTGGCGGCCGTAAAAGGTCGGGCCATACCAGGAGGCAATGCCGGTTTCGTCATAGTCCGGCTGCTCGCGCGGGTAGTACCAGATATTGTCGACCTGGTAGGGCTGGCCGATCTTGTAGACCCCTGCATTGGGGGGAACCGTGACCGCGGGCGGCGATGGCGGCGGCGGTGGCGGGCGGCTGGGGGTGGTACAGGCGGCCGCCGTCAGGGCCAGGCCGGCGGCAAAGGAATATCTGACGGCATGCCGCATAGAATCGGGCTCGGGGTTGCCAAAAGACGGTAGCGGCAGGAGCCGCCTGGCTCAACGCTGGTTGCCGTAACCTCCGGCAAAAGCTAAGGAACCCGCCACGGATGGGTGGCCGAGTGGTTTAAGGCAGCGGTCTTGAAAACCGCCGGGCCTGCAAGGGTCCCGTGAGTTCGAATCTCACCCCATCCGCCACCTGCTATTCCGTTGCGTTCTGTCCCGTTCGGCTGAGTAACAAGAAAGCCCGGTTTTACAGGCTTTTATTGACACTCGGTTCCGTGGCGGCCAGATGCGTTCGGCATGAGCCAGCGCCACCGCGGGTCGTAGCGCGGGTCGTAGTCAATGGAGTGGACCGATGGGAAAGCTGACAGACACCTCAATTAGGGGCGTGCTGCGCCCTGGCAAGTATGGGGACGGGGACGGGCTCTGGCTCTTCGTAAGCCGCACCGGGGCGAAGCGCTTCGTCTTCCGGTTCAAGATAGACGGCAGGGAGAACTCCATCGCCCTGGGCCAATATCCGGCCCTCACGCTCGCCAAGGCGCGTACCGAAGCGGGCAAGCGGCGCTCGGAACTGGCGGAGGGGAAAGACCCGGCAAAGCTGCGCGAGGAACGCCGCGAACAAGCCCGTCTCGCCGCCGCCCTCGGCAAGACCTTCAAGGAAGCGGCCAAGGAGTGCATCGCCGGCCGCCAGAGCCGCTGGAAAAACGCGAAGCACGCCGCCCAATGGGAAAGCACGCTTGAAACTTATGTTTACCCCATCATCGGCGATTTGCCGGTGGGATACGTAGATCGCGGCTATGTGTTGGAAGTACTGGAACAGGCCGTGCCGGCTGTCGTCGCCGCCGATGGGCGCGAGGTCTACCCCGCAGGCAAACTATGGGAAGCGCGCCCAGATACCGCGATGCGCGTCCGTGGCCGCGTTGAGATCGTTTTGGATTGGGCGACTTTTCGGGACTACCGCAAAACTACCTAGCGCCGGCAGCATTAAGGGCGAGCGGCGTTGCAGCAACAGCCCGTGCCAGAGCCCGCACCGGCCGCACGCCGCTCCCAGCCTTAGCGGCCGCTTGAGCAAGGCGGCTCGCATAAGTCGGGTCTAGGACCGCCTGCTCCATCGCTGCCGAAAAAGCCGCCTGCCTCTTTTGGTCAAGGCTGCCGAACACCGTCTTTCCGGTCTTATGAAGCAACACGCCAAACACACCGCCTTCGGTGCCGCCCGTCGCCATGCCGATTGCAGCTGGCAACAACTCAGCCTTGAGAGCGTCCGCCAGCTCACCCGGACGCGCGTTTTGGAGGGCGCCAGCGATGGACTGGAGGCGCATGACCGCGGCGGGGCTCTGCGTCTTGCTGATCGCGTCGGAGTTGGCTTGGAGCCATTTGCCCATCGAGCCCGCCGTCACCCGATGCAGCACGTCTGGCGGTAGAGCCGCGTTCGGGCGCAAGACCGGATCGCCGCTCTGGTCGAAGTCCCAATAGTGCGTCAGCGGTTCGCCGCCCTCGTCCAAACCGCCCCGTTGGCCGCTGCGACCGCCTTGCGGAAGCTAGGCGACGCCATGAACGGCGCGACCTTGTTTGCCGGCAAGGGCGCTTGTCCGCGGAACGCCTCGAAGGCTTTGTCGGCGGACGCCCCACGCGCCGCCTTCAGGGCGTCTGCGCGCGACTGAAGGTCGGAGCGCAACTCAGCGCCAGCCTGCCACGGCTGCTGTCCCGGCCCGATTGCGTCGGTCGTTGCCTTCACCGCCCCCGTCGCGCTCGCTAAGTCCGCATCCGTCGGCGAAGCCAACCCCGGGCCGCCGTTGTTTGCATTGCGCAGCACGCGCCCCGCTTCCAATTCGCCTTGCTGGGCAGGCCGGAAGACTTGCCGCGTCGCGTCCATGCCGACCCTGCCTCCGGACTTAACGGCGGCCGCCAAGCCGCTCGCTCCGCTATGAGCCAGGAGAGCCGCTGTGGCGGCTAGGCCTGGATTGTTCGGGGCGATCTGGTCCGCCATGTTCGCCGCGTCGGCAGCGACGGCCGTCTTCGCCATGCGTGGGATTGCGCCCTCCACCATGCTCGCCAACCCGTCCCGACCCCAACACTCCCAACGCGCATAGCGCGCGTGCGCGCGGATAAAACTCGGTGCCGACCTTTCAAGGCTCCGCCCTAAATTTCTTTCCCCTCGCCATTCTCTGCTGATGCGAGCGCGCCTTTAAGAGGAGGCCTAAGACGAAATCTGTGCCGCTGTGCCGATCTGTGGGAGGTATCTATTGCCAAGGCTGCAAGTCCGGCGTGAAGGTGTATGTTTCGGCGAGACGAGAAGGCGAGCTCTAGAGCGCTGTTGGCTGGTATTAACCCAATATAATTCGTACATTTCGGCGTGGCGACGGTGAAAGGCGAAAATGCCGGCACGTGCGAGCCTGACCGAGCGTAATGCTCAGCTTACCGAAATGCTGAAACAGGCCAGCCTGGACGCACAGACGCGCGACGAGGCCGAACGTAGACAAGGCGTGCTGATAGAAGAGCTTCATCACCGCATGAAAAACATGCTGACAGTGGTGGCCGCCATCGTCCGCCAGACCATGCGCACCGCCGGCAATCTGGCTGATGCGGAAACGGCCATCGGCACCCGGCTCGTGGCCATGGCCAGAGCTCATGATCTTCTCCTGAAGGCCGACTGGAAGGCCGCCGACCTCGGCTCAGTGCTCCGTGCCGCGGTCGCCCAGCACGATACAGGCGCTGGACGCATCAGGCTCCAGGGGCCCGAAGTTGAAATCGCATCCTCCGCAATTCTTCCTCTGTGTCTGGCGTTCAACGAGCTTTGCACCAATGCCGTTAAATATGGGGCCCTGTCACGGCAGATGGGACGGGTCGATGTGACCTGGACGTTACAGGACGGGGTGGCAACCCTCAGATGGGAAGAAAGTGGCGGCCCGACGGTGACCCCGCCCACATGCAAGAGCCTTGGCAGCCCGCTGATCGAGGTTGCGCTGCCACGGCAGCTCAGAGGCACGGGCAGGCTGCTATTCGCGCCGGCCGGTGTTCAGTTTGTGCTTACTTTCCCGCTGGACGGCGTGACGCCTGCCGCGGAATGAATTTCAGATGCGCGCCGCCGTCATCCAGCCGGCCGGCATAGCCGTCTGCCCAACGGCCCCTCTCGGGCTCGGACCTGTAGGGATTGAGGGCCGCTTTTTCCGCTGCTGGCCCGGTTCTGAGCGATACCGTGCGCGCGGCATTCCAACCCTGCGCATAGACCCGGCTGAGCCGGAAAAGAACTTCGGGCGACAAGCGGGTCACGGCCGTTTCAGCCGCAGCAATTCCCGCCCGCGCATGCCCGGCACTGGGCGGGGATCGGCTTCATCGCTATTGCGCACAAGGGCCTCGCGCAGCTCCTGCGGATCAACGGTCACATGCTCGGTGATGCCCGCTATCGTGACCTTCAAAACCAGCGCCGTCTGCCGCCACACTTACACCGTGAGCGTATGCAACCTCTCTTCTTCCAGGGCGACACTATACGAGCCGGCGGGCGCCACTGCATCCACGCCGGCCAGCCGGAACGCCCGCCGGAAGGTGACTTGTGAATGGCTGGTGCGTGTCCGCACGGCGCTCTCTTTTCAGTATGAGGAAAAGACGGTTGCAAAAACGAGCAGGAGGACGGTGATACGCCCTCCCGGATAATCTACTTCTTCTCGTCAACCTTGGCCGCGTCACCCTTCACCGGCTGCACGATGGCTGGCTGCGGAGTAGAAGTGGCCGCCTGGCTGACGGCAGACGCGGCTGTCGGGGCGTTGGTGCTGTTCTGTGCCATGTGATGATCTTTCTCTGGGAGAGTGTCAGGGTCGCCATGGGAAAGATGGGGACTGGTGCACGCATTACAACCAAGCAGCGCGAGATATCCCGTACATCGCACAAAAGACTCTGCTGGCCTCAGGCACGCACGGGCATTCCACAGAAAGCTTACCGGGCGGATTCTAACGGTTTGACGTCCAGAAAACGGCACATACCGATCGGCGAATAAAGCCGGTCGTACGCCTCGGAGCACTGGCTTTGCGAGATGTGTGGACCTTCGAAGAGGATATAGGCATGGGTCGCTGTTTCCGTGCTGGTGATATACCAGCCTGGGCCGCTCCACCCTTGTGCATCGGCTAGGGCGGCGGCCTGCGCGCCTATCGCCAGGACACAGCCCTGGAAAAGCACCGCCAGAACGCCTGGCCTGATCATGTCTGGGCGCACTCCGTCCTCCTGCCGCCCCAGCCCGATGGGCCGGGGTCCTTTAAAATGACGCACGAAATCAATCGAAGCGCCAATGACCATCACTGGCACGACAGGCGGTCCCGTTGTGCGTGGACGTACGGTCACCGCGATAGGTGGTTTCCGTGAAATCGCGGCATCGTGTACCGGATCGCTCATATTCCCGTACCGGCTGGAATGAACCGCGCGATTGGCCATGATTCCAGTCATAGCGCCGGCCGATGTCGCCGTTCAGGCCTTGGGAATATGTCTGGAACGCATAGGGCTGGTCCTCACAGTCAATGTCCTTGGACACTGTGTTGCCGATCAGGCCGCCCAGCACGACGCCGCCGATGACGGCGCCGCCATTGCCACGGCTGACGACCGAGCCGAGCAGCCCACCCGCGGCAGCGCCAAAGATGGTGCCGGCCGCGACATTGCCCCGGCGGCAGTTTTGTTCATATTCGCCCTGGCGATAATAATTTGCGGAACGGTCATAGCGTGTACCGGCGCCATTCTGACGTGTGATGGAATCATATTGCGGGTCGGTCGGCCGGTATCTGCCATCGCGTTCATAATCGCCGCGTTGGTCGGACTGGCTCTGATAACTGTTCGGATCAGCCCTGCGATCGTAATTCTGGGCCAACGCAGTGGACGCTGTTGCTAATAGGGCGGCTGCGGTGAGGACTATCCTGCTTTTCACCAAATTCTCCATAAAGGTCTATTGCCTCCGGCCGAGGGCTGGAGGTTGGCGCACTAAATCGTTTTTCAGGGAATGCGGCACAGTAAAAACACACTTGGGGCAGTTAAGTTCCGCGACATCCTCGAAATAGTCGCCTTGGTGCGCCAAGCCGGGTCGGGCCTTTCTAAAAGCTTATGCGCGATCGCGGCCGAAGCGCGCCGGAGCGGGAGGTAGGCGCGAAAAAGTCCTCCCCGGGCCTTGGGGTGGGGTCGGAGTCCCGTTGCGTTCGGCGCCAGCGCGACGCCGCGCGGGTCGTGCCGCGGGTCGCACCTGTCTTTCGCGCGGGCCGGCGCTTACGGTATCAAGGGCTTAGACGCAGAGTTGGTTTGACACCCCATCCGCCATCTCGCCGGCGGACGGGGAAAAGCGGCTACCAGTTCCAGTGGAATTTGAGGCCGCCGCCGCTGGTGCTGTTGCCCAACAGCGAGGTGAAGTCCCCGCTTTTGATTTCCGGCTGCACGGAGAAGAAATCCAGATAGCCGTCGCGGCGGTCGGACTGCGATGGCGCCGCGAAGCCGGACCGGGCGTCGGCCGGCAACGAAAAGTCCTGCCCCGTCGGGGGAAGTGAAGCGATTGTCGTGTTGGCAGGCGCCGTATCGCCCGCAAAGGCGGGTTCCCCAGTCCCGGCCAGTGCCAGGCCGATGAGGGCAATCCCCACAAATCGAGGTACAAGGTCCATGCCTTACCCCCTGCCGTCTGAGCGACGATCTACAACGCATTTATAGCAGTTCGGCGCTTCGCCAACAACGCGGCCGCGCGGTTATATTTCCATTGCGGGCGGAACTTGCGCCCCGCCCCGCCCCCGGGGGCGGCAGCGGGCAGCCCCGGCGTTGCAGGCAACGGCGCCCCTAATTATGGCCCCGGGTTATGTGCCCCGGGACGGCCGGATGACGGAAAACAGCTTGTAGGCGATGGTCAGGCGCTGCTCATGGCAGTCGATCGTCGGCACGCTGGCGCGATGCAGGATGGCGCTGCGGCTGACCACCACCCGGCCCGGACGGGGCGATACCGCCAGGACCGCGTCGTTGTCATCCTTGAAAAAAATCGTCTCGCCACCCCAGTCGAGCTCCCAATGGGGGTTGGCGTAATAGAGCACGGTGACGTCCTTGCTGTCTTCCGCGCTGTCGCGATGCGCATAATAGCTGTCGCCATAGACCGCGCTATTCACATAGGCGCGCTTGTCTTCAAAAATCTCGCCGGGAAACATCTTTTCGGCGATCGCCCGCAATCGCAGGAAGAAGGGATCTTTCGGCAGCAGCGCCATGTCGATGTCGGCCGAGGAGGCCAGGCGTTCGACATCTGCGCGGCTTTTTTCGTTGCGCGCGAACGGCATGGTCTTCAGGTCCTTGCCGATGGCGGCCACGGTCTCGGGATCGATGAAGTTGTCGCAAATGAAAAGATCGCGGCCGGAGATCACTATTCTCCCAACCTTTGGTTCCTGCGCCGTCAACTGCTGTTCCTGCCCCTCGGTTCGACTTTTTGTCAGCCGAAAACACCGTGAAGACTAGGCAATGCGCCCTGCGGAAGCAATTACCGGCGGACACCGGGCAGGCTCGGCAAGTGCATCCCGTTCATCCGCGGTTATACTCGCGCCTGGCAAGGCATGGCGCCTTGCGACGGAATGATGGGGGATCTATGCGGCGGATTTCTCTGCTGGGCCTGATTGCAATCCTGGCCGTTTGCGGCGCCGTCGCCGGCGCCCGGGCACAGGATATCAGCGACGCGCAAATCCGCGATGTGGTGAACCGTGTCGCCCGCCACCAGCTGGTCGATCTGCGCGATGGCGATTATGCGCCGGTCTCGACCCTGGAGCAGGCAAAGGCCGCGGCCGCGCCCACCGGCATCGTCTGGATCTATCCCCATGCCGTCGGCCTCTATGGCATGTCGCGCTCCACCGACATCACCCACGACCAGGAAGTCGGCCGGTTCGTCGTGCGCCACTATCAGATCGCCGCGCGCTATTATCACTGGCTGGCCGGCATCCAGAAGCAGTTCGGCGACAGCGGCACGGATTTTGTGAATGGCACATCCCTCAAGCTGCTGATGAAGCTCGGGTCGCTGGACAGCTGCGGCGCCATGGGAAATGCCATGCTGGACGCCATGATGCGTCATCCCGATACCGTGACGGCGGAGGAACGCGAAGTCCTGGCCCGCATCGCCGACTGGGTTGTGAACAGACAGGGCCGCATGCCCGACGGTACTTTGTGGCGGCCCGAGCAGAACAACACGGTGTGGCCGGACGATCTCTATATGGGCGGCGTCTTCCTGGTGCGCTACGGCCTCTATACCCACGATGTTCGTTATATCGACGATGCGGCGCGCAACATCATCCATCAGGCGGCGCTGGAACAGGACAGCGACGGGTTGTGGTTTCATGGCTGGCTTTCCGCCACCAAAAGCCACGCGCCCTTCAAATGGGGCCGCGGCAATGGCTGGGTCACGGTCGCCTTGGTCGAAACCCTCTCGGCCCTCCCCGATCATGATCCGCTCAAGCCTCAGCTGCTCACCATCCTGAAGAAGCAGATCGACGGGCTTCGCCGGCTGCAGGCGCCGTCGGGGATGTGGCGCCAGGTGCTGGACAAGCCCGAATTGTGGGAAGAGACCTCCTCCACCGCGATGTTTGCCTATGGCATCGCGCGCGCGGTCAATCGCGGCTGGTTGCCGGCCTCGGACATGGCCATGGCGCGGCACGCCTTTGCCGGCGTGGCGCAGAATGTGACGGCCGACGGCCGCGTGGAAAATACCTGTGCCGGCACCAATATCGGCACGACTTTGGATTTCTACATCAACCGGCCCAGGCCCGATGACGATCCACATGGCCGTGGGCCGGTGCTTTTGGCGGGAACGGAAATCCTGGCGGCCTCGGTGAGATGACCGGCGGGCGATGGGCCGCGGCGCGTTCCCGTCGTCGTCATCCCATTCTTCCCTCGGATGACCCCGCGATCACTCTTGTTGTCGTCAAGACGTCACATCCCCCGCGGGCGGGCGCCTTGCTGCAACGCACCGTCCCTGATGTGGACAGTGACAGTAAAAATCTGGCCGCCTTGGCGGCGGACGATGCGCCCGACTAGTATAGCCGCGAGGGGCGGGGTTTGCATGGCAGGCGAAGGGACGAGCGTCCCAGCAAGTGACACGGCCTGGCACGGCCTGATGCGCCATCGCGACATCCAGTTCGACTTTCCCGATGCCGCCGGAATTAAGCCCCAGCCACTATGGCTGCGCCACCTGATCGCCTTTCTCAATCAGCACGCCGCCTGGTTCAAATGGGGCGGCTGGATCCTGCTGGGCGCGGCAGTCGTGACGATTGCGTATTTCGCCGGCCGCCACCTGATCCGGCGCGGTTTTTCCCAGGCCGACCATTTTCCGCTGCGCCCGATGCCGGCCTGGCAACCCACCGCGGAACAGGCCCGCCTGCTGCTACAGGATGCCGATGCGCTGGCGGCCGAGAACCGCTTTGTGGAGGCAGCCCATCTCTTGCTGCTGTTCGCCATCCAGGAAATCGGCGATCGCCGGCCAGGCCTGGTGTTGCCCGCCCTGACCAGCCGCGAGATCGCCACCCTGGATGCGCTTTCGCCCCAGGCACGCTCGGTCTTTTCCCACATCGCGCTGGTGGTGGAGCGCTCCCTGTTCGGCGGACGCAGCCTGTCCGCCGATGACTATGCCGAGGTGCGCCGCACCTTCGAACAGTTCACCCTCCCCCAGGCCTGGCAGGCGGCCGCATGAACCAGCAGGGCTTCATGAGCGCAAGACTGGCGGCGCTGCTGGTGGTGATCAGCGCCCTGTCCCTGTTGGGACTGATCGTGCTGTTCGCCTTTGCGCCTGACCTGCGCAGCGACACCAGCACTGGCGCCAATACCATATCGCGCTCCGCCGTCGGCTTCGCGGGACTGAAAGAATTGCTTGGCCTGTCCGGCATTCCAACCGAACTGGACCGCGGTCCCCTGCTGCGCGCCGATACCAAGCCCAGCCTGGTGATCGTGACGCCGGAAACCGGCAACAGCGCGCGCGATCTAGGCACCTATGGTTATATCGCGCCGACCCTGATCATCCTGCCCAAATGGTTGGTGACACCCCAGGAGCAGCGCGAAGACTGGGTCTCCAAATCCGGCAAGTGGCCGGAAAACAGCATCGCCATGATGCTGCGGGAGATTGCGCCTGGCGTGACCCTCTCGGCGCGTCCCGGCAGCGCCCACAATATCGAGGTAATACCGGGACCGGCCGCTCCGGCGGGCCTTTCGGCTTTCACCCTGCCACATGTGGAAGAGTTGCGCAGCATCGGCGGCGCCAAGAGCCTGCTGATCGCGCGCAATTATGGTCCCATTCTGGCCATGACCAGCCATGGCGGCCAGCCGGTCTATATCCTGTCCGAGCCCGACCTGATGAACGATCAGGGCCTGTCGGATCAAGTCACGGCGCGCGCGGCCCTGGCCATCATCGCGCAACTGCGGCGCGGCAACGGCCCGGTGCGGTTCGACGTCACCCTGAACGGCTTTGGGCGCGATCCCAGCCTGCTGCGCGCCGTCTTTGAGACCCCGCTTCTGGGCGCCACCATCTGTTCGCTGCTGGCCGCGCTCCTGATCGGATGGCATGCCGCCATCCGCTTCGGCGCTCCCGTCGCGCCGGAGCAGGTGTTCGCCCGCGGCAAGAAAGTTCTGGCCGCCAACACCGCCGATCTGCTGCGCATGATGGGCCGCGAGGGCGCCATTGCCCCGCGCTATGTCCAGTCGGCGCGCGACATGGCCCTGGCACGGCTGGGCGCGCGACGGGCCAGCGCCCCCGAACAGGACGAATTGCTGGCGATCATCGAACGCGGCAACGGCCTTGCCGTCACCTATGGCGAGCTGATGCTTGAGGCGCAAAACGCCAAGACCGGCGCCGATCTGCAAAGCCTCGCCGCCAAAGCCTATGCCTGGAGGAAAGGGATCACGCGTGGACATCAATGACATAAAACGGCTGGGCGATCAGCTCAGGGCCCAGATGGCCAAGGTCATCGTGGGCCAGGCCGAGACGGTGGACCTGATGCTGGTGGCGCTGTTCTCCGGCGGCCATATCCTGCTGGAAGGGCCTCCCGGCGTCGCCAAGACCTTGCTGGCGCAATGTTTCGCCCGCTGCCTGGGGCTGGAATTCGGCCGCATCCAGTTCACCCCCGATCTGATGCCCAGCGACATCATCGGCATCAACATGTTCAACTTCCAGACCGGCAGCTTCACCGCCACCCGCGGACCCATTTTCTGCGAGCTGCTGCTGGCCGACGAGATCAATCGCACCCCGCCAAAAACCCAGGCCGCGCTGCTGGAAGCGATGCAGGAACGCCGCATCACCCTGGATGGCAAGACCCAGGCCTTGAGCGACCAGTTCATGGTGGTGGCGACCGAGAACCCGATCGAGCAGCAGGGCACCTATCCCCTGCCCGAAGCCCAGCTCGACCGTTTCCTGTTCAAGCATGTCCTGTCCTATCCCAGCGAGGAGGAAGAGCGCGGCATTGTCGCCGCCACCGGGGCAAGCGTGCGCATGCCCGATCCCAAGGCGCTGGGGGTGGAACGGGTGATCGATCATGAATCGCTGAAAGCGGCCATCGCCGCGGTCGGCAGCGCCAAGCTCACCGAGGCCATTGTCGACTATATCGTGCGCATCGTGCGCGCCACCCGCGCCGTCGCCGCCATTTCCCATGGGGCCTCGCCCCGCTCCGCCGCCATGCTGGCGACCGCGGCCCGTGCCCGCGCCGCGCTGGATGGACGCGATTACGTGATCCCCGATGACGTCAAGCAGCTGGCCCTTCCGGCCCTGCGCCATCGCGTGATCCTGTCGCCGGCCGCGGAAATCGACGGCCGCAAGGTGGACGAAGTCCTGGCGGAGATCGTGGCGCGGACCGAGGTGCCGCGTTGAAGAGCTTTTATCCCTCGCGCCGGGCGGTATTCATCGTCACGGCAGGGATTCCGGTGTCGCTGGCGGCGGCTCTGGCTGCGCCCCGGCTATGGACCGCGGGACTGGCCTGGTCGTTCCTCGCCCTGGCTTTGGTCGCGGTCGATCTGGGGCTGGGGTTGTGGCGAAGCCGGCTGTCAGTGGATGCGGCGCTTCCGGACACGCTTGGCGTCGGTCGCAGCGGCGGGGCCAGTTTCGCGCTCTCCTTCCGCAAGGCGCCGGCAAGTGCCGAAGCGGAACTGGAAGGCAATGCAAGGCTCGCCATCATGCCGCGCCGCCGGATCATGGCTGGCGACGCAAACCAAATGACAGCGGCCTTCACGGTAAATCCCCTTCGCCGGGGCGAAGGGCGGCTGGAACGATTGTGGCTGCGCTGGACCGGGCCGCTGGGCCTGGCCTGGATCCAGCATGTCCACACCGTCGCGCGCAGCGTGCCGGTGATCCCCGATGTGGAAAGCGTGCGCGAGGAAGCGGTGCGCCTGTTCGAGCGCAACAATGACACCGGCCTTCAGGTCCGGCTGGACCGCGGCCGGGGTTCGGAATTCCATGCCCTGCGCGAATTCCAGCCCGGGCTTGATCCCCGCCAGATGGACTGGAAAACCTCGGCCCGTCACAACAAGCTGATCGTCAAGGAATTCCGGGTCGAGCAGAACCAGCACATCGTGGCGGTGCTGGATACCGGCCGGCTGATGAGCGAACCCCTGGCGGGCCAGCCCCGGCTGGACCGCGCCCTGCAGGCCATTCTGCTGCTCGCCTTTGTCGGGCTGAAGCTGGGCGACCGTTTCCGGCTGTTTGCCTTTGACAGTCGCCTGCGCCTGAAAAGTGGCAGCGTTTCGGGCGTGCGCGCCTTTCCCGCCCTTCAGCGCCTGGCGGCGCAGCTCGACTATTCCAGCGAGGAAACCAATTTCACCCTGGGCCTGACCCAGCTTGCCGGCGACATCGAGCACCGTTCGGTGATCATCCTGTTCAGCGATTTCTCCGACACCACCAGTGCCGAGCTGATGCTGGAAAATGTCGCCCAGCTGCTGAAGCGCCATATCGTGCTGTTTGTGGTATTCCGCGACGAGGAACTGGAAAGCCTGCGCCGGGCGGTGCCGGAAAGCGCGCGCGACGCCAGTTCGTCGGTGATCGCCGACATGCTGTTGAAAGAGCGCGACCTGGTGATGGCCAGGCTGCGCCAGCTAGGCGTGGAGCTTGTGGATGCGCCGGTGGAGCGGATGGGCGCCGGGGTGATCAGCGCCTATCTGGCGCTGAAGCAGCGCATCGGTGTTGCGCCATGAGCGAGCTGATCCTCAAGAGCCAGCGCTTTCGCGCCGAACGGGAAGCCGATTGGAAACGGCTGGAAAACCTGCTGGCCCTGTTGGAGGCCGGCAGGCGCCGGTCACTCAGCGTCGATGATGTGATCGCCCTGCCGGTACTTTATCGCGCCACCCTGTCGTCGCTGTCGGTGGCGCGTTCCATCTCGCTGGACCGCAATCTGGTGGATTATCTGGAAAGCCTTTCCACCCGGGCCTATTTCTTCGTCTATGGCAACCGCGTCACCCTGGGCGAAAGGCTGGCGGCATTTTTTCTGCGCGACTGGCCGGATGCGGTGCGAAGCCTGTGGCGCGAGACACTGGTATCGGCGGCGCTGACCATCCTGGCCGCCATCGTCGCTTTTGACGTCACGATCAAAAGACCGGCCTTCTATTACGTGTTCGTGCCTCGCGCCCTGGCCGGGCCGCGCGGGCCCAATTCCTCGACCGCGGAACTGTCGCAGACGCTTTTCAGTTCCCATCATGGCGACGCGCTGGGCCTGTTCGCGAGCTTTCTTTTCACCCACAATGCCCAGATCGCCATTCTGGCCTTTGCCCTGGGCTTTGCCTGCTGCCTGCCATCGGCTTTCCTGATGTTCTACAACGGGCTGATGCTGGGGGCTTTCGTCGCCCTCTTCTTTAGCCATGGCCTGCTGGTGCCGATGGGCGGCTGGCTGTTGATCCATGGCGTCACCGAACTGTTAGCGGTGACCTTGGCGGGCGCGGCCGGTACCCATATCGGCTGGAAGCTGGCCTTTCCGGGCGACAAATCACGGCTGGCGGCCGCGGCCGATGCCGGGCGCATCGGCGCGCTGGTGATGGGCGGTGCCGTGGTGATGCTGGCTTTCGCCGGCCTTCTGGAAGGCTTCGGCCGCCAGCTGGTCACCAGCACGCCGCTGCGTTACGCCATCGCGGTCGTCACCGCCGCGATCTGGGGCAGCTATTTCTACCTCCCGCGCAGGCGCCCATGAATCCGGACAAGATGGTGCGCGAACTGGTCACCCCGGAAGGCGTGGATTTGCGCCTGACCCTGGCCGACGGCGGCGAGCGGCTATCCGCCTTCCTGCTGGATATCGTTTTCATGGTCATTGCCCTGGTGGCCCTGACCCTGGGCCTGATCGGCATGGCTCTCCTGTTCGGCTTCCGATCGGCCGAATATCTGGGAATCATCTGGATCCTGGGCTTTTTCCTGCTGCGCAATTTCTGGTTCATCGGCTTTGAACTGACGGCGCGGGCCGCCACGCCCGGCAAGCGCATCGTGGGTTTGCGGGTCGCCACCCGCAACGGCTCGCCCTTGACCGCCAATGCCATCGTTGCCCGCAACGCCATGCGCGAGCTGGAAATCTTCGTGCCGTTCTTTTTCCTGGTCACCAATGCGCGCGGGGTGGACGCATGGATCAGCATTGTCGGCCTGGTCTGGTGCGGCATCTTCCTGTTCTTTCCCCTGTTCAACCGCGACCGCTTGCGGGTCGGCGACCTGGTGGGCGGCACCTGGGTGGTGGTGGCGCCCAAACGGGTGCTGGACGCCGATCTCGGCGCCGGCGACAGCCGGCTGGTGTTCAGCGAGGCGGCGCTGGATGCCTATGGCATCAAGGAACTGAACATCCTGGAAAACGTGCTGCGCCGGCGCGATCCCGCCACCATGGAGGCGGTCGCCACCCGCATCCGCAAGAAGATCGGCGACACGTCGCATGTGCCGGACGGCGAATTCCTCTCGGCCTATTACATTGCCCTGCGCGGGCGGCTGGAGACGCGGCTGCTGTTCGGCCGCCGCCGCCGCGACAAATATGAACCGGTCTAGCCGAAGGCTTCCGCCATCTGCTGGGCGCCGATGCCTTCCTTGACCAGCCGCAGTTCATAATAGATCGAAGTCGCGCCGACCGCGGTGATACTGGTCAAGCCGATGCGCACGATCCAGTCCACCAGAATATAGGCCACGCTCAACTCGCCCGGCTTGGGCGTCATCGACACGCCCAGCAGCGGGCGTATTGCAAAACTGACGGCCAGGGCGATCACGAAATAGGCCAGGTAAAGCAGGAAAATGCGCCAGCGATAGCCTTTGGTGAGGGCACGGCTGCGGCCAAGGCTTTCGGTGATGCCGGTCCCCTCGACCACCTTGGCCGGGACCGCGACCGACCACATCATTGCGACGATGATGCCGGGAACGAGCAGCAAAAGGCTGGCCAGCCCCATACCCAATGCGCTGAGGATGGCGATCGCCACCAGCGGCAGGAAATTCTTCATCGCAACCGAAAGCGACTGGCCGAAGCTGGGCTTTTCGCCGTTCAGCCAGGTGATCGTGCCATGGGTGAGTGCCGCCTGCAGCAGGAAGGTGAACACCAGATAGACCAGGCCCGAAAGCGCGCTCATCTCGAAGAAGCGGACCGTTCCTCCCGCCGCAATGCCGCCCGCGGGATTCATGCCCATCGTCCGGGTCACGTTGGTGCTGATGTAGAGGCTGAGAAGCAGCTGCGGCAGGGTCAGCAGCGCCGTCAGCGCCAGAAACGGAGCCGCGTTGGCGAGCAACGCATCAAACAGCCGGCTGACCACCCGGCCCATGCGAAAGTCTTCCGCTGAATCGACAATTGCCATGATTGCCCACCCGCCCGTCTCTTGCCCGGAGGCATCTTTCGCCTCTCCGCAAAAAGAGGCAAGCCTTGACGGTTTGTCATGTGCAGCCCGTCATGGAAGCGACACAGATGTGGCCGCTGGCAATACGAAAACGGCAATCAGTGGTCGTGATGGCTCACGATCCCGTGATCCTTCAAGAGCTGGATATAGAAAATGCGGATATCCTGCTGACCGCCCCGGTTGATGAAATCGCCCGGCGTGTCGCCCCTCTCGTTTTTTTCGTCCAGCTTGGCGCCCTTGTCGGCGAGATATTGCAGCACGGGAATCGCCAGGTCGGGATTCTTGTTGGCGATGGCGTAATGCATGATGCTGCGATGGTTGGGGCCGATATAGGTCAGGTTCGGATCCAGCTGCAGCGCGTATTTCACCGCATCCAGATTGCCGCTGGCGGCGGCGGCCAGCGCGATGGTCGTGCCGTCGGCTGCCTTGATGCCGGGCTTGGCGCCTGCATCCACCAGCGCCTTCATGGCGGGCGCGCTTCCGGCCTGAGCGGCGAAGATCAGGGGAGGCATGGAAACCGCGGCCGGCGGCGGCGGGCGGGTGCCATCGGCAACAGCCAGCTTCTGGCCGCCACCACCGGCAACCTGCATGAGCGCAGGCTTGGGTGCAGGCTGCGGCGGCACGCTCATGGCGTTGGGATCGACGCCCTTGGACAGGACCATCTTCACCAGATCGGCATCGCCGCTGGCGGCGGCGACATGGATCAGTTGCCGGCCTTGCCCATCATGCTGTGTCAGATCGGTGCCGCGCGACACCACGGTCACGGCGAAGGGGATCTCGCCATTGTCCACCGCGGCCGCCACGACCGAGGTGCCATCCGGCAGGACCGCCTTGATGTTGGCGCCGGCATTGAGCAGCGCCATGGCGGCGTCCGGCACCTTGCTGCGCAGCGCGAAGAACAGCGGCGTGAAGCCCTTGTTCTCCACCGCATTCACATTGGCGCCATGGGCGATCAGGACGGCGATATTGTCGGTCCTGCCGCGAAACGCGGCGCGCATCAGCGCGGTCTGGCCCTTGTCATCGGCCGCATTGACGTTGGCACCCTTCTCGACCAGCAACCCCAATTCCGCCGGCGTGACGGAGCCGGCACAGAGCGACAAAGCGGTGATGCCGTCGGGGCGCACGGCTTTGGCATCGGCGCCAGC